>Ga0213826_1000006_pt1 | contig 803194 bp, 623 predicted proteins | sample MC6MC0899MG_FD_180668 | JGI IMG/M metagenome (GOLD analysis project Ga0213826, IMG submission 180668) | Enriched soil aggregate microbial communities from Iowa State University, Ames, United States - MC6-MC0899-MG | ecosystem: Environmental > Terrestrial > Soil > Unclassified | place: USA... | reverse complement strand
ATGTATTTTCAATGTCTTGGAGTCTGTGTCTTTCAACAGACTCTTTTAGTAGCGGGAATCAGACTCGAACTGATGACCTTCGGGTTATGAGCCCGACGAGCTACCAACTGCTCCATCCCGCAATATATTTTTAGTTCAATCGTCCTTTTTGTGTTAAAAAGCAAGATATCTTTACCTCCGAATTGGAGCACAAAGATATATTTTGTTTCTTTGTAATCCTAATTAAATTAAAAAAAATGTCGCATAAAGCAGGATTCGTAAGCATCATCGGTAAACCTAATGCAGGTAAGTCTACGCTAATGAACGCTTTAGTGGGTGAAAAGATGTCTATCATCACTCCTAAAGCTCAAACAACAAGACACCGCATTATTGGAATAGTCAATGATGAGGAGCACCAAATTGTCTTTTCAGACACACCTGGTATCATCAAACCAAACTATTCGTTACAAGAATCAATGATGAATTTTGTCCAAGGATCGCTGATCGATGCGGACATAATTTTACTTGTTACAGATATCAATGAAAAATATGATGAAAATGATGTTATTGAGAAATTAAAAAAAACAAGTTCTCCAGTAGCTGTTCTTATCAATAAAATTGATAAGTCTAACGAAGCTGAAGTGATGGCTAAAGTAGAGTTCTGGAAAGAAACGATCAACCCAGAAGTTATTTTTGCGGTATCAGCACTTCTTAATCATAATATCACTGGAGTAATGGACTATATCAAGGAAAAACTTCCTGTACATGCTCCTTACTATGAAAAAGATGAATTAACAGACAAATCAATGCGTTTCTTTGTATCGGAAATGATTCGCGAAAAAATATTCAAACTGTATGACAAGGAAATTCCTTACAGTACTGAAGTAGTTGTTACATCTTATAAAGAAGAACCTAAGATCACTCGTATCGCTGCAGAAATCATTGTGGAACGTGATTCACAAAAGAATATCATCATCGGTACCGGTGGATCAATGATTAAAAAAGTCGGCACGTACGCTCGCCAGGATATTGAGGCATTTATTGACAAAAAAGTCTTTCTTGAGGTTTTCGTAAAAGTAATTCCAGATTGGAGAAGTAAGAAAAATTACTTAAAAAGATTTGGTTATGACGACTAATGCTAGAAAATAGTTTTAAGTACAAATGTTAACCAGCATACAAAAGCCCCATTAGTGATCAACTTATTGGGGCTTTTCTCTTAATAAAAAATGCAAGACAAATGCGCTTAATTTCGCTTAAAATATGTTAAAAGTGCCTGTAGCTGTTTTAAGTTCAACACTTTTCTCAACTCTTCTTCTGGAGCCTCTTTAATTTTCTTAACAGATTTAAAGGTAGTCAGTAATTTCTCTACCGTAGTCTTACCTATGCCAGGAATATCTTCGAGTTCAGATACAAAAGTTTTTCGGCTACGTTGATTTCTGTGAAAAGTAATTCCGAACCGATGGGCTTCATCCCGCAAGTGTTGGATGATTTTAAGGGTTTCCGATTTTTTATCCAAATAAAGAGGATATTGATCACCCGGATAATACAGCTCCTCCAGCCGCTTGGCAATACCAATTACTGTAACTTGTTTCTCTATACCTAATAACCGCAAGCTTTTCAAAGCAGCCCCTAACTGCCCCTTACCCCCATCAATAATAATCAACTGAGGCAAATCACCATCTTCTTCCAAAACCCGCTTATATCGCCTATATACAGCCTCCTCCATCGTGGCAAAATCATTTGGACCTACTACTGTTTTAACATTGAAGTGTCGGTAATCCTTTTTTGATGGCTTACCATCTTTAAAGACTACAATAGCAGATACAGGATAGCTACCTTGAATATTAGAGTTATCAAAACATTCAATATGCTGAGGCAAGACATTTAACCGCAAATCTTTCTTCATCTGCGTTAAAATACGATCTACACGTACATCTGGATTCAATTTCTCATAATGTAGCAATCGTTCTTTTTTAAAGAACGCTACATTCTTCAGCGATAGATCCAATAATTTTCTCTTTTCCCCTAATTTTGGAACCGTAAATTTGATCTGATCATTTTCCTGAATATCCAGTTCAAATGGAACGATAATTTCTCGTGATAAGCTTTTAAACCGATCCCGGATCTCAGGAATCGCTAAAGCAAGAAGTTCTTGTTCAGTCTCATCCAGTCGTCGCTTCATTTCAACAGTCTGTGTTTGAATGATTACCCCGTTCATCACTTTTAAATAATTAACAAAAGCATAACTTTCATCCGATGCAATACTGAAAACATCAACATTCGTGATAGATGAATTAACAACCGTAGACTTACTCTGATACAGATCCAGTTTATCTAATTTCATCTTAAAGGAATGCGCCTTTTCGAAATTCATTTCCGATACTGCGGCAGACATCTGCTCTTTAATCCGATTCGTAACAACAGAAATTTTACCATTTAAAATATCTTTAATATCACTCAGATTCTGATCATAATCTTCTTCAGATTGATAACCTTCACATGGACCTTTACAGTTGCCAATCTGATATTCAAGGCAAATTTTGAATTTACCCCTAGCAATATTCTCCTGAGTCAGTGCCAAATTACACGTCCTTAGCGGAAACAGATCCCGGATTACGTCCAATACAATGTGCATCATCCCTACAGAGGCATAAGGACCATAATACCGAGAGCCATCTTTAATATATTTACGTGTCCAAAAAACTCGGGGAAAGCGTTCATTTTTAATGACAATCCAAGGATAAGTTTTATCATCTTTTAATAATACATTATACTTGGGCTTATGTTTCTTAATCAATGAATTTTCTAGCAACCATGCATCAATCTCCGTATCTACAATTGTAAAAGAAATACGGTTGATCTGACGAACTAATACACGCGTCTTACCGTTATGTTGCGTTTCATTCACAAAATAAGAACCAACCCGATTCCTGAGATCTTTAGCTTTACCGATATAAATCAGGACATCCTGTTTATCAAAATACTGATAAACCCCAGGCTTATGTGGAATTCTTTTAAGCTCCTCTTTATAATCAAACACGCTCATATATAACAAATAAGCCAGATAACAAATTTCGAAAAACTCAATTATCTGGCTTTATATCTTTACTTAATAAAATTTAAAAACCTAATCGATCATCATTTAAGTTTGATTCCGAACCCGTGCTATCTGCTCCGGAGCTTCCGCCTCCTCCCCAGTACTTAGAACAGTCAACTACTCGCGTTAGCCCACCTTCAGGAAGTTCAAAATCTCCCTTCGTATACTTGAGGTTTTTATCTGCATACACCTTCTGCATATAAAGTGCAAATACAGGCATTGCTGCTGCAGCTCCCTGCCCGTCTTGCATATTCGCAAAACTAATGCTACGATCTTCAGCTCCTGTCCAGACACCCGACACCAGTTCAGGAGTGATCCCGATAAACCAAGCATCAGCATTATCATTGGTTGTACCCGTCTTTCCTCCGATTGGATTCGTCAAATGATATTTCCATTGAATTCGTCTTCCTGTACCTTTCGAGACAACAGATTTTAACATATCTACAATAATATAAGCAGACTCACTGTTCAGAGCCTTAACAACTTTAGGTGCCTTTTCATAAATAGGAGTTCCATTCTTATCTTCGATCCTCAAGATCGCATTAGGTTCAATCCAAGTACCATGATTTACAAATGCCGAATAAGCACCAACCATATCAAATACAGAAGCTTCATATGCTCCAAGTGAAATGGATGGATAATTCGGGACATCACTGGTAATACCCATACGTTTCGTCAATGCAGCAACTGCCTCCGGTGTAACCTGATTCACCAAATATGCAGTCGCATAATTCTGAGACAAGGCCAATGCATTAGCTAAAGTAATCGGATTCCCACCTTCAGCTGTACCCCTTGGTGTCCAATTTCCATAAGTCTGTTGATAATTTGGAATACTGTAACATGGAGAGTAGCCATTATCAACTGCGACAGCATAAGTAAATGGCTTGGCAGTTGAACCGACCTGTCTCGTCCCCATTTTTACTTGATCATACTTGAAATGCTCAAAATTTATTCCACCGACCCAAGCCTTGATATGTCCAGTTTTTGGTTCCATCGACATCATTGCATTACGTAACATCAATTTATTGTATTTGATAGAATCAATCGGAGCCATAACAGTATCCACAGAACCCTTCCAAGTGAAAATAGACATCGGAACTTTTACCTGAAATGCTTTCTTGATCTCATCTTCAGAAAGTCCATTCTCCTTCAAAACACGGTAGCGTTCAGAACGTCGCATACCTGTCGTCAGTAACTTGGCTTTATCTCCTTTAAAAGGATCCTTATTCTTCCATTGTACAGCAAACTTACCCTGTAAAGATTTCATCCATTCTTTCTGGGCATCTTCAGCATATTGCTGCATGGACATATTAATTGTTGTATAAATTTTCAACCCATCACGATCCAGATCATAAGGTGTACCATCCGATTTGGTAATCGATAATTTGGAAAATTCTTTCTTGATTTCTTCTTTTAATACCGCACGAAAATAAGGTGCTAAACCTTCCCCATAATTGGCGATTTTCAATTGTAATCCCAATGGTTTAGCTTGTGCACTAGCCTCTTCCTCTGTAGAAATGAAATTTGCCTTATTCATATTGTCTAAGACTGTATTTCTGCGCGCTAATGCGTTTTGCGGATACCTGACAGGAGAATAAACGCCCGGACCTTTCAGCATACCCACTAATAAAGCAGCTTGGTCTGCAGTAAGTTTATCAGGAGTTGTATTGAAATAAGTACGTGCGGCTGATTTAATACCATAGGTATTATATGCTCCAAAGTCCACTGTATTGAAATACATGGTGATAATCTCTTCTTTGGTATAATTACGCTCTAAACGAACAGCAGTTATCCATTCCTGAAACTTTTGAATGATACGCTTAGGAGCACTTTTAGCACGACCGTCTGAAAATAAATTAAGAGCTAATTGCTGTGTAATCGTACTCCCTCCTTGTTTATTTCCAGTTAAAGTGTGGAAAATGACCGTAAAAGTACGTGTATAATCAATACCGGAGTGATCGTAAAAACGCTTATCCTCTGTTGAGATCAAGGCATGTATCAAGTAAGGTGACAACTCACTATACTTCACATTTGACCTATTTTGAATATAATAAGTACCTAAAACCTTATTATCTTCCGTTATAACTTCCGAAGCTAAATTACTCTTAGGATTTTCTAAATCACTAAAAGATGGTAACTTTCCAAATAACCCCAGGCGAACACTAAATATAAATAGAAACCCAAAAGCTATTATTCCAATAATAAATTTCCAGAAATTACGTGTGTACCGCTTAATATCTTCTGGTTGCAGTTGGTTTTTTTTTGATTCTCTCTTCATTGAACCTTATTCTTTCTCGATTTGATCATTATAAAATATGATGACATATGCCTCCGCTACAATATCAGATAATGTGCCAAAGATTATGTGCATGACAACAAAGATATTACAAATATTTTGAGGAATCTTCATTCGATACAACATCCGTTAAAAAAACACTGAAAAAGAATCAATTACTACAAAAAAGAAACTTTAAACCAATCGCACATTTCAGTCTTTAAAACCATTTTCTAAATAAAACAGATCGCCTTTGATTGGTTCAAAAACAATCCTTAGGGTATGATCCTAATTTTTCAATATCGCTAAAGCTTGGTATTTCAGAAATTTAGTTTAGATTTAAAAACAAATCAATTGTCTGTCATTTGTGACAGGCAAAAACATATAGATTATTAAAATAAATGATAAAGCTATAGGCCAGTAAATCGTTTAAAAGCCTATCTAAAAAATAAAAAACAGTAAAATATGCAAGTCAACACTTCAAAAAGTCTATTTTTCATTTTTTTAACCGTACTAATTGACGTCATTGGTTTAGGTATTATTATACCTGTAATGCCTAAATTAATTGAAGAATTGATTGGCGGCACATTAAGTGATGCATCGCGATATGGTGGTTTGCTTATGTTTTGTTATGCATTAACCCAATTCTTCTTTGCATCTGTGTTAGGTAATCTCAGTGACCGATTTGGTAGAAGACCCATCCTATTAATATCACTCTTAGGTTTTTCTATCAACTATTTACTCATGGGGTTAGCTCCAACCATCCTGTGGTTATTCATCGGTAGGTTTATAGCAGGTATTACAGGAGCTAGCTACACAGTAGCTGCTGCATTTATAGCAGATATCAGTTCGCACGAGAAAAAAGCTCAGAATTTCGGATTATTGGGAGCTGCATTTGGCTTAGGTTTTATAGTAGGTCCATTGCTAGGTGGTTTATTAGGGCATTATGGTGCTAGAATACCTTTTTTCGCCGCAGCATTATTAAGTTTTTTAAATTTCTTGTATGGTTATTTTTTCATTCCAGAATCATTAAAAAAAGAAAACAGAAGACCTTTCAGATGGAAAAATGCAAATCCGGTAGGTGCCTTCAAGCAACTTGCTAAATATCCGCATCTAAAACAATTATTTTTTTGCATCTTTCTGATAAACATCTCTTCTCATGCCGTACAAAGTACTTGGTCATATTACACCATGGAAAGATATCAATGGGATGAAAGAATGGTTGGTATCTCTTTGGGTTTTATAGGTATGTTGTTGGCTATAGTTCAAGCCGGATTGATTCGAATTATTATTCCAAAATTGGGATTAGAAAAAAGTATTTTAATCGGATCTGGACTCTACGTGATATCGATGCCCTTAATGGGGATGGCATACGCTCCATGGTTAATTTTCCTAGCTGTAATACCCTATGTATTTGCGGGAATTGCAGGTCCAGCTATCCAGAGCCTTGTATCCAACGAAACGCCATCGAATGAGCAGGGACAAATACAAGGTGGATTAACAAGTATTATTAGCTTAACAGCCATTATAGGCCCTCCCGTCATGAGCTGGCTGTTTGCTCACTTTACAGATAAAAAAGAAGCCCTCTATTTACCAGGAGCTCCTTTCTATCTAGGATTCGTACTTACAGCAATCAGTTTTATTGTTGCCTGCTTCTTTTTTAAAAAGAAGCAGAAAGTTTAAGCTTTTTCGATCAAACAAACAGCATATGCTACTACCCCCTCTTGTCTTCCGACAAATCCCATGGATTCATTGGTCGTTGCTTTGATCGAAATATCATCAACGTCCAAACCTGAGGCCTCCGATATTTTAGCCTTCATCTGTCCGATATACGGTTTAATTTTAGGAGCCTCCAGGCATAACATAGCATCAATGTTGCCTATGGTATACCCCTTATCTCCAATTAGCTTAACACAATGTTTCAGTAAAACAAGACTGCTAATACCTCTCCATTGCTCATCTGTATTTGGGAAATGATAACCAATATCCTCTAAATTTGCGGCCCCCAGGAGCGCATCACAAATGGCATGAGCCAAAACATCCGCATCCGAATGGCCGAATGCACCAGCATGATGATCCAATTCCACTCCACCTACTATAAATGGATGCCCCTCTTCTAATTGATGGACATCAAAGCCAAAACCAACTTTAATTTTCATAATAAAGCTAAGGTAACATTTTAAATTATCATCCTGCCATTAAATCAACGCAAGACCTATTTGTTAACTATCAGATTTTAATCTAATATAGAAGAACCCCTCACTGATGATATATCACAAAAAAAGCGTCTAATTTCTTAGACGCTTTTTAAATACGTTTAATTTCTACTTTAAACCGTTGTTTCTTCTTCTACAGGAGCAAATTGATCAAAAAGATCATTAAAAGCTTCATAATCTTCATCACCATTAGGTTCAAAGACCTGAATTCCTTTTTCTTTTGCATATGCTAAAATTTCTGGATTAACACCCTCCTCAGCTACAACCGCTACATCGGTGAAGTCCAAAGCACCTTTATAGATGTTGACATAACTACCGTCACCATAACTAGCAACATCATCTTTTGTCAATGCACCTTCAGGGGCAATTTCTCTGTATTTATCGCCTAAAGTTCCGGAGAACTCTTCGTTATACAACGAATACATCACTTTGGCACCTTTAAAAGTAGGATCATCTTTATAAGTCGTCTTTAAATAAGCCGGCACTAATGCTGAAAACCAACCGTGGCAATGTACCACATCTGGTGACCAACCTAACTTCTTAACCGTTTCCAGTGCTCCTTTACAGAAGAACACAGAGCGCTCATTGTTATCATTAAAAAATTCTCCATTCTCGTCACGAAAAACTTTTTTCCGCTGAAAATAGTCTTCATTATCCAAGAAGTAAACCTGCATGCGTGCCGCAGGCAATGAAGCTACCTTAATGATTAGCGGATTGTCATTGTTATCCACCACAATGTTTAAGCCTGACAAACGAATTACCTCATGCAATCTATTTCTACGCTCATTAATATTACCAAAACGAGGCATAAGAATACGGATTTCAAATCCTTTCTCTTGCATAGCCTGCGGCAATTGACGCGTGATTTCAGAAATTTTAGTTAATTCGAGGAAAGGCGACATCTCGTGGGTTATAAACAATATCTTCGTTTTTGCCATCTCCAGTTTTTATTTATTTTATTTTTATTAGAACAGTAAAATCGGTCTACAAAGATACAAAAAATATCCCGACAATACAATTCCTTACAAATCATCGTTTTATATTCACAAATATATTCCCCACTTTTGCCCTGTATTAAAATTTCTAAAAGTGAGAATTTTCGAGACTAAAAAAGAGCTCCAAGATTACCTGGAAACAGCACGAATCAACAAACAAAAAATAGCTCTTATCCCAACAATGGGTGCACTGCATGAAGGGCATATCTCTTTACTGAATTATGCAAAACCTTTGTCAGATGTCACCGTTTGCAGTATTTTTGTCAACCCGACACAATTTAACGATCCAAAAGATTTAGAAAAGTATCCAAGACCCATCGAGCATGATATCGCATTATTAGAAGCTGCTCATTGTGATGTCTTATTCTTACCTACCGTAGAAGAGATGTACCCTGATCCAAATGAAAAATGGCACATCGATCTAAACGGATTAGATGCAATATGGGAAGGGAAAATGAGACCGGGGCACTTTCAAGGTGTAACGCAAGTCGTTTACAAATTATTCGCCTTGGTGCAACCAGATATTGCATGCTTTGGTCAGAAAGACTTCCAACAGGTCATGGTTATTGAACATATGATCAAGGTAAAGCAATTACCGATCACCATTGCATTATGCCCAATCATCCGAGATGAAAATGGTCTTGCTTTAAGTTCAAGAAACATGCGCCTCTCATCAAATGGTAAAATACAAGCGTTAGCTTTGTCCAAAACACTTCTGTATATCAAAAATAACTTTGGAAAGATACCTTTACTTCAATTAAATAAACAGGCAACAGAACTATTGAACTCCAGCGAAGGTATTACCTTAGAATATCTCGCTATTTGCGAAACAACGACATTGAAAGAAATCAAAACAATTGAACAAGATAAACAATATGTAGCACTTGTCACTGCGCGGGTCGAAGATGTACGGCTTATTGATAACATGATTTTGAATTAAATGTCACATTATACTTATTAACTTTACATTTTTACAAGAAAAATCTAACTTTGCCACATGTTTATAGAGGTAATGAAATCTAAAATCCACCGTGTTCGGGTTACACAGGCCGAGCTTAATTACGTTGGTAGTATCACAATTGATGAGGATTTAATGGATGCAGCAAATATTATTGCAAACGAAAAAGTTCAAATCGTTAACAATAACAATGGCGCTCGTTTAGAAACATATGTTATTCCAGGAAAAAGAGCTTCCGGTACCATCTGCTTAAATGGCGCTGCAGCAAGATTAGTTCAAGTGGGTGATATTGTGATCATCATATCGTATGCACAAATGGAAATGGAGCAAGCTAAAAAACATATTCCTAGCTTGGTTTTTCCAGATGACAACAATCAACTTATAAAATAATATTTAAATAATACACTTTCAATAGAAAGCTACGTTTATTTTCAATAATTTAGCACTCGTATTAAGCGGGTGCTTTTTTATTACCTACATGTCAAAGAATATACATATCAGAAAAATCTTAGCATCAATGCAATTGGCATTGATCAGTTTGATCATTATTTCTGGTGTTATTTTCATGCACAAAGAGGTAAAATCAAACGGAGAGATTGTCATGCACAATCACCCCTACGATTTTACAAACGATCAGCCCAGACCGCAAGAATCCGACGATCAAATTGATTTCCTCAATGTCGTCTACAATCAAAACTTTGTTCAAAGTGAATTTATCGTTTTTGAACAGCCCATTCGAACTGTCGTTCATATCTACAGTTATCAAGTCTACACACCAGTTGTCACCAATCGTGTCGTTGATCACGCTTTCTTAAGGGGTCCCCCAAATTTTGCTTAAAATAAAATTAGTTATTGCATTCATCCTTATTATCAAGACGAATGCTATTCGCCGTGCGATAGCAAATCGCATTGCGTCGTGCTGTAATTTATTAATTATTTCAAGTAAATAATGTAACCATAGTGAGCATAGCTGGTATGAAATTATACATGGAGCAGGCATTCGCCTTGCTTCGTACTGATATTTTACACCTCCCATGATAGGTTCATTACAATTAAAAGGACAAATACAATCCAATGAGAAATATCAATCTACTGATCATCATCATGATGATGATCAGTATGCATACATATGCGCAACATACATTAAAAGGTAAAATCAGTAACAATGACGGTAAAGGTATAGTTGGAGCAACTATCAACATCGAAAATGGTCTTCACTCGACCGTTTCTGATACCGCAGGCTATTTTGAATTTCAAAAACTAACTAAACAAAAACAAAATATACAGATTACCGCTGTTGGCTATCAAACCCTCAAACAGCTGATATTGCTGACAGATTCCACCGTACACTTCAAATTAAACACAGACAACCTGCATTTGAATGAAGTCGTTGTAAGCGCAACCCGATATGGTGTCAGTAAAAAGGAAGCACCAGTTATTGTGCAGGTATTAGGCCCTAAACTTTTTCAGGCTACACAATCTGTAGCTATGTCCGAAACACTAAACTATCAACCAGGAGTAAGGGTAGAGAACAACTGTCAAAACTGCGGTTTTTCACAAGTCCGCCTTAACGGTTTAGAAGGTGCCTATTCACAGATCTTGATCAACAGCAGATCCGTATTCAGCGCACTAAACAGTGTATATGGTTTAGACCAACTTCCAACCAGTATGATCGACCGCATCGAAGTCGTTCGAAGTGGAGGTTCTGCCCTATTTGGAGCAAATGCAATTGCCGGTACCATTAATATCATTACTAAAGATCCTGTCGAAAATGATTGGCAGATTAAATCTACCAACTCGTTAATCGGCGGTAGCAGTTGGGATAATACGGTAGACTTCAACACCTCTTACGTAGATGAAGACCTTAAAACAGGTGTTACCTTTTATGGTATGCACCGGAATCGTCAACCATTTGATAAAAATAAGGACGGATTTTCGGAGATAACAGAACTTAACAATACCACATTCGGAACAAAAGCATTTTTCAAACCTTCCGAGGTCAATAAAATAACAGTAGATTTCAGTACCATACAGGAATTTAGAAGAGGAGGAGACCAATTTAACAAATCACCCCATTTTACAGCCATCACAGAACAACTGGAAACCAATTCACTGATTGGTGGTATCACTTACGATCATTATTTAGCAGACTATAAACAAAAAATCTCCGTGTATGCTTCCGGCCAAAAAACAAAACGTAAAAGTTTTTACGGGGGACTGGGCGAAGCGCCCACTGCAACAGATAGTTTAAGAGCCGCAAATTCTTATGGAGACACAGATGATTTGTCTTTTGTTACAGGAACACAGTACACAAACAATTTTGAGGATGATGTCTTTACCAGCGGTATTGAGTTCAACTACAACAAAACAAATGATCAGATTCCCGGATATCAACGTATCATCGATCAAAAAACAAAAGGAATAGGAACTTATGCCCAATACGAATGGAAGCCAGTATCCTCTTTCAAAGCATTAATAGGAATGCGATACGACTACATCTTTGTCGACGGAAATTATCAGCTCCAACAAGTGGAACGTAGCAGTCAGAAGAATTTTGGATCTTGGAACCCACGATTAACCATCTTATACGATATCAATAGTAATATTCAATTTCGTGGCGGCTATGCACGCGGCTTCCGTGCCCCACAAGCTTTCAATGAAGATATGCATGTGACTTCCATCGGAGGAAAACAGGTTTTTGTATTAATTGGAGAAGACCTAAAAACAGAATATTCAAATGCTTATACCGGATCGTTCAATTTCAGCAGAAATTTTGGCAATACGCAAACAAGCCTTTTAGTGGAGGGCTTCTATACACAGTTGAATAATCCATTTACGACAGTCTTGAAATCAGAATCCAATGACATTATGATTGAAGAAATGCGAAACGGTACAGATGCCTATGTATACGGAACAAACCTTGAACTTAATGTAGCCCCTTCAAGTATATTTAGTCTACAAGCTGGTGGTACGATACAACGCTCGCGATACCAATCCGCACAACTGATAGCTGAAGCTAAAACAGGTCAAGAAGCCATTTTGTCCAAAGATTTCTTACGTACGCCAAATGTCTATGGCTACTTAAATGCCAATTGGAAAGCAACTAAGAAATTCGCAGTTGACCTAACAGGAGTTTACACCGGACAAATGAAGATCTCGCATATACAAGAAGAAATCATGAGCCTCAAAAATACGAGGGATTTTATGGAGCTGAATGCACGGTTAGGATACACTTTTGCTGTTCACAAAGATTTTAACCTTGAATTATTTGCAGGTGTACAAAATATGTTCAACGCATTCCAAAAAGATTTCGATAAAGGCGCTAATCGTGATTCAAATTATATTTACGGTCCGACAAAACCACGCACAATAACCTTTGGAGTAAAAATTGGCCATTTTCATTAATCCCATTTATTAAAGAAAGATGAAGCATATGCACAAATTTGTTTTATTAATGACCATTATCCTTTATCCGCTCAGCCATTATGGTCAAGAGCGGATAATTTGGACCTCTTTTCAACAATTAGACTCTTTATTAAGCATAGCACCAAAAGAAACAATCATCTTCATTCATACCGACTGGTGCAGCTACTGCAGAAAAATGGAAAAAGAAGTCTTTTCAAAAAAAGAAATCTATGACCGATTAAACAAAGATTATTATCTAGTTGAATTAGATGCGGAGACGGTTGAGGACATCACTTTCGATCAGCAAGTATGGAAATCAAAAACTCCCAAAAAAAATACCGGACAATATCATCCCTTAGCCTTACTCTTGTTAACCAACCAAAAGATGGCTTTCCCGAGTCTCCTGCGTTATGATCAAACATTTAAATTAAAAAGTATTAAGCAAAAATATCTAAGCCCAAAAGAGTTAGCGAATTTTTTAAGATAATTTAACATATCGCTGTAGCGAAACCGAAAAACATAACGTTTTAGTGGTAATAAAAAATACAATTTAAAAAATTATGAAAAAATTTACGAAATTTTTAATGGCATTTTTATGCATGGGGATAGTTTTTGCTTCCTGTAACAAAAATGACTTCGATTATGAGAAAGCTGAAAGAGAGCAAATTGAAAAAGCCAGATTAGAAAAACTACGCATAGATTCATTAAAAAAAGATCAAGCACCAATTTTAAGAGAGTATGCACTAAGTAAATGGGGTGATAAAGCTAAATATTCTGATTCAACAGGAATCTGGTATAAAGTAGAATTAGCAGCTGGTAATGAAACTCCTTACCAATACAAAGCAACTGTTTCCTATTATGGTGCATTCTTAACTCCTTGGGCTGCAACCTTAAATTTCAAAGGTGAATTAATGAATGGAACTGTATTTGACCAAAATACTGAAGGAATTCCTGCAGTTTATACAGATATAAATACAGCAATTAAGATATATAGACAAGCATGGGTTCAAGCATTTGTACCAACTATCATTAATATCCAAGGTAAAGATGTAAGATTTGAAGGATTATTACCAAAAGGATTACAAAAAGGCGATAAAATTAGTTTTATTTCACCATCTTACTATACTTTTGATCAAGAAGAGTATAAAACAGGAAGTACAAAAGTAACTGTACCTAAAAATACTCCTGTTGTTTACACAATCGAGTTAAAAACTATTGGCAATACTGGTTCGTAATAATTACAAATCAATAATTGCATAAAAAAGGTCCTTTACATGATGATGTAAAGGACCTTTTTACAGATAACATTATTTGAGCAAAGAAGTATGTTAACGAACAAAAAGACAGCACATTGCCCAATAAAAAATTATCCTACACTTTACTTGCTTTAAAATTCTTTCGTACCTTGTAGCACATCTAAACAATTGAACGTTTTAACCTGTATAATAACAATAGTAAGTAAAGAAATTTATGAAAAATTTTACAAAAATCTTTTTTGGAATGTTGGCAATGATTATTGCTTTAGCATCTTGTAGTAAAAATGATGATAATTATTTTGATGCAAACAAACAATTTGAACTTGAAGCACAAAGCATTAAAACTTTTGTAAGCTCAAAACTTCCACTAGCAGTCTTAGATACAAACTCGGGTATTTGGTACCAAATGATGTCTGAAGGAGATGGAGTATATCAATATATTGCGAAAGATTCCACTATTTATGGACAGACAAAGAAAGTTCCAGTAGCTCCAAAAATTTCTGTCCGCTATACAGGTCAACTACTTGACGGAACAGTATTCGATCAGAATCAATCTCAAGAAGGCATGACCGGATTTCTTAATCAATATATTCCTGCTTGGCAAATCGCTTTTTTTCCAAAAAAAATCGGGGATCTTAATCTCGGAGGATTAACAGTGAAAGGTTTATCAAAAGGAACCAAAATTCGTATCATCACGCCGTCTTATTGGGCCTATCAAAATATCTCTAATGGCAAAATACCAGCGAACTCGCCTTTAGATTTCATGATTGAAGTTGTTGACATTAAATAAATACTTTCCATAATACATAAAAAAGATCTTTACTTCCGTAAAGATCTTTTTTGTTTTTTAACTCAGTACCGAAAGATAAAAAAACAATAGTATCAAAAAGTAGTCTAAAAAACTTCTTATCTTGCTCTTCATATCAGTATACCATTCAAAAACAAAGACGCAAAAATGAAAATAGCTTTAGCCCAGTTAAATTATCATATCGGCAACTTCAGTTCCAACACTGCAAAAATTATTACTGCTATTGAAAATGCAAGAGCACAGCAAGCTGAAATTATTGTTTTTTCTGAATTAGCAATTGGCGGCTACCCAGCAAAGGATCTTTTGCAAAATGCAACATTCTTAAAACAGTGTAACGAATCTATCACCACCATTGCATCACATTGCCAAGATATTTTATGCATTATCGGAGCGCCTGTCCCCAATACAGACCCAGAAGGTAAAGCACTGTACAATGCAGCAGTTTGTTTAGAAAATGGAAAGATTACACACATTAGTAAAAAAGGACTACTTCCTAACTATGATGTTTTTGATGAATATCGTTACTTTGAACCTAATAGAAAATTCGCATGTTTCACCTATAAAAAAACAAAAATAGCATTGACCATTTGTGAAGATTTATGGGATGACGATCAAGGAAATAATTCCTATGTTGGTGACCCCATGAGCGAATTACTTCAAGAAAACCCAGATTTGCTGATCAATATTGCAGCTTCGCCTTTTTCTTATGTCCATTATCAAGATCGTGTTGCTGTTTTGAAAGCACAAGTGGCAAAAGCAAAACGTCCGCTCATCTATGTCAACCAAGTTGGCGCACATATGGATATAATTTTTGACGGAAGATCATTGGCTTTTGATGAAAATGGAGCAATTTGCTGTGAATTAAAAAAATTCGAAGAAGATTTACAGATTATAGAATATAGAGATCAAACCATAAAAGCGACATCAGCATTTACGGTACCCCAAGATCAGCAAATAGAACTGATTCACGATGCCCTGCTATTAGGTTTACGTGATTATTTTCACAAATCTGGTTTCAAAAAAGCAGTCTTAGGCCTTTCCGGTGGATTAGATTCAGCACTAGTTGCCGCATTAGCCTGTGAAGCATTAGGTTCAGAAAATGTACTTGCCATATTGCTTCCTTCTATTTATTCATCCGACCATTCCATTCAAGATGCATTAGATCTCGTAAAAAACACCAATTGCGCACATCATATCATTCCAATAAAAGATATTACAAAGGCCTACGAAACAACATTAGCTCCCTTTTTTGAAGGGCAACAAGCTGGTGTGGCCGAAGAAAATATCCAGGCACGTACCAGAGGTACATTATTAATGGCAATTTCCAACAAATTTGGTCATATCGTTTTAAACACTTCAAATAAAAGTGAAGCAGCGGTAGGTTATGGCACCTTATATGGAGATATGGCAGGATCGATTTCAGTAATAGGAGACGTATATAAATCAAAGGCCTATGATCTCGCCCGATACATTAACCGAAATAAGGAAATTATCCCATCTAATACAATTGAAAAAGCACCTTCTGCAGAATTAAGACCCGATCAAAAGGATTCAGATTCCTTACCACCATATGATTTACTGGATGAAATATTATTCCTATATATCGAAAAACAAAAATCAAAAGAGGAAATTTTAGCTCAAGGTTATGATCTTAATATTGTTGAAAAAACTATAAAACTAGTTAATAATGCCGAATTTAAAAGATTTCAGGCTCCTCCAATACTGCGCATTAGTCCAAAAGCTTTTGGTCCAGGCCGTTCTATGCCATTAGTTGCCTTTTATCAATAATTTTTTTTACTGATATAATTAAACTTTTAACATTTACATTTGTCTAACACTAAGAAAATAATATAAATCCTATTGGTCATGAAAAAAATAATTTATTTCTTATTTGCAAGTCTAATTCTTGCATCTTGTGCCTCATATCAATATAATACGATGCGTGACGAAAAAGTAGATTTTTCGCAATATCGTACTTATGGCTGGTTGCCACCAGTCGATTCGTTATCAAAATCATATTTTGATAATGATATTGCAAGAACAAATATATTAGACGCGAGCAACAGTGAATTACAAGCAAGGGGCTTATCTTACAGTAAGGATAATCCAGATTTGTTATTCCGTTATATAACAATTGTCAATAACAAAAGTCGTTTAGTATATGGATCCTCATATGCTTATGGAGGTCCATGGGGTTGGTACAGACCGTGGTTTTCTCCTTATTATGGTTATTATTCAACATATCCTGTAGCCAAAGAACGTTACCGCTATGCGCACTTAATCATAGAAGCTGTAGATCGTAAAACAAATAAAGTTGTTTGGCAAGCACGTGGATCTGGCGAAGTTAATAGTCCAGAAAAAGCGGCAACTAATGTTGCGAAGGTTGTTAAAGGAGTATTTAAACAATATCCTCTAACCCTAAAAAAATAACACTGTAATCGTGATCAAAAGTATTAAAGCCATGAGTTTTCTCATGGCTTTTTTCATAATATAATATATGCTTTTATATAGAAGCTCGAATCTTGATATTAAATGGGACTTCAAGCCGATCTTTGGAGTTATTTTTAATGAGATTTGCCGCCATCCTACCCATTGTTTCAAAATCAGTTGATATGGTTGTAATTCCATTCAAAATAAATTTCTTTAACGGCGTTTCATTATATGAAATAACACCAATATCTTTACCTATCACCAGATTTTTTTGTTGGATCTTATTCAGTAGTTTTACTAGATCATCTTCGATAATATTGATATAACAAGTCCCTATTACGACTTTTTCTTTATTCAATTCCGATACCAGCTCATGATCAAAAGCATACTGCTGACAAAATTTATAAAAACCCTTTATAATTGCTTTTGGAAAATCACTATGATCGGGAAAAACCAATTTTATCATTTTATATTTACTTAAAACTTCGCTCGCTTTTTCCAACGCTAAGTAAATATCCTGTTCATAATTCTCATAAACCGCTGGAAAATCGCCCGGTACATCATCCACAAATCGTCCTAATAACATTAATTTATCGCTTGGTATTCTACGAATAATATCCGGCGCTTTATCTCGTCCCTCCCTAAAATGTGGAAATAGTACATAATAGTCATATGTTTTGGTCAGATTCGATAATAGGTTCTTGAGATAGGAAAGGTCTGAATTATAGACAAATAAATCTAGATCAGCAAAATCGCCTAACTCCTTCGCAAATGAATCATACACTATTTTTTTGTGAACACTTAATTTATTCAGAAACAGTGCAATTTTACATTTGGATTGAATATCTGTTTTATTGACATAGTATCCCTTGCCTGGATTAGATGCAATAATTTCATGCTTTTTTAAATAGCGATAAGCCTTTTCAACCGTGTCTCTAGATATTTCAAGATAAGCACTGGATTCATTAATTGAAGGAAGCATTTCGCTCTTCTTAAGTCTCTCATTTTTTACTGCATCAATGATAGTATTCGCCAATTGGAGATATTTGGGAGTTGCTGAAAAATCACTAATCTCCAGTGTCATTAGAAACTGAGCAGTTGAATTGGTCATTTTAAAATTTAGATTAATCACTAAAATAACAATTAATTAGCATAAAATTTAAAAAAAGTTAAACTCAAAGACCATTCATATTTTTAATATTTCACTTTTTTAAATATTTGTTACTCTGCACCATAGCAGTATAGGATCAAAATTATGGTCAATCGTCTTAAACGTATTCTAGTAAAAAATCTGTTACCCTATTAATGATGAGTTAAAAACCTGCAAGCTCGTTTACCTAATCACTTTAAAAAAAAAATTATTTTTAAAGGGCTTTTCACGTTCTCCTTTTAAAAACCCTTTATGTTTAAGAAAATGGGCAAGTGATTACACTCGCCCATTTTTATTCACAGCTCAGATCTTAAACAATTAAAATTTCATTTATTTCTAAAATACCGCAATGCAATAAGGTCATTCGGTATCGCCAGTTCATTCCAATGGTCATGGATAGCTAGCGCTGCGCCCAATGCTGTTGCCTGAGCCATTGAGGCACCAAAAACTTCGACTTCAGGAAATTCTTTTGCCAGAAGACTCATATAAATATGGTTCTTACTAAACCCACCATCTACAAATATTCTAGAGATCTTATTAGCATCTAAAACTAGTTTTGTTGATTCCACTTGGGCTTTGATGAGGTGTAAAATTAAACTATGGTAAGCTTCTTCATAATTATGGAAACGATCAAGCTCAATCGTCGAAAATGCTACTAAATCCACAACCACAGGCTCTTTCATTAATTTTTCTATGATCCGTTGATTAAGCTGAAGATTACGAAACTTTGCTGTAGTAACATGAAAGAAATCAGCAATTCGCTTAGCTTGCAGTTCATGTTCATAACCTGCAAATAACCTCGAAGCCTTCACTGGCTTTCCCAAATAAGATTGATAAAACAAACAATCCTTTTTTAATTCACAAGAAGTTAGAGCACTATTGTTAAATGGATTAAACGAAATACACCAAGTTCCCGTAGATATCAATACAAATGGTTCATCAAAATTGAATAAATAAGGAATTAATGCCGAAGAACTATCATGAAGTCCTGCCCCTACTCTAAAAGAACTACCCGGAAAAGCACCATCAAAAACTTCATCTCCTTCAACAATTGGAGCTAAAACCTTTGTAATACCCTCATCTTGAACCCATTTATGATACTCATTTTTTTCAAAGTCCCATAAAGCAGTATGACAACCGATGCTGGTCATATCTGAGTAGAATTTTCCAGAAACCAGAAAACTTAAATATTGAGGCAAATGCAAAGCAAAATTGACATGTTTATAAATTTCTGGATGTTCCTTTTTTAATCGAAGAATTTGGAAACCCGAATTTAAACTACCTAAAGTTGGCGATGAAGTCGTTAAAGAAAAATGTTCCTCTCCTCCATACTTATTATGCAACTCCTGTTGAATAGTAACAGGAAATTCTTTTAGATAATTATATAAAGGAGTCAAGGGTCTACCATTTTCGTCAAGATATACAACGCTAGCCCCGTATGATGTAAAATTAATCGCTTTAATTTCAAATTCATTTTTTCTAAAGACCTCATGAAGTGAATCAAAAACCGATAATCTAAGACTTTCAAGATTTTCACACGGATCCCCGTCCTCATCCTTTGTTTCTAAAAATCTTGCTGAACGTTCAAATACAATTTGGTAATTAGAATCAAATAGAAAAAGCTTTTTGTTGGTTTTACCAACATCGAAAATAGCAACTACAGGAATTTTATCGTTATTCATTCTTAAAACTTTATAACCCTGTTGCAATAGTTCGTAAACCTCTCTCTGCGATCAACTTATCACGTAATTTTTCCTCCTCAAATAATAATACTGGATTTAAAGCGGCACCACTCCTCAACCTAGATTCAGCAACCAATGGCCTTACATCGGTACGAAATGCATCTTGAAGAATTTCTTGTGATTTTACAACATCATTCGATTGTTGAGCTGCCTTGAGTGCAACACGATCGATAAGTAATGCTTGTGCATAAGCAATTTTAATGGCTTCAACAGATTGCAATAAGTCCACTAAAGGATCTTTAAGATTATGTGACGCATCAATCATCCAGCCTAAGCCAGTAGCATGTTCCATTCCATTCAGATCCATACCATCAATTAATTCATTAAAAATCAGAAAAAGCTGATAGGGCTTAATACTCCCCGCTGTTAAATCATCATCGGCATATTTACTATCATTAAAATGAAAACCGCCCAGCTTTCCCTCCATTAACAACAATGATAAATCTGTTCAATATTAGCATTTGGTAAATGGTGTCCCAAATCCACTAATGTATATGCTTTAGGACCCAGCTTATTTGCCAATAGTAGAGACTGCCCCCAATCTCCAATGGTCATCGAATAAAAATAAGGTTCGAAAGCTTTATACTCGATAAACAATTTCCAATCCTCGGGTAAGTGTTTATAGATTTCCTGCAAGCTGGATAACGTATTCTGAAAAGCCTCACGGAAATTCAATTGACCGGGAAAAGATGAACCATCAGCTAACCAAACAGTCAAAGCCTTTGAACCGAGAGCTTTTCCATAATTGATAACCTCTATATTATGATCAATAGCCTGCTTGCGAACCTTAGGATCGACATGATGCAAAGATCCATACTTATAACTATGTTCCTGCTGTGGTTGATCTTGAAAAGTATTGGAATTAACAGCATCGAACGTGATATTTAAAGAACGTGCCAATTCTTTCATTCTTGCGGTGTCTTCTGGAATATCCCAAGGTATATGTAAGGAAATAGCTCCGCTAGATTTATTAAGAGCATGTAGTAGACCAACATCTTCAAACTTTTGCTCCAAACTCCCTGGCTCGCCAGGGCCAGAAAAACGTCCGAAGCGTGTACCACCTGTCCCTAGTGCCCAACTTGGTATCCCGATCTGAAATTTCTGAAGTTTAGCAATAAGCTCCTCAACATCATCAATATCTTGGGAAATAAATTCAAATGCTCGATTATGTTTTTTTTCTAATTTATTATTGTGCTTTTCTATCAATTGTTGATCTAAAATCATATTAAAAATGGTTATTGGTTAAAATTTACTTAGATACAGCATGTACTTTCTTTCATCACCTAAAAACTAAGATATAAAACCTACCTTAAAAAAGCCATTGCCACTCCCCCATCAACGTTTAAAATATTACCTGTAGATTTGTTTAGTAAGCCACCAACATGTGCAAAACAAGCATTTGCAATGTCTTCTGGTAGAATAATCTCATTTAACAAAGTACGCTTTGCATAGTACGCCGGTAACTCCTCGATCTTTATACCGTATGCCTTAGCACGACCTGCGGCCCATCCACCTGCCCAAATATTACTATCAGAAATTACAGCATCCGGATTCACTACATTTACTCGAATTTTTGCTGCCCCTAATTCAGCGGCACTTAAACGGCTCATGTGCAATTGGGCCCCCTTTGCACTACCGTAACCAATATTATTTGGACCACTTACTAAAGCATTTTTACTTACAATATTGACGATATCACCACCGATATTTTGTGCTTTTAAAATAGCTGTTGATGCCTGAGTTACCAGAAACTGACCTTTAACTAAAACATCATATAAAAGATCCCAATCTTCTTGCGTATGGTCCTCGATCGTTTTAGAAATGGATAACCCCGCATTATTAACGACAATGTCAATCCCACCAAAAGCTAGTACAGCATCATTGAGCGCATGTTTTATCTGTTCCTCATTAGTGACATCGAGCAATGTCGTCATAACCGCATCTCTACCAAACGCTTCTACAAATTCTTCCTCGCATGATGCAAGCCGATCAGCATTGATATCATTTAACACAACAACAGCACCTTCTTGCGCCATCTTCCTTGCAATCGCCTTTCCGATCCCACCACCACTACCCGTTACAAGTACAATCTTACCTGATAATGCTTTTGATTTTGGCATACGTTGTAATTTTGCCTCTTCCAATAGCCAGTATTCAATATCAAAAGCTTCCTGACGTGGCAAAGCAGTATATTCACTTACCGCTTCAGCACCTTTCATTACATTAATTGCATTAATATAAAATTCAGCAGCCACACGAGCAGTTTGTTTATCCTTTGCAAACGAGAACAATCCAACACCGGGATATAAAACAATAACGGGGTTTTTATCCCGAATAGCAGGGCTATTTTCATGTTTACAACTGTCATAATACTGTTCATACATCTCTCGATATCCTGCAAACAAAGGCTCCAATTTTCTTTTAACCTCCGCTACATTGTCTAAACATTCAGATTTATCTAAATTTAGTACTAAGGGCTGGATTTTAGTTCTTAAAAAATGATCCGGACAGCTTGTCCCTAATGGTGCCAATCGGTCCAGATCGTTTGAATTGATAAATTCTAAAACACGTTCATCGTCTGTAAAATGTCCGATCATATGGCGTTCACTTGAGCAAAATCCCCGCAAAATAGGAGCTAATTTTACGACTTGCGCATTTCTTTCTGCTTTACTAAGACTTACCATTTTCTGGCTGCCAAACACGTTATTCTTCTTACCATAACTTTGTTCAAGGTAGGTGGCACAAGTCTCAATAACATCCAAAGAATTAATATAACAATCGTAAGCAGTGTCTCCCCAAGTAAACAAGCCATGAGATCCCAACATAATACCCTTGATACCAGGATTTGCTTCTAAACAGGCTTTTAATTGTAAACCTAAATCAAAACCAGGACGTTGCCAATCAACCCAACCGATCGATCCTTTGAACAATTCAGCAGTGATACTTTTCCCATCTTTAGAAGCTGCAATTGCAATTGCGGCATCTGGATGTAAATGGTCAATATGCTTAAATGGTAAAAATCCGTGCAAGGGTGTATCAATAGAAGGCGCCTTAGAGCTTAAATCAAAAATACAATGATTAAATAGTGCGACCATTTCATCCTCATATTCGATTCCTCTATACACATTTTCAAGATTACGTAAGCGCTGAAGATATAATGCTGCAAGCCCTGACTTCTTCAGCGTGCCGATATCTCCGCCAGACCCCTTTATCCACATGACTTCAACACTTTCATCAGTAAGCGGATCTTTCTCCAAAACTTTACATGAAGTATTCCCACCTCCATAATTAGTAATTCTTAGATCGGCGCCTAGAATATTTGAACGATATAATAATAAAGCAACTTCATCACCTTGCAATGATTGCGCTATTTTATCGTCCCACAAATAATTTACATGTTTGTATGTTTTCACTGCTATATATATTAAATTAATTTTCTAAAGTTCTTGCAAACCCTACGACACAAATAGAAATTATGATTGTCGCTATGCCTGCAATTATAGATCGATATGCCATTCTATTCACGCCCTTCCACTCATTTAATATAATTCCCCAAGCATTTGAAATTAAAATAATGAACGCCATGTGAAGAATCCAAGAACTGGCACCATTACCCAATCGACTCTCACCCATACCATAAAAGAAGAACTGTAAATACCACATTGTACCTGCCAAAGCACAAAAAAGTAAATTCTTTACTTTTGGTACATTGGATTTAGTATAGTCTGAAAAAGTTCTATTTTTAATTAGGAGATAGACGCACCATATAAAATTTGTAGTAAAACCTCCCCAAAGGATAATGATATAAGTCACATTATTTTGATAAAGAAATTCTCCACTGTTCGAATTACTATTTTTCCATATGGAATTTGCAACATTAGCAAGCGGTTTACCTGCTTCGATACCAAAATTGAAACAAGCACTAAGTACACCAGAAATGATCGCAACGATAATACCCAGAGTAAAATTGTAATCAGTCCTTGCGTCCTTAGAAAGAGTCGCAAGACTTTTCTCTTTTGAAACACCTGCCCGACCGCACAGCACAACACCCATAAGACAAATTAATAAACCTATCAATATGCAAGTTCCTGATTGAGTCGTAAAAAAATAGTTGACTCCATGCTTATCCACTGTGGGGTAAAAAAAATAATAAAGACTTGGCATCAGCGAACCAAAGACCATACTTAAGCCCAAAATAATACTGCTGCCTAAGGAAACACCAAGATAACGTATCCCGAGACCATAGGTAAGTCCACCTATACCCCATAACAATCCAAATAAAAAAGTATAATATAAAGTAGCTGCCTGGGCATTGCTGATAATCTCCCAAAAATTAGGAATAGTTAACCATGCTGCAAATGGTGGTACAATAATCCAAGAAAATAGACCACCTAGGATCCACATGGATTCCCATGACCATCCTTCAACTTTCTTATAAGGCACATAAAAACTTCCTGACGCAAAACCGCCTATGAAATGAAATAAAACTCCGAAAACAGCATTCATATTTATCTTTTTAGGTATTGTACATAAACTAAATTACAAGATTAAAATAGGTAAACTGTTATGGACTGTTATGCATAAATACAGAGATTATAGCCAACAGATATTTCATGATTTAGAAGCAAAAGGTCAATTTTCAATGTGTGGAAAATTGACCTTTTGCATATTATTATTAAAGTAATAAAACTAGATTATTTATATCCTAAATTTTGTTTAAGTCCTTCCCCTTCTTTGTTATTTAATTGAATTTCACTCAATGGGATTGGAAGCAAAATATTATAATCTTGGAAACCACTGGTTATTTTATTTGCCGGTCCCTGATCACCATTTAAAGCAATACGTTCTTTGAGTTTATTTGTTCTCACCAAAGTCATTCTACGATTTTCTTCTGAAATCAACTCACGGGCACGTTCATCAAGAATAAAATCGATGGTCATATTTGATGCGAGAACCTTTCCTAAAGTGGTGTTTCCAGATTGAATACGCGTATCTTTAAAAGAACGATCTCTCAACTTATTGATATCTTCAGCTGCTCCGCCGAGATTATTTTGTCGAAGACGTGCCTCTGCCCTTAATAGATAAGTTTCTCCAAACCTCATTACTGGCCAATCTTTGATCAATGCATAGCCAAAATCATCCAGCGGATCATATCCCCCCCATTTTGTTGGAAAAGGATACCAGACTTCCAAACTATCGGCACGAAATGGAATAACCCGATCTCCTGTTTTTATAGTAATATCTTTGACCCCCGCTCCCTTAGCAACACGATAACCATCTGCATCTACACCGATTTCTGTACTCCATGGTGTTACTACAGCATTATTGACGGTCATATTAGGCCGATTATAATTTGTGGTACGACGGATATTATAATTGCTATTCCGAATATCACCCTGAAGTCCTTTCCAGACCGTATATTTCATAAAATTGCTTAATCTCAATCGTCCGTTACCTCTTCCTCCAAGAGAATCAGCATTCACCATGCCATCCCATTTATGGTATGAAGGTTGCCATATTCTACGATGCTGAGGATTATCGATGGTTCCACCGTTAACTTCACGATTCAATTCAACTTCGAAAGTCCATATTGCTTCTGTATTTCCTTGAGCACGGCGCATATTACCCTGTCTAAACAGATCACGAAAAGCATCACCACCTTGATTTAAATATTTACCATATCGCGTATCAATCAATTTATAACTACCGCTCTCTATGATCGCCGTTGCCATGGCTTCTGCTTTAGCAAAATAAGCAGGATCTCTCATTCCAATACGTAGGAAGGCTTCAGCAGCCAACTGCCTAGCCATATCTTTATTGATCCTGCTCGGAGCAGCGGCTTGTCCGACAGCTGCCAATTCTTTCACCGCATATTCAAGATCATCTGAAATAACCTGATCCACCTCTACTGTAGAATTTCGGACATAATTGAACGTTGGAATTTTAACAGATGTTGTCAATAATGGAACATCACCCCATAGTGTTACCAACATGTTATAAGCATAAGCTCTGAAAAATCTTGCCTCTGCGGCAGCCTTTGGATTAGTGTCCCCAACCGCCTCGATGATACTATTTGCATTGTTTATAAATTCATAGCAGCGTTGCCATAAATAGCCCACACCGCCATTTTCTGGATTTAGATCAGCATATTGATAAAAAGGATTCTCTACTCCTTCAGTAGAACCAGCACTTGCAATATCAGTACCGATCTGCCAACACGATAAAAAACCTTGACGGCCACTATATCCCCATAATTGTCCAAAAGTTGCATGTAAACCTAAAACTCTATTTTCGATCGTCGAGGGATCACTATTTCCAGCTTCATAACTAGAATAAGGCTTTTCATCGAGAAAATTCTTACTACAAGATGCCGATCCTAATAAAAAGACTGCAACTACAGGTAATAACTTATTTTGAATATTCATTGTTTTTTTCATCAGTATATATTATTTATTAGCGATGATGAAGCTATCATGAGCAGTATTCATCTTTCTTTGTGCACATTTACTCATGATGGTTTCATGATTTCATTAAAAGGTTAAATTAAATCCAAGTACATAAGTGCGAACCATCGGATAATTCAGGTTATCATTTGCAGATCCACGGGTGATATCTCGAGCTTCAGGATCCCAACCGATCCAATTGGTCCACGTATATAGGTTTCGACCGCTTACATAAATCGTAGCACCATTAATGCCTAATTTATTGAATGTATGTTGCGGCATGTTATAACTTATCGTCACATCTTTCAACCGCGTAAAACTTGCATTTGATGGAAATCCATAACCATATACATTGGAACGGTTACTCAAGGAACGCCACTCGTTACTTTTATTTTCAGGAGTCCAATAGCCCAATTCTGCTGGTGTACTTTTTCGTCCCATTTCATCTGCTGCCGAACCGATCTGTGGATTATTGCGTAGTGCACCTTGAACCGTGTTTATAAAAACATTTAAAGTAAACGCTTTATATCCGAACGTATTGGTAAGTCCAGCGGTCCATTTCGGAGCAGTTTGTCCCAATACCGAGCGGTCGTCTTCGTTGATTAAACCATCGCCATTCAGATCCGCTAATTTTACACTTCCAGCTTCAGCCCGTTCATCCCATCCCTTATTCGCTCCAGCCTTTATTTCATCTTCCTGCCAGATACCCACTTTAGTAAAATCATAGATCACACCAAGCGGATGCCCAATGAACCATCTATTGCCTAAATCCTCCTTACCATCGCCATAAACTTCTACAATCTTATTTTTGTTACGGGAGTAGACCAATGTAGTAGACCAATTAAAATCATTTTTAACGATATTTTTAGTGTTCAATGTAAGATCTATACCTGTATTAGACACTTTCCCAAGATTGGAGAAGACCTCTGCAAAACCAGTAAGCCTTGGAAGGCGTTGTAATAATAGCATATCATAAGAATTGGTTTTATACACATCGATACTTCCACTTAGCCTATTTTTGAATAATCCAAAGTCAATACCTGTATTCAATCCCTTCGTTTTTTCCCACTCCAAATTATCATTCCCCATTCTCGTACGAATATTTAAAGCGGTGTTCGATAAGCCATTCAGTGCGATGGTACTTGCATCCATCAAGGAAAGCGTTTGATATATACCAATAGCTTCATTTCCTGATATACCATAAGATATTCTCCATTTCAAATTATCCACCACATCTTTGACACCACTCATGAACAACTCATTGTGTATGTTCCAAGCCGCGGCGAAAGATGGAAATACGCCATACTTACTATTTTTACTAAAAACAGATGCGCCATCGCGACGTACAGTCGCTGTAAATAAATAACGGCTATCATAAGAGTAGTTTATTCTAACCATCTGAGAGATGGAACGATACAGATCCGCCTGAGAAGATACTTTTTGAGTAGTCGCTGCACCAAGATTTCCCCATTCCAAAGCATCATTAGGAAATACTTCTCCAGTAGCAATAGCTTGTTGCCAATACTTACTTTTTGAGGCATACAATCCTGTGAAATCAATATGATGCTTACCAAAATCCTTCGTGTATGTTAATATATTCTCCAATGTATAAGACTGCGATTCACTGTTGGTGATACGGCCCATGCCTGCAAAATTATAAACACTCTCACCTTCATATTCATTATTACGAACAGGAACGTAAGAATATCCGGCGTTGAGTTTATATTTTAAACCTGCCAGCGGTTTGTAAAGCTCCCCAAAATTAAGATCTGCATAACCATTTAAGGAGATATTAAATTGACGACGTTCTGGATTTAAAGTCGTTGGCAAAAGTGGATTTGTCCAAAGCTGTTCCGAATACATCGGAAACTGAGTTAGTGAACCATCTTCATTATACATCTTAGCATAAGGGCTCATTGCTGCTGCTTGTAATAAACTCGCACGACCACCGTCTTTATTATGTGCAACGATAAATGAAGATGTACCTACCGATAAATATTTTGTCGGTTTAAAATCAGTATTGGTCCGAAACGAATAACGCTTATAATTATAACCTAAAAGTACACCCTTTTGATCGAGATAATCTCCAGAAACAAAGTATTTTGCATTCTCACTTCCACCTGATAAGCTGACATTGTGATTCTGGATCACACCTGTTTGCATCACTGCATCCAACCAATCAGTAGTCACGCCATTGGTATAGTTATCAAACTCAAACTGATTGCGCACTGGGCCACCATTATATAGCGTACCATTATTAATGCGGGCATATTCAGCATAACGTTTTAAAAGCTCTTCGCCAGACACCGGTTTAAGGATATGCGCGACATTTTCGACTCCGCCATATCCACTATAACGAATACGGGGAGTTCCAGATGTACCGCGTTTTGTAGTGATCAAAATAACACCATTAGAACCGTTCACACCATAAATCGCAACAGCTGATGGATCTTTCAATATTTCGACCGACTCAATATCATTGGGATTGATATCATTAATAGAGCCATCAGTCCTTGATAAAGGAATGCCATCAACAACAAGATAAGGCTCTGATGTTGCAGTGATCGAATTTTTACCACGAACTTGAACAGATGGTGCATCTCCAGGAATAGAAGATGCCTGTGAAACAGTCACATTTGATACTGCTCCTTGGATGGCCTGCATAACATTTGTTACAGGAATTTTTGATAATCGATCTTTTGGCACTGATGCCACAGAACCCGTAACATCCGATCTCTTTTGTGTTCCGTATCCGACCACAACTAATTCGTCAAGTACATTTTCAAATGGAACAAGCGTAACATCAACAACTCCCCCCTGAGGTACAATAACCTCCTTTTCCTGATATCCGACCGAGGAAATGATCAAAGTATTTCCGGGATTAGCTTGAATGGTAAAGCTACCGACGGTATTTGTTTGTGTACTGACCGAACTTCCTTTTACTTTAACGGTAATGTTGCTTATGGTTTTTCCTGTAGAAGCGTCTCGAATAGTTCCCTTTATGGAAGTTGCTTGACCATAAGTAGTCATCGCTATTAAAAATAAACTGTTTAATAGCAAGGTGCTTTTTGCGTATTTATTGCAATAGTGGGTTAACATAATTTACAATTGGTTTTTAGATTAGAATTACTATTTTATTCCATTTATTATAGGACCATACCTTTATCCTATAATCCCCCTAAAGGTTGATTTCAACTTGATCCCATCATCGTATAGTTTATATTTTTGTTTATAATTGGTACTTAGCAAACTCAAGAAGATCGTTCGCTAAAATTCCATTGGTTAGGAAGAGAAGCACTCTTGTTGCGCTATTTTCCAATTCCCTCTAGGTCAAAATTATAGCGGATTCGCTTATAAACGGTTTGAAATCGATTCAATAAGGTTGAAAATCTATTCAGGAGTCATAATAATTCACTAAAACTCAATAAAAAGCAAAAACCATTTTATTTACGAGATGCCTTGGGGACATTTTAAATAAAATGGTTTTAAAAATTTTGTTGCGATATATACTAGCTCTTGCGCAGTAGCATTATCTCTTTTCTCTAAATACTTAAAATAGATTATTAACCATAACTACCTTCAATATAGATCATTATATTCACCATTACACTTTTCACTTGCAAAATATTGATAAGGTTATTATTGTTGATCTGTGGATATCAAATTCAAGGCTTGATAACGACCATTTTTCCTACTAATTCCTACTTGATTCAGCTTTTGGTTCAATTTTTTTATTGGGAATAATTCATCATTAGTCCATTTTTCGCCCGATTTTTTCCATAACATAAGTGTCGCAAACAATTGCTTTTGATTTGCAATTGTGTTTGCTTTTAAATTCAGGACTTTACTCGTTTCAGAAACTGGGTTTAAACCTGCTGCACTTACTATCTCCACCTCTTCCCAGCCCTCAACAGGAACAACAGCTAACTGATACTGCCCATTGTCAATAATACTTGCTGTCCATTTTTTATATTTAATTTGATGCTCAACAATTACTCTATCTTCATATTGTGGCAATGCGTAGTGTCCCAACCGTAGCGCAATAGATTTTTGACTATATACCTGATCCACACGCAAGATTCCGTTAGGAAGTATAATATCTGCAAGTTGTAATCTGATGGTAGAATCCGAAGCTAATACAGCGTCCCTGTAATAAATATCATCCTGATAGCCTATGAATTTATAACGGCGAAGTGACTCCCATTTATTCCCACCAATTTGAAACATATAGTTCATTGATACTTCACCGTTCTTTCCATCCGCTTGCCAAGGAAATGCACTATTATAAGCCAGTTTATTATAATTCTCCGTTCCCTGATAATAGCCGATAGTTTTACTATCACACCAAGCCCTGATCTCTGATGCCCCAATTCCAGCATAATCAGTAATCAAAATTTCAGCACCAGGAGCAAGCTTATTCAACACCTTCGCTTTTGGTATCTCGCTCTCCCAAGCACCTAAATTTTCATTTGCTGTCCAAAATATATTATCGTCAGGAATGAGCAATCCTAAAAATATTTTACCCAACCAAAAAGCACTTCCCCTACAGCTGTATTCCTGCACGGCAGGTTCAAATGCACCATAAAAACCAAGTGTGGGAATACCTTCAGATAAAAAATCAGGCTGTTTCAGAAATTGTAGCAGTGTTCCTGATGCAATTCTTCGCATCCATCCATAATTGATACTTTGATCCTCAAGAAATCCCATCAGTGGAAAAGGAACAGCAGCTCCCATGCGATAGGCAATACTTCTCCCCCACATAATCATTTCGCCATCCTTACTGAACATATAAGGATAATGACCGACCATTTCTCTTAAATGAGTTCTGAACTTCTTCGCATAATCTGGATACAGCTCATCGCCATAATAGGTAGCCCATAAAGTTCCGTACATCTGATACCCCCACATACTATAATAATCATAATAAGGCTGGTCATTATACCAACCATTCCCCTTATAATCAGATAAACATTTCTCCAACAATTCCTTTAAATAATCTTCACGTATCGAGTAACCTTTACTCTTAAAAAAGCTTAAAATCATGACATTAAAAAAACGCCAATTCATATCAATAGTAGGTCCGTTACCATAACTTAAGAGTGTATGCGCTAAAGTATCTTTTTTCTCCTGTGATAGCGGATCCCATAAAATTTCGGGAGCGGCCATAAGAGATACGGCCAAACCACCAAATTCAACAAGCTTTTGACTTGGTCCTCCTTTTTGGGGTAAAGGTGGAATGAAACTCGTCGAATTTGGATTCACTAATTGCGTGATCTGATGCCGGTAATAATCGGCAATCTTTAGACCACCAATTTCATAGTCGGGATTTTCCTTCATCAAAGGCAAAGCAATAAACAGAGTCCTACAAAGTCCTTCCAACCGTTCTGTTTCTGTATGAACGCCGTCTCTAGGATAACTACGTCCTGGTTGTTTAGGAAACTCCATCGGGCTATCCAGATTACTGACGTAACTAAAGGCACCCTTTAAAAGATATTCGGCTGCATCTAACCAATGTTGACGATTCATACCGGTATAGGGACTGAGATTCAGATCTGGATTTTTGACTTTAAAAACAGCATCTCTTGTCCCTTGTCCGAACATATCCATGGGATAGGATACAATGAATATGAAGCAGGACATAAACCCAAACATGTATTTTTTCATAATTAATGTTTGATTATATTTTTTATTGCCTCGAGACTAGGCGTCCATTCAATAACCCTGACCTTACTTGGACCAGATTCTAAAAGTCCTTCTCCATCCTTTTGATCAGTAGCTTGAACAAATAGTGATAATCGCCCCTTGTTTCGCCACATCTCAGTATCATAACTAGGTTCCCATGCTCCTAATGGTTCATTATTCAAATCAAATAGTTGATAATCGTTATCCGTCACCTTATTTAAGTTCAAGACAGAAGCTCGACCTAATCTTTCCTTATCCCGGAACAAGAGCATGACAGCAACCCTGTCTCCTTTCCCTTTAACCATTAATTGTGGTCTCGCTATAGGTATTTCTTTTGTTCCATGTCCACTCAAACTGAAAGACATTTTTCTAAAATCAAAAGAACGGACTTCCCAAGCACCTTTCCTATAATAAATAAGTTTATATTGAGGAATTGTAGAACCTGCAGCCCGCCAATAAGTCGCAATAAATGGATTCCCATCATCATCTGCAGCCATCGATGTTTGATTGATCAGTTCACTGTTTTGAGGAATACGCACCGCATATTCCGCTGTTGATTCCTGTATAGGTAATGTATATTGAGCTCCAGTAGTAGACTCCCAAGTGAGCCCTCCATCCTTAGAACAAGCATATGCCATATCATGATTACTGGCTACATCGGGACTTTCTCGCCATACCCAAGACAAATGTATCGTTCCTTGGTTGTCGACATATGCCTGCCAATAAGCATTTCGTTTCCCTTCTCCATCGATTAAATTACGATGCAGTCTAGTCCATTTTTTATTTTGGGGATCATAATTATTCATAACAAGATTTCCTGATCCAGAACCGCCATCACGATAAAGAAATAATAATGAACCATCAGGCATTTTAAAAAATTCAGGATAAGTCACATACTGTTCATCTTTCCCGATCATAGACTGCTCAGGTCCTAAGTCCAGTGTATGCGGCTGTTTTGTCCGAGCATATCGCAACTGACCATTATGATGATCCCAACAAACATGTAAATATCCATCTCCATCAATCATCATACTGATAATATTATGTGCATCCTGAGCTCTGCCCGAATATTCGGTAACCTGTAGCTGCCAGCTCTTCTCATTTAGTTTCCTCTTTCCCAATACCACTTGTCCTTTGTCGTTATAGTAGGCTATGTATTGAAACTGGGCGTCACTAACGAGAGAATTTTTTCGAAAAACAGCTGTATTGACCGTATTCTTAGCCCAACCGTCTCCAACTTCCATGACCTGAAGCTGCTTGCTTTGCGAATAACAGAAATTTAAGGAAAGGATAAGATAAAAATGAATTACTCCAACTGTACAAAATGTTATTAATCTCATGACTCTTATCTATTATTGAATAACCTTACTTTGATCTTTTTTCCAGTCCTGTCCAGACCAAATACGCTTCGAACTCCATTCTTCTTCTTTGGAAGTCCAAAAACTATCCGTTTCAGAAAGTCCAAGAGGTAAAAAAATAGTACTGCATAAATATGGACTTCCTTGATTGTTATAAAAATCCCCTAATCCGGGCTGATCTCCATATAAACCAATCGTTAACCAGTTTTGATGGTAAGTTGATGGGCTTTCAAATGTTTTCTTCATAACGGCAGATAAAGCGGCGCGAACTTGTCCTTCCGTTAACTCTTTGGGTAATCTTTTTTTCAATGCCATGTCTGCCAGATGATGAAATGCTGCTCCACGATAAATTACGGACCGGCCCGATGGTGGAAAAGTCCCATCTGTATTAATCAACCTTTCCAATATAATGGCATATCGTTGGTTTCGTAATTTAATTTTTGCAAACATGCTATCATAATTTTTAGTCTTTTGCTCGATGACATCCATAATTCCGGATAAAAAAGGATGAATGACATAACTATTATAATAATCATATGCGTAATGAGGACCATCCATATACATCCCATCTCCAACATACCATTGTTCCAGTTGTTGAAAAGCATAATCCACTCGCATAACATCCCAACCTGTACTGTACTGGGCTAAAAAAGCTTCATTCATAGCAGAAAAAAGTAACCAATTGGAAAACACGGGTCTGAATTGACGTGTCGTTTTGATAGCCTCAATCAAATGACCTTGGGTTACAGGATCCAGATGATCCCATAACCAAGGACAACGCAAAAAAGCAACTGAAATAAATGAGGCATCCACTAATTGCTGCCCACCTAGGTCAAAACGCATAAAATCATTTGCATTACTATCCAAGGCATTTTTTAAGGCTTGAATAGTCCAATTTCGATATTGTTTTCTCAATGCTTGCTCTTCTTCCGAACCATCATTCAAAGCCAACCAAGGCGATATTCCGCTTAAAACTCGACCTAATACCTCTACATATTGTACTTGAATGCGATGTTCTTTATTGTCAACTGCAACAGAAGTAATTTGAGGCATATTGATCTTTAAACTGTCATATGCCAGACTACGCATAACCGGTCTTGCCATACGATCCATCTCCTTTAGCCAAAAGGCTCTTGAAGTTTCTTTCCATGCAATAGGATTTCTCTTCTGCCCATATGTCACAGCGGCGAAGCATATGAATATCCATAATGTCCATACATATTTCATCATTACTCGCTTAAATATCTATACATTTCAACACCTGCCAATAAAAATGCTCCGACACCGAATGGCGATGTTGAATGGGCATCAACCACTTGACCCGGTATGGCCTTTTCTCCTATAGGCTGAATATAACCTACTTTTCCATCACGCTGTAAAGCAATAGTACTTAAATAATACCATCCTCTTTTTGCAGCACCCTCAAATTCGTTTTTGTTCAGAATACCATTATTAATGCCCCAAAGAAGTCCATAAGTAAAGAATGCCGTTCCACTGGATTCTTTACCGGGTGCATGTTCTGGATCCAGCATACTTCTCGTCCAGAAACCCTCCTTCTGTTGACACGCTACAATAGCATCGGCCATATCTTGAAAACGTTTTACATAATGTTTATAATGAGCATTGTCTTTGGGTAGATCTTGTAGCACTTTTGCTAATCCTGCAAATACCCAACCATCACCTCTTGCCCAAAAGTCTTTTTTTCCATGGACAGTCTTATGTTTTGGATAAACGTATTTCGCATCCCTGTAATACAATTTTTCATCCTTATCATACATGATACCATCTGCATACTCCAAATATTCATGAAGTTTTTCTAAATAGAGTGAGTTTTTAGTTAAATTGTACATCTTAGTCATCACGGGCATAACCATATACAGTCCATCTGCCCACCACCAGTAATCATGATGTTTGGAATGAATTTGGTAATTCATCACTTCTTGCGCTCGAGCTATCTTGTAAGCTTTAGGAGCTATATGATAAAGATCAATATACGTTTGAAAACAGATCTGCCAATCGCCAAATAACACATAGTCATCGGTCTCCCCATAGCTATATTTCCAATTCGCTTTATCAGTTGATTTTGCACCCTTCCATTCATTAAAATCTGCCCAATCTTCGGTATATTTTAAGAAGTTTTTATTTTTAAACTCTTTATAAAACTCCATATTACCACTGTGATAAGCGGCTTGATCCCAAAATGCCCAAACTTGAGGCTTATGATGGGTCTGCCAATATTGATTCGCAACATTCAATTGGGCCAAAACATCACTCTTTTTAAAGTCTTGTCCAAAGACAGAATAAGTAATCAGAAGAAAATAAACAAGAACGTATTTGTGCATATCTTAAAATTTTAAGGTTTAAAAAACCCAATCAACAGGGTTTAGCAGATGTAAATATGATTGAAGATTGGTTATCCAAATCTAGATAAAATCAATACAGTCGATGTTTAATTTTAGTTTATTCAACATACAAAATGGGATCATTTTATGATTATAGCCATTGATTACATGTTTCTTTTGACTAAAAACGCATTTTTAAGGAGCTTTTGATAAAAAAAAGACACAAACAAGAAAGTAATCAATTTCTAAAATAAATGTTTATATTACATTTATTTTAAATAACATTCTATATCTTTAAAGAAGATACCAATTTGAATCTGACTTTTTGAACCATTTAGATGCTCAAGTAAGACGGAAAAAATGAGCTATTTAAAGCTAACCATTATTGATTAAGGAATTAAATTAAGTTTCCCTTTTTTCTTGTCTTATTTAATTCATTGGCTCTTTAGACAAAGTTGATGCAAAGAGATATAAGTGAAAAACAAATTGTCGATCTGATTAGATTAAACCAATTGATTATGAAAAATACATATCAAACCTTCTTCTTCATTATATATTTACTTTTCCATATCCAAGTTAATGGTCAACAAATGGGATTGAATCCCATTACCAAAAATAATGAATTACCCTCATTGACAATCAATCAAACTTGTCAGGATAAGGATGGGTATATCTGGTTTGCTTCTACACAGGGATTAAGCAGATATGACGCCTATAATATTTTAAATTTCAAATTGAAGACCAATGATGGTAAAACGGCTACCAACCAGAACATTAAAACATTAGTAGAATATCATAATTACCTCATTCTAGGTACAGAAAAAGGATTATATACATTAGAAAAAGAAAGCTATGTAATCAAACCCTTCAAAAATAACCTCCAATCTGCAACACGTATTACAACATTACTGATTGATAAAAAAAACAGATTATGGGTAGGATCAGACAATGGTATTGTGGTATATAACAAAGACTTATCCATTATCCAAAACTATCAAGATGATCATAATTCCATTTACAAAATACCACCGGGGACTGTTAATACCATATTTGAAGATAAAAAAGGCAATATTTGGGTAGCAATTTGGGAACAAGGGTTATTTAAATTAGATATACAAACAAATCAATTCGTTGCGTACCCAAAACTTGGAACACGTAACAATCCTTTTAAATTATTTGAAGATCATAATAAACAACTCTGGGTATGTACCTGGGGGGATGGGATTTATTTATTTAATCCAGACAATAGAAAGAATTTATATCAAGAAATAGAAATCAAAAACAAGCGTCGAAATATTGGAAAGGAAGATTTATTCTATAACATCGTTCAAGATCGGCATCGCAATTATATTTGGATACTTTCATTTTCTGGTATCTCTACTTTTCAATATATAGATAGTGCACTTCAAGAAGTAAATATGGCTCCCCATTTTGATCATACAACCAATATCTTCAATGATATTTATCAAGATAGATCAGGAACATTATGGTTGTCTATCGGTGGGAAAGGAATATCTACGATTAGTTTTGATAAACCTCTCATTCAAAATTACACCTTTAAAGAAATTAAAAGTCGATATAGCATTGCGCCCAATGTAAATATGTTATATCGAGATAAAAAGGGTATCTTTTGGTTTAATCTAGAGCGTTTTGGCTTTGGAAGTTTAAACCCTAAAGATGGTTTATTAAATACCTATAGTAACGCCAATTTACGCGAATTAATATCCATTAGAGCTGCCAGCTGCGCCATTGATGTACAGCATGAACTGTGGGTCGGTTCTGCTTATGAAGCAACTGTAAACGTTTTCAAAAAACAGCATAACAATATCAAGTTAGACTATAAGATTGATCTAAAACGTGAAGCCAATCACTCCGGGGTCCCCATCTTCTTTTTTCAAGATAGTCAATCGAGAACTTGGATAGCGACTAACCAAGGTGTATTATATAGTGATCCAAAAAGCAAAAAAATAAAACTCATCACAAAAATAAAAGATCAAGCGGTTAGCATTGCTGAAGATAAAAAATCAAATATCTGGATTGCTACCAAAGGAAGCGGCATTTATTACATCAATAAAAATAATCCTGAACAGATCATCCAACATATTGGTCAATCAACAGCAGTTCTCAAAACAAATCAAATTGAATCCTTAGATGTTGATAAAAATGATAATCTATGGATTGGAACCAAAGATAATCGCTTACTCTATTATCAAAGAGATTTAAAGAAAATGGAGGAATTGGCAAATTCGGCTTTATTTGGAAAGAACCAACTATTGGATATCGTTTGCCTAAATAATACGGTATGGCTTTCCAGCACCCGAAATATATTTAAAATAAATGCACTCAATAAAGATATTTTGGAATTTACATCGACTGACAGCCTGCAAGTCAATATGTTTTCCAAAAGAGCATTTACGATTGATAAAAAATCAAACTCGGTCTACTTTGGAGGATATAACGGACTGGTTAGATTGGACGATAATAGCAATATCCCAAATTATAAAGCTAAAGTGCAAGTAACAGATATCAAGATTAATAATAAATCCATTGTCCTTGAATCCAATCAGAAAAAATTTAATTTTAATCAACAGATACTAACATTAGAACCCGAAGACCAAAATATAGAATTTTCCTTTTCATCCCTTGGCTATACCCAGGATAATAAACTTCGATATGCCTACAAGTTAGAAGGTATTGATCAGGATTGGATCAATGCATCCCGAGATCGGATTTTTGCAGCATATAATAATTTAGGAAAAGGATCTTATCGTTTTTTAATAAAATCTACTGATTTAAATAATAAATGGAATACGACGATTACTGAAATTAATATTTACAAAAAGGCTGCATTTTATGAGAGTAACTTAGCCTATTTCTTATATGCGTGTCTACTGATTGGTATATTTTACTATTTCATAAATTTTACTTTACACCGTTTAAAATTAAGAAATGATCTAAAAATAGCTCAAATAGAAAAAGAAAATGCACATGCACTGGCACAGTCCAAACTCAGCTATTTTACAAGTATTTCTCACGACTTGTTAACACCACTAACCATTATTTCTTGTTTAGTAGACGATGTTCAAATGACCACAAAGCACCATTTAAGTCAGTTTGAAAAAATGAGATTGAATCTAGATCGCCTAAAACGCTTATTGCAACAAATTTTGGATTTCCGAAGAATAGAAAATAATTTGATGGAATTGAAAGTTAGTCAAGAATATCTGCCCACATTTATAAATCAATTGAGCCATGTGTTTTTTAACCCGTTAGCCATTCGAAAAAATATTGAATTTGAAATCAATCATGGAGAGTGTACAACAGATATCTACTATGACGCGGATAAAATGGATAAGATTCTTTTCAATTTACTCTCGAATGCCTTTAAATACACACCTAGAGGTGGTAAAATCACCTTGTCATACTATATTAAAGAAGATAAAAAACAAAAACTGCTCTATCTTTTTGTACGTGATAATGGCATTGGAATCGATAAAGATGAGTTAGATAAAATATTTAAACCATTTTATAACAATAAGTCATTTGTAAATCAAGAAAGCAATGGGATTGGTCTATCAGTAACAAAGGAGTTAGTTGATATTCATTTTGGTAAAATTACTGTTGAAAGTGTTCCTGATCAAGGAACCTGCTTCCAAATCATATTACCAGTTGATCAGGAATTTTATGTCAAAAATGGTATTCAGATATGGAACGAATCTTTTGCTAAAAAAGACGAAATTACTTACGAAGCAGACAAATTCACAACAGCTATCATTGAAGATACGAATGAAAATTCAAAACAACTACATATTCTATTAGTAGAAGACAATGAAGATCTTCAACAAACCATGTTTAGCATTTTATCAAAAAAATATCATGTTCACGTTGCCTCTGACGGTAAGCAAGGACTCGATCTTTTAAATAAAAATGAAATTGATATCATTGTTAGTGATATCATGATGCCTGAAATGGATGGGCTTTCTCTGTGCAGAGCTGTCAAACAAGATATGGAAATCAATCATATTCCAATATTGTTGCTAACTGCCAAAAATAGTATGGAAGATCGTATAGAATGCTATCAAGCTGGAGCTGAAGGTTACATCAGTAAACCTTTTGACATTCAAGTTTTAGAAGCCAAAATACAGAGTTTTATCATCAATAAACGGACGAAGCAAATCAACTTCAACAACAACACACAGATTAATATCGCTACTTTGGATTATACGCCTGTTGATGAACAGTTTTTACAACGGATGATCAAAGTTGTTGAAGAAAATTTAAGTGATGATCAATTTGATATTATCAAGCTCGGTGAGATTCTGGCACTATCCAAATCAACTTTGTATCGTAAAACCAAAGTTTTGCTAGATTTATCTCCAAGTGAATTTATAAAGAATATTCGCCTTAAGCATGCATGTCAAATGATGGAAAAAGATAAATCAATTACAGTTAGTGAAGTGGCATTCGCGACAGGTTTCTCTGACCCAAGATACTTTGCAACTTGCTTCAAGGCATCATTTGGGATAACTCCTACTGAGTTTCAAAAAAATACAACTGCACAACATATTTGATCAAACTGTCTTTTTCATCTTTTAACTATCCATATCATCGATAATTTACTTATTTTTAATAATAAATAGCAAAATACTTTTTGAAAAAATACATATTATTTCTTGATACAGAAACCTCAGGGTTACCCGAAAAATGGGATAAAAAATATAACAATACACAAAATTGGCCCCGTGTACTTCAAGTTGCATGGATAATATATGATTCAGATTTTAATGAAATTACACGCACAAACAAATATATTTATGAACCCTTTATTTTTATCAGCCGAGAATCTGAGAAAATTCATGGTATAACACCACAGTTTTTAAGAGAAAATGGTGTCAACAAAAAAGATGTATTACGTAAATTAGCTTATGATTTAAAAAAATACAATCCCTTAATTGTTGGACACTTTTTATCATTCGATTTACAAGTCCTCGCTGCTGAATTTGTCAGAACTAAACTCAACATGCCATTTAACCATTTAATTTATTTCTGCACACTATGGCATAGTAAAAAGTATGTCAGAAATCCCCATAGAGTTCACCTGAATCTTTCACTGCTCCATGAGATGTTATTCTCGACCATACCTCAGTCTTTACATAATGCAGTAACGGACGCCGAAATAACTGCAAAATGTTATTTTGAGATGGCTAACAGAAATGAACTGACGTCCGAAGATATTGAAAATCAACAGGCCCGTTTCTTTAATTTATTTCAAATCTAATTTTGAACCTATGCATAATTTTGAAATTATTTTATCCCTATTAAAAACTACAGCCCCTTTCCATGTACTGCAAGAATCTGTACAAAAAAGTTTAGTGGATCTGATGACAAAATGCACATTTTCAAAGGAAGAACTTATTTACCGACAAGGAATAACAGATATAGATGGAGTAGATCTCATTTACAAGGGACAGTACGAAACATTCTTTCTCGATAACATGGAGAATAAACGATCAATCGAAATCCACGAAAATCCTTATTGTTTTGGCGGAATTTCAGTGCTTTTAAATCGCAAAAAAGCATTAAAATCAGTAATGGTAAAAAAGGGGACAATCATATATCGATTGCCTCGTAAAGATTTTTTTGAACTTTGCAACGCCAATGAGGAGTTCTTTCATTTCTTCACAAATGCTTTTGGCCGTAAAATGCTGGAAGAAGAATTTTCACATTTTGTAAAATCCCCTGCATCATTTGAAGAAAGTTATTACGCAGCAGATCAACTCTACTCCCGTAAGATTGATAATATCATTTATAAAGATATCGTCTCAACAGATTACAATACGCCCATTTATGAAGCAGCAAAAATAATGTCATCCAATAAAGTGAGTTGCATTTTTATTATGGAGAAAGACAAAATTGTTGGATATGCAACAGATATAACACTCCGAGATAACGTTATTGCAAAACAAATCCAGGCTGATAAAGCTATTGGAACCGTTATGGATAATCCTATCGTTAGTATTTCTAACCAGGCAATTCTATACGAAGCGGTATTGATGATGTTTAGAACAAAAACGAAGTATTTATTAGTTGAAAAAGATGGAGAGTACGTTGGCTTCTTGAGCCGTAACCGCTTATTAAGCGAACAGGGACAATCACCTTTAGTTTTTATACAATCCGTAAAGCTCGCGGAGTCTTTAACCGAGCTTAAGGATAAGTGGGATAATGTACCGAAAATCATCAACCAATTACTCGGCCGAGGTGTCAATGCCGCTGTTGCAAATCAGGTTATTACAATGATTGCTGATACCATTGCCATAAAAGTGATTGAGAAAACGATTCACAATATGGGACCTCCCCCAGCTAAGTTCGTATTTATGGTAACAGGAAGTGAGGGCAGAAAAGAGCAGACCTTAAAAACCGATCAGGACAACGCCATTATTTATGAAGATAAAGCCAATGAGCAACGTGAGTATGTGAGAGACTACTTCCTCAAATTCGCCAACCAAGTTTCAGATGACTTAAATAAAATTGGATTTGTTTACTGTACAGGAGGATATATGGCCAGTAATCCTGCTTGGACACATTCATTATCACACTGGAAAAATTATTACAAAAGTTGGATCGAAGATACCATACCAGAAAATGCTATTAAATTTTCCACCTTCTTTGATTGTAGAAGACTGTATGGTGACCAGGGAATCATTGATGAACTTAAATCTTTTCTCAACCACGAATTACAAAAACCCAACGAACGTTTTTTTTCTTTTATAGCGAAAAATGCTTTGCAATATGAACCACCGCTAACCTTCTTCAATGCCATCAAAACACAGACTATTGGCACTTCAGAATTTCTAAATATCAAAAAAGCAATGAATCCGATTGTAGATCTCGTACGGGTATATGCATTAAAAAACCGAATCTATGAAGAAAATACCGGAGTTAGACTTAAGAAGTTAGTAGAAATAGGAGTTTTCACACAATCCCAATATGAAGAACTTAGTCAATCCTATTATTATTTAATGGCTCTTAGATTAAAAAATCAAGCAAATCAAATTATAACAATAAAATCAAATCCCGATAATTACATCCGAATTGACAGTCTAACGAAAATAGAAAAAGCAACATTAAAAGAAATTTTTAAAACTATTAGTAATTTTCAATTAGGTATAAAATTTAAATTCACAAACAACCTTTTAGGATAATTCCGATCGCATTAGACTAAAAGATCTCTTTAATTTATTATAAACAGACCACATGAATATGCAATTTATAATAAATTTAAAATTTAAAGCCTCAAATCTTAACTTTTTAGTATATATTAGAAGCAATCATTACTTTTGTAAAAATCTGTAACATCAATTTATATATGCATATTTTAAAATCATTAATTATCACTGTATCTCTTCTATGTGCGCAACAGCAATTCGCATCGGCTCAAGCTCCAGTAGCTCAACCAACAACAGCGAGTGCTAATAAGTTTGGCCCAGAAGGTTTGAGTAAAGGTAGTCTTGCAAATCAGTTTGACCATTTGAACTACATATCAAAAAATAATTATGATTTCAAGATGGTGCGCAAAACAAATCTTGAAATTATCAAAAAAAATGTAGTAGATACTGTAAGTAAACTTCAGAAAGAAATTAACACCTTAAAGTCTGCTAGTTCTAATTATGGATCAACAACAAAAGGTTTACAAGATAGTGTTCAAATTTTAAAAGATCAATTAGCACAAGAGCAAGAAAAAGTAGATAGTTTTTCATTTTTAGGTATCAATACGACAAAGTCAGCTTATAGCAGTATCGTGTGGATAATTATTGCTGTACTTTTAATCAGTACCGTTACATTTTTATTCTCTTACCGCAAGGCTAAGGTGAATACTGATGAATATCAAAAAACAGCAGATCAAGCACAAGAAGAGCTTGCGTTATTCCGTAAAAAAGCACTTGAAAAAGAACAAGCTCTAAAACGTCAACTTCAAGACGAGTTAAATAAGAAATCATAAGATTCTAAGATAGATAAATAGGGGCAATTCGCATGATGTGAATTGCCCCTATTTTATTGGATGATAGATCAAAACGATTATAGAAATAAAAAATACAAGGAGGTTTTTTCTCCCAATCATCTACTTTCGAAAATTAAAATCACCTGATTAACAATAATTATGATCATATCAGCTATCATGAATTGTTAAAAATAAAGATTTCTTGATCTTCTCAAGCTGTATAGCTAAAAATAAAAGATCCAGAAAAAATGCCATTAAGAAGCATAGGCACGTATTATGGAGCCAAAGATGATTTTTTCAGCGAACCCAGTCAATTAGAATGAATAACAAATTGACATATTTAAATAAAAAAGAATTTAATTGAAATTTCTATTTGTTTTTCAGCGACAATAAGCTTATTTTTGCTGACCAAAAAGAGGCGGTTTTTATTGCCTTTATAAAATTGATTAATAAATATTTAGTCCCTATAATATGCCCAATATTGGTAAAATAGCGCAGATTATCGGCCCAGTGGTTGACGTCAACTTCGCCGACAATGAAAATCTACCTAGAATTTACGATGCCTTGATTATCGAAAGAGAAAATGGTCAGCGTGTCGTTTTAGAGGTTCAACAACACTTAGGTGAGGAACGTGTTCGTACAATTTCTATGGATGCAACCGAAGGTTTGGTTCGTGGAATGAAAGTTGTCGACACAGGTGCTCCAATCAAAATGCCTATTGGTGAAGAAATTAAAGGTCGTGTATTCAACGTTGTGGGTGATGCCATTGACGGGATCAAAAATTTAGATAAAACAAATGGTCGTTCGATCCATAATGTTCCACCTAAATTTGAAGATTTATCGACTGAAACTGAAGTACTTTTTACAGGTATTAAAGTAATCGATTTATTAGAGCCTTATTCTAAAGGTGGTAAAATTGGATTATTTGGTGGTGCCGGTGTAGGTAAAACTGTATTAATCCAAGAATTAATCAATAATATCGCAAAAGGACACGGTGGTTTATCTGTATTTGCTGGTGTTGGAGAACGTACACGTGAAGGTAATGACTTACTACGTGAGATGTTGGAATCAGGCATTATCAAATACGGTGAGCATTTCATGGAAGAGATGGAAAAAGGTCAATGGCCTTTAGATGCTATCGATACTGAATTAATGAAAGAATCAAAATGTACTTTCGTATTCGGTCAAATGAATGAGCCTCCAGGTGCGCGTGCACGTGTTGCTTTATCAGGTTTAACAATCGCTGAATATTTCCGTGATGGTGAAGAAGATGGTAAAGGTAAAGACGTATTATTCTTTATTGATAATATCTTCCGTTTTACACAAGCTGGTTCTGAAGTATCTGCTTTATTAGGCCGTATGCCTTCTGCAGTAGGTTACCAACCAACTTTGGCAACAGAGATGGGTTTAATGCAAGAGCGTATCACATCTACTAAAAATGGATCAATTACATCAGTTCAAGCGGTATATGTACCTGCCGATGATTTAACTGACCCTGCACCAGCGACAACATTCGCTCACTTAGATGCAACAACAGTATTGTCTCGTAAAATTGCTGAGTTAGGTATTTACCCTGCGGTAGATCCATTAGATTCGACATCTCGTATCTTAAGCCCTGCAGTTTTAGGTAACGAGCATTACGATACAGCACAGCGTGTTAAAGAAATCTTACAACGTTATAAAGAATTACAAGATATCATCGCTATCTTAGGTATGGATGAGTTATCTGAAGAAGATAAATTAACAGTACAGCGCGCACGTCGTGTTCAACGTTTCTTATCTCAACCTTTCCACGTTGCGGAGCAATTTACAGGTTTAAAAGGTGTATTAGTAGACATCAAAGATACAATCAAAGGATTCAACATGATTCTTGATGGTGCAGTTGATGAATATCCTGAAGCAGCTTTCAACTTAGTAGGTAGCATCGAAGAAGCAATCGAAAAAGGTAAAAAATTATTAGCTGAAGCAGTTTAATTAGATATTAGACATTAGATATGAGGTAATGGAAACGCTATTATCTCATATCTATTTGAAGACCTCAAGTTCTCAAATTTCAAATCTCAAATCTTATATCTAAAAATAATGAAATTATCTATAATCACTCCAGACAAAATAGTATTTGAAGGTGATGCAACTGCGGTAACTGTTCCAGGAACTTCAGGATCTTTTCAAATATTGAAAGATCACGCGGCTATCATTTCGACTTTGGAAGACGGAAAAGTAATTGTTCAGCAAGGTAAAGACGAGCAGATCTTAAACATCAAAGGTGGTGTTGTAGAAGCTAAGAATAATGTCGTTACCATTTTGGCCGAAGGAATTATTGAAGCATAATCATCATACGATGATCTCAAAAGCCTCTTATTAAAAAATAAGAGGCTTTTATTTTTTCAACACATTCTAAACAAATTGTTGAAAAAATAATATAAAACCTGAAAATGATTTCCCTCTTAACATGTCAATAGAATAGTCGCATATCCTTCAACCTAAAATAAACATCATTTGTCCACAATGTGGATAAGTTGACAAAATAGTGCATATGCATCAAGATTAGTTTTTCTCCTTATACTAAGACAAGAAAATCATCTCATACAAACACTTTAGAAGACTCTTAAATTCCATCATAATAAGAACGTGCTGACCCATTCTTGACATTTCCCTACACAGATCCACAAGACACATCAATCTAGCACCAAGCAATCTGAAAGCTAGCAACAATTTGTTTAAAAACTAGGTAACTTATCGGTTCCCATTTCCCCAGTTTTTACAACCTCTCCCCCATCATCCCATTTAAAATTTTTCCCACATATTGTTCATTAACAATAGTCTCATGAATCAAAAAAAACGGAGGATAACTTCAAAGAAATAATACTCAAAAAAATAAAAAGAATAAGGAATTATCAATTTTTAAGAAGAATTTGAGGTCAAAATGAAAAAAAAAGTTTTTGAGCCAAGTAGACCGATTTTAAATACGGTCTACTTACTGCATTCTAAAATATCACTAATATTGAAAATATAAAAATTTAATTTTGCAAAAAACAAATAATCAAAATTATATACTTAATCAAAAAAGTTAGATAAGGCTATTGCCAATTATTTTTATTCGGAGTAACTTAAAGAAATAATTTCAGCAGTAAAGTTTACGCTTAAATTACATTTACCCAAGGGAAACAAAAACAGGTCATTTTCTAATTATTACTAATAGGGAGGGTAGATAACAAGGTTATGAAATATTACGACGAGAACACATTAATTTACTTAGACGGATCGTACGTCAAAGCTTTTGCTACAGGTCTTGACCTGTATACTCAAGCTTTGCATTATGGATATGGTGCGTTTGAGGGTCTTAGGGCATATAACACCCACAATGGACCTCGTATTTTTAAAGCTCTGGAACACTTTGAGCGTCTAGAGAAGTCATGTGATGCAATCAATATACCATATACATGGGATAATAGGGAGTTGATTGACCGTGCTTATGAATTATTATCCATCAACAATCTACGTTCAGCCTACATTCGTCCATTGGTATTCTCTGGATCCAACATGCACCTCACTTCATCAACTGAAGCTCGGATCATGATGGCTGCATGGGAATGGGGACCTTATTTAGGACAAAATCTATTAAAGGTTGAAATATCGGATATTCAGCGACCAAGTTCAAAAGCATTTCCGATTTCCTCAAAAATATCAGGCCAATACATCAACTCCATTTTAGCAAGCAGTAAAGCAATAAAAAATGGATATGACGAAGCACTGTTGTTAGATCAGGATGGTTATGTAGCACAAGCATCAAGTGAAAACTTATTTATTGAAAAAGATTTCAAACTGTATACACCGCCTATCCAGAATATTTTTCCTGGCATAACCCGAAAAAACGTCATTCTGATCTGTAAAAAATTAGGAATTGAATTAATTGAGAAAAGGTTGACAGTCCAAGATATCCACGAAGCAGATTCAGCTTTTCTATCAGGAACGGCAGCAGAAATAATAGGAATAAAACAAGTCGATCACATTATTTATAAAGAAGATTGGGAGCATACAATAGGTGCTTCTATACAAAGACGATATAAAAATTTAGTATTAGAGAACGAGAACTATGAAGTCATCATCTGATAAAGAACAAATCTTGAATAAATACAGCCGTACATTCACACAAGACGAAACACAACCCGCAGCAAAAGCAATGCTATATGGTATTGGTCTTACAGATGCGGACATGGAAAAAGCTCAAGTAGGTATTGCGAGTATGGGTTATGATGGAAATACCTGTAACATGCATTTAAATGATCTTGCGCAAGTTGTTAAAAAGGGCGTATGGGCAAGTGATTTAGTTGGTTTAACCTTCGGAACAATTGGGGTCAGTGATGGTATGAGTAATGGTACAGAAGGTATGCGTTATTCATTAGTCAGTAGAGATGTCATAGCAGATAGCATTGAGACAATCTGTGGTGGGCAATATTATGATGGATTGATTGCAATACCTGGATGTGATAAAAATATGCCTGGTGCTGTAATCGCAATGGGCCGTTTAGATCGCCCAGCAATAATGGTTTACGGTGGAACAATTGCACCCGGTCATTATAAAGGAGAAGATCTAAATATTGTTTCCGCATTTGAGGCTTTAGGGCAAAAAATATGTGGTAATATTTCCGACGAAGATTACGATGGTGTAATCCGTAATACATGTCCCGGAGCAGGTGCCTGCGGAGGAATGTACACAGCCAATACAATGGCGGCCGCCATCGAAGCATTAGGAATGAGCTTACCTTATTCATCATCCAATCCTGCCGTATCACAAGATAAAAAAGATGAATGTTTAGAAGCTGGTAAATATATCCGCATCTTATTAGAAAAAGATATTAAACCTTCAGATATCATGACACGCAAAGCATTTGAAAATGCCATCCGTGCGATCATCATACTAGGAGGAAGTACAAATGCCGTATTACACTTTATTGCAATTGGTAAATCAGTAGGTGTAGATATCACACAGGATGATTTCCAACGTATGTCGGATGAAACACCGGTTTTAGCTGATTTTAAACCATCAGGTAAATACTTAATGCAAGATTTACATCAATACGGTGGAATCCCTGCAGTTTTAAAATATTTATTAAACGAGGGATTACTACATGGTGACTGTTTGACTGTAACAGGAAAAACATTAGCTGAGAATTTAGCAGATGTGAAATCCGTAATAGATTATGATCAAAAGATCATTCATAAACTAGCCGATCCTATTAAAGCAAATGGCCATTTACAGATTCTATATGGAAACTTAGCCGAGAAAGGTTCTGTCGCAAAAATTTCAGGAAAAGAAGGAGAGAAATTTGTCGGGCCCGCACGTGTATTTGATGGAGAGCAAGATTTAATCGCAGGGATTTCTTCAGGTCGTGTCAAAAAAGGAGATGTAGTGGTGATCAAAAACGAGGGACCAGTTGGAGCACCTGGAATGCCAGAGATGCTAAAACCTACTTCAGCTATTATTGGTGCAGGATTAGGAAAATCTGTCGCATTAATCACAGACGGAAGATTCTCTGGAGGTACGCATGGTTTTGTCGTGGGACACATTACCCCTGAAGCGTATAAAGGAGGTTTGATCGGATTAGTAGAAGATGAAGATATCATTGAAATCGACTCGGTCAACAATACACTAAACTTAAAAGTCGACGAAGCAACAATTGCTGCTAGACGTGCAAGATGGAAACAACCAGCATTGAAAGTAACAAAAGGAGTCCTTTACAAATATGCCAAAACTGTTGCTGACGCTTCAGAAGGCTGTGTAACAGACTTATAAAAGCAAGACCGAATAATCAACACAAACAAAAGAATTACAAATCGAATAAATTGAAAATAATGAGTACGCTGGAAAAAACTGAAAGCAAGGAATGTACAAAGCAACCTCAACCCGTTAGTCAATTAACAGGTTCGCAGGCGGTATTAGAAGCCTTACTATGTGAAGGTGTTGATACCGTATTTGGATATCCTGGAGGAGCGATCATGCCGATCTATGATGCATTATATGATTATAATGAAAAATTAACTCATATTTTGGTCCGTCACGAGCAAGGTGGTATCCATGCTGCACAAGGGTATGCAAGAACCTCTGGCCGCCCTGGTGTTGTATTTGCAACTTCTGGTCCTGGAGCAACAAATTTAGTTACTGGTTTAGCCGATGCTATGATCGATAGCAACCCTATCGTCTGCGTCACTGGACAGGTATTCGCAAGTTTATTGGGTACAGACGCCTTTCAAGAAACAGACGTTATTAATATTACCGCTCCTGTCACAAAATGGAGTTACCAAGTAACAGAAGCATCCGAAATTCCGATGGCATTAGCAAAAGCATTTCATATCGCTAGTACAGGTCGACCTGGCCCCGTATTGATCGATATTACGAAAAATGCACAAATGGAATTATTCGATTATCAAGGTTATGAAAAATGTACGCACATCCGCTCGTACCGTCCATCTCCTATTGTAAGAAAAGAGTATGTACAGGAAGCTGCTGCTCTAATCAATAGTGCACAAAAACCATTTATCTTATTTGGTCAAGGTATTATTTTAGGTAAAGCTGAGCAGGAGTTTAAAGATTTCTTAGAAAAATCAGGCATACCTGCTGCAGCCACAGTAATGGGTCTTAGTGCACTCGAAACAGATCATCCACAACATGTTGGTATGCTTGGAATGCATGGTAACTATGCACCTAATGTGATGACTAACGAATGTGATGTTTTAATCGCTATAGGTATGCGTTTTGATGACCGTGTAACAGGACGTCTTGACAAATATGCAAAACAGGCAAAAGTAGTACATTTAGATATTGACCCTGCCGAAATTGACAAAAATGTTCAAACAACAGTTCCTGTTTGGGGAGATTGTAAAGAAACCTTACCGCAACTCACTGAATTGATCGACAAAAAAGAACATACCGATTGGTTAGAACAGTTCAGAACCTTAGAAAAAGAAGAAATTAAAGAGGTTATCCAAAATGAGCTTCATCCAACAGGTGATGTACTAACAATGGGCGAAGTGATCAATCTTTTAAATGAACTGACTGAGGGAAATGCGATTATCACGACCGATGTTGGACAACATCAAATGGTAGCCTGTCGTTATGCAAAATTCAATCAATCAAAATCTAATGTTACTTCAGGAGGATTAGGAACCATGGGATTTGGTCTACCTGCAGCAATAGGTGCCTGGTATGGCGCACCACATCGCGATGTTATTGCTATTATTGGTGATGGGGGATTCCAGATGACACTCCAAGAATTGGGTACTATCATGCAATTTGGTGCTAAAGTAAAAATCCTGATTCTAAACAATCAATTCTTAGGAATGGTTCGCCAATGGCAACAGCTTTTCAATGAAAAACGCTATTCTTTCGTGAATATTACTAGTCCAGATTTTGTTGCTTTAGCAAAATCATACTATATAGAGGGACAAAAAGTTTCAGAAAGAGATCAGTTGAAAACAGCTTTGAAAACCATGTTGGAGCACGATAGCGCCTACCTTTTAGAAGTAATGGTTGGAAAAGAAAACAATGTGTTCCCAATGGTTGCACAGGGAACTAGTGTTTCAGAAATTAGATTGAAGTAAAATGGAAAAACAAGAATATACAATCACGATTTATACAGAAAATTCTATCGGCATGATCGGTAGAATATCAACCATATTCTCAAGAAGAAAAATTAATATCGAAAGTTTAAACACTTCTCCTTCCGAAGTAGAAGGGATTCATCGCTTTACGATTTTAATTACTGAAATAGAAGAAGTAGTACGCAAATTATGCCGTCAAATCGAAAAACAGGTAGAGGTACTCAAAGCATACTACAATACTAACGATGAAGTAATCTGGCAAGAACAGGCTTTATACAAAGTTCCAACAGAAGTCATTACAGAAAAGGTGTACGTAGAAAGACTGTTACGTCAATATGGCGCATCTGCAGTTGTTATCCGCAAAGACTACACCGTCTTCGAAACCGCTGGTCATCGTGAGGAAATTGATAAGTTAACAGAAGAGTTGACCAAGTATAATTTAATCGAATTTGTACGTGGTGCACGTATCGCTATCATTAAAGAAAGTGCTGGATTTCATGCTAAATTAAAAGAATTTGAACGCAGAGAACCTTCTGAAGATGTCGTTGAAAACGAATATCTTGAAAAAGGAGATGATGTTTTCACCATGTAATGGCAACATTTCTTAACTTTCAAAAATGGGGCAATGTCCTATAAAATCATTGCCTCATTAAAAATTTCGATTAAAAAAGTAAAAAATGACACAACACATATTTGAATTTATTATCAGTAGCCGTAAAGGATTTATAAGATTACTAGATGATTTGACATTAGACGAATTAAATCTTATACCGGAAGGATTCAATAATAATATCTTCTGGAATTTTGCGCATATCGTCGTTTCAACACAAACGTTGAGTTATGTTCGCACCGGTATCTTAGCAGATACGTCATCAGTAAAGTACAATGAAGACTATAAAAAAGATACTAAACCGACACGTAACGTGACACAGGAAGAAGTAGATGAATTGAAAGCATTAGCGCTAACAACCATCGATCAGATTCAAAGCGACTATGAGAAAGGTATTTTTACGACTATCACTCCTTACGCTACAGCAACCTATGGTGCTGAGATGAAAACAATCGAAGAAGTACTGATCGCAACCCTGTCTCACGACAATTTGCATTGGGGATATGCCTTAGCACAACGCAAAGCAATTAGAAACAGTAAATAAAATAATCAACAAACCATCAATAAAGAAATTAACAACAACAATGGCAAATTATTTCAACACACTACCACTTAGAGATCAATTACATCAATTAGGTCAAGCAGATTTTATGGACAACAGTCAATTCGCTGACGGTGTAGATGCTTTAAAGGGTAAAAAAATCGTAATCGTAGGCTGTGGTGCACAAGGTTTAAACCAAGGTCTAAATTTGAGAGATAGTGGTTTAGACGTATCATATACTTTACGTAAAGAAGCTATTGAGCAAAAAAGAGATTCTTGGAAAAATGCTACAGATAACAATTTTACAGTAGGAACTTATGAAGAATTAATTCCTACTGCAGATCTAGTAATTAACTTAACACCAGATAAACAACATACTGCTGTGATCAATGCTGTAATGCCTTTAATGAAAGAAGGTGCTACATTGTCCTATTCACACGGTTTCAACATCGTAGAAGAAGGCATGCAAATCCGTAAAGACATTACTGTTATCATGGTAGCACCTAAATGTCCAGGATCTGAAGTACGTGCTGAATATGTACGTGGTTTTGGTGTTCCTACTTTAATTGCTGTTCACCCAGAAAACGATCCACAAGGAAAAGGATGGGCTGAAGCAAAAGCATATTGTGTAGGTACAGGTGGTCACAGAGCTGGTGTATTGAAATCATCATTTGTTGCTGAAGTAAAATCTGATTTAATGGGCGAGCAAACCATCCTATGTGGTTTATTGCAAACAGGTTCTATTTTATCGTTCGATAAAATGGTTGAACAAGGAATTGACGCTGGATATGCATCTAAACTAGTTCAATATGGTGTGGAAGTTATTACTGAAGCATTAAAGCACGGTGGTGTAAGTGGTATGATGGATCGTTTAAGCAATCCTGCTAAAATCAAAGCTTTTGAATTATCAGAAGAATTGAAAGATATCATGCGTCCGCTATTCCAAAAACACCAAGATGACATTATCTCTGGCGAATTCAGTAAAACGATGATGGAAGACTGGGCTAACGGTGATGCAAATCTATTAAAATGGAGAGCTGAAACTGGTGAGACAGCATTTGAAAAAACTCCTGCAGGTGATGTGAAAATTGCAGAGCAAGAGTACTTTGACAATTATACTTTGATGGTTGCTTTCATCAGAGCTGGTGTTGAATTAGCTTTCGAAACTATGGTTGAAGCAGGAATTAAACCAGAATCAGCTTACTACGAATCATTGCACGAAACTCCTTTAATCGCGAATACAATCGCTCGTAAAAAATTATTTGAAATGAACCGTGTTATTTCAGATACAGCAGAATATGGCTGTTATTTATTTGATCAAGCTTGTAAACCATTATTAGCTGATTTCATGAAAACAGTACAAACTGATTTAGTGGGTAAAAACTATAATGCTGGTAAAGACGCTTCAGTAGATAACGCTCAGTTAGTGGAAATTAATGATATTTTACGTAATCATGAAGTCGAAATTGTAGGTCGTAAATTACGTCAAGCAATGACTGCAATGAAAGCTATAAAAACTGTTTAAATTTTCGTAATTTAGACTGCAAAAATTCGGTTGTTTTTAGGAAGTTCCAAAAAAACAACCGAATTAAATTGAAAAATTAACATTAGAGAAGAAAATGTCAAAAACATTAGTAGAAAAAATTTGGGATGCGCATGTCGTCAAACGTGAAGAAGGATTTCCAGATATTATTTATATAGACACCCACCTTATCCATGAGGTAACTTCCCCACAAGCATTCGATGGTCTGCGCAAAAGAGGTTTACCGGTATTTCGTCCCAACCAAACTGTTGCCACGGCAGATCATAATGTCCCCACTTTAAATCAGCACCTTCCCATCAAAGAAGAATTATCACGCTACCAAGTTGATATGTTGACTAAAAACTGTGCTGAATTCGGTATTAACCTATATGGTTTAGGTCACCCCTACCAAGGTATTGTACACGTGATTGGGCCAGAATTAGGGATTACATTACCAGGTAAAACTATGGTATGTGGAGATAGTCATACCTCAACACACGGTGCATTTGGTGCTATTGCTTTTGGAATAGGCACTTCTCAAGTGGAACAAGTTTTTGCAACACAATGCTTACTGCAACAAAAACCAAAAACGATGAAAATCGAAGTAAATGGTGATTTGCAAAAAGGAGTAGGCGCAAAAGATATTATCTTATACATCATTGCAAAAATCTCTGCAGCAGGTGGTACAGGCTATTTTATTGAATACGCTGGTTCGGCAATCCGTTCATTAAGTATGGAAGCTAGAATGACCATTTGTAATATGAGTATTGAAATGGGAGCTCGTGGAGGCTTAATTGCTCCCGATCAAACTACTTTCGATTATGTAAAAGGACGTGAATTCGCTCCTAAAGGAGAAGAATGGGATAAAGCATTAGCATATTGGAAAACATTATATTCTGATGATGACGCACAATTTGATGCTGTATTAGAATTTGATGCAGCAGATATCGCACCGATGATCACCTATGGTACTAATCCAGGAATGGGCATGGGCATTACAGAAAGTATTCCAGCTACACAGTCACAACCTGAATCAGAACAGCCATCTTATCAAAAAGCACTCAACTATATGGGCTTTGCTGATGATGCTCCAATTTTAGGAAAACCAGTAGATTATGTCTTTATTGGAAGCTGTACAAACTCCCGTATCGAAGATTTACGTGAAGTTGCTGCATTTGTTCAAGGAAAACAAAAAGCAGAACAAGTAGAAGTTTGGATCGTTCCCGGCTCAAAACAAGTTGAAAAACAGGCAATCGAAGAAGGATTAGATAAAATTTTCGAAGCGGCAGGATTTCAATTACGTGAACCAGGCTGTTCAGCATGTCTAGGCATGAATGAAGATAAAATTCCTGCAGGAAAATACTGTGTTTCGACATCAAATAGAAATTTTGAAGGACGTCAAGGACCTGATGCCCGCACGATGCTGGTATCACCTTTAACTGCTGCAGCGGCAGCTGTAACAGGTAAAATTACCGATGTTAGGGAGTTGATATAATCTAATTGCTAATAGTAGCTGTTCTTAAATAACTTTTACAAATGTGCCAAATTTGTCAGACAGTCGCAGTCACCGAAAATAAAGTGATTCAACGTGAAGAGCAAAGTGCAAACGCAATCTTTAATCAAAGAACGTTGGAAAAAGATTATCATACATTGAAATCTGCTCTAAAACCAGGATTAAGAGTTTTGGATATCGGTTGTGGAACAGGTGCGATCACAAAAGATATCGCAGCCATAGTCGGCCCATCAGGTGCTGTTGTTGGAATTGATAATACAGAGTCTTTTATTACGGAAGGAAAAAATCTATTTGGTAGTATCCAGAATCTAGAATTGATTCATTGTGATTTACTAGATTTTGACAGCATCGAAAAATTTGACCTGATCGTTTCAGCACGTACTTTTCAATGGATTTCAACACTAGATAAAGCGATTGATAAATTGAAAACGTTATTAAAACCCAATGGGCAAGTATCGATATTAGATTATAATCATGAAGCCATCGATTGGACTCCAAAAATACCCAGAAGTATGGAACATTATTATCACATGTTTTTGATGTGGCGAAATGACGCTGGTATGAACAATAGGATCGGATACGATCTGGATGACATTTTTGAAGAACATGGTTTTGGTCAAATCGAAGTCTTTAACGCCGATGAACATTATGAGCGCAACAACCCATTACACCTAGACAAATTAAAAATATGGTCGCAGGTAGCCAACTCAAAACAAATGGTAGAAGAAGGATATGTGAGCGATCAAGAACGTTTAGATGCTATTAAAGATTACAACAATTGGGCTGATAATTTAGCCGTCAGCATGACTATGAAGCTTAGAGAAGTTAGAGCAGTTTTAAAATAAAACATTGCACTGACAGCAACATAACACGAAAAATATCAAGAGCTTGAAACAGCTCACATATAAAGTGAAACGAGTTGTTCATTGATACAGTTAAAGACAGATACTCGTAAATAATGAAGTGGAGGAAACCATCATGAGCAGAAAGTGGTTCAAAAAGGAGATAAATACTCTTCTCATGATAGCTTCATCACCATTAAATAACAAACCGAGTGAAACGAGTTCATTGATACAGTTAAGAACAGACACTCGTAAATAATTATTTAGATGAAACCATCATGAGGCAAAAGTGGCTCAAAAAGGAGATAGATACTCTTCTCATGATAGCTTCATCACAATTAAATAACAAATTATTTAGATGAAAAAATTTGAAACAATAACAACAACGGTAGTTCCTTTACCGATTGAAAATATAGATACCGATCAGATTATCCCAGCACGCTTTTTAAAAGCGACTACACGGGATGGATTTGGTGACAATTTATTCCGCGACTGGCGTTATGATAGCGACAATCAACCCAAGTCTGATTTTGTAATGAACAACCCTACTTATGCAGGAAAAGTTCTTGTAGCAGGTAAAAACTTTGGCTGTGGTTCCAGTCGTGAGCATGCTGCTTGGGCTATCCAGGATTATGGATTTGATGTTGTGATCAGTAGTTTCTTCGCAGATATCTTCAAAGGCAATGCCTTGAATAATGGCGTATTGCCGATTCAGGTAACAGACGAGTTTTTAGAAACTATTTTTGATACCGTATTTAAAAACCCGAACACAGAAATTATCGTTGATCTAGAAAATCAAACCGTTACATTATCTGAAACAGGTGCACAACAATCTTTTGAAATTAATCCTTACAAAAAATCATGTCTTATTAACGGATATGATGATATTGATTTCATCCTAAACAACAAAAGTGCAATCGAAACTTTCGAACAAACAAGATAATGATAGAACCTGTCGTCCATATTGCCAATTTAACTGTCCAGCACCAATATCATGTGGTACTGCAGGACTTGAATTGGCAAATTGAACCAGGTCAGCACTGGTTAATCGGTGGTAGAAGCGGTACGGGAAAGACTACTTTGGCACAAGCAATTGCAGGCCATATTCCATACAGTGGACTTTTAAAAATTAACTTTAACAGCAGCTCTCCTCTTCCTGCAGAAGTTTTATATGTTTCCAATTGGTATCAATTCACCAATTTAGAAGGTGATAAAAACTTCTATTACCAGCAACGTTACAACAAACATCAAACCAACGATACGTTAACAGTACAGGCTGAATTTCTACATTTTGCAAAAGAAAAACATTTGCAATTTGAAGAGGTAAAACCATACTTCCAAACTTTTGGGTTTGAAGATGTTCAAAACACACAGCTTATAGAATTATCCAGTGGTGAACATAAAAAACTGCAGTTAATTAAAGCGTTATGGCTAAAGCCACAAGTATTGATTATTGACCAACCCTATACAGGTCTGGATCGTCAATCTCGCCAAGAACTTAATCAAGCGTTCGATGATTTAGCACACGCAGGAGTGACTTTGATATTAATCAGTAATGATCAAACAGTGCCAACCTGTATCAATCATTTTGCAGAAATACAGGAAGGTCAGTTACTTGAGGTTTCTTCACAAGCAGCATTCTCACGAGAAAAAGAGCGCGCAAGAAAACCACTTCCACATTTTTTACAGAAATCTCCACGTATTACTTCCCAAACCATGGTAAAAATGTCCAATGTGGATGTAAGGTATGGTGAAAAAGAGGTACTAAAAAAAATTAGTTGGGAAGTAAAAGCAGGTGAAAAATGGTTATTGCAGGGGCATAATGGATCTGGAAAGTCTACGTTATTAAGTTTAATCAATGGAGATCACCCTCAGGCCTATGCCAATGATATTGTTCTTTTCGGTAAACAAAGAGGATCTGGAGAAAGTATATGGGACATCAAAGCTCATTTAGGAATTATTTCACCTGAAATGCATTGGTACTTTGATCAGTCAGCGAAAGTTTGGCAAAGTGTTGCTTCAGGTTTTTTTGATTCCGTTGGACTATTCCGTAATCTCAGCTTTGAAAACCAACAATTCCTCGATCAAGTATTGGATTTCTTTGATTTGAAAGAAGATAAAAATAAATTATTAAATACACTACCCTTAGGCAAACAACGTTTAGCTTTGCTAGCAAGAACAGTGATTAAGAATCCTGAATTATTAATTTTGGACGAACCCTGCCAGGGTCTTGATTACGAACAAACACAACATTTCAATGCAGTTGTAGATGAACTATGCACCTATGGAAAAACATTAATTTATGTTGGCCATTTTGAGACACAGCTACCGGCATGCCTTGAAAAGAAAATCATATTAGAAAAAGGAATGGTTAAAACCATTGAAGATATTTTACAGTACGCATAACAGGAAACTATCATGCCCACGCTACTCCCAACATACAAGTAGATATGCGCATGATAGTTTCATCATAAAACATAAAAACGAGTGAAATGGAGTCGATTATCCAATTGAAAACATACACTCAAAATAATTAATCTGATGAAAAAAAATATACTCGTTATTCCTGGTGACGGAATAGGACAAGAAGTAACTATTTGGGGTAAAAAAGTTCTAGAAAAAATCGGACAAAAATATGGTCATGAATTCAGTTTTGATGAAGCGATCATGGGTCACGTTGCTATTGAAGCTACCGGAAACCCATTGCCAGATGAAACCTTAGAAAAAGCAAAATCAAGTGATGCAATCCTATTCGGTGCCATTGGACATGCTAAATACGATAATGATCCATCTGCTAAAGTACGTCCGGAACAAGGATTATTAAAAATCCGTAAAGAATTAGGTCTTTATGCAAACTTACGTCCCATCTTGTTATTTGATGAACTATTAGACGCATCTAGCCTGAAACCAGAAGTATTAAAAGGAACAGATATCCTTTTCTTCCGCGAGTTAACAGGAGACGTATACTTCGGTGAGAAAAATCGTTCTGAAGATAATAATTTCGCTTCAGATCTAATGAATTATAACCGCTATGAAGTAGAACGTATAGCACGTAAAGCTTATGAAGCTGCCCGTACACGTTCTAAGAAATTATGTTCGGTAGATAAAGCAAACGTATTAGAAACATCCCGTCTTTGGAGAGAAGTCGTGCAAGAGATTGCAACAGAATATCCAGATGTCGAAACTGAACATATGTTTATTGACAATGCTGCGATGCAATTGGTGAAAAATCCAAAGAAATTTGATGTGGTACTAACCGCCAACTTATTTGGTGACATTTTAACAGACGAAGCTTCACAGATTGCTGGTTCTATGGGCATGCTAGCTTCTGCATCTATTGGTGACGGTACAGGTTTTTTTGAACCTATCCATGGTTCAGCGCACGATATTGCAGGACAGAATAAAGCCAATCCATTGGCATCGATTTTATCTGTTGCATTAATGTTAGATATTAGTTTTGGTTTACAAGCAGAAGCTAAAGAAGTAACGGAAGCAGTTGCAGCAACATTAAAAGCTGGCTGGAGAACAGGTGATATTGCAAATGTAAATACACCTGCAGACAAAATATTAGGCACACAAGAAATGGGTGCTAAAGTATTAGAATTTATTAAATAGACTGAACAGAGTTTCTAAATTATAAACATAAAGCTATGTTACACGATCCAAATCATCTATACATCTTCGATACCACTCTTCGCGATGGCGAACAGGTACCAGGATGTCAATTAACTACTCCTGAAAAAATCGACATTGCAAAAGATTTGGAGAAACTGGGTGTCGATGTTATTGAGGCTGGTTTCCCAGTTTCTAGTCCCGGAGATTTTCAATCGGTGGTTGAATTATCCAAGGCCGTAAATGATGTTATTATCTGTGCTTTGACACGTGCCAATGAAAATGATATTAAAGTTGCTGCAGAAGCCTTAAAATATGCAAAAAGACCACGTATACATACGGGTATCGGAGCTTCTGATATGCATATCAAGTATAAATTCAACTCCACACGCGAAGAAATATTAGATCGCGCTGTTGCGGCAGTAAAATATGCAAAATCACATGTTGAAGATGTAGAGTTTTACGCAGAAGATGCCGGCCGCGCTGATTTAGTTTACTTAGCGCAAATGGTCGAAGCAGTTATTGCCGCAGGTGCTACTGTTGTCAACATTCCAGATACGAACGGTTACTGTTTACCTGATCAATATGGCGCTAAAATAAAGTTTTTGAAAGAAAATGTTAAAAACATTGATCAAGCGATTATTTCTGCACATTGCCATAATGATTTAGGATTAGCAACAGCCAATTCCATTGCTGCAATCCAAAATGGTGCGCGTCAGGTAGAATGTACCATCAATGGTATCGGCGAACGTGCTGGAAATACCTCTTTGGAAGAAGTGGCTATGATTCTAAAAGTTCATAATCAGTCTTTCGGTAACCTAACTTCAAATATTGACAGCAAGATGTTCACTTACCTTTCACGTAAAGTAAGTGAAATGATGAATATGCCAGTACAACCTAATAAAGCAATTGTTGGGCGTAATGCCTTCGCGCACAGCTCCGGTATTCATCAAGATGGTTTCTTAAAACACCGTGAAACTTATGAAATTATTCGTCCCGAAGATGTGGGATTAGAAGAAGCAGGTATTATCTTAACCGCTCGTTCCGGTCGTCATGCTTTAAAGCATCACTTAGAACGTCTCGGTTACACCTTAGAAAAAGAAGCCCTTGCAGAAACATATGAGCGCTTCCTAATTCTAGCAGATGCCAAAAAAGATATTTGCGACGATGATCTCAGAAGTTTATTCGCAGAAAGCGTTTAATAACACAAAAACTTATTAAAACGTCATTTTGACAAAGAATAAATTTGCAAGTAAAAAGTCAAAAAACTTATTTACTTTTATTCTAAGTCGAAATGACGTTTTTTTATTTGAATAAAAAAACAATCACCTAATCATAATAGAACAAAATGAGTTTAGATTTTTCTAATTTACAAATCGACTCAGAAAGCACTTACCATCGTATCAAGGACGTCGTCAATCGCACAGCTTTGCAATACAACACTTATCTTTCTGAGAAATATGGCGCAGATGTCTATCTGAAACGAGAAGACCTGCAAATCGTTAGATCATACAAATTAAGAGGAGCATATAATAAAATAATTTCACTGAGCCAAGAAGAGCAGCAGCGTGGTGTCGTTTGTGCAAGTGCTGGCAATCATGCACAGGGAGTTGCCTTCTCTTGTAAAAAGCTCGATATTAAAGGTGTCATTTTTATGCCCGGCCCAACACCAAAACAAAAAATAACACAAACAGAAATGTGGGGCAATGGCAATATCGAAATTATATTGACCGGAGATACTTTTGATGACTGTCAGAAAGCGGCTCGCATTTATACTGAAGAAAATAACATGACCTTCATTCCTCCTTTTGATGATCCAAAGGTTATTGAAGGACAGGGAACAGTATCCGTAGAAATATTACAAGATTTACCAGATGTTAATGCTGTTTTTATTCCAATCGGTGGCGGTGGACTTTCTGCAGGAACGAGCTACTATTTAAAAAACAAAAATCCCAATATCAAATGCTATGGTGTAGAGCCACAAGGAGCAGCTTCTATGCAGGCAGCATTTACAGCGGGAAAACCTGTCGAACTCGAGAAGATCAATAAATTTGTCGATGGTGCTGCTGTTCAAAAAGTTGGAGACCTTACATTCGAGATCAGCCGCGAATATTTAGATGATATCCGATCGATCCCAGAAGGAAAAATCTGTACCTGCATATTAGAGCTATATAATAAAGATGCAATCGTCGTAGAACCTGCCGGAGCGCTTTCGGTAGCGGCATTAGAGTTTCATAAAGATGAAATAAAAGGAAAAAAAGTTGTCTGTATTATTTCAGGAGGCAATAATGATATCAACCGTATGAGTGAAATCCAAGAATTATCACTCTTATATGAAGGATATAAACATTACTTTATTGTACGTTTCCCAAATCGCCCAGGAGCTTTAAAACTATTCGTATCCGAGGTATTAAGCCCCAAAGATGATATTACCCGTTTCGAATTTATCAAAAAAACCGAACGCGAGCGTGGTCCAGCCTTGATTGGTATCGAACTAAACAACCCGGCAGATTACCAATCGTTGTTACAAAGAATGACGGAAAACAAATTTGAATATATCGAATTAAATAAAGATCAAACCCTATTTGAATACCTCGTTTAAGTGCTTAATGAGAAAAAATAAAAGGGGAATATGCAAAACACATATTCCCCTTTTTGTATTAAAATTTATTAATAGCCTTCTCCAAGTACAACTATTCCTCATTTATACTAAAACTTTACCATACGATCTACCTATGGATCAACAAAACTAAAATTGTGGCATCGATATCTCTAAATACAAGAAATTACTTTAAAAAGCTTACTATCAATTTTTTACTTTAAATTTTTATGTATATTTAATTAAAAAATATTATGAAAACAACAGCTATCTTATTTATGTTAACGATCATTTGTACCACTGTATTTGGACAAACTGATAAAACCAAGAGACCTAGCCCACCTGATAGTGTTAAAGTCACTACTAGTGATGGTGTAAACATTGATGTAAACTACAGCCGTCCATCTTTAAAAGGTAGACAAATTGGTGTTGATATTGTCAAAGTTGGAGAAATATGGCGTACGGGTGCAAATGAAGCAACAACAGTAGCATTTGATAAAGACGTCCTTATTGAAGGTAAAAAATTAACAAAAGGAAAATATAGCTTGTATACTATTCCCGGTGAACAAGAAACAATTGTTATTTTCAATAAAACATGGAATCAATGGGGAACAAAATATGATCAAGCACAAGATGCATTACGCGTAAATGTTAGAAATTCAACAAGCACTACACCACAGGAACAATTTAAAATTGATGTGGATAAATCTGGTAAAATTGCATTAATATGGGGCGATCATTTACTACCAGTACAAGTCAAAGCTGCACGCTAATTAAGAATTTCAAAAGAGATCAAACTGTAAAATAACATTTGACATGCGTTAAAAACGCATAAGTATTAAAAAAGCCAGATAATTTCTATCTGGCTTTTTACTAAGGGTTATTTGTTTTTTAAATATTTTTCTAAAAACTTATCCTGTTCCCACAATAGGTGGAAAATATTCTCCTTTGCAACATAACCATGTGCCTCACGCGGTAAAATAACCATACGAACAGGAGCTCCAAGATTTTTCAATGCTTGGAAATAACGCTCCGTCTGTAATGTAAAGGTACCCGGATTATTATCTGCCCCCCCATGTACAAGTAATAAAGGAGTTTTCATCTTATTAGCACTTACAAATGGAGACATGGTCATATACAGTTGTGGGTCATCCCAAAAGTTACGTTGTTCGCTTTGAAATCCAAAAGGAGTTAACGTACGATTATAAGCACCAGATCTTGCTATTCCGGCAGCAAATAAATTTGAATTAGATAAAAGATGTGCGGTCATAAAAGCACCGTAAGAATGTCCTCCAACAGCCACTTTCTTTCTATCAATATAGCCTAAACTATCGACCGCATCGATTGCCGCTGCACCATTCGCAACAAGCTGTTCAATAAAAGTATCATTTGGTTCCTGAGTACCCTCGCCAACAATTGGGAATGCGGCATTATCCAATACGGCATACCCTTTAGACACCCAATAAATAAATGATCCATAACTCGGATAGGTAAATTCTTTCGGGTTTGCAGTACTTTGGCCAGCTGTATTTTTATCTTTATATTCTCTTGGATAAGCCCAGATCAACAAAGGAAGTTTTTCCTTATTCTTAAAATCGTAACCTGCAGGCAGGTATAACGTACCTGAAAGATCAACACCATCTTTACGTTTATAATTCAAGATCTCTTTGTGTACTTTTTCTAAATTCGTAAATGGATTTTCCAACTGTGTCAATGCCTTTTGTTTTCCTGTTTTAATATTCTTTTTGAAATAATTTGGGAACATCGAAGCAGATTGCAGAGAAACCATCATGTCTCCCTTTTTCGGATCAATAAGCTGAATAATACGTTCTTGAAGATCTGATTTTTTAGCGGTGTAAAGTCTTTTTTTCTTTAAACTCTTTAGATCCAGCTCATCCACAAAAGGAAATTCCCCTTCCTTTGTAAATCCCTTCCCTATTAAAAACACTTTATCATTTTGAATTGACATCGGATACGTTCCAAAGTTATTACGTGCCTTAAACACATCCCCAGGATCATTGTAGATATCTTGGCTATTGCGGTCATTAATCAATTTTGACGCTCCAGAACTTGGATTAATCAAAAATGTTTTCACATTACGGGTATCATACCATTGCGAACTGACCATTGCATATTCATCATTTCCCCAGATGACACCAGCAAATCGATCTTTGGTTTTGGTGATCAATTTAGGGGATGAGGTAAAAGGAAAGTCCAATGTATATAAAGCATCACGGAATTCAACATTCTTCCCAGGATCACCACCGTCTAAAGCCTCAACATAGGCTAAAGTTGCCGGTTTATCATCTCTCCAATGCAAATTCCGACGGCCTGTACGTGTAGCAGAAAAACCCTTAGGCATAACTTCTATCAAAGGAACATCATTCACCTTCGTAATTAATTTCCCTGTCAGGTCGTAAATAGCTGTTTCCTGGGGAAATCTAGAATAAGGTACAATATAAGAATAAGGCTTTTTAATCGTATTCACTAAAATATATTCGCCATTTGGAGAAAAAGAGGTCCCGGCAAAAATTGCTTTATCACTAAACTTTTGAACTGCACCTTCTAGATCTACAATTTGTAATTCAGACTGAACCAACGTTTCAAAATTAGTCTCATCCTGTGGATTTTTCAGCAAATCCTGATATGTTCTTAATTGCGACACCTGTCCATCACTTGTCGAAACAACTGGTCCCGTCGGCAAATCTTTTGTTTGGTCAATTAATTTTATTCTATTTACTGGTAGTGTTGAAATCAACAAACGTTCAGAATTACGGAACCATTTATAAGGTGCATCTAATAACGTATTCAACACATATGATGTCAATTGTTTAACCTGCAATGATTTTAAATCTAATATAAATAAAGCCGTACCGGTAGTATTTGTATTGGTAAAAGCTAATTTCGTATTATCTGGTGAAAACGTTAAATTTGCTAATGAAGGATTAGCAGGCATGCCTCTAAAATCTGTAATCTCCTTATCATCAGCAATTTTCTTTAAAGAAAATTTATTAAAGAAGGTTTCTGCACTTTCAACATTTGTTGAGGGATTGATACGAAGACCGGCCAGCTTCATCTCTTCCTGCCCCAATTCTGCCAAAGACTTATAAGTAGGTCGATATAAAAATAAGATCCAATTATGATCATTTGATATTCGTATCTGTGGAGGGCGTATAAAATCAGCTAAGGCTAAAATTTCGGAAGAAGGTTTTTGGAAAGTGACATTCTCTTGAGCAGAGGCTTCCAGAGATAATAAAAATAGTAAACCGCAAAGTAATTTTTTCATATATATATTTTAATATAATAAGCTGTCAAAATATAGTAAATAATTAGATTAAACCAAGAAAGTGTAGTCACTTTATGACATAAATATTAGACTAAAAAAACATTCTTAAAATACTGATATTTTCTATCTTCTAAAGTTATCAACATTAAATTAATATTGATAACCAAGCGAATACAAATATTCCGCATGCGCAAAGCCCTATATCGATCATTTTTTTCCACCAATGTGGAAAAGTCAAATTACAGCTTCAAATTAAATTTATGATATTTGTTAGAGTTGGGAAATTAGGCTTCTCAAACTTGTTAAAATCATTCAACTCAACTCGCCTTCTTTTAGGAAGCGCGATTTTTAAATTTAAGTATAATCATGGCAAGAATCATCAAATTCGAGAAAAACGATTGTGCACCTTGTGCGCAAGTATCTGCATATCTAGATCAAAAAGGTATCAAATATGAGTCTATCAACCCATTTGACCAACCAGATTTAGCTGCAAAATTTAAAGTTCGCACAGTTCCGACCGTAATCGTTTTGGAAAATGACGAAATTCAACACCGTATCATTGGATTTAAGCCTGAAGAATTAGGAGCGATCGCATTATAATAATAATCTGGTATCAAATTTTTATAATCCATGATACATATTTATTACGATAGCAAAACTGGAAATGTGCAACGTTTTATGGACAAGCTTACCCAAATCACAGGCTGGCATGCTCATAAAATAACCGCAGATCTTATTGCTGAAGAATCGGGGCATCTCGTAACGTTCACAACTAATTTCGGACAAATGCCCGAAACGACCCGCATATTTATGACAGCAAACGCGTCTAAAATATATTCGGTCACTTCGAGCGGGAACCGCAACTGGGGACAGAACTTTGGACTTGCCGCTGATAAAATTTCAGCTGACTTTGACATCCCATTGGCTTTCAAATTTGAATTGTCTGGTACAATGGAGGATATTAACCAATTTATTGACATCATAAAGAACAACTGCGATGGTAGCAAACGAGGTAGCAAAAAACTGGATATTGCTTAACAACGAAATCATGATTAAACATGATGACGAGTTTAGCTTACATAAAGATAAAGAGGCCGTACGTGCCTATTTTTTAGAGTATGTAAATAAGAACACGGTGTTCTTTTATACTTTAAAAGAAAAAATCGATTACTTAATTGAGCAAAATTACTATATCAATTTCTACGAATGGTTTACATACGAAGAAATGGAAACGGTCTATAATTTTGTTTTTGCAAAAAAATTCCGCTTTGCCTCTTTCATGGCTGCGTTTAAATTTTTCCAGAGCTATGCGTTAAGAGACGATTCTGGAGAAAAGTTCTTAGAACGTTATGAAGACCGTGTCGTAGCAGTAGCTTTATTTTTAGCGCGTCACGAAGGTGTAGAAAAAGCAATTGCTTATGCCGAATTATTCATCAATCAAGAATATCAACCAGCAACACCAACATTCTTAAATGCAGGTAAAAAACGTTCTGGAGAATTGGTTTCTTGTTTCTTAGATGAAATTGGTGACAATTTAAATGGTATCGGCTATGCGGTTGATTCAGCAATGAAATTATCTTCCATCGGAGGCGGAGTTTCATTCAATATCTCGAAAATTCGTGCTCGTGGCGAAGCCATCAAAGGTGTTGAAGGTCGCGCAGGAGGTGTTCTTCCAATCATGAAAATCATGGAAGATACTTTCTCATATGCCAACCAACTGGGGCAGCGTCCTGGTGCTGGAGCTGTATACTTAAACATTTTTCATGCTGACATTGAAGAGTTCTTAGACTGTAAAAAAATCAATGTGGATGAGAAAGTACGTATCAAATCCCTTTCTATAGGTATCATTATTCCTGATAAATTCATGGAGTTGGCTGAAAAAGATGAAGCCTGTTACTTAATATATCCACATACTGTGATGCTGGAATACGGCATTCCATTGGATGAAATGGATATGGACAAGATGTACGAAGAGTTGATTACCAATCCGAATATCAAGAAAAAGAAAATCAACGCCCGTCACATGTTAGTAAAGGTTGCACAGACACAAAAAGAGTCCGGCTATCCTTATATCTTCTACAAAGAAAACACCAACCGTGCTCATGCATTGAATGGCATTGGTAAAGTAAAATTCTCAAACTTATGTACTGAGATCATGCAGGTGTCTGAAGTTTCAGAAATAAATATCTACGGAGAAGAAGATCAAATCAAATATGGTATCTCATGTAACTTAGGTTCCTTGAATATTGCTACCGTAATGGATAATAAGCGTGTTAAAGAATCTGTTAAATTAGCAATGCGTGCTTTAACAATGGTATCTGATGTAACAGATATCAAAATGGTTCCTTCTATCGCCAAAGCAAATAAAGAATTACATTCAGTAGGACTTGGAGCTATGAATCTACATGGTTATTTAGCGAAAAGCTTTATTATGTACGAATCGGAGGAAGCATTAGACTTTGCCAATGCATTCTTTATGATGATGAACTTCTACTCTTTGGAAGCATCGATGGAAATCGCACGTGAACGTCAAAGAACATTTGTAGGATTTGAAAAGTCAGCTTATGCAGATGGATCATATTTCAACACATATACAGAACGCGATTATTTGCCAAAAACAGATAAGGTTAAAGAATTATTTGAAGGAGTACATATTCCAACAATTGAAGATTGGGAAAAATTAAAAGCAGACGTTCAAGAGCACGGTATTTATCATGCTTATCGTTTGGCAATTGCACCGAACCAATCTACATCTTATATCATGAACGCAACCGCTTCTGTTATGCCGATTGTGGATATCATCGAAGTTCGCGAATATGGAGATAGTACAACCTATTACCCAATGCCTTATTTGACAAATGATAATTACTTCTACTTCAAATCGGCATACGACATGGATCAATTCAAGGTACTTAAATTAGTATCTGTAATCCAACGTCACATTGATCAAGGAGTAAGTACTATTTTACATACAAATTCTAAAGATAATACACGTGATCTATCTAGATACTACATTTATGCACATAAATTAGGGTTAAAATCATTGTATTATACGCGTACACGTAAGTCATCTATTGAAGATTGTGTTTCTTGTTCAGCATAAACTTCATTTAAAATAAAACCCATAAGCTATTCAAAAGTTATTAAAACTTTTGAATAGCGCTATTAACATATACATTCAATAATTCTCGCTGTAAAATAATGAGTAAACAATATACTGCTGTAAACTGGAATACGCCAGATAATGATTATGCCTTGATGTTTTGGGAGCAAAATATTAGACAATTCTGGATTGATACCGAATATATCCCTTCAAAAGATATTGATAGTTGGAAAGGATTAAGCTGGGAAATGAAAGAATGCTACAAAAAAGCATTGGGCGGATTGACTTTGTTAGATACTTTACAGAGCCATACAGGAATGCCAAAAATCATCGAACATACAGAATCGTTACAAAATAAGGCTGTATTATCGTATATGTGTATGATGGAGGCGATCCACGCAAAATCATATTCGACTATTTTTACAACGGTATCTACTACAAACGAAATCAATGATATTTTTGGTTGGGTTGAACAAAATAAATTTTTGCAATTCAAAGCATCCACCATTGACTCTTATTACCATGTATTAGACAAAAAGAATCCAACAAATGAAGAATTATTTATGACACTGGCAGCTTCGGTGCTTCTTGAGTCATTTCTATTTTATTCAGGTTTCTTCTTACCATTGTGGTTATGTGGTCAAGGACAAATGGTTGCTTCAGCAGATATCATCAAAAAAATTATTGCCGATGAGTCTATCCACGGTGTTTTCGTTGGATTAATGGCACAAGAAGTCTTCAAAAAACTAAAAAATCAAGAAGAAGTGAAACAGAAATTCATCAATTTATTGAACGAATTGTTCGATAACGAGATGAAATATACAGAAGAAATCTATACCGAAGTTGGTTTAACAGCAGAGGTAAAAGAATATGTTCGTTACAACGGTAATAAGGCATTAATGAATCTTGGATTTGATCCAATCTTTGAAGTGAAGCAGGTGAACCCAATTGTTTTAAATGGCCTAAATACAGAAACAACGCAACATGACTTCTTCTCGAAGAAATCAACAAACTACGAAAAATCAATGGAAATCGTACACTTGAAAGATGACGATTTTAAAATGGATGCTACGGTCAACGTATAATTATCTAAATTCCATTATAGCGATTCCCTTTACAGATTATGTAAAGGGAATTTTTATTTTAAACTAATTGAATCCGTCGTAGTCATACAGGTAGATAACCTAAACCTGACGATTATGACCACATTGCAAAAACAGCCTTCAGGCACACTTGTATTTCTAAGCTTTTTAATTATATACTTATGTTGCACCCATCTGTGCCAAGCCCAATTAAAAAAAATTATTCTGCTTGATGCCACAACATCAAACCCCATACCCAAAGCAAGTATATTTTTAGAAGAGGAAAATAATGGAACCGTTTCGGATGAAAATGGAATTGCACGTCTAGGAAATACACAAAGTAAAAATATACGAATATCGCATCTCAATTATAACATGCTCACTATAAAAACCAGCGATCTTACTCACGAGATAACAACTTTAAAATTAATCCCACGGCCCGCCAACCAACTGGAAGAAGTCATTGTTTCAGCAGGATTTGATAAACTTTTAGTCGGTAAATGGAAACTTCTTGAAATCGCTAACATTCGGATTCTATCCGATGGGACAGAGCACAGTACCAAGAGAAAAACTTCTTTTGGCAATATAAAAGAGTATAACGCAGATCGATCCTTCATAATTACCAGTTCAAATGGATCCAAACAATTATCAGGTAGATTTACAGCATTAAATAATCAGATATATGAAGACATCGATTATTCATATGATAAATCACTGCAAGGGATAACCAATATCTTATTTTATTCCAAAACAGAAAAAGACCACCAGATAAGAGTGAAATATCAACTTCCAAACTCCGTGTGGGTAACCGAAGAAATATGGAAAAAATTATAAATAGTAAAACCTATATTACACAATCGTTTGTCTTAAATGAAGGTCATAAATAAAGCTATCTTTTGGATTATATTTGAAATTACCTTCAAACCAATTCAATAACGATGAATAAACTATTTACTTTTTTATTGATAACTGTAATAACTGTACAGTCTTACGCTCAGCAACAGTATAGCCAAGTATTTGCAAAAGACGATTACAGTCAATTAAAAAAGAATGCCAGAGATCAGGACATTGAAAATATCAATAATTTGATATTAAAGCAGGCTGCTAGACAATTAAAAGAGGGATCTTACCCCATTCAAAAACGTTTACGCGCTTATACAAATTATCAATCTCCCAATAGCCTAAGCAAGCGACTTAAAACAAGCCCTTACTCCCAATATGAAAATCCTACTGGTATTTACTTCACAGCAGGAGATGAAGCTATTGTATGGGTTGGAAAAACCAATGGAAGCACTATTGCGCTACGCGTAACAAACTGGGATGATAAAAACTTCAAACAAAAAGACTACAATCTAAAAGAAGGCTATAATGCTTTGAAAATTGAAAATAAAGGAAATGCTTACATTCAATATTTCACAGAAGACAAAGTATCTTCAAAAAAGATCAACATTCACATACTTGGTGGAAAAGTGAATGATGTCTTTGAACGAGGTAAGCATACCAATAAAGATTGGGATCGTATGCTAGCAAATGCTTCTGGACCCATCTTAGATATTGTAGGAAAACAAGTACAACTTGCATATTCGGTAAAATCATTACAAGAAAATGCACCCCATCAAGGAGTAGAACTGATCCAACTTTATGATTCTATAATTGGTATCCAGCACCAAATCATGGGGTTGACACAAACAAAAAGAGTTCCGAAGAACAGAATGTTTGGCCGTGTTATCTGGCAAGGATTTATGCATGCTGATGGTATCGGCGCTGCATTTCACGATAATACCATGAAAGATGTCGCAAATGTGGCTAATCTTAGGAAAAATTCTTGGGGAGTAGCGCATGAGTTTGGTCATGTCAACCAAGTAAGGCCTAATATGAAATGGGTAGGTACAACAGAGGTAACCAATAACATCTATTCCGTATGGACACAATATACGTATAACAGCCATAGTCCCAAATTAGAAAGAGAACGCTTAAAAGACTATGATGAACCTAAAATCGGAGGCCGTATCACTGCTTATATGGAATCTGCATTTGTACACCGTCAACCCTGGTTAACACAAGCTGGTCCAGATAGGTGGGATCGCCAACGTCCACGTGATTGGGGCGGAGATCACTTCGTAAAACTAGTTCCACTTTGGCAATTACAGCTGTACTTCAATGTCGCAGGAAAAGGAAATTCATGGGAGAACAAAAACTTTTATGGTGATATCTTTACGAAAGCAATTAATGCTCCAGCAACAGCAACTAAACAAGACGCATACTACCAGCTCGAGTTTATCAAAAACGCATGTGATGCATCTAAATTAGATCTCACAGATTTCTTTGAACAGTCTGGAATGCTTATCCCTATTGACCTTTGGGTAGATGATTATACCCTGCGCACAGATGACCATCACAGCAGCTGATATTGCAGCCGTAAAACAGTATGCATCTAAGTATAAGAAACCTTCCACACCGGTATTACATTATATTACTGCAAACAGCACTTCAATTTATAAAAATAGACTGCCCTTAAACGGGATCGAAGGTTCTGGTTTCGAGAAAAAAGAAGATAAAATCATTGTTCAAAACAGCGCTTGGAAAAATGCTGTAGCATTTGAAACCTATGCAGGTGATAAACTTGTAAAAATTGCATTTGTAGGAGCTGGGTCTAATGACGTCTCCAGCACAACCGTTCATACTCCAAAAGGTACAACACAGGTCAAGGCTGTGGGATGGGATGGAAAAAGAATCAATGTATTATAATTTAATAAAAAAATAGGCTGATTATATCAGCCTATTTTTTTATTAGTATCCAAGTTTTGCCAGTCGCGCATACATCTCTACAAATGCACACTGATCTAGCAACCCTTTCGTTTCCTTCCTATCTTTAAGTGTCCAGTCCGTATAGAACAAACCTTTTTCATCTCGCATATGGTTCCAGGCATATTGCAGATTATTAGCAAAAACTGCCAAATACTTAGGATTATGATCTTGTTCAAATAGACTGATAAATCCCCGCATCATCACAGCATGAAACCATAGATTGCTGCTTTTAACAATTTAAATTCTTGTCCTGTGACATCTTGAAAAAAATAAGAATAACAGGCTTCTCCGAGCTTTTGAGCATCCATCAAATATTGCTTCTCCTGAGTCAACCGGTACAATAAAGCCGCTGCTTGCAACATCTGACCCGAATTATAAGAGTATTTTGCTTTATCTATATGTCCATTTAAGCTCATATTATCCCAAAAAAGGCCATCATTAGGATCTTCTAATTTTTCTTTGGTCCAATGGTAAAGTCTCCTGCCCTCTTCCAAATAATGGTTATCGTTCGTTGCTTCATACATCTTAAGCGCAAATACACTCGCAGGGGCATTAGAACATGCATTTTTAGATTCTTTTTTTTGTTCACACCAGTAGATACCACCACCAAGTAGGTCATCTTCACCGCTCATCACAAACGCCCACACTTCCTTCGCTTTAGTAAGATATGCTTGATTTTTCGTCGACAAATAACTATCCGTGAAATCAATACCGAGCCAGATATTATCATCATAAAAGCGATCGGAAACAGGAGCGTTATTTAAATATGATGCATATCCCACAGGAAGGCGTTTTTGATCACGATACCCCGCAAGGCCGAGCAATACTTTTTGATCGAGTATATTCTGAAATTCTCTTTTTTTCTTCGGCAACTCCATCAAAGCATTAACAGCTGAAAAACTACCCCAAAAAGGCCATAGATAAGCATATTTCTTTTGCTGCGAGGCTTGTTCGGAGTTGTTCAAATAATCGGCTTTAAAACCCTCATCAAAAGGAAACCTTTCCAATAGGAGCTGGTTTTCAGCATTGCCAAACAGATGATAAATCTGTTTCATAGTCTGCGTGGCTGCAACATCAAAGTGTACTTTTTCCTGTGCCTGTAAACCATTCGCCAAAAGTGTAATACTAAAAAGTAGGTAAAAACTAAATATTCTCATAATTAGATCCTTAAAAAAAGCTGTCCAATTTGATTGGACAGCCTCATTATGCTATTTATAACCTTCGTTTTGCTTTAACTTAGGATTTCTTTGTATTTCATCCGGTGATATTGGCCACAAAAGATCAGACTCTTTAAATACTGCACCTGATGCATTTTTAGCACCGATAAGAGGTACAAAATCTATTTTACCAGCATCAGTAGTTGAGATAACAGGAAACATTTTGGTTCTCACAATATCATCCCACATCTTGAACTCTAATGGAAACTCTCGCAAGCGTTCAATCCAACATTCTTTCACAAAATTATCAACAGATAAAGCTTGTAAATCAGAAGTAAATTGAGCAACAGTTTTACCTTCTGTATTTGCACGAGCCTTAACCTGCGCTAAGTAGCCCGCTGCTTCAGGTGTAACACCACCACTTTTAGCAATTGCTTCAGCGGCAATCAACAAAGCTTCAGGATAGCGGTAAAAATTCCAATCCTTTGTTCCTTTGCCAGTTGTTAATAAGGCATCCTCATCCACATAATACCAAATACCAGCTTCAGTAGATTCCCACTTCGCCAATGTTTTTGGATTCGTGTAAGACCAATGAAAAAACTGATTAGGTTTAATTCTCAAATCTTTTGTATCGTACACATTTAAAAACTGCTTTGTTGGACCAAAAACACGTTCAAAGATCGAATATTTATCAAAGACAGATACTGCAGACGAACTAAATCCATATGTTGGCCACCAGCTGCTACTGCTAATGGTTGCATTATACTCTTGTGCATAAATCACCTCATCTAAATCATCGATCTTACGCAATTGGTTATAAGCACTATTACCTGCAAGATCCGAGTTTTGCGTCATTTTATGAGGAGAATTAACCACTATCTGAGCCATTGCTGCTGCGTCAGCAAATTTTCCTTGCTGTAAATATACATTCGCTAATGTCATTGCCGCAACAAATTTTGTAACGCGGTGCCCATTACTGGCAAACTTAACTGCTGGTAAAACATTTACTGCTTCTTTAAGATCGGCCTCGATTAATTCATATACTTTTGCAGCAGGAGATCTTTCTAAATAAAGATCATCATTCAAAGATTCAATTACAGTTGCAGATAATGGAATATCACCAAAAGTTTTTACTAAATAAAAGTAATTGTAAGCTCTAAAGAATTTCGCTTCTGCTAAAAGTAAGCTTCTACTTTGATCAGACATCGGAATTATAGGTACATACTTCAATCCTGCATTTGCGATATTAATTGTTTTATACGATTCATCCCAAATGGTATTCATCGTACCTGAAATCAAATTTGTATTATTTTGACGCGTTAATTCCCTCGAAAACAAACAAATACGTTCCTGACCCTCATAACTATTAGTAAAATAGCCTGTTAACATGGTATTTATTGATGCCGTAGGACCTATATATGCACTAGAAGCAAAAGAGTACCGTTGAGAAGCTCCTCTTCTATACAAACTATTAATTGTTGCTTCTGCCTGATCTTCGGTCTCATAGTATGATCCTAAAGTAACTGCTGATTTAGGTGCTTCTTCTAAAAATTTATTACATGATGTCGTTAGCGCTAGCCCTGCTAATAACAACAAAAACAATTTATTTTTCTTCATTAGATTTTTCAAAATTAAAATGTAACATTAAGACCTAACATAAAAGTTTTTGCTCTTGGATAAGAGAAAAAAGTCATATTCTGGCCAAATTGGTTCTCTCCTTGCGAGGTACTCTCCGGATCATACCCTTTAAATTTACTAGAGGTCAATAAAAATGGATTATTAGCATTTGTGTATATACGTAACGCTGATAAACCGACTCTCTTCAAAGCTTCAGGTTTGAATGTATACCCCAACTGAATCATATTCACACGTAGGTATGATCCATCAGCTACCCAAGCATCATCGACATTCGTGTCTTGACCGGCATGACCACCATTACTCAAGTAAATAGCCTGTTGCATAGTATTCGGATTACTTCCATTATAGGCATCTGTTAAAATTTCTTTTAAACCATTAGTAATACCAAAACGGTCATAAGTAGAGTGGTAAAATTGTTGCATAACATCTACACCTTTTACAAATTGAAGATCTAATGTTAAATCAAAATTCTTATAACTTAAGTTATTAATAAAACTTCCTGTCCAATCTGGCAGTCCTTTTCCAATAATCTCTTTTTCTGTCGTACGTTTAGCCCTTCCGATTTGATGTATTTCAGCATTTCCTGCATCAACATCTGCCTGTGTATAAACACCTAATCTACGGTAACCATAAAAACTATTTAAATTTTCTCCTACACGAATAATACTATTGGCGCCTCCAACCCAACTATTCATTAAGATATCGGCATTATTATCACCCAATTTCAATACCTTATTTTTATTATAGTTCATGTTTAAAGATGATTTCCAGCTAAAGTTTTCATTGGCAACTATAGTTCCGGTGATCATCATATCTAAACCTTGATTTTGAACCGATCCGATATTCTTCATCACTGAAGGAAAACCTGTTGCTGTTGGAATAGGTGCGTCAAGTAATAAATCTGTAGTTTTCTTATGATAAAAAGACACATCGAAATTCAATCGATTTTGAAATAAACCCAATTCAACACCAACATCATATTGTGCTGTTTTTTCCCATTTTAAATCTGGATTAGCAATAGTATTCACAAAAGAATAAGGCTGTCTGGTATCATTTAATAAAATGGTTCCTCCTTCTACATTTGCAAGTTTTTTATATGGGCTAATTTCAGAGTTTCCTGTTAAGCCATAACTTGTATGCAACTTCAGATTACTGATCGTTTCGTTACCTTTCAAGAAATCTTCATTGGACACATTCCAAGCTAAACCAGCTGACGGGAAAAAAGCATATCTATTATTCTCCCCAAATTTAGATGATCCATCATAACGGCTGGTAACAGTAGCGGAATATCTATTATCGTACGAGTAGGACGCCCGTAAGAAATAGGAATTCATAGTCCATTTATTCCAGTTTGATCCTGGTGCCGATGGGATCGTACCAATTCCCATATTATAGTATTCGTAGAAATCATCCTGAAAACCCTCAGTTCTTGAATTATCATAATCATAGGTTCGTCCCTGCCAAGATAAACCGGCCATTGCATTAATGCGATGCTTATCAAATTGCTTATTATAAGTCAAATAAGTCTCTTCTTGCCAGTAAAAAGTATTGGTATGATTAATCTCAGCCCAACCATTTGGAGCAGATATATTATTCAGCAATACAGAGGAATAACCTCGATAAGTTTTTTGATGATTATCAACACCCAATTGTGTTTTTAAATCTAACCCATCTGCTAAATGAAATGTCAACGCGGCATTTCCAAAAATCTGCGTATTGTAACGCATACGCTTTTGTAGATCTAAAATAGAAACGGGATTCGACATCCCTTCAAATCCTAAAGTTTTTGAAACTGTTGAAGAAGAAGAATTTGTATACTTTCCAAGCTTATCGCGTACAGGATACCAAGGTAACATTTCAATCATTGTTCTTCTTGCATCTTGGCCACCTCCATCTTCAGGAGTATAACGGCCCCAAGTATGGTTTACAGATAAATTTATTGCTGTTGATAACCAAGAAGTCGGTTTTGAATCATACGCCATCTTTCCGTTAACACGCTTGTTCCAAGTGTTGTTCATTACCCCTTGCTGATCAGTGTAATTCAAAAATGCTCCTACAGAAGATTTATCATCGCCCTGTTGAATATTTAACTGATGATTATGGGTAATTGCAGTACGAGTAGCCTCTTTTTGCCAATCGGTATCATAAAGCGGATTACCATTGGCATCAAAATAATCAGGGTCATTAAACCAATCTTTTCTATCTAAAGACCAAGGTTTCCAGTCTTTATCTTTGTCTTTTAAAAATTTAGCTTGATATTTATTTTCATTTTCTAATCCAATCATAAAGGCATCTGTCCACTCCTGCGCATTCAGAAGATCCATATAACGTTGTGGAGTACTTATCCCTACCGAACCTTGGTAACTGATGGTACGTCTTCCATCTTTATTTCCACGCTTAGTAGTTACTAAAATAACCCCATTTGCACCTCGTGCACCATAAATTGCGGCAGAAGAAGCATCTTTTAATACCTCGATATTTTCGATATCGTTCGGATTGAGCAATTGAAAATCTTCCATCACCACACCGTCCACTACATAAAGCGGATTTGATGAAGAATTAATCGTAGCAACACCCCGAATGATAACACGATTACCATAAGCACCTGGCTGGCTGGAATTGGAGAAAATATTTACCCCCGATGCTTTCCCTCTTAAATTGTCCAATGGACTAAATCCTTGATTTTTAATCATATCAGCACCTTTCACCATTGCAATAGATCCTGTCACATCCGATTTACGCATAGTACCATAACCGACTACCACGACTTCATCCAGCACATCTGCGGCAGATTCCAATCGAATGGTTAAACCTGAGGTACTACTTACTCTTGTCTCCGCGGTCTTAAATCCAACTGAAGATATGACCAGCATATCCCCTACTTTCGCATTAATACTAAAGCTACCGGTCTCAGAAGTCTGGGTACCTACAGAAGTTCCTTTAACAGAAACCGTTACACCCGAAACTGGGTTTCCGCTACTGTCCACAATTTTACCACTAACCTGTCCTTGCTTAGCAACAAGTTCTTTTGCTTTTGATACATGCGCATACCCCGACAAAGTAGCGGACGAGGCATTTACCTGTTGCATAGATCCAGCAATAACAGCTAAAGAAAAAAACAATTTAGAATTTTTCTTCAACTGCAAAAATGTTCTTGCGTCAAATTTGTTCATAATTTTTAAAGTGATTTTAGATTTATTTATTTGTTTCAACCGTTTAAAAGAAGAAACATGTTTGTTTATTGGTTTTTAATTATACAACGTATATAGCCAGTACATCTAAAATTTCAAGCATAGGTATCCTTAGCTTAATAATAGTTTAATCGTTTTAGCTATTTAGAGTAAAAAATTATTGTACTAGAATTCCCTTTCAAAGACACTCAGACAAAATTATTACTTCAGTTTGTTAATTATAATGGATAAAAGGGTATTCAGTTTTTCATTTTAGTATCGAACATAAATTGGTCATCATATCATAATTTGTTTAATCGTTTTAGCAAATAAATTGTAAATATCATTCCTTAAGCCGTATCATAAACCGGATGTGAAGATATTTGGTTTGGTTTATCTTAATTTGTGATAATTAAGATTGGTTTAAATTAGTGCTTTAATTTTAAAGATTAAGTTTTTTTTTCAAAAAACTTAATCTTTAAAATTTTTTATATATTTCCTTTTTTCATCTCATTTACAGCATAATCCACCGCACGGGCCGAAAAAGCCATATATGTTAGAGAAGGATTTTGTGTAGAAGTTGAAGTCATCGCTGCACCGTCTGTAACAAATACATTGGGTACAGAATGAACTTGATTCCATTTATTCAGCATCGATGTTTTAGGATCCAATCCCATTCGTGCTCCACCCATCTCATGAATATCAAGACCTGGAGCCTGGCTACCGTCATCACGTCGGATATTTGTAAACCCAGCAGTCTGGAACATATCCTCCATTGTATCGAGATAATCCTTCTTCATCTTTGCATCGTTATCATCGTAATCGACAGCAATATGGAGTAGAGGAATTCCCCAATCATCCATTTTCTTTGTATCCAAGGTTACCTGTCCAGACTCTTTTGGTATAGTTTCGCCCATCATGTGAGAGCCAACCTGCCAATTTCCAAGCTTTGGATTCAGTAAGTTATTTTTTAACGATTCACCTGCTCCGCTTCGGTCACTGTCTTTACCCCGATATGCACCAAAACCTGCGGCATATCCGCGGAGGTAATCTGTTTCCTGCTTATGCAAGTTTCTAAACCGTGGAATATAACCACCGCCCGCAGGATTACGTCCTTCCGTTGTATAGTCCTGCAATCCTTCATACTCCGCATAAATTCGGGCACTATAATTATGGAAAGCAACATATTTGCCCAATACACCGGAATCATTACCCAATCCATTCGGGAAACGATTTGATTTAGAATTCAATAAAATCAAATTTGTATTAATTGCTGCCGCATTAACAAAAATAACGCGTGCATAAAAATCGATTTCTTCCTTCGTATTGGTGTCTATAACACGAACACCAACAGCTTTCCCTTTTTGCTCATCATATAAAATAGAATGTACAACTGAAAAAGGACGCAAGGTCATATTACCCGTTTTTGCTGCCCATGGCAATGTCACCGCATTGGAGCTAAAGTAGCCTCCAAAAGGACAGCCACGCTGACATAATGTACGGTTTTGGCACTGCACACGTCCCTGATCAAAATGAATCTGATTAGGCTTCGAAAGATGTGCACAACGTGCCGAAATTACCTTCCGTTCAGGATATTTGGATGCAACGGATTGTTTGAAATATTTTTCAACCATATTAAGCGGATAGCCGGGTAAAAATTCGCCATCAGGCAATTCCGGCAAACCATCCTTATCCCCTGCAATCCCAGCAAATTTCTCAACATAATCGTACCATGGCTTTAAATCGGCATATCGAATCGGCCAATCAACAGCAAAACCATCGCGGGCTGGGCCTTCAAAATCAAAGTCTGACCAACGCTGTGTCTGTCTTGCCCATAACAACGATTTGCCACCTACCTGGTAACCACGAATCCAATCAAAAGGTTTGTCCTGCACATAAGGATGCTCTTTATCTTTTACAAAAAAATGAGCAGCATCTTCATGAAAAGCATAACATTTACTAACGATCGGATTCTCCTGTTTGATCGCATAAGGCATCTCATTACGATGTTCAAATTCCCAGGGATTCATATTGGTTGTCGGATAATCTTTGATATGCTTGACATCACGGCCACGCTCCAATACCAAAGTTTTTAATCCCTTTTCACACAATTCTTTCGCAGACCAACCACCGCTAATCCCCGATCCAATCACAATTGCATCGTAGGTTCTATCTTTTTGACTGTCTATATTAATATTTGCCATTTACGCTTTCAATTTTACCGCAGCTTGATAAGGCCCAGGAATCAATTTGTATATCAACTTGTTTTTCATCACGTATTCAGAATTTAAATATCCTTGAATAGCCCGATTTTTGAATATCTTAAAAAAAGCAACTTCATCTCCCTCCTTTTGACCCTCCAAAGTTGTTATCGAGGTTAAAAGCTCCTCGGGAGTCTGCGATTCGGAATTGTCCTTTAATGCCTGCATGCCCTTTACAAATACCTGTTGGTTTTCTGGACTTTCACAATCATCAACCATTTTCATGACAAACAGATGTAGGTTCAGCTCTAATCCACCAGGAGAGTCTGTCTTAGGGATCAGTATTTCAGCTAATTTTGCTAGGAAATCTTCATCTGTTGCAGATAACTTAATATTTTGGAGCACAATAGATGCTCCTCCTTGTTCACGAAGGCAAGATGGCAATAGAGCAATTCCTCCCGCAATAATAAACAATTGCTTAACAAGGGTTCTTCGATTCATCATAATAAGGTGTTCTTACTGCTGTAATATTAAAGATAATATTAAAAATAACAAAGCTAAAACGATTAATTTTTTGTAACAAAAATGCAAAAAGCTACTTCAGGATAGCATTAACCTCTTTTAAGTCTGAAAAAAGATAGGTTGCAAAATCCAGACGATCACGCTCAGCTTTTTGTTTGGTGACAGCAATGCACTTCAATCCGGCATCGATTGCCGCTCTCGCGCCTGTTGCAGTATCTTCTATAGCAACGACCTCTTCCTTACTAAAGCCCGATAACTGTAATGCTTTTTCATAACAAGATGGATTAGGTTTTGGAATAACAACATCCTCCCGAGTTACAAACCAGGAAAAATGCTCATGTAAATCATAATGTGTCAACATGCGATCTACAGTTGGCCTAAAATTAGAAGTCACTAATCCAATCTGAATATCCTGTTCAACCAAAAAATGAATCAGTTCTCTTGCATGGGGCATTAAGGGTATACTTAGCATATCTTGTTGCGCATAATTTTCCCTAGTGGTTTTCCACATAAATTCTTCCTTTACCTCTACGTCCCAGAGCTCTTTCATCGTCAATAGATTACGCGCTAAAGTATGTCCTGCAAAATGTTGAATCCAAGTTTCAAAATCTAAATCAATTGAAAAATGATACTTAAGAATTGGCTTCCATGCTTCAAAATAAAAACGTTCAGAATCTACCAAGGTCCCATCAAAATCAAAAAATACGGCTTTTAAATCTTTCATGCTTTAAAAATAGTCAAACCAAAGAGCAATTCCTACTCAACTATACCGCAATACACCGAATCGGAAAGTAAATCATTAAAAGAATCCCAAATTCCAAAATATATATGAATCGGTGCCCCATTTTCAGCGTGGCTGTTCAATGTTACTGTGCAGGCTCCCCGATGGACTTCCGTTGCTCCAATTTCAAGTTGCAATAAACCATCCAAGTTAAAAAGGCCAAAATTCATTTTATAAAAATTAGTGTTATACTCAGGCATAACTGTCCACTTCAAATATAGTGTATTTCCTTTCCTAGAAACGGAGCAACCTGCTGGAGAAGACAGAGGTCCTCTAAAAATAAATACTTTTTCTACATTGACATAATATTTACAATCGGCATCTAATTCCATGGCGTCTTTTAAGATATGGCGCTGTGCCATTTGAAAGGCACCTATTCGACTTCCTTTGGGAGAAAGATTGCGGTATCCATATTTCAGCAATTCAACCATTTCTTTAGCAAATGTGCTAGCCACTTTCATCTTCTGCCAGTTCATTAACATTGCTTCGCTAGGAGGTTTATTACTTTTTCTTCGCGAACCTCTAATAATATTTTTTCCATTGAGTTCATAAGCATAGATAGAACCCACTTTGCCTTTAAAAAGTCCATTAGGACCGTTCTCTTGAATTGCCATTGGTTTTATTTTTAGATAACTTGGTTTTCCAATCACACCTATCCAACTCAATACCAAATATATACAATATTCAGTATTAATTTAGGTATTGTTTAACTTTTAGTGAGTATTTATAGGGGGTTAATAGAGCTATACCTCTATTAACCCTCTCTTAACCCCCTCTTAACCCTCTGTTATACCTACATTAAGTTTGAATAAAGTATGTATCTGGTCCGAATCAATTTGAATTACTTTCTACATTTGCTAAGTTTGTATATTCCGCACCATCAACGCATATATTCAGGTGCTTTACTTTAAGAAAGATCAAGATGAAAGTCATTGCTATAGGCCGTAACTATGTAGACCACGCTAAAGAACTGAACAACCCTATCCCACAAGAGCCCGTTGTATTCATGAAACCCGACACCGCTTTATTGAAGGATAACAAAGACTTTTATTATCCAGAGTTTTCGAACGATATTCACTACGAAGCGGAAATCATATTACGCATCTGTAAAGAAGGAAAACATGTAAGCCAAAAATTCGCAAACACATATTTTGATGCCATCGGGCTCGGTATTGACTTCACAGCGCGAGACATACAACAAAAACACAAAGAGAAGGGTCTTCCCTGGGAGTTAGCAAAATCTTTTGATGGCTCAGCTGTCATCAGCCCGTTGATTCCAAAGGAAGAGATTGATGATCTTAAAAATCTTGATTTCTCCTTGCTAAAGAACAAAGAAACCGTGCAGCAGGGAAATACAAAAGATATGATTTTTTCTTATGACGATTTGATCGTTTATATCTCCAAGTTCATTACTTTACGAAAGGGAGATCTTATTTACACAGGTACTCCTGCAGGAGTTGGTCCCGTTGTAATCGGTGATACTTTAGTTGGTTTTATTGGAGAGAAACAAATGTTTAGTTGCACCATAAAGTAAGGTCTATGAAAAAATTAACAGCAATAATCGGGATGTTTGCGCTTGTTTCCAACACACTCCATGCACAGGATATCATCAAACATCGTCAATACCCTCAAAATTATTTTAGACCGCCTATGGATATTGCTCCGCAAGCCTCGGGTTCATTCGGAGAATTGAGAGCAACACATTTCCATGGCGGTGATGACTATCGGACGCAACAAAAAATAAACATACCTGTATATGCCGTTGCAGACGGTTTTGTTTCGCGTATTCGTGTACAGATCGGTGGTGGAGGAAATTCCGTTTACCTCGATCATCCAAATGGCTATACTTCTGTGTACCTACATTTAGAAAGCTTCAATAATGAGCTCAATGCTTTTATAAAAGCAGAGCAGTATAAACAAAAACGTTTTGACGTCGACCTATTTCTAAAACCTGGTCAGTTCAATTTGAAGAAAGGACAACTTCTGGCAAACTCAGGAAATACAGGAGGATCTGCAGGTCCACATCTTCATTTTGAAATTCGCGATACAAAACAGCAGCTTCCTTTCAACACACAACTTTTTGGACTTACATTTCCAGATGGTATTAAACCTATAATACGAGGTGTAACACTATATGATTTGGACAATCCTATTTTCGATGAAAATACACCCCGTAGACATCAGACTGTAAAAGCATTGGCCAATGGAAATTATAGTCTTGCCGGTAGCTCACCGATTCCTGTTAATGGTAAATTTGGTTTAGGGATCAATACCGTAGATAGGCGTAAAGGAATCTCCTTTACTTACGGTGTATATTCAATAGAATTATTTTTAGATAATAAAAATATCAGTACAGTACTCTTCGAAGCCATTCCTTTTGATAAGACCCGTGCTATCCATTCCTATATCGATTATCCTTATTGGAAAAAATCAAATGTACGTGTACAAAAGAGTTTTAAGCAACCCGGAAATCCAATCGATATCTATGCACAATTGGACAACAGCGGTGTTATGGAACTTAAAGATGATAAAGTACATCAGGTTCGTTATGTTGTCAAAGATGTTCAAGGCAATGCCACAGAAATAAATTTCGAAGTGCAACGAAATGCAAACTATGTAGTCAAAAACAATCCGTCAAACGCTGGTAAATACTTCAACTTCCTACTGGACAACATTTACCAAGCAGACAATGTTAAAGTAAGCATACCCAAAAATACGCTATATGACAATTTAAACTTTACTTATAGTGAAGGTCAAAAACCAGCCAACGGTTATTCTCAATTACATCGCGTCCATAATAAATTTACGCCTGTATTTGGCTCTTACACATTAAGTATTAGGCCAACTGCCGACCTGACGAAAGAACTGTACAGTAAGGCTCTTCTCGTTTCAACAGATGGTGGTGCACAGGGTGGAAAATATGAAAATGGTTTAGTAACAGCATCGGTACGCAGTTTTGGCGACTTCTATGTAGCCGTTGATACGATAGCTCCAAACATCACAGCCCGTAATCTCGTTAACAATAAAAATGTCAGTGCACAAAAGCAAATTGACTTTACCATTTCTGATAATCTATCCGGTATACAGTCATTCAATGCTTACATTGATGGCGAGTGGGTGCTGATGAAATATGACCCAAAAAATCGTCATATCTGGCATAACTTCGAATCCACTTTAGGATCCGGAAAACATAGCTTTAAGCTCGAGGTAAAAGACTGGAAAGATAATGTCAGAGTTTATGAAGCAAGTTTCACCAGATAATCAGTATCTTGTTCATTAGATTAATTAATAACACATATGGCTACATTAGAAATAGGACAGAAAGCGCCTGCAATAACGGCTAAGAACCAAAATGGAGAAAGTATTTCTTTGTCAGATTTTATTGGAACGAAGGTGATTTTATATTTCTACCCAAAAGATAATACACCAGGTTGCACAACAGAGGCTTGCAATTTTAGAGATAATTATCAGTCTTTAAAGAAAGATGGATTTGAAATTATCGGGGTAAGTATCGATGGAGAAGCTTCTCATCAAAAGTTCATCAACAAACATGAACTTCCCTTTCAATTACTGGTTGATGAAGATCAGAAAATTGTCAATGATTATGGTGTTTGGGTAGAAAAAAACATGTACGGTAAAAAGTATATGGGAACTGCACGCACAACATTTGTTATTGATGAACAAGGAAATATTGCTCACATCATTAAAAAGGTGGACAATAAGAATGCGTCTCAACAAATTCGCGATCTTATAAAATAATACTTAACAGTACTAGAATCATGATAAAAGAGTTAGCGGACTTGCATTTATATACATGGCCTGCACACGATTATCATTATCTAAGTACGACTATCTAAAATCTAAATACTAATATTTATATTTGCTACTTATGAGCAAACAAACAGACGACTTCTTTAAAAGTATAGTATCCCACTCAAAGGAATATGGTTTTGTATTCCAATCAAGTGAAATATATGATGGCTTAAGTGCTGTCTATGATTACGGTCAATTAGGTTCTGAATTAAAAAATAATTTAAAGACCTATTGGTGGAAATCCATGGTGCAATTGCATGAAAACATTGTCGGTATCGATGCTGCGATCTTTATGCACCCAACGACCTGGAAAGCTTCAGGCCACGTGGACGGGTTTAATGATCCCATGATCGACAACAAAGATTCTAAGAAACGTTACCGTGCCGATCAATTGATCGAAGATAAAATAGCGCGTTACGAAGCAGATGGTAAAACTGATAAAGCGACTGCGCTATTAGAAGCATTGAACGTTGCCTTGAATGCTGATGATCTTGCTGGTTTAAAAACTATTATTGAAGATCACAATATCGTTTGTCCTGTTTCTGGAACTAAAAACTGGACTGATGTACGTCAGTTCAACTTGATGTTTGCTACCCAAATGGGTGCTATGGCAGATGGTGCTGAACAAGTATACTTACGTCCCGAAACTGCTCAAGGTATTTTTGTTAACTTCTTAAATGTTCAAAAAACTGGCCGCATGAAAATTCCTTTCGGAATTGCTCAAATTGGTAAAGCATTCCGTAACGAAGTTATTGCTCGTCAATTCATTATGCGTATGCGTGAATTTGAACAAATGGAATTACAATTTTTTGTTCGCCCAGGTACAGAAATGGAATGGTACAATAAATGGAAAGAAACCCGTCTTAAATGGCATTTAGCTTTAGGTTTCAACCCTGATAACTACCGTTACCACAATCACGATAAATTAGCTCATTATGCGAATGCGGCAGTAGATATTGAATTCAATTTCCCATTTGGATTTAAAGAGGTTGAAGGTATCCACTCCAGAACTGATTTTGATTTAAAACAACACCAAGAATTCTCTGGTAAAAAAATGCAATATTTTGATACAGAGATCAATCAGAACTATATCCCTTACGTAGTCGAAACTTCTATCGGTTTAGATCGTCTGTTCTTAACAGTTCTATGTAATTCATTGGTTCAAGAAGATCTTTCAACATCTGAAAAGCAAGATTCACGTGTCGTATTGAAATTCCCTCCTGCAATTGCACCTGTTAAAGCGGCCATCTTACCTTTAACAAAAAAAGATGGTCTTCCAGAAAAAGCACGTGAGATTATGGCTGTATTAAAATTGGATTACAATGTACAGTATGATGAAAAAGATTCAATTGGTAAACGATACCGTCGTCAAGATGCAATCGGTACGCCAATCTGTATCACAGTAGACCATCAGTCATTAGAAGACAATATGGTTACGATCCGTCACCGTGACTCCATGCAACAAGAACGTGTAGCAATTGCAGACTTAGAGAAATTTGTTGCCGATCTAGTTGGTTGGAACACACTTTTGAAAAAAGTATTGTAATCTCTTAAATAAACAAAAAAGAGCTTGCTGTTGAACAGCAAGCTCTTTTTTTGTTTCGAAATTTAATTAAACAATGTTGGTTGTCGATATTTAACTTTAAAAATCAACATCGATGTTTCCATCCCATTTTTCATTCTTCCGTATTATAAATCCTTGTCCAGGATTGATTTCTTCTAATAATAAGCCCTTAAAAAGAACCTGCATATTATTCCTAACTTCACTTTTTAATTCAAATGATCGAATAACAGATCCCTTTTCGTAAACGGTGAGTTCATACTTGATCGTTTTATTTGTATCATGAAACCCCATAAATTGATTAAAAAAGAAACTTTTATTATTCTCTGTAAAATTGGGTTCGATCTTCAAGAAAGTCGCATCCAACTGACTGTTGCTGCTGTTACTAAAGGGATAATAATAAAAGCCGGGATGCTTTTGCTGTATTCGGATACTATCAATATGACTTAAATCAACTATATCGGTAAACTCTACTTTCACCTCACTGTATAAACGTTTTAATAGCAATGTCCTTTCTATAGACTGTTTAACCTCAAAGGTATCTCGGACGGCATAAATCTCGGCTTCCTTCTCCATAAATGAATTACTGATATAAAATCCATTGCGATTGGTACTATTAGCAAACACGATAGGACTATTGGAATTTTTTGTCAGTACACTCAAATAATATGTCCCCAATGGCAGATCAACCGCAAAAGTTTCCGCTGCTGAGATACCGCCCTGTTTGACCAGTTCATTACCTGAAGCATTATAAATATGATAATATAATTTGTTTTGTAATGCTGTATCGTTCACAACTCCAGTAATCAAAACATTATCAAGTTTAAATGTACTGCTGGTCGGATTATAAATGCTTCCAGGCGGGCGTTTACCGGAATACAAACGTATACGTATCCAAACGGCCTCTTTACCCATAACCGGTATCGCATTCAGAGATTGAGAGATTGGGAGCTTTGATATACCGGTGCTTGTTAAATCCAGTGGATAGTGAATCGTATCCGACAATTTCGAAAAGTTTGAACCCTTATCGGTCGAATAATCGATCAATAAGGCACGTGGACCTGTCCCAGAACTATTCACATCTAGACTCAGATTACTGAGCAATTCGATCTGCTGTGCGGGAAGTTTAAAAAGGATTGACTCCACCCCTCTAAAACTAATTGATTTGCCTGTAGTAGGCCATCCTGCGGTAAAACCGTAATCAACTTTCCCATTATTATAATCAATAACAGGTAACGGATTAAATGCAATAATAGGATCTGCATTTCCAAGATCGAAGTCCCATTTAAATAAAGTTTCTTCCTTAGAATTAACAGAAGCTTTTGAAGAAACTAATTTCCTAGTGCCATTTGCCTTTTGAAGCGGCGATACAATACTTTCAAAATCTTTAATTTTGAACTTTACTGAGAACACATTTTCGTCTAATTCATCTGAAATTTTCTTGTTCTTTTGACATGATGAAGCAACGGCTAATAAAAAGATGAATACGAGAGAAAATATGTTAAAATTAAATTTAACATTCTTTTTCATAAAATATCTATGGTTTATAATATATAAATAACCTTAAAGATACCTACTTAAGTAAAGTATTAAAACTTTGAAATTAAAATCTCTAACTTTTCACTACGGCACGTTGTTGTTTTATTAACTTTTAGCACATATATTTTTGAATTTGAATTCGATTTATTTAACAGTAATTCATTGTTATTTCCTTTTGGAGAAACATATTCGCCATTAAACTCATCCCATTCATATAATAATGTACCATTTTCGTTACACCACAAGTAATTGTAACGATCATCAATCTTTTCGTTCAAAGTAACACGAATTTTATTCAACTTCTTATCGAATCGTACTTTCGCACCTTTTGGTTTTTCAACTTTATCAAAAACTTTAACTAATATTCTCTTTTTTTCAGATTTTTTGCCCTGCCACATACTTTCCACGAAATAAACAGTAGATTCATGGATATTATTGACACTCACATTCGATCCAGTAGCGAAAGGAACTGTTAATTGATGTTCGCTATACCAATTGTAAGTCAATCCACGACTTGCATGTTTTATGGATAGTACCTGTCCGCCATTATAACAAGTCTCGAGCGTATCGCCCCAGTTTGAAAGTGGCATTGCGAGTGCGCGGTCCATTTTATTGTTAATAGACCATACCGTTTCATAAACATGCTGTTGATGAGAATGGATACGAACTAATGAAGTTGTATCTTTCACAATCGCTTTTAATTGGTTTACCCCCACTTCAAGCATACCCATATTCAAATAAATAGAGTCAATATTTTGATCAATTAACCGATTATTAAGATACCATTTCACTTCAAGTGTATTGGGGGATGGTTTTAACAATTTTAAAGAGAAAACAGACATGCTATCTGCATCTAGGGGTTTACTCGCGACTGGCAGGGTAGCTAGAATTGGATTTGTCTTATGATGTATGGTCTCTACAAAAACTTCTTGACAAACAGCACAAAAAGGAGCCACCAAGTATTGCATTTTACAAAATTCATGCGGTCTAAACCAAGTCGACTTTGATCCTGATCCTCCGTAAGAATATACACCAACACCTTGTGTCCCGACCCAATGCTTCCATGGAACCTTTGTCGGATCAGACTCCTGACTACGATTAGGACCTTCAATTGCATATTGATTACCTGCCCAATATTCGTCGGCTAAAATAGAGAAAGAATGACCGATCTCATGAACAGCAATATCATTACTCATAAAGTTAACGGTTGCTGTCGCATACTTACCACCTGAACCACCGTAAAAGGGAGAATTTACCAAAATCACAACTTGTGTATAATTGGGAATATGCTCCTTTAATACCTGCTCTATAATTTGATACTTTTGTGGTACCACCAGCCGGTGCAGTCCTCCGTTATCGAAACTGCTTCCAAAGATGGTATTAGGTGATGCAATAGGAACTGGATATTTTTTTGTAAACTTATTAAAGCGGGCTGGATATTGACTCAAATCCGTATTGCCGTGTACACAGTCACTGGCAGTACAAGCATGTACAGCTCCAGATTCTAAAGACGGTGTTTTAATCGCAAATACATTAAAGTAATTACTGTACTGACGAAAGGGCTCTGTTTGAAAAAAGTAATCAGTGAAACGTTTAGCATCTTCTTCAAAATCCAGCAACTGCGCCTGTGTGTAACCGTCGCCCAGGATCACAAGATTAACAACCTTTTGATCAGTACCTTGATATTGCAACGTATCGATCGCATAACGCTGTGCAAAACAATTGGGAAACAGGAGAAATAAAAATATAAAACTAAAAAGGAAATGCTGTAATCTGATATTCATTACGATAGGTATTGATTAGGTATTAGTTCATGTCTTTAATTTTGTGCTGCATCAGGTATTCACTGGGAGATACCTTCGTGATTTTTTTAAATACACGATTAAAATTCACCACATTATTAAAGCCGGTTTTAAAAGCGATATCCGATACATTCTCAGAAAGACCATGTATCAGCATTTTACAAGCTTGCTCAATGCGAATTTCATTGAGGAAAGTAATATAAGTTTTTCGGGTGTGTTTTTTAAAGTATTTACAGAAAGCATGCGGTGTCATGTGGGCAATTGCCGCGATATCTTCCAAGGCTATCTTTTTCTCAAAATGCTTAAATGTATACTGAAAAATATCATTAATGCGAATCCCTTCTGCGTCAGAATACTTTTTTTGAGGAATCCCTGTATAAAGTGAAGTCCATAGATCTACTTTTTCAGCTAAATAATCGACAAGCCCCATAAATGCCGTTAAACGATCTAACCCATCCGTCTCATTAATCTGTAAAAACTTACGTTTGATCCCTGGATTTGAAGCAGCATCCAGTTTTTTACTTACATTGATATTTTCTAGAAATGAACGGACTTCTGTCAATTCCGGCAATTGTAAGAAATCTTTAAACCGGGCGTAATCAAAGAATATATGAATCGCATGGATCTGCTCTTTTAAATCAGGATCAGGAACTAGCTCAGATCGTTGAAACATATGCGGTTCATCGGCATCTACAATATAAATTTCATCTTGTTTGAATTGATGTGTAAAATTGCCAATCAAAAAAGTACCTTCCCCCTTTAGAATGTATGTCAGTTGGATTTCTTTATGTCGATGATAGTTGCTGTAAAATTCAACCAACAGATCTTCTTGTACACAAACGGAACCTTGATTGGGAACAGGAACGGTAAACTGAACAATTTTCATTCTTACAAATAGCTACAAAAAAAACAGATATTGTTTAATTATTCAAATTTAAACATTATAGTGGACAATAAACGTAAATTGTATTATAATTTATTCTTGACATTTTTAATAAAATCTGGTAACGTTGGATCTGCACCTGCCAATTCAATAACAGTTCTTGATTTTGGATCCAGCCATAAGTACCTTGGGGTTCCAATAACATTATAGCTATTTTCGATAAAATCACGATCGGTTACGTTTAACAAATAACTGTTCATTCCTAATCCGATTTGTCGATTGCTTGCCCTCCAACGTTCATAATCTTCATCATCGGTCAAATACACAACTTCAACACCCATTTTTTTCAATTCGGCTTCTTTGCGTACTAAAACCGGTAAATCCATTTTTGAATTTTTGCCTTTACTTGACCAAACCGCAACAATTATCATTTTCTTATCTACTAGCTGGTCAAACTTCAAAGAATCACCTTTTAGATTACGAGGAGTAATAGCCGGAAAAACAGGCATATTATCATAATAATTCTTGACTTCATCTACTTTTGCAACAGCTGCTTTAACAAGTGGGTGTTTCTGAATAGCAGGATCTAAATGTGCTAGAATTTGATCATAATCTTTATAATTCTCCTTATTCAGGCTGATGTACTTAAAGGAATAGGGAATCAGAAATGATGCTTTTTGTTTGCTATTCAAAACATATTCTTCGTAAAATCTTTTATCATCTTTGCTGGCCCGAATTTCATTCGACTGTTTTGTTATTTCTTCAAGTCTATCTATGGTTTGATTATAGATAGACTCTTGTCCTCTGCTAAAGGTCATGAGTTTAGCATTCAAAGCAGCAGTTTCGTCGCTGTATTTGGCAAGCTGTTCATCTAATTCGTGCTGTACTTCTTCTTTGTTTTTATTGAATGCTATCAGTTCATTTGTCGTCAATGAATTTGTTTTTACCTCAAGACTAAAATGATCGCCTTTTTCCTTGATAGCAACATCATAATCAGCATCAGCTTCCACATAAAGGGGCGTACTATAATTAAAGGATTTCACAGCTCCCGAATCGGACCTGATGATCAGATCATAAAATGCATCAATGACCAACTCGCCTTCTAAAACGAACTTGCCTTGTTCTACTTTAGCTCGACGAAACTGCTGCATGGAATTATCGTGATCTTGCAAATAAACGGTACCATTTACTTCGGGATTTAAAGACCCCGTAATTTTATAGACAATTGGTGTTCCTTTTTTCTCCTGCTTTTTTTCTGGATTGGACTGACATGAACTTATAAAAAAGACGAAACATATCAGACAATAGTAAAGTGGTTGGTTCATAAAAAAATTGGTTGTAAACTCATCATGAATTTACAACCAATTTACAAAATTTTATTTATAAATTATTTTATTTTATAATTTTCGTATGTCGATCCATTTAATACTTTAACAACAGTTTTATTTGGTCCCGTTATTTTATAATCGGCGATCTGCCCATTCTTCCAAGTCATATCAACCGTATAATTTCCTCTAGCTTTCAATCCTTTTACGGCGCCATCTTTCCATGCTTTTGGCAATGCCGGCAGTAGGTGAATAAATCCGGAATGGCTTTGAAGAAGCATTTCCGCAATTCCGGCAGAACCGCCAAAATTACCATCTATCTGAAATGGCGGATGTGCACAGAATAGATTAGGGTAAGTACCTGCTCCGACTCCTTGGTAGGTCGTTTCATTCACAAAAGCTGGTTTGAGCAATTGTCTTAAAATTTCTAAAGAATGGTCACCATCTTGCAACCTTGCCCAGAAAAGAATCTTCCATGCCCGAGACCAGCCTGTACCCTCATCTCCTCTTACTTCTAATGTTTTACGCGCGGCCTCTGCCCACTCTTTATTTTGTTGTGGTGAAATGAAATGAGCCGGATATAATCCATATAAATGTGAAACGTGTCTATGTTTTGGTTCTATTTCAGTATAATCTTCCAACCATTCTTGCACACGGCCGCTTTTACTTACCACTACTGCTGGAGGAATCTGTGTCAACTTATCTTTTAACTTTTGAATAAAAGGATCGTTTAATTGCAGAAGACTATCCGCCTGAATCAAGTTCCCATAAAGTTCTCTAACAATTTGGTTATCAATTGTAGGTCCCATCACTACTGAAGCGACTTCACCATTTGGAAGACGAAATCCATTTTCTGGAGAAACTGAAGGTGAAGTAACCAACCAGCCTGTCTTAGGATCCTTAACTAAAATATAATCGTAAAACTCTGCTGCTCCTTTTAATACAGGATAAACTTCTTTTAAATAGGCTTTATCCTGAGTAAATTGATAATGCTCCCACAGGTGATTACATAACCATCCTGAAGCTGTACTCGACCCCCAAGATGCATTTTCTCCGGGTGCTGAGAAACCCCAAACATTTGTCATCATATAAACGACCCATCCTGGCGCATTGTAATAAGCTTTAGCCGTTTTTTCACCTGTCTTTGCAATACGCTTGATCAGGGCAATAAAAGGGGTATGGTATTCAGATAGATTACTTACTTCCACTCCCCAGTGATTCATTTGTGCATTGATGTTTAAGTGATAATCCCCATTCCAAGGTGTTTGAATCTGATGTGCCCATAATCCCTGCAAATTTGGAGGTAATGCATTCTTGTGTTCGGGAGCTGTGCTTGAAATACTCAAGTAGCGGCCAAATTGAAAATATAATGCGGCCAATCCATTATCTAAGGCTGGATTTTCAAAAAATTGCTGTAAACGTTTTCCAGTCGGAATATTCACCTTAGTCTGATCATCTGCGATGGTTAAAGCAACACGATCAAATTTGTTTGCAAATGCTTTTTTATGATTGCTATAGAGCTTTTCTTGTGCTATTTTTTCAGCAGTAGCGATATTCTGGCTGATCACCTGTTGTGGATCAGTTCCATAGTAATTCGTACTCGCTGCAAAAAGAACAGTAGCTTCGTCGGCACCTGTCAAGATCAATTGCTTACCATCATCCGTTAGTTTTCCGCCCTTAAATCTAATCTTCACTTTACTCGCAAACTGTAAGTTTTTGCCACCTTTACCGTCTGGCAAAGAACCCTGCAAAATAATCTCCCCATTTTTAACTTGATAAGAATCAATATTTTCAGCTCTTTCTAAGGCAATAGCAAAACTGATATTTTTTTTCTTTGAAGCAGTTAAGTGTACAACACCTACATTTTGATCAAAAGAAGTATAATAAGTCCTCTTATAATCCACTCCTCCTACAGTAAAGGAAGTCTGCGCGGTTGCATTGCCAATATTTAAGGATCTTTCATAATTTGAAACACCTTCAGCACTTAGTTTAAAATTGAATTTTAGAAATCCAAAATTCTGATAACAACCAAAAGGTGCATTGGCTCCGGTTCCGAAAGCAGATCCTTGGCCATTACAGACAAAATTCTTATTGACCAGTTCTTCTGCTTCTTTGTTCTTTCCAGCGATCAATAACTTCTGAATTTCACTGACACTCTTATATGCGTTATAATTATTAGGGTCTTCGGCAGAACCCGACCACATGGAAATTTCATTTAATACCAATGATTCAGACTGAATACCCCCATCAGGCATCATTCCGATTAACCCATTGCCTAAAGGAAGCGTTTCTTCCCAGCGGTTGGCAGGTTTGTCATACCACATGGTTAAAGCGTCTCTTTTTTGCGCTTGCGCCTGCAAGCAAGTGATGGCTGCAAGCGCAAATAATGTTGATTTTGTTATACCTTTCATTTCTTACTTAGAATATAATTCAAAGGATGCTACTGTGAATACATTTTTGGTTAACGTTTCCGTTGGAACAAATTTGATGTATTTTACTTTTACAACATCGTCAAAAATGATTTGCTGTAAAATCGGATTTGCTTTGATATTTGAAAATTCACCTTCCTTCAAAAGTTCCCATTGCTGTTTATTTTGACTGCTGTAAATTTTGTACTTCGTAGCTGTACCGATTGTTTTACCATCTTGACGAGGTAAGTATCCAAACCCGTTAATCGCTTCTTTCAATTCAAAAACAAATCCTTTTTCATAAGCAGTGACTGTTGCAAAAGTTTCCGCATTATTATCTATTGCTTTTGCCGATTCCGTAAAAGCTGCTGCCGTAAACTGCCTTGCACTTAATTTTTTGAATCCAGTATCCTCAAATTCAAAAGGTTCATCAAATTCTTTAAATAAACCAAAATCGCTTACTGTAATCGCTACAGGTGCAAATAATTGAATTCGTAGTTCATCCGTTGTAATGGGCTTCGCCAGTTTCATTAATCGATTTGCTCCGATACTGGTAGCTTTAGTGAGCAAGGTCCATTGCCCATTCACTTTCTGCTCAACTAAAACACTATCCAGACGTTGTCCTAATTTAATATTTTCTCTGATCTGGATAATATCAAATGTTTGCGCTGATTTCAATTTAATTTCCAGAGCAGCTTGATGCTCATCATCATTGGTTGCCCAATAGCTATAGCGGTCATTATCGATAATATATTTCGTCCCGTATTCTCCAGTTTCATGATCGCGAGTATTTGTTGCCGTAATCTGCGCATCTTTTGCTAAATTATTTTCAAACGTTTTTTTCACCTTTCTTCCAAAAGCTTCAAGTGATTTCACATCATTTTCATGCAGTTGTCCTGATGGCATCGGTGCCAATCCAAGATTCATATTTGCACCACGACCTACAGATTTCAGATAGATCTCAAACAGTTCAGTTGGTGTTTTTACTTTCGCATTCTGCTCGGCATGATAAAACCACCCTGGTCGTTGTGGTACATCACATTCCGCAGGAATCCAGTATTTCCCATTTCTGACTCCTGAAGTCAGTGTTTTTTCATTTACCAATCCAGGAACTGCTTTTTTCCCATCTAGGCCTTCCGGCGTAAAAGTAGCCCATGAGGTTTCTCCCGCAAATCCACTTTCATTTCCTACCCAACGCATATCTGGACCGACATCACTAAAAATCATGGCCATCGGTTGCAGTTTACGAACGATTGGCCAAGTTTTCTCCTCCCACGCATAATAGGTATTGCGGTCGATCGTCCTTTTCTCTTTTAAACCACCATAATAACCATCTCCACCATTGGCGCCATCATGCCAAGAAGTAAACAATTCACCATAATTGGACATTAACTCGGTCAATTGTGCCCTGTATGCATCTGCATAGGCAGCTGTCCCGTATCTGGTATCGTTTCGATCCCAGGCAGAAAGATAAACACCAAATTTCATGTTGTTTGCATGCGTCGCAGTCATGAAATCTTTAACCATATCCCCTTTTCCTTGTTTCCAAGGAGATGTCGCTACACTATATGTTGTCGTTGCCGTAGGCCATAAACAAAAGCCATCATGATGTTTTGCAACAGAGATGAGCCCTTTAAAGCCCCCAGAAGCCGCTGCCTTAGCAATTTGATTGGCATCAAAATTCGAAGGATTAAAGATGGCAGGATCTGCATCACCATATCCCCACTCCTTATTTTGGAAGGTAGTTGGTGTATAATGTATTAAACAATACATATCCATTTCATGCCATTTCAACTGCCGTTCGGAAGGAAGTGCTCCATAAGGTTTTGGTGGATTTACCGGTTCAGATAGCAAAAAACTACCATTTACCCAGAGAAGACTAGAGAATAGAAAAGTAAACATATAATTAGATAAAGGTTTTAAGTTTTAAATATAGTTTAATTTTAGGGTATTAAAAATCTAACAAAATCATTTTCCTCAAGCAATCGATTGATTATATTTATATTACATATACAAAATAGTCATCACTAATCTTGATAAGGCATCAAGATTATCAATAAGATAAGCTCATTCATTTCATTTAAATTTGTTGTAGAACAATAGGGGAAAACTCATAAATTTTTAAAAATGGAAGACAATAGAAACAAAAAAATTACAACAGCATCGGGTGCTCCTGTTGTAAACTACGAAGATACGATGACAATTGGCCCAAGAGGTCCGGTGCTATTACAAGATTATTTCCTCCATGAAAAACTGGCTCATTTCAACCGAGAACGTATTCCGGAACGTATTGTACATGCTAAGGGTTCTGGCGCCTATGGTACTTTCACCGTAACCAATGATATTTCGAAATACACAAGAGCAAAACTCTTTAACGGCATTGGAAAGCAAACAAAATTATTCATTCGCTTTTCAACCGTCGGAGGAGAAAGAGGTTCGGCAGATTCCGAACGTGATCCACGTGGGTTTGCTGTTAAATTTTATACCGAAGACGGAAACTACGACTTGGTCGGTAATAACACGCCAGTCTTCTTTATCAAGGATGCTAAAAAATTTCCTGATTTTATTCACACTCAAAAGAGAGATCCTCATACAAACTGTAAATCGCCAACCATGGTCTGGGACTTCTGGTCACTCAATCCCGAATCGTTGCACCAAGTAACGACTTTGATGTCCGATCGTGGAACGCCATTTGGATTCAGACATATGCACGGTTATGGAAGTCATACGTACTCTATGATCAACGCGCAAAATGAACGTGTCTATATCAAATACCACTTCAGAACACAACAAGGAATAAAAAATTTGACAGGTGCAGAAGCTGATGAAATGCGCGCTAAAGATATGGATTATGCACAACGTGATTTACATACAGCAATTGCGAATGGTGATTTTCCGAAATGGAAGCTTTATATCCAAGTCATGACAGAATCGGAGACTAAAACATTCCGTTGGAATCCATTTGACTTAACAAAAGTATGGTCACAGAAAGAATATCCTCTCATCGAGGTTGGTGAAATGGAATTAAATCAAAACCCAGATAATTACTTCGCTCATGTAGAACAAGTGGCCTTTGCTCCGGCACATATTGTAGATGGAATTGGATTCTCACCAGATAAAATGCTACAGGGACGTATATTATCTTACCCCGATGCCCAACGTTATCGTCTAGGGGGAAATTATGAACAGATTCCTGTGAACAGATGTCCTTTTATGACTAATAATTATCAACGTGATGGTCAGATGACTGTCAATGGGAATCAAGGGGCAGCACCAAATTATTATCCAAATAGTTTTGATGGTCATTACGAAGATCAATCCTACAAGGAACCTGCATTGCAAGTAGATAGTCTAGTGGCTGATAATTATGACCGCAACGCTCCTGGTGAGGATGATCATTATACACAACCTGGTGATTTATACCGTTTATTGGATGCTGAACAGAAAGAACATCTCATTCAAAATATAGTAGGTGCTATGTCTGGAATTGAAGGACCAAAACGAGATGAAATTGTTATGCGTCAATTGTGCCATTGGTTTAGAGCCGACATGAATTTAGGACTAGGAGTTGCTAAAGGATTAGGATTCTCTATGGATGAAATGGCGAAACATATGCCTCAAAAATAAAAAATCATTCGGCAATAATAAAAAGAGCGGAAATGTACCCATACACTTCCGCTCTTTTAGACCTTCATAATACATCATAAACTATGATAATTATAAAATTTAAAGCTTCACATCTACCTATACCACACTTATCCTAGCTTTTTAATAGTACTTATTTAAGATTCAATAAATATTGACAAAAGTGAATGAATAGCGTTGCAACCGATTTAACTGTATGATAGGCTGTTATTTGAGATTGAAATCCTATAAATTTACAAAACCTAAGTTGTTCTACTGATTATTTTTTACGCAAAATTATTTGATAAAATATAAAAAATAAAATTTACAACTTGTACCTTTACCTCATCATGAACAAAGATCAATCTAAAATCATCCGCGAACAAGCCGATCGTTCTGCAACACGTGAGCATTCGGTGCCCCTATATCTTACTTCTAGTTTTATCTTTGATAGCGCAGAACAGGGAAGAGCTATTTTTGCTGATGAAGAGCAAGGAATGATATACTCCCGCTATGCCAATCCAAATACTTCAGAGCTTATTAACAAAGTTTGTATCCTAGAGGAAGCAGAAGCTGGGCTGTCCTTCTCTTCGGGTATGGCAGCAGTCTTTGCCTCTTTTGCAGGTATTGTTGAAAGTGGTGACCATATTGTTTCGTCACGCGCTATTTTTGGTTCAACTCACCAACTATTTACGCAACTATTCCCTCGTTGGGGAGTAACAACAACGTATGTTGATGCGGTCGATCCCGAAGAATGGGAAAAAGCCATTCAGCCGAATACAAAAATTATTTTCCTGGAATCACCTTCTAACCCTGGTCTGGAATTAGTAGATCTAGAATGGTTAGGTTCTTTAAAGAAAAAATATCCAAATATTATTTTAGCCATTGACAACTGCTTTGCAACACCTTATCTTCAAAAACCATTAAAGTATGGTTTTGATTTGTCAATTCATTCTGCTACAAAATATATGGACGGTCAGGGTCGTGTCCTTGGTGGATTAGTTGTAGGGAAACAGGAATTGATTGACAAATTAATGTTTTTCATTCGCCATACTGGTCCTTCCTTATCTCCTTTTAATGCTTGGGTCATCTCTAAAAGCTTAGATACACTGGGCTTACGTATGGATAGACATTGCAGCAACGCATTAGCATTAGCAACAGTTTTGGAAACAAACGAAGAAATTGAAGATGTTAAATATCCATTTCTTCCTTCCCATCCGCAATATGAGCTAGCAAAAAAACAGATGAAGGCCGGTGGTGGTATTGTCACTTTTGTTGTTAAAGGTGGAAAAGAGCGAGCTTTCCGTTTCTTAGACGAATTAAATATGATTTTATATACTTCTAATTTAGGGGATGCAAGATCAATCGCTACCCATCCTGCTTCTACAACGCATTCGAAATTAACAGAAGATGAACGTCTAAACCTTGGTATTCAACCGGGTAGTGTGCGTCTATCGGTTGGTTTAGAAGATCAGGAAGATATTATCCAGGATATCTTACAGGCATTGGAAAAAACTAAATAAAAAAAATAGAGCCATCTCCAAGAAGATGGCTCTATTCTTTATTTATGATCTGCTTATTTCAAAGATGCCAATGCAGCTTCGTAATTTGGCTCTTCTGTCACTTCCGCAACTTGCTCTTCATATAAAACTTTACCGTTTTCATCCAATGTAATGACTACACGGCTCAATAAACCCGCTAAAGGGCCATCGGAAAAACGCAATTGATATGCATCTGAAAAATTACTGTCTTTATATTCCGACAATGTAACCACATTATTCAAACCTTCCGCTGCACAAAAACGTCCTTGAGCAAATGGTAAATCTTTGGAAATACATAACACCACTGTATTTTCTAATCCTGACGCTGCTTTATTGAAAGCACGAACAGATGCTGCACAGGTACCTGTATCTACACTTGGGAAAATATTTAAAACTACTTTCTTTCCTTTATAATCTGCTAATGATTTATCAGATAAATCACCTGCTGTCAATTTAAAATCTGGAGCTTGATTTCCTACTGCTGGTAAATTTCCAACCGTATTAACTGCTCCACCTTTGAATGCTACTGTTGCCATAATTATTTTTTTTAGCAATTTAATGATTTCCTGTTAATCTTACTACAAAAATCACATTTATTAATACACATTCTTTCAAAATAAATATTTATCAATTTTCGCCAAAATAATATCGAAAAGCCACAAAAATTTACTATGTTAGCATTGTAATTCAAACACAAACGATAAACCAAATTTGATGTATATGAAGAAGTTACTAATTACCTTGCTTTGTGTATCGCCGTCTTTACTTTTAGCACAGGGATCTCAAGTCAATCTTCAGAGTCCAAAATCTGTCGGTATGGGTGGTGCAGGTTCTGCCTACTTTATAGATGAATCTTCCATCTTTTATAGCCCAGGAGCACTTTCAAAAATGAGCCACAATGCGGTTTCTGTAAACGGAAATGGTGTTATGTTTAAATCTGCTTTTCAAGCAACAGGTAGTTCTGTGGTGGATCATACTAAAAATCAGATAACGCCACCTTTTTCTGTTTTTGCCACAGTAGGACCTAAAAATACGTGGTGGAAAGCGGGTATAGGAATATATACACCTTATGGAGGTGCAGTAGACTGGGGCACTGAATGGACAGGTAAATACAGTTTAGTTAGTTTGTCGTTACGCGCTATATACATCCAACCTACCGTCAGTGTCAAATTAACGGACAACTTCAGTATCGGTGGGGGTTTTGTGTATAACATTGGTTCTGTGGATTTACAAAGTGCTGTTCCCGTTTATTTCCAAGATGGGTCATCAGGGTTGGCTGAATTAAAAGGAACCGGTACTGGAACAGGATATAATGTCGGTGTTCACTACAACTTAAATGAAGAATTTGCCATTTCCATGAGCTACCGATCTAAAGTTGTTACGAAATTAAAAGATGGAGATGCTAAATTCACAGTACCTGAAGCGGCGCAAGGAACATTTCCACCAGATAGTAAATTTAGCGCCGAACTTCCTCTCCCATCTACTTTTGCTGTTGGTGTAACATTCCCGATCAGTGACAAAGTAAAAATGGCTGTGGATGGAACGGTGATCAATTACGATATTTATAAAGAACTAAACTTTGATTATAGTGGTGCAAATACTCCTGACACGCATTCCCCTAAGAATTATACAAAAGCAGGTTCTATTAAAGCGGGTATCGAATACTTGCCATCAGAGAAATTGCAACTCCGTATCGGTGGTGGTTATATCGCAACACCTGTGAGTAAAGATTATGTCTATCCAGAAACTCCAGATAACAACCGTGTACTGATTGCTGGCGGTTTCACATACAAAATGAATCAGAAGTTTGATCTAACAGGCTCTTTTGCATACCAGAGAATATTACCTCGCGAAGCAAATAATGTAGACAGCCATTTATCAGGAACGTATACGACGAATATTTACGCACCAGGTATTGGATTGACGTACAAATTTTAAGCATTTATATTAAAAATGTTATTATCATGAACAGAAGAAATTTATATATAGGAGTTGCATTGGCGATACTGAGTATCACAGCATGTAAACCATCTCTCGACGAATTCACACCTTCAGCAGGAACAAAAGCTGACTTTAGTAAATATATTGCCATTGGAAATTCTCTTTCTGCAGGATTCGCTGATGGGGGACTATATCTTGATGGTCAAAAAGTAGCTTTTCCATTGCTCATCTCAGAACAACTTCAAAAAGTAGGCGGAGGCGAGTTCAAATCTCCATTTTTTAGCGAGGAGCAGTCCAATGGATCGGGCTATATTCGTCTTAAAGCATTGGTCAATGGTCAACCAGTAACAGAACAGGTTACAGACAAATTAGCTTACCGCTCAGCTAGTCCAAAATTATTAACGAAATTTACTGATCCGATCAATAATTTAGGGGTACCGGGTATGCGTATGGATATGGCTTTTGCACCTGGCATAGGAACAGCAGCTGGAAATATGTACTTCGAACGTCTATTACCAGAAGGCACTCCACCAACAATGAATTATTTCACTTATTCTACGTCACAAAATCATACGTTCTTTACATTTTCATTGGGAAATAATGATGTATTGGGGTATGCAACCAATGGAGCTGTTAATGAAGGTCCAACGACAACATTAACCTCTACGGCACTGTTCAATACACTATTGAATAATTATGTAACAACATTAACAGCAAAAGGGCAAAAAGGTGTGTTAGCAACGATCCCTGATGTAACATCCGTGCCTTATTTTACAACAGTAACACGTCAAGCGCTTCTAGCAGCAGTAAATGCGGCAAGTACAACCAAAGTAACTGATATTTACATCGCAACTAAGACGGGCCCGCGAGCTGCTACGGATCAGGATTTCTTTGTCCTCCCTTTTTCATCGGCAGGTTTATTGGGTGTTCCAAATGCAAACAAAATACCTTACGGATTACATCCGCTCAATCCTGTTGAGGACAAATATGTTTTAGATACAAAAGAAGCGGCAGAAGTGGTAGCGCGTGTCAATGATTTCAATAAATCAATTAAATCGATCGCCGCGTCTAAAGGTTTGGCTGTCGCAGACGTCAATGCATTTTTAACAGCCGTTAAAAATGGCATCCGCATCGATGGTCTATCGGTAAGTGCGAAATATATCACCGGAAATGGGTTTTCATTGGACGGAATACATTTGACGCCTATTGGAAATGCATTAATGGCAAATGTATTTATTGAAGCCATCAATAAAACGTACGGTGCTCAAGTTCCTAGATTAAATATATCGGATTATAGAGGCGTAAAACTTCCATAAAAATATTAATAAATGGTTTGGTAAAAGGGTGTATCATAATTATGATCACCCTTTTTATATTTATCCTCAATTAGATGTGTTTAGGGTAATAAGTATATCTTATTATGTATATAACCGCTTTGTAAGAAAAAAGTAATAACAAGTCATGTTATTTACGTGTCAGCGCAATTATATTGTTAATGAAAGCAAATTTCATTAAATTTGTATATACAAGGAGATTCAATCATGAAAGTAACACTAAATCGTCAAAATAAAGCAGTTCACTTTGAAGCAGCAAGTGAACTATCCAATGTAAAAGTAAATATTGATGGTTCAGAAGCTATTGGTGGTGAAGGCAAAGGAGTTCGCCCGATGGAATTAGTCTTAATGGCACTAGGCTCATGTAGTGTATTTGATCTTTCTTCTATTTTGACGAAACAGCGTCAGGAAATTGAAGATATACAAGTTGAGGTTGAGGGAAAACGCCGCGAGGAAATTCCAAATATCTTTACAGATATCCACATTAGCTTTTATCTAAAAGGTGCTATTGATGAAATTAAAGCTCAAAAGGCAGCAGAATTGGCGGTCAAAAAATACTGTTCGGTACATGATATGCTTGCCGCAGGTGGTATCAATATCACCTATTCACTCAAAATCAATTAATAATAGTGGAATGCTTAGCTCATAATCTGAACTTACGCATTGTAAAATAAAAACATACAAAAACCAGATAACTATTGATATCTGGTTTTTTGTACTTGGGGAGATTCCCTTTTTTTAATAAAGGGCGCTTTATACTTAAATCTTATAATCTTCCCTGCTCTTCCGTCTTTTTAGGCATACTGGAATTATTCTTTATCTTCTGATTGCCAAAATGATAGCGTAATGTTATATTGACTTTGCGTGTATCTCGATAATCGTTATAGTAATTATTTTGGTCCGCATATTTTGAAGATACTCTTTGTCTTTCCGATTTAAAAATATCCATAAAAGAAAGATTGACTTCAAACCGTTTACGAAAAAACTTACGGCTCGTGATCAGATAGGTACTAGAATAACCTGTGATCTTAAAAGGTCCCTGTATGGTAGGCGACTCGAAGGTGTTTCCAAGCTCAAGGTTCCAATCGCTTTCTTTATTCAGCACGAAAATTGAACTAAAATTTCCATTGGCCATCCACACTCGATTACGATACAATTGCATATCGCTACCTTGATAATTATTGACATTGTACATCCCTTCCAGTTGTGCGTTTAAACTCCAATTTTTCAATAATTGAAAACTTTTACCCAAATCTACACCTGCTCCCTGCCCGTTTCGAATATTCGTGTAATGATAGATCAGTTGATGATTTATATTATCTTGAATAGCAATCTCCATGGACGGCCATTGCTCATATCGATAAAATAAATCTACATTCCAATCTTTTTTCGTTAACGTAATATTGAGATTATGAATAATTGTAGCCTTCAACCGCGGATCTCCCTGAAAATAAGAAAAAAGATTATAATAGGACTTCGCCGGGTTTAACCACGAATAAGCAGGTCTGCTGATACGCTTACCGTAAGAAAACCCCCATTGGTATTCCTGATCTGTTTGGTACTGAGCATAGAAGGTTGGAAAGAGTACCCAATAATTTTGATTATTCCGGTCTTCCGGTTCTGAGACGACTCCTTCCAATGCCGTATTTTCAAGACGCAAACCTCCTTTCCAACTCCATTTTCGCCATTTATATGCTATTGATCCATATACAGCTGCCTGTTGTTCATCGTAATCAAAAATATTACTCTTATCTGATCGAGGCTCAAAACTTCCTGAAGCATCATCTGAAAACATTAAGGTACTTTTCGTTTTCACAGCACTAAACTTACCTCCAAACTCAATGGCAATATTATTCATATTTACAGAAAGATCGAGCTGTGTTGTGAATAATTGGTTCTGTGTAGCATTGTCACTCAGAAAGCGCGTACTTTTAGGATCTTGATTCTTAAATTGTAGATCTGTCCATACATCCTGTAGATTAGATTTACGATTTGTTGTAAAATAGGAAGACCAATTTGCATTCCAGTTGGAATTTATTTTTTTATTGACCTGCAGATAAAAATTATTGGTTTTACGCGATTCTATATGATCGTTCTTCGTCAAATAATAGGACTCCATTAGCCCTTCCTTATTGTAAATGGAGGTCGGCACTTCATATAATCCAGTTGATTTTGGTCCATAATACCCATTCAAGCCTATGGCGATATTCCAGGTTGTATCGGGCGTATAGTCAAAGGAAAACACGTAACTGTTTTGGCTATTATTTTTATCGATACGGGTCATAACACTTTCCCAGGAAGTTTGATCATTCGGATAGTAGACAAAATCGGTTCCATAGCGCGCATATGTCCCTCTTCCAAAATTATAAGTGGCGCGAACATTAACTTTTTCATTTTTATAATATTGGGTCAGTCCAAATAGTTGCTTACCATAATTACTTTGCTCTGCCAATGCCAGTAGCGTACCTCTGTACCCAAATAGTTGCGATTTATTGAGTTTTATATTAATAATAGTACTTCCCTCCGCTTCATATTTTGCAGGTGGACTTGTAATGACCTCAATAGATTGAACATCCGATCCTGCTGTATTTTCGAGTAACGTTTTTAGTTCTTCCCCGCTCATCATCAGTTTTCTTTCATTAATCATGACAACTACTTTTTTGTCTCCACGTACAGCTATACTACTTCCACTTACCATAACCATAGGTGTCCGTTTCAAAATATCCCAACTGTTCAATCCGGATAGGTTACTTCCTTGCACATTAAACTCTAAACGATCAATTTTTCGAGTAACCCTTGGTCTTTTACCGGTTACTTGTGCTTCTTCCAGTTTCGACTCATTAGGACTTAACTTTATTAATAATGGAACTTGTAAGGTATCTGATCGAAAATTCAATTCTCGGCTCTGATAATTTAAATGGGATATTGCCATACGGTATAGCCAGTTGTCTTCTATTACAAAATCAAACCTACCGGCAGTGTCGAGTCTTAATGTGTGGATGGGTTTACTTATACTGTCCAATAAAATGACAGTTGCTCCTTTCAAAGGAATTTCGTTTTGATCGCAGACACCACCGGATAAACGCTTCCCTTGAGCCTGTCCAAGAAAAGGTAATAATAATAGAATAATTAGATACTTCATACTTGATTAAATTGCTGCTACAAAGTTGCCTCAAGTAGTGGAGAGCGATGGTTAATAAAGAGTTAATGGTAGGTTAAGGTTCTATTTATTCAAAATCGCAACCTATATTTGTATATGGAACTTAAGTCTAAAAACTATATTTATTTTTTCACAATCCTCTTTGTTATCCTTATTGGCATTCAATCCTATTTGCTCTTGAATTCTTTTCAATTGAAGAAAAGGGAGATATATTCGCTAACAAAAGAGAAACTAGGAAAAATAGATGAGACTGACGCTCTATTCGACAATGATCTCCTTAATAATCAAGACGCAACTTCTTACTACATACAACTAGCTCAGAAAAAAATTACGCTTGCAACGCTGGAAAGCAGTTATGCTGATAAAGTAAATAAAACTGAGAAAGCGTTGACACATTATGTAGATAGTCTTTTTTCCCCATTAGGTTTTCAGGTAAGATTACAAAAAGAGATTCTGCAAATCACCTTTCAAAACGCTCAAGAAAAACTGATCAAAAAGCCAATAATTGTCTATAAAACAAGTGGTGAAATGACGCATCCATTGGAGTTATCTTCTGGAACCTGGTCTACTGAAAAAACTGTTAAACAGTTAACGAAAGAACAGTCAACAATCACTGCTGAGCAGGAAGATAAACAGTACAGTTTTCTTGTTCTTCGAAGATCAACGTTTGAGGTGGTCAATATCAACTGGATTGTTTTTAAGGAGTTAGCACTCCTACTCTTCAATTCAACATTGATTCTATTGGCTTTATTATTCTTATTTTATCGAACATATCAGAATTTAAAACAGCAACAGAAAAAGATTAGTCAGTTGCATGATGCCGTTGACAATATTTCGCATGAACTAAAAACGCCCATTGCAACGCTTAAAGTAGCTTTAAAAACAATTCAAAAACAACCTGATCCTACCATTCTAGCCGTTATGGAACGTCAAGTGGAACGTCTGGAAAACACTTTACAACCCTTGCATGAAAGTGACAAAACAGATGCAGACATCCCCATTACCTTTGATCAAGTGAAGATGATACTTGCTGATTTTAAACTTGCTCATCCTCATATAAAATTTGATATAAATGAGTTTTCAACAATCGAAATACCAATTAACGAATCCGATTTTACGACCATTATTGTCAATCTTATGAATAACAGCATCAAGTATGGTGCTACTCATCTGAGTGTATCAATTTCCACGAACAAGAATTTATTTGAAATTCAAGTACGTGATAATGGGATAGGAATGGCTTTAAAAGAAATTCCTCATATCTTTGAGAAATTCTACCGCATACAAAAAAATAATATCCATGATAGCAAGGGTTTAGGACTAGGATTATATCTTGTCAATACGATTGTAGGGCGTCATCAAGGCAAAATAGACGTTACTAGCAAAATCAATATAGGAACTACTTTTAATATTATAATTCCCCATGAATAAACTTTTGTTAATTGAAGACGATGCTGATTTCGGATTTATGTTGCAACATTATTTACAGCTTTCTGGATATGATGTGCACTGGATGCAAAGCCCAGAGGAATTACTGCTTGCTGAAAATATACTTCCTTACGATCTGTTAATTTTGGATGTAATGTTACCTGTTAAAAGCGGTTTCACATTAGCGCAGGAGATCAAAGAATACTATCCTGAAGTCCCTTTTATTTTCCTAACCGCCAAAGAACAAAAAATAGATAAAATAACAGGTTTAAAAATTGGCGCTGACGATTACCTTACAAAACCCTGTGATCCAGAGGAATTAGTATTACGAATCCAAAATATCCTAAAGCGTAATAAAAAAACTGATCAGATCACATCAATTACACTTGGTAGTTATCAATTTTTCCCTCAGCGATTACTCCTCACTCATCCACTGGAACAATTTAAACTAACAGAAAGAGAAGCGAAGCTCTTACAGTTTCTATGTCAACGCAATGGTTCTCTTGTGACAAGGGAAGAAATCTTACAGCAAGTCTGGGGTAACAGTGACTTTTTTAATGGCCGCAGCATGGATGTTTTCATTACGAGATTACGCAAGTACCTCAAACATGATTTAAATCTACACATTACTTCTTCAAGAGGTGTAGGCTTTAACATTTCCTTTTAATATGCGCGCTTGGTACTTATATCGTGATATTAGGTATCTAAACTATCTTCTCTTTTTTGCCATAATTTTTCTGCCCAACGACCAACAAACCAGAATGATACTGCCAAAATAAGAAAAAAGATTGCACGATTGATATTATCCCAAAGGTATTCTACATATCTTGTGTAGACATTCAATACAAAAAATACAAAACCAATTTCTCTTGTAGTATTGTCTTTCATCTTTAGTCCATAGATAACGAGACCTGCGGCTACTGCTGTCGACAACAGACCCCAATAAAAGATGTGGTACTGTCTTACTAAAGTCCATTCATAGAAATCTGAATAATTACCAAAAATAGAAAGAGACCACAATGAAATCATTAAGTATAGTAAGCCAATGAGGTAGCTTAGCGGTTGAAATTCTACTAGTTTTTTGAACCGTGGCTGCACATAAATAGCAATTAATGTCAGCATTAATCCAAAAATAGTAAAACGTAGTGGGTAATTCATTCCCCAGAACTTAAATCCCCAATCACTATGATATGCTGTTTCGGTCGCAAACCAGATTCCTAATGCAACAAGCATAAATACCCATATGAGCTTAGATTTTAAGCGGTTCGCGAGATATCCGTATATGAGGACTGATAATAGAAACAGTAAAGAATAGTGCATACTATTCTTATCCAATACCTTTCCTAAAAATCCGATGCATGCTGCTGTCGAAAAAACACCTATCAACATCATGGTTTCAATAGAAAGATTTTTATTAGGAAATTTTGTTTTGTAACGAAAGCCGAGGGTATAAAACAATACGGCTAAAGCACCAAAAAAAAGACAGAATAAAATATTGGGCGCTTCGTACAGTGTATCTACAAATTTGAGAAATGCAGTATCAGTCATTAAAGAAAAAACTGCAAATACCAAAGATGCTAAGGCAACCCAAAATGCATACCGTGCTAGGCGCTTCCAATCAAAGCTTTTGACATCAATGCTATCGACCATAGCTTTTGCTGTCGATGTATCAATTACATTTTCCTTCTCCCAAAATTGTATTGCTTCTTCTAAGGATTCTTTTTCTTGTTTGGTAACGTCTAATTTCTTCATATAACTTTTGTGGTGGCAAAATACAAATTATACCTTTTACTTAGGGTATAGATTTGCAATAGCGTGACAATAATAAAGAGATGAGCACTCTTAAAGTTCATTAAAAATAAGTAATTTTGCATGTTTGCAGAAATTCATCTGCGTTTGGAAGAAAACAGCGGTTACATGACAAAGAAAATCACACCTGATTTAGGTGAACAAAGTGAAGTTCAAGTATTTGGAGCACGTGTACATAACCTCAAAAATATTGACATTTCATTTCCTCGAAACGAATTGGTTGTTATTACAGGATTAAGTGGCAGTGGTAAATCGTCATTAGCTTTTGACACCATATACGCGGAAGGCCAAAGACGTTACATGGAAACATTTAGCGCTTATAGCCGTCAGTTTTTAGGTGGTATGGAACGACCGGATGTAGATAAAATTTCTGGTTTGAGTCCTGTGATTTCTATTGAACAAAAAACAACAAGCAAAAATCCGCGTTCTACTGTCGGCACCATCACTGAGGTGTATGATTTTATGCGTTTGCTATTTGCTCGCGCAAGTGAAGCATTTTCTTATGTTACAGGCAATCGCATGCAACGCATGTCTGACGACCAGATTGTTGATCGTATTTTAACCGATTTTGATGGACAGGCTTTGAATATTTTAGCTCCCGTGATCAAAGGGCGTAAAGGTCATTACCGTGAGTTGTTTGAGCAAATCCGTAAACAGGGTTATGTTAAAGTCCGTGTAGATGGAGAAATCGTAGATTTAACGCCTAAAATGCAGGTAGACCGCTATAAAATACACGATATTGAAATTGTGATCGACCGCCTAAAGGTTACTGCCGACGATAAAAAAAGGATGCAAACATCTGTTATGCAAGCGATGAAGACAGCAAAAGGAATTATTAAGGTAGCCAATCAAGAAAATGTGGAGCAATTTTTCAGCCGCTATCTCATGGATGCCGAATCAGGTATTTCTTACGATGAACCGCAGCCTAATACGTTTTCATTTAACTCCCCATACGGTGCCTGTCCAAAATGTGATGGCCTAGGATATATTTTTGAAATTGACAAAAACACAGTTATCCCTGATGGAAAATTAAGCATTCAAAAAGGAGGCTTAGCTCCCTTAGGACCTGCAAAGGAGACCTGGAACTTCCAAGTGTTGAAAGCTGTGGCTAAAAAACTTGATTTTTCTTTGACAACACCGCTAGAGAAGTTGACAGAAGAGCAAATCGACACGTTACTATTTGGTGCTGAGGAGCCTATTTCAGTTGCTGTTTCCTACGGCAGTTACGATGTACGTGATTACCGCATTGAGTTTTCTGGCATTTTCAAAATGCTAGAGGAGCAGTCTGGTAAATCTAGTGATGATATGTCTTCTTTAGATGATTTCAGATCAAAGATTGTATGTCCAACTTGTGAAGGCGCCAGGCTTAAAAAGGAATCACTACATTTTAAATTTGCCGGTAAAAACATTTATGAACTGGCACATATGGATATTAAATCGCTATATGAATGGTTCTCAAATGTAAACGCTTCTTTAGATGAACGTCAACAGATCATTGCTACCGAAATATTAAAAGAAATACAATCGCGTTTAGGTTTCCTACTGGATGTAGGCTTAAATTACCTGACTATAGATCGTTCTTCTAAATCGCTATCTGGTGGTGAAGCGCAACGTATACGACTTGCGACACAAATAGGTTCCCAACTTGTCAATGTTCTATACATCTTGGATGAGCCGAGCATCGGTCTCCATCAGAGAGATAATGAGCGTCTGATCAATTCTTTAAAAAATTTACGTGATATCGGGAATTCAGTGCTGGTTGTTGAACATGATAAAGACATGATCTTAAATGCAGACTATGTTATTGATATGGGACCTGCCGCGGGTGTCAATGGTGGTCAAGTGGTTGCTGAAGGAAAACCGAAAGATATCCTGAAATCAAAATCACTAACTGCAGCTTATTTAAATGGGAAAAAAGAGGTTGCTATTCCTTCAGAACGAAGAGCTGGAAACGGAAAAACATTATCTTTAAAAGGTGCAACAGGAAATAACTTAAAAAATGTTTCTGTTGATTTTCCACTTGGAAAATTAATTCTTGTCTCGGGTGTTTCGGGTTCTGGTAAATCAAGTTTGATTACCGGTACGTTATATCCGATTCTAAATAAACATTTTTTCCGTGCAAAAGGTATTCCACTTCCTTACAAAAGTATCGAAGGTCTGGAGCATGTCGATAAGGTCATTGAAATAGACCAAAGTCCGATCGGTCGTACGCCAAGATCAAACCCTTCTACTTATACGGGTGTATTTTCAGATATCAGAACTTTATTTGTCCAACTTCCTGAAGCGAAAATAAGGGGTTATAAACCGGGACGTTTTTCATTTAATGTGAAAGGCGGACGTTGTGAAACTTGTCAAGGTGGTGGAATGAAGGTTGTGGAAATGAATTTCCTTCCTGATGTCCAGGTTCCTTGTGAAACATGTCATGGAAAACGTTATAACAGAGAAACTTTGGAGGTTCGCTTCAGAAGTAAATCCATCTCAGATATCCTGGATATGAGTGTTGATGAGGCAGTCGTTTTCTTTGAAAATATTCCTTCCATCTATCGTAAGATTAAAACATTACAGGATGTTGGCTTGGGTTATATTACATTGGGACAGTCTTCAACAACATTATCTGGCGGGGAAGCACAACGGATTAAATTGGCGACAGAGCTTTCCAAGAAAGACACCGGAAATACATTTTATATCTTAGATGAGCCGACAACGGGTTTGCATTTTGAGGATGTTAATGTATTGATGGGCGTAATCAACCGATTAGTTGACCGTGGTAACACGATCTTAATCATCGAACATAATCTCGATGTTATTAAATGTGCTGATTGGGTGATTGACATTGGTCCTGAAGGTGGTAAAGAAGGCGGTAATGTCTTATTTGCAGGTGTACCTGAAGAGTTAATCAAAAATAAAAAGAGCGAAACGGCTCGATTCCTTAAACTGGAAATGCAATAACGAACAGTTAGATTTGATACGTAAGTATTACGTATCAAATCTAACTCATGAAAGTTAATAAGTAATGTAATTTATACGACAACTTTCTAACGGAATTAAAAGCATTCCTCATTAATTTCGTAACTTCGCGTCATATGTCGGATATTATTCAATTATTACCAGATAATGTTGCCAATCAAATTGCAGCGGGTGAAGTCGTACAAAGACCTGCCGCGGCGATCAAAGAATTGATTGAAAATGCTATTGATGCTGGGGCTGACAAGATACAATTGATCATCAAAGATGCTGGAAAATCATTAATTCAAGTGATTGATAATGGTTGTGGAATGAGCGTGACGGATGCACGTCTTTGTTTTGAACGACATGCTACTTCCAAAATTCGTAAAGCAGAAGATTTGTTTGCCATTCGTACAATGGGATTTCGAGGTGAAGCAATGGCTTCCATCGCTGCCATTGCACATGTGACCTTAAAAACACGTCGTTTTGAGGATGAATTGGGTACTGTCGTAGAGATAGAGGGCTCTAAAATCATCAATCAAGCACCAGAAGCTGTCGCTGCTGGCACCAATATTTCCATTAAAAATCTATTTTACAATATACCTGCACGCCGAAACTTTTTAAAAAGCAATTCGGTCGAGATGCGTCATATTATTGAAGAGTTCCAACGGATAGCATTAGCTAATCCTGAAATCTTTTTGACGTTACATAGTGATGGTAATGAAATGTTTCATTTACCTGCGGAAACATTGAAACAACGTATTGTTCATCTATTTGGCAACACGTATAATCAGCGATTAGTACCTGTAGAAGAGGATACCACGATCATAAAAGTAAATGGTTTTGTAGGAAAGCCTCAGTTTGCTAAAAAAACAAGAGGGGAACAATTCTTCTTTGTTAATAAGCGATTTATCAGAGACCATTACTTGAATCATGCTGTGATGAATGCTTTTGAAGAAATTCTGCCAGCAGAAACATTTCCTTTATATGTACTTTTCATTGACATCGATCCTTCAAAGATTGATATCAATGTACACCCAACGAAAACGGAAATTAAATACGAAGATGAAAAGGCAATTTACGCGATCATCCGATCTGCTGTTAAAAGGTCTTTGGGACGATATAATATCGCGCCTTCTTTGGATTTTGAACAAGAAACAGGTTTCTCAAACATGATCACGCCAAAACCTTTGGACGAGATCATTGTACCTACGGTAAATTTTAATCCTGATTTTAATCCGTTTGAACCTGATCAGATTACAAAGACGACATTTTCGCGATCAGATAATTATCTCGCAGGTTTTGAAAAGAAAACGGCCATTCCTCAAAATTGGGATACTTTATATCAAATTACTGAACAGGATGAATCGATGCAACTGCCTTTAGAGCACGAACAACAAGGCCGTCCAATTCATCAGATACAGGGTATAAAAAGTCAAGCGACAACGAAACAATTTTTTCAGATCCACAATCGCTTCATTGTTTCACAAATTCATTCTGGTGTGATGCTGATCGATCAACAAGCTGCTCATGAACGCATCTTATTTGAACAGTTCAAATCACAGCTTGATCAACATAAAGGTTTGAGTCAACAGAGTCTGTTTCCGCAAAGTATTGATTTAAATCCTTCAGATAATGAATTGATGCAAGATTTATTGGAAGATATTCAAAGTTTAGGGTTTCAAATTCGTTCATTTGGAAAGAACAGCTATATCATTGACGGAATACCTGCAGATTTAGGTACCGGAATTGACGAACGTAAAATTATTGAACAAATCTTAGAAGATTATAAGAACAATCTTAATGATTTCAAAATTGAGAAACGTGAGAATTTAGCAAAAAGCTTAGCGCGCAATGCGGCAATAAAACCAGGTACTTTTCTGGATAATAATGCGATATCAGAACTTATTGATCAGCTTTTCGCTTGTGAGTCTCCAAATATCTCTATTTTTGGGAAACCAATCGTTATTACCATTACCTTACAGGAACTATTAGAAAAGTTTAGTAAAAACTAATTTAAATTTATGAATAACGCTAATCCGCTATCAAATTTACCAACAGTAACCAAAAACTTACTAATTATCAATGTAGTTTGTTTTATCGGTTCAATGATATTTACAAACTCCACCCGAATGTTTGGCGTGTTCTACCCGGACTCTCCTTTTTTTAGGATTTGGCAAATCATCACCTATATGTTTATGCATGGAGGGTTTACACACATATTTTTCAATATGTTCTCTTTATTTATGTTTGGTCCTATCGTGGAGCAGGTATTAGGAGCTAAACGTTTTCTGAATTTTTATTTGTTTACAGGAATTGGCGCCCTGATCCTTCAGTTTGGTGTTCAAGCATTCGAAGTTTATCAAATTGCAGGTACGATCAGCCCTAGTAGCAGTTTAACATTTGATATGCTTGCCGGCACAGTTTATACCAATAATCCTTTGGTATCTCAGGCTGGATTAGGTACTTTGGTTTCTATCTATAATACACCTTTAGTTGGTGCTTCTGGTGCTATTTATGGTTTACTACTAGCATTTGGTTATTTATTCCCTAACTTAAAGCTAGCCCTTATCTTTATACCTGTACCTATAAAAGCTAAATTCTTTATTCCAATCCTGATCTTGATTGAAATTTATTTAGGTTTTTCTAATTCAGGTGGATCAATTGCACACTTAGCTCATGTCGGTGGAGCTTTATTTGGTTATATACTATTAAAGGTCTGGGGTATTAAAAAAGGAATATATTAATTATCTTTATAAGATGAGGGAAAACTCGTTCAAAAACTTTATCAGGACAACCTTCGGTTCAGGCTCTCCCATTCCATTTATTATTGGTGGACAGGTTTTCCTATTTATTCTGATTTATTTTTTTGATCTCCTTTTTGAGCTGAAGATTATTTCTTTCCCTCTTTTTCAATGGAGCGTAGATAAACTAAGTTTACCAACAAATTTTCAGGCATTCATCCAGCAACCGTGGTCTCTAATTACGTATAACTTTCTATATACAGGCCTTTTCAACGTTGCTTTTGATTGTTTATGGCTATATTGGTTAGGTACTATTTTCTTTAATTTTTTAAATAGGAAACAGTTTCTTTTCATTTACATTGTCTCCGCTATCATGTCGGGACTGATCTTTTTAGTCTTCTCACACCTTGCTCTTTTCTCCAATACGATTAATCCTCCATTGAGCACTGGAGCATTTGGATTAGCTGCAATTTTAGCTGCTACAGCTACCTTAGTTCCAAAATATGAACTTAGACTATTGCTGTTTGGGAATGTTAAATTAAAGACTATCGCTATCATTTATTTTGCAATCCAGTTTTTGTTCTTTATTCTTACGAATAGACCTGCGGCCATCAGTTATTTTTGTTCCATTCTCTTTGGAATGGGATTTATTTATGCACTGCAATCGGGCATGGACTGGTCTAAAGTATTTAAAAGAAAACAGAAAAGATCCACAAAAATGAAAGTTGTCGTTGGGAATGGTGCACAACAATCAAAGCATCATCGTTATGATTTGCCCAATCAGGATCAGATCGATCAAATTTTGGATAAGATATCCCTAACAGGCTATGATAGTCTAAGTTCACACGAAAAAGAAATTCTTTTCAAAGCAAGCAATAATAATAAGATCGATGGTTAAGCGTGTATTGTTAAAAAAAAAATTGGGCTATTTAAGCAGGACCGTTTTCATTTTTAACATTCTTGCTATTGTTGCTTTATTGATTAGCTATTCTGCTTCTTTCATCAATCCTAAGACAGTTTGGCCTATTGCATTTTTTGGTTTAGGTTATTTACCGATATTACTTGTCAATATTGGTTTTATCGCTTATTGGTTGTTAAGAAAACCTAAAATGATTGTATTTTCTTTAGCAACGATCTTACTTGGCTGGCCACTGCTAACAAAACATTGGAATTTACGTTCGAGCTCGCCAATAACTCAAAAAGCATCTGATCAGATCCGCGTACTTAGCTTCAATGCCCATCTTTTTAAAGATATCAACGACTCAAAGAAAAACTTCAAAAATGATGCGATAAAGATATTGGACAGTATTAAACCAGACATTGTCTGTTTCCAAGAATATTACAGTAAAATAAAAGGGAAATATGTCATCTCTAATGAGTTTAAGAGCAAACTAGGCTATGACTATCATTATTTTGCAGAAAGTGCCAAAAATGATTATGAGGCTTATGGAATGACCATATTCTCCAAATATCCGATTATAAATTCTGGCAATATCTTAGATAATGACTATGGTATCAACCGCATTTCGTACGCAGATATTGAAAAAAATGATAGTACTATCCGCGTCTACAATGTTCATCTCAGATCTTTTGCTCTTCAAAATGATGAAAAGGAATTTTTTCAAAATCCATCATCCAAAAAGGAGACTGATAATGCCGCTACACGTCGCATTGGACGAAAACTTAAAAATGCTTTTGAATTTAGAAGTGAACAGGCGAGTTCTTTAAAAAAACATATGGACGCTTGTCCTTTCCCTTTTATCGTAATGGGTGACTTTAATGATACTCCTATGAGCTATTCAGTAAATCGGGTGAGTAAGGGTCTCCACAATGCATTTAAAGAAAAAGGATCGGGTTGGGGAGTGACGCATTATGAATTATTGCCGATCTTTCAAATTGATTATATTTTTGCCAGTTCCAATTTTGATATCTTAAATTATCATGTGGTTAAAAGAAAATTATCAGACCACTACCCTATCTGGAGCGATTTGAAATTGAAGCACCTTTAGTGCATCTGAATTCCCAATGCACGAAATGCTCCTGCAACAAAATGATCTTTTCTATTTTTTATCTTAAAGTAAGCTTCTCTACCAAAATAATAACGTCCTACTAGTGCCTCAATATCTGACTGAATAATTTGATGCAGACGATCTGCTTCAAGTTTGTTCACAGCTATTCCTTTTTTTAATAAAAAGGAAATGAAATCATTAAACTCGGAGTCAGGCAAATTGTAACCACTCAAGAAATTTTCTATGGAATAAGCTGGCAATTTTTTTGTAAACCTATCATAAACAAATTCTTGTATACTATTGGAATGATATATCTCTCTATATTTAGCACTGATTTCATTGGAATCTATTGGAATGAGAACGTCGGGCTGAATTCCACCTCCCCCAAATAGCATTTTCCCCTTACTGGTGGTATATAAATCATGCGGATTAAATTCGGTATCCAACGTCCATAGGTCAAATGTGGTCATATACTTAGACTGATCGTAATTTGCGCGCGTATATTTGCGCTGAATACATCTGCCCAAAGGGGTGTAATAACGTGCTACTGTCAGGTTAACGGCAGAGCCATCGGCAAAGTCAAATTGTTCTTGAACTAATCCTTTGCCATAGGAACGACGACCGACTACTGTACCTCTGTCTAAATCCTGTAGCGCACCTGTCACGATCTCGCTTGCGGAAGCTGAATCTTCATTAATAAGTATTACGATGCGACCTTCACTAAAATCACCGGCTTCTTTTGAGAAATAATCCCTTCGCAATTCATTGGCTCCTTCAGTATACATCAGTAAACGCTTATCTTTAAAAAACATACTGGCTATTTCAATAGCTGTATGTACATAACCGCCGCCATTGCCTCTCAAATCTAAAATTAAATCTTGCGCTCCACTTTTTCGAAGATCGCGCAATTTGATTTTAAAATCTTCAGAAGTCTGATGCCCAAAACGTCTTATTTTTACGTAAGCTACTTTAGGAGCTATCATATAGGATGCATCCAATGTACTCACAGATACTTGATCGCGAACAACTTTGAGCGGAGTTGTCAAAATTTCGTTATTTCGTTTCACAATGATGTCTACTGTAGATCCTTTTTTACCACGAATCAACTTGTCTACTTCATTTTCAGTCACACGTACGCCAGCTATATTTCGATTCGCAATTTTGACCAATCGATCTCCAATCTTCATTCCAGACTTTTCCGCAGGACCAGCTGAGATCATGCCGACAACAAGCAAGGTATCGTTAAGATTAAAGTACTCAACACCAATACCATCAAAAGTTCCTTCCAGAGCCTCTGCTTGTGCTAAACGTTCATTGGGTTTTAAATAGGTTGAAAAAGGATCTAATCGGGTAATGATATGCTGAATGGCTTCATCCTGAATCGTATCTAAACTTACTTTATCAACGTAATTGTCCGATATTAAATTAACCAGATATTGAACTTTTTCAGAATTACCGGTCAGTCCCCCTGCTAGAATAGAAGTTGATTGTTTATTACCTTGTTCATCGGCATATTTTTGCCCAAGCAATAGCCCCACGAGTAAAACTCCTGCGTATGTTGCTGCCACAAAAATATTCCGTTTTATACTTCCTTGCATATGAAAAGATGCTTCAAAAATACTAAGTTTTATCCATTAAAACCACAATATATGAGTTGATTTTTGGATTAAAACAAAAGTCGTTAAAAGTGGTTAATATGTGAAAGTTTTCTCAACTTTGTGTTTGTAACAATCAAATAATCTGCCAAAATGCACGAAATTGAACCTTTTTACAATTGGAGACATGATTATATCGCATCGGAAGATGAACAGTCTCCTTTTTACGGAACGATATATAATGAATTTGAATACGACAAACAGATTTATAATTTCCTTTTACACCCCCAGTGGGACGACTTTGGTTCACATACTTTATATTTGAAAGTCCTATTTGTAGACTATGACAAGCAATTTTGCATCATCGAACTGATCGGCGAATGGAATGATGCCATTGATAATGACATTATGATCCTGAAGCGTGAAGTGATTGATCTGATGATCGCTTCGGGTATTAATCATTTTATATTAATTGGTGAAAATATTCTTAATTTTCATGCTTCAGATGATACTTATTATGAAGAATGGTTTCAGGATATTGATGATGGTTGGATAGCTGCTGTTAATTTTAGGACACATGTCATCACAGAATTTATGCAAAATAATATTGATTATTATATCAATTTTGGAGGAAACCTCAATGATCTTTCTTGGCGTACCTTAAAACCAATTCAAGTTTTCCATCATATCAATGAACAATTAACCAAACGATTGAATGGTTAACAACATTTGAAGATACTATGACATTCAAATTTTACTAAGATGAAGTGTTTGAATGCCTGTTCTCTATATTTTTACTTAACTTTGTTATATTAAAAAAATCAAACGCTATGTCATTTAGAATAGAAAAAGATACCATGGGTGAAGTTCAAGTACCTGCAGATAAATACTGGGGTGCTCAAACAGAACGTTCACGCAATAATTTCAAAATTGGTCCTGCTGCATCTATGCCACATGAAATTATCGAAGGTTTTGCTTACTTGAAAAAAGCTGCTGCTTATGCAAATGCTGAATTAGGTGTATTACCTATTGAGAAACGTGATGCTATTGCTGCAGTTTGTGATGAGATCTTAGCTGGTAAATTGGACGATCAATTTCCATTGGTAATCTGGCAAACAGGTTCGGGAACTCAATCTAACATGAATTTAAATGAAGTAATTGCAAACCGTGCTCAGGTATTAGCTGGTTTCAAAATTGGAGAAGGTGAACCTGTATTAAAAGCGAATGATGATGTGAACAAATCACAATCTTCGAATGACACCTACCCTACTGGAATGCACATAGCGGCCTATAAAGCAGTTGTTGAAGTAACTATTCCTGGTGTTGAAAAACTACGTGATACATTAGCAAAAAAATCTGCTGAATTCATGAATGTTGTTAAAATTGGCCGTACTCACTTAATGGATGCAACTCCTTTAACATTGGGTCAAGAATTATCAGGCTATGTAGCACAGTTGAATTATGGTATCAAAGCTGTTAAAAATACTTTAGCGCATTTGGCAGAAGTAGCATTAGGTGGTACTGCAGTTGGTACGGGATTAAATACACCTGCTGGATATGATGTTCTGGTAGCAAAATATATCGCTGAATTTACTGGTCATCCTTTCATTACTGCTGAGAATAAATTCGAAGCTTTAGCTGCGCATGATGCCATTGTTGAATCACACGGATCATTAAAACAATTAGCAGTTTCGTTAAATAAAATTGCTAACGATATCCGCATGTTGGCTTCTGGTCCTCGCTCTGGTATTGGTGAAATTATTATTCCTGAAAATGAACCTGGTTCTTCGATCATGCCTGGAAAAGTTAACCCTACTCAATGTGAGGCTTTAACAATGGTTGCAGCTCAGGTAATGGGTAATGATGTTGCTATTACTATCGGTGGTACTCAAGGTCACTATGAATTGAATGTATTCAAACCTTTAATGGCGTCTAACTTTTTACAATCAGCTCGATTAATCGGAGATGCTTGTGTATCATTTGAAGAGCACTGTGCAAGTGGTATTGAACCAAATTATGCTCGTATTAAAGAATTAGTTGATAACTCTTTGATGTTGGTAACGGCTTTGAATACTAAAATAGGCTACTACAAATCGGCAGAAATTGCACAGACAGCACATAAAAATAACTCGACATTAAAAGAAACGGCTATTGCATTAGGATATGTAACTGCTGCAGAATTTGACGAGTGGGTAAAACCTGAAGAAATGGTAGGTAGCTTAAAATAAGGCTATGATTCCATTTTTAAATAAATTAAAAAATATCAAAGCATACCTATTTTTAGCAATGGGTATGCTTTTGCTATTTGGAAGTTGCAAATTCAATTCGGAAATGCAATCTGAGGGTGCTGGTTATTTGCAAGGGGAATGGAAACAAGACAGTATTGCCGACCAAGATCAAATGTTGCAATATACGCTCACAGATTTCCGTTTTACCTGTGACTCCATTTATGCACGCATGTATGTCCATGCTAAAACAAAGCAGATATCAGATAGCTGTTACAATAATGGGTCTTGGATCGAATATGCTAAAGGTATTTATGTTGTACGTGGTGACAGTGTCATTGTCGATGGTATATACGTCAAAGAAAATGGCAAACAAAAAGTATCTGGGTGCTATCGCCAAGGTCAATATTTACCAAGGTTTAAAGTTGCTTTCCACTCTAAAGATTCTCTAGTATTAGAAAATAAATATGATCAGCGTCCTATCATATTACGTAAAACAAAGGATGTAATTTGTGTCCCGCAGAAACGCTGGCAATAAAAAAGAATAAACGTGTAGCCATTTAATTTTTTAAATGGCTTTTTCTATCATTAACGACACGCTCGTCACTATCTGAGCAAAAAAATATGAATAAAGGAATTATTGCATTGGCATTTGGAGGTCTCGCTATAGGAATGACAGAATTTTCTATGATGGGAATCTTACCAGACATCGCAAAAGACTTAAATATCGATATTCCAACAGCTGCCCATTTAATAGCACTTTATGCTATCGGTGTTGTTGTTGGTGCCCCTACATTAGTACTATTATCTGGAAAATACCCTCCTAAAAACGTTTTACTTTTTTTAATGGTTCTATTTTTCATTTTTAATGGGTTATTTGCTATATCTCCTACCCATTTTACCATGCAACTTTCCAGATTTATGTCCGGTTTGCCACATGGAGCTTTCTTTGGTGTAGGTTCTGTTGTTGCAGCTAGATTAGCTCCTAAAGGTAAAGAGGCGCAGGCAATATCGATTATGTTTACAGGTATGACGATTGCTAATTTAGCAGGTGTGCCTTTAGGAACATATATCGGACATCATTACTCTTGGCGCATTACCTATGGTGTCATCAGTGTACTAGGCCTCCTGACATTTTTAATGATTTATCTTTGGTTACCAAAAATTGAATCTTCTAAACAAAACAATATTATAGCACAGGTAAGTTTTTTCAAAAAGCAAGAAGCATGGCTACTGATGGCAATTATTGCAATCGGAACTGGAGGTCTTTTTGCCTGGATCAGCTATATTGCTCCATTGGTTACAAATGTATCTGGACTTGACCCTAATCGTGTGCCTATTATTATGATTTTAATCGGTATAGGTATGTTTTTTGGAAATTTATTGGGTGGAAAAATGGCTGATACCATCTCTCCGACAAAAGCGGCCATTGCTAGTTTTAGTGCTATGGCGATATGTTTAGTCTTTGTTTATTTTGTTTCACCATTTCAATGGTCAGCATACATTATGGCCTTTATTACGGGTTTGGTTTCTTTTACAATAGGTCCACCTACACAAATGATGTTGATCCGGACTGCTAAAGGTGCTGAAACTTTGGCTGCGGCGGGTGGTCAGGCAGCATTCAACTTGGGTAATACTTTAGGAGCCTATTTAGGAGGTATACCCATTACATATGGCTTAATGTATAATACTCCTTCTTTAGTAGGTGTTGGTATGGCCACTATAGGCGCTTTACTTGCTTGTGTATTCTTGGTTCAATTTGTACAAAAGAACAGAATCCCAAGTGCAGACTAACAGATAATATGACCGAAAAACTCAGCTATATCAGTGTCCTTCGAATTATTGCTACCATTGCAGTCATCGCGATACACGCATCTTCTGGTTACTTAAATAGTACTGATATAGCTGGGTTTGACTGGAAATATGCAAATCTGATAAATAGTTTCACTCGATTCTCTGTCCCCATATTTGTGATGCTTTCTGGGGCTCTCCTGCTGACGAAAGAAGAATATACAGGACAGTTTTATAAAAAAAGACTCCTTAAGATTTTTTATCCCTTTCTTTTTTGGACTATTATTTACTTTTTTTATAACACGAATGTGCTGGAATTAAATATAGACCAATTGATCTCTACATTGGTCTATAGACTCAAAAACGGTGCGAACGCACATCTTTGGTATCTCTATATGATCATGGGTTTATACCTTGCTATTCCTTTTCTTCAAAAGATCGTAAAGCATTCATCTATGAGAGAACTGGAGATTTTTTTAGTTTTATGGTTTATAACGCTGTTTATATTCAACAAAAACTTTTCAACCTATCTACCAAAATTCGATCTTACATTTTTTTCGAGTTATACAGGGTACTTGATCTTAGGCTATTATTTGAAGGTGAAAGATTTTAGGGGGATAAAATGGTGGTGTTTGTTTTTATTTATCATGGCTGCATTGGGAACAGCTTATTTTACTTATGAAATGAGTTTAAGCGCACATGAATTTCGTCCACTTTTATACGGTTATTTGTCACCGAATACAGTCCTGATTGCTACCGGTATATTTATATTCATCAAAACAATATCGCGTGATCTAAAACTTCCCCAGTGGGCATTATGGATCGATCAATATAGTTTTGGAATATATCTCTGCCATATCCTGATTTTAAATTATGTACATCCGATATTACCCGTGGTCACATTTTTGAAGATTCCTTTAGCAACTTTTGTTACACTTGCCATCAGTATTATGCTTATATACGGTATTCGTAAAATTCCTTTTGGCAAATACATTTCTGGTTAATAAAAAAGCTTCAATAAGCGCAGGGCGAATTGAAGCTTTTTTATATTTGAGATTCGCGTAAGACTAGAAAGGTAAATCATCGTCGTCATTTGATCCTGATAAATCAACTGGAGCTGGCATTTCAGCATAACCTGGAGCAGGAGCTGAAGCAGCAGTATTTGCTAATTTAGTAACTCTCCAAGCAACTAATGAATTGAAGTATGTTGTTACACCTTCTTTATTTGTCCAAGGACGACCACGTAAATTGAAAGAAACTTCAATTTCTTCACCTACAGTCAAACCATCAAAAATTGATGTTCTGTCTTGAGTAGCTTCAAAGCGAATATATTCAACAAACTGCGGATTTTCAGCGTAAGCCACGATTATATCACGCTTCTTAAATGACTCTGTTACTTGTTGCGTAGCACCTATTTCGTGTACTTTTCCTCTAATTTCCATAATCAAAAATATTAAACCGTAAAAATAAGCATTTTTTGAGTAAGAGATTAACTAACTTTGTACAAATATTATGGAAGTTTTCAACACCCCCAATAAAATCATCATCACTTGCAATAAGCGACTTTCTCCTTATTTGCAACAAGAAGTCGAAGAACTTGGCTTCGAGATCAAACGTTCTTTCTCTACTGGTGTAGAATTATTTAACACCTTGAATGAAACGATTAAGTTAAATTTGAATTTGCGCACTGCTTCTCAGATTCTTTATTCGATAAAAGAATTTAAAGCGTCCAACCCTCAGGAACTATACGATGAACTGAAAGACATCGCATGGGAAGAGCTTATTGCTTTTGACGGCTATTTTTCTGTGACTTCAAATGTCGATAACGAAACAATCACGACACCTTTATTTGCGAATTTGAAAGTTAAGGATGCCATAGTTGATCGTATCAAAGAAAAAAAGGACATTCGCCCAAATTCGGGTTCTGATGCAAACAAAGCTGTTATACATCTGTATTGGAAAGATGATCGCGCAGAAGTTTTTATCGATTCTTCCGGTGAGACGCTAGCAAAACACGGTTATCGTAAACACCCTGGAAAGGCACCAATGTTAGAAGCGCTTGCTGCTGGTACTATTCTTGCAACGAAATGGGATGGTCTATCATCTTTTGTCAACCCAATGTGCGGTTCTGGTACTTTAGCTATTGAAGCAGCATTGATCGCAACCAACCGTCGTCCTGGCCTTTACCGCATGAACTATTCGTTTATGCATTTCATTGGTTACGATGAAGAAGTCTTTTTTCAAGAAAGAAGAAATCTTAAAGAACAGGTCAATAAGAAAGCAAATCCGAAGATAATTGCTTCAGATCTTTCGCAACAGGCGGTAGATATTGCGATCATGAATGCCAAGACTGCTGGTGTAGATCAGCTTATTGATTTTCAAGTTTGTGATTTTGCTGACACAACTGTACCACAAGAAGAAAAAGGAATTGCTATATTTAACCCGGAATATGGTGAACGCCTTGGTAATCATAGTCAATTGGAATTAACATATAAACGTGTAGGTGACTTTCTAAAACAAAACTGCAAGGGTTATAAAGGTTACATTTTTACTGGAAATCCGGATCTTGCCAAAAAGATAGGCTTACGGGCTTCTAGAAAAGTTGAATTTTATAACGGTAAATTAGATTGTCGTTTATTAGAATACGAATTATACGAGGGAACTCGCGAAAAACCAAAAGTAATTTATGAATAAGATTATTGAAAGTACGGTTGCATTTGTACAGGACAGATTAAAATTTGCTGAATCTGGTCATGATTGGTCTCATATCCAACGTGTATGGAACAACACAAAATTAATTCTTCAAACGGAAGAGGCGGATTACCAAACTTGCGAACTAGCCGCTTTATTACATGATATTGCTGATAGCAAATTTCACGATGGAGATGAAACGATAGGCCCTCGTGTTGCTGGTGAATTTTTAACCTCTATAGGCGTTGATAAAGACGTAATTGAACATGTTGAAAAAATTATTTTAAACATGTCTTTTAAGGCAAGTCTTGGCGAAATCGTTTTTCATTCTAAGGAACTTGAGATTGTTCAGGATGCTGATCGTTTGGATGCAATAGGTGCAATTGGTGTTGCTCGAGCATTCAACTATGGCGGTCATAAAAACAGAGAAATGTATAATCCGAATGTCCCTGTTCAAGAATATCAGGACAAGGAAAGCTACAAACATTCTGAAGCACCGACAATTAATCATTTTCACGAAAAGCTTTTATTGCTTAAAGATAAAATGAATACCAAAGCAGCTCAAGCTATCGCTGAAAAAAGACATGAATTTATGCTTTCTTTTTTAGATGAATTTTATGCTGAGTGGGAAGGTAAACGATAACAATAATAAAACTTAATATTTCCTTAACTCGGAAATTACACAAAAATGGTACTTTCGATAATTATCGAGGTACCATTTTTTTTGTTTAAATTTAGTCTGTAAAACTAAGCCCGTAATAAATTGCAATCTATGGGAACAGGTTATGATCGCTTATTTTTTATATTTAAAACAAAAAGAGCTCGTAGACTCCTAAGTAAAACAAAGTATTCTTCTATACCAGAAAACATGAATACTACTTTATATTTATATCCGATGAAAAAAACAGTTTTTGTAATCCTTGCCACTATGGCCGTTATGGGAATCACTGAATTAAATGCTCAAACCAAAATCATTGCTCACCGTGGAGCTTTTAAAAACACGAAAGTTCCGGAAAATTCAATTGCTTCGTTAAAAGCCGCTAAGGATTTAAATCTTTGGGGTTCGGAATATGATGTACATCTTACAAAGGATAATGTACTTGTTGTCAATCATGATAATGATTTTTACGGAATAGATATTGCGACCGCTACTTACCAGGAGTTATTGGCCAAAAGCCATCCAAATGGTGAGAAAATTCCTACTTTAGAGGAATATATCAAAGCAGGGTTAAAGCTTAAAGGTTTAAAATTAATTCTTGAATTGAAGACTAATAAACTAGGACTTGAACGTACCTTGGAGGCTACTGAAAAAGCTGTCGCTTTAGTAAAAGAATTAAAAGCTGAAAAAGTAACTGAATATATTGCTTTCAGTTATGATGCTTGTAAAAAGATCCATGAACTTGATCCTAAAGCTAAGGTCGCCTATTTAAATGGCGATATTGCTCCTGATCAAATTAAAAAAGATGGTTTAACGGGTATTGATTATCATCTTAGTGTTTTCACGAAAAACCCAACCTGGTTACAAGAATCAAAAGCATTAAAGCTGACGACAAATGCTTGGACAGTTAATAAAGAAGATGATATGAAATCTCTGATCAGTCAAAAGATTGATTACATTACAACGAATGAACCTGAGCTTTTAAAGACTTTACTCAAAAAATAATTAACCTTGTATAGCAGTTCATAGATATGAACAACACATTTATAAAAAAATAAGTTAATGAAAAAAATTATTCTTGCTTTCTCTATTTTACTTGTGGGTTTAGGAAGTGCTCTTGCACAGCAAATGCGAGTGGCCACCTACAATATAAGACAGAAAAATGATCATGATATTGGTAATATGTGGAATGAACGCAGAGATGCTGTAGCCAATTTGATTAAATTCCATAATTTCGAAATTTTCGGTATACAGGAAGCATTTATTGACCAAGTGAAAGATCTTCAAGAACGTCTTCCTGATTTTAAATCGATAGGTGTTGGTCGAGACGATGGTGCAGAAAAAGGAGAACATTCTTCAATTTTTTATAACAAGAACCGTTTTGACGCTATTAAAAGCGGAACTTTCTGGTTGTCTGCGACAGATACAAAACAACCCAATAAAGGCTGGGATGCTGCACTGCCACGAATCTGCACATGGGCAGTTTTAAAGGATAAAAAAAGTGGAAAATCATTTATTTTTATGAATACGCACTTTGACCATGTTGGTGTTGAAGCGAGAAAAGAAAGTGCTAAATTGATCTTAACTAAGGCAAAGGAATTAGCCGGTAATCTTCCTTTAATCTTAACAGGTGATTTCAATGTTGATGAACATAATGAAGCATATTTTACTTTAGCAAATAGCAAAACTGTGGTCGATAGTTATACCGTTAGTCCTCGAATCTATGAACCAAGCTCTTCTTTTAATGGCTGGGGTAAAAGTATTAAACAGAAAGAAAGGATAGATCATATTTTTGTTGTTCCTAAAACAAAAGTAAGTAACTATGCAATATTGACTGATACGTATCAGGGAAAATTTCCGTCAGATCATTTTCCTGTTATTGTAGATTTATCGCTATAAAACAGAATTATATTGTGCCGGTCTAAAGCCGGCGCAATTAAACTACCTTTTCCCTTGATTTATCAAGAGTTAGACGATCATTTGGGTATCCACTCACCCTTCTAAATACGGTAAATATTCGTACTCTTCGTTAAACTTTAGATTCCTTTTGCGTTCTAATTTGTAGTTTTACAAAAAAAAAGACATGAAAAGTATCTTATCATACGCTCTTATTGCATCAGGATTATTCTTTGCAACTCAATCTCAAGCTCAGTCCAAAGGGCTTTCTAAGTTAAAGGATATCTTAAATTCTACATCTGCTCAAAATAAAACAAATAGCGATACTACTACGAGTAAAGTTGTTCCCTCTAATCAGGCTGTCGTAAAAAATATTACAAAGAAAGAAGCTACTTCAGGTATAAAAGAAGCTTTAGCTAAAGGATTGACTAACAGTGTTAATATTCTTTCTGTAAAAGATGGATTTTTAGGAGATGCCGCAGTCAAAATTTTAATGCCTGCTGAAGCTCAAAAAGTAGAAAAAGCACTTCGCGCAGTAGGTATGGGTTCTTTGTGTGATCAGTTTATCAGCAGTATGAATAGAGCTGCGGAAACAGCTGTTAGTGAAGCAGGGACTGTTTTTGTCAACTCTTTATCGAAAATGACGATTACAGATGCTTACAATATTTTATTAAGTGGTAATCAAAATGCCGCAACGACTTTCTTTAAAACAAATACTTCGACCGAACTGACTTCAAAATTTTCTCCTGTTATAGACAAGGCAATGGGGGCTAATAATGTATCGGGTTACTGGAATCAATTAACGACTGCTTATAACAATTTACCATTTTCAAAAAAGGTAGAAACCAATTTAACAGGTTACGTTACGCAAAAAGCTATCGATGGATTATTTGTAAAAGTAGCAGATCAAGAGTTAAAGATCAGAGAAAATATTGGTGGATCGCGAAACACGGATTTACTATCAAAAGTATTCGGCTGGGCTGATAATCAAAAATAAGGTATTGGACAGAATTTTTAATTCTGTCTACACCTTTACGTTTCTTTTGTTAATATGGCTAAAATATAGCCTGGACCAATTTTTATACTGGTATATAGTAGCAAGTCCAATCAATAATAAGATAGACTTCACAAATAAATTTACTCCAAAATAAGGTGTGATTTGCACATGTTTCGCCATTAGTATTAAAGCGAAAAACATATAATATAACCCACAAATAATCAGATAAATTTGAAATGCTTTTCTTAAGATTCGTTGATTCTTTGTCTTGATTAAAATCCAAAACGGAATTAGAAGGTATATAAATTGACTAATATAGATCAATTGTCTAATAGAATTATCCATACTAAAAAGTAAAAATAACTGAGCGATAAAAAGAAGGAGAAACATTGCTTTTAATAAACGCAACATACTGGAAATCAAATTTTAAGTTTTCTAAATTTACAAAAAAAATATTGTTTTACAAATAATAAACTATAAAAGTCAAAATTCGCTAATGCTCACATTTTTTGTAATTTTGCAGGGCATAATCACATTAATGATATAAAAAGTATGAGTAAGTTCGAGATCAATAACATCAGTGATTTTTCAGTTTCTGAAAGATTCCAACGTTATGTACAGATAGATACACAGTCGGATGCAAGTTCGCCTACTTGTCCTTCGACAGAAAAGCAAAAAAATTTAGGTAATCTTCTTGTGGAGGAATTACTGGCATTGGGAATTTCTGATGCAGCCATGGATGAAAATGGCTATGTATATGCAACTATCCCTTCCAATAGTACTAAAAAAGTACCTACTATTTGTTTCTGTTCGCATATGGACACGTCACCTGACTCCTCAGGTAAAGATGTTAAACCTTTGGTTCATCATGATTATCAAGGTCAGGATCTGGTATTACCGGATGATAACAGTATTATCATCAAATATTCGGAACATCCTGATCTGGCAAATCAAATCGGTCATAATATTATTACAGCGAGCGGTACAACACTATTGGGCGCCGATGATAAGGCGGGAATTGCAGAAATAATGGATGCAGCTCGATTATTAATGAAACATCCTGAGATCAAGCATGGGGATATAAAAATCTTATTTACGCCAGATGAAGAAATTGGAAGAGGGGTTGACAAAGCTGATCTTAAACGCCTAGCTGCTGATTATGCATACACAATGGATGGTGAAAAAGCAGGCACGATAGAAGATGAAACTTTTTCTGCAGATGGTGCAACATTAACCATACATGGTGTTTCCGTTCATCCTGGATTTGCTAAAGGAAAAATGCAAAGTGCTATCAAAATTGCTAGTGCAATTATAGAGGCTTTACCCCAGGACCGCCTGTCGCCAGAAAGTACAAATAAAAAAGATGGTTTTGTTCATCCGACAAATATCTCGGGCACAGTGGAAAAAGCAGAAATCCATTTTATTATCCGTGATCACCTTACAGCTAATTTAGTAAAGCATGAATCTGAGCTGGAAGCTATTGCAAAATCTATAGTCGCTCAATACCCTAACTGCAGTTATACGTTCGAAGTAAAGGAACAGTACCGCAACATGAAGGAAATTCTGGATCAATATCCTCAAATCATGGAAATTGGAATTGAAGCAATTACAAGGGCTGGCATGAAGGCTGAACGCAGAAGTATTCGCGGTGGTACTGATGGTTCGCGTTTATCTTTTATGGGATTACCTTGTCCTAATATTTTTGCTGGTGGACACGCCTTCCATGGAAAACAGGAATGGGTATCTGAACAAGATATGCAAAAAGCTGTTTTAACAATTTTGCATGTAGCATCTCTTTGGGAAGAAAAATAATCATTAACTTCATACATATTCAACGCGTTTAAGGAAATAACATATATGCAATCTAACGAAGTTTTAAAAGCAATACAGAGCCGAAGATCAGTTTTTCAAGCTAATTTTACGGATCAAGATGTTAATAAAGAAGATATCTTAACGATTTTAGAAGCGGCGAATGCTGCTCCTACTCATAAAAGAACGCAACCTTGGCGTTTTACTATTTTCAAAGGCGAAGGTCTTTTACGTCTAGGCACTGAACTTTCGCGTATTTATAAAGCGATCACTCCTCCAGAAAAATACTTTGAAAAAACAGAAATCACTATGGGTGAAAAGGCTACGCAATCCAAAGTTGCAATAGCTTTAATTGTCAATTATACTGGTGACGTTCCTGAGTGGGAAGAACTGGCGGCAACATCTTGTGCGATTGAAAATATGTGGTTAGCGGCACATTCTTTAGGATTGGGAGGTTATTGGGCTACTCCAGGATTAATCAATCACTTAAGCAATTTCTTAAATTTAGAAGAGAATCAAAAGTGCATTGGGTTGTTCTATTTAGGACACCATGAAACAGAAGCTAGAGAACCTGTTCGAACTCCTATTGCGGACAAAATCCGTTGGGAGGAATAAAAATATTCTTTAATTAATAAAAAAGGTCGACCCAATAGTCGACCTTTTTTATTGAAGCTTATTATTAAACTTCTTAATCTCAAATTTTTAAAAATTTATTTTCACAGTCTACGATATATTCGTAAATTAAACCAAAATTGGCCTATGAAAATAATCATATCCTTCTTATTATACATAATCTTTACATTCTCTCCAAGTTTCGCCCAAAGCGTGATTAAAGGTGTTGTATTGGATCGGGAAACTAAGCAACCTATTCACGGAGCTACTGTTTATATCAATAATTCATCATCTGCAACCAGTACTGCAAAGGATGGTAGTTTCCAACTGCACCAAAAAATTATCCAGAATCAAGAACTGGTCATTTCAAATATTGGATATGAGGCCGCATTTGAAACAATTACTACTAATAATTATGAAAAGGTAAAGATTTATTTAACACGTAAGATTACTACTCTAGAAGAAGTTAGTGTTATCCCGTTTGAAAAAGATGGTTGGGCAAAGTGGGGTAAATATTTTACGGAAAGCTTTATCGGAACAAGTAAGTTTGCTCAAAAAACGAAAATATTAAATCCAGATATACTGCGATTCCGATATAATAAATCATCAAAAATATTAACTGTAATAGCGAACGAACCAATACAAATAGACAATAAAGAACTGGGTTATATGATCTCATACGATCTCATTAGTTTTCGATCGAACTTTTCTGAAAATACAATTCAATTTGAAGGTTTTAGCTATTTTAAAGATTATAAGCGGATTACAAAGAGTATATTGAAGCAAAGAAGAGTGGCCTACCAGCTTTCCATGATGCGCTTTATACGAAGTTTATATGAACATAAATGGCAGGAGGATGGTTATGTAGTCCGCGAGCTTACTAAAAAAGAAAATCTAGAAAGAAAAGATGCCCAGGAAAAACTGAAAACAATAACGTCACTGGTCAATACGAAATATGAAGGTAAATGGAACTCATTTTATATACTGCAATCAGAAATCATCAAAGATAGTGTGACTAAATATCAAAATATCATGCGGCAACCTGAGTTCTATGACGTCTTAGGAAAACAGTTAACTGAATCTGATCTTGAAAAAGGAAGCTTGGGAAATCAATTAAAGGAAATTCACCATCAAAATTACATTCATATCTTAAATAGGAACCAAAAAATAGACCTCGATTATTTCAATTCTAACAATGCTTATGATGAATCATCTCGTTTAAAAATAGATGACGATTCATCCATTGTCATAAATTATCAAGGAAACTATACGCCTGCTATACAATGGTCAATGGAAGGTTTTTTTGCCTGGTATTCTAAAGTTGGCAATATGCTCCCCTTGGATTATACTGTACAGGAAAATAATAAATAGTCTTTCTTAATTACTTTTTTCTTCAATTCCAAAACAATGTGTCGGCTTGAAAGCTTGGGTAGGATTTTCTATAGGAAAGCTAATAATTAATTTACCTTTTTTTCCATGCCACTTGGGCCCCTTGTCTATTAATCTTAATATCTCCTTTTTTAGAACTTCATTGGGTACGTCTTCAAAATTAACATTTATTAATTTTCCATTTTTATCAACTTCAAAATTCAGGATAATTTTACCTCCTAAATCCCGCACCTGTACATTTCTTTGCAGATATTGCTCAAATGCATTCCATCCTTCTATCGGTGAGGCATCTCCACCAGTTAAGAGGGGTTCAATCGCAATCTTATTTTCAGGGGAACTCAGCTCGACTTCTGTCGTTCTACTTTTATTTATATTAAAATTCTTAAAATAAATAAAGGCGATAAGCACGACAAAAATGACTGCTGCTGCTGATCCAACTGCCAATCGTTGCCAAGTATAAAACTGGGCATTACGAGTAGATATCGTTTGCTCCACACGGCGGTTTAAACGCTGTTGCAACAAACTCAATTGTCGTACATCCACTCCTTTTTGCAAACGATAACCTTCAATTGCATCCTGCAAAAAAGGATCTTCCAATGCTTCTTTCTCTAGTTGAAACATTTCCTCTTTATTCATCAGACCACTGATGTAGTTATGAATTCTGGATAATTGATAATTATTTTCCATTTTACTTACTCTCCATACAAATTTTAAGATTTCGCTTGCCATTTTGAATATAGCTTTTCACTTTATTCATTTCTATTCCGGTAAGGGCTACGATATCTTTATAACACTTTTGCTCTAAATAAAATAACCTGATACAACGCTCCTGTTCAGGTTTTAGCGTCAACATGCACATTTCTAATTTTTCAAATTGACTTTCGCTCCATTCTTTGGGATCAGATTCATCTAAATAATCATGACCAACCGCAACTTGTTCATCAATATCAACATACTGCGTTCCCTTTTCTTTCCTCAGCTGCATGAGGCAAAAATTTTTAGAAAATGTGTAAAGCCAGCTTTTAAAATTATCGACCTCGTGGATGCGCAATTTCCGAATCAATTCTTCAAAAATTTGCATGACGGCATCCTGACTCTTTTCGGCATCGTGCAAATATTTAAAACATACACCATAAAGCAATGACATATAGGGAGCATACAATTTACCCAAAAGATCCAGATCTCCTGTACTTCGATATTGTATTAATAATTCCTTTTCTGTCATGCTCGGGATATTACTTTGCTTAATTGATGCTTTAAGATACATAATTCCATAAAACAATCAAGAAAAGATTAATATTATGTTTCACTTTTATATCGAGTTATTGAAATTCTATCGCTTCAAATTGATTGTAGTATCTTCGTACAATCAAAACTTGATAGTCTTTATCAATTATTTGATGACATTTTAAAGAATAATAGATGCTTATGAATGAATATGAATTAATAGCTATTGGCTTATATATGGCCTTAATGATTGGAATTGGAATTTACTCTTGGAGGAAGTCAAACAGTAATTCCGATGATTTTTTGATCGGTGGGCGCAAGATGGGCGCGGCTGTGACTGCTTTATCGGCAGGTGCAGCAGACATGAGCGGCTGGTTACTCATGGGACTTCCCGGTGCGATGTATCTTTCAGGATTATCCAGTGCATGGATTGCAATTGGTCTGACTATTGGCGCATACTTCAATTATGTTATTGTAGCCCCTCGACTTCGGGTATATACAGAAGTTGCCCAAAATGCAATTACACTCCCTGTATTTTTTGAGAATCGTTTTAAAGATAAAACCCAGCTCTTAAAAATTGTCTCTTCAATTTTCATTTTAGTGTTTTTCACTTTATATACTTCTGCAGGTATGGTTTCGGGTGGAAGATTGTTTGAATCGGCTTTTGGTATTGATTACTATACTGGATTGTATGCTACAACTTTTGTTGTTGTACTTTATACTTTCCTAGGTGGATTTTTAGCTGTTAGCTTAACAGATTTTGTGCAGGGAACAATTATGGTCACCGCGCTTGTCATCATTCCAATTGTACTGATTTTCCAACTTGATGGACTGGGTAATACATTGGATATCATACATAATAAAGGTGCTAATTATTTAGATTTACTAAAGGGTACCACCACGGTATCGATCGTATCCTTACTCGCTTGGGGATTAGGTTACTTTGGGCAACCTCATATTTTAGTGCGATTTATGGCTATTGGCGATGTTAAAGATATCCCTAAAGCTAAAAGAATCGGCATTAGCTGGATGATTCTTACTGTTGGTGGAGCATTACTTTTGGGATTATTTGGAATAGCTTATTTATATAAGTTTGATCAAGCTACTATGTTGCAATTTGATCAATCAAAGGAATTGTCAGAAACTATTTTTATCCATCTTTCGAGAGCATTATTTCATCCCTTAATTGGCGGTTTTCTTTTATCCGCAATTTTAGCAGCTGTCATGAGTACCATATCTTCTCAATTATTAGTGACCTCTAGCTCAATGACAGAAGATATTTATAAAGCTTTTTTTAATAAAACAGCTTCTCCTAAACGTATGTTACTTGTAAGTCGACTTTCTGTGCTTATTGTAGCGATAATTGCCTTACTGCTCTCCCTAAACCCTAAAGACAGCATATTAAATCTTGTGGGAAATGCCTGGGCCGGTTTTGGCGCTGCCTTTGGTCCCCTTATCATCTTGTCGTTGCTTTGGAAAAAAACAACCGCCACTGCAGGATTATTGGGAATGTTGGTGGGTGGTGCTACTGTACTTTTATGGGTGTATATTCCTCACGATTACAAATCTGTGTATGAAATCATACCTGGTTTCATTTTGAGTTTCTTAACGATTGTTATTGTTTCGTTTTTCAGCAAACCTGTTGCCCCTGCCATTGTGGAGGAATTTGATCAGGTTACGAAAATTCTGAAATAATAAAAAAGGATAACCTAAATCTGGTTATCCTTTTTACTATTTGAAATGTTGATATTGACGAGATATTATCATTCTTTCTTAACCATCATTGTATTCCTAAGTCTACTGAAATAACAAGAGTGCAATAATTAAGGTCACAATAATATTAAATGTTTGTGCAATTAAAAAGGCATACAATGGCTTTTTATTATCCTGTTGAAACAGGTCTTTAAAATTAGTTTCCAATCCGATTGAGGTAAAGGCCAGGGTAAACCAAAGTCCCTGAATAAATTTCAAACTTCCTTTAACCGCAACATTTGTTTCTGGTGAAATAAAAAATGAGAAAAGTAAAGATGCAAATATAAAACCCAGGACAAACTTTGGAAATCTTTCCCAAATAATTTTCAAAGTTGGTTTCTCTTTCTTTGTTTCATCATCAACTGACTTTGAATAGCTCCAATAAATACTAATTGCAAATGCTGCAATTCCTAATAATACATTTTGTGAAAATTTTACAATTGTACTGATTTTTAAGGCTTCTTCTCCAACTAAACTACCTGAAGCGGCTACAGCACCCGATGTATCTATTGAACCTCCTAGCCATGCTCCTGTTACTTCTTGAGACAGTCCCATTTTATCCGCCAAATAAGGCATAAAAATCATCATCGGAATTGCCGTGATCAATACAAGTGAAATAATGTAAGATAACTTTTTACTATCTCCTTTAATTGCTCCAGATGTTGCAATTGCTGCTGATACCCCACAGATAGATACTGCGCTTGATAGCATCAAAGCCATTTCTTTATCAATCTTTAATTTTTTACAAACCCAAAAAGCAAAATACCATACTGAAATGACCACTACTAATGCTTGGATAAGTCCCAGTGAACCAGCTTTGAGTATATCTCCAAAAATAACTGTTGTTCCTAAAAGAATCAATCCAATTTTGACATACAACTCTGTACTTAATGCACTTTTAAACCAATCAGGAAGATTGAAAAAATTACTGATGACCAAGCCGATCGCCAAACTGAAAATAACAGCTTCTAGATTATAGTCTTTTACGAGTGAATTTCCAGCAAAGATGAGCGCGAGCATGGTTAACACATAGACAGACGGAAAAACTATTAATAAGCTTTTAACCGACTTACCTAATAAGGAAGCTCCGATAATGGCGACAATAAAGACTAGACCAAATTGGGTCGCTATTGCCTGCAGGTTATGAATGGAAAATACTTGGTTTCCTAATTCTGAAAAATTGCTCCAGCTGAAACTTGGTTGAGGAACAATGACCCCAAAAATTGCTAAAAAGACAATTCCTAATCCTAAGATAACAACTACCCAATCCTCAGCTAAGGAGAATGATTTCGAAGATGACATGTAAACAGGTTTTAATTTAGAAACCCCAAATTTAGAAATATTATCCATGCCGGCAACTAGTAAACGAAAAAGTTACCAAATAATAAAGCCGAGATGTTTTCATCTCGGCTTCTAAACCTATAATCACTTTTTAAAACCTAAAAACAATATTTATTTGCATCAATCAACTTCTTAGCAATTCGTTGACGCGCATCTTTCACATTAAATGGTTCTGATTTTGTAAAGCGACGTAAACCCACTAACATCATTTTCAACTCATCACCTTCAGCAAAAGAATTTAGGGCTTCTTTTCCTGCAATATTCACTTTATCAATGGTTGAGTACAAATAAATTTTAGCCATATCTGTTGCATCAGCACTTGCTTCTACTCCTTTTGTATGATATAATTTCTCCGCACGAAGTAACGCTGACTCAGCGATGTATACATAACCAATGATATCGGCAATATTCATCAAAATCTCCTGCTCCTTAGATAAAGACATCATCAATTTTTGAACTGCGGCGCCAGCAATTAATAAGCCTGCCTTTTTCAAATTAGCGATAATTTTCTTTTCTGCTGCAAATGGTGTTTCATCTTCTTCTCCAAAATCAGGAATAGCTAATAGTTCTGATGCAACTGCAGTAGCAGGTCCCATCAAATCAATCTCTCCCTTCATGGCACGTTTCAAAAGCATATCTACGACCAACAGTCTATTTACTTCATTAGTACCTTCAAAAATACGATTGATACGTGAGTCTCGATAAGCGCGTTCCATTGGTGCTTCTGCTGAATATCCCATGCCTCCATAAATCTGTACGCCTTCATCCACAACATAATCTAACATTTCCGAACACCACACTTTAATGATCGCACACTCGATAGCGTATTGTTCTACAGATTTCAGTTTTGCTTTAGCTTCATCCATCCCCCCTGCAACTAATGATTCGTACGTGTCATCAATATTCTGACCGGCACGATATGCTGCTGATTCGGTCGCAAATAATCGCGTTGCCATTTCAGCTAATTTGTAACGGATGGCTCCAAATTTGGAAATAGGTAAATTGAACTGCACGCGCTCATTGGCATATTTAATCGCTTGTGTAATCACCATGCGTGATGAACCGATAGTAGCAGCGCCTAATTTTATACGACCAATGTTTAGGATATTAACCGCTATTTTAAATCCATTTTCACGTTCAGAAAGCATATTTTCAACAGGAACTTCACAATCGTTGAAAAATACCTGACGGGTTGAAGATCCTTTGATTCCCAGTTTATGCTCTTCTGGGTTCATGCTGATTCCTCCAAAATCTTTCTCAACAATAAAAGCGGTAAGATTCTTATCATCATCAATTTTTGCAAAAACAATAAAGATATCTGCAAAACCACCATTTGTAATCCACATCTTCTGTCCATTAATGACATAGTGTGTACCTGCGGCATTTAATTTTGCTGCAGTACGACCAGAGTTGGCATCTGATCCTGAATTAGGTTCTGTTAAACAATAAGAAGCTTTCCATTCGCCAGTAGCTAATTTTGGAATGTATTTTGTTTTTTGAGCTGCGTTTCCATAGTATAAAATAGGCAAAGTACCTATGCCTGTATGTGCCGATAATGCCACAGCAAAGGAGAATCCTCCCCCAACCGCATCTGCAACTAACATGGATGTATTGAAGTTTTTACCAAATCCCCCGTATTCTTCTGGTATGGACACACTCAACATTCCTAGTTCTCCTGCTTTATCCATAAGACTTGGCATCAAACCTTCTTCCTGGGAGTCAATACGATCCAATTTGTTTAGAACTTCCGTATCTAGAAAGTCAATACAGGTCTGACGAATCATCTTTGCTTCTTCATCAAATTCTTCAGGAATAAAAATATCTGTATAAGATGTCTCTTTAATTACAAATTCTCCGCCTTTAATTGTGTTGCTCATAATTTTTCTGATTAAAGTGCAAAGGATAAAGACTAAAACCTTATTTCTTTGCTTCTATTGTTAAATATTATTCTATTTTTTAAAACAAATACCTCTCGATAAGTCACCTAACTGATCTTTACGATTAAAAATCAGTTTAGATGGTCCGATTTGCAAAACATGTGAATGAAAAGCTGAAGTCATCCTCAAAATGTGCGATTTGATTTCGATAAAGAACATCTCATATGCCCTGTCGAAGTCTTAAAATTTGCGCTGTCTATAGTAATTCAAAAATACCTGCCGCTCCCTGTCCTGTTCCGACACACATGGTTACCATGCCGTATTTTTTATTTCTACGCTTCAGTTCATTTAATATTTGAACAGTCAATTTGGCTCCAGTACAACCCAATGGATGGCCTAAAGCAATGGCACCGCCATTGACATTAACTTTTTCTTCATCAAGACCCAATTCGCGAATAACGGCTAAAGATTGTGATGCAAAAGCTTCATTCAATTCGAATAAATCGATATCTTCTTTTTTTAATCCTGCCATTTTTAGAGCTTTTGGTATAGCTACAATAGGTCCAATACCCATAATACGTGGCGGAACTCCTGCCACGGCATAACTGACAAGACGTGCTATCGGTTTTAGGTTCAATTCTTTCATTTTTTCTTCTGAAACAATCAAAACAAAAGCTGCTCCATCTGAAGTTTGTGATGAGTTACCTGCTGTGACAACACCATCAGCTGCAAAAACTGGACGCAACTTCGCTAGTGCTTCAAGTGATGAATCTGCTCTTGGTCCTTCGTCTGTGTCAACGACATATTCTCTTGTTTCTAATTTTTTGCCATCCTTTAAGTAGTTTTCCTTTACTGTAATCGGAACAATGCCATCTTTTAAATGGCCATTTTTAATAGCCTCAACAGCTTTTTGATGTGATTTTAAGGAGAATGCATCTTGGTCTTCTCGAGATACGCCGTATTCTTTTGCAACAGCTTCGGCTGTAAGTCCCATTCCCCAATACCAATCTGGATTTTCTTTTGCTACTTCAGGGTTTGGAACAATTTTCCATCCTCCAAAAGGCATTCCTGACATAACCTCTACTCCGCCAGCAATAATACAATCTGCCATTCCGGCTTTTATTTTTGCTACGGCTGTAGCTATTGTCTCCAACCCAGAAGCACAGTAACGATTTACAGTGACTCCTGGTACTTTATCCGTTTGCAAACCCATCAGCGAGATTAAACGTCCTACATTCAATCCTTGCTCTGCTTCTGGCATTGCATTACCGACGATTACATCGTCAATTTCTTCTTTATTTAAGTTGGGTACTGATGCCACCAAATGCTTGATCACATCAGCGGCCAAATCATCCGCACGCATAAAACGAAATCCTCCACGAGGTGCTTTCCCTACTGCTGTACGATATCCTGCTACAATGTATGCTTCCATAATTTTTAGATGTGAGATGTGAGATTTAAGATATCAGATCATTAAAATTCACATATTATTTGTTATCATTTTTTAATTTATTCAAAAATCCAAAAATCATTTTTTGAATTTCTATAATTTGAGAACACAGCTGTTCGGCTTGCTCAACCTTTAACAACTTTAGATTTTGTGCTATAATAATTTGTGTTTGCAATTCGAAAGATGATCCATTTGCAATCCCGAGAAAATAAATAAATTCATTTCCCGAATTTCTACCTGCTCCTTCTGCTATATTTGACGCAATCGATATAACTGATCGTTTGATCTGAGATGATAATCCAAATTTTTCTTCTGAAGGAAAAAGAGATACTACTTCATATACTTTTGTAGCTAATTCAATTGATTTACTCCAAATCTTTAATTCTTTCAGATTATGCATATCTCAAATCTAATGTCTCAAATCTCTAATCTAATTTATATTCTAATTTCTTAACGGTTTTCCTTTTGTTAACATAAATTGGATACGTTCCAAAGTTTTTCGTTCTGCACATAACTCAAGAAAAGCTTTACGTTCTAGATCCAATAAATACTGTTCTGAGACTTCTGTTGGTGCCGATAATTCACCGCCACATAAAACATTTCCCAATTTTTCAGAAATCTTTTTATCATGATCAGAGATATAATTTCCAGCACGCATTGAACTTGCTCCTACATAGACAATTCCTAATCCTTGTTTTCCCAATACCTTAATATCAGTCCTTTGAACGGGCTGTATATAACCTGCATTAGCTAATTCTAAAGCTTTTTCCTTTGCATCAGCAATAAGTCGAGCTTTATTCATGGTAATAGCATACTTACCTTGCTGCAGGTATCCAAGTTCATAGGCCTCTATAGCTGAGGTTGACACTTTTGCTGTTCCTATTGTCAAAAAACGATCTTTTAAAGTATTTTGAACAATTTGATCGTCTTTATATTCATCTGAAGCACGTAAAGCAAATTCTTTAGTACCTCCGCCACCAGGTATTACACCAACTCCAAATTCAACTAAGCCCATATATGTCTCAGCATGTGCCTGCACAAAATCGGCATGCATTGAAAATTCACAGCCTCCTCCTAATGTCATTTGAAATGGTGCTACTACTACTGGAATGGACGAATAGCGAATCCGCATAGAAGTATTCTGGAAAGCACGAACCGCCATATTTAATTCATCGTAGTCTTGCTCAGCGGCCATCATGAATATCATACCTATATTAGCTCCTGCGGAGAAATTTTTCCCTTCGTTAGAAATTACTAATCCACGATATTCTTTTTCAGCTAAATCAATTGCTTTATTCACGCCTTGAATTACATCTCCACCGATCGTATTCATTTTGGTATGGAATTCACAATTGATAATTCCATCTCCAAGATCAATAATGGAAACTCCGGAATTTTTCCAAATTGTTTTGCTTTCACGGATGTGATCTAAAACAATCAGATCTTCTGTTCCTGGAATAGGTTTGTATGATTTTGATGCAATATCATAATATTGACGAACGCCATTTTCGATTTTATAGAAAGACTCACAACCTTCGTCTAACATATCATGAACCCATTGTGAAACTTCACCACGTTGACCTGGGAGACGTTTCTCTTCGCTCTTAATTTTTTCTATTGTCTCTCGAACACCTAAAGCATCCCAAACCTCGAAAGGACCTATCTCCCAACCGAAGCCAGCACGCATCGCATCATCGATACGGAAAAAATCGTCAGTAATTTCAGGCACACGATTAGATACGTATTCAAACAAAGGATAATGCATGGCACGGAACAATTCTCCTGCTTTATCTTTCCCTTGTTCATATACTTTCATTCGTTTGCGAATATCTTCCACCAATTTTGTAGCTTCCAGGGTAGCAGATTTCACCTTTCCTTGAGGTCCAAATGTTAAAGTTTTCAGATTTAAAGATTGAATTTCTGAATTTCCAGAAGCATCTTTTACTTTTTCGTAAAATCCCTTTTTGGTTTTTTCACCTAGCCACTTATTTTCAACCATTTTAGTTATAAAGGAAGGCAATTGAAATACCCCCTTAGCTTCATCATTGGGTGCATTCTGGGCGAGGCCATTAGCAACGTTTACCAAAGTATCTAAACCAACAACATCAGCTGTCCGGAAAGTTGCCGATTTCGGATGCCCCATCGCTGGACCGGTATACTTATCAACTTCTTCCACAGTCAAACCTAGCGGTTCAACGAGATGGGTTAAAGCAAGCATTGAATAAACACCGATTCTATTGCCAATAAATGCTGGTGTATCCTTGCATAAAACAACTGTTTTACCTAAAAACTTGTCACCAAATTCTAACAGAAAATCAACAACTTCTTTTTTTGTATGGGAGGTAGGAATAATTTCCAACAATTGTAAATAACGTGGCGGATTAAAGAAGTGTGTACCACAAAAATGATCTTTAAAATCTTCGGATCTACCTTCCGTCATAAGATGTATCGGAATACCCGAAGTATTTGAAGTAATCAAAGTGCCTGGTTTTCGGTATTGTTCAACGCGTTCAAACACAGATTTTTTGATATCCAATCGTTCAACGACAACTTCAATGATCCAATCACATGATGCGATATCAGACATATTATCATCAAAATTTCCTGTTGAAATCCTTTTCACAAAAGATTTACTATAAATAGGAGATGGATTAGATTTTACAGCCGTTTCTAAAGACTGGTTGACAATGCGATTGCGAACGAACTTACTATCCAAAGTAAGTCCTTTTGCTGTTTCAGCAGGCAATAGCTCTTTTGGAACGATGTCCAAAAGTAATACTTCCATACCGATGTTAGCAAAATGGCAAGCGATCCTAGAGCCCATTACTCCAGAACCTAATACTGCTACTTTTCTAATGTTTCTACTCATTTATCTAATTGTTTATTATCAATAATTGCTAAGCTTATTATTGATCGATGGTACTATTTTCTTCTTGATATGAAGTCGCCAATTCATTTAATTTGGCTAAAGATTTCATCAATTGATTCCGCTCTTTCTCTGATAAATTTTCCTCGAGATAATGATTAAAATTACGAACGACGTTTTTTGCCATTTCTCTTTTTTCTTTACCCAGCTCTGTTAAATACACTTTAACCGATCGCTTATCAGATGCACTCGCTTCTCTATAAATAAATCCCAACTTCTCTAAATTATTTAACACCCGAGACAAACTAGTTGTTTTCACACCTGTTAAATTGGCGATCTGTGATACGGGGGTCCCCTCTTTATGGATATTAATTAAAATATAACCAGCAGCCTGAGTAAAACCATACTGCGTCGCAATCTGGTTATACTTATTAGCAATAGTCTGCCAACCTGTTTTTAAAAAATAATCGATTGTTTTATTTTGACTCATAATTTGCTTTATTATTTACTATGCAAGCATAACAAATCTAATTTATTTTTTTTGGATTTCAAATAGTTAATATTAAATTTTTAATAAATATTTGACGGAAATGAATAGTCCCTTACTAAGGTATTAAAATACCGATTATAATCAACAATATGCCATATTATCAAAATGTGGAAAACTTTTAACAACTACAAACCAACAACTTAAGCAAAACACCCCTACAGTTATTCACATTTGTGTTTTTATATTCAAAATTAAATCGGTTACCTTTGTATAAACAAACATAAACGTATGGCTTTAGTTAATATACCGAGACTTGACTTGTTAAACTTTACTGAGGGGAATTCAGAACAGCGCGGTCAATTTATCCAAGACATTGGAAAAGCTTTTAACGAAACTGGTTTCGTTACTATTGCTAATCATGGTCTATCAAAAGAACTAATAGACGAATTGTATCAAATCGTACCCGCATTCTTCTCATTACCGACAGAAACAAAATTGAAATATGAGTTTCCTGAACTTGCCGGACAAAGAGGGTATACAACAAAAGGTCGCGAAAAAGCAAAAGATTCCACAACTCCAGATTTGAAAGAATTTTGGCAAAGAGGACAAACAATCGTTGGTGAAGAATATAGTAAAACTGATTTTCCTGATAATCCGGAAGTTGCCGAATTACCCCGATTCAGTGAAATCACCGCCGAAGTATATAAAAAACTAGAAGATACTGGTCGTGAATTATTAAAAGCAATTGCAACTTATTTGGAGCTAGAAGAAGATTATTTCGAAAAATTCGTTATCAACGGTAACTCTATTTTACGTGCAATCCATTACTTTCCGATCCAAAATCCTGATGAATTAGCACCTGATGCTGTTCGTGCCGGAGCACACGAAGATATCAATTTGATTACTTTATTAATTGGAGCGAGTGCTGACGGTCTTGAGGTTATGACAAAAGACGGTGAATGGTTCCCTATTAAAGCTAAAGGCGAAGATATCGTTATCAATGTTGGTGACATGTTGCAGCGCTTAACAAATAATAAATTAAAATCAACTACACACCGAGTCGTTAATCCACCGCGTGAATTAATGGGTAATTCTCGTTTTTCTATTCCTTTCTTCTTACACCCTAAAGCATCAATGAGCTTAGCTTGTTTAGATTCTTGCATTAGCGAAACCTATCCAAAAGCTTATCCTGATTATACTGCAGGTGAATATTTAGATGAACGTTTGAGAGAGATCGGTTTGAAGATGTAATAATAAAGACAGTGTATTATAACAAAAATAAGGCGCTACAGATCAATCTGTAGCGCCTTATTTTTGTTATAGCAAAACTATAATCTTTTGTCAATACTCAGATTACTTACAATTTATAGCCAATACCGACATTCATAAAAATGTTGTGCATCCCAAAACTAATACTTTCAAAACCGGTTTTCATAATGTTATTAAAGCCATAATCAAACTGTGCTAAAGCGAACCATTTCTTATTGATATTATAAGAAGTCCCTAAACTCGCTCCTACATCAATGTTCCGAACACTTTTTGAAAAATCATATGCTGCCTCATCGACAATTAGCTTCTCTCCTGTTGGAACCTCATTTCGCATATAGCCATTTGTAGCTTCACCAAAGAATTTTCTTTTGACAGCAAAAGCAATATAAGGACCTGCTTGAACATTCCACTTTTCAGATAATTTATAAGTAGCTAAAACTGGAATTGAAAGATAAAGGTTGTGCACTTTTGTGGTAATATCACCTGTATAATAACCTCGCATATTTTCATTAGGATCATCGTTCGCATTAAAAGTTGTTTTATATCCTTTAACGGTAGCATCAGCATTCATGCCCTTACCTTCAAATGTTAAACCTAAGATTACTCCCCATTTTTGATCAATTTGATAATTTGCTCTAACTCCCAAAAGAAATGGCACTGCTGGGGTATATTTATTTATTTTTCGAATTTCCTTTGGTAATGATAAAGGAGCAGCTCCTCCGATTTTACCACCCGCAATGATATCAATACTAAAATTATTTCCGACAGTATCCTGCTTCACTTTTTCATCCGCTTGTGCTATCATTGTAAATGTAAAAACCACTAAAGCGATTATATAATATTTCATATTCATTATTTTGTAATTACTTTTAGATCATCAATGATTAACTTACTTCCAACTGCGCCTATAAAACGATCGCCATATTTACTTGAAGACATCACAATAGCAATATTATAATCCAAGCTAGCGATAGCTACGTCATCTACTGTTGCAGAATAAATGAAAGGAATACTGAATTTGGCAAAATCATTTCCCGCGGTTGGTGCACCATTTTGAAGTTTAGCAATTGCGACAACACTTGGATCTTTAAGAATATTGTGACCAGTCAAATAATCTAATGGTTTTTTTATCGCTTTTTGCGATTCTATCAGTTCCTTTCTATTGTATAAAACAGCGTAAATATCACATGAATCCGTCATGTTCAAAACATTCATTTTTTCATCTGTTACAACTGCTCCAGCGGTATATTTAAAATACCCCTCTAATGACAAAGGAATCTTATTAAAAGGCATACCAAAACGGGTTGCAGACAATGGATCCGTTAAAACAGGACCTGTATCAAATGAACCTATAAATAAATTGCCTGCAGCTATGGGTTTGCCAAACATTGCTCCAAACGAACCCGTCGTTTTTGTTTCTAATAAAACTGCTTGCTCTCCTGAGTGGCTGACTTTAGTAGTTTTAGTTGGATAGGCCTCGGGAGTCGGTGGAATTTGCGAAATCATTAACGTTAGTGAAAAACTTGCATTTCCAGATGCCCAATTATAAAAAGGTACACCATCAATTACATCATAAAAAGTAACATACTTATTATCTTTATCTATTTCACTCTGTTCAAATCCAAAATTCAAAGGAACCAAACCTCCTTCAGTACGGCGCATCTTCACGAGGTAATTTTTTGAAAATTGACCGTCTTGTGAAGTCGTTTTATAATATACACCTTTATCAAAATATTGCTTCAGTATAGCCTTTTTTGCATCACTTTCTTCCGGATCTTTTTGTAATGAATCCGTAATTAGTGAAACTGTTGCTCCAGGTGTTACATCAAAATCAATCTTTAAATCCGTAAGGTCAATACCTGGTCTCACATATAAAACTATAGCATTATTAGAAATTAATGGTTCTAACAGCAGGATTTCGTCATTTAATAATTTATTATCACTTAGATGAATCCCAGTAATGTCGGCTTCCATATTTAAAGCCTCATCTTTCACACAGCTGGCAAACAAAAGAGTAGACAGCATGGTGAATAAAAAAGTTATTTTTTTCATCAAATATTTAATTTGGAGAGAATATATAAATAGGAATGTCTTGCTAAGCCATTCCAACTAGAATCCGCAAAGTTAAGATTGTTGGGGTAACAACTTAAATTTCGTGGAGAAAAAAGACCTTTGTCTCTAAAACTTGACAATTAAAGGAAATTCAACTGTTATTAAAGATTTTCTTTTATCTTTTTAGGCAATGATGCAAACACAAGATCATAACTATGATCAATTAATTCCAATAACTTTTGGTCTGTTAATTCACGATTTGCATGAACTGTATTCCAATGTTTCTTATTCATATGATAACCTGGAAAAACTGTCTGCAGAAATTCCTGTCTCAAACTAATAGCGTACTCTGGATCACACTTGACATTAAAAGATAGTCCCTCCAATTGATCTAACCCAACTAATAGAAAAACTTTAGAAGCAACTTTAAAAACCAGTGTATCAGGACCAAATGGAAGTTCTTCAGTTACTGCATTTTTTGCTATGCAATAATCGCGTAATTCTTCGATATTCATGTTTGGATTTTTTCTGAAAGTTAAGAAATAATTATTATTTTACCCAATGTACAGCTTGCTGATAAAGATTATAAAAAAACAAAAAATGTTAATTATTGTAAATAATGCTCTGTTTTTATAACATTCTGATTACACAAATATTAAGAACCGGTTAATATTCTATATTTGACACATAACTTCACCTAAATAGCATTATGAACAGGATATTTTTCCTCCTATTATTTTTTTGCACATCATTAAGTTACGCACAAACTTCTATTAAGGGTAAGGTTATAGATCGAGGCGAAAACAAGCCCCTTTTCAATGCTTCAGTAATCTTACTTACGGCACAAGATTCTATTTTGAAAGTATTTACACGCACAAACGAGGAAGGTAATTTCAATATCCAACCCCCAGAAAAAGGTGCTTATCGCGTACTTGTGACTTATCCAAAATTTGAACTATACAGTGACATCATAAATGTAGAAGATAGCAAGATTGATTTACATGATATTAAGATAAGTTCACGAGCCAATGTTCTTGAAGAGGTTGTTATTACGCAAAAACTACCAATAAAAATTAAAGGTGACACAATAGAATATAATGCCGGTAGTTTTGAAACTGAAAAAAATGCAAAATTGGAAGACCTTCTCCGAAGGTTACCCGGTATGACTGTATCTTCGGACGGAACTATTACTGCTCAGGGGAAAACAGTTTCAAAGGTATTGATAGATGGTGAAGAATTTTTTGGTTATGATCCTAAAATTGCGATTCGCAATGTTAGAGCAGATGCTATTGACAAAGTACAGGTATACGAGAAAAAATCTGATGAAGCTGAATTAACGGGAGTGGATGATGGTGTACGTATCAAAACGGTTAATGTGGTGCTTAAAGAAGAAGCTAGGAAAGGTATTTTCGGAAATGCGAATGCTACAATTGGTACTAAACATTTATTTGATGCGGGTTTATTTGCCGCTAAATTCAATCGTTCTGAACGCATAGGACTAACCGGAAACTGGAACAATATGGGAGGGGGAAATGATTCAAGGATTCGGTCCAATGCCAGCATTCAAGGTAAACCTGAATATAAAAATATTGGTGTAAATTATGACAATGTATTTCTAAAGAAAAGGTTATCGTTAAATTCCAGTTATAATTTCAACAACAACAGCGCTACTAATGAACGAACTTCTAACGTTAAGGAATTATTTGAAGACAAAACACAAGAAACAATAGGAAGTAACAGCTCCGATAACGATACAAAAAATAACAATGTCAGAACACAGGTACGATTCAAAATCGATTCTATCCAAAATCTCGACGTTCAATTGAATGCAGGCAAATCAGACACCTATACTAAAAGTACGTCGAACCGTAGGATCACCATTAATGACACTACACTAACGAACACTTTTGATGAAAATAACAGCTCAAAGGGAAATAATGATAATGCCGATTTCCGTATTAATTATAGAAGAAGACTAAACAATAATGGACGGTCTATTAATGTTCAGTTTAATACGCAATTATCACAAAGTGAATCTATTGGTCAAACAAAATCGATTACAAACTATTATAAAAACAACGCGCTTAACAGAGCTGATACTATAGATCAAAAACGTGTAAACGAAGCGACAAACAATCGAATCGGTGCTTCTCTAAATTTAAATGAGAAATTACTTCAAGACTTGTACCTAACTGTAGGATATACGATGAACAGTAGCGTTTCAAAAAGTCTAAATAGATCATTAAATGCCGATGGACTGGGTGAATATACGTTGTTAGATTCATTATATTCTAAAAATGAAGAAAACAAAAATTTCAATCAGGGTGCAAATATTCAGTTAAACTACAACATTAAAGACAAACTCAATATTAACCTATCAAATACGATGAGCTATAGGAATCAAAAATTAATTGACAGCTATCGTGATATTAATCTCAATCGCAACTTTTGGGATAATAATCTGAATATGAATGTTAATTACAAATTGTCTTTAAACAAAAATTTGATGCTTAGCTACGGTACATCAAACAGAATTCCGACGTTCGGACAATTGATAGCCTTACAACCACAGACAAATCCATTATTTGTACAATTAGGAAACCCCGATTTAAAGAAATCAACTGAAAACTCTTATAATTTCAATTTTAATACCTTTAGCATTTTAAGAAGTTCGAGCTTCAATATCAATGCGGGTATTACAACAACACATAATCCGATTGCAAATAAGAGAATCCTTGATTCTGAAGGGGTGACAACCAGTAATTATGAAAACATACGAGATAAAATAAACTGGTCCGCTAGAGTATACTCTGGTTATAGTAAACCTTTATTTAATAATTTACTTCAGTTCAATCCAAATGCGAATATAAGCTATGGAAATAGTTACGACTTTCTAAATGGTGTATTGAACAATTCCAAGAACTACAATGCAAGTGCAGGTTTTGGATTAAATAAACAAAATTCTAAGGTTATTGACTTCAACTTCTTTACGAATATAGGTGTTGATCGTGTGGAGACACTTTTACAACCTGATTTAAACAGTAATAGTCTGAGAGCAAATATCAATACGGATATCAAATACTTCCTACCCTTTAAATTTGATCTGGTGCAGGTTATTAATTACGGATATACGGGTAAGAACAAAGTATACACTAAAGCTATCAATCAATTTTATATGAATATGGAATTAAATAAGAAATTGATGAGCAATAACTTACAATTAAGCTTAAAAGCATTTGATATTTTTAAAACATTCAATACTACCAATCGCTCATTTGACAGCAGTAAATTTTCGGAATCACAACAACAGATGCTTACTCAATATTTCATGCTTGGATTGAAATGGGATTTTAACAAAAACTTAGGAAAGAAAAATGACTAAATTATTAATAGGTTTCATTCTTTTGCTATTTGGCACAGATGCATTTGCGCAACATGCTTACTTTGCAACAAAAGGAACCATCAATTTTGAGAAAGTAGTGTATACGAAAGCGAGAATGCGGGAATTGATGGCAAAACATAGCGGCAATCGAGGCGGTATGATGTATATGGGAAATATTGATGAAATGCCAGAAAGTTCTACATCCAATTTTGTTCTGAAGTTTGATGAGAACCAGACATTGATGGAGTCCAATGCAGAAGAAACGCCAACAAAACCCAATACCTCACCTGCAAATACAAGAGTTGGAAGAGGTTCAGGAGGAGGACGAGGGAATGCAGGAGCAAATCAACGAACAGGCACAAATGGAGGTGGCGGTATGCGTGGCATGGGCAGAGTAAACAACAGAATGGGCGATAAAACTTATTTTCAGAACCTTAAAGCTAAGCTTTCTGAAGTACAGCTTCAAATTGACGAAAAAATTATTATAAAAGATAGTCTTCAGGATGTCACATGGCGATTCACAGATGAGTTTAGAACAATTGCAGGGTATGAATGTAGACGTGTAAATGGGGCGACGAAAGATTCACTTTATCTAATCGCTTTTTATTCAGAAGAGATTCCTGTCTCAGGAGGGCCGGTATTAACAGGAGGATTGCCCGGAATGATCTTGGGACTTGTTATTCCTGAAATGCATATCAATTATTGGGCGACTGAGGTAAAATTCACCACTGATCAGGTATCAAGTTCGTGGAAAGATAAAAAGGCAAAAGAGATGTCATCCAACGAATTTTTTAAATTGCTTTCAGGCAGTATGTTTAGGGGAAGAGGTAACAGTGATGCACAACAAAGAAGACAAATATTAGAGCAGATTCTTTATTAAAGAATCTGCTCTAATCGGTTATCGACTAAGTATGTCAACTAATTCCTCCTGTATGGCAACTCCTTTATCTTGATTATACCATTTTTGAATCTCTTCTTTAATGTCATTAAATTCAGCTCCTTTACCTTTCATCATAACAAATAGATCTGTACAGCCCTGAGGGCGCGGTCCCCATACAGCCAAGTCATCACCTTGCTCATTACGAATCACTAATTTAGGAATAGACTTTCCGCCATTGGTCAAATATTGGTTAATTGTATAAGGTTCCGAATCACGTAACTGTATATCCAGAACAAGCAATGGATTACTCTTCACCATCTGGTAAATCATGGGGACAGAATGAGCGGCATCACCGCACCATGGTTCTGTTATTAAGATCCAATGTTGCTTGGTTGCAATCCCGTTCATAAATGAAGCTGTTTCAGCATTGGGTTCAAATTTTTTCAACCAGCGATTCATCCTCGACCAATTTAATTTGGTGTAATTAAAAATTTCTTCGTCTTGATAACCTTCATAATTCTCGGGATTTTCTACGATAGCTTTAAAATAGGATACGTATTCTTCGAACTGCATATATTAGCTTTTATATTTTGGGATACAATATGACAAAATTTTGCCATTTGCACAATTCAGACGAAATAAAGAAACATAGAAATGACAGTTTGTCACCAATTCTGACGTTTACTTGTCAATTTTATTCATTTTCATCAAAACAAAATGATTGGCACAAGGGTTGATTAGGTAGGTATACAACAAACAGATTAGTAAAAAATAAATATATATAATATGTCTAAAATAATAGGAATCGACTTAGGTACGACCAATTCATGTGTTGCTGTAATGGAAGGTAACGAACCGGTAGTTATTGCTAACAATGAGGGTAAACGTACAACCCCTTCTATCGTTGCTTTTGTTGAAGGTGGAGAGCGTAAGGTAGGTGATCCAGCAAAACGTCAAGCGATCACAAACCCGACTAAAACTATTTACTCTATTAAACGCTTTATGGGTTTATCTTATGATGAGTCTGTAAATGAAGCGCAACATGTACCTTATAATGTAGTAAAAGGCGACAACAATACACCACGTGTAGAAATTGACGACCGTAAATATACACCTCAAGAAATTTCAGCTATGATTCTTCAAAAAATGAAGAAAACTGCAGAAGATTTCTTAGGTCAAGAAGTAACTGAAGCTGTAATTACAGTTCCTGCATACTTCAATGATGCACAACGTCAAGCAACTAAAGAAGCTGGTGAGATCGCTGGTTTAACCGTTAAACGTATCATCAACGAGCCAACAGCTGCTGCTTTAGCTTATGGTTTAGATAAAGCACACAAAGACATGAAAATTGTTGTTTTTGACTGTGGTGGTGGTACACATGACGTTTCAGTATTGGAATTAGGTGATGGTGTATTTGAAGTTAAATCTACTGACGGTGATACACACTTAGGTGGTGATGACTTTGATAATGTAATCATCAACTGGTTAAATGACGAGTTTAAAAACGAAAACAATGGCTTTGACTTGAAAAAAGATCCAATGGCATTGCAACGTTTGAAAGAAGCTGCTGAGAAAGCTAAAATTGAATTATCAAGCACAACTTCTACTGAAATCAACTTGCCATACATCACTGCTGATGCAACAGGCCCGAAACACTTAGTTCGTCCTTTATCACGTGCTAAATTTGAAAGCTTAGCTGCTGATTTGATCAAACGTACAATTGATCCTTGTCGTTCTGCATTGAAAAATGCTGGATTCAGTACAGGTGATATCGATGAGATCATCTTAGTTGGTGGTTCTACACGTATCCCTGCAATCGTTGATGCAGTAAAAGCATTCTTCGGAAAAGAGCCTTCTAAAGGTGTTAACCCTGATGAAGTTGTAGCATTAGGTGCTGCTATCCAAGGTGGTGTATTAACTGGTGAAGTGAAAGACGTATTATTATTAGACGTTACTCCTTTATCATTAGGTATCGAAACAATGGGTGGTGTGATGACTAAATTAATTGAAGCAAATACAACTATTCCTACTAAAAAGTCTGAAACGTTCTCAACTGCTTCTGATAATCAACCATCTGTTGAAATCCACATCTTACAAGGAGAGCGTCCAATGGCTGCTCAAAACCGTACGATTGGCCGTTTCCACTTAAATGATATTCCTTCTGCTCCTCGTGGTGTTCCTCAAATTGAAGTAACATTCGACATCGATGCAAATGGTATCATTAAAGTTTCTGCTAAAGATAAAGCAACTGGAAAAGAGCAAAATATCCGTATTGAAGCTTCATCTGGTTTATCTGACGAAGAAATCAAAAAAATGAAAGAAGAAGCTGAAGCAAATGCTGAAGCGGATCAAAAAATGAAAGAAGAAGCTGATAAAATCAATGGTGCAGATGCTTTGATTTTCTCAACTGAAAAACAATTAAAAGAATACGGAGATAAAATTTCAGCAGATAAAAAAGCGGCTATCGAAGCTGGTTTAGTAAAATTGAAAGCTGCTTTTGAAGCAAGAAGTTTTGCTGATATCGATTCAGCTTCTGCAGAAGTAAACAATGCTTGGAATGCTGCTTCTGAAGAGATGTATGCTGCTTCACAAGGTGGTTCACAACCTCAGGGTGATGCTGGTCAAGCAAACAATGGTGGTAACCAAGGTGGTGATGACGTAACTGACGTAGAATACGAAGAAGTTAAATAATTACACTCCTTTTAAATAATAAAAAGCTCGAAGATGAATCTTCGAGCTTTTTTATTATTAGGCCAAGTCTGAATCTTCCAATTGGAATAATTCTTCTATACTTTTATCCAATACTCTTGATAACTTAAGTGCCAATACAGTTGAAGGAACATATTTCGCAGCTTCCAAGGCATTGATTGTCTGTCTACTTACTCCGACTTTATTTGCTAACTGTTCTTGTGAATAATCTTTCATCAGTCGATTGATTTTAATATTATTCTTCATGCGCTAACCTCCTATTCATTTTAAAAACCTGGAACCGAAAAATAATAATATAAAGCAATAATATAATATTTGGACTTAAAAATGCCAAGCTTATATACCAACTACCATAAACAAACGCAATTAATAATACATTGAAAATAGCAAAAGAAATAATAGACCAGGACCAAGAATAAAGACGAATAGAATTAATCATTTCATCCTCATACTTATACTTCGTAAATGCAATAAAACTCAACCCTAAAAAGATCGATAAAAGCTGTAATGTTAGTGACATTTCTGTATTAATAATTTCAAAAGGACCATCATTTCCTCCTAAAACTGCAAAAGTAGAAAAAGATAATTCGAAAGGCATGATCTCTACCCCTTTTATTCTTGGATAATTAGTAATTAAAATACTATTTTCTTTTAGCATATATAATGCCGTTGGGATTAAAAACATGAGGACTAATCCTAATCCAATCCACCGGAAGTACCGGGGTAATAAAGGAATTTTTTTCATAATGATTTTAAGTTTTATATTGTTGGTACGACAAATGTAAAACTAATCATACATATTGACAAGTCTTTTTTACAAAATGTAAAAAATACTTGTCAATCTATTGTGTCTTTTATTGTGATGAATACTGGAGTGCTATTTTTTGTAATGGCTTAATATTCCTTTATCTAATGTTGCCCATATACCCGCTGGCATATTTGCCTTTTTAAGAGCTTCGTTCGTCCAAGTATTGCATGAGTAAAACATGCTGTAAGATCCTTTGGCTTCATAAAAAGCATCCGAATCACCATACTGTGCACTGGTATTAATTACAATTGGTTTATTTTCAGTATCATATTCCAACGATGATTTCACAAAATCAATAAGGGTCTGATATTGTACTGTATCAATCATATACTTGTAACAGAGCTCATTCTCCTCTACAGATTTATGATAGGTAATATGTAGTGCCGTTTCACCAATGCCAGTTGCTGCTACAAATGCTGTCGAAGCTTTTAGATCTTTCCATTCTGGGGTATTTAAATAAAAGCCCTTATCTCCCCATCCTATTCCCATGTAACTGTATGTGGTATCTTTTCCCTTATTATTACTTAATGGAAATAGATGCGTCCAATCCATCAGATTATTTTTAACAGGGAATACTAAATCTGTATGCACACCATTTGACATAATATATACCGTTATATCTTTTGGTAGTACAGAATTTTCTCTATGTGCACTTATTCGCGATAAGACACGTTCTGACAACCAATAAATAAATACAATTAGAATGAGTGTGATAAGAATATATAAGAGCACTTTTAATATTTTTTTCATGTTTATAAAATGGACTTGATCTTAGAATGATAATACCTTCTAATATTCAAACATAAAAAAAACCCGCAACAAATATTGCGGGTTTAGAAAATACTACGATAATATTTTAAAATAATTTCTCTGGATATGCACCATCTGCAATCAATTTTAGGATTGATGCCTGCACAATTTCCTTATCTTCTTTATAAGTAACACCGAACCATTTTGATGAGGTTGGGATAACTTTAAAATCTGCTTGCTTTGTTTGCACGAAATAATCTGCAACAGAAGGAATGAAGAATTCAGATTTAGGATCTTCCGAATTTTTCTCAACAAAATCTCTAAACATGCCTTCAGCCACTTCAAATACTTTTGGAGTAAAGCCCCAGAAATTCATAGATACACGACTTTCCGGATCCAACTCTGTTATTACATCACCTTCTTCGAAAACTATTTTTTTCTCGCCTTCAATTTCTTTATAGTAGATTTTAGTACGTTCCGTAACACTTTCCATATGTCCTGAAGGACTTACTACACATACCCCTCTAGATACATAACCATAATCAGATAACGTATTACCAACTTGAAATCCCATCAAAGCCATTTGGTCATCTGATACTTCAGTTGTTAAGAACTTAGCCATTTTTTCGTAAGAATCCGTACCGTAAAAATCATCTGCATTAATCACACAGAAAGGTCCATCAACGTGATTTTTTGCACTCATTACAGCGTGTGCAGTACCCCAAGGTTTAGCACGCTCTATTTCACGGTCAATACCATACTTCTTTAAATCAAAATCTTGGAAAGCGTAATCTACTTCGATTTTTCCTTTTAACTTTTCGTCAAAGACTTCTTTCATTTTATCTAAAAATTCTTCACGAATTATAAATACTACTTTGCCAAATCCAGCATTAATAGCATCATAGATAGAATAATCAATAATAGTTTCGCCGTGAGGCCCAAAAGCATCAATCTGTTTCAATGATCCGTAACGGCTAGCCATACCTGCTGCCAAAATTAATAAAGTTGGTTTACTCATATCCAATTTCTAGGTCGTTTCTAGTTTAAATTTGTGCAAATATATAAATATTAGATTACTTTTTCTTAAAGAATGCTGTTAACAAACCACTTGCCAGTTTCCCCAACAACTTTACCCCTTCTCTTGCAAGTGTGGTCGTCGCTGTTTTCTGAGCGGCTTCTAGTGGTGTTTGTCTTCTCGAACTGCTCTTAGCAAGCTTAGCCTCTTCTTTTTCTCGATCTTGCTGTATCTGCTGATCATTTGCCACTTTCATTCTTTCATCAACAATCTCAGCTGCAGAGCGATTTTCCTCACGTTGTTGATATTTCAAATACAAATCAGATTGCTTGACAAGCTGATCGTAAGTTGTTGCATCTGCAGGTCCCATGACAGCTCTTGCTGGTACCAGATGTGTAGCAACAACTTCTGTAGGAATTCCTTTATCATTCAGCACTGTAATGAGTGCCTGCCCTGTTCCTAAGGATGTTAATATTTGATCGATTGCATAAAAATCTGATTTAGGGTATGTTTTGACAGTTTTTCTTAAATTTTCAGCATCATTCGGAGTAAAAGCACGTAAAGCATGCTGTACGCGATTCCCCAACTGTGCCAACACAGACTCGGGAATATCTGTTGGTGACTGAGTACAAAAGAATACGCCTATACCTTTTGATCGAATCAATCTAACGATCTGCTCTACCTGCGTCAGAAATGCTTTAGAAGCATCTTTAAATAGTAGATGAGCTTCATCAAAGAAAAATACCAACTTTGGTTTATCCAAATCGCCTACTTCTGGTAAATTTTTAAACAACTGGGCTAATATACTTAATAGAAATGTTGAAAATAACACCGGTTGATCCTGAACATCCGAAATATTCAATAAACTAATGACACCTCTGCCATCTACTTTTTGAAATAAATCTTGGATATCAAATTCCTTCTCTCCAAATATATGAGCAACACCCTGTTGTTCTATAGCAACTATCTTACGTAAAATAGTTCCAGAACTGGATGTACTTATTTTACCATAATCATCTTTAATCTCCTCACTTCCTGGACCATCGGCGAGATAACTTAGTAACTTTTTAACATCATTAAAATCAACCAAAGGCATATTATGATCTTGTGCATATTTAAAGATTGCAGCTAACACTCCAGTTTGTGTATCATTCAGTTCTAAAATACGGGACAAAAGAATAGGACCAACATCAGATACTTTTATCCGCATTGTTGTTCCTTTATTACCTGTCAAAGAAAATAATTCGATGGGAAAACTCGCTGGTACAAACGGAACGCCCACAGCATCTCCACGATCTATAAGCGCTTGATTGGTTTGTCCTTCAACAGCTAAGCCCGATAAATCTCCCTTAACATCTAGCATAAACACGGGAACTCCTGCATCAGACAACTGTTCTGCAATTAATTGCAAAGTACGTGTTTTCCCAGTTCCGGTTGCTCCTGCAATTAAGCCATGTCGATTCATCATTTTTAAAGCCAGGTTAACTTTAGCCTCTGATAAAATATTACCGTCCAAAATACCTGCACCTAAATATATATAGGCTCCCTTTGGATTGTATGATGCTTTTACTTTTTCAATAAATAGTGTTTGATCTTCCATTACTTAATTTGCTAATTTTTAAAACCCAAACAGTTAACGCTTGAGAAATCTCTTCACTTTTTACATGTTATATTTCCTCTATTAAAGATAGAACGAAATATTGAGTCTTTGTAATTTTTTTGTCAGCATGGATTTTTTTTAAAAAAGTTCACAATTTTTTAACATGAAAAATGTATTTTTACATACTCTAAATAGGGGACAGATACAGTTTTGAAGAAAAATGTTTAATAAAAAAATTAGAAATATAGCCGCTTTATTATGTGCTTTAATCTTTTTCACAAAGATGAGCATATCAATAACACCTATATTTTCATCTTTATTAGATCAAAATACTATTCTTCAAATTGTGCTTCAATTAGAAATTGAGAACAACAATGGAGCACATAGTGATCATAATGAGTCCGGATCAAAGTTTTTTAATGCCAAAACTGAAGAATCTTACTTTTTAGCGATCATAACTGATAACCACGGAAAACAAAAGCACTACTTGAAAAATGAAAAAAGTATTCGTGCATTCCACCCATCTGTTCCTACGCCGCCTCCTAACTGCTAGGCTTCCTGTACATGCTTTAGCATGACCTCAACTTTGGTCAGATCTGACTAAAGGAAAATCTTATATAAAAAAAACAGGTAAAATTTTAGACAAAAACTAATGTTTGGAACTCGTATGTCTGCTTTTCTGAAACTATCGAAAAGAGACTTAAAATATGATGTACCCGCTAGTGTTGTGGTGTTTTTAGTAGCACTTCCACTATGTTTGGGTATTGCAATGGCTTCTGGTGCGCCATTGTTTGCAGGATTGTTAACTGGAGTAATTGGCGGTGTAGTCGTTTCTTCTATCAGTAAATCACCTTTAAGCGTCAGTGGTCCTGCAGCTGGTCTTACAGTTATCGTTTTGGGAGCCATTCAGAGTCTTGGAGCTTATGAAACGTTTTTATTAGCCGTAGTTATTGCTGGAATACTTCAGTTGATTCTAGGTATTGTAAAGGCGGGAATGATTGGTAATTATTTCCCATCCTCGGTTATTGTTGGAATGCTTGCTGCCATTGGGATTACCATAATATTAAAGCAAATTCCTTTGGCACTTGGTATGTTGGAAACACATGCTTTTGAGCTTGATAACGGCCATGGAATTGGCGCATTTACAGACACTTTGGTATCTTCAATTGGCCCTGGGGCTTTGATTATCTGTATCTTATCACTGATTGTTTTAATTTATTGGCCAAGCATACCGAAACTGAAAAGCATTCCTGCTCCACTAATCGTAGTGGCTTTAGGTATCGGATTATCATTTGCCTTTAATGGAACAGCATTTCAATTAGCAGAGTCACAGTTTGTACTTGTACCTATTGTTAATTCCTTTGCGGAATTTACAGGGCTGTTTACGCTTCCCGATTTCACACAGATCATCAATAAAGAAGTTTGGATTGTCGCTTTCACCATTGCGATCATAGCCAGTTTAGAAACACTATTGAGTATTGAAGCGGTCGATAAAATTGATCCATTTAAAAGAAATACGCCAACCAATCGGGAGCTGATTGCACAAGGAGTTGGTAACATAACAAGTGGTCTATTGGGTGGTTTACCAATGACGTCAGTTATTGTACGTTCATCAGCGAATGTAAATGCTGGAGGAAGAACAAGACAATCTGCCTTACTTCATGGTATGTGGTTATTACTAGCGATTCTGATCATACCTAACGTATTAAATTTTATCCCACTATCTTGTTTAGCTGCTATTTTATTGCAAACTGGCTATAAGCTAGCGAAACCAGCTTTATTTACATCTATGTATAAAAAAGGACTTGACCAGTTTATTCCTTTCTTTGCAACAATTGTGGCAATTGTATTGACAGACTTATTAATGGGTGTAGGTATTGGTCTTGTGGTAGCCACTTTTTATATTTTAAAAGCTAATATGCAGAATGCTTTCAAATTTGATATCGTCAAACAAAATGATTACGACAAAGCTGTAATCACTTTAGCGGAAGAAGTATCTTTTTTAAACAAAGCTCCTATTCAACAAAAGCTTTATAGTCTTCCAAAATCTGTTGGCCTTATTGTTATTAACGGTACAGGTAGTAAATTCATTGATAAAGATGTTATCGAGGTCATTAAAGATTTTGAACAGAATGCCCTGACCAAAGGAAAGCGCATTGAATTGACAGATATTGAATACAAGAAAAAATAATAAAATAAAAACAATTAATTAACGAGATTTGTATCCTATAAGGGATAAAACATACAGCACATGACTGAATGAACTGTATTAATATATATATATAAAATGGAAAAAGATTTAGAAATAGGATTTAAAAAAATTTTACAAGGAAATCGTGAGTGGATGGACTTTGTTAAGAATGATACGACTGGTCGTTTTCAACAATTAGCAAAAGGTCAAAATCCAGAAATTTTATGGATTGGTTGCGCTGATAGTCGTGTTCCTGCAAATGAAATTACAGGTACTAAACCTGGAGAAGTATTTGTACACCGTAATATCGCAAACATGTGTGTGCATTCGGACATGAGCATGTTATCAGTACTCGATTATGCTGTAAATGTATTAAAAGTAAAGCAGATTATTATTGCTGGTCACTATGGCTGTGGTGGTGTAGCGGCATCATTAAGCCGTAATCAATTTGGAATTATTGATAACTGGTTATGTCACATCAAAGATGTTTATCGTTTACATGCAGCAGAAATAGATGCAATTGATGAACATGATAAAAAAGTTGATCGTTTAATTGAGTTAAATGTGCAAGAACAGGTATTTAACTTATGTACAACTTCTATTATCCAAAATGCTTGGAAAGATAGAAACGATCTAGCTGTTCATGGAATGGTCATCAACATTGGAACAGGTGAATTAACAGATCTTGATTGTACGTTCACGAGTAACGAAGATCTTGGAGATGTATTCTCTTATAGATAGCATATAAAAGGATCGGGCAACCGATCCTTTTACTATTAAAAACAGTTCTTTACCCCCTCTCTTCTCTCCGTTACAACTCACTCATTTTTCTTTCGAAACAACTTACTTTAAAATGTAAGAACTACTACGGATAATTCGAAGTAATACTTAACTTTGTATTATGATAAACGAGGAGAAATCATTAAATTTTATTGAAGAAATTATCGAAGCAGATCTTCGTAATGGGACCCATGATGGGCGTGTATTGACACGTTTCCCTCCCGAGCCTAACGGCTATCTTCACATCGGTCATGCAAAATCTATTTGCCTAAACTTCGGTTTAGGGCAAAAATACAATGGCCAGACCAACTTACGTTTTGACGATACTAACCCCGTGACAGAAGATACGGAGTACGTTGAAAGTATTAAAAACGACATTCAATGGCTTGGCTTCAACTGGGCACAGGAATTATATACTTCTGATTATTTTGACACCCTTTATCAATATGCTGTAGACCTCATCAAAAAAGATTTGGCTTATGTAGATGATAGTACTGCCGAAGAAATTGCAGCAGCCAAAGGTACGCCAACTGAACCTGGAGTTCCAACTCCTAATCGCAGTCGTAGCATTGAAGAGAATTTGGTTCTTTTTCAAGAAATGAAAGATGGTAAATATCAAGATGGTGAAAAAGTGTTACGTGCTAAGATAGATCTTGCAAATCCAAATATGCACTTACGTGATCCGTTGTTATACCGCATCAAACACGCTCATCACCACCGAACTGGAAATAAATGGTGTATTTATCCCATGTACGATTTTGCACATGGACAATCCGATTCTATCGAAAAAATCACACATTCTATCTGTACGTTAGAATTTATTCCACATCGTGCATTGTACGACTGGTGTATTGAAAAACTAGAAATCTATCCTTCAAAGCAATATGAATTTGCGCGTTTAAACATGACCTACACCGTTATGAGTAAGCGTAAGCTTTTACAATTGGTAAATGATAAATTTGTAGAAAGTTGGGATGATCCACGTATGCCTACTATTTCAGGTTTACGCAGAAGAGGTTATACTCCAGCAAGTATCCGTACTTTCTGTGATAAGATCGGCGTCGCTAAACGCGAAAACATGATTGATGTGAGTCTGTTGGAATTCTGTATTCGTGAGGATCTGAATAAAACAGCATGGAGAAGAATGGCTGTGCTAGACCCTATTAAATTAGTGATCACAAACCTTCCTTCTGACCACATTGAAGAACTACATGGTGAAAACAACCCAGAAGTTGAGGGTGGTGAAGGTTCTCGTATGATTCCTTTTTCAAATGAATTATGGATTGAACGTGATGACTTTATGGAAGATGCTCCAAAGAAATTTTTCCGTTTAGGTCCTGGCCTTTCTGTGCGTCTAAAAAATGCATATATAGTAACCTGTCATGATTTCGTTAAAGATGCAAATGGTCAAGTAACAGAAGTACACTGTACTTATGTGCCCAATTCAAAATCTGGCGAAGATACTTCAGGAATGAAAGTTAAAGGAACTATTCACTGGGTTTCTGTGCCACATGCTAAAGAACCAGAAATCAGATTGTACGATCGTTTATTTAACGACGAGAATCCTGCTGCTTCAGAAAACTTCAAAGAATCGATTAATCCAGATAGTTTAAAAATCAGCAAAGCATTTATTGAACCTGATTTGTTAAATGCAATCCCTGGAAAAGGTTATCAGTTTATCCGTTTAGGGTATTTCACTTTAGATACATCTTCTAAACCAGATCACTTGGTTTTCAACCGTACGGTCGGACTAAAAGACTCTTGGGCCAAGGAAGTTAAAAAAGGATAATATTAATATTAACAAAAAAGGGAAGCAGCTGCTTCCCTTTTTTTAATATATCATTCTGATAGATACATCTTTTTATATTTATTGCTCAGCTCAGCAATATATGCATATCGGTCCTTTTCTTTTGTATTAGAAAGTATACGTTCATATAGATCGACCGAGTCAAGAGCCATCCTTATATTTTGAACTTCCAACCCGTTTTCAGGTTTGTCAATAGCTAGTTGTTGATAATAATCCATATGCTCTGTTAAAAATTTCATATTACGATCAACCAGCTGGTTTGCAAATTTTATTTCTCCAGTTTTATAAAGCGTATCAATAACATCCCCATAACTCGTCACATCAGACATGCTATATAGTCTTTGGGGTAATTCATTAAATGCTTTTACTGCCACTTGTCTTGCTTTTTCGGTCTCCCCTTTTGCCAACAGGGTTCGCGCTGCTTTCCCGAAAATCTCCTCTGCATACATACCTGCAAAACGGAAGGAATCCGTATCAAGGTAAGTTGCTTGATGTATGTTTCCCCAAGCGTATTTATCAACAATATTTTTATATAATTTATCGACATTAATTAGAGACTCCCCTTTTTCAAGCTTTGCTTCTATAGGCATCAACCGTTTGGCAAACCCTTCATTAACCATGTATTTATCCAATCCCATCAAACTTTCAGCGGGTACCATTCCTGAAAAATAAATTGGTCTTTTCCAATTATTATTCACAAGAACAGACATCAAGCCTAGATCTGCGCGGGTGACGTAATCATTACCAAAAGTCCACTCCATTTGTTTTGGGATCTCACTTTCCCATTCTTGAGGTACGACTTTATTTCTAATGACATCTTCCTTATTCACGGCAAGCTTCAAGCTTTTTGTTGGCAGAAAGTTTTCATATTGTCCGTCTCTCATTTGAAGTTTGTTATCATTACTATCTGATAATAAAAAATCCAACAACAAGTTTATATCTGTAGATCCTGCTAAATTCAGATCATGGTAAGGCAAAGATTCTCGAAGGCCTTTTGCCACCTTTTCATTCGGTATCGTGATCGGCAATCCTGCGGCCTGATAGGTACCATTTTTCACCTGGCGGAAATACCAGTCAGAAGTCAAATAACTGATCACCACTATTCTAACATCCCGCCGAACACCTTCTACTTCTTGTAAATACCATAGCGGAAAAGTATCATGATCACCGTAAGTAAACAGGATCGCATTGGGAGCACAGGTTTCTAAATAATTTTTCGCCATATCCCGAGCTAACGATTTCTCCGATCGATTATGATCATCCCAATTTTGACTAATAAGAATCAATGGGCCAGCTAGGAGACATAATGATGTAGCAAGCAGATTTGCATTTCTTTCATTAATATATTTTTTAAAAAATTCAGAAATAGCAAATACACCTAATCCAATCCAGATTGCGAAAGCATAAAATGATCCTGCATAAGCATAATCACGTTCACGTGGTTGCAAAGGAGATTGATTTAAATAGATAACGATGGCCAATCCTGTAAACATAAATAAGAGACTAACAACAGTTGCATCTTTCTTGTTACGTTTAAAATGCCATAGTGCACCTGCGAATCCAATTATTAGCGGAAGGAAAAAATAGGTATTCCGAGATGGATTATGGATCATTTCATCCGATAATTTAGATTGTCCACCTACATGTAAATTGTCGATAGCCTTAATCCCTGATAACCAATTCCCTTCTGTTAAAGAACCGTGTCCCTGCTGATCATTTTGCCTTCCAACAAAGTTCCACAGGAAATAACGTGCATACATATGCCCCACTTGATAGTTAAAGAAGAATTTCAAGTTGTCAGCAAAATTTGCTTTTCTTCCTTCTTCAATACCTAAATAACCTTTATAAAAATATTGATGATAGGGTTTTTGACTGTAAATCCTTGGGAAAATGGTTTCTCTATCAAATTGATAACTTGCGGCTCTTTTTATTGAAGTATACTGGTGGTTGTCTTTTCTATAATCAATACGTTCATTGATACCTATGGGATTTGCATCAAAATATTGCCCTTTTATGAGTGGCTCTGATTCATACTGTTCTCTACTTAAATAACCCAAGAAAGAAAATACGTTTTCAGGATCATTATTATTTAAGGAAGGGTTAGCATTAGCCCTTAGCAATACCATAGTGAAAGAGCTATATCCTAATAAAATAAAACAAGTTGCCAAAATCGCTGTATTCAAAATAACTTTTCCTTTTCTTATGGAGTAATATATGCCATAAACTAATGCCGATAAGATCATTATGATAAAAACGAATATGCCCGAGCCAAATCCTAATCCAAGTGTATTGACAAAAAACAAATCAAACTTGGCAGCAAATTTAATAAGGTACTGGATTATTCCCCACAGAATAATGGCCAATATTCCTAGTCCAATAAACAATGCTTTACTAATTCCCCAAAACGTTGTACGATCAGTTTTCTTAAAATAAATAATAAGTGCTATCGCTGGAATAACTAATAGATTCAATAAATGAACTCCTATTGAAAGTCCAATAATATAAGCGATGACAATAAGCCAACGATCTGCATGCGGTTTATTTGCACGGGCTTCCCATTTTAGAATTGCCCAGAATACGACTGCTGTACATAAGGATGACATCGCATAAACTTCAGATTCTACTGCTGAATACCAGAATGTATCGGAGAAACTGTAAGCTAAAGCTCCCACCATGCCTGCTCCCATTATTTTAATCAGATGATTTTTATCATTGGATTGATGATCAGATTGGATAATTTTTCTTGCTAATGCTGTTATGGTCCAAAACAAAAACATAACTGTCAAACCACTGCATATAGCAGAACCCACATTCATCCAAAATGCAATCTGAGCTAAATTTCCTAAAGCAAAATTTGAAAATATATTCTGCAACATTAGAAACAAAGGTGCTCCAGGCTGATGAACAATCTGAAGTTTATATGCTGATGCAATAAATTCACCAGTATCCCACCAGCTTGTTGTTCGCTCTGCTGTGATAATGAAAACGGATGTTGCTATGATGGCACATAGCCAACCTAACACGTTGTTTACTTTCTTATAATCCATGAATGATTCAGGTTTAATTGATTATTTGATAAATCAAATTAATTTTCAATTAAATATAATAAAAAGAGATTTCATTTGAGGGTGATTAACTTTTTTTAACAAAAATCGAAACGCATAAAAAAGCCTGCTATAATGTGATAGCAGGCTTTTTTATGCGATATAAGTCTTAGAATAACTTTTCTACAATACTTTTAGTCGGTCCAGGATTACTCATGGTATAAAAATGTAAAACTGGCGCACCAAAGTCAATTAATTCTTTACATTGTTGTACCAACCACTCTTCTCCGACTTGTCTCACGTCTGCATTATTTTTACATCCGGATACTGCTTCACTCAATTCCTCTGGAATATCCAAATGAAAAATTTTCGGAAGCGTAATCAGTTGTTTTTTTGTTGTCAATGGTTTTAAACCTGGTATAATTGGAATATGAATATCATTTTCCCTGCACTTATTGACAAACTCTTTATATTTTTCAACATTAAAGAACATTTGTGTAACAATAAACTCAGCCCCCATCTCAACCTTCTTTTTTAACCATTTAAAATCGGTATTAAAATTTGGCGCTTCGAAGTGTTTTTCAGGATATCCTGCAACGCCAATACAAAAGTTGGTCTTTTCTGAAATCGCAATATCCTCATGTAAGTACTGTCCTTGGTTCATATCGGCAACCTGCTGTAAAAGATCTGTTGCAAATGCATGACCACCTTCTGTTGGTATGAAATCAGGATCGCCTTTTCTTGCATCACCTCTCAATACGAGCACATTGTCAATACCCAAGAAGTTCAAATCTATCAAAGCATTTTCAGTTTCCTCTTTTGTGAAACCACCACAGATAAGATGTGGTACAGCATCCACTTTATACTTATTCATAATAGCGGCACAAATTGCAACAGTCCCTGGACGTTTACGATAAGCCACACGTTCTAATAAACCGCTCTCGTGCTTCTTATACATGTAGTCTTCTCTATGATAAGTCACATCGATAAAGGGAGGCTTGAATTCCATAAGTGCATCCATTGTTTTAAAAATACTTTGGATACCTTGCCCCTTAGCTGGTGGCAACAGTTCAAAAGAAAACAAAGTTTTTCCTTTGGCATTACTGATATGATCAACGATTTTCATTAATATTTTTTAAAGTGATTTTGGTTGGCTTACATCGAAATGCACAAGTGGACTTGTTTCAACTTATCTTTCCCAGCTCTGAGTTGGGGTAGAATGTAGCACCTTATAAAATAACAGGTTGCTAAGGCTTCATTGGGTCTATTCCCTCGGCCTTTCTCTATAAGCATCGGCTAATATCGGCAATAGAAATTTATAATCAAAATAATATTAAGGTCATGCCTAAAAAAATGCCCCAATAAAACGTTTATTAAAATGGAATTCTTTAAATAAAAAAGAGTTACTGCATATAACTACAGTAACTCCTTTTTATTAATCTGTATATCGTGAAGACTTTAAATCTCCTTATATAGCTCAACCAATCCATCTGGTAAATCAACCTCTAAAACTTTATCCTCTGCATCAATTCCTAGCATAAGATCGTCATTTAATGGGAACATCAATTCTTTTCCATTAAAGTCTACTGTTGCTATAAATTGCTGAGGCATTTCCTGTACATGTTTAATCTCTCCTAATTCTCCATGAACTTCATCAATCACCAAGTATCCAATTAAATCCGTATATCTAAAATCATCAGGATCACGTTCTGGCATTTTATCATTTGGAAGGTATATTTTCTTACGCACTAAAGGTTGTGCTTTATCAATATGATCGACGTCTTCTAAATTTAAATAGGCTGTACTATTTGATTGGTATTTGATATTGTCGACAAAGTAAGGCACTAATTTTTTATTCACTTCAGCAAATAAAACATCAAAGTCTAAATCTTGATAATCTTCAAATTCAAAAAAAAGCTGAAGCTCACCTTTTAATCCACGTGTTTTGCTAATATAACCGATGTAAAAACTTTCTTCTATGGTCATGTTCTAATTTGAAAGTGCAAATTTAAAAATATAAATATATAAATACAGTACTTCGTAGGTATAGCAACTACATTCTTAAAAAAAAGCCGGATCAAAATTGAACCGGCTTTCTTGATACTGTATGAAAGAAAAATTAACCTTCAGTTTCTTCTGCAGCAGGAGCTTCAGTTTCTTCAGCAGGAGTTTCTTCTACAACTGGCGCATTTTTAGCGGCAATAGCAGCAGCTTTTTCTTCTTTTTTCTTAGCTTCAGCAGCTAATGCAATTTTCTTAGCTTCAGCTTTAGTAGTTGCTAAACCGTCTTTTTTACCAGCAGTTCTTGCATCATTAGCTTCAGTCCAAGCTACAAATTTAGCTTCAGCAGCTGCTTCATCAAATGCACCTTTTTTAACACCGCCTAATAAGTGTTTTTTGTATAAAACACCTTTATCCGAAAGGATAGTACGAGCTGTGTCAGTAGGTTGTGCACCATTATTCATCCAATCCAAAGCTTTGTCAAAATCCAAAACGATAGTCGCTGGATTTGTGTTTGGGTTGTAAGAACCAATACGTTCGATGAATTTACCATCACGTGGAGCACGTGCATCTGCTACTACTAGGTGGTAAAAAGGACGTCCTTTTTTACCATGTCTTTGCAATCTGATTTTAGTTGCCATGTTTTTGTGTTATTTATGTATTCAACATATCCCCCGTGCTACATGCAAGAGGGGACGCAAAGATACAAAGGATTATTGGAAGTTAAAAACTAAAAATAGAAGTCAACTTCCACAGAATAAGAAAGATGACAAATAAGCGTCATTATATACCATTATGGCCAAATTATTTCATGCACACCGTCTTAGTCTTACAACGAAACAAATCATAGATGCCATCTGGATGATACAAATTTATATAGGGAATTAATTTGTAATTTTGCCTTATTTCTAAAGGCTCCGTACGCATTAGCAATTTTGTCTATTCAAATTAATAAGCGTATTTTCATCCTTCCAAATCAAATTGAATTCATGTCATCGATAGCGCCATTAAAAATATTAAAAGCCTCAGCTGGTTCAGGCAAAACATTCAGCTTAACTGTCCATTACCTGACTTTATTACTTTCAAAAGAAAACAGTTATCGTGAAATATTGGCCGTCACTTTTACTAATAAGGCGACCGCTGAGATGAAGGAAAGGATCTTATCTGTTCTAAAAGGATTAGCACAAGGTGACAAAAGCCGAAAAATCGATGATTATAGACGTTTATTGTTGACCCAATTTCCATATTGGAGTACGACTTCAATTCAAGAAAAAGCACATCGTGTTTATCGTAAAATCTTACATGATTATAGCCATTTTACCATCAGTACCATTGATGGTTTTTCGCAAAAAGTGATTCGAAGCTTTACTTACGAACTCAATTTAGATGCTGCTTACAAGATTGAAATGAATACAAGTAAGGTGCGGCAGGACCTTACTGTCATGTTAAATCAACTTCTGGATCAACGCCCTGATTTATTGGAATGGATTATTGAATATGCGGAAAAGAAAATTTTAAATAATGAAAACTGGAACTATCGTCGTGAATTAACCAATCTGGCGAATGAGATATTTTCTGAAAACTTTAAAGAGTTTGACAAACACCTCCTATCGCAAGATTCGGATAAAGTGTTCAATACCTTAAATAAAGAAATTGAAAACTTTACAAAAATATTCCTAGAAGCAGTTCATGAGGAAATAAAAAGTTTTGCACATACTTTTAAGGCATTAAATATGGATTCTGCTGACTTAAAAGGAAAAAGTAGAAATCCGATTTACTCGCTTTCTAATTCAAAGAACAACGTATTCAAACAAAGTACTTCTAAACTACAGGAGATCATTGGTAAATATGTAGAGCTCCTAGATAAGGAAGATGCATTTTTTGATAGCAAAAAAGAAGTTAATTACGGACTACAGCAGGCACTTTTACCTATCTTAAAAAATTTCAAAATATTACAGGATAAATTAAGTACTTATATCACATATGAGGCATTCCAAAAGAATTTCTACTACCTCCGTCTTTTAAAAGAAATGAGTGATTTGTTAGCGCAATGGCGAAAGGAAAATAATGCACAATTAATTTCCGATGCGCAGATCCAATTGAATAAGCTTGGGCTAGATCAACATGGCGATCCTACTTTTATTTGGGAAAAGATTGGGAATCGCTATCAATATTTCTTATTTGATGAGTTTCAGGACACTTCCCGCATTCAGTGGAAAAATTACAGTCCTTTATTGATTAATGCCCTTGGGAATGCATCGGGAGAATTATCCGAGCATTTAATCGTTGGTGATGTTAAACAAAGTATCTACCGTTGGAGAAATGGAGATTGGCGAATACTATTGGAACAGGCTGAAAAACAAGTAGCAGATGCCTTTCATATTTCAAACGAGCAGGAATTACAGGAACTTGTTGAGAATGGCTCGCTGGATGTAAACTATAGAAGTCTTCCAAATATTATTCATTTCAATAATTACCTATTTGAGACAGTACCTGATCATATCCAACAGTTACTTAATGAACATATTGCTACTAATCTTACTACGGAAGGACAAACATGGTGGCAGGAAATGGGATATGACCACATGATTAATAAAGCCTACGATGGTGCGTCACAAAAGGTTCCAGAAGCAAAGGTCTTAGATGAATCACAAAAGGGTTCTATTACCATCAAATATTTTGATGTAGAAAATAACGTGAGAAGAAACTCACAAGTTGAAAGTCTTACTGTATCTTCCTTATGTGAACAGATTGAAGAATGGATTACTTCGGGCAGATACCAAGCTAATCAAATCGGAATCCTTGTACGATCGAATAAACAGGCGCGATTGATTATCCACGAATTAATGAATTATAGAAATGAAAAACAGTTACATTTTGAAGTTATCTCTGGAGACGCACTGGCATTAGAGGCTAACGAAGGTATTCAGCTGTTGATCGAAACATTAAAAGCATTTGTTTTTAATACGGATAAGCACATTTTATATAAAGCTAAAATCACACATCTTTATCATATTATTCAAAAAGAGCAAAATTTCAATGCCGAAGTCTGGTTGAAATTTAAGGAAAATGATGTTCTTAATTTAAATGAGGACCTCCCTAAGGATCTGATTGAAAATTGGGAAAATTGGCAAAAATTACCCTTAGTTCACCTCGTTGAAAAACTTATAGAAGTTTATGGTTTAACCTCATTACACAACCCACATTTGCCTTATATTCTTGCATTCAAAGATATGATCGCTAATTTTTCTGCAAATGGGGAACGCGGAATTAACCAGTTCTTAACCTTTTGGGATGAAGATGGGGTGAAGGCGGTACTTCCTTCTTCGGGCAAAGTGGATGCCATTGAGGTAACCACTGTACATAAATCTAAAGGTTTAGCTTACGATGTCGTTATGATTCCTTTCTGCAGTTGGACACTAGATGGTATGACCAACGGAAACTTCTGGATAGATACGGAAGGTACAGCTCTTGAAATTATTGGAAAGGCGCCCATAAAATATACCTCTTCTTTAGGGCAATCAACACTCTATCAAAAATATTATGAAGAGATGGTTTTCAATTATATGGATGCCCTGAATACATTTTATGTGGCGACAACCCGAGCAATAGAACATCTTTATATATCGGCTCCTGCTTTTAAGCAAATCGTTGACAAAAAAACGGGAGAGATAATGGGAATGGATGTAAAAAATGATTTAATCAGTGATATTGTTTATCAAGTGCTTGACAGCAATAATGGAGCCTTTACACTTACGGACAACGAATTGCATATCGACCATGTTATTCGTAGAGAAAAAAGCACTAAGATTGAAGTTGGCAAAATTGCCTTACAGCAATACCCGATTTCAAAAGAATTGGATAAAGCCTTTGATAAATCATCACAACGCACTATCACCAGTATCCTGCTATTGGATAAAGCGTCCCAATATGGTGTAATGGCTCACGAAATTATGTCGATCATAACTTCTGAAGACGAAATTGATGGTATTATAAATCAATATATTTCTGAAGGAATATTCACACCTTCAGAAAAGTCAGCGATTTTACATGAAGTCAACCAAATTTGGCAACACCAACAGATCAATAAATGGTTAACTGGGAATTTCAAAATTTGGAATGAATCGGCTATTATTACTGCTAAAGGAGAAACATTACGTCCTGATAAAGTTTTCACAAGTGAAGAAGAGACAATCGTATTAGACTTTAAATTTACACAGAGCGAAGCGCTGTCACATCAGAAGCAAGTCAAACAATATGTCAAAACTTTGGAAGAATTGGGGTATAAAAATGTGAAAGGATTTTTATTTTACGCCAAGTCAAATGATTTAGTAGAGGTTATCATACAAGCAAAAAACTAAGAAATGAATCCATTTTTAAAAGACGTCGCTATCGATTTGAAAAATCGTTTTGGAGAAGATCTACACGAAACTGCTATAATATTCAATAATAAGAGACCGATTACGTACCTCAAACAACATCTAGCTGAGGTATATGGTCAAGCAATTTGGTCACCACAATTTTTTACCATTCAAGAATTTTTTCGTCTGTCCACTAACTTGTCTGAGGCTACACCTATTGCACAATTTTTTATTCTCTATCATTTACACAATGAACTCCTCGCCAAGGAAGGTCATGAAGCGGAGACCTTAGAAGAGTTTTACCCAATAGCAGAAACCATATTGAGTGATTTTTCACAGCTGGATTATGATCTTGTTGACATAGACGAAATCTTTATGGAATTGTTTGACAATACCCAAATTGATTTACAGTTTCAACATTTCACTGCAGAACAGCAGGATTTTATCCGTCAATTTTGGCAATCATTTTCCATAGCAGGTCATACTGCTGTACAAGAACGTTTTTTAAAGTTATGGCGACGTCTTCCGGTGCTATATCGGTCGTTTAAAGAAGAATTAAAAGTTAAAAAAATGACAAATATGCCGACCATCTACCGTGATATTGTGGATGGAAAAGCAAAAAACCAAACATTCCACCAACAGTATAAACAAATCATTTTTGTCGGCTTCAATGCTTTGAGCAAAGCAGAAGCTACTTTATTCAAAAAGTGGCAAGATGCAGGTTTGGCATTATTCTATTTTGATGCAGATGCTTACTATTTAGATGACAAACAACAAGAGGCAGGATTATTTATTCGTCGTAACATATTTGAAAGCGGATTGAAAAATGCATTAGTTGAAAGTTCAAATGTTATTGGCAATCGGTATTCAGATGTAAACCTTTATTCCGCAACCGGAAATGTATCGCAAACCAAATTATTGCATGATATTTTAGTAAATAATGAAAAGGAAGGCAAATCTTCTGCTATCTTATTGGCAGATGAATCTTTACTAGTATCGCTGTTACAAAGTCTTCCAGATGTGAAACCTAATATTACGACCGGTTTTCCTTTGACTCAATCTCCCATCTATGGCATTATAGAATTGTGGATGGAGGTACAACACCTCATCACACATCAGAAAAAAAATAAAATTCCATACACACTGATTGAGACATTTATCAATCACCCATTGACCAATGTGTCTAAAGAGGAAAAGTTGGACATTCAAAAGCTTATATCAGATAAACAGCTTTTCGAAGTAGAAATCAAAGAGCTTTCCTTCAAAAGTTCAAGTTTAGCACACTTCTTCCACCCCATTGTAAGGATAGAGGAAGCAATTGCTATATTGATTCATATCATTGATAATCTACTGCAAAATCTAGCGCAGGAAGATCGAATAAAACAGATTGACAGCAACTTATTGATTGAAGTAAGAAAGACGTTAAACCAGCTTAATTTAGGTCTAGAATCGCTTCAACCGCTAAGCCTACCATTTCAATTTGGACTAATCAGTAAAGCAATTGCAAATATCAATTCGGCAATCGAGGGTAATCCACTTGAAGGACTTCAGATCATGGGGCTTTTAGAAAGTCGTTGTCTCAATTTTGACCACGTTTATGTTTTAGGTGCAAATGAGGGTATATTGCCTAAAACATCTAGCTCTCCAACATTCATCCCCAATTCACTAAGACAGGCTTATGGATTACCGATTCTAGAGAACCAGGACGCGCTTTCCGCATATTTGTTCTATCGTCATTTTCAATACAGTACCGAGATCCACCTGCTCTATAATGGTATTGTTAGCGACAGTTCATCTGGAGAGGAAAGCCGCTTTATCAAACAGCTGGAGTTTGAAAGCAAGTTCAATTTTTTAAAACATAATCAACAGCAAAATATTACCTTTTTACCTGATCAAGATGAAGTTATCATTGACAAAAAAGGAAAAGTTTGGGATAAATTGCGCTCGGATTTCATTACTAATAAGAAAAAAATTTCTGCAACAGCGCTCACGACTTATTTACAATCTCCCCTGCAATTTTTCTTGAAATATGTAGCTGAGATTAAAGAACCTCCCAGTATCTCGCAAGAATTTGAAATGAACAATTTGGGTACTGTTATTCACAACGTGATGGAAAAAGTCTATCTCCCATTCAAAGGTGCAGCACAATTTGTACCTATAGGAAAATTAGAGCAATCATTACAGACAGTAGATGCTTTAATTATTGCCGAAATAATTGAATTATATCAATTGGAAGGCACGGGGCTAAATTCGCTAAATAGTCTTCAGCGGATCATGCATAAGATTTCTTCTGAATATGTCAGGTTACTGGTTCAACATGACATCGATCACTTTATTGGCATCAAAATCATTGAATTGGAAAATGATGAAGACTATATCATGGATTTTCCTATCGAGGTTGAAGGGAAAGAGGAAAATGTACGTATATACGGTATTATTGACCGCGTGGACGAAGTGCTATTAAAAGATAAAACAGTCAAAATACGTATTGTTGATTATAAAACAGGCGCGGACGAAGTCAATTTTAAGTCATTGGATAAAGTGTTTATCAAAAACACGGAGAATAAAGCATTGGTGCAAACTTTATTTTATACGTATGTCTATGAGCAGGTAACAGGACGTATCGGAATAGAACCTAATCTGTATGTTGCTCGAAAAATGAGGGAAGAAGGAACTTTATTTTACGCCAAATCAGAAGTGTTAGAAACAGTATATCTTGCAGAAGTGAAAAAAGAATTTATTTCCTTTCTAAAAGCTACTTTGGAAGAGATCTTCAATCCAGAAATTCCTTTTAGACATGATCCAAAAGCAAAAATATACGATTCGGATCCTTATACTTTATTTTACAAAAACGCTATCGACGAAGAAGACGAAGAATAAATGCAATATCATAAAAAGAGCTCCACCCTTTTGTGTCGGATGGAGCTCTTTTTATCAATTAAAATATACTATTTTAATTTTTTAATCGCTTTTTGCGCTCGTTTTATTGCCATTTCTATCTTATAATCCAACCATTTCTTTTTAAAGATCCTACGCATAGCATCATCAAAATAACGGGTGATGAACAAATTGCGGGCACCAATTAACTTTTCAGAGAATGTATTTGCTAAAGCCCGAACTGAGATGGAATAACCTTCCGTATCATATTGGATATAATGCCACCACCCTGCCGGCATATATAACGTATCTCCAGGATTTATAACCGCTTCATAGCCTTTTATAAATTGTAATCCAGGATATTCAGCTTCAGTACTGTATTTAGGATTGGCTATACTATGAAAATTATAGGGTAATTTGTACAATAAATCAGATTGATCATTTGGAAATAACCAGATCCGCTTAGATCCTTGAAACTGGGAAATAAACACATGTGACATATCAATATCAAAGTGATTTCTTGTTGACGACCCTTCTCCACCAAAAAATAAGTAAGGTAACCATTGAATCACTTTACCACCGGTCACATCGTTATAAATAACATCCTTTTTTAGTTCTGGTCTAATCTTCAGCAGATTAAAAAGGAACAACCGTAGCTCGGTAGGTTCTGCACTTATTTTATCTAAGTATTCTGCCAAAGTCATTTTCCCAACAGGAGGACTTGCAGCATGATTTTGAGAATTTTCTTCACGCCCATACACATCTACTTGCTCTTGACCTGCAATTTCCTTGAAATAATCGTAACTCCATTTATCCCAACATGCACTATCCTTACTTATAAAGTCTTTAATAATTACAGGCTGACCTTTTTTTAAGTAATCTTTTACAAATTCTTTTGGAGTTATTCCTGAGATACTATCAACTGGTTTTAATTTCACAAGCTATCTGTTTTTACAACTACTACAAACTTAAAAAAAATATTTCTACTTAAACTTATGCCATGATTAAAAACAATCACTCCTGCTAAAGTACTAATTTAGCTCACAAGTTAGTAGAAATATTCTAAATAACTAAATGACACTTGTCATTTAATTTTATATTATCATCTTAATATTACTGAATAAAAACATATAGAGAAGTACAAATAACTTTTCAGTATTCAATCAAACTTCGTCTTAAGCCTTATTTCGATCATCATCTCAAATTGAGATAATAATATTTTTATTTATTTACCATTTTTATATATTCCTCAACCGCCATTGTCATACTAGGTGCCTTTGGTGTTGGTGCAGGAATATCTAAAACTAAGCCATGCTCAAGTAATGCTTGTTGTGTGCTTCCACCAAATGCAGCAATTCTGGTTTGATTTTGTTTAAAATCTGGAAAATTCTCATACAGAGATTGCACACTAGAAGGACTAAAGAATACGATGACATCATAAAAAACATCCTTCAGATCAGATAAATCACTTACCACTGTTTTAAAAAGAACAGCAGGTGTAAATTTATAGCCATTTTCTTTCAACCACTTACTTGTCTCTTCATTTGCGACATCTGAACAAGGAAATAAGAAATTTTCGTCTTTATGCTTCTTAAGAACGTCTTCTAAATCTTTAGCTGTTTGCTTTCCAAAGAAAATTTTACGCTTACGATACTGAATATACTTTTGAAGGTACAAAGCTATCGTTTCAGAAATACAGAAATATTTCAACTCAGAAGACACTTCAAAACGCATTTCTTCACAGACTCTAAAGAAATGATCTACAGCATTTCTGCTTGTAAAAATAACAGCCGTAAAATCAGCAAGATTAACTTTATCTTTTCTTACATCACGTGCTGGAACACCCTCTACGTGGATGAAACCTCTAAAATCAAGTTTTAAATTATACTTCAGTGCTAATGCAGCATATGGTGACTTATCATTTTCAGGCTTTGGCAAGGTTACCAATATACTTTTTACCTTTTTCGCTCTTTCTACGTCGGAAGTTTGCATATTATCATTTAATTAGCTTAGTAGTCGCACCAATATTAAAATAGGTGCTATTTCTAGGCAACAAAGATACAAAATTAAATAAAAAACTGAAAACTGCTGTTGAGAGACAACATTTAGCGCTGTCCGTAAAAAACGATAAGAAAACAGCAGTATACCGATGATTAACGTGAAACTGAAGATATAAGACAGATATTCTAAAGGTACAAGACTTACTACAAGCACTACTGGCAGTAAAAATAACAATGAATTAAAGTAAATTAAATATAAGATTGTAACATATTCTTTCACTAATCGCTGTATTTCAAAAACAAACGCTATAAACCTTATAAATCCTATTTTTAAAGCAAATATTATTGCTATGATCGCTGATATTTTTAAATAATTGGTAAAAGATAAGAAGTCAAATCGTTGTAGGATGTATGCATAAAATATACAGACAAATAAGCTTAGTGCTAAAGAAAACAGTAGGTATAAAAAGATAAACGGCCAAGAGGTTAATATGGTATCTTCTTTACTTACTTGTACAATAATTCGTTCATTAAAATATGCAGATACAATTAATTTTACATCTGAAGAGAAGAAAAACCGAACTATTGCAAATGCTAAAAAAAGAAATAGACTTGTAAATAATACCCACCTTTTCCGTTCATATTTTAATATGCCAACATGTACTTTATCTTTACCTTTTAGATCACTTGTTTTAAAATATTGTGTAACAGCATATGAGTTCAAATTATGAAGAATAATTTCATCGCCAACAATTTCTACGATATTATAGGGCCGTATTAAAGATGGATGGAGCAATTCCTGTCCTTTTGGAACTTGTTTCACAGCCAAAGTATCTGAGATCGCTACAGAATCAATGGAAATCTTGCTTATCGAATCAACAGTCTCCTGTCCTTTTGCATTATGGGCAAAAGATAAAAAAATGAAAAAAATAAACTGAATAATGTAGCTTAACTTCACCTGCATCGCTTTGAAACTCTTTAGAGTTGTAAAGTTATGATAAAAATTGGCTTAGAAAAAAAACATTACAAACGCTTTTCTTAACTTCAACCAAAATTAAAAACGAACAGATGTCAACAACAAGATGTTTATGGTGCGGGAACGACCCGCTGTATATGGAGTATCATGATTTGGAATGGGGTAAACAGGTTAAGGATGACAAAACCCTTTTTGAATTTATGATTTTGGAATCTGCCCAAGCTGGATTAAGCTGGATTACCATATTGAAAAGAAGGCCCCACTACAAGGAGGCATTCGCAGATTTTGATGTACAAGCTGTGGCAAAGTTCACTCCTGAAGATGTAGAGCACATTTTAACAAATACGGGAGTTGTCCGCCATCGTCGGAAAATTGAAACATCAATAACAAACGCCCAAATTTTTATCAAAATTCAAGAAGAGTTTGGTAGCTTCTATGAATATCTCTATCAATTTATGCCCAATCGGGAGCGGATTGAAAACAACATCCTAACACAAAAGGACACCGTAGTTACGTCCTTAGAATCTGATTTAATTTCTAAAGATCTAAAAAAAAGAGGTGTTAAGTTTTTTGGATCTACCATTTGCTATGCCTATATGCAGGCTGTAGGGATGGTCAACGATCACCTTAATTCTTGTACTTTCAGAAACTAAATAACAATATTTTTATAAATATGTGGGATATTTCGTCCCAAACCATTGTAATCCATACCGTAGCCAACAACAAACTCTTTTTCAATCTCAAAGCCTACATACTGAATGTTTTCAAAATCATTTTGTAAACATTCAGGCTTTAACAATAGCGTACATACCACTACACTGGATGGCGACTGCTTTTCGATGGAGGCTATGGTATGCTTTAGTGAATTACCTGACTCTACTATATCCTCTACAATAATAACATCCCTTCCTTTAAGATCTATACCCAAACCTATAAGCTCACTCATTTCCCCCTGGCTGGTACCCTGATAAGAAGATAGTTTTACAAAAGACATTTCACAAGGAATTACAACCTGCTTCAAAAGGTCGCTCATAAACATGAAACAGCCATTTAAGACACCAATAAATACTGGATTTTTATCTTCATAACGATGATTAATATCAACGCCAATCAAACGTATCCGTTTTTGAATCTGATTTTCATCAATCATCAATTCAAAGTGCAATTCATCTATCTGTATCTGTTTCATTTATTTTTCTTCTTTATTTCGCCCTAATAATTTATCAAAAAGAGATCGCTTGTGGGCTTCCGTTGTCTCATCTAAGTTTAGAAAATTATCTTCTCCCTCTTCTAGATCCAATGTATCTGTTTGTACTGAATCAACAAATGCAGGTCTTGCCGATCGAAGATGTGGCACCAACTCGACTTGATAAAAACCATAATTAGACACCGTAGAGTCTACTCCAATCTGCTTTGTCTTAACCATGATGTTGCCATAGGTATTAAAATAGCGGATCATATTTGACTTCAGATGGCCTGTCCAGTCAAAAGAATATAAACCCGTCTTAGGTCGAGGTACAATACTAGACAAAAAGATACTTTCACCTAAATTTAAATCTGCAGGTTTTTTACCAAAGTAATAACGAGATGCTTCTGTAATCCCATAAACATTATTCCCCCACTCTATGACATTCAAATACACTTCATAAAGTCGTTTCTTACTGACTTGTTTAGAAGACTCCATCAACCAGACTAAAATAATCTCTTCTACCTTTCTTACTACCGTTTTATTACGGTTCAAAAACACGTTTTTCACAAGTTGCATCGAAATTGTGCTTGCTCCACGTTTAAATTTTTTCTCCTTTAAATTTGTAGCAATTGATAAACGAAAAGCCTCTTCTTGAAAACCGTTATGAGAAAAAAAGAATGGATCTTCCGTATTGATTAAGGATATCTGCATATACCTTGAAATCTGATCTAAAGGTGTAAAATCTTTATTCTGAGGACCAAGTACTATCGTTCTCATGGGCTCTCCTTTCTCATAGGCAATGTAGGTAAATGCTGTATTTAATTCTTGAATATTAGCATTACCCCATTTTTCTATTTTTAAATCTTTATCATCCATTTTAGATGTAAAGATCACTTCATTCGGTTTCTTAAAGTTCAATGCAAAATTTAAATCATATTGCATATGTCCGGAAACACGTATACCTTCTAAAGAATGAAATAACCCTTGAGGTATGGCATCAAAAAACTTTTGAGCCTCAATTCGATCGGTATGAATGGCCAGTTCTAATTGTTTATCAGGCTTATGTACATATTTTACATAAGGACTAAATTCAAACTCTTTAACCTTAACCTTACTTTCCTTATCAATTTCAACAGATGTTTTTCCAATATTAAGAATGCCACTCATTAAACCTTCAGGAAAAAGAACATCTTTATCTGAAATACGCCAATGATTCAATTTCAAATTCTCAAAACCCCATTCACCAGATAGCGACAATAACTCTTTATTTTTACGATCGACCTTATTTAAACGAAATGTCAACGCATCAAAACTTGCTCTTAAACCAAATTTTCGTCGTAACAATGGTAACTCTACATCTTTTGCATCAGAAAACAACCGGAGATACATTTCCTTCCCATCAGGATTGACAGTGCCCTCTAGATTCCAGACGGCTTCATGATCATTCAACAGGAATTTTGTTTTAAGATCTCCACCTGAGATTTCTGCCTCAGGAATTGAGATACGCTGTGAAGTGCTATCATCTTGATAGGATATTTCGAAATTCTGTAAATCCATATCCTTTGGAATTTTAAAGAATACGCTCTTTAGCATACGATCGGCCAGTTCTGCAAAATTAGTTTCAGCTTTATCATTAGCTGTGCTATCTCTATTTTTTTTCTTGAATAGGAAATCGTAATTACTTGTCGAATCTTTCTTGATCAAAGTGACCGCACTATTGTTCATTAAGATCTGACCTAATTTGACATCACCGAATAGTAATGGAAATATTCGAATAGATACAGTCAGATCCTGAATATGGGCCAATTGCTCTTTACCTTTAGGTTGCAAAATAATATTCTGAAACTGAACAGCTGATAGGCCTTTAAAAGAATAATATTGGATTTTAAGGTCCAAGTCATACTTGGTCGCAAGTTTTTCTTTTGCCTTGTTAATTGCAGACAACAAGATACCGTCTCTTTTTTGATATGCGAATACACCTCCTGCTACTATAAATATAGAAATAACTCCTAATACAATGTACAAGATTCGCATTTTCTTGGAGCGAAGAAGGGTCTTAAGATTATTGGACATATTATAACAACGTATGACACTCGATTTTGAATACTCAAATGTAAAAATTAAATCTTAATATCATTAAAAACATCTTTATGACAAGTTTTAATTTATCATTCAGTAAATTTGTAGTTTAATATACATGCATCCATATATCAGATGATAACCAAAGAACAAGTACTAGAAGCATTATCATATGTCGAAGAGCCAGATTTGAAAAAAGATTTGGTTACGCTCAATATGATTCAGAATATTGTGATTGAAGATCAAAAAGTATCTTTCGAAGTTGTTTTAACAACTCCAGCATGCCCACTTAAGGATCATATAGAACATGCTTGTCGCAATGCTATTGCGCATTTTATTGACAAGAATATTGCAGTAGATGTTCACATGACCTCACGTGTCTTAGGTAAAGAAGGAAATCAACTTTTAGGAATTAAAAACATCATCCTTGTTTCTTCGGGAAAAGGTGGTGTGGGTAAATCGACTGTTGCTGCAAACCTAGCCTTATCATTACATGCTAAAGGTGCAAAAACAGGACTTTTAGATGCCGATATCTATGGCCCTTCCCTTCCAATTATGTTTGGATTAGAAGGTGAAAAACCTCAATCTGTACAACATGAAGATGGTACTGTTAAAATACAGCCTATAGAAAAGTTTGGTATCAAATTGTTATCGATCGGATTTTTCACAGATCCAAATCAGCCTATTCCATGGAGAGGTCCAATGGCAACATCGGCTATCAAACAATTATTGAATGACACTGATTGGGGTGATTTAGATTATTTAGTGATCGATATGCCACCAGGAACCGGAGATATCCATATCACTGTTGCCCAAAACTATCCTATTGCAGGTGCAGTCATTGTAACGACACCACAGCATGTAGCACTAGCTGATGCTATTAAAGGTATGGGAATGTTTCTAATGGACTCTATCAATATCCCATTGCTGGGTATCGTGGAGAACATGGCGTACTTCACACCAGCAGAATTACCTGAAAACAAATATTACATATTTGGTAAAGGTGGAGGAACAAGGCTAGCAGAAGAATACAAAATACCTTTCTTAGGGGAGATTCCTTTATTAAAGGGGATTTCTGATGCCGGAGATAACGGTTTTCCAATCGCTATTGATGAAGAAGATCCAACAACCAAAGCATTTATAGCAATCGCTGAAAAAGTAGCACAACAGTTGTCTATTATACAAGCTGTTAGATAGCAACGTATATTGTATAAAAAGGAAAGGCCCTAATAAAAAATTAGGGCCTTTTCTTTTGTGTTGTAAATGACGATAAACTTATTCCATCATTAAATATGGAAGCTACTGCTTCGACATAGTATTATTTTAAGTTAAGGACAACTGGACAGTGATCAGAATGTACCGCCTGATTTAATATTGTAGCCGATTCGATTCGATCTGCTAAAGCATTTGATACCATATTGTAGTCAATACGCCAACCTAAATTTCTAGCACGTGCTCCTGCGCGATAACTCCACCAACTGTAGTGATGCGGATCTGGATTTAAGTGACGGAAAGAGTCAATATACCCTGAGTTTATAAAATTTTCCATCCATTCCCTTTCCTCTGGTAAAAAACCTGAAGAGTTAGCATTTGATTTCGGATTGTGAATATCAATCGGACGGTGACAGATATTATAATCACCACATACAATTAAATTAGGCTTTTCCTGTAGTAATTGATTCGAATAATCCTGAAAATCTGCAAGAAACCGATACTTAAAATCTTGTCGGATATCTCCCGTGGTGCCTGAAGGAAAATAAGTACTCATGATGGACAAATCATCAAAATCTGCACGAATAATTCGTCCCTCAAAGTCATAATCCTCATGTCCACATCCATACTCAACATGTTTTGGTGTTATTCTAGTAAATATAGCGGTACCGCTATATCCTTTTTTCTGAGCAGGGTACCAATAATGTTCATAACCGAGCTGTTCCAGCAATGCTATTTCAGGAATTTGATCTGGAGTGGCTTTTATCTCCTGCAAACATATAACATCTGCATTTACTTCCTTTACCCAACCTAACCAATCTTTTTTTATGGCCGCTCGTAAACCATTGACGTTATAAGTAACTATTTTCACAGTAATCTTTTTTGAAGCTTAATAATTTTGAGAAGAAAATAAATCTGCAATCTTTGTAAAGAAACCGTTCTGAGGTTTTAAACCCTTTAATTCACGTTCCAAATTAATTGCTTCTCTTTTCGTTAATAATTTAACATACATACGCTCATCTGTTAAAGGACGATCATTTTTATCCGTTTTTACAGCGGCAATCGCGTCGATAACTTCCGTTCCATTGACCAGCTCTCCGAATACCGTATAATTTCCATCCAAATGCGGAGTACCACCCACGGTTGTATAAGTTGTGCGTTGTGCTTCAGTAAATTTTACGCCTTTCATTCGTAAAGTTTCTAAACTATCCAGACCTGCATTCGTAAATTTCTTACCTTGTACGATGTAAAACTGTGACGCAGAGGAAGCTTTTGCCGGATTATCGTCACGTGCGGCACCAAGAGCACCTTTTTTATGAAATAATCCCGATTGTATTTCTGAAGGAATTGTATAACTTGGACCACCATCACCTAACAGTTGTCCTGATTTGGCATTTTTTGAATCAGGATCTCCACCTTGAATCATAAAATTCTGTATAACACGATGAAACAATAAACTGTCGAAATAGTTTTCTTTCACCAATTTTATAAAATTATCCCGATGCTTAGGTGTTTCATTATACAATTTTAAAACAACTACTCCTTTATCTGTTTGAATACGTACATATTTAAACGCAGGCTTTGCAGCAAATACTACGATCGATAAAGCACAAAAAAATAAACTTAAAACAATTCTTTTCATTACGTTTTATTAAATTACATTTAGCTCTTGAAAATAATCAATGATCAATGATTTTATGATCAACTCTTGTTCAAGCAATGTATAATTAGGAATAGGCTTAATCAATTCCCAATGTGGCCATCCTTGTTCGTCCAACCCCTTAAGCTCATAAAAGCCCATTGCACTAAAAAGTCGGCAATTAGCTATATGCATCAACTCTTCTTTTTCTCTTTTTGAAAAAGTCTGCGGTCCTTTCCCTAATTCCTGGACACCTATCAGAAATAAAAACACTTTTAAATCTGGTAGATCCATATCAAATGACTGTGCAATCTCATGTTGCAAAATCACCCATTTCTTATTTACTTCTGATGCATTCATATAAAGACAATCTTAGATATAAAGACAAACTTAGATAAATTGTAATTTATATACTAATATATAAATGTGAATATGAAACATAGTACATTCAGATTATCAATTTTACCTCAAGTAGATCTCAGGGCGAGATTAGCATGATGTACCTATCTCCTGAAAATATGGGATTCTAGACATTTCATGTTATTACTTCCACGCTTTGATTAATTCTTTACAACGAGCTTCGATCATCTTATAAACAGGTTCAAATAAGCTTTCATCAAAATAGGGATCTGGAACAATATCATTAACTAAAAATAAAGCAACTTTATCTTTTTCTTCTTTTGTTGATGCCTGTGCAACGACATCCTTATAATTTTGGTGATCCATTACCAAAATATGATCATAGATTTCAAATAAACGAGGATTAAAATGCATTGCCTTTTGTTGTGAAATATCTACTGCATATTTTTTAGCCACAGCGATAGATCTACGGTCTGGGCTTTGACCAATATGCCAGTCTCCTGTTCCAGCAGATTCAATTGTCCAATCTAAACCTTCTTCCTTTGCCATATGGCTCAGAATACCATGTGCCAATGGTGAGCGACAAATATTTCCTAAACAAACCATTAAAATTTTCATGCCTTAAAAATAATGATAATATTGCTATTATAAGTGGTATATATAAACTAAAAAAAGGTGATTTCGATTCCGAAACCACCTTTCCATAACCAACCTAAAATCTAATTAATATTCAATAGGAACATTAATAATAACAGTACTTCCACGCTCAGGAACTCCTTTTAAGCTTACAATATTACGTTTTGTTTTACCTAATGCCGCTTCAATTTCATCAACATTATTAACTGGAACCCCATTCACCTCTGTTATCACTAATCCTCTTTCTACTCCAAAGTATTCAAATACACCACCTTTATTTATTTGCGTCACTACAACACCTGAGTTAATTCCTAATTCTTTTTTCTTCTCACTAGAAGCAGGCATGAAGCTAGCACCTAACTTATTATAAATTTCGGTAGCACTTTTACTTGATTTATCACCAGCTGCAGCTTTATTAATTTCTTCGCCTTTTAAAGTTACCGTCACCTCTTTCTCTTTTCCATCGCGCTTAAACGTTAATTTAACTTTATCTCCAGGACGTAATCTACCGATTGTTTCTTGTAGAACTGGCGAAGAAGTAATCACTTTACCATTAATTTTCGTAATCAAATCTGCTTTCTGAATTCCTGCAGCTTCAGCAGCTCCACCTTTAACGATATCTTGAACATACAGACCATTCACATCTGTAAATCCTTTTTCTTTCGCTAACTCTGGTGTAATTTCAGTAAAGGTAATACCAATGTATCCACGCTTAACATTTCCAAACTCAATAAAATCGTCAACAATTTTTTTAACTAAATTAACTGGTATTGCAAAACCATATCCAGCATAAACCCCTGTTGGTGATGCTATTGCTGAATTAATACCGATTAACTCACCCTGTGCATTAACCAATGCTCCCCCGCTATTACCTCTATTAATAACGGCATCTGTCTGGATAAAAGACTCAATTGAAGAATTCACAGGAGGTTGGTCCTGATTTCCATATCCTCTTGGTTGTTGTTGACTTTCACCTAAGATCCCAATCTGACGACCTTTAGCACTCACTATACCTGCAGTTACTGTAGACTGTAATCCCAGTGGATATCCTACCGCTAAAACCCATTCTCCGATATTGACATTATCCGAATTCCCTAGCTTCACGACAGGCAAACCTTTACCCGTCACTTTAAGAAGGGCCAAATCCGTATTTGGATCGCGACCTATTACTTTTGCTTCAAAGGAACGTTTATCTGTCAAGACAACCTCAATCTTATCGGCGTCCTCCACAACGTGATTATTTGTTACAATATAACCATCCTCTGTTATTATTACTCCAGAACCTGACGCTTGGACAGGTTGTGCCTGTCTCTGTTGACGACCACGGCCCTGCGGTGTTCCAAAAAACTCTTCAAACATGTCGAAAGGAGAACCCGATCCACCACCTTGAGGCGCTTGTCTCGTATATGTTGTTTTAATATGAACTACCCCCGGAGACACAATAGCAGCCGCTTGTGTAAAATCAGGATTTCCTGTTGAGGACATCACTCCAGTTGGATTGTTCGCAAAATATACTTTCTGTTTGTCTTCGATAGACATTCCTTCAAACTTTTTATTTTCAAAAAGCTTATAACCCCCAAGGGCTACGGCTCCACCGAAGACTGCTGTTAATAAAGTTAAACTTACTTTGTTCATAAACTATAGCTTCTAAATTTTTTATTAAATATGATATACTTCAAATTGATATTTATCCCGAAAATTTATTCTACATAAATATAACAGATACTTTTCAAATCTAGTACCATTTCAATATTCTCTGCAAATTAGACACGTTAAAAAATGTTAATTAAAGCCTATGAAAGACTATTTTAACAAAACTTAACTTTCCCTATGTTATCTGTAACAGAAAAGTTAATTTTGCTAGATACAATCACTCAAATGGAATCAAAAATTAAATTTTCAAAATACCAAGGCGCCGGCAATGACTTTATTCTAATTGATAATAGAAAGCTTCATTTCGACAGTAAGAATGAGGGTTTGATACAAAAGCTTTGTGACCGAAGATTTGGTATCGGTGCAGATGGCCTGATGTTATTGCAAGAAAAAGAAAACTTTGATTTTGAGATGATTTATTACAATTCGGATGGACGAGAAGGAACTATGTGTGGCAATGGGGGCCGGTGTATTGTTGCATTTGCTAGAGATCTCAAATTAATATCTGACAAAACTGACTTTTTGGCAGTAGACGGAAGTCATCATGCCAATTTAGAAAATAATTTGATTGACCTGCAGATGATTGATGTACAAGAAATAAGCCGTGATGGAGAGGCATACGTCATCAATACAGGCTCCCCTCACTATATTAAGTTTATGCATAATCTGGTTGATTTAGATGTTTTCAAGGCAGGTTATGAGATTCGAAACAATGAAATCTACAAAACAGAGGGTATCAACGTCAATTTTATCGAAAAAGAAGGCGACTCCGGATATTTCTTACGTACATTTGAACGAGGTGTTGAAGATGAAACATTTGCTTGTGGCACCGGAGCAACTGCAGCAGCGATGACTATAGCTCTCCACGAAAATCTAAATGGACAAATAACAATACCTATCCGTGTATTAGGAGGTCAATTGTATATTTCCTTTCTTAAAGACGGAACTTCCTTTACAGAAGTTTACCTGAAGGGCCCTGCCACATTTGTTTTCGAAGGAATGATTTAATTCCCCATCTTTGACTGACCAAAAAATTTATTAAAAAGTCAAATATTACTTGATGAACATAAACAAAATCCACGTTTATGTTCATTGAGCATAAATTTATTAACAAATTTTAGCCACATCATATAGATTAATCTGTATATTAGAAACCTTTTTAGAGGTACGAATATATTAATGCAACAAACAAAGTTATCTTCATCACACCGAATTGTTTATTCAATCTGCGAACATCCTTACTTGGGCTATTTAATAGAACCACATGTGGTTAAGTTAAATCCAAATGGGACATATTCACTTCGATATCAACGCGTATTTAGCAATACAGTCAATGAATATGCGCAAGCGGTCGATGAATTGGATTATAAATTAATCCGATTATTAGATGAAATTGAGCAAACAAGCCTTATTAAAAAGTTCCATAAAAAAGCAATAAGACCCGTAGACTTTTTTTCAAAAGTATTTGATAAAAATCTGTATGAATTATTAAGAACAAAAATTGATCAGGTATTGTTACAATTCTTTGCCCTTGTTGGAGAGAAGCCTATATTCCTCATGAGCAAAGATGGTTATCCTGCAGATCAAAAACTATTGATTGCTCCTCAACCCGCTTCCGTACTTTTCCATTTTAGAAGAAATGAAGAGGAAACCCGCTATTTTCCAACGATTAAATATGAAGACCATCGTATGGAATTCATGTTTAAGAACGCACAAGTCATTGTCAATGAACAAGCTTGGCTACTTTTAAACAATACCCTATTCCACTTCGACCAACAATTAGAGGGGAAAAAACTCAGCCCTTTTTTAAATAAAAGATTCATATCTGTATCCAGAAGTACCGAGAAAAAATATTTTGAAACTTTTGTTTGTAGCTTAATAGAGAAATATAATGTATATGCTGAAGGCTTTGAGATCAAAACCCATCAACATAATGCCAACCCAATATTAAAATTAATCTATCATGAGGAAGGTGATTCGCATGTTGAATTGCAGTTTCAATATGGGCCTTATATCTTTTCGTCTGGAAAAGACAATAAGGTCAATGTTCGTATGGAATATGATGAGGAAAATGATCTGTATACTTTCCATCGTATAAAAAGATCGATTATTTGGGAAGAAAATCAGGCAAAGATCATTACTGAGCTTGGGTTAGAAAAACTATATCCCCACTCTAATGATTTACTGCCAAAAGAAATACTTGGAAAACGGCCTTCTATTTTTGATTGGATAAGTCAAAATGATTTGGTATTGCGGGAAAAAGGGTTTGAAATCATTCAGGATGTAGCCGAAAAGAAATTCTTCATCGGCCAAACTTCCATTGATATATCCATCAATGAGGATAACGACTGGTTTGATATCAAAGCGATCGCAAAATTTGGTCCTTTTGAAATTCCTTTTATTCAATTGCGTCATCATATTCTTCATAACATTAAAGAATTTACTTTACCCAATGGAGAGATCGCGATGATACCTGAAGAGTGGTTTGCACAATACAATCACTTATTTCAATTCTCTAGGGATAAGAATGAATTAAAATTAAATAAAATTCATCTAGGCTTGCTGTATGAAATCAGTGAACATACAGAACTTACCTTTAGTCGAAAATTAAAAAAATTAGCTGATTTCGAAGAAATCGCTGATGCACCATTACCTAAAAATTTTCATGGTCAACTCCGACCTTATCAAAGGGCTGGCTACAATTGGTTCAATTTCTTACAGCAATATAAATTTGGAGGATGCTTGGCAGATGATATGGGTCTTGGTAAAACTATTCAAACATTAGCCCTACTGCAACATCAAAAAGAAATATTAATAGCAGACCATGCTGTCAAAACATCTTTACTAATATTGCCAACCTCATTAATTTACAATTGGCAAAATGAGGCTACTAAATTTGCTCCTGATCTTAAGATTTATCTGCATACGGGAAATAATAGATTAAAAGACCCACAGTTGCTTTCTCCGTATGATCTGGTCATTACTACATATGGTATCACTCGTATTGATGAGGAATTTTTAAATCAGTTTTACTTCAACTATATCATTCTTGATGAAAGTCAAAACATTAAAAATCCAACATCAAAATCATTTAAAGCGATCAAAAGTCTAAAAAGTCAACATAAATTAGCATTAAGCGGAACACCCGTAGAAAATTCAGTTTCTGATTTATGGACACAGATGCATTTTACAAATCCAGGCCTCTTGGGTAGTTATACTTATTTTCAAAAAGAATTTGTTCAACCAATCGAAAAGAAAAAGGATGAAGAAAAAGCAAAAAGACTTCAAACTATAGTTAAACCGTTCATTTTACGCAGAACTAAAGATCAAGTAGCAACGGAATTACCTCCAAAAACGGAACAGGTCCTTTACTGCGAAATGTCAGAGAAACAGCATGAACTGTATGAAAAGGTTAAATCGGAATATCGTAATGCCATTTTAGACAATCAGCTCGCAGGAAAAGCAAAATCAAATCAGATCGCATTATTACAAGGATTGATTAAATTGAGACAACTTGCCAACCACCCGAAAATGGTTGATCAGGAATACACAGGCAATTCGGGTAAATTCGATACTGTCATTGAAACACTTGAAAAAGTACTTCAAAATGGTAATAAAGTATTGATTTTCTCTCAATTCGTCAAGCAGTTGAATATTTTCAGAAGCTATTTTGACAAAAAAAGTATTAATTATGCCTACTTGGATGGAAGCACAAAAAATAGGGACGAAGCTGTTAGTCAATTTAGAGAAGATAAAGACACCAAGCTGTTTTTAATATCCATCAAAGCCGGCGGTGTAGGCCTAAACCTTATTGAAGCGGACTATGTATTTATTTTAGATCCATGGTGGAATCCTGCTGTGGAGCAACAAGCTGTTGATAGATCTCACCGTATTGGACAAACAAAAAATGTCTTTATATACAAATTCATCTCAAAAGATACTGTCGAAGAGAAAATACTTGCAATGCAAAACAGGAAGCGTTCCATTGCTCAAAGTTTAATTACCACTGAAGAAAGTTTTATCAAATCACTCTCTTCAGAAGATATTCAAGAGCTACTGGGTTAGTTGCTCAAAAAAAGCCCCCCATACAACGCATGGGGGGCTTATCATATATATCAGTGCTCTTATTCAGCTGTAAAAGCTACTAAAGCTTTATTAACACGAGCTATTACTTCTTCTTGTCCTAATAATGAAACGATTTGGAACACATCTGGACCAAATTTACCTCCCACTAACATAATACGGAAAGGCATCATCAATTCACCCATTTTCATGCCTGACTCCTGAATAGCACCTTTAAAGTACGCTTCCAATGCTGAAGCATCCCAAGACTCAAATTCACCAAATTCGCTATTAACTTTCTGAAAGAAATCCGTTTTCTCAGCAGACCATTTAGGTTTAACAGCAGCTAGGTCATAATTTTCTGGTTGTACAAAGAAGAATGATGCTTGTTCCCAAAAATCCGAAACAAAAGTCAAACGCTCTTTCACTGCACTTAAAACTTCAGTAACAAAATGATCGTCTACCTTTTGCACGTTATGCAATGTTAACAGGGCTTTAATCTGTGGCAATAAATCCTCGTTAGACGATTTTTTGATCCACTCATGGTTGAACCATTTCGCCTTTTCAAAATCAAATTTTGCTCCAGCTTTACTAATACGCTCTACCGAGAATTTTGCGATCAATTCATCTAAAGAAAACAATTCTTGTTCTGTGCCATCATTCCATCCCAGTACACCTAACATATTGACAAATGCTTCCGGCAAAAATCCCATTTCACGGAATCCCTGCGTTACAGTCTCTGATTGCGCATCTTTCCAATTCATAGCATACACAGGAAAACCTAATCGGTCACCATCACGCTTACTCAATTTACCATTACCATCGGGCTTCAATATTAATGGTAAATGTGCCCATTTTGGCATTTCATCATTCCATCCTAAATATTCCCATAATAAAACATGTACAGGAGCAGAAGGTAACCATTCTTCCCCTCGGAAAACGTGAGAAATCTCCATTGCTTTGTCATCGACGACAACAGCTAAGTGATAAGTAGGCATTCCATCAGCTTTTAACAAAACCTTATCATCAATAAGATTAGTATCAAAACTTACTTGTCCACGAATCATATCATTAAAAGAAACGGTTTCATCTGTTGGTACTTTGATACGAACCGTATGGGGTGTACCTGCGGCTAATAGTTCTGCTGTTTCTTCTTGTGATAAACTTAATGAATTTCTAAGTTTCAATCTATTTTCATGGCTGTAACGGAAATTCGGTTGTTCTTTTCGTTGTTCATCCAATTCAGCCGAAGTATCAAATGCATAATAAGCATATCCCTTTTCTATCAATTGTTCCGCAAATTGGCGATAAGAAGGTTTTCGTTCACTTTGACGATAGGGTCCAAAATCGCCACCTTTAAGAGGGCTTTCATCTGGTGTTAAGCCACACCAAGCTAAACATTCATTAATATATTCTTCTGCACCAGCAACAAATCGTGTCTGATCGGTATCTTCAACACGCAAAATAAAATCTCCTTGATGTTTACGCGCGTACAAATAATTAAATAAAGCTGTACGAACTCCTCCAAGGTGCAATCCACCTGTAGGACTTGGTGCAAAACGCACTCTTACTTTTCTTTCAGAACTCATGACACAAAATTACCACAAAATTTTCATTTCAATGAAACTATAGCACTGATAACCACAATAAAATAATAAAACAGGGAGTTTATGAATAGATAAATGTTGCCGATAAAGGTAAATTTCATTTAATTACTTAATTTGCGGCAACAAGATTCCTGATCACTTATATGAATCCGTATCAATACAACCAACAACGTTGGAAATTTTTCTTGCTTATTTTCGCGGCCATCATCGCGGCGGCTTCGCTTTTGTACACAAATTATCTTGTTCGAAATTTATCAAAGGTAGAGCGAACAAAAGCAGAAGTATGGGCAATGAGTACAAAAAGTATTATGACCATGCCAGATGTTGACGATGAATTTATAACGTTCGTCTACTCGGTAAGAGATAGTCTAGCAGTTCCTGCAATCATTACCGATGAAAAGGATAATATTGTATTCTGGAGGGATTTAGATTCGACCAAAACCAACATTAAAACAACAGCAAAAGATAGCTCGAACCATCATTTGGATTACGATCCACATTACTTTGAGAAGCAACTCAATTTCATGAAGAAAAGCCATGCTCCTATTATTTTAAATTTAGACAATGGAGCAAAATGGATGGTATATTACAAAGACTCCTGGTTTCTACAACAACTTCGTGTGTTTCCTTATATTCAGTTATCATTAATCGCTATCTTTCTAATTATTGGATATACCGTCTTTAATTCTATTCGAAAATCAGAACAGAATTTAGTCTGGGTAGGTTTGACTAAGGAAGCTGCTCATCAGCTCGGCACACCGATTTCTTCATTAATGGGCTGGGTTGAGCTTATTAAATTAAAGTTCGATGCAGAAGATGACGAAACTTTAAATGAGATGGAAAATGACATTAAACGTTTAGAAATCGTCGCCGATCGCTTTTCCAAAATTGGTTCAACACCTGTTCTTCACAATGCGAATGTTTATGAGGTGATAGCCGCTTACATTCGTTACTTCAAAGTAAGAACAAGTGACAAGATTCTCTTCGAGCTCACGGGTGACAAACATGTTGAAGCGAAACTAAACATTCCCTTATTTGATTGGATTATCGAGAATCTTCTGAAAAATGCCGTTAACGCAATTGCATCAGAAGGAAAGATAACTGTTAAAATATCTGAAAATATTGCGAAAGAGGAAATTTTTATAGACATTAGTGATACAGGTAAAGGAATTCCCAGATCAAATTTTGAAACGGTATTTCAACCAGGTTTCACCACGCGCAAACGAGGGTGGGGATTGGGACTGAGTTTAACCAAAAGAATGGTACATTATCATCAAGGCCACATTTTTGTCAAAGACTCGGAAATAGGAAAAGGAACAACATTTAGAATAATATTAAAAAGTAATCTAACATATGAACCCACTGAAATCTGATGAATACCCAGCGGTGTATTCCACGTACATTGAGACCGTTGTCGGCGATGTCATGGAAGTACTGGAAGAACAAATTTTATCCTTTCCAGCGTTCCTAGATACTATACCTGAAGAAAAAGGCGATTACCGTTATGCTGAAGATAAATGGTCTATTAAAGAGGTTATAGGGCATATTTTGGATAATGAACGTATTATGGCTTACCGTGCCCTGCGCTTCTCTCGAAATGATATGAAAGAACTTTTGGGGTATGATCAAGAATACTTTATCCAAAACTCAAGATATAGCGAACGCACATTAGCCTCTCTAAGTAAAGAATTTGTACATCTTAGAAAAGCAAATATGTTTCTTTTCGAAAACTTCAATGAGGCAGAATTGGAGAGAAAAGGAATGGCGTCAGAAAGACTCACAAGTGTAAAAGCTTTATTATATGTGATTGCCGGACACCTAAATCATCACCGCATAATTATTCAAGAGCGTTATTTCAACTCAAACAATGTCCATGATTTGGTTTCAGAATTACAGCATTGAGCAGATAAACAGTATCCTCTCTCAATATATGACCGGTCTGCTCGAAATTAAAGCGACCGCAATCGATAGTCATTCTATTACTGCGACAATGCCCGTGAATGACAAAACCAGACAGCCATTTGGAATCCTGCATGGCGGAGCATCTGTTGTACTAGCCGAATCAATAGGAAGTATCGCATCCAATCTGATTATTGATCCAGATATTTATAAAGGCGTGGGATTGGAGATTAATGCTAATCATTTGAGACCGGTTGCTACAGGATTAGTAACCGCAGTTTGTACAGCTGTACACATTGGCAAACAAACTCATATTTGGGATGTACGAATTGCAGATGAATCGGGTAACTTAAACTGTATTTCCAGATTGACAGTCGCTATTATACCAAAATAAAATTATTTTAAAACATTTGTTCTTATTACTTGTCTTAAATATAAATGAAGCCAACTGGATTGGTTTACAAATACGGTTTTTACAAGAAAGGAGTATTATACTAGGTATAATGCTCCTTTTTTCTAATGAAAATATTACTAAATAATCTCAAAAACCACTTCTTTTTATTTCCTATATTGAATTTATTTAATTAGTCTTGTAATGGAAAGCATGATTTTTTATTATAAACCAATATCAATCGATTGTGTAAGCACATCTTGAATAGAGACACTATAAAAATCATTATTTTCTAATTTTATAATCTAAAAAACAATTAATTGATACTAAAAAAATGAATTCTCAACCAAATTCAGGAAAAACAGCATTTCGCCCCATGGCTATGTGTTGTGCCTTATTCTTCATTTTAGGATTTGTCACTTGGGCAAATGGAACACTTATCCCATTCTTAAAGATTGCCTGTAATTTAGAAACAGATTTACAAGCCTTTTTTGTAACATTTGCTTCTTACATCGCTTACTTCTTTTTAGCAATCCCAAGTTCTTGGATTTTGAAAAAAATTGGTTTTAAAAATGGATTAGTTCTCAGCTTAATTTTACTTGGAGTTGGTTCTTTAATTTTCATTCCTGCTGCAGATGGTAGAAGCTATATTCTTTTCTTAACAGGAATTTTTGTTCAAGGTTCTGCAATGGCATTACTACAAACTGCTGTTAACCCATATTTAAGTATCATAGGCCCTATTGACAGTGCTGCACAAAGAATATCTATTGCTGGCTTTTTCAATAAATCTGCAGGTATTATTGTTCCATTAATATTTGGTACATTATTCTTAAAAGATTCTTCTGCTATAACAGCCAAATTGGATGCCGCAGTAGATATGGAAGCTAAAAATGCCATTCTAGATTCTTTATTACAACGTGTACATACACCATACATTACATTAGCTGTTATCTTTGTTTTATTTGCGATCGTTATTAAAATAACACATTTACCTGAGGTGGATGTAAATGCAGAAGAAGAACATACTGATGAGAATGGGGCAGTTATTCTTAAAGAGAAAAAAACAAGTGTATTCCAATTCCCACACCTATTCTTAGGCTCTTTAGCTATCTTTTTCTGTGTTGCTGTAGAAGTAATGGCTGGAGATATTATTGGTGTATATGCAAGAGAATTAAATATCCATGGTGCATTAGTTACCTATGCGACAACATTCACATTAGGATGTATGCTTTTAGGTTACATTGTTGGTATTATTGCAATACCAAAATTTGTTTCTCAACAATTAGCATTACGAGTTTGTACTATTGTTGGTATTTTATTCACTGTTATTTCTGTATTTACAACTGGAATCACTTCATTCATTTTCGTTGCCCTTTTAGGTATTGCCAATTCTTTAATGTGGCCTGCTATTTTCCCACTAGGTATTAAAGGTCTAGGCCGTTTTACTAAAACAGGATCAGCCATCATGATTATGGGTATTGCCGGAGGAGCTATTTGGCCTCTAATTTATGGTTACTTAAAAGATAATTTACATGTTGACTTTCAACATGCATTTCTTTATGCTATGGTTCCTGCTTATCTGTATATCTTATACTTCGCAACAAAGGGCCACAGAGTCGGACAGAAATAAAAAATACTAATTACAATCAAATAGCGATTATTTTTAAGAAATAATCGCTATTTTCTTATCCACCTAAATATGAAAAAATCGTTTTATTGTTTACTATTTGGTCTATTCGTTTATGCACAACAGGGCTATTCCCAAAGAATAAATGAACTAAAAGATCCAAAAGCCCCTCAAACAACTGAAAAATGGAACAGTCTAAAAGAGAATAATAACTTTTCTTTTAGCACAGCTGATTATAGTTATTCCAAAACAAACCCACCCACCCTAGAAACACTAAGTAAATCATGGATTACAAAAGCTTGGAGAGGTGAGAAAGTACATACACAATTAGTCTTTTGGAGTAACCAAAATCACGATAAAATTGAAGTGAGTTCTTCACCGTTAAAAAATAGCAAAGGGCAGGAAATCGGAACAAAAGATATTACTACTGGGTATATTTCTTATGTAATGACAGACCTTCCTGGAGATTTAAAAAATGGTTGCGGTATCAGTAAAATACTAGATTCGGCTTTAGTTGCAGACCGTATCACCAATCAGTCAAGTTTTGAATATGATAAAAATACCACCAGACCCCTCTGGTTAAGTATTCAAGTTCCTCGTGATGCAGCTCCTGGAATCTATAAAGGATCACTTACACTAAAAGGTAAAAATTATAACACCACTATTCCTTATACAGTAGAGGTATTATCACATATACTTCCTGAAGCAAAAGATTGGGCTTATCATTTAGATCTATGGCAAAACCCCTACTCTATTGCTCGGCATCATAACGTCGAGCTATGGTCTCCTGCACACTTCAGTGCCATGAAACCATATTATGAAAGGTTACGCGATGCTGGTCAGAAAAATATCACTGCAAGTATCATCAACGATCCTTGGAATGGTCAAACGTATGATAAATACCAAGCTATGATCAAATGGACTAAAAAGAAGGACGGTTCTTGGTCATATGATTACAGTATTTTTGATAAATGGGTAAGTTTCATGCGTGAAATTGGAATTTCAGAATATATCAATTGTTATAGCATGATTCCATGGAATATGAATTTCCAATATTTTGATGAAAACACTGGAAAATATGAAATTTTAAAAATAAAAACTGATGATCCAAAATATAGAGCACATTGGTTACCTCTTTTAAAAGATTTCGCAAAGCACCTTAAACAAAAAGGATACTTCGAATGGACAACCATTGCCATGGATGAAAGACCCCAGGAAGATATGAAACGTGCTATTGCTATTATCAAAGAAGCTGATCCCCAATTCAAATCATCTCTTGCCGGTGGATATCATCCACAAATTTCGAATGAATTTGCAGATTATAGTATTACTCTAGGAGAAGATATGGCTCCAGATGTATTAAAAGCCCGTCAGGACAAAGGTTACAAAACCACTGTTTACACTTGCTGTTCAGAAATATTCCCGAACACTTTTACTAATTCTGGATATCAAGAAGCAACGTGGTTAGCGTGGCACAGTGTTCAAAGAGGTTTTGATGGTTATTTAAGATGGGCATTTGACTGCTGGAATTCAAATCCTAATCAAGATACACGTTATGGAACGTGGTTAGGTGGCGATACCTATTTTGTTTATCCTGATAATATGACTTCTATTCGTTTCGAAAAATTAATTGAAGGGATTCAGGATGCTGAAAAAATAAGAATCTTGAAAAAAGAGTTAAAAGCATCTCAATTACAGAAATTAAATAATGCCATTGCTGGATTCACAAATAAAAACATCAATCAAAAAGCAATACCAAACCAAGTGAAAGAAGCACAAAAATTATTAAACAGTTTATAAAAATATAGAATATAAGAGCCGATAAAGATGATTTACCGGCTCTTATTATTAATAATCAAAATTCTTTATTCTGATTTTTTACGAGTAAATTAGGAAAAATTAAACGTTTCCAAAATGAAAAAATCTATTTTAACACTGTGCGCCGCGACGGTACTCACATTTAGTATCTCTACAACTTCTTTTGCTCAAGTAAAATTGCCGCAAGCAAGTAGTACGACTTCGATTACTCAAGGTTTAGGGATTAAAAACATAGCGCTTACATACCAAAGACCGAACATAAACGGTCGTGTTATCTTTGGTAATTTGGTTCCTTACAATGAAGTTTGGAGAACAGGTGCTAATAACCTTCCTATTATTAAATTTGAAGAAGAAGTTACAATAGAAGGAAATAAGGTTCCTGCAGGAACATATGGTATTTTAACTATCCCAACTAAAGGTGACTGGACAATCATATTAACAAAAAACAGTAATCAGTGGGGAGCCTATACTTACGATAAGAAAGATGATTTAGTTCGTTTTAATGTAAAATCCACAAAGCTTTCTAATAAGGTAGAAACTTTTACCATGCAATTTGAAAATGTAACAACTAATTCGGCTACACTATCATTAGCTTGGGAAAACACATACACGAAATTTACAATTAAGACCGATCAAACGAAGGAGATTTTGGCTAATATTGATCAAGCAATGAAAGGTGATAAAAAACCTTATCTACAAGCTGCACAATTTTATCTAAGTAATAATTTAGATCTTAATAAAGCATTAGCTTGGGCAAATGAGGCTGAAAAAGAAAATCCTGATGCACCATATGTTCGTTATTGGAAAGCTAAAATTCAATTAAAATCTGGCGATAAAAAAGGTGCAATTGCAACAGCTCAAAAAGGAGTAGAAATTGCACAAAAAGGGAATAATGCTGAGTACGTTAAATTAAATAACCAGGTGATCCAAGAAGCTGGTAAATAATAATATTATGCTATAAAAAACGCCACTTCGAAAAAAGTGGCGTTTTTTTATAATTCTTCTTTTAGCAATTCTGCAAGTTCCTCATGTGTAATATTCATATTGACATTGCCATCTTTTGCAAAAGATATTTCACCCGTTTCCTCTGATACAATAACAGCGACAGCATCAGATACCTCTGTCACCCCAATCGCGGCACGATGTCGTAAGCCAAATTGCAAAGGCAGATCTTCGCTATCTGATAAAGGTAAAATACAAGAAGCTGACATAATTTTAAAATCAACAACAACTACAGCTCCATCATGTAGGGGGCTATTTTTATTAAAAATACTTTCAATGAGGCGCTTTGAAATATGTGCATCAATGTACTCGCCGCTGCTTTGATAATATTCTTCATCAAAATATTTAGAAAAAACCAATAGCGCACCCGTACGGGATTTTGACATGCTGCGACATGCTTCTATAATGGGTCTCATGTGTTCAGAATTATCTTTTGCAACTGTCCGTTTACTAACTAGGAAAGACCATAAGATCTTCTTTCGCTTCATCGAAATGTTTTTCCCTATATGTAACAGGAAACGCCGGATCTCCTGCTGAAATACAACAATCAAGGCAATAGAACCAACAGAGATAAAGCCCCCAAATATTTCCGTCAGCAAGCGCATATGCATCTGCTTAACAATTATATATATTCCGTAGAATAATGCGACACCAATTAATATATTAACAGCAATGGTCCCGCGTATCAAACTATACACATAGTAAATAATAATCGCTACTAAAATAATATCGATAACATCGAGCAAGCGGAAACCTCTAAAAAGGCTGTAATCAAATCCTTCCATATAGATGCAAGTTAAAAAAAATCAATTTAAGAATCTGTTCTTTATCAAGCAAATTGTTGCTAATATGAGTAAGCATGCAAATTGTTTTGTATTTTTACTTAAAAGATTGAAATCAACATGACTGCATTATCTGTAAACATCAATAAAATTGCTACCCTACGTAATTCTCGTGGCGGAAATAATCCAAATGTACTAGCAGCTGCTCTAGCCTGTGAACGTTTTGGTGCAAATGGAATTACTGTACATCCAAGACCTGACGAACGTCACATCCGTTATGCAGATGTTTTTGACTTAAAAGCCAATATTCAAACAGAATTAAATATTGAAGGTAATTGTCAAGAACAAAAATTTATAGATCTTGTTTTGGCGAACAAACCTGCTCAGGTAACATTAGTTCCTGATGCAGAGGGACAGATTACTTCGAATCATGGTTGGGATACTATTAAAAATAAGGCATATCTGACTGATATGTGCAAACTATTTAAAGATCAAGGTATTCGAGTTTCTATTTTTGTGGATCCAGATGAAGATATGGTTGAGGCAGCAGCAGAAACGGGTACTGACCGAATTGAGCTTTATACAGAGTCATATGCTCAAGCATTCTTAGATGAAAGAGATGAAGCGATCAAACCTTATTTTCATGCCGCATTAAAAGCGAGAGAGGTAGGATTAGGCATTAATGCTGGTCATGATTTAGATTTAAATAACCTAACTTACTTTAACGAACATATTCCCGGATTGTTAGAAGTAAGCATAGGACATGCTCTAATTGCTGATGCCCTGTACTTAGGCTTAGAAGAAACGATAAAAAGATACTTAAACGCACTTAAATAAAACAAAAGAGGCTTTACAAATGTAAAGCCTCTTTTGTTGTTATGTTTATTCTATTCCTTTGAATATTCTATTCCATCTTATTTTCGATAGTCCCGATCCCAATTCATCAAGACTTAACCAGGTAAATAATGCTTTACCCACTATATGATCTTCCGGCACGAAACCCCATCCTCTAGAATCTAATGAATTGTGTCTATTATCACCCATCATCCAGTAATAATTCATTTTGAAAGTATAAGAATTAGCTTTTACACCATTAATATAAATACCATCAGACTTATTTTCTAATTTATTACCTTCATAAACAGTGATTGCACGTTCATATAGTGGCATTGTTGCACTATCTAATTGAACTGTCCATCCTTTACTCGGAACTTTAATAGGACCAAAATTGTCAAAATTCCAGTTCAGAGATGCAACATGAGGAAAAGTTCCATCTTCATTTTCTCCAGCTTTACGAATATTGGGAACAACTTCCTTTACATTTATCCAACCTTTGACCATTGCAGCCTCATCTGCTGTCATAAAAACTTGATAAATGTTAGGTTGTCCGGTATCAGACATTTCTAATCGTTTTTCTTTCATCACACGCAGATCCAAACCAGATTGATCCGTTACTACAATATAATCTAATTGTCCTTCTGGCGGATTAAAACCAGGCTTACCATTTACAAAAAATACTGCATTTGCCATTGAAACTTCATCTCCAGGCATCCCTACACAACGCTTGATGTAGTTCTCACGTTTATCAACCGGTCTGTTGTAAGGAGCATCGGCCTCCATAGGATAATTGAATACTACGACATCATTTCTTTTGATATCCTGAAAACCAGGTAAACGTTTATAAGGAAGTTCGATCAGTTCGGAATAAGCTTTTCCGCCTGTAAGCGGCATCGTATGATGCGCAAAAGGAAATGCCAAAGGTGTCATTGGAATACGAGGCCCATAATTCAACTTACTCACGAACAAGAAATCACCGACTAACAATGTTCGCTCCATGGATCCAGTTGGAATCATATACGCTTCAATCAAAAAACCACGAATTAAAGATGCTGCAACTGTTGCAAAAACAATCGCATCTGCCCATTCGCGGGCCATTGATTTTTTATAAAAATATTTCTTTTTAAATTCCTCTGAATTTGGGTTTCCTAAATACTTTACTAGAGGATCGTTTCCCCAAAGAGGCAATACAATAAAAGGAGCTAAAACTGCTGCCGTATTTTCCCAGAACCTTCTTTTCCCAAATGCCTTTATAAGGTCCAAATACAATCCATAGAAAATAAAAATATTTACGATTGGGACTAGCAAAAGAACAACAATCCATTTTGCACGACCTGTCAATTGAGCCATCACATATTCCCGATAAAAAGGAACTAATGCTTCCCATCCCGGTCTTCCTGCCTTAACAAATAATTTCCAAAGCCCATAATGAGCAACTACTGTTAAGACCGCAAAAATAATATACCACATAAGCTTCTTAAAATTTTATTGTTTAATAATCTAATATTTCAATTAGTATAATAGACTATGGATTCGTTACAGAATCCTTATTTTTTAACGCAAAATCGGCAACTTAGTTACCGATTAAAATCAAACATTTCTGTCACCTGATAGAATCCTTGCTTTCCAAATAACCATTCAGCAGCAATTACTGAACCTAAAGCAAAACCATCACGACTGTGTGCTGTATGCTTAAATTCAATTTGATCCACTTCAGAACTATATACAACAGTATGAGTTCCTGGAACTTCTTCAATACGATGACTCTCTATTAGCAATTGATCTGCTTTCGGAATAACCTCCTCTTCTCCATCGCCAACGACAGAATTAACCCAGGAAGTTTTAGTGTCGCTATTGTTCAGGATACCCTCCGCTATTGTAATAGCAGTTCCACTTGGTGCGTCCAATTTGTGGATATGATGAATTTCCTCAACCTGTACATCGTAAGCTTTATAAGGCTGAATTGCTTTCGCCAACATCTTATTGATATGAAAAAAGATATTTACACCGATCGAAAAATTAGAACCATATAAGATAGATCCATCCACAGAGAGACATTTCTCCTTGATTGTATCAAGATGCTCGTACCAGCCTGTTGTACCCATTACAATCGGAAGATTTGCTTCTAAGCAAAGTTCCATATTAGCTATCGCTGCCTGTGGAACACCAAAGTCAATTGCAACATCTGCATCAACCAATTCATCCACTGTAATGAGATTACGATTTTCGCTGTTGACGATCAAATGAATTTCATGCCCCCTCTTTTGAGCAAATTTTTCTATGATTTGGCCCATTTTTCCGTAGCCGAATAATACTATTTTCATATCTATTTTAGATCATATTTAAATAAAGAAGACCAAATAAATCTATGCGACAACGCACAAATACAGCTTTAAGTTATATAATTTTTATTTTATTTTCATGGATAATTTCAGTCCCATAGTTGGAACGGCATTAAATGCAAGATTGTTTGATGGGCACTGAAGTACAGTTGGTCTAATGGTAAATGCGACCTTTTCAGAACTTACACTCCATCGATTCTTGAGCATTGAGTCCACATAGGCTTCAACCACATTCAACCCGTATAACCCCACAGTTAAAAGCACCATAAGATCACGATTACGGCGTGCATAGTCCTTTGCACTGATAAGCCCTTGCTCTGAAGCATTAGCATACGCTGGATTATCTATTTTACCATTGTTATCATAGCGAAAATCTAGCTCTTTAAGAAGTTCTTTGTAGTAACGGTTATTAAAGTCAAACACAAGTACCGTGGTTGCAAATCCCCCATAAATTACAGGAACCTTGATCCACCATAATCCCTTATTGGTATATTGACCCCATCCTGGCAAAACTAAAGATCGCTTCCATGCGGTAACGGTTTTGGCTTCAATAGCAAGACGTGTTGAATCTTTAAAGATTTTGGGTGTTTTTGCTTCTTCTTCAGCCTTCTCTCTTTTTTTTCGTTCCCTACGGCTCTCTTTTTTTGTTGTATCCTGCACTGCCGATACTTTTTTCGTTGAATCTGTTGCAGTAACTGTTTTTAAAGCAACTTTATCTTTTGTATCAACTTTCTGTGCCTGCGCAGCAAAAAAGATAAATATAGAACAGAATAAACTGATTATTTTATACATCTTACCAGTCTAATAATTCCAGAATACGGCTCAGATCATCTTCAGACTCAAAAGGAATTTCGATCGCACCTTTTCCTTTTGCACTTTTTAAATTTAACTTAACCTGAGATGAAAATTTAGATGCCAGATCATCTTCAATCTTTTGAAACTGAAATGATTTAGGTACATTCTTATCTTTTTGTGCTTTCTTTTTATTGCCATTTTGAATCTCCCGCACCAATTCTTCTGCCTTGCGAACAGACAATCCCAAGTCAACGATCAATTTAAAGATATATAATTGTTTATCTACCTCTCCTACATTAATTAGCGCACGTGCATGTCCCATCGTTAACTCTCCATCACGGATCGCTGCTTGAATAACAGGAGGCAATTTCAATAAGCGTAAATAATTGGTTACGGTAGAACGGTTTTTACTTACACGTTCTCCCAATTCTTCTTGCTTCAGATTACACTCTTCAATCATCCGTTGAAAACTTAATGCTACTTCAATCGCATTTAGATTTTCACGTTGAATGTTTTCAATCAGTGCCATTTCCAACATCTGTTGGTCATTCGCTGTCCGAATATATGCCGGAATTTCGGTAATACCAGCTAATTTTGATGCACGGTATCTGCGTTCTCCAGAAATCAACTGGTAGGCATTCTCACCAATTTTTCTAACAGTAATAGGTTGAATTAAACCTTGCAATAAGATCGATTCAGACAGTTCCTGTAGCGCTTGTGGATCAAAATCAGTACGGGGTTGAAATGGATTCATTTCTATCGTATCCACATTAACCGTACTAATATTGCCAGATTCTTTTGATTTTGTAGCAGATTCTACCCGGGATGTTTCTACCTCCGAATTTCTTTCAGGGATATCGGCACTATCGTTTAATAAGGCACCTAATCCTCTTCCTAGACCTGTTTTTCGCTGTTGTGCTGCCATATTATATTGTAACTGTTGAATCTAATTCTTTTAGATGTCCGTTCTTATGTAAAATTTCTCTGGCCAAATTTAAATAGTTGATTGCACCTTTACAGGATGCATCGTGCATAATCACAGAAATACCAAAACTTGGCGCCTCACTTAATCGTGTATTTCGCTGGATAATCGTTTCAAATACCAAATCAGTAAAATGTGTCTTAACTTCCTCTACGACTTGATTAGACAAACGTAATCGCACATCGTACATGGTCAATAAAATACCTTCTATTTCCAAACTAGTATTTAAACGTGTCTGAACAATTTTAATTGTATTCAGCAACTTGCCTAACCCTTCTAATGCAAAATATTCACATTGAACGGGAATTACGACTGAGTTTGAAGCTGATAAAGCATTGATCGTAATCAAACCTAATGATGGAGAGCAGTCAATAATGATAAAGTCGTAATCATCCTTTACTTGATCTAAGATTTTTTTCATCTTATATTCGCGCTCGTGCATATTAATCATTTCAATCTCAGCACCTACCAGATCAATATGAGCTGGTAGTAAGTCCAAGTTAGGAGTTTCAGTAGCTTGAATAGCATCACGTGGATCTAGATCATTTACCAGACACTCATATATACTTTCTTTAATGGTTCTTGGATCAAATCCAATTCCAGAAGTAGAGTTTGCTTGTGGATCAGCGTCAACCAATAAGGTTTTATATTCTAAAACAGCTAAACTAGCTGCCAGATTGATTGATGTTGTTGTCTTACCAACACCACCCTTTTGATTTGCAATTGATATAATTTTACCCATTTCGAATGAAATTCTTTCTTTATAAAATGTCATTTTGTTCCCCTAAAGTCACAAAAAAGGATTATTCTGTTCATTCATAAATTCTTCCCTGCAAAAAAACACTTAAATCATGCATATTTCTTACTTTTGAAAGTATCTAAAGGAATAGATCCTCAAGATGCTAAGATACAAAAAATCAGGATATACATCCACTTTGTTCCTTGGGTTTTTATAAGTTACAACTAGACAATGATTTTAATAATTTCGGGAACGAATCGCCCCAAAAGTAAGACGCTAAAAGTTGCACAATACTATCAAGATTACATACAAAAAAGCGGTGAAAGCTGTCAAATACTACCTTTAACAGAACTTCCTGCAGATATTATCGTCTCAGATTTATATGGTCAACGAAGTGACCAGTTTAAAAAAATACAACAGCTGGTATCTGAAGCCGATAAATTTATTTTTATCACACCAGAGTATAATGGCAGTATACCAGGCGTACTCAAGGTCTTCATTGACGCCTGTACTTTCCCAATTAGCTTCTGCCATAAAAAAACGGCTCTTGTTGGTATATCATCGGGACGCTATGGTAATTTAAGAGGGATAGATCATCTAACCGGAATATGTAATTACTTACGTATGCATGTTTTACCATTAAAAATTTTTTTACCTCATATTCAAAATGAAATAAGCGAAGAAAATACATTTGTACATATTGAAACAAGGAATGCCATTCATGAACAAATAGATGAACTTATTCATTTTTAAAAATTTACAAAACACAAGAGCCAATGCTTACACGCATTGGCTCTTGTGTTTTAATTCAATAAAAGCGCAAATATTTGTATTTTGCCCAAAACTAAATCATATGAAATTAAAAATTACATACCTCCTATTATCCATTGGCTTTCTATGGTCTTGCAAACAAACTACAAAACATAATACGCTAAGTGCAATCGAAAAAGAAGAGGGTTGGCAACTTCTCTTTAACGGAAAAGATATTAACAATTGGCATATTTACAACCAAGGGAATCAACCCTCTAAATGGGTGGTAAAAGATGATGCTATACTTTGCGACCCCACTGTTAAAACTGGTGTATTTGGAGATTTAGTTTCGAATGAAACTTTTCAAGACTTTGACTTAAAATTTGATTGGAAAGTTGCCAAAGGTGGCAATAGCGGCGTATTTATAGATGTTCAAGAGGATCCTAAATATGACGCTACATTTGTTACAGGACTTGAAATGCAACTTTTAGATAATGCCAATGCGGAACCGCGGCATCAAACAGATTCAACACATTGGGCTGGATCGTTATACGCAATAAAGGGCATAGGATCCAATTCAAAACCTAATCCCTACAACGAATGGAATCAATCTAGAATTGTACAGAACAAGGGAAAAGTAAGCTTTTGGTTAAATGGGAAGTTAACATTCGAAAACGAAACCAACACCCAGGAATGGAAAGATCTTGTCGCTGGCACCAATATGAAGAACTATCCAGATTTCGGTAAATTCCAAAAAGGAAAAATTGCCTTACAAAACCATACTGATAAAGTTTCTTTTCGTAACATCAAAATTAAACTATTATAAAAAAGAAGAGCAGGAAATCCTGCTCTTCTTTTTTATAATAGTTTAATACCCGAATAACTCTTGTAATGTTAATTTCTTAACTTCTCCAAGTTTTTGCAGATCCTCCATTTTTATATTTTCATCTTTTGCAACAATACAATAAACATAAGGTTTACGACTCATTTCTTTATTATGAAAAGTTTTCAGATCTGTAAAACTTAATTTTGGCGCTTGCTCATAGATTTCTTTACGAATATCTGCCGTAAGTCCCAAGCGCTGTGCACTTAGATAATTTGATAAAATATTTGCGTTCGTAATGCGGTCACTAGCCAATGATTTTACTAAACTAACTTTAGCGATATCCAAAGCTTTTGGAGCATCAGGTAAATCATTTAATAGTTCATTCATACCGACAACAGCTTCATTAAATTTATCGGCCTGTGTACCGACATATGCGCCTACCGAATAATGATTTTCCTTTTTAACAGGAGAAGCAAAATTAGCATAAGTAGAATAAGCTAAAGCTTTAGATTCTCGAATCGTTTGAAATACGATACTTCCCATACCTCCACCAAAATACATATTAAATAATGCGACAGTAGGACTATATTTTGAATTATACACTTCAGAATTTCTAAACCAGAATACTTCCGCCTGCTTCATATCAAAATTAGTAAACAACACTTGATTTTTAGGGGTAGGCAATTCTTCAAAAGTATTTGCTTTCTGAACTGGAGCAAAATTGGTATTCGAATTTAAAGGTTTAAGAGTAGCAACCAATTGACTAGTAGTCTTAGGCCCGTAATATAAAATTTGATGTTTTGTATTTGCCAGCTCGTGTAAAATAGCAACTAAGTCCGATGCTTTGATCGCATCCAGCTCTTGGTCTGTCAAAACATTATTAAAAGGATTTTTAGCTCCATATTTTGCATATGATCTCAATCCTTCCATGATCAAGTTCTTATTTTCTTTAGCATTTGTTCTTGATTTTTTCAAACGACCGATATAAGCTTCCAATGCTTCTTGATCACCAACACTATTTTTTAATAAATCTTGAATAAGCGCAACTGTTTGTTCAAAATTTTCATTTAAACCTGAAATATTAATACGTGTTTCTTCATTACCTGAAGACACTGAAAAATCTGAGGCCAACTTATAAAATGCTTTGCTGAAATCTTCACTGGTTTTTTCTTTAGTACCTAAGAATTCTAAATAATCTGCGGCAATACTTAATAACTTATTATTCCATTTTCCCATCTCGTAACGATAAGTTAAACTAAATAATGCGTTATCTTTATTTTGCACCGCGATCACATCAAGACCTTTTAAGGTAGCCTTTTGTACATCTTTTGTGTAATCTAACCAGACAGGTGCAATTTTGCTTTCAGGCATTGCAGCAATAGTCTTTAGAAATAATGATTGATCGTCACGATTTACAACTACAGGCGTAATAGGAGGTTTCTCTACTTTTACAATGCTATCGTCAATGCCCTTACGTTTATAGACCACTACATAATTATTATCATTCAGATATTTTGTAGCAAAATCCATTATATCTTTCTTCGTGATTTTAGTTAAGTTATCTGAATAACTCAATTCTGTCGACCAATCAACCCCAGAAGTAAAGGCATCCATTAACTCCTCAGCACGATTACTATAGCTTTCATTTCGTGAAATTTCTGATTTCTTTTCATTATTAACAATGGAAGTAATTAGGTCATCAGAAAAATCACCTTTACGCAACTTATCCAATTCTCCTAAAATCAAAGATTTCACATCATCTAAAGATTGACCTTGACTTGGATTAGCCTGCATGATCAACATCGAATAATCTTTCAATACATATGGGAAAGCCCCTGCTCCCAATAACTTTTGAGATTTCACTAAATCTAAATCAATTAATCCTGCTGAACCATTTGTAAGCATGTTTCCAAGCAAATTCAACATTTGAGCATCTTTTGTAGATGCACCGGGGAAACGGAAACCTAAAAATAGAAATTCCGATTCTGGCCCTTTAACCTCTCTTACAATAGGTTGTTTGATGTCTTTTTCAGCATCAAAAGTATATGCTGGAATTTCTTTCGGTTTCATATAACTGAATGCCTGATCGATTTTCTTTACTACTTCATTTGGGTCAAAGTCACCAGACATAATTACCCCCATATTATTAGGGACATAATACGTATTAAAATATTCACGAATCGCTTTCAAAGAAGGGTTCTTCAAATGTTCAACGGTACCGATAGTTGTCTGTTTTCCATAATTATTATTTGGAAACATAGCTTCAAACATGGCCTCTACTGATTTACGTCCATCATTATCCAAACCTCTATTCTTCTCTTCATAAACAGCCTCTAATTCTGTATGAAACAATCTTAATATAGGATTACGAAAACGTTCTGCTTGTACAGCTAGGAACTTATCGATTACGTTATTGGGAATATCCTCAGTATAGACAGTCTGTTCAAAAGAAGTGAAGGCATTTGTTCCCTCAGCCCCCATCTCACTCATCAATTTATCGTATTCATTGGCAATAGCATATTTTGCTGCCTCGCCAGAAACCTGATCGATCTGCTTATAAATTTCTTTACGCTTGGCTTCATCCTTAGTGGAGTTATACTGTTCATATAAACCATCGATCTGATCCAGTAATGGTTTTTCCTTTGCCCAATCTTTTGATCCAAACTTATCAGTCCCTTTAAAAAGCATGTGCTCTAAATAATGCGCTAAGCCTGTGTGATCTGAAGGATCAGTTTTACTCCCTGCTTTCGTTGCAATATAGGCCTGAATACGAGGTACCTTTTTAGAAGGGCTCAAAATAACTGTAAGACCGTTTTTTAATGTATAAAAACGCGAATTTGTAGGATCATTGGTTACGTAACGATACGTATACCCACCCTCGTTTGCTTCTTTCCAATCATACTTTTTCACCTGTGCAAAAATTGTTACGTGTGATAAGAACACAAAAGCTATTACCGAAATAGATTTTAAATTCATTTCTAATAAGTTTATATAATACAATCAAATATATAAATGTTTATATGAAAACTCATCGTGTTTGAACATCTTTAAAATGACAACACTACTATGAGGTAAATTTCAATTGCGAAAACAATCAGCTAGATCAATTTAGCTTCGATAAAATATATAGGAAATAGATAAAAATAGGAGTAAATAAAAAAAGCATCGATAAATCGATGCTTTGATGTGGAGAATACTGGGTTCGAACCAGTGACCACTCCCGATGTATCGGGATGATCTGAACCAGCGTACTACACACGAATCAATTCTTCGATTTTTAAACGGCTTTTCCAAGATTTAATAAGCGTCTCCCTAATCAAAGCATCATGCTTAGAGCCATATTCTTCCTGGTATACAACCTCCCAATCCTGAGCTCTACCGGTAAAACCTTTTTTATGAACAGCGTTATGCCTGCGAAGTCGACCCTCAACATCTGAAGAAACACCGATATAATATCGATCACAGCTTAACGAATATAAAATATATAGGAAATACATAAAAATAGGAGTAAATAAAAAAAGCATCGATAAATCGATGCTTTGATGTGGAGAATACTGGGTTCGAACCAGTGACCCTCTGCTTGTAAGGCAGATGCTCTGAACCAGCTGAGCTAATTCTCCTTTTTTCTTTCAATGAACCATCTCATTTGCCAGTGACCACTCCCGATGTATCGGGATGCTCTGAACCAGCTGAGCTAATTCTCCGTTAAGTTTTTTGAAACACTTCTGTTTGCGTGGAGAATACTGGGTTCGAACCAGTGACCCTCTGCTTGTAAGGCAGATGCTCTGAACCAGCTGAGCTAATTCTCCATTTTTTTTTCAGACTTTCAATAAATTAGCTGAGCTAATTTTCCGCTTTAGTTCTCGCTATATAATGCCTTTCCCTAATTGCGTATGCAAATGTACTGCAAAATTTCGACTCTCAAAATTATTTCAAAAGTTTTTTACGCTTAAAAACGCAATCCACTAGAAGCCACGCATATAATTTTCAATATTTTTAGTCATAGAATTTCCAAGAAACACCAAATCTTATATTCGCATCATTCATCGGATAACGACGAACAGTATAATAGCCTTTTGGCATGCCCAAATATTGGTTTACAAAATTACAACTTATAAAAAGTGTCACGCGTTGTATGTTTGCTGTAGCCCACGCATCAAATATAGGATAAGTCGAAAATTTAATCCCTGCATTATCATTATAAAACTGACTTGCATTAATTGAATAAGATGGTGTTGTAAACGGAGTGTTGAAACGTGCATCAACTCCAATGTTGAAATCAACCACTTTATAAAGCACATTGCTGTAATACAAACTATGCCAGGTATATATTTCAGGAGTTGCAAGTGTTTCCTGCTGATCTGTTTTTTGATATACAATTAAGTTATCCAAGGTAAATTTACTAAACTTGAACTTTTGTCCTACTGAAACCTTTAATAGATTAACAGATCCCAATTGCGTCGGTTCAATTAATTTAGCCAGGCGTGGATCATTTTTCGGATTATCAATCTCTTTAAAGTAAAGATAGTTATCCATTAAAAAGTATTCAACCTTTCCATTGAACCCAATTTTTGGATTGCTATACTGAAAAGCTAGATTTTGTGTTTTTGTTTTATTAAGATCTCGCTCCCATTGATGGTAGGTATAATTCATTCGATTAAATACCATTTCGGGTGATTTATTCTGCGAATAAGCCGAAAGCGTAATTTTACCGACATTCGAACTTAATAAAAAGTCGGCTTTTGCTTCATAAAGATAATCACCAAAATTATGACCCATCACTATCTGATTGACTTTACCTGTCAGATTTACTCGATCTGAGAACTTATACCCTAGCTCCCCTTTCAGCATACCATTTTGATAAAATCTGTTATTGATACCACTATCTGAATACCAATACATATCATGTTGAAAAGCAACATTTAATTTCGCTTCATTTTTAAAAATAGATTTCCCCCTCAAGTAAAAGCTATATTCAAATTCATTTGAAATAGAAGTAATTTCCGTTGTATCCTGCGTTAATCTGGAAGAACCATATGGGAAAGCACCATTAGCATCGGTTTCATTTTTAAAAAAATTATATTTCTGAATCCGTACAGAACTGTTATGTGCAACGCTATTTGTAGGGTAAATCTGCATTGTAGGCTTACCTGCATCAACGGTATCAAGATGACCAAGAAACATCGATTGACGAATGAAAAATGAATTATCACGCCATTCATTTCGAGGTCTATTGTCTCCTTGCCCCTGTAATCTTACGGGGTAACGATCGGATGATTGTTTTTCCTTATCTTTGAATATATTATCTGACAAAATCGAACCATTCTCTGAAGCATCAAGTTTATTAAACACTAAATTTGTCAACAAATTATAGCGGTGATTTTCGGACTCGTACCAAGCAAATAAAGCCGATTTGATATCGGAATACTTCTGATTGGTATAATATCCATCTGCTCTTGTTGCATGAAATTCTCCACCTATATTAAGTCTTGGATTTATATTTTGTGCAAGTCTTGCACGAAATACTTGATCATCAAAGAAAAATCCTACAGCATAAAGTTCCGAAAATCTGGCACGTGCCCTAAAATATTGAATAGAATCCGGTCTGTACAAGGTACGCTCCAAACTGTGAAATCCACTTTGAAAACCTATCGTTTTACTAGGTTGAAATAATAGGTCACGCGTTGCCAAACCATAGGAACCTAAATTGATACTGGGATTCCATGGTAAATTCTGTTTATTGTAATACTGAAAATTACGATGTGATGTATCTATTTGAACGGTGTAGGTTCCTTTTTTCATCATATCCAATGTTGTATATCGAATATATTTAGCAGACAAAATAACAGAATCCTGTTTCGCATCTTCTTTTGCCCGAGCAGAATCTAAAGCACTACTCCATTCATCATTACTTTGTGCTTGAACTTGATTTACAAAACCAAGAATACAACAAAAAATCGCTAATAAGCGCAGGGTCACCTTCATTAATATTTGAACTAGTATTGTTTAAAAACTATTGCAAAGCTATTAATTCTTTCAAAATTAACGTCATCTTTGGTTCAGCTTTTGCAGCTATATCTACAATGTCCTGCAAAGAAACAGGTTGCAGATTATCATGAAAACCCTCATCAGTAATCACAGAGATCGCAAAAACAGGTATATCCATATGATTAGCGACAATAACTTCAGGCACAGTACTCATCCCCACAATATCACCGCCAATCAATCTCATGTAACGATACTCGGCTTTAGTTTCCAAATTTGGTCCTGGGGCAGCTACATATACAACCTCATGTGCCCTAATTTCTTTGTGGACAGCAATGTCTAAACCTTGCTTTACCATTTCACGGTTATAAGGTTGACTCATATCAGGAAAACGTGGGCCGAATGCGGCTAAGTTTGAACCACGTAGCGGATTATCTGGCAACAAATTAATGTGATCGGAAATAATACCCAAATCACCTTTAAGAATATTAGGGTTTAAAGATCCTGAGGCATTTGAAACAAAGAGCTTCTGAATGCCCAAGACTTTCATGATACGGATTGGAAATGTAATTTCTTTCATATTGTAGCCTTCATAATAATGAAGTCTACCTTGCATCGCTACAACCCTACGACCATTCAGCATACCGAAAATCAATTTACCGGAATGAAATTCAACTGTAGAAATGGGAAAGTTGGGGATATTGGAATACATCAATGAATACTGGACGTCGATCTCATCGACCAACTTACCCAGTCCAGTACCTAGTATTATTCCAAATTCAGGCTGAAAATCGCCTATTTTCTTGCGGATAAATCCAGCGGTTTCTTCTATCAATTGATACATACGTGCAAAAAAACTAATTTAATCAAACTTAACTTAATTTTTTTGCACGTACAAATCACTTAACTTTTTTTAATTATGTGAAAGCGCTCTATCGGAGGCTTTACCCGGAGAAGTTAAAATCAACAGTACGAATGTTATAAAACCATTGATAATGATCAAGTCTAAACCGATTACATACGGCGTATAAACTTCTATTACATAAGTTTTCAAAATATACAAAATAGCTGGTGATAGCACACAAATGAAAGGCACTAGTTTGTCTTTAACTGCGTATTTTGTAGCAATACCTACAACAAACAGTCCCAACAATGGGCCATATGTGTAACTTGCAGCTGTAAAGATTGCGTTTACGACCGAATCATCATTAATTAATTTGAATACTAAAATCACCAATAACATAACAATAGAAAAGCCAAAATGTACATAATTACGTTGCTTAACCAATACTGGATCATTTGGATTCTCTTTTTTATTAAAATTTAGGAAATCAATACAATACGAAGTGGTCAAAGCAGTTAATGCTGAGTCAGTAGTTGCAAATGTAGCTGCCGTCAATCCCATCATAAAAATTATTGCCGGAAGAATAGCCAAATGATTTAAAGCAATTTCAGGATATAAATAATCACGAGTAGCGAGCTGACTGATATCAATTCCATTTTTCTCTGCATAGATATAGAGCAGTGCTCCAACTGCTAAAAAGAAAATATTGATCACCACAAATACACTGGTAAAAGTAATCATATTCTTTTGAGCCTCTTTGATTGTTCCCATGGAGAGGTTCTTCTGCATCAGATCCTGGTCTAATCCTGTCATGGCAATGGTTACAAAAATCCCCCCTAGAAATTGTTTCCAAAAATTAGCTTTGCTACCAACAAAATCATCCCAAAAGAATATTTTAGAATAGCTACTTTCTTTAACTGCTTCGAAAGTATCAACAATTCCAAAATTTAGTCCTTTAGCCATAAAGTAGATGGAAAGAATAACCGCTGTTATCAAAAATGTTGTTTGCAGCGTATCCGTTACAATTATTGTCTTCAACCCGCCTTTATTTGTATAAAGCCAAATTAACAACAGACAGATTACAACTGTAACTACAAAAGGAATATTCCAAGCGTCAAAAATAAAATGTTGCAATACAATAGCAACCAAATAAAGACGAAAGGCAGAACCGATCGTTCTTGAAATTAAAAAGATAGCTGCTCCTGTTTTATAAGTTGTATGACCAAAGCGTTCTTCTAAATAGGTGTAAATAGAAGTTAGGTTCATCCTATAATATAGCGGTAACAAGACATACGCGATGATAATAAAACCAACGGCATTTCCGAGCACAAACTGAAAGTAGCTAAATTCTGAAGCACCAACTGCTCCCGGTACTGAAATGAAAGTCACTCCTGACAATGCAGTACCAATCATTCCAAAGGCAACCATATACCATTTCGAATTGCGATTAGCCACAAAAAAAGTGGAGTTGTCTGATGATCCCTTTGAAGTAAAATGCGCTACGGCAAGTAAAACAGCAAAGTAGACCACCAAAAATGATAATAAAATTATTGGTGACATAAGTTTGTTTTATAATAGGTGATTTAGTGTTTAGTGTGTTTCTTGATATGCCTCTATTGCCTGGCGCACATGACCAAATTTTTCCAATAATTCTGTTGCTTCAGCTTCCGTTGCATTCGTTTCATCCATAATAATACGAACCCCGCGAGCCATTAATTTATGATTAGATAATTGCATATCAACCATTTTATTTCCCTGCACACGTCCCAATTGGATCATAATGGAGGTACTTAGCATATTCAGTACTAATTTTTGAGCAGTCCCTGCTTTCATACGTGTAGAACCTGTCACGAACTCAGGCCCAACCACTACTTCCACAGGCAATTGCGCCTCTTTTGCTATAGGTGAACCACTATTGCAAACGATACAGCCTGTTGCTAATCCCGCGGCATTGGCGGCCTGTAAACCTCCAACTACATAAGGAGTCGTTCCTGATGCGGCAATACCGATAACAACATCCGTTTTATTAATACTATATTCAGTCAAGTCCTTCCAGGCCTGTTCTGTATCATCTTCAGCAAATTCAACTGCTTTTCGGATAGCCGTATCTCCACCTGCAATCATTCCGATAATCCAATCAAATGGAACACCATAAGTTGGAGGACATTCTGATGCATCCAAAACACCTAATCGTCCACTTGTACCAGCACCGATATAAAAAACACGTCCTCCATTTTTCATCTTAGCTACACACTCATTAACCAACGCCTCTATCTGCGGAATAGCTTTTTCAACAGCCATCGGAACGGTCTTATCTTCGTTATTAATATTCGTCAACAACTCCAAAACAGTCATTTTTTCTAAATCCTGGTAATGCGATTCTTTTTCGGTTGTATTTATCATCCTATCTTCTATATTATCCTTTATTCTATTGTAATAACACACGAATATCGACAAATTGATATTCCTCTTTCTTTAACTTATCTATCATTTTACCTAAGCGGTGATAAAATTTATCTTTTCGACGTGAGTCTGTGCCCATATGTATGAGTATGATAAATCCATTTAATCCGTTTAGCTTTTTATTTTGTTCCCATAGCCCTATTTCAATATCATCAGAAGATAAATATCGTTTACCCATTTCAGGATAACTATAATCGGCGGCAGTTCGTAATCCAGGAGTATAATTAATGGGCACATATCCCATTTCCTCACTCCACGCGACAATCTCCTGATTGTACCATTCATACGAAGGAATAAAATATTTGTTATCGGTTCGAAAACCTAATTTTTCTAATTCCCTGAAATTCATCTCCAAATCTTGGATAAATGAATCCTTTGTTACTAATAAACCTTGTCTATTGTCCCAATCACTAAACAATAAATGTTTATCAGAGTGAGCAGAAAGATAATGTTTATTCCTTTTAATCTCCTTTACAACAGAACGAAATTTCGATGTTCTCAAAAAGTCTCCTGTTAGAAAGAAAGAACCCTTTACATCCTTTTCTTTCAATATTTTTAGCACCGTCAATCCACCATCAGCTAAATCATGTCCTGTAAAAACCAGCGCTAGTTGCTTTTGCAAGCTATCTCCTCTCACGATAGCTCCAAAAGAATCTTTAACTACTTTTTTATTTGAGGCTCCTCTAATGCCTTTTGTTCTTGAGAAGCTAACAAATAGATCAATGAAGCAGTACCATCCATTGTAGGTTCATTTGTACTGTAGTCACCATAATCGTCATGATAAACAACAAGATCACTTTGAAATGCAGCATACGGATCCTCATTCAGCAATTTAATTCCGATCAGATTACGATATGTCGAAGTCATTATGGGACCATCAACCAACCCACCATCAATTGGAAAATTCTTTAAATGAGTAAAAGCAGAATGCGGATTAACAGGTGTATCTCCCCAAGAAGGCAAACCATAAACCATGCTTGTGCCCCAAGGATTTGTACCAAAGATCCAATCTATATTTGCTTGTGCCAATTCATCGTATTGTGTATCCTGTGTCAATTCTTTATACCATAAACATTGAATAGCGAACGATACAGTTAAATTATTACTGCACCAAATAAAAGGAACACCCCTATAAAATGCATTTGTTTTTGCTCGTTCAAAGACCGACGCTATTCCAGACTTATAATATGAGACAATCTCCTCGCGATCATTGCCTTTTAACTGTTTTCCCAGTTCATAATGCCCTAAATTAATAAATGGATACCATTGGTAATGTGCTGCGGTATCTGTTTCCATCCATGGCGTAATTTTTTCCTGTCGCGCATAAGCTATCGATTCATTTAAAAATCTCTTCTTATTTGTTGCCTCATAAAACATTGCTCCGGCCAGCTCCATATCATCAACCCAATTATCCTCGGCATAAATATAAGGAGACTTCACTGATACTGTTTGTGTTACCCCAGGTTTTATTAATGCAAAGTTATATGCTGTTTTGGCTTTTTTAGCCAAAGTTTTAGCATATTTAATATCATCATTTCCAAACAAAGAACTCCCTAGATGGAAAGCGCTCGAAAACTTGGCTGCTGTTGAACTTGTACCTGTTGTATTGTTCATAAACTTACCACGTTGCTGCGGTTCGCCATTTATAAAATACACCGGTCTTTCAAAACCTCTTCCATAAAAAGGATCTTCACCAGGCATTCTCATATTTGTATGATCACGGTCATCTGCAATCTGGTTAAACATTAAGTTTGGAGCAGGATGCATCTTCAGCAACCAATCCAATCCCCATTTTGCTTCGTCCAGCACATCAGCTCGACCATTCTGACCATCCAATCCATTTGCCTGCTTTTGATCACCAAATACTTTTGGAAAATCTCTATAAGCAGCTAACAAATGATAAGTAGCATTTGCCGAAGTCGTTGAATATTGCAAATAATCGGAAGCATCATGCCAGCCTCCACCTGCATCAATACGTGAGCTATCTGCAATACCTACCTTATTAGCATGCAATACAAAACCGTCGTGTGTATGACAGCTATCTTTTAGATACGGGTTAAAAAGCGTTCTTTGTTGCCGCATATAACGAAGTGCAAAATCGGCAGCTCCTTTATAGACATCCTTTCCAATTTTAAAAACTGGTGATTTCACTTTTCCAACTCTTAAATAATAAGAACCCGTATCGCGATATGCTGAAAAATCAAACCTAAAGCTTTGCACAAATGGTCCATAAGTTCCAAAATCTTTACCGATTATATTCGAAAATACACTTTTCTGTGTTTTCGCATCAATCAGTTCAAACCGAGTATAATCAGCCTTTTCCTTTGCTCCAAATACCGCAACTTTAATTCCTGCAGGTGTATACCCTAATTGGTTCACTCTTATCCATGCCTGTTCTTGCGCTTTCGCAAAGTTAAAAACAAAACATGCAAAAACAAGCATAAAAACTCGCTGTAAATGTAATAAGTTTTGCGTAGTTAATTTCATAATTTAGAACTTTTATAAAGTTAAAATTTTAGTTTAACAATTTTACCGTCCATTGTACTGCAAACTAACCCTTTATTACCCATAATCAACGGCGGATTGACCATACCATTTGATATTTTATATTGCCACAATACAGCTCCTGATGAGGCATTAACAGCTGACAGCAAACCTGAATGACTTGGTACAAAAACAATTTTATTGTTAGCGCTGATCGCTGACGGGGTTAGTTCATAAGGAAGTTTCAAATCTGATTTCCATGAGACTTCCATTTTATCAGCTTTGGTGGAAATACCAAGTAAATCACCATCCATTGTTTTCACATACACATATTTATGATCAGTTGATAAACCCATTGACTCTCTAACTCGTATCGTATCCTTCTTCTCTCTCCAGATAACCTTTCCATTTTTCGCATTTAAAGCTGTCATAAATCGATCTGGAGCTACCACATAAATGGCATTATTCACCGCAACGGGATAACAAGCAGCAGCTGAAAACATCCGATTAGCATGACCATTATTCCACTCCCACTCTAATTTACCTGACTGCGCATTTAAGGCATAAAAACCATTACCCCAAGAACCAAAAATAATTAGATTTTGATAATAAGTTGGGAGCGTAGAAACGTACCCCTTTACATCCTTAAAATTCCACTTTTCCTTTCCAGTCAGTACATCCAATGCTCTAAAAACTCCATCCGAACCGCCGATGTATGCCGTGCCACTCTGAATCAAAGGTGATCCCAAAACAGCTTTTCCTGTTTTAATTTTCCATTTTAACAGTCCACTTTCTGCATCCAACCCATAGATATAATGATCTGAAGAACCGACAACGACAACACCCTTCCATGCAGCTGGTGTTGAATAAACTTTACCACCAGTTTTAAATGACCATTTTTTCTGTCCCGTATTATTATCCAAAGCAAAAACATCACCTGAAGTATTTGCGGCAATGATCAAATCCTTATAAAGTGCCATTCCAGAACCGATATCACTCTCATCTTGAAAAATCCAATCCACAGCAACTTTAGAGGCGAATTTTTCATTAACAGCATAATTTGGTCTCGGATATTTCTTTTTATCTAGTTCAAAATGATGATTTTCTAATGCGATCACTGCCCAAGGATCCAAGTAAGTTCCATCAACTGTACGTTCTTGATAAGTAGCCTTACCCTGGTCAATCGTCACAATATTATAACCGCCATATTCATTCTTCGCGCGCAAATTTGACCTCCCCATGATCCCAGGTATACCCTCCCAGTCGTACACTTTATTTATATGACCATGTCCGCAAAAAGCCAATTGTACATTTCTAGATTTCACACGATCCAACGCTTCAAACCAATTATTTAAAGAAGAATCCTGCGGATAGTGATTGATGTATATGAGAGGGACACTACGATCAGGATGAGCACTAAACACAGAATCCATCCACACTAGGTTTTCCCTCGGAATCTGACCAGGACTCATCCGCATGTTAGGACCAGAGTTTGTCCCCAAAAACATAAATCCTTTATGTTTAAAGAAGAAGGTTTCACCTCCAAACACACTACGAAAAGTATTGGCTCCATTTTCAGACCAGTTACCATCATGATTTCCAGGTATTACATACCATGGCAATGACAAACTATCCAGTATCTGCTTGGCCAATTTCAATTCATGATCTGCACCAAATTCTGTAATATCACCCGATAAAATAACAAAATCAATATCTTTTAATGTATTGAGATCTTTTACGGTTCGTCGTAAATCTTCTTCTCCAGTTGCACCGCCAACATGCGTATCTGTTAAATGGGCAAATTTGAAGGTTTGCGCATGCAAGAAATTGAAGGCAAAAATCATTATGCAAATAATCGTATAGGTTCTTTTTATCATGATAGGAATCAGTTATTAACGTAAATATACTTAAAAAAATGCATAAACATGCATGTTTGTGCAATAATATAAAATAATAACGCAAACAAACACTTTTGTAAAATGGTCAATGGGACCAAATAAAAAGAGCCACCTAAATTAAGTGGCTCTAATAACCCAGTAGTCAAAGACTACCAGCCTGCTGTTTGTGTTAATGTATATCCTCTGTCTTTATATTCGTTAACCTGAGCCTGACCAACTGGAGCCATATAAGAGCGATCTGTGAAAGGTTCTCTATGTTGCGCATTTTCAACCATATAAAAACCAACCAATTGATCAGCATTGCTACCATTATATGTAATTGTCGCACCGGTTGCATTCACAACTTTCAATTTACCTTCATTACTCTTATTTAGTAAACTAGGCAAATCTGTTTTCACATCTAACCACGGGCCTAAGAAATAGTCTTGATTTTTACTATAATCCATGTAATTAAGTTTTTTCCAGCGCTTAATATCCAACAATCTAAAACCTTCGTACACAAATTCCATTCTGCGTTCACGACGAATTTCCCACATCAAAGGAGAAACATCACCATCACGAGAAGGATCTACCGCAATAGCTCCAAGAATTAAAGGCGCAGTTTTTTTAACTCCTTTTGAAGTTGCAATAGCATCAATTGGACGGTTTCTGATCGCATTAACCGACTTATCCAAATCCGACTGCGTAACTGCAGCTCCACCAAAACCTTCAGCTAAAATCTGTTTCGTCTCGACCCAGTTCAATACAACTTCAGCTAGACGAATGACAGGCGCATCAGTAATATTTGTATTACTAGCCCAAGCCGCAGGATATGTTTTGCCTAAATAAGTAAGAGCCTCACGAGAAGCAAATTTAAAAGCATACAATAAAGTCGCAGAAGAACTTAATGGTTTTTCATAAAATGAAGCCTCAAATCTAGGATCACGCGACACTGCCAAATCTTTTATCTTGAAACTACTTGCATTTGTTGCAGTAGAATTTTGCCAAGGCTTACCATCGTTACAAATAAACGACTTCATCAATACTAAATTTGCTGCTGAATTTTGTCCTTCAGTTCCGTTACTATAAGATCCTACACTATGCGTAACACTTTTACCATTATCATAGGCTCTATACATGATCACCTCTTTATTGGCGCTTAGATCATCTGAAGAAAACAAACTTTTAAAATCACTCGTAAATGAATAGGCGTTCGAATTGATAACAATTTCAGAAGCTTGCTGTGCTAATTCAAGATATTTCTTAGCCCTATTTTTATCCAGGTTATGATAATATTGAAATGACCCTTCAAACAACATTAATCTAGAAATAAAAGATGCGGCAATATATCTATTCAAATACTGTTTACCGTCATTGATTCTCATATTTTCCAAGGCATATTTAAAGTCTTCGTAAACCTTATCCATTACCTCACCGCGTTTATCACGGTCTTTATACATTAATTGGATATCATTATCTGCTAGTTCTCGATCAAAATAAGGAACATCACCAAAAACCTCCACTAATCGACTATATTCAAACCCCCTAAAAAAGCGAGCAACTGCAGTCCAATGATTATAGGCTTCAGTGGTAATATTTGGTTTAGTTTTAGTATCGATTCTATTGATAAAAATATTTGCTTTTCTTACCCAAGCAAAATTCCATGTTGGGCCAGAATACTGCGTCAACATAGAAGGAGCCTCCATAGCAGTAATCGTGCTACCAGAACCTACACGAGATGCAGGAACAGCATTTTCAAAATTTGTCTGAACGTTTCTATTTGTCAAATCATCTGAGAACGTATAACCAGTTACTGGAGCATAATCTGTCCCCCAAGCACTATTATAGCCCACAAAGTAATTTTGATAAAACCCATTCGCATATAATCGAAGCCCCAATTCATTTCCCCAACTATTTTCATCTTCCAACTGTGTCAATTGATTTCTATCTAACACTTCCTTACTACATGATGAAAACAAAGCCATTGCTGCAAAAGCAACGTATGCTATTTTCTTTGAATATTTCATTTTCATTGTTATTAAAAATTAACTTGAACACCAAACGATACCGACTTAAAAGTAGGCGTACCAATCCCTGTTCTTCCCGAGTTATAATTCGTGTCATTAAACATTGAATAACCATTTATCACTTCAGGATCGATAGGCAATCCATTTACATGATCTTTTGTAAAGAAATTCTCTAATGACGTATAGACACGTGCTGATTTAATATAAACTTTATTTAGCATCGTAGCTGGCAAAGAATAACCCAACGTTATATTTTTAACACGCAGGTATGATAAGTCCAACAGGTATCTCGATTGGATTTGCATATTATTATTCAAATTGTTACCACCATTATTATAGGCTCTAGGATAAAATGCTTCAAGATTATCGGCAGACCAAAAATTATCGGCAATAGTTGAAGGCATTGCACCGTCAGAGGATTGATAGCCAGCAATCGCTAGTGAACCATTACCCCACATTTCACGTTTTCCAATACCTTGAACAAACGCAGAAAAATCAAACCCTTTAAAATCAAGACCTAAACGGAAACCATATTCATATCTAGGAGTCTCATTCCCCAAGATTGCTAAATCTCCATGATCGTTAACGGTTTTACTTCCATCATTGATAACTCCATCACCATTTAAATCAGCAAATTTTACATCGCCAGGCCCGAAAATAAAGTCACTGCTATTCTGCAAATATCCTTGGTAAGCACCTTTGGGGTCAGATAGTTTATTTACTATTTTACCTTTATCTGTTGTTTTAACTAATGCTCCAGCGGCATCATATTCAAAATCTGAAGCTTGGTACAATCTATCAGTTTTATACCCCCAGATTTCTCCTACTTTTTTACCCACATAATAACTGCTGATCAACTGCGTATCTGTATATTTTAAGATAGTTGATTGTGCATCAGCTAACGTTCCACGCATGTTTAAACCTAAACCATTGCTAAATCTATGATTAAAGTCTACCGCAAACTCCCATCCTTGAGTCTTCATATCACCATAATTTCCTTGTGGTGCTGGCGCTCCAAATGTTGCACTCACGTTTCCACTAGGAACAATCATATTTCTCGTATTTCTTCTATACCAATCAAATACGAAACCCAACTTATTATTTAGTACTCTTAAATCAGCTCCTAAATTCAAAGTTTCAATATTTTGCCATGATATATCCGATCGCACAGAAGTTGGTGTACCGATCGCATACACCCTACTACCATCTGCAGCCAACCAACTCACCTCACCAACCGTCATAGTTGACGTATACAAACTTGGCTTAATGGTTTGATCACCAATAGAGCCCCATGAACCTCTAAATTTCAATTGACTCACAACAGGTTTAGACCATTCCATAAAACCTTCTTCCGAAGCAACCCAACCAGCTGAAAAAGATGGAAACCATTTCCATTTCAAGTCTGTCGGAAATTTAGAAGAACCATCATATCTAATGTTACCCTCAAAAAGATACTTATTCTTGTAGGCATAGTTCACACGCCCAAAGTACCCCAACTGAGCTTCCCATCTTGCATCACCTGTAGCCTGTTGTGAGGCAGTGTTAATTCCAAATCCTAACTGAGGATTATTTAAATCTATTAGATTAAATGTTTGCGAAGAATTTTCAGAATAATCTAATGTTACGCGGTTCAAACCTGCAATAAATTTGAAATCGTGATCATCATTCACCCTTAAATTGTAAGTTGTCAATGCATTGATCGTATTATTTCGCTCGTTACCAGCTGTCCTTTTATAATGATCAGGATTACCACCATTAGGCGTATACTGATAATAATTTAGATCGTATGCGCGCATAGCACCAGCAACACCTGACGCCACTACAGCTCCTGTATTATCAACATAAACAGGAACTCCATTTGCATCATTTCTAGCCACACCAGCAACCCATGAATCTGCCCCTGTAAATCGTGTTCCTGGATAAGTATTGATCATCTCATTATTTGCAAATGTGTAATCAATATCAAACTTCCAATTATCATTAATTTTTACTGTCGCTCCTAGATTTAGGTTTAAATAATTATTTTGTAGACTGGCTGTATTTGCTGCAGATGTTTCACTCCAAGGACTTCTGATCGCTCTATCATTTTCATCCAAGCCCATTGGATACAGCGAACTCCATCTATATAAATATAACCAAGGATCTGCAGTTGTTGAGTTAGTCGTATACGGATACTGTTTATTTCTTCTGGAGACCATAGCTCCTGCTCTCACAGTCAAATATTTATTAAGCTCGGTAGAAATCCGCAACGAAGCATTATAACGCTTAAACTTATCGTTGTCAGTAGTTTTCATCATTCCTGCCTGACTGAGAGTAGCCATGCTTAAATTGTAATCTGTTTTACCTGCAGATCCAGAAAATGAAAGATTATGTTGCGACGAAGGAGCAACATCACGAATCATATAATCTTGAGGATCATAAGTTCGTACACCATATTTTTTTGTTGGTTCGGCTGGATTCACATACCAATCCCTTCCATATACAGTTGGATCATTAACACCTAACTTTCCACCGTATAGCTTCTCCCATTCTAAAGCACGATTATAACTTTCGCGATTGACTTTATAAAAAGCCCCAGCTTCGGTTCCTCCAACGCGCTCCACAGCTTCCAAAGTATATTTCAGAGCATTTACCCCAGCCATATTATAATCAATTGCCGAGCTTTGAAACGAAAAATTATTTGAATAATTGATATTTACTTTTTCACCTGATCCACCTTTTTTTGTCGTAATCAAAACAACACCAAAGGCGGCCTTTGCACCATAAATTGATGATGCAGCAGCATCTTTCAGCACAGTAATCGATTCCACATCAGCAGGATTAACCAACTGAATACTTGGTATTTCAACATTATCCAACAAAATAAGTGGGTTAGATGTTCCTGCAATAGAACCTATCTGTCCACGTATTTTCATAACCGGATCGGACCCGACCTCGCCACTTGGAATAACCACGGTCAAACCTGGAGTAGTTCCCTGGATACCTCTTCCAACATCAGCAATAGCTCTGCCTTGTAAATTATCTTTTACAGAAATTGACGAAACAGCACCCGTCAAATTTCCTTTTTTCTGCGTACCATAACCAACCACAACGACTTCTTCCAAAGCTTCATTGCTTGATTCTATGGTTATATTGACTGTATTAGAAGTTACTGTCACCTCTTTTGTTGCATAACCCACAGAAGTAAATCTTAATTTACTTCCAATTGGAGCAGCAATTTTGAAATGACCTTGGCTATCAGTTTTTGTAGATGCCGTTCCTCCAACAACTACTACGCTTACCTCAGACATGGGCCCATCTGGTCCAGTCACTACCCCCTGAACTGCATTTTGAAGTACAGATTTGGATGAAGCTAAAAGTGACTGTGTTACTTTAGGATTATTTAGAATACTCTCTTTGCTCACATTACTGAAAGACTTCGAAGGCACACTTAATCCCACCGCAACAGAAAATAGTATAAATTTTCTCATTGTATTGTAGCGTTTTAAAATAAATGATTGCTTATATTGATATTTAGTTTGTTTGTTTTATTCAAAATCTGGGTAGATCAAATATTTTTTACGCATCAATTTATATGCGTCTAAATCCTTAGCCCATGATGCTCTAATTTCATCTTCCGATTTACCTGCAAGAATCTGCAGTCTTAATTGATCTGTTCCCGCTAGCTTGTCAAAAAAGGCAGGTCGGGCAAAGAAAGTTGATTTATCAGGAGTTTTATTGTAAAAATCCAAGAGATATTTCAGGGTAAACTTTTGCTCCGAAGGAATTATATTTCGAAGATCAAGACCATAATTAACAGCACCTTTACCTTCCACATGTTTTGTCATACCATGGCGATCACCTGGAGTAAAAGTAAATGAACCATAAACTGGATTGGTATAACCAATAATTTGAAAAGGCCAGTCCGTTCCACGTCCTACGGAAATATCAGTCCCCTCAAAAAGACATAATGATAAATACAGCCGAACCGATAACGCATTTGGAAGACTTGGTGAGGGAATAACCGGCAGTTCGTACATCATCTTATGATCATATCCTTTTACAGGGACAACCGTAACATCACATTGCTTTCCATTTTCTAACCATTTTTCACCATTAACCATCTTAGCCAATTCACCAATTGTCAAACCGTGAATCATCGCTATTTTGTGCCAAGAAACATCAGATTTAAACTTATCATCGTGCCTTACGGGACCATCTACTTGATCTCCATTTGGATTAGGTCGATCCAAGACAATTAATTTCTTATTATGTTTTGCACATAATTCCATAACACGATGTAACGAAGTGATATAAGTATAAAATCGAGCTCCAACATCCTGAAGATCGAAAATCATCACATCGATTGTATTTATGATTGAATCCTGTTTCTGATTACCGCCATATAAAGTATATAAAGGCAACCCTGTTTTAGAGTCAACATCATTTCCAAATTTCTCTCCTCTTTCTACATCACCTCTAAATCCATGCTCAGGCGCAAAAGCAAATTTTAAATCCACTTTCTCCCGAAACAATAAATCAACCAGATGTTCCTTTGATCGTCCAACAACAGAAGTTTGATTCCCCATTATCCCAACCTTCTTACCTTTTAACATGGGTAAGTAAATTGCAAGTTGATCTGCTCCCGGTAAAATATCTGAATTATTAGTGACAGTAGAAGAAGGAGTCTTGCTTACAACTGCTGATTTACTAGCACAGGAATTGAAAGCAAGAAAACTTGTCAATGCAAGGAATGCAAATAGTATTTTCATAGTTAAATTAAAATTGATGATAGCGTACCTACCATACTGCCAAATAGTTGATAATTCGTCAATAAATGTAAGTAGATGTTTTCGTTTTCTAAATTAAATAACTCATAAAAACGCAAAACAAAGTAAGTGATCACTTTTATTTTATTCAATTTCAATTGCTGTTTATTTAACATTTTTTAACAGAAAAAGTAATTAAAACAACATAACTATCTAAATAATAATATATTAAATAAAACTTAAAGGTATCAAGCTGGTTCAAATAGTGTAACAGATACACTAAAATGTAACATTACTGATACATTTGCAAAATGTAGCATAAAACAGCAAATAAGACTTTCTTAAGGAAAAGATAAGAGAAATATCTTTCGGGCATCAAAAGCGACGAAAAAACTCCTCAAATGCAATGAAATCCTCAAAAAAATATAAATAACAAAAAAAGGAGTCCTTACGAACTCCTTTTATTTCATTGATCGATTCGATCTATTATAAAGACAAAAGCTTCAAATCACTCAGATTTTCCCTCAGCTTTAACATAAAGGCATCCCCTGGATCTGATTTAGACGTAAAATAATCAGAATCAGTCTCTTTCCAATATTTAGTCTTTCGAAAAGCTCTATATTCATGATGGCCAATTACAAAATCAATCGGGTACTTACTTTTCAAGTATCTGATCAGCATCTCATTTGCTTTTAACTGCTTTTCGGTAAGTGGATACTTATCTCCTCCAATATTTTCAATACCGATAGCACAATAGTTTAAACCAATAGTGTGTCTTGCAAACACTGTATCGGGTAAAAACTGATAAATGGTTCCATCTCTATCAATAACATACTGGGAAGAGACGTTTAAAGCACTTGCTTTTCTGAGTTCAGGCCGACCTGGCAATAGCACTGGATTGAATGTATTAAATGTTGCCTGCACACTATTATTAGCAGTCCAGTGCACCACTACCATTGTTGGCTTAATAATAGCCGTCTGCTGTACAATACCATGCCTGTTTTTCAAATAATCTAAAGACAATTGCTTACGTTCTGCATTCCAAATAATTGGTTTTTGAATTATTTCAGATGTTTGCGCAAATGAACGAATGGCAAAAAATAAAAATAGAAAATAAAAGTATCTCATTTCACTAATATATAAAAGGGTTTACAAAATAAATGTAAACCCTAATTATTTTTTATTTATCCCACCAAATACGTTGATTTTGATAAGTGGGTAAATCCGCATCCGCATTAGCCGCTTTTACCTGAGTTAGGTTATAATTAATTTCATAAGATGGAATTGCAAACCGCCTAGGCCATTCAGTTTGCGACGGATAAGCAGTGGCAAATACATGGGACGGCCTTTTAAATCCTTTATAAATACCTGTTGATTCATTGTAATTCCCTGATGCATCCGTACAATAATTCATTCTTCTCAAGTCAGACCATTGCTCAGGGGAATACGAAAGAGCAATATATTTTTGAATCATGATATGACTTAAAGTTAATTTACCAGCCTCCTGCACGATGGAAGAACTTGCCATATATGATGCTACATCCGAAGCCTTAACCCCCATTATTTCCATATGCGCCTTGATCCCGGCTTGATAAGCGGTTAATGCTGCTCCCAATTCTCCTTTTTTAAAGCGAACTTCTGCTTCAATAAACTTCATTTCAGAATTAGTTAATAATAATCCTTTACCTCCTTTTTCAGTATACCAAGTTCCTGTTGAAAGTACTCGACCATTTGCGGCAACCTCCTTACGCATTGAAATATAAACGGAATCTTTATTTGAAAATTTATTTGTCGCACTGGCATAAACATAAGAAGCAGGGCCTGTTTTTGGCAAATCAGAACTCATATCTACAAATAAGGTTTGACGATAACTGCCATCTGGATTCTGAGAACTTGGAATTAATAAGTTTAATCGCGGATCAATAACATTAGCATTACCAGAGGGGGCGCCATGATAATTATTGGTAATATAATTATAATATAATTGCGTAATACGGGCTGAAGTTCCAGTATTCCCCCACTGCAAAGATGCTTTACTCTGATCACTTGTCGTAGCTGTCTCATCAATATATTGTATAATTGTACTCTCATCATTTAAAATTGGAGCTTTCGCCAAAGCGTCTAATACAGCCTGTGCGTTATATGTAGGTAATTTACTATAATGATTTAAAAATCTAGCTTTTAATCCATAAGCCAATTTCAACCAATTCTGTACATTTCCCTTATTGAAAATGTCTCCGGCAGATAATGGGGCTGCTCCAGAAGCTTGTTCTTTAGACAAATCTAAGATAGCCTCATCAATTAAAGCTAAAATTTTGGTATACACATATTCTCCATCATCAAACTTAGGTGTAAGATTATTAACTTTATCAAACTCATCATATGGCAACATTCCATATAGATCAGCCATATAACCAAAGCCCCAAGCTTTAATCAGTTTTGCTACTCCAATATAGTGGTAAGCTCCAACTTTGGTTGCACTCTCAATTAATGGATCAATATTTACAGCAGTATTCACATACCATGATTGCCAAGGCCAGCCTGTTGAAGAAGCTGTTGAATTCCATCTGGTTAAATTCCAATTATTATTGTTAGCATTTACAACTGCCAACTGCTGACCTAAAAATGAAGTACGCGTACCTGCAGACTCATATCCATCTATAAACTGAGCCAACATGGATGGCAGCCGTTGTTGAGGTGTCGGTACTGTTGAATTCGCAGCATTAGGATTATCATTAACATCTAACCATTTACTGCAAGAATTGAGTAGCAATAGTATAGAAGTTGTGGCTATATAAAATATTTTTTTCATTACGTTAGAATTTTAAATTAACACCAAATGTAAATCCAGCAGTAGCAGGAACACCTGCATAATCAATACCTACCGAACCTGATCCTATAACACCCGCTCCCGCTGCACTTGTCTCCGGATCCATCCCTGAATAATTTGTAAGCAGCCATAAGTTTGTTCCGGTTACATTAAAAGAGGCACCTTTGAAAACTTTGGATCTTTTTAAGATAGATGATGGTAAACTATAAGTCAATGAAACCGAGCGTAAACGCAACCAATTAACTTTTTCAACAAAAAATGGAGTGTTATTTGCATAAATATCTCGATAATATTTTTCTGTAGCAATAACTTCACGCGTTACTGTCTCGTATTCTTTTGTTGCTGGATTTAAAGATTTCCCCGTAAAGGTGAGTGTCTGACCTCTATTTTCTGTTTCTTTACTAAGCCCATAAGTTGTCATCAGATATTCTGTCCCATTCAAGATATCTCCACCTTTACGAAAATCAAATAAGAATGAAAAATCCCAATTTTTATAAGTGAAATTATTAGTTAATCCCCCAATAAAATCTGGTTCACGATTACCAATTGGTGTAGTAGTCAATGTGGATGTTAAAGGATTTCCTGTTTCCCAATCTAATAAAAGATTTCCGTCAGCATCCTTCTGCCATGTTGATCCCGAAAGGCCCATAAAATTCCCATTACCAAAGGAAGCCGCTTTACCATTCCCCACCTGCACATCCGTAACATATAATATTGGGAGTGCTGCCGGAAGCGATTTAACAACACCTTTATTATGAGAAAAATTCAACATCATATCCCAAGTGAAATGATCTCGTTTTATTGGAGTTGCATTTAACGAAATCTCAAAACCTTTATTTTCAATTTCACCCGTATTTACATAACTTAAGATATAACCTGTAGCGTTTGAAACACGAGGTTGTAAGATTTGATCTTTCGAATTATTTTGATAGTATGTAAAATCCAACCCCAATCTATTTTTTAAGAATTTCAATTCCGTACCAAATTCCATAGAGGCTGTTGTCTCAGGTTTTAATTGATCATTTCCTCGTGTCCACGCATTTCTATAACCTCCACCTATCGTTAATTCAGGACCAAACAAATAAGTATTGGTTTGATATGCCGGAGCATCTTTTCCCACTTGGGCATACGATGCTCGTAATTTTCCAAATGATAACATATCATTCTTATCCATTAGCTCAGTGAAAATTAAACTTCCTGAAACAGACGGGTAGAAAAATGAACGGTTTTGAATTGGCAAAGTTGAAGACCAATCATTTCTTCCAGTAATACTAAAGAACGCAAAATTTTTATATCCCGCTCTAAATTCACCATAAACACCTAATAAGCGCTTATCCGTGATTACTTGATTTAAATATTTATCTCCATTTTCGGCATTATTGATACTTTGAAAATTTGGAATAGAAAAATTTTCTGCACGTAAAGAATTTGCCTGTATGTGAGTATCTTCAGCAGAAGTACCTAATAACAAATTTAAATCCCAGTTATCAGCAATTACTTTATGGAAATTCAACATGAAATTTGAATTCAAATAGGAGTATTGTCTTTTTCCTTCAGAAAGCATACCATTCTGCCAGGCCAATTTGACTGCAGATCCAGGAGAAATTAATGTACTAAAATCCGTAGTATAATTATCGATACCTAGACGATATGTCGCATCTAACCAACTCGTAATTTTAGCAGAGGCATAAGCAGTACCTAAAAAACGATCTGTTTTATCATTTTGTGGATTCTTATTAATCGTCCAATATGGATTATCAGCATTATCTAACAATGGAATATTTGGCAATAATAAATGCTGTGAACCATCAGGATTTATCCAATCTCGCATATTTGAATTTCTCGGCCAAGCGATTATAGATTCCATATAGCCCGAACCAGAACCACCCCATAAACCAGATCCAGTTAAAGTTTTACGAGTTGAGGAACGTGCAAATGAAGCATTAGCACCAAAGGTAAAGATATCTGTTTTCTGCTCTGCATTAAATCGAAATGTAGTCCGGTCGAAATCTGTTGTTGGCACAACACCGCTCTGTTTAATATTTGAACCCGATAGATAGAAGTTCCCTTTTGCAGATCCGCCAGAAACATTAAATGAATTATCATATGTAGTTGCGGTTTGATAGAAATCTTCCATATTATTATAGATTTTCTCCCCATCTTTAAAAGCATCACCCCAGGATAAGCTAGTTTCAGGAATAAATAAACCATTGTAATATGATCCTTGTTTAAACTTATCCTGTTGCTTTGGCAGACGATTAACCCAATTAGTACCGATACGCGAATTAATACCAATAGAAGTTGCACCTTCTTTACCCTTCTTTGTGGTAATAACCACAGCTCCGGCCGCTGCTCTCAAACCATAAAGCGCTGCAGCGGCAGGGCCTTTTAATACTGAAATAGACTCAATATCTTCAGGATTAATATCTAATGCTCGATTACCATTTGTCGTTGAAATATTTGTATTTCCGTCAAATGCTGAATTATCACCTTGACCTGTAGAATTATCCATGGGCATACCATCAATAACAAATAAAGGTTGATTATCTCTTTCTAAAGATGTGCCACCACGAATAACAATAGATGCCGACCCTCCAGGGGAACCTCCAGAGTTAGTTACATTCACACCTGCAATCTTACCATTTAGAGAATTGATCACATTCGGATTTTTATTCTTCATCAGCTCGTCGGCTTTAATATCCTGAACAGCATAACCTAAAGCTTTTTTCTCCTTCTTTATCCCCATAGCAGTTACAACTACCTCGGTCAATGCTTCTTCACTGTTGGAAAGGGCAATATTGACGGTAGAGCTTGAGCCAACAGTCTGTTGCAATGGTTTGGAACCAATAGTGCTAAAAATAAGCACATCTCCAGGATCTGCTTTAATGGTAAAACTTCCATCTGGATTGGTCTGCGTACTTACTGCTTTGCCTTTGATGCTTACAGTCACATTCGACATGGATGTCCCATCAGATGCATTGGTCACTTTCCCCGAAATAGTTTTCGTTTGTGCCCACAAACTGGTAGATAACATCACTCCCGAACAGAATAAGAGTAATTTTTTATTCATGATAATAATTTAGTTAGTAGCAATTGTTTATATCGGATGTTTCGATCCCGACAGGTTTATACTAATTACTTTACAATAGTATAAAAAGGTTCTAAGCTTTGCAAGATTATGCGTAATTATTTTCAAAAAATGCCATAAAACACACTTGAAAATCATTAAGTTACCATACAATCGATTGATAAACCTTAAAAACAAAAAAAACAATATGCAAAAGACCGCACCACTAAATTATTATCACCATCATCACAAATTTATTTTCACATCGTAATGTTGTTTGATATATTCCTGTTGTTCTTGAGAGTCAAATTCCAGATCGAGGGTAGCCCGCTCTCTCTCCTTTTCAATTTCTATTTTAATCACACTTTTATAAAACCGAAAGATCTCCTTTTCACTTTCCAATATGAGTCGCGGAACACGAACAGATTTGCCTTCAGCATTTTTCGCAATCATTGTAAAATATGATGAGTTGCAGTGTTTTGTCTCACCAGATTGAATATTCATCGATTCAACACGAATTCCAACTTCCATCGAACTATTTCCTACATAATTGACCGAAGCGATAAGTGTTACCAACTCCCCTACTTCAATAGGCTTTAGAAAGTCCACTTTTCCAACGGACGCTGTCACACAATAATTTCCGGAAAACTTGGAGGCAACTGCAAAAGCAATTTGATCCATCAATGACAAAATATAGCCCCCATGAATCTTTCCGCCAAAGTTAGCGTTAGAGGGTAACATCAACTGAGATATCCGTATAACAGATTCACCAGCTTTTTTATAAGTATCTTCCATATCTAAATATACTTCAGATAAATACGAACTCCAAATCGCTTGTTATCAAGCAATGTAATTAATACACCGAGACTATAATGTACGCTACCACATCAAAACACAAATTCCCAGAACAAAAAAAGGGATACCATTTTAGATATCCCTTTTTATAGATTTATTTTAAATTACTTAATCTTTTCCGCCATATATGGACTCTCATTACTCAGACGGTCCACTGCTTTTACTGCCACATATAGTAACTTTTTACCATTCTTACTTTTTGCAAGTTGCTTGGCAGTAACCGAAGGATCAAAAATCTCATATGACCACTCACCACCGTAGTTGCAGTAAAGTATCCAGTGATAAACTTGATCTACTTGTTTATGTTGCCACTTTGCAAAAACAAAATCTTTTTCTGCTGTCAACAACAAAGTTGGCTTCAGCATCGGATTTGCATTCAACCAAGGCGTTCTAGGTATCAATACTTTATTTTGGTAAGGACCTTCAAAAATTGCTCTTGTCATCGTAGGGTTTTTAATTAAACCGGCTAAGCTCCAATGAACAATACCTTTGCTATCTGGCACGATATTACGCATCGCAGCAATTTGATTTACAATTTCAGTTGAATATTCTGCTGTACGTTTCCCGACAGTATTGATACCTGGCCAAAGATGTCTGTGCATTGTATTTTCGCTCTCCCACCATTTCAATAAAGTTGTGAAACTTTGTTTAGCAGGCTGTATAGGCCAATACAATTGTGGCGTATAATAATCGACCCAGCCTTTATTAAGCCATAGCTTTGCATCTGCATACAATTGATCATATTGACTAGACCCTTGAATACCTGCCGGATAACCTGGTTTCCAGATCCCAAAAGGACTAATACCAAATTTCACAAAATTCTTTTCAGCTTTAATTTCTTTATAGATCCGTTCAATGAATGTGTTTACACTATTTCTACGCCAATCTGCACGAGCCAATGTACCACCATTCTTTTTGTAATCATTCCAACTGTCATTATCCGGAAAATCCTGCCCTCCATTATATTCCGCATAAGGATAAAAATAATCATCAAAATGTACCCCGTCAATGTTATAACGTTTTACAATATCCATTACTACACGGGCAGCATGGTCTTGAGTAGATTGTTTTGATGGATCAAACCAATACCATCCCTGCTTCAAACGGACAACGGAATTGGGCATCTTTTTAGCCATAGATACCTCTGTCAACTTACCGCCAGAAGTATGGTGAGCACGATAAGGATTTAACCAAACATGTAATTCAATCCCTCGCTTATGTGCCTCTTCAACCCAAAATTCCAAAGGATCATAATATGGAAAAGGAGCTTTCCCTTGTTCTCCTGTTAAAAAATATGACCAAGGCTCGAGATCACTCTTATACATCGCATCCGACGAGGGGCGAACCTGAAAAATAGCTGCATTGAAATTATTTGCTTTCAAAAATTCTAAAATCTGGATCGCTTCCTGTTTTTGTTCATCCGTAGATAAAAAGTTTTTACTTGGCCAATTTATATTTGCGACAGATGCGATCCATGCAGCACGAAATTCACGTTGCACTTCAGGAAGCTCCACAGCGATTTCTTTTGGTGCTTCAACCTTTTTCTCTTGTATATTAATGTTAACCTTTTCACGTTGCGGTTTATCCTTTTTATCCGGATGCTGTACAATTACAGCAGGTGTGGCTTTTACCTCTTCTGTTTTTCTATTCTTTTTGGAAGAGCATGAAAATAAGAATAAAGCAACTGAAAGTATTAATAAGTGATGTTTCATTAAAAAATGTTAAGGAATTATTTCAAAATAAGTTACAAATGTACGGATTATGAATTTGTATCAAGAGCACTAGCGCGATATTAACTTTCCTTTAACCAGAACATCCTGAAGTTCAAAATTAGAAGTAAATATGATCACATTAGCTATACTTCCTATATTCAGGTTTCCAATATCTGTACGCTTTAGCAGTCTTGCTGGATAAGTAGTTCCCATCCGTATCGCCTCGTCCAATGGAATACCAACCTGTTGCACTATATTTCTAACCGATTCAAATAAAGAAATGGCTCCTCCCGAAATCGTCCCGTCGGGCAGTGAATAATAACCGTCATTCAACACATGTTGATAGATTCCTTGTGCACAAGCGGCAACTGCATCTGATATCAAAAACAATCGTTCGCCCATTTGTTTTTTAGCCACTTTAACTGCCTCGAAACTGACGTGATGTCCATCTGTAATTATACTCGAACATGCTGTTGGATGATTGAAAATAGCTCCTACCATACCAACCTCCCGATGATGTAAAGAAGACATCGCATTAAATAGGTGGGTACTTGTTGGAATCCCCAGATCAAAACCTTTAGTGCCTTCCTTAAATGTTGCATCACTATGCCCTGCACTTAATAAAAGTTCATACGATTTTAGGTACTCAAGAACATCATCGTCCATACATTCCGGAGCAATGGTCATCATTTTCACAACAGTATTGTGCTCGCCAAGCAAATCCTTAATATTTTCTTTTGTTGCTTTTACAATGAGATCAGCCGGGTGAGCCCCTCTCTTCTTTGCATTCAAGAATGGCCCTTCAAGGTGCAAGCCCAATAATGCATCATGTTTAAAATTGTCAGCAACCTGAATCGCTTCTTGAAAAACTTCAAACGTATTTGTCGCTAAAGTCATCATATATGAAGTCGTTCCTTTTCGAACCAAACGATCAGAAATGCGCTGTAAAGATGCTGAAGTCAAATGCGCCGAAAATAAATCATCACCGTCGCCATATAACTGTAAATCAATGAGACCCGCACAAATATTAGCTCCATTAACAACAATCTGTTCAAAATCAGCTGGAACTTGATAAGGCTCTACTATTCCAGTAATCTCTCCATTTTCAATAAGCAATGTTTTATCTTCAATAAGGTTATAATCTGAAAAAATTCTTCCACCAACTAAAGCGAGTTTATTCATTATCTTTTATTTTTGATTGTTTAAAGATAATCATTGCGATTATCAATTTACTAGCGTAACTTAGTTCCATGTACTTTTTTAGAAAAAAAGACCCCAATCGCCCAACGAACGGCAATCTAAAAGCTATGCATATTATTAATGCTATAGCCATCATCGTTTTCATTCTGGCGCTGATTTACAAGTTTTTCTTTGCATCCTAAATACCAGCATATGTCTCAAAAAATTATTTTAAATACCGAAAAAGCACCAGCCGCAATTGGTCCTTACAACCAAGCTATAAAAGCTGACAAAACATTATACGTTTCCGGACAAATTCCTTTAATTCCTGAAACTATGGAATTAATCACTACAGGAGTTGCAGATGAAGCACATCAAGTGTTAAAGAATATTGATGCCATCTTAAAAAACGCAGGCTATGGATTTGAAGATGTTGTTAAAGCATCTATTTTCTTAAGTAGCATGGATGACTTTGCTACAGTAAATGAAGTCTACGCACAATACTTCACTACAGTACAGCCTGCACGTGAATGTGTTGCTGTAAAGACTCTTCCTAAAAATGTAAATGTAGAAATCTCCGTGATTGCTTGGAAAGATTAATGGCAAACATAGAACAAGATACTGAAGGCCGCGGAAAGTATTTCTTAGCGGCTTTTTTAGGTCCTTTAATCTGGGGGTTTATGGCTATCCCTATACGCTTATTAAAAAATTGGTCAGCAGAAGATATCCTCCATTACCGCATCATATTAGCCGTTTCACTTCTTTGGCTCTTCAATATCGTTTTCAGAAAGGCCGACATTAGAGCTGATTATAATTATTTTAGGCAACTGCCCAAGAATAACAGAACTAAGATTACCTATCTTACCCTTATTTCGGCTATACTTTTATTTGCAAACTGGTATACGTATATCTACTGCATTAATAGCATCAGTGTACAGGCCGGTGCCTTTGCTTACATCTTATGTCCATTAATCACGACTGCAGCAGGCTATTTAATTTTAAAAGAAAACTTAAATATAGCCCAAAAGGTATCTTTACTTATTGCTATTACTGGTGTTTGCATGTTGGCAACCGGATCACTTACAGAAGTATTATGGTCTTTAACTATTGGCTCACTATATGCCTTTTATTTGGTATTACAGCGTATTATACAGGGGTTTGACAAGCTCAATATGCTGGCAATCCAACTTGCCATCTGTACATTATTCATTATACCCCAAATGCTCGTTGATCAAAGTCCAATACCTCAAGACAGCACATTTTGGACCGTTACTTTAACCATAGCACTATTGTTCACAATCATACCGCTCTTCTCGAGCATGTATGCATTAAAGAAAATATCTTCTTCCACATTGGGGATCATGTTGTACATTAATCCCATCATTGCATTCGCACTCGCTATTACTTACTTTCGGGAGCAGGTAGATCCTTACAAATTTTGGGCATATGGCCTTATTTTCCTTGCCATTCTGATCTTCAATTCTGATAAAATAAAATTTCTCTTTAAAAGGAAAAAACACATGTAGCACAACCTGTTTTAGTTACGTTTACATGGTTAATAAACTAATATTAACCATGTAACCTTAATACGATGAAAATCTATCGATTTTTTACACTTTCTTTTTTAGTGCTCACGCTATTATCGTGCAAAAAAGATCACCTTTCTTATGATGAGCTTTATAAAAAAGCATCAGAAAAATATCAAGAAATGCACTTGCTTACACAAAGTATTTCATGCGGAGACATCAGCAAGTGGTACGTCGATACCTTATTGTTAGATCCAAATACTCGAGGTTACTTACCCGTTTCTCTCACAATAAAAAACAAATATAATCTGCTAAAAAAAGAACATACTAATTTATTAACAAAAGCCATGGACGCTGATGATCGGCCATACCTAAACCTTTTATATCTACATATGCCTGTACATTTCGGAATCATATGTCAGAATGGATTTGCAAAGGTAAAAACTGTCGAAGATTTCAATACCGAACAGACACGAACAGCTCTAAACGAAAGAAGTGAAACACTGCAGCATTACTTTAAAGATAAACCATGTACCGCGGCGAGTGATTGGATAGTTACTGGCATAAAAAAAGATTGTTCCCAAATATGGATTCCAACCATTGCTAATCAAACATATCGTAATGGATTTTATGCAATTCTTACAGAATATAATACATTATATTTCCATCTAACACAATTAGATAAAGAACTACAAAATTGTACTCCGAATAGTGGCCCCGCCCCCAAATCCGTACGATGTGAAAATAATAAACCGATTTTAGTCTTTTAGACTTTATACTTACTCGATATGAAATTTATAAAACTAGTCAGCTATTTGTTTCTATTTATGTTACTTTTTAGTGCTTGCAAAAAAGACGATTTTACTTCTGAACAATGGTCTGCTAAAGCTGAAGAAAAGAAAGCCGAAATTGATAAACTCATTGCTTCAGAAAAATGTGAAAATTTGAACGAATGGAACATTGAAAAAGTCAACAACTTTTGGTGTGGGCATGTTTATTTCCCTGTGCATAAACGTTTCAAATCACAATTCAATAAACTATGGGAGGAATATTTAGCACTTAGATCCAACGAAGTCAATGCCGGTATCAAAGAAGGAATTATTTACGAACCCTGTGAGGAGTATATTTTGTTTAATAGTGAACCCACTCAACTTTCCTGCGTAAATGGAAAAGCCAAATTACTGTACATAAAAGATTTAAGCTTATCAGAAAGTAAAATACGTATTGCCCCTTTAAAAATAAAGATCGACAAATACCTGAATAATCTTACTTGTAGCGGAACCGAAAACTGGGGTACGACAATACTCTTAAAAGACTGTGGAGTTGAACATATAGCTTATATTAGAACAGCAGAACGTCCGGAAATCATGAAAGATATTGCACTTTACAATTCCTTAAAAAAGAATATCATAGAACGTGAAAAGCCGAATTGTTCAACAGGAAAATATACATATCCCAAAGGAGTAAAATGCGTCAATAACAAACCCGTTGTTGAGCTCTCAGAATAATAAAACAAACAGCAGTATTTTTAAAATCGGCTAAGCTCTTAAAGTATTGGCCGATTTTTTTTGATCTCCCCCTCTACGTCTGAACATATATTTTTTGAGATTAAAACAAATTATGATACAAAACTTAATTTCCCTGTAAAAAACATTGAAATAAAACAACCTGATAAATAGCTATTTACAGGAAACAAATGTTAAAATGTATCACATATGTTATAAAACTCTTTTAAATTTTATAGAACAGTAGTACATTAGATTCCTAGAATAAGAATCCTTCTTATTTTTACCTTGTATTGATATTTATTCACATTTGCGAAATTACGTATCCTACCTATCTTCAATATGAGACATCTACTGACCAATGTGCTAAATTGAATTAGCCATTTACAATAAATCTATTCTTATGAAATGTGTAAAGACATAATTAGATCATAACACATATTACTGAATGAATAGTAAATTACAAACTACATTAAAGATACTGGGTATTGTTCCGACAATGCTTTTTTCAGCTTCTTTACTCCATGCCCAAAACAATCAAGTAAAGGGTACTATTGTGGACAGCCAGTCTAAAGCCGCAATAGCTGGAGCAACCATTAAAGTTCTAGGGACATCTAAAGCTAGTTCTACAGATGCTAATGGTGTTTTTCAAATTAACGTTGACGATAAGAATCGTATTTTGAGCATTAGTGTGATTGGTTACGAAACCAAAACTGTTACATTAGGACCAAATGAAACTACTATCAACGTGAGTCTTGTACCGCAGACACAGCAATTAGAAAGTGTAGTCGTTACAGCACTAGGAATTAGCCGTTCTCAAAAATCCTTAACTTATTCGACCCAACAACTCAAAGGTGATGAACTGAATCGCGTAAAAAGCACCAACTTAGCCAATAATCTAAATGGTAAAGTTGCAGGTGTCAATATTGCTTCCAGTTCATCGGGCCCCGGCGGTTCTGCTAAAGTTGTGCTTAGAGGTAATAAATCTGCATCAGGCAACAATCAGGTATTGTATGTTGTTGATGGTGTACCTATCAATAATCAGACATTAGGAACACAACCTGATAACGTATTTGGTGGGCAACGCGATCCCGGAGATCCAATTGCTATGATCAATCCAGAAGATGTGGAAAATATCTCTGTACTAAAAGGAGCATCTGCTGCGGCTTTATATGGTAGTCAAGCGGCCAACGGCGTTATCTTGATCACAACAAAGTCTGGAAAAGGAGGACGTACAACCGTCAATTTCTCTTCCAGTGCACAAATCGAACAAGCAACATCTTTACCCGAATTTCAAAATCAATATGGACAGGGATCGGGTGGAAAAAATAGTGCAACAAGTGTATCCAGTTGGGGAGAGAAAAGCGATCAAGCTAATTTTAATAATGTTGACAAGTTCTTAAGAACAGGTAGTAATTTTACAAATTCATTGACATTATCTGGCGGAAACGAGAAAAATCAGACTTATTTTTCTTACGCGAATACCTTAGCAAAAGGAATCACGCCAAATAATGACATGACCCGTCACAATTTCAATCTGAAAGAAAGCGCTAAATTCTTTGATGACAAATTAACGGTTGAAGGAAGTGCCAATTATATTACCCAAAAATTGGATAATGCACCAACATCTGGTTTTTATTATAATCCTCTAGTAGGACTTTATTTATTGCCTCGTAGTATTGATATTTCACCTTACAAAGATTTTGAGAAATTTAATCCAAGCCGTAATCTTTATGATCAGAACTGGTTTACTTTATCCGATGATCCTACAACCCAACAAAACCCATGGTGGATCGTAAACAGAAACCAGAACAGTTCTAAAAGAAACCGTTTATTATTAAATGGAAGTGCCAAATATCAAATTGCACCATGGATTAATGTTCAAGCACGTGGAAGTGTAGATCGTACAAGTGAAGTTTGGGATCGAAAAATATATGCAGGTACTCAAAATATTTTAGCTAGACCAAATGGCGGCTATAATTACACGAATACAACCATCACACAACAATATGGTGATCTAATCGCCAATATGAACTTCAATGTGAACGATAAGCTTCAGATTACCGGTGTCGTGGGAACAAGTATTACAGACTGGAAGACTGAAGGAGTAGATTACACCAGTGGAACAGCAGGTCTGCAATATCCAAATCAGTTTATCATTCAGAATTCGACTACACCTACTCCGACAGGTTTATCAAATAACAGAAGACAACTGCAATCTGTATTTGCCAGTGCTAATCTATCATACGATCAATGGTTATATCTTGATTTAACTGCTCGTAATGATTGGTCAAGTACACTTGCTTTCACAGAATCAAATTCATTCTTTTATCCATCAGTAGGTTTAGGTGTTGTCTTAAACGACAAATTGAACATGCCTGATTTTGTCAACATGGCCAAAATTAGGGGTTCATATGCTATCGTTGGTAATGATTTACCTCCTTACACCACCTTATTAACCAATAATCTGAATGCTTATGGTGTTATCAACCTCAATGATATTGCTTTTCTTAAAGGTCTTAAACCAGAGAAAACACATTCATTAGAGATTGGTACTGAATGGCGTATGTGGAACAACCGTTTAAACGTAGATGTAACCTACTATAAGACAAATACGAAGAATCAGTTCTTCAAAATTGCTGCCAGTCAAGCATCATTGTATGATCAATATGCCATCAATGCTGGAGATATCCAAAATCAAGGGGTTGAAGCATTAGTGTCATTAGATGCCATTAAGAATGACAATTTTACCTGGACAACAAGTTTAAACTTCACTTATAACAAAAATAAGATTATCAAATTAGATGATCGCATTAAAGAATTTGCATTAACCGGAGATGGACGTAACAATTACGCTTCCAAATTTGAAGTAGGCGGTTCTTTTGGTGACATTTATGGTCAAGATTTTGCTCGTGATGATCAAGGCCGTATTCTAGTCTCGGCAGACGGTACTCCCCAAAAGAATTCCAATTATACCAAATTAGGAAATTCAAATCCTATTTGGCAAATGGGATTGAACAATAGCTTTAGTTATAAAAACTTCAACTTAAGTTTCTTGATCGACGGTAAGTTTGATTACGAAGTGATGTCCATAACACAGGCGCTTCTTGACGGTTATGGTGTTTCAAAAGCAAGTGGAGACGCCCGCGCTAATGGGGGTGTAACAATCAATGGCGTTACAGCTGCTGGTGCTGAAGTTACAAATGTTGCAGCAGAGAAATGGTATACAACCGTTGGTGGTATGGGACCTGTAAGCAGTCAATATATCTATGACGGAACAGTTGTTCGACTACGCGAATTAGTGTTAGGCTATGACTTTAATCTCAATGATAGTTTCTTTAAAAAGCTCCGCGTTTCGGCAGTCGGCAGAAATCTATTCTACTTTACTAAGAAAGCACCTTTTGATCCGGAAGTGACCATGTCTACCGGCAATACATTAAGTGGAGTCGATATCTTCATGATGCCTCCAACACGTAACTATGGTCTTACTTTGAATGCAACTTTTTAATAAAACAACGATGAAATACAATTTCAAAAACATAAGTAAGTTGATGTTAGCTTTTGTGGTACTTGGAAGTGCCATGAGCAGCTGTACAAAAAACTTCGAAGAATATAACAAAAATAACAACGGCCTGACAGATGAAGACCTGGCTGCCGATGGAAAAGATTTAGTACTATTCTTCAAAACAGCACAGATGGCCATCTACAATTTTTCTGGAGGTGGTGATCCAAATTCATATCAACTTCAACAAAATCTGAATGCAGACGTATTCTCTGGTTATTTCATGTCCCCTACACCTTTCAATAGCGGTCAAAATAACCTGAATTACGCTATGGTAAATGGCTGGAATGGTGAACCCTTTAAAGTACTTTACCTTGATGTGATCAAATCTATTGATAAACTACAAAAAAATGGATTGGATAAAAACTATCCAGCACTTGGCGGAGCTGCAAAAGTAATTAAGGTAGCTGCTGCTAATCGTGTAACTGATATTTACGGACCTATTCCATATAGCAAAGTAGGCACATCTGGAGATATTCCTTATGATAAGCAAGCTGATCTTTACACTGCTTTTTTCAAAGAATTGGATGAAGCGACGGAGGCTTTAAAGTCGTTTAATGCTCAAAGTCCAATGACCGACAAAATTGAAGAGATCGATTTAGTTTATCCGAATTTGGATAATCAGACACGTTTTAAGAACTGGTTAAAATTAGCAAACTCACTTCGCTTGCGTCTTGCTGTGCGTATTGTAAAAGTTGACCCTCAACTAGCAAAAGCACAAGCAGAGAAAGCGTTAGATCCAGCAAATGGTGGCGTTATTGAAGCGAATAGTGAAAACTTCAAAGTAAAAGTTCCTACAGACGGTACATTCAGCAATCCCCTTTGGTTTATTTCAAAGAATTGGGCAGATACCCGTATGAATGCTTCTTTACAGTCATACATGACAGGTTACGGTGATCCACGTATTTCCAAATATATGGAGCCAGTACCAGTTGACAAACAGACAACCGGCTTCGCGGGCAAATACATTGGTATCCGTACAGGTGCTGCAGGTATTGAAAAAGACAAATACCAGATGTTATCAGCGCTTAATACGGGAGGAAGTACGCCGTCATTCACAGCAACTACTGCCCCAATTTTAATGACTGCTGCTGAAGTCTATTTTTTACGTGCTGAAGGCGCATTGAGAGGTTGGGCAAATGTTGGTGGAACAGCAAAATCACTTTATGAAAAAGGTGTTGAAACCTCTTTTGCACAATGGGGCGTAAGCGGTTTATCGGCCTATTTACAAGACAATACGAGTAAAGCTGCTGCTTACGTTGATCCATTCAATGCAAGCAATAATGCAGCTGCACCAACTAACTTAACTATTCAATGGAATGATGCAGCCTCTAATGAAGAAAAGTTGGAACGTATTATCACACAAAAATGGTTAGCGATCTTCCCAGAAGGACAAGAAGCCTGGAGTGAGTTCCGTAGAACCGGATATCCAAAATTATTCCCTGTTGCGGTGAATAATAGCGCTGGTCTTATTGACACTAAGATTCAGATCCGCCGTTTACCATTTCCACAAAATGAGTACAACACGAATGCAGCTGAGGTACAAAATGCCATTTCATTACTTGGCGGTGCTGATAACGGTGGTACACGTCTATGGTGGGATGTGAATAAAGGAAATTTTTAATCAACATCTTATCCTATTTAAAGGCTGCCTCTTCAATAAAGGGGCAGCCTTTTTTATTAATATGTGGGAAAAATATTTGATACCACATCACCGGACTAAATACTCCTTTTTAATTAACCGATACAACAACTTTAGCAATCATCTATAGTATTTTACTAAATTTTTAAGTAAAATCCTTAAATTAGCAAAGTAGAAGAATGGCTGATTTATCTTTAATAACCCCAATAGAATATCTGAAAGGCGTAGGCCCTCAGAAAGCAGATGTAATTAAAAAAGAATTGCAGATTTTCACTATTGGTGACCTGCTCAGTTATTACCCTTTTCGCTATATTGACCGTACCGTATTTCATAAAATAAGACAACTGGATGCCGATATGTATTCGGCGCAAGTATTAGGGAGACTTATTGGGCTTAAAGAAGTTGGTGAAAAAAGAGCAAAACGTTTGGTTGGACAATTCAAAGATGAAACAGGGAGCATCGAACTGGTATGGTTCCAATCGATCACCTGGTTACAGAAATCATTAAAAGTAGGTTCCGCCTATGTGCTCTATGGCAAACCATCTGTATTTAATGGACAGATATCGATCACACATCCCGAAATGGAACCTTATCAAGCTCAGGTAAAAAACTTGGGTAACATGACCTTGCAACCTGTCTATTCTTCCACTGAGAAACTGAAGAAGTTCAACTTAGACAGTAAAGGGATTCAAAAATTACAGCAGACGGCTTTAGAAACCGTATTTCGTCAACTCACTGAACAGCTACCAGCTTATTTATTGGCCAAGCATCAATTGATGGACCAAGCCAGAGCCACTGTTGCTATTCATTTTCCACAGAGTCAAGAGGAACTGACGCAGGCCATAAAACGTATCAAATTTGAAGAATTATTCTATATTCAGCTCAAATTACTAAAAAATAAACAGCTCAATACTAAAAAATTCAGGGGACAGATTTTCTCTAAAGTCGGGGACAAATTCAATACCTTTTTCAAAGAACGGATTCCTTTTCCGTTGACCAACGCACAGAAACGTGTCGTCAAAGAGATCAGACAGGATACTGTTACCGGCGCACAAATGAATCGTTTGGTGCAGGGCGATGTGGGATCTGGGAAAACAGTGGTTGCACTTTTAACTATGCTTTTGGCCATAGATAACGGTTTTCAAGCTTGCATGATGGCTCCAACAGAAATATTAGCAACCCAACACTATACGGGGCTAAAAGAGTTACTGGGAGAGGGTATCTGCAATATTAAATTGTTAACAGGCTCTACGAGTACTAAGCAACGCCGTATCATTCATGAAGAATTGGAAAATGGCTCTTTGGATATCCTGATAGGAACCCATGCCTTAATTGAAGATAAAGTCAAATTTAAAAATTTAGGTTTTGTTGTTATTGACGAACAACACCGATTTGGAGTTGAACAGCGCGCTAAGCTTTGGCGTAAAAATAGCATTCCTCCACATATGCTCGTGATGACCGCTACCCCTATTCCGCGTACTTTGGCAATGACTATGTATGGCGATTTGGACATTTCGGTTATCGACGAACTCCCTGCGGGAAGAAAACCGATTAAGACAGTTCATTTTTTCGAGAGCTCCAGATTGCGCATGTTTGGTCTTATCCGTGAAGAAATAGCAAAGGGGAGACAGGTGTATGTTGTATTTCCACTGATCAAGGAAAGTGAGAAACTAGACTTATTATACTTAGAAGCAGGTCTAGAAAATATCCAACGTGAATTTCCGCTTCCTGAATTTAAAATCAGTATTGTCCATGGCAAGATGCCTGTCAAAGATAAGGATTTTGAGATGCAACGTTTTGTGAAACATGAAACCCAGATTATGGTTGCAACAACCGTAATTGAAGTCGGTGTTAATGTTCCCAATGCTTCTGTCATGATTATTGAAAACTCGGAACGATTTGGTTTATCACAGCTCCATCAATTGAGAGGACGGGTTGGTCGTGGTGCAGAGCAATCATTCTGTATCTTAATGTCAAGTAATAAGTTAAGCAAGGAAGGAAAGTTGCGATTGAATACTATGGTACGAACAAATGATGGATTCGAAATCGCAGAAGTTGATTTAGAACTTCGTGGTCCGGGCGATATTTCAGGTACGCAGCAATCTGGTGTACTGGAATTAAAACTGGCCAACCTTACAACAGACCAACAGCTTCTGTCAGAAGCCCGTAATTCTGTTATTGATATCTTCAAGGAAGATCCAGAAATGACAGAAGAACGTCATGCATCACTCAGACAATACCTCGCTAGAAAAACGGACGGTATTGCATGGGATAAGATCTCATAAAATACTTATCTCACTCCTATTCCATTATGCATTAGTCTGTAAGCTTCTTTAATAAAATTATAGGATCCGCTTTTGGCATAAAACAATTAAACTAAAAACGATTATCTTTGTATTATTATTGAGTCATCGTACTATGACGTCACATCATTTTCACGTCTTTTTGCAGTGCCCCTTGGCCTACTCATGCAAAATCTTAATAAGCAATACAAAATTAGAATAGAAAACAATGGCAAAAATCAAAATATACGACACCGCAGTAAGACCCGAAACAGCTTTACTCGTGAGTGTAATTCCTCAGGGATTAAGCGAGGAAAAAGCACACGAGTATCTTGAAGAATTAGAATTTTTAGTTCAAACTGCAGGCGGGATAACAAAAGGTATTATTACACAAAAATTAACTTATCCAGATCGCTCTACCTATGTAGGGGCAGGAAAATTGGAAGATATTAAAGCTTTTGTAATCGCAGAAGAAATTGATATGGTCGTTTTTGATGATGAATTATCTCCTTCTCAATTACGTAATATCGAACGTGAGCTTCAAGTTAAGATATTAGACAGATCAAATTTAATTTTAGATATTTTTGCAAGCCACGCTAAAAGTGCGCAAGCAAAAACACAAGTTGAATTAGCACAATTACAGTATTTATTACCCAGGTTGACGAGATTATGGACCCACTTGGAACGCCAACGTGGTGGTATCGGTATGCGTGGTCCTGGTGAAAGTCAGATTGAAACTGATAGACGTATTATTTTAAATAAAATAACTGTTTTAAAAGAACGTCTTGACCTGATTGACAAACAGAATGAAACACAACGTAAAAATCGGGGTGAAATGATACGTGTTGCTTTAGTCGGCTATACCAATGTCGGGAAATCAACCATCATGAACATGATTTCAAAATCGGATGTTTTGATTGAAAACAAATTATTTGCAACATTAGATACAACCGTTCGTAAAGTGGTGATTGATAATTTACCCTTCTTATTATCCGATACTGTAGGTTTTATCCGTAAACTTCCCCATCATTTAGTTGAATGTTTTAAATCAACATTAGACGAGGTCAGAGAAGCGGATGTGTTGATTCATGCGGTCGATATTTCACACCCAAATTTTGAAGATCATATCATCGCTGTTAATGAGACATTGAAAGATATTGGAGCTTTAGATAAACCGATCATTACGGTATTCAATAAAATTGATGCTTATGTACCGACAGTTGAAGAGGGTGAAGAAGGTGAAAAAACAGTAACATTGGAAGATTTTGAAAACAGCTGGATGGCCAAGAATGCTGATCCAGCAATCTTCATTTCAGCTACAAATAAAACAAACTTAGAGGAATTTAAACAAAAATTATACGATATCATTGTGGAAATTCACCGGGAAAGATATCCTTATAATAATTTGCTTTACTAATCCGAATTTATAAGTACTTAAAGTACGCTTGAAAGACAGGGTATACCCGATGTAAAATCAAGCGTGCTTTAATCATTTCAAACTGGGCTAAAACGCATATAGCCACATCACTATGCAAAATAAAAAAGTAACCTTTATCGATTGGGGCTTAGTTGACTATCAAGAAGCCTGGGATAGACAAGAAGAGATTTTTAATAAAACCTTAGCTGTAAAACATGAAAACCGTGTTAACAGTACAGAACTTCCAACGGAAAACTTTTTAATTTTCAACGAGCACCCTCATGTGTATACCTTAGGGAAATCTGGGAAACCTGAACATCTTTTATTGGATGAAAAGGCGCTCGAAGAGAAAGAAGCAACCTACTATAAGATCAACCGTGGCGGTGATATTACCTACCATGGTCCTGGTCAGATCGTTGGATACCCAATTTTGGATTTAGATAATTTCTTTACCGATATTCATCTTTATCTACGCACGTTAGAAGAGGCGATTATCCTAACCCTAAATGATTATGGAATTCAGGCAGGAAGATACCCAAGTTTTACGGGTGTCTGGATCGATGGGGACAACGAAAAGGCACGGAAAATCTGCGCGATGGGTGTCCGAGCAAGCCGATGGGTAACCATGCATGGATTTGCATTCAATGTAAATGCCGATCTAAGCTATTTTGGAAATATTGTACCCTGTGGTATTGACGACAAAGATGTTACCTCTATGGAGCGAGAACTGGGCTATAAACCCAATATTAACGAGGTAAAAGATAAGCTAAAAGGGCATATCGCCAATCTCTTCGCTATGGAACTGGTTTAAAATAAAAAAGGACTTACAAAAGCTGCAGGTCCTTTTTTTATATCCTTAATTGACTTTTCTAACAATAAAACATACACTCATAACGGACAGCTTTTCCATTTTCAAAAGTGATCATAAATAGGCCTGCGTCACCATCGGGAATTCGATAAACATGCGGGGCACCGATCCAGTCGGTCGAAACCAGATGTCCAAAATGTTTCACAAATTCCTTTTCATCATAATTCATATCGATGCGCTCCTCTCCCATCCACAAGGCAAGCTCATTGCTAAGGGTAGCCTGATATACAGAGCCAAAAACTTTCCCCTTTACATTTTCTTCAAATGCCACGATATTACTATCAGATCGATAATAATATACAGGTTCCCAACCGCATTCGGGCATATCCGGAATAACCGATACTTTTTGCATTTGAAGTTGCTTCATCTGACTTTCTGTTATCTTCCCATCATAAAGAAGCAATCCCTTCCAATCGAAATGCATCCGTAAAGATGTCACCTGCTGCTCCACCACATCGAATGCCGGACGAACTTGAAACCGATCTGCCAAATACAATTCAAAATCAATATCAACTTTCGGATCCTGTAATCCAGCATTTTCAAATGACTCTTTCCAAAATGTCAATGCCTGTTTTAATTTTTTATCATCGGTCCAGGCAATTTCCCGAAGTCTTCCTACCCATAAAATTTCCTGTTTTTGATCCTTACCTTTTACTTTGAGGTAGTCTTTTAGCACTTTATCATAGGTCAATTCCGCACCTAAAAATTTTGCCTGAATAAATTCCGGTCTTTCATGAAAGTGATCACCCACATATACCCAACCGTCCGTGTAAAGCGGAAAGTAATCGATACAGATCAGCTCATTGAGTCTTGCTCTTCTTACTGCAGTACTTGAAACATCTGGAGCTTTACGCACCCGTAATTCCGATACCTGAACAAAAAAATGAGGACATTGACTTCCTTGTGTACCCCGATAAAAATATTGCGCAGGTTCACCTGCTGATCGCTTGCCAAACATTGCCCGTTGGAGAGGTTGCTTCATTATAAACCCAATATCGCCGTTACTTACCTGCACTTTATATTGTGTTTTTGTAGAGTCCAGAACATATACAGGAGCTTCTGTCGGAAATATCCCCAGCAGATCCGTTTTGTTATTTTCAGTTCGATACAGATGCCCCCATTCTGAAGTGTAAACAGGACGATCACCGGCTGATTGAGCAACAGCATCAAGTGTTGTAAAACAAAGTAACACAGCAAACAAACGACATAGTCTTCCTAACATAAATATGGTATTATTAATTACTAAAAGATCTTAGGAATGATAATCTTCTATTCGACAGTTTACCTCCATTAGACAAAAATAAACGAAAACCACGGCAATAAAATCACTTGAATCCGTTATTTTTTAAATTATAATAACGAAATATTGTTCTATACAAATTTTCTTGAGGAAAGATCGGCCTAATCTATAGAAGCAGGTGCAATGATACCCGATACTATTCCTTTTCCAAGAAACCAATTTGCTTTTCAAGGGCAAGAATTGTCTTCTCTTGTGTTCTTATCGTCTGTTCCAAAGCATTGATGACTTTATTCATTGCCTCGTCCATCTTAATTGCATTATCATCTGGGCGCTGCTTGGAATGCTCAAGGGTCCCCCTTTCATCACCGTTACTGTTCCTATACATTTCGCCTGTACCCATCAATAACCAGGTTGGACATATATCATTATATTTAGTTAAGATAGCTATCATTGCATCCGAACTAAGTGCTGAAAATTTTTGAACGCCTTTAAAGTTAGCATAAGAAAATCCCAAGCCTTCAAAAAAAATAGCTTTGCTGATCCCCTTACTTTCCGCAATTAATAGTACACGTTCCTTAACTCCCGACATGATTTCTTTTTTTTAACCTATACTTTATGATGAAATACAGCGCGCTCATCATTATAACCTTTTAACTCGCTATTTGTGCGTGTTATTTTTACGCCATTTCAATATTACTTTATTCCTACTTAAATATCAAACCGTATGGGTTACTCCTTTTTTGACGATGTATTTTCCTGTTCGTAAACTGATAATTGTCGCTCCATGAAGGAAATTATCTTTTCCTGGGATTTAATTGTTGCATTTTGAGATGCTATTACTTGATGTAAGGCATTAATCACAGCATTATTAATGCCTTCTTGTTCGGCAGTTAAGTAGGTCTCATTAAATTCTTTAACGATTGATTTAGCACATAACATCGATCCTTCACCTCTTAGTAACCATTCTGCTGAATAATCAGGATAATTTTCTAACAAGCTGATTAGCCACTTGGATTGAATATCTGTACCATTGTTCAGGGCTCTTGTGAAAACGCCTTTACTGGCCCCAATAGCAGCTTCTAAAGCAGAAACACTTATACCTTCCCGATCAGCAACAAGCTTAATTCTCTTCAAATAATCACTCATATATGCAAATTTAATCTTAAAATAATTTGTTTTGATTTAAAATAGTTCCTATATTAGTTTTATGAAGATAATTAAAACCATTTTAAACCAAAATTTCTATTATGAAAAATACGCAAAAGAAACTAAAAGCGAAACATTTTCGCTATTTAAGTAAAAAGAATATCAAAAATCCCATGGTCTAGATCCGTGATTTTTTCCAACAGCAAACTGATATTATTAACTGGCAAAACGATATCAATCTCTTTGTAACAACTGGAGCTTATCCAGCGATGTCGACCGGTGGTTATCCCGAAAATGGCTACAATTGCCATCAAATGATTAAGCAGATGGAAATAGCTTATGTTATTTTTAAACAATGTGGACTACCCAAACATAAGAATCCCTTAACATTATTTGACACAAGAAAAGATTACTTCAATTATTCGTATGGACCTGAATTCACTTGTAATAATAAAAGAAGCCCCTACGATTTGATTCGTAAGTTTTTCTCTTATCAGCCCTTACAAAAATGGTATAAAACCATGGATGACCTGATGGAACAGCTAACTTTAAAGAGATCTATCGGCGATGAACATTTCGGTGATAAAATTGTCGTTATTCGCGAGTTTCTCATTCGTCTGGCGTACGCACTTTATTACATCTATGAGAATGGAGGCATCACTATTCCTCTTCCTACCTATGTTCATATTCAATCTAGAAAACAACATGAAGAAGCGGAATCAAATAATGAAACAAATGAATCATTAGGCGGTCCTCATGATATACGAGATGAAGAAAAAATGTCGGAAATAAATTCTGCAGAACTGGAAACAAAAAATAAAGGCGCAAATTTAAAAGAAGACGCTACACAGAAAATAACAATACTCAATATGGAAGTGGTAGATCATCTTGATCCGGTAACCAATTTAGAAGATAACACTACATGTATTGAGCAAACCTTACAGTCGCCATAATCTTAAAAAACAGAGCAGTTAACGAAAAAATTATGTTATAAAATCGATAAATAATAAGGCGTCTGAATACAATGTTACATTTCATCTCCATATCTCACCAAAAAGATATGACAAGAAATAACACAAACTAAAATGTAGCAAATGAACACAAACACACACCCCTTGATATAGCCTTTCAGACAGCCTATTTAATGCTACCCAATAGCATAATAATCCAATATTATAATCATGAAAAGAAAGAAACTAAAATGGAAAGAGTTTAGCTATTTACCGAAGTATGCAATGAAGGATTATTCGAGATTTCTCCATTACTTACTAATCTTCCCCATTGCTCTGTAGACGATATATGCTGTGAGAGGAATAGAAAAATGTATGGACCATAAATTAAACTCAGGAATAAATTAGATAGCTAAAAAAGTAAAAGCCCTCTAAAATATGCTAGAGGGCTTTGTTATTTTCAGATATCATTTACTAAGATTTATTACGAACCACTACCGATCTGAAACTGCGTCTGGATAAGGAACAATAGCTTTAGTATTTTTAACAATTGGCATCTGTGCATCTACATTTCGAAGATAAGCACCCAATTTATCTGATAACCTTTTTACGATTTTAGGATTATTCATCGCAAGATCTTGCTCTTCTCCGATATCGTTCTTGATATTAAACAGTTCTTTTTTCTGCGTTTTATGCCAATAGATCAGTTTCCAGTCACCGTCTCTCGCTGTACTTGTTGCACCTATTCCAGGTCCAGTCTCGCCCCAGTTATTTGGATAGTGCCAATACATGGCCGATTTACGGTTTACCTGCTTATTCGATTTCAATACGGAAACAAAATTTTCTCCGTCTATGTGTTGCACAGTTTTTGTTTTTTTAACTCCTGCCATGCTCAATACAGTCGGAAATATATCCTCTATTATAACAGGATATTCCGTTTTCGAATTTTCTTTAACAACAGCTGGCCACTTAACCAGCATGGGTACTCTTATCCCTCCTTCATATGCCGATCCTTTGCCACTTTTTAAAGGTTCATTCCATCTGTGTTTTTTACCTGTTCTGCCACGATCCTGTATCGCATAACCACCATTGTCGGAAATAAAGAGGATGATCGTATTTTCAGTTAAATGTTTACTTTCCAAAAAATCCATCATATCGCCGAGGCTCTTATCCATACCTTCTACCATTGAAGCATATTGTGCTTCTACGTGCGTGGCTCCTTTGTCGATGTATTTTTGATAGAACCGCTTATCCGAATTAAAAGGTACGTGCACTGCATAATGTGACATATACAAAAAGAAGGGTTTTTGATTTGACAATGAGTCATTCAACACTTTTAGTGCTTTTTGCGTCAATGCTTCTGTCAAGAAGATATCCTGACCGTAATATTCTTCCAATCCCGGTACTCCCCAAGGAATTTTGGGCGTACCATCTTTATTATTTCCAAAATTTTCTGTTCCCAGAAAGCTACCAGGACCACCCGCTGCATGACCGGCAATATTCACATCAAACCCCAGATTTATAGGATCAGCTCCAGGTGTTCCTACAGCTCCAAAGTGAGCCTTTCCTGCATGAACGGTTAAATATCCGTTTTCCTTTAATAGTTGGGGCAAGGAATTGACAAATACAGATCGCTCTATGGTATCCACAGGCTGCATACCATTTACGTTCCACAAAGGAAAATCCAACTCATCATCTTTCGCATCTACCGAAGCATTTCTGTTTAATGTCCAATTGGTCACCCGATGCCGTGCGGCATTCATGCCACTCATTAAACTTACCCGGCTTGGAGAACAGACACTACTGGCATAAGCCTGTGTAAATTTCATGCCTTGACTGGCCAGACGTTCCATATTCGGTGTCTGATAAAAATTGTTCAACGGCGTTTTTTCTTTCCAAAAAGGAACCGAAGTATCTTCCCATCCCATATCATCTACAATAAATACGATAATATTCGGTCGTTCTTTCGTTTGGGCATGAACTTCGCCACTTCCGATTGCACAAGAAAATAATAACAGGAGGAAGGTTGATTTTTTAAATAGCATGTTTAGATTTATATGCTCTAATATAGAAAGTATTATTCTTTAATCAAATTGATTCTTAAATACAAAAGCCCCCTGAGCAGATCAGAGGGCTTCCTGTTACTATTAATTTAGCCTAGTAATGGATATATCTTCTAAAAGATCATTATTTAGCAAAAGCTTCATTTACTGCCTTTCCTCTCCAGGACTGAGGTTGCTCAAGTCCAAGGATCGTAGCCAAAGTTGCAGCAGTATCATAAGTTATAATCGTGCTTTTCAGTTCTGTATTCTTTTTAATACCCGGTCCGCTCATAATCCAAGGTACCTGTACTTCATCCAAAGATTTTCCGCCATGACCTTTATCTATACCACCATGATCTGCTGTTACCATGATAATGGTTTCATCGGCAATACCTGCTTTTTTAACCGCATCAATTATTTTTCCAATGCGTGCATCAACTTTTTTAAGCATATCGTAATATGCTTCCGTTCTGTGTCCTTTGCCATGCCCTGTATAATCTGGCTCACTAAAATGCACAAATGTAAATAGCGGTTTGTCTTGCAGAATCACATTAACAGCTTTCTCTGTACAAACATCTTCATTATCGTCTGCTGGTAAAACATGTGTTATCGCATCTTTTTCGATCAGATATCCAATGCCGGGCCAGCTATACACAGCTGCAGTAACCGCTTTGGGTTTTTGATCGCGGATCACACTGAAGATAGAAGGAAATTTATTATACTTCTCATGCTTAACTATAGATGGGATTTCCGGCTCCTGACTTCCCCATTCTGTATAACCATGCATCGTCGGTGAACTCCCCATTAACATAGACGCCCAATTGACGGCACTGGATGAAGGCAGCACCGTTCTAGCTTTTAAACTCCAAGCACCAGTTGCCATTAATTGTTTCACATTTGGCATTTCTGCATTTGGTATGGCATAAGCACCTAGACCATCGCATCCAATAACAACAATATGTTTTACTTTTTTAAACTGTGCCGCTGCAGTGAATGTGCATATTAAGAGCAACAACACCTGTATTGATATTTTTTTCATTATTTGTATATATTTTAATTACTTAGTTTTCCACATGATACCATTTTGCGTATCGGCACCGCCAAATTGACTTGCGATAGCGTCTTTAATGTTTTTCTCGTTCACCGTATATTCAGATGTAGGATATGCCCATCGGGTTGGTATGGCATTGTTATTTGCATTTGAAGGCCCAATATTAAAAACAGGAATACCTGTTCTTCTAAACTGGTAGTAAGCTTCCAGCCCAGAATTTTGAAAAAATGCCATATACTTTTGATTTAAAATCTGCTTTAACCCTTCTGTGCTGTTTCCCTTGTATGGATTAATGAGCATAAATTTTTCAATATCTTCAATCTTTACTCCATAGAACTGCATTGAACTTTTAATTCCTAGACCATAATGTTCGGCAGCATCACCAGTCAACCAACCTCGATTGATAGCTTCTGCAATTGTCAGATGTGTTTCGTATGCTCCTAATTGAATGCACGGTACACCTGAAGGAGAAGCCATCCAATAATCAAAATTGATCATTGACAGTTTTCCATCAACTGTTTGTTTCTGCAGTGTCGATTGCAGATCACCTGTATTACCACCTCTGTACGATGTAAATTTCTTGACATAGTTCGCATCGCCGCTATTTTTAGCAGAATCTGTTGGCCAAGCTACCACCATTAGTCTAGGATCTTGCGTATTCTTCGCAATATTCACATAAGTAGCCGCAAGCGTATTTCTATTATCATACTTGATTACCACACCATCAGCTGGCCATAAAGGATAATTATTATTTCGGTTATTACCATTGTATACGAGCTGGAAGTTATCTGCATTATCAAGTACTATCGGGTATTTAACTGGGTTATTGACGATAGCGGCAAACTGTTGCTTAATATTCAGATCAGGATTATCATCGGCTCTTTTACTTAGCGACATCAAAACTCTCAGTTTAAAGGAATTGATTAGTTTTTGCCATTTTGCCAAATTCCCGCCATAATAAAAGTCTCCCTCTACTTTCTTACCTTCCGTAACCAAAGGTGCCAATAAGGTATTTGCCTCCTCCAACAATTGTAAGATTTGCTGATACACCTGCTTTTGATTATCATACTTTGGTACAAAGTTTCCGTTGCTTGTTCCCTGCAAGGCTTCACTCATTGGGACATCTCCAAATCTTTCCGTTAGTCTTGTAAAGAAATAAGCTCTAAAAAATTTGGCCAGTGCTATGTAAGGAGCGCCTACAGCTCCAGCTTTGTCTGCCTCTATCTCCATTCTTACCACATTTCGCAATTGATCATACTCAGCAAAAGAACCGGTGGTCCAATTGTATGATTGGGCTCCGTACAGTTCAAAATTGAGTACCATATATTGATTGTGTCTTTGATCTGTAGACCAGGGGCTATCTGAACTGTTCAACAGTAAGCCTGTCAAGATCAGTTGCGGTTTGGCATTATATATAGCTGCTGAGTCCTGCTGTAAAGAATCTATCTTTTTACAAGAAGAGATTGCAGCTACAAGAATCAAGAGTAATGTTATTTTAATATTTTTCATCGAAATATATTTATTTTTTAACTGTTATCAAGCTATTAGATGCATAATTGCTATTTCTAAGCAGTATGCTTAAATGATTTCATCAGCGTCTGTATTATAAGAATATGTTTTCATTTATATAAGATAAGCTCATTTCACTCCATTTATTTTCCCTTAACAATAAACCTATCTAGCATAGATTTACTGCTCATTATTTGGAAAGACACTTTTTATATTTTCATTTCATATTTTCAAAAATGCTGATAAAAGTTCCCATAAATGATCGTTAGCAATTATCTTATTATTTATAGGAACTTTGATTCCTTGATTTAAAAGCTTGCATTAATATTCAATCCAAAGCTCTTTACTGATGGTGTCTGAAAGCTTGCATCGCCAATGAATTGATCAAGATCCATATTTTTCGTTCCTTTACCTGTAAAGTACAAGAGGTTTCGTCCAACCAATGACACACTCGCGGTTTTAAAGAATTTAGATCCGTCCAATAATGTTTTTGGGACATTATAGCTCAATACTACTTCTCTCAGTTTAACAAATGTTCGGCTACGTGCCAACATATCTCCCGATCTGTAATAGTTACGTGCCCAAGTCTGCCAGAGTACAGGAACGTCATTTGGCGCAAACTGTCGTGTATCTGATATGACATTTCCATCTTGATCTGTATTTAACTGTCCGCTTACGACTTTTAAACCTTCGCTCATAATAGAACCTTTCCAGGCATCATTATCTCTATTTTTCCAGTCCAAATCCCTGTAATTATTTGCTGATTCAACAGCTGTACCTGAGTTCCATTGGTAGCTATCAACGTAATTACTAATTAAACCGCCAAAACGTCCATCAAACTGGAAACTAAGTCCAAAATCTTTATACTTGAAACTATTGTTCAAGCTCAGTACAAAATTATTGTCACTATACCCAATTTTAGAACTAAATGGATTGTATGCTGGAAGCCCATCGGTTCCGACAATCATCTGACCATCTTTGTCGCGTTGAAAATCCGTAATAAAATAACCATCAACCCGATCTCCTAATTTGGTCATTCCATTACGTTGTAATACGCCGTCAATCTCCCTTAGCCATCTATGATTAGTTGACCAATTGGCGACGACATTCCATGAAAAATCTGTTGTCTGAATAGGTGTACCTTCTAATGTAATTTCAAACCCCTTGCGTAGATAGGTATATGCGTTTTTTTGAATGCCCGTTACTCCCGAACTGTTTGATACAGCAACATCTACTATACTTGGTCCTTCTATATTTCTAAAATATGCTACATCTAGTCCAAGACGTCCTTTAAATAATCTCGTTTCTAAGCCAAATTCCGCCGTTTTTACCCTTGAAGGTAAAATCTGGTTATTATATAAGACACCGCCATAACCTACGCCCACCATGTTATCCCATCTTGTACCGTAAGCACTGTAGGTAGGAAATAATTTATAAATATTGTAGGGATCGCTTTCTGAAACTAAATCACTGGCAACATTCGCATAAGCCCCTCTTAGTTTCAATAATGAAAAAACTTTAGGTAACTCAACCATTTCAGATATAACTGCACTTAATGAAGCTGAAGGATAAAAATATGTGTTCTTTGCTTTTGGCATTGTTGACGAGCGGTCGAATCTGCCGGTTAAGTTTAAGAAAATAAAGTTTTTATAATCAAAATCTGTAAAACCGTAAACACTACCGACCTGACGCATAGACCGATCATTTTGAGGAAGATACTGTTCAACGGAGTTTGACAGATCATAGACTCCGGGAACAATCAATCCTCCACGTGTACTTCCTGTCAAACTATTTACACCTACTGTACGTAAATTTGCAAATGCTGAACCTTTAAAGCCAAAATCGCCAAATTTATTTTGATAGCTCAAAGAAGCCTCTGTGTTATTTTCCCAGAATTTATCAAACGTTTCCGAATATCCACCTACTCTTCTGTACGGTTCATAAAAATCTCCTGATATTGGATATCTGACTGTCCGCAAACGATTCCAGCTGCTTACGCTCGTACGCATATTGAATGTTAACGCGTCATTGATTTTATAATTCATTTGCGCGTGTCCATAGATATCTTCTTTGTGATAACTTCTCAGATTTTCATTCACGACAAACCAAGGATTATTATAGATGGTATATTCACGGTTATATTGTTGTATTCCTTCTTTTCCCGGTTGCCAATAATTTTTTAGATCGTTGACATCATAATCTGCTCCGCCCCAAACCTGCATGAGATAGATGAAGTTCATCGGACCATAGCCCAGATCTGGATAATTAGGTGTGTATTGCTTATTATAATTAATATTAGCATCAAAGCGCAGTTTTTTACCTGCATTTAGTCCTCCGGACATATTAAAGTTTGTACTTCCTAATCTTGTATTTGGGACTTGTCCACGTTGGTAATTCTGAGAAATCGACATTCTGATCTCTCCTAATTCACTACTTGTTGCTATTGCTAGATTATTGGTCGTTAAAAATCCATTTCTTAAAAAGTTGGTCAAATTGTCTTTTCCTCTTGCTAACCATGGGATAGGAATAAGTTCACCGGTCTTTTCATCAACCGGACTGTTGTATTGTGTTATAAGCTGTCCTTCAAATTTAGGTCCCCAGATATTGTAATCATTATCATTGATTCCACCTCCGCGACCGTCTTTAAAAGCATATTCAAAGTTATCTCCCGGTCCATATGTCGTCTGAGCCTTCGGTATTGCATTAAAACCGGTCTGCAACTGATTACTAGAATTAAATTCGACAGAAAATCCCTTTCCTGTGCTACCTCCTTTTTTAGTAGTGATCACCAAGGCACCATTGATACCACGCTGTCCGTACAATGCGGCTGCACTTGCCCCTTTCAGTACAGAATATGAAGCAATATCATCGGGACTTAGATTCCAAGAGTCTGAACTTACCGGTACGCCGTCGATCACGATCAATACACCGCTACGCCCACGAAGATAGATTCCTGGATCACCAAAAAGGTTGCTGGATGGTGTGATGGTTAGTCCTGCTACTTTACCGGTAAGTGCGGCAATACCATTTGGCTCACGCGCTTTAACCAGATCAGCTCCCTTTACCTCCTGCACTGCATATCCCAAAGCTTTCTTTTCTTTTTTAATACCCAATGCTGTTACAACAATTTCGTCGATTGTATTGACCTGTGGATCTAGCGTCACATTCAGCACCGTACTGTTACCTACAGTTAGCTCCTTTGCTTGATATCCGACAAAAGAAAAGACTAATATCGCATCTGCTGTGACTTGAAATTTATAAAAACCAGCACCATCAGTTACTCCTCCGGTTTGCTCGCCTTTCACAGTTACGGATGCACCGGAAATAGGTTCTCCTTTTTCGTTGGTGACCACTCCAGATATTTCCCTTTTTTGGATCAGGATCTCTTTTTCTTTAACATTTAGTGGTTCCACTTTCTCAATGATGATGCGGTTTCCTCTAATGATATAAGCGAGAGATTGTCCTGAGAGGGTCTTCTCCAAAAGTTTATCAACAGACACATTTTTGAGATCTAAGGATACAGGCTTCTTATGTCGGATGTCTTCCTCCAGATATAAAAAATGATAGCCAGAATTTTTACTAACCTGACTGAAGATCTCTTTCAAGGTTTTATTCTTCACATTGATCGATACATGCTGTGCCAGCACACGGGCACTGACCTGTGACATCGAAAGAATAGAAGTTAATATTATCAACTTTAACATAAACAGGAACTTAAATAGTTCATTACCGCACCACGAAGGATATGCGCGATTATTTTTATACATTTGTATAGGTTTAATGGTTTAAGATTTAGAGACTTAATAGTGTTACGCCTATGCACATTCATGCGCATTTTTAGCCAGAAGTGTTGGTCGCACTTCTGGTTTGTTTTTTGGCGCCATGATCGGGTATTAGTAGACCACTTGCACCTCCTTTCCCTTTCTAATAAACTTTACACCACTCAATAATTCGAGATCTTTGAGCAGGTCGTCCAAAGATGCTGTATTTGGAAAAGTGCCTCCTATGCGCTTGGTCGGAGCGACAGCAGGAGCAATTACCGAGATATTATACCACCTGGCCACATGTTTCATAACCGATACCAGATCCATATTGTTAAAGACAAAATACCCATCTATCCAAGCCATTACCTGATCTTGGTCAAAGCTTTTCATTTCTATCGAGTTTTTGTTTCCATCAGCGATTATTTCATACCCCGGTTTAAGCGGATACTGTTTCTTGTTCATGTGAAAAGCTACTCCACCTTTTATCAGTGATGTAATAATGTGTGAATCTGCAGGGTATGCTACTACATTAAACTTGGTGCCAGTTACCTTGATCTGACTTTCCTTAGCATTTACCATAAAGGGTTTACTATGGTTTGGCACAACTTCAAAATAAGCCTCGCCTTCCAGTGTCACGGTGCGGTCTAACGCTGTAAACTGTGTCGGAAAAGATAAACTGCTGCCTGCATTTAACCGGACTTTAGTACCATCCATCAGCACCAGATTAAACTGATGCTGACTTGGAACACGTAGCGTATTTAATGATCCTGAAGAATTCCACTTGCCATCCTGCGCAATTAGCTTCCGCAGATCAAGTATTTGTTCTTTATTCTTTAATACTGTAACGCGACCTGTTGCATCAGTTAGGGTAACGTCATTATATATTTCATTTATTGCTTCTGCAATCACTTGCTCACCATTAATCGTTTTATGTAACTGAAGATAGAAAAAGGTACTTATTCCGATCAGCAACAGCAACGATGCGACAGCAGTCATCCAGTAAGCTTTTCTTTTTCTATGTTTTCCAAGATCGCGGTCTACCTGATTAAATATCTGTTTCCGCATATTATCTTTTATCAGGTTTTTATGCAGCTCACTTTTCCATTTCCAATTTTTTGAAAGCGGATATTTTAGCATGAGCCTTTCTACTTCCCGCTGTTCTTCAGGAGAGCATTTGTCCGCAGCGTAGCGGTTCAATAAGTCTTTAAAGTCTTGCGGGTCCATGTATCATCAAGTATAACTGGTTATTATAGATAAGAGGCATTAAGGGAGGTAGAGTAGTATATCATTTTATGAAATAATCACAAACAACTGACTATCAGTATAAAAAATATTTCACTAAACATTTATGGATCACTCGGGTCAGTCGGTATAAAATAGTTTACATCAAAAAATCAACGGCAGATATCAAATATTAAGAAGAGGATCAGATATGGAATATACTCTTCATCGACTTTCATTCTTAACAGTTTTAAGGCATTGTGGATTTGCTTTTTCACTGTTTTATCAGATATATTCAACCGTTCGGATATTTCTTTATAAGACAGATGCTGCTGTCTGCTCAATAAGAATACTTCGCGCATTTTTAGAGGCAACTGCTGAATCTCGGCTTCCAGAGCCACTCCGAGTTCTTTACTTTCAAAATGCTGATCGATGCTGTGATATGCATCTGCATATTGCGCTGTATAGAAATCAATCATATCTGTGTTCGCTAATTTTGCACGTAGTTGTTTAAATGCGAGATTACGGGCGATAACTAAAAGATAGGCTTTTATGGATTTAAGTTTGGGAATTGTAGTTCTTAATTCCCAGAGGGTCAAAAAAGTTTCCTGAACCACATCGCAGGCTTCGTCCTCATCGGGTAATATTCTAATGACGTACTTGAGCAGTATTTCCCAGAATTGTTCATATAATTGAGCAAAGCCTTCTCTCTCATCCGTACGGATCATCGTTATTAATTCCGAATTACTGATTGAAGTCATGGAGCGTATTGCTGAATAATATGGTTATTTAATCATTACAATCTTACAAAATATTCGCTGATTTTTCAAATCAGAAATTTTGATAAAGTATACCTATATTAAACATTTTACAGTTACGAATTTCTAAGCATACAGGTCTATTCTGAATAAATAGAAGTTGGCATCATATGCGCTTATTAAAAATTATAGTGTTTATTATACCCAATTTACTTCTTCATCTGAATCGGGAAATACCGGAGAATGGCTTTCTTTATTTGTTTCTTCTTCAAGCTGGCAGATCTGGCCATCACGAATCAATATCGCATCAAATATTTCCGCAGTCATATATTTCGTGTTTCGGGTCAAAAATTCGTCTTTACGATCTGTGGATAACAGCCACATCCGTACTGTGGCAACACATAATACTAGCACATCGGGTCTATCTTTAATGGAAAAAATGACCGATCGTGATTTCACGTCATCACCCTTAACGATGACTAACTCTTTACTTGAACTTATATCAACTGTATTTTCATCATCTATGTCCACTTTAATGATATGCATCTTTAGAATAACTTTTCTTACTCTTTCAGGAAGTGGGTCAAGTTCACGGGCTAAAATCGGTGGGGTACTTATACATAGTTCTACTTTCTCTACATCAAAATTTGCTGTAGGATAATTCATAAAGAAAGTTTGCCAATTGGTCTTTTTTGAAAAACGGAAATTCTTTAGCGGATTTATGTTCCCATATCCTAATTTCAATTGACCTAGATCATGTTGACGGTCATTTCGAATGACCATGTAAAGCTTCTTTTTGAGACGTAAGAAGGATTCGTACTTAGCGGAATCATCTTGTATGATTTTCATCTGCTTATAAATCCTGCTGGCTAATGTATTGGAGTATGCGAAATCTGCTCCTGCTAATTTGCTGTTCTCTGACAAATTATAATCTTTTCCTTTTTTTCGATATGGATTCTTAGGTTTTTCGAAATCGAACATGATTTATGCTACACTGGTTTTATTAAAAATAGTTTATTTATTGGATAAATACAATTTTTAGCTTTATGATTCAACTAGCTCATATCTCTACATTAAGCAAATTTAAGTGCGTAAAAGTCCATGCAAGTCCGTAGAAGTCCGTGAAAGTCCATATTTTACTCGGGATTGACTCGGTAGTGGCTTGACATTCATAGGGAACACCTTCGGGAATGGTTCGACTCTCCTTCGCCTATTGTTCGGGAGGGGGTCGGCAAGGAGGCAAAGAAACGCCGAACAGAAGGCATACCATCGCCGAACTTGTCTCCTACTTGTCCCGAATGATTCCCAAACCAACTTCAAACGTCTGTCGATTAATGGCGTGTTTTAATTGGTTTTAATGAAAATGATGTACCAACTGTAGAATGGGTGATTTTCTCCTGTATTACATCAATCTTTATAAAGGACATATTTCTGACGCATCTTTTTATAACTCTCTAAACCTGCTTTCCAACTTGCTCTTATTTCTTGATCGCTCACATTGTTCTCTATCTGCTTTCGAAACTCGTCCACCCCAGCCAGCTTTTCTATACTACCGATTTGCTTGGAATAGCTCTGGTCGAAGAATTTTTCTTTTTCTGGGGACTTATTGTACATTTCTTTTATCCATGAAAGATTGATCTCTTTACTGTCAACGAGACTTTGTAGGTCATAATTTCTTAAATCTAATCCATAACAGACTTCATTCATAAATAATGGTGTTTCACTCATTCCTTTTTTACTGACGGGTGTGAAGGAAAATGTGAAGATGTCTTTATATATGGGACTGCCAACGATGGTAAATGGAAAATCCGTTCCGCGACCATGATTCAGTTTGGTTCCTTCAAAGAGACAGGTGCTGGGGTATAAAATTATACTCTGTTCGGTATTGAGATTTGGTGATGGATTTACGGGTAATCTATATAGCATACTATGGTTATACCCTTCTATCGGAACGATTTTCAACTTGCATTTACGGCCTGTTGCCATCCACTTCTCACCATTGATCATCTGTGCAAATTCGGCGGTGGTCATACCGTGGGCAATGGGTACTGGAAATTGGCCAATTCCTGACTTATGTTTCATATCGAGTATAGGCCCATCAATGAGGTATGCATTGGGATTTGGTCTATCAAGGATAAGTAACTCTTTACCATTTTCGGCACATGCTTCCATTATATCCCGTAAGGTATTGATATTGGTATAAAAACGGACGCCCATGTCCTGCACATCAAAAATAAAGACATCGACGTCTGCTAAATCTTTTGCTGTTGGTTTTTTCTTGTTTCCGTACAGGGAAATTATAGGGATCTGTGTCGCTGGATCTCGTTCGTCCGATACTTCGGTTCCATTACTTGCATTTCCTCTAAAGCCATGCTCCGGGCCAAAGATCTTGACAATATTGACTCCTCTAAGCAAAAGGCTATCGACAAGATGGCGCTCTTTTATTACTGTTGATGGATTGCCTAATATGGCAACTCGTTTATCTTTTAAATAGGGTAGGTATTTTTCTGTCTGTTCTGCTCCGGTTCGTATCTGATCGTTGCAATATTTTAAATTTGTCTGTGCGTTACCAATCGTAAGCATCATACAAATGGTTATCGTAAAACTGATTAATTGTTTAGCATTCATCATAATAGGGTTACAAATGTGATCTATATAAAGATAGTGATTTCATTTGTTTGGAGGGCATGGAAAAAATTTGCGTATAAAAAAGACGCTCAACTCATGTAGATATTATTTATTACAGTACCGACTGATTAAAACACTTATAAAGTGTCAAAAATATCAACACAATAAATAGAAATATTTACATAAATTCACATAACTAATTACTAAAAAATTATGAAAAATTCAATTTACAAACTTACTCTGTTTCTATTTGTGCTTTTATTTAGCTGTTCTAAACAAAATCAAACTGAAATCACAAAAGATGAGCTAAACAAAATTAGCAGTACAAAGTCTCAAAACGTGAATCTCTTAGCTAATGGTCCTCCATCTATAACTTTAGAAGTCACTGTCAGTGGAACAATCATCAATACAAAGGCCACTTTAGTAGGAGTTTCCGGAGCAACCCAAATCAATGGGTCAATAGAATGCCTGGGTGTTGACGGAACCTATCAGAATTCTGCAATCTTTGGTAGTACTGGAACCGCAAATTTCCAGGGTATTGTTTCAAAACAATACAATATTAAGGCGACTTTTGATTATTTAATAAATGGAATTATTAAAAACATTTCTTTAACAAAAAGCGTCACAGTATCTTCAGGAAGTGGAAATAATAATTGCACGTATCCATCTTCACTAACAAGTCCACAATTTCCTGACATAATCACTAATGTTGGACCTAATAATACTGATTTACATAAAAAAGATAATGAAATTTTAGTATTGTTTCCTAATGATTTAAGTTTAAATACATACATAGTTCTTCTCTACAGAGAGAAAAACACACAAGATCAATGGTTACAAACTCCACAATTTCATTCTTCTGGAACCGGATCATTGAATGGACCAAGGAAAACTTATTATGTGATAAATGGCTTAAAAAGCGGAACTGAATATGAAATAAAAAGTGCTATCACGTGCGCACAGACTTTGCTTATATATCCAACAATTTTTACGGCTTCAACCATGTATGAGTAAATAATTAATTTGAATATTCCAGACAATAAATGATCAAATTAGTTTTCCGTTAAAACAGAAAACCTCGAAACTGAAGTTCGAGGTTTTCTTGATTAATCTATCAATTCTTAAAGTCTTAACAAAAGACAATTAAAATCGAGTCCGAGCACTATATTGAAAAATATAGTTAAATAACTCTATAACTTATTTTGCATTTGGATTTTTAGTTGCTTTCAAATGAAGCTCATAAATATACTTACCAGGTCTATTAATTTTCGTATTGAAACGAATATTTAATTTCACTGGTCCCTCCTGTGTCAAATAATTTAAACCAAATGGTGGATTCCAATTTTTAGAATCAGCGTAGTCGACAGATTTTATCCATTGTGAGTATATTCTATAATAACAGTTAAGGCCATTTGATTGAGTATCCCAGTAAATATCTGGAAATCTTGTCTGCGCATAATCATATAAAACAGCAGTATCAGTAACAGTCGTTTTATATGCAAATGTTGACAATGTTTTAAGAAAATCATTTCCAGAAGGTCTTCTCTCTAATGCTTTACCTGGAAACACAGCTCCATTTTTATCAATAACTTTTAGTACAATTTGATTTGGTCCATCTGCAACCCGTGTTATTTTTAATGTTGTATTTGTTGTTTGACCTTTAGTTTGATCAACCCATTGGTCATCATACGGATAACGAATACTTGTTTCACTATTTGCATCAACAGCGATGAAGTAAGGTGCATTCTCATATGTATATTCCTTAACAGGAGAAAGTCGAACAGTAGTTATTCCTTTATAATCTTTAGTTCCCTTAGGGTTCTCAACACGTAAATCAACTTCATAATCACCGACTGGAACTTTATCTGTTGCTTGTGTAAACATGAATTGACCACTTTTTTCCAAAACTGTAAAAGGTAATCTCTTTTCAACAGCTCTTTTACTATTTATAATTTCCAGAGTAGTATCAGTTTTCGGGTCATATTTTTCCTTCCAGACCACAACATCAGACTCTTTAAAAAAAGCTTCTTCTCGTTTTCCAGTTTCTTTATTTCTAATATCCAATAAAGTGATTTTAAATGGAGGTGTTGAAGCATCGGGAATAATTCCAGTTGCGATATAAAATGTGCCCTGATCAACCGTTATAGGATTAGATCCATAACGAATATTATCGCTCAAATAACCGACTTCTATTTTCTTACACCCTGTGTAAAAAAGAGAGAAAACTACAGTGGTTATAATAATTTTTTTATAACTAATTTTCATTTTGATTCAATTTAAAATTATTTTCGAAATGCCCATTTATGTGTATTACTCAATACATGAATAACCCCAGTATTGGTCAAAATACCGGTTGTCTGACACAAAACTTTAATGTCATTTAGGTTAGCATTACCTGAAGGATCACTTAATGAGCCATTTTTCATTACATCACGCTCGCCTATAACTTTAGTCAAATAAATGAATTTTGGCCCCTGAGAGATAATTCCGTCAACCAAGTAATCCGTACTTGTAGACTGTTCCAATGTCGCTAACAATTTAGTTGAAGCTTCTTCAGTTTGATAAACAGTCCCCGTTGCAGTCAAGTCATCACGTGTAATTCTACCTGAAAAGAAATACACACTCATCGAATCTTGCAACATTTTAGGTGTATAGTATTTAAATAAGGAATCAATATTAAAATTTAATTTCTCATTCTTTTTACGGATTTCCTCTTGCTTTGCTAAAAGAAAATTTCTAATTGAATAGTTTGTTGGAACAAAAAAAGTTTTAGCCGCATTAACTTTATCCTTTAATCCAGCTTTATCAATAATCATCAAAGTCGTATCAAATAAATGTTGTGGATGTGATTTCAAAAAATCGTAAGTAGTAACATTTGTGTATTCATTACTTATGCCTCCATCTATCACGTCATCTTTTTTACAACTAGTAAAAAAGACAATAAGTGTTGCTGTTAGAAATATTAATTTTTTCATAATTTTCTTCATTAATATCTACCCATCCAATATGGGTTTTGGGTAATTAATCGGTTTGTATTTAAAATAGAATTGTGAATAGGAAATAAATATCCTTTTTGAGCGAACCGATCTGCATTCATACTCCATGCGGTCAATTGAACAAATAAATTATTATTTCCTGTTTTCCATGCATTCCTTACAATATCGAAATAAGCATGTCCTTCACCAATTAATTCTCGTTGTCTTTCTTTTAATATATCGCGTTTAAGATTCGGACCAGCACTATTGATCATAGTATTTGCACCAGCTCTTGTTCTTATGCTATTTACAGCGATTAATGCATCTCCATCACGATTTAAAGCGTTTAGTGACTCAGCCTTTAATAAAATCATATCAGCCAAACGGAATATCACATAATTACTTTCTATTCGAGGGTCCGAATTGGTAGCAGCATTTTTATAAACAATATCTGAATACTTCATCAAAGAAGAATTCAAGGTATTATTTATATTTCTAAAAAATTCTGTCTTACGAGAATCTTCATTTGAATCTTCTCCATAGACTTCACTTAATTTTGCATTGGTAACAAAATAAGTAGGCGTACTAAATGGCATGTTCACAAATATTTCATTTGATACAGTAATAAATCCAACTGCTGCTGAATTATTATTTACGTTACCATCATACTGCGCTGACTCATTTTCAGCATCTTTATTTGTAAATACAAAAATATTTTCTTTTGCACCTGCATCCTTAAACACATTTCGAATGCTTCCTTTCGGTTGTAGTGAAAATAGATCCTTTTTTGAAATTATTGAATCAGTATAAAGCAATGTCTTTTGATAATCATTCTGCCAAGCAGTTGTATGAGCTAATAATGCTAATGCAGCCCCCTTATTAGCTCTGCGTCTACCATATCCATCAACACCCTCCCATGTAAGAAGAGATGAAGCTTTTTGCGCATCTTCTACTATTAATTTTAAGATATCATCCGTTGAAGTTCTTCCTTTCAAAACAGCTTGATCTGCAGTTTCTGTTGGTGTAGTCTGCAGAGGAAGGTCTCCCCATACTCGAGTCATATAAAAATAAGCTAGCGCTCGCATAAAATAAGCTTCTCCCAAAAAGTACTTCTTACTACCTGCAGAAAATTTACTATCATCAATTTCAGATAATCTCTTTATTATAAGATTTGACAAATCTACTACTCTATACCAATTAGTCCAGTTATGTGCACCTGTTTCACGATAAGGGAGTGTAAAAAGACCAGAAGTATAAACTCCAGAGTGATTCGTGCTTTCGAGAGTTGTTAAAATTCCCGTGGGGGCATCTCCCCATATAAAAAAACATTGATTTGTAGTCATAGCTTTACGAAATAAACCGTAAGTCCCTAAAACTGCTCCATTAACATCCTTTTCATTTTGCCAATAGGTATCTGCATATGTATCATTAATCAAATTATTTTCCAAGGATTTCTTACATGAACTTAATCCCCCAAAACCGGTTAAAATTAAGGCGATTACCCCAACTTTTATATATTGTTTAAATTGTATTTTCATAATAGCTTCAATTAAAATTCAAATTGTACTCCTAATGTATATTTCGAAGGTAAAGGGTAACCATCTCCATAATCAAACCCTCTTGTATCAACACGTTCTGCATCTACACCTGAAAATTTCTGAAACATGTGAACATTGTCTATAGTACCATAGATACGAAATGAATTAATTCCAGCGCGATTCATCCAAACATGTTTCAATTTATCAAAGCGGTATGCTAAGTTGATATTTTTGATTCTAATGTACCAACCTGGTTCCATGAACATAGATTGTCCTGCTCTCCATGCGTATAATCCCATGTATGGGTTAGCTGCCGGATAGCGACTGATGTCACCTTCTTGTTGCCAAAAGTCATAATTCCCTAAATTTCCAATAGAAGCTTTCGAAAGATCTTTAGGATTCCCATAGAAAAAACCATTCGACATACGTTGCGCAAAAGTATTATTGATAATATCTCTTCCAAAAGTAAAGGTTGTCAAAATCTGTAACGAGAAGTCTTTGTAACTGAAGAAATTGGTAAAACCACCTGTCACTTTAGGGTTTGGATCTCCGAAAAAAGTCATATCGTTCTCGCCAATTGCATCGGAAATTTTATAATCACCATTTACATCTACCCAATTTGGATATCCCGGTTTCAATGTTCCCCATTTCGAAGCACCGACTGCTCCTGTATATGGATTAACAATGATATCGTCTTGAGTACTTAATGCCCCATTTACCAAATAACCATAAAACATATTTAAGGGTTTCCCTACTACGTAGACTGCTTGATCGTAATACAGGTCACGATTTCCATTTGGCAATGCTGTTACGATGTTTTTATTAAATGAAAAGTTAATTGATGGTGTCCATTGTAAAGCTTTTTCGCGACCGAAAACACGTCCCATTAAATTAATCTCAATACCAGAATTTCTTACACCAGCAGCATTTGTAAAAGTACTTAAGTAACCTGTATATTCAGGGATTGCAATGCTTAACATTTGGCCTGTTGTGTTTCGTACGTAAGCATCCACATTTAAAGTTAATCTTCCATCGAAAAGCAATGCATCTACTCCTGCATTCCAAGTCTCTGTTTTTTGCCAAGTGATATCATCATTTGTTATACCAGCATAATTAGGAATAACAGCTGTACCACCTGCATAAGTACTTCCGTAATTTCCGGGATAGGATCCATTACCCGCTATATAAGCATTGTAACGATCATTATCTCCAATGCTACTTTCATCCCCTGTTCTACCCCAGCTACCACGGATCTTTAGCTCTTTAACCCATTGCGATTGTGACAAGAAGTCTTCTTCAGTTAAAATCCAACCAGCTGCGAGTGAAGGGAAATATCCCCATTTATTATTTTTACCAAATCGAGAAGAGGCATCTCCACGATAAACTGCATCAAAGAGATATTTGCCTTTATAATCGTAATGAGCTGCTCCTAAAAAGGATAACTTTGCATATGTAGATTGATCGGAATACCCACTTAAATTTTGAGATGCAATACCTTTTATAACTTGAATGTTATCATTTGGAATATCTCTACCTAACAAATACAAACCTTCATTTTTACGAGTTTCATATTCTTGCACAAAAGTTGCTGTAATATTATGAACATCATTTAAAGACTTAGTCCACAACAAGTTATTTGTTAATAAATATTTCCGGTATTGCGTATAAGTAGATTTAGCATATGCTAAACCATCAGTGTTAATAGTCGATGGAGATGCAAAATCATTTTTAGCTGTTGAATAATTAATAATACTTCTTGTACTGATACGAAAATCATTCAAAAAAGTATAACGTAACTCTCCAACACCACTTAGATCAACGTTCACATTATCATTCCGCTGATAATCATATGGATTAATGATACTGTTTACATCATCGTCGCTCATACCCAACAATGAAGTTGGCATACTGATTGGATTAATCCCGAATACACTTCTATATCTACCTTGTTTTAAGAAATCAGTAGTCCCCTTTCCTTCTAATCTTTTACCTGTAGAAGCTTTAAAATTAGTTAGGAACTCAAGATTCTGAGTAATATTAAAATTTACATTACTAGTAAAAGAATAACGTTTATAACCTGTACTTTTAACTATTCCTTTCTCGTTATACATACCTCCACTGATGCGATAATTTACATTTTCAGTAGCACCGGATACAGCTAAATCATAATTCTGAACATAGCCTGATTGGTAAAATAAATCTTGGTAATCATTATTATTATTAAATGCAGGATTTAAACTATCAGTAAGTAGCTGAGGAATACTTTGAGCTTGAGCATCATTCGCATATTTGTAAATTAGTTCCATTTTTTTTCTTCGCTCTGCGGCACCAATTAAAGTTTCTACTTTAGCGGGTTTTGTCACATAACCTTGATAAGTATTTAAACTTAATTTGGGTTTTCCAAGTGTACCTCTTTTAGTTTTAATAATGATTACACCATTATTTGCTCGAGCACCATATAATGCTGCGGCAGATGCATCTTTTAATACATCGACAGACTCGATATCATTTGGATTTAAGCTGGCTAAATAGTTAGTCCCGGTAACATTAAAGTTTTTAATTTCATCATCAGACACAGGTATACCATCAAGTACATAAAGAGGATTACTTGTTAAATTATCAGCATCAAAGTCACCGTTTGATCTCGGAATATTTGTGTTTCCACGAATTACCAAAGAAGTCTTAACACCTGGCTGTCCTGTAAAGTTCTGTACATTGACTCCTGGCAATTTACCTTGTAAAAGAACATCAATACTAGCCGCTGGCAAGTTTTCAATTTCTTTGCTTGTAATACTGGAAATAGATCCTGTTGTTTTTCGTCGGCTAATTGTAGTATAACCTGTCACAATAGCTTCACTCAGATCATTAGTAGATTCTTCTAGATTAATGCTGACATGTCCCTCTTTATTCACAGGTATTTCTTGTTTTTTATACCCAACACCACTAATAATTAAGGCAGTAGGAATACCTTTAACTTTAATAGTAAAGCTTCCGTCACTTCCACTTGAAGCTTGATTTTTGGTACCTCGTTCGGATATTGTTATCCCAGGTAATGTTCTTCCTTTATCGTCTTTTATTGTTCCAGTAATATTAGTTACTTGTGCAAACAATAAATTACACGATATCAAAAAGAAGAGAAAAATTGGTAAAATTTTCTTCATAACAATTGATTTGGTTAGTAAATTTTAGGTTAATTTACAGCAATTGAAATGGTAACTCAAATTTTACATTAGCTTAATTTTCATCTTAAACAAAAGAATTAACTTAATTGCATCGCAAACGATTGTTCTATTTTTACGCAAACGTATGCGCAATCCGTACTATTTTTTTTCCTAAAATCGGGAAATTTTTACATTATTTAACATATTGATAACGCTTAAATTTTTCCCTTTTCAAGGATTATATGGGAACTTATTGTTTCGTAATAATTAAATTGATTTCTCATGAAACAATGTGTTAATACACCATGCAACTAAACTTAAGTGTTTAAAAAAGTTACACTTTAACAAAGGCTAAACATTAAAACTTTATGAAATTATTTAATCAAATACAACATCTCTGATTTTAAGATAATTAATAATTTTAGCGCTAAAACAAAAACGCCAAAGTTGTAAACTTTAGCGTTTCTATTGGGTACTTTAAGAAAGAATACTTTTTTTATCCACACTGACTAATAACGTGTCTATCTTGTTGTATCTGGAGGTCTAAAACATCAAAAATTTCTGTTTCTTCATAGCGTGTGGCAACCGAAAGAAGAATGTCTTCACAATGGGCTCTAAATGTTTCATGCACCAGTTCCACGGTGTTATTCTCGCCTGAAAGGTGCGTTAGCATTAAGTGTTTGAGACGGGCTGACCGATATTTATTGAACAACTCTAACGCAACTGCATTGGAAAGATGCCCCCAGCCGCTACTGATTCTATTTTTTAAAAAATAGGAATATCGCCCATTTCTAAGCATCTCTTCATCGAAATTGGATTCCAGCAATAGTACATCTGCATGTTTGATGACATGTTGCACATTTGAACACGGACGGCCTATATCGGTCAACACACCAATATTATGCGTTCCATCGGAAATCAAAAAACTGCATGGTTCTTTTGCATCGTGATATTTAGGTATACCATAAATCTTCATCTCTCCGATCTCGGTGACGGCATCTGGGGTAATGATATGCACCAAATGACCAGGAAGATGCAATCTTGTTCCATCGTAACTGCCCTGAGTGATATACACGGGTATATTATATTTTTTGACAAACACAGATAAACCCCGAATATGATCCGTATGTTCATGGGTAATAAAAACAGCCTTGATCTGAGTTGGAATTATACCTAGATTATACATACGGAGATGAATGTGCTTATTATTAATACCTGCATCTACTAGAATAGCTGTATCGCCTTTCGCGATATAATAACAATTTCCATTACTGCCTGAGGCAATAGCACAATACTTCATATGTATTTCATTTATTCGTTATTGATATTTATATTGCATGATCAGACCTAATTCATGCAACATAAATATTTTTATGTCAACGGATTCTTTATCATTAACATTCCGGTAAACTTAACGGAATCTGAACAGCCAAACCGCCATCTGCCGTTTCTTTATATTTAACGTTCATATCTAACGCGGTCTGCCACATGGTCTTGACGACTGTGTCGAGACTGACTTTGGCTTTATCAGGGTTGGATTGCAGGGCCAACTGCGCGGCTGTAATGGCCTTTATTGCACCCATGGTATTCCGCTCAATACATGGTATCTGTACTAAACCTCCAATAGGATCACATGTTAGACCCAAATGATGTTCCATGGCGATTTCAGCGGCCATAAGCACCTGTCTTTGCGATCCGCCGAGACATTCGGTCAATGCTCCAGCTGCCATTGCTGATGATACTCCAATCTCAGCCTGACATCCGCCCATAGCGGCAGAAATAGTTGCTCCTTTTTTAAATATGGAACCGATTTCGGAAGCTGTCAGAATAAACTGAATAATTTTATCTTCTGAATCTCCATTATGGAAGGTAATAAAATATTGCAATACGGCAGGAATAACACCAGACGCTCCATTTGTTGGCGCGGTAACGACTCTTCCAAATGAAGCATTTTCTTCATTAACGGCCAAAGCAAAACAACTTACCCAATCCAGGATATATTGAAAATTCTCTCCTCCTGCTTTTATTGCTGCGATCCAGCTTTCATAATCGTGATAGCTTCGGTTTTTAAGCAATCGCTGATTCAGTTTTGCGGCTCTTCTTTCTACATTAAGTCCCCCTGGAAGTGTTCCCGCTGTATGGCACCCGCGGTATATACATTCGTATATGGTTTTATAGATATTTAATACGCCGGCGCGCGTTTCTTCTTCTTCACGCCAAGCATGTTCATTTTCTAATACGAGTTCTGAGATTTTCAAACCAGTCTTACGGCACCAATGCAATAAATCCTGCGCGGTATCTACCGGAAAAGGTAGATCGACCTCTGCTGAAGAACTGCTCTCATCATTTTCCTGAACAACAAATCCACCACCAATTGAATAATAGGTTTCACTAAGAGCCTTTCCATTATTCAAAAATGCCTGAAAAGTAACCGCATTGGGGTGAAAAGGTAAGCTTTCACTATATAAAAAAAGTAAATCTTCTTTGTATGTAAATGGAATGGTATGTGTACCAGCCAAGCGCAACTGATTTACAGATTTGATATGTTCTACTTTTGGTGTTACTTGATTGACATCAAAAGTTACAGGGTCATCTCCGCTTAAACCCAACATGACAGCAATATCTGTTCCGTGCCCTGTACCTGTTTTGGCTAAAGATCCGTATAATAATATCTTAACAGATTCGACGTTATTAAGTACATCCTTATCCTGCAGTACTTTTGTGAACTGCTGTGCCGCACGCCAGGGACCTAAGGTATGTGAACTGGAGGGTCCAATACCTATTTTAAACATATCAAAAACGGAAATTTGCTCTTTGCTCATGCTATACTAATAAAAGCGCTATAAAAATAATGTTTTTAGGACAGTCCAAAAACATTGCAATTTACAGAATATTAAACAACCACAAAGTTCTTACAAAGATTTAATACTTTATCAATAAAGCTTAATTATCTTTGTTAACTTATCATTAAACAAATGAGAATTAAACACGTTCTGCACTTACTTGGATTATTTTTTTTAATAGCATCAACAGCGCAACTTTTATTTGCTCAACCTAGTCCCAAAAGAGAAGTTCGCGGTGTTTGGATTGCCACTATAGGTAATATTGACTGGCCAACAGTGGCCACTGGCACTAATGTTGAAAAACAGAAACAAGAGCTGATACAAATACTTGACCAGCACAAAAAGTCGGGTATGAATACTATTCTTTTTCAGATTCGACCTGCCGCAGACGCTTTCTATGGTCGTGGTAGAGAAGGCTGGAGCCGTTATTTAACGGGGAAACAAGGAAAGGCTCCTGAACCTTTTTATGACCCTTTGGATTTCATTATCGCTGAATGCCATAAAAGAGGGATGGAACTGCATGCCTGGATCAACCCTTACCGTGCTTCAACAACTCTAAACCCGAACCATTTTTCAGAAGATCATATCACGAAAAAGAAACCCGAATGGTTTTTTACATACGCTGGAAAAAAGTTATTTAATCCGGGAATACCGGAGGTGCGTCAATATATCATCGATGTCATCATGGATGTCGTCAGTAATTATGATATTGATGGTGTTCATTTTGATGATTATTTTTATCCTTACCCCGACAGCCGCAACACTGCTATTCCGGACCGCATAACGTTTGGCCAATACAGCAACAACTTTTCAAATATAGAGGATTGGCGCAGAAATAATGTCGATGTGCTCATTCACGATCTGGGCGTTGCGATCAAAGCTAAAAAACCTTATGTAAAATACGGTGTCAGTCCTTTTGGTATCTGGGATAATAAGGATGCAAACCGTGACGGTTCTAATACACATGGTTTAAGTGGTTACCGGACTTTATTTGCGGATGGCGTGAAATGGATCAAAGAGGGTTGGATAGACTACATCAATCCCCAGATTTATTTTCCTTTCCAAAACCGTGCTGCCGCTTATGAAATTCTGGTTGAATGGTGGCAACATCATACTTATGGCCGACACTTTTATATCGGTCATGGTGCTTATCGCGTGAATGAGCAAAAACCTGGATGGACTGACCGAAGCCAAATTCCGCGTCAGATCCGTTTTTTACGAGAACAACAGAATGTACAGGGAAGTATCTTCTTTAGTTCAAAATCTTTAACGGACAATCTTGCCGGTCTTCAGGATTCTTTGCAACGTAATCTGTATAAAACATCGGCTTTGCCTCCGACAATGCCGTGGATCGACAGTATCCCGCCCAATGCACCTTTTGGATTACAGTTGAGGTCTTCAGAAAACACAAAATTAAATCATCTAGTCTGGCAAAAACCTGATCGTGCGTCTGATGGTCAATCTGCTTATGGCTATATTGTTTACCGATTTAAAGAGGGTGATCGACCTGATTTGAATAATAGTAAGAATATCATCCATATTTCTTATAATGAGGATGACCTTCAATTTGATGATAGTGACCTGGAAATACATCAACAGTACTACTATATGGTAACGGCACTGGACCGAATGAAAAATGAGAGTGAACCATCTAACATAAGAAGTACCCAAAAAACTCATCTATATAGTACAAATCAAGAAGTAACGCGGCAACAATAAAAAGTTATACAGTACTGGTTTCAAAATATGACAAAAAGAAAGCCGATTAGTATATAATCGGCTTTTTTATTATTTTAATAAAGCATTACGGTATTCATCTGTTATAGCCGGCAATTGGATTTCTTGTCCTTCTTTTTTTAAGGAGTCTGCAAATGCATTGGTATTGGCTATTGCTTTCAAATAAGCTGCAACCACAGCATCCGAAACCGCAATTTCTTTTCCTTCTTTGATATTTGCGATATATTGATTGTCGACCAATTTAACTTGTCCAAAAAAACGATAAGCAGCGGCTTTTAATAGTCCTAAATCTTCTTTCGACAATTCTTCAATTCGAGCTCCAGGAGGCAATTTAACATCTATAAAGGTTTTGCCTTTCGCTAAAGTATCAATGGGCTTGTCTAATGGGATTGCCGCTAATGAGGCAAGGTTCAGAACGGGTACTCCCGCTTCTTGTTTGTTTTGGCAACTGACCATTAACACGGTCGCTACGATAAGGGTTAAAAAAGTACGCATGTACAATAGTAAACATAAAAAGGGCTTTTCAACGAATTGAAAAGCCCTTTTTAAGATATCCTTACACTGCTATTACTTTAGCAATTCTGCTAATTTAGCTTCTAAAGCTTCACCTCGTAAATTAGAGGCAACAATCTTTCCTGTCGGATCGATTAAAAAGTTCTGTGGAATACCACGCACTTCATATAATCCTACTGGAGCAGATTTCCAGCCTTGCAGATCTGATACTTGCGGCCACTGTCCTAATTGATCGTCTGCAATTGCTTTCAACCAGGCGTCTTTTTTACCTGGATTATCTAAAGAGACTCCAAATACAGTAAAGTTCTTGTCTTTAAATTTATTAAATGCTGCTACAACATTAGGGTTCTCTTGGCGACATGGTGCGCACCAGCTTGCCCAGAAGTCTAATAATACATATTTACCTCTTAAAGAAGAAAGAGAAACCTGATTACCTGCAGTATCAGGCAACGTAAAGTCCGGCGCTACTGCTCCGATAGCTACTGCTTTTAACTTTTCAATTCTTGTTGCTAATTCTTTACCTTTTTTACTGTTTTTTAGCTCTGCTGATAACGCTTGATAACTTGGAATAATCAATGAATTGACATTTTCAGCATCTAATTTATCTCCTAATAAATCCAATGTAATGAAACTTGATTTATTATTTTTAATAAACTGCTCGTCCACCAATTCTTGTTTCTCATTGATTTCTCCGGCTTCTTTTTGCAGACCTGCAATGAAAGTCTGGTCATTACGCTGTTCTTCAGTGGCTTCTGAATAACGCTTATTTAATGCCTGAAATCCTTCTGAGAAAGGCTTAACAGCAGTTTGGTATTTTGCAAAATCATTATTGATCGCATTACCCGAAATAACTGCATTTTTCATCTCACCAGTAGATTCTACTTTGATCACTCCAGTTGACAGGTATACTTGTGTCAAATCAGGATTTTGTATTTCTTTGATGCTAGTTCCGTCTGCTGAAAGAATTAAGTACGCTTTAACAGGTCCAGCAACTGTACCGTTAAATTTAAACTGCCCACCTGTTACTGTTGTTGAATCTATTTTGCGCGCATTGTTTTCAGCATATTGCATAAACACTTTTGCTTTATCTGTCGCTCCTTGTATTTTACCTGTTACGGTAAAATTCTCTTGTGCAAAAATTAAAGTCGGGATAAGTCCTAATCCCAATAATATTCCTTTTTTCATCTGTATATAATTTGACATTTATTACTTCATTTACACGGGTTGGATTACCATCTGCCGCTGGCACCGCCACCACCGAAGCCACCGCCACCAAAACCGCCGAAACCACCACTATCTCCACCGCCACCAAAGCCACCACCTCCGGAACCACCTCGTCCAAGTGTATTTAAGAGTGTCCACCAAAACAGATCGGAAGTTCCTGTACCATTCATGACTTTACCACCACCATTTCCACCGTTTCCTCCTTTTCTAGAAATCACTGCGATGACAATGATAACAATAACAATGATGATCAACATCTTTGAAGTGCCTCCCTTTCCTTGAGGTTGCTTAGGATCTGCTTTATACTCTCCTTTGGTATAGGAAATCAGAGCATCTGTTGCCTTATTAACTCCTGAAAAATAATCCTGCGCACGGAAAGCTGGCTTTATTTCGTTTTCAATGATACGATGTGCGATCGCATCAGGAACAGCACCTTCTATACCATACCCTGTCTGAATAGTGACAGCACGATCTCCAATTGCGGCAAGCAACAGTATACCTGTGTTGTACTTTTTATTTCCTACGCCCCACTTTTGAGCTAGTCTTACGGCATAATCACTGATATCATAAGATCCTGTTGAATTCATCAAGACTACCGCAATCTGTATGGAGGTAGAGTCTTCAAAAGCCAGTAGTTTTTGCTCTAACTGCTGTACCTGAGTGGGCGATAATGTGTTTGTATAATCGTTGACCAATCTGTTGGATGTCGCCGGAAAATCATCCTGTGCAAATACACCTGCAATACTAAATAGTACTGCGACTGCTGTCATGACAAAAATACGTATGGCTGACAATCTAATTTTGGTCAATGACCTATATTCTTTTCGTTTATCCATTTTTTATTTATCGCCAAAAACAATATCATTCGGTAATTCATTAATATCATCGTCTTCTCGTGGATAAAATTTCGCCAGTTGTTCGCCTGCATGCTCAATGCCTTGGATCAAACCATTCACATATTGTGCATTCCGAAATTCCTGAACCATAATTTCTTTCGTTTTCTCCCAGAAATCGTCCCCTACTTTCTTGTGAATTCCTGCATCTCCTATAACGGAAAATTTATGGTCTTCGTGTGCTAAGTAGATTAAAACTCCATTTCTTAAAGCGGTCTTATGCATATCCAACTTTTCAAAATAGTGGGTTGCACGTTCGAAAACTTCTCCAGGACAGTGTTTTTCAACAACCACACGGATCTCACCGGAAGTTTTATTTTCCGCGATACTGATCGCATGTACTACTTTTTCCTGCTCTTCTGATGAAAATGTTCCCATTACTAAAGTCTTTTTTAAATAAAAAAAGATGAATGCGTGCACAAATTTCGGCCATCATTCATCTTTTCTAGTAAACTAATACGCTGTATTTAGAAAGATACTGCTGGCGCTTTATCCGCACCTTCTTGTGCTGTGAAAGTTCCTTTTGCTTTAAAGCCAAACATGCCAGCCATCAAATTGTTAGGAAAACTTCTCACAGTTGTATTGAACTGCTGTACCGCTTCATTGTAAGCTCTACGTTCGGTTGAAATTCTATTTTCAGTACCTTCTAATTGCGCTTGCAATTCTAAAAAGTTTTGATTTGCTTTCAAATCTGGGTAAGCTTCTACTGTAGCCATCAACTTACTTAAAGAACCTGAAAACTGGTCCTGTACTTTTTGATATTGTGCAATTGTTTCTTCATTCAAATTGGTAGGATCTACCGTGATAGAAGTCGCCTTGGCACGTGCTTCAACAACAGCTGTTAATGTACTTTCTTCGTGCTTTGCTGCTCCTTTTACGGTATTTACCAAATTCGGAACTAAATCTGCACGTCTCTGATATGCATTTTCAACTTGAGCCCATTTTCCTTTTACATTTTCATCTTGCGATACCATTGTATTGTATCCGCATGAACTGAAAGATAATGCGACCATTAAACCAAAGAATGCGACTAATAATCTTTTCATTTTTTGTTGAATTAATATATTTCAAATTAAATTTTGATGGAAAGCTTACTACAAAGCTCATACCACTCCTACGAATATAAGAATAATTTTAGGCGTTAAGTATTTATAACTAAAAAAATACAGCAGTTATCCTTAACTTTGGGCTGTTTTTGGGATAAAAACCCAGCAAGAAATTTATGCAGAAAGAAATTGAACTGGCTATCGCTCCTGAAAGAATCGAGGACGATAATTATATTCTAATTCAAGGTTCTAAAGCCTTGAAAATAAATGGTGAGCGCATTAAAGGATTTAAAATTCGTAAGCGTTCTATTGATGCCCGTAGCCGACATGTCGTTTTTAGAGCGCGTATTATATTTTTTATCGACGAAGAGCCTATAAATGAAGTTTTTGAAACCCACTTTAAATCGGTCCATAACGCACAACCTGTGTTAATTATTGGTGCTGGTCCTGCAGGTTTATTTGCCGCGCTACAATGTTTGGAAAAAGGGCTTAAACCTATTATTGTTGAACGTGGTAAAGCTGTGCAGGATCGCCGTCGTGACCTTGCGAAGTTAAACCGCGAAGGTATTGTTGATGAAGACTCCAATTATTGTTTTGGCGAAGGTGGTGCCGGTACATATTCTGATGGAAAGCTATATACCCGCTCGGATAAACGTGGTGATGTTGATAAAGTACTTAAACTTTTTGTTGCCCATGGTGCTAATGAAGATATTTTGGTCAATGCACGCCCACATATCGGAACGAACAAGTTACCTCATATTATTCAGGACATCCGAGAAACGATTATCGCCCATGGTGGCGAGGTTATTTTTGAACAACGTGTGGTTGATATCAATACGGAAAATAATCAGGTTACAGGTGTCACACTTGCAAGTGGAAAACAATTGAAATCAAATCATGTCATTGTAGCTACAGGACACTCGGCACGTGATATTTTCGAACTTTTCCGTAATAAAAACTGGTTACTTGAGGCTAAAGCTTTTGCTCTGGGTGTTCGAATTGAGCATCCGCAGGAAATTATTGATCAAGCACAGTATCATTGTGAAGTCCGAAGCGAGCATCTTCCACCGGCTTATTATAGTCTTGTGGAACAGATAAATGGCCGTGGGGTCTTTTCATTCTGCATGTGTCCAGGTGGGGTCATTGCTCCTTGTTCTACTGCAGACAATGAAATCGTTGTGAATGGCTGGTCGCCATCGAAACGGAATAATCCGCACGCCAATTCGGGTACTGTTATCCAAATCAACCTGGAGGATGTTCCGGGATCGGAAAGCGATCCATTTGCTTTGTTAGATTTCCAACGTGAAATAGAAAAACGTGCTTTTGAAGCTGGTGGTGGAAAAATGGTGGCTCCTGCGCAACGGATGATTGATTTTGTTGAGGGGCGGATATCCAAAGATCTTCCGGAAAACTCTTATAAACCGGGTACGGTTTCTGCTGATTTAACTCAGGTGTTACCAAAATTTGTGTACGAAGCATTACGCGGTGCATTGCCTATCTTCGGTAAAAAGATGAAAGGTTACTATACCAATGAGGCTATCCTTGTTGCTGTAGAATCCCGAACTTCTTCACCCGTCCGTATTCCCCGTGATAAGTTATCTTTACAACATCCTGAAATTAAAGGTCTTTACCCTTGTGCTGAAGGGGCAGGTTATGCTGGGGGTATTATTTCCGCTGCTATTGATGGTATGAACTGTGCCAATGCGATCAATTAAATTGATAAAATATTAAATTGGTCTTGCAAAAATTCAAATAAAGCCGTATTTTTGTAAGACCAACGCGAAAGTAGCTCAGTTGGTAGAGCACAACCTTGCCAAGGTTGGGGTCGCGAGTTCGAATCTCGTCTTTCGCTCAAAATAAAAAAGCTTCCAAAATTTGGAAGCTTTTTTATTTTATACTGTTTCGTTATGGGGCACTTTTTTTCCCAGGCGCATGACAGCTGGTGTAAAAAAGGACAATACGCCTACAATCATCATCAATAATCCTGCGATCACAAAAGCGTTGGCTACTCCAATTACATCTGCTATCATACCCGTAAAAAGCAATCCGATGACACTTGGCAGAATAGCAAGACTAAAATAGAGCGAAAATACGCGACCTAACATTTGGGGTACGACTTCTTCTTGTATGGTCGTCATAAAAGATGCTGAGAACAGCGACATGGATACACCGCCTATTCCAGTCACAATTACAAATGGAATGAACCAAGTGGATGGGAACCAACCTGAAAAAGCAAATGTCAATCCCAGTACAATATGCATGGTATTGATCATAATTATTTTCGAGAAGTTCACTTTAAATGCTCCCAATAATCCTCCTCCCATTAACATGCCTACTCCCCATATAATTTCAATCACACTCATCTCCCATTTTCCGCCATTAAAATGATCGATTGTCAAAAGTGGAAACATAATAGCGATCGGCATAACACAAAAAGTAGCGATCATGGCGTATAAAAACAATAGGCTCAAACCACGATTATGGTAGATGGCCTGCATACCTTGTTTCAGATCACTCCATGCCTGTCCAAAGGTTAATTTAGATTCAACCTTTAAATGAGGAATGGTAACAAAGAATAACGATACTATGGCAACTGCCGCACCGATAACATCGAGATAAAGCACTTGAGCGATTGAAAAATAAGTAATCGCCAACGTTCCTAATGCAGGCCCGGCAATACTACTGACGGACTGAAGCATCTGATTAATTCCAGATACACGCAACAATTTATCTTCCGGAACCATCAGTGGTGCTATTGCCTGCATAGCTGGTGCATGAAAAGCGGCTCCAATGGAACGACAGGTTAGCAACAGATAGATCAGCGATAGTCCTACTGCAGCCTCCTGCAGTACAAAAGTCATCATTAAGGTACATAAAGCAATAAATGCATCGGCAAAAATCATTATCTTTTTCCGGTCCCAGCGATCTATTAAAACACCTACAAAGGGGCCAATAAGCGCCTGTGGCAATAAGCCTGCAATACCTGCTAAAGCCAATACCTCGGCCGACTTATGCGTTAAACTCAACCAGACAATCACAGCAAAATTGACAGCAGAGCTCGTCAACAGTGACACAAATTGTCCAATCCAAATATACATATAGGTTTGAAACCAATTTTTCTTTTCCATAAAATAATAAAGTAAAATACAACCTTAAATGATGCGAAATATCATTTACTAAAAAACTATTTACTTGACTGAGCTAAAATCATCAAGGAATAAAATAAAACGTTGTATATAAAGCGACTTTCATAACGATGCAAATTTACAAAAATTTGTTAACTTTAAGATTAGCAACATCCTATAAATTATAAAAGTTTTCAGAAGCAGTCAAGACCCTTTGATGAATGCCATGATCATTGGCCTTATTTTATCCATGATAATCATGATGATCGTTACACTTCGTACTGAACAAGCTACTTTTATAGAATTTATGACTATAATAGGTCTCCCGAAATTCTTCATGGCCATATTATTACTACCAGGACCGAGGTATTCAATAGACAGTCAATATCTTACTTATCGATCGGGTATCTTTAGAGGAAAGATCGCCATAAAGAAAATTTACAAAATAGAGGTTGAAAAGACTTTATGGGTGGGCTTCAGGCCCGCGGCAGCCCGTAAAGGGCTGATCGTACATTACAATAAATATGAAGAAATATACATCAGTCCAGATGGTAATGATGATTTTTTGTATGAATTAAGCAATACAATCCTGCTATTAAAATCGTGCGACCTGCTTAATCAGCGGTCCAACCACATCTGAAAATCGGATGATTTATCTTCACTCACGATAACCTCGATACCTGCTGGCAATGGTGGTTGTAACTGGAGCCTTATGCGATTACGTGCTACTTTGAGCATATCGACAATGGCATCTATTTGGATAATGAATTTACGATTGACCTGAAAAAAGAATGTTGGATCCAGGCGCGACACTAGCCCTGTTATGGTATCGTCGACAATAAACTGATCTCCACCTTTTGTGTAGCCGTACAATATTTTATCTTCAGCCATAAAATAGGCAATTTCTTTTGTCGGTATCGATTTTAACCGCATACCATACCGTACTAGAAAACGAGTTTTGTATTGAATCTCCTTGGTCTCCTGGACGATAAACGGAGCGACTTTATCAAGTGCTTGTTGCAACTCGTCGTCGTCATACGGCTTCAACAAATAGGCATAACCTTGATTCTGAAAAGCTTTTAAGGCGTAATCTTCAAACGCTGTTGTAAAAATAACAGGTGCCTGTACTTTGACTTGGTCAAATATTTCGAAACTCAATCCATCACCGAGCTGCACATCCATAAAAATGAGATCGACTTCATTTTTAAGCAACCAATCGGCAGCTTCACGCACTGTTGTTATAATCGTAGATTGAAATTTCGCAGCAATCAATTGGTCTAATTTCTCCAATAGACTTTCTGAGGCCCAATTTTCATCTTCTACGATTAATATCTTTTTAAACATGTGCTGAATTTAAAAAAAAATCCCCATTCTTTTGAGAATGGGGATCGGAATTTATGAAATTGCTCTAATTTTATAAATCTGGATTATTAGATATCGCTTCTTTCGGATAACGAATGACATAACGTGGGTCATTTTTCTGCAGCTGAGAAACCTGTCCTTGATAGTGGTGTTCAATTGCCGGTCTAATACTACGTTTTAAATCGTACCAACGTAATCCTTCTAAGGTTAATTCACGTCCTCTTTCTTCAATAATTTCCACTTTTAAATCTTCATTTGATAAACCTGATAATTTAGTCACCGCTGTTTCGTATGTTTCTGGTATTAATCTATTTTTCAATAAAGTAGATAACGAAACTATTGCTTGGTCCTTTTTACCTAACTGAAGTTCGCTTTCAGCTTTAATCAAATACAATTCTGCATTTCTAAAAGTAGAATTATAACGGGTATCTGTTCCTTTAGCAGAAACATAATCACGACCTGATTTTTGGAAGAAACGTGTTAAACGCAAATCTCCTTTTGAATATTTTGCCATAAACTTAGGATCAATAAAAGTTGAACGGCTCACTCTAGAGTCTCCTACTCGTTCCCAAGCCTGAATCATTTCTTTTGATTCAAAATCCGTAGGAATTTTTGAAGTAGCAAGATTTAAATCCTCTAAATCAGCATTTATTGTCAAAGCTTTATTTGCAGCGATCTCTGCTAACATCCACTCTCCTCTATACAAACGTAAACGAGCTTCAAAAGCATGATAAGCTCTTTTTGAAAACCTATATTTTACATCACTTGCATTATCAATAACATGCAACAGAGCTTCTGCTTCTTTCATATCCCCTAAGATCTGTGTGTATACCTGTTCTACTGAAGCAGGTTCAAACAATTGTTCCAAATCCACTTTTATAGAAATCGGCACGCCACGATCCATTGCTGCAGTTGCTGGATTATAACTCTCCGAATAGGTGTTTAATAATTCAAAGTGCGAGTATGCTCGAATTAAATACGCTTCCGCGCGGATTTGTTGCATCGCCTCAGAATCACCCGCCACATTCTTTCCTTCAGCAATCACATAATTAGCATAAAAGATCGACTTATAAATTGTTTCCCATGCCATAGGAAAGGTCGTAGCATCCGGATTCTGATCATTCCAAAGATATAAATCTTTAATTGATGCTATATCTGTAGATGATTCATCCAATATCAATTCATCAGTGCGAAGATTCAGTCTGGATTTATGTGCTGGATAGCTAATGTATGCCGAAACCATTAAGGCTCTAAAATCAGATTCTGATTTAGGAATTACCGTTCCTACGGGTTGTATATCTAAATATTTATTACACGAAGAGGTCATTAGCACTCCAACAAGTAATCCGATAATTAATAAATTCTTTTTCATTTTTAGCTTAATTAAAATGATGCATTTAAACCAAAGGAAATGGACTTCGAAATAGGTTGTGCAAAGTTATTTCCATATGTCTCTGGGTCGAAATAACCATTATAGTTTGAACCGAATACAAATAAGTTACGTCCTTCAATATTAAAGCGGATATTCGATGCCTGAACTTTTCCTGCAATAGATTTCGGCAAAGTATATCCCAAGCGAATACTATTAATACGTAGGTAACTCATCTTTTTAGACCAGATATCTAAGTTCTTATATGAAGCGCCCGGATCATTATCCATCATCCAACTATACGCCATCCAACGATCATTCAATTCAGAATTTGAAGAACCAATTTTTGGTATATCTGCTGCACCACCTTGAACAGCCGTTAAAACATCTGTTGTATAGTTAAACCCACGATCTACCATTGATGGATTATAAGTTGGTGTACGACGCATCCATTTGTCTATATTAAATACTGCAGAAACTGCCAAATCAAACGCTCCTAAACGAAATCTATTGGTCATACCTCCAATAAATTTAGGATCTAATGAACCTTTATATTTAAATTTCTCCTGATATGTCTTTACTGTTAAAGATGTTGACACATTATAACCCGGTAAGAAATCGGCCCATCCATCGTATAGACCATAAAAGTCTTCATATGAAATAACCTCTCTTTTATCATTATAAAACTGAGGTATACCATCTTTGTCTAGACCAGCTGTTTCTAATACATATAATGAATTAATAGGATTACCTTCACGAACATCCACCGAATATGCTTTAGGATTATTTAAGACACGTGCGAACTTACTACGGTTATGCGCAATATTAAAATCCGTTGACCAAGTGAAACGATCTCTTACAATATTACGGCTACTAATCATTAATTCAATACCATCATTATTTACTGAGGCCCAGTTACGTTGCACATTCTCGAAACCGTTTTCTAAAGCTAAATTACTGTTCCCAATTAGATCCGTTGATTTACGGCTGTAATAATCTAATGTAAACTGCAATCTATTTTTTAAAACTGCTAAATCCAGACCTACATTCCAAGATTTTGTTTTCTCCCAACGTAATTTATTATTTGCTGGTGTGGTTACAACAATAGATTCTTCAGTATTTCCTGGCAATACAGTTCCTGTTCCATAATTACCAATAATAAAAGGATAGGTATTACGATCGATATTTCCTTGAATACCATAAGAACCTCGAACTTTTAAGTTTGAAATCCAAGTTTGCTCTTTGATAAAATCTTCTTCACTTGCATTCCATGAACCAGAAATTGACCAGATCGGTAAAAATCTATACTTCGGATCTACCCCAAACATATTTGAACCGTCATAACGGATACTACCGTAAACATTATATTTTTGATTATAAGTATATGAGGCATTTGCATAAAAAGATGCGTACGATGTCTCTCCAATAACTTTCGCATACTGACGGTACAATGGATTATCTATGTTTGTCGCATTAGGAAACAGAATACTTTGAGTCGTCAAGGTTTTTGGATTATAACCAAAGCCTTTAGTAGCAATACCAATAGAGTTTGATCGACGTAACTCCGTACCTCCCATAAATTCAACATCGTGTTTTTCATTTAGGGTTAGGTTATATTGTGCAAATGATTTCCAGTTATACTGAAAAATGCTGCGATTATCGTTTTGAATCGTTCCTCCATCCGGAAGAAAGTATTTATTCTTCTTGCTTTCTGAATCATAATAACGAGTACCCTCCCTTAATTTTCGAGTATTGTAGGATTCCTTATCAGCAAATCTCTCTGAACGGTTCTCATCAAACTGCAAGCCAAATTCCGTCCGTAATAATAAGGAAGGCAATACTTGATAAGATAAGTTAGCAATTGCTTTTAAAGCTTTATTATTTAAATTATAGCTTGTATTTTGGCGTTCCTCAACAGAATTAAAAGGGATATAAGCATTTTCAAATCCATCAATATCGGGATCATATACAAAATTACCCTGTACATCTCTTGTAGACAAATATGGGTTAACTGAACGGATATAATTTACTGGATTCGTAAAGGCATCAGCATCTTGAATAAAATTATTTCGTCCCGTTGTTGATCCGAGTAAATTAATACCAGCCTTTAGCTTATTACTGATCTTAAAGTTATTATTTAAAGTCAATGAATAACGACGCATACCTACTCCCCTTGTTGCCGCTTGCTCATCATAAAAACCGCCGGAAAGATAAAAATCGTGACTGTCTGAACCTCCAGATATTGCGGCTGTATATTGTTGATTTAATGCTGTGCGAAACAATTCATTTCCCCAGTTTTGGTTTTGATTCCTTAAATTCTGAATAGCATCCTGTGTATTGTTAGATAAAGCCGATAAACCATTTTGACGGAAGAGATCCAACTCATTTGACTGATTCAGTAAACGTGCAATAGCACCTTTGCCCGTTCTATAATCTAAGTCGTTACGTTGAGCCATAGCCAACTCAAAATCTACCTTCTCTGAAGAATTCATTAAGTTTAAACGATCAAAATCAGGCTTTTGTGTCACAAAGCTATTAGCTGAAACAGAAACCTGCGTAGGTCCACGCTTACCTTTTTTTGTTGTAATGACGATGACACCATTAGCGGCTCTTGCACCATAAATTGATGTTGCCGCAGCATCTTTCAATACAGTAATATCCGCAATATCATCAGGATTAATACCTGCAATAGGTAAATTTTGTAAGCTATTTAAATTATCCTTATCAAAGGAATTTGGTAGAGCCGTTCCTTCAATCGGCAAACCATCAATTACCCAAAGTGGATCCTGAGTACCATTTATAGATACAGTACCTCGGATACGAATTTGCGGTGCTGAGTTTGGCCCACCACTTAAGTTGGTCAATTGTAAACCAGCAACCTGACCTTCTAGTAATTGATCAATACTTGATACACCGCTCTGTTTAATATCATCGACTTTAAGTTTAGTATAAGCAGTTGTATTTTTTTTCTTAGCAATTGTATTGTATCCGGTCACAATTACCTCTTGTAGGGAATTTTCAAGAGACTCCAAATAAATAGTATTAAACACTTTGGAAACCTGAATTTGTCTACTCTGATATCCCACAAAGGAAACTGTGAAAGACTTCACATCTGTAGGAATAGTTAAGGTGAAACCACCTGTTTGATCTGTTACAGCACCCAAAGCCGATTGTTGTACTTGGCCAGATACTCCAGTAGATTCCCCCACTGCTGTGCTTTCAATAAAAACGGTAGCACCTAATATGGGTGTTTGCGTTTTGCTATCCAACACTTTTCCCTTTAGGGTTATCGTTTCCTGTGCAAACGAAGTAAGTTGCACGCAAGAAAAGACGACAAAGAGTAAGAATTTGTTCATTTGTTTTTATATATAGATTTTTGTTAATTATTCACATTTAACGAACTATTGATCCGCATTAACAGGTCCTGATAATGTGCCTGAGTGGTGAAATCTCCTGAAGACTGCGCTGTTTTTAACAACTTCTGAATCTGGATTAATTCCGCTCGCTTCACGGTCAGCATTTCAGATGTTCTGCTCATACCTGAAACATGGACATTGCGTAAATCATGTTCATCAGAATTAGTATGTGCTGTTGCATGTACCGGACAGAACGTTGGTTTAGCCGCTTTCATAAATTGATCTACAAAAGACAATTTTTTCGTATTCAACTTATCCATACTTTTATTATTGGTTACCAATAATATATCGATATAGTTCTGCTGCAACATACGGGCATCAATATCTAAATTCTGCTTTTTTAAAGTTTTTGCAAAGATCTCCTGACGTAATGTTTTCAGAAATTCTTCTACGCTCCATGCTTGAGCACGTCCGAAAAGTAGTTCCATCTCGGTCATGCGCAATAAGCGCTGATCTTGAAGTAAATTATATAATAAGCTGTATTGAAATTCTCTTTTTAATGTATACGGAGCATATTCGAAAGAACCTACTGGACTATCTTTTAATGGGAATGTTTTTGTCATCAATTCTTTTCGGAACAACCATTCTGGCAAAGTAAAAACGTTTTCTTTTAAGTAAGCTAATGCTTCTACTTGTTTCTGGCGCGGCACTGGTGCATATGCGTCTTTACCGTCACCTAAAACAGGGTTATTGAGATAGATACCACCGATATTATTGGAAACATGATCTGCATAAGCATACCATTGACCAATAACTGCCATATATAATTTACCTGCTTTATAGTAATCCTGACCTGAAGTAGTTGTCCAGTTAATGATCTGAGGCATGATACGTTTCAAATTTTTCAAACCATATGTACCAGCAAGCATGGCATTGTCTCCTAAATCTTCTGACTGCGATCTTGGATCAACTGTATTTTTAGGGTCCTGTTGCTCTCCGTACCAATAGTAAGGATTGTTCTGCTTCGACTCAATCTCTTTTTTTAGCAATGGAAGTTCTTCCCATGCTGTCTTGTTCGGGTACCATCGGTAAGCCCAGGCAATTGCATATTTATCATATAGACCAATCACTGGTGTAATAGCCTGTACCTGATCTTCTGGTTGAGCCACATAATTAAAACGGGCATAATCCATGATAGATGTTGCTGTACCCCCCATCTTTTGTGTAAAGGAAGCTGAACGCAATGAATCTACAGGGAAACTAAAAGACGATCCCATATTATGCTTCAATCCTAATGTATGACCGATCTCGTGTGATGATACAAAGCGGATGGCATGTGCCATTTTCTCATCAGAGAATATGTTACCGCGAACAGATGGATCGATCGTGCCTGTCTGTACACGCATCCAGGTATTTAAAGCAGTCATCACATTATGCCACCAGATTACATCTGCTTCTAATATTTCACCGGTACGTGGATCTACAACTGATGGTCCCATCGCATTGGCTTGTGGAGAAGCTGCATAAGTGATGGCTGATGTATTTGCATCATCGATATCAAAGTCCATTCCTTTTGGAACTTCTTTTGCAATGATGGCATCTTTAAAGCCGGCCTCTTCAAAGGCTTTTTGCCAATCGTGTACTCCTTCAATAATTTGTTTACGCCATTGCTGTGGAGTAGCTGGATCAATGTAGAAAACTATTGGTTTCTTTGGAACAACCAGTTCGCCCGCTAAATAACGTTCTACATCTTCTTCGCGTGGCTCTAACCGCCAGCGTGTTACCAGTTCTCTTTTCTCCATTTCTTGCTGCTTATCTGAAAAATACCAGCGTGGAGTAGTAAAATAACCTACCCTAGGATCTGAGAAACGGGGCTTCATTGCCTCTTTAGGCAATTCTAATATATTACTAGTGATGGTTAAACTGATTGGAATGGATTCATTTCCTTCGGTGACACGTGTAGATAATATGGAGCGAATCACAATGTTGTTATCAAATGATTTCATCTGATCGATCAATGATAATGCTGTTTTAGGAGCAGTACCTAATCCAATATTGGTAAATACATCGTTGAAACTTTTTTCAGTTCCATCAAATACTTTATTTATCTTGATAATTACTGACGATGAATCTTTATTATAGCCTTCAATTTTGAATGATTCAATAAACGATGCTGTAAAATTATCGGCGACTGAGCGTGCTATCGCATCTTCTTTAGGTACTTCTACCTGAGGTTTAATTTCACTTGCCCAAATCTCTTTACGTGCTTTTTTTAGGGAGAAACGTATTACTTTATTTTCATAATTCATGCCTTTATTTAAGCCCGCTTCATTCAAAGCTAAAGGCACAGAAGAGATTTTATTGATCAACAAAAAGTCTTTGTCCAGTTTCTCAACCGGTATTTCGAAAAAGAAATCTTTCTCTTTATTAATCACATTAAAAATTCCGCTATCAATTTTGGCATTTTTTAGAAACTTGTCGTAAACTAAAGCAGAATCCTTTTTTGTGGAATCAGCGATAACATCTTTCTTTTTACCTAAGCCTAGAGGACTGAGCAGCTGACAAGAATTGAGAATGAAAATAGAAAAGAAACCAAAGCTTGCTAATGCTGAATTTCTTTTGAAAGGCAGATTATTCATTTGTTTAAATTAAAATAGGACTCATAGATATAGGGTGGTGAAGATGCCAATATATTATGGTTCCAAAAAGCGAATCCGAGTGAAGGCGTGAATTTCAGGAGTGAATCCGCAGTTTTACTGGAAGAAATAGTCCAGTGCTCTAAAATTATTATTTTATCTTTATCGACTGTCAATATGGATGAATGGTAGATATACAGTAAAATCAGCATCATGATGTTGGATTTCAAACCCTTGTACCTGGTAAAAATCGTAAACATGTGCTATCATTTTGGTTCCATAACCTGCGGCGTCCATATCCGGGTTTTTGAACAATACAGTATTACGAACGACCAATCTTCCTTCCTGCTCTTCAATCGTAATTGATAATGGCTGCTCCTTACGAAGTTCATTGTGTTTGATGGCATTTTCAATTAAAATCTGCAAACTGAATTTCGGAATAAATAAAGATATGACCTCTGGAGTGACGTTGATTTTCAATGGACTTAAGGTATCTACAAAACGAATTTTTTGCATGAAAAAATATTCCTCTGCAAGTGCCAATTCTTCTCTTATCGTTGCTAGACCTGACTCATCGCCACTTAAAAACTTCCGGTATACTTTTGCCATCTTCCCAACAAAAACTTTTGCTTGAACCGGGTCTTTGCCAATTAATTGCTGTAGAGATCCCAAAGCATTAAACAGAAAATGTGGATCTACTTTCCGTTTCAAATTTTCAAAACGAAGCAACGCATCTTCTTTTTGATATTCCAGATTTTTTAACCGCAATCGCTTCGCCTTTCTATTTTGAATGTCAAGCAAAAACATAAAAAATAACATGGTAGCAATACCTATAGCACCTAGAAGGAATGTCTTGTTACTAATATCACGTACATCATCTTCTGTCAGCATCAATAGCACATTCACAAATAATCGATTATTTTCAAATGTTCCTTTGAATTTATATTCATCCAACAGAACTTCCATCAGAATATAGTCTGACATGACCAGATTATTTTTTACTGGATATTGCTTCCAGCTCTTTATTCTTTTTTTTCCTATTTGTTTTTCATCAGGATAAATCAAACATATTCCATTGGCATCATATACTTCAAAATATGCCCGGGTCCCTGGATTTCCAGCCCAAAAATAAGCGTTCAGTTTATGCAGATCTAGTGTCAGCTGAAGAACTCCCTCATCGGTTGGGACATAAACATGTAAATACATCCCTTTTTCACTTTTAATAAATTTTGTTTTTCTGAAATCTTCTGGTAATGCTGTACTCTCAATCACGGGATCGACGGCCTTCGGATCGACATACCATTCCAGACTTTTTGAAAAATTAAGACCATCAGATCTCCAATACGTGTAGGCAATGAGAAACTGTCGCACACTGTCTTGATCAATCAGTTTATTCATAAATTTTTGCTGTCCTTCATCAGCGGCAAGCCCAATCAAATGGAAAACACGATCAAAATCATCGAATTCTTTTTGGACTAATTGTGATTTCTCAAATGACATCTCTTTTAAAATCCTCTTGTTTAAAGTGTGTAACCTATGGTCAATGACACGAAACATCAAGACGTAGATCGAAACTATCACAAATAGCGATAACCCTAAGATTATAAAGCGGTTATGTTTGAAATAAAATGAAGTTATATATTTATTCATCAACAAAAAGAAATTATTGCTTACCAAGCTTAAAAATTATATATGTAGCATTTAGAAAAAACACCTACTTATAGTAAAATGAAAAATTTACTATATTAACAAGTAACTGAACCAGAAAATACTTAATTATGAAGAGTTACAGCGCGAAAATTGGTAAAGGAGCCTACAGTTGATGACTTAGCATCATCACCTTACTTACTTTCAATTACTATGAAAATATCAATAAGGGATTTTTTCTAATTGCACTAATTTCAACTCTATTTCTCAGATTAATCTGGTACATTATTTTTATATTTCCGAAGTACCAGATTGCAGATCGTTCTCTACTACTCAGTAATTTTCTAGAAAAAAAGCCATCTCTATTGATGACATTAGAAAAATTGAGCGAAACCAAATCAGAGGAATTTACCCCATTTTAAATCCTTACCAAAAGGGTTTAATTATATATTTTAATAAATATGATGATGTTTTTATAAATCCACGTTCAACGGATTCATTTATTCGAGACTTATTAGAAATAAATCCAGATCTTGAAATTATTTAGAAATAAAAGCGTTTGAATTAGGGCTCAAACGCTTTTATTGTATTACAATAGATCGTATTATCTATTAACTGGATAAACTCTCTTCAACTAATTCTTCGACATATTGACGAACAACCTCATTCGAGAAACGAGTTGTTACATCAAATGCAAATGCATGTACTAATAAGATACGAGCGGCTTCTTCACCAATACCTCTAGCTCTTAGATAGAATAAGGCATCGTTATCAAATTGTCCAATCGTACATCCATGTGAACATTTCACATCATCAGCAAAAATTTCAAGTTGCGGCTTGGTATATACTGCAGATTTATCTGAAATCAACAAGTTATTATTTTGTTGAAATGCATTTGTTTTTTGAGCATCCTCACGTACGAAAATCTTACCATTAAAAACAGCTGCAGATTCTCCCTGCGTAATATTTTTATACCATTCGTAAGATTCACAATGTGGTTTCATATGATCCACTTCTGTGTGGTTATCAACCAACTGTTTATCATCTGTCAAGTTGATACCGTATAAGTGGCTTTCTACATTTTCAGCGTCAAGACGTACGTTGATATTATTTCTTATAAAAGCTGCTCCAGGAAAATTACAGTTATAGTTATTGTATAAGCTATATTTCTCTTGATATACTTCAGTATGATTGAAATAATTACTCGCAGATTCCGCTACTTGCAAATAATAATGTTGCATTTTAGCGTTTTCTTTGACAATGATCTCTGATACTTTATTTTGAATGTTTTTAGCAGCACCAGCAACAGTCATATAAGACTCGATAATCTCTGCTTCAGCATTTGCTTCCAGCACGATTAAATTACGTGTCTGTGAAAAGAAATCTTCTGTACCTGTCGCAACATGGATAATATGGATCGGCTTAGCTAATATGGTATTTTTTGCAAGTGCAATAAAAACACCATTGGTATAACCAGCTGTATTTAATGCTACGAAAGGATTACTAGTTTTGTCTGCATGTTGTGCAAAATGTGCTTGAAAAGCAGGTTCTTCTACAGCATCCTCCATCGTTTTCACGATGAGGCCTTTTTCTTCTTCTAAAGAGGAGAATGACAGCATATATTGACCATTAACCAACACGATGCGGTGTGCATCCAGATTTGGAATTTCACCGGCACTAAAATCTAATCCTTCAATATCCACATCCGAGTTCAATACATATGATTGATCGATAAGCTTATGAATATTGGTATATTTCCATTCTTCGTCTTTCACCGTTGGAAAGCCAACTGCTGAGAAGCGATCAAAAGCTTGCTGACGTATTGCCGACAAAAAAGCAGGCTCTGCTACTTGCTCTTGAAAATTGCTCAACACTTGTTGAAGTAATGATTCTGAAACTAATGTATTCATTTTATATTTTAATCAAATCGCTAATTAACACCTCTATTCTTTCACAAGATTTGTGTAATTATGCGTTTTGTGCGTCTAATTCTTTTAACCAATCGTAACCTTTTTCTTCTAATTCTAAAGCTAATTCTTTAGGACCAGATTTTACAATACGTCCGTTGTATAATACGTGAACAACATCTGGCACGATATAATCTAAAAGTCGTTGGTAATGCGTGATAACTACAAAAGCATTATCTTTAGAACGCAATTGATTAACACCATTTGCTACGATACGTAAAGCATCGATATCCAAACCTGAATCTGTTTCATCCAAAATAGATAATTTAGGATTTAACATGGCCAGCTGGAAGATCTCATTTCTTTTTTTCTCACCACCTGAGAATCCTTCATTCAATGAACGGTTAGCCAAGTTCGCAGAGAATTCTACCAACTGTTGCTTTTCTTTCACTGTTTTTAAGAATTCTTTTGCTTCCATTGGAGGCAGACCTTTATATGCACGAATATCGTTAACTGCTGTTTTCAAGAAGTTAATGTTCGATACTCCTGGTATTTCAATTGGATATTGGAAAGCTAAGAACAGCCCTTCACGAGCACGATCTTCTGGAGATAAATCCAATAGATCAACGTTGTCCAATAAAGCTTCACCTTCTGTCACTTCGTACGCATCACGACCAGCTAAAACATTTCCTAAAGTACTTTTACCAGCACCATTGGGACCCATGATTGCATGAATCTCACCTGCTTTTACTTCAAGATTTAAACCTTTTAAAATTTGTTTGCCGTCTACAGACGCGTGTAAATTTTTTATACTTAACATTTCTTTATTAGTATTGTGTATTGCGCATGGTACTTTCAACAAGTACTCTGGTTGCAACTATTTTTTTTATCTATCCTACTGAACCTTCTAACGAAATCGCCAACAACTTCTGTGCTTCAACAGCAAATTCCATCGGTAACTGGTTTAATACTTCCTTTGCGTAACCATTGACAATTAAGCCCACTGCCTTCTCCGAATCGATACCACGTTGATTTAGGTAAAAGACTTGATCTTCTCCTATTTTCGAAGTGGTAGCCTCATGTTCTAAAGTTGCTGTATTATTACGATTTTCAATATAAGGGAACGTATGTGCACCACAACGGTCTCCGATTAGTAAGGAGTCACATTGTGTAAAGTTTCTTGCGTTATCTGCATTTGGCCCGATTTTCACCAAACCTCTGTAACTGTTGTGGCTTTTTCCTGCAGAAATACCTTTAGAAATAATCTTTGATTTGGTGTTTTTTCCGATATGAATCATCTTGGTACCTGTATCTGCGACTTGCATATTACGTGTCATTGCTACCGAATAAAATTCACCAACTGAATTATCGCCTTTTAAGATGACACCGGGATATTTCCATGTAATTGCTGACCCAGTTTCTACTTGTGTCCAGGAAATTTTGCTATTATCACCTTTACAAATACCACGTTTTGTAACGAAATTGAAGATACCACCTTTACCGTCTTTATCACCAGGATACCAGTTTTGAACGGTAGAATATTTTATTTCAGCGTCTTTTTCTGCAATTAATTCGACTACTGCTGCGTGCAATTGATTTTCATCGCGCATAGGAGCTGTACAACCTTCTAAATAGGAGACATACGCACCTTCTTCAGCAACAATTAATGTACGTTCAAATTGACCTGTATTTTGTGCATTGATACGGAAATAAGTAGACAATTCCATTGGGCAACGAACGCCTTTCGGAATATACACGAAAGATCCATCAGAGAATACTGCTGAATTTAATGCGGCGTAAATATTATCTGTTTGAGGAACAACTGATCCTAAATATTTTTTAACCAATTCAGGGTGCTCTTGAACAGCTTCTCCAAAAGAACAAAAGATAACACCTTGTTCTTTTAATTTTTCACGGAAAGTTGTTTTCACAGATACTGAATCAAATACAGCATCTACGGCAACTACACCTGCCAAAATTTTCTGCTCGTCCAAAGGAATTCCAAGCTTAGCGAATGTAGACAATAACTCAGGGTCTACTTCATCTAAACTGTTTAATTGCGGTTTTGCCTTTGGCGCCGCATAATAGGAAATGCCTTGAAAATCAACCTCTGGTGTTTCGAAATTTTGCCATTTCGGCATTTTTAAGGTCTGAAAATGACGGAATGCTTTTAATCTCCATTCCAATAACCATTCAGGCTCGTTTTTCTTAGCTGAAATAAAACGCACGGTGTCTTCTGTAAGACCAATTGGCGCAAATTCCATTTCGATGTCTGTTGTGAACCCGTATTTATATTCTTCGAGCTCCAGCTCTTTTAGTAAATCGTCGTCTTTAGTACTCATAGTTCGCTCTCACGGTTTAAAAAATTGCATTCAGGTAAAACCCACAATCTTCTGAACGACAAAGTTACGATTTACATGCCAATAAAACGTTACTTTTAGTAGTTTAAGCGCCCATTTTGATAAAAAAAGTGACGAATGTCACTTTTTACGCACTCTAAGCTTAACAGGTAGCTCTTTTTTTACAAACAAATGATTTACCATAATAAAAATCTATATCATATTGTCGAAAATATTGTTTTTGATTATACAAAAAATTAAAAATCAAAAACACACTACAACACCAAATTAAATTTGGAACAATTGTGTATATTTACAGAATATCACCAATAAAAATAGTTGAATATGCCATTTTTGCCAGATAAAACAGATTTAAAAATCCTAAAATTATTACAGGAGAACGGACGTATCACCAACCTGCAACTAGCTTCAAGCATCGGACTTTCGCCCGCTCCAACATTGGAACGAGTACGAAAACTTGAAAATTCGGGATTTATAAAGAGCTACCACGCATTTGTTGATGAAGAAAAATTAGGATTAGGAATTAAATCTTTCATACAAATATCGTTGGATTTTCATACACACAATGCTATCCCAGAATTTGTAGCAGCAGTTAAAATGATTCCCGAAGTAACTGAATGTCATCACGTAACAGGAAGCTGTGATTTCATGCTTAAAGTATATGTTAAGGATATTAAAGCATATGAAGCTGTAATTATGGAAAAAATAGCTAAGATTCCGTTTGTAAAAACTTTCCAGACCATGATGATAATGTCCACAAGTAAAAAAGAACCTATTATTCCTTTGGAATATTAATGAATAAATACATTGTCCATTTTGCTTCCTGCTGATGGGCAATGTTCTTCATCGTATATATACATCCCTATTTTAGATTACTTCCTTTATGATCTGCCTTAGGGATTTTCACTTTAGCGAAAAATCTGCTGTCCCACTTAAAAATCGGCTCGATTTTAGCACCAGTTATTTTGCTTTCCATTCATTACTTGACAACTACTATAATTGACATAACATATTCTTTCTAATATACTTGACTGATAAAAGTAGATTAAGGTTACGTGTTGATAATGAATTTATCATAAATAAAAGTGTGAAAAAATAGTTATGCATAATTACTATTTTTCGCATGTGGTAGCATTAGAGAAGGCAATAAATTATATTTATTATCTTTAAAATACAGTTATGACAGATAGTATTACACCATATCCTGATTTTGCACTTATTCTTTCTTGGCCAGATGCCACAATAAGAGGTGATGAAAAATGGATGATGTTTTTCAAAAAAATAGGGATCGTTAAGAATTTAAATTTTAAGGTTGGACATACTGGTGTTGTTATCATTTCCTCAAAAACAGGCGATTTGTTTTATTATGATTTTGGCAGATATATCTCTCCACGAGGTTATGGACGAACAAGATCAAAAGAGTCAGACCCTCTTTTATCAATCAGTATCAAAGCGACGTTCAAAAATGGGGAGATTTCAAACTTAGAGGCTATCGTTGCTCATTTTGAAAATATGAAACCTGCTATGCAGGGAAGTGGTGAACTTTTCTTCTCTATCGTCAAAGGACTTAACTTTGACCATGCAAAAGCATTTGCAGATAAATGGGTACAGAAAGGTTCCTATCCATACGGAGCAGTGGCAAAAGGAAACAATAACTGCTCTCGTTTCATTACACGGCTACTGTTTGCTTCTTCACGCCAATTTTGCTGGTCCCATCCGATTAATTTTCCGGAAACTATTAAAGCTAGTCCGATCAGCAATATTGTGAATTCTGCTGAGAACAAAATGATTTATCGTTATTCTCCAGAATATGGATTGCAGAATTTCAGAATGTCTCGCGTTCAATCACTCTTATTCTTAATTAAAAAGCTAAGTGAAAACGTATACAGCAAACAGGCTGCTTTACTCCCTGAAGACATCAGTATCGGAAGCATGTTATCTAAACATAAACCGCTTCATATCCCTGAGAGTTCTCAATATCTCGGTGGCGTTGGTGAAGGAGCCTGGTTTGATCTATCGTTGCTTAGAAACAATCAGTTGCTGATACAGCGGTTTACCATAATCGGCACTTTTGAATATGCGATTATCGGTGAGATTGAAGAAAGAATAACGTGTTTGCAAGATCTAAAAATAACTTATGACAGCCATCTTCAAATGACACATGTGCTTTATAAGCAACGAAAAATCAAAATAAATCATCTCCATCATATTTCTACTCAAGAACTGCAATCGTTACTCGCGGAAGTTATGACTGCTTGAGATGGATAACTAGATCAATTTCCAGTCAATCGGTTTTTCTCCATGTTGCTGTAAGAAGACATTTGTCTGAGAAAAATGCCTGCATCCGAAAAACCCACGATAAACAGATAAAGGTGATGGATGTACTGCTGTCAAAACCAAATGTTTCTGAGCGTTTATTAGGCTCGCCTTTTTCTGTGCATATGCACCCCACAATAAAAAGACTACAGCTTCTTTATTTTCTGAAATTGCCTGAATAACCTGATCTGTGAACTTTTCCCAACCTTTTTTCTGATGTGACCCTGCTTGATGTGCATTGACTGTAAGTGTAGCATTCAATAATAAAACTCCCTGCTTGGCCCAATACGATAAATCTCCTGATTTCGGAATTTTAAAGTCTAAAATATCTGTTTCCAATTCTTTAAAAATATTCTTTAAGGATGGCGGTAATGCAATGCCCTCTGGAACCGAAAATGCCAGACCGTGAGCTTGACCATCGTTGTGATAGGGATCTTGTCCCAAAATCACTACTTTAAGCGAATCAAAAGTGGTTAATCGAAATGCATTGAATACTAGATCTTGCGGAGGAAATACTTGTCCATTATCTCTTGCTTGTTGCACAAAAAAAGATAGATCAACCATATAAGACTGACCTAAAAGTGGGCCTAAAATCGGTTCCCAAGATTTATCAAAACGTTTTCCCATATTCTAAATATACAATTTTACAAAATAACAACTAAAACAAGTTGCTTTAGCGCACAATTTAACGGATATTTGCAAAATTAAACTCGATATACATTTACATTAAATATAGACTTATGTCAAATCTTGTAAGAATTATTATTAGCAGTGTGCTATTAATCGGAACAGTTGCTTTATTTTGGATTGGCCAATGGGGATGGGGTATTTTAGGAATATTCTTAACAATAATCGGATTTGTAACAGTTTTCTTCCATGAATATATGTTATTGGCGCAATGGTTTCTTCGCAAGCAAGATATGCCAAAAGCTGAAAAATGGTTAAATAAAATCACAAACTATGAAAAGCAGTTAATTCCGGCTCAATATGGCTATTACAATATGTTAATCGGCCTGATCGAATCGCAACGTGCTCCTATGCAAGCTGAGAAATATTTCAAAAAGGCATTGACATTAGGTCTTCATATGGATCACAATATTGCACTAGCAAAACTTAGTTTAGCAGGTATCGCAATGGCAAAACGTAATAAGCGTGAGGCAGAGAAATATTTACAGGAAGCTAAAAAAGCAGATAAGAGTAAATTATTGGCCGATCAAATCAAAATGATGAAAGATCAAATGGGTATGATGGATCGCCAACAAATTCGATACAGCAGATAAGTTATTAAATTTATATAGAAGCGGCTGTTCAATTATAATTGAACAGCCGTTTCTATATAGTGACCTTCTTCTTCGCTGTCTTCAAAGACAAGGATCAATTCTTTTGGTTTTTCTTTTCCCCAGTTTGCAACTTTTAGGGTCAACAATACAGGTTCATCCATTTTCATTAAATAGTTAATGTAGTTTTGCTTGTCCTCTAATTTTACCAGAATTTTCCCTAGACTTAACGTTCCGAATAGATATTTTCTCCCTTTTACATCAACCAATTGCGTACCATAAGTGTTTAATTTAAGTTCGCGTTCATTTCTGTTGTAAGAGGTAAGAAAAAGTTCAACGGTTGCAGTCTTTAATTTAGCGTCAATTTGGACACTTTTAACGTCAATTTGAATCTCATCTACTACTAATGGCTCCTTTTCTATCTTATCGGACTGTGCATACACAAATTGTCCGAATAACAGAAACATGCATATGATAACGAAGTCTTTTATTATTATTTTCATTGAATACAATCTGTTTTTAACTGTAATCAAACTAACATGAGCATATTCACTACTATTTGTGAAGGATATGCAGATGCTGGTTTCATTTTTAAATATTAAAAAAAGCTATGTACTGAATACATAGCTTTCTATATTAAATCTTGTTTTTCTTATTAACGTAATCGATCTGCAGACTTGATCAATTTTTCATCTTTACGAATTGCTCCTAATGCTAAGGATAGAAAAATAATGGATATCGGCAATAAAAAGAAGCCAACACCAATTGTCCCTGCTCCTAAAAACTGGTTTACCGTTACTAAATGACCACTTGCACTTGCATATAACCATATGCCTAATAAAATGATCAATACAATATTCAGAAGAATCAATTTTATCTGAGTTTTGCGATTCTTAAATTTGAAGATGGTATATAGGGGTAACAGGCCCACTATTACCGTTGCAATGATCTGTAAGATATAATAAAAACCAGTTTCATGTGTTGGCAAACCAGCCGACGTTCCATAAATACCTGTTACTTTTACATCTTTTCCAAGGCCTACAAGATCATTATAATGAACATATGGAAACAGAAATAAGCCAAACAAAACAAGTCCGGCTACCAGCAAATAAATGGTTTGAATACGTTGAATCATTTTTTATATAAATTGATTGATGACAAACTTAGATAAATTTGATTGCAAACACAATATATTTCCGATACAAACAGCCTTTCGTAGCTGGAGATAAGATTGAAAATTGTCTTTGTTTGGGTTACAATCAAATGTGTTGCAATGTGATTATACTAGACTTAACGGTCACTTGTCTTATTATATTCGCGAACTGCTAATTTAAAAATAACACATTACATAACAATAACAATTAATTCCAGCTTTTGATTTGGTATTTTTTACTTTTGCGAGATGTTATATATTTATGGCGCTACAGCACACGCTAAAGTTGCTGTCGAAACTGCAGAAGAGCTTAAATTGGATATTGCAGGTCTTATTGATAAATCATTACTTATTACTGATGTCTTTGATTATCCGGTTGAACTTCACCAAGAGATAAATCAGGAAGAAGACATGGTATTTGTAGCTGTTCTCGATTCGGGATTACGACAAAGAATTGTTTCCGAAAACTGTTTTTGGAAATACTGTTCACTGATACATCCTAAAGCGCATGTCTCTAAAAGAGCGGATATCGGTAAAGGTACTCTTATTTTACCTGGAGCATCCATTGCTCCTGATGTTCAAATTGGTAACCATTGTGTTATTGGTAGCAATGCAGTGATTGCCAGCAATACTATTGTTGAAGATTTTGTTACAATTGGCCCTAATAGCAGTATTGGAAGTAATGTTTTAATTGGAAGTGGTTCTGAAATAAGTGCTAATATACATATCAGTGCGGAAGAGACAATCGAAAAAAACAGTTATATAATGTCTGTACAATAAGTGTCTTCTTTTGGTGATTTTTACACGAGGACGCAAAGTATCTATTACACAATAAGACCAAAGTAAGGAAAGCTTCCCTGACTTTGGTCTTACTTTTTTAAATTCCTGCAGAATGGAATTGCAGATCATACAATTTTTTATAATAGCCATCGATATTTAGTAATTCATGGTGTGTACCCACTTCCATGATCTCACCTTTTTCTAAGACGATGATCTTATTTGCTTTTTGAATTGTCGATAATCGATGCGCAATCACAATTGCTGTTCTTCCCACCATCAAATTATCAATCGCATGTTGAATAAGTTCTTCTGTTTCCGTATCGACAGATGAAGTTGCTTCATCCAATACCAAAATTCGTGGATCATGTACTAAAGCTCTTATAAAAGAAATCAGTTGTGCTTGTCCTGACGATAGTGTAGCCCCTCTTTCCTGCACTTGATAGTCGTACCCACCTGGTAATCTCATAATAAAATCATGTGCCCCGACTTGTTTTGCTGCAGAAATGATGGATTCGCGTGTAATATGTTCGTCGTGCAAATCTATATTATGTAAGATAGAATCTGAAAATAAGAAAACATCTTGAAGTACTGTTGCAATTGTTTTCCGTAGAAAATTCAATTCATACTCCCTAATATCAATACCATCAAGCAAAATCTGACCTTTATTAATTTCATAGAACCGGCTCAGAATATTGATAGTAGATGATTTTCCTGCCCCTGTAGCTCCAACTAATGCCAAAGTTTCTCCAGGTGCTACTTTAAAACTAACATCACGTAAAACCCAATTTTCATCGTTATAAGCGAACCATACATTTTTAAATTCGATTTCCCCACGGATATGATTTGGTGTTAAATTTCCATCATTAGGCGTATGTTCGTCGGTATCTAAGACTTCAAAAATACGCTCTGCACTCACCATACCCATCTGTAGGGTATTGAATTTATCGATTAGCTCGCGAATAGGGCGAAAGATCATATTGATATACATGATAAAAGCGACCACTACCCCTGCTGAGATGACATCACCTAAAATCTGCTTGGCTCCAAACCACACCAATAAACCCAAAGAAATAGCCATGATAATCTCCAAAACTGGAAAAAATATTGAAAAGTACCAGTTGGCACGAATATGAGCATTCCGATGGTGACCATTGATATCTTTAAATTTATTCATCTCCTGTTCTTCGCGAGCAAAGTACTTGATAATGCCCATTCCAGAGATATGCTCCTGTAGAAAGGTATTTAAATTGGAAACCCACTTCCGAACATCCTGAAAAGCGGATTTCATAGCCTCTTTAAATATATAGGTGGCAGCTATCATCAGTGGCATCGGCACGAGAACAATCAAGGTCAATTTCCAGTCGGTATAAAACATGACCCCGAGTATAACTACGAGCTGCAATAGATCACCAATAATTTGGATCAACCCTTCAGAAAAAATATTGGAGATGGTTTCCAGATCTGAGATGGTTCGTGTTATCAACTTTCCTAATGGCGTCTGATCGAAATATTTTAATCTAAGCTTGGTGATATGATTAAAAACTTCAATACGAATGTCACGAATTACCGATTGTCCAAGCGTATTGGTCATAAGGGTATGATAGTAGCGGACCAATGTTTGTACAATAAGCAATACAATCATAAGAATAAACATCAAACTGAGTCCCGATGTATTAAACTGTAATATATATTTATCCAGAGTATATTGGATTAATATAGGCAGTGCTGGCGCAACCGCTGCTAATAAGATGGTCAATACCACGGAGATCCAGAATATGTTTCCGTAAGGTTTCATATACTTAACCATCCGACGTAACAGATTGACGTCATATGTTTTTCCTACTATTTTCTCTTGACTCACTTTTTCTATTTTACAGGGTAAGGGTAGGCCACTTCAGTCAAATACAAACCTTGAGCCGGTACAGATGTACCAGCCATTGAACGATTTTGACTAGCAATGACTTCTTCCATAAATGAAATTGGTTTACCTTTTATTCCGATCTCTAACAGGGTCCCAACAACAGCTCGTACCATATTACGTAAGAATCGATCTGCTGTAATGTGAAAAACAAGTTTCGCTTCACTTTCCCATATCCATTCGGCTCTCGATACCGTGCAGATATTGGTAAAAACTTGTGTATTAGATTTGCTAAAACAACTAAAATCTTGTTTTCCTAACAAAAATTCAGCCGCTTTATTCATCTTTTCTACATCGGGAATATCTCTTAAAAATGAAGAGTATGCATATATAAAAGGATCTTTTTCGAAATGAAGATGATATTCATAAGAGCGACGCACCGCATCAAAACGGGCATGGGCATCTTGATGAACAGGTAAAACAGATTTAACTGCAATATCATAAGGTAATAAACCATTCAAAGCATGTAGAAAACGATCTGGATTTGCTAATATTCCAGTGGAATCTGCATCAAAATGAACAAATAATTGTTTGGCATGAACACCGGTATCAGTTCTACCTGCTCCAATCGTTTCTGTTGGCACACGCAATAGAATTGCTAAAGCATCATTCAATCGCTCTTGAACAGAAATTGCATTATTTTGAACCTGCCAGCCATGGTAATTTTTCCCAAAATAAGCTACTTCTATAAAAAATCTACTTTTCTCCATTTTCAAGGACAAAGGTATGAATTAGCAAGAAGATACAAGAATAATGATACAATAGAACTGTCTTAATAAATTCATAAAAGCAATGGCAGTTTACAATTTAAGACGAAAATGGGCCTCCTATATATCAAGGTTTTAAAAGAAATAAAAAAAAGTGTAACGTTTAGAATTTTCTCTTACTTACTGTATAATAATTAAACAATAACAATTTAAAACCAAAAATATGGAAACGTTAAGCATCATTCAATCTATCAAATCAAAAATGAAAATGGAATTTTCGGCACAAGTTCTGGCTATGTTCTTACTTGCTTTTTTGCCGATTTATTTTGGATTTACTAAAGAACTAGCATTGATATACTATTTCTTTTATAGTATTTTGTTCATTTTTACCAGCTATTACTTCAGCCGGTTTTATTTTTTTTATAAAATATGTAATACCATCAATGTTCAAAATATTCAAGATGTAAGATGGTTCTATCATGAGCTACGATTAGAACTAGCAAATTATAAAAGCTTTCATTACATCACTACATTTATCGCATCGGGATTTGGCATTTTATATTGTTATTTTAATAAGGTAAGCATTATTCCAGCCCTAAATAAAATGGAATTATTATTCCCTGGTCAAGTAAACTTATTTATCGTTTGTCTTGTTTTTGTATTAATTTTATTTATTCTGACAGAATATGCTGTTAGTTGGTCATACCGCAAACAATTGAGAAACCTAAAGACCTATATCACGGCATAAAAATGTTCTTCTTCTCACAAAATATGAACTCGAATAAATAGAAATCGGAATTTACATCTGTAAATATGAGAACAACTTAGGAAATAAGATTGGGAATGCATTCTATCACATTCCCAATTTTTAGTATATCTTTAAATCAATCCAAATTATTTAGTCAATGCAACCCGTAAAGCATCTGATTATTCTTCTCTATTATTAAAGAGTAGATTTTATCTGTATGCCATTGCTTTTTGTGCTGCATAAACTTTTTTTAGATCCAGAGGAAATTTTCTATATAAATCCTCCCATTGTGGCGGTGTACAGCTTTTTTTCATACTGTCAAAAGAACGCACAAATAAGTTTTCAATAATAAACCGCACATAATCATTTCCACGTTTATGAAGCCAGCCCATCACTTTTATACGTTCACCTATTTTTTGTATTTGTCCATTTGTTAGTTGTGACTTTAAAAAATTTACGACTGCCTGAAGAACCCCTGCGAAATTTTTATGATTGGACAACTGACGTATTTCATTATTTATTTCTTTATAATGAGCAGTTATATAATCTGTAGCTATATTTTCATTAATTGTATCCATTCCTTTTTTATTTATATCTTCTTGTTAAATTTCTTAAAAAATCATCTTGTCAACATATAAAAAACGATCAAAACCCTTAGAATATTGATCAGTTTCTACATATTTTTGTCACTGTTTTGTTATATGATTCCAACAATCACTTTCAAAGCAATCATTATCTAACCAAAAACTTCTTATTCACTAAAAGCACTTTCTCTTTTTGCTATTGATACACGAAATTTGTGCCAAATAATCGTAACAGACCGAACATTCAATAAAACAACAGTTTAAGTGCATTATAAAATAATCAAAAGACTGTATATCAATATCAAAATGATCGGCTACTATCAAAATGATAGGTTTTTTTTACCCTATCGTGATTTTTAACTTACCTATTCAATAAAAAAGCCTTTACTCAATTATGAGTAAAGGCTTACATATACTTCTTTAATTTGTTTATTTTTTCACGACTGTCAGAATAGCTTTGCTATTACCCTGACTCAAATCTACCGTCAAAATATAGCTAGTTCCTAAAGCAAGAGATTTACCAGAAACTATGCCTAAATTACCCGAATCCCTGCCATTATTGCCGTCACCAATAAAAATCATATCATTATCTGTACTGATACTTGTTGCTCCAAACTCGCCCCCCCAATCCTTTTGATGGAAAAATTTGAAGTTGATATTACTTGCATGAATGGATTCTCCGGCCTTCAAGGTAATCTGATATTTTTTGTTTCCGATCGGCATCATGCACAAAGCCTTCTCTGGGCTCCAACCGACTTGGTTAGTTGCAATGCCGGGCTTACCAATACCTTCTCCAATGATCCAGATAGCTCCTGTACCATCGGCTTTCAGTGATGCCAGATTTGCTCCATCCATGCTTTCTACAAGAAAATACTTCAATTTAAAATCTACCGTTATACGATACTTTCCATTAATGCCGTTAAAATTGATAGATCCATCTGACTTTTGTGTGAAATAATCCGGATCAATCCACCAGTTTTTCACATCGTCAATACCATCAAATGTAACCTGTTCACCATTTTTCAGCTCCAACTCTCCTTTAAAATGATCATCATCCATGCGACTTAATAAATTACCATTCAAATAAATATTTATGAATGGGGATGCTTCATAAGTCAAGGTATTAAACTTTATGCTATATACACCGGAAGTTAAATTGGTAAAAGGAATTTCTGTCGTAGATCCAATTTCAACAGTATTGTTGACCCAACCAAAATTCATTGGATTTCCTTGCTCACCTACTTTTGGAGCTTGGATATAACCCTTTACTGAAGATGGAAAACTTTCTGTAACCGCATATTCATTAGTCCCTATTTTCTCCATCTTATAGGATTTGGACTCTGTTACTAAATTCAAATAAGGAAAATCTGGTCTAGTCAAATCAATTTCATAAGACTGTTCAGTCATTTTCTGACTAATATTCTGTAGAATAAATTTTAACGTTGCCTTACCATTTGGCACATTCTTATAGAAGGGTATAAAGATCTTTCCAGAATAGTCTCCATTTTCCTTTGTTCGTATAGTGGTTTCCGACACTTGGTCATCTGTAAAAAACAACTGTACTTTTACAGTCGATAAAGCAATCTCTTGATCCGAAGCATGTACTTGAAATACTAAACTGTCTCCAAAGTGAGCTGCTGAAATATCTGATTTCACTTCCAATTTGGGCTCACCTATTTGATACACATATTTTTCATCCTTTTTACAGGAATACAGCGTCGCAACTGCGACAGTTCCTAATAGGAAATTTAAAATAGGTCTTTTCATATTTTTTAGATTTTAATTGGCCCAACGATAAGAAACTACTGATTTAGCCGGCACCTCATAGCTGAAATGATTTTTTGTATCACTTATTGTAATCTTTCTATTTTCTTCGGCATCATTCAGCAATACAATTGCATAAGACCCATCTTTATTTTGAAATGCAGTGTACACTAGCCCCTCTGCTGTATATCCTTTCGCTCCAATACGAACTGCACCAGATTTTACGACTGACGAAAGGTGTCCTACAATGTAGTAGTGCGAATTGCGTGTGATATTCTTAAAATTAGATTTACTGATATCAACAGCACCATAACAGGTCTGGCATCCTCCTTCACGATTTGGTCCTTTATCGGTGTCTAACATCAGATTCCAAACTATAACTGCCCGGCTCCAATTATTGACCGTTCCTAACGCTACTTCACGCATATCTTCCATTAATCTCTTTTCAAGATTTCGACCTTCATTCCACTCTCCGATAGATGTTTCTGTAAAGACCAGTTCTTTATCTGGACGTTGGTTATGAATATCCAATAATTCAGCTTTGTCACCGCCATAATTGTGAAATGCGGCTCCAGCTATATAAGAAGCAGCGCCGGCATCGTTATAAATTTTCACAGGATAGTCATTTTGATCAGCAATATTATCATAGTTGTAATTATGATCGAAGGCATAGATTTTAGTTTCTAACGCAGCTGCTTTCAATTGCGGACCTAATGCTTGTTTAATAAAAGCCTGTTGTTCTTGCCAGGTCATGTACAACGAAGCCGAATTACCACGGTTTAAAGGTTCGTTTTGAACTGTAATCGAAGATACCGTGATGCCTTCTTTTTTCATTGCCTGCAACCACTGCACAAAATACCATCCATAGTCTTGGTAATGCTTAGGGTTCAACTGACCACTCGTCCAAGAATCGAAAGGTTTCAAATCTGTCAAATTATTTACTTTCATCCATTTGGGCGGTGTCCATGGAGAACCCATGATTTTGATTGATGGATTGATTGCCAGTATTTCTTTTAGCACAGGTAGGATATATTGCTTCTCTTCGAACTGCAAGGCAAAATTTTCTTTCCCTTCTTTATCCCAACAGGTGTACTCACTTAAAGAGAAATCAGAACATCCAATAGCAATTCTAATATAATTCATTCCCATACCTTTTTCATCTGAAAAAGTTTCTGTTAAAAACTTGGTGCGATCTTCTTTACTCATCTTCATTAAGTTATAACAAGTAGATCCTGTAATAGCGGCACCAAAACCGTCCATCGTTTGGAACTTTTGGTTCGGATCTAATGTGATCGTGTTTGGTGACATATTAAATTTCGTGCTGAAATCTATAAATCCTTTTGTAAAATCTTGGGAACGTGTATTGGTTGTTGTATAAATCGTTACATCGCCTTTGTCTTTTATGTTATCTGAAGCTGAAGGTTTATAGCTATCTCGGTTACATGATGTTGCCGTGATTAAACAGGACAACAGGAGTGTATATATCATAGTGTTATTATTTTTGCGTTTCATAAAATTTTTAATTAATTAGTACCCTAGATTTTGCACTAAATTTGGATTCTGATCGATCTTTGCTTGTGGAATCGGCAGGCGATATGAATACTGGTTAAACGGATAGACCTGAGATTTGCGTCCTGAATCTTTCGCATATACCGCATTCATTACAGGCTCGACTCGATCTAACCTTACTAAATCAAACCAACGCTGTCCTTCAAAAGCTAATTCTAAACGTCGCTCTTTCAATAATGCATCCAACATACGATCTTTAGCAACACGTATGGAATTATCTAATTTCGGAAGTTTTACTCTTTCTCTTACACGATCTATTATATCTGCAGCAGCAGTTAAGTTGGGACTTGCTTGCATAATCAACGCTTCGGCTTTTAGTAATAATAAATCGGCGTATCTTAGTTTCACCATACTACTCATCGACGATCTCAATTTGAACATAAAGGGATAATGGGATGCCGGATAGTAATTACTCCATTTGGCTACATAATACACGATTGACTGATCCATCCTTATTTTATCACCTTCATTTTGATAGGTCTGAATTAAATCTCGAGATGGTGTGATCCATTTGGCCCATGTAAAGCTATTTTCATAATTAGAAAGATCACGACCAAACATCCAAGTTGCCCAATTACCCGCTCCAGGTATAAATTGTGCTTCTAAAATTGACTCACGCGTATTACGCTGTATTAAATCTGTATTACCAGCATTCATGGCATAGATATCGGCATAATTAGTATTCAATTCGAAGCCATCTGCTGTAAGTGCATCTACATATTGGATTACTTTTGCATAGTCTCGAATCGGTTTTTCAGCATAAATTTTAGCTAACATAGCTTTTGCGACAGATTTTGTAAACCTTGTTTTATCCGTTGCTGATCCATTAGGTGCATCAGCTAATGCTTCCACTAAATCTTTTTCAATCTGACGATATGCTTCTTCTTCTGTGCTTTGAAATGGGAAATATTGCGGATATACTTCTTCAATATTTTCAGCTGTAATATCTGCAGCTTGCGTCGTGATAACCGGAATAGATCCGAAAATTCTTACCATATCAAACATTGCTAATGCACGAAAGATTTTAGCTTGTGCTTTATATGATTTAATATCCGTATCATTTACAGATTTATCTGCTACACTATCGATATTAATAATTAAACGGTTAGCACGCGCTATATCTTCTAAATAACGACCCCAATCCCGGTCAACAACAGAGTTGGATCCTTCAATGGAATTGTTCTCAAAGGGCAATACTTCTGCTCCGGTTGTACCTGCATATGCATTGTCGGCATGCGATTCGGAGATGAGTAATAAATCAACATACCAATGTTCTTGTCTGTCGCGCATCTGTTGATAAATACCCGTTAAAAAATTGTCCACTTCACTCTTGTTCTTAAAAACAATCTGAGTTCCCGATTCGGTTTTTCCTTGACTATCATCTGAATAACCGTCCAATGGATCCCTGTTCAAAGAACAAGAAGAGGCTAAAATAGATATTATACACAAGTTGAAAAATAATTTTATAGCTATTGTTTTCATGATTATTCCATTAAAATTCGACATTTACCCCAACTACAAATGATCTACTTTGCGGATAAGTTCCCCAATCTATCCCCTGTACACGTCCAGAGTTTCCATATTGGTTTACTTCAGGATCCATACCAGAATATTTGGTCCAAGTCAACAAATTACTAGCAGATAAATATGGTTGTATTTTTTGAATACCGATTCTTTTCAATCGTTCTGGAGCAATTGAATAACCAAATGAAATATTTTTCAATCTCAAATAACTTCCATCTTCTACAAAATAAGTCGAGTTTTTCATATCAAATCCTGCTTTAGGTACATGGGTTATCTGTCCTGGCACACGCCAACGGTCTAACACCACTGTGGATTGATTGCGACCATCATACATTCCCTCTGTTTCCATACGGCTTGCATTAAAGATATCATTGCCATATGTTCCTTGAATAAATATGCTTAGATCAAAGTTTTTCCAAGAGAAACTATTAGTCATCCCATATGTAAATTTGGGGTTCGGATCACCAATATAGGTTCTATCTGAAGATGATATTTTTTGATCACCATTCAAATCACGATACATCAATTGACCAGTCTCTGGATTAACTCCATCGCTGATATAACCGAAGAAACCTCCCAAAGCACGTCCGGGTTGGTTTCGAACTGCATAATCATGCACATTGTCGTTGGTCATTGCATCGTTATAAAGCTTATTTAACACGAGTTTATCCAGACGATTTTTATTAAATGAGATATTAAAATCAGTTCCCCATGTAAAAGTTCCAATTAAATTTTTCGAACCTACAGTTAGTTCAAACCCTTTATTGGTCATTTCGCCTTCATTACGCTTGATCACGTTTGCTGCGGCCGAACCTGTCGGAAGGGAAACTTCCATCAACATATTTGTTGTTTTCTTATGATAATAATCTAAAGTCAAGCTTATCCTATTCTGAAAGGCCGCAACATCCACGCCTACGTTGGATTGTGTAGTCGTTTCCCAAGTTAAATCCGTTGCTCTTAATGTATTCGATTGGGTAATATTAGGTACAGCATGTTCTTGTCCGACCTTAAACCATTCGATCCGCTCTATTCCGTTGAATGCGAGATAAGAATAATCGCCAAGGCCTGACTGGTTTCCCGTTTGTCCCCAGCCTCCTCTAACCTTTAAGTCATTGATCCATTCGACATCTTTCAAGAAATCTTCTGATGAAAGTCTCCATGCTGCTGATAAAGAAGGAAAATAACCCCAACGATCGTCTGGATTTAATTTGGAAGATCCGTCAGCACGCATATTAGCCGTTAACAGGTATTTACCATCATAGTTATACATAGCTCTTGCGAAATAAGACATGATGCCCCAGTTAGAGGCTCCAGATCCTGTACCATTCCAAGAAATCATATTTGCTGCATTCAAAGTTTGTATAAGGCCATTTGCATAATGTGATCCATTGATATAGCTATTTGTATACTTTGAATCGGTCCATGATGAACCGGCCATTGCTTCGAGATTGTGCTTTCCAAATCGTTTATTATAGGTCAAAACATTATCCCATGTCAATACCGTATTCATATTACGGATATCTGATGCTTCACCATATTGATTTCTACCCCATGTGGTTGTTAAAGGATCTAGAAAGGTTGTCAATACGCCATTCCTTCTATCTAAAGTAAATGAAGATTTAAAATTTAGATCAGGATTAAATGTGATCAAGGCACTACCTGATGCTAAGATCCGATTTTCGCGGTTGTTGTTATATTTTGTTCTTGCGAGGTTTTCAATAGGACTGGTAATGTTGTTAATCCCATAGAAATTATTGTAATAACGATCTGGAGCTGTTGGATCCCATACTGGAGCATATGTTGGGGTTGTAATCACAGCTGTAACTACTCCGCCTCTATTGGAACCTAAACCTGAAGTAATACCATTATCATTATAATCGGAATAGGTGACATTTGCATTAACTTTTAACCATTTACGGACTTGATTATCGATATTTGCTTTAAAATTATAGCGTTTGAAAAACGAACCTTTTAATGTTCCTTTATCATCTGTAAATCCTCCAGAAAGATAATATCTTAATTTTTCTGTACCGTCTGAAATTGTTAGTTGATAGTTCTGTTGAACCCCTGTTTTATAGGTTTCCTTAAACCAATCTGTTTGATCTGTCAATCCAGCAGGTAAATTAACCATTCCAATTTCATTCTGAAGATCTCGATATTGCGCGGTGTTTAGCACATTGACGGTGTTATTCACAATATTGGATGTAAGTTGCGCACCAAATGTAATTTTTCCTTCGCCAACTTTCCCGGTTTTAGTCGTTATTAAAACTACACCATTAGCGGCTCTTGAACCATAAATAGCTGCAGAAGATGCATCTTTCAGAATCTGAATATCGGTCACATCATTGGGCGACAGAAATTTGATATTATCTACCGGTACACCATCGACAACATAAAGCGGATCATTACTCCCATTGAAAGAAGTTGTTCCTCGTACACGAATGTTCATCTGACCTCCTGGTGCACCATTCGGCTGTATTACCGCAACTCCTGCAGCTTTTCCTTGAATTGCCTGACCGACATTGACAATTGGTCTTTTTTCAAGATCTTTTGTTGATACCGATGAGATTGCTGTGGTTACATCTTTTCGTTTTACGCTACCGTACCCAATCACAACCACATCTTCCAGTACATTGGCAGAAGAGCTTAACTGTACTGTCAGATTACTGGAATTGACCACCACTTCCTTTCTATCATAACCAACGTAGGTAAATAACAAAGTTGTTCCGGATGGAACCGAGATTTGAAAGCGTCCATCTTCTTGAGAAGATACGCCATTGACTGTTCCTTTTTGAACAATTGTAACTCCTCCTAGTGGCTTTTGATCTTGAACATCAAGTACACGTCCACTGATCTGTATTTTATCCTGAGCGACGGATGTACCCACTATCGCAAAGAAATAAATTACCCACATAAAAAGAGTTGCTTTCTTAGTAAAGAAAATCATAAGCATTTATAAAATGGTTTCAATAATTTAGTTTGAGAACTACTCAAATAGCCATAGAATTCCCCAGCTCTATGACAAAAACAAAGCTACTAGAACGCTGAGCGGGATAAAAGGGTCTAAATCTAAAAAGTACTGATCATATTTTTTAAACACCTTAAAACAAGATGGTTAAATAAAATTCAGGGAGTTAAAAAGTACTAAATTGACCTTTAAGAGCGATCAATTACTGCAATTTGTCGGACTTGATCTTCAAAATCATCTCGATTTCCAACGGCTTTATTGCGGACTTTTGTCCGATAGTTATATACTGTGCGAAGGGAGTAACGTAAGAAACTCGCAATCTTAACACTGTCTGAAATGCCCAGACGAATCAAGGCAAAAATACGGAGCTCAGTATTTAGAAACTCACCTTTCTTGGGTAGGATTTGCTCATCTGGAGCAAGCAGTTTATTGAAATCTGTAACAAATGAAGGATATAGATTTAAGAAAATGCGGTCAAAATTAATATATAACTGCTGCACTTCCCGTTCGACCATCTGTGTGGATTTCAGTTGATCTTTGATCGCATCCCATTGCTGGGCACTGGCTTTCTTAAGAAGTGCTTTCCGGATGTCTTCCATCTTATCAATATAATTGGAACAGAGATCAAAAAATTGGGCGATATATTCTTCTTTGATGTGATTTGATTCAAAGAGCTGCATGTTTTTATCATTGACCTCTTCATTCAGTTTAAGTAAATTGCTGTTGGTCATCGAAAGCTCTTCACGTGTTAACCTTAATCGTTGTACCTGCCTAAAGATAAATACCAAACCGATAATCAAGATCAATGATAAAAAGCTAATGACAATTAACATCACTTGTAACTGTCTATTCTGGGTATTGATTTTCTTCTGATAAGCTGCGTTAATAATCGGATAAAAAGATGTACCTTCTACTATACGATAACGAACATTACAACCCATTGCGTCATCGATCGCTTTTTCAATAAATTTAAATGCATGATCAAAGTCGCGGAGCTCATAATAAGTCAATGCCAGATCTTGCAAAGAGGCATTGTCACGATTAGCAATTTCAATATCAGCAATTGCTGACTGCGCAAAATAATAACGCTGTGCGATTATATTTTTTTCCTGCTTATAGATTAGTCCTATGAAATAGGCAATAAGTGCTCTTTGTTCTAAATCTTCTTTGTTTTCCTTCCACATGGCTTTAAATAAGGTCTTAGCCTCTTCTCGCTGTCCTTGAAATAGGATTTTAATCGCTGTTGCACTTTTAAACTGAGAAGACTGTGGATCAAGAACCATTAACAAGGAGTCTCGGTAACGCTCACTTGCCTGGTAGTATTTTTCATGATTATTGCTTTGGCCATAATGACTGTAAAAAGCGCTATAAGTTTCATAATATTGCGGTAATAATGTACTTGATAGTGTCGTGGGATTTAACTGTTGCAATACATGTTCTGCCTCAATGTACCTACCTATTGAAGAATAGATCCAAGCCAGATCTAGACTTACGGCTATTGATGACGAATCTGAATTTTTTAAAGCTAATTGTCGACATAGCATAATATAATGCAATGCTGAGTCGGATTGAAACTTTTTATAGTTTTTAAATATTTCGTAATTTTTCTTTAGATAGTCATGTTCATCTTTTTTTACCAAAGAGGCTTCCTGTTTAAGTTTAGCAATATGATCTTCTCTTTTTTTCACATAGAGTTCTTGATTTTCCATAACATAATCAAGCTTGCGATATAGACTTATACTATCGCTCAAATCTTGCGCAAAGACTGTTAAAATGAAAAAATAGAATAAAAAAAGAGTAATAAAACGTTTCGTCATTATTTAAATTCCCCAATGGTTGAAGATAAATATATCATATTTTAGCTATAAAAAACAAACAGGGGGCAGACAAAAAATTGTCGCCCCCTGTTTAACAGCCTAATAACAACCTTTGTTGGCATTAAAGATCTCTTTTAAAAATTTTCGTTAGTATATTCAAAATTGATTTATTGCTACAATTTCATTTTACTGAATGAGTAGGGTGCATCAGTATCTTTAATTCCTCTTTTTTTGTTCGGTTTATCAGCCATATCAAATTGCAACTCCCCCCCTTTCATTAGCTCCTTATATTGAAAGAAATTCTTGGTATACATTTTCCCATTAACCTTTACTTCATTGACGTATACGTTATCTTTATTTTGATTAGTCGCGTCGATCTTCAGTGTTTTCCCATTTTGTAGATTTAATTTGACGGATTGAAATTGTGGTGATCCCAATACATATTCGCCCGAAGCTGGAGCTACGGGATAGAAACCTAAAGCTGAGAAAACATACCAAGCAGATGTTTGTCCATTATCTTCATCACCACAATAACCATCGGGAGTTGGCAGATAAAGCTTATCCATGATTTGGCGCACCCAATATTGTGCTTTCCAAGGCTCAGCAGCATAATTATAGAGATATGGCATGTGCTGAATTGGCTGATTACCATGTGCATATTGGCCCATATTCATGATTTGCATTTCTCTCATTTCGTGGATCATACTTCTGCTCTTCATGCCCTCGTAGCTTGGTATCACAAATACGGTATCAAGCATTGCATTGAAAGCCTTTTTACTACCCATTAAATCAATCAAACCTTGTGGATCATGGAAGACACAAAAACTCCAGTGCCACGCATTTCCTTCAGTATACTCTTTAGACCAGGCACTTGGATCAAAAGGTGTAATAAAAGTACCATCAGATTTTTTTCCACGCATCAATTTTGTCTCAGCATCATAAATATTTTTATAATTCATGGCACGCTTTGCATAAATTGAAATTTCTGAATTTGGTTTTCCTAAGGCTTTTCCAAATTGATAGATACTCCAATCATTATAGGCATATTCCAAAGTTCTGGCGACATTTTGATTGATATTCTTATCAATTGGTATAAACCCTAATGTATTATACACCTCATGACCGAACCTTCCTGTTGCTGAAATTTTAGGATGAGCGTTATTTGCCCCATGCACGACAGCGTCCCATAATAGATCAGCATCATATCCTTTTCTTCCTGTTGCAAAAGCATCTGCCACCACTGAGGCCGAATTATTACCGATCATTGACTCACGATGCCCCGGGGAAGCCCATTCTGGTAAAAATCCACTTTCCTTATATGCATTTACCAGTCCAGCCTGCATACGATCATTCATTTCAGGGTAGATGAGATTCAATAAGGGAAATAAGCTTCTAAATGTATCCCAAAATCCGGTATCTGTAAACATTTCTCCGGGTAGAACCTGTCCGTTATAAGGACTATAATGCACCCTTTTTCCTTGTGCATCTATTTCTGAGAAATCTCGCGGAAATAAAGTCGAACGATACAAACAGGAATAAAAAGTTTTTAAACGATCAATATCTGGATCTTTCACCTCAACACGTCCCAATACTTCATTCCATTTCACTTTTCCTACCGCAAATATCTCATCAAAAGTTTTGCCTTTAACTTCTTTAAGGTTTAGCTCCGCTTGTTCAAAACTGATGAATGATGATGCAACACGAGCGATAACCTGCTCACCTCGTTTCAAATTTTTAAATCCTACGATAGCACCTGCATGGTTATCCTTCATTTCTAATACATTATTTTTGATATCGCCACTCTTTACAGCTGCTTTAAAATCAAATGAACGATCAAAAACGATGACAAAATAGTTTTTAAAGTTATCAGGCACGCCACCACTATTCCGGGTGTTATACCCGATTATCTTATTTTCTTCTGGAATTACTTTAATGTATGATCCTTTATCGAAAGCATCAATAACCACCTGAGCTGCTTCAGTTTTTGGAAAGGTAAAACGAAATATTGCCCCTCGCTCCGATGGTGTTAATTCTGTAGTCACATCATGATCTGCAAGATATACACTATAGTAATACGGTTTTACGACTTCTGCTTTATGGGAAAACCAGCTCGCACGCTTTTCTTGGTCAAAGACTGGTTCTCCAATTGTTGGCATAATAGAAAACTGTCCATAATCATTATTCCAAGGACTTGGCTGATGGGTTTGTTTAAAACCTTTGATTTTATCGGCCGTATAGGTATAGACCCAGCCATCACCCATACTCCCTGTTTGTGGTGTCCAGAAATTCATGCCCCATGGCATTGCAATAGCTGGATAGGTATTCCCATTTGACAATTCGTACTTAGACTGTGTCCCGATCAATGGGTTGACATAATCGACAGGACTAAATGACTGTGCTTTGCTCAACTGAACAGAGAGCAATAAAACTAATGCTCCTAAAATTTTTTTAAAATTCATTATTGTATTTTTCATTTTGATTGAAACCGCAGGAAGCAAGGTTTCAATCCTAATATTTAAATTCTGTTAAATTTACGTATCCCTGCATTAACTTAATATATGATACTGTTATAATTACAAAAATTTTAGGTTAAATGGCATAAAACAAATCAAGGTCTTAAAAAGACCTCGATTTGATTACAAACAAACACTACCAACCTACATTTTGAATTAGTTTCTCATTTTTCAGTACTTCATTATTCGGAATTGGAAATAGATAATCCCGCTTTTTAAAAATTCTTGTTTCGATTACCATCCAGGATTTTGTCCTAATGTTGGAGATTTCTGTAATTCTGGATCTAATATTGGAAACAAGTAATGCTTAGGTGCATCAAAAACACGATTTTCAACAAAAAACCTTTCCATTCTATAATGCTTTGTTCCAATTTCAATCTTTCCATTTGGATCTTCTATTGGGCGCATGCCATTGATCATATTTTGTAACTTAGGATATGCGGCCCTGTTATTTTTCCAGTAATTAATACTGCGTTCCGTATCAGTAGCTCCCGCACTCTCAAACAAAGCCTTTTTAGCTTTTTCAACAGAACTGCTAGGTTCTAAATATAAACGAAAATCAAAAGCGCGTTTATTTTCATAAAAAAACTCTACTCTTCGCTCTCTTTTAATGTATTCATCCATTAAATTTTTGTCACTAAGGGTTGCTAAAGGCATTGGCACCATAAACGATCGTGAGCGAACCTGATTAATCAAATCATAAATTTCTTGTGTGGGACCATCAATTTGGTTTACAGCTTCAGCATAGATATAGATAAAATCTGGTAATCTCCAAACTGGGGGTGCACTGATCGAGACACTACCATTTCTATTCCAAGCTTCCTGCAAATATTTTCTCAAGTAATAACCAGTTTTTGTCGCATTATTAGATCCGATTCTATTCGCTCCTTCTGCAGTATTCATTTGCGAGGGATTATTATCTCCCCCCCTAAAAGCAGCACCATGGAAGATAATATCACGATAAAATCTTGGATCTCTCGCTACTGAAACGTATGGATTAGCGTCATCATATCCGTCAGATTTTGCTTTTTCACTATAGATCGGATATCCATAACCATCTGGCGAAATATATTCATACTCATCAACCTGTTCTTGAACCGGCATTTGACGAGACCCTCCGCCCCGACTCGGTGGATAAACATCTCCAAACCAGCCTTCACCTTTATACTTCGTAAAAAACAATACATATTCATTTTTAAATGCTTCCATATCGTAATACATCTGCCAAAGCCGAGTTGGCACCGTCGATTTATTTGTATTTTGGCCACCGCTATCTCCAAAATCAGTTTTGCTATACTTCTGAAACAAGCTATATCTTTTTCCTCCAGCTATTGTAAAATCTAGAACAGCTTTTGCGGCCTCCTTTGCTTTTACCCATCGATCAGGGCTTACAGCTGCATATTCACTTTCAAATTTTCTAGTTCCGGTATATCCTTTAGCAGCGGCCCCATTCCACAATGGAGTAGCTGCCATCCATCTAGCCTGCGCGATTAAACCCAAACATGCTCCTTTGTCAATGCGTCCAAAATTTTGACCTTCCCATTTTTCTGGCACTCTTTTATAAGCTTCCTCGGCATCTTTAACAATCTTTTCAACCACAGTATGAAAAGATTGTTTTTCAAAATTCATATTCTCAGTTGCTGTAATTACGTGGTCCACATAAGGAATTTCTCCATATATTCGAATCAACAACAAATGAAAATAAGCACGCATAAAATATATTTCGCCTATTCGCATTGGTAAAGAGCCAGGCTCAAGGATATCATCGGGTGTATTGTATTTGGTTACGCCTTGCAATACAACGTTTGTACGACGGATACCATCGTATAAACTATTCCAAAATTGTCCATTATCACCGGGCAATTCATTCACACTCCAGTCGCCTGTATTATATCGATTTGTAATATTGCCTTCTACAGAAGAGCCCTCAGCCTCATCAGTAATGGCAGCACTTGAAAAGTGATAAAACCAAGATATAGGTTGATTAGCACCTTTAGCTTTTGCATATATATCAGTTACCAGTTGATTGACTTTATCATATCTTGTGAAAATCTCATCTTCACGAAGTTGATCATCAGGCAATTTATCGAGGTATTTATTACAACCAAGACAAAAGAAAATAACTGTAATTACTGATATACTTAAAATAAATTTATTCATTTTCATAATCTCACTATTAAAAATTAAGATTCAATCCAAAATTATAGATCTTTGAAATCGGGTACCAATATCCACTGGCATTACCCATTTCAGGATCGATACTTAGATCCTTTAGACCTGACCATGTTAATAGGTTCATCCCTTGAGCATAAATTCTTAATTGGTTCAAACCAATTCTTTTCAACATTTGCTTCGGAAAATTGTATCCTATTTCAATATTCTTGAGCCTTAAATATTTCGCATCATATAAAAAGAGACTACTTTCACTATTTTTATTATTAGCTGAATTTCCCATATGTAAAGCCGGATAGGTTGCCGTTTCTGCAGTTTCTGGTGTCCAGCGCCCTAGGTGTATTGGTCTTACAGATCCAAACTTATCTTGATCAAAATTAGGGAAATCCCATGCTGCTGCATCTTTTAATACAATTGAAGAATTTAATGCGCCCTGAAATAATAGACTGAAATCAATGCCTTTATACTGTAATGTAATTGGGACACCAAATTGAATCTCTGGACTTCTTGGGTTACCCATAACTGTTCTATCACCTAGATCTGTAATTTTCCCATCGCCATTTAAATCCTTATAGACAACATCACCTGGCCCTACTTTACCCCAAGGTTGATACTGGCTTGAATTCAATTGATCAGCTTCTGCTTGATCCTTTACAAAATGATCAAATTGGTATAAAAAGTTTTCATAAAGACGTTTTCCTGTGGCCTGTCTATATGAATATTCACGTGGAATTTCCTGTCTGTAAATCAACTTATTGCGAGCAAATGTAAAATTAGGTTTAACAAAAAATCTAAAATCATCGCCAATCATATCTGAATAACTCAATTCGATATCAATACCTCTGTTTCTTACTTTTCCAATGTTGATCAATGGAGATGATTTGCCAACAACACCAGGAAAACTAATATCAGTAGACTGCAATTCAGTTATAATATCATAACGATAATCTTCAAATACATCAATATTTAGGTTGACTTTATTGCTCATAAATGCCATATCTAAACCTATATTTGTTTTTCTTGATTTTTCCCAACTAATATTTTCGTTTGCCAAACGTCCTTCACGTGCTCCTCCCAACGAATTATTGAAGTTCTGATCGCCAAAACTATAACCATCACCACCACCATAAAAAGCTAAATAGCCAAATCTACTATCTCCAGGCATCTTATCATTCCCAACTAACCCCATAGAAGCTCTCACTTTCAAGAAACTCAACCAGTCCTTCATACCATCCATAAACTTTTCTTTGCTGACAACCCAGCCAACAGCCCCCGCAGGAAAAAAACCAAACCGCTTACCTTTTATAAAATTTTCGGAGCCATTGTAACCAAAGTTAAATTCGCCTAAATATTTTTCAGAATAATTATAGGTAAACTGTCCAGTAAGGCCTTGATAACGAATATCAACACCCGCTTTTGAATTAGCTGCATCATAGATAGATTGACTTGACCTATTAAACAATAGCATACTGGCTACAGTATGTTTATCATTAAAAGATCTATTATAATTTATCTTTGCCTGTAAAAAAGTACGGTTAAAGGGACTACTTTGTGTAAAAGTATTACCTAAGGTCTGATCGATTGTAAATTTATTACCATTTGTATATAATCCTTCATAATGACCACCATTCATGAATACATCAATACCACCTACAGGTTGAAAGGTCGCATAACTCGGATATTCACGATACCCCTCACTATATGTCCCTAACTGTCGATAAAGCCATTGTTGTTCTTTAGCATCGTAAGAAAATACACCATCAACAGATAATCCTTTTGTTAAAAAGTCTAAATTCCAACCAGCTGCAAAACTTCCTTCCAATACTGTATTCTTTTCGGTGTGATAACCTGACCTAGTCAACTCACCTAAAACATTATAACGGTATATTTGATTTCCAAATAACAGACCTGACGGGTTGTTCAATAAATAGTTTTCTGTAGAGGGTTGTGCATTAGGTTCATTAACAATAGGCAAGTAAGGAGGTTGCGTCATAGCCAAAGTTGTTAATCTTGACGCTGATGTCCCCGGAGAAGTACGATCGGTTATGCGGGCGCCTAAATTCAATTTCACCCATAAATTCTTCGTAATATTAACATCTATATTCGACCTGAAGTTATAACGTTGAAATTTAGGTGAAACATTGTATTTGGAAAGATCCACGTGATCATAATTATTATCTTGTCCCATAAATCCGCCCATAACAAAATATTTGGCAACATCATTTCCTCCGCGAATAGAAAGATTATATTCATGTTGCGGAGCTGCTCGGAATATATAATCAAAATAATCCCAATTATAACCTAATCCATCACTATTATCACCCTTCGCTTTTCTAAAATTATTTATTGCTTCTGCACTAAATAATTTTAATGTCGAAGGATCACTTCCATTCAGTTTAGCATCATTGGTCATAGCTTCATTATAAAGTGTCGCATAATCCGCTGATCCCAATAATTCTGGTAATTGTGCAGCTGAATTTATTCCATAAGAAGCTCTGAAATTAACAGATGCTTTATCTGATGACTGCCCTCTTTTGGTTGTCACCACGATTACTCCATTGGCTCCACGAATACCATAAGGTGCTGTTGCTGAAGCATCTTTTAAAATAGAAACGGTTTCAATTTCATCAGGAGCCAAGTAGCTCATATCGCGTTCTATACCATCTACAATAATGATTGGCGATTGATTTCCATAAGTTGATTTACCTCTAATAAGAAGTTCAGATCGATCAACGCCCGGTTCACCACCAGCATATTGATTCACAATCAAACCAGGCAAGCGCCCTGCAAGCATGTTGTTAATATTTGCTGCAGGGCTCTGAATCAAATCTTTTGTTGTGATCGTTGAAACTGCGCCAACGACATTACGCTTCTTTTGCGTTGTATAACCAACTACAACAACATCCTCTAAAGCTTTAACGTCCTCCACAAGGCTAACCTGTACTAAAGTTCTGCCATTCAGAGCAATTTGTTGAGGTTGAAAACCTATAGATGAAAAAGTGATGACCGCCTCCCCATAGGGCACTTGTATCCGATATTTACCCGAAACATCTGTTTTTGTTGACTTTCCCGTAGCTTTAACAACGACTGTTACTCCCTCTATTGGTCGTCCAGTAGAATTATTAAGAACAGTCCCTGAAACATAGCCCTCTTCCTGCAAAACGGGAGATATAGAAATACCATGAAGCAATGAAGCTTTAACTTGATACAAACTACAGCAGGATAGCATTAGAAATAATGGAATTACTTTTCTTTTCATAAATTAAATTTTATAATCAGTTGACTAAACGAAAAGGTTTGTTATGACATATTGATTTCTAAAAATTGGTTAGAAAAAGAAAATCAACATTTTTTTACTGTGTCTTATTTAAGAAAATTTGCATAAAACAAATTGGCAAAAAAAACAAAACTAATTCGATTTACTAAAGATAAAACTTAAGAAATTAGAAACTTGTTAACCAATTGTTAACATCATTCTTTTTCTATTAATTCCTAATCAAACGGGTGATAAAGCCAACTTTATAGATTGTTTCAATTTTTAATTGATTAGAATTTAAGAGCACTTTCCGTATTTTAGAAATAAAGACATCTAGACTGCGTCCCATAAAATAGTCACTTTCCCCCCATAGTTTATTGAGTATTTCTTCTCTGGTCAGTACGCGATCTAAATTTTGCAATAGATATTTCCACACTTCAAATTCACGTGCAGTCAAACGTAATGTTTTCCCTCCATTAACACGTACTTCCATAGCACTGCAATACAAAACAACATCTGCAATTTGTAGTTCTTCTATCTTTTTCTCTTTGCCACGCGCTAAAATATTGTTCATGCGCCATAAGAGCTCTTCCGTATCAAATGGTTTGGTGACGTAATCTTCTGCTCCTAGCTTGAGTCCTGCAATACAGCTTTCCTTTGCATTCCGTGCTGTTAAAAACAAGAAACGAAATTCAGGTTTCAAAACCTTTATCCGCTTCACCAATTCAAAACCATCAAATGATGGCAGTTGAACATCGACTAGCAATAAATCGAAATTTTGTTTTTTACTCAACATTAAAGCTTTATCCCCATCATCGACTAGCTGTACATGAAACCCACTTCTTTCCAGATACCATTGTACCTCTACTCCAAGATCTGCATCATCTTCTATAAGTAATATTTTTCCTTCCATATCCTATTTACTAATTGGAATTATTATTCTAAAAATAGTCCCCTGATCTTGAAAAGTCTCTAGGTCTAATTTCCATTTATGTACCGCAACAATATTATAAACAAAATATAAACCCAACCCTAATCCTGTTGAGGATCTGATCTGCCGACCTCTTTGGAACTTATTAAATATGCGACTTCGATCCTGTTTATCAATTCCAAACCCATTGTCGCCAATTTCAATCATTAACGATTTTGGGGAAATATATAAAACATTTACTTGCACTCTCTTGTGTTCACTTACGTTGTATTTCAATCCATTTTCAACTAAATTGGTGATTAAAGTGGTTAACATAAAATGATCGTAATAAACATATAAATCAACTGTATGAGGTTCAAAATTCAATACTACAGTTGCTTCTTTTTTCCATTTAATTTGACTATCAAGAATAATATCATTGAGATCTTTTACTAAAAGATGTTTTTGAAATTGTGCAGCCTGTGGATCAAAAGCTGACACCTCCAATGCTTGATTGATCAGTTTATCTAATCTTTGGGTCTGCCTAGTGATGACATCCACACTTCTGTAACCACCTTCCCATTTTTTATCTTCCAGGTCTGCTTTTAAATTTTTGACAGAGACCTGTATGGTTGTTAAGGGTGTCTTAAATTCATGCGTCACATGATTAAAAAAATCGGCTGAAATCTCATTCAATTTTTTTTGTCTTATCCAATTTCTCATGGTAATGAAAAATAAGAAAACGATGACTAAAATACTACTGCTCGATAAAAGCAACAATGGGGCAATAGCCATAACTATATTTTTTACCTGATTGTGCTTACTAGCATATAACTTAAAGGCAATTAAGCTAGAATTTTTGGAGGGAACTGTAACCGTAATGGCAGAGACAATATTTTGCGGACGAACGACCTCAAACTTTCCATCGATTAATCCATCTTTATCTGTCGAATTAACTTCAAACAATGAGTAATAGATTTTACCGTCAAACGTTAGCGCCAGCTTATCCAAATACAAAGCATAATCATACTCGGTCAAGTCCAGTTTTAGGTTTCGAATGATATTGTGAAACTGAATCTCAAAATCTGCTTTCTTTTTTAATTCTACCAAAATTTCATTTCCCAGATCTTTTAATTTACGGCGAAAAAGCTTTGGGTCTTCATGATACAGCTTTTGTAATGTTTCATACTGTGGTACCAAGATCGAATCAATAATTGCCTGCCCCCCTGGATACAACTTGTCATTGATGATAGATTCCTCATATGCTAATTTGATCTCTGCCTTTTCATTTTTCAGGAACTCAAGCTGTTCAATTTTATAAACGCTCGATATCAGTCTCAATTGAAGTAAAATTAAGACCACAAAGCTGGTAATGGCTACTGCTTGAATGATCTTAATTTTACTAATCTTCTTATTCATAAACTTTATCATTGACAGGTCCACAATAAACGATCTGATCTATGCTTTTATGAAACTTGATTTATTTATATGATAGGTCAATATAAAAATCTATTTCCCTGGCTTATCAGTCATCTCAAATTGCAGTGCCCCTCCATTCATAATGGCAGCATAAGAAAGTTTCAAATCAGCTAAAGGTTGACCATTTAAGCTTACTTTTTTTACATAGACATTTTTTTCGGATTGATTTTTCACATCTATTGTAATCGTTTTGCCATTTTCTAGGTTAATCTTTGCCGATTTGACCAATGGACTCCCTATCCAGTAAGCATCATCTCCAGGTGCAACTGGATAAAAGCCCAAAGCATTAAATAAATACCATGCAGACATCTGCCCACAGTCATCATTTCCACCTAAGCCTGCATGTCCATTATGATATTGATTCCGGATGATCTGACGTACACGAGCTTGTGTTTTCCAAGGGCTAGCGGTTTGATTGTATAAATATGCGACATGGTGCGATGGTTCATTACCATGTACATAGTTACCAATAATTCCATCGCGAGTGATATCTTCTGTATGTTCGAAATATTTATCTGGTAATTCCATTGTAAACAAGGAATCCAGATAGTTTTCTAATTTCTTGGGTCCCCCCATCATTTCCATCATAGCCACTGGCTGATGTGGTACATATAAACTGTAATTCCAAGTATTACCCTCTATGAATCCTTGACCATGGGTCTCCAAAGCATCGAATTTAGATCTAAATATTCCTTTTGCATCTTTAGGTCTCATAAAGCCGATAGAATGATCATAAACATTTTTCCAATTTGATGCTCTTCTAATAAAATCTTTGTAAATGTCGTCTTTACCTAATTTTTTAGCAAGTTGCGCGATACACCAATCATCATAAGCATACTCCAGTGTATTGGAAACTGAAGTCCCAGAAATTTCATCTGGTACATATCCTAAATCGATATAGGATCCTATTCCTTCATATTTACGTGCATTTGCTGTTTGAACGCATGCTGCCAACGCGGCTTCGGCATCTCCTTTGTAAACTCCTTTCAAAATTGCATCTACCACCACCGATACTGAATGATACCCGCTCATGCACCAATTATCATTGGCATAATGCGACCAAATAGGCAACATTTTCAAGACACTTTGATCATAGTGTGCCATCATGGATGATACCATATCGGCATTGCGCGTAGGATTGATTAAATTCATTAATGGATGGAATGCCCTAAAAGTATCCCATAACGAAAAAGAGGTGTAATTGGTAAATCCTTTTGCCTTATGCACTTCTTGATCCAAACCTTTGTATTCTCCATTCACATCCATATACACTGTCGGCATCAGACTGGCATGGTACATGGCGGTGTAGAAATTAATCAGATCTTCTTTGTTCAGCATATCCACCTGTACTTTGTTCAGTTCCTGCTCCCACGATTTTTGACCCGCTTTCACATAATTTTCAAAGTTCCAATCTGGTGCTTCGTGTTCCATATTCGCAAGCGCATTCTTCATACTTACGGGACTTAGTGCTACCTTCATCAAAACCTCCTCACCATCCTTCGTGTCAAAATCCAGATTCATTTTGATCTGATGTGCGGCTAAATCCGGAAAATTATTTTTTTGATCAAATTTTCGCCAAAATCCCGCATACACTTGTTTTGCATCTTCATACTTAGCTCCATAATTTTTAAATGCTTTCGAAGTTTTAATCGCAAAATAAACTGTCCTTGTTCGAGCCCACCCATTAGTTTGACGATAACCTACGATCGTCGAGTCATTCAAAACACGTACTACAGTCCAAACATTTTTAGCTTCGTAATTATAAATGCCGGCGGTTAAATCTAAGATCAAGTGTGAAGCATCAGATTTTGGAAATGTATACCGATGTATGCCCACACGACTTGTGGTCGTCATCTCTGCTTTAATCTGATGTTTGTCTAAGAGTACCTTATAATAATTTGCTTCTGCAACCTCATTACTGTGTGAATATGGTGAACGATATCCATCCTGTGGTCTATCGGCAGTACCTGGATTCAACTGAACTTTACCCTGTGTGGGCATAACTAAGATGTCACCCAGATCTGAATGTCCTGTGCCACTAAAATGAGTATGGCTGAACCCAACGATGGTCGGGTCATCATATTGGTATCCTGCACAATACTTGTAGACATCACCATTATATTTACCATTCATAGCATATGGAATGGTGTCTGTATCGGGACTTAGCTGTACGGCCCCAAATGGTACTGTTGCTCCTGGAAATGTATGCCCCATGCGGGCTGTACCAATTAAAGGTTTTACGTATTGTATTAAATTGGTCTGCGCCTGTAGCAGGTTAGGAAACAGGAACAATCCTAAATATAGGAGTTGTTTACTTTTCATAAGTTTAGATTTTTAAAGACTTGGAGCCTGGCTATAGTTTTTCCATAACTCATCTAGTGTCTTTCCGGTTTGCTTTTCCCAAAATCCATCTGTAAAGGCTTTATTCCGCATTGCCAAATCTAGATTTTTAACAAATCCTTTTTTTACCTTTTTCTCTATCCAAAAGAAAAAACGGGCGGTTACACGATAAGAGTCTGTATATTTTTGACTTGCATTCCATTCTGGTAATTTCCAATTTGCACCAGCATTGTCTATACCATCGGCAAAACGGACATAATCAGCGATTCCTTCGGTAATCCACCAAGGTCCAGAGCCATTGGGGTAGCCTTGCACGATATGCATCACTTCATGAGTTACGACATCTATATCCCCTGGATTCTTCGCAAACCATTCAGGACTATACCTTACTATTCCACCGGCTGTGGCGGCTACTCCTTTATAATCGGGATCGATCACAAAAGATACTTTTTTCATTGTCTTTTTGTTATACGTTTTTGCCAACTTCGGGTAATTGACAAAAAAAGTATGGATCAATTTTTCTTTCAAAACAGGGCTAAAATCTTTATCCTTATTTATCCAAATCAATGTGTAACCATTCTTTGTAATACTATCCGTATCAACTGCTACCTTACGATCATGTTCTGTATGGTTCCAGTTATCTTGAGCAAGGGCTGATTGACCAGCAATCAACCCTAATACACAACCAACTATCTGACTAAATTTCATTTGTCACTATTTTTTAAAAACTGTCTTTAATTCTGTACTCATCGAATAAGGGGCTGCGTCTAATGTAGCTCCGCGGTTGTAGTTTGGTTTAGAAGTCATATCAAAGGATAGTGTTCCACCTTTCACTAATTCTTGGTGGCTCAACCAATTCTTAGTGTAGGATTTTCCATTAACTTTTAAGTCATTGACATAGAAATTCTGTGCACTAGCTTGATTTCCGAGGATTTCTACTGTTTTACCATTTTCCAGTTTTAATGTTGTTTTTGCGAAAAGTGGTGCTCCCAATACGTATTCATCGGTAGCAGGACAAACCGGATAAAATCCAAGTGAAGAGAAAACATACCAAGCCGAAGTTTGACCATTATCTTCGTCTCCACAATAACCATCAGGAGTAGCTTGATACATACGATCTAAGACCTGACGAACCCAATATTGTGTTTTCCAAGGTTGAGCACTATAATTATACAAGTAGATCATGTGTTGGATGGGTTGATTACCATGCGCATACTGTCCCATATTCGCGATCTGCATTTCACGAATTTCATGGATAGTACCCCCATAATAACTATCATCGAAAGCTGGTGGCTGTGTAAATACACTATCTAACATCGTATTAAATTGTTTATTACCCCCCATCAAACCGATTAATCCTTCTATATCGTGAAAAACACTCCACGAATAATGCCAGCTATTGCCTTCGGTAAATGCATCACCCCATTTCAATGGATTGAATGGGCTCTGAAATTTGCCATCTTTATTCTTTCCGCGCATTAAGTTTGTTGAAGAATCAAATAGATGACGATAATTTTGTGCTCTTTTTGCGTAAAGTTCAATATCTGCTTTCGGTTTTTTTAATGCTTTGGCTAATTGATAAATTGTAAAATCATCATACGCATACTCCAGTGTACGTGCTGCGTTTTCATTGATTCCTACATCATAGGGCACATAACCTAATTTGTTATAGTACTCAACTCCTTTACGGCCTACTGCAGTCATTGGTCCCTCATTGTTAGCCCCATGCTTCAAAGCCTCATAAAGTGTATTGATATCATATCCTCTCAATCCTTTAATATAGGCATCAGCCACTACAGAAGCAGAGTTATTACCGACCATGATATCTGCAAAACCCGGACTACTCCACTCTGGAAGAAATCCACCTTCTAAATATGCGTTTTTCAATCCTTCTTGCATTTCAACATTGATGGATGGATACATGAGATTCAGGAATGGATATAGCGCTCTGAACGTATCCCAAAAACCTGTACCACCATATAAATATCCTGGTAATATTTTTCCATTATAAGGACTGTAATGTACCTTTTCTCCAGAGGCATTGATTTCATATAATTTATTTGGAAAGAATAACGTACGGTATAAGGTCGAATAGAAAGTACGCATCTGATCGATATTATCACCTTCTACAGCTAATCGACCTAGCTTTTCATTCCAGATCGCTCTTCCATCAGCCTTTACTTGATCAAAAGTACGGTTACCTAATTCATTGAGATTGAGCAGTGCCTGCTCTGCACTGATAAATGAAGAAGCTACACGAACTTGAACAGGTTTAGATTTATCTTTTACTTTAAAGCCTAAAATTGCTCCGGTCTGATCTGCAGTGGATTTTAATTTACCTTTAAAACGTTCCTTACCTTCCCAAGTTGAGTAATTGTCAAAAGGTTGATCAAATATTAAGACAAAATAATTCTTAAAATTTGTCAATTTTCCACGAGAGTATCGTGTAGAATAACCGATAACCATATTCTTTTCAGGAATAATCTGTACTTCAGATCCCTTATCGAATGCATCAAGGACAACAAATGCTGAATCTGTCTTATTAAAAGAAAATTTAAAATAAGCGGCACGCTCTGTCGGTGTTAATTCTGCAGTTACATCATGATCCGCTAAATACACGGAATAATAGTAAGGAGTTGCTTTTTCAGCTTTATGTGAAAACCAACTGGCTCTTTCTTCTTGATCAAAAGCGGCTTTACCGGTTACTGGCATTAAAGAAAACTGTCCGTAGTCATTCATCCATGGAGACGGCTGATGCGTCTGCTTCAATCCTCTTATTTTATCTGCGGCATAGGTATATTGCCAGCCATCGCCATTTTTCCCGGTCTGAGGAGTCCACATGTTCATACCCCATGGTAATCCGATTGCAGGATATGTATTTCCGTTTGACAGCGAAGGTTTTGAATCTGTTCCCATAAGCGGGTTGACCAAATCAACAGGATCAACAGCTTTGCCATTTAATTTCTGGGCAGAAACAGTATTCGTACAAAATAAGGATAGGCTTAAACTCCATGCTATCCCCCATTTTAGGGTTTTAAAAATCATATGTGGTAAGTTAAATTGACATAAATTGGGTATTTCAACATCATAGCGAAGAAATAATTGATTTAACGAGATTAAAGATAAAACCTTTTAGCAATAAATAAAAATAAAATTAACAGCAATTCGCAATTCCTATCTTCTTTATTACAAAGGAGGTATAACAAAAAATAGAAATGTCATCTGAAAGTCTTTTTTACTCACCTTTGGGAAATTATCACATATTTAGCCTATCCTTGTATCAATATAATTTTTAAATAAAATGAATAAAGGAACTGTAAAGTTTTTCAATGAAACTAAAGGATTTGGTTTTATTACCCCTGAAAATGGTGGAGACGATGTATTTGTACACATTTCAGGCTTAAAAGACCAAGTTAGAGAAGGCGATAGCGTTATCTACGAAATTGAAAACGGAAAAAAAGGCTTAAATGCTGTTAATGTAAGAATAAACTAATTACTATTATATTTTCTTGCAAAAGCAGCTTCCTCACAGGAAGCTGCTTTTTTTTTTTGTTACAAACAGCAAAAACTCAAATCCAGATATACGATCTTTTAACTCTAGCATAAAAGATTCTTTAACGGTTCTTTTCAACCGTTAAAAAAATGATAACATAAATATGCTCAAGAACACTTAAATACTTGAGCATAACTACACGATATAAAATATATTTTCCTTTACAGATTTTCTTATTTCAATTCGGACAATCTTGTCAAACCTTCCAAATAATAATAATCTGCATAAGCCAGTGGCACATCAATCTCCGAGTTGTGAGGAATACTTCCAACACTATGTTTTAATAAAAAGCCTCCATTTGTCCCATAGTCAGCAAAATAAGCTGGTCCAGATAATGTTTTTAGAGTTGACTTAGCAAAGTCTAAATAAGAGCTACTCTCTTTCCCTGTAGTAAAAGTAGATAGATCCACCAATGCTGATGCAACAACCGCCGCCGCCGAAGCATCTCTCGGTATATAATCAAGCTTCAAGTAGGCAAAGTCAAGATCTGACTTATACCCTTCCTGCTGTGCATTAAAATCCCAGTAAGGAATCTTATCCTTAGGTAAATTCTTATGATTCATATAAAAACTTGCAGCAGCTTTAGCTGTCTCCAGAAACTCTTTCTTTTTGGTTTCTTTATACATCATCGTAAAACCATAGATTGCCCATGCCTGGCCTCTCGCCCAAGTCGAATTATCAGCATAGCCTTGATTTGTTTGTCTATGGATGGCTTTTCCATTTTCATCATAATCCACAACATGGTAGGTACTGTGATCCGGACGGAAATGATTCTGCATTGTTTTGGTTGCATGGCTGATCGCGACATTTCTAAATTTAGGATCTCCTGTAATATTCGAAACATAACACAACATCTCCAAATTCAGCATATTATCAATAATAACAGGATACTGCCAAGTTGTTTTGCCATCCCATGACTTCTTTTTATTCCACGATTTAATCAATCCTACTTTTGGATTATAACGTTTTAAAGCCGTATTAGCTGCGTGAATGATAATATCTTTATAAGCTTCTACCTTTTTTGGATCTTTGAGATATTTGATCGCATTACCATAAGAACAGTACATCACAAAACCAATATCATGGTGCTGGTCAAGGTTTTTCGCTTTCTCTAAAGCCTCGGTCCACTTTATCGCCTCGTTCTTTATTTCTTCGTCACCTGTTTTGTTGTATATATACCAAAGCGATCCAGGGAAAAAACCTCCTGTCCAATCCCACTCACTCGTCACGACCAACTCTCCTTTCTTATTTATTGTTCTTGGAAAATTTCTCAATTTATCAGCTTCCTTTGCTAAATATGTATATTGCTTTTCCGAAGCTTCAAAACTTTTCTTGATAAATGGCAATTTAATAGGTATAAAACTTAGTGTTAAACCTGCCACTGTAAGCCCCAATAAAGGAATCAACATTTTTCTTTTCATAAGAATCTTCATAATATAAATAGTAAACACATAAAATCTCTTTATTAAATAGCATCTCAATATAATCTGTGCTATCTATTTTTGAGAATAACACAAAGGATACTAGTCATTCAAAATTATTTGACGGTAAATATATAAGTACCTTTCTCTTTTATTTTTTTCGCTTTCAATGATAATCTAAAGATAGCATCACCCCAGACCTGACTTAGTCTGATATCAGACTGAGGAATAGCTTCAACTTCAGCATCAAATTCAGCAACATTATATTCTAGATGATATTTCCCTCCGTTCAACGCAATCTTTCCGCCAGAAATAACAGGTTTTCCTGCCAATAAAAAATGAATTACATTAGATACTGTAGGTGTTTTAAGATCAAATTTATCTATTATTTCCAGCACACCTTTTTTTAATTGATAACTACGATTCCATGAATTGATCGCGGCCTGACTTGAATAAGCTCCTGCAATATTCAGTTTAAACAACTTTTTCTTCGGATCAAATGATACATCTTGCGCCTTATATGAAGCTCCGAATACTTGATCATGACCATTAATCTGTGGCAGGTTGTGATAACCACTTTGCATGGACCAGATGTCGTAACGTTCACTGCTAAAGGTCTTTTTATTATATGTACCAACACCGGCATCGATAAAAATAGGTTTTTCAGCACGATATAGAATAAATGTTCCGATGTCATTATGATTATGACTTTCATTATTATAACCGCCTTTTGCAGCAAAAAATAAATCCTCATCTTTCATGTATAAGAATTCTGTTTGCGGATACCACTTGTAGCTATTTGTTGGAAGTTTTCCCGACCCATTTTTAATTTCGTTCAAACTCAATAGATCTTCGAGACTTCTGAAGATATCACGATTTGATTTAAAAGAAAGTTTTCTTTTGTTTTGCAGATAACGTGCAAAATCGATCATTTCTGTACTGTTGACAGCTTTTCCATAACGGTATATCAAATACGGGTCACCACCGCCCTTTGCAGAAGCATCGGCAAAATTTACAACCCAATTATCTCCGCCGATATATGACTGCGCAATATACTCTCCCATATTTCGAACCAAGGGTTGATTGAAAATATTAATTTTATTACCTGTTGCATCTGCCAAGATCTTGAGGTAATCGTAGAGCTTACCTGCCGCATGTCCCCAATAAGAAGGCCCTTCTTCACAAGCTCCATCTGCTTTGACATAGTTCATAAACATATCGACAGATTGCATCGTTTTATATATACCGGCGCGCTGTTTCTCGACATCATCTTCGATGAGTAATAAACAGGTCAGTACATTAAAATTACACCAAGGATTCCAATTATTGACCATCTGATTCGGTTTGCCCGCAAGTGCCTGCCACCACATATCATTACGTTCTAGGTAGGGTGTAATAACCCGATCTTGAATTGATTTTTTCAGACGCTTACTAATCTCTGGATTAATCTTATCCATTTCAGGCTGCAGGTAATAGTATATCCAAGAAAGCATCGATCCCATATCGCCTGCTACTAGATCTATGACATGCGTACCTTCTTGTGGTAGCGTACGTTTTGAAGATTGAAAAGCGGGCAGATGTGCAGATAATGACCAAGTACTCATCTCGGTAAAATACCAGATGCCATTGATAATCTGATCTAAGTAACGTCCTTTTCCTTCAGCCAATTCGGCTAAAAACAAGTTGCTCAATGCGATCGCATTTTCATTCATCGGCTTCTCCATGATCACACGTGACCCTGTACGCTCATAGGCCAGATAATCTGAGGCTTTCACAACCTGCCATTGATAATCTAGATCACTATTTCCATTATTTAATAAAGTACCAACTACTGTTTTCGTCAACTCAGACCAAGCTGCTCGATCCTGATACTCTGGGAAGGGAACCCATTGCTTAGTCGGAAGCAGATCGCGTTGGAGATCTGCCGGATTAAATTTTCCGCTTAATAAATTTAGTTCATCTGCCTTTACCATTGCAAAAAAACAAATTTGTAAAAGCAATAAGCACATCAATAACTTTTTCATAAGATCTATGTGATATAAATTTGGAAATAACCGTATTCATGTATTTACTCAAAATAACTCCTCTAGTGGTTGGCCACCAGCATTAAAATACTGTATTCACTTTTCTTGATAAAAAAGAGTCATCATAGCTATTGATGCCAAATTTGAAATTAAAAAGTGTATTATCATAACAAGAAGATTTAAACGGAATATTCTACATTAACTATAATTTGAAACAATATTAAAGATATCCTTGAGTGGGATTTAACTACTTTTATAATTTCTAAGATAAGGTATTTCAACATTAAAAATTTTAAAATCATCGCAATCGATTTCGAAAAAAGAGGCAATTAATGATCATTGATTAACATTATGAAAGGAAAACTCATTTTTGATGTGACGTGGTAATATGTAAAAAAAAGACCAAGCTTCATAATGAAACTTGGTCTTTTCTATTATCGATTATTATCTTTTTGATTTGAAAAGAATCACTGATGTAATAAATATTTTTTGATTAATTCAACTGTAATGATGCTGGTCCAAATTCTTCAAAATAAATGGCTGACTTCTCGACTCCATGTTCCAATAAAAAATGATAATGTTTTGAAATGAAGGGAGCCGGACCACAAATAAAATATTCTGCTTCCGGTTGCAATACCACATTTTTTATTTGCGTAAGCTCTACCCAGCCTTTATACTCAAATGCTGCTGTTTCCTCAATATGATCATAAAAGATATGGCGATCGATCTTATTATCCCTAGCGATTTCTGCAAGCCTATCCTTGAATGCATGCACCGACTCATTTCTACAACCGTGTATCCAGGTAATTGGAATAGGTGATTCTACTTTATCTTTTACCAATTCTTCAAGCATCGCCATCAAAGGAGTTTGTCCGACGCCGCCACTTATAAATACTTTTGGATTTTGATTTTCTAGTTGGAGGACAAATGTTCCCGCCGGTGCAGATAAATCGACCAGGTCACCTATTTCCACATGATTGTGCAGATGGTTACTGATCATTCCATCAGGATGTTTAGTTCCGGTTTCTCGTTTCACAGAAATACGGTAATATTTTCCATTTGGGGCACATGAAATACTATATTGTCGCGGTTGCAAAAGATCCAATTCTGGCAAAAATAAACGTAGGCTGATATACTGACCTGGCAGAAAATCAGCCACTGGTCCGCGATCACTGGGATAAAGATAAAATGAGGTAATCTCTTCCGATTCTTTAATTTTTTGCTTTACAACAAAAGGTCTCCAACCAGACCAGCCTCCGACTTTGGCTGTTTGCTTGCTATAGAGTGACTGCTCGTGACCAGACATCAGAGAAGCAAGTTGCCCATAAGCCAGAGTCCAAGCCTCTAACAGTTCCACTGAAGCAGCATCGCCTAGAACCTCAGCAATGGATGCAATTAAGTGATTGCCCACAATCACGTAATGTTCCGGACGGATAGATAAACTGGTATGCTTATGACCGATACCATTGACAACAGGCATCAATACACCTGGGTTTTCGATATGTTCTGCGTACGCCAGTACGGCCATTGCTAGCGCTGTCTGCTGTTTATTATTATGCTGGTTGCCCATGTTGAACACATGTTTCAATTCAGGGTTATGCTCGAACATACGTTTATAAAAATGTGTTGTCAATAACACACCATGCTCTTTTAAAATTGGCACAGTAGCCTTTACTAATTGTTTTTGATCTGCTGTCATGTTATATCAATGAAAATAAAAGATAATTACATCTTTTATTGTTGTAAAAAAATGCTTTATGAAACAAAGTCCTAGAAACGTGGCTAATTGCTATATTTGATCATTTTTATATGATTAACTTAAAATAAATAAACTCATCTCTACGTCTCACAAAGATAAAAACAATAAAAGACTTTATCATCTTTTATTAAAAAAATATGATACAAGCTCGAAATATAGCCACTACTTTGCTATTTCAGGATATGTATAGACATTGTAAGGGTTTATCTTTTTTGCTACGGCATAAGCGATCAATACTGCAATTGCCATTGGAAATAGTAAGATATATGCACCCGGAGCCATACTGCAGATCAAGAACAAGGCAGTGAAACGACCATGAATAGCAGCTGCTAAAGTCGAAGCGGCACCTACCAAGGCAAAATTTAAAATCAACAAATCTAAACCAAAAATCATATTGCAAAACAATGCCACTGCCATACCCAAAAAAGCCCCAGCAACAATACTTGGCGCAAATACTCCACCATCACCACCGGCGCCCAAAGTAAGGGATGCGACCAAGGGTTTCAATATGACCAGAATCAGTAATGATATCGGAATCATCACAGCTCCCTGTGATGCTGTCGACAATTTGATCATTTGCTGAAGACCGTGATAGCTATCTCCGTACAAGGCTGGAAAGAACAAAATAAAACTTCCAACGGTAATTGCACCAATATTTACTCTCAAAAAATTACTATTTATTCGAGCAAAAAGTTTTTTAGAAGTCAAGACCAGCTTCATAAAATAATTAGCCAATACTGCTCCTAATACAGCTACCAACATCATATACGGCAGTCCATACCAATGCCACTGCTCAACAGGAAAGGATAATAATGGTTCTTTCTCAAAATAATAAATTCCTATAGAAGAAACACTTCCAGCTATAGTACAACTGAACAAAACAGTTTTCTTCAATCCTCGAGCGATCACTTCAATGGCAAAAAACCAACCTCCTAAAACAGTCCCAAACAACACGGCGACACCCGCTGTCACGCCTGCACAGATGAGCTCGCGCTTATATTTCATCGGTGCCCAGCCTCCTTTACTCATCTGGTTGCCCAATGTAGCAGTAGCCACTACCGTAGAAACCTCTATACCTGTAGATCCTCCAAAAATAACCGTAAGAAAACCGTTTATATAATGTGATGGAATTTTATATAATGGAAGATGATCCTGACGTGTATCCAGTGAACGGTAAATTTCACGAATGCCCTTATTTTTTTTATTTTGAAATACGTATTTCCGTAAAAAATAGATGATGGTAATACCTATGGATGGAAAAATGATATAGAGATAATGATTTATTTGCGACACATGCTCAAACAGATAATCTTGCCAATGGGTAGTGAGGTGTTTAAGTGTATACGCCAAAAGTCCAGATAGCACAGCGACAATAATACTGCCTATCATGAGCTTAAAATAACTGTACAGTTTTATTTTATCTTTCATGATCGATTTCCTATTCTGGCGCAAAGCTACCATAAAAAAATCCAGTAATTCAAGTGTTTGCACGAAAAACTGTGCAATACCTAAGCTACTACTATTGTTAATCCATGAATATAAAACTGTACATACAAACAGAAAATCAAACAGCAGCTCAGTAACATATAAAATGTTAACTCAAATACTGAACTATTTAAATCAGTATATTTTTCAGTTATTCCTCGAATATTTAACAAAAATTATCCCTTGAAAGAGAAAAAAAATCACTGTAACAATTAAATTTATGTAGATTTGTAGCTACAAGCCATTGGACAATGAATATATCATTTTTACAATAAATGATAACAGAAAAGAACTCGAATAAATAGGAACAAATCAGTTTTTAATATTTTTTATTCCTTTTTACCTATTTATTAGACCAACGGCGGAATTAGCTGTAAGCCGTATTACTTTATAAATCATATTTTATTATCATGAATATCTTGGCACGATTTTTACTTCATGATGGGAAATTTGAATAGGGTATTACTGACAACTAAAACCAACAATTTTTAAAATTAGGTAGTTGTTTCAACATCTATCTTATGTCAAAGTATATTGTAATAAAATCACCTACTATTTGAAACATGTTTCATGATTAACCTTACGCTGCTAAAGAGAAAATTTCGAAAAGACAATCCAAGATGGGTTATTCTTTTAATTGATTTGTTTATCGTATTTGTCTGTTATGCTATTTCTAATTTCATTTTTAACAGCATACATGAACAATATTCGACAGCCATGATGCTGAAGAAAAGTATTCTTATTTTACTGGTATATAGCTTTGCTTTTTCGATAATGGGGACCTACAAAGGCATTATTCGTCAAACTGGTATTCAAGATGCTATAAAGATATTTAAAACGGTGTGGTTGGCCTTTATGTTGTTAGCAATACCAACGATTGCTATTCGTTACTATATTCCAAAAGGAACAATTGCTGGCGATTTCTTACGTCTCTCTTACATCATACTTTTTATGCACAGCTTTTTCACGATGGTGATGCTAGTTGCGGCTCGTGTGACTTACCGGAGTATTTATGACATGCTTTTTCTTCCCAATCGGAAAAATCGGAATGTATTAATTTTTGGAGCTTCCAGACCAGGATTAGTAGCTTACTCACTTTTACGTGAAGACCGCCGTATCAAAAATCATGTTGTTGCGTTTGTCGAAGATAAAGTTTCACGTGTAGGTAAACGTATTACGGGATTACGTATACTCTATCTAGAAAAAATAGATCAAGCTTTCATTGACCAATTCAATATCTCAGAGGTTATTATTGCAGTGGAAAATAATGATCCCGAAAGGTTAGTACAAGTAACAGACCATTTTCAACAACTGAATCTTGAACTAAAGATCATGCCCAATTCACGGGTTATGTTAAATTCTGGTGCTAAACGTGAGATTCGTCCACTAAAGATTGAGGATTTATTAGGAAGAAAAGCGATTAAGATTGAAAATCCGGGAATTGATGCAGAATTGGACAATAAAGTAATTTTGATAACTGGTGCTGCTGGTTCGATCGGAGGAGAATTATCCCGTCAGATTTCACAACGCAATTACCGTCACCTTATTTTACTAGATCAAGCCGAATCACCACTTTACGATCTTCAACAATCGCTAAAAGCTTCTCATCCCGATCGCGTTAAATGTATTGTTGGTGACGTTCGTGATAAGTTATTTTTGGAACGTATCTTTAAACGTTACCGCCCACAGATGATTTTTCACGCGGCGGCGTATAAACATGTTCCTTTAATGGAACAAAACCCATATGAAGCTATCTGGACTAATTTAATTGGCAGTAAAAATATGGCAGATTTGGCTGTTGCATATGGTATCCATAAGTTTGTTATGGTATCTACAGATAAAGCTGTCAATCCAACTAATGTCATGGGAGCAACAAAGCGGGCGGCTGAGATTTATGTCAACAGCTGTAGCGCATTAGGAAAAACCAATTTCATTGTTACACGATTTGGGAATGTATTAGGATCAAATGGCTCCGTTATCCCATTGTTTGAAAAACAAATGGAACAGGGAGGCCCATTAACACTGACACATGAAGACATCACACGATATTTTATGACGATACCAGAAGCTTGCCTACTAGTTCAAGAAGCTGGTGTTATGGGCAATGGTGGAGAAATCTTTGTTTTTGATATGGGTAAATCTGTCAAAATTATAGATTTGGCCAAGCGCATGATCAAGCTGAAAGGTTACCGTTATCCTGAAGATATTGATATCAAGATCGTAGGGCTAAGACCAGGCGAGAAAATATTTGAGGAATTATTAGCGAATGATGAGAATACACAAAAAACGCATCATCCTAAAATTATGATCGCTCAAGTAAATCGAGAAGACATAGCTGAAAAATGTCATCTAATTGAGCAGTTGAGCCGTGACATTACTTCGTTTGACAAAAGTGATATCAATGACATGCAACTGGTGCTACAGCTCAAGAAAATTGTTCCAGAATTTAAGTCACAGAATTCGATATTTAAAGATTTGGACGAACATCTTGAAGAAAAAGTTATTTTAAACACTTAATATGCGATAAATTAAATATCGTTACAAAACAATAAATAACCCGCTTTACTAAATATAAGCGGGTTATTTTTTTTGAGTTTTATATCTGTGAATAAAAGATGAACAGTCGTTGTCTTAACCTCCTGTTTGTTTCACAATGAAATTACCCATCTCTAAAGGCTCTCTTCAAATATTTTAATACAATTATTTCTCATACAATTCCAATTATTCTTTCGTAATTTGCCATCGAATTCTTCATCGAGTTGCTATTTATAAAAAATAAATTCATTCGATTCAAGTATTTCGGATGAGAATCCGGTAGTCAAATTTATATGTATTCAAAGAGTTAAATATAATGAGGCATAATTTAGCAATACTGATTTCCTTTTTCATATAATCCAGTCTGCAAATAGAATAAGAATAAAGATGAAAGACAAAAAAATATATATAGCAGGTCATCGTGGTATGGTTGGTTCAGCAGTCCAAAGAAATTTAGAGAACTTAGGTTATCATAATTTCATTTTACGAAGTTCTGCTGAATTGGATTTAAGAAACCAGTCCGAAGTACAGGAATTTTTCAGAAATGAAAAGCCAGCCATTGTAATTGATGCTGCGGCAAAGGTAGGTGGTATATTAGCCAATAACAATTATCCTTATCAGTTTTTGATGGATAATATGCAAATTCAAAACAACCTGATAAACGAGTCATTACAAAACGATGTTGAAAAGTTTATTTTCCTAGGTTCTTCTTGTATTTATCCCAAATTTGCACCTCAGCCTTTACAAGAATCCAGTTTATTGACGGATAGTCTAGAGCCAACAAACGAATGGTATGCCTTGGCAAAGATTGCGGGGGTAAAAGCATGTCAAGCGATACGTAATCAATTTGGAAAAGACTATGTTAGCCTTATGCCTACAAATTTATATGGCACACATGACAATTTTGATCTCAAAAGTTCACATGTCCTGCCTGCGATGATTCGAAAATTTCACGAAGCGAAATTAGAAGGACATACCACAGTCAACTTATGGGGATCTGGAAGTCCGATGCGCGAATTTTTATTTGTGGATGATTTGGCGCGAGCTGTTGCATTTGCGTTAGAAAATAAGCTTCCCGAGTACCTATATAATGTCGGTACAGGAGTAGATCTTAGTATCAAAGATTTAGCGACTCTCATTCAATCTGTTGTCGGTCACCAAGGAGAAATTAACTGGGACAGCAGTAAACCCGATGGAACTCCACGCAAACTTATGGATGTAAGTAAGATGCATGAATTGGGATGGAAACATCAAATTGAATTAAAGGATGGTATCCAGACTACCTATCAATGGTTTCTAGAAAATCAGGATAACTACAAAGAAGTAAAATTATAAGTATTCAATACTACTTAAATTAAGCATATAATTAAGATGAAAATTGCATTAATCACTGGTGTAACCGGACAGGATGGCTCATATTTAGCAGAACTATTATTAGAAAAAGGCTATATGGTACATGGTATCAAACGTAGAGCATCCTCTTTCAACACACAGCGTATTGACCATATTTATATGGACCAGCATGAAAACCATGTCAATTTTAAGTTGCATTATGGAGATTTGACCGATTCAACTAATATCATCCGTATCATTCAAGAAGTACAACCTGATGAAATTTACAATCTGGGAGCCATGTCACATGTTAAGGTATCTTTTGATTCACCAGAATATGTAGCGAATGTCGACGGTATTGGAACATTACGTATTCTTGAGGCTGTACGCATCTTAGGTCTAGAGAAAAAAACACGGATTTATCAAGCATCTACTTCCGAATTATACGGTTTGGTTCAAGAAGTTCCTCAGAAAGAAACTACTCCATTTTATCCGAGATCACCTTATGGAGTAGCAAAGATCTATGGTTTTTGGATTACGAAAAACTATCGTGAAGCATATAAGATGTATGCTTGCAATGGTATTCTTTTCAACCATGAATCGCCACGAAGAGGTGAAACTTTTGTCACTCGTAAGATTACGATGGCTACAGCTGCCATTGCACACGGCAAACAAGAATGCTTATATTTAGGTAATCTCAATGCACAGCGCGATTGGGGGCATGCAAAAGACTATGTGGAAGCCATGTGGCTTATCTTGCAACAAGATGTAGCCGAAGATTTTGTCATCGCAACAGGGGTAACCACTTCTGTTCGTGAGTTTGTACGTATGGCATTTGCTGAAATAGGTATAGAACTCGAATTTGAAGGTAGTGAAGCTTCAGAAGTTGCAAAAGTAAAAGCCTGTAATCACCCCGATTATCAATTAGAAATCGGTAAAGTTGTTGTAAAAGTAGATCCTCAATATTACAGACCGACTGAAGTCGATTTATTGGTAGGTGATCCGACTAAATCAAACACACAATTAGGATGGAAACCGAAATACGATCTTGCAGGTTTAGTAAAAGAAATGATGGAATGTGATGTTGCTTTAGTCAAAAGAGATTTCTTACTGGCCAATCCTTCACAGGTTAAATAGATACGACCTCTTATAACGTTTAAAATAAAATAGCACTAATAAAAAAACACTACATGAGAAACTGTATGACATATGATATCGTCATCCTATTATTTCCATGAAAGGTGAAAGGTTTTACTCTTTTAAGAATTTAAATAGGTATCACTAAAACAAAAAAGCACGGAATTAAATCCCGTGCTTTTTCAATATTACCAGTTAGGGTTCTGTTCTAACTTTTCATTTCTAGCGATTTCAGAAGTTGGCAATGGCCATAAATAATCCTTTTTTTCATCAAACCTTCTCAACGATGCATCTTGAAGTATGATATAATTTTTATCGTTAACCTTCGTTGTCGATGCATCCCATTTCTGACCAGAGTCGGTTAAGTACTCACTAAATAGATAACTTCCATAAAGTGTTTTTGGCAATTCGAACTCAGCAGTCTTCCAACGTATCAAATCCCAATAAGCTAAACCTTCAAAAGACAGTTCCACTTTACGCTCACGCCGTATTTCCGTTAGCATATTTAAGCCGTTGGCATTGACAAAAGCATTCGTCAACTTAGCCATACTTACAAAATTAGGATTAGTATCCGTCCCTATATTAATCTGTGGCAATCTATCTCTTAGCGCATTGATCGTCTGGTCTAAAACAATGTCAGATATAGCTCCATTCAATTCATACACCGCTTCAGCATAATTTAACAAAACCTCAGCATAGCGTATAAAAGGTCTATCTATATAAGATGCCTGCAAATTCCAGAAATTCTTATTCGCGTATTTACGTATACCATAACCACTTCTTTGTTGTGTGGGATGTGGAATTGTGTAATCACTGCTCGATATAAACTCATCTCCACGTTTGAATAAGGTAAAGCTCATGCGCGGATCTTTCTTATTAAAGTACTGAGCATGTGTCATCGTTTTATTCGGTGCTTGGTATAACGGTGATTTATCAATAGGCAGTCCATCTGCCATTAAATAGTTATCTACAAAGTTTTGTGTGGGTACGATTGTCCCTCCTTCGTAGTAACGCTGCACAGCAGTTGATACAATGGCATTTTCACGGCTTACCCCATATACTTTTGCAACGATATTTTCTTTATTAGCACGGCCATCACCGGCTTCCTGAAAAAGATTAAAGTAAGCATTATTCAGCACTTCGCCTTTTGTACCAATACTTTTTTGCGTAAACAAACTATGAACATTTGAGCTGATCACTGCTTCTGCTGCATCTTTAGCCATCGTAAGGTGTTTGGTTGCATCTCCGTAATGATGATATTTCTCACGAGTACCTTCAAATAGTGCAATACGAGATTTCAACGCCAAGGCTCCTGTTTTAGATATTCGTCCATATTCTTTCGCCGCATTTATTTCATCTGCAGTCCGTAAAACAGAAGTTGCATAATCCAGATCATCAAAAATTAATTTGAGTACTTCATCACGACTTGCTCTTGGTAAATATACATCAGGGTCATCAACCCCCATTGTCTTAGTGATTAACGGTACACCACCAAAACGTTTAAACATTTCGAAATAATAAAGTGCTCTAAAGAAACGAGCCTCTCCAACATACCAGCCTACCTGTGTTGCATTCCCTCCTTTGTCCAGTACCTGCTGGGATTTTTCGATAAGTTGATTAGCCTGAAATATTTTGTAATAATCATAATCATCACTTTCCGCTGGTTTTACGCGGGAACCATCACTGATTTTATCCCCATTATTGTTGGGATAAGCATCTGTAGACCAGTTATCCATCGATACGTCCTTTAATGTTAAACCAGGGAGCGTACTATAAAAATAGTTCGCTGCCATACGCAGATCGCTCACTGTATTCCAGAAGTTAACATCACTTACAGTTGTTTCGGGAACTTCATGTATATCACAGGAAACAACAGAACCGAATGATAGAGAAGTTAATAGTAAATATATAAATCTTTTATTCATGATGATAATCAATTAAAAATCAATGTTTAAACCAAATGAGAACGAAGTCGTAAAGGGATAAGGATTAGAGATCGTACGTGTTGGTTCATTCTTATCTGTCGTTTTCATTTCAGGATCAATACTTCCCTTAAAAACACCCATCTTAGAGAATGTCAATAAATCTTCACCTGATGCATATATGCGAACTCTAGAAAAGGGTAATCTAGGTAACTTTTCTTTGGTTAAGGTATAGCCTAGCTGAATATTTTTTAGTCGAGCATAAGCACCATTCAAAAACCATTTATCAGAACTCTGAAAATTATGATCCCCACTTAAATATGGTCTTGGAAAAGCAGCATCCCTATTATCAGGAGTCCAATAATCGGTTTGGAAACTCACCGGTAAATAATACGAATACAATAAAGGTTGGATCAATTCATTGCTTGGCTTAAACTTACGTTTTGCAATTCCTTGAATAAAGAAGCTAAAATCAAAATTCTTGTAGCCCATATTAACATTAAAACCAAACTGGTAACGTGGGTTGATATCTCCTAGATATACCAGATCACCGGTATTGCTAAGTTTACCATCACCTATACCAATCTTCTTATCATCATCAATATCTTTGTATCGTACATCGCCAATTCCAGGAACTCCTGTTTTATTGATAAAATCTTTATAACTTGGAGCCAGTGCAACTTCTGCCTCATTTTGAAAATAACCGTCCGTTAGGTATCCCCATATTGAATTCAACGCATACCCTTCTACTCTTTCATTTACCCCACCGTTTATGATATCATTTGCACCACCATATTTAACTAATTTATTCTGATTGTCTGCTAAATTAAAAGCCACACCGTATGTAAAGTCTTGACCTACTTTATCATTATAACTTATTGCGGCTTCCCATCCCCAGGTTTTCAACTTTCCGTCATTGGATTTTGGCACTCTAATACCTAAGGTTTCAGGTAAACTGACCTCCACCAACATGTTATTGTTAAATTTATTATAATAATCAAACGATCCTTTCAATTTTCTGTTCATTAAACTGAAATCCAAACCAAAGTTTTGAGTTTCTACAGTTTCCCAGGATAAACCAACAGCAGGTAATAAATCCTGATACAAATAGGTCTGTCTAACATCTCCTAGCACAACATCTGATTTACTTAACAACTGAGAGATAAAGTCATAATAGCCTATTCCCTGTTTTGAACCTACTTTACCCCAAGAGGCGCGTGGTTTCAATTCATCAAAAACTCCTGAAATACCATCAAACCAAGATTCCTTAGACATATTCCAACCAGCAGAAAACGAAGGAAAAACTTTCACACGATCACCGACAGATAGGCGGGAACTCTCGTCACTCCGTACAGTAGCTTCAAAAAGATATTTTTCTTTGTAATTGTAATTGAAGCGTCCAAAGTAGGATTGCATCTTTTCCCGCTCACCCAGTTGTAAATTTGATTTATTTAACGCATCTGTCGTAAAATTTAGACTTGGATTATCATTCACGTACAGATTTTTAGTTGTTGCATTTACCGTTTGATAATCATAAGTATACAACTGGTAGCCGCCCATCACATGAAAATTATGATCCGAAGATAGCTTAAAGTCATAGTCTATGATAGCTTGATAATTCTGTCTAATGGTTTTATAATCCGTTATTGAATAATTATTTGGATTATTTAATTGAGTCGCTGAAGTTGGTAAAGGACCAGAAAAATATGTAACCGTTCTTCTAAAATTTCTATTTTGTCTATTAATATCTTCACGGCTATACATCGCTTTCACTTCGAGTCCCTTCACAAAATTATTAACCGTTGCTGTCACATTATTGAAATATGTACTGCTGCGATCCCTGTTAAAACCACCATCTTTCAATAAAGCATAGCCAAATGCCGATGATGTACCACTGCGATAATAAGTACCATCTTCGTTGTAAAGTGGAAAACGCATTCGTGAAGAATACAACTGTCTTAATAAACCATTTCCACCTCCATCAATGCCATAGCCCCCGTCCTGCGGGTTATCTGTTGCTTGATCGATAAAGGAACTTCCCAGATCCAGCTTAAGATACGAATTGACACGCGCAGAAAGGTTAAGACGTGCATTCCACCGTTCAAAATGATCTTCTCCAACTTTGAACATTCCCTGTTGCGTCATATTACCTAAAGAAGCCATGTAGGTAATATTATCGCTACCACCGGAAAACTGCAGGTTATGATTATACAGGTTATAAGATTTACGCACGGTCTGGTCAATTATGCTTTCCCGATTATATGTTCTCCAAAGGTTGTTGGCCCCTAAAACAAAAGTAGGGCCATTAACAGCATAATCCAGATCTTCGGCATTATATTCAGGTGCATCACCCGCATTAATTTTACCAAGGTTAACATAGTTCATTTCATCGATCAACGATAATCTTTTAGGCATATTGGCCGGTTGTTGCCAAGCCATATTACTCATTAAAGAAATACGGTTTCTACCTTTCTGTCCTTTCTTTGTTGTAACTAATAATACTCCTCCTGCAGATTGAGCACCATAAATAGCAGTCGCGCCCCCATCTTTAAGCACACTAATATTCTCGATATCATTCGGATTCAATGCCGTAAAAGTTGCTTCCGAACTGATTACTCCATCAATTACAATTAAGGGGGAAACACTGCCATTTGCAGAAGTAGCTCCGCGCACCTGAATATCTAATCCTTGTGCTCCGGGTCGACCTGATTGTCTAGAGATTACAAGTCCCGGAGCGGCGCCTTGGAGCATATTGACTACTGTAGGTGCAGGTCGATCCTTTAATACTTTTGAATCGATCTGTGAAACTGCACTCGTTAGATTGGTTTTCTTTTGATTACCATACCCAACTACCACGACCTCTTCAAGAATATCTTCATTTGGTTTCAAAGTTACCATTGCGGCACTTGTTGCAGCAATTTCCTGACTGATATAACCGATCGAACTAAATACCAAAATGGGGTTGAGGGAACTTACTGCAAGAGTGTAGCTTCCATTGTTATCTGTTGAAGTGGAGCTTTTGCCTCCTTTTTCTCTCACTGTAACACCGCTGACACCCCTACCAGTTGCATCAACCACTTTACCAGAAATGTTATGTTGCACTATAGATTGAGTGTACACCAATACCTTCGGCGAAAGCATATTTGCACTTGCCAGATTAGGTAGCATGGTCAGCGAAAGTGGTGTTAAAAGTGCAAGATGAAAATATAATCTTGACCACTCCTTCTTATTTGAGTAATTGTTTTTAACCATATTCTATGTATTAGGTTTTTATTCGTGTAACATTTGGTTATAGTGAAACAAGTCTAAACAAAAAAAAACCACGTATACTATCGCTCAGACTAAGCAATCGATTGCACGGCATACGAAAACGATGTAGAAAAAAGATGTGTTAAAATATTTTGCAAGAACATGCAAAAATAAACACAGTATAATTTTGCATCATACTGCGATATAGGAAAATTAAAATGGTAAAAGCACTATACACATATGGTATATCATATCTCAGATAATCCCAGTAGAAAGTTATTTAGTAATCACAACATCTAAAAAGGACCATATATTCAGGTGCTGCTAAGATTTTAGAGTTAATCACCCCCGAAGAAACGAGATTTAGTAATAACTTAAATTTTAAAATTCAAGTAACTAAACCGCACTATATATGTTTTATGATTTGGGGCAAGGCTATTCTAAACCAATAGGTAAAGGCATCGGGCTCAGCAGCAATCTGTTGAAGCAGATCTAACCGATCGATCCACTTATAATTCATGACTTCATTGACATTAGGTACAGGTTCCCTATCCGTATATCCCACAAGTACGTGATCATATTCGTGTTCGATGAGATTATTTTCCACAGGGGTATGATAAATAAATGAAAACACTCTTTTCAGTTCACATTGTAATCCCATTTCAAACTGTAAGCGCTCTTTTGCGCTCTCCTCAATATCTTCATCTAATTGTGGATGCGAGCAACATGCATTCGTCCACAATCCGCCACCATGATATTTTTCATTCGCTCGTTGATGAATGAGCATCTGTCCTTTGGTGTTAAAAATGAAAATAGAAAATGCGCGATGCAAAATTCCTTTTTCATGCGCCTCCATTTTGTCCATTTCACCTACTACGTGATCCTGTTCATCTACCAATATTACTTTATTTCTTTTCATATTTTTTACAGACAATAAATTTACAATGCTTGCTTATATACTCTCAGTGCTCTTTTACGTGCTTCCTCGTGCGACACTATCGGTATATGAATATATTTTTCATAATCAGGATTCCAAGTTTTAATATAAGACAGATCAGCATCAAATTTTAAAGTTTGCGCTGTGGGATTAAAAATACGGAAATATGGCGCTGCATCACAACCACATCCAGCCACCCATTGCCAGTTACCATTATTGGCCGCCAGATCATAATCTAATAATTTTTGAGCGAAATATGCTTCACCCCAACGCCAGTCAATAAGAAGATGTTTACAAAGAAAACTAGCCGTAATCATTCGTACCCTATTATGCATAAATCCCGTTTCATTGAGTTGCCTCATGCCTGCATCGACAATCGGATAACCCGTTTTCCCGGAACACCAAAGCTGAAATTCAGCTTCATTATTTCGCCATATGATCGAATCATATTTTGGTTTAAAACTATGTGTGACTACGCGCGGATAGTGATACAGTATTTGCATAAAAAATTCCCTCCAGATCAATTCAGAAAGCCATGTCTCATTATATTTCAAAGCAAACGCTACACACGATCTGATTGAGATTGTGCCAAATCTCAGGGCAATACCTAAGCGTGTTGTATGATCTAATGCAGGAAAATCACGCTTTTTATCATAATCGCTTATAATCTCCAGTTCTAAATTAGGCTTTTCAAATATTATATCCGTTTTCTGAAAGCCCAATACCTCTAGCTCTGTAATTTTCAATGGATTAGTTTTATAAAAATGTTCTGCAGAAACTACTACAGAGGCATAATTCTGAGGAACCAATAGGCTTTTCCATTTTCTCGAATAGGGAGTGTATACACTGTAGGGGTTACCGTCATCTTTAACAATATCCGACTTTTCAAATATAACCTGGTCTTTGTAAGTATTAAATTGAATGTCTCGCTCTTTCAGGTACGATTTTATCAGCTTATCTCTTTTTATTGCCTGTGGTTCATAATCTCTATTACAGTATACACCTTGTACATCATAAATTTTAGTAATAATCTCAAAAATCTCAAGTGGTTTACCGTGATAAGTCTGCAACGTTGATCCATAATTATGCAAAGTACTATTTAGTGAATTCAAAGCTTGGTGAATATAATCCACTCGTCGATCTTTGTCAGTTTCCAACTTTTGAAGTATAGTCGTATCAAAAATAAATATAGGGAGCACAGGGTAACCCGATGCAACAGCCTGCTGTAACCCCACATTATCTTCTAAGCGCAGGTCACGTCTAAACCAAAATACAACAATCTGATCATTCATCTTTACTATTTTTAATCCTTAACACGTTAATTATTGCGTTTAATCATTTTTTTGAAACCGTTTAAAAAAATAGATGTTAAGCATAAACTGCGCATACCCATATACTGCGTCTTATATCGGAATGGTCAGCATACGAATATTGAGTATTTGATCCGAATTATAATTGACTATAGGAGAATCCAATCCAGTTCCGGTGAGCACACCATTCACCATAAAAAAGCCAGGCATTAAGCACAGATAAACAAAGGAACCTTTTCCAATCCAGTTCACTTTAGCTATATAGTGCAAATAAAGTATAGTTCCAGCAGTTATCGATGCCGTAACAAGTGGATATATTTTCTTGTAAAATACAATACCGGTCAATATGCATACCACTACAGTAATCCATACCAGTAAATTGTTGAATCGATTTGCCCAATTAAGATTAAAAAATTTGTCGAGACAGAAGTAGGTAAAAACACAGGAAAATGGTATACAAATAAAAAACAACCATTCTTCAATTGGCAAACCCAATAATCGTAAAGGCATGGTATAAGCTGTATTAAACCACCATACACCCATTTTAGTAAACTGTATATCCCATACAATGAAAGGAATTGAAACAATAATACTTGCTTTTAAAAATGCTCGAAAATATTTATTAAACTGTATTCGACGATCAAAAGAATAAATAAAACAAATGACAATGGTCAGAAAATTGATCAGTATATAGGTATATGTTTGCATTCTTAATTCTTTTTGAAATACATTTTAAAATATTTAACTGGAACCCAAAGAAATCCAAAACATTCGCCCCTCTCTCTTCCTAAATGTTTATGATGCTGCTTATGTGCTCGCCTGATGGCTAATAGATATGGGTTTTTGGTATTACTTAAAAAACTGATACGCTGATGAATAAAAATATCATGCACAAAAAAATAAGCCATTCCGTAGAGTGTAACCCCCAGACCGATATAAAAAAGGTAATTAAAACCTTCCTGACGCCCTAAATACATCAAGATGATAGCAGGTATCGCAAATATGATGAAGAAATAATCATTCTTTTCAAGATGTCCCTCTGTACTGTGATCATGGTGGTCTTTATGCAAAATCCATAAAAAGCCATGCATCACATATTTGTGAATCAACCAGGTTGCTCCTTCCATCAGAAAAAAAGTAGAAAACACAATTATTAGATTCATCATGACTGCTTTTCAGAGTTAAATATTTTTTCTAAGACTTGATAGCGATAGTTAAAAATGTGCTCCAATTTTTTGTGTATGATCAATCGATGCACAAGTCTACCAAAAAAACCGAAAGGCATTTCATATCGTACAATATCTTTCATTAAAATACCATGCTCATTAGGAATAAATTCATGAAAATGACTCCATTGTTTATAAGGCCCTTTTAATTGCTGATCAGTAAAGCTTAAATGATGTCTAACCTTTTTTATTTTCGTTCGCCATTTCATGGTAATTCCGAATAAAGGCGAAATCTTATAATCAATGATCATACCTTCGTATATCGGTACATCTGGAACTTCATTGACAATTATAAAATTCATATCATCCGGTGTAATTTTAGCCAGATTATGAGGCGAAGAAAAAAAGTTCCATGCCGTTTCCATATCACAATTCAATTGCTGCTCGCTTTGCAATAAATAGATCATATTAATGAGTTTTTAATTATTTACACTTCGTTTTATTAAGTTAGATTTATTGATGATTTCATATTTATATCCTCATTAAATACCAAATATGCGAAACGGTCTGGCTACCTCTATTTTATATTACAAATAACTACTCATCATTAAAGATAGTTTCTGACTATTTGGGATGCGAATACGTTCTTTTAACATACGCTGAGCTGGTACCTGTTTTATCTTTCTCAATAATAGCCAATAATACTTATATGCTAAAAAACTCCAAATTTGGAAGAACTAGGTAACTTTTCTATTCCTAATAACGCCTCCTTAAATTCATTTTCGATATCCAATTCAATTGCCGCTTTAATCGTATTGTTAAAAACGCTCATATCAACATCTGGAAAATATGTTCGGACCAAAAGGTGGTAATCATCTTTTATATCACGTAGAAAATTTATTTTTTTAAATGCCGATCCTAATTTCATCGCATATGGTCTCAATTTTTCATATGCTCCCTTGTTACCATCTACAAAAAGATGGAGACACATCAATCCTACAACTTCAGCAAAGCCTAAGATATACTCTTTATACACATCTTCGTCATATTCAACTTGATTTAGATCCATTTCCATACTCCTCAGGAACTGATTTACCAAACAGCGATCGATCCCATATAGGCGTAAAGTTTCTTGAAATGACTGCATGATCGGGTTTAGTTAAATACCTTCTTCCAAAGCGATCTTAAAATTTTGCCCCCTAAGTAAAATTATAGGTACCTACTTAATTATTCAACAAAGGATAGTTTTCAGCAACAGAAGTAAGTAAATCTGCAACGTCAATATTTTGATCATAGATTGGTTGATGAAATTTTTCCAATTTTTGCAATAAACGTATCAATTCCATTTTTTCCGGACGTGTCAAATCCCCCGTAACAATTTGACTTGCTTGCCGAATTTTATCCATTTGATTCTCGAGAACACGTAGTCCCTCATCTGTTATAGAAATGACTTTACTCCTTTTATCATCCTCCGAATCGACCTGACCTACCCATTTATTGTGAATCAACCTATTGATGATCTGCATACCAAAAGGTTTATCATGGATATTACGTTTTATAAGTTCCATTTTTATCATTGGCCCAAAAACTTTCAGGTTGATTAAATAAATAAAATCTTCCTGCGTAGAAAAATCTGATTCATGTATAGCCGCTTTAGAGTAATTCTTTGCAAACCTGTTCATCTGTACAATTAACGTATTGATGACACTCTCAGGATTTCGTCCGTTTTCCTTTCCCTCCCAGTCTGGCTCTGCATGAACTACACCTTTGTAATGATCAACTATAAATTGTTGAAAGCCTGCACTGTCTTCACTATACTTTCCACTTTCTTGCTTATTTTTTTCAAACTTTTCGAGTAGGTCAATTGTATCTCTTAATAAATTGTAATTCATGATTTGTCAATTCAATAAATAAATAGGCCAAAACTACTCTATTTACATTTTATAAATGTACATTTTTAAAATATAAATCTAAAATATAGTTCATTATTATTCTAAATATTTTCATAAAAATGTTGAAAATATCAGACAATAGGTTCTAGATATATCCCTAGCATGTGGCTTTTAAGGAATAATTCAAAAATTAATTTCGATTGTAATACCCATAATAAAAGAAAAGCTGTAAACATACCTTTGCAATAGATTTACAGCTTTTATTTCATTTATAAACGTCCAATTATTTATCGGCTATGATGATCCAAATTTAAAGGACCACAGATAAAATATAAACTTTACCTGTAGAGAACCAGATTAAAATTATACAACCAGTTAGCGATCTGATTCATGATCAAGGCATCAACACATGGTCAATAACATGAATGATACCATTTGACTGTACAACATCCGAAATCGTCACCTTAGCATCTTTTCCTTTAGCATCACGCACATAAAGATCCTTACCTTTAGACCAAAAAGTAATCTTCCCTCCTTCCACTGTAGTCATTTCAGTCTTCCCTCCCATTTCTTTAACAGATTTCCAAATTGATGCAACATCAAATTTCCCAGCTAACACATGATAGGTCAGAACCTTAGTTAACATACCTTTATTTTCAGGCTTTAATAATTTCTCAACCGTACCCCTCGGCAATAAATTAAACGCTTCATTTGTTGGAGCTAATACAGTAAAAGGTCCTTTAGAAGACAATGTCTCAATTAAACCTCCGGCTTTCAAAGCTTCCACCAAAGTTGTATGATCTTTGGAATTAACCGCATTCTCAACAATATTTTTAGTTGCATACATTGCGGCGCCGCCTACCATTACAGTTTTATTTGCATGTTGCGCTACAACATTTCCGCAAAAGAGAACACCCATCAATAGACCGAGTGTCATAAAAGTGAATTTCGTTTTCATTTTTTTATTTTTTAATAATGATCATTCAATTTGTTCTGTTTGTATCATTTACGAAATAATGCTTCACTTGGATTGCATTTTGAAATTAAAAAAGGTGAACTATTATTTTAAAAAAAATCATAGAGCGCCAGTTGATCCATCACAATATTCCCAAAATTCGGGTATGCTCAACTTAATTCCACGTGCGTTTATTTTAAGACATGAATAATGATTTCTGGCGCAATTATCTCAATCAATACATTAAAATTCAAATAAATACAAAACTTATTAATCTTATTCTATATCTTTGAATTCAAAGACTAATTAATTGAGCCCGATACACCACTTAGAAGAAGATACTTTAATTTCCTTATTACAGAAAAAGGATCAGCGCGCCTTTAATTATCTTTATGATCATTATGCGGGTGCACTGTATGGTCTAGTGCTTCGTATCGTTACACTCAAGGAATATGCTGACGAAGTTCTTCAAAATGTTTTCATCAAAATATGGAAACATATTGATTCATTTGATGCTGCTCGAGGCAAACTTTACACTTGGATCATTAATATAGCCCGTAATGCTGCACTTGATTACATCAAATCGAAAGGCGTCCAAAATGAACAAAAAAACCAATCTCTTCCAGATATCGTAGATGCTAAAGAAAAACATAACTTTAGTGTTTCTACACCGGTGGATCATATTGGTTTTAAAAACGTATTGAATGAACTTCGTGCAGAATGGAAGGAACTTATTGAAATGGCCTACTATGAAGGGTACACACAACAAGAGATTGCGGAAAAACTAAACATCCCACTTGGAACAGTAAAAACGCGTACACGGGGAGCACTTTTAGAATTAAAAAAAATACTTAAAGAATACCAATACTAGTGGATATTAAAGAATACATATCGTCAGGAATTATCGAAGCTTATGTGCTAAATCTCGCCAGCGAAGAAGAGGTGAGTGTTTTGATGTGCATAAGTAAGCATAACTCTGAAGTACAGCAAGCGATTCTAGAGACACAAGAAACTTTAGAAGATTTTGCTACTGTCCAAGCTATGTCTCCTCCCGCCGAGCTTAAATCGATAATCTGGGATAAAATATCCGATCAGACTAATCATCCTGTAGCACCTATTAAAAAGGCAGAAGAGTTGATCCCACAATCTCCTCTACCGTCCTCCGTGCGCAAATTTAGTGCGCTAAACTGGAGTATTGCAGCGTCTATCTTATTAGCTTTAAGTATAGGTGCTAATATCTATTTCCAAAATAAAATTACTATTAATCAAAATCTGCTGGAACAATCAGTTTCAAAACAAGAATCTACTCAAAAAGCATTGATGAGTTTAGAGGAAAAATGGGCTATGTTGCAAAATCCTGCAATCAAAACGATCACTTTAGCCGGAGTAGAGCAACATCCAAAACTCAAAGCACATGTTTTCTGGAACACGAGTACAAGAGATGTTTATCTGAGTTTAGAAAATTTACCTCCTGCGCCAGAAGGTATGCAGTACCAACTTTGGGCAATCGTTGATGGGAAACCAGTAAATGCTGGTGTATTTCCTTTGGATCATACTGACCAGATCACCAGTATGAATCAGATACCTAAAGCACAAGCTTTTGCTATAACCTTAGAAACAAAGGGGGGAAATCCCACACCAAATTTATCACAACTTTATGTGATGGGAAATACATAAGCTTTCATTATATTTTAATTCAGAAGTTACCGGCCACACTATTTGCAGTCGCATTAATTATCCCATCGACCTCTTAATAGAGGAAATTAGGTCGTGAGCATCCAACGGTTTTTTCAATTTTGCATCAAAAAGATTTACTTGTTTTTGTTCTGCGGCTTCCAGATACATACTGTCTGCCGTAAAGACAAATACCTTAACTAGTTCCCATGCTTTTTTTGCACGTATCTTATTTAAAATTCCCCAACCGTCAAGATCAGCCATCCTTAAATCTGTGATTACGACATCAACGTCATTTTCATCCATATATGCAAGAGCAACATGACCTTGATCAAAGATATGTACATTAGGAAAATCTTTAAAATAGTGATTCAAGTAAAGAACATTAATTCTGTTATCATCAATGATCACAATCTTCATTTCTTGAGGAAGATCTTCCAATGTATACTGTATAGCTGTGGTTTCCAATATTTTCGTTTTTTCGACAGGAAGTACCAAAGTAAAGGTAGATCCTTTTCCTAATGTACTGACCAAATCAATATTGCCCTCCATTTGTTGTGCAAATAATTTCGATATATATAACCCCAGCCCAAAACTACTTGTTTGCTTCTTCGCTCCGGCCATATAGTACTGACGAAATACCAGCGCCTGCTCTTCTTCTACAATACCAATACCACTATCCTGAACAGCCACAAATAGCGTTGTTTTTCCATTTTTCAGCTTCAGAGAAGCGGTGATACTAACTTCCCCCTGAGAAGTATATTTAATGGCATTACTGATCAGATTAGAAACGATCTGCTTCATTCTAAACTCACTGCTATAAATTAATAATGTAGGGTCTATTTCTATTTTTTTAACAATAGAAATATTTTTATTTTGGGCTTGATGGTTGTGTAAATTGAGAATATTTAGTAATAATTGGTGCGGTGCAAAATAATCATATTGTACATCCATTGCCCCAGCTTCCAACTTACTCAGGTTTAATATATCATTGACAGTACTGTTGATAACATCAATTTCGTGCGAGGCCGAGTTAAGATACTCTGGATGAATCAGCTTACTATCATTATTTTTTCGCAATATGCTAATAATACCCTGCAATGCATTGATAGGAGATCTTACCTCATGACTTACACTCGCTAAAATAGTCGTTTTCTCTGCCGCTACCTGTGATGCATAATCCTTCTCCTCCTGCAATTTACGTTCATAAGAAACGGCATTCGACTGATAGAAGAAAATCAGAATAATTGACAGTCCAATTATGATAAAAGATCCAATAAGCTGATTTCTAAAATTATGTGTACTTTCTTTGTATAATGCCAAGTCTTTTTTTTCTGCTTTTCGCAGTAGCGCTAACTCGTGACTTTTAATCACATCAATTCCCTTCCTCAGATTATCCAGTAAGCTTCTATTTGCCAGCACCAGTTGTTTTTCCTTATCTTGAAGAGCAATAAACTTTTCTTGGAGGTTCTTTAAATTTTGACGGTAAACTTTTTTATTTTGCTGTATCAGATAGGCTATATTACGGGAAATTACATCTTTTTGCAACGTATTAAAATCCTGTATAATCGTCTTAGCGACAAGCGTATCATTTTTAGCTTTAAAAATACGTTTAAAGAGATTTTCTTTTTTTCGGATTGTCGTATCTTTCGTTAATGTATTAAAGGAGGTGTCACTCATTATCCTCTTCACAATCGAATCGACCTGCTCAAACTTCGGATCCCTTAATAATGTTTTATTGGAGGAAGATAAAACAGACAAGGAGTCCTTTGTAAAGAATATGAGTTGATCTACTGTCTGCTTTAATGTCGCAAATTCTTGTGAAAGCACCTTTTTTTGCTCCATATCTTCTGCACTCACCTGCATTAAATTTTCCTTCAAAGGCAATTTTGACAATGAGTCTACAGAATACCTAATCGTATCCAATTTATTTTTGTAAGCTGAAAAAGTAGGCTTGTCAAAATTCACGGTATACAACCTGAAAAGGTTTTCGGCTTCACTATATACGGAGAATAATCGATCAAGTCCAGAAGATTGTTTATATGAAGATGCATATGCAGCATCAAGACGTTCTTTTACCTTTTGCTGTTCATAATACTGGTAAATAAATATAACACCTAAGTATATAAAAGAAGCAATAAGTGCTCCGATCAATAAAGCTCGAAGGAGAAATGTTTTTTTCTTTTTTAGTGTTGACAAGAGTTCAGTATATTTTCTTCAGATGTATGGCAAGTGCAGGCATCGATAGTCCATGCAGCATATTTTGCTGACATCAAATTATGTGAGCATTAAAATAGTAACAATAATAACTATTATAACTGTACACCTATGAAGATCGTTGGATAAAAAATAGATTGTTTATAAATTTGTAGCTACCCCGCTACATCAATCTATATTTCGTATGATAATTTTCTAATTAAAGAATATAACACTCCTAAACAAGGAAATTATTTATTAAGGAAATATCCTGTTAAGCATTTCTAGCGATAGGATAGATCGGTACTTCAGAAACTATTTTATCCATAATTTCCATGTCCAAAACTTCATTATCCAGTATTTCGAATTCTGAATTCTGCGACTTAAATTCAGGAACTATTTTTTTCATATGCCTCACGAGATTCATAAAATCGGGTAAAATAGCATGCGGACCTACTATATGTTGACACAAATAATTAATTCGTTCTACTTTTTGCGACAAATCGTCGTGATTTACCTTCGCTATCATAATTTTGGGATGGTGAGTCTTTATCGTATTCTCATTATTGGCAAGAAGCTCTTCATAGATCTTCTCTCCAGGACGTAACCCAACGATTTTGATATCAATATCTTGTGGATAACGATAACCTTTCAAATTAATCATACGTTTTGCCAGATCGATGATACGAATTGACTTACCCATATCAAACACAAAAATCTCTCCCCCTTTTCCCATCACACCAGCTTCTTGAACCAATTGACAAGCTTCTGGAATTGTCATAAAAAATCGGGTGATATCTGGATGAGTCAATGTCAATGGACCACCTTGCTCCATCTGTTTCTCAAAAAGTGGGATCACCGATCCATTAGAACCTAGCACATTACCAAATCGGGTAATGATAAATTGGGTATCGGATTTTCCACTACAACTGCTCACATATATTTCAGCCATGCGCTTTGTTGCTCCCATAATATTAGTCGGGTTAACCGCTTTATCCGTGGATACCATGACCATTTTTTTAACCCCATATTTCATCGAGAGGTCTACAACATTTTTACTTCCTAGCACATTTGTCTGTATTGATTCGTATGGATTAGCCTCCATCAAGGGCACATGTTTATAGGCCGCCGCATGAAATACCAAATCCGGATGATACTCTGAAAATATCTTTTGCATGAAAAAATAATTACGCACATCCCCAACAACACAATGTAAATGTTCAGGATAGCTGCATTTTATTGATTGTTGTATATCATACAAAGGGGACTCGGCCTGATCTAATAAAATCAATTTTTTATAAGAGCGTCGGGCAATTTGCCGGGCAAGCTCTGAACCGATAGACCCTGCTGCACCTGTCACCAAAATTACTTTACCTTCCATCTCTGCTTCTATCTCATGGTGATCCAGTTTGATAGGCTTACGCCCCAATAAATCATCAATTTCTAAAGGTCTAATCTCACGATTCACTCTTGAATTAGGTAGAATACGCGCAGGAGACATGATTTTAAGTTCAAGACCAAGCTGATGGAACCAGTCCGAAACATATTGTAAACGTTCGGGATCATTATTTTCTACTGCAATGATCACATCCGTAATACGGTTTCTTTTAATAAAATCTGATGTAATTTCAGTTATATCCAGAATTTTCAAGCCCGCAAGCCGTTTACCGACACGATTTAACTGATCTTCTACGAATGCAATTACATGATACTTCACTTGAGGGTCTTCTTTCAAAAGAGAGTAAGTTGAGAGTCCGGGACGAGAAGCACCAAAAATCAAGACGTTTTCCAACTTTCTGGCAGATAATGAGAGATATTCAAATACCGTACGGTAAACCACACGAGAACCGATCATGAACACCAGTAACATACAGAACTGCATGGTCAATAGTCCATAAGGTAATCTCAGGTAATCTGACACCGTACTTCCCCGCTCTACAACCGACCTGACGATAATCATGAATAGCATCAGCACAATATAAGCTGTTGCTGTAGTTTTAAATATTTTAATTGCATCTTGAATACCCGTCTGTCGTACAATCCCTTTAAAAGTACTGTTGCTAACAAAAAAAGTAAAATATACGAAAAGAATAATGATTAGCTTTTTCAACATCATCGAAACATCAGCAAACCCTTTCAAGTCATAGAGTACATAAATAGACAGTACATAACTGACAAATACAATAAACATATCGATTATCAAAATAATCCAACGCGGATGGTCTCGATATAAATGTCTTTTTAAATCTCCAAAAAAACTTATCATAATCTTATTGCTAACAGTTCACTCTTATTAATAGGATATGGTTAGTAAAGGGTATTTAGATGACCCTTAAATGGCTCCTATTCAATATTATAATTCACAACATCAATTTACTTAAAAATTGACAATCTTCGTATATAAATTTTCACATATTTATTAATTATTAATAAAAACCGGTTCGCTTTTAATATGCTTTCTAGCGAAGTGGCAGGGTTAATAACAAAAATCTTACAAAAAGGTTTTTGATTTAAAAACTTTACTAAATAAAATTCTAAAAAATTTCTTTATCAAGGCTTTAACTGTTTAAACAGTTATATTATCATCCTTTCAAACACATTTCCTCACAAGTAATGTTGGCACACTAATTGAGAACATTTATTTACAATAAATTGGGGAAAATAACGTTGTGAAAACAGGCTTTGAGCTCATATTTCAATTTTGCTTAATATGCGAATATTTGTCAGATCGCAACGTACTTTAATCTATACTATCGAAAAACAATTATTACTAAAATCACAGATGTCTTTTTTTAGCAATCTATTCACAAAAAATAAAAATGCCGCTTCGGTTCGATCCATATCACAATTGGATTTTCTTGAAGTTGACATGCATAATCATTTACTACCGGGCATTGATGATGGTAGCACATCAGTACAGCAATCATTAGGCTATATTAAGGAATTAAGCAGCCTTGGTTTCAAAAAATTTATTTGTACTCCCCATATCATGGAGGGTGTACATCCTAATACTAAATTTAGTATTGGACAAGCTCACCATGCGCTAAGCGAAGGGTTAAAAAATTCAGGAAGCGATGTGGAAATTTTTGCAGCCGCGGAACACATGATCGACGACGGTCTTCATGCACTGGTTGAGAGCAATGATTTGTGCTTAATGCCAGGCGGATATGTTTTGATTGAAATGTCATACCTTTCCGAATCGAAGGCTTTATTTCAGACCATATTGAATATTCAAAAATTAGGTTACAAACCTATATTGGCACATCCCGAACGCTATAATTATTATCACAGCAATTTCAACATTTACAAACAGATAAAAGATGCTGGATGTTTTTTACAATTAAACCTCTTATCTCTGAGCAGATATTATGGTGTCGATGTAAAAGCCATTGCCATGACACTTGTCAAATCGGGCATGTACGATTTTGTCGGAACTGACCTTCACCATGATAAGCACCTTCGTTCATTAAAAGATATTGTTGAAAAATATCCTGTACGGGAAATGCTGAAAACCTGTACAATTTTAAACCCGACCTTACTTGATCATATCAATGCAGGGAAAGGGCAGCATATCATCGCCGGATAAATAATCGGAATAGCAAGTAAAAAAGGAGCTTTATACTAACGTATATAAAGCTCCTTTTCATTAACAGCGTATATGTGATCACAGATATTCCTTCCGTAGCAGATAATCCACAACCTGACTAGCCCCAAATGGACTAAGATGATGTTTATCAAACATGTAAGACATCCCCATTTCCTGAGAATTGTGCTCTATTTCTCCATGTTTATAAATATCAATATAATGTTGCTCCGGAATAATTCGTTTCAGAAATTCATTAACTTGTTGCCCTTCGTCTAGAATAAATTGCTGCTCATCTAGAGTAGGGTTAAACATTTTTTTTAATGCAATCTGCCGGTAAGGTACCCGATAAAGTTCGGTTTGTCCGATGAAATAATACTGTAGCCCATAACTATCAAAGAGCGCAATCATGTGACTTAAACCCTGCTTTATTTCTTTAGGTGTATAGTTCATTTCCTCATATGTATTCATTAACCAATGAACAGAAATAAACACCTTATTGATTTTATTCTCATTTTTAGGCAGGAACTCGGTATAAAAATATTTCCATAACTGAACTGACTTATCATAACCTTTTGAATCTGGAAAAGGAAAAGTTAGGCTTAAACTCATCTCAAGCAGATGCTGATCTACTTTCAAGGCATTTCTAAAAGCCGTAGAAAGCTGCGCCGCATGGCTGTCCCCGATCAATAAGATATTTTCTTTTCCCACATCGATTTTCAAACATTCTTCTTTATCATAGGTGTTATAATTCGGGCTTCTTGTGATATAGCAATTACATGGGTTCAAATGCTGATGTTCATCCTGTTGAAAATAATTGACATATTGATTATCAACGAGGCGAATTTTATCCCATAATGTATGCTTAGGAAATACAAAGAGCATTGTTGCAAGTAAAGCAACTACACATCCAGAAATTGTTAAAATCTTAGCGCCAAATATATTTTTCTTTCGCTCAAACAGATAAAAAGACAGGATAGCAAAAATAAAAGAAAGAAAAAAAGGAATAAGAATACTATAACGCCATTGCATCAAAAACTCAAATTTTCGATAGAGCACATAAAATGGCCAATGCCACAGGTACAAAGAGTAAGAAATTTTTCCTAAAAATTGAATTCCGCTATTTTGAAACCATACCAATTGATGATCTATCGCTAATAAAACAGCGGTTGCCAAAACAGGAATTACAACTAATGTCGATGACCAGGTATGATTTGCGCGAATAAAGAGAGCGGAAACAAGCATCAGTACTAAGCTCATAATGGTTAGTGCTGTTAAGAATGGTTTCAACCTCTCTTTTAATTCTTGACTGTACAAAAAAGCCAAACCCCCAATTAAAAATTCCCAAATCCGCGTCGGCATCAAATAAAAAGCCCAACTACTGCGACTCCCCATACCAAGCCAAAGAGAAAGGGAAAGTACCGTTAAAACAATTAAAATGAAGCGAAATTGTTTTAAATGATGTAGGTACCGATCCTTAAGTATCCATAAAGCCAGTGGATAGATTATATAAAATTGCCATTCAACGGCTAAGGACCAGCTATGTAAAAACAGATTATCCTGAGCATCGGGTGAAAAATAATCACCAGATAAACTTCCATAATAAATATTAGACATAAAAGCGAGACTCAATGCGATATACTTCGCATTAAGCTTCAGATCGACATCAAAATACAAAAGAGGCAATAATAGCAGCATTACCACCGAAACACCTAATAGTGCTGGCACAATCCGCCTTATTCTTCTTTCAATAAATGAAAAATAAGAAAACCGATCTCCTTTAATCTCTGTTAAGATAATTTTAGTCATCAAAAATCCTGATATCACAAAAAATATATCAACCCCTATATATCCTCCCTCAAAAAATGGAAAATTATAATGAAAGAGTAAAACAAAACAAACTGCAATTGCCCGCAAAAGGCCAATATCATAACGAAACGTCATTTAGGCTAACATCCAATTTGATGGATGCACTAAATTTATAAAAATAAGCTGATTAAAAAAAAGAGCGCTTTCTATCGAAAGCGCTCTTAAAAAGAGGTAGATTAAAACTTTTTATTTATTATAATCCTTTCTTAATACAACGGATCTGCATTGCAAAGTTTGGATCCGCTGCTGCCGTATTAATTGACCAGCCCTGCGTATTTTTAGAACCTGTCATTTGCAAACGTTGGTTATTTGCTAATAAATATAAACCTTGAGATCCAAATGAATCCCCTGTATTATTGTCATTATATGAACCTCCGTATGGTAAATAAAATTCTTTATAGCGATCTGCACCAGGATTCACTTGTGAACCAAAGAACATACCTAAGTTTGTACCCGCAGTCCCATCATAAGTATCCACCCAACGTGCCGGATCCCAGGTATTGATGTTTTGAGGGTTATCAACACCACCTGCATTTGTATTGGTAATCAATGTATTGAACTCCTGTGCGGTAGGTAATCTCCATGTATTTAATGGTAATACCAAAGAGCAAGGATCTGTAGCGCCACCATTAATAGCTGTTGAAGGTTTTTGATTGTTAACACTGCCATCTAATACTTTGGGAATTTGGAATCCAGCAAACCAATAATTACCATATGAATCATTCGTTTGTGCAAAACCGTATACACCATTACTATAAGTTAAGTTACCTAAAGCCCAAACTTTACCACCAAGTTCCACAGTTGTTGGCGCTTTCACCTTAAGTTCCAAGTTATATTTAATCCCTGGATTCAAGGTTAGGTTTTTAAATGACAGGGCTTTTGCACCACTATTATTTATGGAAAGCCCCGTTAACTCTACGATACCGGCTGTTGTTGGCGCGGTTGTAATGAATGTAGAGTCAGACACGATTACTGTACCTGTCGTATTTTTCAAATTAAATGCCACTGGAGCAGTTGCACTACCTGTATATGTTACAGCACCTGTAGACAACATCACATCTGCATTTGTATTCGAAGGGGAGATATTTGCACCCGCTATTGCAGTAACAGCACCAATCTTAGAAGAATCAAATTTTAATGTAACTTGTGTAAATAAATGATCTAGATCTGCATTAAGAATGTTTTGACCCGCTTTTACCTCAAACTCAACTTGATCTAACATAAAATCTTTGTCAGCTGTAAGACCTGTAAAATTTACAGTACTCAAAGTTGCGTTTGGGGCAATTGTAGGTAAAGACTTATTTGTACCAGAAGCATAAACCACAAAGGTATATTTACCCTTATCAATCGCAAAGTCCTGCGCACCAGCCCCTTGAGTAAAATATTTTGTTTCCTTATATTTGCCTGTAGCATCAAAAATAGCAACATAATAAACCGTTCCTTGCTTCAGAACTTGTTCAGAATTACCCGTACTAGTAGTAGCCGCACGATTAGAAGCTTTCAAAAGATCATTGCTTGAACCTGATGTTACAGGTGTTAATGTTGCGACTAAAGTATACTCATTATTATAGGCAACTTCAATAGTCTGTGCTGCTGCGGTAAAAGTACGCCCTACAGAACCTACTTTCGCTGGAGCTGCTTTAGCATAAGTTTGACCAATATTTAAACGGATTGTTGAACCGTCAATTACTGCTTCATTTGCTTCTTTACTACAAGAAGATATAAATAGCGCAAGAGCCAATGTAGTAGCCAAGCCCAATTTAATTTTAAAATTTTTCATTTAAAGATGTTAAATATGTTAAAAAAATAAGGTTTGTTATTACCACTCCACTTCGTGTTCTTGTGTTTCAGTACCCCAAGATTCTTTGATGGAATTATTCGTTTCACCATTTACCGAAGCTGCTGCAATACTATGCTCAAGTTCAACTTTTAACATCTCAACACGAGGAGACTCATAATTCAATTGGCCTTTAGAGTTCGCCAAAAATACATTGTTAGTTTTCATTTTTATTATCTTTATTTTTAAGTACAAATCCATAATCTGAATTAACAATTCAAACAATACCACACTGTTTATAAGACAATTACAAACTTAAATTCAGATTTTAATTTGAGCAAAACTAGATAATAATCGATTACACATCTCAGATTTTGACCTAAATAGTTACTCTTGTAGATGATCAATTACAAGAACAATGACTTTTGTAGCTGGCCACCTACAAAAGATATTCAAACATAAAATTTTCACCTAAACAGATAGATTTTAAGCAAAAAAAAACTCCCGATTTGAAGTCGGGAGTTGTTAAACTATTAAGATAATATTACCAGTCTATAGTACGTGAATCATCAGGACCATTTGTCCATTCTTGCTGTACCGAATTACTATTATCTCCAGGAAGTGCACTTGCAGATCCCGCCGCGATACCTTGTTCCAGTTCCACTTGAGTTGCTTCAACTCTTGGACTTATATATGCTTTTCTTATATCAGTTGTCATTTTATTAATAGATTGTTTTGAATTAATTATTTCACCAGGTTACAAGACACCTTCTTTACACCACTACCTGATCCTTTTAAAGCAGTAGTTCCAATTACCATCTGTGTTAATTTAACAGCATTGCTTTGTGCTCCACCATTCCATGTAAATTTATTAAAAGCATTACCATTGCTTAAAACCAATGGAAATAATGGACCGCCAGATACTTTACTCGCGTACATCTTCACTTCACCCAAACGGCTTATCACTACTTTAACTAGTGGTGCAGCAGCCGTACCAGTCATACTGTAGATATGGGTAACTGTTCCACCTTGCGTATTATTACCGCTGAATTCACTACCATCTTCAAATTTGATATTTTGAGGCAAAGTTGCGTTACCAGATTGAAATTGGATTTCTTTCTGAGCAAGCTTAACTCCATTAACCTCCATATTGAAAGAGTTATCTAATTTCAGAATATCAAAAACGAAACCGTAGTCTGCTCCGGGAGCAGTAAAACTTGTCTCAAGAATACTTCCATTAGGCTTAAATACTCCATTTACGTTAATACCACCTGGAGATACATTTTGATAGTTCCAATCCATGTCTGCACCACCTACCACATCTTGTGTACAGGTATTAAAGTCTAAATCAAGCACGTAGCGTTGTCCTGGTATAATATTCAATTGTGGAATTTTAAGATTACTTTTAGTAACACCATCAATGGTTATACTTCCTATAGTAAGTTCGCCAGATGTCGCTTTTTCATGAATCAGCATTGTTGGTGTACTTGTTACTTCACGAAGTCCAGCACCCAACGCCGGAAATACAACATTTACACCAGCTTGGTTTAAACCATTATATGTCAGTGTACCATCTGAAAGTTTCAGGTTTGCACTGATATGTGAAGGTTTAATAGCAGAAGCAGTGATATTGGTGATTGAACCCGTAGTTGTCGGATTCATTTTGATACGAGTAATGATCTGACTATATTGATGTTTCAAAATCACATTGAGATTATTATCACCCGCAGCAAGTGTCAATGCACCAAAAAAGTACATGAGGTCACTATCAATGTTTGCTAAAGTAGCTGTAGATAATTTATTAGCTCCCGATACCGCAGGAACTGCTGTTGTACTGTTTACCGAGTAAGCAATAAATGAATAAGTCTTTCCCGCATCCAGCTCAATACCCATACTATTATCAGTACCATTAGTATAAACTTTTTCAGTTACATAATCGCCATTGCTATCATAAACCAATACTTTATATTGTACATTCTGATCCAAAGGAGTATGTACTGCACCTGTTGCCGCACGATTAGATCCCGAAGCACGTAGCCCATTTGACGGATTGCCCGCAGCTGTCAAAGTTACTTTGAAAGAACCGCTGTTTGAAAATGGTACTGTACTCACCTGTACGGATTGATCAGAACCCGCAGTAGCTTTACCTTTTTTCGCAGGCTCATCTGCAATAGGGTTAGCAACACCCAAAAGATTTACTTTTACAACAGTCTTATTACTTTCAACACTGTCTTTAGTCTCCTTACAAGAATAAGACACTAAACAGAAAAGCGCAACAATCGCCACTAGAACTTTAGTTCTAGAATTTTGATAAAATTGTGAAATCATTTTATTTAATTATTAAAAATATAGTATTAAAGCTCTTTAAATAGGTTCCCCTTATTGATTTATTTACCATCAAGTTGATAAAAGACGTATTCCATTTTTGTCAACACTTCCCTTTTTAGAATAAATTTTCCCATTTGTGATAAAATTCAATTGCGAAAGTAGGGACTTTAAAACCACTAAAAAATTAAAAAGATGACAATCAATAATTTTGTAGACAAACATCTACAATACTTATATATTTGGTAATTATAAATAATTACAGATTTAAAATTTAATTTTTAAAAAAATATAAAAATAATTGATAAATAAAAAAAGCTCCCGATTTATGGTCGGGAGCGTGCTTTACTTATAAAATAACATTACCAATCTAGGGTACGGGAATCATTAGGACCGTCGGTCCATTCCTGTTGTACCGTATTACTATTATCTCCAGGGTTAGCACAAGCAGATCCCGCTGCGATACCTTGCTCTAATTCCACTTGAGTTGCTTCAACTCGTGGACTTAAATATGTTTTTTTCAATTCCTTTCTCATTTTATCAACTTTATATATATTAAAGACTATTTATTTCACCAGGTTACAAGAAACTTTTTTCACACCGCTTCCTGCACCTTTTATGATGGTCTCACCATCTACTAACTGCGTAACTTTAACCACATTTGTTTTTGCACCATCCCAAAGGAAAGTATTAAATGAATTGCCATTGCTTAATACCAATGGATATAAAGCACCGCCCGATTTTTTACTTGCAAACATCGTCACCTCACCTGTACGACTAATAACCACCTTAACAAGTGGAGCTAACGCTGTACCTTTCAATCCATAAATACTAGACAAAGTCGCTCCATTTTCCGTATTTTTTCCACTAAAACTACTACCATCAGCAAACTTGATATTTTGACGAGATGAAATTGCATCCACTTGAAATTGAATTTCCTGTTTAGCGAGTTTCACACCGTTCACTTCCATATTAAAGGAATTGTCTAACTGTAAAATATCGAAGACAAAACCATAATCAGCACCTGGAGCTGTAAAAGTTTTCTCAAGCGCTTTTCCGTTCGGGATAAAAACACCATCAGCAACAATACCCACTACTCCGTCTTGCTTTCTTTCAGCAAACGACCAATTCATACCGGAGCCACCTTCCACATTCTGTGTACAAGTTTTAAATTCGAGATCTAGATAGTAACGTTGTCCCGGGATAACTTTCAAATCCGGTACTACAATATTTGATTTTGTTTCACCATCAATCGTGATACTTCCAAATTTTAATATCCCAGCAGATTCATTAGGATGAATCAGCATTGTTGGAAGACTTGTCACTTCACGCAAACCTTTCCCTAAAGCAGGAAACACAACATTGACGCCCGATTTGTTTAAGCCATTATAGGTCAAACTACCATCTGCAAGCTTCAAGTTTGCACTTACATGAGTTGGATTTATTATCGGAGTAACAATACTTGTAATCGATCCAGTTGTATTCGGACTCATTTTAATACGGGTGATAATCTGGCTATATTGATGTTTTAAGATCACATCCAAATTATTTTCACCGGCTACAAGAGTCATTTTCCCTGAAAAATACATCAGATCACTATCAATTCCTTTTAAACTAGCCTCAGTCAGTTTACTTCCGTCAACTACTGCAGGAACTGACGTTGTACTATTAACCGAATAGGCAATAAACGAATAGGTCTTTCCCGCATCTAAAGCGATACCATCTTGATCACCGACTCCGTTGGTATACAGCTTCTCTGTTATATAATTACCATCCGCATCATATACCAGTACTTTATATTTAATATTTTCATCCAGCGGAGAACGATCCGTAGTTGTTGTTGCTCGGTTTGAAGCCGACGACTGCGACTCCTCAGACACCGGTACCTGAGGAGCGGAGGTTAATGTCACCTCAAAGGAACCACTACTAGAAAAAGGTACAGTACCCACTTGTTTACTTTGCGATGCCTCTTGCCCAACCTTCCCTTTTTTGGAAACTGCATTATCATTACTTACAGTAGGATTAGCTACGCCAAGAAGATTTACCTTTACAACAGTTTCGCCATTCGTGATACTATCTTGAGTTTCTTTACAGGAATAAGCGGTCATACATACGAAAGCCACAATCGCTAGAAGAACCTTACTTCTTGATTTTTGATACATTTTTGAAATCATTACATTAAAATTGTTAAAAAACGATATGCTATAAATTTTTCTTTTAGCGCAGTATTTTATGTCTTTTCCTAAAACACAATAATAGTTTGCTACACAACATAATGGCAACGAAGATATAACTAACCAGAGCAACGATGAATTAATTGAGTCGCAATATTTTTTTTTGTAGACAGATCATTACATCACCATCTAGCTTTGTTTTTAGTTCATGAAAATATAGATGAGACCATGTAAAATCAGTGCAATTAGGTGTTCAATTTTAAAATAATTGGCCACTATCTGCAGCATAAAATTTAATGCTCCATTCCCAAAAAGCGGCACCTAGTAACAAAAAAAATATTTAAAATCGATACCTAAAAAAGAATAAAAAATAAAATAAGTATATATTTTTTTTGAATGAGCTCTATTTGTAATAAGACTAAACTCTTCAGAAGCATTAATAAGTAATTTCTATATATATGTAAGAATATGAAACACGTTAGTCCTTAAAAGTTGAACACAATGTTTAGTTAAAATAAACTTAAAAAAACGCATTGTATTACAAACATTAAGTTATCAGGTAAATTTTAATCAATATCATTAAAGCTATTTAAAACAATTTTCCTAATATTTTTGTTTAAAGGAATAGACTAATTAAATAAGCACTAAAAAAAATAAAAATCACAGTATAGAAACTAATTGTTAAATAGCCATTAACTCGAAATATTGCTGAAGAAATTACATGACAAAATCATTGATTTTTCCCAAAACAAAAATATAAACAACAACATTATTGATTGACAATAAAAAATAGTTATTAAAAAGCTTAAAAAGAAAATTAGACAAACAACTATTTCGTAATTAAAAACAAAATCCAATGTTATAACAAACAATAAGGTAATTGATTTTCCTGATTCAAAACGTGAGTGAAAATAATTTTTGAATATTTATTTTGCCAAAGTTGATATTAATTCCTATTATTACATTCTGAAAAGAAAATTTGTTACCAAAAACACATATATATTTGTATTAATTAAATTAAAACTATTAATATCATTCAAAACATTGATTAACAGCATATTGAACAAATATTAGAGTTTTTCGCTAAACAAGATCAATGTTATAACATATTAAGTAAAAAAAATTACTTAATCATCCAATAAGTTTAACAACTACACTGGAGACAGTATGGTATTTTAAAATAAATAACATTATGAACAAGAACAACAAAAAAATGTACATGGCTCCAACTATTGAGGAGCTCGTAATTGAACTAGAGCAAGGGATTGCCGCCGGATCAGGAAATGCATCACCAGGTGCACCAGCTATTAACGAAGAAGAAGGTGCCGGTGGTAGCGGCTGGAACGTTGATGGCTTTTAATCACTTATCCTAACTAACAATTAAAACATTATGAAAACAATCAATAACAATTTAGCAAGTAAGTTTGCTCTTGCTGCATTCTTAGCACTGGGCACTTTAGCTGTCACGAGCTGTAACAAAGACAAAAGCCAGAGCGGCCAAGAAACCCCCGCTGACCAAAGCCAGCTAGTAGTCCGTGTCGCAGGTATCAGCGACGGAGAAAGCAATGCTATAAAATCAAGCAAAAGCAGCACATCTTCCAGTAAATCCAACAATAACTCCATAGAATTAGTTCAATCTAATGGCTTTGATGCTGTTGTTGCAGTAGACAATAACGCACCTTCAGCAGACGCTTCGCCACTTTCTCAGGCAGGTCTAAGAGCATCTAACGGATTAAAAGCAGCATCTACACCGTTAGCATCAACCACGACCTATCGTTTATATTTATATAAAAATGAGGGCGGTGCATATACTTTCACAAAATCAATGCAATTCACACCTGGAACAGAAGCACCAATCCAAATACCAAACGGATCGTACAAATGGGTAGCATTGTCTTACAATAACACGGACGCCATTCCAGAGGCTGATGCATCAAACAACCTTGTATTACCTGAGAATAAAGATGTGCTTTATGCAACTTCAGGTGCTACTGATATTGTCATTAATAGCAATACAGCTCCACTGAGCATCACTTTTAACCGTCTTTACGCTCGAATTGCCATTGAAATTAACACCCTAGGTATGTTTGCCCCAATAAACTCGGCTACCATAGCAGTTACAGGACAAAATGCAAAAGCGGCAACTTTCAATCTTACATCCGGCGCAATTACGCTAGCAGGATCTGGAGGCACACCAGCCCTAACAGAGGTGAATTTCACCGATCTTGATGGCAATGCCAGCAGAAAGGTAGCATATTACTATACTGCAGACCAAACAGCTCAGAGTCTAACTGTTTCTGTATCAAATTTAAAAATCCAACTAGACAACGGTACTGAACGTAATTTTGGCGCGACAGCACTTACGCAAAGCAAAGTAATCACGCCTGAGCGTGGTAAAAATCATCGTTTCTTAGTAGGTATTACAGAGTCCGCATTATCTTTTGGCTCAGGTACTGGCGCCGCACAATGGTCTAGATCAAATTTATACTACAAACCAAACGACGCGACACCATACCGTTTTTACCACACCAACCCCCAAACAAATGACCCTAACAGCTTCTTCTCGTTTGGAGCACATCGCCCACGCGTATTAGCAAGCGCAAATGCAGCCGTAGATGCCTGTGCATTAGTTTACCCTGCAGGTTTATGGAAAATACCTACAGCCGCACAATTAGGCAACGTAACCTCTGTAGGCTTATTAGGCGGATTATTGGGTGATCTTGGCCTAACAAACGTCGCCGGAATTGATGCACTAGTTATTGTACAGGATGCATTAGCAGCTAGGGTAGTAGGCTCAACAGCAACTGCTACGTATTCTGAATTCACTCCTACTACAGGCAACAACTCTGCATATGGCGCAGCAACATCATCCGTAAACAGATTACGCTTCAACTATAATGGTTACATGAACACATTAGGGGCATTAAATAATTTAATCACTCTTAATTTAGGAAATACTTACGGTAATTACAATGCGTTCTGGACAAGCGAAAACTTAATCGGAACACCACTGATCAACCTTGGAGTAAAATATCACTTAGGACATACTACAGGCGGTAATTACAAAGCCTACAGAACAACAAGTATTTTAAGTGCAGGCCTCCTTGGCGCAGTAAGTGTCATCAATTCTCCATTAATGAATATACGTTGTGTACGTGATGCAACTTGGGCTGCAAAAAGCGCGCAAGCAAGTTACAACCCGATGCCAGTTTACCCTAACTAATAAAGAAGCTACTACATCAGCTTAACAACAATTAGTTTAGTTAAACCATAATTAAAACAACAAGAGCCGCTCCTAATGGAACGGCTCTTCTTTATTACCCTAACTACAATCTTATGAAGATATTCAAGAATAATTGCATCAGCAATTTCACCTTCCTAGCATTAATGACCTATTGCACAATAACCGTCACCAGCAGCTGCACAAAAAACAATAGCCAAACAGAACAGGAAGATCCTGACGGTCAAAGTCAGATAACCGTTCGTATAGCAAGCATCAACGAAGAAGACCTGAACATCATTAACGGAACCAAATCCAGCTCCCTCAAAGCCACAACACCCCATCACCATAACATCAATATAGTAGAAGGAGACGGCTTTGACGCCATCATCGCCGTAGACAACATCAGCCCAGCAACAACAAAAACAGAAATAAAAGCCACAAACGGAATTCGCGCCGCATCCTCAACCATGGAAACAGGTACACTTTACCGTTTGTTTTTATATAAAAACAATAACAACACCTATTCTTTTGTAAAATCAGTGACACTCATTGCCGGCAGTGAGAGCCCGATCCAGCTCAGCAACGGGATCTACAAATGGGTAGCAGTATCCTACAACTCAAAAACAGATCAGGTACCAGACCGCGGCTCTGACAACAATTTTACCTTACCAGAAAATAAGGATATACTTTACGCCACATCTAGCACAGACTTGAATATCACAGGAGCTACCACCCCCATTGCTATTAATTTCAACCGAGTATTCGCACGTGTCGCCGTTGAAATTAACACACTTGGCCTTTTCGGCCCAATGACAAGCACCCCGACTATCACTGTCACGGGAGATAAATTACTTAAATCAGGAACAATCGACCTAACTACAGGTGAATTCATCGGAAACACAACTACCGGAACTGATTTAGCGCTAACCCAAAACGATTTTACCGATATCAATCCAGTAGCAGGTCAAACCTATCAAAAAGTCGCTTATTTTTACACCGCCGGCCAACCCACTAAAGATCTGACAATAACCTTGTCCGACCTTATTATCAAACTCGACGACGGCACAACACGGAATTTCTTTCTCAGCACACTGACACAGACCAAATCTATCACTCCAGAGCGTGGCAAAAACCACCGTCTCTTGGTCGGCATAGCAGAATCCGCATTAACACTCGGCACAACGAAATGGGCACGATCCAACCTTTTCTACAGAACTTCTGATGCACTAGGAGTAAAAACACCATATCGCTTCTACCCTAATAACCCCTACCTACCTAATCAACAAGAAAGTTTTTTTTCCTTTAAAGGTCACCTTCCAGGAAGATTAGCCTCAGCAAATCCCGCTAACCAAAAAGATCCCTGTTCACTTGTTTACCCAGCAGGACTTTGGAAAACACCGAGCGAAGCCCAGATAACCCCACTAACATCCAATCGCGGATTACTTGACGGTGCACTTGGAAGTGTACTTGACCTACTGGGCACCATGCCAGCAACACCAGGATCAAATTACGGCACAATTTATATTGAATACCCCGTTACAGCAGGTTTTAATCCAGCTTACGGAGGCACCACGTCGCGAACAAATAGAGTACGATTTTATTACAATGGCATACAAAACAGCGTAATCTTAGCAAATGGACTTATCAACATGAACATAGTAGAAGCAGGAGCCACCGTAGGAATATGGTCCAGCGACCGCGTTTTAGACGGTGGTATATTAGATCAATTGAGCACAGGAGTTGGAGCATGGGGATACTTAGGTTCGACAAAATCAATGTCTCTTTTCCAACCTCAAAGAGCAATTGCAACTAAGAGTGCAGGCCTTTTAAATATTGATCTTTTAGGCTCAGGCCTAGTTGCTTCAGGGTTTATGAATGTCCGATGTGTACGCGACGAATCCTGGGCAGTAGCTAGTACATCTGCAAACTACAACCCTTACCCAGTATTATAAGACCAAAAATACGTTTCTTTATTACAATCACGAAGCCCCCTCCGAACACAAAAGGACCTTCCAATCAAGGAAGGCCCTTTTACGTTACCTCAATAATATTCTCTAAACAAACACCGCACAAATGAAAAAATTTTAAAACTGATAAAAAAACATATATATCGCGCACATTTAAATTCATACTTCAATCTTAGCAATATCACTGCTAACGCACATAAGTAATACCCACCCCGACCGAACGACTCTTACTTTTTTAAAGAAAAATCCTCTCACTCCCCAAAATCAGCCGAATAAAAAACTAACAATAATCACTACCTCTACACAATATTCGCCAAAAAGTAAAATCAAAACACAAAAATACACTCTATAAAGAAGAGATTTTACAACTATCACCCATATTCACCTACACTGCATATAAATAGCCCAAAAAATTGAAAAACAATAAAATAAAGCTTAAGAAAAATATAATATTAAAAAATTTTAAAAGAAAAAAATTTCCTTAATGTCAAAATAACAACACTATTTTATATAAATATTGCGAAACAATAATTTTTGCCATACATTTGCATAACTAAACTAAAAGTTACAAAATTACAAGACCGAAATTTCAAAAGTTTCACAAAACAATTAAAATAAATAAAAATTAAATATTAAAATAAACATACTTAATCTCATAACAATTAAAAACAATGTTATAGCAGATTATTCATGACTAATACATTATAAATCCACAAATTTTTCATGCATAATTAAACTAATAAAACACAAATAAGAGATTATTAATTACCTAATAGCATTAAAAAAACACATAAATCATCTAAAATCTTCCTTAATAAAAAAATAATGGGAAGCAGATAACTATTGAGTAATAAAAAAAACAATATCACATTATTACACATAAGTATTATTTAAATTAAAATTAATGAATAACGGACAAAAAAAAATGTATGTGGCTCCCAGCATTATGGAACACGTAATTGAATTAGAACAAGGTATCGCAGCGGCCTCAGTAGGAAACGCACAACCAGGCGCTCCCGGCGTCAATGAGTATGAAGAAGGTCAGGGTGGTTCTGGCTGGGATACAAATAGCTTTTAATTTCAAAATCAGCCACATTAAAGAAATCATGAAAAAAACGAACAACTTAGCTAGTAAGTTCGCCTTAGCTGCATTTTTTGCATTAGGCGCCCTAGCCGTTACAAGCTGTAACAAAGACAACAATGAATCTGGACAAGAACTTCCAGCCGGCAACAGTCAAATTATCGTTCGCATTGCAGGCATTAGCGATGGCGAAAACAATAATTCAAAAGGATCAAAATCAAGCACTTCAAATCACAAAACTTCTTCAGAAAAATCAATAGAACTGGTTTCAGGAAATGGTTTTGACGCCGTAGTTGCCGTTGATAACCAAGTTCCTTCAGCAAGCAAAACTCCATCTTTAAGAGCTGCCAACGGAACACCAGTCTCATCAAACATGGCCACAGGTACGAAATACCGATTATTCTTATATAAGAAAGAAGGGGCAACATATACTTACGATAATTCTTACGAATTTACAGTAGGGCAAGAAACGCCAATTCAGGTGAAAAAAGGTGTTTCCTATAAATGGGCAGCCCTATCTTATAACAACAAAGAAGCTGTAGCAGACCGTGGAGCAGACGATCAACTTTTATTACCAGAGAATAAAGATATTCTTTTTGCTTCATCCACAGCAGATTTAACAATCGGTGATAACACAAGTCCAATTAACATTACTTTCAATCGTTTATTTTCACGTATTGGCATCGAGTTGAACACAAAAGGTATGTTCGGACCAATGAACGCTGCGACAGTGACAGTGACTGGTCACAGCACAAAAACGGCGACAGTTGATTTAACAACTGGAGCTTTAGTTTTGGCACAAGCCGCTCATACTCCAGAAATATCATTTGCTTCATTTATCAATACAAGTGAAGGAGATGCGAGTCAAAAGATAGCTTATTATTATACTGCAGACGAGACTCCTCAGGCTATTAAAGTTGTTGTTAAAGATTTGAGCATCAAACTTGACAATGGTACAAATCGTGTATTTTCAACATCAACGTTAAGTCAAACGCAAGCTATTTCCCCTGAGCGCGGTAAAAACCACCGTCTATTATTAGGACTTACAGAGTCTGCATTGACACGCGATGGTGTACAATGGTCAAGATCGAACCTATATTATAAAGCGGGCGATGCGACACCATACCGTTTCAATCCAACAAACGACTTCAATGCAATAGCAGATCCAAGAGCATATTTTAGTTTTAAAGGACATCTTCCAATGACATTAGCGTCTAACGATCCTAAAAAGCAAAAAGATCCATGTGCACTTGTTTATCCTGCTGGACTTTGGAAAACTCCAACCGCGGCACAAGTTGGAGCCGTTACTTCAAGAGCGGGACTTTTAGGAGACTTGCTTGGTGGAGTATTAGATCTCGTATTGCCCTCAAAAACTCCAGGAACATCAGAGAACAACAAAGCACTTGAATATGCTGGTGCAACTGGCGCTAATCCTGCGTACGGCGACGCACAGAACACACTTCGTTTTAACTACAACGGTTCTCAAACGAAGGTTTCAGTGCTATCAGATTTAGTTTCCTTAAATCTAGGCAACACTCAGGGTAAACATGCCGCTTTCTGGTCAAGTAGTGAATTGATCGATTTATCTCTTCTAGGAACAGGCGTTGGCGCTCAAAGTTTCATTGGTTACAAAGCATCTGGTTTATTAGGATCTGCAACTATTGCTTCAACTGGAGTAGGCCTTTTAAATATTAACCTATTAGGATTAGATGTCATCAGCTCCGAGTTGATGAATGTACGTTGCGTACGTGATGAAAGCTGGAATATTGCAAGTGTACTTCCAGGCTATAATCCTGAGCCCGCATTATAATCTTTATAACAGCAAAAAAAGCAAGCTATTATTTAGGTGAAAAATTTAATAAATAAAAAAGAGACGTTCCCGTTTGAACGTCTCTTTTTTATTGAAATGCATAAAAGAACAATTTTGCGATTCTTCACACAGAAGATCAACCATTTTTAAGACTGTAGCTAATAAAAAGTGCAATTATTTCCGGTTAAGTATCGGAAATCAGACTCATCTAATTTTTATGGTAAAAATTCCACTCTTTATTGATGGAAGCCACCGGCCATAGTACAGAACAAATATTTCATCGTTACATTAGCAGAGTAGATGCTGAAAGAAATCGGACATTAGGCATATATTTTGAAGAGACTTATCCGGAGCTGCAGCTTATTATATAATATTAATACTATCATGAGAACTAGAAGAAAGTACGGTTTTAGGGTAGAAATATACATATTACGTAAACTTCTCGGATGGTTTTGGTTTGTTTATTAACGTCGTAACAAGTCCTGCTGCGCCTGTAGAGCAGCTGGGCTTCTAAATTAAATATCAACATTATTTACATATAAGCATAGCCTTGATCCGAGATCCCTTTTACGCATAAACAACATAAATAGGTCCACTTATGGTACGAAGAGTGAGCCAATCTTTATTGTGAGTTTTCTTTCCTTTCAAATTGAGGCAAAGGATCCTTGACCTATAATTTAGTGGACAAACATTCTTCAATCGATGTGCGTCTTGATCAGTTACTGGACGTAGACCAGTTGACAATTTATATGTCGGAAAAAATTTTCTCTTACAGAATAGCACACTGTTATTACATTTACATTTTTTCATCATTTTTTCGCAAGTTAATTCTACTTAATGAAACCAAAGAGATCGCTTGACTAAGTTTTAAAATTTACATCAAGCCTAGTCCAAACAATATGATATGAACGCTGCGCTCACTTAACAGTTAAAAAACAGGAAATGAAAATGCAATTTTTAATCTATATCGCTGCTGGTAAATTGATCTTTGATCTTACATTTTTAAATTTCATATAAAAACCGATTCAAATACACAAAAATCTATACGTATTACAACGGTGTCATTGCTTAGCAAAAAATATTTCAGTACTTTTAAAGTTCGAAGAATAAAAGAAGAAAGAGTTTAGTGCTAATGACAGGATTATGCATAAATGAATCGGCAAAACCAACGTGGGGCAAAGCAAACAAGTTCTTTATAAATAAAGCATTTGTTTATCTGCATAGGTAGATACGCCCCTTTGGTTTTAATGTTTTGCAAGCTATTCCGGTTGCCGGATCTTGTTTTTTAGTAACTCGTCATCTAAGTCCCGCACTATCTGATCAAAGATCTGCGGATGTAAAAATGAATTTTTGAACCCTTTTCTTTTCATCATTTCTTGGTTAAAAATTGGTCAGTTATTATAAGTCCATTGGAAGAAAATAGAAGCTCTTAAAAAAGGGAAAAACCACTATTTCTACCGTATATAAAGTACCGGCCAAACACTTTGAACATCGTTTTCAATAAGGCTCGACCCTTCTTTTACTGCAAAGCAAATGAAGAAAGTTCCGTGTCCCGCATGGTCTCGTGTTCATAAATTTTGACCGTTTCATTTACGAAGCTTTAATCAGATAACTGATTGTTAAACAAATATAAAAAATCTGTACGACATAAACAAATATAATAACCAAAAATATTTCACATACAATCAAATGGCAAGAACAGTAAATAAAAAGCTAGCAGAATTCATTTCAGAACGTTTTAATGAAATCATGACAGAAACAGGATTAGATCTAGAAATATTCGCTGCCTACTCAAAAATTGGTTATAGTACTTTTAGAACCTACCATAGTCGAACAGTTCCAATTTCAGTAGAAACGCTACATAGAATATGTGAACCCTTCGATATAGTACTAAGCGATTTCTTCAAGGCCAACACACCCTTAATCATCAGTGAAAAGATTAAAAACAGAGCGAATACTTTCGCTGCTCAATACATATTGGAAAAGAAAAAGATAATAAAAGAAGATGATATTATTTTTCACAAAAAACCAGTGGGTTCTGGCAATAAATGGGAACGTGATATGATCAAATACATTACTTTACATACAGATTATTTCCATACAGAAAGATCAATTGCTGACATGGTACATGACTTTACCAAAGACTTTGATTTTCCACTTGAATCTGGACGTATTTATGAATTATTACGTAAATATGTAGGCCCTACACTAAAAAAAGAACCATCCATGCGTCTTAATAATGATAAGACGACCTCCAATAGAACTGTTTTTCTTTATAGTAAGATCTAGTATTAAAAGTTCTTTTGTATTCAAAAAATCTCAAAAACAGATGTCCAATTTCATTACTTCACCTTAGGACGATCAAACTGTCAGTAATATTTTCAATTACGCCCAAAATATATACAGTCTTTAATGATGCAACTTCGAACACTTAAACGAGCAAGGGTTATTTCATTTCACGAAATAACCCTTGCTCGTAAATATCACTTCATATCCTGTAAATCCTCTGGCGATAAACTAGATTGTCTGATCTTTAATGCTAAGCTGTCTTGATCATTTTGGAATTCACAATCAGCTACTTCATTTTCAAATCTGTACCTGCAATATCTTCCCAGCGATAATAATGGAAAGTTTTATCATCACTCATCGCAACAAAAAGACCATGTTTAAATGTATCATTTAATTTAACCGATACAACTTCCGAGCCATCACTTTGTGTAGCCATGACCGGTACCGTTTTCAAGTACTTATGTTCAAATGGATTTGTCTTAGTTCCTTCACGGCTAAAAATCTGAAAACGATTTGCCCCCTGATCCGAAACCAATATATATCCCGTACTATCGGTCAATTTATAAATAGAAATACCTTCATGATCTTCTTTAAAACCTTCAGTTGCAAATAAAGCCAGTTGCTCATTTCCTTTTGCAGGATCTGCATAATATTGCTTTACTCCCACCTGTTCATCCGAATAGTAGATATATCCAAGTTCATTGTCTACCGCTATTGCTTCGATCTCCTTTTTCCCGCTAAAAGAACCAAATTTGCGCACAAAAGTTGCCTTTATAGCACCCGAACCATTATCCTCTAATAAATATTGCCACAGATAGCCATCTTTAGGACCATTTTTCCGCCCCACAATAGCATAAATCTGTCCTTTGGATGAAGTATAAAGCGCAATGCCCATAAGATCCCTAAAATCAGGCGTTGTTTCACCTGCAAACATATCCAATCCACCCTGATCAATAGGCTTCATATCAGGGAGTGAAAATATCCGCAATTTATGCGTCATACGTTCTGTTGTTACAGCAATATCAATAGGCTTCCCATTCAAGATCAACCCATAAGCTACATCCACATTATTCGGGCGCTTCAAATTGGGCACGACCTTATCCTTTACAATTTTACCTGCTAGGTCGTAGACAAAAAGCGCTCCATCAGCATCTTTATCCGTTGCGATCACTAAACTCTTACTTGGATCAGCTTTATTGATCCAGATCGCAGGATCATCGGAATCATAACGCACCGCATCGGTCACGAAAATGGGCTTAATGGTATCTGTAGCAACAGCATTAGTTTGTGGATTATTGCAAGCCACCTGAATTATCGCTGATACGATCAAAGAAATAGATAGTGTTGTTTTTAAAGTTATCATGTTGAGTAATTAAAATTTTGTTCCAAAAGCACCTGCATAAACTGCGGGTGCAGGCGAGTTGTAGGTTAATCCATTTGACATGACCAGTCCGGTAATGAAATGTGGTTTAAAAGATAAAGTTCCCGATTTTAGGGCTGGAGAATTCCCTTGAAGGTGAAAGTCCCAAGCCGAATCAAACACATAGTTATTAACCGAAGTCTCCAAAGGATAAGTTACAAATTTCGGATTGTTCTCTCCTGCTAGTTTACCTCTAACATCATTTGATCCTGCTACAATATCATTCTTTCCAACCTGAAACTGATCTACAGTTAATTGATCTTGACCAAAGTACCAGTTATTGCTAAATATTGAACGATTATCTTCCGGTTTCTTAGGATCCCGCTTGACGCCAAATCGGGTATTGGCAAAAAGGTTATTGTAGATCTCCACTCTTACAGATGCCTCTATCCATATTGAACCACCTTTGGCAGTAGGTCTGCGCCATCCCGTATTAAGCATTGTATTATTATACACCATAATGTATGCTTGGGGAGTCTTGTCACCCGAATTGGACAGCTTTAAAGCATTCGTATTCACACTGTAAACCAGATTGTAGGCGACATCGGCAATAGAACCAGATTTAAAGTTCATCGCTTCACCACCTGTCACACCATTTGAGAAAAAGCGATTATTAGCAAAGATAATTTTCCCTGCTTCAATATATGTACAGTCTTCATGAAAATGACTGATCGTACTATTCTGGACCACTAATTTCCCGTCAGCATTGGAAAACCAAAGCGCAGGTAGTGCCTCTCCCGATACTTTCTTATACAAACCCATCTTCACAGAAGTTGAAGCATCTGATGTAATCGCACCGCCATATTCCAGAACGGTATGATCTAAAACCAGCTCTTGACAACTCGGAGCCGCTAAAATTCCACCCCAAAGTTTTCCAAATTCATTTGTTTTAGTTTTATACTGTTCTTCTACGGTAAACCTGATTGGATTATCATCTGTTCCGAGTGCATACAAATTGCCCAAGACCACAATTTCGGGTTTATTCTCTGTATCCATCAAAACTGTAACCCCCTCTTCGATGGTCAATGTTTTGCCTTCGGGGATAATAATATCTCCTTTTATATGTTGCACACTGCCTTTACTCCATACTCCGGATACTTCGCCGATCGCACTGCCATCAGCCTCGCTCGTATCGACGTCAATATTCGCTTTTTCACATGCCGTTAGCATTAGAAAAAAACACGCTAGACACGATAAAATCATGTTATTTTTCATTGTAACAAATTGTTTAATTGTCATAATTGATTTGTTTTCTAACCACGATTAGGTCAAGATTGTTAAATAAAATATTGATGCTATACGATTATTTATTAAATGAGTAACGCAAACCAAGGATATAATTTTGACCGTAAAGATCTTTTCTGATAAGCGTATTACCACCTTCCGTTAGCTTCTCCGCAATCTTTTCATTTTCAGGATTCACTCCCTTTACATACAGTTCCATCGGAGTATTCAAAATATTGTTGGCTTTGGCAAAAATAGCCCAACCCGCCTTAAATTTCTTTTCAATAGAAGCATCCAGTTGCACAAATCCTTTTTGCCATAGATCATCATTCAAAAACTGCGATACAGTATTGATGCGATCACCAGTGTAAGAACCCGCCAATTGTCCCTCCCAGCCTTTATTCGCATCCTTATACAGTAAAGATAGATTGGCTATGTGTGCCGCCTGCCCGTATAATGGCCGTGTTTGATCAACAATAATAGGTTCTGGATCTTGTGTCGTTTCGTTTATTCTACGTGACATTTTCGCGGTAGTAATACGCGAGTGTGTATAGGTATAATTCGCTTTTATCCCGAACTTTTGGATGTATTTGATGTAATCCACTTCGATTCCAAAATTATTTGCATTACCAAAGTTACCCGGTGTGTAATACACATCCTGCTTGCGGACTTCATCTGGTTGAAACGTATACTCGATCGGGTTTTTAATCTTTTTGTAGAACATGCCAACAAAAAATTGTGACGAAGCCTCAGGAAACAATTCATAACGTAAATCAAAATTATCCGCAAGCGCATGTTTTAGATCTGGATTTCCTCTTTCTAAGAACTCTTCATTCACGACAGAGGAAGGAACGATTTCATAAAAACCGGGACGATTCAATGCGCGATAATAAGCGGCATGAAGTTGCTGTTTCTCATTCAAATGATACTTGACGGTCAAACTTGGCAACCATTCCGTATAGACTTGAGATCCTTCTGGTCTCTTTTCCCCTGCAGGAAACAGTAATTTATAATCTTGATTGGTATGTTCCATACGGATCCCTCCAATCATTTGGAGTTTGTCACTTTCATAATTGAACATCCCGTACACTGCTGTAGTTTTCTCATTGGCATCATAAGTCAACGGATTAGCAACGGCACCTGTCGGATTGGTCACGGTCAAATTCAGGTCCGTATAATTTTGAAAATCTACACCATATCTATACTTTGCCTCTTCCGCAGATGCAGGAGAAAGGTTATAATTGTTATAGAAACTACTTCGTTGTTTATCACGATATAGCCCCCCTGTAGATAACTCCAATTTGCGATCTGCCATAGGCACTTTATAAGCCACATCCCAGTAACCCGCATAATCATTGTCGGTATTCCTTTCCCAACGGTAGGTAACAGGCGATTTATTAACAAGAGAAGTGCGCTTACGCTCAAAATTCTCTTGAATACCGTCTAAACTTATCGTGGTATTTTGAGGCAATTGATTACTAGCAGATGACAGCGCACCCGACCACCTTACATTCAGTCTATTATCCATAAAACGATGATCACCCTGCAAAGTTCCGTTATAGATCTGTTGCTGTGTCTTTCGACTTCGCGTTACATAGGTCAATTCTGCCTTTCCAATATTAGGATCATATTGCCCATTATAGATGGTATTGACCGCATCACGAAGTTGCGTATTATTCAGATTCACATACATTTGATAGAAGCTCAAACGATGGTTTGGATTAAAACGATAGTCGATTTTATTATGTAGACCTAAGCGTTGCTGCTGTTCATCATACTGACGATCTTGTTGCTCAGTAATAACTGCATTCGGATTTATGCCGACCACAGCAGATTTATAAAAAATAGAGCGGCTTCCGCGATGCAGATTTTGATAACTTGCCCCCAAGATTATACCCAGCTTATCATCCAGATAGCGGTTCCCGAAAGTTAAATTACCAACGACATCTGGCGAAGGTTTTTTATAGGTATAGTCTAATACCCCTTTATTAAAATCTGCTGCAGTCGCATTGTAATTTTTACCATGAAGTTCATAAGGTGATTTGGATGAAGTTCCACCGGCCGCGAAACTTCCGAAGTCCTGATTAAAATAACGTTGACTATATCCCGTCGCCAAATTAGCCTGTAGTAATAATTTGCTTGGCGCAGCTTTCATAACCATATTCACAACACCGCCAACAGCATCTGCCTCCATATTTGGTGTAAGCGATTTGTATACTTCCAGACGTTCTAACATATCTGAAGGAAACAAATCCAATGGTACGTAGCGATACTTATTATCTGGACTTGGTACTTTTACACCATTGACCAAGGTTGTGTTATAACGCTTATCCATACCTCTTAAAATGGCATACTGCCCTTCTCCATTAGAATTCCGTTCTATAGAAACCCCCGATACGCGTTGCACAACATTTGCGACCGTGATATCTGGAGAAATCTCAATAGCTCTAGCCGAAACAACATTCATGATCTGCGATGCGTTCTTTTCCAGCCGTCTCGCACTGAGATCATCATCACCGCCGTTTCGCTGTCCTTTGATCGTTACCTCCATCAATTTTTGATCTGTAGAAGTAAGTTGAAAAATAAAATGGGGAGTATCTTCTTTTTTAATTTCGATTTCCTGGGTAAATTCGGCATAGGCCATATGTCTAATATGTACTTTAACCTTTCCTGCGGACAATCCCTTTAATTCAAATGAACCATCCAATTGTGTTTTGGTAGATAGTCCGCTTTGTTCCAAAAAAACAGTGGCTCCAGTTATGGCTTCACCGGTTTGACCATCCAATACTTTACCTTTGATTTTGGTTGCATATGCTGCACTGACCGAAATGCTGGAGGCAAGTAATACCGTTAAAAAATTTTTCATTTTGCTTAGATTATATATGAATCTTTGATCGTTGAGCAAATATGACATCCAATTTCAGTTTCACAAAATAGCAAGCGTTACAACAAGGAAACAAGGAGATTTACGGACTATACAACAAGGAAACAAAACAAACCAACCAGCTATTAATCAAACGATTAACAGTGAAATAAACGCCATTACCATTCCGTTATCGTTATGTTAAGAAATTATGAAATAGTGAGTAGGTAACCTGTAAGATCTTCACCTTGTTCCAATTTTAGCTTTTTTCTCAGGCGATGTCTGGCCACACGAAGGCTATCTTGTGATATCCCCAAAAGCACAGCAATATCCGTGTTGTTCAAATTTATTTTAAGCAATGCGATCAAGCGCATATCGGCAGCAGTTAAATCGGAAAACCGTTGTATTAGTTTTTCAAAAAAACTATGATGTACTCTTTCAAAAGTCACCATAAATTCTTTCCAATGAATACCCTGTGTAATATTTTCATTGATCTGCAAAACCAGATCGTGCATTTGCTTTTTTTGATCCCGTCGTTCATCCTTAACCATTACTTTTAACTCATCTCGGAGCTGTTCCAAAAATTGGTTATTACGGATTAAATTCAAAGTATGCGACGTCAACTCCTTTTCTTTGAGCGTCAGCTCCTGCTTAAGCTGTTTATCTTCGAGCAACTGATTTTTAAGTGCAATTTCTGCTAATTCCCTTTCCGCTTCTTGCTTTCGCGACTCGGTCATCTGATTATTGATTTTTATTTTTTGACGACTATACAGCACATACGATAAAATAATTAACAAGATCAAAAAAACAATAGTTCCCAGCAACAAAATGGAGTTGATCTTTTTAGTGACCTGCAATTGTTCAATTTCTTCTGTTTTTTGATTCATATCATAAAGTGCCTGAAAAAAAGCAGTATGCCTAGCCCCATCTACACTATATAACTCCAGCACAAGCTTCCGACTTCGCTCTGCATAAACATAAGCACTATCCATTTGTCCGCTTAATGCATATGTTTTGCTTAGATCTTTAGTCGTTGCCGACATCTGATACACATCTCCCAATTTCTCTGCCATATCAAAAGCCCACTTTGTTAATTGTATACTTTCCGAAAACTTGCCGGTTTTCCTGAAAATATCACCCATATTATTCACCACTACAATCTTTCCGTAGTTGTCTTGCGTTTCATCATATAAGTCACGTGCTTTTTCAAAATGATCAAATGCCCGATCATACTGTTCCAAATCTTCATAAATACTACCCAGATTCTCATGAATCTTAGCTTCGCCATTTTTATTTCCTTCTTCGTTATAAATCGCTAAGGCCCGCATTTGGTATACGAATGCCGAATCATAATCAGCGACCTTTTCAAATAGATGACCAATATTACCCAATACACCAGCTTCACCATTTTTATCTTTCTCGGCTCTGAAAGAATGGAGCGCTTTATTAAAGTAATTTTTAGCAAGATCATGCTGTTTGTTAAAAATATTGAGTTCACCTATATCACTCCAATTAGATGCGAGTAATTGTTTCGCATTTAATTGGGTGTAGATACGGTCCGCTTGGAAATAATAATCTTGCGCCTGTCCATAATGCCCTTGATTAACACATAACCACCCTATTGCCTGTAAACAATTGGCTTGTAATAACAAGTCTTTATCACCAACCGCCTCAGCATACCGCTTTTTGACTAGCGTAATCGCAGAATCAGGATAGTTTTGACTTAACACCCGAATATCTTTAAACGATTCTACCTGTGCATGTGCGGTGTCAACGATAAATGCCTGTGCTATAAATAGTATTAAAAATATAATTTTATCAGAAATCCTCATATTCAAGTAACTCATTGATGTTGATGTGCAAATGTACACGAAGCATGTTAACAGAATATTAAATCACATTACATGCACGGCCACTTAACATCATAGAACAAAAAAGATCGATCATCACATCGTGTAAAATGTGTTAAAGGCATATTATAAGACACCAGGGAACTATCTCTAAACAGAACATATATGCCTTTAAATAATAACAACACCACATCCCCATAGAAGAACTGGTTTATAGGCAGTATACTCTTATAAATTACCAGGATAACAAATAATATACATTAGAAGAGAATAATTTCAAGTAAACTATCTATATATTTCTCTATAAAAATATTTTCAAATAGAAATGAGGAAAATTTTCATTAAATTTAGCTACATGATAATATTGCATTTAATTTATGGGATTGTGATCGTGATAAACCTGATCCAGTTTTACCGAGTGATTAGAAAGAAGATTTCTAATAAGAACACCAGCAATAAAAAAATATTAATCAGCAAACTAGATACATTAAAAGAATTTTAAAATTAACATGAAAAACTTTATCTTCTATTTAGTGATCCTATTAGTAGGATTTTGTACCATATCATGTAAAAAAAATAGGATAGATGGTGATTGGGACGATAATATTAAACTCTCTCAAAAAATAGTAAATTTTGATTCTGAAGCAAGCTCCATCATCATTACCACTAAATCCACAAATTGGTGGCTAAATGACATCTCCATCAACGGTAAGAGTATGGACATCACGAATATCGAAGTAGGAGCAAAAAATTTTGTTGTAAATAATCTAGATTTCCAAATAGAAAGAAAAGAGGGTAATAAAATCACTATTAGTCTCACAAGAAATAATTCAAATAGTGAAAGGATTTTACAGATTGGATTACAAAATGGAAATTACTTTGATGGCATAAAAATTGTTCAATCTAAATAGCGATCTCTTCAAAGTAAATACTATTATATTCTTCCACTTTCGTGCTCAAGTACTGATTTTCGCGTACCTTGCGCTTTCGTTGTTCCACTACTAAAACGGTAGCAAAAACTTTACTTTACCTGCCTCGACTCATAAGACCCATAACTGTTAGACATAAAGCCAGGAAAATTTTGAGTGTACTTACTCTGGCTGTCATCATGGATCCATTATATGCAATCATTGCAAATGGATTGATCGTAATAAAAATCTATAATACTTACTACCGATGATTTTTTCACGTATTTATCCAATATTATTATCAACAGCTATCATAAGGCTCTAAAAATATGCCATTTACAGTTTTAGGAAACATTACATTATGTAATACAAATAAATATTATATTTGTTGATGAACCTCATGGAATACAAGAACTGCAGCGATGAACAACTCTTCGAGCTTATCAAGCTCGGAAATGCCAATGCATTTCAATTCCTGTACGACCGGTTATTCTATCCACTATTAGGACAAGCACTACGTAAAGTAAAATTAAAGGAGGATGCTCAAGATCTGACACAAGATCTTTTCATGAACTTATGGAACAAGCGGGATACGATTCATATCGAAGGTAAAGTCATCAACTTCCTATTTACCTCACTACGCAATAGTGTGATCAATTTCTATATCAAAACCAAAAAACAGGATGAGCGAGAAGAACTGTTTCAATATTTTAAAGGCTATTGTGAAGAAACAACTGACCGCACCATCCATAAAAATGAACTTGAGCAGATCATACAAAATGAGGTTGATGCACTTCCGCTTAAGATGAAGCAGATCTATCTGTTGAGTAGAAATCAAGAACTATCACATAAGGAAATTGCAGAGCTAATGGCCATCTCCGAACTGACAGTAAAAAAACAAGTCGCAAATGCACTCAAGATCCTGAAGAAAAAAATTAATTACGTACTTCTTACTTTAATTTGATTTTCATCTACTCCCTTTGCACTTTAGTCTTGTCTTGTTTATAGAAGACCTAATAAACAAAGATGAAAGATCAGGAAATAATAGATTTACTAACACGCTATAAAAACCGTACGTGTACGGAATCTGAAAAACGTATCGTAGAATCATGGTACAACACTTTAGATTTTAAACACGCCATAACAAGTGGCGAATATGAATCGATAAAGGAACAGAGCTGGAATCGTGTGAATCCGATTCAAAAGAAAAAAAATAACCTGTACCGCTATGCTGCTATACTGATAGCATTTCTATCTTTTTCCGTGTTGATCTATTATGTATCCCAAACGAATAAACCGACTTTAGTGGAACTCTCCCGAATCAAACCGGGAACCAACCGGGCCACTTTAATCCTTGGACAAAAAGATTCATTGGATCTAACCCAATTAAAAATCGGTAGTGTTGTGGAGTCAAACGGTATCAAAATCAAAAAGCTTGCAGATGGTACGATTTCATACGAAGTAAAGCAAACTGCATCGACAACAGGTTTACATAATAAACTCATCGTACCCCGTGGCGGACAATATCGAATCATCCTATCCGATAGCTCGGTTATCTTAGTAAATTCAGAGTCAGAAATCGAGTTTCCTTCCCGATTTAATGAAACAGAACGACGCATCAAGATGGTTGGTGAAGGTTATTTTGAAGTTGCCAAGCATAAAAGCAAACCCTTTATTGTTCAGTCAAAAGAACAGGAAGTTACTGTTCTAGGAACGAAATTTAACATCGAGGCCTACCGCAATGATAAATATATCACGACAACCCTAGTTGAAGGAAAAGTCAGCGTAGCATCCGAAAAAGAGCAGGTTTTACTCAAACCTGGAGAGCAATCCATATTTGATGGCGAAAAAATCCTAATCTCCAAAGCCAAGATCGCCTCAAGTACCGCATGGAAAGACAACCTCTTCATTTTCCAGAGTGTACCGCTAGGTAACATCATGCAAAAAATAGCGCGATGGTATAATATCGAAGTAACCTTTGAAAATAAAGAACTCGCTCAGATCCAGTTTACAGGAAGTATTTCAAAATACCAAGATATCGAACAAGTACTGCAGTTATTGGAAATGACCGATAAAGTGAAATTTGCCATTGAGCATCAAACGATCTATGTAAAAACAAAATAATTAATACTAACCTTATGAATAAAAATTACTTCAATCATGTAAGATGGTATCTTACGTTATTGCTGTTGACAGCCTTTTTTATCCAGTTTTCTCTTGCAGGCTATGCTCAGAAAGTCACGATTGAGGTTCATAACAGCTCCTTAAAATCGGTTATTCAGCAATTAGAACGACAAAGTTCATATCGCTTTTTATATGCAGATGAGGTTTTAAAAAACACAATTCCGGTAACCATTTCTCGTCAAAGGATTAATTTTAAAGACGTATTAAACGAAATCTTTGAGACACAGCCGCTACAGATCCAGATTCAAGATAAAACCATCATCATTAAATCTAAAGAACAGCAATTGGGAGCTGTTTCAGGAAATATAAGACAGTCCGAAAACAATGCGCCGATGCGTGGAGTAACCGTGAAAATTGTTGGAAAAGGTCTGGATCTCATCACGATGTCTGACGATACAGGAAGTTTTATCTTTGCAGAATTGCCTTATGGTACCTACCAACTGTCTTATAGCTATATCGGCTATTTCACAACCGCATCATTGATTGTTCTCGATAGAGCAAATGTCAACCAGATGATGAAGATGACTGTTGCAGATGCTAAATTGGATCAGGTAGTCATTATCGGTTATGGTAGCAAACAGCAAAAAGACATTACCAGTGCAGTATCGTCGATTGATCAGCAAAAGTTAGCCGATTTCAGTAATAATGCGGCAACTTTTGAATCAGTCTTAGGCGGAGCCGTAAAGGGCGTGATGGTAACGCAAAATTCAGGAGCACCAGGAGCGACAGCTAAATTGAATATCAGAGGTATTACATCACCATTATCAGGGAGTACCAATGAGCCGCTGTACGTCATTGATGGAGTTCCATTTTTTATTGAGCCATCTGCCGATTTTCCAACCATCAATCCTCTGGTCAATATCCCGGTATCAGAAATAGAAAGTATTGATATCTTGAAAGATGCCGCAGCCACTGCTATCTATGGTTCCCGTGGCGCTAACGGTGTTGTTATTGTCAAAACAAATCGAGGCAAGAAAAACAAACCGTTTATTATTGCTGCCGATTATACACAATCCATTAGCAATCCAACGAAGATGTACAGCCCATTATCCGTTGAACATTTTAAAGAAGCACAGAAAATAATCATTCAAAATACCATAGATGGGATTAATAATGGAAAAATAGATCCATATGAGGCCTATTACAACCAGATACCCGCAATGGAGATCATGGGCAAATTAACCCCTCTGGAGGATGATGGTTTTGGTACACCCCTTACTTATCGTTTTGATGGATTAAACGAAGGTGCATTTTATGATGGCCATACCGACTGGACCAAATTAATTCGTAACAAAAATGCACGTACCTCTCAATTTAACGTTTCGCTCAATGGCGGGTCTGAAAGCAGTAACCTAGCCTTCAACTTTAACGCTTTTGACCAAGAAGGATTATACATTAATAATGGTCTAAAGCGGTATAGTAGCCGTATCGCTTTTGATAGTGACATCAATAAACGACTGAAAGTAGGCGCCTCATTAAGTTACGCTTACAGCAGATTAAAATATGGTCAGCAGTTGTTCTCGGAAGGACAAACAAAACCATGGCTTGTAAGGCCTGACGTTTCGGCTTACGACAATGCTGGAAACTTTTCATCCATAGACGGGACATTGATGTATGGTGCTCCTGTCCTATTGGCCAATCCACTGGCACAGCTCAATAATAGAGGTGCAAATCATATCAATCAATTCTTAGGAGCTGCTTACGCGACATATGAGTTCGTTAAAAATTTAAAACTCCATACCGATATCAGTGTAGCATCCTACAATGGTGGAGCACAGATATTCTCTCCGACATATGCTCAAGATGATTTTTCGGCATACGGATCCAACCTATATGCGACACTCAACACCAATACATCAAATAACAGCAATACAAGTCTCAATTTTCGCCTCGATTACGATTGGAAAAAGGAGCAACACCAGCTATATATAATGGTCGGTATGGGCTTCGACCGTTACAAAAACAGCGGCGAGTCGCACAGTTATGAGGAATTCCCTGACAATGAAATCTTGACGGATCCCGGTTCCGCGGCAAGAGATATTTATTTTAATTATTTCCGTACAGACCAGGGCCTAAACTCCATTTATAGCAGATTAAGCTATAAATTCCAGGATCGTTATTTAGCTGAGGCCAATTTCAGAACAGACGAATCCTCTAAATTTGGCCCCGGAAATAAACGCGCATATTTCCCTTCGCTCTCATTAGGATGGCGAATCAATAAAGAGCAGTTTATGTACGATATAGACTGGGTGAATGATTTAAAATTACGTCTCAGCTGGGGAAATACCGGATCAACCAATATTGCTAACTTTTTATACCGTCAGTTTTTTGTACGTGGTTCAAATGACCTCTGGGGTGGAAAACCCGCCATCGTACTCGACCCAAATGTGCCTAATCGGAACGTAAAATGGGAAAAAACACGTGAATACAATACCGGGTTAGATTTTTCTTTATTCAAAAATCGTCTCACTGGTAGCTTTGATATCTATGACCGCTATACAACCGGGGCATTAGCTCCCGCACCTGTACCACTTGAGGCAGGTTCAAATACTTATTATGCCAACATCATCGACATGAGCAATACCGGTCTTGAGCTGGAATTGGGTTATGATATCATTAAAAAACAAGATTTCAACTGGAAACTTTCTTTTAATATTGCACGTAATAAAAACAAAATTGAAAAATTACACGGTGCCAATATTAATCAATATGCTGTCGATTCTTATTTAGAGGGCTATCCCGCGGGTACAAGAAAGGGATACTTGGTCGAGAAAATATTCAATAACCAAGAAAAGATTGATCTTCTTAACAGTCAATCTCCTACAGGTTATTATCAAAATATCGCGACGGGCATTGGAGACTACAAATACCAGGATCTAAATGATGATGGCGTTATCAATACAGATGACCGCACAGTCATTGCTACTGCGCAACCCAGATATTTTGGAGGTATCTACAACCGCCTCAACTATAAAAATTTCAACTTATCGTTTGTATTTCAATATTCAAAAGGAGCAAAAGCGATTATGGATGATTTCCAGAACAGTCTATTCGGCATACTAGGCCAAAATCTTAATCAAGAAATCTATAACGACATGTGGTCTCCCGAAAATACGGATGCTCATTTTGCTAAAATAACCTATTATGATCCGGCCGCAAATTCCCGTACTTCAGATCGATTGGTTTATGAAACTTCTTTTCTACGTCTAAAAAATATCAGTTTAAGCTATACACTTCCAAAAGACTGTTTACAAAAATGGAAGATGAACCAGATCACGGTATCCGCATCAGCATCAAATCTATGGACCGGTACAAAATGGCCCGGTCTAGATCCTGAATTTGTAGGAAGTTCCATTGTCTCCAATACTTCCAGCAATGATAGCTATCCCATGTCTAAAACATTCTCACTAGGTATTAAAGCATCCTTTTAAAGCAACATCGATATGAACATCAAATATTTAGCCTTTTTTATTACTGCTGTTAGCAGTCTAAATGCCTGCTCAATGGTTGGCAACATTGACGATATCAAACCCTATTACAAGATGGAAACGGACAATGTGATTTACAATTCTGAATCGGCCGAAGCTGTACTCCGAGGTGTTTACAAAAGCTGGAGAACGTTTAATATAGCGTCATTTCGTCCCTATATGTCTATTTTATCTGGAACCACAGCCAGTAAAGGTGGGGGCGTGACAGGTGGACAAGAATTTATCAACAACAGTATCCAGGCCAACAATATAGCATTATCCAATATTTACCAGGGCACCTATCTGACTATCAATACGGCCAATAACTTAATTATGTTAATGGAACGTGGCGATGCCAAGGGGATGCCGGCACACCGTACCAATGAAATTATCGCTGAATGTAAGGTGCAGCGTGCGCTTGCCCATTTTCAGCTCTTACGTCATTTCGGCTACTTCTTTGATCTGAATTCACCCTATGGTATTGTACTGAGAAATAAACCTTTCGAAGGAACAGAAACTGCTCCACGAGCAAATGTTCAGGAGAGCTACAATTTTATTATGCAGGATCTTGACGACGCTATAAACCAGGCACCAGAACATCAAGAACTACATTATTATGTAACCAGAACAACGGCCAAGGCCATTAAAGCAAAAGTATTATTGCATATGGGAAAATATGCTGAAGCGGCATATTTTGCCAAAGAAGTGATCGATGAGGCACAAAATAAAGGATACTTATTGGAAGAAAACTTTAGCCACATATTTACGAATGGGTTTGAATCTTCGGAAGCACTTTTTGCAACCTACACATCCGGTTCAACAGAAACAGTCTCTGATCAGGTATCCAGAACAACATATAGCGACTACACAAAACGTATGGCTGACGCTCTTGAAGGATCAGAATCTGACGGTAATCTAACAACAGGAAATGGCTATGACAGACGTTTTTACCTCATGTTTAATCCCACTCTAGCCGGAGCCCAGGGAAATGGAAAATACCCTTACTCATCAAATGGAGCTGGAAAACATAATACCCAGATGATCTTACGATTAGGTGAGATTTATTTTATACTTGCCGAAGCATCAATTCGCAATGGCAATGACATTTTATGCCGGGAAAGCTTCCAGACAGTGGCAACACGTGCAGGCTACCCTCCAGATTATGTTTCAAAATTAAAAAATGAAGTCCTGTTAGATCACATTTTCAAACATAAGATTCTCGAACTTTTTGCTGAAAATGGCGAAGACTGGTTTGATTTTGTTCGTTTTTACAAGGCAAAAAACCTCGCATTAAATACCATAAAATCCAGTATTAAAACCGATTCACAATTGGTTTTACCGATACCTCAATCCGCATTGGCTGGAAATAATTTATTAAAACAAAACCCTTTATAACAAGTGGCGTTATGCGATTTCAATAAAATGATGATCTCTAAAAATAAACTATAACAATGAAAAAAACATTATTAACCCTTGCTTTGAGCAGTTTGACTTTGCTCTCAATTGCTCAAAAACAATTTACGCTAACAGGAAAAATTAAAGGCCAAAAAGCCAATGGTCAACTCGTTAAATTATTAGGAGGCAGTGACCAGCGCATCATCGGGTCTGCGGTCATTAAAAATAATACATTCCAGATCAAAGGTGAAATTCCAGAAGCCGAATTGATCCGAATGACTATTGCCCCTACCGCCAAAGCTGAAGAATCGACTTGGAAGGCGAGCATGTTTTATCTAGATCAAGGCCGTATTAATTTAACGGGAGATATTGATAGTTTACCATCTTTTTACTACCGACCAAATCTTCCACAGGTTAAACCAGTAATCGAAGGTTCAAAAGCACAGAGCCTTGCAGATCAACTTAGCAACCTGAACCAAAACGAAAGAAAAGAAATCAGTCGTCTTGATCAAGCCTATATGAGTGAGTATTATACACCATCCTTGGAAGAAAAGTTTAACACCCAACGCGGTATAGCGATCTTAAAAGAGATCGCCCCTCTTAAAAAGAATATTTTTGAAAGAAAATGGAATTTTATCAAAAACAATCCTGAGGCCCGGGTTTCATTAGATGAGGCCAGCTATATGATCATGGGCTATGGGGAAGATAATTTATCCCGGAATCAGATGGATGAGCTGATTACTATTTTCGCCCCCTATTGGAATGGTAAAAGGGCGTATACTGATTTAAAAGAAATGATCACAAAGGCTAGAGCAACTGCAATAGGTTCTAAAATTATCGATGGACCGCTTATGGATCAGGAAGGCAAACAAGTACAGCTGTTATCTGTATTTCCAAAAGATAAGAAATACATTTTGTTAGAATTTTGGGCTTCTTGGTGTGGTCCGTGCCGTGGCGAAATCCCTCATTTAAGACATACTTATTCAGAATGGAAAGACAAAGGTTTTGACATTGTCAGTATCTCACTTGACGAAAAGGACAAAGACTGGAAAAAAGCGATGTCTGAAGAAAATATGAATTGGAATCAATACAATGCCCCTGCAGGTTTTGATAGCAAAATCGCCCGAAGTTATGATATCCAAGGAATTCCTTATGCATTATTAATTGATAATGAAGGACGTATCGTAAAACATGCTATGCGTGGTGCTAGTTTAGACCAAGCTTTAGCTGAGCTTATTCAATAAAAAATTACCTACCTTAATTACATGTCAATGGATAGCGGTATACGATCTAGGTATACTGCTCATCCATTAAATAACCCTTCTTAATACAGTTCGCAAATATTTACACGTAATCCATAGTCTACTTACACGAAAGAGAATAGATTAGAAAATGAAACTGCTACATTCCTCTTGGTTCACTTCTATTAACTTCAGCGCCATAATCAATTCTCGATTTAGAAAGACAGTCTGGGAAATTTGTCCTTATATAACTCATCATCTCTTCTCTTACATAACAGCGAAGATCAAAAGCCTGTCCCGAGTTTCGGCAACTCATTAAGCAACGAATCTCCATCGTTCGCTCTTTCAGATCAGTGACCTGCAGGACATTGACCTTACCATCCCACAAAGGATGATGCATAAGCAATGAGCCTAATTTTTCTCGTAATTGTTGGACAGGAATCGCGAAATCAACATAAATAAAAACAGTTCCTAAAATCTCTGCCGTAGTTCTCGTCCAATTCTGAAAAGGTTTTTCGATGAAATAGGTAATCGGCAGCACCAGACGGCGTTTATCCCAGATATTAACCACGACATAAGTCAGATTGATTTCTTCGACCTTACCCCACTCGCCCTCAACGACCAGCACATCATCCATCCGAATGGGCTGTGTAAAAGCAATCTGAAAACCTGCTAATAAATTTCCAAGAGATTTCTGAGCGGCAAAACCAATGATTATACCACCAACTCCGACACCCGTCAGCAGTCCAGCACCTATCTTCTGCATACTTTCAAAGCTTAGCAAAATAATGGCAAAAGACACAACGATGATAATAGTAATGAAGACCTTTCGAATAAAAACAATCTGTGTCCTAATTTTTCTTTCACGCAGGTTATTCTCTTTATTGATATCAAAACGATGATATAAATAATCTTCAAAAACTTTTATGGCCTGAATCAGAACAACAGCAAAAAAGCTGATCAGTAAGATTTCATTTATTTTACCGACAATATGCAATGTGGCGGTATTGAAACGCGTAAAAGGTAACAAACTGTTAAAAACAACCAAGGGAATAAAAAGACTCAAAATCTTATTAAATCGCCGTATAAAAGACCGAAAGAGGGAATAAGATGACTGTGCAATCGCCTGATAACGCAAAATCGGGATAAATAAAATTTTAATGAGGATCCCGAGTGCAAAGGAAAACAGTATAAATGCAGTATTCCATATCCAAGCCGGAAATTTTTGTGAAAGTTGAATTAATTCTTCGTTCATCATTATTTTTCTTTTTTTATGCTACCATTATTATGTACTATAAGTATAACGGTATGCTTGGCCTAACGTTTGTTTTATTTTAAAAAAGGAACAAAACCAACTGATTTAGAGACCGCAACGAATATATTCAATTCACCGAAAAGCATTAACCGACAATAATAAATAAGCCGATTACTTGAATCGGCTTATCTACTATTGAAGAAAATACAGTTCTCACTTATTATTGACATCGTGTAATAAGATTTATCACCTTACTACAAGACCATACGTCTTGTTGCCATATACATAAGAAATAATAAGTATAGCAAGTATAACAAGTGGCAACAGCATAAATCCAATATTTTTATCGACCATTGCATGGCTAATAAAAGCAAAAATTAGGTTAAATGTTAATCCGGCATAGGCCCACTCTTTCAATTTACTTGGAGTTTTAGGATAAGAAATGGCTATTACTCCGAGCACTTTGCAGATAATAAGTGCATAAGCGAAGTAGTCTGGATATCCTAACGGTTTAGTTCCAGCATTAACATACTGTGGCGCAAATAAAAGCGTACCAAGAGGCATGACACCCTCCCAGATAATAAGGATCGCTGTAGCTATCCAAAAGATTAATTTATTCTTTTTCATGTTTTTGAAGATTTATGAATTATTTATATTGCAAAATTGTTTATATTGATATGACAAAGATGCAAGGGTTTGCTTAAATTAACAGATTACAAAAACGACATTATAAGGGGTGAATTGCGACAGCGGGAACAACGAATTTACAAAACCAAAAAATTCTTTTCTACCATTGGCTTCATTATAAATGACAGGTATAATGATTAAATTAAATCACATGAATAAAACAACCCTTTTCACTTCAATTTTAAGCACGACGATCCTTTTCATATCCAGTTTAACTTCCTGCGATGGAATTATAGAGCGGAACAACGAACCCTTAGATGCGGCATATGCTAATTTTGAAGAAATTAACGAAAAGTATCATTCCGATATTTTCGAAGTGAAACTGTTCTGTGAAACTGAAGTCACTCGTTCCAGTTCACCTAATCCCATTCGCATCTTTCCATCTGTGAATGACCAACTGATCGTATCCTGCGATGCCGAAAAAAATGATGAGACCCAAGGTGATATGCTTTATTATAAAATAAATAGTAGAGGAATTACAGAAGATACATTACACTTGTCCCAAAATAAATATTGGCCAGAATTTATTGATGATTTCATCATTTTCACCAATGACGAAAAAGCCTATTACACCACTTGGCCACAAGATGGCGATACCACCAAACGTGCTTTTAAAGTTTTGAATGAAGATTTGAGTTGGACTGGAGAAAAAATAAATCAAAAAATTGCAAGCGCGAAAAAAGATGGCAAATATTGGTTTTTAAAAAATGTAACTAGAAATGATCATTACTACATGCAGTTTTTCTTTTACCAGGATGAACAATGGCAGATGCTATGGCAAGAAATACCAGCATATAGAAGCATTGATAGCAGTGAAGATGCCGGCCGTTACCGTGACGATGTTTTTTGGACCGGCGAACAAGATCCTTATTTACCTGAAAACGTTACTTTTTTACATTTTCACCCTGAGGAAAAATTAAAATACAGCCACAATATCGGTGGTGGAAGTCCAGGATATAGTGTTAAAAACTGGCGCGGGAAAGCTTTCTTTAAAACAAAGATCGGAGATCGTGATTTTAATTTTTTTGAGCCCCATATCGCTGTAGAGAAAGAAAGATTTGACGATTACAAAAATCGATTCTATACGGTGTTAGAAGCAAATTATTCAGCACTCCATTTTAGACCAACATTTTATATTTCACCCCATGGGTTCGCATTCTATTCTTCCAATAGTCAGAGCATGTATTTAATACGAAAGAAATAAACAATACAAATTATTGAAATTAAATGAAGATGAGCACATAATTGGAAAGTTTAAACATGATCTGGTCTCCTATCGACAAAAGTGATACCTATCAGTAAGACTATATTGATTATAAGGGAAGTAAATTAATACCTAAAGCGCCAACAGTTATCCAAAGTCATCCAGTTGTTTTTCCATGTGACTAAACTGGTCTTACTGTAGTTTTATTAACTGTAAAAAATGAAAATAACCTATTAAAAACCCAACTTATTGACCAAATCTTTACAAAAGTCAGTAAGCTGAGCTATCTAGAAAAGGTACTTTTGTATATGTGTAAAAATATACGATTAACTTTACTAGTGCTCCTATTAATACTTTTAGTACCTACTGCGAAGGTTTTTTCCCAAATTGGAGCAGGAATAAAATTAGGTGGAAATTTATCTCATGCAGATGGACTATCATTCCGTTCAGCAAATCGGATAGGTTTTCAAGTCGGAGGTATACTAAGTTATCATTTTAGACCTAACATGGCTATCCAAGTAGAGCCCACCTATAATGTAACACGTGTCAGAACAAATTCTGAAACTGTGGATCAGGTTAACGGTATTTCAAAAGGAAACAAGGCCCTCCAGTTCTTTGATTTCCCTGTATTATTTAAGTTAGACCTAACATCAAATTTTGCATTATTAGGTGGCCTCGAATTCAATAAACTGTTGAATGAAGATAAATATCTACTGAATAATGGAGAAGAGGCATTTAATAAAGGCTCCCGAATGGGTTACACTTTTGGATTAGAATTGGGAAAATTGTATTTCCGATATCGAAATGTAGAAAGAAAAACCGGTGTATACCACAACTGGAATACGAGTATTTCGCAATATCAAATAGGCGTTAAATGGAACCTTTTCTAGAAGCCTTATAAAAAGATGTGTCTAAATTCTCGGTTAAAGTTCATCTAAATGTGATTGTTTTCAATCGGATGTAAAATAAATTTGTTTATTTTTCCATTCAGGATAAGGATACTTAACAGATTTAAATATTAAACTTAATAAACCAATTCAAACTTTTATAATAATGCTATCTAAATTATTTCTTCTTCAGAGTTGCATGATCTTCCTGTTCATATTTAGTGGTCCTTTAAAAGCACAGACACAGCAGACATTTACAGGTTGGAGTGCCGCATTTTTCACTTACAAAATAGATCCCCGGTTCAGCATACATTTTGATGGACAAGCTCGAAGTACAGATCAACTCAAAGACATACAATCCTTTATTATCCGACCGGGATTGAATTATCATATCAAGAACAATATGATTGCCACTTTAGGGTATGCCTACATCGGAAACCAAAGAAATATTAGCGCTACCCATGGCTGGGTACCAGAACACCGCATATGGGAGCAATTTATTATAAACCAAAAATTTACCGTTCTAAATCGACCTTCCACACTGCAGCACCGTTTTAGATTAGAACAGCGCTTTATGGGCCAACCTACTGTTGAGCAAAACGAGCTGGTTACGGACCGTTACGATTTTGCCCAAAGACTGCGCTATTTCACCCGTGCCATTGTCCCTGTTTCCGAAACCACTAGTTTTACTGATGGTGCTTTCATTGCACTGCAAAATGAAATTTTTGCACATATTCAAAATTCCACCAATGGTAAGTTATTTGACCAAAACAGAGCTTACCTAGCATTAGGATGGCGGGTAAATCCAAAATTTGATATAGAAGCAGGTTACATGAATCAATATAGCCTAGGAAGAAATAATAAGACTGTAAATAATATCATACAGGTCGCAGCTTACCTCAGATTATAAACGATAGCGCTCTTTGATTTAAAAAGGCAGCATATGATGCTCCATTTATATCATTCACGGATTATCCGCGTTAATTAACGCGTTTTTTTGCAAAAGGATTAAACGATAAACCAGCATTAAAATAAAAAGATGGATCCGTAGATGCTTCATAAATAAAATCGTTCTGAGATTTGTTTTTCTCTGATATTCGAGATCTTAACGAATTTCTCATCCCGGTTTTGACCATAGCTATAAAAGAACGTCCCAGATTGTGTTCATAAAGCAACCCTGAATTCAAGTTCATCTGATTGAAGATCTGGACGCTCGATAATCCAGCAAAATCATAGATATAGAAGGTGTTATTATCAAGCTCCGATCCAAAAGATGCACGTCCATTACCCAAAATAGTTTTACGAAGATAAACCGCTTTCGGCAACACGACATCGACCACCCAGCCCTGTTGATACTGTCTCTTATATGTAAAAGTAGGTATCACAGGTACAAGGGCACTTGGATCCAATAAACCGACCACACCTAAGGTCATCTGCACCTCACGGGTAGCTTTTAGAACCAAGTTTCCCATCAGCATACCACGAACACGTTCAAAGCCTTTCTCACTTCCATCAGTCATCAAACTCGCGCTATAAATAGCCATTTTTCCAAATAATCTTGAGTAGTAAGTAAAATTTAATGATTCATGGTGATAGTGATAATCTTGCTTCTCTTGATATATTTGCCGCGTACTCAAATCAGGTTGCAGCAGCTCTACAGAAAAATACCGATACCCCACAAGCGTTCCTAAAGTCCAATTTTTTCTCTTCATCAAGTTGACATTCATACTGGCATTCGCTTGATGCATATTTTGAACCTCTCCCTTAGGAAGTGGATTCTTTAAATACTTTGAAGCATATTTAAACCCACCAACAATTTCGTACTCCAGATTCAGTACGCGGATCGCCGGAAATTTATCCGCAATAATAGCACGGACTTTGTCTGGGATACTGTCTTTTGTCTGGGCTTTGGTAATAAAAGTGTAAATGCCTATTCCAAATATGAGCAAAATCTTTTTTAACATATAACAATGGATAAATGGTTGATAAAACGGTACAAGAATATCCTAAATGTGGATATGAAAAATACATTTTAGACGAAACGCCCTTTATTTTATACAAAAGATCCTTTCTTAGAATAATATAGAACGCACACCATACTACTTCAATTACTTTGGTATAAAAAAAAGCACTCTTGGTATAAAAGAAATTAGAGTAGGCTCAAAAAAAATTACTTTTGTTCCTATACAGTAACATTATTACTAAGAACTGATGCAAGATTTTAAAAATGGAATAATCATACGTTACTTGACCGAAAAAAAATATAGGGTCCTCCGCCACAGCGTATTTATAGTGGGACTCCTTTTGCTTTTTTTCAATTCAGACATGAAGACAGAGCTATCTGATCCATATAAAACCTATCTACATTTATCAGTATGGATCGTTTTTGTATGTATGTTCTACATCAATATGTATCTGCTGATACCACGTTTTTTTTTCAAGGGAAGGTATGAGATCTATATAATATTATTAATCTTATTGGTTATTGGAAGTTTACTGATCGTCATGTATGTTTCCAATTATATGCATGTTATAACGGCTGCAAATTTAAAAGTTGATAAGCGGCAAAACATGAATTTTTTCAACGGGATCTTAGTCAGTATTCCCATTATTTTGACAACCACAACACTGAAACTTTTTAATCGTTGGATCAAAGACAATAAGAGAATATCTGAACTCAAAAATCTGGCCCTAACAACTGAGTTAACTTCCTTAAGAAACCAGATACAGCCACACTTTTTGTTTAATATGTTGAATAATGTCAAAGCACTGATACGTAAAGATCCTGAAATGGCAACGGAAGTCATTATCAAACTATCGGATTTTTTAAGATACCAGCTTTACGAAAATGATAACGATAAAACACTTTTAACTGGAGAAATAAACTTTATAACCAATTTTCTAAAATTGGAAGAAATAAGAAGAGATCACTTGAAAACGACCATACAATGTGAACCTGAACTCGTTAAAAAAAATATTTTCTTACCTCCGCATATTTTTACGGCCTTTATCGAAAATGCTATAAAATACAGTTTAAGTGCGACAGAAGGAACGTCCTTTATTCATATTTCCTTTATGGCAAGTGATGGGCAGCTTCACTTTGAATGCCGCAATTCCAAAGATCCAAAACTTGCCCTCAATCCTAACAAAAAATATAGTGGACTGGGCCTCACCAATACTAAACGTAGGTTAGCATTGTTATATCAAGACGATTATCAGTTAAATATTACTGTTCAAGAAACGGAATATAGCGTAAAATTAACGATCCCAATATGAAGTGTATTATAGTTGATGATGAACCTCTCGCTCGTGAAGAAATGAGCAATCTGGTACAAGAAATTTCAGCCCTTGAGATTGTAGGGGAATTTTCCAGCGCTATTGGGGCAATGGAATTTTTAAAAAATAATGCTGTTGATCTGCTATTTCTGGATATTGAAATGCCGACCATCAATGGTCTTGATTTTGCACAGTCATTGCCTACAGATAAATTAGTTATTTTAACGACAGCATATAGTCAGTATGCATTGCAGGGGTATGAACTTGACGCAATTGACTATCTCTTAAAACCGATCAAAAAGGAGCGACTAGCAAAAGCGATAACGAAAGCAATCGCTTACCAAAAACTGTTGACCTTTCATGAACAGAAAAACACATTTGAAGCCAGCAATGACAATTCTATCCTGATAAAATCAGATCGAAAATATTATAAAATCACCTTTGATGAAATCAAATTCATTGAAGCCCTAAAAGATTATGTCGTGATCTATACTCGCAACAACAAACTGATCACAGCCATGAACTTAAAAACAATCCATCAAAAACTGAACTCCGAACTCATTATCCGGGTAAGTAAATCTTACCTGATCAATATGTCATTTATCGATTCTTTTGATAGTCATACCATTTACATAGACGACGCAGAGATACCGATAGGAGAAATCTATCGCAACGATTTTTTCCAAAAATATACAAGCGGTCTTTTATAAGAGTTCATCCGATTAGGCAACATCAAAGCGTTCCAATAAATCAACTCGAATATTATGGCTGTCCAACAAATTGGTTAACCGGTCAATAGAACAGCCAGCTGTTTCTACTCGAAAAATCGAATCTTCATCGTCAAGATCTACTGTAGGAGAAAACACTTCCGGCATATTCAATTGCAATAATTGCATCAAAAAAATTTTGCTCTCTACTGTTTTTATTGAACTCTTAAAAATTAATACCTGCTTAACCATGTTCTTTGAATTAGTTTTAACCAAATTATTCTGACTCTATCAAACCGGAATAGAGCATTGTTAAACAAATCTACTCGATATGGACTTACCAGATTTGAATTTTATACCAAAAGGCTAGATTATTATACGAAATTGAATACATGCCCCTCTTCTGATTTAAAAAGATTATCATTATACAGGAACATCAACTGCTTTCATGAAAACAGTATAACGAAGGATCTGCATCTTGAAATTAAAAAAAACATAAAATTACCTCTATTAATACTTTTGTTAATATACTATTAATGGTTCGCCGTGATATTTAGAAATTATAAACTAAATATAAATCTGTATGATGATTAAAACATGTAAAATTCATGTCCTAAGCATGCTCTTATTCTTTTCAACAAGTCTATTATTTGCACAAAAGCAGTACGACTCCTACAAAGGCTTGGTTATGGCAGGCTACCAAGGCTGGTTTAATAGTCCGGATGACGGAGCTAATCGGGGATGGTATCACTACAAAGGTAAAAACGGATTTAGCCCCGGCTCTACAAATGTTGATTTCTGGCCAGACGTAACAGAATATGCCATTACCTACGATAGTCCCTTTTTAACAAAGGAAGGAAAGCCCGCTAAACTCTATAGTTCTTATGATTACTCGTCGGTTAATCTCCACTTCAAATGGATGCAACACTATGGAGTAGACGGTGTATTTATGCAACGATTTGTCGGCGAAATTGCTAATCCAAGTGGCTTAAACCAATTCAATACCGTATTAAATTCTGCCATCAAATCTGCTAATGAATTCGATCGTGCAATATGCGTTATGTACGATCTTAGCGGTATAAAAGATGGTGACGATAAGATACTGATGGATGATGTTGCTGCACTCGAAAAAAAATGGAATCTAAAAAAAAGAGAGCATGCAAAAACTTATCTATTTCACAATGGAAAACCGCTGATTGCGGTTTGGGGAATCGGATTTAATGATGGCCGCAAGTATAATTTAAAAACTGCCGAGCGTATCGTCAACTACCTGAAACAAAATGGTTACAGTGTACTTTTGGGTGTTCCCACCTATTGGCGCGAACAACGTCAGGATACAGAGTCAGATCCTTTGCTGCATGCACTGATTAAAAAATCAGATATTATCATGCCTTGGTTTGTAGGAAGGTATAATCAGGTCGGATTTGACCAGTTCAAATCCCTGATCCAAGCGGATATGAAATGGTGCAAACAACATCAGGTAGATTATGTTCCGCTTTGCTTTCCTGGATTTTCGTGGACGAATATGACCGGTAGTTCAAAGGCGTTTGTACCTCGGGATTCAGGCAATTTCTTCTGGACACAATTGCAGTATAATCTTACGTTAGGTGCAGAAATGCTCTATATTGCCATGTTTGATGAAGTAGATGAAGGTACAGCAATCTTCAAAACACTTCACCAGAAAGATGTACCCTTAAATGGAACGGGTACTTTTGTCGGTATAGAGGATCATCTTCCGAACGATCACTATCTTTGGTTAACCGGACAGGCAAGCAAATACCTAAAAAACAAGACGGCAATACCGCTTCATCAACCTAAAAGAAAACGAAATGATTCAAAATAAATTCATAATCAGCTATTTCGTCATATTTTTAGGGCTAGCGCATAGCACTGCCCAAAATAAGACCAGCTCTAACGCAATCCCTGCCAGTGATCGGGAAAAGCAAATCGATCAATATTGGACAGACCGTGCTGCAATTCAGTCACACCTGACGATCCCATTTGCACCTTTAAATCTCACCTACATACGTCCAGCATCGTTATGGGAAGAAGCATTACCTTTAGGTAATGGTCAAATCGGTGCCATGGTCTTTGGTGGTGTAGCCGATGAACGTATTCAGTTTAACGAAAGTACACTTTGGGCCGGAAATACACAAAATCCAAACAATCCCAAAGGAAAAACTGCACTCCCAATTATCCAAAACCTTATTTTCGAAGGAAAGAATAAAGAAGCCATTGAGCTTGCAGACAGTACGTTGATGGGTAAACCTATGCATATCAAACCTTACCAGTCCCTGGGTGAATTGTGGATGGACATGCCCCATCTTCATGTAGAGAACTACAAACGCTCTTTGGACCTAAAGACAGCTGTTCAGCAGACCAGCTATCAGCATAAAGGTGTCAACTATTCACGCCAATATTTTATTTCGGCTCCTGCAAACACCATGGTTATCCATTACACTGCCAGTAAAAAAAAATCATTAGACCTTAATTTCACATGGAAAAGAGCACAGGATTTCAGTTGCATATCCGACCCAAAGGATCTATCTCAGTTAATTTTACAAGGACAGATCGGACAAGCTGAAACTAAACAGGAAAAAGGACTGCGCTTTGCAGCAATTGCAAAAATATATCTAAAAGGTGGTCAATTTTCAAATAAAAATGGAAAAATAATGATTACTGATGCCGACGAGATTACGATACTGGTCACTGCGGCAACAAATTATCCAGGTTTAAAACATATCAGTTATCCTGCACAACAAAGTAATATTGACCCTTTATCCATCTGTAAGAATACGCTAAAGCCATTCAAAAATGTTGATTATCCGCTATTAAAACGTCAACATATTCAAGACTATCAGCATTATTTCAACAGGGTAAATCTAAGTTTGGATGATCCGGATCAACACAACAGATCGGGCATTTCTACAGATGCTCTCATTTCACTTACAAAAGAGCATCAAAAAATACCGAGTGAACTGATTACAAAATTTTTCCAGTTTGGCCGTTATTTATTAATCAGCAGTTCGCGTCCGGGTCATATGCCGGCCAATTTACAGGGCATGTGGGCCTGGCAGATGGATCCGCCATGGAATGCAGATTTTCATACCAATATAAACTTGCAGATGAATTATTGGCCTGCCGAATTGACCAATCTATCTGAGCTACATCAACCTTTATTTGATCTGACTACAGCTCTCATTCCTTTTGGAGAGCGAACTGCACACACACTATACGGTGCAAAAGGCTGGGTCGTGCATCATCTTACCGATGCTTGGGGCTATACCGCCCCTGCAGACGGAGTACAGGGGATTTGGCCCATGGGCTCGGCATGGTTAGCGCAGCACCCTTGGGAACATTATACGTTTACAGGTGACCGTCAGTTTCTAAAAGAAAAAGCCTATCCCATCATGAAAGGAGCAGCCAATTTTATAATGGATTTCATGGTAAAAATTCCAAAAAATAAACCTTTTGCCAATTACTTGACCACTAATCCTTCCCATTCTCCAGAAAATAGTTTCAAACTGCCTAATGGAGAGATTTCAAGTTTTACCTATGGAGCGACTATGGATAGCCAAATTATTCGGGACTTACTTATAAACTGTATTGAGGCTTCTACCGTGCTCCAAGTTGATGAAACTTTTAGACAGCAGTGCCAAGAGACTTTACAAAAGCTTATACCAACACAAATAAGTGCCAAAACGGGACGCATTATGGAATGGATAGAGGACTATGAAGAAACCGAAGTAAACCACCGCCATACTTCACATCTTTTTGGATTGCACCCGGGTAGCCAAATATCTATCGCTAATACACCAGATCTAGCCGAAGCTGCAAAAAAAACGTTACTAAGTCGAGGCGATCATGGAACTGGCTGGAGCTTGGCCTGGAAAATCAATATGTGGAATAGACTGCATGACGGCGAGCACTCCTATCAGTTACTCTATAACCTCATCAGCGATAAAACTTTACCTAACTTATTTGATAATCACCCTCCATTTCAGATTGATGGAAATTTTGGAGCTACAGCTGCAATTGCTGAGATGCTCCTTCAAAGTCAAGTTCGTGATAAAAATAACAACTACTTGATCGAATTACTTCCCGCATTAAGTAAAAATATGCCTAGTGGAAGTATTGAAGGACTTAAAGCAAGAGGTGGAATTACAGTTAATATCCACTGGAATAATGGATCCTTACAAAAAGCACAGCTACTACCAAACAGAACAGGACCACTCTGCATAAGCTATGCCGGTAAACAGATTGAAATCATGGGCACCCAAGGAAAAGCTGTGATCATTACGCCACAGTTATTTCAAAACAATAATTAAAAGATATAGTACTAACAACAAAAAAAGCGCCGGCATAAATACCGGCGCTTTCTTGATTAGACCTAATATTCTGATTTAGTTACCCCAGTTTTTATTGGCTTTATCACCCATCACAAATTCAAGTATCCCCCCTTTAAGAATATCCGCATGATCTAATTGTGGTGTATTTAAAGGTTGACCATTCAATTTGGCAGACTGAATATATTTATTTTTTGCCGAAGCATTTTTTCCGATAATAACAAAAGACTTGCCATTAGGAAGTTGTATACTCGCTTTTGAGAAGAATGGAGAACCTATGCTATAAGAAGTAAGTCCAGGAGTTACCGGATAGAATCCCATCTGTGAAAAAACAACAAACGCTGACATACCGCCTCCGTCTTCATCTCCAGGTACTCCCATCAAGTCGTTTCTAAACCATTCTCCCACCAATTTGTGAATCCGTTTTTGTGTCATCCAAGGCTGTCCCGCATAGTTGTATAGATATGGAATATGCAGCGAAGGTTCATTGGCCATAGAAAATTGTCCTACATTTCCGGTATGGTCAGGAAGCTGTGCATAAAAATCAAATTTAGATCTGCCCAAAGGTTGCTGGAACATATCGTCTAAATATTGAATAAACAATTCATTACCACCCATCAATTTGATAAGATCCGGAATATTATGCTGTACATCCCAGCGGTATATCCAGGCATTATTTTCGCCATAGTATTCACGCGCCCCCTGTCCTCCTGAAAACACATAATCAAAAGGCATAATAAATTTACCTTTATCGTCCTTTGGATGGAAAAATTTAGTTTGCTCATTGAATAGATTCCTATAGTTGAATGACTGTTTCATAAACAGTTCATAATCCGCTTTCATACCAATCTCGTTGGCTAATTGAGCCAAACACCAAAGATCATAGGAAGTACCCAAAGTAACTGCCACAGGTTGTCTTTTTTCAAAACTGTTCACCTCAGGTATTGTCTCTTTCTCATTAGGATACAGTGCCGGTATATAGCCATTTTCCTTAAAAAAAGCATCCAATTTTCCGGCAGGTTTACCTGACCATGGTGCTAAAGTCTTTTCAGTTATAGCACCTTTCGCCGCCAGATAAGCTTTCTTAATATCGAAATTACGTATTCCTTTTCGGTAAGCATCTAGCAATGTGGCCACGCCATGGTTGGAATTCATGCGTCTGCTATCACCGGTTATTTCAGGGAAAGTCGGTAACCATGGTTCCTTCATCTGTTCAGACATCCGAACAAAGGAATTCAAAATCAAGGCTTCATTATCCGAATCGAGCAATACCCGAAGCGGATGATGCGCCCTGTACGAGTCCCATATCCAATCATCTGTAAAAAATGCTTTCCCTTGATCATCATGTACTTTTCCGTCAAATGCACTGTAGTAGCGATTATCCTCAGAAATATTAACAGGACGCTCATAAGTTCTATATAAAGAGGTATAAAACACCTTTTTATCCGATTCATTTTCACCTTCTACAGCAATTTTCCCTAAAGCCTCATTCCAGATCTTTCGTCCATTGGCTGCTAATTTTTCTTGGTTAAAATCCGTAATCTCACGTTTCAGATTGGCCTTTGCCTGCGCAACATCGATAAAAGAAATACCATACTTCATCCGTAAGGCTGATCCAGATTGATCAAATTGCAAAACTAGACAGGCATTTTTACCTGTTGCTTCTGTACTTTTTTCCAATTGCTTACCTTTCAAAAGACTCACTGTTATCGGTTTTGATTCGGGAACAGCATAAATATAGACACGGGTGCCATTCCCGATATCCTGGGAACCGGAAAGCCCCTGACCATCCCACTGCAATTTTCCTTCATGTGAATTGAACTGCAGATACTTATTTGATTTGGTAGGAAAAGTAAAGGTGTACATACCCGACTGATGTGATACCGCATAATCTACTTTGATATCCTCCTGATCCAGCTGTACCGTATAAGAATAGGGATTTATTTCTTCCTGATCATAACTGTACAGTTGCACAGGTTTCAGATCGGATGGTAATTTTATCATCGGACTCAAGTTAAAAGCCGATTTTCCACGGTGACTCGTAACAATAAGCGGAAGACCAAATAAGCGATCTGAAGTGAAGTCCGCTCGCTCAGGATAAACCCGCAACATACTATTTGGTAGATGAACGGTCGGGTAAGTCGGTACTAATAAATGACTGATGTTTCCCATATAAGGATTGACATAATCCACATATTCTTTGGGGCTTTGGGTCTGAGAAAAACCTTTTAGCATAAAAATCGAAAGAAAAGAACAGCAGTATATTGTGCGTAATAATGTATTCGATTTATGTTTAATAATCTTTTTTAACATGGTAAACAATTAAGGAATCAACGGTTTAAGGAAAAAATAACATTTAAGATCTTAAAGATAATTTATTTTGACAATATAGGGTCTATTTATAGCAGTATTATTTAGAAACTGTGATTAGTCCCGTTTGTTTTACTTTTTTAATACTGCCATCCTTATTATATTCCAGCTTATCCACCGCTATTGACCGTAACCAGTCATTAAATTCTCCATTTTTTCGAGAGAGCTCACTGTTGTGGTAGAAAGCATACCATTTACCTTTGAATTCAACAATAGAACCATGATTAGTATAACTATCGGTCGGATCCATATAAATACCCATTGATTTCCATGGTCCCAGAGGACTCTCACTGATGGCATAACGCATTCGATTGTCGCCCTTTACACCGTCTTTCCAATTTTCATCATGATTGTCTGAATAAGAAAGATAATATTTACCCTTATATTTGTGTACCCAAGATGCTTCATGAAAATCCTCCAGTCCTTCCATTTTCTGGAGTTGCCCCTCTACTTCCATCATATTGTCCGTGAGTTTACCGGCCATGCATACACCGCCTCCGCCTTGGTAAAAATAGGCCTGTCCATCGTCATCGATAAAGACATGTGGATCAATCAGAGCTTCTGCACCTTTTACATAACCCTGTACAACAAAATCTTTGATCGGCGATTTACTTGTCGCCACTCCGATTTTCCAAGTTTTATTCCATTCTGTTCCGCTTGGATGTGGAAAATAGAAATAATAGACACCATTCTTATATACACAATCTGGAGCCCACATAAATCCCCCTTCCTTTCTGCCCCATGGAACCTGAGAAGCACGTAATATTTCACCATGATCTGTCCAGTTTTTCATATCAGCCGTAGAGAACACGTGGTATTGATCCATCAGATCACAACCTTGAGGCGGAGCGATATCATGAGATGCATATACATAAAGTCGTCCATCTGCCCAGACACGTGCTGACGGATCGGCGGTATACATATGTTTAATAAATGGATTGTCCTGCGCCATCAAAGACGCATTATAAAACAAAGTCAAACCTAAGAATAGGGCTCTGTAACCCGTTTTAAATAGTTTTTTCATCAGAATATAATTATGTATTTATGTTTGTTTATTAGAGATATTCTTCCATTCATATTGAGATTAAAAGCACAAAATCTTCGTTTGATACATGAATAGTATTCCCCATGAGTAGAAAACTATCGTGAGTTTGTTTTCCTTTATTTTCTAAAAGAACTAAACTCACGATAGCCTTCGTTTTACCACTATGGGACTGTTATCACTTCAACGTTTGAATAATTAAATTTCTCGTAAGTATCGCGCACTTTTGCGCCCATACGAACGTAATAGGTATAGCCAGATTTTAAAGGAATATCTTTAATGGTGTAGGTCTCTTTTCCTTCACCGGTCTGCATACTTCCGATGTTCTCCCAATTTTGATTAATCAATACCCGATATTCATCTTTATAGTACGCATCAATCCGGCTTCCTGCACCACAATAAGGTGTTAGACTAAAGAATGGCCTTATCTCAATTACCTGTGGCAGTCCATTGGTAACCGGAGCTGCCAATGAACATGAAATATCCAATTTGTTTTCAGCCTTCAGATTCCATTTTACATTTTTTACATGCAGGTATGGGGTTACTTCAAAATTCTGCTTAGCATTAGCCCCCAATTTAAATCCTTCTATCTTATCTGCAGGCCAAAAAGCACCACCATAAGGTTGTAGTGAGTAAGTGGCTTGAAATAGTTTGGTATGACTGTACGAACCATCCTGCTTGACTTGCAGATCCTGCGGAGCTGGATTATCGCTCCAGCTTGTTTCCAATAACCGGATACTAAATTCACCCTGGCCTGTCAGAAAAGGTTCTTTGGTAATTTGATCAGTTACCTGGCCGCTCATACTGGCATTTGGCCCTTCGTAATTATCAGTTTTTGAACAGGCACTCAAAAAAAACATACCTGCTAAAGCCATCAATAAATTTATCGTTTTCATTGCTGTTGAATTAATAAATAGGATTTTGTGGATATAAATTTGGATTCTTGTTCAACTCCCCTCCTGGAATAGGTTCATAGTACCATTTTTTCTCAAAATTGAAGGTTTTATTCCAAGGTTCTTTTTCCTTGATGAAAATAAAAGAGTTGATTCGCTGGCCAGTAGGACTATACTTCAGCTCATCCAATACCAAATAAGGCATCAACGCATTAGGCACAAAGTTGTTTAATTCAACATCTGCAATACGCCATCTGCGTATATCCCACCAATGGTGGTTTTCAAAGCAAAGTTCACGTTCACGTTCTTCACGGATAAACTGCATATTGCCATCCAAAGGATAACCATATTTTCCCGAAAGATTAGCCGGAGCGCCGTTATATACATAAGGTTTTGCTCCTGCCCTTAAGCGAACCTGAGCAATATATTGGAAAGCTTCCTGCTTCAGAGATCCATCATTTTTGATCACTCCAAGTTCATAGGCCGCTTCTGCTTTATTCAACAAGATTTCTGCCAGCCTAAAAATCTTCCAAGGCTGTGTACTGTTGTACAATTTTACATCCTTAGTGGACATCTTGTAATTGATGTATTTCCGAATAAAGAAGCCCGTACGTGTATTATTAGCATGACCATCCTTCCACATACCATGTTCACCCGTAATATTAATCTTCGTACCGTTATAATCGTACTGACTATTTTTAGGTCCACCCAAAATACGGTTTGACTCGCTGTTCACTGTTGCAGATCCAGATCCCATCTGTGCATCAGTAGCCTTTCCAGGAAAAGTTTTATAAAGTCCGCGTTGAATATCAAAACTACGACGTTCAGCTCCTTCACGTAATTCCATACCTGAGAAATAAAAAGTAGCACGTTGTCTGGGTTCCAGTTCCGCATACAATTGTTTACGATCGGTATAACGGATCGGTTTTCCTGTTATGGCATCCGTTATCGGGAGTTCGTCAAACAGTTCAACAACATTCAACACCGGATATGCGGCCGACTCATTGTCACTCGAAAAAGTCGGGTTAGGTAAATGGGTTGCATCGTAACTATGCTTCAAGCGGTTGTTATGCGGTGCAGTAATGCTATATTCTTTGATAAAAATATCTTCGGGACTATCCAGATCCAGAAATAGATTCACATAATTAAGCTCCTTATCCTGCGGATTTTTATTATACAGACTGTATGGACCTCCCAGTACGATGGTAGAGGCATCATAAGACTGTTTAAAAAACCATTCGGCTTCCTCTTTTTTAATCCCTACCAACTCCTGATCTGTAGCATCTCCGGCTAGATTACCGTAACCGCTATATTTTGCGATACTCCCTGCGTACAACATAGCACGGGAAAGTAACGAAGCCGCAACATATTTATTGGCTCTACCACGTTCACTAGTGGCGGCCATTTTCGTAATTGCCTGTTGAAGATCCTCATTTATAAAATGATAGACTTCACTTTCTTTATTTCGTTTTACTAAAAGCTGTGCTTTATCACCTGTAGGATCCTGCACTTCTGTAATAATGGGTATACCACCATAACGCTTTACCAGTGCAAAATAATAGAAAGCCCGTAGGAAATGTGCTTCTCCTAATATTTGATTATAGCCTTCTTCGCTAAAATTCGTTTGATATTTGGGCAATCCGGCGATCAAAGTATTAATGTTCCGAATACGGTCATAAGGCCAATAGCCGAAGCCCTGCGCACCTGCCACTCCCCAAAATTGTCCCGTCATCTCGCCGCTCATTGCAGCTAAAGTTTCAGAATTCTGCCAGTAATTGTCCCACCTGAATCCACGTTCTGGATGATAGACAAAATCTTCTATTGGTAGGAAGCTGTACATACCAGCAACATATTTTCGTGCTCCCGCCTCGTTTCCAAAAAGCGCATCCTCACCCAATACTCCTAGAGGATCTAGATCCATTTTCCTGCAAGATTGCATATTCGAGCACAGGAAAAGGCCAATGATTATTATAGCAATTGATTTTTTCATGTTTTGTTCGTTTTGAAATTAAAATTTAATGGATGCCCCGATATTGTAAGTTTTGTTGATGGGATACTTATACACATCAATCTCACCGGAAGAAGAGCCTCCTGCTGCACCTGGATGCTCTGGATCTGAATATTTCAGACCTGTCCAGGTAAAGAGGTTATAGGCACTTGCATAAATTCTCAAATTTTTGACTTTAATAGCCTGTAACCATTCTTTTGGAAAGGAATACCCCAGTTCCAAAGTTTTCAGACGGAGGTAAGAAGCATTTTGAACAGCACGCGTTCCTTCGGCCATGGGTGAACCTGTAGAAGGGTAATAACCTGAAGTCCATTGGGTGCGCGGATTAAAAAGATCTGCAGTACCATCTAAAGGTCTCCAACGATCCAAAAACTGTGTCAGTGCACCACCATCAAATTGCAATGGTCCAGCCAAGACTTCTGTGTACTGTACATACACTTTGGCAGCTCCCTGAAAATTCATAGCTACATCAAAACCGCGCCACGAACCACCCACATTAAAACCGTAATTAATTAAAGGCATATTATAAGTTGCAATAGGATGATTATCAGCATCATTGATCAAACCATCTTCGTTCCAGTCCTCATAATAATAATCTCCTGGAAGTGTACCGCTAGTAACCAAAGTCGGGTGATTATAAATCTGATCATAGGAACCGAACTGCCCTGCATAATCTTTGCCCCACCAGATATCTTTGTACCGATTTGAATTCCGGTTTCGCCAATTGTCGTAAGAATTGCCTGCTTTCGACTCTACGCGATCTACAAATTGACTTTTGGTCGAGGACACCTGAGCATTAATAAAATAATTGAATTCATTAATTTTATTGCGATGTGTCAATGCAATTTCGTACCCGAAAGTACGGTCGCTTTCTAAGTTTTCCTGAGGTAAGTTGGCTCCAACCGTTCCTGGAATAAGATCAAGACTTGTCGCCAATAATCCTGAACGGTTTCTGTTAAAATAATCAAACGTTACTCCCAGTTTACCATTCCACAGGTCCAGATCCAACCCCACATCTGCAGTCTTTGACGTATACCAGGTCAAGTTGGGATTTGGAATAGCTGTAGGTAAGGCTCCGTTAACAAGATTGCCTCCAAAAATCCATCCCGTTTCATTAGGTTCAAGCGCATAACCGACGATAGTAGAAGGATAATTACCTGCCGAACGGTCATCTCCCAACTTACCATAGGAAGCCCTTATTTTCAGATTATTGATAAAAGCATAATTGTTTTTAATAAAAGACTCCTCGCTCATCCGCCAGCCAACTGATGCGGCCGGAAAAAATCCCCATCTGGATTCTTTTGGAAATTTGGAAGAACCATCATATCGAAAACTAAATTCTGCCAAATACTTGCCCAAGTAATCATAATTAAACTTACCAACTAAACCACGTGCAGTCCGCTCTCCGATTCCCTCCATATTGGCCAATTGATTTTTGTCTTCTCCGGCAAATAAGTATTCCGAATTGACCATGATCTCACGCTGGGCATAAAAGCTATCCCATTTATTATATTCCTCCACAAATAGCAACAAGCCCGATACCTGATGTTTATCGGCAAACTTTCGGTTATAATTCAGCGAGAATTGCATCAGTGAATGGGTATCGGGATAAGAACTTCTTCTTATCGTCGTAGGAGCATTCTTTTCATGTGTATTATATTTTTCAGGAGTAACAATCTGCCCATTTCCGTCATATACAGGCGGTGTATAGCTGTATAAGAAATATGATTTTTTAAAATCAGTATTATCGCTGTATTTAAAATCATAATTATAAGTAGCTTTTGCATTTAAACCATCAACAAAAGGGATCTTATAATCTAAGGAAAGGATACCATTAAATTGTTTTCTCAAAAACTTGCGGTAACCTGTTTGCTTGGAATCGGTTACAACAACTGGATTTTCGTTATCAATCATCTCAAAGTTGGGATACAACGGATTATCGTTGGCATAGATCGGTACAATAGGTCTTTGTCGCCATGCCTGTTTGTATACAGCCCAGATATCCGTTCTGGGTTGGTTTGTCTCGTCGGCATAGCCTCCAAGATCCAAAGAAACCTTTAATCTTTCCGTAATTTGGGCATCTATATTAGATCGGAAGTTCCAACGGTTATAGTTGAGACTTTTACTTTTATAAGCCCCCATCTGATCCATATGACCAAGATTAAAAAAGTAATTGACCTTCTTTCCTCCTCCATTAACAGATAAATTATGTTGGTACTGAGGCGATACATGATCAAATGCAGCATCGACATAATTCGATGTTTTTTTGGTACCATTCCGATATGCCTCAAAATCCGATTCGCCAAAAATATTAGGCATTTTTACCGGGTAGTTACTATTGAAGTCACGGCCTATCTGTTCATTTTTAAGTTGCATATAGGCAAGAGCATCTACCGTATTGGGTACATAAAGGAACTTCTGCCAGCCATGATTATAAGAATAATTGATTTCAAAATTGCCCTCAGCATTACTTCCTCTGCGCGTGGTCACCAGTAGTACACCATTAGCTGAACGTACGCCATATACCGCTGCTGAAGCATCCTTTAAAACAGAGACACTTTCGATTTCATTAGCATCCATACGCGACAGATAATCTTTATCGCGCGGGATTCCGTCCACGACGATCAACGGTTCACCCATACCACGGATATCAATATTAGATTCAAATGATCCCGGCTGGCTGGACTGTTGGCTAATGCGCACTCCCGGCAATTTACCTGCAAGCATATTGACCACATTCTCATTTTTAGTAACAGCAATTTCCTTGTTACTTACTGAGGAGATCGCCCCTGTCAGGGATGCTTTCTTTTGCGTTCCGTAACCGACAACGACAACATCATCAAGCCTCGTATTGTCTTCATCGAGCAGTACTTCTAAAAGAGACTGCTGGCCAACAATAATTTCTGACTTCCGAAAGCCCACATAACTGATGATCAATTTATCACCAGGTGAAGCATTAATCTTGAATTTTCCTTGAGCATCTGTTGAGGTGGTCTGGCCAGTCCGTACATCTGTAATCGAAGCACCAATGATAGGTTTTTCGTTTGAGCTCTGTACTTTACCATCAATAGATTTTTGCTGCGCAACTGATGCCATGGGCGATAGTAAAATAAGCGAGGAAAGTGCCCATTGCCAAGGGTATTTACGGAGCCTGCACCAAGGCGCCACATTTCCTCTAAAAATGAAGTTTGTTTTCATTAATTGGTTTTTAATTGGTTATAGAATGACTCATAATGGTGTATTCAAAGGGGTGGTCACTTGGAAAAGTAACCCATAGCAATTATTCCCTTAGGAAAAATCTAAGTGATATTTTCGATCTCATAATTTTGGTTATTAAATATGAGAACGAATATAGAATTGGAGGGTATAACAGAAGATTAACAGAACATTAACAACCGACCACAACAAACATTAACACCTGTATATCAGCGCTATAAAATATTTTTATTTTATACTTTCTTTAAAGCTCTTTGGGTAAGGCTCCCCGTACATACGGGCATATACTTGGCAAAAGTTTTCATAACATTGCAGGGCAACGCTATAATATCCTAACTGAAGTAAAGAACGGCATTTAAAAATCATGGCCTCTTCATTGACTTCATCAAAATAAAAAATCTTGTTACAGATCTCGATAATTAACGAGGCGTTGTCCGAAATCTGGATATGTTCTATAATATTTCCTAAAGTGGTTAATACCTGAATAGAAATTTCACTTTTAAAATGGTCAAGCCACTCGTAATCCACTTCAAACAAAAAGCCTCCTTTATCGATAATGTCAAGCAGCTCCCTGATCTCAGTTTCACTGAAAACTTTTTTATTTGATACGAGATGATTGAATCTTAAGTAATCGATATAAATGCTATCCAAAGGTTCAAAACACCAATAGCCACTTTTTTTGGAAACTTTAAAATCCCCTAGCAATTCCAGCAAACTATTCAATTTGGCAATATTGACTGATCTATTATTTCGGGCACTCGCTTGTGTCTTATCTGACCAAAATAATTCAGTTAATTTTTCCGAACTGATCCCTCTTTCCCAACGGACAGTATACAGAATAAAAATCAGAAGCAATTCTTTTAGCAGTGGTGAAAACTTTTTTGTAATTTCTTTCCCATTCTGATCCAAAACCTGCAGATCTCCACCAAATAGATAAATACCAGCAGTATCCATTGTTTTATGCGGCTCCTTTAGTGTAGCGGGAATAGATATGATTTCACCAGTCACAACGACTTTCTCTTCTTTTTCTGGGCTAACATTCGTATTACTTTTAACCCCTTTAGATATTTTTTTACGATATAAGAACCAAGACAATAGCAAGAGTGCTATTGTTGTCCCAAAAGCGAGTATGTAGTTTAATACGACAGATTTAGATGTTAAGGAGATTTGTGGTTCAAATGGCAAGGGTGGTGCCATAAGAGTATATACTGTAGCATTGGTCAGATCCGTCTTATCATCATACAGTAAAGTGACAGCCACAAAAGTTTTTGAATTTGGCGCAAAATAGAGATCTGCAAATGATCGGATATCGTGAAAAGGGAAAGCGATACTGTTTCCTAAAAATTGGCTTTGTGTTTTGTTCAAATTACTCGCGACCAATTGCAACTTAGACTTAAATCTAGAATTGGAGAATACTAATCCATAAAACAGCCCATTATGTTCATCAACCACCAAACTGTTTGCCCATACCATGTCTGCCAGGCTATTAGGGAACTCATAGCACTTTATGATCTTTTTGTGCTGTAAATCTAGTTTTAAAAATTCATTGGAGACCCGTGGATTGAGCATCTGATTACCCGTTGAGCTCCCATATCCTCCAGCAAGATAAACTCCATCTTTATCTTGCCCCATACCAGCAAGATAATGCGGAAAAATCTCATCGCCACTTAAAGCTACACTATCCCACTGCTGACTTGGGACATGGTATCGGAGTACACTCGATTTATACTTAAAGTGACCATAACCTCCGATCATATAAATACTGCTGTCGCTTATATTATAACATTTATTGAACCACCAGTAATTTGTTCCAACCGCTGGATAGTCAAACTGTCTGTCCCAGCTTCGACTTATTGAATCATAGCTTGCTACAATTTTTTGATCCACCGAGATGTTAAGTACTTTTTTCCGAATAGGGTCAAAAAGAGATTGGCTCCCATTAACAAGTTGAAGTTTCCCTTTGGTATATTCCTGAGAACGCAAATAGTCACTTCCGACCTTATTGACAATTAAACGATTAGTTCCAACAAAAAATAGTGTTTCCTCATCAGCATCAAAAGCCACACTCGCCTGTCCTTCTAATTTAAAAGAAGATTGCATCTTCCATTCGCTACGCAACTGTTTTATCCAGATTGGATTTAAGATTTCTGCAGGGTTTTTCGCATAAATATCCAGATTTTTTATACCGAAATACTCATCCAAAGGCCAATAAAACTTAGGTTTTGAATTGTCAGCTATCCGAATATCCTTTATACGCATGGGGGGTACATCCATCGTTTTGAAACTTTTCAGACTATTGGCGCCAAATGCCAGTTTGAACTGTGTCTTGATATTTCTTTTCAATTTATAAGGATAGGACTTACCTCCTACTTCAAAATTTAATTCTTTTTTATCCACATCTAGATCCAGTCGCATAGATGTCCATTTGTAGTATAAATCAAGGGGAGCAATATTAAAAGAGATGGGTGTAAAATCCTCTCCAACCACTAGCTTAAAATGATTACCCTGATCAAGACGCCTATCATAAATTAAATCTATATTCAGACCATCTTCAGTCATTAACCGAAAGATATATCCAAAATAATCTTGCTGAAATGGCAAAAAAGATAGGTCAAATGATACAGAAACTTTATGCTGAAAGGAAATATATTCTTTTGATCCAATAAGCAGACCTGTACGCTTATCAGCCTCCATATTATGACTGGAAAATTCCAAACCATACTGCGCCGATCCAATCTGATAGATCAGTATGAATAATAGAAATAGTAGAAAATGTTTTGATTTTCCTTTCACAATTTGGTTTATGCCTTATCTCAAAAATATAAAATTATAAATGAAATATAACAATATAAGACAAATTTGGCCAATTTGCTTCATCATTAATGGTATTGCTGTAACACAATTTCTTTACGTCAAAAACCTCTTGTGTAGCATGGGTAGATGAGGACATTTATATGAAATCATCAAAAAAAGATATTTAATAAAAAATAATGCTCGGTCAAATCGAGAAGCAAGAGTACATATTTAAATTCCTAACTTTAATATAAAATATATAAGCATACCATGTCGGAGTTATTCAGAAAACATTTAGAAAAATTCGTCACGATTGATGATGAGACGTTTCATGAAATATTGACGTATTTTAACACAAAACAGGTCGCCAAAAAAGAAAATTTACTGCAGGAAGGCCAAGTTTGCAAGCATCATTATTTTGTTGTTCATGGTTTACTCCGTAAATTCTTTATCAATGAAAAAGGTACCGAACAAACAACAGAATTTGCTATCGAAACCTGGTGGCTCACCGATAATATTGCATATGAGCATAAACAAACGACGTCCTGTTACATTCAAGCAGTAGAAAAAACGCAAGTGCTATATATAGATCAGGAAAGTCAAGAAAAACTTTTAGCTGCATTTCCGGTTATGGAACGCTATTTTCGATTTATCTATCAAAGAGCATATGCCGCCGCACAGTTGCGTGTACACTATCTTTTTTCATTATCTAAAGAGGAGTTTTATTTAAGTTTGGCGCATAAACACCGTGAATTTGTACAAAGAGTACCTCAATATCTTATTGCCTCTTTTCTTGGTTTTACGCCAGAATATTTAAGTGAAATCCGGAAGAAAAGTGTTTCTTAAACCAGTTTAACTTTTTAAAATTTTACAATACCCATTTTTGTACTGTTAACAATAATTATTAAAAAATAAAACTATGCAAAATCGTATTAATATCGGTTCCGTAGAACCCAATGCATTAAAGGCAATGATGGGCCTTGAAACGTATATCGCTCAAGCTCCGATTTCAAAATCGCTAAAAGAGCTTATTAAAATTCGTGCTTCTCAAATTAATGGATGTGCTTATTGCATCGATATGCACACCAAGGATGCGTTGAAAAACGGAGAAACAAACCAACGTATTTTTCTACTAAGTGCATGGCATGAAACACATGATATTTTTACCAAAGAGGAAAAGGTAGTGCTAAAAATTACAGAAGAAGTAACACTAATCCATAAAAACGGATTAACTGACGAAACCTACGACAAAGCTTTAAAGTTCTTTTCCGATAATCAGATCGCTCAAATCATCATGGCAGTTGTAGTCATTAATGCCTGGAACAGAATTGCAATCAGTGGCCATCTAAAAATCGAAGAAGCCCACGGATAAAGCTCTTTAAAAGAAACCGTATATTTTCTTATCTACGGTTTCTTTCCAACTCACTTACTTTCTCACCTACTAACATCTTAACTTGCTAACCTCTTAGCAAGTGACACAATAATCCAGCGAGGTAGTAAATTGTTAAAACCTACTCACCACATAAGTTTCTAACATTTAAACAAGCATACAGTCTCCTTCGACACACTTATTCACACATTTCAACACGTTTTCCACATTTTGTTAACAACATAGAAAGACAAAATGGAAATTTGCACTAAAACAACCTCAAAAAACCGCTTTCCACAGTTTTACTGACAATATGTGGAGAAAGTAATTAACATTGTTAGTTCAATAATGTTAATTAACAAAAATTCAATTTCTATCAACAAGATATGCACTTATGAACATAAAACGCAGATAAAAGACGAGATTCAAACTATTTACACCAAACACCAAACTTCAATTTATTGAGTTATCAACATGTTATCCACACATTAGCGATATCTAATTACTGAAAAATTTGAATTCGTCAAAAATATGCGCAAATAACACTAAAATCGAACATTGTGCATATTATGTGGAAAAAGTAATCCACACCTATTCAACATCCAATTTCATTCACACAAAAACAACTATTACTCACAATATGTGGATATCTTGGCATTTATCATTTACAATTAAAGGCTCTCAAAATTATTTATCACCTGTGTCGTACAATTTTTCCACTTATATTAACATGTTATCCACATTTTATAAACATCCTTTATAAAATAAAAATAACGGTATTCAAAAAAATGAAAATTAGGGGTCAATTAACCATTTTGTGAACAGCATGTGGAAAAAGTAATTAACATTACTAAATAGTGTATTCTCCCCAGCTTTAAGATGTATAAAATTTAAAAAAGAAATTTTCAACTAATAGCAACGTATACCCGATATAAGGTTAGTATAATCCAAAAATAAAATCGAATGCATTTTTTTTAAAGCATGATGATCGGTATAAAATAAGCAATCACTAAAAAAACAGATCGGTAAAAAGAATTTATTGTGCTTATGGATCGGGGTCGACAATCGAAATTATCTCAAATAAAGGATAATTCTGATTGAATTACAATAATTTTTAAAAACATCAAGATTCATGTTGCCACATATAAACTGCCTTATTTGAGCCTATAGACGCTTTTACGAGAATTTAAACGCTTTAAGTCAAAAAAAATTAGCCATTGGTTAACTTTTCTACAGATAAAATACTTATATTGCATAGCTATATGTTGATGACCTAAGATATTTCAATGGCTAGAAAAACTTACCAAGGAGAAAAAAACAACAAAAGTAGAACGATGAATAAGCTGATTCAAGCTGTTGGAATTGTTCTGAAACAAAAAGGATATACTGGATTAACCGTGAGCAACATTACGGCCGAAGCTGGTGTAGATAGAAAACTCGTCTCTGTTTATTTTGGTTCCGTAAACAATCTCATTGAAACCTATATTAAAGGAAAAAATTATTGGGATACCATTAACGAAAGTGCGATAAACCTTTTAACTACTGCTCCTGAAACAAGTACACGCCTCATTCTTGAAAATCTATTATTGACTCAACTTGAACATTTCACGAACGACGAAGAAATGCAAAAAGTTGTGCTCTGGCAGATTAGTGAAAATACAGAGCTCATGGCTCACGTAACAGCAAACAGAGAGGAAATTTACCCCTTGCTTTTTCCCAAAGCCGATCAGGAACTAAAAGATCAACAAGTAGATTTAAGAGCGATTTCCAGTATCTTGGTTGCCGGCATTTATTATCTTGTCCTGCATACTAAAACAACTAATAGCACATTTTGCGAAATAGACCTCACAACAGACCAAGGAATGGGAAGAATTAAAACAACAATAAAAAAAATATTAGAAGATATCTATAGCATAGTTTAACGTGGCCAAGTCACGAAGTGACGGAGCACAACCCGAACTTTCCAACCTACTCACGCTCCAACGACCTAACAGTATCACGTTCTTTATAACATCATTATGTGACTTCATTACATTGGATATACCTCTCATAATCACTAATTTTAATCAGTGTTAAGCATATAATAATTATGAGAATTATGAAAAAGAACCTAATATTATCTTTATTTGCCCTGGTCGCGCTATGTCTGGGACAACAAGCCAAAGCTCAAGTAAGTACAGCCCCCGTAACGGTCAACATTGATTTGCAAGCAGCCGTCCTGTCCATTGCTTTAGATGCAGCACCAACGGTCAATTTTGTTTATGGAACAGCAGCAGAATATACGGCTTCCAAAACAGTGACAAAACCGGGACATCTCACGGTGATCAGTAATAAACCATATGATCTAGCAGTAAGTGCCGACGGTCTATTTACCTCGTCAAACTCAACTAATACCACAAATCTTCCTGCGCTGGGCATAGTGGGCATAACCGTTGATGCCGCAACCCTACATGGAGGAACTCTGACCCCCGTAACGGCACTAACACAGGTTGATCAAGAATTTATATCGGCGGCCAATGCAGAAATAAATGCAGTTTATAATATCAGCTATACTATAGCAGATCCAAGTTCATTAATTTCTTTACCTTTAGAGGTTTACACCACAACGGTAACGTATACCGCAACACAATTGTAAACAAATCAGTAGCACACTTTATCTTAATCTGTGAAATTTTATTTAACGCTAGTTTTTCTATACCTAAATACCCTGACCTATGCTCAGGGTATTTCTGTTTCGCCTTCCCGTATTTTTTTTAAGGGAGAACCTGGGCAGACAGTCAGTCAAACCATTTCCTTTAGCAACACCTCAACATCCGAATTCTATTTTGTAGCAAATATGAAAGACTGGGATCGTGATTCCTTAGGTGTCAAAAAATATTACCCTGTAGGCCAGCGCAAGCAATCCAATGCCACATGGTTATTGCTATCGGAAAACTCTGTCAGGTTAGCACCGGGCGAGACTAAAAATATCAATCTCAACATGACCATTCCGCCTGAAGCCACCTCGCTTGTATTAACCAATAGCATGCTATTTTTCACACAGGTGAAAGAACAGAAAGGTGAACTTCAAAAGGGCGTGAACATGAACGTCCTCCTTGAAATGGGCATCCAGATTTATTATGTCCCTACTGGCCTGCCAACTGGAGATCTGGAATTTTTAGCTTTTGAAGATAAAGGTCTCATCACGCCGGAAGGCGGCAATAGCGTCCGGAAAATGCTTGTTAAAGTGAAAAACACGGGTCAGATCAATAAAGATGCTTACGTTCGTTTCGAACTGACCAATATCGAGACTGGAGAAGAGGTCCCGGTCAAATCAATTGCAATAGCAATGTTACCCGAGGCAGAACAATGGATTCAACTGGATTTACCAGCAACACTCAAAGGACGCTACCTCGCTGTAGCTATCCTAGATGCCGGAACTCAATATGACTTGAAAATTGCAGAAAAAGAAATTACATATTAAGAGCGCCCTCACACTAGCAGTAAGCCTGTACACCATACATGTACAGGCTCAAATCAATGTGAATCTACCAGCAGCAAATATCACCGCAAGAACAGATTATCAACAAAATTTCACATCCGGCAACTATGCCTCTGCACTCGGCCTATTACCTACAATCGGTGTCAAGTCCAATACCGCTAATTTCAATAATACGCTTGGAGGTAATGGTCCTGCTCCACTCAATTTGGCACATATCAAGCTGGTCTCTATTAATAATCTCACGGTTCTGGGTACTTTTACAGAAATTGCACTTTCCACGACCAATCAAAATATATTTGCAGCAGTTGCCAGTGTTGCTTCCGGCACTGTCCTCAACAACTTACGCTTGGCTACAGCTGGCTTCACTTGGGTGGCAGGAACATATACTGCTGAGCTGTTTTTTTTAGCTCCCGGTCTTTTAGGAGGGAATGTGATCACTCCAGCAACGCATACGATGAATATTATTGTTCCTTCTTTTATAACGCCATTAACCACCGCAGGAACGACCAGCATTTTAGTTAACAATTTGAGTTTTTATCGTACACCCGCAGGTATTAGTGCAAGTAAAGCCATTAATCTTACAAACACCGTAAATTATAGACCAAGTTTACAGACAGGTAATTCAAATTTCAGTTTTAGCACCACATTGCCGTACAATAGCCTGCCAGTCACTCCTGTTTCTTCAGTGGCAACCACTCTAACGGCAATCCCTACAGCAACGCCTATAACACTATCAACCACAGCTCAGGGATTAACCCCAGTTGCTGGACTTGCTGTACCCACAAATAATTCGCAGACACTGAATTACGCATTCTCAATTGATGCAACAAAACTTAAAGCGGGATTTTTACAGGCAGGAACCTATTCTGTACCGATCACTTATACTTGGAGTAAGCCATCTTCTATTTATCCCGCTGGGCCTTTACAAGCGCAGGGTGTCGGCAGTCTGGAGGTTGTGGTCAGCGATCTAAGTGAAATAATAGCAAACCAATCAACAGTTAACTTAACCTTTTCAACAGCTAGTCATTACCAGAACGGTGTTAACCAAGATATGCCAGCGCACTTAAAATTGAGTAAAACCACGCCTTATAACGTGTATGTAAGAGCCACTTCGGCAAACTTTGCCTCTGGAGTTAATAGCGTTCCACTAAATGTCATGCGGATAGGACCGATGCCAGGTCAAACCGGTATGCAGACCGTAACCTTGTCTGCCACCGCACAGCAACTTATTAATGGAGCTGACCCTGTAATCGACAGATCCTTAAATATCAGATACAGCATTCCTGCATCAGAAACTTCAAAATTGCTCAACAAACCAGCAGGAACATATACAACGAATATTATCTTTAGTTTTGTGGCTCCTTAAAAACGTTTAATACCCACTTTTCTACGTTCATCTTTATAATTAAAATCTTGGAGATAAACGGTTCCTTTTTCACTTAGATCAATTTCCTGATTCGGATTTTCAATCGAAAAGGGCATACCTGCCGTCGGTATTGTGACATTGTAATTCCCCAATGGCAGGAAAAAGGTAAAGTTGCCATCAGCATCACTCAATGTCGTGAACGTATTACTTTCCTTATCGACTGCATTAATCCGAATACCGGATAGCTCCGGATTTGTTTGCAGGTATTTACCTGCTATAGGCTTAATTCTACCTTTTAAAATTCGTGTTTTCACCAAAGGAATAGCTAGCCGTTGATTTTTTGTTAGAACAATACTGATGGGTCCCTGAGCTACCCAGCCTTGATTATTTTCAACAAGGACAGCATATGAACCCTTAGCCATATTTAAAAATTTCACCCGTCCTTTTCCATCGGTACTCGCTACATCTTCGGCAATTTTAACCACAACTGCTTCGGGAGTTGCTTCATCAGGATCTTTAACGCCATTTTTATTCTTGTCGTCAAAAAAAGACAACTGCAACATATGTCCTTTCGCACTATTAAATTTGGAAAATTTCTTTTCAATACCTACTCGAAACTGTCGGTTATTAAACGATATGGTTTCTACAGCATTTGCCTCAGATAGATAATTGAGAGGAAGGCGGTTGCGCATAAAATTATAAAAGATGTCAGCTGTGAGACTCCAGTTCCCTTTTAAATGCCATTTGGCATTTCCGTTAACCGATAAATTATTACTTCGGGAAAATCCATAATAGCTGTACATACCCGCGACCTGTGCCTGCAGCGTTCCCTTAAAACTATTGATCTGCATATTAGGTCCAAAAGAGTAAATTCTAAAATTTGCATCCGATGCCGTAGCAAGCAAATCGTTTAAGTAGTAAGGATTTATTTGGATATAGGTATTAAAACCGATAAAGCGATATCCATAGGTACCCGTCATACGTAACGAATGAAAGGGAGAAAGCGGCTTATTGGAAGTATTCTTATACGTATAGCCATAATCTGTGCGCAGGGAAAACCGATGTCCCGTACTAAAAAAATTGACATCACCGATTCCTCTAATGGCATTTGATTTCCAATTTGCAGGACCGATACCTGGAATTCCAAAGCCTTGATAATCCACTTCCTGAAAAATAAAATAAGGCCTAAAATCCAGTTGAAATTTGCCCAGACCAGTATGATAACCAAGCTCATAAATCTGGATCCGACTAGGATTATTAATGTAATAATCTTTATACCTTTCCTGAAATTTGGGATTATTATCCAGATAACTGATCCGGGCAGCGATACTTTGATTATTTTCTAACACCTTACTGATCCGGGTATCACTCTGTATTAAACCCCTCCGCAAACCAGTATAATAGGGAGAGCTGTAATAATTCATACTCATTATCTGATACTGTTCTGTGCTATAGTTATAATTAATGCCCATGGCAAAAGCATGCTTGCTTCCATTATAATCTGTACGCTCCATACTGTACCCCCCTTCCAGCCCCAATTGTTGCTGTGCATTGAACCGGACTGCAGTCTTTCCGCTTACCTGATCGCTCTTGATCTCACGATAACTGTGTTCACGATGTAAATAGGTGAGGTAACTTTCCTGATTATCCTCCGATCGAACAGCATAATTAGCTCCGATAATTTTCGCTCCGGGAATCAAATTCTGCAGCTGACTGAATAGCATATAATTATTTTCGACTCCATAGAGACTGATCGAGCGATTTTTACTAAATTTATAACTCGCTTTAACTCCTCTTCCACTAATCGTCTGATCCAGATTTTCATAAATATTCCCGATTTTAATGCCCCAGTCTTTATCTTGATAATCGATATAGGTGTCATAAGCATTTAACGCCTTTTGTTCCTGATAATAATCGATATTCAGTCTGTAGTTCAGGTTTTTGTTTTCTTCGAGCTCCAGATCTCCATAAGCCTGAAACTGATAAATAGAATTTCCTTGTCCCAAACTGAGGTACTGCAAGGCGACCGTATTGTTATTAAAATCACTTTCAAGATTGTTAATAGCTCCAAACCGCTTAACACTTCCAACCCGCATAATTCGAACACGACTAGCCGCTAAGATTCGGCCCTCTTCATCAATCCCTTGCATGACAAAGTCAAAATCCTGAAAACTACTTTTATACCGCATAGTAGCCGTTAAAGGAAGTAGTGTCTGCCCCCCGGGCTGTAAGGTAACCTGCATAACGTCTCCGGTAATGGTAAAGCCTTGAGGATAGCCTGAAAAAAGAAGCTTAAATGTAATCGGTACAAGTCCAAAATTTGATGCCTGCACGAGCAACTGTACCTGATTGGTGGAAAGATCCAAATAATATGCTGGCTGTTCCGTTTGTAACACAAGTGTTTTTTCATCATTCAATTTGATGAAAAAAGATACCGGTTTGGGTAAACGGATGGATTGATCATCACTAGAAAAACCGATTGAAAAAGATTGATGATTGCTTTTTAAGATATTCCGATCACCCATATACTTTAATGGGTAGCTTTTTTGCTCCCGAGCTTGTAATATAATTCGCTGCGGCAGCTTTATTAATCCCGATAAAGACATCGTCTCAACAGCTGAAGGGATCAGTTCGATGGTTTTATCCGTTAAATTACGGATACTGATTTTATTAGAAAATGTCTGACCTCCTGTTACGCTTACTGTATCCTGATCAAAGCTTATGGCCACATCAGCAACCTGTTGACTTTTCGCTTCGGATAAGAAAACACATGAGCAACACATCAGAAACAAGAAACTCCACAGACATTTTATGCGCATATCAGGAAATTCAAATTATAACAAAAATCAGTCTTAATTCGGTCAGTGAGAAATATATAAAGTCACATCTTCATGTTACGAAATAATCTCTACATCGACAATTGCGCAATCAGTTCGCCTTTACTGTTGATATTTAATTTTCGATATACACGTTTGATATAAATACGTACCGTATCTAATGATATTTTATATTCTTCCGCAATCAGCTTATAACTCAATCCTTCAACGATACCATTGGCTACTTGAAGCTCACGCGCCGTGAGCAGATCTTCGTATTTTTTTGAACTAAAAGCCTGGTTGATCAGTGCCCTATTGATAGTAGGACTGATAAAAGAACCTTGATTAAGCGTAATAAGTATGGCATGCACAAGATCCTGCATACACGTACCCTTCAGCAGATAACTGACGGCTCCGTTTCGAAAACATTTACGAACAATTTTTACATCCGTTAGATTAGTCAATATGATCACCTCAGACATTGGAAAAAGCTTTTTTACTTTTTCCATGATCAAGGTATCTTGGTGTTCAATATCGAGCAGCAACACATCAGGAACTGGAGATTTTTCCTCCCGGGTTAAATTGCAGTATTCCAAATCAAAAAGAATTGTTATAGGAATAGCGGTGCCACCCAACGTGTGTGTCACAAGAATACGCTTAATAGCCTCTCGAGTATGTGCGTTGTTATCAATAATTCCCACTTTAATCATAATACAGTTGTACTTAAAATTTAGGTGATCGGTTTATAAAAATATTCAAAACTTAAACTTGTTATTGAACATCTATACTATTGATTAAAGATAACTTTTTATAAGGATAAAATAGTTCATTTTTTTCAATATTAAGTATAAATACTGCTGTCATATCAGTATTTCCGCAAACTAATTCTTCAGAAGTAAAGAATTACTTAACTTATATTCAGCAAATATCAATCATTTGCCTGAGCAACAAATGAAAACTTTAATCGGAAAGAATCTTAACTATTAACTTTCTATTTTCCAACCTCACATAAAGTGACCTGATACGAAAGTAACGGCTGGGGCTGGTAAGCGGAGGGAGAGCTTAACATCATGTAGATAGCAGTTAGGCCATTTGACCTTCTAACTTAATAACCATGATGCGCCAAACGCCTGTAAAGTAGAGGCTGGTGAAAGTGTGCGCGTTTCTATAACAACATTGTTGCCATATTGCCCTTTTAATGCTGGATAGAGCTGTCCATCATACGCAAGTGCTAGCCCATCATCAAACCAAAATAGAGGTAAATGCCGATTGCCAACATCAAAACAAAAATGACCGATAGCATTAAGATCTGTAGATTTAAGAACGATACAAGCACATGGTTTGATATATATCTGTATGGCGACCTCTGGAGAAGAATACACAAACTCTCCATCATCAAGAGCAGTACCGCCTGTCCGATGGAGGCGCACAAATCGGCCATCCCTTGTCTCACGACTCAAAACAGTCTTGTTGACTTCATACCAGTCAATCGCCAGTAGGTCTATGACCGAAGGATCAATTTCAGATGGAGTGATTAAATTTCTTTCTATAACAAGCATATCATATCGGATAAACAGATCGCAATTTTTAAGATTTTTCCCTTAATCAAGACAGCCATCTGTTTTTTATATCATTGATTTTTAATGACCAGTTTTATTATTAAACAGCACCTTACTGATGCGCAGTTCCTCCCCCTGTATAATCTGGTCAGAGGGCTGTCCACAAGTACATACAAACCGGTGATAATGTACTTCAAAATTCATTGCACATACTTTGCAGTAAGCAATGATGGGTAATAATTTCACCTCGAGCTCCAGATCCTGAAACAACGCTTCATCAAACACGTAGGCTTCAAAAGCATTCTGAATCAGGATAGGCTGAATATTACATAACAATCCAGCCTCTATCTCCACTTTGATAATATCTTGCATCCGACCCGGATAAGCTTCCTCCAAGGTGCTAAAGATATCCTTTACGATCGATAGCTCATGCATCCACAACCTCCTTTTTTTTCGTCTTAGGACGAGCCTTAACCGCATTCGTTTTTTTAAGAGCAGGCCGTTTTTTCACCTCTTTAACAACCTGTACTGGAGCAGCTTCCCTAGTACTTTCCTCAAGTTGATCTTCAGCAATACCTGCAAGTCTAGACTCTTCCTTGATATGTTGTGTAAAATCCCAGCATAATTGTCCGAGCATACCCATAAAATCGTAAAGCAGCTCGCCATCATTTCCTAAAGCCCGCAACATGACAATATCATCCGCAGCTTTTGTGAAACCGTACGTAATATCACTGTAATCCAAAGTCATAATTTCATCCAGCTCTTCCTTCAGTTCTTTCGCAAATAGGGCCGAAAAAATAAAAGTTGCCTGATGCGTATATCCTTCAAAGAATAACAGGCCTGTTATCGGTTGTTTTGCAGGTGACAGGAACTGGTTGTCCATCAGGATCAGCTTGTTGTTGCGGTATATCTTCGTCGTACTGTGTAGGCTGTTGAACAAAAAAGCCTCATTCATGTGTATACGCCCAGCACCGACAACATCCGCCCAGATCAAAACTGCATTACCTTCAAGATAGACACTGTTTTCATTTTTAAATATCGAATCCTTAAAAGGAGTAACTGGATGTGGAATATAATGAAAGACCGCGTCGTGTGCGATACGTGCAACAGTTGTCTGTCGGGCTCCGCGTTTCATCGGATGAAGTTTATTGAAAGACTGTGTAAAAAGCTTCAATTGCGTGTCAGCTTTCATATTGATCTCAATATCCAAAGTATCATCATCCATAATACCGGGAGAAGCACTCATGATAATCATTTCCAGATGCTCCTGTAGCTTTGGGGCACCATAATGTGTGAGCTTATAAGGAGCATTGTGACAGCTTTCTTTCAATACACTATAGGTTCCCTCTTTAGCTACGTTTAGCTGAATTACACTTTCCATCTTATTCTTATTGCTCTAACAATGCATATTTTTTCAACCAGCCTTTTACATCTTCCAATCCTTCCAAGGTCATGAGGTTTGTAAAAATAAAAGGTCTTTCGCCACGCATGCGTAAGGTATCCTGACGCATCACTTCCAGATCGGCATGTACATAAGGAGCCAGATCGATTTTATTAATGATCAATAAGTCGGAACGTGTAATACCCGGACCGCCTTTACGGGGCATCTTTTCTCCTTCACCTACATCGATGACGAAAATACTGACATCAGCAAGATCTGGGCTAAAAGTAGAAGTCAGATTATCACCTCCACTCTCCACAAAGATCAGTTCTGTATCCGGAAAACGGGTGGCCAGTTCCTCCACTGCTTCAATATTCATCGATGCATCTTCACGGATCGCGGTATGCGGACAACCGCCTGTTTCCACTCCGATAATACGTTCTGCCGGAAGAGCCGAATTTTTTTGAAGAAATTGCGCATCTTCACGCGTATAGATGTCATTTGTCACAACACATATGCTGTAATCAGTAGACATCGATCTTACCAGTCGTTCAATCAAGGCAGTTTTACCAGACCCTACAGGTCCGCCTACACCTACCTTGACGTAGTTTCTTGTTTCCATATGATTATGAAATATAAATTCGTGTATATAATTTTTCGTGCTGCATACAGCGTATATCTTGCGCCACGCAGCAATTACCGATAAGCCCCTCATCCATATTCGGTTGCTCAGCAACCAAACGGTTAATTAAAGGCTGAAGTTTAAAAAGAATCTGTTGTGCATCCATCTGACTGATCGGAACAAGTTTCGCACAGTTGGTCATCATGCCGTTAAGTGCATTATAGTAAAATGCACTGAGCGCATCCTGATAGCTTATTTTTAACGCATGCGCATACATGGCGAATGCTAACGCATAATGACCATGCAGCTCATTGCTGCTGATCGACTGCAAGTAATTAGAACAGCGTTTTACAGGATGTAGTTTTTCCGTCAATTTCAAAAAGCGAATTCCAAGTTTCTTACTGGCTTCCCTTATTTCATAAGGCGCTTTTAGCACCGTAACCAGTTCATCAAGCGCTGCGATTTTCTGCTTAGAAGCACGCTTCACGCAGAGTGTCCAGGCTTTTGAAAAAAAAGCGGCGTCATTATAATAAAAATTATGCTCCAACATGGTTCTTGCATATTCTTCGGCAGATTTGCTATCCTTTACAATATCTTTTGTAATGTAGGTTTCCAATCCATATGAATGCGTAAATCCTCCAATAGGAAATACCGAGTCATTGATCTGCAACAGCGTTAATAATGGATTCATATGCATGTTATAGTCCTAGTTTTATTTTCATTTTTCCTGAAGTATACTGATGGATCACCAGAGTACTCGTTTTTTCTATCACCCGCGTTTCGATCGTCGGCTCTAGCCCCCTACGGCAGAGCAGATCAAACAAAGGTTTTTCAAATGCTGTTATGACTTCTTGCCGATCGTTGATAAAAACGGGAACATGTCGATTTCCGATTTCAAAACAAGCGTAAGCCATCTGCTTTGGGCCATTTGCTCGAAATACAAGACAAGAACAGGGCAATATCTTGACCGCAATACAAAAACCAGCCTTTTCATCACGGTAGAGTACATCACCATCCGACAGTTGCCGGGAGGATAAATTTTTGAAACCGATTTCACGTCCCCCTACTGTAATTGCCCGAATGATTTTTTTTGTGGTGTCGAACCATTCCAACTGAAGGAAGTCCACCTCCAGTTGGAAGGATCCGCTAGCGATATTGCCCAAGATTGTTCTTGCCAGTAGCATAAATCCGATTTTCTTTAAAATAAGAAGAAACGTTGCGCCATTGGCACTTCATGTAGAGGTTCGCAGATGGCCAAAACACCATCTACCGACACTTCGTAAGTTTCTGGATTCACCTCGATATTTGGTGTTGCATCATTATGCACCATATCTTTTTTACGTACTGTACGGCAACCTTCTACCGGTAGACTCACACGTGACAAGTTTAATTTCGCGATGTTGCCATTTTCCAAAGAAACTTTAGAAACAAAGTTGAAACACAACTTCTGTAATGCTTTACCGTGCACTCCAAACATCGGGCGGTATAAAACGGGTTGCGGTGTAGGGATAGACGCATTGATATCACCCATTTTAGCACCCACAATCATACCCCCTTTAATGATCATTTCTGGCTTCACACCAAACATTGCAGGTTTCCATAATATCAAATCGGCAATCTTACCCGGTTCAACAGAACCGATGTATTGATCGATACCATGCGCTTTAGCAGGATTGATCGTATATTTAGAAACGTAACGCTTCACACGGAAGTTATCATTGTCTTTTCCTTTATCTTCCGCTAATGCACCACGCTGAATTTTCATCTTGTGTGCCGTCTGGAAAGTACGTGAAATTACCTCACCTACACGTCCCATCGCCTGGCTATCTGAACTCATAATCGAGAACACCCCCATATCCTGCAAAATATCTTCTGCCGCAATACTCTGTGGACGGATACGTGAATCGGCAAACGCCACATCTTCCTTCACGTTTTTATCCAAGTGATGACAAACCATCAACATATCCAAATGTTCTTCTACCGTATTTACTGTAAAAGGTTTTGTTGGATTGGTCGATGCGGGTAAAATATTAGGATACATCGCAATTTTGATGATATCCGGCGCGTGACCACCGCCCGCTCCTTCCGTGTGGAACGTATGGATCACACGGCCATCAATAGCCGCAACTGTATCTTCTAAGAATCCCGCCTCGTTCAACGTATCCGTATGGATGGCAACTTGTACATCGTATTTATCCGCAACAGTAAGCGCAGCATCAATTGTCGCTGGAGTAGCACCCCAATCTTCGTGGATTTTCACCCCCAGTGCACCCGCTTCAATTTGCTCAATAATAGGTCCAGTAGTCGATATATTACCTTTACCAAAAAAACCTACATTGATCGGCAAGTTTTCAAAAGCTTCAAACATACGCTCCATATACCATTTACCAGAAGTCACCGTGGTTGCATTGGTACCATCAGCAGGACCGGTTCCACCACCAATAAAAGTGGTGACACCACTATAAAGTGCTGTTTCTACCTGTTGTGGCGAAATAAAGTGGATGTGTGTATCAATACCACCTGCAGTTAAGATATGTCCCGCACCTCCATGCACCTCTGTAGACCCGCCGATCACCATGCCTTTGGTAATACCATCTTGAACATCCGGGTTACCCGCTTTACCTATACCTACGATCTTACCATCTTTAATACCGATATCACCTTTCACAATACCCCAGTGATCGATGATAATTACATTGGTGATACAGAAATCCAGTACATCTTCATCGCGCATCGCACGGGCAGATTGGCCCATACCATCACGGATTGTTTTACCGCCACCAAATTTATTTTCTTCACCATATACACCAAAATCTTTCTCGATTTCAATGAAAAGCTCTGTATCTGCCAAACGCACCTTATCGCCCGTCGTTGGACCAAATAATGCAGCATATTTATCACGAGGGATATAAAGCTCCCCATCTATATACTTAACCGACGATTTATCTAAACCCAGTTTATCTAAACCAAGAGCGTCAAGTCCTACAATCGAACCTAAAGTACCCATTCCGACTACTTTAATCCACTCTCTTCTATTCCAACCTGCCATAACTATTTCGAATCTTTAAATTCCAATTTTTTCGCTTTCTCCAATGCGGCTTTCTTAACCTTTGGATCGGTATATTTACCGTTGGTCAAGCCATTAAACCCGTGGATCTCTTTATTACCTCCCATTTCGACCAAGATCACTTTCTTTTGTTCTCCGGGCTCAAAACGTACCGCTGTACTCGCAGGGATATTTAAACGCATTCCAAAACTTTCCTCACGGTCAAAAGACAACATTTTATTCACTTCAAAAAAATGATAATGAGAGCCAACCTGAATCGGGCGGTCACCTACATTTTTCACGGTAACACTTGTCGTTTTATAGCCGACATTCGCTTTTATTTCTCCTTTTTTAAGGATATATTCTCCTGGTATCATATCGTATACGCTATTAAATTAACGGATTGGGTTGTGAACCGTAACCAATTTCGTTCCGTCCGGAAAGGTTACTTCAATTTGTACATCGTGAATCATTTCCGGAACACCTTCCATCACCTGGGAACGCTTCAATAATGTCGTACCATACTGCATCAGTGATGCCACAGACTTACCGTCACGTGCTTCTTCCATAATCTGTCCGCTGATGTAAGCGATACATTCCGGATAGTTTAATTTTACCCCTCTTTTTAATCGCTTGGCAGCAAGTTCCCCTGCCAAGTGGAGCAAGAGCTTCTCTGTTTCTCTCGGTGTTAAATGCATATTGATTGATTTAAATTCAAAGCTTTTTATTAATAAAAACATCTTGGATATGTTCAATTACAGTAAGCATAGCATTACCTATCACCTGAACCCACCCTATCGATGTGTAAAAAATTTATAGTGCCGGTATCGTAAAATAAGTTCCTAATGTAAGGCGGTTAAATTGTTGTTGAGCGCGGTCAAACTGACGATCAAAAGACACCGTATTGCCGACGTAACCCAGATAAAACCGCAAATCCTGTTTTTTAAACGGTTTATGCTGTAAAGCCGCAAAATAGGTCCAGTTTTGACGGAAATTAGCATCAATGTCTGCATCCTTATCCATTCCAGCTGTTTCATATGCTCCTTTCAGAGCAAGCTCCCATTTATCCGTAAGCATTCTATCGTAACGGACCACAATAGACTTGTAAGTCACATCCTGAGCCAGCACACGATCGGAATTCGTACGCGCATAAAAGTCATTCATCGCAGCAGATGCGATCAAAGCATGATCTACCGCCAGATAACTATACTGCAGATCCACATACAGCATGTCTTTATCTGTTTTAAATTTATTAGCCAAAGAGATCCCGTGATTGGTTTTATTTTGAGCAAACTGCGAAATATTATAAGACCACTTTGTACTGATCTTTTTATTCCAGAACGATCCGATCCAGGTAGCATAAGCCCCAATTGGTGTTTTAGACGCTTTCAAGTCACCCATTGCATAACCGTTTTTGGTATGCAGATCCACAAAACTGTCGTTGATTGTATTATAAACCTGTACGTTTAGCGAATGGTCAGGATTAAGCTCATACGAAAGCGCTCCCCCTACCACAAAAAGATTAAGAATACGGTCCACATAATCCGTGAACATAAATTCATAGATCGGATTATTTTCAAACTCGTAACTTCCGACCAAAGCACTTTGCTTTCCGGCAGTAACAGACCATTTATAATCCTTTCCAAATTTATATTTGATGTAAGCCATATCTAATGCCCGCGAAGCATTGTCTTGACTTGTAGGTGTAAACGAACGGTTTAAACGAAAACGAACACGATAAGAGAGTTGGTCATTATAATCACCGTGAAGCAAAATACGGGCTTCATCCAAATTAACTTTATTACTGCGCTCATTGTCGCCCATGGACTCAACATTTAATCCTGCGCGTAAAAGCACATCCAGTTTAAAAAGATCTGCACGGGCAGGTTCCTTGCTTTTCAAGGAGTCAGCCTCTTGTTCTATAAGCAATGCCGCAGGCCTCTCCTGTGCTGTGACCAGTAACGAGATAGCAGGGGAAAAAAATAACGTCGTCGCGATTAATGCTTTTATGTTCATGAGAATAACTTGTTTTTCAATAACAATGAAGATGTATGAGCATATGAAATGCTGCAGGATAACAGCGTACTCATGACATGTTCATTATCTGTACATTCGCACAAGTATATCACAAAGAGATAAAAATGTGATAAGAGCGAAATTAGAGCGAGATTAGAAAACTTAATCAATCTTTCCATTCGATGTCTATACCCTCATTTTTCGACTTTTTATTTGATTAAGAGCACAAATTGTTACAAAAAAGAGACAAAAATGTCTATAAATGCAGAATCCCGATAGCGTTGTTAGGCACTACCGGGATTCTATATTAGAAATTTCTTAATGAGGTTGTTTGAACTTACTTCAATTTATGCTTCACACCTTCGAAAGTCATTTTTACGGGATTAATGTAACCATTCGCATCAAATGTCATCACATCGATACAAGTTTCTCGTTCATTCGCACCCGTTTTTCCTAATGGCCTGCGGTGATACACGATATAATATTGATCTTTATTTGGTACCTTGATCACCGAATGATGTCCCGCCCCAATTGCGATTGCAGGATCCTGTTCCAAAATGGTACCTATTCGTTTAAAGGGACCAAAAGGAGAATCCGCAATAGCGTAGGCTACCTTATAATTCGGAAGACCCCAACCTCCCTCAGACCACATAAAGTAGTATTTATTATTGCGAATAAACATAAACGGACCTTCTACATAGTTTTCAGGAGTTACCTCCTTATAGATCGTTCCATCATCAAAAGGAACTAAACTCTTAAAATCAGGGCTTAATTTGACCACATTACAATGTTGCCAGCCACCATAGTACATATAATATTGTCCATCTTTATCTTTAAAAACAAATTGATCAATAGGTTGTGCCCCATTCACAATATCATTAATTAACGGTTTCCCAAGCAGATCTTTATAAGGACCTTGCGGCTTGTCAGCAACAGCTACGCCGATACCGCCAATTTCGCCTTTGTGTACATCATTCGCACCAAAAAATAAATAGTATTTCTTGTCTTTCTGAAAAACACTTGGTGCCCACATCGCTTTTTTAGCCCATTTTACTTCAGCCGTATCAATGATACGGTGATGCTTTTTCCAGGTGACAAAATCTTTTGATGAAAACGCATCAAAGAATATCTGATCTTCATATCGCGCAGAATAGGTCGGAAAAACCCAATACTCATTGTTATATATAATACCTTCAGGATCGGCATACCAACCTGGAAATACAGGATTTTGTTGCGCATAGACAGGTTGTGAAATGTAGAGGACGAAGCCTGCAAGGAAATAAAAAAATACTTTCATCATTAAAAGGTTTTAGTAGCCTTGAAAGTAGGAAATATAACTTAATATTCCAATTTATGGTCATACAAAATCTATCTAAAGAACGAGTATTATTTCGACAGAAATCCAAATCAACCTACTATGCTTCCCCAAGAATCAAAAAATATTCTTTGAGGTATGATGACTGACAAAGCCCTACTCTTTTTCATTTTCTGAAATGATCAAACCGATGTCATCTCCTCTCCCACATTCCTATACACGAGCAAAGCTGCCGCCAAATCTTCAATTGCCAATCCCGCCGATTTAAATAAAGTGATTTCATCTGATGATGATCTTCCCATAATTTCACCACAACAAAGTTCTTTGATATCACCTTTTATACTTGCAGGATCCAGTACACCGGTTGCAATGGGGATCGCAAGTTCTCCCGTCTCGTGGAGCGCTCCCGCGCGCGAATCCACAAAAATGCTACTTTTAAGAATGGCGCTATCATCTACTTCACGCGTTTTAGGCGTATGTGATCCAATGAGATCCAAGTGTGTTCCAGCCTTAATCCATTCCCCGTTTATCAAAGGTTCATGACTAAGCGTCGCACAGGAGATTACATCTGCCCTACGCACAGCCTCTTCCAGCTTATCGGCATACACAACATTACGAAATCCCGCCTGCTGTAAGTTCAATACCAGATCTCCACCTTTCGATTCGTTTCTTGTCCAGATCAAAATTTGGTCATACGCACGCACAGCCGAATGCGCCTGCACAAGATGTTGCGCAACTTTCCCTCCTCCGACAATCAGTAAGATTTTTGAATCATCTCGAGCTAAATAAGAAGCCGCTAAAGCAGAAGTACAGGCTGTTCTTCGGGAAGTCAACCCTGCCGCATCCATCTGTGCCAAAGGTTTTCCAGTGACCGCATCCAACAACGTATACAAGGCATGAATAGCCGGGAGGTTTTTTCTGTGATTCTCGGGAGCGACAACAACCTGCTTGATTCCGATATAATTGTCCGTCCACGAAGGCATCAAAATAAGCGTATTTTCAATTCCCTCAGCATTTTGATAAAAGTGATGGTGCCGAACAGGCATCGTAAATGACGATTGAAAAATCTCGCGCAACGCTTCAATCAATTTATCATATTTAAGTATAGATTCAATCGTTTCTTTATCAATGATTTTCATATTTTCAACAGCATTTGGTAAAACCATAAACATAGCGAATAATTAGCGCGTCAGATCCTTATAAACTAACCATTCATCACCGTTTTTTACCCAAAGCGCCATAAGTGCCTAATTAGCATTTAACGCTTTGGGTAATCAGCAACTGTAATTATCACGATAAAACCTACAATACCCCGATCTAAAGTCCTGTTGTAGGTGGTCCAGATGAGTTTATTGCAGCCACGTTTGTGAGCTTAACTTCCACCTCAAATGTTCCCTCCATCAGGACACGAAAGCCAAAAACAGGATTGATATTATGATTGGGATGCCCATCCATCGCGGCAAAGCGCATCGGAATACGGTAATAAATATTATAATCCCAATTTGTCTTACCGTCATTGAATTTGGTTAACGGAAACGGAGCCACTTCATAATCACATACTAATGCTGTATTGGTGGCAACAACCGGATTGAAACGAACATGCGATTCAAACGTCGGACGATCTCCCCGTTTGATCACTTGCCCAGCACTTGGATCCCATGCACGACCATTTTTATCAACAACTTTTAAGATTACACGTGCCCCCTCGTCAGAGACTTTTGTACAGGTTAATTTGATATTACTATTATAAGCCGGAGTAAATGTTTCAGATGCATTAGACCCTGTCAATGAAGCATAAGTCAACTCGAAAACATCCTCTAAAAAAGGTTCGATGACATGGATCTCGGCAAATGATTTATAAATTTTAGTACCCTTGCGATTCGTTGCCTGCAAATCAAACGTATAGATACCTAAAGGTAGGTTTGCAGATGCGCGATTAAAACTGATCTGTCCACTGATCGGACTAAATTCCATTGGCGTCACCTTCTTCGTTTCCCGCTTAGCTTTCAGAAGTGCAACAGTGGTATCCGTTGCCGCATTGAAAGTCATGCCTTCCTTAAAAACTTCAATTTCGTACATTTTAGTAAATTCCTCAGGTGCAGGCTCTCCCGTGAACTTATTCCGCAGATTTAACATTTTAAATTCAAATGGTGGAGTCGATCCATCTGCATTGATCCGATCCGAAAGTGTGAGCGTCATCCCTCGCTTACAGTAGATCACACTGTCCCGATATCGAATGGTATCACTCAAGAAACCTTCCTCTATTTTGGAACAGGAAGATATAATTATACCGATCATTATTCCTAATAAGATCGCGTACCTTGTTATATTATTCATTTTCATTAGCCTATATTTTTTAAAATCCCTCCGAATTAATTGGAAGCCATTCTTTCTTTATTAAAAAATAACCGATGATCACCGTGCAATACATGTATCACACCCGTTGTCGTAATGATTCCTGAAGTCTGTACATCAATGCGTTCATCACGCTCTGCTTCCGGGATCGCATTTTGGTTTGGTTCTTCCGAATCCAGCGTTCCACGTACTCTCGTATAATATAAATAATCAACATAATCGACATAGGAACTGTAATCTCTTGTTCGTCTCAACCCCAACTGAAATCGCACACCAGGAATAGGACCATACAAATTGGTAAAATAGGCTCCATTCACATCCAGCTGAGCACGCTCTATTTTTCCATTAAACATATATATCTTCAACGAATCCAATCGTTTTGGGTCAATATCATCAATCGTAAAAGAAATATTCTCATCGCCAACCTCTGCGATACGCTGCTGTTTTTTAGCACTTACATATTCCGCTACGCCCCAATTTGTTGTCGCATAAAAGGTAATATCACTGTTCACCAGCTCTTTTAAATTTGCTCGGTCAATGATCCGTACCAAAGAATCAAATTTTGGATGCGATGCCAGAAAATCATAAGTTGTCATATTCACTTTCGCCTGATGTATCCCCCCATCGTTGATGTAATCATCTTTCGTGCAGGAGGTCAATAGATGAAAAAACAGTAGAGCAAATAATAGGTGTGCACAAGTTTTATTTATTATTTTAGTCATCATTTCTAAAGAATTTATGTTTCTAAATATGTCATTAAATCTTTCCTCGCCAGTATTCTGTCTGAACCAAAAGTCTATTCTCACTAAATAAACGAGGATCTACCGGCCAGAAAAAACCACCTTGTTTAAAGCGAGCTTCTGTCAGCCAAGTGATATGGTCCGAGTAAGTTCGTGTACGGATCATATCAAAAAATAGATGACCTTCCAGATACAGCTCTTTTCCCCGTTCGATCATATATTCTTTCATCACTTCCGTTTTTGCCAGCCCCGGCTTTAATAAACTTGAGGGATCACCTCCGTAACGTGTTCTTGATGCATTGATGATGGTAATCGCTCGACTAGGATTATTTTGGTAGAGCGCTATTTCCGCCTGCAACAATTTGATATCGCTCAACCGAAACAAAATCAAATTATTACTATTATAGGGTTCAAGTTGCTGCCCCGGGTTCCTAAAGACTATATTGCTATACTTAATACATACGGGTTTATCCGTCGTATAATTGACAAAATTATTTTTGAAGCGCACATCCAATGTATCTAGCCCCCGAGATTGTACAGCCTCCCAGACCCATTGCCTGATATCTTCATGCCATACCCAATCCTCTTTTTCTTCGATCTTATAAAAATGACTACTCAAATAAGCTGGTTTGGTGAAAAAATCGGCCGCTGCACCGTACGTTGGGATATAGTTATTATTCAAAAATTTCATCCCGATATGTGCGCTCGATCCTTCTAACGTATTCTCACTGACATTCAATTCAAAAATACCCTCGCTCGATCTGCCCTTAAAAATATCACCATATTTTGCGGTATCAGTAAGCGCGTAGCCACCTTGCGCAAGCAAGGTATTGATGGTCGTATCCGCACTATGGACATCGCTCAAAATGGGATTGTTAGATGTTAAATCAGTTGTCGTCGCCCGCCACAGATACAGGTGTGCCATTAGCGCATAAGCCGAACCTCTGTTTGCTGTAACAGCGCGTTCTGCCGCTGTTTTATAGCCCCAGCTCAAAAAATTTATAGCATGACGACAATCTTCCTCGATCTGCTTCATCACGTCTATGCGAGCGGTTCTTCCCAGATGAGGTGCACTGATCGGATCATCATATGCCTCTGTAACAAGAGGCACATCTCCCCAAATTTTGGTCAACATGAAATAAGAAAAAGCACGAATAAAATAAGCTTGTCCCATGATTTTCTTTCGGAAAGCCTCCGGATCTGCCTGTTCTAAAATCAAAATATCATTCGATACCAAAGGCATTTCTTTGAGAATGATATTGGACATCGCTATTGTTTTATAAAACACGGTCCAATTGCCATAAGACTGTGCAAAATAATTGCTGGTCCAATTTCCTTTTCCAATTTCCGGGTGGCTGTAGCTATCCCGATTGATGCCGATATAAATATCCGGAGTCATATCCCCATAGATATAATAGCGGTTTCCAACTCCATAGAAACCATCCATCAAGGCATTTCTTAACAGCGCATAATTTCCCGCTATCGCAGTTTCTCCTGCCTTTGGATCTTTCCAATACACCTCCTTATAGGTCGAATTTCGAGGCTCCTCTTCCAAAAATTTGTTGCATGATATCGTGCTCAAGCCGATAGCTGCAAGCAGGACCCATTTCCAATAATTGATTATAAATAATGTTTTCATGATGCTCTAATTAAAATTGTAACTCTACACCAAACGTGAACTTCCGCGGGATAGGATAACCATTACCTTCATATTCACCATAATAATTTACAGCCTCGGCATCCGGTAATCTTTTCGAACGCTGGAACATCATTAAATTATCGACGATACCATACATCCGAATACTTTTCATTCCCCATCCCGACACTAAACGATTAGGCAGACTGTACGAAAGACTCACACTTTTCACTCTGAAATAATCACCTTTATCCATGAAAAATGTTTGACCAGCAACGGTATAATAACGCCAAGACCCTAAAGGATAAGCCGGATAATCTGCTCGATCGCCCGGTTGGCGCCAGATATTGATCTTACTAAAATCTGGTGTTGCATACTGCGCAAAACCACTGGTTGAATTGGTTGCTGCACCATTCTCAAATAGATCCGATTGATACAGATTGAGCACATCCCTATCGAACAAAAAGGTGAAGAGCACACCAACATTAAAATTCTTCCAGGTCACATTATTTGTCCAACCACCCGTGAATTTGGGATTTGGATCACCGAGCGGAAGTTTGTCCGGGTTTATACCATCATTAAAAGGATCGATCATGTAATCTCCATCCACATCTCTGATCCACATATCACCCGGAGCATAGGGACTGCCTCCAGCATTAAAACGGTCTCCTGTTAAGGGATTTATCGGAATATCATTAAGTGTTGAGTATATTCCTAAAGTTTGGTACAAGTAGAAGGTATTAATCGGGCTACCCACCGATAGAATATGTGTTTTATCAAATCGCGAACCCGCGACCACTAAGTCCCGTCCCGAATTCGGAAGGTTCATAATTTTATTCCTCACATACGAAACATTCAACCGGCTAAACCACTGAACAGGACTGGTCCTTGGAAGCGGATTGGCCATCAAAACCACTTCAGCCCCATAATTACGTACGCCGACTGAATTGGTCAATGCCCGGTCGTATCCGGTTGTCACAGGCAGTGCCACGTCAAATAAAGATTGTTTATTTTCCTTATTAAAAACGTCCAGTGCAAAAGAAAAACGACCGTTGGCAATCTCCCCGTCCAGACCAATATTCCATTGCATAGAGCGTTCCCAGCTAATATTAGGTTGCGCCACACCATCTACCAGATTGGGAGTTATCGCCGTAACACCATTATAAGAAGTCCCATTGTCATTTCCCCAGAAATTTCCAGCATTGACCCTGTAAAGATTGTACTGTAGATAATTATTTCCTGGCAATCCACCTGTTGTGCCTATACTAGCACGGAGTTTTAACATTGAAAACGGAGACTCCTCTTCTTTCATAAAAGATTCTTCCGAAATGAGCCATGCTACCGATGCAGAAGGAAAATAACCCCACTTATTACCCATTCCAAAACGAGATGATCCATCGCCACGTATACTGGCTGACAGTAAGTACCGGGAGTCATAGTCATAGGCCAACCGTGAGTAAAAAGAAGCCATACTGTAAGCTTGATAATCGGAAGTAGCAGTCAAATAGCGTTGCTGAAAACCTTGTATCACTTTAATTTGGTCTGAAGCACCATTCGAAGCTCCAGCCCCTACTGACCGGTATTGATTATATTCCAGATCACTTCCCAAGATCATACTCAGGCTATGTTTATTAAATTCTTTATTATAACTAAAGTAATTAGAAGCCAATACATTGACTTGATTGTCCGAAAACACATCCTGTCTGTTACCTGTAAAATTTGCTACTGAAGATGGGGTACTTACATCACGTCTACTGTTTGAATAGATATATGACGTTTGGGACGTAAATTTCAACGCTTTTGAAAAATCATACCCTAGATTTAAGTTAAATGTAAATTGATTACCCGTATTCACATCCGAATCATCATTATACATCCCAAGAAGATAATTTTTTCGTGTCTCACTTAGGTTGAAATAAGATGCCGGCGTGTATCGAGCCGTCACACCAACTCCGCCGCCACCCGCTCGAGTACGTTCTGTACGCGAATAAGCAACAATCGGGTTGATCATCAAACGTTCATGCAGCGCTTTTGACATTAAGTTCAATCGGGTTGAATAGCGCTTAAATCCTGTAGCCTTGACAATCCCTTTCTCATCATATAATCCGGCACTGAAACGATAATTAGAACCTCCTGCTCCTCCTCCACTTAAACTCAGATCTGCATTATTAACCATTCCTTTCCGATAGTACATATCCTGCCAATCGGTAGATCCGTTAAAAGCGGGATTCAAACTATCCGTAAGCAGAAAAGAAATGTTTCGATTCTCGATATCAGGCCGATATTGCTGTAATTCTTCTAAGATGCGCATTTTTTGCCTTCTCTCTTCTGCTCCTAAGGCCACATCCCGCAACTCAGGTCGTTGTGTCAATCCGGTATACGCCGAAACCATTACTTGTGGCTCTCGGCTGATGCCTTTTTTTGTTGTGATCAGGATCACACCACTGGAAGCTCTTGATCCATAAATAGCAGCGGCAGAAGCATCTTTCAGTACATCAATACTTTCAATGTCCTGCGGATTTATTCCAGCTATAAAATTTGTACCCGTGCCTGTTACAGGAGAAGTATACTGTTGTGGTGGTTGAGGAACTCCATCCACAACATATAGCGGTGCATTTCCGACACTAAACTCATCGTACTCTCTATTCAAACTGGTATTGCCCCGTACTTGAACCGTAGGAGATGCGCCCGGCTCTCCAGTAAAATTCTGCACATTTACCCCCGATAAACGTCCCTGCAGGAGTTGGTCAAAACTGGCCGCTGGCAGATTTGCCAATTCTTTTCCTGAGATACTCGAAATTGCGGCGGTAGATTTCTTTCGGGAGATTTTTTGATAACCAATGACAACGGTTTCATCTAAGGTGGAAAATGTCGTATTCAATTCGAAATTGAGCGGAGACTCCGAACTGAATTTTAATCTCTTTGATTCATATCCAAGCAAGCTTGCCTCGATAACGTCTCCCGGCTTTGCTACCATCGTAAATTCTCCTTTGCTATTGGTTTGTGCACTGATCTGCGTAGACAAATTTCTCAGCGTAGCTCCGACCATTGCACTTCCTGAAACATCCCGAACTACGCCTGTTACCTGTTGAGCAAATGAGTCAAACGAAAGGAGAACCACGAGGACTAATAAAAGACCTGCGTTTTTCATAAATTAATTTGGTTAGTTAATATTAGTTGTTAATAGATAACCGAAGATAAAGTAGAATGAGGTCCAAATTCAGTCCGAATTTAACCAATCGCACTTCGATTGTGACCAAAAATTAGAATTGGAAAGAAATAATAAAGGGGTACTTCGCCAAGCAAAGTACCCCTCAAAATTTTTAGACTTATTGTAATTATTTTAATGTAACATCCAGATATACTGAGTGCCGTCCATAAGTATCATAGAATGGTTTAAAATCAATCCCATCAATCTTGAACGCTAAACTTTGCGGATCACCTGAAATAGATTTGCTGATATCCTTCGCATCCAACGTCACTTTACGCCAATCTTTTCTTGCTTCTGGTTCTTGAGCGGCCAATAAGATAGGTCCATAAAATAAGCTGGCAATATTTTGTTGATCCATGACCGGATCTAAATGAAATTGGAAAGGCATTTTCAGCGTAATGCGATCGCCATTCTTCCAGTTACGGCTCAATTTCAAATAAGAACCGGGCGCTGCCTGTATTTTTTGATCTTTTCCGTTAATCGTCACATAAAATCCTTTGGTTGCCCAACTCGGTACACGGACATGAAGATCAAATTTGCCGTTCCCTTTTATGGTCAGCTCCGTCTCGTCCTGTTTTGGAAAACTCGTCTTCTGTTCCACAGTTACCCTGCGCTCTGTCCATTCCAAAGTAGAAGGAATAAATAGATTGACATATAAAGCCTGATCATCCTTGCTTTTAAAATAAATACTATTTTGCAATTTGGTACTACTTTCAATTGCGGTACCATTACAGCAGGTAAAGCCCGTCATATTGGGATTCCCAAATTGCTTTATTGATCCTGGTCTTAGTGGCACATGGTACGTATTAGCCGGAGTATTTTCAGCAACAGACGCTAAAATATGATTATACAATCCACGTTCGTAGTAATCCATATATTCAGCCCGTTGATCAAAAAGAAACAGGTTGCTCGTTAATTTAAGCATATTGTAAGTCGCACAGGTTTCATTCTGTCCCCCTTCAGAAAAACCATTTTCATATAAGGTTGCTGGTTCTGCTGTAAACACCTCCGCATTAGCCGGATTTCGAGCGCCCGCAACTCCTCCTATACTGTACATATAGTCATTAACAGCTTTGTACCAGAAATTGTCTGCTACACGGTAGTATTCCGGAAGATTAGAAACCTGGTATAGCTCGATACTACCCACAATTTGTGGAATATGCTGATTGGCATGCAATCCACGAAAAGTATCGACATTTTTCGCCAATCCATGTGTATGCTGCGCATTGCCAAAGAACATATCAATATTATCAAACAATTGCGCTGTCTTCAAATAGTGGTCCTTATTGGTGATGCGATAGAGATGTGCCATCGTCTCATTCATCCCTCCAAATTCACCGGCTATGTACGTATTCCAAACTTGTATCAGGGTTTCTTTAGGCAATTGACTAAGACGCGCATGCACCCAGTCTGCCATTCCTGTTGCCACTTGCAGTGCCTTTTCATTGCCACTTACTTCATAGATATCAATTAATCCGGCCAAAATTTTATGCAAGGTATAGTAAGGAGCCCATACTTGCGTTTTCTGGCCTCCATACTTCGCACCCTTTTCCAACATTATAAATTGATCGGGCGGATAAGCGCTGATATAGCCTAAACCCCAATTCCAATAATCCGTACGGATACCTTCTTGACTCAGATCCGAGTCATAGGTTGATTTGCCCGGACCATAAGGTACAGCTGTCGGGTCCGCTACTGCCACAGCTCCTGCTTGCTGCGGTTTACCCGATAATTGTGCCAGTTCGTAAAGCGTATTGACCATATAGGTCATTTTCTCTGCGAAATTAGCTTGCAAAGTTTTATCATATCCGGTACTTGCATAAGCCTGTGCGATAGCCGTCAAATAATGACCTGTAGCATGTCCTCTAAGTTTGGTATCCTGACTATCCCATACCCCTAAAGGTTTTGCCCCTTCAGGCTGTGGTTTACCAAATGCATCACGAAACATATAGAGAAAAGAGTTGGGATCAGTCGACGCTAATGTGTTGATAAATTTATCCCGATTTTCAATAAATTTTGTTTCTTGGTGCTGCGCATCAGCTTGCAATGAAACCTGACTAAGATCAAAAGCTGCTAATTTCAAACTTGGTGCTGTAGCCTTATTGCCTCCCTTAACAGTTACGATCGCTTTAGGCTGTAAATTTGTTCCGGGAACTCTTCCTGTAATCGTATATCGGCCAGCTTCCAAGACCGTACTGTTGTCGTTTGGCGAAGGCCACAATACTCTGACTTTAGGGCCAACCATCTCCTCTTTATATATTCCCTTGACATAACTTGGTAAACGTGGTAAATCTCCCAATGTGGTTTCCACCTGCACATCTGGCACAGCAACTAAGTAAGCATTATAGAGCTGGGTTTGGGTCAATGGAAACTCAGGAAGATTATCCTCCACTTTGGTCACATTTACGGAGCGATTACTTACTCCACGTTGCGAATTGGTATAAATTCCAGTAAGCTGATTTTTACTTAACGGAACACGATAGATTCGAAAATCATACAACAAGCCATCCAATGTCGGCGATCCTGCCAGCAGTGATTTTCCAATATATAATTTGTTCTTATCTCCAGAAGATCCAAACACTTCGGCCAACTCACGCGGTATCTGCTGCGATTCACCAACGAGTGCAGCATCCACATAAGTCATCATCTTCTTAGCCGGAATATCCACCACAATGGTCAAGTAAACCCACTTATTCAACAGTAATGCTGGAGAAACAGCACCTTTTTGATTATTTTTACCTGCAGTAATTAAACTTTGAAAACCATCTTGAAGGTTTGTTCCAAAAGGAGCAGCAAAGAAATGTTTATGCACATCCTTTCCAAAGTCAAAAAAAACCTGATCTTTTTTTTCCGAACGAAGATACACCCAGCCCGAAATACTCAATGACTCCATATCGGTCAATGCATCAGCAGGGATTTGGATAAAATCATTTTTCTCACCCGATAATGACAGCACTTTTCCAAACCGCTTGTCATTGATAAAAGTAACATTCCGACCAGCAGTAGCATGCAAATTATTCCGAGACCAATCTTTCAGATTTCCATCAAATACATATCGTGCGATCATTCCCGTTTCTCCGATTCCATCCAATATCTGATCACCACTTTGCGCCTGCACGGTACTGCCCCCTTTAGATAGTAGCGTGGCAATGAGGATAAAACGTAAAAAAACTCTATAACTTTTCATTGATATATCATTACTGTGAGCTCGCGAGCTCGGTTTAAATTCTATTTTAGTTTAAACGGCAAGCAAGAAGATTTGAACAGTTTATATCTTCCTAAACGATCGGCATGACTGTACGATTTTCTTGCTTCAGTTTGAGAACTCTTGCTCATCATTATACCTTCGTTAATAAGCATTCCAAGCAGGAGGCTCTACCCCTAACAAGTGTTTCACGAAATAATCGCGACGCTTCTTTTCTCCAAAATCACCACCAGAAGCATGTCCCATTCCTGGAACCATAATGAAATCATGATCTTTACCATGTTTGATCAACTGATTGACGAACTGGTAAGTGGAAGCAGGATCCACATTGTCATCCAATTCACCAACGATCAATAGCAACTTCCCTTCTAATCTATACGCATTTTCGATATTAGAACAAGCGGCATATTCAGGGCCGATCGGCCAGCCCATCCATTGCTCATTCCACCATATTTTATCCATACGGTTATCGTGACAACCACAAGACGAAACCCCTACCTTATAAAATTCAGGATGAAACAAAAGAGCGCCAGCAGAAGACTGTCCTCCGGCAGAAGTACCATAAATACCGACTTTTTCGATGTCCATATAAGGATATTTAAGCGCAGCTGCCTTCATCCAGGCAATGCGATCGGGAAAACCGGCATCTTTTAGATTTTTCCATGCCACATCTTGAAATGCCTTCGAACGATTGGATGTTCCCATTCCGTCGATTTGCACGACTATAAAGCCCAGTTCAGCGAGCTCAACTAGTCCTGACGGATTAGCTGAAAATGATTTAGGGACAAAAGCACTATGTGGGCCTGCATAGATATACTCAATTACAGGATATTTTTTATTCGGATCAAAATTTCGTGGACGGACAATAATACCCCAGATCTCTGTTTTACCATCTCTAGCAAGCGACTTAAACACTTCAGGTTTGCGCCATCCCGTAGCCTCCAGATCCGAAATATCCGCTTTTTCCAAATCCATCACGATCTGCCCATCTGTTGCACGTCGCAATACGGCCTGTGGAGCTTGGTCAACCAGCGAGTAAAGATCTACAAATAAAGAATGGTCAGGATTAAATGTTGCTTGATGATTGGCTGTTTCTGGAGTGAGTTCTTTCAAGCCCTTACCGTCAAAACCAATAGTGTAATAACGGATTAAATAAGGATCCAACTCTTTATTCATGCCACTCGCCTCAAAAATAATCTTTTTGTTATCCTCATCGACATGAACAACTTTTCGTACTACCCAATTTCCTTTGGTAATCTGCTGTTTCAATGCGCCTGTTTTTGCATCAAACAGATACAGATGATTCCATCCGTCACGTTCCGAAGCCCATATGATGTCCGCTGTTTTTTTGAGATCATTGCGGTATTTCTTTCCGCTATAATCAATAAATGTAGCACTGCGTTCTGAAATAATGGTTTTCGTTTTCCCGTCCACAGCACTCAATTCCATCACATCGTACCGCTGATGGCCACGTTGGTTATATTCAAATGTGATTCCACTATTATCCGCCTTCCATACCAGTGCAGAAAGTGAAAATTGATTGGGTATCTGAGCAGGATCTACTGTTATCACCCGCTCCCCCATGACATCAATAATCGTTGGATAATATTGTGATAAAGCATCCCCAGGTTTGTTATAGTCTCTGGTCTGTAACTTAGGTTGTAATTGATCCACTGGAGAGGACTCCAATAAAGTCAACTGTCTGATTTCAGCCTTTCTCACTTTTGAAGCTGCCAATTTCTTTGAATCATTGGACCATTGGATACGAGCGCTATAATACTCCCCGGGACTTCCATCAAAGGTCAACTGTCGCTCACTCTTTGGATCCCCTTTTTTGCTAATGTATACATTACTATTTTTAATATAAGCAGTATAGGTCTTATCGGGCGACTCTACAGATTCCCCCTTACTATCATCCCAACGTGCTCCCCAGTAGCCATCCGATCTACGATCCATACCTGTCGTTGCGATATCGCGCGTTTTGCTCAGCTTATTTTCCTGTGCATTCCACTTCCAAATCACTTTCTCTTCCGTAAATTCAACTTCATTTGCCGTCAATACTTTCAGATCTCTCCCCCACAAAACACCCAATTTCACTTCTTTACCCAATTGAGCGGATAGCTGTTTTTCAATTGCATCAACATCGGTATCTATCTTTTTATGCGTAACCGCATCTACCAGATACAAGCTCCTCTTGCCGTCTTTTTTATGCAGCCGATAAGAAAAACTATCTCCTTTTTCAGACCAAATAATCTGTTGCGGCACTTGATACACCTTGCCGAATGAGCTTCTGATCTCTTTGGCACGTTTATAATCCTCCAATGTCCCTTGCGCCAATGTCGTAAGCTGAAATATCAGTAATAAAACAGCTGTTAATGTTATCTTCATATGTATTTTATTTTTTTATATCGTATGTGTTGATCTACCTTTAATTTGTACAGACAGGATAAAAAATTAAGTAAGACTAGGTCTTTACATCTTTCTGTTTCACAAAATAGTATAATGGGATCCCCAAAAGTGTGATGATAATACCTGGCCAGGTAAATTGCGGTTTATAGATCACCAACAGAATAATAAACGAGATCCCCATCAAAATATAGATAGCTGGTATAAAAGGATAGCCAAAGGCCTTATAAGGTCTCGGTACATCGGGGCGCTTATATCTCAACCAAAAAATTCCGATGATGCACAAAACATAAAACATGACAACCACACAGGTTATCATATCCAATAAATCGCCATACTTACCTGTTAAACACCATATTGCAGCTATCACCGCCTGTAACCATAACGCGTAAGCCGGTACGGCATTCTTATTTAAGGTGCCCGTTTTCTTAAAAAACAAACCATCCTTAGCCATAGAATAATAGATTCTTGCCCCAGCCAAAATCAGCCCATTATTACAGCCAAAAGTGCTGACCATAATCATAATCGCCAAGATGGCAATACCAACAGGACCGAAAATTTCTTGCGCTACGAGCATGGCAACACGATCCTTAGGAGCGCTGGCCATCTCCTCTATTGTCAACACACCTGTATACATCAGATTGGTCAAAATATAGATCACTGTTACCATTAGCGTTCCCAGTGCTAAACTCAAACCAATGTTGCGTTGCGGATTCTTGATCTCACCTGCTACAGCAGAGGATGAGTGCCAGGAATCGCTGCTGAACAATGCTCCTACCAATGCCGCAGATATAGCTCCAAATGCCCCAAAAGTGGCATAATCTGCCGTCGATCCATCCGTATTTAATCGTTGTAGATTCCACATATGCTCTGAAGACCAGTTTTGATTCCACACCTCCAGATCGAAAGCTGCAAAACCAAAAATAACCAACAGCACCAAACTTAATATTTTGATCAATGTCAGCACTGTCTGTACTGTTTTACCATTCTTTACACCGCCTGTATTAATAAAGGTAAGCAGCACAATGACAGCGATAGCTAACACTTGAGCAGATGATATATGATAGTCACCCAGTACCAGCAAATACACATCTTCATCCAGTACCGGAAATAAATAAGCGGTAAACTTAGCAAAAGCAACCCCCACAGCTGCAATCGTAGCCGTTTGGATCACGGCAAAAAAAGTCCATCCAAATGTGAAACTGACAACCGGTCCATAGGCTTCTTGGAGGTAAATATACTGACCACCAGCTTTCGGAAACATAGCACTCAGTTCGCCATAACTCAAAGCGGCGGCTAAAGTCATAAATCCGCAGATCAACCAGACCACCATCAGCCAGCCAGCAGATCCCGTATTTCGGGCGATATCCGACGACACAATAAAGATCCCCGAACCGATCATACTTCCCGCAACGAGCATTGTTGCATCCAATAAACCTAGTGACTTTTTGAAATCTTGACTATTTTCTTGATTGCTCATAATTTAGGGTTGGATTGCACTTATTTAAAATTATAAAATTTCCATTTTGCTTGATGGTTAGGTTCAAGCTTTTGGTTTGTCAATATCGCCCTCAGCATCTCCATAGGCAAGTAATTTTCCTTGATGACCCGATCATGAAATTCAGTGTAGGACATTTTCCCCGATCCCACCAATTCATCACTGATACTCAATAGCTGTAAACCACCGATTAAATAAGCCAATTGGTATAAAGGATCGTAAGAACCTTCAAATGATCGCTTCACCTCTCCATGTGCGTTTGCAGGTTCATGACCGACCTGATTGACTAAATAATCCACACATTGCTGTGGTGTCCATTCACCTAAGTGAAATTTAATACTGAAGGTGATCCGGGCACAACGATGCATTCGCCAAAATAACATCCCGATACGTTCTTCCGGAGTCTTGGCAAAACCCATTCTATAGAGCAGTAATTCCCAATATAAGGTCCAGCCTTCGGTCCAGAATGGTGTATTGAAATTCTCCTCCCGATAAGGCTTATACCTTTTATTCATAAAATACTGTAGATGATGACCTGGATTGAGTTCATGTTGCACCGTACCCAAAGAAAAATGTGGATTGTTACCACGCATGCTCATCATTTTTTGATCATAAGTCATGGTATTAGTTGGATACGAAATACTGATCTCACGTCCTCCGGTAAAAAATGGATTCACCAACTGCCGTTCAGGAGTCATCATAATCATTCCCCAGGTCTCATCCGCCAATTCAGGAATTGCAATTAGCTCGTGCTCCTTGATAAATGCTTGGGCTCGATCATACAATTCATTGATCAGACCAGGTTGTTGCCCTTCTGGCACATAGGTGTTTTTAACCTTTTCCTGCGCGGCCTTCCAATCGTCTCCAAATCCCATCTCACGAGAAGCTTTTAATAACTCTGCCACGCACCATTCCCATTCCTGATCAGCGATACGCAACAACTCATCCGCATTATATGCAATCATTTCTTCACGTAACTTTTTGTTGAGTGCAGATTTTCCGATCGGTTGCCCACCAATATTACTACCATCATTAAAGACTTTCCAGTTGCTCTTTCCCTGCAAAGCAGTTTTATATTGAATCAGTTTTTCATTTAAACTTTCATAAGATTTAGGGACCCACCAGGTAAACATCGGGTCATATCCATTATAGAAATCGAACGCACTCTCCAAACGGACTCGCAATGACTCCACCATATTGACCAAAAAATTGACATCAGCAGATTCAATCGCGGCCACATTTTCTAGCTTTTGAATCGATTCAGAAACCTGATCAGTCGTTTTTTCTAATACTATAGCAACATCCTTTCCGACCACAGCGGCACCGCGACGACGTTTCTGTTCAAATTGAAGAATATTTTCGGCAAAGGGTAAATAGGCCTTCAGTCGGTTGTAAGAAGCGAATGTTTCTTTAAGCTCTTCTTGATGCCGCTGCACTTTCTGGCTCAGCAGAATATAATCAACCTGACCGTTTGTATTCAGTCTATTATAATCAAATTGTTTTAATTTAGCTAAATAGTCTTCATCGATTTTGACCAGTCTATTGATCTGCTCGGGAGAGGCTACCGACTGCTGAAATCCCCAATTTTTAGGCATTGGCCCATAAAAATAATTGACAGCCTGCAGATCATGTCGATATTGTATGATATAAGGCTCAATAGGTGTTGTGTGCTGATACAAATCCATATTTTGGGCATCTGTTAGCGAAGAAGCCATACAAAGCACTCCAAGGACTATAAATTTCTTTACGTTAGGGTAATTGTTGTTTTTCTTCATCATTTAGGCTTATTTTTGTCTATTGAAACCGATCCGGATTAAAGCCCGTGATATCTGTTTCGGTGGCTTTGTTGGACAGTAAGGCCGTGATCGCTTTTCCGTAAGCAGGTCCTAGACTCAACCCCATCATACCACCCGCACCAGCAATGCTGACATTACTGTATTTGGAAGTCCTGCCCAAATATGGAAGCCCATCTGGTGAACATGGTCTATAGCCAAACCAAATATCTTTCGGATAATCAACCTGCAGATCAGGAAAATATTTTGGTATTGACTCGACGATGCCCTTTACCCGGTTGCTGTATATTTTATCATTAGCCGGACCTAATTCCATGGTTCCACTGAAGCGGATTTGATTATTCATAGGCGTCACCGCCACACGTGCTTCCAGCAACAGCGCAGCATGCACCATCTGGTTATTCCCCGTTGTATTATGCATGAAGGAGTATCCCTTTCCAGGCATCAAAGGCAACTTTAACTGTAATTTAGAAGCTAATGCAGGGAGAGAAGCTCCACCTGTTATGACAATTTCATCCGCATGAAATGTCCCTTTTGAAGTAATGATTTCAGACACCTTTTTACCTGAAAACTTGAATCCTGACACCGCTGTTTGATAGTTGAATCTCACCCCATGAGCGAGCAGGTAATCGGTCAATATTTTCATCAATTTTGGGGGGTACAAGATACCATCGCATTTGTATAAAATACCACCGACCGTATCCATTCGCAGATTAGGTTCTAAAGCCTGAATCCCTGCTTGATCAAAAACTTCCACATCCAATCCCAAGTTTTGAGCCTTTTCTGCTAATTCAATTTCTTCATGTGCGACATGGCTAGATTTATAAAGCATCATAATACCGTTCTGTCTTAGCTCAAAATCAAAACCTTCCTGTTGCGCCAATTCATCATATGAGCGGCTACTTGCAAGATTCAAATCACGTATAGCTGCTGCATTTCGGTTTACATGTTTTTCATTGGCATGTTTCAAAAACTTCAAACCCCAGTCTATCAATGAAAAATTCAATGAGGGTCGAACGTAAAACGGGCTTTTACTGTTTAGCATCCATTTTACACCCTGTGCTACGATACCCGGTGCTGCCAATGGGGTGAAATGGCTGGGAACGATCATTCCTGCATTGCCATAGGAGCAATTATCTTGCCCGTCACCCTTCTCCAAAATCTGAACTTCCCAACCATCCTGTAAGAGGTAATAAGCGGTGGATAAGCCTGCAATCCCCGCTCCTATGATAGCAACTTTTCCTTTATTATGTGTTGACACGTTTTTGATATTTTAATAATAATTACATAACCTGAAATCCTTCTTTGTACGGATCTTCGTCATCAATAATGATCTGACTATAGCCCGTAATTCTTGCCCATCCCTCTACCGAAGGAATGATTGCTGGCTGGCCCGATATTGTCTTCGTTTCTTCTTCAATACGACCGACAAATTGCGAACCGATATAACTCTCATGAACAAATTCCTCCCCCCTGCTCAACTTCCCTTTAGCATACCATTGTGCCATACGGGCAGAGGTTCCGGTACCGCAAGGAGACCTATCCAGTGCATTTTCACCGACCAACACCGCATTTCTTCCTGTAGAATTTTTTTTAGTGGGTTTTCCCGTCCATTGTATATGGCTAAGACCATATATATTTTGATCTTCAGGATGAATAAAATCCGTCTTCTCATTAAGGAGACGACGAATAATCTTTCCATAATGAATGAGCTGACTAGCCGAAAAATCGCTGATATCTTTAAAATTCTTTTGAGGATCTATGATGGCATAAAAGTTTCCACCATAGGCGACATCGGCCACGATCTCTCCCAAGTCTGGACACAGTACGGTCAGCGCCTCTTTATAAAGAAAAGACTTTACATTCGTCAGTTTAACCGTTTTAACCTTCGGACCTTCTTGTACATAATCGATCAGGATTAAACCGGCCGGAGTTTCTAATCGCAGCTTACCCGGGACTTTTGGAATGACCAAGCCCTCCTCGATCGCAAGCGTAACAGTCCCAATGGTTCCGTGACCACACATCGGAAGACAACCACTGGTTTCAATATATAGTACACCGGTATCATTATTGGGGTCTGTAGGCGGATACAGAATACTACCGCTCATCATATCATGACCTCGCGGTTCAAACATCAGTCCTTTACGAATCCAGTCATATTCTTCCATAAAATGCAGCCGACGCTCCATCATTGAGTTTCCACGCAACACAGGTCCTCCTCCTGCTACCAGCCTCACAGGGCAACCACAGGTGTGGGAATCAATACAAAAAAATGTTTTCTTCATCAATTGCTATACAAAATTGTCCTAAATACTTGTTTTTGTTACCACAGCACCATCTACGATACGTGCAATGCCTAATGGGTTTTCATTTTTCAACTCCTCTGGCAAAAATTCATCGGGCCAATTCTGAAAAGATAATGGGCGTACAAAACGCTTCACTGCATCTGGTCCAACAGAGGTGAACCGAGGATCAGTACAAGAAGGAAAAGGACCGCCATGTTGCATAGCATAAACAACCTCTACTCCAGTGGGCATACCATTAAAGAGCAGACGTCCCGCTTTATCTTTTACCACATTGAAAACATCTTGATGCTCCTTCACATCTTCCGTAGTCCCTGCAATTGTAATGGTCAGTTGCCCTTTAAGTTGTTGCGCAATAGCCAATACCTCTGCATTATTTTCCGCTTCTACCAATACCGCAAAAGGACCAAATACTTCCTCACTCAATACCTGGTTTTTCAAAAAATTGCTTGCCGTAGTCCTAATAATTCTTGGACGTCCCTGACCTAGAGTAGCTTCAATACGCGATTCGGCAATTACCGCTACCGCATTTTGGCTGCTTAACGTTATTTTATTTTTTTCAAAATGTTCATAGATCCCCTTATTGAGCATGGTACCCGGTGCTATAACAGCTATTTCCGATGCCAATGCTTTTTTAAACCGTTCTAGAGCATCACCTTTTACAGCTATAAATACCCCAGGGTTGGTACAGAACTGGCCCACACCCAAAGTCAGTGAAGCGGCGTATTCTTTTGCAAGCGCTTCCGCACGGTCAGTTAAAAGATGGGTAAAGGCAAATACCGGATTGATACTTCCCATCTCGGCAAATACCGGTATCGGTTCTTCCCGTTGGTTAGCGATATCAAACAGGGCTTTTCCACCCCAATACGAGCCCGTAAAGCCGACGGCTTTCACAAGAGGATGGGCAGTCAGATAAGCGCCTATCTTAGTATCCGTACCCTCAATATTGGCTCCGAGAATATGGCTAAATACCCCTTCAGGCCAGCCGAATTTCTTAATAACAGTAGCTATGGTATCGGCCATAATGGTCGATGTTTGGGAATGTCCCGAATGACCTTTCACAATCACCGGACAACCTGCACCAATGGCACTGGCCGTATCACCTCCAGCCGTAGAAAAGGCAAATGGAAAATTACTGGCCCCGAATACAACAACAGGTCCTATACCCAAATTGAATTTCCGGATATCACTTTTACCCGTTTCAGAATTTGCTAAATCGATACGGGCTTCCGTATAAATACCCAATGCAACCGCATTGGCATAACTGCGCCATTGCCCTACTGTCCGAGCCTTTTCTCCTGTAAGGCGAGGCAACGGCAATGCCGTCTCCGCATGAGCAGTCTCCAAAAGTTCTGGGCCTAACTCTTCAATTTCAGTTGCAACGGCATGCATAAATGCTGCCCGTTGTGCAATCGTCGTAGATTTCAAAAATTGAAATGCTTCTGCCGCTATGCGAATACGCTCATCCAAATAAACTTGTGATTGATTCATTTTTTTAATCCAATTTTTTTATGTAAAAACGAACTGTAGGCGAATAGTATTCACCAATCGCCCACAGTACTTTAACGCTATTCAACGAGCAGATCCTAATTTAACTGAGGACGATTAGCAATACCATCAGCAATAACTTTATTGATTCTCTCCGCTTCCTCACCTATCAACGGAAGTCTAGGTGCACGAAGATGTGGCGTACTTATTCCTTCGGCTGTTGCCGCAAGCTTAATATATTGAATAAGCTTAGGGTGAATATCCAGTTCCAGCAAAGGCATAAACCAACGATAAATTTCTAATGCCTTATCGTATTCGCCATTTACGGCATAATTGTACATCGCAACAGTTTCATTTGGAAAAGCATCCACTAATCCAAAGACCCATCCATCAGCACCCACTAAAATTGACTCCAACGAGATGGTATCCACACCACCTAATATCTTAAACCGGTCGCCAAATTTATTTTTCATCCGGGTTATATTAGTCAAATCTCGAGTAGATTCCTTAACCGCAACGATCGTTGGACAGTCTTTCAATTCATCAAACATTACTGTTGACACAAACACAGCATAATCAACAGGATTGTTATAGATCAAAATAGGTAAATCTGTCGCATTGGCTACTGCTTTAAAATAAGTAACTACCTCACGGTCATCAGCTCTATAGCGCATCGGAGGCAATAACATTAAACCGTCTGCACCTAATTCCTTTGCTTTAACAGCAAAATTAACAGCATGTTCAGTTGTATTTTCTGCGATGTTTAATATAATAGGTACTCGGCCTGCAATAACCTGGATTGCATAAGTCAATAATTCAAATTTTTCATCCGTATCCAGAACTGCTGCATCACCCAATGATCCTGCAATGATAATTCCGTGCACCCCTGCTTTAATCTGTGCTTCGGTATTCTTAGCAAACATATCAAAGTCAATCTCACCATTCTCTTTAAAGGGGGTCAATACTGCTGGGTAAACACCCTTCCAATTTAATTCAGCCATAGTTGGTTTTTACTTAATTAGTTTAATATTTTCTTTTATCAAAGAAACCAACTATTAAAGAAGTAAACTAACCGGGTTTTAATAATTACTTATTGGATATTAACATTTTGAACTACCCATAAAGTAAATTCCTATAATTAGCAACATACATCTTGGGCGAGATTCCTAGTATATTTCGAAAAACGCGGTTAAAATTTGTAATGCTATTGAATCCCGAGTCGTAAGCAACGATCGAAATGCAGTCATAATCTTTTCCTCCAAGTAAACGGCAGGCTTCCCTTACACGCAATTCATTCAAATAAGAAATAAACGTTTTGCCTGTACTTTTCTTAAAATAACGACAAAAGGCCTGCGGTGTCAGATTAGCCTTTTCGGCTATTTCACTCAAGCAAATGTTATTCTTATAATTATTTTCAAGAAAATTGCACAAGGTTGTGATCCTAAAAGATCCAACTTCACCCAAGCCATTAGATGCTATTCCCGAAAGTGGTTTAAGATTGAATGAAAGTTTATTCAAAGATTTCAACAAATAAAAAAAACTGACCAGCTGTCCCAAACTATCCGAATTCTTGAGTGCTTCTATTCTTCGGCTCACTTGTGGCAAATATATTTTAGGAACTTTAAAACCCCGGCAGTTATTGTCAATAAAATCAAGTAATGTGCTTAATTCGGGGACATTCAAAATCTTTGACAATGTTCCTTTTAAACTAAAGAAAATAGAAATAGATTGAACATACCCGTGTAACAAATCATTTTTAAACACATGTGCTTGGTTAGACCCTAAAAGGAAGATATCATCCTTTTCAAAATAATGTACATTATCATCTACTAGCAATTGTCCAGCTCCCGCCTTAATCCAAATTAACTGATACTCCTCATGACAATGCAAATGAGGGTAAAACTTATCCAAAAAATCTTCCTGAATAAAAACGCTCCTATCTTTGGGAACAGGAACCCGATATTGAATTGGTTTCATAAATAGATTGGTTTGTAATAAATGTCATTTGTACATTAAATTTATGGTTTACTTGTTGACAAAACAAATATTTTGTTGCTTTATATCAATAACATGCTACACATTGTTAAAATCTGGTAATAAATAAAGGACTTAATAAGTCAAATTTGTAACAGTTCACCTGATACCCTATTAAAGAATAATGAATCTCTAAACTTTGCAAAATGAATTTAAAGAAAAGTTGTTATCTCCTATTTACTTTATTTTACCTCCAATATAGTATTCCGGCATTCAGTCAGCAGGATGAACATCCGGTATGGAAGGCAACAAAAAGTCAGCCTGCGACTTTAGGCATAGACCAGGGAGCCAAAAGCTTTGGCTTAGATGGGCTAAAAATTAAAGTGCTCCGTACATCACAAACTTTATCAGCCTTCCAACAAGTAAATGGTGATGATGCTTTCGATTATACTCCTGTTGAAATGCTCCATAAACGTGACCGTAATAACTTTTTCCATCTTGGCGATATCAACATCAGTCTTAAACGACAGGGAGAGACCCATTGGTCAAGTTATTCTTCGGCTAAAGACCGTAAAAAAGTCATTGAAATAACGCCCTCAAAAACAGTTCTGGCTGCTGCCGATATCACTTCGACATTAGGAGATATTCCTTTAAAAGTTGTGCGAAGTTGGGAAAATGTAAACGGCGATCTGATCTTAAAGTTTCAAATCACCAATTCTACCGATCAAGCTATTGAAATCGGTGCTTTAGGAATACCGCTACCCTTCAATAACAATATGGATTGGAAAAACCTGAATCAGGCGCATGCACAAAATGTGTTTTTCGACCCCTACATTGGAAAAGATGCAGGTTATATGCAAGTGAACCATTTACATGGAAATGGCCCAAGCCTATTGGTTCTACCATATGCCAATGCAGGATTTGAGGCATACAACCCCTTAAACACTGATCCTACACCAAAAAGTATTACTTTCGAAGGTTTCCATGAATGGATGATCCATAGTAAAGCACTTGCAGAAACAGAGTGGAAAGGAGTAGAACAATGGAATACACCAACTTCGACCCTATTAAAACCGAATGAATCCAAAACATTTGCACTCAAGTTTGTACTCGCGCCAAGTATCAAAGAAATTGAAAATACGCTTTTAAAAAATAACAGACCTGTGGCAGTTGGAGCTCCCGGGTATGTCGTTCCATTAGATAATCCGGTCAAGTTATTTATCAAACATAACAAAGCCATTAAAAACATTTCGGTCTATCCTGAGGGCTCTTTGCTTGTTACTAAGCAAAAAGATACACCTCAGAAATGGCATCAATATGAGGTTAAAGGTCAACAATGGGGTCGTGCACGATTGACCATTACCTACCAGGATGGCATCGAACAAACCATCCAATATAAAGTCATCAAGTCCGAAAAAGATGTGGTCAATGATCTTGGCAATTTCTTAACGACGGCACAGTGGTACGAAAATGATAACGATCTTTTTGGAAGGTCTCCCGCAGTTATCAGTTACGATTATGAAGAGAAAAAACTAGTCACGCAAGAACAGCGAGCTTGGTATGCGGGCTTGAGTGATGAGGCCGGAGCAGCCAGTTGGCTAGCTGCAATCATGAAGCAGGTCTTACAGCCTAATGCCAAAGAGATCGCCAAGTTAAAACGCTTTGTCAATGAAACCATGTATGGTCGTATCCAACATAAGGAAGGTGATCAAAAATATGGTGTGGTCAAAAGTCTATTTTACTACGAACCAGATTCCCTGCCAGCAGGTACTTACCAAACAGATATCAATTGGAAGACTTGGTCGGCATGGCCTAAAAAAGAAGCGGATAACATTGGACGCTCCTATAACTATCCCCATGTTGCGGCGGCACATTGGGTCATGTATCGGCTCGCTCGCGATTATCGCAATCTGGTGCAAGAAGAAAACTGGGATGTCTATTTAGACCGAGCTTTTCAAACCAGCATGGCGATGATTGAAAAAGCCCCCTACTATGCACAATTCGGTCAGATGGAAGGCAGTATATTTTTGCTTATCCTCCATGATTTGCATCGGGAGGGATTAACAGATGCGGCCAATAAATTGGAAGCGGCGATGCGTAAACGTGCCGAACATTGGAAAAGTCTTGATTATCCATTTGGAAGTGAGATGCCCTGGGATTCTACAGGCCAAGAAGAAGTATATTTATGGTCTCGATACTTTGGTTTTGACGACAAAACTCAAGTTACCTTAAATGCCATTCTTGCTTATATGCCTACAGTACCACATTGGGGATACAACGGTAGTGCGCGCCGGTATTGGGATTTTGTATATGGGGGAAAACTATCCCGCATCGAGCGTCAACTTCATCATTATGGTTCCGCATTAAATGCTATCCCTGTATTAACAGAATACCGAGATCACCCTGATGATTTCTACCTGCTCCGCGTAGGTCATGCAGGTATGATGGGAGCATTAGCCAATGTAACTGCAGATGGTTTTGGTCCCGCAGCATTCCATTCTTATCCCTCTACCTTAGCTAATGATGGTATATCTGGCGATTACGGGACTGGGTTTTATGGCTATGCCGTAAACTCAGGCACTTACATCATAGAACATCCAGAATTTGGCTGGTTGGCATTTAGTGGTAACCTGAAAGCCGATAAAAATAACATCGAAGTCGCAATAAAAACAGCTTCAAAAGGCCGTGTTTTTCTTGCCAAAGAAAATTTATGGTTAACGTCCGATGCCGGAGAAATTGAAACACTCACCTACAATCTAAAAGATAAAACTGTCTTCTTAAACTTTAATACAAGTCAATCCGCGATAGTACCAAATATTTTGCTGAATATCAATCCGGAAAGTGGCTATGAAATTGAAGGATTTAACAAGGATAAATATAACCGTTACCATATACCCGCAAATACAAATACCGTGAAACTTGTAAAAATAAAGTAATAGGCAGGTCATTTATCTTCTTGCAGAAAAGCCCTGTTTAGAATTAAACAGGGCTTTTTAGTGTTTCAAATTTCTGCCTCAATTTTGAGTCATACTCATATTTATTATTTCACATCGAATAAAGCATTCTTCCTACGAAGATGAGTTTTACAAAAACCTATCTATTACCCACCTGTATCTTCATTTTAAAAGATCTGTTAGCTTGATAAATGTAAAGCAAACACTTATTATTTATTAAACATTCTATATCTTTAAAAAATCACCGGTTTTAAATATAAAATATGTCTCCAAACGAGGTGTCGTTTAGCGTATAATGTCTATCTATAAATAAATGATATTTAAAAATATTTGATATTTAAAAATCTGATGACAAGGGAAATAGCAGCATTTGTTTTGGTAAATAAAAAGCCATTTTTAACCAAGATAAATGCTGTTGAATGGAAAAATCACAACAATGAACAGTCATAAATTTCATCAACTATTAATTTCAATACTGCTTCTATTGTATTGTACACAACCGTGGAGTGCAGTAAGCCAAATCACGAATTCGAATATCAATCAGCAAATATCGAACAGTTCGGTTAAATCAATCTTTCAAGATAGCCAAGGCTACATGTGGTTTGGCACATTTGATGGATTAAACCGTTACGATGGTTACGAAATCAAAGCATACCGCAATCAGCTGAATCAGACCAATAGTCTTCCCCACAATTATATTTATTGCATTGTAGAAGATCAATTAAAAAAATTATGGATCGGCACAGGACAAGGCGTTGCTATTTATGACCGAAATTTTGATACTTTTTCCCTTTTGTCTTTCTTAGACTATGACAATCCTGAAACGAAATATATCATGAATGTTGACACAAAGACGATTCAAGTTGACAAAAAAAACAATGTTTATATTGGGACAAACGGATTAGGACTATTACTCAAAGAAAATAACCGGGATAATGCCATTCGTATTCCATTAAAATTTGACAAAGAAAAATCGGTAGTGGATTACTCCGTTCCTGTAATTCATATTGATAAAAAAAATCAAATCTGGGTATTTATTAGTGACAGAGGTTTATATCGATTCGATATTCAAAGTCAAGAATTACAACTTATCAATCATGATATTCTAGAAGCAACAAGTATGGCCAGTAATCAAACAGGCGATATTTTTATAGCAAACTACCACGGTGTATACACTTTTCATAACGCATCTCGAAAAATATCAAAAGTATTTCAAAAAAAAATAAGTTCAGATCAGGTCAATCAAATAACCCTAGTCAATGACAATCAGTTATGGGTTTCTACCCAAGACAATGGCATATCCATCATCGATTTAAAAACCGATAATGTGCGCTATCTGAATCAGTCTTCCTTAGCTCCGCATGCCTTAACGAGCAATGCGATCTATACGACCTATGTAGGACAAGACAACAAAAAATGGATTGGAACTGCTAAGGGAGGTATCCATTTGATTGATGATCAGCAACTGAATTTCCAATCACAGCAGGATATATCATTACAAAACAGTACTAACTATCCAAAATTTGTACGCTCCTTTGCTCAAGTTGATCCATCCACACTTTGGATAGGCACAGAAGGAAATGGACTGTATATATGGAATCGTTCCACAAACCTATTTCGAACTATAAAAAAAGGGGATCAGAACTTAACGGACAATGTTATTAATAATATTTTAGCAGATCGTAAGGGTAACATCTGGTCAGCAACCGACAATGGGATTGTCCGATATGAGCAACATGGTAAATCTAAAACCTACAGCTGTATTGCTAAGAGTGGATTGATCAATAGTAGCGTACAGATTCTATTAGAAGATGCTGCAGGAAATATTTGGGCAACTACTTTTTCAAATGGATACCTCTACAAATATAACCCAATCACAGATCGCTTCGAGCAATTCAATGATTTCTTAATCGATCTGAACTGCTTAATCGAAGATAAATCAGGAAGTCTTTGGGCTGGAAATTATAACACATTAATAAAGATTAATAAACAATCGCAAGCTTTTGAATCTTATGACATTGGAAAACCCGTCCGTTCAATCTATATCGACAGCAAAGGTCGTATGTGGATCGGCACCGAAGGTCGTGGACTGATTGAATTTGATCCAAACATTAAAAAAATAAAAGTTAATTATTCCCAGAGCAATGGACTCTCGAACAATTCTGTTTTAAATATCTTAGAAGATCGGAAAGGAAATTTATGGTTAAGTACTTTTAATGGTCTGTCTAGATTTAATACAGCGACAAAAACATTCACAAATTACGATCAAACAGATGGTCTGCTGAACAATGAATTTTCGTATAGTGCCGCTCATAAACTAAGCGACGGACAACTCATCTTTGGCGGTATCAATGGATTTGACTTATTTGATCCAGACAAGATCCAAGCCAGAAAACACATACCATCACTGGCATTGACTGCCATCAAAATTAATAATATTAAACTGAATGACTCCACTCATCAGGTTCAACTCAATGATAAACATCAGATTTCCCAAATAACATTATCCTATGGATCATCAATATCCATTGACTATGTAGCCTTAGAGTTCGCCTCACCCCACAAGATCAAGTACAGGTATATGCTGGAAGGTTGGGATAAAAATTGGAATGATGCAGGAGTCTCCCGTTCCATTAATTATAATAATCTATACGAAGGAAAGTATACATTACTGATCAATTCAACAGATACTGAAGGCAAGTGGACAAAAAACATTGTAACACTAACGATCCGTATATTACCCCCTTGGTACCGCAGCTGGTGGTCTTATCTCATTTATTTATCAGGGATAGCATGTGCCTTTTATTACTACAATCGCTATCGAAACAAACAAACGGCCCTCCAATACCAGGTTGAAGTTTCGCAATTGCATGTCATCAAGGAACGGGAAATTTATGAAAAAAGGCAAGCCTTTTTCACGAACATATCACATGAATTCAGGACGCCACTTACTTTAATTATTAATCCTATAACAGACCTGTTGCAAAGCGATGAAGATAACCGGAATTCAACCACATTACAAGTGGTGCACCGGAATGCCAAACGCCTTCTAAGTCTTGTCGATCAATTATTAATTTTTAGAAAAGCGGAGGAACAGGGTGAGAAACTTCACATTAGTCAATTTAACATACACCACTTTGCAGAAGAGATCTATTTCTATTTCTCTGCACAAGCAAAACTACAGCATATTGATTATCAATTTTCTGCCGATCATAACGACATTATCATCCAAGCAGATAAAGAAAAAATAGAAATTGTACTTTGTAATTTAATCTCCAATGCCTTTAAGTTTACACCAGAACATGGTCAAATCACTTTTACTATAAAATGTCATCCACAGCATATACAAATATTGATCAAAGACTCCGGCATCGGAATTCCGGATCATATCGGCGATAAGATTTTTGAAAAATTTTATTCCGACAACCGCAATGGAACAAAAAAACAGACTGGATTTGGAATTGGCATGTATCTGACCCGAACTTTTATAGCGATGCACAAAGGAGAAATTTCCTATCAAAGTTCGCAGGAACAAGGAACTGTCTTCGAGCTAAAGCTTCCCTTACTAAACGAAAACTATCAACAGGACCATTCATCCAATCCAGCTAGTAATTATACCGCAACGCTAATGGAAACATGGATCTCTTCACCAACAGAAACAACAAACTCGTCTAATAAGCTTCATTCTGTTGGTCCAAAAGTAGGTTTATTAGTTGTTGATGACGATGATCAGCTACGAGATTACTTGGTTAAGCTTTTTGAAAATGATTATATGGTCTATCATGAAGCAAACGGCATCGATGCATTATCTACTATTAAAAGTAAGCAGCCCGAGGTTGTGATCAGCGATGTAATGATGGATGGTATGAACGGTATAGAGCTCTGTCAAGCTATAAAATCGAATTCATTATCCAGTCATATTCAAGTTATCTTACTCACCAACAGTGCTTCGTCAAGCACTAAACTAGAGGGGATCCGGTTTGGGGCAGATGATTATATGAGCAAACCATTTGATGCGGCTGTACTTCGGGCCAGAGTCAATACGCTAGTCAAAAATCGTCAGCATCTACAAGAGTTTTTCTTCAATGCAATTACCCTTCAGTCCAATGCATTAAAAATAACCGACAAAGACAAAGATTTCATTGAAAAGTGTATTCGCATCATCGAAGAGAATTTATTAGAAGATTTGAATGTAACATCATTATCTGCAAAAATTGGTATGAGCCATTCCAATTTTTACAAAAAGATAAAAGCCATATCCGGACAAACAATAAATGAATTTATCAGATCGGTCAGACTCAAAAAAGCGGCAGAAATACTAATCAATACGGACGCAAAAATTAATGAAGCTGCTGATATGACTGGGTTTTACGACATCAAGTATTTTCGAGAACAGTTCAAAAAGCTATTTGGATCAAATCCTTCCGATTATGTAAAAAAATACCGAAAAGCATTTCAAAATAGAAATCGGCTACCCGATTAGACAATTCAATTTAAAGCAGACTTTTAAGGTGAAAAAATCTGTTTCAAATTGTTTATAACACATTTAAAACAGACTTTTAATGTTCCAGACAGGCTGATTGGTTGATATCAATTTTCTAAACCTCAAAGCAATGCGGTTGATGAACGTCAAATTTTTATTTAAATACATCAAGCTTCCATTGATCTTTCCACGAAACGGTTATCTGACCATCCTTAAGATCAATCGGGAGCCAGATGTAGCGGCTATCCAACAAATTTTTAGGCTTCCAGCGGTCCGCCATAAAAATAAAGGCGTCCTTCTTTCCCGCAACAGGTAAAACAAAAGTAGATTGCGCGTCAAAGGTAATTTGCGCGTCGTGGCCACGCATCGGATCTCCTAAAGAAGTCCAGGGTCCAAAAAGATCATCTGCAACATGCAATTCCGCTTTATTGGGTGCCCAACCTGTACAACCGCTTGTAAACAAATAATATTTTTTATTGTATTTAAACAATGCAGGAGCTTCGCGATGATTTCTGAACAATAATTTATCCGATGTTGTAGGAGCCAAATAATCAGGAGTCAACTTTGATAATCTCAATTCGTAATTCTCATCTGAAGAATAGATATGATATGCAGTATCATCTTCATCCACAAAAAGTCCCATATCCCTAGACATATGACCATTAGGTCTAAAGCTGTCTACCAATTTAAAGGGACCTGTGGGAGAATCACTAATTGCAACCGCAGCCCGCGCCGCGGCATAACCTTGACCCTTTAACTCGAGATGAAACCACATCACAAATTTTTTAGTCCTTTTATTATATATAACCTTTGGTCGTTCTATGATACAACCCCAAGCAATATCACTCTCCTTATCATCTGACGGAGAAAAGGCCAATTTCTCAAAAGTCCAGTTATAGAGATCTTTAGAAGAATAAACATTGACGCCCTGTGATTCAGTTCCCCCTCTTTTCTCACCATACCAATAATAAGTACCATTATGATGTACAATTCCACCACCATGTGCATTTATGTGGTTGCCTTGATTATCCTGCCAAAGTTCCCCGGGTACGAATTTTGCTTTCTTTTGCTGTTTATCAATCTTTTGATATACCCTGACATAATCAATCTCATATTTGGCAGGTAAGAGATTTTCATCAACTTCTCCTCCGTTGATACCGCCTAAAGCTAAATTAAGTAAGATATAATGTGGCTGTTTAAAAGGATTAAATCCTGTACCGTCACGGTTTGTCAATTTAGCCAGCTTCACTTTATTCATCAGTATATCATCCACATACAAAGCGATCTCATGTTCATCCCAGTACATAGTCCAAACGTGAAATTTTTCGGCCCATTCTTTTCCCCCTAAAGTAGAAACCGCTTTTTTCTGACTATGCCAGTTTGCCTGCCATCTCTTCTCCGTGCCAGAAGCAATATTTGCTAAAATATTACCTTTATAATATTCCATAATATCTATTTCCCCGTTAGAAGGCCATTCTTTTTCGATTCCTAGCGTCCAAAATGCAGGCCACAACCCGTTACCCACGGGAATACGGGCTCGCATTTCAAAGATGCCATACTTCCAGCTATGCTTGTCAGATGTATTAATCGATGCAGACGTATAGCTGATACCTGGTCGCGAAAGCGCCCAATGTGGACTGTCCGGTTTATAAGTAGGATTAGGTTTAATCTCTCGTCTAGCTTCGATAGTCAATATTCCGTCTTTACAGGATACATTTTCTTTTTGATACCATTGGTCTTCCTGGTTACGCATGAACCCCTCCTCAAATTTCCAATTTTGATCATTCACAGATCCGTTTTCATCAAAATCATCAGACCAGACCAATGTATACCCTGCCTTAGAAACATGTTGTGCATTTACCTGTATAGTAAGATGCAATAGAAAAATCAAGTAGTATAGTTTTTTCATGAATAAAATACGTTATTTAGTAAAATCCTTTTAAGCCTCTTTCTCCTAAGATCGCGCTTTGCATAAAAGATCCCCCATCTCATCGTGTCATGGAGGGGGATACTAGGCAAAAAAAACAATTCTTTAATTGATGTCTACAAGTAGGTTCACCTATCAATAGCCTGTTGCCCCATTTCCGGCAACCAAAGGCCATCCCGGATTCTGGTAAATAACCGCATTTTCAATACTACCGTCTACCGAAGTAAGTTGAAAATGCTCAATGGCTATAGGAGATAGGTAATGCGCCATCGCAAATTTAATTCCTGCATATGACAACGCATTACTGCGGACTTCCAAAGGACGCAGATAAATACTTAAAGCCGGATCGGAGACAACAGATTGATCACTCGAAGCACCATATTTCAACTGTGCCGCCGTATACCATTCCTTCATAGGCCCCCAGAGTTTAAACCCTTCATAATGATCTGGAGTCGTAATTAACTGATCCATTGCTCTCCAGCGTTTTAGATCCATTAATCGTAAACCCTCGGCCATCAATTCGTTTCTGCGCTCCCTTCGGATATTATATAAGGTCGGTGAAACAAAATTTCCAGCAGAATAAACGCCCCAGTCTTTCTTTTCCAAACTCATATTTGTTGCCGCAATAGTTGCATTAAAATCAGGATCCACCTTTGCCCGGGTTCTGATTGCTCGCCAATAAGCCTCCGCTTTTCCATCCAGATTACCATTTTTTTCATAAGAAGCCTCAATATAATTTAAATAAGCTTCCGAAGCTCTAAACGTAATACTTCCGGTATATCCGCCATTATTATTTGTCTGTAGACCATCATAGGAAATACCTTTACGGATGGTGTATCCTGTTGTATAACGACGTTCCCAATCTGTTTCCCATATGCTGGGATACGGTTCCACCAAAGTATAATGTGTACCTGCGCCAACATTGATCAGCACGTTTTTCTGTCCCGGTTCTTTCAAAAATAACTGCAATCGACCATCACGGTCTTTTCGCACATTTGCAATGTAATCATCCCCATGATATCCGCTACCGGAAGCATATACCGGAAGTCCATTTTTCATTAAGAAACTCTCGACCATACTACGCGTTAAACCGACCGCATAATTACTTCGTTGCTGATACACCGGAACATTATGGGTAACCAGATTTTGATTGTACTGGCGCCATAATAATACTTCACTATAGTTGGACATATCCACCGCACCAAACATGCTGAAATAAGGATTTTCATTATTGGCCGATTCAATGATTCCAGTATTATTGACCAGAGCAACCGCATCCGCAACCGCGGCGGCAGCAGTCATGGATGCTGACAAGAAAAAGTCAATTTCCCCATCAATACTTCCAGAAGGAAACGTATAACTTTTCAAATAATCTTTCGATTCCCCTGGCCAACCCGCACCCTTAGGTACAAAAGCAGTTCCTTTAAAATATTTCAACCAGGTACCTTCATATAAACCAACGCGTGATTTTAAAAGCTGTGCAACATGTTGTGATATTCGCTGTTTCTTTCCATCGGGAGAATTTGTCTTCAATAAAGTTATTGCGGAATCCAGATCAGACAGGATAAAACGTGCTACTTCATTTCGAGGCGCTCGTTTACTCGCTTCGATTAATATATTTTTATCCTTATCGGACATGACATTTTTAATGATCGGAAAATCACCCAATGCCTGCAGTTTTGTAAAGTAAACATAAGCTCTCAGAAAATAAGCTTCTCCTATATAATGCTCCACATTAGATGCATTACCCAGTAATTTTTTTTCCTTCCATTTTGGCACCACGGTGTTTATGAAATAATTCATCTGGTAAATATTTGAAAAATCCCAATCTCCACCTTCCGCTCCAACCCGCCATTGACCTGGAATAAAACGGTTATCTAGATTTGGCATGGCCATGTTATCCGTATTACCATCAATTCCAAATGTTCCAAATGACCAGGAACCGTGTGAAGGAAATACATCCGTATAACGTGCAATGGTATAAGCCGCTAATTGAGATTCTTCTGTCAGGTAAACTTCCGGGATGATTTGGGAAGGTGGATTAATATCCAAATATTTATTACAAGAAGAAAGACCGACCGCAGTTATCAATCCCAATTGAAATATATTAAAAATTTTATGCTTGAATTTCATGATGAATTATTTTTAAAAGGTTACACTTAAGCCCGCTGACCATACTTTTGTTAAAGGGTACACAGTACCGTTACTGCCTCCGTCAATGGTTTCAGGATCAAACATCCCCGCCACCTTCGATCCCGTCCATACGTTTTCTCCTGCGATATACACCCGTAAACGTTCGACACCGATACGATTGCTCGTCGCTTTAGGAATCGTATATCCCAATTGCACATTTTTTATTCGGATATAAGAAGCATTTTGCAGGTAGCGGCTTTGTATTTCTTGATTTTTAGAAGTACCAAAAGTCGGACGAGCATAGTATCCATCCAGGTTTTCACCAAGTACATTATCTGCAGTACGGAAATAATCTAAATGATCGACCAAACCCGTAGACCACCATTTATTACCTGTCGCTCCCCAGAAATAATAGCCTCCTTGCCATACATCACGTTTCATGACACCTTGAAAGAAAATACTGAAATCAAAATTCTTATACTCTGCATTTAGATTTAAACCAAAAGTGTACCTTGGTGTATTATTTCCGATGACGCTCAAATCCCCTGGATTTCCTTCGGTATTACCACCTTTATCTATTTTCCCATCTCCATTTATATCTTTATACATCACATCACCTGCCGCCCATTGTGTACCGATAGCGGTCTGACCTCCATTAGGAAGCGATGCCAGATGACGATCCATTTCCTCTTGTGATTTTGCTATCCCAAGCGTCTGCAAACCCCAGATATCACCCCACCTTTGGTTTTTACGGTATTTATTTAATACACCAATCTCATTTGGATATCGTGTTATTGTTGTCACGTTATCCGAAATCAAAAACTTAGCACCATAACTTAATCCGCCTTTTGTCCGGTCATTCCAGCCAATAGTCGCTTCAAAGCCCTGTGTTTTCAAGTCCGTATTATTGGTCTCTGGTACTTGAGTACCCAATGTAACAGGCAACTGCGGAGCTGGGCCTACCATATCGTAAGTTCTACGATCAAATACTTCAAATGAACCTGAAAGTTTGTTATTTAGAGCGGCAAAGTCAACACCAATATTGGTGGTGTTAATAGACTCCCATGTCAATAGCGCACTGACTAATCCCGGAGCCGAAGCTGTATTAGGACGTGCATTATTGATTAACCAGCCGCCATTGTTTGTTCCCGTAGGTTGCACCACATAAGTTGGATACCATATTTCTGTATTCTGATTACCCAATTCTCCATACGAAGCTCTGAACTTAAACATATTGATATAGGGTAAAGCATCTTCAAAAAAGGTCTCTTTAGCCACATTCCAACCAGCAGAAACAGAAGGAAACCATCCCCATCTACTATCACTTCTGAATCGAGAAGATCCATCATAGCGCAAATTTGCTTCGAAAAGATATTTATCCCTAAAATCATAATTTAATCGACCAAAAAAACCTGCCGAAGCCCATTTTTGATATTCCCCAGAAACCGATGGTACTACAGGATTGCCATTGATATCTGTTCCTGAAGCAATATTAATAACCGGTTGATCCGGCAGGATAATTCCATCCCGTTGCACGCCTAAATTACGGAAGGCTGTTTGTTCCGCTTGAAATCCGACCATCCCTTTAAAATGATGATCGCCCATGCGCTTATCATACTCTGAGTAAATATTAATATTGTAGTAATTCTCCTTCAATCCAAATTCGTAGACATTCGACGTATTTTTATATAAATAAGGATTACCATTGACATCATGATTATACAGTTTTTGAGAATCCCAATGGCGAAATTGTGTTGTCGTACGATAATTGAGATTAGCAATCGTTTTCCAACCTTTTAAAGGCTCCAATGTTAATTGCAACTGCTGATAAATGTAATCTTTGGTTGAATTATCCACCCCGCCCTCTTTCATCACCAAAGCAGGTGAAGGCGAACTATATAGAAATCCATTCGGGTCGTATAACGGGAGCGTGGGCCATCCTTGACGGCCTAAATCATCATAAAAACTATTGGTCAGTGCGGCTGGCCGTTCATAATCCTCTCTTACCAATCGCGCATTATAGCCAATTTGAAAAATGTCGGATACTTTTGAGTTTATCTTTGCCGAAATCGCATACCGATCATAATGATCTGTATTGAAGGCCATCAAACCCTGTTGTTTCATAAAATTTCCTGACAGATAATACGTTGTTTTATCCGATCCTCCGTTCAGGCTTAAGTTATGCTCATGTGAAAAGGCTTGATCCCGATACATCGCCTTAAACCAATCTACATTATCATTTCCGTATGCATACCCATCTGCCCAATATTGCGGATTGTCCGGTGATACAATAATTGAATTTTTATTTGATCCGTTTTGATAATCTAAAATGCGCTTCAGGTATTCCTCAGAAAAATGAGGCGTACCATTTCCATTGACTTCCGCCTGATTAAAATATTGGGCAAACGTGTAGGAATCCATCATCTTCGGCATCAAGGTCGGTTTATTCATTCTCAAGCTATTGTTATAATTAACAGTAGTCTTTCCAACCTTTCCCGATTTTGTTGTAACCAGAATAACACCAAATGCGGCTCTAGAGCCATAAATAGAAGCAGCGCCTGCATCTTTGAGGACAGATACACTTTCAATATCCTGAGGGTTGAGGGCAGCTAATGAGCCTTCTGATCCATCGATCAAGACTAAGGGTGAAGAAGAAGAAGTTCCGATCGTCCCTACACCACGAATATTTATCGTTGGGTTAGCTTCCAGACTTCCACCATTTTGCGAAATATTTAATCCGGGAGCAAGACCTTGTAACGCTTGAATCGCATTTCTCACCGGCCTATTTTCTAATTGCTTCGCATCAACAACAGCAACCGACCCTGTGAGATTTGTTTTTTTCTGTGTTCCAAATCCAACAACAACAACTTCATCCAAAAGGTCTCCTTCAGACTCCTTTAATGTCACATTTAAAGTATAAATACCATCCTTTGAATCGGTGACATCCTGTAGAACAATACGTTGTTTTTCATAACCAATAAAGGTAAATATAACAGTGTTGGCACCATTAATATTTAAGCTGTATTGACCATTTCCATCCGTTTGCATTTTTAATGAAGATCCTTCGGCTGCAACCGTCACTCCAGGTAAAATACCTGTGGCATTTCTAACTATTCCCTGGATCTTGGTGATTTGTCCAGAGGCATAATTAAAGCCTAGCAACAGAAAAAAAAAGATAAAAAAACCTTTCCCTTTCCAAAAAAGTACATTTTCTTTCATAATTTATAATTGGTTCGTTTTAAACAGTCCAATATTATGAAAGGGGGCTAATGAAAGAGAGGGGCTAATTCGTAATTTTTGAGGGTGTAATTAGTTTAAACAAACATAATAATCCTAAACACCTATAAATCAACAAGTTTAAAGAAGGTGAATAATAACGAAAAATTACTTCATCCGATCTTTTTTTATGCCGATGAAACGCGCTTGAAAACAAAATTTTTTTAAATAATTTCCTCTTCGGAGAACTAAATGGAAAAATTTACTTAGGGATATAGACGCTTACAGATGTCCCCTTATTTTCAATCGAGGAAACCGAAAGTATGGCATGATGCAATTCAAAAATATGCTTGGCCAGCACTAATCCTAATCCGTTTCCATAGATCGCACCCACATTGGAGGCCCTATAAAAAGAATCAAAAATATGAGGCTGATCGTGTAACGGGATACCGATACCATGATCTGAAATTTTGACTACGACAAGATTTTCATGACAGACCAGTGAAATCGTGACCATTTTTTTATCCCCGTACTTACAGGCATTAGAAACAATATTACTGAAGGCAATATAAAAGAGATCCGGATTCACAAAGATATTCATCTCACTGCTATCCTCAGGAATATGCGAGAAATCCAGAAAAATCTCACAGTCCGGGTTCATGCTTTTTTCACTCTTCTGTACATCATATAAGAGCTCATCGATCCGGATCCACTGTTTGCTTTCGATCTTACCCTCAAATCCGGTGCGTGACAAGAGCAAAAGATTATTGATGATGAGATTCATCTTTGAAGCATGTTTAGCAATTGCCTCGACCGAATAATACGCTTCATGATTTTTATCCAGATGATGCAAAGCCAGCTCAGCTTCCCCACCAATAATCGTTAAAGGTGTACGTAACGAGTGGGATGCATTGCCGATAAAGCTCTGCTGTGATTTGACCGAAATATCCAGTCGTTTCATCATGGCGTTGAAATTGGAAATCAATATTCCGATTTCATCATCATCATTCGAATAGTTATTTTTAACCCGTTTGTTCAGATTTGATATATCCACCTGAGTTAATTCCTTATTGATGGCTTTGATAGGTGCAAGCAGTCTATTGGCGAAATAAAAAGACAGCAGAACAACCAAGATAATCGCTAATGATCCACCTGAAATCAAAGTGTGATCCAGTATCTGTTGTTCATCATGTCCATACTCATCAACGCCCGCAGAAATAACCAATAGGTTTTCTTTGTGTAGAGAATCGACAAAAAATAGGGCTACATAGGAGGTTTTATGATGCAGAAACTGCGCTTTCCCTTTTACGATTGCTTCTTCATAGAAAGCGTCAGGTAAAGGCAGATCGGGTTTATAGCGGAGATCGGTATGTCCTTTAACAATTCGCAACAGATAATCTTTACCCTCAGAAAGCTGGCGTAGATATTTTCGGGTTACTTCGTAGTACACCTTATTATTATACGCATCATTCTGTATGATATGATTACCGACAATAGTGGCATTTTCTTCCAGCCGGTGATAGAATTTGGTCTGCAGACTGTCCTTCGTAAAATAAGAAACGTATAGGGCGAAAGATACAATATAGGCAATCGAAATCGCTGAAAAAAGTACAATGACCTTCGTTCTAATTTTCATTTCTCAGTATATAGCCCATACCGATAACAGTATGGATAAGTTTCTTTTCTGTAGGATGATCTATTTTTTTACGCAGGTAGTTGACATAAACATCCACAACATTGGTACTCATATTAAAATCCATACCCCATACCTCTTCCAAAATATCAACCCGGGATAAAATCTTATTTTTATTGACCATTAGATATTCCAGTAATCGGTATTCAGTAGCCGTCAGAATTACGGATTTACCTCCACGTTGCACATTCTTACTGTCTCTATCCATAACGAGATTATCAATAGTAATGGTGTTACTGGTCGTGGTCTGCTGTCTGGCTTTTCGGGACTGCCGATTGATTCGCGCACGAAGTTCGTCCAGTTTAAAAGGTTTGGTCAGATAATCATCAGCATCACGATTAAATGCTTCAACAATATCTTCCGTCTGATTTAATGCACTTAATATCAAAATGGGCACGTCTTTATTCGTCTTCCGGATATTTCGGCAGATCTCCAATCCGTTCATCCCCGGAAGCATCACATCCAAAATAATCAAGTCATATTGGTTAAGACCTGCCATTTTTAACCCCGTAAATCCGTCCATAGCGACACTGATTGAATGGTTTTCTCCTTTCAATCCCCTTTCAATCAACGAAATTACAGATGGCTCATCTTCAACTAGTAGTATTTCCAATTCTTTTTTATTTTAATGTAAAACAGTCACAAGTGATATACTTTCTTAACCCATTAACTTTTTAACCATCTCACCTTCTATTAAACATCGAAATAAGAAGGATTTCACAACTTACAAAAATAGGCAATTTCTTCGAAGCAATCAGCTCTAGTCTAGTTACTAACTACTATTATCTCAATATTTAATAAAGTGTATTATTATTTTCCCTTGCACGGCTAATCCATGCGAGCAGTTGACAGAGAACGACAAAGAATATTGTTAAACCGCATACGTAGGTCATAACTCCCGCTGTACCTCCGGCAGTTGCAGGATCTAAAAACGGATAAGGGTACCAACCCGTTATCGAAGCTCGGATAAACGTGTAGATGACCCACAAAAACGGGAATATCAATAAATAAAAGGCTTTGCCGGATGTAATCGGTTTTCGTGAAGGCCATAACAACCACCAGACAGTAATAAAAAATGGACCAAATTCATGCAGAATAAAATTGCTCCAGCTAAAATGGTCTGGGTCAAGTTGCGTGTTACGAAGCAGAACGGCAAATACAATCCCGGTTACCATCATATAAAGAACTGCTCCCGCGCGAAGATACCTGAACCATTCACCAAGTTGCTTATTTCTAAAAATTGCCACAGCCGCAATCAGGTAAGTAACCATCGCAATAAAATTACTCTGGATTGTAAAATAACTGAATCTGTTCCAGCCATAACCAGGAGATGTCGGATCCACATTCCAGGCGGTCCAAGGTTCAATAGAATCCAAGGTAACGATAGCCATTATGATTAATACTACCGCATTAAGTCCTTTCACATTCTGAGGTAAAGCCGTTTGTTTCATAGTTTCTCAAATGTCAATTCTCTCAAAAATAATTAAAAAACTTTTAAATAGTGACCGAGTAATCTTATATCGTCTAAATACTATTAAATAACCCGGCAACAAAAGTTCTAATCGATTAACCATCTACTATCTAATTACTAGTATCTAAATACTAATTACTACCATCTAAATACTAATTACTACCATCTAAATACTAATTACTACCATCTAAATACTAATTACTACCATCTAAATACTAATTACTACCATCTAAATACTAAAAACGAACTGCTTTTAGATAACTAACTTTTATTTTACAAATAAAATTGCTTTATTTGCACCAGTTCATTCAGGCATAGGGAAGCAAACCCGTTTCCGTGACCTATAGGATCAACAATGGAGGCTTAGCTCAGCTGGTTTAGAGCACTACCTCGACAAGGTAGGGGTCACTGGTTCGAACCCAGTAGTCTCCACAAAAAAGAGCATCTGAATGCTATTCAGATGCTCTTTTTTATGATGTATTTTTATAATAATGCTACTTTTTCTTTTTTAACTGCAATCCATACCCCATAGTCCATTCGATAAAGTCCGCTTTTCCGGCATGGGCTTTAATAGAAACACCTGTAAAAATATCGCGATAAACTTTGTACCGAACCCCGGCTCTCAGATAGATCGGGCTACTCTCACCATTAAATTTATTACGGTGTAAATAGGCTCCAACATTACCATTAAGATATAATCTTGAATTCAGAACGTGATCAATGTAAAATGCCGGTCCGTAAGAAAATAACGCTGAAAATGACCCCGCTTTATCGTCTGCAACTTGTTTATCGTTACCGCTAGCGGAATAGAAAGCATCCATTCCGGCACCGATACGCCATTTATAACCCAAATGTTTACTATAGTAAGCGCCAAGGGTTGATTTAAAGTATTGCTTATCATTTTCACGATCAATCTGCTTAAATCCAAAAGCATAATTAAAATGGAGTTCCTGCTTATCTTCCATTGGCGGAATTGCCGATTTTCTAAAGTCAAAAGGTTTGCTTGAAGGGCTATATGCCACAGAAAGACTGAGCGGTAGTAAGTTTATTCCTGTATTGGGCAATGCCAGGGCACCATTGCTGAAATGATGAAAAGCAATTCCTGCTCCAAGTTGGAATTTTTGACTCAACCGGTAATTTGCCTGTACCCCAAGATCGATGTATACATTGTTCTTACTGCCAATAATCAGATTTAAAGGATTATCCTCTTCGTTATAAGGATTGAACCGCCCAGAAAGTCCCAGACCAATTCGGTAATTAAAATTCCATTTGCTATCTACTTTTGGTTTAATAGGAATGGCAACAAAGCCATAGACTGCAAAAGGTTTACCAAGATGCTCCTGTCCAAAAGTACTGCTATACACTCCAATACCATAGATCGGGTAATTGTATAGTTCATTGTACACACTCGTGACAGAGTCACGGTACTGACTCTGAAAGCCAACGCGGAAATTAATACCACTGTAATACGAATCTGCAAGCGTTTCCTTTGTACGTTCATTCATCTTCAATTCACCGCCACTTTCATGTTCAAGCTGAAAGATCAATCGAGGTTTTCCAGAACCAACTGATTTGCTGGAATCCAAGGAGCTGGAAATGCGGGGACTGACCTGCGCCGTTAAGGCAAAGGAACTAAAGGTGAGCATGATAAAAATCAGAATTCGTATGATCATGAAAGGGATGTTAATTTAAATAAAGATTAATTTGTTTGCAAAAGTAGCAACTCCTAAACCAATTGCAAACACTATACACAAAATTTCAGCTTATCGCTTGCATCGGAACAGGTGTATCAATCACTTTCTCACCTTCCAAATAGTCATATAGTGAATGAATAATCTAAAAGTCTAAAGCCCTGAACTTCTAATCTTCTCACACGCTAACCTTCCATCCATCACAAAAAATGAGCCGATTACATGATGTAATCGGCTCATAAAATAAAACGATATGATATCGCTCTAAAAAACTATTTTTCCCACCATACTTTCGTGTGGTAAGTATCTCCCCCCATTTGCGCAACAGCCTTTGCATAATTATCTGGGTTAAACCTTCTGACCTCATTTTTATACATAAACCGCGATGGCATTACCCCATCATGAAACATATAAGGTGTTTTAGGCAGTTTTGGAAAACCCGTGCGACGATATTCAAACCATTGCTGATAATCCACCATAAATAAACTCAGGTATTTCTGCATCATGATGCGCTCCTGTGTACCATCAAATTTTGCGGATTCATTTTCAAAATAAGTTGCCGGCATAACACCGCCATATTGTTCTATCGAAGCTTTTACACCTTTCTCGTACGCCGTTTTAGCTTCATTTGTCGATCCTAATGCTAAGTAAGTTTCTGCTTTGATAAATTCAACCTCAGCATAAGGCATGATCAGTTCTTTAACTGGAGTACCCACCGCTTCTGGATATACTAAATCTCCATTCGGTGTGCTCGGATTGAAGTTATAGGCAGAAAGATCGCCGGAATGCCCTGCCGGGATTCCACGATAGCCTATGCTCTCCACTTTACCATCTACTAAACGTGTCGCTTCTTTCATGATAAAGGGACGGCGAGGATCATTCAAAGCATTCAGATTGTCGACAAAAAATTCAGCCATTGCCGTAAAATTCACATAATCCTGTCTTCTTCCCCAAGCATAATCATAAGGAGCTAAGCCCGTCACCTGTACCACCGCTGCTTCCGCATTTGATTGAAAGATCGGATAATCTGCGGGATTGTCCAGCATCACTTTAATTTTTGCATAAGCATCCATACGCTTCGACTGACGTAAATAATAACGTAGTAGTAACGAATTATTAAATTTACGCCATAGCTTTTTATCATTCTTATACAGGATATCTTCCCCGTTCATGACAGACTCACCCTGATAAAGCTTATTCGCTTCTTCCAATCCCTTTACCATATCCGCATAAATCTGTTCCTGGGTATCAAACTTAGGTTTTGTTATGCCACTTTCAGCTCCTAATGCTTCAGATAACGGAACATCTCCAAAGCTATCGGTCAGTATACCGACAATATAAGCTTTCAATGTTCTGGCGACAGCCTGATAAGCTTCATTATTTCTCGCTACTGCCGAAGTCTCCATTTCGCGTATATTACGCAGATAAGCATAGCATTTATTCCAAGTACCATCTCCAGATTGTTCCGTAAAATAGTAACGATGTATTCCGTTTGCAGCACTCGGATTCGCAAGACCTGTCTGCATAATTTCCCAAGTAAAGTCATTGCTCCGCACTGTAAAATAGGTTGTCATACCGTAAACAGTTGGCGTAATTAAAGAACCCGGAGTAATCAGCTCAATTTGATTAGGATCTGTATTTAAAGCATCAAAATTTTTCGTACAACTTCCAAAGCTTAGCCCTGCTGTTACTAATAATGCGATACCAATATATTTCTTATTCATTTCAATTTTCTACTTAAAAGTTTACTCTTAAATTAACACCATATGTTTTCGTACTTGGCATCTGCCCCATTTCTACACCAGGCATAATCGTAGCACCGTTTAGCGCAGCTGTTTCGGGATCGAACATCGGGAAATTGCTGATCATAAATAAATCTCTTCCAAAAAAAGCAATAGACGCCGCATTCACTTTCCACCGAGATAAAAGATGTTGCGGCAAAGCAACTTCGAAACGGAGTTCACGAAGCTTTAAATAAGAAGCATCAAAACTATTCGTTTCTACATTTGCACGTCGATAGTAATCACCATACCAGGTATTAATAGGTACTTCTTTCGTATTTGGGCTGAAAGTTCCGTCACCATTGGCGACCACCCCTTCACCAGCGATCATTCCTGTCTCACGGCCCTTCAATGTATTGGTAAGCTTGCCCTGTTCCGACATTTTATGATGCGTTTGCGAATAAACGATACCCCCAAACTGACCATCGATCAACACATTTAAACTCAAGTTTTTGTAACGAAATTCGTTACTGAATCCACCTCTCCAATCCGCATAAGCACTTCCGATTTTGACTTTGTCAGAAGGTCGAACAGGAAGACCAGTCTTTCCATCAATCAGAACCTGACCGGCATCATTACGTACCAGACCGTAACCCCACAGATCCCCAGTCGAACCACCTACAGTCGCAATGATTTCTGCGGCGCCAGACCCACTAGAAGCAATAATCTGCTGCGGTGTGTCTACACCTTCACTTAATTCTAAGATTTTGTTATCATTCTTTGACCAGGTCAAGGTCGTATTCCATTGGAAGTTTTGATTTTTAATCGGTGTACCGGTTAAACTGATCTCTAAACCTTGATTTCTGATCAAACCACCATTGATAACAGCCGCACTATAACCGGTCGTCACATCCAAGGGTACTGTCAAGATTTGATTTCGAGAACGGTTATAATAGAAATTGATATCTGCCGTTAATCGGTTATTCAGAAAAGAAACATTTAAACCTGTCTCTGTAGAAGTGGAAATCTCCGGTTTCAATTCCGCATTATGCAGTTTGGATGGTGCTTCTGCTGATCCTGGAAAAATCGAAGTTTTATAATATTTAAGCGTTGTATACGGGTCTCCATCAGTTCCGACCTGCGCCACTGAAAGACGTAATTTTGCAAATGAAATCGCCTTTGGCAAAGTCATCAATTCACTTAAAATAAAACTACTACTTGCCGACGAATAAAAATAAGAACGATTATCCGATGGTAACGTCGAAGACCAATCGTTACGTGCGGTAAGATCCAAGTAAACCTTATCCTGCCAAGATAAGTTAACCAAACCGAACACACTCTGGGTTTCTCTACGGGTCAGATTGTTACCATCTGCCAAAGAGTTCGTCAGGGCATTGCTCAATTTATAAATCCCAGGCAGATTGAGCCCTCTTGCCACACTTACAGCCTCTTTCATATCACGTTTCATGAGATTGGCCCCAGCAGAGGCGCGGATATTAAAGTTCGGATTAAGCTTATCGTTATAAGTCAATAGGGCATCTGTATTGGATTCGAAATAGAAGATATCCTGCTGTTTGTAATAACCCTTAGGAAAATTAGCAGTATCCCATGGACGACGTTGCTCGCGCATGTTAGAGTTCATATTCATACCAGAACGTACCATCAAATCCCATTTAGGACTGAAAGTATAAAGTACCTGCGCCATCCCGTCAAAACCATTGCTATTTAGGCTATTGGTCATGACATTGGCAATGACAAAGGGGTTCTCAATATAAGAACTGAAAGGGTGAATCTGTTTAATATTTTCTTGACCTTTTTGCCACATCGGGCGGTACCAATCCAAGTCTATACTTGGATTCTGAAAGATCATAAAATATGAAATCGACTGATTATTATATCCGGTTGCCGGTAGGTTACCACTTGTTTTATTGGTATAATTTACCTTTAGATTAAGCTTTAACTTATCACTGAGCTGAGCATTTGTATTGAAAGAAGCTACAAAACGCTCGAAGCCCGTATTAGGCATGATCCATTTATTATTAGTATGGGTAATAGATCCACGGGCGCTATACTTGTCATTTCCACCATCCAATGCGACACTATTGATGTAGGTTGCACCAGTTTTAAAAAAACCTTTCACCCCATCTTTGTAAGGTACCCATGGTGTGCGCGTCGCGCCCTGTCCCTCCACTGTAGGATCGTACTGATAAAACAGTTGTCCATCAAATTTCGGTCCCCAGGCACTGGAAGTACCCCCCGTGCTCGCACCATCTTCGCTAAGACCATAAGAGTAATACAATTCTCCCGCTGCATTCCGATTCAAGTTTCCCTGACCATATTCATACTGCAAGTCGGGCATCTTTAAGATATCTTGAAAACTCGTATTGGAGTTGACCGTAACGCCCATCCCCTTCCCATTGCGCTTACCCGATTTTGTCGTAATGATCAAAGCACCATTACCAGCTCTGCTTCCATATAATGCAGTCGCAGCCGCACCCTTTAGCACGGAGATCGACTCAATATCATCTGGGTTGATATCACCCAGACCATTCCCAAAATCGACCGGTACATCCTTATCCTGTCCGCTAGATCCGGCGCCATAAGCATCCGTTACGCCAGAACTAAATCGACCATCTACCATTGGCACACCATCAACAACAATCAAAGCCTCATTTTTCGTCGGATCTAAGGATTGATCACCTCGTAGTGTAATTCTTGCCGTATTTAAAGGTCCCGAACTCGCTTGCGTAATATTAAGACCCGCAACTTTGCCCTTCATCGCATCCACCCAGTTGCTAGATGCGGCATCGGTCATCTGCTTACTACTGATGGTACTCACTGCATAACCTAGTGATTTTGCTTCTCTTTTAATTCCCAAAGCCGTCACGACTACTTCAGAAATTGCAACATCTGAAGATTCTAAAGCAATGACAACTTGCTGTGAATTAGAGGTAAAAATGCGCTGTACCTGCTGGTAGCCCACACTTTTAAAAGTTACCTGTTGATTCGGCAGGGCTTTAATTTCAAATTTTCCTTGTGCATCTGTCGTACCTACCGCCTTAGCATCCACCAATACCGTAGCGCCTATAACAGGAACATTGGTTTTGGCATCCACAATACGTCCGGAAACGATTATACCTTGTTGCTTGATCGCTAAAATTTCCTGTTTAGCAAAGAAATTGTTGTTCGCTTCAGCAGTAGTCATTCCTAATCCTGCGATCAAAAGCAAAGAGGTCGCTTTAGATACAGGATACCGATAAAATCTAGTTTTTTTATTTTTCATTCTTCATAAGTCTTCAAAACACAGCAAGCAATTGCAGGGTTGTTTAAAACTGTTGCAATACTACGCATGCAAGATCAATTGCGGGTTAAGACTGTGTTAACATAACATTATGTTTGACCATAAAGGCAAAACGAACCTGGAGACGATGGATAATTATTAAATTGATTATTACAATCCATATCAGACGGTATCTCTAAAAATTAATAGAGATAGGAACATTGAATCATCGTACATATCAGTTCGCTAATAACCTCTAAAAAGCTAGTTTTGAAAGCAATAACAAGATTGCCAACTCAATATTATGTATTACATAATTTGTGATTTATAAAAATACTACATATATTGGGTGTCTAGAAAACCGCTTTATGAAAAACACTCAATTTGGGGATGACGAGCTATTGATAAAGTTGAGGGATAATGACCATTCAGCACTTACCGCTATATACAATAAGTACTGGAAAAACTTATACCAGTCCAGTTACCGTCTATTGCAGGACCATGACAAATGCGAAGATGCCATTCAGGAAGTATTTGTTAACCTCTGGGAAATCCGTTCAAAACTGTTCATTAAAATATCTTTAAAATCATATTTATACGCATCTGTACGTTATGAGGTACTGAGACAATTGAGACGTAAGACTATTACAGAAGATATTGTAAATTTTATGGATACGCTGAGCACCGATAGCAATCAAGAACTATTGGAATATAAGGAACTCGATCAACAGATCAATCAGATCATCGATGCACTTCCCTCCCGTTGCCAAGAAGTTTTTAAGTTAAGCCGTCTGGAGCATCTTTCACATAAAGAAATTGCTGAAAAATTGGCCATTAGCACGAAAACAGTTGAATATCATATATCAAATGCGCTACTATTCTTAAGGAGTAATCTGGGAAAAACCCTCAGCGTGGAGTTATTTATGGTTCTTCTACTCCATCCTTAAAAAAAATCAATTTTTGCCTAGGGATAGATCATCCCTTTTACTCATATATACATATAACCATAAATTTTGACACAAAAAGAAATTCTAGCATTACTGGATAGGTATCTCGCAGGTGAAACATCTTTCGAAGAAGAACAGCTATTGTCCAGATTTCATGAGACCTATGGTAAGGGAAAAGAATTGGACGAAGCATTCTTTACAGATGAGCGCCGGCTGGCGATTTTATCCAAGATTGAAAATCAAATCCATTTTCAAAAGAGCAGGTTTATAAATTGGAAACGATGGTTGCCGGTAGCTGCGGCAGTAATAATCATGCTGAGCATCACTGGAATACTTTATTTCAATCAAAAGTTTGAAAATATTTCCCAAGTAGAATTTTCTCAACAAGCTGAACAGATCATGCCAGGAACGAATAAAGCCATCTTAAGACTTGCGGATGGAACCATTATTTCACTTGATGATCGCAATAGCAGTAATCGGACATTGTTAAAAGAAAAAGGATTGACGGTGAAAAGCAATAATGATGGCCAGCTCCTCTATATCATTGCGGATACAAAAGCAAAAGGATTGAAAGGTACCAATAGCATAGAAACACCTCGTGGGGGCAAATATGAAGTTTTACTTCCAGACGGAACACATGTCTGGTTAAATGCAGCATCTGCTCTCACGTACAATTTAGATTTTAGCCACCAACGAAAAGTACAGCTGCAGGGCGAGGCATACTTTGAAGTGGCAAAGAAAAAAGTTCCATTTACTGTGCAGCACGGTATGCAGGAAATCCAGGTTTTAGGGACCCATTTTAATGTAAATGCTTATCAAGATGAAAGCTACTCAGAAACTACCCTGCTAGAGGGGCAAATTGCACTTCGATCATTACAGGGAAAAGATGAAAAAACCATTCTCATGAAGCCCAATTTTAAAGTGACGACCGATTATCATTCTGGCCTATCAAAACAGAGCATAGCCGATATAGAATCTGTTATGGCTTGGAAAAATGGTGATTTTCTATTTGAAGATCAAGAACTGGCGTCCATATTACGTGTCATTGCAAGATGGTATGATGTAAAAGTGGATTATAATTCACTTCCAAAAACACGCTATACACTACAATTATCCAAGCAGGTACGACTTTCAGATGTATTGAAAATGCTGGAAAAGACAGGACCGGTCAAATTCCAATTCGAGCAAAATACGATAAAAGTTGAAAAATAATTATCCATTCAAAACCTACTTAAAAATATGCCTATGATAAAAAACAACTAAACAAATACCTAAAAACAAAAAAATCCAGTTGCACCGCCATGCAACTGAACCAATTAAAAGGTAACCAAATAAACTTAAAGTATTACTAATCAATCACCTAATGAACAAATGTATAAATAAAATGATGCATTGTAGGGAATTATTTTTCATTTTTTTGAAGGAAATCCCTGCAATCTTATGTAATGGTTTTTTCCTAAAAATGAAAATAACAACTTTCCTTATTATTGTGAGCTTACAGGTTTCCGCCAATGTACTGTCGCAAGAAATAAGCTTAAGCGTAAAAGAAGCCCGCTTAAAAGAAGTACTCGTCAGTATTCGAAAACAGACAGGAATCAGGATGGTCTATAATACAGAATTAATCGGCAAAGCAAAACCTGTTTCTGTAGATATAAAAAGACTGCCGTTACAACGTACCCTGGAACTGGTATTAGCAGAACAGCCCTTTGATTACGAATGGAACGGCAATACAATTTTGATAAAGCCTAAATTGGAAACCGTCAAAACCTTGATCGTAGAACCTGTACAAACACAATTGGTTGTTTCTGGTAAAGTCTATAAATCTGGCAACAGTCCTTTATCGGGAGTAAGCATCAGAGAAAAAGGGACAAATAATGGTACAACTACAAATGAAAATGGCACATTCACATTAACCGTAAAAGATTCCAGATCAACCTTAATTTTTAGTTATGTAGGCTTTAAAACAATCGAAAATATCGCTTCAGCGCAGATGAGTATCACCCTGGAGGAGGACGCTTCTGCCATGGACGAAGTTGTCGTCGTTGGCTATGGCACACAGAAAAAAATAAATTTGACGGGTTCCGTCTCTACGGTCAGCGCAAAGCAACTTGAGTCCAGACCTGTGCAAAACTTAGGACAGGCCCTACAAGGAATGGTACCGGGACTAAATCTGCAAACTGCCGGTCTAGGTGGCGAACTTAACCAAACCATGAGTGTCAATATACGCGGAGCAGGTACAATTGGTGTTGGTTCCTCTTCATCTGTATTGGTATTGATTGATGGAATGGAGGGCGATATGAATGCGCTAAATCCGCAGGATATCGAAAATATATCCGTTTTAAAAGATGCCGCTTCAGCCGCTATATATGGCTCTAGAGCTCCTTTCGGTGTTATTTTAATTACAACCAAAGCAGGGAAAATCGGAAAACCGGTGGTTAATTACAACAACAATATCAGGTTAAGTGCACCACGAGGTTTACCAACCATGCTGGATTCTAAAACATTTGCTTACTATTACAATGAAGTCGCAGCGAATGATGGCGAAGCGGCCAAATTTTCTCAAACTGTCCTTGATAAAATCATTGCCTATCAAAATGGAGAAATCAGTACCGTCTCCACAGCGGGTGCAGATGGAAAATGGCAGTACTATGCCGGATCGAACGCCAATACCAACTGGTTTGAAGAATTTTATAAAAACTTCTCCACTTCACATGAACATACCATGAGTGTGAACGGTGGATCAGACCGTGTTAAATATTATTCTTCACTGAATTATATGGATCAGGATGGTTTAAATAAATATGCAAACGATAATTTCAAACGTTTTTCATTTGCTACAAAATTAGATATCAAAATTTCCGATAAGCTAGATCTATTAACAAATACCCGGTTTGTAAGAGAAGATTTTGATAAAGCAACGCATATGAATGACCTTTATTATCATAATATAGCCCGACGCTGGCCAACAGTTCCTGTACGCGATGATAATGGATTCTTTTCAGAACCTTCAGAAATAAATCAATTACTGGACGGAGGACGTACCAACTACCAAAAAGACTTTTTATATCAGCAGATCCAGTTAAAATATCAACCGGTCAAAGGTTGGAATATCACCGGTAATGTCAATTACAGAATCACCAATAGGAATGATCACGGGGAAATCTTAAAAGCTTATGCTTATGCAGTAAACAAAGAACCTTTCCTTGTTCCGGTCGGATACAACAGTGCTGGCGGAACCAGTGTTGCGGAAACTGCTCGAAAAGATGAATACTTCAGTACCAATTTATTTTCAGACTATAGTTTCAATATTGCCGAAGACCACCAGTTTACAGTTCTGGCAGGATTCAATTCAGAATTGAATAAGTACAGAACGCTAAGCGGTAATATGAGCGGTTTGATCACAGACGATATCCCTACGTTAAATACCGCAACATTAGATCCTAAAACCAATGGTGGTTATCAGCACTGGGCTATTGCAGGATTTTTTAGCCGGGTCAATTATAGCTATAAAGACCGTTACATCTTGGAATTAAATGCCCGTTATGATGGTTCATCCCGATTTCCGAAAGACCTAAGATGGAATCTCTTCCCTTCATTTTCTGCAGGCTGGAATATCTCCAACGAAGCCTTCTGGCCTCTAAAATCTGAAATATCCTTATTCAAACTTAGAGGATCATATGGAGAACTAGGGAATCAAGGAACAGACAACTGGTATCCTTTCTATTCCATCATGCCGGTTACAGCTGGACAGGGTAGCTGGTTACTCAATGGTGTGAAACCAAATTCGGCAAGTGCTCCAAATTTAATCTCCTCTTCTTTAACCTGGGAACGTGTTTCCAGCTGGAATCTGGGATTGGATGTCGCGGCTCTCAACAATCGCTTAGGACTCGCATTTGATCTCTATAAAAGAAATACCTATGACATGATTGGTCCAGCACCCGATCTACCTGCGATTTTAGGAACAGCGGTACCTCGCATCAATAATTCAGAAATGTACTCTAAAGGGTTTGAAGTTGAACTTTCATGGAAAGACGATATCGGAGATTTCAACTATGGCGTACGTGCTGTATTATCAGACGATCAACAGACCATCACAAAATACCCTAATTCAACCGGAAATTTTACCCAATGGTATAACGGTAAAAAGAACGGAGAGATCTGGGGTTATACAACGCTAGGTATCGCACAGACTCAGGAGCAGATGGATGCACATATTGCCAATACCAAACAATCCTTCGCTACCAAATGGCAAGCGGGAGATGTTATGTATTTGGATAAAAATGGAGATGGACAGGTAAATAATGGAGCAAGTACCTTGGCCAATCCAGGTGATATGAGCATTATCGGCAATAGCCTACCCCGCTTTAGATACAGTTTAGATCTTACTGCCAATTATAAAGGATTTGACGTTAGGGTATTTCTTCAGGGAATTGGAAAACGGGATCACGTGCCCAACGGACCTTATTTCTGGGGTGCCAATGGCGGTATGTGGCAATCGGCAGGTTTCCAGGAAAACATGGATTTCTTTAGGGACGAGAATTCAGTGATGGTACAGAACGATGTGCTGGGGATCAACACCGATGCCTACCTACCAAGACCTTATTTCAACACCCAAAAGAACCAGCAGACCCAGACACGATATATACAGAATGCCGCTTATCTACGGTTAAAAAATGCGCAGCTCGGCTATACCTTCAACCCTGCTTTATTATCAAAGATCGGACTATCAAAAATCCGTGTATATGCTTCCGGAGAGAATCTATTGACATTTACAAAAATGGCAAAAGTATTTGACCCGGAGACGGTAGGTTTAGGAGGATGGAACGATGGTAAATCATACCCGTTCTCAACCATCTATTCTTTTGGATTAAGTGTGAATTTTTAATGATTTGAATAATGAAAAAGAGCTATATAAATAAGATACAACAACTCTGCGCAGCGGTACTTGCCTTTAGTACATTATTATCCTGTAATAAATATTTGGATAGAGCACCTTTGTCCGATGTAACACCCTCAGAGTACTTAAATACAGAAGCTGATCTCGCGGCATATACCATTACCCGTTACAATTTCCCAACACATGGAGGTTGGGGATTGGGTACATTTGCTAATGATAACGGAACAGACAATCAAGTGACTTCGGGCTATGCGACACGTTGGGTACCTGGCGAATGGCGCGTAGGCGCTACAGGTGGAGACTGGGATTTTACGAATATCCGTCAGGTCAATTATTTCCTCGAATTGGTACTTCCCAAATGGAAAAGTAACAGCATAACCGGCAATAAGCTCAATATTGAGCATTATATCGGTGAAGCCTATTTCTTACGGGCTTATGAATACTTCAACAAAGTACAGGCATTGGGAGATTTCCCCATCTTAAAAAATACCGTAAAAGATAATCTGGAGGAATTAACCGTCATTTCTACTCGTAAACCGCGAAACGAAGTTGCCCGTTTTATCATCGCAGATCTGGATTCAGCGGCTACTTTACTCAGTACAACAACTGCTTCCGGAAAAACTCGGATCACCAAAAATGCAGCACTATTGTTAAAATCCCGTGTGGCACTGCATGAAGCTACCTGGTTGAAATACCATAAAGGAACTGCTTTAGTACCCGGCGGACCGGGATGGCCAGGAGCAAAATCAAATGCTAATTTCGCCATGAACATCGATCAGGAAATCGACTACTTCCTGACACAGGCCATGGAGTCTGCGCAGTTGGTAGCAGATGGAGTAGCATTAGTTAACAATACAAAAGATAATGGCTTTAATTCATCCAATAATCCTTACTTCAAGATGTTTGGTGATTTTGACCTAAATGCTTATAGTGAAGTGCTTCTTTGGAGGCAATATAGCCTACCTTTAAATGTTACGCATACTGTAAACCATTACATGAACAGAAATGCAGGGAATTCGGGATATGCAAAAGGATTAGTTGAAAATTTTACCATGGCCAATGGATTACCGATTTATGCTGCAAATTCAGGATATAAGGGCGATAATTTAATCAGCGATGTAAAGATTGACCGCGATAACCGTTTACAGATCTTTATGAAAGCTCCGGGAGAGTTAAGCTATACCGATCGAAAGAATACCAATGGGCAAGATATCGTAGAGGGAAAACCGGATATTTTGGGTATTGCTGAAACTCGATATGTAACAGGTTATGCCCTTAAGAAAGGGTTCAATTACCTGATTGCACAATCCGAAGGTGCAACAAGCACCACCGGTTCTATTGTATTCAGAGCCGTTGAAGCTTACTTAAATTATATCGAAGCCAGTTACCTTAAAAATGGTTCGGTCAATGCTAAGGCGCAGGCATACTGGACGCAAATCAGGGAGCGTGCTGGAGTCAACACCGACTATATGAATACGGTCAATAATACCGATATGAATATGGAAGCAAAAGGTGATTTCGGGGCCTATTCTGCCGGACAATTATTATCTGATAAAGTTTTATATAATATCCGGAGAGAAAGACGCTTGGAATTAGTTGCTGAGGGTATGCGCTTTGCAGATCTAAAACGCTGGAGAGCATTAGACCAACTTGCGGCAAAACCTTATATTGTTGAAGGTATGAAAATATGGGGACCCATGCAAGAATGGTATAAAGATGAAAAAGGAGTTTCATCGTTGATACAGCCAAATACTTCAGGAAAAACAGCTAATGTTTCCCTGCAGTCTGAAAGTAATTATCTTAGACCTTACCGCATCAACTTAGCGGCAACCAATTTAGTCCTCGACGGGTATAAATGGATCAGTGCACATTATTTAAATCCAATTGCGATGAGCCACTTTACCATAACTTCACCAGACGGCTCGCCGGAATCGTCAAGTATATATCAAAATCCGGGCTGGCCATTAATGGCCAATCAAGGAGCAACGAATTAAACATACTGAAGTACCATACTGCATACCAGCAGTATGGTACTTTTTTTATACAAAAAATCAATCTCAGCAAAAGAAACGTGATTTATCTTTAAATAGTTATTTAACAGACTTACTTCACTTTTTCATGATGAACCATCTGAACTTTTGATGGTCCATATATTTCCACAGTCATCCATTCTCATCGACACAGATCTTAATGAGTCAGTAGTCCATCTAGCGCATAGGATTTCTTTAAATGAGGATAGCGTTTTCGATATTCTGATGGTGTACAGCCAAAAAGCTTCGTAAACTGTTGTCTAAAATGTTTAACATCCCGAAACCCCACCTGATAAGCAGATTCATTGACATTCGCTTTGGTCGTAATTAAAAGTTGCGCTGCCCTACGAAGTCGGATGTACCGGATAAATTCGTTAGCAGATTTTCCTGATATTGCTTTAATTTGTCTATAGAGATTTGAATGGCTCATACCCATTGTTTCGGCGAGCACTTTTACCGTAAAATCTTCTTCCAGCAAGTGTGCTTCAACCGCTTGGATCACTTTCTCCAAAAACTCTTTATATTCAACCGGAATTTTGTGGTCATTCGATTGCAACGTTATATGGCTATGGAAGTATTCATGCAGACGATTCCTATTCTGAATCAGATTGTCCACACGTGCCACCAGCATATCTTTATCGAAAGGTTTAGTAATATAATCATCAGCCCCCCCTTCAATCCCCTTCAGCTTTATTTCGGATGACGAACTTGCCGTCAAAAGAATTAAAGGGATATGACTCCATTGATTGCTCTTCTTAATTTTATGACAAAGATCAATCCCCGTACCTCCTTCCATCATAATATCACTGATGATGATATGCGGTTCTATTTTTTGTAAAATTGCTATTGCCTGCTCACCGTTTTCAGCCTGTACGACATGAAACCTATCTTGAAACAGTTTATAGATATAATTTCGAATATCAGCATGATCATCTACCAATAGGATGATTTCGCGTTCTATCGGGATCAATCGATCTGAAACCTCGACATAATGACTATTTTTACGGTCGGCCTTTTCTGCCATAACCGGATCATTTAGCCCCATCGTTTCCCGGGAAGAAAAAGCACTGTTGGAAACTTCTAAAATATGATCCTCATCATTCAGAATAGCATGCTGGGGCAAATCAACACAAAAAGTCATTCCTCGATCAGCATTGGGGTGATAACTGATTTCACCTTGGTGTATCTCCACAAATTTTTTGACTAAAAATAGGCCTATTCCAAAACCTTCCTTTACCGTATTGGAAGAAGAGAAATCACGCTGAAACGGCTTAAAGATATCTTCCTTCAGCAAAGTCGGAGTACCCTTCCCCGAATCCGATATTTCAATGCGAATACCTGTAACCGTCCTGTTCAGATGTACGGTCACCATACCACCATCTTGTGTATATTTTAAGGCATTCTGCAAGAGATTAAAAAAACAGATTTCCAATTTTTCAAGATCCCCATAACATGGATAAGATTCGATATCCGTTTCCAACGAATAGCTTATATTTTGCGCATGTGCGATCTGCCGAAAACATAAAAAAACTTCTCTAACCAAACGTACGATATCCAAATGAACAAGAGATAATTCATCAAAGTTTCCTTCGGATTTTCTGAAGATCAATAATTTATCAACCAGATTTAGCAATCTCTTGGAATGACGATATACATCCTGAAGTTCTTCATAATCTGTTATCTGATCTTTGTTATCCTTCAGTAATTCTTTGATTGGATTTATAATAAGGGTAAGTGGTGTACGTATTTCATGCACGATATGCGTGAAAAATGTAACCTTTTTCTCTGTCAGTTCATTTTCCTTATCGCGTTCAAATTCAGCAGTCTTCAATTTGGTTAACAACAATGCACGATGCCGCACATACAGAAAATAAAGATATAATGCGGCAACAACAGCCATTCCATAGCCTGCATAAGCCCAGCCTGTACGCCACCATGGCGGTAAGATCTGGATCAAAATAGTGCGCTCACTTGAATTCCAATTACCATTTGCATCTGTCGATTTAATCCTTAAAGTATAAATTCCTTCTTTAAGGTGCGAATAATATGCTGCTCGCTGTTTACCTACATAATTCCAGTCCTTATCCCAGCCTTCAAGAAAGTAAGCATATTTAATCCGATCCGAAAAACTATAATCTAATGCGGCAAATGAAAAGGATAATACCGCCTGGCTATAAGGGATGGTCAATTTACTGACCTCATTCAGCGGATCTGTACCATAATGCTTATCAGAACCATATGGTTTATTATTAATCTGGAGTTGCGTCAATTTGAGTGGAGGAAAGACTGCATGCACCAAAAGATCACGGGAATGAAACAAATTGAATCCTCGAATACCTCCAAACACCAATTGTCCATCGAACAGTTTCAGCGCGGCATTGTAATTAAATTGATTGCTTTGCAATCCATCGGATTTATAGAAATTTTGGAATAAGCGCGTTTTGGTATCAAATTTCGATAGACCATGGTAAGTCGATATCCACAAATTGCCAAAATCATCTTTTAATGCATTTAATAAGGTATTACTTGGCAATCCTTCTTTTTCTGTGTAAATTTTAGATTGACCCGTCGCTATATTAAAGTAACGTAGCCCGCCCCCCTCGGTGCCTATCCATAAATGATGACGATCAGCCTGCTTGATAAACCGGACAGGTGTACCCACTGCATATGTTTTAAATTGTCTTGTTTGCAGATCCAAGCGGATCAGTTCAGACCAGGAACCCATCCAGAGGATATCTTCCCTTTCTTCGAAAAAAGTAAGCACATCATATATCGGTAAGTTCAAAGGTTTAAACTGATCTTCCCTTACATCAAAAAGATAAACCTCTCCTCCGCCTAAAGTCGATGCCCAGATGCGTTTTCGGCTATCTTTAAACAAACGCCAAGCGGCTGCATTGACATATTCGGTTTGAGGATAATAACAGGTATATGATTTGATTTGACCGCTAGTCATATCTAATTTAAAAATACCGGAATCATATGTCCCGATCCATAATTGATGATGATCATCCTGAATAAGTCCCGTGACAAATGCACGCTCTGATAAAAGACGTGAAGAATTGGGGTACGGAACAAACACTTTCTGTTTTATATTCCACTTTAATAAACCAGAACCGTCCGTACCGACCCAAATATGATCATGATCTGCTTGCTCCAGCACAGAAATAAAATCTCGTGCACTCGTCTGGTTATCCTGATAATGATGTTTAACCAATTGAAATTTACCCTTCTGCGGATCGATCACATTCACTCCCCCGCGAATCGTACCTAACCATTTGCGTCCCTGAGTATCTTCGTATATAGCAACAACAGCATTGCCGGCAAGTTTTTTTTCATCAAATCCCGTATTCTTCTCGATTTTTTTGGTATCCATATTAATCTTCTGAATGCCATCACCATCCGTGCATACCCAAATTTTACGATCCTGGCCAAAATAAAGATTAACAATCCGTTTATTACTGAGGCCATTTTCCAAACCGTAATACTGAAAGGCATTAGCATGGCAATCATAGTGAGTGACCGACCAGCCATTTGAAAACCAAATACCTCCATCACTAGATGCAGTCATCAATGTTGCATTAAAATCTCCCTGTACAAGAACTTGAATACCGTTGTTTTTACGATCATACATCGCTAAGCCCACCCCATGTATCATAAGCATTAATCTTCCATCGAAAGTTTTACAGATTGAACTGACACTGTATGCTTGATCACTTTCTTTTCCTGAAATATATAATGGGACAGTATGCGCCCTGAGACCTTTTCCGGTCTTCTTGATCACCAATAAACCCGCTTTTCCTGAAGTCGCAAAGAGTTGACCATCCTGATCTTTCTCCAGCTGATGGATGGAAAAATCAATGGGTTGCACTTCCGCCCCGCCTCTAACAAGATCTATCCGAGTAAAATGGTTGCGATCCATGTCAAAAAAACCCAATCCGCCCTTGGTTGCAACATAGAGATTACCAGTTTGATCCTCAAGAATATCGGTGATTCGATTGTCGGGAAGGGATTTATTCGCCAATGGATTATTTTTAAAAATCTTAAATTCATAGCCATCAAAACGATTGAGGCCATTAAAAGTTCCAAACCACAGAAATCCATCCCTATCTTGATAAATATCGGTCACAAAATCATTGGACAAGCCATGATCAATCCCCAGATATTCGATGGATGACTGCGCTCGCATATCAAAACATAGCAATAAAAAAATAAGAAGGCATAATAAGTTGTACCTCATAATTATTGGCGTAAATGATTGGTTTGTATAGGTATAAATCTGTGTAAAAAGCAGACTTTTTACAAGTGTTAAATTAACATTTAATAATTATAAAACCAATTTTAGCTGTCTTTTATAGAAATAGGTCTCCCCTGTCTTCTAAACAGCTAAAAAAACCATTTAGCACGTAAAATTGAGGTAGAGAAAATCTTCATATGAAAATCTAAACATACCGATGATGCTGATTTCCCCCCTTATTTTTGACCAAATCCCCCCCAATTTAATCAAAAGATAGTTGCGATAATTGTACATCGAGTAAAAATACTCACCAATTTATAACCAAACTAATTATTAATGAAAAGAGGTAAAGTGCTTAAAAAGCGTCTTGGAATTTGGATATTTCTAATGACGTTAAGCTGCTATGTTGCCACCGCTCAACAAGTCCGTGTGACGGGAAAGGTCTCGGGTAGTGGCACCCCAATACAAGGGGTTACTGTAGGAGTTCTAGGTAGCGAATCAAAAATACTGACAGATGCACAGGGGATGTATGCTATTAGTGCCAGTAAAACCGCAACCTTGGTTTTTACAAGTGTAGGCTATACACGTCAAGAAATAGCATTAGCAGAAAAAAAAGTTGAATCCAATAATACCATCTTACTGGATGTCATACTTCAGATGAATGAGAATGTGATAGAAGATGTAGTTGTCACCGGTTTTGGGCAACGCGAAAAAAGAACATCCGTTGTGGGTTCAGTAACGACGATCAATCCAAAAGAATTAAAAGGGCCAACGAGTAACCTGACGACCATGCTAGCAGGACGTGTAGCTGGTATGATTGCATTTCAGCGCAGTGGAGAACCCGGATCTGATAACGCCAATTTTTTTATCAGAGGGCTGGGTACATTTGGTACCGGTAAACAAGATCCGCTGATCTTGATAGATAATGTCGAATCATCCCCAACCGATATGGCACGTTTACAACCGGACGACATTGCCAGCTTTTCAGTCCTACGTGATGCCAATGCCGCCGCGATGTATGGCGCGCGCGGTGCGAATGGTGTCGTTCTGATCACCACAAAACTAGGCTCCGAAGGAAAAACAAAATTTGAATTTCGTTCAGAAAACAACATTTCCACCAATACCAGAAATTTTCAGTTTGCCGATAACATTCGGTATATGGAAATGGCCAATGAAGCTTATCTGACAAGACCTGCAGATGCTTCGAGCGGCCAGGGATTACCCTATTGGCAAAGTAAAATCGATCATACCCGCGCTGGAGATAACCCGCTATTTTATCCTAATAATAATTGGATTGATCAGCTGATCAAAGATTATACCCTCAATCAGCGAAACAATTTAAATATTTCAGGAGGCGGTGCCAAAGCAAGGTACTACTTAGCAGGAACGTACAATATCGACAACGGAATTCTGAAGGTTGATGGCATCAACAATTTCAATAACAACATTAAATTGAAAAACTATTCGGTCCGCTCCAATGTCGATATCAACTTTACTCCGAGTACTACAGGGATTGTACGGGTTTACGCCCAATTTGATGATTATAACGGCCCTATAGGTGGTTTGGACGAGAATAACAACCGTATCAATGGTGGTGCCGTCACCTTTAGACGCGCAATATGGTCAAATCCAGTGATGTTTCCGGCGCTATATCCGTCTTCGTATATGCCTTACATGAACCATCCGCTATTTGGCAATGCACTAAATCGAAATGGAGGTCTGTTTGTGAATCCTTATGCAGAAATGGTACGTGGCTATCAGGAATTCAACACCTCGACCATTATGCCACAGATTGAATTACGTCAAGACTTAAGTGCTATCGTACCAGGTCTGAACTTAACTGCGATGACCTACTTAAAACGCTATGCTTATTTTGAAGTGAGCAGAAGGTACAATCCATTTTATTACTCGGCATCATCAAATGCTGATGGCGACCTGACACTGCGTGTCATGAACGACGGATCTCAAGGTTCAATAGGCCCTGTTGGAACAGAATATCTCGATTATTCGGAGTCTGACAAAGAGGTTAATTCGATGTTTTATGCGCATGCTATTGCCAATTACAACCGCGGATTTGGCAAGCATAATGTCGGAGCCACCCTCATTGGATTGCTTCAAAATTCATTAAGTGGCAATGCCGGATCTTTACAATTGTCTTTACCAGCCCGTAATATCGGTCTTTCGGGTAGATTTACCTACAATTTTGATGATCGTTATATTGCTGAATTTAATTTCGGTTATAATGGATCCGAACGATTTGCAAAAGCAAGACGCATGGGGTTCTTCCCTTCCTTTGGTCTATCTTATAATATCTCAAACGAATCGTTCTTTGAACCACTACGTGACGTGGTCAATAAATTCAAACTACGTGCTACGCATGGATATTCCGGAAATGATCAGATCGGTAGAGCACAGGATCGTTTCTTCTATCTTTCAGAAGTTAACATGAATGCCGGTGAAATTTCTTTTGGAGAACTGGGGGGCTATAAGAGACCTACTATTGCGATCAACCGATATGCCAATGAAGCCATCACATGGGAGCGATCTCGCCAGACCAACTTCGGTATGGATCTGAGTCTATTTAATGCTATTGAATTAAATATTGACATCTATAAACAAATCCGTAGCAATATACTCACAAATCGGTCTTATATCCCTAGTACAATGGGTTTGAGAGCCCCTATCGTGGCAAATACCAATAAAGCAGAAAGCAAAGGTATGGATGTGACATTGAGCTATAATAAAAACTTGATGAACGGTTGGTATTTTCAGGGAAGAAGCACATTAACCTATGCCGTGAGTAAACGCTTGATCGTTGATGAACCGGCTTATCAAGAACCAGGACGCTATACTGTCGGAACCTCCGCCTCACAAGAATTCGGATATATAGCTGAAAGACTCTTTGTAGACGATCAGGAAGTATTAAATTCTCCCGTTCAATTTGGCAAACCCGGTATTGATTATTTAGGGGGTGATATCAAATACAGAGATATCAATGGCGATGGCCAAATTACCGATTTAGATCGTGTAGCCATTGGCTACCCAACCACACCCGAACTGATTTATGGGTTTGGAGGTACAGTGGGCGGTAAAGGTCTAGATTTCAGCTTCTATTTTCAAGGTTCAGCAAGATCTTCATTCTTTATCAATCCTGAAAACATCTCTCCCTTCTACCTCAACGGAGGTTCTCAAAATGGACTTCTAAGCGTGATCGCTGATAGCTACTGGAGTGAAGAAAATCGAGATCTATATGCCTTCTGGCCAAGATTAAGTGAAAATATTGTTGCCAACAACAACCAAAGATCCACATGGTGGATGCGTAATGGATCATTCTTAAGATTAAAAACTGTTGAAATCGGCTATACGTTCAAAGAAAGTTTAATGAATAGACTAAAAGCAAAAAATCTGCGGATTTATGCCAATGGAATGAATCTATTCGCGATCAGTTCCTTTAAAATGTGGGACGTAGAAATGGGTGGACGAGGTATCGGTTATCCGATTCAAGCCACCTATAATATTGGCTTACAGCTTGGTTTTTAAACAATACAAAATGATAAAACGCTCATGAACTGCAGTACGGGATCCCATCAATTGAACCCTGCGCAATCATTTCGATTGCAGACAAGCAACTCATGATTATTTATAAAAAATTATCCAAATGAAAAATTTAAAGATAAAAAAGATAAAACGCTACCTCATATATCTATCTGTTAGTACCATCGGTTTTTCCGCATGTGCAGATTATATTGATGTCGTTCCCGACAATGTCGCAACTATAGACAATGCGTTTTCATTGCGCAACGAAGCTGAAAAATTCTTATTTACCTGCTATGCATGGCTACCCAACAATGCCGATGCGCAGAGCAATACCGGTTTTTTAGCAGGCGATGAAGTATGGATACCTGTAGCGCAACGCGAGATCTATCCAGCTAATAATTGGCGGATTGCACGTGGAGGGCAAAATGTGAATGCTCCCTTAGTAGATACCTGGCGCAGCGGCATGTGGACTGCTATCCGTGATTGCAATATCTTTTTAGAAAATGTTTCTAACACATCGAAAGTACCCGATTTATCCAGTGAAGATCGTTCGAGATGGATTGGAGAAGTCATGTTTTTAAAAGCCTACTACCACTATATCTTGATGCGCCAATATGGCCCAATACCCTTGGCACGTACCAATATTCCTTTGGATGCAAACCAGCAAGAAGTACGGGTAACACAACGACCTGTCGACGAAGTCGTGAACTACATCGTATCATTATTAGACTCGGCTTCAAACAGTGCTGTTCCCTTGATCATTCCGGATCAGGCTTCTGAATTAGGCCGCGTCACCAAGCCCATTATTCAAGCGGTAAAAGCAGAAGTTTTGTTGACCGCTGCCAGTCCCTTATTCAATGGTAATTCAGATTTTCAGACAGTCCGTAACAAGGATGGGGAACCTCTTTTTAATCCCGTATATGATGCTTCTAAATGGGCGCGTGCCGCCGAAGCGGCCAAAGCCGCAATTACAGCAGCAGAATCAGCCGGTATCACATTTTTCCCCTTTCGGAAAACGGAATATGGACAGTTTAAGATGAGTGATGAAACTGCACAAGTACTGGGTATAAACTTAGGTTTCAATGAGCGCTGGTCTTCCGAGCACATCTGGGCAAATCCTAATTATCAAGCTTGGAATATCCAGCGTGATGCCATGCCATTACTCACCATTGATGCTGTAGTAGGTACTGCAAGACAGCATTTAAGCGCACCGATCAAAATTGCGGAAATGTTTTACACCAAAAATGGCGTACCCATCAATGAAGATAAAACCTTAGACTTTACCAATCGGTTTACGTTAAGAACAGCTAAGAATGAAGAACGCTTTCATATTAAAGAAGGCTATACGACAGCTCGGCTAAATTATGACCGTGAATCGCGATTTTATGCATCATTAGGTTTTGATGGCGGTATCTGGTTTAAATTTGACACCAAGAGCTTATCCGATGAAGATACTTATTACGTACAGGCAAAACTCAATCAACCTGCAGGGGCAAATAATCACGGATGGATCAATGAAACAGGGTATTTCTTAAAAAAACTGGTTAACTGGGAACAAGCTTTTGCCAGCAGTGGCGTGAGTTACAAATCATACCCTTGGCCAACGATCCGTTTGAGTGATATCTACCTGATGTATGCCGAGGCCTTAAATGAAGCCAATGGACCATCTACAGAAGTTTACACCTATTTGGACCGCATCCGTGAACGTGCGGGATTGGCCGGTATCGTCGAATCCTGGAGTTCATTTTCAACCAATCCCAGCAAACCAAATACGAAAGATGGTCTACGCGAAATCATTCAGCGTGAACGCATGATCGAACTGGTATTTGAAGGAAAGCGCTATTGGGATCTCCGCCGTTGGAAATTGGCGGTTAATTATTTCAACCAAAATATCACGGGATGGAGTGTTAACCAAGAGGTGACCAGTGATTACTACCGCTTACGCACGCTCTATGCACAAACATTCGTCGCCCCACGTGATTACTTTTGGCCGATCGCACAAGGAGAAATAACCGTAAACCCTTCACTGATGCAAAATTTGGGTTGGTAGCCCTTATTTCATTACAGCTGATACAAGATAATTATGAACATGAATCAAACAAAACTGTATATTTTCACATTACTCCTGCTGACAGCAGCATTGAGTAGTTGTAAGGAGGAGTTTAAGACAGCTCAGGTAACTAATGCTGCTGCTCCACAACCGGTAAGCAATGTCCAGGTCGAAAATTTACCGGGAGCAGCCCGTATCCATTACACACTTCCCAAAGATCAGGATCTGCTTTATGTACGCGCGACCTACACGTTGGCATCTGGTCAAGAAATGGAGGTAAAATCATCCTATTACAACAACTCGTTGCTTGTAGAAGGATTCGCGGATATGAAACCTCATGATATTAAGCTCTCTACCGTAAACCGAAGCGAAATTAGTTCAACACCGGTAACCGTCCCGGTCACTCCATTGGAAAATCCGATCTGGGATACTTTTAGAAGTTTAGAAGCAATTGGAGCCTTCGGCGGAATACGGATAACTGCAGAAAATGAAAAGGAAAAAAATCTGACCATTATGGTCATGGTGGATTCCTTAGGAGAGTGGGTTCCATCTGTAGACAATATTTATACATCGACAAAACAGATCAATAGAACCATTCGCGGATTTGCCCCTAATCCGAAACAATTTGCGATCACCATACGCGATAAGTATATGAATTTTACGGATACCATGGTGACCACCATTACACCCCTATTCGAAACTGCATTGCCAAAATCCCGTTATAATGCCATTAGTTTACCTACTGATGCTAAACAACAGTATACCTCGACAGGATTATCAAAAATGTGGGATGGCGATATCATCAATTGGCCCAATATATCACTTACTGATGTCACAATCAATGGTCCGCAATGGATCACTTTTGATACAGGAACTTTAGCCAAAATGAGTCGGATCGTCATCTGGAATTATCCGGAATACACCAATAATGGCCGGATGTATTACTACGGTGGAAATGTGAAAACTTTCGAAATCTGGGGTTCAGACAATCCTCCTTCAGATGGCAGTTGGAATAATTGGAAACTGCTCGGAAACTTTGAAAGCAAAAAGCCTTCAGGATTACCGATGGGCCAGCAGACCGATGAAGATTACCAGCTCGCCAATTCGGGACTTAGTTTCGATTTTGATGTCAGTGCTCCAAAGGTGCGCTATCTCCGCATAAAAACTTCAAAAAACTGGCAAGGTTCTTCATTTATGGCAATCGCAGAAGTTCAGGTATATGGAGACCCTCGCTAACGGGGACCACCATTTATTTTTAAGACAAAAATTATGAAAACACAACTCATTAAAATAATAGGTAAGAGCATGTTGCTTGGCGTCGCGCTACTTCATCTTTTCAGCTGCTCAAAAAGTGATGATTATAAAAAATATATAAAGGACGGAGAAATAAGCTACACTGGAAAAATAGATTCAATACAAGTTTATTCTGGAAAAGAAAGGGTATATATCACCGGTCTATTTATGGCTGATCCGAAAATCGAACGATTGAAAGTCTATTGGGACAATCGACAGGATTCTACCGAGCTTACGATCAATAGAACATCGGGAGTAGATACCTTAAAATTATCTTTACCCATCAGAGAAGGGGTACATAATTTTGAATTTATCACTTTTGATGGACAGGGAAACAAATCACTCAGCGTTTTTAAAACCGGTATTTCCTATGGTGAACGGTATGGATCCGGTTTACTCAACCGTCCATACTACACGACCGGATATTTTGCCGGCGATCAGAACACCACCATTGCTTGGGGTGGCATTGATCTGACCAGCGGAGCAACATTTACAGAAGTCGAGTACACCAATACTGCAGGAAAGCTGGTCATACAGCGTGATTCTATCCATATCGGTGAAAGTATATTAAAAAACTACCTTCCTGGAAAACCGTACCGGTATCGTACCCTGTTTATCCCCGATACCTTAAGTGTCGATACATTTTACACCAACTATGTCACACAGATATTGCCCAAAGAAATTTATCTAAAAAATATGAATTTCCCTTTTCAAACTGCTGCCATGGCGGGCAGCAGATGGGGTACTCCAGCAGATTGGCAATTGAATGATGCCGCAAAAAACTTTAAACATACCGACAATAACTTCTATGGCGGAATAGAGATCCGCTCCAACCAAGCTTGTTTATCGCTGGAAGCGGGATGGTGGCAGTGGGCTACACCATCGCCAAACCTAGCTCCGATTGTCAATGGAAAAATGTATCAAACGACCAACCTTCAACCTGGAAAATATCGGTTTACCATCACTAAATTGGACAAAGGAGCTGCCGGAACCGTCCATTTAGTTGCTGCTAAGGGACCCCAATTACCTGACCAGGCTAATTTAGCTGCTGCAAGTTTAGCTTATAAGGTTATTTCAGGAACCGATGCTGTATTGGAATTTAATTTATCCGAAGCAAGTGCCGTCACCATCGGACTGTTGGGCAACATGCCTGGAACAGCGAGTGATGGATCATATATCAAGATCACAGGTAATATGACTTTTGAAGTTTTACCATAAAAAAAGAAAACATGAAAAAAAGATATTTCTATCTAATTATGCTCGGTTTAACCGTGCAGGCATGCGCCAAATCAACATCTGATCTCTTACCCGTAAAGGAAATCGAAAATCCGGAAGGAATTGCGCTTCCAGGCTTGGGAAAATTAGCATTTTCCAATGTAACCACCTCCGGAGCAATGCTTAAGGGAATGGTAACCAGTAAAGGCGGAGCACTAGTCACCAATCGAGGCGTTTGCTGGAACACAAGTCCCAACCCTACAATTGAAAACAATCCGCACGAAGCTACGGTAAGTAAAGGATCAGGAGAATTTAGTGTTCAGCTCAATTCCCTCGTACAGTCTACCACCTACTACATCAGACCATATGCCAAAAACAAAGGTGGTGTTGCATACGGAGATCAGATTATTTTAAAAACAGCAGATATACAATCTGTCAATTTCGCCCAGACACCGATTTTTATTATCGGGTCATCGCAAGCGTATTACGACGTAGAAATTTTGAGCAGTGGCGGAGGAGCGGTCACGGAGCGTGGTGTTTGTTGGGGCACAGAAGAAAATCCGACGATCACGCAAAACAAGTCGGCACACGGAGCAAACGGTATTGGCAAATTTCGAATTGGATTAGCAAATTTAACTCCACAGACCAACTATCATCTTCGCGCATATGCTATCAATGAAACCGGGGTGAGCTACGGAACCGATATTGCCTTTCGAACAATTAAGAAAGGTAACGTCACGTATACATTCAACAAAGCAAGTAGCCCTACAGCGGAAGAGCTTGCTGCATACTCACGCCTGCAAGTAGCGATTGACAGTGCCATTTGGTATGCAAATCAATATACATCAGCGACTAAGCATGTATACCTCAATTATGTTCCCGGGGTTGCTACCGCTGATGCGAATAATGAAGGATGGATGAGATTTGGAACAAATACTTCTTACCAAAATATCCGAACGATGCTACATGAAATGAACCATACATTTGGAACAGGCACAACAAGCTGGTGGTCACAGCAAGCAATAAGTGCTGGAAAATATCAATTTACCAATGGAAACAACATGTTAAAATTGATCAATTTAGATCAAAATGCGGTGATAAGTGGCGATAGCCAGCATTGGTGGCCATATGGTCTGAATCAAAATTCAGAAGTCAGTTCAAGTTGGGATTATGTATACAACTGTCTGCTTATTGAAGCGATGCGTAAAGATGGGATGACGAGCCATAGCGGAAGTTATTCACCATGATTAATGCTTAATGAGTTAAGTCAACAATAAAATCAAGTTTAAGATCTTAAAGCCTCAGTCTGCGGATTGAGGCTTTAAATTATCGAACTTTTTCATTGTTTCAACACAGATGGTTGACACATAGTAAAAATCAGGTTCGGGCAGTCAACTTCGAATCAACCGATGAGTGCCTTTCCAATGTCCAATATATTGATCGCTTATATCTAATTCCCTTTTATTCATCTCAAAGTGACATCATGAACAACATGCTATCCAGCTTGTTGCCGCATCACGTTCCAGAAATTATAGTCCATCATGGGTGCTTTTGAAACACCTACATGATGTCCGATGGTTACAATCTGTCCACGATGGTAGGTCGTATGGATGATGAGATGCTGGAGATATTCGTACTTTGGAAAGTTTGACGAAAACCATTCTGACTCTATTAACAGGGGATCGTTCATCGCTTCGTAATTTCCCTTTACATAAGCGGCTAAGAGTTTAGCTTCATTTACTAAGTTTTCCATTTCATGTTCAATATCTACCGTTGTGGCCATGTACTCAAAACTCGGTGTCTCTGTTTCACGGATCATCGATGACCAGTACAACTGCGTATCACTGATATGTTTTACGGTCTTTGCGATACTGTTAAAACTCGACGGACATTCCTTTTGCAACAATTCCACAGGGTAGTTTCCCAACCAATTTATCAATTGTTCTGTAACCCAGATATTGTAATCAACACTGTTGGTAATTAATGTTTTTAAACTCATTTTAAATTCTTTTTTAGTTTATAATTATGCCGGTCCTTCAATAAATCTTTTTTGCCATACGTCTTTATTAATTAAAACCTTTGCAAATTAAGATGTTCTCAATAATTCAATCAGATCAACATCTACTGGAAACTTGGTTATTTACTAACTTAAATTTAGTGATTTTTCCAGATATAACACACTACTGAATAAATAGATACACAAGTAAATTCAAATATTGAGTAAATTTTCGAATCTACTATGATCGCGTTTCTTGAACCAACATTATTGAGAGAAGTTATTTAAATAAGCGGTATGAAAGAATAAACAAAATTCTAAAAATCCATGTTTTCGTGGATTGACCAGTAATCACACAGCCATTAAATTTGTTAGAGCAAAAGATAAAAACGCACGTATGAAGAAACGGGTGTTTAATTTATATAATGCATTAAAGAGAAAATCGACTAATGAATAAATAAATTTAAAAGGATGAAAAAGACAAATTTATTACTGATAGCTATATATCTGATGCTGCTAACTGCTTGTTCAAAGGATAATAACAGCAAGCCAGATGGTGGTGAAAATGGATATCCATCCGCGTTAAAAGGAACAATATATTATGACTGGGCAACCGAGGGAATCCTCAAAGTGAGTTTACCAGATGCGGTGGGATCCACCTTTATTCCCGATAACTCCAAACTCAACAACTTCGACATTTCAAGAGATGGCAAATACAAGCTTACGGTCGTGAATGAGCAAACGTTGGGCAAATATCCCATACGCTTTACCCTCAGTGACATTGCCAACGGTGGCATAGTAGAGGAGTTTGTATACCACAGCCCAGGACTGAATGCATACTGTAAGGGATATCTTTCGCCCGACAACAGCCATATCGTTGTGCTTTCGAACGATAAGGCAGACGGTATCACGATTTTAAAACGAAATGGCGACTTGGTCGTCCGTATCTACAATATCAACGGGGAAGAGCTGGGTTTTAATGACCAGCGTTTATGGCTGCCTGGCAACGCGCTTTTGATTACGCATAAGAATTATATTATACGCTTGGCCCCACCCTATACATCCGGAACTTTGCTAAAAGAGATGAAATATGAGGACTGGGGCGACGTGGCAGTCAATCCCGCAGGCAACCAGCTCGCTGTGCGCATTACAAACCATGTGTATACCATGGATATGGATGGATCCAACTTGAAACAGGTAACTACCAGCAATTTTAAAGAAGCCGTACCTGAGTTTTCGCCAGATGGAAAACACCTGCTCGTAGGCACTGAATACAGGCAGACCGGGCCATTTGGCTGGATGTGGTCATTGAAGATTATCCCTAACGATGGCAAAGAGTATAATGTAGATCCTATTGCGCCAAATACAGCCGGTGTCATACCCGTTGTTCTAAAAGGCAAAGAAAAGATTGAAACGGCAGGCGGACAGATGATCTGGCGTTAATGTATAACGTAATAAGAAAACTATGAAAACGACACATTCAGCATTGCTTATGGTATTTATTTTATTACTAACAGGCTGTGCAAAAGAGAATAATGAACAGGAGGCAAACCAAAATTTCAACGAGACGTATGGGGGTACCCCGTTTAAAGGCACGGCCACAGGCATCCGTTCCCAAAATGGGGCTGATGATTACACCTGGAAAGGTGAAGGTCGAATTGCATTGATTGAAGCCACAGCAGACTCCGTATCGATGGTATTTATGGCCGATTTTGGTGATCTGGGAGAAATGAATTTTAAAGTGCGTGGCAAATACGATCGCTCTACATACCGAATGGATACAACAGATCCAAGCATTTTCTTTCGCATTATCGACGAAAATATCCTAGGTGCGATCAAGAATACGCAACAAGAGATGTCATTCGAAGGGGGCCTAAAAAAGGAAACAGCAAGCATGATTATGCGCGTGAATTTTAAAGAAGAAAACGGTCCCTTCCCCAAAGGATCGTCACTCAAGCTTACTTTTGATACGCGTCGCACGATCGATGATGGAGACGACGGAGAAGGGTGCAAGATGCGTCTGGTACCGATATGGAGTCCATCAGGAGTAACTATGGGGATGGTCCCAGATTGTTAATATGCTGATTAATCTGTAATTTCAAAAAACGATCAATTAAATAATGTACAAAACCCTGTTACTTTTTGCGTATTTAGTACTTTCCATCGCCAATACATCTGCGCAATCACCAGAGGAATTGACGCAATATAGCGATAGTCTTTACAGGCAGTTGCAGCAGATCAAAGACACCGAAGAAAAAGCATTGGCATTGTTGGATCTGAGCTTTTTTTGGTCCGATTACAATACGGAAAAAGCATTATACTATGTTTCCGCTAGCAGAAAATTGCTGGGTGATAAAGCCAATACGGACTATTACCAAGGACTGCTAAGTTTCTATCTCGGAGCTATCCAGTTTGACATCGATCCTGCGCAGGCAAAGAAACTCTACATGCAGGCCGAAAACTTCCTCAAGCGTGATATACCAACGAAAAGCAAAATTTCTGCGACACGTTACCGAGCCCGTTTGTGGGGAAGCTATGGCGCACTTTTGCAACGTGAAGGAAAAGCGCACGAGTATGTGCAGGTGCTTATCGACAAAGTTATTCCCATGGCCAAGAGTATTAAAGACTCTACCCTTTGGGGCAATAATCTTCAGAATGTCGCTATGGCTTTGATGAATCTACAAGAATACAGTAAAGCCGAGCAATATTACAACAATGCCTTGACCTTACTGCACGACAAGAATGCTGCGTCCGAGCAACGTTTTACCCTCTTTGTTAATGCAGCACGCAACGCGTTGCTGAATAATAAATATACACATTCCCGAATCTTTTTGGACAGTGCTTCCCATACCGCAAAATCAGTATCAGCTTCCTCCTACCTTCCAACCTACTACAACGTAGAGGGAAGCTATTGGGAAAAACAACGAGATTTCGACCGTGCCCATACTTATTTCGAAAAAGCACTGGTTGGCGCAAAAGAGCAACGTAACAGCGATATGGTTGCGTCTATATTATTCAGCCAATCCGCGGCATTTCAAACAGCAAACAAGCCCGCATCAGCGATGAGGAAACTGCGCGAAGTGCTTCCTTACATCGAAAAAAATCCTTCCTTGAAGAATAAAGAAATGGTGTATTACAATCTAGCAACGACTGCGGTACAGCTAGGTGCCTATCAGGAGGCTGTAAAATGGTTTGAAAAACATAAAATTGTACTCGATACCCTTCTTGCAGATAAAGGCACGGCGCTCACGCTGGAATTGGAAAAGAAGTATCAGACCAGTGAGAAAGAAAATGAACTCCTCCGCGTAAAAGCAGCCCATCAGCAGCAACAGCTTAAAATGCAGCGCACACGCCTGTTTGCCGGCATTTTCCTGCTCACATCAATTGTACTGGGTATGCTCAGTCTCATTTGGTACATATCGTTCAGAAACAGAAAAAAAATAACGGCACAACGGGAAAAACTTAACCTCTTCAACGCCATGGTTCAAGGACAAGAGAAAGAACGCAGCCGTATAGCACGCGATCTGCATGACGGTCTAGGCGGCATGCTAGCCAGTGTAAAACTCAAATTGTCAGCTGTTGCAAATAGAGCGGCAGAAGCACAGCCACAAACAGATTCAACAATGCATTTATATACAATTATCAAGCAAATGGACGACTCGGTGAATGAACTTCGACGAATCGCCCGAAATATGATGCCCGAGTCTTTATTGTATATGGGGCTGGAAGTATCCCTACGCGATCTATGCAATGCGATGAACCAGCCACAGCTAAAGATAGACTTTCAAGCCACTAACTTGCAGACAGATTACAACCAGTCTTTTCTGATTGCTGTATATCGTATCGTGCAGGAACTGCTCACCAATGCAGTAAAGCACAGCGGTGCAACCCAGATCTGGGTACAATGTTCAGAGGCAGATCATTATTTTTATATCACCGTAGAAGATAATGGCAAGGGATTTGATCCGTCTATGCAGGCCCCCACAAAGGGAGGGATAGGATTATCCAATATCCGTAACCGGGTAGAGATTTTAAATGGCCACTTAGAAATTGATGCTGCCATAGGTAAAGGCGCATCATTTCACATTCAATTTGAACTAATCAAATAATATGCTTTCAGTAATTATCATCGATGATCATCCGCTCGTACTCAACGGCTTCGAGTTTATCTTGAAAAACACTTCGACAATCAAACTACGCGGTTCATTTAACAGCGCAGAAGATGCTTTCGAATTTTTAGCAACCGAAGCTGTAGATGTGGTCCTTATGGATATCAATATGCCCGAGATGAATGGTATTGATGCAACAGAAATCATCAAAAAAAAATATCCAGATACCCAGGTCATTGCGATCAGCAACCATAACGAGGAAAGTATCGCATTGCGTATGCTAAAAGCCGGAGCAATGGGATATCTGCTAAAAAATGTATCTACCGACGAATTGATCGAAGGAATAAAGGCTGTGGTAAGGGGCGAGCAGGTACTAAGCAAGGAGATGAGCTTTATTTTAAACAACAAGAAAGACCACATACCATCCATTAGCCAACGCGAGCGCGAGGTGCTTACGCTGATGGCTCAGGGACATACTACGGCAAAAATCGGAGAACAGATGTTCATCAGTCCATTAACAGTAGAAAGCCACCGCCGCAATTTGCTGCAGAAATTTGGGGTAGTCAATACAGCCTCCCTAATTCATAGAGCCACAGAAATGAAGTTCATCTAGATAACAGCATTTTTAGATGTTTGGGATGCACAGATGATGTTTTCCTGTAAAAAAGATATAGACTAATTTCTCATGACCGAAGGGGTCATGGAAGATCCACCCAAACCTGTAAGGGAAATGATATGGACACTTACGCAGCAGTAAAAAAGCTAGCTTCTTTAGGTTTTTATTTAATACCATTAATAAATTTACATTATTTCCGACTTTATCAATACTCCTCCCAGAATACATTAATGAAAAATCATATATGTCTTTTAAATAATAATGAGACTATTTGAAAAGGGATTGAAACAAATCTGCTATAATGATTTTTATATTTTGATGTAACTTTCAAAAAATACGATGATACTTTAATTGAATCATTTACCGTGTTAAAAAAACTGATAAACTTAAATGGTTCTGGTCATTGCTCCAGGTATGATACTGCTTTTATTGTTCCTCCATTACATTTTGCTATGGGTTGATGAAAGAATCAGTTAAAAAGTGAAGAAAAATCCTTGGTTAGTGTATTAAACTCAAAATAAACCAAATATGAAAAGAAGAACTTTTTTACAGGCCTTAAACCTAGGCATCGCCTCTGCAACGCTGTACAATGGAGCAGGACAAGCCATGACGCTGACATCTCTCCTGGACAATAAAACACAGGATAAAGAATTGGCCTATCATCGTATCCAGGAAATCAAGTATTCCACTGTTCAGATGAAATACCCCCGACTTGTCGGAAAAAATGCACGTCTTGACCTGCATGGATATGGCCCCAATGTCGAGATCTGCTGTATCACAACAGACAAAGGTGCGATGGGATGGGCCTCACTCCGCGGATCAAGAAGAGATGCAGAGCAGATCGCAAAAGAACTGCTTGGTAAAAAAGTATCGGAGATTTTTGCAGCTAATATCGGAACTTTAGAAGCCAGACATATCCCTTTTGACATGGCTCTCCATGATCTCGCGGGTATTATATTGCAGAAACCGGTTTATGAATTACTAGGAAGAAAAACACCGTACCTGACCGATTACTATAGTGGTATGATCTACTTTGACGATCTCGAGCCTTCGGAAAAGCCTGCAGGTATCGACCGCATATTGGAAGAATGTCGATATGATTATGGAGTCGGATATCGACAGTTCAAACTCAAGATCGGTAGAGGTCACAAATGGATGCCCTATAAAGAAGGCCTACAGCGTGATATCGATGTTACCAATGCCGTCGCAAAAGCTTTTCCAGATTGCGGTATTTTAGTGGATGGCAACAACGGTTTCTCCGTTGACCAATTCATCCAGTATCTCGAAGGAATTCCTTCAGTAAAGCTATTCTGGATAGAAGAACCATTCCACGAAACCGTCGCAGATTATCAAAAGTTGAGAAGTTATATAAAAAAAACAGGGAGAATTACCTTATTGGCAGATGGGGAAGCCGATCCGGATCCAAAGCTTTTACAAGAGCTTTTTGAAAAGAAACTATTGGATGTACATCTTACCGATATTGAGGGTCTCGGTTTTACAAACTGGAGAAAGCTGATGCCCGAATTGAAGAAATTGGGTGTGCAGGCATCGCCTCACGCATGGGGTTCTCTACTTAAGACACACTATACGGCACATCTCACAGGCGGACTGGGCAATACGATCACGATAGAAGGAGTAACAAGTACATCGGAAGATGTTGATCTATCTGGATATAAGATACAAAAAGGCAAATTGATTCCACCGAATACAGCTGGATTTGGCATGCCTCTCTTGAAAAAGATATAAAAAAAAAGTGGCTCAGACTTTTAATTGATAAATGTTCTTGACCAATTACGATCCCTCACATCACCGTGATGTGAGGGATTATACTTTTATCTTTAATGTTAGATAATAGTACAGCCGATTTGCACATGAGATCAATTTGCACAAATCTGTATATATGCCTATACTTCTAAAACAGAATAGGATGATTATTGATTCAATATGGAAAGCATTATTTACCTGTAGTCCGATATTTGGAATTGTTTTTGCTGCAATAGACGATACTATTGGATTTTTAACGCACATGAATATACGCACCCTTATACTTGCAATTTTTCTATTTCCCTTTATAGCAATTTGTCAAAAAATAATTGCACCGGGTGGTTCTGAAATTAACACATCGTTCCTTAAGCCCCAAAAATCACTATATACAGTTTACTATGTAAAGGATACCAGCTGGACTAAGAAGGGAACTATGACGTATGACATCACTTACGACGCAAACCAGCTAATATACAACTACAAATATACGGACAAGAGCAATGAGTGGTCTGTTAGCAGAACCTCCATAGCGGACGCTAAGACGCTGAAGTCAATCAGTTATCAATCGGAAAGCAGTAATAGTAAATTGAACCTCGAATTTGGAAACACGATAAAAGGAAATTATTATTCTAAAAAAACGAAAAAAAATAAAATATTAAATCTGAAAACTCCATCTTCATTTATCGACTTCAACCTTGCGGATAATATGATGACGACCTTACCGCTTACGGTCGGTTATAAAGGAACATTCTCACAATTTTATTATGATGATAATACGGATACTTTAGTATCAAACTACAGAATTAAAGAAGTGAAAAGCTACGCTTACCGCTCACCTAAAACCGGAAATCACGATACCTGGCTAGCCTCGGTATTAGAAGAAAGCACAGGTGCCATCTACAATTTTGTAATCGACAAAAAAGATCACCGGTTATGGCAAAGAGAAATGTCTCTGGGAAATGGCATGTGGGAGATTTGCATTAATGAGGAGCTGGATTACCAACCCATAAAAAATCAATTCAATAAAGAACAGTCGATAAAACAGATTTCTACAGGCAATAGTGTGATCACGGGAACAGCATACGCGAAAGATAATACGGGTAAAAAACTGGGAGGCTTGGTCAATACTGCGAAAAAACAATTTGCTCCCAAAGGGACAGAAATCACGCTTTTCCCGAATTCAGCATACTATGAAGAATGGGTGGGGGTAAATAAAAAGATAAAAAAACAGGGAAAAATCCCTGAGGTTCCTTTAGATGTTAATTTTGGAACAGCAATCAAAAAAACAAAAGTGTACGATGATGAGGGGCATTTTGAGTTTGCAGATCTTCTACCGGGTACTTATGTGATCATGGCTAGTTTCGATTTTACAAATTCGTACAACTATTCGTATGTCACCGGGTATACTAATTATTACAACTACTGGGGGTATACTGGCTCTAATACAAATTACGGTTCTGCCAAACAGCATTATAGAGATCAGGCCAATGTCGAAAAGCTTGTGACCATTGACAGCGATGGAGACAAAAAAGATATCAACTTGAGAGATTAGCACGGTATCACGCAAAGTCTACTATCAATTTAGCTTTAATTCCCCTACAGAATATACAAATAAAAAAGCCGACAGGATTTTTCCTATTCGGCTTTTTTATTAAAGTAAGTATATTTTTCGTTTTTTGCTTCTCCATCCTAATCTGGCAAAGTAACCTTTCCGATAAAAGGGTATTCCTCTACTGTATCAATTGCTTCCGAAATCTGGTAGCATAACTGATAGGTATCCTGAAGGTTTTCTGAAAATTGAAAAAACTGATCTTTTTTTACTTTTTCAAAGATCCAGATCGGATCTAAAGGATTTGAATTGTACTTCGTAATAATTGCAGTATATCCATTTTTTTGAGCTTCTACAAGTCTCTCTTTTGTAATATTTGCTAATTCCATATTATACTAATGTACAAAAAATAATTTTAAGCATTAAGTTAAAAACCGGCAAAAAACACTTAAAAATCACAAAAAACAGTTGTTTTTATCCAAAAAAGCATCTATTTCGCCTAAAAAAAATAAAATTACCAATGTAACAAAAGAAGTAACAGGAGTCACCTCTAACCTTATCTAAACATTATTAAGTAACAAGTGATCAGCAACGGAGTAACACAAAGTCTAACCAATTCACCTTCTAACTTTCTAACCTTACAATTACTATAAATTAATTACAGAATAGCATATTTACAAAACAACGCCTAGTATAACCCCCAAGCGTTGTTTTTATAATTATGTATTTGAATGTCTAATTTAACGACCTAACCATATAGACACTGAAAAATTAACCAAAAGGTATCACCCTTCACTTAGTAATCCTGTAATTGATAACACTTCTACCAACCCGGGTTTTGGACCAGATTTTTAGATTTTTGAATTTCTGTAAAAGGAATCGGGTACAGATACATTTTCTCATTGAAAACTCGCGTTTCGAATTTGGTCCGTTTAAAAAAGTTAGCATAATCTCCTGCCATATCCATTCCATAGAAATCGCCACCTTGCCTAGCTTCTTCTTTTTCCGCTATCATCCATCTCCGTACATCGAAATACCGTTGACCTTCTGTTGCCAGTTCAATACGGCTTTCGCGCTGTATGGCTAGACGTTGTAATTCTTGATTACCCGCTATTGCTTGATTAAGTACTTGAAGATTGGGAATACCAGCACGCTCACGAACCAAATTTACATATTTCAAAATATCTGGGTTCGAGGGATCTGTTTCATTGAGCGCCTCTGCATAAAGTAAATAAAACTCCGCCAATCTAAATATAATAGACGGTCTAAATACATTCGCTACGCCAGGACTGGTTTTATGCACCCTCCTATTAAAGCGTTTATAAAGCAGATATCCGTTAGGTGAAACTTGCGAAGTTGGACCAACGCGATCATTTGCCGACCCCAGATGGAACTGAATCACTTTATTGGAAATGTGCCACTTTCGTCCAGCAAAGAAAACAGTATTATAAAATCGAGGCTCTCTATCGATATACATATTGAAAACCTGTTCTCCATTAAACTGTGAAAAACCAGATTCAGAATACATCTTGGATTTAGAGAGAAATTTGGTATCTTTTATAGGCAAACCATCTTTCATATAAAAATCATCTATCAGTTCCTGCATTACGGCTGTACTGCCCAGACCATTAGGCTCACTCCTTGGCGTTGCTCTTCTCTCAAAACGGTCGGCATCCATACCTCCCCAGCCCGTATTGGGCGTAGCCCATATTATTTCAGGATTATAAACCTGAAAAAGCTCATAAACTGAAGCTTCAGGATCTAACACACCAGCCTTTTGCACTTTATAAAGTTGGTGATAGCTGGCCGCATAGTCTATAAATTCTTTTAAAACTGTCACAGCCTTGGTCCATTTTTTAGGGTCATAGGATGGAAATAAAGTTTGTCCATCTGTATTTTTTAATGCTACAGCTTCCGGATAACCACCATTTAATAATGGAGAAGCCGCATGGATCCACAGTTTAGCGCGTACAGCGAGCGCTACTCCTTTGGTTGGGAGTGCCTTAAAATTATCATCATCATAAGGTGTTTGATTTAAATCTCGGATAGATTTTTGAAGCTCAGCATCTATAAATGCCACTACTTCATCCACACTCTTTCGAGGAATATCAAGCTCTTCCTGATCCGTATAAGAACGATCTAAAATAGGAATAGGTCCATACTGCTCAAATAACAGATAGTGGTAGTAGGCCCGCATAAAAATGACATTGGCCTTCATTCTGTCAAGCTCTTCCTGATCTAGTTGCTCAGCATCTACTCCAGATGGCGGAATGGCTTTAGCATTTTCCAGAAACAAGTTAGCCTGCCTAATAAGCTGGTAAACAGTTACCCAACGATGAAATAGCATATTATTTGAATTTTTATCAGAAATCATCGTGCGGGCGACATCACCGTAATATGGACTAATCTCGTCTGTCATCGCCGTCCAGGGATTATGGAGCCCTGTCTGACCTCCAGCATCCCAACCTGAACGCACCATATTGGAATAATCTGGAATACCGACAAAAATATTAGCGTAAAAACTTCTTGCGTAACTCGGTTTATCGAAGACCTCTTTTAAAGAGGTAAGTCCTCCAGCCAATTCATTAGATACATCAAGATACTTCGAGCAGGAAGAAGAAACGATGATGAACAAAATAATGATGCATTTTGAAAATATATTTTTCATTGTAATAGTCATTAAAGTTAAAAGCTCAGTTCTAAGCCAAATGTGAAAGTTTTGGGAAGTGGATAATTCAATCCTGAATTTTCATTTCCTGTTTCTGGATCCCAATGTTTGATATTGTCCCAAACAGCTAAATTATTACCCATAACATAAATTCTCGCTGTACCGAATTTGTACTTATTCAAAAATTCTTTGGGTACGTTATAACCAAGCTCAAAGTTCTTAAATCTTAAAAAGGAACCACTTTTGAGCCACCACGTACTTCCAACATGATTGTTAGCAGCATTTGCACTATTCATATGCAGTCTTGGCATAGGCACATCTTGACTCGGGTTTTCAGATGTCCATCGATCTAATGCAAAAGTCCGGTAGTTTGACTGATCCACCCCCGCAGAAAATGGTGTCCATGCAGAACCTGTATTTATAGAGGTATTGGATACGCCTTGAAAGAATGCACTGACGTAAAAATTGCGATATCCCAAACTTAAACCAAAACCATAAACGATCTCTGGAATATAGGGATGACCAATGCCGCGTTTACGGTCAAATTCATTGATAATTCCATCACCATTTATGTCCTCGTATTTAATATCACCAGGCCCAAGCAGCCCCCCAATTGTAGGAACGGGCAATCCTTCTTTCAATTTGTATGAAGGGGTACCATTGCTGTTTGCAGTGATATCAAAATCCGCGTCGGTATAAAGTCGCTCAGCTATATACAAGACATTCTCAGATACACGGGTACCCGTTACGCTCATCCAGGGATATGGTTGCGCCAATTCATCATATTCGGTTATTTTATTTCTGGCAAAAGTGAAAGTACCTCTAGCTCCAATTTCTATAGCACCTATTTTATGACGTGCAGTTAAACTACCATCTACACCCCAATTTTCGACCTTCCCATAATTCTGCCATGGCGCAGAGCGAAATCCTACTGTTGCTGGAACTGTTCTACGTTGCAACAATATTCCTGATCTTTCAGTATCAAAATAATCAACCGTCAATTCTATTCGATTATTGAAAAAAGAAGCATCAATACCATAATTCAGCTTATCCTCGATCTCCCAACCGATATAAGGTGCTTCAAATCGATTTTCGGCAATACCAGCCCCGAGTCCATTACTGCCTCCTCCACTGGTAATACCTTGGTTGAAGCCTCCCGCTGCCATATTAAAAGTAGGCCGATACAAAAAGCGTTCACCACCGGTATTATCATTACCCGTCCGTCCTGTAGAAAATCGGAGTTTTAAACCGCTAAGATATTGTTTTAACGCTTCAGGATAAAAAGGTTCATTGGATATCTGATAACCTAGACCTATAGCTGGAAAAAAACCAAAGCGATAACCTTTTGCAAAGGTTTCACTACCCGTATAACCAAAGTTACCCTCTATAAAGTAACGGTTATCGTATCCATAGGTAACACGACCTACAATTCCCTGTTTACGGGCAGGTAGAGGTTGCGCATTTGCATGGTTTTCCTTCTGCATATACAAAAGCATAGCCCCTACCGTATGCGCCAGGAAACTTCGGCTATAATTAAAAGAAGATTCAATATAAATATTCTTTTGTGCAGTAGCACTCTGTGTTGGATCACTGAGGTCTGGACTACCGAGCACTGTTCGCTGAAAAATCAATTTTCCGTCTTCATCTCTTCCCGTTGCATAGTAGCGACTGGGATCATAATTTCTTCTAAAATTATAATTACCGTTGTAGTCGTAGCTCACATTTCCTTTAAAATTTAATCCAGGAGTAACAAAATCCAAATTTTGTACTAATCTAATATTAGACTGTATCGCAGAGCGCCATTCCTTGGTATAACCCGAGTTCATCAACATATTATATGGATTACGCATATTAACATCTCTTTCTTTAGGGAAAGTAGAAAGCGTACCATCGCTGTACATCGGAGGAAAGATATAAGGAGGTGTCAATAACATCTGTCTGAAAATCGCTTGAGTTCCTGTACCTGGATAGTTGGTCAAAAGATATTGTCCGCTCAAATCTACACTTACCGTAGTCGTCTTGGACACCTGAAGATCGATATTGCTTCTCAGATTAAATCGTTTAACACCAATATTAGTTTTGTATCGTTCATTAGGATCATCCTTAAAAATTCCATTTTCCGAAAAATAAGCTCCTGAAACAAAATATTTGGCTTTCTCTGAACCACCACGAACATTTAAAGTATAGCGCTGATTTCCTGTATGCGGTCTAAGCAATGCATCCATCCAGTTAGTATTAGGATAAAGATCCGCATCAGTTCCATTTCTGTAGTTTTCAATCAATTCATCCGTAAACATTGTTGCCTGTCCATCATTTCGTAGTGCCTCATTATACAAACTCAAATATTCGGCAGAGCCAACAAATTCAGGAAGGCGCGTAGGTTTCGACTGGCTATGTTCTGTCCGGAAAGTAATGACCGGTTTTTGGTCAGATCCACGTTTAGAAGTGATCAGAACGACCCCATTTGCTCCTTCTGCACCATAAACGGCAGTAGCTGCCGCATCTTTAAGAATAGAAAATGTTTCAATTTCATCGGGCTCAATATCGTTGATGGAGCGGGGCACTCCGTCAACTAGAACAAGGGGAGATTTCCCTCCTGCAAAGCTGCTGATTCCCCTTATCCAAAATTCTGAATTATCATACCCTGGTTCTCCTGTTCTCTGAATAGCAATAAGTCCAGCGACCTGTCCTGCAAGATTATTACTGAGACTTCGAGTCGGAAAACGTAAGTCTTTCCCTTTCACGGTGCTCACCGAACTTACTATTGAGACTTTTTTCTGCGCACCGTATCCGACAACAACGACTTCACTCAATTGCGAGTCCTCTTGCAGCAGCACTACATCGATCTGCGATTTTCCATTTACAGGTAACTCTTGTGTTTGATAACCGACAAATCTAAAAATCAATGTTTGATCTTTACTTGACAATTCAATAGTATATTTCCCTTCTTCATCTGTAGATGTCATGATTGCAGAATTCTTTCCCATGACAGTCACACCTGATAAAAGAAATCCCTTGCTGTCTTTTACAAATCCCGTAATGGTTTTTGTTTGCAAATTTATCTTTAAGGGCCTATTTACCTGTGCCTTTGCCTTGATTACAAAGGTGTTCCCATTAAGAACATAGTCCAAATTCTGATCCGGTAAAATTTGATCTAATACTGTCTGGACCGTTTGATTGACGAAATCAACCCGTAAAGACTTTGCATGTCGCAATTGCTCGGATTTGCATACGACATCGTAGCTGGTCTGTCTTTTAATCTGTTCAAAAACTTCTTTCAAACTCACATTCTTGTGCTTCATCGTAATTCTTTGTGCATAGGTAGATGCACTGACTTGAACCAGCGTGAATAAAATAAGGAATGCCGTAATACGCATAACTCTGATAATTTGTGACAGTACCCTAAAGTTGGGCACAACTGTCTTGTAAAAAGCATAATATTTCATACTTTTGAGTTGGTTTAGGTTAGTTTAATTCATTGTAGGATTTTTTTACCGACCTTTTGTCGGTCAAGTTGACCTGAACTTCACGCGAAAGTGTATCGAGCACTTTCGCGTTTGTATTTATCAAGACAACCCCGGATCATATTAACCAGATCGTATCATGTTCTTCATTTTGTGATTTATAATTTAGACCTTAAGACTTAAGCTTTTTAACAAAAATAGTTCGTCCTTTAATTTCAAAATTTATCCCTCCAGTGAGTTCCAAATTTTCAAGTACTTTGATTACGTTTTCAAAGCGTGATACAGAACCCCAAAATTTTTCATTTTGATCTATCCCTTCAAATACAACATCAACATCATACCAACGTGCTACTTTTCGCATAATGGAGGCTATGGACTCATCACTAAAGACAAACTTTCCATTTTTCCAGTCGATATAATCGTCTGGAGCAACCTTTTCCATGCTTATCGCATCAGTAGTTACAGTCGACTGTTGACCAGGATATAGCACAAGAGATTTAAAAGATTTCTCCGATTTAGAATCAACTCGCACACTTCCTTCTAACAGCGTTGTTTTGACAGCAAGCTCATCTTCGTAAGCGTTAATATTAAAATGCGTGCCGAGCACCGTTACTTTCTGACCGTTGCTCTGCACGATAAATGGTCGAGCAGCATCTGTAGTCACTTCGAAATAAGCTTCCCCTTTTAAACTGACGCTCCGACTATTTCCTGCAAATCGAACTGGAAAATCTAATTTAGAATCTGCATTAAGCCAAACCTTCGTGCCATCCGGAAGTGTAATCTGATAGGTACCACCCCTTGGCGTTGCTAGAGAAAGTAAAGAAGAGGGTGCTTTTAATATGATTGAGGAACCATCAGCATACCGAATGTGATCTCCCTGAGCTGTGATACCATTAATTTTATCATTTAATTTATAAAGGCTTCCATCTTCTAGTGTGATGGTGGCTTGATTTGTCCCAGGCAGGATATCATTGATCTTTGGATTAAAGGTCTGTGTTTCCATTCGATCGAGCTGGTTCCAATAGAAAAAACTATATGTCCCAAATACAAGAATTACTGCTGCAGCGAGAAATTGATAAAGCTGACGTATTCGTTTCTTTTTTTTGATATTAACCCAGATCTGCTTTCCAATAATAAGGTCTACATTAGCTATGGTCTTTGCCATTGCTTCCTCATCTATAACGCTAGGTTCATCACTCAGTTTTTGCCTGATCAGATCTTCCAGTTTCTGATCATATAGCTCCTCACCAAAATATTGTATTAACTGATCGTATTCAGGTTTGTTTATCGACCCATCGATAAACTTTTGAAAAAGGGGATATATTGATGGTCTATTTTTCACAGGCTTGGTTTATAGTATTACGAAGTAACAGCTAAAACCAATAGCTCTAAATTATTAAATTTTAAAAATAAAACATAAAACACTCACAAACAGAATCATACCTCAATAGTACATGTATTAAAAATAAGTAGTTTCCAGGTGAATTATAAATAATGATGCAACCTATCTTCCATTCACACTAAACACCTTCCATCAATACGGTACACATCAACAGAGAAATGATCGGAAGAGATTTGTTATAGTTTTCAAAAATAAATTTATTCGCTTTAGTGATATGATCATTTACTGCAGATTCGGATATTTGAAGGAATTTGCTAACTTCAGCATAACTTTTACCTTCTAATTTGCATAGTTTAAAAACAAGCATGCGGCGCTCAGGAAGTTTATCAATGGTTCGCATCAATTCTTCGTCAGCCAGTATTTGTTCTTGTAAAGTCTCAGGAGTATAGAGCGCAGACACGTTTTCCCAAAGTTTATGAGCCAGTTCTCTATCGCTGGCAACTTTCCGGTAATAGTCATTTACGAGATTTATGGCTATGCGATAAAGATAGGATTGAAAAGATTTATCTGGATCAATGCGACTTCTATTTTGCCAAACACGAACGAAAAGTTCCTGTAATGTTTCTTCAACTTGATCCCAAGATTTTAATAACTTAAAAAGATTAGCCGCAAGACGGGTTTTATTGGAATTGTACAAAATTTCAAAAGCAGAGGCATCACCATCCCGCAATCTTTGGAGGAGCAATTGTTCTTTCAGATCTAATAATTGGGTCATCGATGCCAACAAATTGAATTTAGCTACTTCAAGTATTTACCCTTAGATCATAAATACTTGATAGTGTAATAAACTTAATCAAAATCATACCACCTAAAGTTTACAAATGCTAAATATATGTTTATAAATGATAACCTGCAAATTAACTTACCTAAATTGCCAATAATACCTTCGCACGATGTATAAAAAATAATTATTACGATCTAATTACTATTACATAGCAAGTGGCCAATAACGGAGTAACATCAAGTTTAATCCATTCACCTTTTAGCTTTCTAACCTAAACATTATGAACTCTAACTAACTAACTAACTAACTAACTAACTAACTAACTAACTAACTAACTAACTAACTAATTAACTAACTAACCAACTAACTTTCTAACCTAAACACTTATGCTACTAAAAATTTCTCTTTATATGATTTCTCAAAATATTGCCCTAAAGACCGCGTTCTTTCAGTATCAATTGTAGAAATATAGCGATGAAACATCTGTTCAGTGGTATGTCCGGTCGCTTCCATTAATAAAGATGTCGGGATCTTACCGTAAAAATTCGAAGCGAAACTTCTACGTCCGATATGACTGGCAATTGCCTCCCATTTGTGTACAAGCATTTCAACTGACCTAAATCCCTTCCTTTTTCGCACTTTAACGAGGTTGTTTATCCCTACCAATTTGGCGACCTCTTTGATCTGGAGATTGTATTTATGGGCAGAAAGTTTTTCTGGAAAAATATTAGCATTTTGAGATAAAATTGTCAATGCAACGGGATGTAAAGGCAAGAGGATATCTTTTTGTGTTTTTTGTTGCACAAAGGACATACAGGGTTTTCCATGTATAATTTCCATATTTTCCATGTTGAAATTCATAAAATCAGAAACACGCTGGCCGGTATAACAACTGATGATGAGCCAATCTTTTGCTGCCTTCAGATCGTCTGGAACCTCAGTTCTTTTGATTTTGATTAATTCGTCCTCATTTAGCGTGACAAATAAGTTTGTTTTCTTTTCCCTCGGAAGTTCCAGTTCATAAACATATGTACGGACACCTCTCTTTTCCAGAAAATTAAGAATAGTCCTAACAAAATAAATGGTTCGGTGAATGGTACTTCGATTATAGGCTTCAAAGTCGCCAAATTCAAGAAATTCTTTAACAAAATTAGCATTAACCTCCGGCAATAGAAGATGTCTCTTTCGATTACCTTCAAAACGTTCAAGTAAATGAAGAAATACCATATAACGTTTTAATGTAGAGGCCGAAATTAAATGCAATCGGCTATTGATATAGGTTTCTATATGCTCTAACAAACTATCTTTTGGATAACCAATTTTTGAGCTTGCGCTATATTTCTTTATAATCTGCTGCAACTTATATGGAGAGAGCTGCATCGTATTTTTAATAGTTTCTAAATATTCAGCTAGAACAATTTTCAGATTGTCCAGCTTATTATTCAATTTTTTAAATTTCTTTAAATAGATATTTGTAGGTCTTTGCTTCTCCTCGTCCCACATAGAGGGACATATTTTTAGCGGGGTTTTCATTAGATGTTCTTCCTGAAACTCATCAAAAATTCTAATAAAAATAGTGGCTGTTGGGTTGGGATTCTGCAGGGTAAAATCAAAATTAATCATTGAACTGTCTCGTTATTTATCTGTGAATAAAGATAATACCATATTCGCAGAAGTCCAATTCAGACTACATTCACCCTACTCAAATGTAATAACTTTTTCCTAAGAAAAAAATAATGTATTTATTATTTTCTTAGGAAATCGATATTTATATCATCTATGCTAAACACGCTAATTTTAGAAATTAAACTTACTCTATTACATAACTCCAAAATATGATAAATAATATTTTCACTTGTAAACCAGATAATTACATATAAATAGCAGTCTGAATTGGACTATTAATTTGCTCCATTTTAGATATTGTTAATAAACTAATACGGACCAACGATGAACGAGAAAAGATTACAAAAAGAACGATATGTAGCTCCAAAAATAGAGTGGATATTAATAGAAATGGAAAGTTGCTTCGGTTTTTATCCAGAAAAATTATCCTACGAGGATAAAGTTGAAATAGAGAGCACGTTACTAACGCATAAAATAGAAGACAGTTACAACAACTAAACCCACCAAATTAAACATTTGACATTCAGCAATATAACTATCAGACACACTCATTATAATTTTCGATAACAGTTATGGCTATAAAAATTAAGATTGCATTTGCAGATGATAGTATTTTACAACGTGCTTTAATAAGGAACATTATTGATCATAAAAAGAGATTTCAACTGCTCTTTGTCTGTAGTAATGGTAAAGAGCTGGTTGATCAACTGGAAGCTTGTAGCGAATTACCTCAAGTATGCCTTATTGATCTACATATGCCTTTGATGAACGGAATAGAAACGGCTAACAGAATTAGAGAAAAATTTCCTTCTATTAAGGTATTTGGTTACACGAGCTCAATTAAGGAGTCCGAAATAGAGGTATTCCATAAAAGCGGAGTAAAAATGATATTCAATAAGTCCAATATTAATATCACGCTACAGCAAATACAGCGCTTCTTAACTGCAAACAGTTAGCTAATGGTAGAAAACCTCTACAGAGATAATTTTCTAATCTGATTAAACAATGAATAAAACCTTACTGCGACATTTAGGGATATACTTCCCCCTGGTTATTTTAGGTATGCAAGAAGCTATGGCCCAATCTGTCTCTGCAACGATAAAAATCAATCTCAATCCTTTTTTATCCATAGCTATTCTATTTGAAAAGAAGGAGCAAAATACTGATGTACAACTGCAAAACTATACCCCATTAGAAATAACCGCTATAGGCCCATATCAAATGGAAGTGAGAAGCAGTGACGATCAGGAATTTAGCCGTATAGCCATTACAGAAATACCAAATAATTCAATCACAATGATGATCACGCGACAATGTTCATCAGCAAGAGATCAAAAGGTTTACTCAAACAAGACGATATCCAAAATGGGGGGAAGGTTTAAAATAGGTTTCGTTGATAATACAGGGTCAAAAAAACCTTTAATTATTTCGGTTACTTCGCTGTGATTTTTTTGAATAAAACTGACACAACACTAAGCAAGTCCCCATTCAATTCAACATTTAATGCAAATTTTAAAACACCAAAGATGTAATTATGAAGATTCAAATGGAAAAAGATCAAGAAAAATTACCCAATGTAGCCAATTTCTATAACTTTATAAATAAGCTTTTAAATGCGCTATTTTATGATCAATCCATCATCAACCGGAAGATGCAGGAGGTTGATATTATTCTTAAAAATGAAAACATACAATTAACCGGAAAAGCCTTTTTCACGATAATACATACACTCGGATTAGATCTAGCGCTCATATGTCAACATTATTTTAAAGATATGCCTATTATCCGATTGAAATATCCGGAATATGAAATTAAAAAGCTATCTGATTTATTTTTGAAGACCAATATAAATATTACGGCATCAACACATATAGAAGAATCACCATTAAGCGAAATATTTAATAAAAATTATGACCATCTTCTGGCCTATGAAGTATATGCTTTAGCTATTGCCGCTGGAATAGAAACACCTATTCTTTTTGATTATCTATATGGCAAGAAAAAGAAGAAGCTCATATTGAGATTTGAAATTATCGATCATGGAATAAATAGTAAAGAGAAGGTCAATTCACTACCTGATCACGAAATAATTCCAGTAGACTTACCTATCCAGAAGTTTATCCGTAAAAAAAACATATCCAGAGAACAAAAAGGACAGCTCTACAGTATCCTTGACTATATGATCAACTATACAGATTTTTTTCTCACAGACCGTACTGCCGTAGAAATTACAAAGGAAATTGAGAATAACTATCAGCATTTTAAACCACCATTACATATCAATAACTTGATTACTAAATTCGTGGGAAAAGAACTGACTAGGATCAAAATAAATACGATTAAAACAGACGGAGAGATCTCAAAAAAAGAAAAATTCATCTATACCAAAGTTTCTAAAAAACAGGAGGCAATAAACGAAATCGTTCGTTATATTAAACCTGAAGATCGGTCACGCGTAGTTAAGTTTACTAATTATAAGAACACCAGACTAAAAAACGATAAAGAAAAAGAAAAGGCAGAAATGGAAGCAATAGATAAATTGTATGACCTTATTGTAGATAACCCTGGTCAACCATTGTCTTTTTATTTAACAATATCGAATATCAAAGTACGTACCCTTGAATTCCAGCTCCAAAAACTGATAGAAGCAGGTAGATTAGCATATCGTGAAACGACTAAACCCGCCTCCTACTGGCCCGTTAGCAGAAACGACTGAAACCAAATAAACATTATAAACATGCCACCCTATAGCTTTCTAACCTTTTAACTATTTAACCTTCTCACACCCTTCTAACCAACTCACCATCTAACTTTCTAACCTTTTAACTTTCTAACCTTCTCACCCCCTTCTAACCAACTAACCTTCTCACCCTCTCCTAACAATCCTCAACACTTTGAGGAAAAAATAATCGGACAACCGTTCCTTTTCCTATGGCACTGGAGAGGTTGACAGTTCCGCCCATAAATTCCATTAGATCTTTTACCAATGATAATCCAATTCCTGACCCTACTATATGTGAAGAATTGCTACCCCGAACTTCCATGAGTAAAACTTTGCTTAATTCATCTTCAGGAATACCAACTCCATTATCCTCAAAAATGTAGACAATACCTTGATCTGTCTCTTCACTATCAATACGCAAATATGCCCCTTTACTATTGGCAAATTTCACAGCATTACCAATCAGATTAACAAAGATCTGATATATCGCCCCACTGTCTGCATTTAAAGAATAAAGATGTCCCAACTGAAATTCGATCTGTTGTTCTGGAAAATTCAGCTTCACTTCATTAATCCATTCTCCGATCCTTTTATCGATCTCGACACAATCAGTCATATTTTTTGATCCACGCACTTTATTGAGCTGTAAAGTCTGATTGATGATGGATTCAATATTCTGTATGGATTCAGAGAAGTTTTTATACCATCGTTTGGCCACCTCAACTGAAAGATTTTCATTTTTAAGCAGAAAATCATTTCCCATCTTTAAAACAGAGAGTGGATTTTTCAGATCGTGCGATAAGGTATTGGCCAAACGGTCCAATTTATAACTTAAAGAAAGCTCCTCACGCTGTCTTTCCATTCGGTTATTAGCCAATTTTCTTTCGGTCACATCACTGGCCGTGTGCAGGATAGCATAAGTCTGCCCCTTGTCATCAAGTATGGCTTTATACTCGAAATCAAAATAACGTTTGATTTTACGGTCTCCAACAACAATAGTGGCGGCGACTTCCGTAGCATTATAAGTAATCCCAGTTTTCCAGACATTTTTAAGAATAGAACAAAACCCTTCGTTAACAAAATTTGGAAAACAGGCACATAAGGTCCTTCCAATGATGGACTCATCAGCACACCAAATATCCAGCATCCCCTGATTAGCGTAGGCGATATTCAGATCACCGTTATCGTAGATAGCCGTTGCTTGAGGAGAATCATTAAGAATTGCTAATATTAAACTATCATGAGCGATCATGGGTGCACCTATAAGATTAAGTAAAATTTAAAAGCGTACTCAACAAATGTACGTTTTGCTGCCTCTAAATATAGTAACAATTTCAATTCATTTTTTTTATGCGCGACATATTAGTGCATAAAAAGCTTTAACCTATATAGATAGACAAAGTGGAATGATATAAGGAGAAGATTATTACAATAAAAATTTATCCATTTTTTCTACGTCATTTCCAACTCCAGATCAAATATGGTTTGATTTTTGCTTTCAACAGGAAAATCTACTTCTAATCTTATCGACAACTTTAATATTGTCTCACTTGAAGAGGAATTGATATGAAATACGAAAAGTAAACCAAATATTTATTTTGCAAAATATTTATATAAAAAGAAGTAATCATTACGTTTTACTTACTAGAAATCAACAACTAAAATCGAAATCAATTTAAAATACAATATTAATATCAAAAAACTATGAGTAAGAAAAAAGACAATTCGAAATGGTTAAACGTCGCCATCTCTTGGGGAGCGAGTATTGTCATCATCGGTGTACTGTTCAAAATTCTACACATTGGCGGTTCGTATGCCAATTACATGATCGGAATCGGATTAGGAGTTGAAGCCTTCTTATTTTTTCTAATGGGTCTCAACCCTCCTGCACCGGAACCAGATTGGAGCCGCGTATATCCAGAATTGGATGAAAACTATACCGGTGAACTTCCTACTAGAAGTGCTGCTGTCGTGAACACACCTGCGGGACCTTCTGCCACTGTAGCCTTGGATAAAATGTTTGCAGATGCTAATATTGACGAGTCAAGTATCGGTAATTTAGGAAGAGGATTACGTGATTTCAGCGAAAAAATGTCGGCGATCAATAAAATCTCAGATGTTTCTTTGGCAACAGAAGATTTCACACAAAAGCTGAAATTGGCAACATCCAAATTTGACAGCATGAGTGTTGCTTTTGAGCAGGCTTCTGCTAACTTAGTACAGATGTCCAATTCATCCGCAGATACTGCCAGTTACCACGAACAGGTGAGTAAGCTGACAACAAACCTGCAACAGTTGAATGGTATGTACGAGCGTGAGCTACAGGATTCTGCTACGCACTTAAAATCGATGAACCAGTTTTATGAAAATTTAAGTTATACGATGCAAAACTTCAATGAGTCATTGGATGATTCTAAAGCATTCAAAGAAGAAGTTGGTAAGCTGGCAAAAAACCTAAACGCTTTAAATGCGATCTATGGCAATATGTTGAGTGCCATGAACCAACCACGTGTTTAATTCATCCATGTATAATCTAAATCAATAAAAATGGCATTAGGAAGAGAGACACCAAGACAGAGAATGATCAGCATTCTTTATCTGGTACTGCTTGCATTACTTGCATTGAATGTGCCCGATACGATCTTGGATGCATTTAAAAACATCAACAATAGCCTTGAATCATCTCGCTCAAATGTCAATACTGCCGTACAGCAATTGTTTTCGGCATTTGAAAGCACCAAATTAAAGGAAGAGCCAGCTCGTGCAAAACCGATCTACGATAAAGCTAAAAAAGCACAGGCGATCATCGGAGAACTGAACACCTATATCAGCTCACTAAAAGAAGATTTCACCAAGCAGGGTGGCGGTATTGATCCTGAAAAAGGAGATCTGGTTAAAAGAGAAAACGAAGATATTTCGCCGAATCTGATGATCAATGAGAAAAAAGGAACCATCTTAAAGGATAAGATCAATGAAACAAGAGCAAAGCTCTTAGCTTTATTGACCCCTGAAGAACAAAAAAGTGTTTCCTTTTCATTGGAAGCAAAGGATCCTGAAAAATCTGTCAACGGCAAGAAAAGCTGGGAAGAAATCAATTTCGGAAGTGGTACTCCACTAACAGCCGCGATGACTATTTTGACCAAAATTCAGACCGATGCTCAAAATGCGGAATCGGATATGGTAAAATTAATCCTAGGCAAAATGGATCAGGCAGTGGTTAATCTGGATAAATTTGCGGCTGTAGCTGTTGCTCCGACATCCTATTTGGTACAGGGACAACCCTATAAGGCAGAAGTATTTTTAACCGCTTCAGATTCTAAATCGCAACCTGCCATCAGTGTCAATGGTTCGCCATTACAGATTGTTGATGGAAAAGGAGTGTATAATGTATCGACAAGCAAGGAAGGTATCTTCTCTTGGACCGGAGTAGTGCAGGTGAAACAAACGGATGGTTCGATGAAAGAATACCGTACAGCGACCCAGACCTATCAGGTGGCACGCCCTTCGGCAGTGGTATCACCGGACAAGATGAATGTACTGTACATTGGCGTTGACAACCCATTATCCGTTTCTGCAGCTGGTACACCAACAGATAAGGTAAAAGTAAACATGACAGGCGGTAGCCTTTCAGGATCAGGCGGTAAGTACAATGCCCGTGTTTCCTCTCCAGGTACTGCACGCATTTCTATTAGTGCTGAAGTAGCACCAGGTAAAATGCAGACCTTGAGTACCACGGAATTCCGTGTTAAACGTATTCCAGATCCAATTGCAAAATTTGCAGGAAAAACAGGTGGCAGTATGGCTACCGTAGCCCTTAAAGCACAAAATGCGATCTTTGCGAAACTGGACAACTTTGACTTTGACGCGAATTTTAAAGTAACCAAATTTACGATGATCATTGCCAAGCCACGTGCCGATGCAATTGTATTATCGACTTCTGGTAATCAATTAAGCTCAAGCATGGCCTCTGCTTTGAACGGTATCACACCGGGCACAAGGGTTATCTTTGATAACATTGTGGCTGTAGGACCAGATGGAACATCAAGACAGTTAAATGCAGTAGCATTAACAGCGAATTAATAAAGCGCCCTTATTCATTATAGGGCCAATCTTATTTTAATATTTTTTATAACAGAGCCGTACCTAACCGTACGGCTCTGTTATTATCATCCTATTTGCGTTTCCTGAGCTTGCCCAGGAGTCGACTCGTCACAAAACTCACTACTGTCCCAACCGCAGCAAGGAGTGCTGTCTGAAAAAGATCACCAAAGGAGAAACTTGCCCATATCGAGCAGATCGTACCTCCAAGTGCCGAAATCCGTATATCATTCAGTTTCATCCCTGATCTCCTTTCCAGTTTCCAGGTCATATTTTACGATACGATCTGGAGGTTTTATAGTACCGGCATCATCTTCTGCACCATCCAAAGGGTCATTTGAAGAGCGTGCTTGCGAATTATTTTTCGCTCCTACTTCTTCATCTTCTGCTATTACAGACTCAATAATACCCATTCCCAATCCGATGTATTTGAAGATGTTCAAGACTTTAGCAGGCAACTTCACCGGTGCCAGCAAGATGATCTGTATAGCACCGCTTATTTTTTTTATGATTTTTTTCATTGTTTTTTTAAGGTTAGAGGGTTAAAAGGTTAGAAAGCTAGAGGTTAGTTAGTTAGTTAGTTAGTTAGTTAGTTAGTTAGTTAAACCCTTTCTCACTTACTAACCTTCTCACTCTCTAACATCATCACTATGTTACTATATTACTCCATTACTGTCTAGCATTTGGTTATCAACTTGCACACAAACTGCATCATATGCCATTTTGTCGATCAGCATTTTATATAAAGAGATATATGCTTTCTTCGATTTTCGTAATTCATAGTCACCATCGATCAATTCATAGCTGTTACCGACCAGGATGCAACCAGAAGTATCACCAATATTATTTCCGATATGGATATAGACATAGCTATAATTAGGAATTCCTTCGATTTCGACCATGCCCTTGTGAAACTCTGGAAACAGGCGTTTATACCGGGCATTCATGGCACCATAGGCATTCAAAATCAGAGAGTATTGACCAGCTGGAATTGCCGTTTCCCCTTTGATTTTTACATCGCGAATGGCATCTTCTAGTGCATAACAGATAAATTCTCCATCGACAAAAATGTAAGACAGGGTACTTTGCTTCCCCTGTCTCGCTCGTACTACTTTTATCATCTATCGAACCAGTATACTTGCGGCATCGCTCCAGTCACCGGTACCGTGCGTGTTGACTGCGCGTACCTGCACCTCATAAAATTTTCCAACTTCAAGAGGAGCAATGATATTCCCGCGCGATGATGTCGTTGTAAAACGATCGCCCCACAACTGCTCAAAATCATCACGGATACGGTAACGATATTCATAGATGGTTGCCATTTTCTGCGGAGCAAATTCCAGTTTTACCTGTCCCGACTGGCGACCATCAGAAAGCCTCACATTATCGATTTTAAGCGGTACCTGATTACCGAACGATGCGCTGTTCGTTGGAAATCCGGAACTGAGCAAGGTTGAAAGATGCCCCTGCGCAACGCCGTTTACATAATAACCCAACTGTTGCAGTGCAACAATTAAAGGTTCCCGGCTTTCATTTTTAAGGGCAGTATCTTCGGGCGATCCTCTTTTTCTAGATACCGCAAGCTTGGTGATAAAATCTTCCAAAATTGACTCCAGATCCAGCAGATCAGGCGTCGGGTTAGGATATTTGGGATTTCCAGTCATTGCACCGATTATTGTTCTGCAGGACATCACCAATTCATCGTCTCTCATTTTCGCGAACCCGATCAGGGCCTTCATTTTTGTTGCCATAATTTTTCATTTAATTGCTTGAATAGATTACTTTAACCCATTAATCCATCCATTTAAAAATCTGTTAATTAATACATTAAATATTCCTCGCGAGCTTATTTAATAAGACAAACATATATTGATACCGAGCGAAAATGAAGTTTTGAGCTAGATTGAGTCGTATTGATTTCATTTGATCTTATTTGATATGAGCATTTCAAAAAAAGGCAGGTTTCGCACTATGGCGCGGCATATCTGGCAACAATAACAGCAGCATCGCCCAAGAGAAAAATTGTAATGTCGACAGTACATCTCCTAATTTTACTAGCGCGTCTGATTTCCCTATGTGTCATTTTCATTTTTTCCATCCGCACCATCGGCACCACATGGACAAATTGATTATTACCTGGATCAACATGATACCGGCGGGCCATTAAATGAAATTGTCTGTTAGAAATGCATATTTGCTGTGTACGTGGAGCATTTCCCCCTGTTGCGGAATAGGTAAAGCCACCGTCATTGCCCTTGTGCCATAGCGCGAAACGGCAGCTTTAAACTTTACCCTTTATGCGGCTGCGTTCCATAGCTTCGGTCAGATCTTCTTCAAAGTAGCGGTCATCACCGGTCAGCGTCATCGGTTTAAGCACACCTTCCTTCACCCGTCTTTTATAGGTGGAGAGGCTTATATTCAGGTAGCGCATCACATCAACGTGTGTCCACAGCTTGCGCTCAGACAGCGGACTAGTTTCGTTTTTTTTACCTCGTGAAGCAGCGGTGAGTAGAGAGAGCAGTTTACAGATCAGTATTAAAGCTTCCGTTAGTTTTTCAATTTTATCAATCAGTGTATGTAATAAGATACTTAAATTCATGGTCTATTGGGTTAAGACCATCAGCGCACAGGTAGGGCAATTTCCTAGACCTAGAAAGCAAAAAAACAGTTCAAAGGTCCGCCAAGCCCCTAAAAACAATGGAAATATCCCAACGGGATGGTAAAAGTTTATAATTATCTTTAAGATAATAATTAAGCCGAAAATTTATGGCCGGGGGGCGACCAAATTATGCAACTGCCACAATGATGATACTTATGATTTCAGGATAGCTTTTATTACCAATACATTAATAGTTGCGAACGCTGTATTTCGCTCAGAATGTAATCTTCAATATTAGGCTACCTGCACATTCATTTAGTAATTAGGATCATGCTTAGCCAAGAAAGATGCAACAGCTTCCTTTCCTAGTTTGCTGACAGAAAAAAGCTCTTTACCGATAATCAGATATTCTGCTTGATACACCTCCACATGGTTCATATTTAAGATGACAGACTGATTGATGCGAATCAGATTTTCTAGAAACGAATATTTTTTCTTGAATGCCTCAACAGTAAGTGCGGTTCTTGCCATTTCTACTAACATACCATCCACATTGAGCCCATATGCATATATGTAATTTCCCGATTTCTTAAAGTACCTGACATCATCAATCTTGATCTGCCTCAGACTCCGTCTTTTCTTACCTCTAGCCTGTGGTTGTGAAACCGGGATTTCATCCATCATCAGGTATCCTAATAAAGATTTATTCATAAAATAATTTTATATAACTGAAAAATTAATTATTAAACCAAATATAATAAATAATATAATATACAGAATATTTATTATGGAATGTGTTATACACAAGTGCTATTTACCCGCTACACGAAATTACTCATCTTGCATGTTAAAAATTATTAATCAACATGAGATACAATTGGCTTAAATTAGGTAAAGGAATCATTTTTATCGCGATATATTATACGTATTTCTTAATCAATATCATATCCAAACCGTTAATGCCGATCAGGATAATATTGTCGTTTATCGATAAGTCCCCTGTGATAATCTTCCTATGTTCTGCACCATGTTTATTCCTCTTCAAGCGCTCTACCCGGAGCCATCTTTTATTGAATATCGCCAAGCTAAATATAAAACCTCTTGAACGCTCCAAGCCAAAGCTGCAGGTGCCCATCGCGAAAGAGACAATCAATACAACGAAAGGAGGTATGGAGTAGAATAGTAAAGAAGTGACAAGTAAACGAGTGACGTACCAATCTAACCCATTAACTATCTAACCTTCTAAAAACCAAATCAATGAAAAACACTACAATTCTACATCAACAGGCCATTGAGCTTCTTCTAAAACATTGGAGTAAGTATGCTAAAATAAAAAAATCACATTTCAACTGGCTTTTAAACAATAGCACCTATCATCAACTTTCTGCCAGGGGAATTTTATATGAAGCAGGAAGCCGAGACAAATTTGTCTTTATTGTTTGTGACGGATTGATTGCCCGTATTTATGAAGATGAAGAATCTGAAAAAAATAAAATCTTTTCCGTCGCTCTTCCTGGAATGGCCCTGATGACAACAGAGCATCTCTACTCAGACAGTCCCAGCCAGGGACATATCGTTGGTATCCGACCTAGCCATATCCTTGCATTGCCCTATGCCACGGTACATAAACACAAGAAAAAAGATGCTAAAGTAGAGACTTTGGTCGATGTCCTCAACAGTAAAAAGAAAAAGCAACTGGTGCAGCTGCGCCGGTTGTCACTCATCCTAAATCCATCAGAGCGTTACCTCAGTTTTTACACACACATGCCAACTTTAAGAGCCATTCTTTCACAACGGGAAGTTGCGATGCTTTTATCGATCTCGCGCAGTACAATCCAGCGCGCAAATCGACGGATTCCTTAAAAGCTTCATAGATGAATCCAGTAATAATGTAAACCCAGGAAAATATGTAGCACTAGCGCACCCAGCTGACCTCAACATAATTCTAGAAATTTGAAATATAAACAGATGCGGTATTCAACTGACTTTCAGAAGTTCTAAAAAAAAAGAAGAATAGAATATAGAAAGTGGTATTACCTCTCGGAATTGCAACATACCAGATATACAGATTCCATTGCGGAATTATACTACAAAAAAAGCATTTGCCGAGACATAATCGACCAACAGTTGGGATTGTAACTGTCTATTAAAAAAAGACGTATGAGAACATTATTAAAAAGAGCCATCGGCATAACAAGTGGGTGTGCCCTGGCAGCAGGAATGGTATTAGGAGCAAATGCCTTTACGAAAAAAGATCGGGTGGAGTTACACAAGGTCGTCGAGGAAGTATTACAAAATGAAACCTGGTACTTTACCGGAGGTTCTAGTGATGACCCAACAGACCCTAATTTATACACACAAACTCCCCCTACAGATGGTTGCTTAGCACCATACCAAAAAGTTTGTGAGATACAAGCTCCTAATGATGGGTCGGATAAACCAAAAATGGATGCTCCTATCAACCCATCAAGTTCTGAAACCGTCGAAGAACAAATAGAAAGTGCACATAGTTCGCTCTCTTCTCCTTCAGGTCCGCAGACCAACAGCACAGTGACTGCGTTTAGATCTAACTAAAATTTATGATCGATACGTAAATAACCAGGAAGTATCAAGAGTCTTCCTGGTTATATTAAACAATTATTGTCGTGGATTTTGCTTCAATCCTGACATCAAAACCACATCTTTAGGTATTGGATAAGCAAATCTTAAATCATTAGGTCCCAATTCATATTGCTTCACAACGCCAGTAACAGCACTGGTGCGTCGGAGGATAATTCCCTTATTGTCAAATTTATTTAGACGTCTCACATCCATCCATCTTACTCCTCTGAAAAATAATTGTTTTCTTCTTTCATCTAGCACTATATTCATAACCTCATTCCTATTCAGTCCAGCAACCGGAAGTTGTTTATAAGATTGAGCTTTATATCTTTTTACTCGCAATTCATTCAAAACATCTAACGAACCAGCCAACATTCCTTTTCTTGCAAGAAGTTCAGCCTTATTTAAATACAGTTCATCAACTGATAATCCAGCAAAAAAAGAAGTTCGAAAACCCGTATAATACCCCTTGAACGAAATTTTTCCATTTGCATTTACAGTAAAAAACAGTGCCTTTCTCAGATCATCCTCTTCAAATGAACTATAAAATTGATCTGAAACAAATGTTCCACTTGAAAGTAATATTGCACTCGTCCACGGCGAATAAGCTTGATATATAATTTCGGGGTTGTCGGTTTTAAAAGGAAAAGCAATCTGATCATTGATTTTATTATAATCCAATAATTCTTTATTTATTAAAAGAGCACTATCAGTCATCATTTCAGCCTTATCATATGCAGCCATGGAAAGGTAAACTCTCGAAAGGCCAGCCATAGCTGCACACTTTGTCGCCCTAGTTTTATATGATGACCTTTCAGGAAGATGATCTTTTGCAGTATTTAAGTCTAACAGAATTTGTTCGTAGGTTTTTTTTAACGATGATCTTTCAATTTTTTCAGCAATATTTGCCGTATATTTCAACGGCAATCCCAATTGATCTGCGGACAAATTTTCATCGTAGGGTTGACAAAACAGTTGCGAAAGATAAAACATAAACATGCCACGCACAAAATGTGCTTCTCCCAAAACCTGCCTATATAATGTTTCATTACTTACAGGAACTTTATTAATGCTTTCCAATACAACATTAGCCACCATGATTGCTTCGTAAGGCTTGACCCAGCTCGATGGATCAGTGGCCTCATCATTAGAATCCCATAAATAAGTATCCTGCAAATAAGAGGCTATATTTCCCAATTCTACGTCATCAAGATAATAATCTGTATTCCCCACTTCTGTCAACCCAGGGTAGCCCTGATTTATAATAACTTCATTATCCAACAGGGCCCTTAAGTCATTTAAATTTTCTGGGGTAGAAAAACTATAATCGGCCTTTTCATCCAGAAAATGTTCACAACCCTGTATAATGGGTAAAATGACAATAATTAAAAATAATCCCAATTTCATTCTTTTCATGACTAAAAATTAATGTTAACACCTATGCTGTATATCCTATTTTTTGGTACAAACGAATAATCGGGATCCAGATCTGTTTTTGCAGACCGCCATATTAATCCGAGATTTTGCCCATTTGCATAAGCTTCTATTTTATACTTATTCGCGACATGGAAACTATACATGAGCTGCAGATCATTTAACCGAATGAGATCACCTTTTAAGATATTAGGCTCTGAGTTGGCATAGAACTGGTCTCTTACCGAGTTAGCAGGATATATCATGGACGGTACCGAAGTAAAAGCCTCATCACCTGCCTTTTGCCATCTCATGCTATAATCAGAGTGTGTCACCCAATTGTTGAATAGGCTAGCATATTGAATCGTTTCTTTTTGAAAGTAATGTCCCGATTTAAATAATAAATTGAAAGATAAACGCCACTTATTGTAACCGAATTCATTCCTAAAAGAGCCATATACTGGAGGAAGAGCAGTTCCATAATGTATTAACTGATCCAATGGCACACGTGTCAGATTTCTATAATCTTTAGATACTTCACCATTGAGCAGCCCCCTGGGATCGCCATTTTCCGGATCCAGGCCACTAAATGAATAAGCAAATACAGGGTATAATGAATACCCCACTATTGGGCTTACCGATCTACCGGTATTTGAAACATAGCTGGAGCTTGCATTGACAACACCATAATAAGTCGTTACTGTATTTTTGTTCCAGGTCAACAGAAAATCACCTGACCAGGAGAGATTCCTCCATTTCAATCTGCTTCCAAACTGAAGATCAGCACCTTTAGTCTTAATAACACCGATATTTTTGGTCAAAGAAATAAATCCATGTGTTGGATCAATAAGATCAGGAGATAATAAATCGGTTGATTTTTTAAAATATGTTTCTACTGTACCCGAAAGTTTTCCATTCCATAGAGAGAAATTAACTGCAAAATTCGTTTGTCTTATTTTTTCCCATTTTAAGTCCGCATTAGGAAGTGAAATCACCCGGGCTCTATTCAGGTCTGAGGTCCATGTAATTGATTTGGCCATGTATTCCATAATAGGATAAAGCGAAGCTACTCCCCCTGAATTTCCACTGTAACCATAGGTTGTTGCTAATTTTAAGTGATCGATCATTTTTATATGCTTTAAAAAATGCTCTTTCCCAACCTGCCAGGAAAGTCCAGTCGACCATAAAGGATTCCATCTATTATTGGCATTAACACCAAAAATATTAGAAGCATCTTTTCTCGCAGAAAAACTTGCCGTATAGCGATTTGAATAGGTGTATGAACCATTGAAATATGTTGAAACAAAACGGTTGATGTATTTACTGTTTGTTTGAAAACTTAGTATTTTAGCATTTCCGGACAACGCATCATAGATCGGAAAAGCAGTCACATAGTCGACTAATTGACTTGTTTGTTTTTCTTTTTGAAATCCATAAATCCCATTCGATACCGAAACGGTAGATTTATTCGACAGCTCCATACCTGCGAGCAGATGTATCTCATGCTTATTGAATATCGTATCATAATTAAGCTGAAACCGACCCTTATGTGCCTCCATATTAGCGAGATTATAACGCACAATATCTCCTTTAGGCAGATTATAAACCAACTGCCCTTCCTTTATAATAGTATACCTATTTACCTGATTTCTGGTATAAAAAGATTCCTGATTGTAATTAACCTCATTTCTGCCAAGCTGTTTCGCATAATTATAAAGCAGATTAATTTTCAATCCTTTTGTTAAGCTATATTTTAGTTCATTTCCAACCATAATATGAGAAGCATCCGATATTGAACGCGTCGCATTAATTTCTTCATATGGTCGATACCCCCAATCCATAAGTCCTTTATTATTTTGACTCTCCAGATACATCGGGTTGTACTGAAAAGGTATACTTAAAGGCTTACCTGTTTCATCAAATAAAGATGCATAGGGATAAAGTCTCGTTCGCCCCCCTTCAGGGCTTAACGGATAATTTGGAAAACTCCCGGGCCGATTTGATTGACTTAGTGTTAATGTTAAAGACGGGATCAATGTCAATCGAGAAGTAGGATTTATCTCTCCTATCCATCTAATATTAATTCTTCCTGCATCTGAAGTAATTTCACTAGCTTTATTATTTTGATACCCTACAGACAATCGAGATGCGAAAACTTGTGAACCCGAAGAGATTGTGGCATTTACCTGATTATCTAATGCTAAGCGATAAAACTTATCAGACATCTCTTTCCTATAGTCCTTAGACTTATAGTTCCCGATACGAATTTCTAACTCCTCAAGTGCTATTTCTCCTTTTCTTAACTGCTCCGACAATAGAACTACCGGAGAAAAAATAGTCGTTTTATTATTTCTATTTGCTAATGCATTAGTGTAAAAACCTTGGTCATACAGATCCCTCTCAACCTCAATAAATTCAGTGCTGGACATACCTGGTTGATAAAACAGATTAGGTTTAGAGCCAATAAAGGAATTATAGCGTACAGCCACGGCAACCTTAGCCATTTTAGCAGCACGCTTTAGATTAATAACAATAACACCATTCCCTGCTTTAGCTCCCCAAATAGATGTGGCCGCTGCATCCTTAAGTATTGAGACCGAAGCAACCTCAGCAGGGTCTATATTAGAAAGATCTCCTTCATAAGGAAAATTATCAACTATAATTAAAGGCTGGTTACCCGAAGAAAAACTTGTGAGACCACGAATGTTAATCTTGCTTACCCCCGATCTATTATCAAATTGAAGACCTGGAGCCAACCCTTCTATTTTATCCAAGACACTTAATGTATTTCGCCTGTTTAATAATTTTTCATCCAGTTGAACAAAACTACCTGTCATACGATCTTGTGGAATTTTTTGGTATCCTGTATTTATTTCTACCAGATCAAGTGCATGCGATCGATGAACCAACATCATTAGATGTGCACTGGGTTTTTCTTTCAATAAAGTATCTACCGTTTGATAAGTCTGATGAGAGACTACAACATACAGTTCCGGTAACTGGGTCAATATATTAAATTCTCCTAACGCATTGGTTATATAAGACTTCCCTGCATGTTTATCTTTAATGGTTACTCCTGGCAATATATTCCCTTGTTTATCTACCACCTTTCCTCTGAACATAGATTGCGGAAATACAGCCGATGTAACGAACAACAGCATTAAACTGAAGATGGACCTAATCATTATTACCGCTCCTTTCTATAAAAGGAATGACATCTTGATCCAGCAGATTCAAATTGGTTATCAGACCTACCCTACCGGCAGGTGTAATCCATATATACAAGGGATAACCCAAAGAAGCAAAACCATTATATAAGTAATCATCGGCTATTATGGATTGAAAATCATGCATTCCATAATCTATATATTTTTTTGTTCGATAAAATTTCTGCAGATCTTCAAGCTTATTCCATTTAGGAAGATTGTTGACCATTACAACATCTAGTTGATCCTTATATTTCTCTTTTGCTTTAGTTATAGATTCTTGATGTCTTAGACAAGCACTACACCCTATATACCAAAAATCCAGCACCAGTACCTTGCCTCTATGTTGCTGCAAAGTCCGTTTTACTGTATCACCGTTTATTATAAAAAGATGTTCTTTATCCCAAAACTCCTCTGGCAAAAAATGACCTACGGTCCACGGAGTAGATTTCCCATCAGCCCCGCTGTCCTTGCGGGGCGTCTGAGCTGATAAACTAAACATATTCAACATACCGATGACCATGATAACTGGCAACGCTATTTCTTTAATGGCTCTCCAAGAGCATAATATCAAGTTCAATAAATATAAAGCTGGGTAGATCAGCCAATAGATCGTACCGAGGTTATATAGCTGTTCATTAAAAGACGATGATTGCGACTGAAAAGTGTCTCGATCTCCTGGGATAACAAAATTTTCCAATATATTTATATTTTTATCTGTTTTCGTAGGTAGACCTACTGATAACTCGTTATCAGAAAACATTTCTTCCTCTGGGGATAGCGCATAGCTTTCCCTTTTGCTATTTTTTAGCATTCGATTAAGTGTTACGTTAAGCACATTTTAGCGGGCTGGACTCTAGAAATCCAGCAACCTGCTATTAACAGCTTAACAGTTAAAAAATAAGATGGAAAAAATGCAATAATATGTCTTCGTCAACGGTTATAATTTAGCTACGGTATTGCATTTTATATAATTCGAATAAAAACCGATTCATATTATACAGAAAATCTATACAAATAAAAGCTTAATCGTTGTTTAGCAATAAAATATTCGTTACTTTTAATGTGTGAAATTTTAAGGAATCGAAATCCTATTGCTTTTGCGCTGATTGTGAAGCTATGAATCGGTAAAACCAACAAGGGATCGGACAGTTAAAATGGCTCTGTATTATTATCGCCATTTTTCATTGCCCATCACAGGTAGATACGCCCTTTTGGTTTTAATGGATGACAAGCTATTCCGGTTGTCGGAGCTTGTTTTTTATCAACGCATTGATAGCGCTATGCCCTGCCCGATCCTGGATCGACAGACGTAAAACTGGATTTCTGGACTCTTTACTTTTCATCATTATTCGGTTAATAAAACATTGGTTAATGAAAATAAAGTCTCGTGCGGAAGAAAGGATAGGCTTTTTAAAAAAGGGAATAGCTCCTACTTTCCATCGCTAACTAGCACCAGCAAGGGCTTAACACGATTTCCAGTAGGAGCTATTCCCAGATAATGTACGAATATACAAAATTGGGACAATATGCTCCTAAAGGTCTCGCGTTAATAAAATTTGCTGGTTTCGTTAACGAGACTTTAATCAGACAGCTGATTATAAAACAAATATAAGATTTATAAAATGATAACCAAAATATTTTTGGTTAAAAGTAAGAATATTTTGGTTATGGAAATTAATATTGGTGATATAATAAAAAAAGAGGCAATTAAACAAGGTCTTTCAAACTCTCAATTGGCAACGAAGCTAAAAGTAAAAAATACTCAGAATATTGACTACGATCTTAAACAAGACATTTTATCTCTTGACAAGTTAAAATTGTATTCTAAAGCTTTAAATCACAATTTTCTACAATACTATTACAATGAGGAACCTTATAAGACTCTTCGTAAAAAAGAAAACGAAATATTTCTTAATGAGATTAACGAATTAAAATCACAGCTGGGAGATGCCAATAAAACGATCAAGCTACAAGAATCTCATCTAAAGACTCAGCAAGAGCTAATAGAAACACAACGAGTACTGATTGCTGAATTAAAAAGTTAGTTTTTTCGATGCTCCAAATTCCGATCTTATCGGAAAGGAGAGCGAACAGTTATTGGCTTGTTACCTCAACCAGATGCGCGAGATGATTGTAAAGGTTAAGATATTCTTTACTTTTTCATTATCTTAGGTATTAAGAACCAATATCTTTAAACGATTATGGCGAAACAAGAGACGCTATCAATACTACCCGAAGAGGTGGCTTTAAAAATTACATAAACAAATAAGAGCCGTTTCAATTTGAAACGGCTCTTATTGTTTAAATGATCTTTAATTTGTTGCTAATAACCATAATTATCATTCACGCTTTCCATTTTTCAACTGTTTAAGCTAGAAAACCTAGTTTATATTCCATAACACTAAGAGTAATGAAATATAAAAAAGAAAATTACAGCGGTCTTAATATTTAACCACACCATAAGCAGAAGTAATTCCACCTTTGATTTGAATACCTCTTTTAAATTCGTTTTTATCGGTATCATAGCAAGCTATGTACCACTGAGAATCTACAGTTTTCACAAATACATAAGCTTTACCACCATCGACTAATACGCCATTTGAAGGCACGATCTGAACTTTCCCTAATCCAGAATCATTTAGATTTTTGACCATCACTTTATTATTGATGTCAAAAACATAAGCGCCCAATAATGCTTTCCCATCTTTTAAATAGGTGTGCTGATCCGATTGCTGTCCCATATAACCTTCAGAGAATAAGCTATAATTTGACAAATCAAATGCATAATCGGGATCTATTTCAGTAGTACCAGCCTTCATACGCAATAAAGTGTAATACTTTCCTTCACGGATAGTCGTGAAATAATAATTTCCGCTTTCGTCGAAAAAGCTCGATTTTGTTTGATACCAGGTACCTGTTGTATGTCCATATTTATCATTAGAAGCAATCTTTTGATTTTGTAAACTTGGATAGTCCGCAGTCAGCACATAAGCGACCTGCTTTGCTGGAGCGGCCCATTCAGGTGTAAGGTACAAGAATCCAACATAGATTTTACCATTTCTAATTCCTAAACTTGTTGGAGACAACTGAATGGTGGACTTGTCATAAAATTCGTTAGGTTTACCAGCTTTAGCGATTGCAGGAACTTTAAAATTTAATGCCGATTCACCTTTCACAATCATAGTCGCGGTATCGATAATAAATAAACGTTTATCGATCGCTTCTGTAGCAGCATTATATGATGCCGACCAATTGATAAAATTTACGCGTCCATCAACAAATGCCGACTTCATCATCCCCAAATAGTTTCCTGGATTAGACACGACAGCATTCCCTTTTTCGACTATATCGCCAGTTGAAACAGAGTATTTAAATACAGCATTACCCTCTGTTATAAAAATATTAGACCCTTCTCTTACCCCGTAAGTTTGATCTATCTTTCCAGTCACGTCAATCCCGAATCCTACAGGAGATACCGATCCTTCTTTCATCAGGTCTTCAACCGGCAAAATATAATCATGTTTTTCTCCCGCAGCTTCCACCTGAATCGTAATACCATATTTTGAAGCTTTAGCTATTTCATCAGGTATTGTATTTGTATTATCAGAAGAATTTTTACAGGCGGCAAAACTCAAAGCCACACCGGCCATCAGGCATGATTTTTTTAAATAAGTATTCATAAAACGCATATTTGTATAGTACATATTGTTAAAATTTAAATTAAAAGATGGACATTCTTAATTTGGTATAGAATGCACGACCTGCTTTTTGCAGTCCAAAATTATCGTAAAGTCTTTCATCGGTAAAGTTTCTAGCTTCCATAGAAATTCCGTATTTATTATGCTTCCAAGAGTAGGAAAGGATTGCAGAATGAACGTCTTGGCTGGGAATATATAGTTTTGTCTCTTGAGATGCCAAATTGTCCCAGCTCATATAAAATTTATGTGTATACTGATTCATATAGGTCAATTCAATACGCGTTCCTTTTCCTAACCAATCATTTTTTCCAATTGAAACATCCACATTTCCATATAAATAAGGTCTATTTGGCAGTTGTTTGTGTAAGATCGATCCTTCCTTATCAACAGATTCTCCTGTTTGTAATTTCGTTACTATTGCTTTATCATAGCTACCATTCACATTGACCCGAAACAGATCTTTATAGCCGTATTTCGCATCAAACTCGATCCCATATAATCTTGCTCCATCGAGGTTGGAGTATCGATAATAGTTCCCGGCACTGACCATCTGTATATAATTATTGGTGTTGCGCAAGAATGTGGTGACATCTACATTGATAAAATGCTGATCATTAAAATATCCGTTATAAAACATGCCTAGATTGACATTATTGGACTCTTCAGGCTTTAGATCAACATTTGGTAATACATACACGACATTTCCGTATAACTGTTCTACTGAAGGTAATTTATATGACTTCTCAAGCGAGGTTTTGATACCTACATCTTTCTTTAAAAGGTATCTTAAGGTCAAGCCACCACTTTTGTAGTCTTTATAGTTATTATACTGTACCACATCTCCTGATATAAGTTTTCCGTCGCTATCGTATTTTCGTTCATCTGCAGTATAGCTATTATCCATCCCATAATATTTAAAGAATACCACAGAACTTAGTTTTTCATCTAACCATTGCCCTTGCCAAGCAAAATTTATCAGGTGTTTATTTAGACGCTTTGGCCTGCTATTGATTTCTCGATACTCCTCAGTTTTCATCATATCAAAATTCTTTTGCTGATTGGTACTGAGGTTATAACTCAAATTAATTACTTGCGATTTTTTCTTATTTAGATTATATGAAAAATCTGTCTTTGCAATATAACTTTTATTAATAATCTGATCGTAAGCCTCTTCTTTAAATGTTCCATTGCTTTGCGGTATCCCAGACCAGTAATAGAGATACTTTGCAGTATCACGTACCTCTGTACGGCTATCACCATAGCTCGCAAAAACATCAACATAAAGATCCGGAAGAAATAAGCCATTTTTCCGGTACTGTATACTAGGTGTAAGGAATTTATTTTCGGACCATCGACCGCCGTATACCGATTTTATATTTGAGCCCATTTGTATTTCCTTATTATTTTCAGAATAGCTTAGGCCAAAAAGTAATCGATCTGCCCATTTTACGTTTTCAAATCCAGCCTCCAATTTTCCCATTCCCGAAGTATAGGCATCATGAAAACGGCGGGCTTTATCTACTTTTACCAATTGATTCTGCACAATTCCAGTTTCTTCATCGACAAATGATTTAAAATATCCATCCAGATTAATACCATATTTGGGATTACTGTACATCATATAATTATTGTCCGAATGGTTAAAAAAAGCATCTGCTTTGACCATCAAGCCCGTTTTGGCATCTCTCATATTTGCGATCAATGATGCTTGGTGTGTGTTGAAAGAACCATATCCATAACTGAAATCAAAAAACTGTTTGTTTCTACGTTTTGTGATAATATTTACAGCACCTCCCAGTACGTCTGTAGGTAAATAGGCCGGCACAACACCTTTATAAACTTCAATACGGTCAACTAAGTTGACCGGAATATTATTCAAGGTCATGGAGCTTCCATAATTTTCCATGGGCACCTCATCAATAAATATCTTCGCATCCAGGCCATTAATTTTAAACGAGAAATCCGATCCCATTCCACCATTTTCACGAATAGTTACTCCTGGAGATCGTCTTAATAATTGGTTCAGATCTGCAACCTTATCTACTTGCGTAGTCAGGTCAATGACATTGACAGCATAGCCCGATTGTTTTATTTCCTGTACCTTTCGCTGGTTTAAGCTTTGTCCAACCACAGAAACCTCCGCGAGTGATTTCTCATCACGGCGCAACTGGAAATCCAAAAAGGAATTTTCATTAGTGGAAAGATTTAAGGTTTTCGTTTCCGAATGGTAACCGACACTTGATACGCGTACATTTAAATTAGAGTTTTTTAATTTTAAGAATTGATAGGATCCATCCACATCACTTGTCGTTCCCTTATCCAATTCCCTTATATAGATAGTTGCCCCAGAGATAGGTTTTCCAAAAGTATCTTTTACGTAACCAGATAGATTAAACGTTTCTATTTTTTGTGCACATAGCAAAAGAGAGATGTGTAAAAAAAATACTGTTAAAAATAATTGTTTAGATTGCATTTACTGTTTTATTATCACTTTAAAAGGTTCTTAATTTTTCAAACCTCCATATTAAAAACACCTCACTCAGTAATCTCATTACTATAATATCAGCATCTAAGCTATCTTTTTAGCTTAGTTCTTAAATAGCACATTGCATATTCTTGTTCATTATCATAAGAAGAAAAAGGATGTCTGTTGAGGATTACATATGAACATCCATAGTACTAAGTGTAGTTTTAATACAAAATGTCCCGATTTATTTATACTAAATATAAATAAGGGAATTAAAGTGCTTAAAAACCGACTTTTTTAAGGTTTACCCTTACCGATTTTAAACAGATAGAGAGCTTATTACGAATGGTTTTCTCGGAAAGATCCAGAGCAGATGCAATCGCATTATTGTCCAGCCCATCTTTAAATTTAAGTACAAACAGATCTTTACTTTTGGAAGGAAGTTTTGTAATGATTTCATCTAGTCGCTGATGTAAATCTTTATACAAGATGTCTTGATCGGATTCCTGATCACCGATAATATCAACATCATTAAGATTCGTATTATCGTCTATATTAAGTCTTTTTTTGATTTCATAGAAAGCAGTATATTTTACTGCTCTTTTTAGGTAAACTTCGAGATTGTCAATTTGACGTTGATGTCTTTTATCCCATAAGGATACAAATACTTGTTGAACAATATCCTGAGCCAAAGATCTATCATGAACAATATTGATTGCATATTGTAATACCTGATCCCAGTAGTATATATAAATCAATTCAAACTTCTTTTCATCAATTGATTTACAACAAATTAATTCATTCTTATCGTTCATAGCATTTCATATGCTCGACAAATTTAACTTAATTTAGATAGAATCCAAATAAGAAATAATCAACTGATTTATTTAACGTTAATCCAATGCTTTTTTAGCATTATAGATTTGAATGATTAATTCCAGAATTTAAATATATATTTAAATGAATCACCCTATAAATTTAATCGTATTTATATCTATGAATTCTGCGCATTGGAAATAGCTTTCGGCATAAAAGCACATATATTTTTCGACTACCTCTATGTAGATTGTTAGTTTCCAGTTATTAGCTTAATTATTTGCAGTTAATAAAAAGGCATGATAACTACTGATCTCATTACATCTACTATAGATAAACTTTCCAAAGGTAATTTAAGTATTTGAACAACATATTAGTCCAGAATCAAATACACGAACATAAAGAAGACCAAATGGGTGAAACATTCGGTCTTCTTATTATCATACTATATCAAACTTATTATACCTTAGATAAAGTGAATAATAGTTTTTGTGCGAGATTTATTTCAACGATACATTAGTTGTCAATATCTTCCCTGTTGACACTGGGTTTTCTTTGACCACTTTTCCATCAATTAATATCTGCGCTTTTAAAGTAGATTGGTCAGATGGTCCAACAGCATTTGCACTGATCATCGTAGTTTCTTCATTGTTTGTCACAATTTCGCTTGTCCATGTAGAACCAAAATCACCTGTTTTAGTCACAACAGAATTATCAGAATAATAGACAATTGTTGAAATATTAACTCCCTCTGAAGCAATCAGCTTGTACTGAACTTTCGCTTTTCCTCCTTCTGGAGCAGGATCATCTTTATCACTACAGCCTGTTAAAGAAAATGTTGTAGCACCAACCAATAGCGTTAACAAAAATAAATTTTTAAGATTTTTCATATATTTAATTTTAAATCTAGGCTTTTACAATTTTCGTGCCTAGGAGATTTTACTATCTTTTTAAAGTCATATTTAGCTGTTAAGATTACTGATCCACTACAGCAGGGATGATAAGGGAAATATCCTGTCGTTAGATAACCTTTACTATCGTCCTAGCGCAAACATCCAAAAAAAATCAAAACCCCAAAATAGTATTTAGAAAAAACGCAGTTTGGTGGCATGCCTGCCAAATCATCTAGTAATCTTCTAACCACCTCACCTTTTAGTCATCTCAACTTTACCGTAAAAAAAAGTCTACCTTGTCTAAATACTAATATCTAAATACTAAGCTTCTAACAAACTAACCTTTTAACTTTCTAACCTTTTAACTTTCTAACCTTTTAACTATCTCATCCTCTAACCTTCTCACCATTCCACAGCAACATTTCATTTTAATAAAGAAAAATATTATCTTTAATATTCACAATTATCACCTTATTCTAATAACTAATATTTCTAGACGATTTGAATCCTACACAAGAAGAAATCATTGCAGATGCATTTTCGATCGTAAAAGAGTTTTACAATAAAAACGGTAGAACGCCTGTTCGCCGTGAAATGGAGCATATCAATACTATAGCCCGACGCTATTTCGGCACATGGAACAATTTTATTGCAGCCGCAGGACTACAGCCTCATGTCAAAAAAACAGAAGCTATCGTCAAAGCTGAACTATTTGCCCAATTACATGATTTCTACCAAACGAATAAGCGCATCCCCATGCGCAGAGAATTTTCTTCAAAATCGGGAAGCATCATAAAATATTTTGGATCCTGGAATAAATTTATCATTGCAGCAGGATATGATGCAAATGATCGACGGATTCCTTCAAAAGGAAAGCTGAAAAACTCGTTGGTCCGTTATTACATCAAACACCGGCGGTCACCTGCGATCTCAGAATGTCTAAAAAGTAATGGGCTTTATAATGACCGGTCTTATTTGACCCATTTTAATGTCAGCACCTGGGCAGATGTATTGGAATATGTTGGGTTACCACCATACTTCAGAATCACTACGCTGACCGAGGAAGAAGCGAAAGAGAAAGTTATTAAATTGATCAAAAAGCATCGGATTAAATATGTAAAAGATTATCTACGTTTAAAACCGGAACATTATCCTTCGGCCTGGTACGTTAAGGAAAAATTCGGGTGGAACAATCTATGTTACATGGCTGGGACGAAAATCCCGTTAACGAAATTCAGTATAAAAGACCATTACCTTCTCCTGGCCAAGACATTAGGAAGAACGCCCACAGTAAAAGAACTTGAAGCTAAAATGGGTATGAGTTCCGGTGCGATGACCTGGAAGCTTAATCAACCTTTAAATGATTTTATTCACTCCATCGGCCAAATTCCAAGCAACAAAACACCTGAGCGCTGCAAGCTCAGCAAAAAACAATTGGCCGAGCTTTACAAGACAGTAAGTATCCGACATGGTTTTGAAAATGGCATGCCCCGGAGCAAGCTGCTGGAACTGACAGGATACTCCCGGGAAATTTATGAAAAGCGCTTTCATTGCATGAACGGCATCCGTCTGGTTTGCGGTTTTAAATTAAGCGCCTTAGGTGGCAAGCAATATACCGAAGAGGAATTACGCAACATCTTAAATAAACCTAAATATGTCAGACAACGTTAAATACAAGACATGTAAAATAAATTTTTCACTAAATCCATATCCTATCCAATTAATAAACAGGTAAAATCTTAATTTTGCTGCTGTGGTATAAAATTTGTTATCTCCACTGTTTTATAAAATCTCATGAAGAAAAATTTTTTATTGAAATTTATAGGCTTAGTAGTTTCGTTTATAATTACAATTATTGGTAAAAACGAAATTAAGGCACAAATCAAAAATCAGCCTTACTCTTACCAGTTTTCTCAAAAAATGAATAGCGTTTTGTATTCTCCAGACACACGTTTACATACATCATCCAAACCATTCATATATTCAGACGTATTATTATTAAAGTTTGATTCCATTCAATCAAATCAGACAGTAACTTCAGAAAACTGGCTGATGCGTAAGCTTTTCAACGAACATCTGATTCAAGTCGAAAAAGATGATTACAGCCTATATGCTGACTTTCTACCCGAAGTAACAATCGGAAAAGATGCGTTAGGAGATAAACGAAGAACCTCGATGAATTCTTTAGGATTTCAAGTTGGTGCAACCATAGGGAATAAATTAACCCTTTACACTAATTTCACAACAAATAGAGCAGTATTTCCTCAGTATTTAGATGAATATATAAATAACAACAAGATAGTTCCCGGACAAGGGACTAGCAATTTTCGCTCGGGAAATAAAAAAGATTGGAGCAATACCACGGCTAGTCTGACTTATGCATTTAGTAAATATTTTCAGGCAACTGCAGCTTTCGATAAAAACTTCATTGGTGATGGTTACCGCTCAATGTTATTATCAGATTTCTCCTCTAATTATACCCATTTAAAATTTACTGGCACAATTGGAAATGTTCAATATACTTCCGTGTGGGCATATATGAACGATCCGACCAATAAACTTTCTGATCCAATGTATGCAACAAATAGTTATGGTGATGGGAAGAAATGGGGTGTATTTCAATACATAGACTATAATGCAACAAATCGCTTTTCAATAGGCTTTTTTCAAGCAATAACTTGGGCAAATCGTGACGCCGCTGGTACAAGAGGCTTTGATTTCACATATATCAATCCAATCATATTTCTACGTCCTGTAGAATCGAATAATTCGACTTCTCCAGATAAAATGTTTTTAGGTTTGAATTCTAAATACAAACTGTTCAAAAACATTACTGCATATGGTCAATTCTTGCTTGGAGAATTTTCGGCTAAAGAATTTTTTGGAGGAAATGGTTATGCGCATAATAAATGGGGGGCACAGCTGGGAGTAAGAGGTTATGATATGTTGAAGGTTAAGAATTTAAATTTTTTACTGGAATATAATACTGCTAGACCCTACACCTATGCACATTTTAACTCCGGATCAAACTACAGTAATAATGCAGAACCTCTAGCACATCCATTAGGAGCGAATTTTAAAGAAATTATAGGTTTAGCTAATTATGCATGGAAGAGATTTGACTTTTCTGCACAGCTAAATTATAATCAAAAGGGTTTGGATCTTGCAGACGGTGCAAATATGGGTGGAAATATATTTCAATCTTATAATACAATTCCCAACCAATATGGGAACCATATCGCTCAAGGTATAAAAAGTCAAGTAGTTTATGCGGATGCTAAGGTTGCATATGTCCTCAATCCTAAATATAATTTAAGATTTGAAGTAGGGTACACACAACGTTATCAAAAAACTCATTCCGATACACCTACTACAAACAAGTCTGGGGTCTTTAATATCGGTATTCGATCTAGTTTCAAATCCATGTATAGTGATTTCTAATATTTATTAAAGGTTATTCTGCCGACCTTCTTTGGAAATAGAAGCACTTATTGGCAAATTATCATGAGAGAATTTTTAAGATTAATACTTATCTTCTAAATTATTAAGAAAGCAGTAAAAAATAGTTATTTTTGAGATCAATAATACTTTAGAGGTAGATGGACAATAGACTTAAAGATATTTTTTTTCAATTATTACGCATCGGACTCTGGGGTAAGGAATCGCTAGTACTTGAATCACCATTATCTGAAACAGATTGGCAACAAATACGTTCATATGCTATAAGTCATACTGTCGATGGATTGATTTATGATAGTTTTTCTTATCTGCAGGATAATCAATTACCACCACAATCAATTCGAATAAAATGGACTGTCCGAGTCGATCAAATCGAGCGTCATAATAAGAAAATGAATGAAGTCTTGGTTGCTCAATATACTTCTTTCATCAAACAGGGGCTTCAACCAATTTTACAGAAAGGACAAGGCATTGCTGCTTGCTATAAGGTACCCCTTCATCGCGTTTCAGGTGATATTGATTGGTATTTTGAAAAAAATGGGTATGCAAAAGCTAGAGCAATAGTTCAAGAGAAAAAATTAAATGTAAGAGATACAGCAGGTTTTAGTTTAGATTATGATTGGAATGGGATTCATATTGAACACCACAAAAAACTTTTTGATATTGGAAATCCTTTCAAATATAATTACTTACAAAAATTACAAGAAAAGTATCGCCATCGTCAACAAGAGCTTATAATAAATGGAGTTCCCATTAAATTATTAGCACATGAACTGCAAGTTTTTCAAGTTAATGCACATATTCTAAAACATTTAATATTTTTCGGAATAGGTCTGCGACAAATATGCGACTCTGCACGTTTATACCAGACTGTTGCTTCACAAATTAATACTGAAGAATTAAAAAAAATATATAAAGACACAGGAATACTAAAGTGGACACATTTACTCCACATTATATTAGTTAAATACTTGGGGCTAGAAAAAAAAATGTTACCATTTCCATATCCCGAGCATCTAGATGCAGACTGGATGATGGAAGAAATCTGGCAATCCGGTAACTTTGGTTTTCATGATAAGCGATTTGAGGGTGGAGCAATAACTCCAGTATCTTTACAACCAGATGGAACTTACCGATTGTGGGCCAGTTTCAAAATGTATTTTAAATATGCACCACTAGAAGCGTTTTTCTACCCTGTTATGCAAGCCTATTCTCGATTCCTTGGTAAGGATAAAGATTAAAGCAATTTCTTGAAAAACTCTTTATTATTTTGCAAAATCGAATCTAATAAAACATAAAAAAGCATTCTCAAAAGTTGAGAATGCTTTTTTATGATAATAATATTAAGCTGTGATTATTTTTTCTTTACTTTTTTCTGTTTCTGAGCATTCGGAATAAACTCCTCCAAATTTTCTTCTTTCACCCCTTTAGGACTTGTCCACAGTTTCTTTTTATATGCATCGATCTTTTGTTCGATCTGCTGTGCATCTTGTGCCTGCTGTGCTTCATCACCCAATTTCAAAGCACCGGCAGATGATTCACGGATAATGGTACTTGCATACTTCTTTTGAACGAATAAATCATCCATCGTCATATCGTAGAGACCTTTATCAGGATCTGTAATATCTACTTTAACCAGACTATAACGTAACTGCGGGAAATACAACCAAAAAGCAGGAGTAGAACCGACCGATTCCGCAAGTTCTGCCGAAGTAGTGATATTCATTAGCGGAGCAACGCCGATAATACGGCTTTCCAAACGGCTACGCTGTTTATCAAAAAAGATATCTTCTTTAATACGGAACTTCGTTACACGAGTGGGATCAAATTCATTTAAGGTCATCTTTGAATCGATCTGGTTTCCTTCATCATCAAAAATTGGAACCAGTACACTATCCGTAAAACGAGCCATACCTTCATTGGCACTCATTCTTCCTTTAAAAGAATCATCATCAGGACTGTAAAGAGACAATTTACCCGTTTCGATAGATTTCATAATGATCTCCATTAATGAATTTCCAGGAGTAGCAAGAAGTGCATTTTTTTCATCTTTCAGATCAATATCACGCCATACCCGTTTATAAAAACGAATATTTTTCATGTTAATTTCAGGATAAGCGAAAGGAACCGCATCTTCAAGATTATTGGCCTGATAAAAACCATCCGTTGTCGGTATGGTATCCATTAAAACTTCTCCTTGTACGGGATTTGTAACCTGTTGCGATTTCAAACTATCCGGTATTTCTTGTTGCGCGATGACCGGTACAAATCCCAAAGCCATTGCCATTGTTATAAATATCTTCATTTGAATTTATATTTTAAAATTTTCTAGTCTTACTTTGGATCGTTGGCATCTCAAATGCCGACATCACGCAACGGAAACCGATGTAAGAGTGCGGTTCATAATCCACCGAATAATTACGGGTATCGGTATTCAATTGCTCTCCATTATCTTTCCATGAACCACCACGAACGACTTTTCTTTTCAGTGCATCCGCATCTTTTTCATCTGCATCATACAAAAGAGCAGGATTTAAATCGTTCACAAAAACCATTGCAGAAGGACTAAAAGCATCCAATGTCCATTCAGAAACATTCCCTGCCATATTATAGATTCCAAAAGCATTTGGAGTATAAGACTTTACCGGAAGGGTAAAAGTTGCTCCATCACGAGAATAGGTACCATCGCCCTGCTTAAAGTTTACTGCTAGCTTTTCTTTACCTTCAGATCCATCAATTGTCATGCGTTTAGTAGAAGAAGTATCACGCGGATCCAATTTACCTTCAGCGGCATACTGCCATTGTGCTTCTGTAGGAAGACTCAAGGTTAATTGATAACCACTCAAATACGAGTTTTTCATCAAAGTCGCCATGATTTCTTTACCTCTCCAATCTGTAAATGCACGTGCCTGTCTCCAGGTCACACCCACTACCGGATAATAATCAAAAGACTGGTGTGTAAAATAATTGACATCAAGGGAAGCGAGCTGTGCATTTGGAAAATCAGAAGACCAGATTTCTTCTACCGGCATCACAGGAACCGTATCGGTTACATAGACCTTTTTAATATTCCCTTTGGTCTTTTGATAAGAAAAACGGTAGCGTAACACCTCTGGATTTAAAGTGCGCTGAGAGCCTCTCATTTCGAGCATTGGCGCTAAGCGCTCACGGATAGTAGGATCATTGCTTTTCCAAATAGGGGAAGCTTTCTTTACCTTTTTCCAGTCAATTCTTCTTTCCTCTCCCTGCTCACCAGTATTTAAAAAGTACTGATCATCATTCAGATAATCGCTTACGGCGATGGAATCCGCTACCCAGTTGATAAATTCACGATATTGTTTATTGGTCACTTCTGTTTCGTCGATAAAGAAAGCACTTAAGCTTACATTTTTACCCGTGTCGGCAGTGTCAAGGGAGCTCTTAAAAAGGATAGTTCCAGAAGGTACATACACCATTCCCGGAGGCGCTGGCATTTCGCCAGCACGAAATGCGGCAACTTTAGGCGCTTTATATATAGATGAGCTTGATTTACAAGCCTGCATAGACACTAAAACTGTTAAAATAAACAGCCCGAATGTAAATATCGGATAGTGTTTTCTCATTTTATTCATAATTGCGATTGTTATTATTTATAGAAGAGTAAGTTTAAATCAAATTTAGTTACGGTTGAAAAAGGCATATTTCACACCAACAGTCATCACGCCATATTGATCATTACTTTTGTTTATGATACCATCGATGTTATCATTGAAACTTAATCCGTGCTGATAGTTTACATTTATAGCCCACTTAGGACCATATAAGGTGCGTCCAAAAGGGATATCCACACCAACATTTAAAGGAACGACAAAGTGAATACCTGATCGGTCTTCAGCGACTTCTCCCCCTATATTAGTAACTGCTTCTCTGTACTCACTGCTAAAATTTGTTGAAATTCGATTTTTCATCAATCCAGCACCAGCTCCAATATAAACATTCGATAAAATGCGTTGAAAAGTACTTGCGCCCAAGGTGTAGTAACTGTAATTATCAGGCAGATCCATAAATTGACCTAATCTTAACTTTGCATTCACGTTACCTGCATAATAGCTATTCTTGTACGTATTATCGCCTCTGTTACCTGTTAATTCACCTTTTTGCGCCTGCAATCCGACAGATACAAATGGGCTTAACAAATAGTCCCCTTCTCCGTACCAAGCAAAATTTACTTTCGAATTTTTCAGATCTGTCAAGCCATAAGAAACTCCTGCCCCAGCTCCTATACTGATAGGACGAGAAAACTGGGCTGAAGCAGTCGCAAGACAGCCTGACATAATAAGGGTAAAAAATAGTTTTTTCATTGTATAAGTTGATTTGTTATTAGAAACGAAATTATTGGTCACATTGTTGTTGCAATTGCAAAAATCCTATGCAGACCAAGCTTTTGTTTTTCATGAAGGTTCCTAGCAATTTTTGAGCCATACATATATGTATTGCAATTTATATTACAAAATTTAAATAACATATAACACTTTAAAATCTTGGTAAAGTACAAAAAAAAGCACATTTCTAATCCAAGAAATGTGCTTTTCAAAATTCTATTCGTTATTATTTTAAACCTATTTTACTTTTCAAATTTTGCCAGAATTTAGCCAAACCAGCTTTTTGATCTCCTTTATCTCCATAACCGTAGCCATAACCGTAACCATAACCATAACCACGAGCAAAGTCAACATCATTGACTACTGATGCTAAGTTTTTCAACTTACCTTGAACATACAATTCACGTGGCACCTGTAATAAACGTTTATCTAAATAATTAACACGGGAAACATATAAGGTTAAATCAGCATTGTGAGCTATCAATAAGGTATCCGTTACCAAACTAACAGGCGCAGTATCAACCAATATATAATCATAATGCTCTCGAGCATATTTAATGACATCATCAAAATGACCGTTCATAAGCAATTCTGCAGGGTTAGGAGCAATATAGCCTGAATAAACAACATCAAAATCGTAATTTCCAGGTTTTTTGATTATAATATTATCCAAATCCATCCCTGGATTAATTAAGAATTGGGTAATTCCAACATTAGTATGTTGTAGATGCGATAATCCTAAGTAGTCCAAAACTTTTGGACTACGAATATCCGCTCCAATCAATAGTACACGCTTATCAGACATGGATAAGATTTGTGCAAGGTTTGTCGTTACAAATGACTTTCCTTCTCCCGATGTGGTTGAAGTTACAAAAATAACCTTAGACTCATCCTTCTTATCTGCACCAAACATAAAATTCATATTGGTCCTCAAAATCCGGAAAGATTCTGCAAGAGATGAACGATCGTTTTGATGGATAATAGTATCTTCAGCACTTGGTATTTCACCTAATATTGGAGCTTTGACCACATCTTCGATATCTTTTCGGGAATGAACTTTATTATCCAACAAAAATTTAAGATACAAAATCGCTAAAGGAATTAACAATCCGAGAACAATGGCTCCCATTAGTACCGTATTTCTCTTTGGCGATACAGGAGATCCATTACCGTACGCAGCATCAATTATTTTCAAATTATCCGGCGTAGCAGCTGCTCTCACTTCACTTTCTTCACGTTTTTGCAATAATAGTAAATACAGAGACTCTACTATCTGCTGTTGTCTTGATATTTTCTTAAACCCTTGTTCCTGATTTGGAATAGAATTTATCCTACCTTTTATTTCATTAGATTTCCTTTCAATACTATTTAATGCTAATTTAGTTACTTGTTGGTAGTTTTCCAAAGAGCGACGAATATTATTGCGATTGTCCTCAATATTTTGATTAAGAGCAACGACGGTTGGATTTAAATCCGAGGCAGATTTTAATAAATCATCACGTTCAAGCACCAATTTATTATAACCTTCGATGGCTGTTCCAATAGAAGCGTCCTGCAGACCAATATTCGCTGGTAAAAGTTTACCTTCTCCCTCGCCCTTTAGAAAGTCGCTCATATGATTAACCAACTGCAGTTGTGTACGATATTCTAAAACCTTTTTGTCATTTTCAGAAGCATTTTGCAGGAATACTCCAGCTTCAGTCGCCATATCCACCATCGAGTTAGCCGATTTAAAATCTGCGGCCTCTTCATCGGCTCCTGAAAGATCTTTCGATATTATCATCAGTCGCTTATTGATAAAATCAGAAGTTGCCCGAGTCATACGCATTTTATCATTGGTCAAATCGGCATTATAAATATCGATTAAGCTATTTAAAATTAACTCTGCTTTTTTACTCAATCCCGAAATCATAGAAAAATTGACAATATATGATTGCGTTTCTTTATTTGGAACAACATTTATAGAAGCAAGCGTGGCATCTACAGCCCAATCTTGTGGCATGACAGTAACTTCAAAATCTTCACCTTTATTAATCAGAATTCCAGTATTTTTTTTAAAAATAATTTTATTATTCCCGATTTCAACAACTTTATCAAAGTTACAAGTGAAAGATTTACCAGAAACTAAATTAGTCACCTGTAATGGTTTTCCTTCTTTGAACTTTACTCCAATTTTTAGCTTTACTGTATCTTGATCTCCATTGGGATGAATAATAAAAGGCATATTAGCTGATAAAACTTCAGCAGAACGAATATTACCTTTGACAGAATAGATTATATTCAGATGGTGCTCTTGCACCACCTTTCGCATCAATCTTCGCGAAGTCAATACTTCGATCTGATCGGTGACAAATGCCGAACGCGTTGCGCCAAACCCCATACTGCTTGTTAATTCAGCAATACCTGCCAGTTCTCCTGCTGATCCACTACGCTCATCTTTCAATAAAATTTTAGCTGTTGTACTATAGGTCTTTTGAGCATAGCGTAAATAAAAGGTTGCTACACCTACAGAAATTATAATAGTTAATACAAACCATTTCCAGTAATAAGCATACTGTTCAAATATTTGCCTTAAATTAATCTTTTCTTCCTGATTGTCCTTCTGTTGTATAGGTTGTTGTTCCATCATCTTATTTAACGTGTCAGTACGGATATTACAGTAATTACTAAGCCAGCAATCGAAATAATAATATTCGTATTAGCTCCTAATTTTGAATTATTGATTTGCGACTTATTAGGTTCTACATAAATTACATCATTTTGTGCCAAATAATAATAAGGTGAATTTAAGGTTTCTTGTTTAGTTAAATCCAAGCGATGCATCGATTTTTGTCCATCAACTTCACGAATTAAGGTAACATTTTCACGAACACCCCGAATAGTCAGATCTCCTGCCATACCCAATGCTTCAAGTACAGTAACGCGCTCTGTAGGCATTATAAAAGATCCTGGTCTTGCGACCTCACCTAAAACAGATATTCTAAAATTATTGAAATTTATATTAACGCCGGGATCTTTAATATATTGACTTAACTCTTTTCGTAATTTTTGGATAGCCTCTAAACGAGTTAAACCTTCAATATGTACAAGACCCAACATAGGTAGGGTTATATCTCCTTTATCATCAACAGTATAAGTAGGTCGAAGTGCCATATCGGTTTGCTGAGTTAAACTACCTGCTACCATCGAGCTCAAAGGGTTAAATGGTGCCGTAACTTTTGGATCAGCGGCCGTGACCACAATGGTCAAGATATCGTTTTTTTGTATTTTGGGAACAAATTGCTCATACACCGTATTGATCTGTGTAGAATCTGGTTGAAAATACACCATGCTCTTTCGAGATCCACAAGAACTAAAAACCATTAGAGATACGGAAAGTATCATTAATGAAAAACCATACTTTGATATTAATCGCATGCTAGATAAATTATGAAATAGATTAATTTGAGAGCAAAAATATGTTAATTTACCCAAATTCTTTGTATTAATTGTCATTTAAAAAATAAATAAATCAAATTTCTGTCATTATTACAAATTTGGTGCCTAAAAATGCACTTGAAATAAAGCTTCCATACTCATCTTAATAATATTAAATTTTAACATATTTCTTTATTACAAATGTTTTTAACACTAAATAAAAAATGCTAAAAGTTATGATCAGGATAATTGCAAATAAAATTTGTACTGTTACTGTTAAATTTGATATTTCAATCACAAATAAGCCAATGATAACTTGAATGATAGCATATAAAAATGAAACAAGTAATTTATTAACCCCTGCTTCATTGCCTAAAAATTGATATAGATGCGATCTATGCGCTTCAAATATATTTTCCTTTAAATATAACCGTCTAACTATCGTCCATACTGCATCTATCCCATAAACACTCAAAAATAAAATATAAATAAGATTACCAGTCGAAATAATTAATGTTCCGAGCGCAAATAATAAGATATATGCAATTGCAACCGCACCTACGTCTCCTGCAAAACATTTGGCTTTAGTCCGAAAGTTAAAGAAAGTAAAAACAAGAACACCCAATAACGTGTAAGCCAATAGATCTTGTGCGATAAAAGCTCTTTCATGATTAACAATCATCAAAAGCCCCCCCACAGCTAGACTGTAACATGCAGTGATACCATTAATACCGTCCATAAAATTATAAGCATTGATTACACCGACACTAATAATAAACGTGATCAAAAGATAATACCAGGGCATCTCAAATAAATTCATCTGGTAGGCCATCAGCAGGACAGAACTGAAATGAACGAGTAATCTTATTTTATTAGACAAGGTAAATACATCATCCAAAAAAGATATTAAGGTCATCATTGTAAGCCCAAGAAAAAACCAAGGATATTGAAATCCAGAGGTAATGAAATAGACTAACGCTCCAAAATAAAACACAATCCCCCCACCTCTTAAAGTAATTGCTGTATGAGACGAGCGTTGGTTAGGTTTATCAATTATGTTGAAACGATCAGCGACTTTAAAATAAAGTAGCTCCAACACAAGTAATACTATTAATATGATTAAATATATCATTATAAAAAACTATTTAATTTCACTAAAGGATCTAATTGTTTTCTTTAAACCTTCCTCTACTGTCAATGGTAATTTTTCAATTCCTAGTGATGTTTTTATATTTGCATTTGAAACAACATAGGATTCTGTCAATTTTTTCAATCTTTCTGAGTTAAGTGGTAACGGTAGAATATCACCAATTTTAACGAAAAATTTGATTAATGAAGCTGGAATTTTCCAAAGTTTTTCTTTCTTTCCTAATGTATTAGCAATTAAAGTCACTAGTTCATTTGTAGATAAAGCTTTATCATCAGCAAAATTGTAAATACCAGAATTTAGTTCCTTATTGTTGATCATGGTTTCTACCAAATAAGAAAGATTATCAATACTTAAAAATGAGCGATCGTTATGAAAAGCAGCTAATGGCCAAGGTATACCTTTTTCGACAACTTTATAAAGCAGATTAAGGTTCCCTTTATTACCAGGACCATGTATCATACATGGTCTTACAATAAACAATCTTTTTCCAAAGGGTAACACCTGTTTAAGCAAATATTGCTCCGCTTCTAATTTAGACTTCCCATAAGCTGTTTGAGGATTCCCAACTATTTGCTCATTCAGCACTCCCTCTACTGAATCTGCAACAGCTTTTACAGATGAAAAATAAAAGAAATCTCTTATCTGAGATTTTAGGAAAATATTAAATAGATCTATTGTTAAATCTCGGTTAATAGTAAAATATACTTCAGAATCTGATGTATTAGACGTATCATGTGCCTTTCCTGCAAGGTGAATAATCGCAGTTCCATCTAACTCCTGCAGATCCCAATTAGGATCACGAAGTGACAACGAAACCACTTCAAAATTCTTCTTTAAATACTCCTTTAAATTTTGGCCTACAAATCCCGAGGCTCCCGTTATAACAACCCTATTCATTTAATAAGTCTTTTACAATTGATACATATTTCCCTGTAACGACATCTTTCGAATAATACTTTTGGACTACATCATACCCATCTTTCCCCATATTGAGCAATTGATCATGGTTTACAGTCTTTAAAAAAGATACAATCTGTTCAACTTTTAATTGCTCATTACGGTCCGTAATTATTTTTGCACAACTATAATCTTTTAAGAAATTCACGATCGGAGTTCCAGCCCCTGAGCAAACGATTAGAGGTTTAGCACATGCCATAATAGTATATACTTTAGAAGGGAAACCATGTCCTTCCATTTCTTTAGACATAAAAATAAACTGCAAATCTGCGTATGCTAAGAGCTGTGGCATCAATTCCCGTGGTTGATAAGGTAGAACATGAACTTTAGATAATTCATTTTTCTGAACAGCGTTTTGAACAAATTCTTTCATAACGCCCTCCCCAATTATAAAAAATTCGATAGGAGCATCCCTAAGTAAAATTGCCGTTTTTAATAATGGTTCCCAGTCTTGAGCATGTCCCACATTCCCAGCATACATTAGTTTTATATTACCATTTTCAGGAAAAAAAGTAGGGTCCAAATTAATTTGCCCTATATATGGCTTGTATAAGTCTGTATCGACAAAGTTGGGCACAATATGTAATTTATTTTTATTTTCAAATCTAGAAACAATGGTATTATAAAACACTTGGTCTATAGTTGTTACAGCTGCAGATTTATTATAAACAAATTTTTCAAGAGATTTGAGAATTTTAATAACAGGTTTAGACTTCAATCCTCCCTGTTCAATTAAAAAATCTGGGTAAATTTCTTGCACATTATAAATAACTTTTGCACCTTTAAATTTAGCAATAATTAAATTTACTAAACCTATAGTAAGAGGAGGTGAAGGAGATAAAATAACATCAACTTTTCTTTCACGCAGGCCCAAAATCAAAGCTAACAAATGCCAATACACAAAACCCAGTAATCTTAAAAAAGTAGATTTAAATTTTTTCTGAGGAATATGTATAACAGGAATACCGAAATAATCTCCTTCAAAATAAAGTCCAAACATTTTTTTTCTCATTGGATGACGATCCACTTGCTCAGGAACAACATTGTAATGAGGGGTTGTTGTCAAAACAACAACCTCATAACCAGCTCCCTTAAACGCTAAAGCAATATCATTATACAAATAAGCTGTCGATACACCATCCGGAAAGAAAGCGATACTGTGTATCAGAATTTTTTTCTTTTTCTCCATTTCTAAATTTCTTCCGACCAAACCGTTCTTTTAATATAATCCGTATAAGAAATAATAATACGAACTACCTTTTGAGAAACATTAGGCATTGAATAGTCCGCAACCGGTCTAAAGTTTCTTTCCGCACCTACTTGCTGTTGTAATACCTGTGTCAAGCCTTGTAGGATACGATCAGGAGATAAACCAACCATCATCACGGATGCTTCTTCCATTGCCTCTGGACGTTCATGTGCTTGACGAATATTTAGGGCACGGAAATTTAGAATCGAAGATTCCTCTGAGATAGTTCCTGAATCCGACAATACAGCATAAGCATCCTTCTGTAAAGCATTGTAATCATGAAATCCTAATGGTTTCAGAAACTGGATCTCTGGACGCATTTCAATTTGCATCTTATCAATCATATTCTGTGTACGCGGATGCGTCGAAACAATGATCGGATATTGATATTTTTCAGCGATAGCATTTAGAGAAGTCATCAATCCACGGAAATTCTTCTCGGAATTAATATTTTCTTCGCGATGTGATGATACCACAAAAAATTCGCCTTTCTTCAAGTTCAATTTTTCTAAAACTTTGGATGCATTAATTTCAGGTAAGTAATGATGTAACACTTCAAACATCGGTGAACCTGTTTTAATAATACGATCTGCAGGTAAACCTTCTCTTAATAAATACTCACGTGCAATATCTGAGTATGTTAAATTGATATCTGAAGTATGATCAACAATTTTACGATTAGTTTCTTCTGGCACACGTTGATCAAAGCATCTATTTCCTGCTTCCATATGGAAAATAGGAATATGACGTTTTTTCGCTGGAATTGCACATAAACAAGAATTAGTATCCCCTAATACTAAAAAAGCATCAGGTTGTAACTCCTCTAATAATGGATCTATTTTAATTAGAATATTACCAACTGTTTCTGTTGCTGTTTTACCTGCAGCCTCTAAAAAATAGTCAGGTTTGCGTAAACCTAAATCTTCGAAAAAGATCTGATTCAATTCGTAATCGTAATTCTGTCCTGTATGGACTATAGTGTGATCTACAGCATCAGAAGCATCTAGTGCCGCTAATACTCTTGATAATCTAATAATCTCTGGTCGTGTACCAACGACCGTCATCACTTTTAATTTTTTCATGATATGTTTAACGCTTAAACAGTTTCAAAATATGTATCTGCATCCTCTTGATTAAAAGGCTCATTGATCCAAAAGATCGTATAAAGCTCTTCCTCTCCTATATTTTTGATATTATGGGTATACCAAATCGGCATATCCACATAAGCTGGTTCTTCGCCATCTAAATAAAAATCCATTACTTCATCCGTATTGATCTTTCTGAGTTGGATAAGAGCCTTTCCTTTGATTACCGCAAATCGCTCAATCTTACGGGTATGGTAATGGTTTCCTCTGGTTATCCCTGGTACAGTTGTTGAAAATGAACATTGTCCACCGATTCCTAAACGAATAACCTCTACAAAAGCACCTCTTGGATCTGTATGTTGTGTAAACTTTACAGGAAAATATGTTACATGGTCAATATAAGTACGGTAAGTATTAAATAGATTATGTTCAAAAGTATTATGAATCACTGGAATTTCTCCACCATCAAAATATTTTGCTTTGTATTCATTTAATAATGCAAGTACTTCAGATACTTTTTTGGTTGCAGTTGGTTCAATTAATAATTCTGCTTTACCTTCATTACTTCTTATACTCTTAATGATTGTATCTATCAATTCTTGCACATAAATCAATTTCACTTCACCGTCATTTGCAATAGTAGGTACTTCACCATGCGTTAGTTGATAACAAAAAGTAGCTACAAAAGAATTATAAAAAGGTTTACCAAAAGCACCATAAACATTTGGAATAATTAGTCCCGTTGCTTTTCCTCCACTAGCTTTCGCCCACTCTACTAATGCTTCACGGCCTGCTTTTTTTGATTTTCCATATAGATTATCACGTTCCTCTTGGGTCGAAGATGAAATTAATACATGTGGCTTCGAATTTGTTCTTTTTAAAGCGTCAACTAATTTAACGGCCAAAGCAACATTGGTATCGTGAAGCACCTGATCTGATTCATGACGATTAAGGGCTGCTAAATGTACAATTACATCACACTTAGTCACAAAATCATCTAGATCTTGTTCCTTCTCGAAGAAATCCTTATTAAAATCAATTCGCTCAAATTCTTCTGGAGATAATCCTAACGTATTGTATAAATGACTTCCAACAAAACCATTTTGGCCTGTAATTCCTATTTTTATCATTTCTTATTTATAAAATAATCCAACGGATATGTATAATCGTCTTTAAGTGCATTTTCTATTCCAAAGTCTGAAAAAACCAATAATTCTGAGTTTTCTTCCAATGCTTGAAAAGCAGTTGCATAGCCAGTGGATAGATGCAAAACTCTATTTTCATCTGTACTTAACACCAAGCGCTCAACTGGTAGCTCCGGAGAAGCAGTTTCCCAGTTATCAATTTTTACAGTATCAATGGCAAAAGAACCTGAGAGAACGTAGAACCAACGTTGCTCAATACGATGTGCTCTCCACCCTCTAATTAACGATAAGTCTACATTTTTGATAATGTAAAATCTTTTTACCAAAGACATATCAAAATCATTCACAAAGCGAATCTGACCTCTTTCATCCTTAGCTATTCCACCTTTTATAAAATCAATCATTGTAAAATATTAATATGGATATTGCAACACGTCTTCACCAAAAACTTCTTTTCTAATAAGGGGTAATGTTGAAATTAGTTTTTTAAGACCTTCTACACCTTGTTGCTCCGTATTGTGCGAATGATAATCTTCAATTTTGGAAACATCTTGCTCACCTTCCGAGAAATATTTAGCATAATTTAAGTCTCTATTATCGGCTGGAACACGGTAGAAGTCGCCCATATCCTCAGCTTTCATCATCTCTTCACGAGTACAAAGTGTTTCGTAAAGTTTTTCACCATGACGTGTACCGATTACTTTAACAGGAACTTCTTTACCAGTCAATTCAATCAAAGCTTTAGCTAAATCGCCGATTGATCCTGCAGGTGCTTTATTAACAAAAAGATCTCCTGGATTTGCATGTTCAAAAGCGAATAATACTAAATCAACAGCATCCTCTAAAGACATAAAAAAGCGGGACATATTTGGATCCGTGATGGTAATAGGCTCACCTTTTTGAATCTGATTAAGGAACAAAGGGATAACAGATCCTCTTGAAGCCATCACATTTCCATAACGGGTTAAACAAACAACAGTTTCAGTCAAATTTCGAGCCTCAGCAACTGCAACTTTCTCCATCATAGCTTTAGAGATACCCATTGCGTTAATTGGGTAAGCAGCCTTATCAGTTGATAGACAGATTACCTTTTTCACACCATTTGAAGCCGCGGCACGGATAACATTTTGTGTTCCTTCCACATTTGTTTTAACGGCCTGCATCGGAAAAAATTCACAAGATGGAACCTGCTTCAAAGCTGCAGCATGGAAAACATAATCAACACCTCTAGTAGCTGGTTCTACAGAAGAATAATCGCGTACATCTCCAATATAATATTTGATCTTATCATTTTTATAAAGGTTACGCATATCATCTTGCTTTTTCTCATCACGAGAGAAAATACGAATTTCTTTAAAATGATCCGTTTGCAAAAAACGATTTAAAACTGCTGTTCCAAATGACCCCGTACCTCCTGTTATTAAGAGTATTTTATTGTTTATCTTCATGATTTTCTATCTTAATTAAGATGATTACTTTATTTTCCACAGATTCTTCAATCTACTATTTATTACCTTATTGTTATTCAACTGTAAGTTTTTTATATTATCAAATTGCATAAATCCCGAATTTTCAATTTGATTATCTTCCAAAACAATATCCTCAGCATTAGAAAAATAAATACTATTGAATTGAAAATTGGATGTACTATGATACTTAAATACATTCCCCCTAACAGTAACATTTTTAACTTTTAAAAGTGAATTCTTAAGATGATTTTGCAGATAAAGAATTCCATTCGATATATCCAAAATTCTATTGTTTGTGATTGATATATTTGACAAAACCAATGGAGTCTTAACCTTGAGTTCATCTTTACTTACAATGAATGTTCCCTCAATACCATTACTAAAATTATTAGAAGGCTTTAAATTAAACGTATTGTTACTAATATTTAATCCATTAATGCTATTATTCAAGTAGAGGTAAATAATATTATAACCAACTCCTTTACTATTCGTAATATTAATATTTTCAGTATTACTTAAACATACAAGAGATGAATTAACTTGAACAGAGTTTAAGTTACATGATTCTATATACCCTCTTTTTACATTATCAAATCTTATCGCCCAAAAATGTAGCGGATTAGCCTCGTATGATGAAATTGAACAATTGATTATGCGTACATTTTCAGCAAAACGATTATCATAGTTCCATCTTCCTATGCCAAATGAACTAGTTTTTATATTGCAATTTCTAAATTCAATATTTTTCGAATCAAATGGCCTCTCATTTTTCTCATTTGAGAACTGAATTCCTTTACCACCTACTATATTTATATTGGAAAAGTTTGCGTTGCTGTAGATACCAGTTATAGCACTTCCTCCATTACGGTGAGTCTTAATATTTATGTTGTCGCAGACAATACCATCACAATACCAAAAATGCAACGGGGTCCAGCCTACGTTTGTTGTCACTTTTAAGTTCTTTATTACAATGTTATTTGTTTCATAAATTACAATACCTTCTGTTTGAAAATTCTCAAGCTTACAATCAATTAGCTTTATATCATTAGAACGTCTAATTCCTAATATGCCAAAATACTGTTCATTTTGCTTCTTCCAGCTTGAAGTAAAATTTCGGAAAGTACAGTTTTCAAATGTTATATTTGAAGATCCTTCTACACTTATTAAATTAAAGAGTTCACTAGCATTTTTGGCATTGCTAAAAAACTGATTCGTATATCCTCCATCAAAAATTACATTTTTTATTACAATATTCTTTTTATTTATTATCCTTATCAATTTTTGAGAAGAATATCGTTTTTCAACGAGTTTCACTCCTCCTTTAAACATACTATTGTTTCCATCAATTGTAGAATTACTGGGTATATCAATATCTGCTGTAAAGTTATATTGACCGGCACTCAATAAAACATTTCTTTTATTAAGTACCTGCTGTTCAACACTCTTTTGATTCCCTCTCATTTTACCAACCTGCCCCAGCAAAACGAATGAATACGTCAAAAAAAGAAAAAGAGTACTTAATGTAAGTATAATTTGCTTTATCATTTCTCTAAATCATTACAAAACTCGAATTCGTTTCTTGATATTTCGTGTGGATCTCTTTGAAGGAATTCTTGATGTTTATTTCTTTCTTCTAAAGTTGTAAAGCGATCCTTTATTTTTTTAGCAGGAACACCAGCATAAATCGAAAAAGCTTCTACATTTTTTGTGACAACAGATCCCGATGCAATAATACTACCATCTCCTATTTCTACACCAGTCATAATAATAACATGAGCACCAATCCAAACATCTCTTCCTATTTTGGTATTTCTAATTATACGACGACCAGAAAAAATGGTGGGAATTCCAGCAATTTTAAATTCATGATCATCACCTTGAATTGATACATTATTTGCTAACATAGAATATGCACCTATACTTACTTTGGGATAGATAATGCAATTTGCACCGATAAAAACAAACTTCTCAGTATGTAGGTCCTTGCTAATTTTGGATACTCCGCCGAAATATAAGGGTTGTTCTATATCTTTTAAACCAAATCGAGTAATAAAATAAAACGATTTAAGTTTTCTGTAAAAATTTACAATTCTTTTTTTTATCATCTCTTTACTAATTTAATATTTTTTAATGGCGCAAAAAGCAAATAGAAAATTAGTGGATCTAATGGCCCGTGAAAAGAGGTAGAGTCAACTGAAGATCTAAAAAATAATACTATAAGAAGCACCAGAAAAACGTAATTTTCTGTTTTTAAATATCTACAAAAAGCAAATATAATACTACATATTACGATTATAAAACCAAACAATCCGTAGAAAATATGCAAACGTATGAAAGAGTTATGTGGATTATATTCAACTACTGCCAAAGACTCAATATCAAGTAATGGTGTACCAAAAAAAATATTGGAAAGGGACGATAAAGTCGTATTTAAATACTCTTGATTCATACTTTCCCGAACGTCCTCAACGCCCATATTTTCTATCCTATAAAAAGCTGTGTAAAATATTGAGTCTGCAAAATAACTATATGCATATATGGAGGTTGCTAAAATCAACGTAATTAATAAAAATTTGTAAAGAAATTTATAATTTGATAAAAGCGGAATTAATACTAACAATACGGAAAAAGAAAATATACCGCTTCGACCTACAGCCCAAACTGCAACAAACAGTGCTAATATCAGAATTAAAGGACTTGGTTTTCTATTATTTTGTATCGCAGAAATAATATGAAAACCTACACCTATTAATAATACAACGGAAATGAAGTTTCGACTTATCGAAAAAACTTCATCCGGTACTGTTCCCTTTATTATATAAAAAAAGAAGTAGCAAATAATTAGATAAGCAAATAATTTATATATTTTAAAATTTAATGTATAAAACAAAGGAATTAAAGCTATACCAAAATAATTGAAAACTAAAAAAAAGTCTACAATCCTATAATTATCACTAAATGGAAAAATAAATAAAACACAAAAAAATAATATTGTTATAACAACAGGAATAATTGCCCCATTAGTAAAACGTCTCAGTAGCAAAAAAAGAGTAGCGTAGCCTATAATAACAAATAAAGAAGTAAAAAAGGCGTTAGCTCCTGGAATATTATCTCCAACTGCAAATTTACTTATTAGAAAAGTAAAATAAGTTGGTATTATAAACTGTATATAAAAATTTGGATCCTTTACTTTACTCATTAGACATAGGTTTAGTCAATAAATCATCAAAACGTCCTAACGTATAGGCATCGAGTAAACTAGTTTCACAAAGATTTACAATTTTAACACCCTTTTTCTTTGCTAACGCAGCGATTAAATAATGAAATTCTGTAGTTATATGATAATATTTAAGCTGATATCCTAATCTATTTTCAATTTTCCTATTTAGTCCATCTTCTTCTTTATAAAAATGAACATCACTACGTGACGCAAACGAATTATAGTCCGTCCCTAATAAATATATTTCCTTTGCCCCCATATATATTGCGGTCAAAATACATGTACTTACTACATTCATAGTTATAAAGCCATTTGAGGCAATGTCACTTTCGATATAATCAGTGGGGTACTTTTTAGAATAAAGATATATAGGTCTGTGTTTACGATCTAATTTATCCACTATTAGCTTTGCACGATAATCTGCAATTAAAGTTGCGTTTTTGTATTTTCTATTAAACTCTGCATACATTCCCTCATATGCTTTGGTAATGGACAATGGATCTACCATTGCATAATATGTCGGCTCGAAGTCGGGAAATTTATCATTCTTATAAAACAAATTTACAGCAAAGGATATATGCTTTTTTATATACTCATAATGTTTGGTATTAAGCGTATTTAGTGATGGACCATTTCCCATAATAAAAACTTTTTCTCCAGAATGTATTTCCTTGTATTCAACATTCTTAGCTACTAAAGCTCTTTCATTCTTTTTGATAAAAAAAAGAATTTCCGAGAGAAGATTAAATCCCTTGTAGATTAGTTTATCAATAGTGTCTTTTAGTTTAAATTTACTCATTTATTTTTTGTTTACGGAGTATAGGATATAATTTATTACTATAATATACAACACATGAGCATATTATAAAATTAGATAATAAATTTAAATATGCTAAGCCAAGAACTGTATATCTAGTTAGGCAAATAGATAAAATTAGATGAATAATTGAAATTGAAAAAGTGATATACATTAACTCCTTCGTTTTTTTATAATAAAATATATAGTTGACAAATAAATAATATATACATTGAAAAAAAGCGGCGGTACAGAGAGGAAATATATACGGAATAGCATCAATGTACTTCGGCATAAAAAATTTTATAATACCATAAATTACAACCATTGATATAATTGTAATCACTGCGAAGGTACTTCCCATGATTAAAACCTGCTTCTTTAACTTAGTATTAATATTTGGGGATTTACTCGTTAAATTCTTAAAGATAAACACTGAATTAGACGCGTTAAAAGCAGTTCCAACCATAAGTATAAGACCTGAAAAATTAAAAATAAAACTAAAAGACCCTAAAATACTTGATCCGTGGAAGAAATTTATGATATAACGGTCCAAACCCATTCTTAGCCAAACACTGCTACTATGGGGTATTAGTGGTAAGCCAAAACGAGTTATTCTTTTTAAATGATTTTTATTTACATTGAACCCAATATAAAAACCCAATTGACGTAAGTAATAAATTGAAATTCCAAAACATATAATACTTGATATGAATTGAGCTAAAGCCCTACCCTCCCAGCCATAATTTTTCTGTACACATAAATACCAGGTCAAGCCAATATTAAAAATCACAAAGGTCATTGTCAACAAACCATATTTCACAGGCTTCTCCTCAAGACGAAATACTTCCAAAAGCATTAAATATATAACTTGAAAAAAACAAATCGCAGTAGCACAATACACATACTCAAGAGGGATACTAAGATAGTCTGTTAAATTTGATGGCAACAGATAAAAGAGTAAGGAAAATAAAAGAAAAACGATTAAAGATAATGAAATAATCGTATTCATAATCTTATTTATATATTTCTTATTTTTTTTATAATAAATAACAGAAATATATCCTTGAGTACCTAGAGGTATTATAGTAGTAAAAACTAACAAGATAGTTGAAAAAAGATTTAATTCACCAAATGCTTGTTTCGATAAATATCCCGAAAGTAAAAAAATCAGGAGAAAGTTAAGTCCATTATTAACTGTTGCAAATAAAGTGAAAATTAAACTGTTTTTAACAAAACTGTTATCTACAACTATTGATAAAATTCTTTTTTTTATATTTCTCAACATACTTTCATTATTAATCTAAATATCCAATCTAAATATAAAACATAAACTCTTTGTAATCATTACAGCATTACTATTTTGCATTTTATATACATCAGATGGAAATTATAGGTTTAGCGACAAATAAGTTTCTAAATAGCTGTCCAACCTCCATCAACCATTAAATTATGTCCTGTAATAAAAGAGGCTTCGTCCGAAAGTAGAAACACAACAGCTGGCGCGATTTCTTCTGGCCGACCTAACCTTTTTAATGGTGATTTATTCTCATACCTTTCAATAAACGAAGGATGTTGTTTATCTATGATACCGCCCGGTGAAACACAATTTACACGTATACCAAATGGTCCAAAATAAGAAGCTAAATAACGTGAAAGATTTATTAAACCTCCTTTAATAGCTGTATATGCGGCTGGAGACGTTCCTCCATAACCCTCATAAATTGTAAAATCATTTCCCACGACCCCATAGATTGAACCAATGTTAACAATCGAACCAGATTTCTGGGTTTTCATAATCTTTAGGATATACTGAGAAAGAAGGAATACGGCATTTAGTTGCATATCAACATTTTTTTGCCAAGATTCAAATGGAATGTCTTCAAATTTTGCTCCCCAATCTGAAGTTCTTGGATATGCATTATTTACAAGTCCATCGATTCTCCCAAAATGTGTTATAACATCCTCCACTAATTTCGAAATTGCAATAGAATCTGTAAGATCACAAGCGTAGCTACCCTTAGCTAAATCAGTAACATTATTTATATCTACACTAATAGAAATAGCTCCTTCTGTTGTACAAAAATCAACTATATGCTGGCCTATAAGCCCTGCTCCACCTGTAATAATAATTACTTTATTTTTTAATCTTCCAGACATAATTTTAAAATTTCATAAGCTTCTTCAATATCATTAAATGACTTTTTATTATTCAAAATATCATTGATAAAAAAATTGAGTTGTGTTTGGTATGTATCTGATATTCGTTTGTTAGACTCAAAAATGACGGCAGAATTAAGGTAAATTGTGTTGGTTAATAAATCTACTAAATATGTACCCTCTTCACAAACAATTTCAAGCGTTCGCTTTGGATCCCTGCGATAATAATTAAGTTGTATATTAATGTTAAATTCGGGATATGATAATAAGTAGTTTGTATAATCATAAGATGTAATATTCAAAGAAGATAAGCTTGAATAAAACTTCCTAACAGTTTTTGGTTTTTTAAACATCCAATATACATAATCCATTTCGTGGATTAAATCGATATGGACTCCCCCTCCTTCATTCTTGTTAGCACTGTATACTGTTCTAAAATCAATACCCGGTCTCCAATCTGGCAAATAAGAACCACAATACACATTAATTTCATTAATACGATTTTTAATAACAATCTCATTTTTAACGTACTGCAAACATTCTAAAAACCTCAAGTTACATGCAACATATGTTATAAGATTTTTTTCTTTAACAAAATCAACTAGATGATTATAGTCCAGAGATTCAAACACAGGTTTCTCTATGAAAAGCGGGATGTTCTTTTCTGCGAGTAATTTAATCGCATTAGCATGTTCAGAAGTCGGATTAGAAATTATTGCAAAAGTTATATTATTCACTTCCTCTAAAGAAACTATATTCTTCACATTATGATGAATAGTAGCGTTCACACTTCGACGCAAAGCATAAAGTTCTATACTAGCATCATAATTGACTAATGCGAGCACATGCTTTTGTGCTATAGAACCAAGCCCAACAATTAAAACCTTCATATCAATTCGATTGGTAGTTTTTGATTGCGCAATAAGTAATCCATAAATTCAAAATCAATGCTATGATCTAAATCAAAACAAATGTGGTTCATTTCATAAATCAAAGATTTATTTGTAATAACTCCTTTAAATTCAGATTCAAAAAAAGAACGTCTATATATGTAAAAAGAAGCATTTAGTTCATAAACATCTGGTGCGGATTGTCTTGAAAGTGTCGTGGATTCTCTTTTTTTAGAGAGGCCATAATAGCCTTCACTATTTTTTTCCACCATGTTAAAATAAGGATTTTTGCCTGCCTTATTAACAGAAAAAAGGGTCAGCGCTTCAAGATCACTTTCCATATATTTAAATGCTTCTTCCACATCATTGATTGTTCGAAGAGGAGAGCTAACATCCAAATCAAGTAAATAATCAAATTTACATTGATGTTTTTCTTCTGCATAAATTAACAAATCGCGTATCGCATCAACTTTTCCAGCAGAATCAGAAGCTAAATATTCTGGTCTAGTATAATCTGAACTTAAACCACATCTAACTGAAACTGACTTAATTTCATCATCGTCAGTCGAAAGCTCCACAATAACATTTGAATATATACTTTTAATTTTTTTTGCAAACTGAATGCTATAATCTATTAAAGGTCTATCATTTAGATCTTTAATATTTTTCCGAGGAATACCTTTCGATCCTCCACGAGCACATAAACTGACGAGGATTTTCATATTTTTTTATTTTCTTTCAGAACTAAATTTGGAGATTGCCCAAAGACTATCATATTATTAGGAATATCCATATCCTTTACATATGAATTTGCTGATAACCAGACGTTATTTCCGATTTTACATTTTCCAAGTATTTTTGAATCAGAAAACATTTTTACATTATTCCCAATCGTGGGGTAATGTCCCTTATTTCCACCCACTGTACAACCCTGCATAGCAAAAAAGTTCTCACCGTAGGTTGCACGCCCAAGGACCAATCCTAATGGATGTTCAAAAAAGAAAACTTTAGGCAACATTACTTCTGAATAGATATCTACTCCATGCATGATTTTATTTAGATAGTAAAACTTATCCTTCAATGAGTGCTTGATATCCGCAAAAATTCGCGAAAAGAAATACAAATAAATTAAATATTGGCCTGAATGACAGTAATCAAAATAAGTGGCTCCATCCTTCTTAAAATATTTATTTTCGACAGCAGAAAAACAGTCTTTAATCATAAGCAATACTTCATTATGCTTTTCTAATATGAGCTGTTTCTCATCTTCTTTTATGATAAAAAAGTTCTCTAATCTCCTCAATAAGATTGACGTTAATTCCTCAGATGTTAACTCACATCGTAAATCATTTGATATCATCATAGTTTAATATGTTTTATATCTTCCTGTGCTTTCTTAAAGTCCTCATGTTTTCCAATATCCAACCAATATCCATTGATTGGGTAGGTAATCAATTTTAGGTTCATTTCAATAATTCGATTGATCAAATCCGTGATATCAAAAAATTGATCTTCTGGAATCATTTTTAACAAATCTCTTTTAATGATATAAATTCCCGCATTAGAAAAATAAGTGTAACGTGGTTTTTCTTTCAAAGACTTAACAATATTTAAATCATTAACCTCAAGTACGCCATAAGGAATATCCACTTGATAAGAAGTTGCTGCAACAGCCATATCAGCTTCTGAGTCTTTATAAGTTTTAAAAAAGTCAGCATAGTCAATATTGGTCAATAGATCTGAATTCATTACCAAGATATCTTCATGCTCAAAATTTTCGACTAATAAGATTGAACCAATTGTCCCTAGAGGCTTATTTTCACGAACATAGCGAATATTTAAATTGCGTTTTGCTCCATCCCCAAAATAATCTACCAATTGGTCTCCCAAATAATTAATGCTCAAATTAACATTCTTTATTCCGACTTTTTGTAATCTATCAATATTATATTCTATAATTGGTTTTTCACCAACTTTCAATAACGGTTTTGGTGTTGTCTCCGTTAAAGGACGTAAACGCTTTCCTTCTCCTCCTGCCATTAAAACTGCATCAGCAGGAATAATTGTTGATTGTAGTCTAAAATTAAGAATATCAACAATGATATGGTTATCATTGACAATTGGAACTACTTTAAAATGATTTGCTTTGAAAACTTCCAGTTTGTCTATACTATAGCTATTTGCTAAAATATACTTAGGTGAAGTTTGAACAAAATCACAAAGTTGATTATTAAAATCTAGGCCTCTAATAAATCCTCTGCGCAAATCGCCATCAGTTAATGAACCTAAAAGCTTGTTGTCATTATCTACAACAAATAAAATAGCATCTGAGGCCAAACTATCAAGTTTTATTAAAGCTTCTCGAACTGATCGAGATTGTAAAATTGTATGTCTTTCAACAATATTCATATTTAAAAGGCTATATTATGAAATTTCTTTATTTTTAAATCCTTAAAATCAACTTGGGAAAGAGCCTTCAAAATTTTATCTGAAGTTCCCCCTTGGCCATATGGATTTTGTACGAGTTTTAATGATTTCTTAAAAGTGGTGTCTGTAATTTTTTGAAAAGCCTCTAAAATATCATTTAAAGAGACATCACAATTTACAACACTGTGAGCTTGTGTACGCCCCCTTTGTCTGTCCCCTATATTTATGGTCGCTGTACCTAAAGATGGTGCTTCAATTATTCCACTTGAACTATTTCCAACAATAGCATCACATATTTTTACAGTAGATAAAAACCGTAAGCTTCCTAATGAACTGTAAGCTGATGAGATTGTATTATTTTCAGCAACAAATTGATCAATCATTTGATTGATAACACGCCCATCTGTATCAGCATTGGCCTTTGTGAATATAAAATAGCTATCCTTTTGTTGACGTATAGCTTGTAACAAAACATCAAATTGTTCTTCTGAGCTTATATTTGATAAAGTTTCGGGATGAAAAGTAATCTGATAATTATATTTTTTAAAAACAATCCCTAAACTATTTTCCAGCTCATCGCGCCTCATTAAAGGTAAGTCGATAATATTATCTAAACCTATTGCGCCTACATTGTGAACATGAGTAGGCTGTTCACCCATTTGGATCAATCTTTGACGATACTCTTCTGTAGAAGTAAAATGAATTGCACTTAATTTACTAATAGCGTGCCTGATAGCATCATCATAAGCCCCTTCTGTTATTTCACCGCCATGTAAGTGTATAATTGGAATAGTAAAAATAGTTGCGGCAGATGCTACAGATAACATCTCATATCGATCTCCTAAAATGATCATTGCATCAGGTTTCAGACGATTAAATATATCAGCAAAACCAATCTGAGCTAATCCCATAGATTTAACAATACCAGCTGGCGTGTCTGACGATAATAACATTTCAACCTTATCATTTATTTGGAATCCATCTGATTCAATAAATCGATATGTCAAACCGAATTCAGGAGACAAATGAGCACCCGTCGCTACAATCTGCAGTTCAAATTGATCACTTTCATGTAGCTTATGCATCAATGGTTTCAATAAACCATATTCCGCTCTTGTTGCTGTTACAATACAGATTTTCTTCATCTATAATTCAATTAGTTCATCTTCCTCGAAATCCTGTTTTGCAACTTTTCCTATAACTTGATCCCAATCCATCGGAGAAATCCCAGTCCCAGGCCGTTTTACAGTCAAGTTTTCATTGGTAAATACCTCACCCTTTTGAATATTTTGCTTTGCAATAATACTTTTTCTTGCAATAGCCATATTCTTTGCCTCCGAAGCACTTGGTTCTTTAAGACCAGTTCCTGAAATTGCAGCTTCAATATTTCGGATCGCTGAAACCATAGCCTTTAATTCACTGGGCTCTAATGAAGCGGCATGGTCTGGACCTGCCATCGTCTTATCTAAAGTGAAATGCTTTTCGATAATCTGAGCTCCTAGCGCAACAGCTGCAACTGGGACTTCAATACCTAAAGTATGATCAGAATAACCAATTTCTGTAGCGAAAGTATCAGCTATATGAAGCATTGCTTTCAAATTAACATCGAGCATTGGTGTTGGATATTCAGTATTGCAATGTAAAATTGTAATTTTATCTTTTGATAGTCCTGATTTTAAAAAGACATCGACAGCTAGGCGTATATCTTCAAGAGTGCACATTCCGGTTGACAAAATTACTTCTTCAAAAAGCAAGGCCGCTTTTCGCAGGTAGGGTAAATTCGTAATCTCTCCTGAAGGTATTTTCACCAATTTAAGACCAATTTCTGATAAATAATCAAGTGACTCAAGATCAAATGCTGTCGAAAAAAACTGTATATCCTTATCATGGCAATAGGAAATTAGCTTTTCGTGATCGGCATGCGAAAGTTCCAATTTTTTCAACATATCCAATTGAGAATCCTGATTATCTCCCGTATTCTGAATCTGATATTCCGCTTTTTTTGCTGATTTAGAAACAAGTTTATCAGCTTTGAATGTTTGAAACTTGACATAATCTACACCTGCATCTACAGCAGCGTCAACAAGTTTAAAAGCATTTTCAAGACTGCCATTATGATTAACTCCAGCTTCTGCAATAATTATAACTTTGTTCTTCATTATCTTAATTTTTTAGCTGGATTTCCAACCCAGACTTCTCCATTTGGAATATCTTTTAAAACTACACTGCCAGCTCCAACAACAACATTTTCTCCGATTGAAACTCCTTGCTTGACAACGGTATTAGCACCTATAAATGTCTTACGTCCAACTGTTACTTGTCCAGCTAATACGGAACCTGGACCTAAATGAACAAAATCAGAAATTTGACATTCATGCTCAACGATAGATCCGGAATTAATAATACAATAGCAACCAATTGTTGCTAATGCATTTATAGTAGCCTGTGGTCCAATAAAATTCCCAATTCCAATTTTAACAAAATTTGCAATTGTGCTATTTGGATGAATAATATTTAATATTCTTTTTTCCTTATTTATAATATTTCTTACAATAAGTTCTCTAATAGTATTATCGCCAATACCCAAAATGTAGCTATCAGCTATATCCCAATTAAATGTATCTTTTGATTCATCGCCGATATATTGTAAATTAAATGGATTATTCTGCTTCTCTGTTAAATCACTATAGAATTGGATATGCAAATTACTTTTTAAACTTGCGTCCAACACTACATATGAATGTCCAGAATATCCAATAATCGCAATCTTTTCCATTTTACCTTACGCTACTAGGAATATTAACGATTCTTTCTTCTAAAAATTCCGCATTTTTTTGAGCATCCCTTTGACATTGGGTATACATTGGCAAACGATACATCAAATTCCAAATTGGACGTGTCATAATTCCTGCTTCATTTGTATACTTAAGAAAGTCTTCTCTTTCAGCCTTATTATTCAACTCAACACACATTAACCAATAATTAGCTTTGGACTCTGGTAATTCTTCTCTGAATTTGATCCCTAATTCTTGAAATAATGCGGAATATGCTGTTGCTAAGTCTCTTTTATCTGCCAAAAATCCGTCCAATTCTTCTAATTGCGCACAAGCCAATGCTGCGTTTAAATTTGGCATTCTAAAATTATATCCCAATTCGTCATGAAAAAACTCATAAGGATGAGGTCTTTTTGCAGTGGTCGTTAAATATTTAGCATGTTTCCCCATTTCAACGTCATTGGTAACAATGACCCCTCCACCACCAGAAGTAATTGTTTTATTTCCATTGAATGAGAAGCCACCGATAAGCCCCATTGAACCTGTATGTTTGCCTTTATAATAGCTTCCTAAAGATTCTGCGGCATCTTCAACGACAGGAATCTGCCATTTATTACAGATAGCCAATAATTCATCTAAATGCACTGGAAAGCCAAACGTGTGCATTGGCATGCAAGCAGCAATTCTTTTACCAGTTGATTTATTATAACAGCCATCTTCACGAAGTTCTCCAAATTCTTCTAAAAATGTTTCAACCGCTGTTGGTGAGAGCCCCATGGTATCTAAATCGACATCAATAAAGATGGGAGTAGCTTGATTATAAACGATAGCATTTGCAGTTGCTATAAATGTCAATGCTTGAGTAATCACTTCATCTCCAGCGGAAACCCCTGACAATCGCAATGCAACCTGTAAGGATGAAGTCCCATTAACAACAGCGATAGCCTTGCTAGTCTGCGTTACCTCTTGCATCATACTTTCGAACTGATCTACATAAGCACCTACTGAAGATACAAATGTTGAATCGATCGTATCAAGAACATATTTCTTTTCATTGCCACGAAATCTAGGTTCGTGCAGAGGGATAAACTTATCAGTTCTATATTGATCTCTAACAAAAGAGATGAGTTGATTAATTTTTTCCATTATTACATTTTTGCATCTAAATATTTCCCTGTTTCTTTATGTCCAAAGTCGGGGATCATTTGATTAAATAACTCTACTATCTCTTGCTTACCCCAAGCGCCATTCTGTTTCAGATTATTTATAGTGCTTTCGAATAACTGTATTTTAGCAGTGTCCTCGTTTAACTCATTTTTTATAACACCTAAATTTTTGAAACGATCCATATCCAATGTTTCATTTGATGTAAAGAACTCTTCAAAGTCTTTTTCTCCCGTTGTATCACTTTTTGTAAAAAGACATGGCCATTTGCCTTCTTGCGGTAAACTATCAATCAAGGTTCTTGCTTCATCCTCACTATCACAAAGATAGGGTTCGTAACCAATACCTTTTAAATACTTAACTGCAATTTCAGCAAAAGTAATTAGATGAAGATTTTCACTTAATTTTGGAAAAAATATATCGCGATTTTCACCAAAAATACAGGACATCAAACAAAGTTCTCCTGATTCTTTTGGAATTACAAAATATCTTTTAATATCATTGGGAGCAACTATAGGTTGCTTTTTTTCAATTCTTTTATTAAATCCATGCAATAGAGAACCATCAGAAAAAGCAACATTTGCAAAACGCGCTGTCGAAATGTTGATTTCTTTACTTCTGCGCATTAAAAACATTTCCATTATCCGCTTCGATGCCCCCATCATATTGACAGGATTAGCGGCTTTATCAGTAGATACACAGAAATATTTTTTAACTCCTTTATCAATAGATTGCTGAATTGTTTTGTCGGTATTAAAGATATTCACATCAATCATTCGCATCAATGTGTAGGGATCCTTCTCACTGCGAACATGTTTTAGAGCAGATAAATTCAAAACATAATCGTAATCTCCATCTGCATTCCAGAATGCATCATATTCAATAGATCCAATATCTAAGGCAAAGGTCTGAAAATCACCATCAATATAACCAAAACTACTCCTAATATCACGGACTAATTCAACCATATTGTTTTCGCTGATATCAACGACATGTAACTTCTTAGGGTTTCTCTTGAAAATTTCCTTTGTAGTTGCCGAACCAATTGAGCCAGCGCCTCCAATTACTAAAAATTTAGATGAGCTAACTATTTTCTGTAATTCGCTCTCATGTTTTTCAATATCTTTATTGAAAAGCTCCTGATTTCTGCCAATTAATTTTAACATTTCCATAATTATAATCTTCCATCAACTTGGGATCTATCCAAGCATGCTTTTATATCAAATAAAACAGATTTTTCCTTTCTTAAAGAAGATAAATCCATTCTCAAAAATTCATTATGAGATACCGCTAAAATTACTGCATCATATTTAATATTCAAATCTAAATCTGACAAAATATCCACAGCGTACTCATGTTTTACCTCTTCGTAATTTGCCCAAGGATCATAAATATCAACCTTGACGCCATACTCTTTTAATTCGCTATATACATCAACTACCTTCGTATTACGAACATCAGGACAGTTCTCCTTAAATGTTACACCTAAAATTAATGTATTTGCAGTACTTACATTAATATCTTTTTTAATCATAAGTTTTACAACTTTTGATGCAATAAATTCAGCAACTGAATCGTTTACACGTCGGCCCGAAAGAATTACATTAGGATGATAACCTAGCTGAACAGCCTTATGCGCTAAATAATAGGGATCAACGGAAATACAGTGCCCTCCCACTAAACCTGGTTTATATTTTAAAAAGTTAAACTTAGTTGCTGCGGCATCCAGAACATCATTGGTATCAATTCCAATTCTATCAAAGATCAATGCTAATTCATTCATAAAAGAAATATTAACATCGCGCTGCGCATTTTCAATAGCTTTAGATGCTTCAGCAACCTTAATGTTTGGTGCTTTATGAGTTCCAGCTTTAACAATTTTTTTATATAATTGATCAACTTCTTCAGCAATTTCAGGCGTAGAACCTGAAGTTACTTTCTTAATTGTTGTCAATGTGTTCACTTTATCTCCTGGAACGATTCGTTCAGGCGAATAACCAACAAAAAAATCTTCATTAAATTTCAGACCAGAAATCTTCTCCAATACAGGTACACAATCTTCTTCTGTACAACCAGGGAATACAGTCGATTCATAAATAACGATATCGCCCTTTGAAATCACCTGCCCTAACATTTCTGTTGCCTTAAGTAGCGGATTCAAATTTGGAGCATTATAACGATCAATTGGTGTAGGAACAGTTACTATAAATATCTGAGCATCTTTTAAATCTTGGACATTACTAGTTGCTGTATATCCTTTTTGAAAAGATGAATTTCTAGCAGACATTAAACCAGCCTTCAATTTTCCTAAATCAGCTTCTAAAGTTCGATCTTTTCCTTGATTTAATTCATTAACCCGATCTTTATTAATATCAAAGCCGATAACTGGAAAATGTTGCGAAAATTCTATAGCTAGCGGTAATCCAACATAACCTTGACCAATAATTGCTATTTTTTTCATGTAAATGCGATTTTCTAATATTATTAACGTTCAACAATATCTCAATTGAAGACCTTTATTTCATAAATAAATTGATACTATGCACCTCTATTGGACCCAAATTGAAATATAGTTTTATGTCCTTATTCAACTTTACTCCAACCTTCGCCGCTAACTGCAATAAATATGCCTGATTTAAATCTTCTCCTAAAATTAATACCTCAATTTTTCCAGAATCTAGCCCTTTAGCATAATCACCAATTAAGCTTACAGACTGAATATCACCAGATTTATCAAGAACATGATCAACAATCTCGTCAATACCTAAAAAAGTATGAATTAAATTTTGAAGCGGTTTAAATAGAGAATGTTTGGTATTGGCGCGGTAGAAAATTTTATTTTTATCTGATTTTTTAGTCAAATACCCCGCCTCCTCCAATTGATTCAGTTCTTTTCGAATGGCATTGGTCGATTCCTGAAATTCTTCTGCCAGCCCGCGCAAATATCCCTGATTGCTCGCGGATACAAAAAATTTGATCAGGAGTTTCAGTCTTGTTTTGGATGTAATAAGCGAATCCAGCATAAGGTTGATTAGTTAATGAGCAACAAAAGTACTCATCAGGAATTAAATCTCCAAATTAAAAAATTGTTAACAAAAGGAGTACGTACAACAATACTGGTTTTTTATTATCAAACTCTTTCAATAATATTAATCAAATTAGTGAAGGAGCTACTAGAATAATAATTGCACTGACTAAAAAGGAAGACACCTAGAATAAGAAAAGTTTTAGAAAGATATTATACATAAAATGTAAAGTATATAATGTCCCACTATTAAGGTTAGGAGATGAGACAAACAGTTACTTAATAGGTAGGTTGCAACTACGCATACCTTTTAAGTATGCGTAGTTAAATAATTTTGAAACTGTATATAACTACAATAAAATCAATAAATTTTAATATTATTTTTGAAATGACCGAATAGTTTCTCTTAAACCTTCTTTCGCTGTAAGCGGCAGACGATGAATTGATAACGCTATCTTTATTTTTTTATTCGAAACAACCAAATTGCTCGTTAATTTTTTGAGACGCCAAGTATTCAATGGCAATGAGGTTCGGTCACCTACCTTCGATATCCAACGCACTAAACTCTTAGGCAGCGGCAGACAAGGGGTATTAAAACCTGTCTCTTCCTTAATGACCTTAACAATCTCATTGGATGACAATGTTTCGTCATCGGCAAGATGATAAATTCCCGTTTCCATTTTATCTTTTTTAAACAGGATCTGTTCAATAAAAAAACAGAAATTCTCTATCGATAAAAATGACCGCTTATTTTTAAATCGGGTTAATGGATAAGGTATCCCTTTGTTAACCAATTGATACAATTGATTGAGATTTCCTTTATCTCCTTCACCGTGTACCATCGGTGGACGTAAGATAATCAGTTTTTTACCAGAGGGCAGAGTTTGCGCAAGTAACCACTCTTCTGCGGCACGCTTGGATTTACCATACGGTGTTACAGAATTAGATGTCGCAAACTCGGATAATGGATTTAGGGCTTCAATTTCCTCTATTGCGGCCAAAGAGCTAATATGAATAAAGAGTGTCGCAGATGATGATAAAAATATTTGAAAAGCTTTCTTAGCAAGTTCAAAATTGGCATAATAAAAATCTTCTTCTTTTGCTAATCCTGTAAAATCATGTGCTTTACCCACTAAATTGATAATACAGTTTGAAGAGAAGTCTTCCCCCATCCAATCTAAATTCCTCATCGACACAAACTTGGAATCAAATGAGGACGCCAAACTCTTACTCAGATGACTCCCTATAAAACCACTATTTCCACCTAAAACTAATACTTTCATGTTACTCGCCCCTATTCTTATCTTTACATAAATCCCAGTCAAATAAATTACATTAATTAAAAGCAATTAGCAACGTGGGTAAAATTCTTATTTGTATTTTTTATTGTTGCAAATCTTAATTTGCTCGTAAATTGTAATCTAAAAACGTAGATTATTTGATTACCCCTATTGTTGTCTAAAATTCTTTTTGAAGATGACCGAAATAAAACAGGGGACGCTTTTTTAAAATTTATTGGGAACTGAGATTAATTTTGAATATTCCTTCCAACACACAATTACTTTTATCACGATTATGTGAAAAAGATTGAATAAAACTTTTAAAAGAATTAAATTGATCTGTTTTTACAAAACGGAAAAAATCGAATACCAATAATAATATAACAGTAAAGATATACATAATAAACTCAGTTAATAATTAACAGTGCAAAGATAGTAAAATTTGCACTTTATATTTACTTAACGTTAATTATATCACAAATGCTACAGTAATCAATAATATTTTTTTAGAATAGTAAATTTCAAGCACTTAAGTGCATTTACACACATATTAATTACTTTTCTATCAGAAAAAAATAATCAATAGCAAACTTTAATTTCCTTTAAATGAATTAAAAAAACTTGTTAATTATCCTAATATAGGGTAATTTAAAACCAATAAAAGGTAATTTAAGTCTATTTAAATGCTACAAAATGGTTACAATTTCAGAGAAACGGGAATTAAACTTATAATTTTTATCAAAAAGAATATTTGTTAAAAAAACAATTTTTAAATTCCTATAAGATTTTATCTTCAATTTGTTTATAAATAAAATTTTCTGAAAAATTGTCTCTTACAAATTGATATCCATTGATTCCATGAATTTTTGCCATTTCTTGATCTTCAATATATATTTTTATTTTTTCATAAAGGCTATAAGCATTATTTTCCGCAAAAATTCCAGTCACATTTTCAACTATAGAATCAATACAACCAGTCACTTTAGTGGTGACAACTGGCAATCCCGAAGCAGAGGCTTCTAACGTAACCGTTGGAAATCCTTCTCGATAGGATGGCAAAACAAAAATATCCATTTTGTTATAATATAAAGCAGTATCATCGACTCCTCCGACAAATTCGATTGTAGGATCGATCTTCAACTGCTTTAAAGTTGAATGTGGCAGGGGGTCTCTTTCGTCCATAGGACCTACTAGTAATAATTTTATCGCTTTGTACTCCTTGCATAGCAATTTCCATGCATCAATAAGCTCAATCAGACCTTTGTCTTTGGACAACCTACCCACAAAACCTATTGTAATTACTGTTGTATCTTTATAACCAGCTCGTGGTTTAAACTTTGTGATATCTATACCGTTACACGTTCCTTTACCTAAAAGCTTATTCTTAGATGATGCATTCAAATGCAATCGATCGGAAACTCTGGTAATTGAAGGACTTACATTGACTATGCTAGTAGCACAAAAACCAATTAAACGTTCAATATTAATCAATAAGTGCTTTTTTAATCCTGTGACCGTTTCAAAAACTAATCCATGACGAAAAAAAATACGTTTAGGAACTCTAGCAAGAAAAGCTGCTAAAATACCAATTAAACCTCCTTTTGGAGAATGTGCAATAACAATATCAAAGTGCTCACGACGGATGTACTGATATAATCGATAAATAGATTTTATATCTTGAAGGGGATTAATACTGCGTAAAATAGGGACTGGAAATGGCGTAAAGCTAAATTCCCGCGATAAAGCTATAAATTCTGGAGAATCAGAACAGGCAACATGAAATTCGTATCCCTTTTCTTTAAAATAATGAAATTGATTACCGACAAAATAACGAAGTGAAAATGATACGGAAACAATGTGCAATACTTTTTTACCCTTCATTCTTTTTATGATTTAGAGTTGAATTACTCGTTTTGCCTATAATTTTGTTATATAATGAGATCGTTTTACGAACCATATTGGATAGGTCGTAGCTTTGAGCTTTCTTCTTTCCATTCGCACTAATTTCGTTATAGAAAAGAGGAGCTTCTAATGATGATACCAGATCTGCAAGTTCAAGTTCATCGCCTTTTTCAAATAACAAACCACCACCAGATACGACTTGCGATAATCCATTAACATTGGATGCAATAGTTGGAATACCACAGGCCATGGCCTCTGCCGCGGCCAAGCCAAAACCTTCCCAGTGTGAACTTAAAACGGCAATATCACACATCTTGACTAACGAAAAAATATCCGTGCGGACACCTAAAAATATTATTCTATGACCAACTCCTAAGGTGTTAGTTAATTTTTTTATATCCTGCTCCCGCTCACCAGAGCCAACAAATAGTAATTTATAATGCTCTGGTAAATGCTTTAAAGCACGAACTACTGTGTCGTGATCTTTCTCTTTTCGAAAACCTGCGACCATACAAATCAATTTGTCTTGATCAGTAAGATTAAATTCTGATCTGCTAGAGGCTACAGCGCGCGCTATATTCTCCAAATTTATACCATTTTCGATAACTTGATATTTACCCAGATCGTTATTAAACTTATCCACCAATGTTTCATTTACACTTTCACTTATACAAATTACTGATGTATACAGCGAATAGATCAGTCGTTCGAAAGGAAAATACATGCGATTCTGGAGGCGTTTATTGGAGGTACTATGCTCTGTAAATACTAATTCTGTTTTACTGAAAGACAGAAGCTTAGCCAAAGCAACAAAGTACATCGCTGGAAATAAATGAACATGGATCAGATCGTATTTATTTAAATATGGAATCAGTTTGATAATATAGAAGAGATTATAATATGACTTTCCCAAGGATTTGATCTGAATATTCGATTCTTTTTCCAGTTTATGATAAAACGGCGTTCGTTCTCCATTTAACAATAATAAGTCAACGTCTACATGATTCCTTTCCATTAGAGGTAATGTTGAAACTAATAACTGCTCTGCCCCTCCGGTGTGAAGGCTATTAATGACATGAAGGACTTTCATTACTTTTGATTTAACTGTTTCTCCCTGATAATATTTCTTATCGCACAAATACGCCTCCAACTTAAAATATAGGTTGGCATTATTAGTAATCCCAGCAATACTTTATTTCTTGAATATTGAAAGATTTCTTTCCAGCTTTTCTTACCCGCTAGACAATAACAGAGATATTTAATATCATTCTTGATAGAATCCGTAAAACCTAATGGCTCTAATTGCAACATCCGCTTCTCTAAGATAAAACCATTTATATTGTCTGCGGCCAATTTAATGATACTGTTAGATAAACCGTCATTTAAATAATCTCCGGAATATATAATTCGATTAATGCATCGAAACTTCCCCCATATTTGCATATTCAGATACATTACTCCTTCCGGAATCAATTTTTCTCCAGGATAAGCAGGAACTAAACTATTCTTATAAACGGAAGTTTTTATTACAAAAAGCTTATCACCAAAACATCTACTTTTGCCAAAGTACAGATTAATATAGGTTGACGAAGTGAGCTTAAATTCGCTCCCTATGATCTGACCTTTTGTATCTGATTTAAGAAATGAGAGACCGATTTCGTCGGCCTGTAGTTCGATAAGTTTCTCTTTAATAAGACATAAAGCATCGGGAACTAAAATATCATCAGAATCTAACACTAAACTATATTTTCCAGTCGGATCAGAATCAAATGCACGAATAACTGCATTGGTTTTCCCTGAATTGGATTGCTTAATAAAGCGAAAATTTATGTTTTGTTGCTCTTGCCACTTACCCGCTAGTAGCGCAGTATTGTCAGTGGAACCGTCATCAACTAAAATCCATTCAAATTCATCCGATCCAATGCTGATCAAGGACTGATAAAGTTTCTCCAGGCAATAGCCCCTATTGAAAGTCGGTGTAATTATTGAAAGTAACATGCTATTAAATCGTCTTTTTAAACAATAACTTTAATATCAATATCCATCTGTTATTCCCCATCCTAAAATTATATTTTAAAAGTGTACTTACTTTCTGCACAAAACTCAATTCCGGAAACTGCAGGTATGCCCTAAATATATCCTGTTGTTGTAACGTAAATTTATCCTTAAACTTATTATAAAAGCTTTTATTTGCCTCATAATGATTTCGATCAATAATCGGATTAGCGCGATTAAAAAAACTACGGATACGATCGCTAAAAGATACAGCTATATTGCCGGTAACATTTTGATCATGTTGCCTGTACAGCATCAAGGATAAATCAATGTATTTTAATTTTCCAAATGAAACCGCCCCCATGGTGATATAATGATCGTGCATCACAATAAAAGATGGGAAATCGAGAAGCATATTGATGAGTGCACGATTGAATAGTAAGGAACACCCTTGTACACCGCTATTTAAAAATAAACTATTAGCGAGTGAATCTCGCTCAAAAAGAGAAACCTGTTTGCTGGTGATATTTGTACCGTTATATCCATACGCATTGCAATAAACTGCCGCAGCCTGATGCTCATTTTGAATAGAATCGAACAATACCTGAAGTTTGGACTCAAACCAAATGTCATCTTGATCACAAAAAATGACATAATCTGAAGTCGCATTCTTTAATAAATGTAGAAAGTTATTCGCCGCTGATCGACAAACAACTTGATCGTCCAAAACATGTATACGAGCATCAATAGCTTGATACTTTTTTACAATTAATAAGGTATCATCTGTAGATCCATCATCATGAATAATTAACCTCCAGTCCTTATTGGTCTGACTAAGGATAGAGAGTAATTGGTTTTCAATAAACTTATCTCCATTAAACGTGGCCAATAAAATATCAATCATAAAAAAAATAGCGTGTAGGGACGTACCAAATCTTCATTGATCATGCGAATACCATAAAACAAGAGAAACGTCGCAATTAAAAAGTAAAAAATAACAAATATGTACCGTTCTTTTATCCGAAAAGCCATGAGACTAATTGAAACAGATAATAAAATAGCAGTGCATTGAAAAAGAATGAATGAAAATCGCTGAAAAATAGAAATATTGATGAAAAGAAAATTCATTGCAACAGCGATGGACACTAATTTGTAATAAAAGTCTCCTGTTTTTATCAATATGGAACTGTTATCTAAAAGAGCTCCTCTAAATTTTATTAGGAAGAAATAGAGTAGGCAGATGCAGTAGCCTATTAATGAAATCGATGCACTACCTAAGCTTTCATCTTCTAAGTAAATATCCATATGGTCTGAACCGTAGCCAAAAAAAGAAAATATAAGCTTTAATGTGAGCAATTTACCAATGAAAAAACAGGGAATAGGCATGAGTATATACCAGATATGATTCCTAAAAAATCGAACCACAACAACTGCGACAGGTACAATAATGGCAGCGCTATGAAAACTTACAGCAACAAGACTAATTATAAGACCGTACAGATATTTCTTTTGAAAAAAATAATGTAAACTCCACATGCAAATAGCCGCACTCAGACCATAGCGTATCTGAGTAAAATCTCGGTATAAATAAAAAAAACTAATATAAAAAAGCAGGCTGATAAAAATATAACCGCAATATTTGAAAATAAAGGTATAATTGAATAGCGCGGTGCCAAATGCTATTAGAATTAAAAACACCCTAAAATTTCCTCCTAACAAGAAAACAATTTTGTTGAGAAAAACATATCCTTGCTCAACATACCCGTATCCCCCCGCTATAATTTGATCAAAAGTGGATGTAGAATAGGAAACAAACATTTCCTGATAGGCAACACTATCGTTATCTATTGCTACTGGTCGGAAAGCTACAATGAGGGTTATAAAGACACAATAAGGTAAATAAACTAATAGTTTGTCCGTTTTTGATTTCGCAAAATCGACAAAACATAGTAAATAACTGGTTACAAAAATGATGTAATAGAGTGCCATTTATACCTATTAATATTTACAATTTCAAATCTTGCAATATAGAGCTCCAATAAAAATATTCCTGATGTTGTAAAACATTTCGTTTTAGCATAGTAAGCTCTTCACGACCGCTCTTAGCAATAAAATGTTCCCAAGCATAAATATCTAAAAACTCTGCTACATTTTTCCCTTTTAAAACCTGTTCTGTCTCCGCCAATTTTGTACATAGAATAGGCAAGCCTGCAGCGAGATAAAAAGATACTTTGGTAGGGTAACAAATATTATAGTAAAATCGACTATCGTCATAAGGAATTACCCCCATATCACAAAGCGATGCAATCTGAAGCGCCACTTGATCAGTAAAGGTACCTAAATATCTAATGTTTTGAATTTGTTTACTGTGCAAATCATGATCGATCCACTCACCTCCGGGCCCCAATAATAGCAAATAGTGCCCAGCTTGTGCATATATTTCGATCAGATCTTCAATTTGCCGCCCCCGATTTAATGAGCCAACATACACATATTTTAATTTATCCGCATCTAGTCCTTTCAGAAGATCAACTGTAGTCGCATCAGGTTCGGATAATTTATCTGAACCATTGATTAGTACCTTGCATTGTTCTTCCTTCAAGCCATAGAACCTTACAGCATAATCCCGCATGCTAAAAGATGCGAAATGGAAGGTAACGCCTTTTAATTTAAATAATTCTCTTTGAAAAGATTGAAAAAATGCCTGCTGTGGCAATTCTAGATCCCGGCTTTGTTCGTAGGGTAAATCATTAACCTCGATATGTAAGTGGTGATTTTTCGAAATCTGACCTAGAAAGTTAAAAACAAGACGCGCAAGGGGAGTTTGAAATATAAATGTAGGAAACAAAACAAAGATCCCCCCCATATGCATAAAAATATGATCAGCATGTCGTAATCTGAAATAGAGAATAAACTTAAGTGCGTTTAAAATTCGGAAAAATATATTTGTTGCCGCAACATCTTTTATGATTACACCAGATACGGATCGAAAATATTGGTAAAACGCCTCATTACGAACAGCCCCTCCTTCGATAGCAACTCCTTTAAAATGTTTAATATAAAAATTCATAATACCTCTCGCTATTTTTCCTTGCTTTTTAAGATCAAAATAAATTTTAACCGATCTTTTGTCTAAAATTTTTCAATATCCAAAATAAACTTGGAAACACTACTAAAAGTGTACATGAACATTTCATTTTGAACGGTATATTTGGCAATCTAAGTACCGTTGAAAGGTTTTGTTTCAATAAATCCCGCAAAATTTCATTTCTATTCGTGATCGCCAATATGGCAATATTTAAAAACTTTGCTTTTCTATTTTCCTTTACAAGCAAATCATAACCTCGATCCTTAAAATAGACCTCACGCACATTAAAAAGTTGAACAATGTCATCAATACGCTTGGCGGATATTTCTTTCGTAATACTCGCTTCTCTTTGTCGATAATAGTATAAGGGAATAGGTGAATAAGCTACTTGATCAACTTGATCATAGATATGATGTATGACATATTCATCTTCATGGATTAATCCTTTCGGATATCGCAATTCTTCCCACACTGATCTCTCATACAATTTATTACAAGCGATTACATTCTTAGGAACCCATTTTTTATTGTACAAGTTTTCAAGCATATAATGACCCGTATGTAGTTGAAAACAATCATCAAAATTAAGAGCTGATTGTGGTAAGTTTGTTGAAAATAAAGTATAGTCACATAGCGCAATTGAAGCCTTCGAGTTTAATAAAAGTGAGATCAATACCTGGATAAACTTTTCGTCAATGACATCATCCGAATCCACAAAAGAGATATATGCACCCTGCGCTTTATCAAGTCCTAAATTTCGAGCTTCAGAGAGTCCACCATTTTGTTTATGAATAACCTTTATACGTTTATCTTGTTGGGCATAGTTATCGCAGATAGCTCCAGAATTGTCTGAAGAACCGTCATTTATTAAAATGATTTCAAGCTCTCTATACTCTTGATGTATGACAGATTCAATACAAGCCGGTAGAAAGTCTGCTACATTATAAACAGGTATAATAATTGAAATAAGTGGATTCATAGTGACTTATTAAATAATAGAATTGGTCATCATATATATTTATTCAAAATATTTTTTAATCGATAGTATATATAAAAAGGATTTAATACATCACTATATTTATATATAAAAATGTTGACTTTTTTTCTAGAATTTAATTTAAATTTATCAAAAAACATTTTTTTGTAATAAATTGTATTTTCGAGCATCCTTTCATTAAAGCTTAAGTTAGGAAGACGCTCTTTTTTATCAAAAATACGTTGACGTAGATAAAAATTAGGGAAAATAAGCTGTGAATCTCCATTATATGCAGAATTATTTCGTATCCTATAGCGAACAGTTTCATGTTTTAGGTAATGAATTTTTATTCCATTTTTCAAAGCATTTAAAACAAATGGATAATCTTCCATAAATGGATAAGATTCATCATAGGTAGTTATTTCATATACTTTTTTGTGCACAAAGAATGTTGGTGAATTACCGAAAAATCCTTTCAAAGTTTCTTGATATTGTTCTTTAACATCAACAGTTTCTCCGAAAGTATTGACATTATAAGCACTAACATGTTCTACTACTACATAATCCCAATCTAAAAAAGAAAGCATATCAGAAACAACGAATAATTTATCTTCATTGCCTCTTAGTTTCACAAATGCTAAATTAGCTTGGATACAATCTTCAGTCAAAATATCATCGCCGGCGATTAATTTAATCCAATCACCTTTGCATGATGCTAATCCTTTATTACAGTTAGCAGGAATTCCTGCATTTCTAGTTGCAGCTATTATTTTTATATCTCTAAAACGAGTGCTATATTTTTGAATCCAATTTTCACAGATGCTTATTGTATTATCTGTCGAACAATCATCTGAAATAATCAATTCAATATCCTGATAGGTTTGATTCAAAATACTATCTAATGTTTCCCCAATATATTGGGAAGAATTATAAGTTATTACAACGACAGAAACTAAAGTTTTATCCATTTTTCTTGAATATTTTTGATTTTATTAGATTTAGAACCTTAATGCGTTTATCTAATTCAGTGATTGAAAAATAAAAAAGGACCGATAACAATAGAATAAATAATGCAGCTTTTAGGGGAAAGTAAGTGATAAAATTAACGAAGAAAACAGCTCCAATCAAAAAGAAAAATGAGAGCAATATGCGAATTACTTCTTTTTTAATTTGAAAGCTGTATCTTTTTTTTACCACTATAAACAATACAATAAAATAGATACAAAAAATGAGAATAAAAGAAAAACCCAATCCCAGTAATCCGAAATAACTGTAAAATAAGATATTGAGAGACAATTGAAGTACATTCGCGAAAACTCCCTCTAACCAAAAAAATAACTTTTTATCTCCTTTAGCAAAGGAAATATACCCTAAAGGATAAGATATCGCTTTTACAAACACTCCAAAAGCCATAAGATTTAAGACTGGAACAACGACTAAAAATTCCTTTGTCAACAAAAGATTAACAATTAAGGTTGAGAAAACTAAAAATAAAGCAATGATGGGAGCGATCAGCAAAATCGCTATTTCCAACTGCTCATTGACCAGACGATTGATATCGATTACAGAATCTGCCTTGGCGGCTAATTTTGGAAAATAGTCAATTGCCATAGAAGTAAATACAATGCCGGTATATTGATTTGTTAGTGAATTAGCAGATTGGAAAAAACCAACATCAACAAGCCCTCCCTGCCTACTGATATAAGCATTTAAAAGGTAGGTGGCAATAGTACCCAGTAGCGTCGAGATCATGAGAACAATACCGAGAGTCATCATCTCTTTCGAGCTGGTAACAAAGGAAGATCTTTCTAGTTTAATAATGGATAGTTTATAATCACTTGTGCTCAATAATCTATTTGCTAAATAATTACAAATTGCCATTACAACCATGGCGGGTACAATTCCTTTTATTCCCCAAAAGTAATAAAATGGAACTCCTAAAATTAATCCGATCACGGATCCGATGACAGACGATACAGCTACTTTTTTTAATTCTCGCTTTCCTTGTAAAATTGACAGCTCGCCTCCCGATAAAGTTGTAAAAAATATAAAGATCCCCAGTAACCGGAAAGCAACTGTATAATCATGGTTTCCGAAAGTATAAAAACTCAAATATTCGGCAAATAACACAGAAATACTGGCACCTAAAGATCCTAGTAAAACAAGTAGAAGACGATAATTAAACACTAATGTCGTTAAGGATGTTTTCTCTTCCTTAGCTTGAGCAATGTTCTTTACAGCACTTAAATTTACACCAAAAGAGCTGAATTGCTGCAACATAGCTACAGTACTGGTCAGCAACGAAGAAATACCTACACCTGCAGGTCCTAAAAAAATCGCTACTAACTTTGCCCTTAGAAGTCCAATTATTATCGTAAATACCTGTGAACCGCCAAAAATGACGGTTCCTTTAAGCATCGATCTATAACTATTTTTCATTATTTATATTTAAGCCATTTTTTAAATCTGACATTTCTCTCCCTAATTACTATTATAAATAACTCATTATTGAGTTATTTATAATAGCTTTAAATACACGTTGCTGTTTATTAATAGAGACAAATTAATGCAGAGAAAAGTGGATAAACCACTGATTGAATGTTTCTAAAGATTAAATTATATTAAACCAAGTAATTGTGGAGCTATCCTTTAATGATACGCCCAAATACAAGTTTACAACAGATACTGTTGTTAAAAATTATTAATAAGATCAATTATTTTACTCACTTCTTCTTTTTCAAGTACTGGGCTAATAGGTAAGCTAAGAACTTCATCATGAAGACTTTCGCTTACTGGAAAACTAAGATTATTCCATTCCTTGTAAGCTTCTTGTTTATGAGGTGGTATTGGATAATGGATTAAACACTGCACGCCATGATCTGTCAAAAATTTTTGTAATAAATCACGTTCCTGACATCGAATTACAAATAGATGCCAAACATGTTCAGCGGAGTCCTCTGGGACAGCGGGAAGAATAATTTTATCGTTTTTTATTTCTTGGATATATCTTTCCGCAATATTTCTTCTGATCAAATTATCAGCATTCAAGGATTTTAATTTGACATCTAATACAGCTGCTTGAATTTCATCCAATCTAGAATTTAAACCTTGATAAATATTTACATATTTTTGATTCGAACCATAATTGGCAAGAGCACGGATTGTCTCCGCTAGAAGATTATCATGACAGGTGACTGCGCCACCATCTCCTAAAGCACCTAAATTTTTTCCAGGATAAAAACTAAACCCTGCGGCATCGCCTAAATTTCCTGTTTTTGTGCCTTTCCATTCTGCTCCAATGGCTTGCGCATTATCTTCAACAATTTTCAACTCGTATTTTTCAGCAAGCTGTATTAACTTTTCTGAAAAAACAGCTCTTCCATAAAGATGAACGATAAGGATAGCCTTCGTTTTTGAAGTAATTAATTTTTCAATTTGAGCAATATCAATATTATAAGTATTTACATCAGGCTCGCACAATACAGGAACTAGACCATTATCTGAAATAGCCAAAATTGAAGCAATGTAAGTATTTGAAGGTACGATCACCTCATCTCCTTCACACATGATGCCAAGCTCAATATATGCCCTAAAAATTAAACGTAACGCATCCAATCCATTGGCCACACCAATTGCATTAGGTGTCCCAATATAACTAGACAAATTTTTCTCAAAAGTCTTTACTTCATTTCCTAAAAGATACCAACCACTACGAAAAACTCTCAACAAAGAATCTTCAATTTCAGCTTGATATTGCATATTGACTGCCTGTATATCCAGAAATTTAATCATTACCTACTTCTATAATTTTATGTGTAATTCCATTCTTATCTTTAAACCCTAAATCCAAAAGAACACCTTCTTTTGTGACATATCCCTTATGTTCAGCTGGGTTTCCATAATAAACATGAAAAGGAAGAATTGATTTTGTGACAACACTTCCTGCTCCAACAAAAGCGTACGCGCCAATAATATTTCCTGCTACAATTGTTGAATTTGCTCCAATCGAACATCCTTGGCTAACAATCGTTTCCTTGAATGATTCGGGATATTGCTTGGATCTTGGCACTATATCGTTTGTAAATGTTACGTTTGGTCCAACAAAAACATCATCTTCAATACGGACTCCATCCCAAACTTGAACACCTGACTTTATGGTAACATTATCGCCAATAATAACATCATTTTCAATAAATACATTAAAATTGATATTGCAATTTTTACCTATTTTAGCACCTGAAAGTATAACTGAATACTGCCAAACCATTGTACCTTCTCCAATTTGATCTGTTTGTACTTCAGCTGTCGGATGAATCATTTTGTACATACTTTATAAAATCTTCATAATTTCTCATATAATCTGCTTCGGTATATTCATGAGATGCTAATACTAAACAGATACTACCTCCTGAAAAATCTTTCATTTCTCTCCAAATCCCTGGCTTTATATGAAGTGCCTTTTGAGGACTATTTAAAAATACCTCTCTAATATTCTTACCATCATCCAATATAAAAGAGAACGAACCGCATGCAGCCACAACATATTGTTCAAGCTCATAATGTGCATGACCGCCCCGCTCTGAAGCATATGGAACATCATATAAATAGTATACTCTTTTTATATCAAAAGGAATATTCTGATTATTTTCTAAGACCGAAATCTTACCGTTCTGCTCATGAACAACCGGAAGATCAACTATCGAACAATCGAAAACACTATTCATTATTATTTAAATTTTATCATCATAAACTCTTCTAAATCTCTGATATAATCCGTTTCTGCAAATGCTCGATCAGAAACAATCAAAGCGAGCGAATTAGTGGAAAAGTTATCGATTTTTCTCCACATCATAGGTGGAATATACAAACCATAGTATGATCTATTCATTGAATAGGTGCGCTCTTCCTTTCCATCGTTTAAAACCACATCAAAACTGCCGGACAATGCAATTATAAATTCTTGCTGTTCTTTAAAAGCGTGGCTTCCTCTTGTTTCACCACCAGGAACATCATATATCCAATACGTTCTCTTGATCTCAAATGGAATTTGGTTATTATTTTCAAAAAAAGATAGATTACCTCTTTTATCTAATATTTTAGGTAAATCAATAAGTTTAACTGTATTCATCTCTTCTATCTTAAAATTTGTAAATACAATCTTCTGACACATAAAAAAGCAACGGCAAAGAATGTAAATAGCGTAATACCAATAATAATTCCTTTGGCCTTGCCAAATTTTGAAATTGGTAAAGGATAAATGGGTTCATCCACTTTCTCTATCAACGGAGCCTCTTTCATCAAATTCATTTTTGATAACTCCAAATTTTGTACAAGTTGACTTAAAATAGCTTTATTTGTTTCGGAAGAAAACTGAGACCGTTGCACTGGTACTGTTCGCTGTGCCTGCCGGGTGGGATTTAAATTAGGTGTTAGATCAACCGCAACAGCGGCAGCACTAATACTTCCATTAAGAACTGACCTTACAGAATCTGTTTTGTGTTGAAGAATAGAAATATTATTTAATGATTTTTTTGTTTTAGTTTTAATGTAGAATTCGTTGACTGTATTGACTAAAACTTCGTTGAAAGATTTGGAAAAATCTTCATTATGTGACTTAATCTCTACCTTGATAATTGTAGATTTTTTATCCGCTTTTTCAACAATTAAGTTATTATTAACAATAGCTTGCGTAAAAGAACTTAATAAACTATCTCGACGACGTAAGGTAGGACGGTCTAATGATTTAGGATCTTTTTTAAAATCAATCATCACCTGATTCTGTACTTTATTATTTTTAAGCTCTATTTTATTAAAACGAATATATTGATTGATCAACAATTCTGCTGTATCCAAAGGATTCTGACTTAGTAAAGCCTGTTCCAGCATTGTTCTGGATTTATATAAGGCAAAAAGATTGTCGCCCTGAAATAAATTATTACTCCCGCCCGATAGATCCACTCCTGCCAAAGCCGCTAATCCTGCCATCTGCCCCATGCTTCCTCCTTGTTCACCGGTCTCTAAAACGAATGTTGTTGTAGCTGTGAAAAGTGGTTCTTTCCTATCAGCATAGAAATAACCTAATATTCCTCCAACTAACCCTATAAGCATAATGATATACCATTTCGACAGTAAATAGCGACACAACCCTTGTATTTTTAGAATTAACTCCTTTAAGCTAATCTTGTCAGCATTATTCTTCTCGTTCATTATTCTATCTTAAAAGACTAACAATAATAGCGGCTAAAGAAGCAATACCTGTACCTAAGCCAACCCAGGCCTGTACATTCATTTTCTCACGTGGTGCGCGTTTTGGCACCACGATCTCTGCTCCTGGTTTTACTTCGGGATAACCACCAGACTTACCTTTTACAGCCCCATTGGCATACTGAACAAATACACGTTTCTTCAAAGCATTGTCGGTAAAACCTCCTGCTTGATTGACGTAATATTGAAGGTTCTTTCCTTTCACATAAACCACATTATTGGGATTTAACACTTCGCCCACCACTTTGACTGTCTCTAACTCTTTAGGTACTGTGATAATATCACCATCTAACACCAACAAATCTCCTCGTTGATGAGGATTGGCTAGTATTTTGTTCAATTCAATTCCTACCAGATCACTTGGTTCGATATCTGGGGTGCCAACACCTTGTTGCGAAACTTTCGCTAATGCTTTATTTTTTGTTTTAAGATCAGCGTTCTTTTGTCCGTTCTCTTTATCCAAATCATCTAAAGTATCTGTTTCAGCATCTTCACCTTCTTGAATACGTCCTTTGTTCAGTTCTTTTTCTAATTGCTCTTTCTTCTTCTTCTCTTCAGCTTTTAATTTGGATTCTCCAGTACGTTTCAAAGAAGCACCTTCTGTATAAGCATAAGAAGTCAATCCACCAGCTCGTTTAATAATGTCGGAAATACGCTCATCTTCTCTAGAAATGGTATAAATTCCTGGAAATAGAACCTCGCCTTCAATCTTCACCTGTCTTTGTGTACGGAAACCGGCATCGCCTAATACGGTAATCACATCATAGGGTTGCAATGCTATACTTAAATCCGATACGGTACCATCATTGATATCAACAAGAATTGTTTGTGATGAAGTGGGATCAGTGACATCGCGATTATTTAAACGTCTGGCAATTTCAATACGTGCATTTTTAGCGGATTCATTCAGACCACCGGCCTTTTGGATCAGATCTCCTAATGTCGCATTGCTCGCGAAAGGAAAATCTCCCGGTAAACGAACTTCTCCCTGTACCGTGAATTTATATTCATCCCGTAAGTCAAAAATTGAGGCAATCTCAATCTTGTCTTCTCTTTTTAATGGTATATCACCTACTGTTCCTGCTAATACTTCCCGAACATTGAAATTAATCAATTCAGCCGTATTATCTGGTCTTAATCTATTGATAATTCCTCTTTCCAAAAAAGCATCTTCACGTACACCATCCGCCTGCTCTAATAATTGTTTTAGAGTCATTCCTGGTTCCATTCCGTACAGACCTGGACGAAAAACTGCTCCTAAAATACTGACACGATTAGCAAAGCGTTCTAATATAGGCTCTACAATAAACTGATCTCCTGCTTTGGGACTATAATCAGCAAATTGATCGGCGTAAATATCTTTTACACTACGTTCTTTATCTGTCTTTTGCAATACCTTAACCTTGGCGGTATACGCATTTTCACTAAAACCGCCAGCATATTTGACTAAATCCAAAAGGGACTCCCCTGCTACTGTTTCAAAAATAGCTGGACGCTTCACTTCGCCTTCAAATTGAACCCGGCTACCGTAGACCGGAATATGAATGATATCCTGATCTTGAAGACGGATATTACCGCTCTGGATGCCATTCGCTAAAAAGTCATATAAATCAATAGTCGTAACAACCTGATTGTTGCGGACTACCTGTATCTGACGGTAAGTTCCCTTTTCGCTAGGACCACCTGAAGCATATAAAGCATTGAATACAGTTGCTAATGAAGGTAAGGTATATGTCCCTGGTTTTGTCACGGCGCCGGTTAATGTAATGCGGATACTACGGATATTACCAATATTCACATCAACTTGCGTCTGCCCCGATCGGATAGCGGGATAAGTACCACTTAATCTTTGCTGAATCTTGCTTTTTGCAGCTGCGATGGATAATCCCGAAACAGCAACTTTACCCACATATTCAACTGTGATTCTACCATCTGGACTTACTGGAAGTTGATAAGAGGCTTCATTATCTCCTGTAATATCCAGTAAAATCTCATCATCAGGTCCAATAATATACGAGCTTGGAGTGGCCATCCTTAGATTTGGCTCAAAAGTAATTTCACTGTTCTTAAATAAGTCGGAACCAAAAATTTTCAACTTATCTTCATCAATTTTTAAAGAATCTTGATTTTCTCTTTTATTATTCAACGAATCCGTTGGGGCAGCACCTTTTACCTGGCGACCTGCCCCCATACGAGCGTCTTGCTTACCTTGCTGTTGTTTCGGTTGTTGCTTATTGCGCTTAATCTTCTGCAAGCGATCTTTTAACTTTTGAGCTTCAACGGAGTTGATACCCTGCGCACGCGCAAATTGATCCAATTGCGATTCACTATACCCCATCAGCTCCGCTTGCTTGACGTACTGCTCAATCTGGGTATCCGTTAAGTTATCAACTTTTATATTTGCTGGATTGGTTTGAGCTTGTACTGAAATTATTAAATTCATGACAAACAACCACAATATCACTCTTTTCATTCTCTAAATTGAAATTTTCACAAAAATAGGTAAATTTATTTAATTGAGAGGCACAGGTATTCTCCATAACCTGATTTGCGTAGCGGTTCAGCAATTTTTAATAATTGCTCTTTATCAATATAGCCCATACGATAAGCCACTTCTTCTATCGCTCCGATCTTCATCCCCTGTCGCTCCTCGATGACCTGAACAAACTGTGCCGCCTGCATAAGGGATTGAATTGTTCCCGTATCTAACCAAGCGGTACCCCGGTCAAAAACAGCAACATTGAGCTTTTCACGCTCCAAATAGACTTTATTGATATCAGTAATTTCTAATTCTCCACGAGGAGATGGTTTTATTTGTTTTGCAATTGCAATAACATCATTATCGTAGAAATATAAGCCTGGAATAGCAAAATTAGATTTGGGTTGCAGTGGCTTTTCTTCGATTGAAATGGCTTTTTTATCTTCATCAAATTCCACAACGCCATATCGTTGAGGATCTGTAACTTGATAAGCAAAAACCATTCCTCCTTCAATATCGACACAGGACTGTAATAACTTGGACATCCCTGAGCCATAAAAAATATTATCGCCTAAGATCAACGCGACTTTATCATCACCTATAAATTCTTCGCCCAAGATAAAGGCCTGCGCCAAACCGTCTGGACTTGGTTGCGCAATATATTCAAATCGGCATCCAAGTTGCGATCCATCACCCAAAAGTCTTTGGAATTGCGGTAGATCTTGTGGTGTCGAAATAATTAAGATCTCATTGATTCCCGCCAACATTAAAGTGGATAAGGGATAATAAATCATCGGTTTATCATATACAGGCATCAACTGCTTGCTCACAGCCAATGTCATTGGATGTAAACGTGTTCCTGATCCGCCTGCTAGTATAATTCCTTTCATATTTTTTTCTTTATTGTTAGTAGGTTAGAATATGGTTAGTAGGTTAGAATATTGTTAGTAGGTTAGAATATGGTTAGTAGGTTAGAAACGTTCTAACTTCTTAACCCTCTAACTTCCTAACTATTTAACTATCTAACTTCTTAACTATCTAACTTTCTAACTGCTTCTTTAAACTATCTTTCCAAAATGGCACTTCGACTCCGAATGTTGCTTTGATTTTCGTTTTATCTAATAACGAATATTGAGGCCTTTTTGCAGGTGTAGGATATGCTGTTGTCGGTATCGCCTGTATCTCACAGTTCAAACCTTTAATATCGCGAATAGCAACCGCAAAATCATACCAGCTAATTTCGCCCTCGTTGCTATAGTGATAAACACCACCTTTCCATTTTCCTGAACTAACTATATCCACAATTGCCTGTGCTAAATCTTTTGCTGAGGTCGGAGAGCCGATCTGATCATTGATAACGGAAATGGAATCACGCTCAGATAGCAGACGCAACATGGTTTTTACAAAGTTTTTTCCAAAAGTGGAATATACCCATGAAGTTCGAATGATAATCGCCTCGGGGCACCACTTCTGTATGGCCTGCTCTCCTCTTAATTTTGTTGCCCCGTAAACATTAATCGCATTGACTGGAGTGTCCTCGGTCAGAGCAACACTGCTACTTCCATCAAAGACATAATCAGTTGAAATAGCGATCAATTTTGCGCCATGCAAACGACAATACAACGCAATCTCTTCAGTAGCCAAATGATTGACCTGATCGGCAAGCTCGGCATCTGATTCAGCTTGATCGACTGCAGTATAAGCCCCAGCATGGATAATAACATCAGGCTGATACATACTCAGAATATCCTGAATAATCGAAATCTGTTCCAATGGAAGCTGTTTTCGATCCAAGAAAAAACATTCTTTCGATACATCCTGATCCAGGAGCACTTTCAGTTCTTGACCTAGCTGTCCGGATGCTCCCGTAATAACAATACGCTGTTTTTGACTAACCGATCCCATTTTTTTCTTTAAATGCCCTAAAGGATTGTGCTTCTTCATCTTTCATAGAAAGAATCACATCTTCCCGAGGTATCTGCCAATCAATAGCTAGCTCTCTATCTAACGGATGAACTCCGTCTTCTGCTACTTTGTGATAATGATTATCGCACTTATAGAAAAATACAGCATTTTCTGATAATACCGAAAATCCATGTAAAAATCCACGTGGAACATATAACTGTCTTTTATTTTCAGCAGATAATTCAACTGATACAGATTCCCCATAAGTAGCTGAGCCTGGACGAACATCAACCACTACATCCAACACTCTACCTTCCAAAACACGTACTAATTTTGCTTGCCCATGATCGCCGGATTGCATATGCAATCCGCGAACAACACCATACTGCGATTGGGATTGGTTATCTTGAACAAATGCTGGTTTTGCCCCTACAATCTGTTCAAACTTTTGATTATTAAAGGCTTCAAAAAAGTAACCTCTCTCGTCTTCAAAGACTGTTGGTTCTAAAATAAAACAGCCTTTTAATTTAGTTTCGGTAAAATTCATTTTTTTATATGGTTAGATGGTTAAGAAGTTAGTAGGTTATTAGGTTAAATGGTTAGTAGGTTAAATGATTAGTAGGTTAGTTTCACTTTCTAACATTCTAACTTTCTAACTTTCTAACTTTCTACCTATCTAAACTCTTAATCAACTTCGCTAACATACTTTTTATATAATATAATCTTTTAAATATTTCTTCGTCTCGTTTCCAAAAGGAAAGTCTTTCAGCTAGTTCAAGTTGTGTATCCAATTCACTTAAAGAACCCATCGCAATATATAGAAAACGCATAAATTCAGTTTTACCCCTACGTCCAGCTCCCTCAGCAATATTAGAAGGTACTGATACTGAAGATCGTTTTAATTGACTAGTCAGACCAAATAGCTCTTCTTTCGGAAATGTAGCTGTTATTTTATACACATCTTCCACAAGAATCATCGACTCCTGCCCGACCTTTAAGTCTTTGTGAGACTCTATCATAATTAACTTTTTAAAGTTAGAAGGTTAGATGATGGTGAGAAGGTGAGAGGGTTAGAAGGTTAGTAAGTGAGAATGGTCTAACTAACTAACTAACTAACTAACTAACTAACTAACTAACTAACTAACTAACTAACTAACTAACTAACTAACTAACTAACTAACTAACCTTCATACTGTTTATCGTAATATTTTTGGTAATCTCCTGAAGTGACACTTTCTAACCACTCCTTGTTGTTCAAAAACCAATCGATTGTTTTGGAAAGACCTTCTTCAAACGTTACAGATGGATACCAGCCGAGTTCCTTATTAATCTTAGTCGCATCAATAGCATAACGTAGATCATGACCTGGTCGGTCTTTAACGAAAGTGATCAATTGTTCTGCTGTACCTGCTGGACGGCTTAATTTCTCATCGACCTGTTTACATAACTCTTTTACCAAATCAATATTCTGCCACTCATTGAACCCACCGATATTATATGAATCACCATTCTTACCTTCGTGAAATACCAAATCAATGGCCGTTGCATGATCAATCACAAATAACCAGTCACGTGTATATTTACCATCACCATAGATCGGTAACGGTTGATTGTTTAATATATTATGAATACATAACGGAATCAATTTCTCCGGAAAATGATTGGGACCATAGTTATTGGAACAATTGGTCAGTACGATAGGTAAACCATAGGTATCATGGTATGCCCGAACAAAATGATCGGAACTAGCCTTCGATGCGGAATAAGGTGAATGCGGATCATAAGATGTTTCTTCCGTGAAAAGACCTTCAGCCCCTAATGCTCCAAATACCTCATCGGTAGAAACATGATGAAAACGTTTACCTGTAAAATCATCTTTCCAGATCTGGCGCGCAGCGTTCAATAAATTAACAGTACCGATCACATTGGTCATCACAAATGCCGTAGGATCTGCAATAGAGCGATCCACATGAGATTCTGCTGCTAAATGAATGACACCGTCGGGTTTATATTGTTCGAAAACACGAAACATATCCAAGGCATCGGTAATATCTGCCTTAACAAAGGTATAATTCGGTTTTTCTTCGATATCCCGTAAGTTTTCGAGATTACCGGCATAAGTCAAAGCATCTAAATTGACAATATGATAGTCAGGATATTTAGTGACAAAATTTCGTACAACATGCGAACCTATAAAACCCGCTCCACCTGTAATTAGGATTGTTTTAGTCATAATATGAGCAAAATATTTCTTAACAGCTTAAAGCCCCTTAACGATAATTAAGGGATTAGCATCAAAAGTAATAAGATTTTATGAACTATCAACCAAAGTACACAAGCAAAACAAGCTAAAATGCGGTATTAAGCTTATTTATTGTCAAAAATCTATTTTTCCATCTGATCCTGGTATAGTCCGGATATCGGTATGGCAACGCGAAAAGGTTTCGTCTTTCCGCCTTCAAAATGCAATTTCCCGGAAATTACAGTAAGTATTCCGGTCAGATCTAGGTTGCTAATATCCTTATCCAATACTTTATAACGGATGGATACCTCAGGTTGCGTAAAACTATTATACTGAAAAGGAAGTGATAAAGACTGGTCAAGCTGTATATTGACACCAGGGTGTTTTAAATTGACACTTTTTAGTGTAGCATGCTTTAATTTTTGATCACTGCTACTGGTATGGATCACAATCACACCGCTCTTCACACTGCGATCGCCACTGTACTGTCCCGGCCGCTCCTGAAAAAGATAACTGACAGATAACGCACCATGCTCCGCTAATCGTTGCTTCGTCTGCTGTACTGTCCAAAAGTAATAACTGCCAAATAAAAATAATACAATTAAAATAATTACAATAATCATTGTGGGTAAAGGTTAAGGGTTGTAAAATAAAAGAGCATTTATAGTGATGAGTAACGTAGTGACAAGTAACTTGGTGCCATTGTCAATAGTAACGAAGTAATATTGCTAATAGTTACATGGCTAATAGTAAAATTGTTAATAGTAACTAAGTAACACTGTAATGCTCAAAATGGTTTTGCATATAGTAAACATGATTTGCATATAATAACGTCATGAAACAGAAACATCGTATAGCGATAAGAAGATTATTAATACAATCTTTATATACCAGAATATGATATTTGACCGATGTAAATGTAGGCCTCAAAAGTGAACTGTACTTTCCTTTAAAATTAAGTTTCGATGAAACTAGCAAGACGAAAATGCTTATAAACAAAAAAAGACGCGATAAACGCGTCTTTAATACTGTGATATACTTGATACTGCAACGATTACTCGCCAATTGCATAATATTGAAAACCTAGATCCTCCAGCTCTTTTCTATTCAAAATCTTACGTCCATCAAATACAAAGGATGGTTTTTTCATTTTATCTTTTACTTTACTCCAATCATAACGCTTAAATTCATCCCACTCGGTCAATATCGCGACAGCATGTGCTTCAGCCAATGCTTCATAAGGATCGCTGACAACAGTCAGCAACCGACGGTTTTCCGATGAAGAACGTGTGCCCAAGTAATCTAAATCACGGTAGATCTGCTCTGCAGACACCTTAGGGTCGTAAACAACAATCTCCGCTTCTTCTTCTAATAAATGATCGGCCACATAAATAGCTGCAGACTCCCGCGTATCATTGGTATCTTTTTTAAAGGCCCAGCCTAAAAACACGATTTTCTTACCATTGACCGTATTGTACATGGTCTTAATAATATGCTGTGCAAACCTTTCTTTCTGATGATCATTTAACAAAATGACCTGCTCCCAATAATCGGCCACAGCAGTTAAGTTGTAGGAACGGGCGATATAAACGAGATTTAAAATATCCTTCTGAAAACATGAACCACCAAACCCGACAGATGCCTTCAGGAACTTAGATCCAATCCGGGAGTCATAACCAATGGCACGAGACACTTCATCGACATTGGCGCCTGTCACTTCACATAATTCGGAAATGGCATTGATCGACGAGACGCGCTGTGCTAAAAAGGCATTTGCCACTAGTTTGGATAGTTCGGAAGACCACAGATTAGTGGTCAATATACGCTCCCGTGGCACCCAAGCTTCATAGATCTGTGCCAGAGCTTCAATAGCTTCGGCATCTTCACCGCCGATCAGTACACGGTCCGGATGATGCAGATCGGGTATTGCGGTACCTTCTGCCAAAAATTCAGGATTGGAGAGAATATGAAAATTGACACCGTTTCCGGTATTATCCAATATACTCTTCAATGTTGCGGCCGTGCGGACGGGTAAAGTAGATTTTTCAACAACAATTTTATCGTCTTTTGCAACTCGTGCAATCTGACGGGCGCATAATTCAATGTATTTTAAATCGGCAGCCTGCCCTTTTCCTTTACCATATGTTTTGGTGGGCGTATTGACCGAAATAAAGATCATATCTGCCTCTGCAATCGCTTTATCAACATCTGTAGAGAAAAAAAGATTGCGCCCTCTGGCTTCACTAACAACCGCATTTAAACCGGGTTCATAGATCGGCAAATTGTTTAAGTCTGGATCATTCCACGCATCGATACGAGATTGATTTAAATCAACAACTGTAATCGTGATAGTAGGATTTTTCTGCGCAATAACCGACATCGTCGGCCCACCGACATAACCTGCCCCGACACAGGCTATTCTCTTAATTTCTCTCATTTATATATATGTAATACAGCATACAGCGACCTAAAAGTCTTAACCAACAAATTATAAGGATATTAAAGCAGCTATATGGATGTCGAAATTACTCATTTATTTACTAAATTTCAATATGGAGAGGAATAAATTTGTCAGACAACTCGGAGATCTATATCTTCGTAATGTTCAACTTTTTATAAGAAAAAAGATCCATGAAAAAGAGAATATTGATAACAGGTGGGGCGGGTTTTATCGGCTCGCACTTATGCAAAAGATTGCTAGATGAAGGCAACGAGGTGATTTCTTTAGATAATTATTTTACAGGATCTAAAGAAAATATAGCCCCATTATTATCAAACCCATACTTTGAAGCGATCAGGCATGATGTAACCATGCCGTATTTTATCGAAGTGGACGAAATTTATAATCTAGCCTGCCCAGCCTCGCCGATACATTATCAATTTAATGCGATCAAAACGGTCAAGACTTCGGTTATGGGTGCGATCAATATGCTGGGATTGGCAAAACGGTTAAACATTAAAATCTTACAGGCGTCTACTAGCGAAGTCTACGGTGATCCGATCATCCATCCACAGACGGAATCATATTGGGGAAATGTCAACCCAATCGGTATCCGTTCCTGTTATGACGAAGGCAAAAGATGCGCAGAAACATTGTTTATGGATTATCACCGCATGAACGATGTCAAAATAAAGATCATTAGAATATTTAATACCTATGGCCCAAATATGCATCCGAATGATGGAAGGGTGGTATCCAACTTTATCATTCAGGCGCTAAACAATAAAGATATTACGCTCTATGGAGATGGTTCGCAGACCCGTAGCTTTCAATATGTAGATGATCTGATCAATGGAATGATCAAAATGATGGAAAGCCCTGTTGAAACGATAGGTCCCATTAACATGGGAAATCCCAATGAATTCAGCATACGTGAACTGGCAGAAAGGGTGATCGCACTGACAGGCTCCAGATCTAAAATTATTTTTCAGCCACTACCCTCTGATGATCCTAGACAAAGAAAACCGGATATTGATCTGGCTAAAGCAAAACTAAACTGGGAACCTAAAATCCAACTGGAAGAAGGACTTATAAAGACCATATCTTATTTTAAAAATCTGTCTTAATTATAATTGCACGGTTCTTCTTGCAGATAAACCGTGCATCTTTTACATAAAAACTAGTTTAAACAGATAAATCGCCGGTACTGAGTTTGACTTTAAAACCAAAACGTGAACCTACATTTTCCTCGGATTCAAAAAAGAATTCACCCTGGTGCGCATGAATAAAATGTGAGACTACCCATAGCCCCATGCCCGTACCTTTTTCTCCCATCGCGGTGACCGCATCATGTCTAAAAATCTGTTTGTGCAACTGCTCTTGAGCTGATGCACTCATACCGATACCGCTATCGATAACTTCAACAACGGCCCAATCCTCTTCTTGATGTAAAGTCAGTTTAACAACAGAGTTTTCATGACTGAATTTAACCGCATTGATCAGCAGATTTCGGAGTATACTTTTCATAATATCCACGTCAAAAAAGATTTCCAGTCCCTGCTGCAGTTCCAGATCGAGATTGATATTTTTTAAATTTGCAGAAGGCTGCAGGGTCTCTACAACTCCCAATATCATATCTTTTAAATCAATTTGCTGCGGTATGAAACTGAGTATGCCGAGACTTGATTTGGTCCATTTGAGTAAATTGTCCAGCACACTAAAAAGTTGCTCGGCAATATCATTTCCGGTGTTGACCATAGCCGAATAGCCATTATTTTCTTCCTCCGCTTTGACCGCTAATATATTAAAGATCATCTTAAGTGAAGAAATGGGACTGCGCAGATCATGTGCTAAAATGGCATACATACTATCGCGGTTTTTAATAGCAGCTTTAAGCTCTTCGGTCTGCTTGGCGATTGTATGATTGGAAGCTAGTATCCTGATCTGATGCTTGACACGCTGCAGTAGCTCTTTCCTATTAAAGGGCTTTGGGATATAGTCCACGCCACCACTGTCAAAGCCCCGTACAATATCTTCGGGCGACCGTAAATTTGTAATAAAAATGACTGGAATATGCTTATACAGATCCATCGATTTTAACTGCTGGGTTAGCTCATAACCATTGGTTACACCCATCATCACATCCATAAGAATGAGGTCTATTCTTTCTTTTTGAAGAACTTCGAATGCTACGGAAGCGCCGGGCGCAGGAAATACATTGAAAGACTCCCGTTCTAGAATCTCCCTTAATACGTAACGGTTTAGTTCTGAATCCTCAACAACAAGGATATTATAATGTGAAAAATCAATTTCCATAGATTATCTGCAAATACGAAAATACGAACATAAGTAAATTCGTTCTTAAATATAATTATTAATTACCAACGATATTAATCCTTTAATAAGATTATTTAACAAAAAAATGAACATGAATGTTTTTATTTGATATTAAGATCCACTAAAACAGGCAAGTGGTCACTAAAATCAACATCCCCTGTACGATATTTTAATGCCTGAAATTTGTCTCCATTAAAAAAAACAAAATCAATACGGAACAATTTCATAAAATAGCGGTAGGTATATCCGTACCCATTGCCAGCCTCACGGAAGGCATCTTTCAAATCTCTTTTTATCGTATTGTAACTATATGAAAAAGGTGTATTGTTAAAATCTCCACTCGTGATCATGGGATAAGGCGATCGGTCCATGATACTGCGTAAACTATCTACCTGACGTCCCCTGTATCTAAAATTCTGTGAAATCGTACCTAAGGCATCCATCGAATTGCCTTTACTTTCCTGCTGTGGGATCAATGCCCCCTTGACTTGATTCCAGTTTGTGGTTTGTAAGTGATAATTTCCAAGACGAATTTTTTCATTTTTCACAGTAATATCTGCAAATAAAGCACAATTAACACGTTCTTCGAAAGATACTGTTCTAACCGAGTCAAGCGGATATTTGCTTAAAATAGCAAGCTGAAGCTGGCCACTTTTACCGCCCGTAATAACGACATTGGGCATTGTAGTAAAAACACGCTGAAGGGCGGCAACGGAGTAATCTCCGGGAACTTCCTGCAGACAAACGGTATTGACACCGTTTTGTGCTAAATAATCCGCAATCTGCTCCATAGACGACAAATTGTGGATCATTTTAAATTCTTGAACATTGAACGTCGCAAATTTAATATCGACAGATGGTGCTTCTACCGGCGTATTGAACTGGATCTTCTGGGGAAAGTAATGAAAATTTGCCAAGATCGCTACAAGTGGACATATACTGTACCAACTTCGTTTATAAAGTGCAATGATTAGAAAAATAACGTTACAAAATAATAGAAAAGGTAAGCAGACACCTAACCATTGAAAAAAAACCAGCGTCTGCGGCGGCACGTACAGCGCTAAAAAGGATAGCGAAGTTACAAGCATTAAGACTAGATAAGCCGTTTTAGCAAAAAGTTTATGCAAACGTATAGGTTTAGGTTCCGGGAAGCTGTGCATAGATCAATACGGTTATAAACTTTGACTATTTAAGGGAAGCTTTATTCTAAAAGTCGACCCCTTACCTTCTTCAGACTCTACCCATATCTGGCCGTCCATCTGTTCCACAATTCCTTTACAGATCGATAAGCCTAATCCGGTTCCTTTATCTAACTCGTTGATCTTGAAAAAGCGGTTGAATATTACTTCTTGCTTATCTTTTGCAATGCCGATTCCAGTATCTTTCACATAAAACTCAATATGATCTTGATGCAATAAATAGCCTACGTTAATCGTTCCACTGGAAGGTGTAAACTTCATGCTATTATTAATGAGGTTGACCAGAACCTGCATCACCCGTCCGCGATCTAAGTACGCAACAACTTCTTTTTGAGGTATATCAAAAAAAAGATCGGGTAAGTCGTCGGAAGGACCAAAGCTTAGGGAAAGTTCATTAAAAATTCCGGTAAGCGAAACAGGAGCCGACTCAAATCGGACTCTACCGGCATCCATCTGCGACATTTCCAGGACATCTGAGACCAAGCGCAGCAATTGGCTACTATTGGCCATCAAAATCTGACCATATTCTTTTCGCAATTCGGGATCAGGAGTATCAGCTATAATATTTCCAAAACCAATAATAGCGCTCAATGGTGTTCGAATTTCATGATTCATATTGGAAATAAAAGCTGATTTTAATTTTTCAGATTCTTCTGCTGTTTCTTTAGAATGGAGCAACTGTTCCTCATACCTGATCTGGTCAGAAATATCGCGTTGGATCGTCCAGACAATATCGTCGCCATTTCCGTTCTTGATAATCAAGGAACTACATTCGGAACCGATGATATCCATTTCAGGATAGGGAATATCGCACCTGTACTGTAAATAGCCTGAAGATTCTTTTATTTTTTGGAAAAACAATTGCCATTCTTCTTTACTGGTGAAATTTTTTAAGCGCTCATAAACCTTCATGTGCTCAATTGCCTCTTCTTCGGAGAGGCAATTCTGTTGGCGGCAAGCTTTGTTTGCAAAAGCCAGTTGACCATCGGTATGACAGGCAAATATACTGTAAGGAGCATTGTTGACAACTGCTAAAACCATTTCCAGCTCATTGCGATTCTTCATGAAATCACTCACATTTTGAGAAAAGCCTTCAATGATACAATTGTCATTTTCAATATATTTGGCATATTTAGTGGTCCGAATATAAGTGATCTGCAGATCTGGAAGTACCATCCGATATTCCATTGTACTATATTCGCCTTTGTCGTTATTCACAAAATCGCGCATCTTCTTCCGGTCATCGGGATGAACCGATGCCAGCAGATCATTCATGGTTGTGATTTTCGGTTCCAGCAGATTCATACGCAAAAGATTGGAATAACCGGTGTGCAAAAATTCTTGTTGCCTCACATCAAAACGCCAATGCCCGATCATAGCGACTTTACCCACCTCAAGTTGTGCTTTCAATGCAGATTTCAGGCGGTGTTTCATATTGCTCCGCTGCGTGATATCACGATATTGGCAGAGCAGATGCTCTTCATCAAATTTATGGATAATAAATTTGAAGTAGTAAGTCTGATCTTCTGTTGGTAAATCGTAGTTCAGGTTGGAAGTTTCTCCCGTTTCACGGCATTTCGTAAATTCCAGCGCTAGAAGCTCAGAGGTGGAAGTCGGTAAAAGAGTAAGAAAATTAGTGCCGACCAACTGAATCCGCGAATTAATGATCGGATTGTCGGTCTTAACAATAGCATCTGCACATACATTTTCCTGATCGATCAGGAATAAGGTATCGCTGGTAAGATCTAAGATCTTTTCCAAATATTTTAATTGATGTAATGCTCTTGGCTCCATGCTGTTCGCTAAATTATTTCCGCTGTGATTTCTCCCATCCGCCACGGTGTTGCTTACTCCATAAGTAGTAAATTCCGAATAGGACATTTATATTCATAAATATAAAATAGTAGGGAACATAAAAAAGTTTGGATACATGCGGATTTTCTCGCTTCAGATATCCTAAACCTGCGCAAAGGTAAAAGATGACCTGAAGAACAAAAATGATATTAAACACATTTAAATATGAGCTGTATCCTATTCCAATAATAAAGGATAGCGGAAAAAGGGCAAATAGTGCAAATGGTGTTACTGACCAGCGCAACACACGATGTGACAGGTACTGAAAGCTTAATTTACCATAAGTAAAGATATTCAGCAAAGGTAAGAGCCGTTTGATGGACTGCCAACCTCCTGCTGCAATACGTTTTTTTCTTTTTGCCTCTTCCTCCATATTAAGTGATCCTGATTCTACGGCATACGCATCGGGTGTATAGGCAATGCGATAACCTCGTTTCGCAATCCCCATAGACAGCATAAAATCGTCCAACAGGGTATCTTCTGGCATAACGGTAAATAGTGAGGTACGAATAGCAAAAAGTTCACCCGCAGCACCTACGGTAGAATAATACTGAAAATCAAGTTTCTTTAACAGTGATTCATATTTCCAGTAGGTGCCCTCTCCTTTAGAGGATATGGTATCATCATCTGTAAAAGCTACCCTTTTCTCTCCGGATACACAACCAATGCTGGGATCGCTAAATTGATGTGCAATGATTTTTAAAGCATCGGTATTGAGCAAGCAGTTTGCGTCGGTAAAAACCACAATCGGCGTATGGACGGATTGCATTCCATGATTGATAGCGGCGGTTTTTCCTTTTCTGAGCGGGGAATCAATAACCTCTACATCCATGTATTCTCGCAATAACAAAGCGCTATCGTCCGTACTTCCATCAATAACCCAGCGGATCTTTAATTTTTCTGCAGGGTAGAGTAAAGCGCGACAATTAGCCATCTTTGCAGCTATGATCGAGGCTTCATTATAAGCGGTTATAAATAAGGTCAATTCAGGTAATTCAGCTTCTTGATAGGTGTTATAACCTTTATCTCTTTGGTAAGGTTTGTATTTGGCTAAAACAAAAATAAGCATTCCATAACCCACATAGGTATAGAGTACTAGAAAAATACAGCACCAAAAAACAACCTCAAGCATAAGACAGATGTATTTAAGACAAAAATATACTAATTATTTGTTATTATTTATAATATTGGTTTCATCGTCCAGGTATTTTTCTTTCTTTGAAAACAGACCACCTAACGAGCGGAATGCTTTGCGCAGCCGAATGAAAAAACTATTCATCAGAGTGCCATCTGCTCCCAATGTATGCTGTCCGGTAACCGCTCGCGCTTTGCGGCTTCGGATAAAGGCAATCTTTCCAAATGATTTAAGTCCTAGCGCCATCGAGCCATCCTCCCCGCGTTTAATATCGGTACGAAAGCCGACATTTCGTCCCTGCTCCGTACGAAATGAGAAAACCATACCACGTACACACAGCTCCGGTCTTTTGATGGCCTGTAAGTTGAGATACACATCTCTTAATGCTTCATAGCAGGTTAAAAAAAACTGCGATTGGCCGGGTTTAGGTAAAAAACTCCATAAACTGAAAGTAGCGCTTATACCTTTTTTGCATAACGTCTTTAAATGTGTTTCTGCATAATAGGGCGGATATAGGGTATCACCGTCCACACAGAGCAGATACTGGCCTCTGGCATGATCCAGTCCGCACTGTCGCGCAAAGCCAGGCCCTTGCTTGGATTCATTATAATAATGAGCTCCCACCCGCTTTAGAATTTCTTCGGTCCGATCTGTTGAATTATTATTGACGACAATAATTTCAATCGGCTGACTGCAAAGCTGATCGGTCAGCGACCACAGACATCCCAGCAGATGTTGCTCTTCGTTGTAAGCAATAATAACAATACTCAACAAAGGCTGTTTATGCGAAAACTTTTGCAGCTGCCATCTAACCTTCTCAAAAATATTTTCTTTGACTTGCCCTACTTCTATATTAAAGGCCCCTAAATAGGGTTTATACCATTTCCCCATGATCGTCTATTCTATAAAGTTATTTTGTAACGGCACAACTGATTTTAACAGCTTGCTCATCTGCGCTTGCCACGAAAGTTCTAGTATACTGCTCCGAATGGCATCTGGAGACAGCTCATTAATTTCTAAAAATTTTAAAATCTGCTCGATATCAATTGGAGATTCGTCCGGTGCTGCTTTGATGACATATGCCCGGTGATCAAAATCCGGATCTGATTCGGAATACATAAAAGGAATACCGCGGGCAGCATATTCCCGATTTTTCAACGTTCGGATGACATCTATTCCGGTTCGGTGCCTTCCTAAACTACCGATAGCAAAGTCGGCCAGATCAAAAAGATGATCCAGTGATTCGCCCCAAAGAGCACCGTGCAAGATCACCTCCTGCTCAAGACCGTACTGTTGCAAAGGAACGAGGATTTCGTGACGTTCACGATCACCGCTCAATTCACCTACAAGGTGAAAAAACACCTGACTGGACGGATGCTCCCGCTTATAAATCGAAAGCCCATGAACTAAACGATCAAAGCCATGCCAATAATGGATCTCGGCCACCGCTAATAAATGAATCTCTTTGTTACTTTTTGAAACCGGACGACGAATAGGAATAGAAGCAAAATCAATCCCGTTAGAGATCTGTAACGTAGGACGCCCGAAAATTATCTTAAAATCGGAAAAAGTAATCAATGCATTCAAATGCTCGGCTAACTGCCGGCGAAATAATCGATCTACGAATAAGTCAACTTTCATCTTAAAAGTATCATATTCCTGATCGTAAGGATAAGTTGGAATCTCCATGACAACGGGTGCTCCGGATTGACGCATACTTTTGATCAAATTGATAGTGAAAGGGTTGGCATTATGATCCGAACGGATATAAATAAGGGAAAAATTGTTTTCAGAAACATACCTGCTGATGGCGCGATAGTCGATCCGTTTCCGAATTTTGGCACATGTTCCTGTCCCAAGATCCACAAGAATATCATCATTGACCTTCCATACGCGATGGCCATTTGCCTTTACGGTATAAGAGCATAGGATGACCTCAGCACCATTTTGTTTTAAACCATTGACCTGACCCCAAATCTTTTTGCTGATCCCGTTGTACGCACTAAAACCATGAAAAACAAAAAAAAGCACCTTCAACCCCATGATATCTTATAATAATTAAATTACACCTAAATGGCTCGAAGAAATTACAAAAAAATAGATAAAAATTGCTATTAAATAATCAATAATTTAGTTCTTATTTTTTTTTCTGTTGACAAACTGCATGATATCGGCCTTATAACCTCCAAACCAGACCAATAGCGTAAAAGAAGGAATAAATACCAAGCTTTTGAACATGAAATTATAAAGTTGATGCGCTGAAGTGCAAACTGAATTTGTACCATATAACAGGACAGCTAATAGCCCGGAAAACAAAAGAGGTTTCCACAGACAGGTTGCAAACACAAGTATACTTTCTTTAAAGATGACGCTATACATGAGCCAATAGGTCTGGATAAAATTGATCGTAAAGGTAATAAGAAGACATTGTGCTACCGCTTCAATACTTCCGAAATGGAATACTCCTAAAAGGATACCGGTCACATTAACTATGGCAGAAAAAAGGCCGCAGACAAATAAACTCCGGGTATCGCCAGCAGTTTGAAAGATAGATCCTGACGAAGATAAAACCAGTTGAATACCGACACTCAAGCTTAATATTTTAAAAGCAGGGATCGCCAGTTCCCATTGCGCACCGAAAAATAATAGAATAAGCTCTGCGGAAGAAAAATACAGGAAAACAGACAGTGGAAATCCAATTAAAGCGAGGAAACTAACCAGCTTCAAGTTTACACGATTTAAATATTGCCGATCTTGCCCATGTAAACTCAAAATCGGATGGATAACCGGTGTAATGACCTGCGTGATATTCTGCAAGGGAAGTGACATCAGCCTATAGGACTTATCATAATATCCTAAGGGTACCATGCCCAGGTATTTACCAATTAACAGTGTATCCGCATTACGGCTGAAGTAATTAATGATATTGAATAAAAATTGATAGAGCGAATAGGAAAAAATATACCGAAGCGACTGCAGCGAGAACCTGAACGTGAATTTTAACGGAAATCGCGCATAGGAGATCACAAAAATAAGTAAAGATGAAAATATAGGATTGACCAGCAAAGCATATACGCCCATGCCATTGAAAGCGGCAACTATAGAAACAGCCCCGCCTACTAACTGTATAATAAGACTGCGCAGGGCTATAGCCTTAAACATACGTTCTCTAAAAAATAAGGCATTAGGTACGACTGTGATGCCGGAAAGAAATAAGCTAATCGCGAGCAACTGGCAGATGGGCCGAAGGATAGGTTGATCATACCAGTCGGCAAATATTCCGGCACAGAAAAAGAAGATCAGAGCAAGGATCAAGGCAATATAGACCGAAAGCGAAAATAAAGCACTGAGTGCATTGCGGTCCAGATCTTTGTGCTGTATGACTGTTGCCGACAATCCAATATCGGCGATGAGATTGAGAAAAGCGATCGCGACGGTTGCGATAGCGACCACCCCAAATTGATCGGGCGCAAGCAAGCGCGCCAATACCGCAGTCACCAATAAAGAAATGACCAGATTGGCATATTTGGCCACTGCCGTAAAAAACACTCCCGATAACAGCTGTTTCCTTAGATCATTCATTTTTAGGAAATATAATTCTTAAACATGAGCACCTGCAGTGACCGAATCTGCACGTAGCTCATCCAATTTTTAAGTACTGTATATAAAATTTTACAGCGATCGACAAAGGGCAATACATGTGCTTTCCAGACAGCAGCATTTAACATATTTTTTAAATAATGGTCTACTGTATTTTTGTGCTGATGATGCCTATGCGCAAAATCGGAGAGGTATTCGGCAATCTTAAAATAACATTGTATATTAAACAGTCTTAGACTGCTGGTCATGATGGAATCGGGACGTACACGTCTTAAAAAGAACTTTTCAGGCAAATACGCGACCCGTGCAGCCTGAAGATATAGTAATATGGTAAACAGTTCATCTTCGTGAAGAAGACCGACTTCAAATTTCAAACCATGCTGATCGAGCAGTTCTTTCTTGATCAATACCATACAGGCAGATGAAAAAAACTCTCCCTTCTCCAATTGGCCTGCGACAGCAATAGATCCGTTAATCACCTCAAAGGGAGCTGTATACGTCCTTGCATAATTGAATCCCGCTAAAAGCTTAGCATCAGCTTCTTCTCCAAAAACCGTTGCATCGAAATAAACAAAATCCAGATTGCTGGTTTCACAATAATCGATACAAAAAGACAAGGTATCTGGACGCAACTTATCGTCACTATCCATAAAATATACATACTTTCCTTTGGCATAGGAAAGCCCTTTATTTCTTGTTGCAGAAAGCCCCTGATTTTCTTGAAAAAAAAGATGCACCCGCTCGTCCTGAACAGCCCACTGTTCCAATATAGCCCCACTGCCATCACTAGATCCATCATTGATGAGCAATAACTCAAAATTATGAAAGTCTTGCTGCATAATACTATGAATAGCCTCGTCGACGTACTTTTCTGTATTATAAACAGGCATAATGATGCTGATCAAGGGTTGGTTTTTCATACTCTTATCCAACTGTTTAATTGAAAATCATACACTTTAACCACTCTGGCGGGATTGCCTACAGCTACGCTATACGCAGGGATGTCTTTGGTGACAACAGAACCTGCGCCGATTATGGCATGCTGACCGATACTGATTCCAGATAGAATAACCACATTTCCACCGATCCATACATCATCGCCAATAGAAACCGGTGCTACAGTAACTCCCTGCGATGCAATAGTACTCTGGATATCTTCATAATTATGATTCAGCCCCGAAATGAGGACATGTTGTCCAATATTAACCTGGTTTCCAATTGTAACAGGACCTATGATCGTATTACCGATACCTATTCGCGTATGGTCGCCAATAAAAAGATCGCCAACGGCATTGTTGAGTACAGAAAAGGACTCAACCACCGAACGTACACCTAAGGAACATTGACGAAATGGAACAAGATCACGTCGAACACTGTTGTAAATAACAGAGCCACGGCCTCTTTTGACATACAGAAACTGCAGCATACAGACGTACCAGCGTGGCCGTGTCCGTACTGGACTCATAATGAGCCAATGAACCAATCGTTTTAATGATTTATTTTGATAGATGTACTGCTTCATAAATATCCAATGTCTTTGCTGCTGTTTGATTCCAGTCAAACTGTGCACTTCTCACTAATCCTTTGCCAATTAAAGTATCATATAATAAAGCATCATTTTCCAGCTTTAACATGCCGTCGCCAATGGAACTGATATCGCTGGGGTCAATATAAACAACTGCATCTTGAGCGACCTCCGGTATAGCGGAAGTATTGGAGGTAATGACAGGCGTGCCACAAGCCATCGCTTCCAAAAGCGGTAAACCAAAACTTTCGCGAATAGAAGGATATAAAAATGCGAAAGCCTTATTATATACTTCGACAAGAAGGTCGTGGGCAATATATTCTTCTAAAATCAGATATTCCTTTATGGCATGTAAATCCAGCTCAGTAAGCAACTGATCCAGATGCTCCTCATCCAGATCTGCCAGTAGCATTTTCTTCTTAAAGACGCTCTCCTGCAAATAATAGGCATAGGCGCGTAATGTGTTTTTAAGATTTTTTTTAGGATCTGTATTTCCTAAGAGCAACCAATAGCTTCCATTTTCCAACGCTGCAAACCGGGAATCGGAAAAACTGCTGAGTTGCCGAAACCGTGGACTAACACCATTATAAACGGTTATGATATGCTGACTTAACTGCGGAAAAGCGGCCTTAATATTTTGCTGTTCATAATCCGATACCGTAATCACCTTGTGCACCGTTTTTAGAACTCTAGGAACTATCCAACGTCTATAGATGCGACCCAGATTCTGGTACATCGAAGAATTGCTCCCGATCTTCTTTTCCATAAAGATGATATCATGGAGGGTCAGTACAAGTGGGATATGCATGCGCAAAGGTGCTGTATTTGACGTACAGTGTAAAAGATGGGCCTGCTCTTTTTTAAGCAGACGGGGCAATAACACCTGTTCCCATACCAGATAATTAGAACTTTCCAATACAACAATGCGGAAGTTTTCTGTCGCTGTTAGGCAATGGTCTTCTCCTGGACCAACTGCAATAATATACTGATTAAACCGATCTAACTGCTGTAAGCTCCGAATCATTTCTAAAGCGACAAAGTCCATCCCATGCTTATTTCTTCGGAATATCCGTTGTGCCTCAATTACTATAATCTTCTTTTTTTTCGCCATGTGGTGTATGAACAAAAGTGGTACGTCCTGATTTAATACCCATAAAACTACGCAAGATAGCCATAAAAATAAATGGTAGTTTTAAAAAGGATATTAATGTTCGCTTATTGTAAAATCGATCTGGGACAGCTAAACAAAGTGCTATAAGAAATAAAAAATAAAGCACAAACCATTTATACATCAATATTGGCGCCAATATATAGAGAATGAAAATCCAGAGGGGAATAAAGCCCAGTAAAATAATACGTGGAGGAATTGACCACTGTACTAGTTTATCCAGCATGGGCCAATTGCGCGTGCGAAAAATAGTACTTATGTTCTTAAAAGTAAGCAAAAATGTATCGATTTGTGCGGCTATCCATCGTTTTCTCTGATTGGAAAGATCTTTTCGGTTCTGTACCTTTTCATCCAGCACATATACCTCTTCCAAATAAGTGGTGAAAATTCCATCTAAAAGGAGGTGATATTCCAATTCCTTATCTTCTCCCATCGAACTAATTTTGGGCATAACCTGCTTAAACCAATTTATTTCAAACAGCATTCCCGAACCGGTCAATGCTGCCGGGAGTCCCAGATTAACATGGCCTTTCCGAAAGATCGAATTGTTGATCTCTTCACTGATACCGTCCAAATAGGCCGTATCCGTATTAGCATTCTTAGCGATACGGTGTGCCTGTATTGCTTTGCAACCTGAGGCAAAGCTTCGATTAACCTGCTGTAGAAAATCGGGATACACCAAATTATCGGCATCCAAAATAACAACAGCATCGAACTGCTTATCTTGCGTAGCGCTAATAGCAAGATTAAGTGCGGCGGCTTTGGACCGATGCTCATATTTTGGAATAAGTACCGTAGCTCCCAGATGTCGCAAGGCAACATTGGTATCATCCTGCATGCTATCGGCAACAACCACTATCTCATACAGAGATGATGGATAATCTTGTTTAAGGAAAGAACGGATGCTTTCTACAATAACAGCATCTTCTTTGTAAGCCGGAAAAATAACTAAAAACTGATGTTGAAGAGCCGTATTTTTGAAACGCTGTTTTCTAGGAATACGATAGCCTATGGAAAACACCAAAAAATAGATGATCCAGATGATAAATGGAACAAAAAATATTCCCTCAACAATATGCAGTAAGAATTCCATAGTCCCAGTTAATTTGATTTAAACAGTTTAAAGGCATCGCGCGTCGCGGACCACATTGCATGGATATGCTTCCATTTCCCATTAAGCATAAAGCTACACATTTTTGATGTATTTGCGATCAGCAGCAGATACATAAGAGACAAAATCCTAGTCATTCCGCTGGAATTGCGGTAGGCAAACAGCAATCTATTCCGTGTCAGATAGAAGGTCTTAAAAGGGGAATCAATACCGGTGGATGCACTTTCTTTATGATAGATACAGGCTTCGGCAAAGTAATACAGCTGATAACGTTTTGTGATCTGGCAACACCAGTCAAGCTCTTCGTAATATAAAAAATACGCTTCGGGCATCAGACCGATCTGATCGACCACATCACGAGGCAACAACATTGCCGCACCATGCAGGTAAGGAATTTGTATATTGCGGTTATATTGCCCTTTGTCAATCTCCCGATAACCGATCTGCTTATTGCGCAATGTAATTTTGGACAAAGGTGTACAACCTGCAAATTGGATCATATCGGCAGGATCCACATATTTAATTTTGGGGGTAATACCTCCAACTTCGGGATTTTGCTCAAAGAAAGCAAGCATAGCCAAAATCTGCGCATCGGCTTCCATAGGAAGAAGAGTATCGTTATTTATAAAATACAAAAAATCGCCCTCGGCCATGCGTATACCGACATTATTTCCCCCTGCAAAACCAAGATTAACCGAGCTGTAGCAGCCTGTTATAAAAGGAAATTCTGCCTTCAATAAAGCAAATTCATCTTGAGCTGAACCGTTATCAATAACAATGACTTCAAAAAGGAAAGAAAAAGAAATGCTATTAATGCGCTGTAAAAGCGCACGGGTATCTGCCAATCCGTTGTAATTGACGGTAATAAAAGAAAGTCTAAACAGTTGAGATGCCATAAGATAACTTTTTATCAATAACGGGAGATAGCATGATGATACCCATCAAAATATAGACGGTCTGTCCGGTAGGCATCTGATGGAGCACCTCATTGGCATATCCGGCGACCATAATACCAGCAAGTCCGGCGGTAGAAGCTGCCGCTATTGATTTTATACGGTTGTCTTGAAGCACAAACAGGACGTAGTATGTACCGAAACTTAATATGGTAAGACACATCAGGATATAAAGGATCAAACCTATAATGCCGGTTTCTACCCAGATAAACACAAAAGAAGAATCTGTTGCAATACCGTGCATAACATCTCCCTGATTAGCATGTTTGGAGCCCCCTAGACCAATACCAAAAGGATGATCGCTCATAAAGCTTCGCATTTTTTTCTGGTTTTCCAACCTGACATTAAATGACGCATCATCAGAAAAGGAGAATGCAGTCCGCATACGGCGGATATCGGCATTGCTATTGCCAATGGTAGTGAGATTAAAGAACGAAAATGCGAGCACTAACAAGGAAATTCCCAGAATGATCCATTTCCACTCTTTGACCAAGATTATAAAAAATGCAAAACCGACAAATGGCACTGCCATTGCCGCCCGGGTACCGGAAATCATGAGACCATAAACAGCTAAAAGCGCAACGGCAATATAGAAAACACGTCGATTAGCATCCTTTTCGTAAAAGGCTAAAATTGTAAAAACAACAATACCTAATCCCATATGACAGCCAAAATTGGCAGCATCGGTAAAGAATGAAAAATAGCGGATGCCGCTATAGATGACGTGTGTATGGGCGCCAAATGTATATAACCAGGAAGACTCAAACCGATCTAAACCAATGTATTTTTGACCGATCGCTTTTAATGCCCCTAATAGAATCAAAATACCCCATAAACCAAAAAATATCCTTAATTTCTCCAGGTTGTCCAGACATAGGAAGACCAATAGTTGAAAGAAAACGATGTGCATACCGATACTTCTCACTGTGGTAATCCAGTTGGCAAACGTGGACATGGGATTGATAATCTCCAAGAGACAAAAAATCATCCATAACATGGAGATGAACAGAAATGGGTTGTAATAAAGTTTTCCCAGCGGATTACCGCGAATATAATGAAGACTTAGGCAGAGAAAATTGAATAAGATCAGCAGGTCCAATATAACCCCTGCAGGCAACGGTAGAATAATGTACCGGCCTACTCCCATGACTAGGTAAGAGGCAATATATAAGAGGAAAAAACAGCTAATAGGTGAAGAAAGACAGTAAATGACTAACAAAAAAAGTAGTGGTAATAAGAAAAACAATATACCCATTGCTACTCCAGCAAATACGAACAGGTATACACCGATTATGCCTCCCAATGTAAGTAATAGCAGGAGCAAATGATGCTTGGTAAAGATTGATGACGTTTTGTTGTAATCTGATGGCATCATATTGCTCCAATTTTATTTACCCATGGATGTCAAACCAAAATTAGCCAATTGATATTCTAAGCGGCGTAAAAATGTAAAAGGAGGTAACATGCCTGTAAATTCTTCTACAACATATTTTTCTGCATTCATTAAACAGATGACAGTAGGTGTACCTGCGGATCGCTCGAGGAGATCTGAAAATAATAATTCATCTTCCATTTTCCAGATATTATCTGCAGGTAAAACAAGTAGATTGACCATAGCTTTTTCTAAAAATAAAGAAGGAATCGCCATCAATGCCATTGAACCATGTTTTACTAGTGAAATATCATATGGAGCTAATTGATTTATCCAACCTTGATCAACCAAATATGCTCTGGAATCCGCAGTAAAATCGCGACCCTCTTTATAAGCATATACGTTTAGCCCAAGACTCTCCCAATGTTGCATTAAAAGATCAGTAAGTTTTCCTGTATCCAAAGTTGACGAAAATTTAATTACATTAATAAAATTAACATCGGTGCTGCCTTGATAAAAACCATAAAGTCTATTCGCCAAAACATGCGTTGACCTTTCTTCAATCTGTTTATTATTTTTACCTTTTCTAGCTTTTGGAAATGCGGCGACAACCTTTCCTTTGGTGATGCGTTCGGTTCGCGTTTTATCGCGTAAAGTCCGATCAAACAGTTCAAGAATTAGCAGTATCCCTAAAATAAACGCTATAGTGCCTAAAAAGACAGCAATAACGATCATCTTACGCCCGTAAGGAAGTGCATTTAATGGAAAACTTGCCGGATTAATGACCTTAAGAGTTGCAGAGTTCATTTCTAAACTTTTTAACCTTAGACGCGCAGCATTTAAACTTGATAAAATTGATAAATAAGATTGCTCTGTGAAAGAGATCCCTCTTTCCTTACGTTTGAGAACCGAGCCGATCGGTGAGTATTGAGTATATTTGTGATCTAATTCTTGCTTAAAATCGCGTGCTACATTTAATTCCGCTTCAGATCTTTTAAATTTAAGCAGTTCTTCAACCCACTGCTCCACATATTTGGAATTAGGATAGCCATTCTTGGTATACTTCTGCTCGGTATATTGATCCATAAATGTTCTAAATCCTTTTTCTTTTTCGTCCAATTCTTTAGAAAGCACTTTAAGATCCGCCCCCAGCTTTTGTTGAAGGGAATCAGCATGAAGTGTCTGAATTTTTGAAATATTGTAATTGATATCCGCGATCTGATTCATACGGGACAAAAATTCCGTATTATTACGAATCGCTCTCATATTGGCATCCATACCCGATTCAAGTTGCTTCAGTGCAGCCTGTGAGCTATTGAAAACAAATAATACATCTTGATGGCGCAATTCATATTCCTTGTCGAGTAATGCTATCGCCTCAGTTTGCTTATCATAATTGATAACACGGTTAGCAACATTATAATTGGTAAGCGAATCTTCCTGCCCTCTCAATTCACTTCCGATACGAGCAAGCTCGGCCTCAAAATAACGAATAACATTATTTGTACTTCCAAACTGGAGATTGGTATATTCTATGGCAAATACTTTGCTCAAGATTTCTAATGTCTGGTAAGCAACTCCAGGATCATTCGCCTGATAGTTGATCTGTAAAATATCACTATTGTCAATTCTACTGATCTTGATATTTTCGCGAAGGGAACCATAACTGAAATAAGGGTGGTTCCAATTAAACAAGCCATAAACAAAGTTATCACGATCTGCCTTTTCATATTTTTCAAGATTTCTAACCGTATTTTCTTCTGAGCTTTTATCAATTAAAACACGTACATCTTTCGGCGTAATGGCAAGCAGTTCTTTATAATGTTTGGAAGAAATATAAACATTGTCACGATCAGGATCTCCATGGATCATGAGACGGGCATACAGCTGTAAAGAAAGACGCTTGATCGTTTCTTTAGAATTGATGGTATTAATGATATTCTGGATCGAATTATTCAGAACATTCCAGTCCTGTGAAGCATTAGACTCTCCCGGATCACTCCCGTAGCTCGATATGACTCCTGTATAAATAGTAATATCGGTCTTATACTGTCTATCCAGATTCTGGGTCATGTATATTGCCAGAAAAGCAAATGCCAACGGTAAAATCAATAGCCACCATTTAATTCTAAATATGGCCCGAAAAATATAATGGAAAATATTCATATTGTTATTGGCTGATTATTTTGGTCTTGCTTAAAATCTCTAATGTAAGAATTTCATTGGTTATAATGGACTCGTTGGTTTTCAAAATCTCATAAGCCTCGGTCTCCAATTTTTTGGCCGTATTGAGATCACTGATATTTGCATTTCCGGATTTAAATTCATTCTCTGTGATTTTATAATTTGCCAAAGCAATATTATAGTCTTCGATTTTCTTCCTCAGCGTGGAAAGCGCTGTTCTCACCTTAGTATAAGAATTGACAATACGGATGCGTTGCTCATCGAACCATTTATCCAGTTCTAATTGCGTAAAACGCTTCTCCATTTTCTGCCTTTTAATTTTATTGCCTCGGTCAAATAGGTCATCCATAGGAATACTCAATCCCACAGTACCATAGTAAGAACTCTGTGTTACGCCGGACGACTGATAGAATAATGGGGTATATTCGTTTGTAAAAGCAGAATTGATGGCAATATTACCATATTGCCAAGAGCCACCGACTCGAAAATATTTCAACCAGCTCCGCTTTTCGGTGATCAATTGGTTCTCCTGCGATTCCATTTTCGCTTCATACATTTCAACGCCAGGGCTTTTTCTCGCATTTTCATAAAGCGTTTCTAATCGAGGAAGCGTTAACTTTGTAAAATCAACCATATCTAATTGATCCATTGTGGATTGGGCTTTAGATAATATACCCATGCATGTCAACAGAAACAACAAAAAAAACCTGCTATATATTCTATTCATTGAAATAATTATTTATCAGTGTTGCTATTATACATCCGCTTTTTGGATAAAAGCAGAGAATGTTTTAAACAGTATTTTAACATCCATCCATACGGAATAGTTTTTAGCATAATCAATATCAAGTTGAATACGCTCCTGATCGGACATACTACCGTTATCGCCTCTTTTCTCTACCTGCCACAATCCTGTAATGCCGGCAGGAGCCATAAAACGCTCCACACTGTCATCTGTTGTCAACATTTCAGCTTCGTAAAGTGGAAGTGGCCTATTGCCCACGATAGACATATCACCAAAAAGCGTATTGAACAATTGTGGCAATTCGTCGATACTATATTTTCGCAGGATACGCCCTACTTTTGTAACACGTGGATCTTTCTCCAGTTTAAAGAAAGCTGCTTTTTTCTGTTTTCCGCCAATATCGGCCCCTTTAACCACAGTATGATCATCGATCAATACATGTCTTAATTCATCTATTGTAAATTGAGGAACTTCCGCATTGGCATAGGATTGGGAGTTGCTCGTAATAGCAACCTCTTGTTTTGCATATTGATTATGCATCATATATTCTTTGAGTCGCTTATCAGCATCGGCATACATGGATCTGAATTTATAAAAATCAAACATGTAATATCCTGCTCCGATACGTTTGGAACGATATACAGCGGGTCCCTTACTTTCAATAATAATCGCTAGATAGGCTGTAATGAGTATTGGAGATAACATTAAAATCAATAAAGAAGAAACGGCAATATCGAAAAGCCGCTTACCTATTGGAATGCGAAGTTTAGGAAAGGAAGATGCTGATGCGTTAAACCTTTCGGATTGTGCAGCGGCTTCAAAATAGAGATGGATATATTTTTTGATCGATTGAAATACATCTTTGCTTGCATTGGGACTGATGGTATTGGTCACTCCAGCTTCCAGATACGATTTCTTTTCCAGCAAAGTAAAACCATTACCCACCAAAAATAGAAGCGTTTCTTTCCCATAAGAGTTTAGTTTGGTCAATTGACGTAAATCGGCCATCAAACTTGAACTCTGCTCGTAAAAGATAACAGAAAGAAATTGCCCACGATGGTCTTGAAAATACTGATCCATACTTTCGAAAGAGCTGAAATACTTTAACTCTACTCCCAGTGTATCAAGCACCTGAAGTTTGAAATAGTCAAAATTTTGCAAACTATTACCAAAGTAAATATAATCGCTGTATAATGGCATTATTTTAATGCTTTTTTAATTCTGAGTTTTAATTCTAGCGGATTAAAGGGTTTTAATATGAAATCCTCAGCCCCTGCTTCTAGCAAATTGATACGGGTATTGGTATTGTCCTCACCAGAAAGGATAATAACAGGAATATCTTTTAAAAATTCATTTTGCTTAACCATGACCAAAAATTCATAACCATTCATTTCGGGCATCGTGTAGTCAGATAGTATCAAATCTACGTTATTGCCTTCTTTAAGCCAATTATAAGCATCAATCGCATTTGGAAAAAAACGAAAATCATAATCAGCATTTAAATATAATGTTATTAATTGACCTATAGCCGGTTTATCATCAATTATTACGATCTTCTTTTTCATGAATCATTTAGCATATAAAAGTATTAATGCGAAAATATATATCAAACGTTATTGCTTAAAAATATTTTAGCTCAAAAAAATTAAGTACTCCAGATGACCGGGAGTACTTAATGAATAATATACGGAATTTTATCTTAATTATGTTATTTATTTAAATACCAATCTTTATTCTGAATTCCGCCGTTACGTGCCCAATTTTCAAATAATGGGTATACTGTTTTTATACTTTTTCCTTCTGCAGGATATTTAAATGATACCGGCACAGATAGTGCAAAAGGCTCATTATATAGATTTTTAAATGGATCTGTTGCGGATAAAAATTTACCCGTTTCACGCGAGATCAAACTTTTATTTATTTTATCTGTCGGTGCATATCCCACGAGATGCACTTCATTTCTGCCGCCTAAATTTTGGCTGAAATTAATAATAAAAGTATTCAAAGTTGCATATGTAAAGTTATCCAGAGGAGTATTAAACTCGATCGTAACGACCACTTCAATAGGACTGTACTGACCATCCTGCGTCGATATAAAACGTGTATCTGAGACGCCAAAAGCTTTATGCGCATCATCCCAAAGAGGAAGAACAGCATACGTCTGACCAGATTCCGTACCATTTGAACCTAGCGGTAATGCTGTACCTATAAGATCTTTACGGGAATAAGTGACTGATTTTACATTTGAAGTCTGAACACCATCCAGCTGTACTGCTGAAGAAAAACGTATTGAAGCTCCAATGGAACGCAATTTAGCTTTTAAAGTTACTTTTGTTACTTTATTTGCCGTATTTTGAAATTTCGTCACATTCATATCCAGCACACAATCATTCATATCGTAATCTCCCTGTGAAGGCCACTTATCTTCGAAGATATAAGAGTATGGCCCTAAATTAACTTCTGTAATAGTCTGATCTGACGGATTACCACCAGTAGCATTATTTCCTCCTGCATTACATGATGTTCCTGCGATAACGACTGTTGATTTGTCATAAGCAACCAATTTTGCAGGACTATTGATCACGTAATAAGTGTTCCATTGTCCATTTGCAGTATGATCTGCACTAGCAACCTCTAAATTACCAGAATAAGTAATCGCCATATGTTGATTGTTTACATCAACCTTCTTAAGGCGAGCGACAGCCTGGCCAGATGAAGGGCCTGTCATGGTACTTGCCTGACTGTTAAATTTAGCTAAACTTTTTACATCTAAAATCGCAGCACCCGCTAAAGTAAATGCTGTACCACCTGCATCCAATTTATCAAGACTCAAGAGCGAACCTGATGATACCGATATCTTAGCACCATTTGTAGTCAGTGATTCAATCGTTGTATGGCAAACCGCTTCCAGTATCGCATTGGTTAACGTTGCATTTTTTACTGTAAGCGTACCTTCATTTCTAATTACTGTACCATTAGTCGTACTACTTAAGTTTTGAATAGTTGCTACACCATAGTTAGTAAAACTGCCATTTGTAATATCTGCTTTGTCTGCATCTAAAATACCGTAATTGACATATAAGGCATTATTTCTTGTTTCCATCTTAGACAAAGAAGCTGTCCCATAATTGACAAAGCCACCTGCGGTATTCTGTGTCACATTGATGAGGTTAAGGGATCCTGACTGTGTAATGGTCAAATTATTATTGTTACCAAGATTTAACTCATAGCTCGGGTTTTTCCATGCGCCCTGAACATAAATCTTTACATTACTTGTTCCGTTATTCGCATCGATCTTACCTGTAAAAGTTACTCCAGATTTGATGACATATGATTTATTGGCAACTACAGATACGTTACTGTTTCCACTGATCTCAATTGCATCATTAGGAACCACCACTGTTGGAGCTACCGCTGCATTTGCTGATGCAGCTTTCACATTTGAAATATTTAAATTTCCAGATGCACGTACGACGCTTGCCTTATTTGAGTTTGATGTAGCAGCATGTGTTACATTGATGGTGTTCTTTGTCGCATCAACAGCTAACATCGTTACAGAGGCAATACCTAGAGGAGAAGTTTCTCTCAGATAAAGATACTGTGACATGGTAGGCATCATTAATTTGCCGGTAAAATCTTGACCCTGTTTTGCTTGTCCCGCAGCCAATAAATTTGCTCCACTTCCTAAAAGAGGATCGTTATCAAAAATTTCAATTCGATAAAAATACTGACCTGAAAACTTATCTTCAACCGCTACACGAAATTCCATGGCTTTAGAAGAATTCCAGTTAAAATCCGCCGGGATCTTAGCCCCGTCAGGAAATAATGTTGAAGAGCCCGCTTCTGGTTCTTCATACAAGTCCTTCACTTTTGAACAACTTGCTGCAAAGACAGTCAGAGCAACAAGGTTAATTAAAAAGAAATTAAATCTTTTTCCTTTATACATAATAGAGTAGATTAATATAAACAGGCTAATAGCTAACAATAAATCTGATCCACATAACTGATCCTCAAAAGAGAAACACTTAACATCAACCTATTTAGTACAAAAATAGAACTAATTTTAGATACATACATTTAAAAAAAAAGATATTGAACAATAATTTGGGAGGTGTAGCTATACAACTACAAATTTGTAGCTGCATAGCTACAAACTAGAGGTGATATTGACATCAATCGCACTCCATTTTTTTTTCAGTCAGTCTTTTACTGGAAAATAAGTTATATAATGAAACCTCAACATCTTAGAAAGAGAAACTTTTACCGCTATTATAAATTTTATACTAATAATGCGATTACTCCAACAACTTAAGTAAATCTGTTTTTTGCACACTTTCCTTTAATGCTCCAGTATGATAACGTGCATCTTCCAGATTGGTTTTTGTTCTTTTGGAGAGATAGCGTTTGACATAATAGTCGGCATGATCGTATAAAAATTTTCGACAATCTAAATTTATACTCAAACCATCCCCAAAATCGCCGTAAGTTAATCCTGTTACCTGCTCATTGGAGGAGATTGATGCGATCATGCTCTTTTTTAATCCCGCTATATTTAAGGTCAAAGCCGGAAAATAGAAATTCTTTCGATTTGGAAATTTCACCTTTATTTTTATCTCAGTTCCAACTCTGTTAATCTGCACATCGGCATGCTGTCTATAATAATTATATTCATAATACTCTTCCTGTGAAGGAAACCAAAGGACATCAGCACCTTCTTGTCCATAGCTATCATTTAGCCACACTAGAAATTGTGCCCATTCGTGATCTGTTTCATGAACGCCAATATGAACGGCGGCACGTTGCTGCGGATCAACGGCAAGTTCGTTAATTACTAAATTCTTCACCTCAGAACTATGATTAACAAATACACGTGAAAATGTGATTTTATTGAGGTCGGAATGGACCTGATAAGGAATAAGCTTTGTTGCTCCGGTCTGTGCGACCATGGTCTCCATATCAGGATCGCGCACTGCAGCAGTGAGATAGCGCTTATCTCCATTAGGTTCGGCAAAAAATTTAACACCTCTACCATCTAAGGATTGCTGTGTAATCTTTTGGGCATTCGCAAAATGTTTAACCAGTGAATCAACATGATCAAGGGCCAAGGTATTTAAGTCATGGAATGCAATTCCATTGCCCGTATTTAAGATTTCCCGCACATTATTCCAGCGCAGTCCAGCCTTCATGTAGAAACGAAAAAAGTTTTCTTTATATCCAGGATTTACAGTGGCTGGTGCTCGCATAAAATCCCATTGTGGTGCAAGTGTAGTTGTAAAATGAAACCTAACCTCATTACCAAATCCATCCGTGCTACCTAATGTCTTACCTAACGTATAAGCCGATGGCGGTAAATCCCCTGCCTCTAAATTTTCTACATCATAATAGTATTTTTTATTCGGGTCGGAAACATCAATCGGCTTTCCATTGATAGCAGCCCAAGTCATACTGAACGCAGATTGTTTACAATCGTCCTGGGTTAACATAAATAATAAGCTCTTGTTATATTTCAAAGGAGGTAAGCTAATGTCTAGATCTTTCATGCCTTGTGGAACCGATGCCAGATTTATGGTAATTTCAGCCTCGGCCCCACTTATCTCTTTTGAAAAGGGATAAAGATAGCCTGGTTTGCTAGATTCATTATTTGGCGGAAGATTTTCATCATTCGGAGGATTCTTTTCACCCGTATATAAATTCTTCTTCATACATGATGAAAAAGAAAAACAGATAAACGAAATTAGAAGAGTTACTTTATAAAATTTATAGCACATGCTCAAATATAATTGTAATATCTGAAATTTTTTTAATTGACCTTAATTTAAAATAACGCTTTCATAATTTAAACGCATCTTAATATATAGAATTGTGGGAATTACACCTTTATCTAATGATAGCTGACCACAAATTCAACCTCTTTTTATTTCTTATGACAACAACATGCTGATCAAATACTAGTTCGAATATTAAAACAGAAAAAAATGGGAATCCACATACTAGTAGATTCCCATTCATGCATCAATATAAAAAGCCGTATGTTTTTAATAAAACGCGATCTTAGAAAAAACACATCACGCTCTTCAGTTTGTCGTATATTTTTAATCGATCAGTTTGGACTGGTGTCTTTCCAGGGTATTGTAGATTTTCTTCACATCCTGAGAGCTTTCTTTTTGCAGCACCAAAATTGCATCTTTGGTGTACACTAAGATTGTGTTTCTCAAACCAACAAAGGCGCTGTAAATATCTGTTCCGATAACCATATTACCATTTTCATCCGTAGGATGTCCCGTATGTTTCAGATAATCATACATCGATTCAAATGAACCCAGATCAGACCAGTTAAAGTGTGTTGCCACAACGCGAATTTTTTTGGAACGCTCCATCACAGCATAATCAATACTGATCGATGGAATCTCCTTGGATAATGTTTCATCTAAAATACCATCTTTCTTATGTTGCCATGCAGCTAATGCTGTTGCATAAACCCGGGGCTCAAACTGTTGCAGTTCGTGCAATAACGTGTCCGCACGAAAACAGAACATACCTGAGTTCCATAAGAAATTACCCCTTTCAATAAAATCTTCTGCCGTTTCTTTATTAGGTTTCTCACGAAAAGAAAGTACCTGATCACCTTTATATTCAATATAACCATAACCCGTCTCCGGCTTAGTTGCCTGAATACCAAAAGTAACAATATATCCTTGGTTTGCCTTTTCAATTCCTTCTTGAATAGCCTTATTGTAGCTTTCGTCGCCCACAATAACATGATCTGAAGGAGTAACAACCAAAATATCATCGGCATTAGCAGCAAATGCAGCAAATGCAATCGCTGCAGCTGTATTACGAGGAGTAGACTCCACGATATCAATATACTCCACCCCACCGTTCTCCATGACTTCGCGGCTTAATTGATTATTATCTTTATTCCCCACAACAATAACCTGGTTACATAAATCCCGATTACGGTTGACAGTCATCTCAAACAAAGATCCCTCTTTAAACAAGGATAGATATTGTTTAGGAAAACTTTTACGCGACAGTGGCCATAAGCGGCTACCCACTCCACCCGATAAAATCACATGTACGATATTGCTCATTCTATTTTTATAAATTATTTTCTTTTTAGTGACGTAGTGACTAGTAAAGTAGTAACGTAGTCTTTTCTTAGTATCGTAGTGACGAGTTAGCTGCTACCGTCGTTACTCGATTACTTAACTTTCTCCGCTTCTTTCGCAGCAACTTCTTTTCGTAAACCTGTACTTGAAAAACGATGGCTACGTTTATTATAATAGATGTCGATACCTTCTTCCACACAGTATTTCTTTCCGGTGAAATCCATATCGCGGTATTCTTCTCCAATGATACGCACCTGAATAGGCAAAGCTTTGATCATATCGATCAAATCCTGCTCGGTCTCGTAAGGAATAATCTCGTCCACATAACGACAACCCTCCAATTGGATATAACGCTCCACAACAGTTTGTGTAGGTGCAGATTTTTCTGGTGAAACTTCTGAAGGATCGGTATTGAGTCCAACGATCAGATAATCGCAATTGCGGCGTGCTTCCTCCAGCATCATAATATGTCCGGCATGCAACAAATCAAATACACCAAATGTAATTCCTATTTTCATGTAATGTGTTCTTTCTTTTTTTAGTGACGCAGTAACTAGTGACCAATAACTTCTTTACTCTGATACTTTCTAACCTTTTTCCACCTCATGTTCGGCAACGATACGACGTAGACCTGAACTTGAAAAACGATGATCGCGGCTGTTGAAATACAACTCGATACCAGAGTCTTCACAATATTGGCGCCCCGTAAAATCCCGTTCCCGGTATTCATCACCAACAATCCGAACGTCGATCTTAAACGAACGCAATACATCCTGCAGATCCTGTTCTGTCGCATAAGGCACAATCTGATCTACATATTTACAGCCTTTGAGTTGAATATAACGCTCCACAACAGTCTGTGTCGGTTTGTTTTTCTCAGGACGGTCCAACGTAGGATCTGTCTGCAGGCCGCAGATCAGGTAATCACACTGACGTTTAGCATCTTCCAGCATTTTGATATGACCTGCATGTAACAGATCAAACGCACTGAAAGTAATGCCGATACGCATTTCTTTAGCAGGTATGGTAATCATATTTAAAATAATAACAACATGAATTAAGCACAGTTTTTTTACTATCTCAAAGATAGAGATTATTTATAAAACAAAAGCTGTCGTGAAAAGTTCTCGAAGAAAGCGTATTGAATTACAATAACCAGCTTGAAAACCATTTCTTATTTTACAACAGACAAAATAACGAGCTCTTTATTAATTCATTAAAAAAACATCAGACATTAAATCCTTGCGGTATTACCCTAAACCAGCATTAAAATTAAATGCTAAAGATGAAAAAAATCAAGCAAATGTTTTTAACTTCACCTCAATAATATTGTATATCAATCACAATATCGCTAAGTTTGTTATCATTAAGCTAATTATAATGAAATGTGTACCCTTTAAATTGCTGTGTATAGGTGGAGCAATGACTTTGCTGTCAATAGCATGCAATCCGAAACCGAAGTCAGATCAACAGGATCATGCAGAAGACAAGAAAGCCATCGTCTACACCGGTGCGGACAGTGCAGTATTGAACTACTGGGACAAAATTGATATGCAGGATACCGCAAAAATTAAAGATCCCAATATTGGCGAGCAGAAATTAGCTGACTTTATCTCGGCACTCAACTCGGTATCAGATACTGTAGCGGATCATGCTGTAGCACGCATGTTGGATAAAGCAAAAGGAAACAAAGTAACTTTCGATCATTTTATTAAATTATATGAACACTATCTTTACGAAGGCAATTCGCCTATGCGTAATGATAACCGATACGAATCTGTACTGCGTTACCTTATAAAAACCGATCAGCTGACAGACCTCGAAAAAGAGGCCTACCGCCCGGTTTATAAATTGGTACAGCGGAATAAAGTAGGTCAAGTAGCCGAAGATTTTAGTTTCGAAACCAGCGATGGCAAAACCCAAAAGCTGTCGGATGTGAAGTCAAAATATACACTACTGTTTTTCTACGACACTGAATGTCCACACTGTAAGCAAATGATTGCAGCGCTTAAAGATACACCACAAGTTGTCGATCTTTTTGAAAAAAAACAGATCCAGATGGTAACCATCGAACCTTGGGGTGACCGTAATAAATGGAAAAACTTTCAAACGCATCTGGCAGAAAATTGGATCAATGGTTTTGATACCGAATCTGTTATTCAGAAAAAAAGACTTTACGATACCAAAGCTTCGCCGACAATCTATCTTTTAGATGCCGACAAAAAGGTGATCTTAAAAGATACCGAACTGCAACAGGCTCTCCAATATGTGGTCCAGCTCACCTAGGTTAGGAAAGATGGATAAAACAGAACCACGTATCATCACGAATGAGCTGTATTTTGAAGAAGTACAACGTTTACTCCGCGAAGGAAAAGAAGTTTGCATCCGCATAAAGGGCAATAGCATGTTACCTTTTATCAAGAATGGAGACCGAGTATTGCTTGAAGCTTATCGTGGAACTCCTTTACCCTCAGGAGCAAACATCCTGGCTAAGCATGAAGGAAAGTTTGTTTTTCATCGCTATGTGGGTAAAAAGAATGGAAACATTGTTCTTGCGGGGGATGGAAATATCGCATTGCACGAGTATGTAACATCATCCGATATTATAGCAATTGCCACAAAGCATTATTCAGGAGACAGTGATCTCGCAAAAGATATCAGCAGCACCTGGCCAAGGTTTAGAGGCATGAGCTGGTACCGGCTAAGAATCGTTAGAAGAGTAATCAGTGCACTAAAAAGAAGGTTTCTGACCTAATTTCTTAGAATGCGAAGGATTGATTAACTTTGATTTTACTAATTTTTTAACTTTAACATAAATGAAATTAAGAGCAGATTTAGTTTTAAGAACAATAGGTTCGGATCATATGATTGTAGATCCTAGTCAAGATATGGTCGATCTTTCTACAGTATATACGCTGAATGATTCTGCGGCATGGCTTTGGGAGCAGTTGCAGGGTATTGAGTTCTCAAGCGCAACTGTAGTTGATCTGCTATGCGAAAACTATGAAGTAACAGAAACACAGGCACAAGCTGACGCAGAAATTTTAATTCAGGATTTCGAAAAACAAGGTTTACTGCAAAAATAAATGTCAAAAAGCACCACCAGCTGTGACCAATAATAATAACTTGAAACAGCATATCCGCTGGGCCTGGTCGATAAGTCAGGGATACCGATCGAAACTGCTCCTTTATTTTATATTGGAGCTTATAGCGATTGTACTTTCCCTACTTTTTGTGTACCTCTCCAAAAAAGCGGTAGACATGGCCATCTCTCCGGAAGATCTTCCGCTGAAGTGGACATTGATCGGAATTGTGACGAGTGTTGCTGTTGGGATCGGTATCCGGGCATATACCAGCTGGCTAAATGAGCGGATCAAAATGATGATGACCTTCCAACTGCAAAGGAATATGCTCGACGCACAGATGCTATCCGTCTGGAAACTTATCAAAAACTGGCATACAGGTGATATCCAAATCCGGATCCAAACAGACTGCGAAGAAGTAGCCACTATGATCGCAAAATCGGCACTTTCATTTCTACTGACCGTTATACAGTTACTGGCATCTCTTGCATTTCTATGGTATATGGATCCGATGCTGGCGCTCATGATATTGGCCATATCGCCCCTATTTTTATTTTCGAAAATATACTTCCAAAAAATGCGTAAGCTGAGCCGGGAAGTAAAAAGCGAAGAGAGTAATTTTTCGAACATCCTGCAAGAAAATCTTCGCTTTCGTCTATTGATCCGTGCTATGGGCATCTTCCCAAAAAGAAGGCAAAAACTTACCGCCAGCCAAGAGGAGCTTTTCCTGTTGAAAATGAAACAGCTCAATTTTTCAACTTATACCCAGAGTGCCATGAAAATCTGTATCAATGCGGGCTATCTGCTTACCTTTATCTGGGGAATCTATAGATTGCACAGTGGGCAGATCTCATTTGGTACCATGACAGCGTTTTTGCAGTTGGTAGCACGTATACAAACACCGATTCTCGCACTGATCACCTATATACCCGGTTTTGTGCGATTCAGAGTTTCTGCGGACCGCCTCTTAGAACTTAAAGAAGGTGAAATAGAACCGCAGATTGAACAGCAACGGTTATTGGGGACAACAGCCTTAAAGATCCAGGATCTATCCTTTAGATATGAAGACAAATGGGTTTTAAATAACTTGAATTTAAACCTAGCCGCAGGTCAGCCCACCGCTATAGTGGGGCCAAGCGGTAAGGGAAAAACAACCCTGATACGCTTACTGCTGTCGCTGATCAAAGCAGAAAAAGGCCAAATATTACTCACGGACCGCGAGGGTACAAGACCTTTAACTGCTGCACACCGCATCAATTTCGCTTATATTCCACAGGGAAATTCACTCTTCAGCGGTACCATTAGGGAAAACCTGATGCTCCATGTTAAAGAAGGCGAGCATATTGCTCTAGAAAAAGCACTATGGATTGCCTGTGCAGAATTTGTACTGGAACTCCCTGATGGTGTAGACACCGTAGTCGGTGAATCGGGAATGGGCTTATCCGAAGGGCAGGCGCAACGCATTGCGATTGCCCGAGCGCTGATGCATAATGGTGATATCTGGTTATTTGATGAAGTGACTTCGGCACTGGACAGAAATACGGCCGACACACTGATCAAAAGACTTTTAGATTTTGGGCATGATAAATTATGCCTTTTTGTAACACACGACTTAAACTTGGCCGATACATGCGTACAGCGTATCTATCTCGACTAATGAACGCGCTATGATTTTAACAAACCCTACTGAATTATCGAAAAAATGGTATAAAATAGCCGATCTAATACTGGAGATCAACTATCCGGCTAACCTAGATCTGGAAAAATTATTACCCTCTTTCCGTGATTTTCAACACAATACAACGAAAGAAAGCAGAACCATCCAAGTGAACTTGAGTATGGAGCAAGCTCCTCAAGGTGAAGACCTCGGACAACTCTTAAGTGATCAGTCCATATCATGGGGCGACCGTTTCTGTTTCTACGAAAAAGGAAATACATTTATCACGACAATAGCCAATGATCGGGGTACCGATTTTTGGTATCTGTACAGTGAAAGAGATTTTGCTCAGTCGACCATTTATATTCCAGAAAGTACCGAAACAGAACAGAGTGCAGTTATCTGCTGGATGTTGATGATGCTTTTTGGTCAAGCCGCTCTCTTGCACGATGTCATTATGATCCACGGATCGGTCATCAACCGAAATGGTCAGGGCATAGCTTTTTTGGGTAAAAGCGGCACAGGAAAAAGTACGCATAGCCGTCTGTGGTTAAAACATATCCCAGATACATCATTGCTCAATGATGATAATCCGGCGATCAGGATTACAGAAGATGGCGTAATTATATATGGTACTCCATGGAGCGGTAAAACGCCTTGTTATAAAAATGAAGCGATACCATTAAGAGCATTTGTACGTCTGCAGCAGGGGCCTGAAAATATTTTTGAACCATTAGTAGGCGTAAAGGGGTTCATTGCAGTATTGCCAAGTTGTACAGCTATTCGATGGAATAAAGATCTTTTTGCAATGATGAACAGTACATTGGAAAAAGTAGTAAGCCAAGTTCCTGTTGGTTTTCTAAAATGCTTACCAGATGAAGCGGCTGCACAGCTCTGTCATAAAAATATTTTTGCCACAACATCTTAAGTCAGAATAACGCAGATTAGGATCATGGTTACCACATCATAATTCAATATTAAATGAGGTGCTATAGCTGATTTGTTACTATAAAAAAGAGCATTATCGGTATCGATAATGCTCTTTTGATTTATAAAATTTTAGTGATCAATTTAATCACTCTTTCTAACGACGACACGACTAGTTCTTCAAAAGACCTCTTTCAGGTAACGTATTCACAGCACCACCGAGTGACATACGGGCATGTTGGCCAGCGCGCACACGGGCGGAGGTTTTCTTTGTACTTCCCGGGACAGCATCTTCCAAAGCCGTCTCTAACATCGTCTCTTGGGTATCACCTGTTGGTAAAAAGATATAATCATTTACATTGGGCTTATCTGCCACTAATCCATCCCAATAATCTGCGAAACCTGCAGAATTTTTCAACTGAAAAGATGCAGGCCAGAAGGAAACACGGTTTTCAATAATCTGTTCAAAAAAACCAACAGGTTTACCATAAGTATGTGTTCCTGTCGCAATAATCTGAACGTTCATATAAGGTTTAAGGACATTAATCAGCATCTCTGCCGCTGAAGCCGTTTTTTCACTTACCAAAAAATACACTTTACGCAGATTCAACGTACTTGTCTGACTGAAGTATGTATCTCTGAACATACCATTGGTACCTTTCTGAGTTCGCTCCATATAAGCGTTACAGATATAGGTCACCATCAGCTTTTTATCTGGAACTTTTGTTCCCGCTATTTTGTTGGCAATATATACCGCAGCATCAACATAACCTCCTGTATTATACCGCAAATCAACGATTAAGTCTTCGATATGCTTGTCCTCAAACGTTTTAAAAGAAGCATCTACACGTTGCTGATTATAATTATTACGTTCTATTTCTTCAAATGAAGAAAGTGCAAAATAGCCGACATTTTTACTTGGATATTCGTAAACCTCTTCGTGATAAATTGGATCGATGGTATATGATCCATAAGATAGGCTTACATTATAAGTAGTTCCATCCTGACGCAAAAGCACTAGCTGAAGACCACCACCTTCCAGCGCATTGGCAACACGGTTTCTCATGTTTGTCAGCGCATTGGGATCAACAGGTTTACATCCTGAAGCATCACAGTTGATCGCAACAGTAAAGTCGGTCTCGCCATTGATAGCTGTTACCATATCCGATCGCTTTAACCCAGCTTTGTCAGCAGGTGAACCTCCTTCGACAAAATAGATAACAGGTCTTGCAACTTTCGAATCGACAGTACCCATGGAAATGTATAAACCGTAGCCATCATTTCGATCCATTTTTAACTTTGCCGTAGCATTGATATTATAACCGTTAAGTCCATCGATAAAAGAAAAACGATCATACACACCACCATACTGGGCATAGTTCGCATAGGCAGGAGTCATACCTTTCAGAGCATTGAGAACACTACTAGCAGAATTGTACTTATCTGTGAATTCGGATGGAAGCTCATATTTTGGAATGGATTTCTCTTCCCATATGGAGTACAGCTTATAATAATAATAGATACTATCCCGAATTTTTTCATCCGTGGTTCGTACAATAGGTTCAGGTTCTGGCTCTGGATCTGGTGTATTTTTTTTACAACTAACGAAAAAAAATGCAACCAGAATAAAAACAACCCATTTTCCGTAAGGTTGCTGTAGCGCTATCTTCATATTTTTTAATATAATATTAAACAAACTTAGATAAATAGTATCTCATAAACAATAACATGATGCTGATTATAATACAATTATTTAATCGGCTAATGAAGTGATGGAATAACGGAGTGAAGAAGTGACGAGGATGGAGTGTCGAGTAGAGATATGAAAAATCTAACTCACTAACATTCTCACCCAACAACTATTTATAACTTACCAATCCATAAATAATAAGAGTAGGGAGCACGTGCATTACCGTGTGTCTCCCCTTCTTAAGTATGAATGTAACAAAAAAAACGAACCTATAAAGTAGTGACGGGGTAAAGTAGAGATGGAAGTAACGGATGCGATACGAACAGGGTAACGCAATAACTTTCTAACCCACAGACAAACTAACTTTCTAAAATCTTACTACTAACTCCTAAAATCAAACTTGACTAACCTGCTCCGCCTCAAGCATCCCAACTTTAATGCGGAAAGGCACACGTCCTGATTTTTCGGAAGTAACATAACCGATAACAGTTGCATGGTGATGGCTTAAGAAATCAGGTTTACGCACCGCACCCCGTATTCTAAAACGTACGGAAGCCTCATAGGCCTGGTTTGAATCGGCAGGAAACGTGATCATAATGATCTGATCCAAGCTTACACTGAGACAAGCATGATCCATGATCACATCTTTCACAACAATATTACGTGTGTCCTGATCTGTTCTTTCAACTTTAAGTAATAATGCCCCGTTTTTTGATTTACCGTATTCTCGCTCATCATTTTCTAAGTGGTGAAAGCGATAGTGCACCTGTAAAACAGCGCGTTTTAAAAACTCAGCAGACAAGCGCGATCTGCGCCAGTAATAAAAACCAGAAACTAAAATTAAAGCAGTAAGTAAAAGATAGACGTAAAACATATTATTAAAAAATAAGAACCATTTGCGACAAATCTTTTCAAAAGGCAATTTTTAAGCGTTTTTGAATTGACAAGGCAAAGATAATTCTTAGCTACTGCAAGAGCGAGTTTTAAGGGGGGACAAAAGGGGGACAAAAAGGTGGACATCGTTCACTACTCGCAATAAAACCTTATTTATCAAGAAGTAACGAAGGAACTAATAACGAAGTAACCAGTAACGGAGTAACGAAGTAATCCTCTCAAATCTAATTACTAACTTCTAAGTACTAATTACCCCTCCTCCACCAATGTTGCTACAAAAGGATGGCGCAGATATAATTCAGCACAGGCCTTCGCGTCGGATAATGCTTCGTGGTGATTGAGATTGATTCCCAACACTTCACAGCAGGCATTTAAGCGAGCAGGTTTAAAACCTTTGTTACGATAGATCTTATAAGTACATTCCCACATCTCGGCAAGCTGCAGTTCCTCGTAAGACAAACCATAATGTACCATTGTTTTACGTAAAACGTTGCGGTCGAACAATTCGTTGTGCGCAATCATCAATTTATTGGTAAGCAAGGATTGAATAGAGGGAAATAACTCTTTAAAAGTAGGAGAATGCTGCGTATCCCTAGGCTTGATACCATGAACACGGGTCGTCTGCCACATATACTCATTGCGAGGTGGCTGGATTAAGGAATAGAACTCATTTGTAATGATACCCGATTCCACTGTCACGATACCAACTGCACAGGCACTATTTTGATGCCCTGTTGCTGTTTCAAAATCGATCGCTGTAAATGTTAAATCTGATGTCATGCTATACTCCTATCCGAGCAAAGGTAAACAATATCCGCTGAGATTTAAAATATCGTAATAAAAACAGGCCTTCCCCGATGGTTTTAGGAAAAGGCCTGTTGTATACAAGATGAAAATTTACTTCGCTAAATACTGATTGATCAATTCTTTCAGCTTTGGATCGCTCGGACGTGGACTATCTGCATTGATCAAATTACCCGCCTTATCAATTAAAATATAGCGTGGAATACTATTAATTTTATATGCTGTAGAAAGGTCATTTCCAGAACCCGCGTGCAATTGGATCCCTTTCAAGTTTTTAGTTTTAAGGTACTCCTCCCATTTTGGTTTATCCTGATCAACAGAAACACCAACAAATGCAACAGCCTTATCCTTATACAGCTCATTCAACTGTTCCCAATGCGGTTCTTCAGCACGACATGGGCCACACCATGTCGCCCACATGTCCACTAAAACAACTTTACCTTTTAAATCGCTCAAACTGGTATTCTTACCTTTTAAATCCGGAAAGCTAAACTGAAATGCAGGGACACCAGTTTTGGTCTCTACTAATTTTGTTTCTACCGTTTTGGCGCGTTCCAGTTGTTCTGGTAATGTAAAATACTTCTTATACGTCGTATTCATTTCCTGAAAATCCTGATAAGAACGAGCGCCTTCCAAACGTTGCAATACATACTGACCCTTCAGCTCATCTGGACCTATTGCTTCCACCATTTTATCGAATGTAGGCTTACTGCTTAAATCCACTTTACGAAATACCAGATTACCTAAGAAACGATCCCCATAAGGAAATTTTAAAAGTTCTAACGTCAAGTATTTATCCGATTTGAATTCGGTATAATAGTCGCTCATTTCCTCTTTGCTTGGGTGCGCACTGCGGGGCATCTGTAGAAATGAAGTGGCATAATACGCAAAATCATAATCCACTAATTCAGGGAAGAATTGGTCAAATTTCGCATTCCCAGTTTTGACACCCTTCTTGATGCCATCAAGTTTTACTTTGAATGCTTCTACCTCAGGAAAGAAATCCACATAAGTACTCATCCCTCCAGGCGTAAGACCTTTGTCGCGGAAAGTTTTGCTCTGCTTATCCCAAGCATAAAGTGCTTCATTTTCAGGGGTATTTTTTTCAACCAAAGTATAACTATCTTTTTCCAATTGTACATTCAACACTTCATCGCCTTTAAAATAAAAACGGTAAAGCCCTTGCTGGCTCAAAGGATTGCCAGCACCAACAGCATATAAGCCCTCATACTCGGGAGTGAAACGAAATGCAAAACGCCCCTTGGAATCTGTCATTGACGTAGCGATTTCAACAAGACGTCCATTCAAAACTTTGAACAAACCCACTTTTTTGGTTACAGGAGCGACTAAAGTGCCATTGATATTACTCGGTTTTTGCGCTAGAGCAAATAAGGATGTCATTATTGCTGCAACGATTAAAATTGTTTTTTTCATTAAAATGTATTTTCGATTTATGATTAGTTTTTTATTCCCTTAGCCTAAACGAACTGGAATGTTTTTTTTAATATCTTTTACTTGGATGTTTTGTGTATTCTTACCCGCAATCGCCTGTTTCAATTGTTCAACATCGGCCTTTTTTGTTGCGAGATATGGATCTGAGAAGTCCGATTTCAATAAGACATCCATCGCTTTTTGCGCTTGATCAAAATCCTGCAGATACAAATACAAGGCCACCAGTTTATATTGATCAGGAATATCTAATGCTCCTTTCTTCTGCTGTTCCAAAAATTCTTTTAGAATAGATTTCAAGATCGCAGGCTGTTGTTTCTGACTAAAAATTACCTGCCCCAAGGCATTGCTTCTAAGATCCCAATTTGGGTAAAGATCATATTCATCCATTAATTGTAGATAGCTTGCCGCATCTTTGGATTGCTCATAATAGCTGGTGACCATAATGGGAAGAAAGACAGACCACATGCGCTCATTGTATACCGGGCGAATGTAGGTGAGCAATTGACGCAAGCTATCGGCCTGTTGTAAACTGCCAAATTGCTTACTTTTGACTTTAGCAATCGCATTCACTTTATTTAACAACAGCGAACCGCCATAGAGATCAATCATTTGCGGTAAATGATCATAGATCCAGTTGGTATATATCGGAAAATTGGTCACGGTGTTGGCTAAAAATGCGGTTTCCGATGTCAGATCTTTTTGTTGTGCTAAATAAGACTCCAATTCCGCAAAATCATGTTGTTCACCTGTTTTGATAAAGCGTTCGCTATACGCAGCAGGATAAGCATGATCCAGATTGGTATCAAAAGCCAAATACTTCCGTTGTTTTTCCAATGCTTTCCCTTTTTGCAATAAGGAAACAAAACGGTCAGCTCCAAAATATCCAGCTTCGGTCAATAAAGCTTTTCCTTGCGCATTTAGCAGGACAAAAGTTGGGAAACCGGACGCACCATATTTACGGGCCAGTTTTTTACCATCCATTTCCTTCATGACATCGGTTTTAAAGACAATGTAATTGGAAGTGATCTCTTTCACTACTGCAGGATCTGGGAAAACCTTTTCGTCCATCTCTGCGCAGGGCATACAGCCGACAAAAAAGAGGTCGATCAAAATTAATTTATTTTCTTTCTGAGCCTGCGCCTTACAAGCCTCAAAACTTCCCTTAAAAGAAGCTACTTCCTGTGCATATATACATGGTGCACAAAGGACCAGTAGCAAAATGATCATTAAAAATCTATAATTGGGTTTCATACGAGTTGAGATTTAGATGGAAATAATACTTTTATCTTCCAATTGTACATTGATCGGGTTTTCTTCTTCTTTTTCCTGTATTTCCGCAATCAAAGCTGGCTTTTTTTGAATTTGATCAACAGAATAACTCCCGATAGCGACTATATGAGCACCGGGTTTCAATTCGGAGGACGCACCGCCTCCAAGTGTTCCGAGCATCTTTAGTTTACCTTGATTATCCCAACCGAACTGATACGTTTTAAGGATAAAATCCTGCGGACACCCATGGAGTTTATTGGGACTGAAATGAATTTCATTTGCTGCCAGATTGATCGTCATATTATAACGACTGATGAGACGTACACCAATGGAACCATCAGCACCAGGATTCCAGTTTTCATTTTGGGAACTGCCCCCCATCAAGGTAATTGGTAAACCAGACATGGCAGGTAAGGGAGAAATTGCAAACTGATGGCTTAGCCCAATAAAAGTAGGGGATGAAATCCCCATGCTTACGGTAGAAGCCTGTGCCTCGGGTTTAAATCCACTCACAAGCAGTTTATTTTTTCGTACAAATGGTCGAAAACAAATCAGATCATAAGATGCACCCGTATCAAAAACAAATTGACCTGGGTGACTTTTCCCTGCTACAATATCGAGTTGCCCCGGAACGATCATCACACCCGAAGGCATGCTGACAGGAACCGTTGTTCCTTTCTCTTTGTAATCGAAATCGCCGAAATCATAAAGCGAAATCACATTCTTATCGTAGTCAATGTGCGTGATGTACTGACGGATCAAACTATTGCCGATCAGTCCATCGCCTTCCCTCCCCATTTCCGGAAAAATTGCGATCCCCTGTCCTGACAAATGAAGTGTGTCCAGTTGAATCGTATTTTGATCCGAAACTTTGATTTTCGTATTTCCACCTACCATCGACGCATTGTTTTCACGCGTTACTTTTAATCCCAGCTCGTCCGCCAGTTGCTGACTAACAGCCATTCCATCTGCTCCGGTATCAAATAGGAGAATTAATGGACGTGGAAAATCATTGATTTTGACCTGCAGATAGATCGATCCATTTTTATTTTCAAAAGGAATGACCGCCCGCAATTTGGGATTAGTAGCCCTTTTCATTCCATAAAGCTGATCAAATAATGTAATACGAACCAGCTTGCCTTCATTATTGAGCAAAGCATCAGTTTTTGTTTTCTTCCCGCCTTTTTCGGTTATTTCCACCGCATAAAGCTGCCCTTTATCCGTTTTCTTATTAGAAATTAAGGATATCGATTCAGCAGGATAATTTTTAATGATCTGCTGCAACCGATACTCAGCCCCTTTACCCGTATGACCAGCCACAGCGAAATTGTCTGCCAATGCAGCGGCGAGATCCGTATGATCTTTTTTAAGAAAAGCATTCTGTAATTGCTGATCAAAAGACCCTCCGGATTGTGCGAATCCTATACCTATGGTGAAAGTCGCGAGAATTGTTAATATGTATTTTTTCATCCCTATCCTTTTTTATTCGCGGTAGGAAACATCTGCAATTTTGCCAAATCCAGTATAGGATTCGGTCAATTTTGCAGCTCCACCTAAACTGATTTCATAAAACTCCATCTTGCCAGAAGTATTGGGCTGACTGGGATCGTAGCTGCAGATCATCAATTTTTTTGAAAAATCAATATACCGTGGATCCACCTTATTTTTGAGCAGTTTTTGATACTTCAATACACTGATTTTCCGATTTCCCAAATCAAGTAACAACGTATATTTTTTGCCGAACGGATCATATTGATATACTTGACTTCCGATCGTATAAATAAGCGATCCGAATACTGGATCAACAGCATAGCTTGTCGCTTGATCAATCTGATGGGTATTATTTACAACATCAAATGCCAGCGGTGTAAAGGTAGAGCTGCTGTGTACAAACCGTAATAACTTGATCTGACTGGTACTGCTATTTTTTAATAAGGCATAGAATTGATTGGTGGCGGTCAATCCTCTTTCCATATACAGTAAGTCCATACGGACTTGATCGGGCGTAAAAACTTCGGGTTGCGAAGAACTAGGTTGCAATAGGGTATAGTTTGTTCCAGAATGTACGAGGAATCTTTTGTTATCTTGATCAAAGACTACTGCATACGCGCTTGATGCACCGTAAAACTCGGCAATATATTTGGATATATTGAGTCGGACTCCACCGCCAACCCGGTTTAATGTTGGACCATATAAAAAATTCTGTGTGACATTTTCACCCATTAAGATGCCATCACTATCTAAAATATAGCAGAGAAAGGGATTTTGCGATCGAATGACTTCAGCATGATATGTTGCAGATGTAGGATGGTTGACCTCAAAACGCAGGTTACGATAATCCGTCCAAGTTTGGATCTCATTATTAAAACTCAAGGTCATTTGGTCTGTCCCAACATAAACACGGTTTGAATATTTCCCGTTGAAAGGATCACGATTATGAAGATAATAGACCAGCTTTGGTTTTCCTTCCAGTTGCGCATTACTAAATGTGCTCAGAATATCGAGATAAGGCACATATTTTTGCTGACTGCTGTTGTAGTTCAGCATATCCAAACGAGCCTTACCATCTATATCATTCAATACAAGCCAGCCATTACTCAATTCGGATGTGACGCTCAGCTTGGAGATGTGTTGATAACGATAGTTGTTTTTCTTATTTTGTATACGGAAATATAAATCATACTCACCTGGAGATAATGTAATCGTCGTATCTAAATTGAGTTGATTCCCCAAAAATTTCTTTTTATCCGCATTCAATACATTTGCGGCGGGATTTATGGTAAACCACTCGAAGGTATAGTCATCAGCCTTAAATGCAGCACCATCCAAAAACTTAATGTCGGGCTTAATAACAAGTTCCTTTTGGTTATAGGCTTGATAAACGGAGTCTACGCCTGTGAATTGAATTTCACTTAATTCGCTGTAGGAATAATTTCCTAAATCCTTATTACAGGACAGCAGACTGAATGTAAACAGGAGCATCACTAATATCGCTTTAAAATTCTTTTTCATAATTCGATTTTTTACTGTAAATAAACCCCAACTGCCATTGGGAGGCCATCTTCATCAAGAATAGGTGTGCCTGCTGCCTGCATTTCTTCAAAATAAGATTTGAGACCATAGCCCCATGATAGGACGGCTGATGCAGAAGGCTGATAACCAATTGCGGTTATTTCTTCGAGCACTAAACCATACCGATCCACCAGTAATTTTAGTTTTTTCCCGGAAAACTTTCCGAGATAGCCATTGATAATACTTGATGTTGAAGTTTGGGAAGCATCCCAGAACCAGGGAATACCTGCGATATCATTGGCCCAAAAAGTGAATTTGTTAAAATATTTAGTTTGTTCATTTGCTCCCGTCCCAATCAACTGACTATTCATTGCCGTCGTAAAATTGGCGTTGTCCTCCAATTGCAAAAAGACCGTTAGGTTTTTCTCTTTCAGTTCTGCTGTTCTGTTTAAAACTAGGAAAAGGGTATCATTGACCTGCCCACCTTTAATAGTGAAGCTACGGTCCATAAATTCAAAATCCCGACCTTCCTTTAAATCACTACTGGGGTCGATAGACAATTTATAGGGCCGGTCTGCATTCTGTACAGGCCCCATGGAGGCTACAATAATTGAATAAACCGTATTTTTCTCCGCAGGGTCCATGTATCCGAAAGAAAAATTACCGTTATCTTTTGGTTCATAAATATTATTTCGGATGGCTCCTTGAAAATAAATCGCTGGATTTCCAGAGTACAATTCCAGAGGTTCCTGCTTACATGAGTACAAAAACAAAAGTGTTCCCATGCATAAAATTGTATGTAAATTTTTCATCATTTTAAATTTATCTAGGGTCTGTTTCAGATTGCGGTACAGGAAACGTATAATTGTCTTTACTAACTGCTTTATTGGTGGTCGTCGCTCCGCTAATGGTCCGTAAGTCATTGCGTTTATAATAATACCAAAGCTGACCTTCTCCATAAAACTCCTTGCGGTATTCTTTTTTAATATTATCCAGCAGGTTGACCTCGCTTGTCAATATTTCGCAGTTTCTGTTCTGCCTCAATTCGTTTAAATAAGCGAGTCCCTTTGTCGTATTAGGTTCGCATTCTGCAGCAATTAAAAACACTTCACTAAGACGGATTCCAGCGATCGTATAGCGATAATTACGGTAATTGATATTGGACAGGTCTTTGTACTTTAGAAACACTGGATAGGTTTTTCCACCGTCAACCCGCCAGGATGAAGAATAGCGATAATCATTTTCCCAATTTTCGTAAACTTGATTAATAAAACGGGTGGTCGTGCCGGCACTTAAAATGGTATTATCAGCGAGTGATGGATTGAAAAGAACATCATAACTGTTATAAAGAAGCGGACTTTCAAATGCAAAAAGCAGTTCCATTGAAAAAATACGATTGATGATCGATAAGTCACTTAAATCACTGGATTTTACCCATGGAAATTTACTTTTAGCCTCTATTACCGTCGATGCAGCTTTCAGTGCTTCGCTCTTATTTCCGGCATACAACTGAACACGTGCCTGTAAGCCTTTAACTGCAAAATAATTAAAGTGATAGTTTCTAAATTGCAGGAATGGTTTATTGCCAACATCAATTGTACCTACAGTTTGATCAACCTTCGTTAAATTTAATACGGGGTCATGCTTTAACAATAACGCTTCAGATACTTGCAGATCGGCTATTATTTTTTCCATCACAAACGAACTCTTCGAAAAGGGAGCTGCTTCATAACTGGTATTGGAATAATAAGGGATCAATTGCGCTTCTGGTTCTAAGGTATAGGCGGGTGCAAATAAGCGCAAGATATCAAAATAGATGTATGCGCGTGCTGCCAATGCTTCGCCACGCATCAAACTTAAAGTCTGCTCGTCCAATATTGAACCGTAGGTATCTAAATTTTCTAAAAAACGGTTAATATTGGTTATATTGACATACAAGTTTGACCAAATACCGTCTATACGAGATTTTACATCTTTATCGCCATAATTGAAGTTGTTCAATTGCTTCCGCACTTCCAAATGGGTGGTGGAAATGTAATAGGTCTGCGCTAAGATATCAAGTGTTTCTAAACTTAATGAGTGTCCATATAAGACCTTGTCTGCCATATTGAGATAAATACCGTTTAGCGCATCATAAAAACCTTGTGGGGTTTTAAAGACTTCTTCCTCAATAAATTTATCTTCGGGCTTAACGTCCAACCACTTTTTGCAGCTGCTGAAAAGAACGCTTAGTGCCAACAATGGAATTAATATTTTTTTCATGATTTTATTTGAATGTTGCGTTGAGACTCAAGGATACCGAGCGTGTAAAAGGATAGGAAATTCCCCGCTCTCGTCTAACTGTGGACGTGTAGAAAATATCATTCATGAGTGCATTAATACGTAGGTTAGATAATTTTACCTGATTAAGCCATCTTTTATTTCGAAATTCATAACCAAAAGTGATGGACTCACCACTAAATGAATTTTCACGTTGTATAAAGCGAGAGGATATTGGTGTTGTGGTGGTAATAGCAATTCCTTTGAATTGGGCTTCATCACCAGGCTGTTGCCAGCGATCGTAAAGCGCACGTTTATCTTGGTTACTGTTGACTATTTCTTCTTCTGACATGTTCTCCACTTTATTAAAGAGTGCAGTATTGAAGTTGTCTTTCCTTAAGATATAACGGATCATCACATTGGCGGTAAAACCTTTATAGGCCAAACTCGTCCGAAGAATTCCTTCAGCAAGCGGCTGTGCATTTCCAATCGCCTGAAGATTGTCTATGTTGTAATTGAAGGTTTGCTCTCCCGCTTTCGTTAAGAATACTTCTCTCCCCGTACCCGGATCAATCCCCAAAGATGGAACAGCCCATAAGGTATTGGGGCTATAACCATCGCGATAGCGAATCAAAGCATTGCTCTCCCGCATTTCTTGATTTAAAGAATTTAACTTATTATCGAAATGATCATATTTAGATTTTAACATCGATCCTGTCAATCCAAAAGTTAGAACAAAACGATCTTGCGGTCTGTAAATAGGAGAATAATTGACTGTAGCTTCTAATCCTTTATAATCTAATGTCCCCGCATTAAAAGGATAGGCTGATAAACCGGTCGAAGAAGGAAGAGTCACAGCTACGACCAGCGGGTCGGTGAACTTATCATAGGCATTTAATTGAACATTCAATTTATTGTTGAATAAGGTTAAGTCCATCCCGACACTTGTTTGTCGCGTACGTTGCCATTCCAGATCCGGTGCACCCAGTGCAACAAGCGAAATTCCCTGGCCAAAACGGTTGACATCGGAATTATAATTAAAGACCGACTGGCTGACATTTCCGAAGTTTTGATTTCCGGTCACCCCGATATTTCCTCTTAAACGTAAGACATTGATCCAGGAAATACCCTTCATAAAACTTTCATGATGTGCATTCCAGCTGGCACCGAAAGAATAATAAGGCGAGAATAGATTGTTTGATCCAAAGCTGGTCGAGCCATCCACATTATAATTGACATCAAAATTATATTTTTGAGCATAGGAATAATTGACAGAACCGACCAGTGAAGTTCTCCTTGTTACACGGGTAGAAGCATTCGGTCTGGAATCTGTTTCAAAACCAAATGCAAAACTTGGGTTTCCATTACTTGCGGCGGGAAATCCAATAGCAGTATACCCATTCAACGTATTTTGGGTTTCACTGATCTCAGCTCTTAAATTGGCCGTAATGGCGTGAACTTCATTTAGGACTTTTCCGTACGTCAACATCGCATTGGCTGTATAACCGAATGTTGATGCTTCACGATGGGTCAAACTTCCTTTTTTACGGTTCTCTACATTTTGAAAGGAACTGTGTAAGGGTGAAAGAAACTTGTCTGTGTTCGTTAACCCTTTACTGATCTGACCGCTGGCTGTTAAACGCAAGGCTGAATTAAAATCATAGGTTAGCATCAAATTATTATTGACAACATAGTTCTTGCCTTCATCAAAACTGGCTAGGTGCGCATCATACATTGGATTGAAAACTGACCAATAATAGCCAAATGTCCGGGAGTTATCTTGATAGGCTAAATATTTTTCTGAGGCAGGAAGAAATTCATAATAAGGGTTGGTATTCACCCAAGTTGAAAAGCTACCGTAAGGTGATTCATTACTTTTATACCCCGTTACAAAAGCTCTATTAGCGATGTTTAATTTTCCGGTTCGATAATTTAGATTCAGATTAGCCCCCCAATCTTCTCTACCCGAACCTTTCATCGCTCCTTTGGTATCCTTATAATTAAGGCCAATATCAAAGACAACCGCACCTTCCCCACCTCGCGCACTTAAAGAGTGCCGATGAGAAAATCCATTTTGAATGGGCTTATCTAGCCAATAAGTATCAACACCTCTCAATACTGTTGCTAAACGTTCGTTATATAACTGATCCAGTTCCAATTGCTGGGATATGATATTGTTACTCGCCGTAAAACGCCCTGATAATCTTTCAAACTCCAGCTTTTCAGTCGCATTCATCATGTTATAACTAGACAGATCTGGAACCTGCGATTGCATATCTGTCGTATACGATAAAATAACCTTTCCTGCTTTTGGCTTAATTGTTTCCACAACAATAACTCCATTGGAAGCGCGCGAACCGTAAATAGCAGTGGAGGCTGCATCTTTCAAAATTGTTACCGATTGGATAATATTCATATCCAGATCCATGATCGTTCTTAAATTTGTTTCGAAGCCGTCCAATATAAACAGCGGCTGGTTGGGATCAGTTGAAAATTCATCCCGCAAATTAGAAGATGCAATACTGGTCTGTCCGCGAAGCTCAATAGTAGGCAACATATTGGGATTTGACCCCATAGCATTATTCTCGATCTGAATAAAAGAAGGATCGAGGGCACGTAAGCTGGCAACAATATTCTGGTTGTTGACCATCTTAAGTTCTTCACCTGTAAAAGTTGCTGTTGCACCAGAGAAACTCTCCTTTTTACGGGTCATCATACCCGTTACCACCACCTCATCCATGGCATTATCTTTCTTCTTTAACTTGATCAGCATATTACTACCGTTCAGGTTAGCTTTTACCTCCTGGTTTTCAAATCCAACAAAAGAAACAACAAGTGTCTCATTCAAAGCGGTAATAGGAAGGGTAAAGGAACCGTCTTCAAGAGAGTTAACGACTTTTTTAGGATCATCCTTTAGACGGATTGTGGCACCTGCAATAGCTTGATTGTTATCATCGATGACTTTACCTTTGATGAACTGCTGTCTAACTTGATGAAAGGGATCATTAAGATGAAATGTAGCCGAAGGGGAAATGGTTCTGACACGATCTTTTTTCTTGATAACCACAGTCTTATCAAAAAAATGATAGGTTAAATTAACATCCTCCAGAATACTGTTCAGTGCTTGGCGTAAAGGGATATTCTGGAGATCAACAGAAAGGTTTTCCAATGGAGCGACTTCAGCTTTTTTGTAAAAAAAGCTATAACCGCTTTGCTTCTCAAGGTCCTTTAAGATGGATTCGAGGTTTACTTTTTGCTTCTTTAGGCTCACTTGTTGCGCATAGCTATGTGCATCCACTTGGGACAAACCTAACCCTAAAAGTAAGGCTATTAAGTTGATTCTCATTAGGGATTTGGGTAAAGGCCGCGCAAAGAAAGGGACTGTTTTTTCGGTCATCCAATATTTCGGATTATTTTGCAGAAGCCACGAAGTAAGGCACCGAAAATCTTTCTCCCCTTTGCTAGACGGAGTTCGCGTAATTTTCATTAAATTCGTTTGTTTGGTTAATGTTGTTAGTTTTTCACAAAATCGATACGTAAAGCCAAATTTTATTGCGGGTTCTGTTGGCGCAGAATCCGTTTTTTATTGACTTATACTTAAAAGTATCAGGTTATCATGTCCAGTTTTTTCATATTGGTTTTAAGTTTGATTAAGTAATAATAAGGTGAATGCGGTTTCCAGAACCGACAACTGCTTTAGTCTTTAAATCGGCAAAATTTAAGAGTTCTATTAATTTATCTAAACTGATATTTCTTGGAATTTTCCCACTGTACTGAGGTCCTCGATCAATACGCTGATAGCTGACATCAATATCATACCAGCGTGCAATCTCTTGCATCACTGCTGCCGTGTTCGTACCATCAAAACAAAACTGACCTCTTTTCCAACCGAGCACATCTTCCATATTTACAGCAGCAGCAACCAGCTTTCCTTGTACTGTCTGTGCCTTTTCATTCGGTTTCAGATGAACAGACTGCCCTATATCTTTACGCGAAACAACAACAGAGCCTTCTTCTAGAGCGGTTTGTACCTGCTCTTTTGCATAGGCATTAATATTAAACTTCGTTCCTAGGACTTCGGTCTGCTGTAGACCAGCTTTAACGATAAATCGAGTTTTATTTTTTGTTTTCTGCACATGAAAATAGGCTTCACCTTCTAACTCCACTATGCGATCTTTACCCTCAAAAGAGGAAGGGTAAATTAATTTAGAATCTGCATTTAAACTCACGAGCGTTCCATCAGATAACATAAGGTCATAAGTAGCCCCTTTGGGAGTATATAATGTATTTCGCTGTACCTGCTGTTTTCCTGTGACAACATCCCGATAACTAACTTTGCCTTGAGCATCTTTACTAATAAGCGTTCCCCCAACCTGCACACTTTGATTTAAGGCCAATTGATCTAGATTAATCTGTTGCCCATCAGCCAAAGTTATTATAGCTGTTTCATGGCCCGGGGGAATGGAGGCTAGTAGAGACTTTGATGCTTCTTGTTCTGAAACAGGCCAATAACGGACGGCAAGAAATGCAATCATCAAGATGGCCGCTGCCACACTGCTGTATCGTACAATACGTGAAATGCGAATACTTTTCTGGGTCTTATTAATCGTACTTAATAACCGTTTTCTGGTATTTTTACGCATTTCGATCAACTCGTGTTCACCTCGTTCTTGCTCAGAAGGAAGCGCATCCATCCAGTCAAAAAGTGCTCTTCGCTCCTGCGGGCTCTCTTGCCTGTTTAAAAATAACGTAATTAACTTATAGATATGCTTCACTTGTTTCATAAGGGGCATCAAATTGATGGTCAGTTATTATACAAGTGTCAAAAACTAGGGGTAGCTTCTACTCGAGAAATGATTTTTTTTTAAAAAATTAAAAAAACATGAAACAGATGACTTGTAACAGCCCTCAATCGCTTGATAGCCTTATTGATATGTTTCTCAACTGTAGACTCAGAAATATTCAATTTTGCGGCAATCTCCTTATTGCTCAGAAACTCCTCTCGGCTTAATTTGAAAACTTCGCGACATTTTTCTGGCAGGTTTTCAACCTCATTGGCCACGGTATCCAACATATACCGATAGTATAATTGATCTTCTAAGGGGAGGCTATCATCGAATAGATCAACATCACGAATATCCTGCTGATTGCCCTGTTTGAGCTGCTGTCTAAAATGTGCAAGCATCAAGTAACGACAAGAGGAATACAGATAAGCAGGTAAAGAAACAATTTCAACAATTTTAGCTCTGTTATTCCATAAGGAGAGGAAAAGGTCATGCAGGATATCTTCTGCTGTCTGAGGGTTTGAAATTTTTTTGCTAATGTGCCTGATCAAATCTGCCGAATAGAAATCATATATAATGGCGAATGCCTGTTGATCTCCTTCTCCAATACGAATCAGAAGTTCTTCAAAGTTATGTCCATCAATATGTTTCATAGTAAATGTAGTGGCAGTAAACATACAAAATATTTAACATTTCCTTAACAAAAACGGTTCAGGTAAAAGTAGAAATTGCATTTTACTGCCTGTTTTATTTTAATTCAATAAAACAGGCATATGCACTTCTGCTGCCACTACATAAAGGTTAATACCGATATTTTTCCTTCCACTTATCCCGTAATCCCTGTCTTAACTTTTCTTCCTGTGGGTTTTTACCGGGATCGTATAAGGTCATACCGCTCAGTTGATCGGGCAAAAATTCCTGCAGAACAAAATTTCCCGGAAATGCGTGCGCATATTTATATTCGGCTCCATAGTTAAGCTCTTTCATCAATTTAGTCGGCGCATTTCGCAAATGAAGGGGTACGGAAAGGTCTCCCGTCTGCTTCACGATGGCTTGTGCCTTATTGATTGCTTCGTAAGAGGCATTGCTCTTAGGAGAGCTCGCCAAGTAAGTAACGGCCTGCGCTAAAATAATCCTCGATTCGGGCCATCCGATGACATTAACAGCCTGAAAGCAGGTATTCGCTAAGAGTAACGCATTGGGATTGGCATTACCGATATCTTCAGAAGCCAATATCAGAAGACGACGCGCAATGAAAGAAGGATCTTCCCCCCCTTCGATCATACGTGCCAGCCAATAAATTGCCGCATTGGGATCTGATCCACGGATTGATTTAATAAAAGCAGATATAATATCGTAATGTTGCTCACCTGTCTTATCATAAATAGCCATATTCTGCTGTACCTGCTTCAGCACAAATGCATTGGTAATCGGTTCATGCTGCAGTACTGCAGCATTACTGACCAGTTCGAGCACATTTAAGAGCTTACGGGCATCACCACCTGAAAGACGTAAAATAGCTTCATACTCTTCAATCTCAATATTTAATGCTTTCAGGTACTCGTCTTCATGCAAGGATTTCTCCACTAAACCAATCAGGTCTTCGGAACTTAAGTGTTCAAGAACATAAACTTGGCAACGCGATAATAGTGCAGATATGACTTCGAAAGATGGATTTTCCGTAGTTGCACCGATAAGCGTCACTAAGCCCCGTTCAACAGCCCCTAATAAAGAATCCTGTTGTGATTTAGAAAAACGGTGGATCTCATCAATAAACAGAATGGGTTGCTCCTGATTAAAATTCAAAGCCGCTTGTTCCTGATTTAAATTCATCAGTCGCTCTGCTTTATCAATAACTTCGCGAATATCTTTCACACCGGCCTGAATAGCACTTAAGGAAAAGAAGGGACGCCCCAATTCTTTGGCCATCAAGAGTGCAAGGCTGGTCTTACCAACTCCCGGAGGTCCCCAAAGTAACATGGAGGGAATATTTTTTTGCTGGATGGCATGATATAATACCGCATCGTGACCGATAATATGTTGCTGTCCAACATAATCTTCCAATTTCTTGGGACGCATGCGCTCTGCCAGTGGAATTCGTGTAGCCATAGATCAAAAGTAAGAAGATATTGCCAAATGTCCATTTACTTCACAATCAATTTATGGAATTCAAAAATTTGGTTATTTTTGAATGAGCATTGAATCGATACAACCCACATGAGCTGAAACAGCTCTTTAATACTTGGCTTAGCATAGCTTCATTGCCCGAAAAATAAACCGAGTGAAACGAGCTCATTTAATGATTAATTTTAATGAAAAAAAACCGCATTTATATACAGGATTGGCTAGGACAGCACCCTTATCAAGGAAGATCGGATGCCGATCGTTTTTATTTAGAAGTAGCCAATGATATACAGGATGCCTTAAATACACTTTGGTTTGATGAAGAAGAAACCGATGCCCTGATCAGACCTGAAATGATTAAAACACTCAGTGTTTATTTGACCTGCTATCTGGAGGATGTGGTTTCTGGAACAAAACTTTTCGATGCTTTCCGAAAAGAGCACCAGGCACTTTATGGAAAGATGCTCCCTTTTTTCGAAGATGCGGCATTGACAGACTATTACCCGGAAGATATCAATCCACAAGATGTATTAGTCCTTGCATGGCTGTTTTTCAGCGAACGTAACCCACACCTTTTCTTGGATAAAGAAGGTCGTTTACTGGCTTTGGTGACCGACCTAGCTTATGCTGTTTTGGAAGAATATTATGAGACTGCACCGGAAAATACGCTGTTACAAAAAGAGTATACACTAGCGACAGATGCCAATTATCTTGAAGTACGCAACTATGCTGAGAAGGTAATTGCGACCAATTATATCACTGGTGGCTATTACTATAACAGTTTGATGCAGCATATGGATATCGCTGACTTAGGACGCTATCAGCACGATCCGGCCTACTTAAATCAAATGACTTTCCGAGTTCGTGACAATCATTTCACTTTTTTCCGCCTACACCTATTAGCACTCAGATCCTGTGAATTTGTTGCTTCGACTGTAGATACTAACCATCCGCAACATGAGAATCTAAAAACCATCGGCAACAGAATTGATAGCTTTTTTGAATTTAAAAAAGTGGAAGAGGACCGTTTAGAATTGAAACACCTGACAACTGGAGAAATTTTCTTGGTCAATCAAAATTCGATTCAGAACTTTCAGGAACCTACTGCTGATCAACTCTTCTATATGGAGATTGTACCATGGGAAGGGGCCTGGAACCTATCGGGTATGATGTCTGCTGTCGAAAGGGATCAGATTGACTTAGCTTCCGATCAGGAAATGGATCAAGCATACGTGGTCGAAGCATTGCACGGGAAAACAACACTTATCGAAAAGGCGGCACAACAAGTTGCTGACCTAAAGGAGCTGTTTGTTAAAAAACATCAGGGTCAGCTGGCATTTATGGAAGAATCTGAAATCAGCAGCTATATCCGCGATCTGACCAATACGTACCGCGAGCAGGTGGGATTACCGCCAATCGAAGAGGTTGCGAATCCGAATGAGGCAAGAGCTATGCCTGTTACAGCATTCTATAATTCGAAAATAGGTCTGGAATTTTTCGGTGGTATCGAAACGCTTTTCCCGCTTCAGAATAATCCATATTTTGTCGAAAATGAAAACGAACCGATCAGTTATGCGCAGCATCTATTGCAGCTCCTGGTTCAGAAATTTTACTCCGTTGGGCTTGTACAACATTATTACGAATTATACAAAAAGGAAATCAATGAGCAGTTTTTCTATCCACTAAACAGTGAAACGATTGATTTTCTGATCCGTTTCTATAAAAGCGAAACCTATCATCAAAAGCCACATGTGATGGTTAAGTAATATAAAGAAAGTTAGAAAGTTAGAACATTCTAACTTTCTAACCTCCTTATCTAACCATCTAACACCCTATCTAACTAAAGGAAAATCACTCGTTTCTACATGTGCTTTTGCGATGATTTTACGTAATTCTTCTACTTTTTTCGCGTTATTCGTCGCCAAATTATTTTGCTCTTTAGGATCTAATTTTAGATTGTAAAGTTCAGCAACAGGATTTCCACTTCTCACTTGCTGCAAAATCAATTTCCAGTCACCTTGACGCACTGCTTGACGGCCGCCATCTTCATGAAATTCCCAATATAGGTAATCATGCTGTTTTTGCTTTTTAGGTTTTCCCAATAATGTCGGAACAAAAGAAAGACCGTCTGTATATTGTGGCTTACCTACTTTTGCCACTTCAGCTAAAGTCGGCAGGACATCCCAGAATGCTCCTAAATAATTGGAGGTAGTGCCAGGAGCAACTTTTCCTTGCCAATAAACAATGAAAGGAGTTTTTACACCACCCTCATATAGATCACGTTTATAACCCCGTAAACCTGCCGAACTGTTGAAAAAATCGGGATCTGCACCACCTTCACGATGTGCACCATTATCACTTGTAAAAACGATAATCGTATTATCTAACAAATTTAAGTCCTTCAGCTTAGCAACAATCTGTCCAACCTGTGCATCCATGCGGCTTACCATACTGGCATAAGTAGCCCTTGGCTTAGCGACCGAAGCATATCCTGGAATCGTAGCTTTTGGTCCGTAGTCATTTCCTTTATGGGCTTTTTCTTCAAACTTGTTGGCATATTGCTCATAATATTGATCATCAGGACCAGACAACTCGGCATGAGGCAGTACGGTGGGGACATATAAGAAAAATGGTTTATCCTTGTTTTTATCAATAAATTCCAATGCTTTTTCTTGGATCAATTCAGGAGCATACTGCCCTTTTGCTAATAAACCATTACCCTCAAGCTCAATACGTTCTTGATTATGCCACAGGTGTGTTGGATAATAACGGTGCGATTGACGTTGGCAGTTGTAGCCATAAAATTCATCAAAACCTTTATTACGAGGCGATCCATAGGTATCCACCATTCCGAGGCCCCATTTTCCAAATGCACCAGTTGCATAGCCTGCTGTTTTCAGCAACATGGCGATCGTTTGTACCGAATCGGCTAAAGGTTGCTGCCCTTCTGGCTCCAATTCTTTATTCCCTCGGACAGGCGTATGACCGGTATGTTGGCCTGTCATCAATGCAGATCGGGATGGAGCACAAACTGAAGTTCCTGCATAAAAATTGTCAAAACGCATCCCCTCTTTTGCTAAGGCATCCAGGTGCTTCGTTTCAATAATCTGTTGCCCATAAGCTCCTAAATCACCATAACCCAGGTCATCTGCCATTATAAATACAATATTGGGGCGATCGGTTTTCTTTTGTGCTATTGCGATACTGCTCAGTGCAAAAAATAACGCAAATAATGCTGGTTTTTTCATTTTAGTGGTTTTTATAATTCTTGTCCTTAGTTTTAAACAGAAACAAAGAGGACATATTAGACATCGATAAATGGTGGAGCAAAAGCCATACTGCTCACCTACATTGCAAATCATCAATATAAATTAAAATCCCTATAGATGATCAAGATCCGAAAGTAAAAAATAGATATGAAAGCTTAAAATAGGATGCTGTAAAAGAGATCGGTTACTATCAAAAAGTTACAATCAACATCAGATACCCTAAAAAGCTATTCAAAATTTATTCCTCTTCCCTAAAAATTCATAAGGAAGAGGAATGAGATTTTTACCAGTCTGGATTCTGTTTCAAATTGGTGTTTAAAACCAACTCTGCAGCTGGTATAGGATATAAGTAATAATGTGGTAAAAAAGGACCAGGTGTCTTTCCTTCATATGAAATATATCCCTGAGTCTGATTATTTTCAATCGGTATAGGCGCATTTGCAGGTACGTCTACACCTTTTGTAATATAACGTCCCCGCTTTAAGGCAACCGCATAGTCCATTTTCTTCCAACGGCGCAGATCATCAAAACGAAAACCCTCTCCCATAAGCTCCACAGCTCGTTCCCGACGTATCTCCCAGAGTGCAGGAGCAACACTAGCATCGCGTGTAGGATCGACAGGGATACTGCCCAACTGTAGCGACGCAACCCCGCCCCTCGCGCGCAAAGGATTGATCGTTTTATCCACCAATGACTGGTCCAATTCACCCAGTTCATATTTCGCTTCAGCGTAAGAAATCAATACTTCTCCCATTCTGAATATGGGCGCATCATTGATGTCCTGATTTTGAATACGTTGAATTTTATTACTGAATTTATAGAAGCGATACCCCGTAAAACTCACACTGAACGGTTGACCTAGATTGTTGTCAACGAAATGAGGTTCCTGCTTTAAAATAAGACCTTCCCAGTTCATCCAAGGAAGCGTCTTCCGCTTATCAACGGATAATTGTGCCATTAGGTCAATATATTCACGGTCTTTAACATCTGCTGTATGCGTCCAAGTATAAGTAGGATGTTTCGCTTCAACTTTATAAGGAGGCGGTATTGTAAAATACAGTCTCCGGTCACGATTACGGAACTCGTCATAAGGGTTTTTATCGCCATCAAATTGCGGACTTGACCAGCGTGTCTGTCCATCTTTCATCAGATATAGATCGACCGCCGCCTTTGTTAAATCCCAACGTCCAGCAGAATTACGCGCAAGAGAAGCTAGGGAATGCATAATCTGATTCTGCTCGTACTGCTTATACAGCAAAACTTCAGGAACTTGAGCTAAAGACTCGCTATTAAACAATTGGTCGTAATCATTGAACAAGGGAATATTAGCGCCCATCAATTTCGCTCCTGCATCTGCTGATAAACGTAGATATTTATCTGCTTGAGCAAGCTGATGATATTTACGCCAGGTACCCTCTCGTAGACCAAAGCGAACAGTTAGGGCAAGCACTACATTTTTATTAATGGTATTCGGACCATCACCGTTTACTTTAATATTCTCAGAGGCATAATTGAGTAATCCTTCAATTTTTGTAGCCAGTTCATCCCGTGTACTTGGAGTACCATAAAGCACTTCTTTGTCACCATCATTGATCGCATGCTCTACCCAGATCGCTGTTCCATATTTATTTAACAGGTCCATATACTGGTAAGCTTTAAAGAAATAACCAATACTGCGAATATGTTTTTTTTCTACTTCAGTCAGGTTTGTTGCTTGATCGATATTATCCAAAAGAATATTGATCGATCGAATCTGTGTAAAGGGATCACTGTAATCACTCGATTTAGAAGGCACGACCACCCTTTGCCATAACCAATCGGAAGTCGCATTGGCATTGGCATTAGCAAAAAGATCGCCGTTGACCTCTGCGTTGGGGGCTGATCCATTATACCCCGGGAAAGTACCGTAGAATTGCCAAGCGTAAGAAATAAAATTATTATAATTAGAAAAGGTGCTATTCTCCGTTAGACTTCCCTCGGGCTCTAAATCCAAAAGATTTGAGCAGCTCAGCATAGAGCCACTAAGACACAGCCCTAATGTATATAGTATGATTCTTTTTTTCATTTTATGATCTGTATTAAACCTTAACATAAGCATTAAAAAGTGACGTTAACTCCAAAACTATACTTCTTCAAGAAAGGATAGATACCACCTGAGCCTAAATCCTCGCCATCTGCTTCCATCCCTTTGATCATATGATCAGCTTTGAAAAGATTTTCACCCGATACAAAGAACTTAATATTGTCAACAGCCTTTGACCGCAGTATTTTACTGTCTAAAGTATAACCCAAGGTAATGTTACGGACACGTAAATATGCTCCATTTGACAAATATTTGGTTTGCACACGCCGATTAGCGCCCGTATTTAAACCAGCATTAGCATAAACACGACCATACTCGGCATCTTTATTTTCCGGAGTCCAATAATCTAAATTATGCTGATAAAGTGTTCCAAATTCATTATTGTAAGGCCACATCAAAAAATTGCTCAACCACAGATCTCGCTTTCCTACCCCTTGTAAGAATACTGATAGATCAAAGTTTTTATAATTGACAAAACCGTTTAATCCAAATTGATAGCGTCTATTGTTATTTCCGATTACTTTCATATCGCCCGGATCACTAACGGTACCCGTTCCAGAAAATATAGTCCCATCTCCATTCAGATCGGCATAAAGCATATCGCCTGGATTTTGCTTCACGCCCTTAAAAAATGGAAGACCCGGTTTTAAAGTACCGTTCATCAATTTAGCATCGAGTGAGTTGGCTTCAAAATCATTCGTGTTGTAGTAACGATCAGAAACGTAGCCCCATATTTCACCCATTTCTTTACCTTGATAATGTCCTGTAATAAGACCCGAACTATTTTCCATTCTTGTAATATAAGCTCTATTATCAGATAGATTAAATGTAAATCCGTATTTAAAATCTTTGAACTGATCCTTCCAGGTGATTTCCCATTCCCAACCTTTAGATTCTAAATCTGTTGAATTTTGGAATGGTGGCGCCGATCCTAATACCGCAGGTAAATCGGCTCCCTGATATAACATACCAATGGTTTGACGGCGAAACCAGTCGAAGCTTGTATTCAATCGGTTATTGAAAAGTGCAATGTCTACGCCCACATTTAATGTTCTAACTTTTTCCCAGGTAAAAGTAGAGCTGATCAGATTGGGCGCACCGATAGTCAGATAACGTACTCCGGTATTGGGATCAATCCAATTGGAGTTATTCGTTTCCATCTTAGGAATTACCGGAAAATATACTTGAGATCGATCGGGATTTAATACAACCTGATTTCCAATTTCACCAAATGATCCTCTAAACTTCAATAAGGGTATTGTATTTTTAAGATCTGACATAAAACCCTCCTCAGTAACATTCCATCCTGCTGAAACGGACGGAAAGAATCCAAATTGACTTCCTTTCAAAAAGCGTGACGAGCCGTCCAATCGTCCATTGACCTCCAATAAATACTTGTTTTTAAAATCGTAATTGATACGACCAAAATATCCTAAAACAGCATATTGTCCAAAAGAATCCGCCGTCGTCTGTGTTCCTGTACTGGTCCCCAATGATGGAGAATCTGGGCTAAGGATACCAAAACGTTTTGCAGAAAAACTTTCTGAATAACTTTTCTCATAATTGACACCTGCTAGCCCTTTAAAATGATGATCTTCGATAGCATGGGTATAACTAGAATAAATATTTAAAGCATTGTAGTTAATCAAGGTATTACTCCGTTCATAAAAATCGTTATTGAATAAATATTCAGGATTGAAATTATTTGGATTCATATAACGATGCTTACTCTGCGCATACTTATAATTATTATTTGTCTTACTAAATGTATATTCAGCAGTGATATTCCAACCAGGAAGCGGATTATAATCTAATTTTCCAAATAATCTCAAGTTTTCATTATAGTTTCGACTTGGGTCTTCATATTTCAGATAATTATTAGGCGTTCCAAAAGGAATCGCATTTCCTTCCGCATCTGTTGTCTCCCCCGGATTGAGGTAAGATCCAAAACTCAACGCTCGGTAGAACATCTCCCCCATATTGGCAGGTGTATAGCGGTTGTCATTTTTATACAAAATATTGGCACTTAAGTTTAGATTTTTCTTCAACTCAGCTCCGATATACGCATTTAGATTATAGCGCTTATAGCTATCTTTATCCGTTGTCATGATACCATCTTCATCACCATACATACCCGATAGACGGTACGCAATTTTCTCCGATCCCCCCATAATGGAAAGATTGTGCAGATGTTCGAAACCAGTTTGAAAAACTTCATGATAGAGATCATATTCCTTTAGCGGATATTTCGTTCCGTTAACCTCCGTAATACCATCAGGATATTGCCCTGGATTAGCTTGATAATCTTGCAAGGATGATAACCAGGTATCTACATTTTGTCCGGCCCAATTACTGGTATTTCCAAAATCTTTTAATGCCTGCACAAATTGTAAGGGAGTAGCTTTTTCCGGTAAAGTAGACGCGTTGCTCCAGCTCAGATTGCTCGAATAGTTAATTTTTGTCGGCTGGTTACGCGACCCCTTCTTTGTTGTCACCAGAATAACACCAAATGCCGCTCTCGCACCATAAATAGAAGCTGCTGCTGCATCTTTTAATACGGTCACATTTAAAATATCTTTCGGATTGACATCGTCCATATTCATCGGAACATTATCGACCAAAATCAAAGGTGAACCTCCATTAATAGAAGTTGTGCCTCGAATATTGAGATCAGTATTCGTTCCTGGACGTCCGCTGCCAAAGGTAACCTGCAATCCAGGAAGTGCACCTTGAAGCGCTTGGGAACTACTGCTAATAGGTCTATCTCCTAAGACCTTGTCCATATCTACAGAAGAAACCGCTCCAGTTAGATTCGCTTTCCGTTGTGTGCCGTAGCCCACAACAACGACCTCTGCCAAAGCAGTAAGATCCTCTTGAAGCGTAATCGTCATAAAAGATTGACTTGCCTTAATTTCCTGACTGCCATAACCGATATTACTGATGAGCAAGATTGATGACACGTCACTAACTTTCAGGGTAAACTCACCCTTATCATTGGTACTTGTACCGCGGTCTTTGCTTTTCTCAATAACAGTTACACCAGCCAAGGGCAGTCCGCGACCATCGATGATTTTACCCTTGATTTCAAACCCTTGAACAGAATGCAAAGGAACGATTACATAGGTAATTCCATCATAACTTTTTAAAGTCAGATTGAATTGATTTAAAAGTGGAATTAGTGCATTATTCCAAGCTTGATTCTCAAAAGCAACAGAAGAAAGATTCTTATTAGAAACCAAGTTATCAAAATAAACAAACTTCACATTTGTCTGTTTTTCAATAGTCTTTATTACTGTTTTTAAATCTGTATTTCTAATTTTTAAAGAAACTTTTTCTTGCGCACTTATCGTTATTCCGAACGCTTTCACAGTAAATGCAAAAGAGAGTGCAACTGCTAGCTTAGTCATTAATACATATTTAATGGTGCTTGATTTAGGTAAATAAAATCCCCGACCATGTAAATTTTTTTTCATAGTTTTAACTTTAGTATGGAACCATAGCGTACTGATCTTTCTCAGGGACACGGTACGCTTTTCTTACTTGCTAAGGATACACCTTCGGGTGTATCCTTTCCTTTAAAATGTGGTATTTAAGTATTGTTATATAGCATATGATTTAGGGTTTATTGTAATATAATTGATTCATTTTGTCTCTTAATTTCTATACTTGGATTGGCCTGCTTCAAAAGAGCCAGAACCTGATCAAGACTATATCCTTCCAAATTCCCACTGAAAGTAAATTGTTCTAATGCAGGGTTTTCAATCTGAATAGAAACATTATACCATTTGCTTAACTTAGACACAATTAATGACATTGGATCAGCATTAAAAGACAGCTTGTTATACATCCATAGCGTTTCAGAAGGAGCCTGTTCACCCTCTGAAATAATTAAAGTGGAGTGCTGTACTTGAATTTTAGGCTTGGGGTCTGTTTGAATGACAGGTCCTACTTTTGTTGGGAAAAGTGCAATCTTATCTCCAGGCTTAAGCATTAAAGATTTAACCTGACGGTCTGCTTTCAATTCAATAGAACCTTCCACAAGCGAAGTCTCTGTTTTGTCCTCATCGGGATAAGCACGGATATTAAAACGTGTACCCAGGACTTTTACCTCTGAATTTCTAAATTCAACAATAAACGGGTGTGAGCGATCATGAGCCACGGTAAAAAAGCCTTCTCCTTCTAGCTTAACACGGCGCTCCGCTTTCCCAAATGATTGTTCAAGAAATAGCTTACTGTCCCCATTTAACCAGACAGTCGTACCATCCGATAAATTAATAATTTTCTTTTCACCTTTTTTGCTGCTATACTGCTCAGTAAATCGTGTTTGTGTCTGCGAATTATAAATCCACAATGAAAGGATCAAAAATAGTGGCAGCAGAACTGCGGCTATACTCCTATAATTTTGATACCAAGGTTTTTTAATGGGGAAAAGGTGGTTTTGTTCTCTAAAACTATTCTCATCGTAAGAGTTCATCGATAATGTTGTCGTTTCAGAACTTTCAATCTTATTTAAAATAGATTGAAAAAGTAGTTCAGAGTTGTCTACTTGTTCTTTATGGCTTGGTTTAATGCGTAAAAAATCAAACAGGACCTGATTTTTAGGGTCAGATTGGAGCAGATACTGAAATTGGCGATTTTCTTCAACGGACAATTGCCCTTGAAGATACTTATTTAGTAAGGTAATAAATTGGTCTTGCTCCATAAACTTGCTGATCTTACTTTAATGATCCAGATCCAACAAGAAACCACCAATGGCTTTTTAATTTTTTTCACAAACCACTGTAATTCAAAGTAATATTTTTATTTCCTAATACTTCTCTTAATCTTTTTAGAGCAAGCTGCATATGCCGATCAACTGTATGGACGCTGATATCCATAATCTCAGCCGCATCTTTATAACTACAATCGAGATCTTTAACTAAAGTAAAAGCCATCCGACATTTAGAAGGCAATTGGGCAATTGCGGCTTCTATCAACGTAATATGCTCCTGGGAAATATAAACCTGTTCAGGAGTAAGAACATGATATTCAAAATTGATGATTTCAGATAGATCAACTTGCAAAGGTAATCTTCCCAGATACTTGATCGCATTGTTTCTGACAGCCTTATATAAATAGGTATTTATCTGATCAATCTGCATTAGGCCAGCCTCTAATGACCACACTTTTAGAAAAATATCAGCAATAATATCTTCTACCACAGGACCGGACTTGACCATACCCATTCCAAATATTTTTAAATCTTTATAAAATTGTAAGAAAAGTTTCTTGAATGCCAGAGCATCACGCTCCATAGCAATTGCATAGCGTAATTCTTCCCAGGAAAATGGTGATGGAGAATGGCCTAACATATGGTTTTCTTAAATCTAGATTTCTATAAGTGATTTTAAAGTTAGAAATTTTTATCGGAAGGAAGAAATGGTAGCAACTTCCTATTATATCTCGACCATTTTATTGTAGATAAAAACAGACATCTGCACCAGAGTAATAATGACTTTAACAATATTTCACATATTTTTTCGTCATATTTGCAATATCCTCACTAACAGCAGGTATTATACATGAATAAAAAGAAAATTTGGAAAATTGCCTTTCTTAATAGTGCTTATTTAGTAGCATTATGCTTCGTGTCTTATGCGCAGGAATTAACCAAAGATTATACTGGTTCAATAACAAAGTATAACAGTAATTTCAAGGGAATAGGTCCAAAGGTATATTTTGTCCCTCCACCTAAATCAAGAACGGAGCAATTGATTGACATTTTTGATAGTAATATGAGAAAAGATTATGCAAAAAAGATTGCTCAAGAACTTCGCTATAAAACGTTACTCACCCAAGTTAAAAGTCTACCGAATATTGGACGGTTTCAATATTTAATGAAACCAGAACCTACGGACTTAGCAACATGGAATGAACTCTTGAACCGCATCAGACAAAATTACGACGATCAAGTTAACCTCGCACTAGTAAATGAAGCAGGGCTATTTGCAATCAATAATAATTTACCCGATCAGGCAATTTCCTATTTTGAAAATGCAATCCTGATTGCGGCAAAAGAAAGCAATAAACTGGATCGTATTGTCTTACATCAAAACTTAGCGGCAGTGCTACTTTATTCCGGTAATTTTGAAAAAGCTGAAGTTGTAGCTCAGGAAAATTTGAACCTGGCAGTTCAATCAAAAGACTATCATGACCAAGCTAACGCCTGGATGCAAATAGCATTGGCCAAAAGCGGTAAGAAAAATTATAGTGAGGCTGAGCAAAATATTATCAGAAAAGCGATACCGCTCTATAATAAAGCAAAAGCTTATGAAGATAAAATAATAGCCTGGGAACAATTAGCGCAGGTTTATTTCGAGCAAAATAAATACACAGAAGCACAATGGTTTCTCCTTCAAGCACAGCAACTAGCAGAAAATAAAAAGATCACAGATGAGTTGCCGGCAATTGAATATCTGCTAGCTTCATCAAAATTGTTAGATAAAAACTTTAAAATAGCCAAAAAAGAATTTTTATCTACGCTTCTACTAGCCCGCGAAAGGAAAAATGTACCACTTGAGCTCGCTGTATTAGATAAACTTGGCGAAGTGTACATGCATCTAAAAGACTTTGAAGAGGCTGATAAAACTTATCAAAACTTCACCAGCTTAAAAGCGACATTCAAGCAGGTTAAAGATCTATAAATTAAGCTGTAACCTGCTTGAATGGTCTGAATAGATTTCAAGCTTTTATTTCAATATTTCCTGTAAGAATACGAGTAAATGTTTCCAGGAGCGTTGCGCTGCTAAAGGTTCGAAATCACCACTAGCAGGATTGGTAAAGGCATGTTTTGCTGCTGCATAATAGATCATTTGCCAATCGGCACCTGCATGCTCCACCTCTTTTCGGAAGTTAGCAATCTCTTCTGGAGATACATGAGGATCTGCGGCACCATGTAGAACCAATATTTTAGTTTTGATTGGGCCATCAGGGCGGTTACCTTTACCAAGGTTACCATGAATGGAAACAACACCCTGTACTTCCATACCTGCCCTAGCCGCCTCAAGTGCTCCGGTACCACCGAAACAATAGCCAATCACGGCCAAACGGCGTGGACTTGCTCCAGCTTTTACAAGTTGTTCTAAGGCTAAACGGATCCTTCTATGATATGCTTCTGGATCGTTCTTGTACTTTCCCGCCTGTTGCCCAGCTTCAGCGGCAGTAGTGGGTGTATTTCCTTCTCCATAGATGTCTGCAACAAATGTAATATAACCTTCCTTGCTAAGCTGTACCGCGGCCTGTGTCGCTTCATCGTCAATACCCATCCAGGCAGGAAGAATCAAAACCCCAGGAGCACCCTCGCCGGCATCTGCATTTACTAAACCAGCTAATACTTGGTCTCCGTCGGAGTAACGTACAGGCTTAAGCTGACCGAAACTCGTTTCTGTGGCACAAAAACATATGATTGTCATTATTAAAGCTTTCATAAGAAAAAATTATTTATTAGTGTTAGTTTTCAATGGTATAAATGAGCTCGTTGCACTCGGTTATTTATTAGTGTTAGTTTTCAATGGTATAAATGAGCTCGTTGCACTCGGTTATTTATTAGTGTTAGTTTTCAATGGTATAAATGGGCCTTCCTAAACAGTTTAATATATAGACTGAATCGAACATTAGCTAGACATAATGATGCAGTCTTAGGAAATGATTGATCAGATAACATTATTATTACAGGAACGGTTGGTTTTTCAGAAAACATACTTAACTTCATTAAAATGAGTTATTATTAAAAGAAATATAAAATAGTGCATATTTTTCAATTAAAATATCAAATAAATTTGTTGATTTGTTGAAATTTATGAACTGAAATTATTTAAATTTAGCTCTTTGGATTTAAAGCGCTATCTCAATATATAAAAATGACTATTAAAATTATAGAAAATATGTTTAAAAAGCTAATATTCACCCTTTTTGTTATTTCAATTGTCTCCTGTGGCTCGAAGCCCCGTGTTAATTTAAGCGAAGTAGAAGGAGGTCTAAAGCCTAGCGCGCAACACGAAGTCATAGCAAAAGAAGTTGCAGGACTTTTAGAATCGACCAGTTATAAAAAAGTACAGCTGAATGATTCCATATCTAAAATCGTATTTGATAACTTAATTAAATCTTTAGACCAGGGAAAAAACTACTTGTTGCAATCTGATATCGACGAGTTTCAGCAATATCGAAATTCAATCGCACAGGATTTCCGTAATGGTGATTTATCTGCTCCTTTTCATATTTTCAATGTATACTCTAAACGCTACTTAGAACGCATGCAATATGCATTGAAGCAAGTCGATGTAAAACAAGATTTCTCAATCGATGAAAGCTATTTACCAAGCCGTGAGAAGTTAGGCTGGTTCAAAAACACAGCAGAAGCAGATACACAATGGAAGCATCGTGTGAAATATGATTTGTTAAATCTGGAAATGACAACTGTTAAAAAAACAGATAGTACAGAAACTAAACAGAAGGAAACCCTTCGCAAAAGATATAACAATTTAATTTCTCAGGGAAAGAAAATAAATTCAAATGATGCATTCCAGGTAATCATGACTTCATTAACTGATGCGGTTGATCCACATACATCGTATTTCAACCCATCATTTGCACAGGCTTTCAATGAAGGTATGGCTAATACATTTGAAGGTATCGGTGCACGATTGACAATCGACAATGAAATGGTGACTATTAGTGAAATCATTCCTGGAGGACCGATCTTTAAAGATAAAAGCTTAGCCATTGATGACAAAATTGTAGGTGTGGCACAGGGGAAAGATGGAGAATTTGAGGATATCATCGGCTGGAGATTGGATGCAGCAGTTGCTAAAATTAAAGGTCCTGCTGGAACAATTGTTCGTTTAAAGATTTTACCTGCTGGTCAGCCGGTTGGATCTCACCCGAAAATAGTATCATTAACAAGAGAGCGAATTGTAGTAGCAGAAGAATCTGCGAAAAAAGAAATCTTAACTGTTAAAGGTGCAGATGGCAAGAATTATCGTGTTGGTGTCATCAACATACCAAAATTTTACATGGATTTTGAAGCATACCGTAAGCGTGATCCAAACTATAAAAGTACAACCCGCGATGTGCGCTTATTGCTGGATACCTTAAAACAGGAAAAAGTAGATGCTGTTTTAATAGATTTACGTTTCAATGGCGGAGGGTCACTTCCAGAAGCAATCGACCTAACAGGTCTATTTATTGACAAAGGTCCAGTAGTACAAGTACGGGATGTCCGTAACACCATTGATGTGGAAGAAGATAGAAATGCAGGAGTATCATGGGATGGACCTCTAGGCGTCATGATTAATCGTTTCTCTGCTTCAGCGTCTGAAATCTTTGCCGGTGCAATTCAGGATTATGGCCGTGGTGTCATCTTAGGTTCTCAATCATACGGTAAAGGTACGGTACAGTCTGCTGTTGATATGGCACGCGTGATCAGTCCTACAAGTAAATTATTATTAAAAGCACAAAACGAAAAAGATCCTGACACCCCAAATGGTGCGCCAGAATATGGTCAGATCAATATTACATTAGGGAAATTCTACCGTGTAAATGGTAGCAGCACACAACATAAAGGTGTAAGCCCAGATGTGACATTCCCGACGCAGTATTCTGCAGAAAAATTCGGTGAGAGTTCCGAGCCTTCTGCTTTACCTTGGGATCAAATCAAATCAAGTACGTATAAAAAAGTAGCAGATCTATCTGCATTGAACAAGAAGCTAGAACAAGAGCACGAAGCGAGAATGAAAAACTCGACAGAATACAGGTTTTTACTGGAAGACATTGCAACCTTTGAAAAACGCGACGAGGGAACTAAAATTCCATTACAACTTGATAAGTTTAAAAAAGAGCGTGATGATTTCCAAAAGAAAAATAGAGATCGTGTCAATGCTTTGCTGAAACAAAGGGGTCTACCGCTATGGGAAGAGGGTAAACCACAACCTAAAATGGAATTTGACTTTGTACAGGATGAAAGTGCTAAAGTGATGACAGATATGATCATCCAAGAAAAAAAATAAATGTATTTCTATCCATAATAAAAGGGGCTTATCATTTGATAAGCCCCTTTTTCTTTTAAAAGAATCGATTCCGCTATTTACCCGCAGCGTACTTGAAATATTTATTGATAGTGACCGGCAATTTCCCTGTAGCAATATTTTGTCCCAAAATTGTTTTTGCTGCAGCACGTTGCATAAAATCATCATTTTGATAAGCAACTAAAATAGTTTTACTTTTATGGACACCTTTAAAACCATCCAATGCATAAGGATTTGTGAAAAAAGTAACGATTGATTTCTTAGCCAATTTTTTAACCAAATTCTTTACCTCATTATTCGCTGGTACTTCAGGTCTTGGGCGAAAGCGTGTATCATGAATCGCAACTATAATCTGTTTATTTTTCTTGACCTCTTTGATGATATTCTTTAATTCCGCCTCACTTGTTTCATCAGTAACAAAATACTGCGTTTCATTTGTCAGCGCATCGGCCATTATCTGTTGAAAAGTGCCCGGAGATTTTAATCCGATATTGACAATTGCCGTTTTTTCTGAATTTTTAAATGATTTTATTTTATCCGTAGATTTCAAAACCGTGACCGATGATGCCGCCAATTGGTCTATCAGCTGCTTTGAAGAGGTTCTATTCAAATCCGAATATAGATTTACGGTATTCACATCACGATATTGATCTAAACCCAACCACAGCTTTGACGCGAGTACTTTTTTAACACGCGCATCCAAATCCGCTTGATTGATTCGGCCCTCCCCGATTGCTTTCAATACAAGGTCAATAGCGCGTTTACTATTTTCAGATACTTCCAACAAATCATGGCCTGCAATAATAGCCATTACGTCAGCTTCACCATGAGGGAAAAACTTTTTCACACCATTCATATCCATGGCATCGGTTACCGTTAAACCGCGGAAACCTAACTCTTCACGTAATATCCCTGTCACAATAGGTTTTGAAATGGAAGAGGGAATATTAGGAGTAGGATCTAAACTCGGAATATTCATATGAGCAACCATAATCGCAGGCGCACCAGAACGAATTAATTCTTTAAATGGAAACATTTCCAAAGCTTCTAGACGATCCTTTGTAAAGGTCAGTTGAGGCAAGTCATGATGAGAATCAACATCAGTATCACCATGTCCCGGAAAATGCTTGAGTGATGAAATAATGCCACCATTCATCATTCCATCCATATATGCTTTAGCCTTTTTTGCGACATTCTCTTTATTGTCACCAAAAGAACGGAATCCGATAACTGGATTTTTAGGATTATTGTTAATATCAACAACAGGAGCAAAATTAAAATGCATGCCAATCCGATGAAAATCTTTTGCAACTTCTTGGCCCATTTGATAAATCAATTGATCATTCTGTATAGCTCCCAAAGTCATCTGATAAGGATAAGATAGCGTTGAATCGGGAAGACGCATGCCTAAACCCCATTCCCCATCAAAAGTGATCAATAAAGGCACTTTTGAGAGATGCTGATAACGATTAAACATATCCACATGACGAACCGGTCCACCCTGAAACACAACAAGACCGCCCAATTGCTCATCTTGAACTACCTGTGCTACAGAATCAATATAACGCTGTCCCAGATTGGTATGAGCACGCACCAAAAAAAGTTGGGCGATACGTTCTTTAGGTGTCAAGCTATTAAATACAGAATCAACCCAAGCATGGGGAGAATTAATATATTTCACAAAATCCTTCTTATCTTGAGCTTGTGAAAAAGAGATGGAAGATGCCAGTGCGGCAACACCCAAAGCTAGTTTTTTTAACATAATTTTTTGTTTAAAATAGAATACGAATAACGGATATTTTTCACACAATAAAAAACAGTTTGTGCAACAATTTTATGAAACATGCATAAACTTGCATTATCGAGCAAAAAAATATAACCTATATCAAGTTATATTTCTCTTCCAATAATATGGCTAGCTCCATCGCATGATCAAGTTCCCCATTAGCTTCCTTTTTCCATAAAGTATCGATTACAATCAATAAAAATTCGGTTTCCAAGTCCGGATTTTTATACCCCAGCTCCTTAAAAGCCCGCACAATAATCGCCTGCACGGGTTTCATAAACTGTTCATGCTGTTGTCTTGAAAAAGGATGATGGGAAAGGCGCTCTTGTAATTTCCAAAAGATAGGTTCATCAGCGACCAGCTTACTCGGTAAATTGATCATCTTACGTAAAAAATCTTTAGAATCACGGTAAGTCATCATACCCTTATGATGTGTCAGCACTTTACGATAGCCAGCCTTAATAAGGTGAACTAATAAAGCATCCTTATTCCCGAAATGTTTAAAAATTAAAGCCTCAGACACACCTGCATTTTGAGCAATAGCTTTGGTAGAGGTATCTGCATAACCTTGTTCTGAGAACAAATTCAATGCCTCACGAACAATTTTCTCTTTTCTACTCAATACACTATCTTTCATTTTTTTATTCCTTTTTACAGCGTACAAACTTAGATAAATTTGCGTTTATACCCAATTATAATCGTCCTAAATATAAAAGCAAATTATTCAATCCGTTCTTCTTAATTGATCACTGATAAATACTTCTCCATCTTCAGATCACTCCTTTAAATATACTTATTCTTTTCCTTACAGAGTCCCTCAATTGTAACTTAAAAATAATATTTTCAAGAGCTGACCAAAGTCCAGAAAACTTAGCCCTACAGAACGCCTTCAGAGCAATTCCTCAACAGAAAGCATATAACCTATACCTCGTATATTGCTAATCTTGATCCGTGGATCTTGATTCAAATATTTTCTGATTCGACTTATAAATACGTCAAGACTTCTTCCAGAAAAATATTTATCATAACTCCAGTAGGTCTTCATGATATCTTCACGAGGAATTACCTGATTCCTATTTTCATACAAGCTCCTTAACAATTCACTCTCCCGATAAGACAACTTAATGCTTTCGCCCTTATAGCTGAGTGTCTGTCTCAAGCTGTCTAAGACATAATCACCGATCATTAAATTTTGACTAAGCTGCATTTTAGGACTGTTCTTAACCAATGATTCGATACGAACGACCAACTCTTCAATACGAAAAGGTTTTTTAACATAATCATTCGCCCCCAAATGAAAACCTTTAACAACATCTTCTGTCTGCACGCGAGCGGTAAGGAAAATAATAGGCACCTGACTGTCTAAGGCTCTTATATGTGTAGCCAACGTAAAGCCATCCATCACTGGCATCATCACATCAATAAGCAAAATATCCGGCTTTTGCTTTTCAAATAAACGAAGAGCCAGTTTCCCATCCTGACAATGTCTTACTGAAAAACCGTTCATCTCCAGACTATCAGCAACAATAAGTGCCAGGCTCGCTTCATCTTCAACATATAAAATATCAATCATAAATTTGCTTATTTAGGTATTTTGATCGTAAAGGTACTACCTTTACCTGGACTACTTTTTACTGTAATTTTACCTCCATGTTGCAGTATCACCTGGCGCACATAGGCCAAGCCGATTCCAAAACCCTTTACTGGATGTAAGTTACCTTCAGGAACGCGAAAAAACATACCAAAAATCTCTTTCTGATACTCCAGAGCGATGCCCTTTCCTTTATCAGCAACACTAAACTCAATATAATCGTTATAGTCATGGACATCTATAATAATATCAACCGTATCAGCAGAATACTTGACTGCATTTTCTAGTAAATTATTAATAACATTGCGGAGATGCGATTCATCGGCATTCAATGCTAATTTAGGAATAGAACTGTTCACAGAAATTTTAACTTCCTTACTGACATTGATCCGAAAAGTGTCTGCCGCATTCGTTAAAACGAGCATCAGATCAATCTCTTTTTTTTCAAGTTTGAGACCTTTTCGTTCATCAACATCCAATTGAAGAACCCGATCAATCATATCCGACAAGTGATCAAGCTCACGACGGGAAATGGCTAAATAACGATCCATCTTCACCTGATCATTTTTTACCCCGTAAAGTTGAATCGCTTCGATAGCAGTCATAACAGTAGAGACAGGGGTCTTCAGTTCATGCGTCATATTATTAACAAATGCCTTTTGCATCTCAGCTAATCGATTCTGTCGAAAGATTGTTTTAAAGAGATAAAGGAAGGAACCGATAAAAATACTGATTAAAAGTATAGCAATGCCCAGCTGCCATCCCAAATCAAACAGGAGATTTTTCCATACCCGCTTAAATTTGACGATTAAAAAGCGACTGTCCGAAGCATCTATCAATATCGGTCTTGTCCACGCTAACTTCTTTGCTCTATATTCCTTACGGATAGCAAACAAGCTATCCCTTGGAAAAATATCGGTCGTAACATCATATTCTGCGCGGACTCCCTTAGCTTCTAAAGCAGAGGCAAACTTTTCATTTATTTCGTCGATCATCGCTGGTGTTACATCGATCTGTGAAAATAAATGAGGTGCCATCATTTCTCCTCCCGACTTTCCGTGCGGATAAGGTGATCCCATCGTCTTTCCTCCTCGAGATGGTCCAGCTTTTGACTGTTTGTAATAGGATCCAAAATCTTTAAATAGCGAGTCTATCTCAGCATCTGTATATCTTGCTTTTAATTCTTTCCGTAATTTTCCCAATGCCCCGCCCTGATCACTTTTTAGATCATTACTATGAGCTTGATACACATCTTGTACAACATTAAACATACTCCGTTCTGCCGAAGAAAGGAACAGATCAAGCCGGTTATTGTAACTTCCGTAAAGCCATATACCCAAGATACTAATCATCCCGATACCTGTTAATACCGAAAGTGTTATCAATAATTTAAACTTATTTGCCATAATTAAAAACAAATTTAAATTACTAGATTTGCATTCGCCTTGGTAATTAACCATATTTAACAAAATATAACACTGATTAACAATGCGCATTGATTACATTTGCAATATTCAATTTTTAAGCATGATAAGAAATTTTAAGAGACGTAGTATTCAATTTTTATTCTCAGCGTTATTACTGATAGGCATTTCAGCTTGTAATAAAGATATTTCGCTCTCTTTAGACAATTCAAGAGATGAATCCATAGGATTAGTTCCTATCGATACCTTTCAGGTGAATACATCAACTTATCTGTTAGATGATGTACCAACATCTGGAACAGGAATGATTCTAGCCGGAAAAATTTCGAATACCACAACAGGATCTGTCCTTTCGACGTCTTATATGCGCATGGCTATCGATAACATTATTGCTGGCTCAATTCCAACAGCAGCAAAATATGACTCCATTACTTTTGTGTTAAAACCTAACAAATATTTCTACGGAGATACAACGAAAACGCAAACATTATCTGTCCACCAATTAACCCAACAGATTACATTAAAAGAAGTAAATACTGGTTCTGGCACGAATGAATTGCCTTATTATGTTAATGGAGCAGCAGTTTATAATAATCAAAAATTTAACTACGAACCAACGGCTTTAGGATCCTTGTCATTTAAACCCTTTGTGAAAAAATTAGATTCAATCGCAATCCGATTAAATGACAACTTAGGAAATACACTCTTTTCTTATATCAAGGATGGGCATGGAAATATTGCATCAAATGACAATTTCAATGAATACTTCAAAGGGATAGCACTTGTTCCTGGAAATAATAACACGGCAATGATCGGTTTTAAAGATACCGTGAGTATGCAGGTACATTATAACTATATAAACGACGAAGGATTTAAAGTAAATAAATCTACTTCATTTAATTTGGGCAACAAAGCTTATCAGTTTAATAATGTAGAAGCTGACCGTACAGGGACAGCATTCAATACATTAAGTGTTACAAATCCAGAATTGAAAAGCAGTGCAACAAACGGCGATGTTTTCCTGGAAGGTAGCACAGGAGCAGTCGTTAAATTAACTTTTCCAACATTATTGGATTTAGTTAACGATCCAACTGTAGCGATCAATAAGGTTGAACTCGTTATAGAAACAGAAAATAAATATCGTAATTCATTTTTTATCCCGCCTGCTCGCGTCGTGCTGATGATCGCGAATGCTGGTGGAAATCCGGTAAGTATCATTACTACACCCGTATTTTTACAGCAACAGGGACAGCAAGATCCTGTTCAATATGGATTTTTGGCAGGAGGAGATGAGTTTGGTGCGAATGCAAAATATACGTTTAATATGATCGAATATGTTAATAATATAAAAAAAGATAGCTACTTTAACACATCTTTATTCTTGAGTGTGCCGCAAAGTAGTTTATTCGCAACTACAGATCGACTTATTATTGCAAAGGATGCAAATAACAAACCAAGAATAAAATTAAACATCTTATATACTAAATTTTAACAGTTTATGAACAAGAAAAATTGGCTACTAATATTATTAGCGTGCGTCGTTACTTTCTCTACTTACTCTTGTAAATCAAAGGATGATGATACTACAGATGAAGTAACAGAATGGACTAAAGGTTCTGCTTTCGATGGTGGCGCAAGAAGTGGGGCAGTATCTTTCTTAATTAACAATATCGCATATGTAGCAACTGGTCTTGCTACTGAAGGTCAAGTATCTGTGCCTAAAAAAGATATTTGGGCATATAATGCAACTTCAGGAACGTGGTCTCAAAAGGCCGAATTCCCTGGCTCAGCTCGTTATGCTGCTGTTGCTTTTTCAATTGGAAACAATGGATATGTAGGATCTGGTTATGATGGAGCAAATGCACTATCAGATTTCTATAAATATGATGTTTCAGCTAACACTTGGACTAAAATTGCAGACTTACCTGCTGACGCAGCTCGTTACGGTGCGGTTGCTTTTTCAATTGGTGGTTTCGGTTATGTAGGTACTGGTTCTAAAGGAAACGATAACAATACAAACGTTAAATCATTCTACAAATACGATCCTACAGCTAATTCATGGACTGCTGTAGAAAGCCCATTAAAATCGAACAGAAGATATGGATTTGCTTTTGTTATCAATAACGTCGCTTACGTAGGTGGTGGTATCGATAATAGCTCATACCCTGAAGATTTCTTTAAATTTGATGGTACCAAATGGACTCCATTAAATGATTTAGATCGTAGTGATAACTCTTACACATACAACTTAACACGTTCAAGCGCATCTACTTTTGTATTGAACAATCTAGCGTATGTAGTAGGTGGTAGAAAAAACACGACAATCAACACGATCTGGGAATATAACCCAACAACTGATGTTTGGAATGCTGATAACCAAGTTTTCCAAGGTCAAGCTAGACAAGATGCTGTTGGATTTGGAATTGACAATGTAGGTTATATCACTACTGGTCAAAACGGATCAAACAAATACTACGATACTTGGAAATTTGTTCCGGTAAAATAGTCAAAGAAAAAATACTAAATAATAAAGGGGCTGTATTATACAGCCCCTTTATTATTTGAGAATGCTTTCCTCAGCACGTTAACAACTATAATAACGAGCATTAACGAACTATTGATTGCATTTTTGATGATTGGATTTAGTGCTAAAACTTCAGACTAAGTTGCGCTGCAAAATTACGAGGCATCTGCGCTACAATAACTCCATCTCCTGCGAAATAATTACTGTTGGTTAGATTATTCATCCGAAAGCCAAATCGATATTTCTCACGCTCCAGGGATACGGAAGCATTCACCAACGTATAAGCAGAGAAAGTAAATCGCCCTGTAATATTATTATCGACGGAAATCTGCTCACCAACGCGGTTAACGCCAAAACCCAATCCTAAGCCATGCAAAGTCTTCGTTTGAAAAACATAACTGATCCACGAATTAAAAACATTCGCAGGCCCAGCCGATGTCGGTCTGCCTCCATCAACTTCTTGATTAGCTTTTTGATACTTACTATCATTATAAGTATATCCAGCCATCATATTTAATCCTCTAACTGGATTAGTAATAAGCTCAAACTCCACACCTTTACTGCGCTGCTCTCCATCTTGTATCGTAACCTTATAACCTTTATCCCCCTCAAATACCTCGATATCACGGCTCATATTATTAACAACAATATCATAATAAGAAGCTGTAAAATTGAAGCGATTAGCCCAAAAGTTAGATTTCAGTCCAGCTTCCCATTGATTAGCTAACTGTGGTTTCATAACCCCACTATAAGATTCAAGCTGTTGGCTCACTGGTGCCACATTTTTGAAGCCATTCATATAATTTGCATAAGCAGATAAGCGCTCTTTAAGAATCTGATAAACCATTCCAAATTTAGGAGACAAAGCCGTCTGCTTAAAATTACCCTCGCGCACATTGGTATTTAAATTCAACTGACCACGTGTATCAAAATGATCCACACGTAAACTTAATAGCGTAGTCCAACGGTCTGTCAAATAAACTACATCAGAAAGGTATACGCCATAAATATTACTTGACGTATAGTTTCTTAACATATTTAATTTAGATTTCTGAATACTTGCTGTCGCTAGCTCCCTAGAAATAAAACCATAATCACTTTCTAAATCCTGTCCATTAATGGTGTCATACTTTACAATAGGTGAATGGTTATTGCGTAAAGATTGATTTAAATAATCAAAACCAATCAGTAACTTATTTTGAATACCCCCAATTTGGAAGGTGCCATTGAAATTCTGTTGTATGCTGGTCGAACTACCTTCGGAATTATTCCATTGTACATTCCGCTCCAATAATGCATCACTAGTATTGCCACGAATAAATTGATATTGATACAGACCTTCGGTTTTTCTAAAATTTCTGGAAATTAGGGTTTGAGAAGTCCAGCTATCCGATATCTGGTAATTAATTTCTGACCTGACATTAATGGCAGGAGCTTTCAAAGTCATATCATTATTCGAGTAAGATCTGCTCCAATCAAATCCTAATTCTTTAGGCGTTCTTGCAAATACTTGACGGCTCCTACTTAAAAAAATAATTGGCGTATTCGTTCCCTCATAATTGTAGATCTGTGCTCCCAAATTAAAGACAAGACGGTCATTAACCTGATAACTAAAACTAGGTGCTGCAAAGAATGATTTTCTGAACTCAGAATCTCTAAAGCCATTCTGATATTGATAAGCAGAATTTAATCGAAAAAGTGTTTTTCTATTAGTTGTAACCGGACCATAAACATCTGCAGTAAGCCGATTAAGATTGAAGCTGCCAAATGTATAAGACACCTCTCCTCCAAAGTAATCCCTTGGCCTTTTGGTCACAACATTGATTAGACCTCCAAAAGATGTAACGGCCCCACCGTACAAGGTCCCTGACGGCCCTTTGATAATTTCGATGCGCTCCACATCAGCTGGATCAATTTCACCATTTGTATTAGCAGGAGCACCATCAACCATAGATACTTTCGTAGGGAAACCACGTAAACTATAGTAAAAACTGCCGTCACCATTTCCACGACCTGGACTACCCTGCATTTTGACGATACCCGGAGCATTTTTCAAGGCATCCGACAAATCCGTCGTAATCTGCTCTTTCATAATCGTTTGATTAACGGTACTGTAAGATTGTGGATTCTCCATATACGACAATGGCATCTTAGCAACGGAAGTACTGTCACGATCTAAAAATTTATTACGGCGATAACCATATATGGTAACCCCGTCAAGATTATTCATCTTTTTGATCACATAGATAACAGGAAGCTCCGAATGGGTTTGGTCAATCAAAATGTTTTCCCTAATTAGCTCAACATCATTAATAGTTGCCTGTAGGATATACTGTCCCGTAGGCAAGTCATTAAAATAGAATTCTCCCTTTTCATTTGTCCTCGACTGATATGCTGTATTTATTAACCTGAGGAGCGCATCTTTTGCAGGCATGCTTTCAGAAAGCATAATTTTTCCCTTCACCCTATCCTGCTTTTGTGCAAGTCCCAAAAAGGGTAAAAGACTACAAATAATAATTGATAAAAGTAATTTCATATTTGAAACAATAAATAAATAAATAAATAAAAATATATAAAAGATAATAAATTTCAACAAACGAAACACAAAGACCACAGTTTAGCACAGCTGCATGAAAACAGCTGATTATACAGTACATATGTTTTACGATACTATTTCAGACGTGCTATATATATACCACTGCCACTTACAGATGTCACGCGATCAATAAAATCACCAGAGTCATCAAATTCTAGAAAATGGTACTTGTCATCATCTGCCCCAAAATTCGAGTAATATTGCTTTCCATCCACCTCCCCTACAGGATAAAGGGCGCCATAAGTATTTAAATAATCATTAGTTTCCACATTCAGTGTCTCCAAGTTCACCCTTGCAACCTGCGTTGGTCCACTATACCATTCTCCAGGATCTTTAGGTAAATTCCAGTCATGCTCAATATATTGAACAAGAGCCTCTTTATTTCTAACATTGATCACCGAAAGAATACAATGTGCATTCAAGATCTTTTCCAGATCTATAAAAAAATCAGGATCATAAGTACCATCTGACCTCATACGTAATATACCACCTATCGGAGGATTGTGCTGAGCCGGAATATAGTCGCGATTACGGGCGATATACTTTGAAGGTCTATAATACAGCTCTCCATTCGCTACATCCTGAGCAAAATTATGATAGCCAATCGACATCCGGCTATCCATATTGTATTTAACTACCTTTGTTTTAGTATTGAATACTGCAACTGACGCACGATCAGGAAATCTGCCAAAATTACCAGGATTGGCTCCTACTGGTAAAAGAACTGTTGTATCATTGGTTATAAATGAATAGTAAGTATTTGTGCCAATTTTAGGATCGGGACCTCCAGGTAAAACATCGGTCACGACTAACTTTGAAACCTTCATCGTACTAGGATCAAACTGCACGACTTTGCCCTCCCCTAGAAAAAAAACATAAGCTTCGGTCTCAGAAATGAAGGCAACAGAACCAAAAGAACTGCGATTAGCTATACCTCCCAGATCTATAGAATCTAGAGCTTCAAGATTCATCTTATTATTTACAGCATACTTTTTTAATCGAGAAGTGGTACCATCCCACACATAGGGATGTTTACCGTAAGAGTAAATAGATACATCACTGCCCAACATAAGCATATCCTGTGCATCCACCTGCTCCGGAATACCAGCGTAAGCCCCAAGATAAAAAACACGTCCTTTTGGTGTATTAACCCGGGTGCCAATCACAATAGTTCCATCATCATCCAGTGGCCTATTGAAAGAATCGCAAGATGTCAGATAAGTAAAGAATAAAAAAAGCAACGTCCACATTCTTTGTTTTTCAATAATTCTCATCGCTCAATCCTATAGGCTAAATTGTCTCTGTAAAAACTTCAACATCACCAGTTACAAACCGCACATAATTATCCTCAGGAGAGAGTGTTTCCTCAGCAATTAAATAATTTCTGCCAGCAATCGTCTCCATATAATAAGTCTCTCCTGGAGCTAACGTATACTTCTCACCATTTGTACATTCAATAGACTTCGGTTCGTGCGATTTATTGATGATTTGAAGATATCCTGAAAATTCAATTCTAAAATGATTGCCCAAAACTTCCATAGGCCCCTTACCGGAAGTAAAGACAACACCTTCAGAAGTAGTATGATCTAATAAAGCCGAATTAAACTTATGATATATTCCAGCACTGAATAAAAATAATAGAACAGCGGCTGCCGCCACTTTAGTATAGAGGCGACTTATCTTTGGAACAGATCTTGAAATAACTTCATTTCCATTCTGAGTGATATTCTGAATATTACTCCAGACCTCCGATCTCATTTCCTGAAGTTCATCGGCCATAAGAGTGCTTTCAGCCTGATCGTCATTTTCAAGCCACAACTCCACCGCGGCATTTTCCGCAACAGTAGCAGTTCCATTATTATAACGCTCTAAAATTTCTGGGTTTATTTCCAAAATAATATATCTTTTAATAAACTAGTTGGCTAACTGGACAAATACCCTTAGTCGGATTTGTTTTTTTTAGACTTTTTTTTCGAGATAATATCTGATGGTCTTTAAAGCCTTTGTTAAATGAGCTTCCACCGTCTTTTCAGCAATAGCAAGTTTTTTCGAAATCTCACGGATGTTTAATCCCTCTTCCCGGCTTAATAAAAATACCGTTCTACATTTAGGAGGAAGTTGATCTGTAATCCCATTGATCTGAAACTTCAGATCATCAAATAAAATAGCGTGCTCTGTTTCCTGAGTTACGCGTACTTGTTGACCTAGAATCTCCTCTAGGTGATGTTTTCTTCGTGATGCAGTTTTTAGGTAGTCTAATGCGGCAAGTTTTGCTGATCGATTGAGATAGTGCTCTACAGGAAGATCCAACTTGAGTTCAAATCTTCTTTCCCACAATTTCAAATAGATATTTTGAACCAAACCCTGCGTAACAGATTTATCACCAGTCTGCCGAAAAATAATATGGAATAGTTGATCCGCAGTTCGTCTATAAAGGAGCTCAAATCCTTCAGAGAATCGAAAATCAATACCATTATTATTTTGCTCCTTCATCACTATTTAGAATAAATCTAATTTAATACAAGTATAGGAAAGTCTAAGAAATTATCCTAATATTTTTATTCCTACATTTTAAAAGCTTGATTTGTTGGAGTATCTCCAAACTTTCATTCATGAGATATGGAAAAAGTTTCATCGCGACTTAAAAAATAAAAGGCAAATAAAATAGGTAGAATGAGCGGATTTTTTATTGATAATAAAAACGGAACACAAAAATAAATTACGAAATGTGAACACTAACAGTAGAAATATTACTGCTAATGTAGACGTTAATCACATTTTCTTTAAAACGTAGCAATCCATTAAAAAAATGTTAAAAATAGGAAAAGTAGTTAGCTCTAATGAGTAAAAGAGAGGGCATCATTTTAAAGTGATTGATGTGCAATTAAGAAGAAATACAATGGAACAAGCCCAAAAACAAAAAAGAGCTATATCAATGTGTTGATATAGCTCTTTACGTATATGAAGATCAGATTAAATTAATCCCTTTTCTCTTAATGTTTCTGCAATTTGAATGGTATTAGTTGCAGCACCTTTACGCAAATTATCCGCAACTACCCACATATTTAATGTATTCGCTTGTGAGTCATCACGACGAATTCGGCCGACAAATACTTCATCTCTACCATGTGCATCTTTTGGCATCGGATACTGCAAATTAGCCGGATCATCAACGACAATCACACCGCTTTGAGCAGCTAATGCTTCACGAACATCTGCTAAATCAAAATCACGCTCAAACTCAATATTTAATGATTCAGAGTGTCCACCCATTACTGGAATACGAACGGTAGTCGCAGTCACTTTAATGGAATCATCACCCATAATCTTATTTGTTTCCAAAATCATTTTCATTTCCTCTTTTGTATAACCATTTTCTTGGAATACATCAATTTGAGGAATAACATTTAAATCGATCTCGTAAGCATAAGCTTTCTCGCCATCCTTAATACCCGCACGCTCATTCATCAATTGCTCAACAGCTTTAACACCTGTACCAGTCACAGACTGATAAGTAGAAACGACAACACGCTTAATTTTATATTTGTCATGCAACGGCTTTAAGGCAACTACCATCTGTATGGTTGAACAGTTTGGATTAGCGATAATTTTATCTTCAGCAGTTAATACATCTCCATTAACTTCCGGAACAACCAATTTCTTGGTCGGATCCATACGCCAAGCAGAAGAATTGTCAATAACTGTAATTCCAGCTGCGGCAAATAATGGCGCATACTCTAAAGAAGTACCTCCACCAGCAGAGAACAAAGCAACATCAGGTTTTAAAGCAATAGCTTCAGATGGAGTAACCACCTTATACTTCTTTCCCTTAAAATCAATTTCCTTACCCTTACTACGCTCTGAAGCTACTGGAATTAATTCTGAAACTGGGAAATTGCGCGCTGCTAACACTGTTAACATCTCAGTACCTACAAGGCCTGTTGCGCCGACTACTGCGACTTTCATCTTGCTACTTTTTCTTTAATTTGTTATAAAATGTATTATAAATGTTCTAATGAGAACATTCTTATTTCTCAAACTTACGAAATTAAGGGCTAATATTTAATGATTATTGCAAAAAAATAGATTAATCAATAGTAATATCAATAGCCTAGTCCTATTTTAATAAAATATCTTAAAATAATATCTTGCTGAACTATTCTAAAATTAGAACTTTTAAGTATAAAATAGAACAAACTGATAGCACGACAGACGCTGCAAAATAAGCAATCGATTGCTCTCAAATAAAACCATGTTTAATTAAAAATAAAAGCAAATAAAATTTGCTAAAAAATCAGAAAAAAAACGCTAAAACGAAACAGCAAACGAGCCGAATACCGTGACAATAAAGACTTTATAAAACTAAAAAAAGAATAACTGTTAATCATTTCAATGGTTTCGAAACATTGATTAGGATAATAAAAATACTATATTTGCATCGATGAAAGAAAGCATTATTATAATCGGTGCAAATGGTCAAATCGGAACAGAATTGGCCACAGCTTTAAGAGAAAAATTTGGTATTGAAAATGTCGTTACTTCCGATATTAGAGAACCTCAAAATTTAAAGGATGGGGAAATCTTTGAAACCCTAAATGTACTTGACAAAAGTGCAATAGAATCCCTATTCCAAAAATATAAACCAACACAAGTATATTTATTAGCGGCCATGCTATCGGCGACTGGTGAAATCTATCCACAAAAAGCCTGGGACCTTAACATGAACGGTCTGCTCAATGTGCTTGATCTTGCTGTTGAATATAAGGTATCAAAAATATTTTGGCCGAGCTCAATTGCAGTATTTGGACCTCATTCACCTAAAACAAATACAGATCAATACTGTGTGATGGATCCAAATACCATTTATGGAATCAGCAAACTTGCCGGCGAGAGACTTGTAGAATGGTATCAGGAAAACCGTGGATTAGATATCCGCAGTATTCGTTACCCAGGTATTATCTCCTGGAAAGCAGAACCAGGAGGTGGCACAACAGATTATGCTGTTCATATTTTCTATGATGCACTTAAGAAAGGAACGTATGAATGTTTCTTATCTGAAGATACAGCACTACCGATGTTATATATGGACGATGCTATCCGCGGTACTTTACAGTTGATGGATGCTCCAAAAGAAAGTTTAACGATTCGCTCAAGCTATAATTTAACAGGTGTAAGTTTTACCCCAAAAGAACTAGCTGAAGAAATTAAAAAAATTCTTCCTAATTTTACAATCACTTACTCGGAGAATGATCCTAGACAAGCCATTGCAGATTCTTGGCCAGCTAGTATTGAGGACTCTCCAGCAAGAGCAGATTGGAACTGGAAGCCTGCTTTTGATTTAGCAAAGCTTACTGTCGATATGATAGAGAATCTTAAAACAAACAAAATATAACATGGGAAGAGCTTTCGAATTTAGAAAGGAACGTAAGTTTAAACGCTGGGCCAAAATGGCAATCCAATTTACGCGTTTAGGAAAAGAAATTGCAATTGCGGTGAAGGAAGGTGGTCCTCACCCAGAATCAAATTCTAGATTACGTACAGCGATAAACAATGCGAAAGCTGTAAATATGCCTAAAGATCGTGTAGAAGCTGCTATCAAAAGAGCTTCTGAAAAAGATTCCAAAGGCTATGAAGAATATGTATATGAAGGATATGGCCCTCACGGAGTACCTATCTTAATTGAAACAGCAACCGACAACACCAATAGAACTGTAGCCAATATACGTAGCTATTTCACCAAAGCTGGTGGAACATTGGGTAAAACAGGATCCCTAGACTTTATTTTCAACCGTAAATCTCTTTTTAGATTTCCTGCAACAGAAGATCTGGATGTAGAGGAACTAGAATTAGAACTCATTGATGGTGGTCTTGAAGAATTGTATGTGGAGTCTGATGAAGAGGGAAATGATGTAGTTGTTGTCCAAACTTCATTTGAAGATTTTGGAAATATGCAACGTTTACTTGAGGAAAAAGGAATCGCGGTATCTTCAGCAAAATTAGAACGTATTGCTTTATCTCATTCTGAAATTTCGGAAGAAGATGCTGCAGATGTATTAAAACTAATCGACAAGATTGAAGAAGATGATGATGTTCAAGCTGTATACCACAACATGGCTTAATATTTTTCGAACAACATAAAAAAGAGCGCTTGTCGCTCTTTTTTTATACCCAAAATTATTTCAAAATAGCACTCAAGCTATTAAAGCTTAATAAAATAGTATACATTTGTAATAGACTAAATACTTTCAGGATGACTTTTGAAGAATTTTTCGCTAAAAAAAAGATTGACTTAACTGCTTTAAAAAAAGCGGAGAACTCACTTTATGAAGAATTTAAAAAGCACTACGTGGCCATGGGTGCAAAAAGTTTTGACCATACCAAGAAATTTTGGTTCAATAGACTCCGAAAAAGTTATCGATTAGAGGAGCCAATAGTTGACAAGAAAGAAATACCACAACCTGCTCCAATTGTAAAAGAACAACAAGTTGTTGCCGCTGAAACGGCCACTCCATCTACAGGTTTTAAACCACGCTTTAAAACACTGGTAAAACCTGCCATAGCTCCTCCTATTGAAGCAGAAGTGAAAGATGAGGATGTCGAAAAAACCCAGAATGCTGCCATATCACAAGAAGTAACAGCAAAACCGGCCGGATTCAAACCTAGATTTAAAGCCGGAATAACATCGCCCCCTGTATCTGAACCTTCGACCAGTACAGAAAGCGTCGACGATAAAAAAGAACAAGCTGATCTTACTGCAGATATCGCGACTAAACCTGCTGGATTTAAACCCAGATTTAAGGCTGGAGTAACAAAACCGGCGACTGCAGCAGAACCGACAGAAGCGGAACAAAAAGTAGATGCACAGCTTGCTAAAACGGATCAACAGAACACGCCTGCTGAAACGGCAAACAAACCTGCTGGATTTAAACCTAGATTTAAGACTGGAGTAACAAAACCGACGACTACAGTGGAACCGGCAGATGCGGAACAAAAAGTAGATGCACAGCATGATCAAACGGATCAACAGAACACACCTGCTGAAGCAGCAAACAAACCTGCTGGATTTAAACCCAGATTTAAGGCTGGAGTAACAAAACCGGCGACTACAGCAGAACCGGCAGATGCGAAACAAAAAGTAGATGCACAGCTTGATCAAACGGATCAACAGAACACGCCTGCTGAAACAGCAAACAAACCTGCTGGATTTAAACCCAGATTTAAGGCTGGAGTAACAAAACCGGCGACTACAGCAGAACCGGCAGATGCGGAACAAAAAGTAAATGCACAGCTTGATCAAACGGATCAACAGAACACACCTGCTGAAACGGCAAATAAACCTGCTGGATTTAAACCCAGATTTAAGGCTGGAGTAACAAAACCGGCGACTGCAGTAGAACCGACAGATGCGGAACAAAAAGCAAATGTACAGCTTGATAAAACGGATCAACAGGACACGCCTGCTGAAACAGCAAACAAACCTGCTGGATTTAAACCGCGATTTAAAGCAGGACTAACAAAACAAGCTACTGCAACAGAACCGATAAATACGGAACATAAATCAGAAGAGCAAAAGGATCAAACTGTTAAAGAGGATCCACTTGAACCAGCTAGCAAACCGACTGGATTTAAACCGCGATTTAAAGCGGGAGTAACGCAGATAAAAAATAAAGATAACGGTTAAAATACTTTTATTTTTTATACCTTCATTTAATTACATTTGTATATAAATTATTTCGACTATATAAACTATCTGTCATGTTAAAAGAGGAAAGACAAGCTTTTATTATACACCAAATAAATCTGCACAATAAAGTATTATCTTCAGATTTAAGCATTCAGCTCAATGTTTCTGAAGACACCATACGTCGTGATTTAAATGAATTAGCGGAAAATGGCAAAGTACTTAAAGTTTACGGTGGAGCCTTATCCAAATCTTTTCAATTTCCTTTTCAAGATGGAAATGTATATGCGAAAGAAGCTAAAAAGGAAATTGCTAAAAAAGCAATTACTTTACTTCAAAATGGCATGACTATTCTTGCTGGTGGTGGAACAACAATGATTGAACTTGCTCGACTAGTACCGGACAGTCTTCAATGTACCATATTTACGATCAGCCCCCTTGTTGCATTAGAATTAGCTGAAAAACCTAACTTAGAGGTTATTTTAATTGGTGGAAAACTTTCTAGAAATACAAATATCGTATCGGGATCTCAAGTAACCAATGAGCTCTCTGATATCAAAGTAGATCTTTGTTTATTAGGAACAAATAGTCTTTCCACTCAAGATGGCGTTACAGATTCTGATTGGGAAGTTGTCCAAATTAAAAAAGCCATGATTAAATGTTCAAGCAAACTAGTTATCTTAAGCATTGCCGAAAAATTAAACTCGGTTCAGAAAATGAAAGTTGTTCCAATTCATGATGTCAATTACCTTGTAACAGACCTTAATCCAACACACCCCAGCTTATCCGAATTCTCCAATACGATTAATGTATTGTAATATTACGGAAGGATTCTCATGCAAACCTCTAAAAAAAATCAGTAGGTTTGCATCATAATGAAAATACCGGCATTACCAGGATTTAATCCAGAGGCATTCGAAAAATATTTCAAAAACACGGGTTGGCTTTTAATGGCCCGTGTAGGATCCCTGTTTATCAAGATGTTGGTCACAACTGTTGCATTACCTTCCTATTTAGGTAGTGCAAATTTCGGTACTTACAGTTATCCCTTAGTTTTGCTTGCTTTCTTTACAGGCATTTCCACAATGGGTACCGATGGCCTCATTACCCGACAAATCATTCAACATCCTGAAAAGGAAAATGAGCTTTTAGGTTCGGCATTACGCATTCGTATCATAACGGGTTTACTCGTCTTGCCACTTATTTACATCACTTACTTTTTCATCGCTCAATACGCACCAGAGGCCCCAGCTGCTACCTTCAAACAAATTGTACTAGTCTCCTTTATCTGCATTATACAGGCCGTTCAGATCATCGACAGCTTCTTTCAGGCCAAAGTGAAAGGTAAGATGATTATGATCGTACAGGTAGGAGGAAACATTCTTTCTGCGGCTATAAAACTGATATTAATTCTTTTAAAAGCACCACTAGATGCCTTCATCTGGACTTTAGTGATTGATGTTCTTATTTTACAAATCGGGTATTTAGCACTCTACCGTAAACAGGGGCATCATATTTCCAAATGGAAATATGACGCCACTACCGCTAAAGAATTGATCAAACAGGGCTGGCCATTGGCCTTCTCTTCTTTGTTTATTACCTTTTACATGAAGATCGACCAATTGATGATCGATGCGATATTGGGTAAATCAGCATTAGGAGTTTATACGGTTGTCGTAAATTTTAGCGAAAGTTGGTATTTTATACCTGTTGCTATTTCCACATCATTATTCCCCGCCATAATGAATGCGCGAAAAGGAAGTCCTGAGTTATATCAAAAAAGACTAGGAAACTTATATGAGCTTATGGTTTTTGTTAGCGTATCTGTTGCTTTGGTTGTTACATTCCTTGCTCCCTTTATATTTAAATATTATAAGCCAGAGTACGCACCTGGACTGCATACACTTCAAGTACATATTTGGGCAGGGGTTTTTACGTTCTTAGGAACAGCAAGTGCGCAATATCTCATTGCTGAAGGCCTGACAAAGATCACCTTATACCGAACAGCTTTTGGTGCAATTGTTAATGTCGTGCTGAATTATTTCTTCATACCAAAATTTGGAATTATTGGAGCTGCTTACGCAACGCTGATCGCCTATTTTGCTTCGACTTTTTTCCTTCTTTTCATTAAAAGAACTCGCCCAAATGGTATTTTAATGATCAAATCACTTTTTCTTTTAGGGCTTTTATCTACGATAAAAGAAAGATTTTTGAAAATAAATCGCTAAGTTTATTTCCACTAATAAAATCTAAAAAATGGAAAAAACAGGTAGCTATCAATCATTATTCAATAGTAAATTAATTAAAGGGTTATTATCCTTGGCCTTTAAGGGATATTTCGTTCAGACAGGCTGGATCAACTCCTATTTAAACAAAGAATCATTAGATCCGAATGGGAATCCGATCCCTTGGCTCACTTACTCCTTTTTAGATTTTATTGATGGCCGGTTAAATAACAACTTATTACTTTTTGAATACGGAGCAGGAAATTCAACCTTATTCTATGCAAAACATGTCAAAAAAGTTACTGCTGTAGAACATGATAAAAATTGGTTTGAACGTATTAAAAATCAAATGCCAGCCAATGTTGCCATTAAAAACATTTCACTAGAAAAGGATGACTATATCAACGCAATAAAACAAGAAGAGCAACTTTTTGATATTGTTATTGTAGATGGCAGAAAGCGCGTTTCCTGTTGTAAAAGTGCCATTGAAAAATTAAGTACTGGTGGCGTATTGATATTGGACGATTCTGAAAGGGCACACTACCAACCTGCTATTGACTTTCTTTTACAGCAAGGATTTAAACATATCCCATTTTCAGGTATAGCAATCGGTGCTATACATCGAAAAGCCACATCCCTATTTTACAAAGAAAATAACTGCTTAGGAATATAACCATAATGTCAACAGCTCCCATTATCTTATTTGTTTACAATCGACCAGATCACACTTTACGTACGTTAAAGGCACTGGAAAATAATAATCTGGCTTCCGAGTCTGAATTATTTATTTATGCGGATGCTGCTAAAAATGAGCAATCAAAGGCTGCAGTAGAACAAGTGCGGGAAATTATCAATAGAAATTGGAGATTTAAAGCTGTAACCCTTACTTTAAGGGAGTCAAATTGCGGATTAGCAGCAAATGTCATCGACGGTGTCACTAAAATTGTAGAACAATATGGTCAAGTCATTGTTCTAGAAGATGATTTAGTAACCTCCCCATTTGCTTTGGAATACTTTAATGATACTCTAGAACTTTACCGACATCAAGATCAGGTCATGCAGATATCTGGCTATGGTTATCCCGTAAAAGATATTGAAACTCTACCTGAAACGTTTTTCTTTAGAGTAGCAAATAGTTGGGGCTGGGCAACATGGGATCGCGCTTGGAATCATTTCAATAGCGATATTAATGTCTTAACAGATGATTTTACTGCTGAGCAAATTCACCAATTTAGTATAGAAGGCAAGGAGAATTTTTGGAAGCAGGTAAAAGAATTTAAAGCTGGAAAAATAAACTCTTGGGCCATCCGCTGGTATGCATCTGTTTTTAAAAACAACGGGTTAGTGCTTTATCCCCGCAATTCATTGACACAAAATATCGGTAATGATGGATCCGGAACACATACAGCCGCAGAGACGACCTACCAAGTTGTACTTGCAAATAAAAAAATAACACAATTTCCGCAAGAAATTCAAGAGCATGCACAAGCTTATCAATCAATTAAGTATTTTTATGCCCATAGAAAAGGTTCACTTTTACAAAGAGGGATCCGTTTTGCAAAAAAGAAACTCAACGAATTAAAAAAATAACATGTATAATAATCCCACGTTTTCCATCATTACAGTCGTTTACAATAATGTGCGGGATATTGAACATACCTTAAAATCTGTTGTGAGTCAAACCTACAAACATGTAGAGTACATTGTTATTGACGGTTTATCTACAGATGGAACTTTGGATGTGATCGAAAAATATAGACCACAAATATCCGTTATTTTATCCGAAAAGGATAACGGGATTTACGATGCAATGAACAAAGGTCTAGCGCTGGCCACAGGTGATTATGTCCTATTTTTGAATTCTGGAGATGAGTTGTACAGTAAGGAAACGTTAGCAAGCCTAGCAGAAGTAAGTGAAGGGGCTGATATTATTTACGGTGAAACTTTCTTAATAAACGAACAGCGAGAAATAATTGGTGAACGCCGGCATAAGGTTCCTGCATATTTTAACTGGAAAAGCTTTCGCTATGGTATGAATATCTGTCACCAGGCAATCTATATCAAACGCACTATTGCAGAACCTTATGACTTACAGTACAAATTGTGTGCAGATATAGATTGGGTCATTAAGGCCGCAAAAAAATCATCTATCGCTGTTAATGCCCATCAGCATGTTGCACGTTATTTAGTTGGTGGAATGTCGAAACAAAGACATCGCGAATCTTTGAAAGAACGCTATGACATTTTTCAAAAATACTACGGTACAATTCCCAATCTTTTCAACCACGTTATAATAGCATTGAAAATGATTGTGTACCGTATCAAAAATGGTAATCCTGAAGACTAATGATGAACCCTGAAATACTTACTGAACTTGTAACCGTTAAAATGCCTTTTGGAAAATACCAAGGCTATACGCTCTGTAACTTACCCGAACCTTATCTGGTATGGTTCCACCAGAAGGGTTTTCCACCAGGAAAGCTGGGGATTCAGCTGGGTACATTATATGAAATAAAATTAAATGGACTCGAGTATTTACTAGAGCCCCTAAAGAAAAAGTGACGAATATCATTGATGTAACGGTTGTAGTTTTTTATGTTCCATCCCAATGATCGTCCTTCGAAGGCCGATGTGAAAAAGTTAAAAATTGTATAATTTCCAATTTTTAACTAAATTTGCCCTATAATTCATTTGCATTAAACGCCGTTTGCAGCGGTATCAATGAAAACTATGGCACAATATCAAACTTTACTGTACTATTGCTACAGTCCTATCGCTGACGCTGAAAAATTCGCGGCAGATCATTTAGAATTTTGTAAATCATTAAATTTAGTTGGACGTATTATCGTTGCTGACGAAGGTCTTAATGGAACGGTTTCGGGCTCACCAGAGTCATGCCAAGTATATATGGATGCCATTTATGCCGATGGAAGATTCAATCATACGGAGTTTAAAATAGACGATGTTACGGAACCATCTTTTATAAAGATGCACTGCCGTTACAAAACTGAAATTGTTCACTCGGGGTTACGGGATCCAAAAATTATTGACCCCACTCAGAAAACAGGAATACATCTTGAACCTAAAGACTTCATGGAAATGAAAGACCGAGATGATGTTGTTGTTCTTGATGTACGCTCTAATTATGAACATAATGTTGGTCACTTTAGAAATGCAGTTACTTTAGACATTGAAAATTTCAGAGAATTCCCTGAAAAAGTTAAAGAACTCGAAAAATATAAAGGTAAAAAAATCTTAACCTACTGTACTGGTGGTATCAAATGTGAAAAGGCATCAGCATTATTACTGGCAGAAGGTTTTGAAGATGTTTATCAACTACATGGCGGTATTATCAAATATGGTAAAGAGGCCGGAGGTAAAGACTTCGATGGTAAATGTTACGTCTTTGATAACAGGGTTACTGTTGATGTCAACTCTGTAAACCCCGTAGTAGTTTCAAAATGTAAAAACTGCGGAAAAGAAACACCGAAGATGATTAATTGTGCCAGCCCGATCTGCAATGAGCATTTCACACAATGTGATGCATGTGGTGAAAAACTTGAAGGCTGTTGCTCAACAGCTTGCCAAGAAGATCCGTTGAAGCGTACATATGATGGTACTGGATACTATGTCAAGATCCCTCAACCGGTCAATATCGAAAAAATAAGCAAAAGAAAACATAAAAACTTTCCGCCTAAAGCGCAAGTAGAGGCATAAATAATAAGAAGGCTCCATCCTAATCAGATGGAGCCTTCTTATTTATGAAATGCATTTCAGAAAAGAATTATATCTGATCAAATGACCATTTAACATAGTTTATATTTTTATCAACAGCCAAATATTTCTTCTCATAATATGTTTTAATAGACAACACCTCATCTACTAAATCAGAATGATACAAATCTGCTGTTTCGACATGTTTAGGCAGTCCTAAGATTTCAATCTGTTCTAAAGTGTAATTATAAAAACCATCGTTGTCAGTTTTCAGGTTCATAAATCCACCATCATTCAAAACAAACTTATAACGGCCTAAGAAAGTTGGATTGGTCAGTCTTTTTTTCTCACGGCTATCCTGCGGTTGTGGGTCTGGGAATGTAATCCAGATTTCGGAAACTTCATTCTCTGCAAAATATTCCAAAATAGTTTCAATCTGAATACGTAGAAATCCAACATTACTAATACCTTCTTCAATAGCAGTTTTTGCTCCTCTCCAAATCCGGTTACCCTTATAGTCAACACCAATAAAATTCTTTTCAGGGAAAAGCTTGGCCAAATTGACAGTATATTCACCTTTTCCACAAGCCAACTCTACAACAATTGGATTATCATTTTTAAAATGCGTTTTAGCCCATTGACCTTTAAGCGCTTTACCTGCATCAAGTTCTACGACATTGTCAAAAGTACCAATTTCTGCAAATTTTCTAAGTTTGTCTTTACCCATTATAATAAAATATCCTGCAAAAATAATCTTATTCTTGCAGTAATCAATAGTATACTAAAATTAAGTGGGGAGTTTAACCGATCAAAGTTTAGCCAGGGGTCATGAAATCTTAAATGCCAGTGCAACATTCAAAAGTTCATCTCATAAAATAAGAATTACTATTTTCAACGAAATAACTAAGTATTAGCGGCACTATATGGGCCAAATTAAGATAGCTATCCCCAGCAGTTCGTTAATAAAGTAAACGGTAGCCTTGGCTACACCGACTCTGGGAAACTGGTATCGTACTAATAGGTTTCACTGTAGGAAGGTATACCATATTCATTCACCTGATCTTCAACTACGGGAAGCTTCTCCACATCGACCTGCTTTTTCTTCTTCTTTTTAGGTTTGATAAAATCTGTCACCTTCTCGATAATACTTGAAATTTTATCTTGATTAACCTGACCAAGAGCTTTTTCTGAAGCTAACAGAAGAAGAGCTTTTTTTAAAACACCAGCTTTTTTAAAGAAAAATCTATTCATAACAAAAGGTACACCAATGCGCAGGGCTTTTGTTACCCAATCTGAGTTAGGACTTCCACTATTTTTATTCGAAGCAAAAAGACCTGTTATGATATTTGCACCTGGAATGTTAGATTTAAGCGCATTAAAAATACGTACAGGCGTCTCTATTTTATGATTCAGTAATTTAACTTGAGACTTTAAATACGCTTCCTGTTCGTTTTTTAAAATCTTGAGACGCGCGATTTCAGCCTTAAGCTCTGCGAGGTTATGAATTTTGCTTTTTTTCGTCATCTTCTAAGTTTTCTTGTTTCAAATTATTTTCTTCTTCATCTGCTTCATCATCCCATTTTGCAGAGAATCTGCGGATAGACAAATCCATAAATTTAGTCTCCAATTTTGGTTCTAATACACGAATCAATAACAGTATCACCAAAAATATTACTGCTGTCGCTAAAAATCCTAAAGAATTACTACCTAGTACTTCTCCCAAATAAAAACCAAGGGCAAGACAAAGGAAAAATATAATAAATAAGGTTAAAATAATTTTTGCTCCATCGACAATCAAGCTTGCGATCAAACGGGAAGATCGCTCAACGGTCTTTAGCCGAATTAAATTTAATTGCGAATCTAAATATTCCTTTGTCTTTTGGAATGTTCCACTAAGCGAGAATTTTTCTTCTTCCATTTATTTTTATTTTAACAATCAGAGGCTTTTTAGCCTCTGATAATATGGTCTATAATATTTTTTTAAGCTCTAAAACCAACAGCCACTTACGCGTGCTCTGTTATTTCGTCTTCGAAGATTTCTTCCCCTTTATTGATTTTTGTTTTGAGGGTTGAAACTATTTTTTCTTTGAAGTCATTAAGCTGATCAAACTGCTCTTCTGCACGTTCACGGATAGCATCTCCCAAATCTGCTAATGATTCATTTAACTTGTCTCTTGTCTCTGTTCCTTTATCAGGTGCGAATAAAATTCCTAAAGCGGTTCCTGCAGCTAACCCTGCCAATAATGCCACTACTACTTTACTAGTATCATTCATATTCTTAAACTTTAAATGTTAATTCTTTGCAATCCGTTCTATTCATTAATAATACAAATAGAGTAGCAAATCGTTTGCCAAAACCAATTATTTTTTGACATATGATAAATATCAATTACTACAATATAATGTATTTTATCTAAAACCACAACTTCATGCTGTTCCTCAAAGGAAAAAAATAATTCTCAAGAAATAGTTAAACCTTTTTATTAACTTTAATGATCAGTTAGACCAATTATATGTTAACAAAGACCTATAGTAGTGCAGTATATGGCATTGAAGCAACTAGTGTAGCTGTTGAAGTAAATATAACAGCTGGAACAAGATATTATATTGTTGGATTGCCCGATAATGCTGTCAAAGAAAGCTTACAGCGTATAGAAAGTGCCATTGTGTCTTGCGGTCTTCGCATGCCCAGACAAAAAATCGTTGTCAATCTTGCCCCAGCAGATATTCGCAAAGAAGGCTCAGCTTATGATCTTGCAATTGCGACAGCAATACTGGCTTCATCTAATCAAATTAATGTCGACAAATTAACGGATTACCTCATATTGGGGGAGCTCTCACTAGATGGTAAGATTCAAGCTATAAAGGGAGTGCTACCCATCGCTATTCAGGCGCTTAAAGATAATTTCAAAGGAATTATTCTTCCGAATACAAATGCAAGAGAAGCCGCAATTGTTTCCAATTTAAAAATCTTCGGCGTTGATAATCTGACGGAAGTTGTGGATTTTTTTAACGATAAGCATGATCTTATGCCAACCGCTATCAATATTGAAGAAGAATTTTTAAAAAAAATCGATCAGGCTGAAACTGATTTTGGTGATGTTAGAGGTCAGGAAAACATTAAAAGAGCTTTGGAAATTGCGGCGTCAGGCGGTCACAACGTCATTTTAATAGGCCCACCAGGAGCTGGCAAAACAATGCTAGCGAAGCGATTAGCGACGATCTTACCCCCATTAACAATAGAAGAATCATTAGAAACTACTAAAATCCACTCTGTGGCTGGACAGCTGTCGGCCAAGGAATCTTTGATGACAACTAGACCCTTTCGGTCTCCCCATCACACCATTTCTGATGTTGCCCTGGTCGGGGGTGGCGCAACTCCTCAACCTGGAGAAATCTCATTATCACATAATGGTGTTTTATTTCTGGACGAACTTCCGGAGTTTAAAAGAACTGTATTGGAAGTGATGCGACAACCATTAGAGTCACGGAATATTACAATCTCAAGAGCAAAATTTTCGGTCGATTATCCAGCAAGCTTTATGTTAATTGCTGCCATGAATCCATGCCCATGTGGATATTACAATCATCCCGAAAAAGAATGCATATGTGGTAGCAATGCCGTGCAACGTTATTTAAGCAAAATATCAGGACCACTACTGGATCGAATCGACCTCCATGTGGAAGTGACACCGGTGGCATTTAAAGAGCTTGTCTCTAATGAAACATCAGAAAAAAGCATAGTGGTGCGACAACGGGTCATTGCTGCTAGAAAAATTCAAAACGAACGTTTTAAACAGTATAGTGAAATTCATAGTAATGCTCAAATGAGCAGTACCCAGGTTCGTGAACGCTGTCAGATAGATCAGCAGGGAACACAGCTCCTTAAGGTCGCCATGGAGAAATTAGGTTTATCGGCAAGAGCATATGATCGAATCTTAAAAGTAGCTAGAACAATCGCCGATATGGAACAAGAAACCAACATCCAGAATCATCATCTTGCTGAAGCAATACAATATAGAAGCTTAGACCGCGAAAACTGGGCAGGATAGTGCTAAAATTGACTTATAAAATGCTTAAAAATCCATGGATAGAGTAACAAGGTTATAATCACTCCCGAGATTGCTCCAAATAAATGTGCATCGTGGTTGACACCGTCTCTTGAATTTTTAGATGCCCAAATACAGTAACCAAGAAAAAGTACAGCAAATATGTAAGCAGGCATTGGAATGATCATAAAGATACCGAGCATCATTTTAGGATCAAACATGATATAGCTAAATAAAACAGCACAGATTGCTCCTGATGCACCTAAACTATAATAGCCCGAATTATTTTTGTGCTGGAAAATGGTAGGGATATCACTCAATATTAAACTGGAAATATAAATGATTGCAAACTGAAGGTGTCCCCAATCACTGACCTGTATCAATATTTTTTCTAAGCCAAATCCAAAATAATAAAATGTGATCATATTAAAAAGGAGATGTCCCCAATCTTTATGAACCATGCCGCTGGTTAAAATAGTATAAATGCGTTTTTTACGATATATGCTGTAAGGATGTAACATCATCTCTCCCAATACTTGGGGATTGGAAAAACTATAGATACTTGAAGCCACTGTCAAAGCAAAGATAATACTCGCAACTGGAGTTAAAAAAAGGTATTCCTGTATCATATAATTAAAAACGATCCTCTAATAATAAAACATATAATTCTTTTGGCCCATGAGCCCCCAGGACCAGGCGTTTTTCGATATCTGCCGTACGGGAAGGCCCTGTAACTGTAGAAACCATTGTGGGCATTTCATTGCCATAGCGTCGTTGCATATAGGATAATGCATCTTTAATATCCCATACCATCTGCGAAGCTTTTGCAATCACAATATGGATGGGCGGATAAATTCCCAATCTACGTCCTGATGCATTAGCATTGCTGACCATGATACTACCGTTACGCGCAATCATAACTTCACAAGAAGTTATCCCTGCATCCGCGGCATCAAATTCAGTTTCATCAGTATGTATAGGAAAACCGTAAGGGTTTAAAAGGTCTTGCACACCTTTTTCCCAGGTAAATATTTTTTTAATATTATTTTCCTCCGTCAGGTTAATCAAATTCTCAATCAGTTCAATCTCGCCATCACAATACAAAAACTTACCGCCTACTGCTGTTAATTCGCGTGCAAAGGTCACATCAACAAGCTCATCTTCCTCCTGATATAAAGGTGTTTTCTGAAATTTGGGGTGTGGATTTTCTGTCTTTTCTACCAGAGCTTTTCTTATTTTACTAAGCATTTGCTCTTTGCTGCTGCTATTTTTAACATTCATACGGTGGAACTGATAAAAAATACAGCGCTTCTTTTCAGAAGCGCTGTAGAATTAAAATTTATACGTTTGGATTATCCTCTTCTTTAATACCTACTTTGGGTTCTGCGCTGCTCGCCTCTTCAGGTAACACATCTAACGGAAGATCTGTTTGCGGAACACCGCCACCATCTCCACTATTCACAAACTCATCATACGTTGTTTTTGTATCAAAAGGGCGTTTTCCCAAAATTTCTTCCAGGTCACTTTGAAATAAGATTTCCTTCTCTAATAGTTTTTCGGCGATCGCAATCAAACCTTCTTGTTTATCTAACAATAATTGTTTTGTTCTTGCATAAACGTCAGTAATTAAATTACGTACCTCAGAATCAATTAACTCTGCCGTTTTGTCAGAATAAGGTTTATGAAATTGTTCAGATCCATCTCGGAACGAAACATTCCCAACTTTATCATTCATACCATAGATAGCAACCATCGCGTATGCTAATTTTGTGATTCTTTCCAAATCATTTTGCGCACCCGTCGAGATACGTCCAAATGTGATATCTTCAGCTACACGTCCACCCATTGTCATACACAGACTATCAACTAACTGTTCGGTCGTATATAAGAACTGCTCTCTAGGTAAATACTGCGCATAACCCAGTGCAGCGACGCCGCGAGGCACGATAGATACTTTCACTAATGGATCTGCATGCTCTAAAAACCAACCTGCAATCGCATGACCAGCCTCATGGTAAGCAACAATTTTCTTCTCTTCTGGTGAAATGATTTTATTTTTCTTCTCAAGACCTCCAATAACACGATCTACCGCATCTTGAAAATCTTGCATATCAATTTCTGTCTTATTCTTACGTGCAGCAATTAAGGCCGCCTCATTACAAACATTGGCAATCTCTGCTCCAGCAAATCCCGGAGTTTGTGCCGACAGTTTTTTAGCATCAACTTCTTCCGATAACTTTAGCGGTTTCAAGTGAACTTTAAAAATATGCTCTCGACCGATTAAATCGGGTTTATCAATAGAAACCTGTCTATCAAAACGTCCCGGACGCAACAATGCACTATCTAAAACATCAATACGGTTGGTTGCGGCTAAAATAATAACACCTGAATCCGTTCCAAAACCATCCATCTCAACAAGAAGCTGATTTAGAGTATTTTCACGTTCATCATTACCACCCATCATGGAGTTTTTACCGCGTGCACGGCCTATAGCATCAATCTCATCAATAAAGATGATACATGGTGCTTTTTCTTTTGCCTGCTTAAACAAATCACGAACACGCGAAGCACCAACACCCACAAACATCTCAACAAAATCAGAACCTGATAAAGAGAAGAAAGGAACTTGTGCTTCACCTGCCACAGCTTTCGCAAGTAACGTTTTACCGGTTCCCGGAGGGCCTACTAATAATGCCCCCTTAGGAATTTTACCACCTAGGTTTGTGTATTTGCGTGGGTTTTTCAAGAAATCCACAATTTCCATTACTTCTTGTTTGGCTTCTTCTAAACCTGCAACATCATTAAAAGTAATATTAATAGAAGACTCTTTATCAAACAGCTGTGCTTTAGATTTACCAATATTAAATATCTGACCACCACCGCCAGCGCCACCACCATTCATACGGCGCATCAAGAATAACCATAATAATACCATCACAACAAGAGGTAAAATAAAGGTCACAAAATAATTAGCCCATGGGTTAGAACGATCTTCATAACTTACACTCAATCGCGGTGTACCTGCAGGAAGATTTTCTTGCGCCGCTTTTAAGTTTGAAGCCAAAATATCAGCGGAAGCTTCAGTAAAGTAATATTGAGGGCCTACTTCAGGGCTCAATGACAATGCATTAGCTCCTGGAGCAACATTTTTATATTTTTCATCTTTTAAACGATCTTTCTTGATATAAACATCAATATGTACAAGATCATTTTTCTTAGTACCTTCTAATCTTTCTACATCACCTGTTGGTAAAATGGTAGATTCAAATTCACTGTACGTGATTTTTTTAGCCGAATTATCACTAAAAACGTATTGTAGGGCAAAAAAAACCAATATCAAAGCAAAACTAAGCCACATGACATTAAACTTGGGCGGTTTTGGGGTTATTTTACCAGTTGGTATTTTCTTCATTCTTTCTTATTTATATCGTTTTAATTCTATTTTTTCTATCTTAATTAAGCACTTTGAAAGTCTTGAATTTGAGCGTCGCCCCATAGATCCTCGATCGCATAGAGTGCCCTTTTTTCTTTCTTGAAGATATGAACAACTACATCTACAAAGTCAAGGATCAACCATTCGCCAAGACTCTGGCCTTCTTTATATTGTGGGTCTTGACCAAATGTCTTATAGACTTCATCTTCTACACTTTTCGCGATTGCTTGCGCTTGAATATGGGAATCTGCATGACAAATTACAAAATAATCGGAAACAGAACTGTTAATATTTCTCAAATCCAATCGCACTATTTCATTTGCTTTCTTCTCTTGCATTCCATATACCACCACCTCTGACAGTCGTGTTGACAATTCTGAACTTTTATTTTTATCCATTAAAAAAAATTATAGTTTTGACTATTGTATACAATTAAAAAATTATCACCTTGCAAAATAACACATTTTCAGGACTTATTATCGGTCAAAATGTAATTACTGTCGATCGAGTGGCATCCACAAATGATTATTTTAAAGAAAACTTGTCAAAATTCAAGCCACAGGACGAAGGTTCTGCCATTTTAGCAGTAGAACAATTTGCGGGGAAGGGGCAGAGGGGTAACATTTGGAAAAGCGAACCTGGTAAAAATATCATTACATCAATCCTCATCTACCCCCATTTTTTAAGAATAGATCAACAATTTACCTTATCGTGCGCCATATGTCTCGGAATATTTAACTGGTTAAAAACAAAAACCAACCAAAAAGTACAAATCAAATGGCCAAATGATATTTATATAAATGACCAAAAAATAGTGGGTGTACTAATTGAGAACACGATAAAAGGAAATAAAATCGCAACAAGTATTATTGGGATCGGTATTAATATAAATCAGACTTCATTTGGCGACACGCAACATATTACCTCACTAAAATCGATCACCAAACAAGAAGAGCCCTATCACATACGATCGCTAGCGACAGAACTTTATCAATTTTTAGATACAGAGTACAATCGCTTAAAAAATCTGGATCAAGATCAGCAACTATTAGCATTCAATCAAAATCTTTTTAGAAGAAATGAGATGAAAAAATATCTGATCAATGAAACAGAAATTGAAGGGAAAATAATACAAGTACTTTCAAATGGCCTATTACAGATTCAGATCGCAAATGAAATAAAAGAGTTCAATCTCCAGGAGATTAAATATGTCCTTTAAGCAACAAAATATTTACCCTGCTCCGATAAATATATTATACCAAAAAAGTAAATTTGCTAAAAGAAATTAAACTTTAGCTATTTTCGACGGTCTTATAGCAAGAGCATGATTTGTATAGAAAGTTTTTAATATTAAGATATTCTGATGAAACCATCAATGCCTATCGTTTACTAAAAACAATCAATATGCTAATGATAGCTTTGTAACAATAAAAAAACAAATATATTCCATGAAAAAATTAACATTATTAATAGCAGTATTATTTTTTGCTATTTCAGGAGCAGTAGCTCAAATCCACGATCCTGTTAAATGGACTGTTGCTTCAAAAAAATTAAATGATAAGGAAGCAGTTATCTTTATCAAAGCCACTATTCAGGACGGTTGGCACATTTATTCTCAAAATGTGGGTGAAAATGGTCCTATACCTACCTCATTTACGTTCCCTGCATCTAAAGATTATACGCTAAACGGTAAAACGGCTGAACCTAAAGCTGCAACAAAATACGAAGAGGTATTTAAAATGAATGTAGGCTACTTTAAAAAAGAAGTAATTTTTCAGCAAAAAGTAAAATTAAATAAAGGAGCAACAACTGTAAAAGGAAGTGTAGAGTACCAAGCATGCGATAAGACCCAATGTCTTCCACCAACAGATTACGCATTTTCTGTAGTGATCAAGTAAAAATATAACAACAAATATTTGCACAAAACGCTATTCAGCGAACCTCAGTATGGTTAGTTGAATAGCGTTTTCTTATTAGCGTGGAAATCCAAATCACTTCATGAAATGTTAATTTTCTGCGATTTATTATAAGTACGCCTTTGATGAAGGATAAATGCCTGTAAGATTACCTTTAGATAGTAAAATTGACTTTACAACTACTAAACAATAAGGTGATTCTCAATGTCTTTTTTTAATTTTACAAATTATCTTAGAACTCTATATATAATGGCTAAAAAGAAACTATTTTTATTCTACTTCGTTATTTTCAGTTTATTTATTCCTGTTCTTTCTTTTGCAACAGCACAAGACTCATTACTTAGTGTAAAAGGAATCGAATTTTCAGAATCAGCTGATACAACATCCCCTGTGGAAGTGACAGAGGATTTGGTTTTCTCTGAAAGTCCTGATACCCTCAGTCAGGATACAACTAAAGCACTGACACAATCAGCAATTGATCAAGCTCCCGAAGAAAAAAAATCACTCTGGGGTATTTTCATCGCAGGTTTAGTTGGAGGTTTTATGGCATTATTGATGCCTTGTATCTTTCCGATGTTACCGTTGACCGTCAGTTTCTTTACAAAACAATCAGGATCAAGAGCCAGTGGAATAAGTAAAGCTTTACTATATGGATTATTTATCATCATCATCTACGTTGCACTGGGCATGATTATTACCATTTTATTTGGTTCTGATGCTCTTAATGCACTTTCTACAAATGGTATCTTTAATTTCTTATTCTTCCTACTACTAGTCGTCTTTGCAGCATCATTTTTTGGCGCATTTGAAATCACACTACCAAGTTCATTTGTCAATAAAATGGATGCAAAATCAGACAAAGGTGGTTTGGTAGGTCTATTTTTCATGGCATTTAGCCTTTCTTTAGTTTCCTTTTCCTGTACAGGACCTATTATAGGTACGTTGTTGGTAGAAGCAGCCTCTAAAGGCGAGCGATTAGGACCAGCAATCGGTATGCTTGGTTTTTCTATTTCATTAGCAATTCCTTTTGCATTATTCGCAATGTTCCCTTCATTATTAAAATCCCTTCCAAAATCAGGAGGCTGGTTAAATAGTGTCAAAGTAGTCCTCGGATTTCTGGAGTTAGCCTTAGCATTAAAATTCCTATCAAATGTTGATCTTGCCTACCATTGGAATTGGTTTGATCGTGAAGTATTCCTTTCTTTATGGATCGTTATTTTCGGTTTAATGGGTCTCTACCTGATTGGTAAAATTAAGTTTTCTCATGATAGTGAGCTCAAATTCTTATCCGTACCACGTACATTTTTAGCGATAACAGTCTTTGCTTTTGTGATGTACATGATACCAGGACTATGGGGAGCTCCTTTGAAATCCATATCCGCATTTTTACCACCATCAGCAACTCAGGATTTTGATTTATCTGGTGGAGTAGCAAGTACGCCTACGCACTCGGACGGTAAAGTGAAAAAATATGCAGAGATATTTCACGAACGCGGTACTCCCAAAGGATTTGATCCTTACTATGACTACGACCAAGCTTTAGAAACTGCTAAAGAATTGAACAAACCTGTCCTAATTGATTTTACGGGTTGGAACTGTGTAAACTGCCGTAAAATGGAAGCAAACGTATGGACAGATCCTAACGTGGCCAAATTATTGAAAGAAGGTTTTATAATGGCTGAACTTTTTGTCGATGACCGTACCGAGCTACCGAAAGAAGAACAGATAATTTCAACTTATTCAAAAAAGAAAATTAAGAATATTGGAAACAAAAATTCAGATTTTCAAGCGTCGAAATTTAACAGTAATTCACAACCCCTTTATGTGATCGTCGATACACAAGGAAACGTACTGGTTCCACCTTCTGGAGCAAATTATGATCCTGTTGCCTATGCGCAATACTTGCAAAGTGGTATTGATGCATTCCATGCAAAAAAATAAAGACTCTATGGGGCGTTGATTTTGTTGAATCGCCCGCAGTACGAGCAAAGAATAAACGCAATCGCAACTTATTTGGGTGATCAATTTACAAATAGATAACCCAAATAAGTTGTTTTTTTCATTCAACTGGTTTATATTGCAAATCGAAATAAGATTTATTAAGTTTGAATTATGAGTAATATTAAAAATATAGCAGTATTAACTTCTGGAGGAGATGCTCCAGGAATGAATGCTGCCATTCGCGCGGTAGTTAGAGCAGGTATATATAATGGTTTAAATGTTTTTGGTGTTAAAAGAGGTTATGACGGCCTGGTCAGTGGTGATATGTATGCCATGGACGTTAAATCTGTCGCGAACATTATACAACGCGGTGGCACCATTTTAAAAACAGCAAGAAGTGATGAATTCAGAACTATTGAAGGTCGTCAGAAAGCTTATGAAAATGTAAAAGCGGCTGGTATCGATGCTTTAGTCGTTATTGGTGGCGATGGAACTTTTACAGGTGCATCCAAATTTCTAGAGGAATTTGATATTCCTATCATTGGTCTACCAGGTACAATTGACAATGACCTTGCTGGTACTGACTTTACAATAGGTTACGACACGGCTATAAATACCGTTATACAGGCTGTTGACAAAATTAGAGATACAGCAGAATCTCATGACCGTCTTTTTGTAATTGAAGTGATGGGTAGAGACTCAGGATTGATTGCGCTAAGATCGGGTATCAGCACAGGTGCTGAAGCCGTTTTAATCCCTGAGTTTAATGTGGATTACGACGCCATCATGAAACGCTTAGATAAAACACGCAAAAGCAAATCTTCACGTATCATCATTGTTGCCGAAGGCGATTCGGAAGGTGGCATGGTTGTGTCAGAAAGAATCAAAGCAAACTTTCCTAAATATGATGTTCGTTTATCGATATTAGGTCATATACAACGTGGTGGAAGCCCAACATGTATGGATAGAGTATTGGCCAGCAGATTAGGAGTTGCCGCTGTGGAGGCCCTGCTAGAGGGACGCAAAGGTGAAATGGTAGGTTTAGTTCATGGCGAAGTACAATTTATATCTTTCAACAAAGCAATTAAACACATTGATTCAATCAATCAGGATTTATTAAGAATAGTTGAAATTCTATCTTTATAAAAGCTAACAACATAAAAAAACCGGGGTTAAAATATTAACCCCGGTTTTTTTATGTTGTTAGCATGATACGCGCCAAGCTTTATATTGATTTATCAAACCATTTGTTGACGAATCATGTGTCGTAATGATATCTTCTGACTCTAATTCAGGTAAAATTTGACCGGCAAGTTGCTTCCCTAATTCTACTCCCCATTGATCGAAACTAAAGACATTCCAGATAATTCCCTGTACAAATATTTTATGCTCATAGAGCGCAACCAAAGTACCCAAAGAACGTGGTGTTACTTTTTTAAGTAAAATAGAGTTACTAGGTCTGTTTCCTTCAAACACTTTAAATGCTTTCAGCTTTTCAATTTCTTCTTCCGATTTACCCGCGGCTCTTAGTTCAGCAACAACAACTTCCTCAGATTTTCCATTCATTAATGCTTCTGTCTGAGCGAAAAAATTAGAAAGTAACATCTGATGATGCTTGCCTATAGGATTTAAGCTAATAGCAGGTGCAATAAAATCACAAGGGATTAATTTAGTTCCTTGATGTATCAATTGATAAAAAGCATGCTGTCCATTTGTACCAGGTTCGCCCCAGATAATTGGACCTGTTTGATAATCCACAGCATTACCGTTACGATCCACACACTTACCATTACTCTCCATATCTCCCTGTTGGAAATACGCTGCAAAGCGATGTAAATATTGATCATATGGTAAGATTGCGTGACTTTCTGCTTCAAAAAAATTATTATACCAAATACCTAACAATGCCAAAGTAACCGGAATATTCTCTTCAAATGCTGCTGTTCTAAAATGCTCATCGGCCTCAAATGCGCCCGTTAATAATTCTTTGAAATGATCAAAACCAACAGCCAAACTGATCGATAAACCGATCGCAGACCATAGCGAGTAACGTCCACCAACCCAATCCCAAAATTGGAACATGTTTTTAGTATCGATACCAAATGCGGCAACAGCAGCGGTATTCGTACTCAAGGCTGCAAAATGCTTCGCAACATCAGTCTGTTGTGCCCCACTCTCTAAGAACCAATCCCGAGCAGTATTTGCATTTGCCATCGTTTCCTGTGTTGTAAAAGTTTTTGATGCAATCAGGAACAAGGTTGTCTCTGGGTCAAGGTTTTTAATAGCCTCTGCAATATGCGTTCCATCCACGTTAGATACAAAATGCATATTTAAATGTGTGCGATAAGCCTTTAAAGCCTCTGTCACCATTACTGGACCTAGATCAGATCCTCCGATACCTACATTCACCACATCAGTAATCGTTTTTCCAGTATAGCCTTTCCATTCACCTGATAAAATGCGGTTCGTAAATGACTCCATCTGTGCCAAAACAGCATTCACATCTTTCATCACGTCTTGACCGTCAACAAATATTGCTTTACCAGATTGATTACGCAAAGCCGTATGCAATACCTGACGCCCTTCCGTTTCATTGATTCTTTCACCCTGAAACATTGCTTCTATAGCTTCGCTTAATTGGCATTCTTTTGCCAACTGACGTAACAAAGCTAACGTCTCATCGTTCACTCTATTTTTTGAATAATCTAAGAGCAAATCATTAAATTCAATACTATATTTCTCAAATCTAAAGTCATCTGCAGCAAATAAATCTTTCAAGCTATGCTCGTTTATGCGAATATAATGATCGGCTAAATAGCGGTAAGCCGCTGTCTCAGTAAAATCTATTTTTGGTAACATATTTTTCTATTTTAATCAAACTTAGATAAATTTGTTTTATTTACAATGTTAATTGTACCATATCTATAAACAAAGTTATCGATTTCTCCTCTTCCAATAAAAACTATACTATTGAGGAAATATAAAAATTTATCCCGATTACCGAAGTTCATATCGCAGCTTTTTGGGCATTTCCTATAGAAAGCCGTATCTTTGTTATTATGACCAAAGAACAAATTCAAGATTTGAGGGATCGTGTAACTTCCCTGAGGAGGCATCTTTGACATCGATGTCAAAAAAGAACTGCTAGAAAAAGACCAAGAAATTACCTTACAGCCTAATTTTTGGGACGACTCAAAAGCTGCAGAAAAAATATTACAGTCTATCAAAGTACAGAAGGTATGGACGGATCACTTTGATTCGGTCGCGGCAGCTGTCGATGATACGGGTGTATTATATGAATTCTATCAAGCCGGCGACGCTACGGAAGCGGAGCTCAATGAACAGTATCATATTGCTTTAGAAGCGGTGGAAGAATTAGAATTCAAGAACATGCTAAGCGCCGAAGAAGATCAGCTAGACGCCATTCTGCAGATTACTGCTGGAGCCGGCGGAACAGAAAGTTGTGACTGGGCGGCCATGTTGATGCGTATGTATATCATGTGGGGTGAGAAAAATGGTTATAAAGTAACTGAACAGGATTCGCAAGAGGGAGAAGTTGCAGGAATAAAAACTGTCACACTCCAAATTTCCGGAGATTTTGCATATGGTTATCTAAAGGGTGAAAATGGTGTCCACCGTTTAGTTCGTATTTCACCCTTTGATTCAAACGGCAAGCGTCATACTTCATTTGCCTCTGTATATGTCTATCCATTAATTGACAACAACATTGAAATCGAGGTCAAAGATTCCGAAATTGAGTGGGATACTTTCCGTGCAGGTGGTGCTGGAGGTCAAAACGTAAATAAAGTAGAAACTGCAGTACGATTACACCATAAGCCAACTGGTATTATCATTAAGAATCAGGAATCTAGATCACAATTACAAAATAAAGAAAATGCCTTTCGACTTTTGAAATCACAACTGTATGAAATCGAAATGCGGAAACGCCAAGAGGCAACCGACGCAATCGAAGGTAATAAAAAGAAAATCGAGTGGGGATCTCAAATAAGAAACTATGTATTACACCCCTATAAATTAATTAAAGATTTAAGAACCAATTACGAAACCTCTAATACACAATCTGTGCTAGATGGTGACTTGGACGAATTCTTAAAAGCCTATTTAATGGAATTTGGAGGTTAAGCAGATTTCAAACGAAAAGAGCAAAGATTTTAAAGTCTTTGCTCTTTTTTATTTTAAAATGAGTTTTTCCACATCATAGACTCCACAGGCTTGGTCGTCTTGGTATTATATTTTGCATTACCCTTTGTATTATACAGAGTTTCCACCTCTCCCTCAACTACGAAATAAATAAGTTGTCCTATCGGCATTCCCGCGTAGATGCGAACAGGCTGTGCACAGGAAATTTCCAATGTCCACGTATTACAAAATCCAACATCACCCTTTCCGGCAGTAGCATGAATATCGATACCTAAACGACCCGTACTCGATTTTCCTTCTAAGAAGGGAACATGTTTATGTGTTTCGGTATATTCTAACGTAACCCCGAGGTATAATGTATTGGGCTCTAAAACAAATCCCTCTTCCGGAATTTCAAAATGATCAATCTCATTATGATGTTTCGCATCCAAAACACGGTTTTTATAGGTCGCCAGATGTTTACCTAAGTGAACATCGTACGAGTTTGTCCCCAAGCATTTACGATCATATGGTTCAATAACAATATTGCCATTTTCTATTTCTTCTAGTATACGTTTATCCGATAAAATCATGATTATTCAATATTTGTATAGGTTAAAGCTGACTCCCAATCGTTTAGAAAAGTGAACAGCAACCATTTTTTTCAAAAATACGGTAATCGTTGATATTTTACAGCATTTCCTAATATTTCTTCTGGAAATATTAGGAATTAATTTTTATCATACTTCTTCAGGTCGTAGTAAGTTCATATCAAAAAATAAAGCTGAAAAACCGCTTATTTACAGACGAAGCTCCTTTTAAATGAAAACAAATTTAACTAAGTTTGATTATGAGCTTAGTATACCTACGAGAATTGGATCAGCATACCAAATTTGCAATTTGGCGTATTGAAGAAGATGAACAAACATTGTCTAATCAACTGCAATTAGACGCGCTAGAAGAACAGAAACTCATCAGCCTATCCAATGGTAAACGTCGTTTACATTGGCTCGCTACACGCGTACTTTTACGCACGTTATTAAACACGACTGCTTATATTGATTGTCCTTCTGATGCAAATGGAAAACCATACCTAGCTAATTTTCCTCAAAAAATATCACTCACTCATTCTTTTGATTATGCAGGAGCGATCATCAGTTCGGTGGGCGAGGTAGGTATTGATATGGAGCTTATCAAATCCAAAGTGGAACGCATTGCACATAAATTCTTAAAAGAAGAAGAACTGGACTTTATCACCTCAGGCGAAAACCGTATAGCGCAGCTCTATGCTTGTTGGAGTGCTAAAGAGGCTGTGTATAAATTGCAGGGTAATAGTGGCGTCTCCTTTCTACATAATATGACCATTGCTCCTTTTCAATATCAGGATGAAGGAATTTTGAAATTACATTTAAAAAGTGAATATCACGATTGTCACTTCGATGTTCATTATGAGAAGTTCAATGCGTATTTACTAGCTTATGTGGTCGAATAAGCTTGATTTATTCTCAAATAAAGACCTTGTAAAAAAATAATTTTATTCAAATTCAAAGAGTTACGTAAAAGGGGCCACATTTATTTTGCAAGAGTAAAAAATGCGCTTATCTTTGCATCACATTAATAAACAAATGGCCCGTTCGTCTAGGGGTTAGGACGTTAGATTTTCATTCTAGAAACAGGGGTTCGATTCCCCTACGGGCTACGAAAAGCGACTTCAAAAGAGTCGCTTTTTTTATTGATCAAAATTTGAGATGCAAATAATGCCACACCTCCCTCATGATAAGATTGCGTAAAACATCTTATCTTTATGCAGTTTCTTAAATAATATTTTTTCAAATTAATGAACATAAAATCTTTCCTAACCCTATTTGCGCTCATCATCTGTTATCGAGCAGTTGCTCAAAAACCAGCGATAAGCCACATTGTTACGCATAACCGTGCAACTATTATTTGCGATCCTATTAAAGGAGAAAATCCATACCCTGCATGGGGTCTATTTCCCAAAACAGATGCCTCCATCAGAAAAATAACCATGCACGTTACTCTGGGAAGCCCCGATAGCCTTCATACTGCCCACTGGGATTATTTAGATCATATTATATTGCGTCGCAAAGGCGGTGCAAACGCTCCTGAACTTTCCTATGAACTGGGTAGAATGCTCACACCATATGGAAGTATTTACAACAAAGGATGGAATTGGAAATGGCAGGTCGATGTCACAGACTTCGCCCCGTTTCTCCGAGATAGTGTGGAAATTGTATATGTGCATTCAGGCTTTGAAGATAAAACAGTCGGTTGGGCGCTTACGATAGATTTTGAAATCTTATCAGGTCCTCCTGTTGTTACACCACTTGGTATAAAACCTTTATGGAATAAGGACTATAAATACGGAGATCCCAACGAGAAGATTGAGGATAATCTTTTACCGGTAAATTATAATTCTACAGCTGGAGCGGCATTAAGCAGAATACGCATACAGCACACCGGTCACGGTATGGACAAACCACGTGGCTGTAGTGAGTTTTGCAGCCGCTGGCGCGAAATTTCTGTGGACGGAAAAATCGTTGATAAACGTGATATGTGGAAAAAATGTGGCGACAACCCGCTCTACCCACAAGGTGGTACCTGGATATTTGACCGCGCGTACTGGTGTCCCGGAGACCTACAACAACCTGATGTGATCGATGTATGGACAAAGCCAGGTAGTCATCAAGTCTCTTTATTAATGGAACCTTATACAGCCACCGACAACATACAGGCTACTGAAAATATAGCGGCATATTTGTTTGAGTACACCGCCCCGAATCAAAAAACAGATGTCGCTGTGGAAGCTATAATGGTTCCCAATGATGAACAACGATTTTCCCGTTTAAATCCGGCTAGCTCAGACCCTCGTATAATGTTTAGAAACTTAGGATCAGACCCTATTCGTTCACTAACTATTGTATATGGAACACAGGGTTTTCCGACTAAAACATTCCATTGGAAAGGAAATCTTCCTTTCAATCAAGTTGCCGAAGTGATACTCCCCGGTGAGATTCAGGAAAAAGATGGCGAAAATCTATTTCTTGTCACGCTTAATCAACCCAACGGAAAGAAAGATGCTTGGTCCGGAGACAATAACATGCAAACGACCTTTACTGCTGCACAGAAATTTCCAGCAACTTTTGTCCTACAATTATTAACGAATAATAAGCCTAAAGACAACAGTATTTTCCTTTTAAATGCTAAACAAGATACGATCTTTCAAAAAACCGCGGCGCAATTAGAACCTGTAACCCTATACACTGATACGATACGCCTCTCGGAAGGTAAACATTCACTACGTCTTGTCGATACTGCAGGCAATGGGTTACAATTCTGGGCACAGCCGGCAAATGGAGATGGTCATCTTCGCATATTTGATCTGAAAGGAAATTTGATCCATGCATTCGAAAGCGATTGTGGGACCGGTGAAATGTTCAGTTTCAATGCTGTGAAGGGGTTAGAATTCAATACCACAACAGGCAGATACGCATTTTCTCTCTATCCACGATCAGTAGTGGACCACACGCAATTGAATGTCGTATCGAATAAAGCAAGCGATATGACCGTTCAGATTACTGTGGATGGCACCGTATGGCAGAAACATGAGTATAAAGCTATTAAAAATGCCACATTCGACTATGATCTTAAATACCTCCCTACAGGAAGAATAATTGTGGAAGCTTTTATGGATGGAATTAGCCAATTTAAAGGCCGCATCAACAAAAGATAATAGTAGGAAAGCACTTACAATCTTCAACTTCTCCATCTAAAAAAAGCGACCAAACCGTCGCTTTTTTTAGATGGTATATACTTTCATAACATTTTGTATTACTTTTTGCTAAGTCAAATATTCGTTCACAACTTTAAATATGCAATTAACTCTCTTGCAGCTGCCCCTCCAGCACGATTAGCTCCAATTGTAGAAGCTGACGGACCGTAGCCTGTTAAGTGAATGCGTGGATCCTTTGTAACCTGCGTGGCCAGTCTTCCTGATAGCTCGATACCACCCTTATCGTTGATCAGACTTAGTGGAGCAAGGTGATCCAGAGTATGCTTAAAACCTGTATTCCAAAAAATAACAGCAGCATCTAAAGTCGTCCCATCTTCCCATCTTACACCTGTTTCGGTAATCTCTTTAAACATTGGCTTACGATCAAGAACACCATCACGTAACATTTTTTCAATAGCTGGTGTAAGAGGCAAGCCTGTGACCGATACAACCGAGTTTGGAGCCAAACCTTCACGTACTCTTTTTTCTACGAGAGCAACAGCCTCCCTTCCCGCATCGGGAGTGAATTCATCTTTTCTAAAATTTACAGGTTTACGGGTTACCCATGTGGTCTGGGTAACCTGAGAAATTTCACCCAGTAGTTGAATGGCTGAAATTCCGCCACCTACAACGATAACATGCTTTCCAACAAACTCATGCGCATTTATATATTCTCCAGTGTGCAACTGTCTTCCTTTAAACTTTTCCCAACCTGGATACTTGGGACAATTGGGAGTTTTCCAGGTTCCGGTTGCATTTATCAATCCGCGAGCACTAAATTGAATACCATTCGTATGTATCATAAATCGTCCATTACGCGCTGTTACTTCACTCACCCGAACAGGACGAATAATCGGAAGTTCAAACTTTTTTTCATATAGTTCGTAATATTTCGGAATAGCGGTATTCGCTTGCAGTGTAGTATCCGTGGTATCCACGGCATCCGAAAATCCCATTCCCGGCAAATCATTAATCCCATTGACATTATCAAGCGTTAATGAATCCCAACGATGTTGCCAAGCTCCACCTGCGGCAAACTCATCATCCAATACGACAAACCCCTTCCCTGGCTCGATTCCCAACTTTTTGAGATAATAGGCCGCAGATAAACCCGCCTGCCCTGCACCAATAACAATAATATCGACCTTGTAGAAAAGATCAGGACGCATATTTTTAAGTGTTTTATGAGCTTCCATTTTAATTATTTTTGATTTAATTTGGTCACTTTAGCCATTTTAGGGTTCATCACAGTTTATCATTTCTAAATATACAGCATGTAAAATAGGATATTTAATTTTTTGGGACAAATTTCATCACTAGTATTATACCATAAAACCATGTTACCATTCCTAGAAAAGAAACTATAAGTATATATTAAGAACGCATTTAATTTCATGTAACCTTCATTTCGCGCTGTGGCGGAACGAATCTCCCGAGTGCCTGGTTCATTCCCCTGAGAGGCGAAATCGTTTCGACCTACGGCTGATTCATTTCCCCGCGTTGCAAAATCATTTCGACAACCGGCTGTGTCAGTTCCCCACGTAGCAGAATCATTTCGACAACCGGCTGTGTCAGTTCCCCACATGGCAGAATCGCTTCGACCTCTGTCTGCATCAGTTCCCCAGGTGGCGAAATCGTTTCGACCTACGTCTGTATCATTTCCCCACGTAGCGGCATCATTTCGTCCTATGCCGAAAGCTTGCCGCCATAGTGCGAAGACACGCTCCCGTTGCGCAATAACGTTTAGATCAACATCGATCTCGACCACCTTCAAGACGCTATCGGCCATCTCTACCTTGGCGCCAACTTGCGATCCTTGCATCTTTTAAATTACCTTGGCTTCTATTTGTTGAGATACGACAGCATGGTCATCATGGTCATACCTGTCAATACGCGATACCGCGACGCTATATGCCTATAAAACAAATGTCCACAGAAGAGAAGAAAAATACTGCCCCAGCTATCATCATTCAGTTATCCATCAAACAAAGACTGATCATCCAAGCAAACGTTTTATGAACTACAGGCAAGGCAATGATTAGTCTGGTAACAGACCGGATGGATAGAATGATGTGAGACGATGATCAATAAATATAATAACTTAAAACGCAATATGAAGAAGCAAATAATAACTAGAAGTTTGGCTTTCTCTTGGTTAAAAAGGCATCAACACCTTCTTTAAAATCACGCGTTACAAAAAGTTCAGCAAAATGATTAATCTCCACCTGAAAGCCATCCCTTGTTTGTTCGTTTGATGCATTAACCGCATCTATTGCTGCTGTTACCGCCGTTCCTGATCTTGAAAATATACGTTCCAAAACCTCTTCCACTCGATTCATTAAATGAGCAGCATCCAGTACTTCATTAATAAGCCCGATTCTCAGTCCTTCTTCAGCACTGATCATATCGGCTGTCAGGATCATCTGTAATGCACGTCCACGTCCTACCAATTGCGTCAATCGATGTGTGCCGCCATAACCTGGAAGAAGACCTAAAGAAACTTCTGGAAGACCCAATTTTGCGTTTGCTGAAGCAAAGCGCATATGACAGGCAAGCGCTAATTCTAAACCACCGCCTAGCGCAAATCCATTTATTGCGGCGATGACAGGTTTCGGTGATTGTTCGATCAATTCCGTAAAAATATAATGCCCCTTTTGTGATAGAAGTTTCGCTTCGGCCTCACTTAAATCTATAAATTCTTTAATATCAGCTCCTGCTACAAATGCTTTTTCACCTGCGCCTGTAATAATAATTCCTTTGACATCATGATCCTTCTTTGCTTCGACAAGCGTTGCTTCTAGCTCTCTCAATGTTTGTTGGTTCAAAGCATTCAACGCTGATGCTCTGTTGATTGTAATATAAGCAATATGCTTATCCACTTGATATAAGAGATGTTGATATTCCATAATTTCTAAAAATTTAAATGAAGTGATACACCATAGGTATCACGGGATACATTTGGATAATTTAAATACGTTAATCTTCTTTTATATTCAACTCGAAAAATTTTAAAAATATTGTCAATGCCTACTATTCCTTCCATGTAAGGTTGATTGCCCATAACCCGCGTTTTAACAAGACCATCGTCATCACGGTCAAACTGAATCTGATTTTCATTAAATTCCGGATTATTTCGATCACTGATTTGTCCATAGTAAAACTTGAAACCTGTTACTTCGCGCCACTTTAAACGTTGCAATAAAGGTATCCTGTTGAATATGTAGCCATCCCAATGGTGATAATAAGCAAGCTTTACAAAACGATCTGCAACAAATTCCATATTTGATATCAAATCAAAATTTTGCAAAGGACCCGATTTATCCGTTTGAATATCTGGCATCTCTAATAGTGGATAATAGACCGTGCCCCATATCTTACCAGCACTAAATTCGATATCAGCTGTTCCTGCAGGAGACATAAATATCTTTTTAAAGATCTTAAACCTCAAAGCATCATAACGTTGATTTGCATTCCAGAAACCATCTAGTCCTTTGTTATATTGCAAAGTCAGAATCGGAAATTTATTCCTGATCTGCGTTCGCTCTAAATTTCTATAATAAAACTGTTCTCCAGGTGCCCAACGTAACTTGATCTGTATATCATTTGTGTTGATCGCTGCAATCGTATCTGGCGAAGCGTTTCCTGTCACAAAAGACAAGGTCCCAGCGGCCTGTCTTTCATGTCTTGTCAACATGGTACTCACACTAAAATGATTTCCAAATTCAATTAAATGCTCAAGACGGTAGATATCATTCCATAACCATTTAGTCGGTTTATTCTTTCGAAAGGACTGAAAAAAACCATCGCCTTTCAGATAACTTAAACCTCGCCCAGGTTCCATAACATCATGTTGAATCGTTGCCGATAGATAATGGGCAGGAAACTGTACGATAGATTTTCCATTTAAAGACTGCGCTACATTGAGGTAATATTTAAATTCCTGATCTCGTGTACCATAGGCAACATAACCCTCAAAAAAGAATTTATTCGAAAGCAATTCTGTTGTTCTACCCCCTAATCGAATTCTACTTCCTTCTATTTCATTAAAACTGTAGGTATATTCTAAAGGACCAAACTCAAATTTTCCAACATTATAATAACTTCTTACTAAAAAATATCCAATTGAGATTAATCGATTAATCGATTTCATTTCTGAAAGAGAATCAATATTGACGTAAGTCTTAGCTTCAGTTTCTGTAAGCGGCACTACTCTCACCCGATCCCATTGTACAGAATCTTTTTGTTCCAGATAGCGCTTCTCAATCGGAATGCCTTTAAATAGCTCATCATTTATCGCTTCATCTTTATATTTTGAGAAATAAGTCTCCTTTTTCCCGTACAGGGCATTCCCCTTATCTGTACCGAATAAGATCTGTAGATTAGCGCGTTTTGGCAACATTTGTCCTGCAGGATGCTTTTCAAACTCAAGACCTATATTAATTCCATTGACCCAATTAATATTGGCCTCTTCACCAAGTTCCATTTCTGCGTAATAAACGGCATAACGGTCATCATCGGAAACCCATATTGATCCCTTAAACAACACGTCCATCTTTGATTTTGCTTCAAAATGTAATTCGATATAGCGTACACCATCTTTAACTAACGTATCCCTAATTGTATACTTATAATAAGAAGGAGCATTACCGGCTATCGGACTTAAGAAGGCTTTACTTATCAGCTGGATATTATTCTCGTAGAGATCAATATTTCGAAATTGATCTTGAAAATAACTTTGGATATTGGCATTATTGATATAACGCTTGTTTAATTCTGTCACCTTATGTCCAGTAATAATTTTTTTCTTCCGCGAAGGTTTAAATGTAGAATAGACTTCCGAGACACTTTCTTCTAAGAAAAAAGGTAAAATAGAACTACCAGGTATACTAACTGTATCTTTATTTTCAAACAAAAATCTTAATTTACCTGGCAATCTTCCTGGCTTTACTTTAAAATCTACCGTACCAAATTGTGATTTTTCATATTCCTCATATTGAATATGATTTAATCTAGAGATATGATTTTCATCCTTATGAGAAATGACATTTTCAATTAGTGCTAAGGCAGGATCTTTATACTTACGACCTTTGGCATTGACAACCACCTCCCCAATTTTATTGTCTTTGCCAAAAAGTAATACATTTAATACCGAATCTTGAACCGCATTAAGATCAATTAATTTAATCTCATAACCGACCGCCCGAAAGGCAATCTGGTCATATTCATTCCGGAGGACAATATTGAAATTACCAAGTGTATCTGCCGAAGTGCCTCCACTATGACCACTCCAGGAGATACTAGCTAAAGGAATTCCTTTTCCAGTTTTACCGTCAATGACACGACCTTTAACATTTCGCTGTGCAAATCCTAGGCTTGTTAAAATACCCAGCACAACAGCAATAATAAAAAGTCTTTTTATTGTAGTTATAATCGGTATTAAAAACTTCATGAATATCAGCAATTACTTATTCCTACTGACAATATACAATTTGTCTTTAAATTATAAGGCATGAAATCAAAATAAAAAATGCATAGCTTTTACAAACTATGCATTAAGTATATTAATTAACCTCCCTTTAAATTAACTCTATAAAGCAATTCGGATAGACTCCGATTAAAATCGTTAAAAAAGTAGTCACAATAAATAGAATAATGTAATTGGAATTTATTGGAATACTTTTTCCCTCTGCAGTCCTGAAATACATCGATACAACCACTTTTAAATAATAATACACCGCGATCGCTGCATTTAAAACCGCAATGAGCAAAAGCAAAATATGGTACTGTGCCATTACTGAACTGAACATCATAAACTTACCAATAAAACCTGCTGTTAACGGAATACCCGCTAAAGACAGCATAGCAATAGTGAGGATTGCTGCTAAATAAGGATTCTTTTTCGCCAATCCATTGAATGATTCGAAATGATCAGAGCCAACAGCCCGTTTTACTAAAATCAAAGCCGCAAAGGCAGTAACAGTAGCTAAAGAATAAGAAGCTCCATAAACAAAAATTGAATTCGCAGAGCTAGCTCCAATACCAATCACAGCAAAAAGCATATAACCTGCATGTGAAATACTTGAGTAAGCTAACATCCTCTTAAATGAGGATTGCATTAAAGCTGAAAGATTACCAATAAATAATGTAAGCACGACAATTCCTAAAAATATAGGTGTCCAAAAATCTTGCAGTGGCAAAAGCGAAAAGGTAAATAATCTTAATAGGCCCGCGAAGGATGCTACTTTAACCACTGTGCTCATAAAGCTCGTAATTAAGATCGGTGCCCCATCATATACGTCTGCCGTCCAGAAATGAAAGGGAGCGGCACCAACTTTAAAAGTCAGACCAATAATCATCAACAACACTCCTCCGTAAAATAAAGGTGATATCGCACCTGGATGCATCGTTACATAGTCTCTAATCATCATCAGATCAAAAGATCCGGATGCGCCATACAAGAGGGTTATTCCAAATAGTAAAAACCCCGTAGAGAAAGCCCCCATGATAAAATATTTGATCGCGGCTTCATTGGAAGCTGGATCTTTCTTACGTATTCCGACCAAGATGTAAAGCGCAACAGACATGATCTCTATTCCTAGAAATAATAAGGCTAAATTGTGATAACTACTAACAAGAACAGCCCCAAGTAATGAGAACAACAATAAAGTATAATATTCAGCCACATGATCGCTTGAAGACGTAAAATATCCTTTAGAAAGTATGAAAATCAATATTGTCACGAAAGTACATAATATTGAAAAAGCAATAGCATAGTGATCAAATAAGATCATCCCATTGTATAATGGAGACGCATCTATTTTCCAATCTTTAATTAATAGTCCACTAACAACAAGCAAGCCCACTAAACCTACTGGTAATAATGATTTATTTGCTTTAAATAATCCTAAGTAAAGTACCAATAATGCTAATATTGATAATGTAATAATCGCCCCCATAATCGAATCTATTATTCGTAAAGTTTAAGTCTAAAATTATCTCCCCAGGAACGTAGCCAAAACGGATACAGACGCTGAAGAAATATGCAATAAGCTGTTTGGAAAAATTCCTAAATAAATAATCACTGCTGAAATGATAATCAAAGTATACAATTCGACACCCGAAATATCAACAAAATGCGCTGTTCGTTCAGAGGTCGTGCCAAGCATTGTTCTTTGATACAAACGAAGCATGTAAACAGCACCAAGAATAAGTGTTAAGCCACCAAAAACAGCGAACCAAACGCCATATTCATAAATCCCTTTCAAAAGCAAAAACTCTCCAATAAAACCATTTGTCAGTGGTAAACCAATCGCGCCCATGATAATAATTAAAAATACGATCGCTAAGCGAGGCGCTTTCTTGGCTATGCCGCCTAAGTCTCGCAAATCTCTTGATCCGGTACGATCCTGAATAATATCAAGCACAAAAAATAATCCGACGACAGAAACTCCATGGTTGATCATTTGGATCATGGCACCACTCATTCCGGTCATATTCCAAGTAAATACCCCAGCACTAATTAATCCAACGTGAGCAATAGAAGAATAAGCAATAAGTCGTTTCGAATCTTGCTGTTGTATCGCAATAATAGATGCGTACACAACTGCAAAAACACATAAAATCATTGCCAGCTGACCGTAAATAGCAACCGCTTCAGGTACAACAGGTAAAAGCCAGCGCATCAGACCATAAATACCCATTTTTAACATAATTCCGGCTAAGAGCATCGTTCCCGCCGCAGGAGCATGAGTATAAGTTCCCGGCTGCCATGTATGGAAAGGAAAAATTGGAATTTTTATTGCAAAAGCAATAAAGAAGGCCCAAAATATCCACCTTTGCGTAGAGGCATCTAAATCTAAGGAAACAAATGAATGCCATTCAAAGTCATTAGTCGCGACTTGCTGATGTAGATATAAAATTGCTACCAGCATCAATAAACTGCCAAAGAATGTATAGATAAAAAATTTCAAATTGACCCGGATACGGTCCCCGTCTCCCCAAAGAGCACAAATAAAATAGATCGGAATCAAGGCAACCTCCCAGCCCACATAAAATGTGAAAGCATCCATAGCTGAAAAAACCAACATCAAACCACTTTGCATGAAAAACATTAAAGCATAGAAATTGCCTTTAAAGACTTTCTTAAAAGTGGTCAGAACAATGAGTGGGACTAAAAAATTAGTCAGTGCTAGCAAAGGCAAGCTAATACCATCAACCCCAATATGGAAGTTAACACCAAAAGCAGTTATCCAAGGATAAGACTGTTCATAATTAAAGTCGCCTTCAGGATTGAATTGACAGATAAAAGGAATAGTCAGACCCAGCGTAATCAAAGACAATACCAGTGCTCCTCTTTTCGCTAATGTATGTTCACATACAAAGGACAAAAAAATAGCACCGATAATAGGAGTTAGAATAAGTAAAAATAGGTTATCCATTGATGATCAAATAGCTATTACAATGTTAAAAACTCAATAAACCGTATAAAAAGATGGCTATCGCTCCAACGACCATCAGTAAAAGATAGAAACCCACATTTCCACTTTGTAAAAGGCGAACTCCTTTTCCAGTCATAAAGGACGATTTACCAATTCCATTGACTAAACCGTCTATCCCTAAGCTATCAACTATTCTTGCTAGAAATACGGAAAGCCAATTAATCGGTTTTATTATTAATAATTCATAAATCTCATCCACATAAAACTTATGGTAAGAAAGTTTTGCAAGGCCTGTTCTGCTCACCTGATCATGCTCAGGAACCGATCCTTGTTTCACATATTTGTTATAGGCAACAAATGCCATAACCAAAACTCCTACTACAGAAACTCCCATTAACATATATTCAGTACTGTGGGTTATTGTATGCATGTGTTGCAAACTTGCTCCATCAGCAAATACAGGAGACAAAAATGTTGCGAGCCAAGCCTGACCTCCCAATGCCTCAGGAAGATTAAGCGTACCACCAAAGATAGACAGCACAGCCAACACGATTAATGGTAAAGTCATAGATTTAGGCGATTCATGAAGATGATGTTTCTGCTCCTCCGTACCCCTAAAAGAACCAAAGAAAGTTAAATAAATCAACCTAAACATGTAGAAGGAAGTCATCAATGCCCCAATAAACCCCAATACCCAATAAACTGGATTAGCAGCAAAAGCATGTGCTAAAATCTCATCTTTAGAGAAAAAACCAGCAAATGGAGGTATACCTGAAATGGCAATGGTACCGATCAGCATGGTCATATACGTGATGGGTAAAGCCTTTTTAAGACCGCCCATTTTTCGCATGTCTTGCTCATCACTCATACCATGTATCACAGAACCTGCACCCAAGAAGAGTAAAGCCTTAAAAAAGGCATGTGTTAAAACATGAAAGAAAGCACCTGTAAATGCACCAACTCCTAATCCCAAGAACATATAACCCAATTGTGAAACTGTAGAATAGGCTAACACCTTTTTAATATCGTTCTGTGTCAGCGCAGTTGCTGCAGCAAATAGAGCGGTACAAACGCCGATTATCGCAATGATCTGAAGCGTTAAAGGAGATAATACAAATAAGATATTTGAACGGGCAATCATGTAAATCCCTGCGGTGACCATCGTTGCTGCGTGTATTAAAGCAGAAACGGGAGTTGGACCAGCCATCGCATCGGGCAACCAGGTAAATAAAGGAATCTGAGCCGATTTACCAGTTGCTGCTACGAAGAGTAATAGCGTAATGGTTAAAATCGTCACATCTCCTACAGGAAAGCTTTTTGCTGACTGAAACACGGTGGAAAATTCCAAGGATCCAAAAGTATTTAAGATAAAAAAGATCGCAATTAGGAAACCTAAATCTCCGATACGATTCATCACAAAAGCTTTCTTAGCCGCGGCACCATAATCACTGTTTTTATACCAAAACCCGATCAGTAAATAAGAACAAAGTCCAACACCTTCCCAACCAATAAACATGACCAAATAATTGGATCCCATGACTAAGATCAACATGAAAAAGATAAAGAGATTTAAATAAGCAAAATACTTTGCAAATCCTCCATCATGTTGCATATAACCTATCGAATAGATATGTATCAAAAAGCCAATTCCTGTTACTACTAATAACATAATCGCACTTAAAGGATCCACTAAAAAGGAAAGTGAGACTTCCAAATTCCCGATTTTAATCCAATCAAATATATGTTGGCTAATCCTACCTGTTTCACCAAGTGCACGCGCCTCATAAATGGATACAAAAAGAGTACAGCTCAATAAAAACGAAATAAATACGGTACCGCTACCGATAAATCCAACTAAACTTTTTGAAAGCACCTGTCGTCCTATTCCATTGATGACAAAACCAATCAACGGCAATAAAGGAATTAACCAAATTAAATCATGCATAGCTAATATCTTTCTTTTTTTAATGCTTTAAATTACCAACGAAGTTTATGTAGTGATTCAATGTCTATCGACTTCGTATTGCGATACACCATAATAATAATAGCTAGACCCACCGCCACTTCGGCTGCTGCCAGAGCCATAATAAAAAATACAAAAACCTGTCCCGAAGCATCACCATGATGAACAGAGAATGCTGCTAATAAGAGATTTACTGCATTTAACATCAATTCAATTGACATCATCATAATGATAACATTACGACGTATCAATACTCCGATCACGCCAATGGCGAAAATCAATCCACAAAAAATCAGATAATGATTTATAGGAACACCTTGTAATTGTTGAACTGCTGTTTCCATTATATTTTTTTTGGTTCTTTTTTCCCCAATAATACTGCTCCAATAATAGCCGTTAACAAAAGAATTGAAGACAATTCAAACGGGAGCAAAAACTCTTTAAATAATACTTTTCCCAAATTTTTCACCAGCCCAATATCAGGATCTTTAGCGACCAATGGATTGGAGATGTCAAAAACTCGTAATGCACCAAAAAGAACAACAACAAGACAACAACCAGCAATAACACCCATCATTTTTACAAGATTTGATTTCATGGGTTCCGTATCCTTATTCAGATTCAGTAACATCAACACAAATAGAAAAAGAACCATTATAGCTCCCATATAGACGATAAAATTAACCGCAGCAAGGAATTGTGCATTAAGTAAAATATAATGAATGGTAAACGTGAAAAATGTAATCACAAGATATAAAACACTATGCACAGGATTTTTCGTGAAGATGGTCATCAGCGCGAAAAAAATCGATAAGAAAGCAACTAAATAAAAAACAGTCATAGGTTTGTGGTTAACTATTCAATTTTGTAATATCAAATTTTGGCTCTACCAATTTATCCTTACCATAAATAAAATCTTTACGAAGATAATCGGCAGTAACATGTGGACCATCCAAATAAATGGCTTCTTTAGGACACGCCTCTTCACATAGACCACAAAAAATACAGCGCAACATATTAATCTCATACACGGCGGCATATTTTTCTTCACGGTACAAATCCTTTTCTTCGTTAGTTCTCTCCGCAGCAGTCATAGTAATGGCCTCCGCAGGACAAGATAGGGCACATAAACCACATGCTGTACATCTTTCACGTCCCTCTTCATCTCGCTTTAAAGAATGTTGCCCTCGAAAGTTCTTAGAATAAGGACGCTGTTCCTCTGGATATTTAACAGTTGGTATTTTCTTAAAAAAATGCTTTAGAGTAATGGACAAACCTTTTATAATAGCTGGAAAATAGATCCGCTCCATAAAATTCATTGGTTGTTGTGCCAAAACTTTTTTTCTATTACTTAATGGTTGCATAACGGTTCCTTTCTATGAAAAATATGTATCCTTAATCAATGTAATTATTCCCGTCAACACAATATTTGCAATTGCTAAAGGAATCAGCATTTTCCACCCTAAATTCATCAGTTGATCGTATCGGAATCGTGGCAAAGTCCAACGTACCCACATAAAGAAGAAGATAAATGCAAATATTTTGACGAAAAATGCGAGAACGCCTATAATCGTTATCCAATTTTCAGACAGTCCTAAGTCGTGCATGAAAGGGAAGTTATATCCTCCGAAATATAATGAGGCCATCAATGCTGAAGACACAAACATATTGATATATTCTGAAAACATGTACAGTCCCAGTTTCATAGAAGAATATTCGGTATGATAACCTCCGACCAATTCGGTCTCACATTCTGGCAAATCAAAAGGAACCCGGTTACACTCAGCAAAAGCACAAACCATAAAAATGATAAATCCTAAAGGTTGCGCCCAAATGTTCCAATTCAAAAAACCTGATTGCTGGACAACAATATCTCTTAAAGATAGCGATTGCGTCACCATCAAAAGTGCTATAATCGAAAGCCCCATAGCAATCTCATAACTGATACTTTGTGAAGCCGCTCTAACAGCTCCCATAAGCGAAAACTTATTATTGGAAGCCCAGCCACCTAACATAATACCATACACGCCAAGTGCAATAACACCGAACATATAAAGAATGCCCACATTGACATCGGCAACCTGCAGTGAAATAACGCGATCACCGATCGTTAACGATTGCCCCCAAGGTATCACCGCAGAACTAATGCAGGCAGTAATAATAGCGATCGTGGGTCCAAGAATAAACAAGGCTTTGTGCGCTCCGGCGGGAATTATTTCCTCTTTAAAGAAAAACTTACCACCATCACATAAAGGTTGTAATAAACCAAATATTCCCGCTCGATCAGGACCATAACGATCCTGCATAAAGCCGGCGATCTTACGTTCTGCCAATGTTGAGTACATCGCAATCACAAGCGTGATCACAAAAACTAAAGTAACAAGGACGAATTTTTCTATGACAAATGACAACTCCATATTATTTCAATTTTTCTGTTCTAGCCAACTGTTCTAAATTTTGTTCCTGCAATACAGGATCTATTTTGATAACAGCTGGTGGATTAAAGCGTGTATAATGATTAGATGCAATAACGGACTGGTCACTAATTGGGGTAGGTTCCTCTAACTTCCAGTCGATGGTTTCTTTTTTATCATACCGACAGGTATTACAAATAAATTCTTCTACCTCTCCAAACTCATCTTTGCGTGCAGTGACACGTATCACGTCCGGTCCTTTGTACCATAAAGTCACCTTGCCCGAACAAGTTGGGCAATCGCGATGAGCATCTACCGGTTTTGTAAACCAAACCCTATTTTTAAAGCGGAATGTTTTATCTGTTAAAGCCCCCACAGGACAAACGTCAATTACATTTCCTGAAAAATCATTCTCTACAACATTTTGAATATAAGTTGAGATTTCGGAATGATCTCCGCGACCAATGATACCGTGCACGCGTTTATCAGTAATCTGATCTGCAACAAACACACATCGATAGCACAAAATGCATCGATTCATATGCAGTTGAATTTTATCTCCTATATCAATACGTTCAAATGTTCTTCGATCAAACTCATATCGCGTCTGTGCAGAGCCGTGCTCAAAACCTAAATCTTGCAATTTACATTCTCCAGCCTGATCACAAACAGGACAATCTAGAGGATGATTAATCAGTAACATCTCCACAATCGCTTTTCTTGCTTCCACAACATCTGGAGAAGTGATGTTCTCTACTTCCATTCCATCCATCACAGTCGTACGGCAGGATGCGACCAACTTAGGCATGGGACGTGGATCTTTTTCAGATCCCTTCGAAACTTTAACTAAGCAGGTACGGCATTTACCACCTGTACCTTCCAACTTAGAATAATAGCACATAGCTGGAGGAACGATATCGCCACCAATTTCACGTGCTGCATTCAAAATTGTTGTTCCTGGCGCTACTTCTACAGGAATACCATCTATAATAACTTTCAATTTTACCTCTTCTGCCATCTTCGTATCGCGTTTATCACAATCTAATTAAGAAACAATCGGTACTAAAGGATCTGCATAATGCGCCAATCCAAAATTACGAGTCAATGCATCCTCCGGATGATTGATATGCCATTCAAACTCATCTCTAAAATGGCGTATGGCCGCAGCCACTGGCCATGCCGCAGCATCACCTAACGGACAGATCGTATTTCCTTCAATACGTCTCTGAATATCCCAAAGCAATTCAATATCAGATAAATTGCCATGTCCCATCTCGATCTTGTGCAACACTTTCTCCATCCATCCTGTTCCTTCTCTACAAGGAGAGCACTGCCCACAACTCTCGTGATGATAAAAACGGCTAAAATTCCACGTATTGCGCACAATACACTGATCCTCATCGAAAGCAATAAAACCGCCTGATCCCATGGAACTTCCTGTTTGGAAACCTCCATCAGCCAATGATTCATAAGTCATTAAGCGGTTATTGCCATTTGCTGTTTTTAAAATTAAATTCGTTGGTAAAATAGGAACTGATGAACCGCCGGGGACTACCGCCTTTAACCTTTTCCCATTTGCGATGCCACCACAATACTCATCTGAATAAATAAATTCTTCTACAGATAAGCCTAAATCAATCTCATATACACCTGGCTTTACTAAATTTCCACTGGCCGAAATTAATTTTGTTCCTGTACTCCGCTCTATACCTATCTTCGCATATTCTTCTCCACCATCATTAATAATCGGAACAGTAGCGGCAATCGATTCAACATTATTGACTACTGTAGGACAGCCGTATAATCCTGCTATCGCGGGAAAAGGAGGCTTTATCCTCGGATTTCCTCTTTTACCTTCCAAAGACTCCAATAAGGCAGTCTCTTCACCACAGATATAAGCTCCAGCTCCCGGCTGTACATAAATTTCTAAATCATAACCTGACCCCAAAATATTCTTACCCAAAAACCCTGCAGCTTTCGCCTCCTCAATGGCACGTTCAAGAATACGGATCTGAGGCATCATTTCACCTCGAACATAGATATAAGAAGTCTTAGCTCCTAAAGCATAACTAGAGACGATCATTCCCTCCAACAAAGCGTGAGGAATATGTGTCATCAAATAACGGTCCTTGAAAGTACCTGGCTCAGATTCATCTCCATTACACACTAAATAACGAGGAACACCTTCCGGTTTTGCTAAGAAACTCCACTTCATCCCAGTAGGAAAACCAGCTCCACCTCTTCCACGAAGGCCTGATTTCTTAACTTCTTCAACAACATCATCAGGGGACATCGTTTTGAGTGCTTTTTCAACCGCCCGATATCCGCCATGTTGACGATAAACATCAAAAGTTTGAATCCCTGGAACATCAATATGTGTTAACAAAAGTTTACGCGCCATATTATTTAGTTTTTGAGCTTAAATCATCTATTAATTGATCAACACGATCTTCAGTTAAGTTTTCGTAGAAAGTGTATTCAGGTCCGATCTGTAAGACAGGTCCATAGCCACAGGCTGCTAAACACTCGACTCCTCTCCATGAAAACAATCCATCGGCCGTCACTTCTCCTTCTTTAACACCCAATTTATGTTCAAGATGGCTCATAATACGTTCCGCTCCGACCAGGCAACAGGGACCAGTTCTGCATATTTCCAAAACATACTTCCCTTGTGGTTGCAATAGATACATCGTATAAAAAGAAGCAACTTCATAAACTTCGATAGGCTCAATACTTAAATAATGAGCGATCTTATCCATAGCATCAGGACTTAACCACCCAAACTCCGCTTGTACTAAATGCAGTATAGGAAGCAATGCCGATTTTTGTCTCCCTTCCGGAAAACGTCCCACTACTTCAGCAAATTGATTTAGCAATGTTGAAGAAAACTCAACATATTCATTATTTTTTATACTAAGCATCTAATTCTCCTGCAATAACGTTAAGACTACTCATATTAAGAATCGCATCCGAAAGCAACATTCCTGCACTCATCGGAGCAAACATTTGGTAATTGACAAAGGAAGGCCTTCTGAAATGTAAACGATAAGGGGTACGACCACCATCGTGTACCAGATAAAATCCCAATTCTCCATTGGCACCTTCGACAGCATGGTAAACTTCAGCCTTAGGGGTATCAACTTCTCCCATCACAATTTTAAAATGATAGATTAATGCTTCCATATTGGTGTACACCTGTTCTTTTGGAGGTAAATAAAACTCCGGTACATCAGCGTGAAAAACTCCCTTAGGTTCTTTCTCTATTTTAGCTAAAGCCTGTTCAATAATGCGTAAAGATTGCCACATTTCTTCATTACGTACCATGTAGCGATCATAAACATCTCCTTTTGTACCTACAGGAATATCAAAATCGAATTCATCATAGGAACAATAGGGGTTTTGAACCCGAATATCATAATCCACACCTGTAGCACGTAAAATAGGGCCAGACCAGCTATAATCTAAAGCTTCTTCCGGCGTAACGGCCGCAATTCCAGATGTTCGCTCTATAAAAATTCGGTTTCGGTCAAATAGCTCCATAAATTCTGTCAGAACCGGAGGAAATCTTTTTAAAAACTCTTCAATCTTTGCAAATGCAATGGCATTAAAGTCTCTTTCAAAACCACCGATACGACCAATGTTAGTCGTTAAACGGGCTCCACATATTTCTTCAAAAATTTCATATATAAACTCCCGCTCCTGCATAACATACAAAAAGCCTGAAAATGCCCCGGTATCAACACCGAGAATACCATTACAGATAATATGGTCAGCAATACGAGCCAATTCCATAACGATAACCCGCATATACTGCACTCGCTTTGGAATCTCAATTTTTAATAACTTCTCAACGGTCATATGCCAGCCCATATTATTAATGGGGGCAGAACAATAATTCAATCTATCGGTGAGAGGCGTAATCTGATAAAATGGTCGATGTTCAGCAATTTTTTCAAATGCCCGATGGATATAACCGATTGTTGAAACACCGCTAACAATACGTTCACCATCAATTTGAACTACATTTTGAAATACACCATGAGTCGCAGGATGTGTAGGACCAATATTTAAGGTTATTAACTCATCCTGGGGATCATTATCATCGTAAACAGGTTTATTTGGGGATATCTTGGTAATATAATCGTTCATAACTGGTTTCCTTTCTAACGTTAACGTCCAAAATAGAGATCTTTCTTGTCTACACGGTTGGGGTCTTCTAAAGGGTATTCCTTCCGCATAGGATAAACCTCCATCTCATCTACATTTAATATCCTCCTTAAATCTGGATGTCCTAAAAACTGTATACCATAAAAATCATACGTTTCTCGCTCCATCCAATTTGCACCTTTCCAAATGGTAGTTGCCGTAGGAATTTCCGGATTTTGTCCGTTTATCGCCACTTTAATCCGAATCCGAATATTATGCACGAGGCTATTGAGATGATATACCACTTCAAATGACTGTTTCTGCTGTGGATAATGAACTGCCGTAATATCTGTTAAGTGAATAAACTGCAATTCCGCATCATGTTTCAAAAAAGTCAACACAGCATGAATAGCATCAATATGTACATTCACCGTTAATAGATCATAGTCATCAACCAATTGTGACACATCGGCACCGAATGTAGCCCCTAACTTCTCCCACAAATAGGTATTATCTAGCTTATTCATAAGTTTCAATTCCGTATTTTTCTAATAAAGCGCGGTATTCAGGTGTATTTCTCCTATTCAATGATTCATTTTTAACAATATCCTGCAAGCGTAAAACACCGTCTAATATTGCTTCTGGCCTCGGCGGACATCCGGGCACATATACATCAACAGGAATAATTTCATCGATTCCCTGTAAGACAGAATACGTATCAAAAATCCCTCCGCTTGAGGCGCATGCACCAACCGCAATCACCCAACGAGGTTCAGCCATTTGCATATATACCTGTTTTAAAACAGGAGCCATCTTTTTAGCAATGGTCCCCATCACCAATAACATATCAGCTTGGCGAGGAGAAAAACTTGGTCTTTCTGCGCCAAAACGAGCAAGATCATATGTTGAACCCATTGTAGCCATAAATTCGATCCCACAACAAGAAGTAGCAAAAGGCAAAGGCCATAAAGAATTTGAACGCGCCAAACCAATCGCTTTATCTAAACTCGTGGCAAAAAAACCAGCGCCCTCAACTCCCGGAGGTGCTTTGGCCAACTTAATATCGCTCATGGAAATATAATTTAAAGTGGTTTACAGTTGTGTGCTATCGCACATATCAAAACTAACATTTTCTAGATAAAAATCAAGCCGTTAGCGCAATTTAGAACTATTCTAATCCCAGCTTAAGGCTTTCTTTTTAATGACATAAATGAAGCCTAAAAGTAACATGGCCATAAAAATAAACATCTGGATCAAACCTTCAAATCCAAATTCTCGAAAATTAACAGCCCACGGATACATAAAGATTACTTCGACATCAAAAATGACAAACAGAATAGCAACAAGAAAATACTTAATCGAGAAGGGTTGCCTTGCATTTCCAACAACTTCAATACCCGACTCAAATGAACTAAGCTTATTTGCAGTTCTTACTTTTGGGCCAATGAGATGTGTGATGATGATCGTTCCAATACCAAATCCGGCAGCAACAATAAGCTGAAATAAAATTGGCAGATAGTCAATAGGTGCACTCGCACTAACTTGCTCCATATCAAAATGTTTATATTGGTAAAACCTAAATTTAAGAAAAATATAGCTAAAAACAAAAAAGGGGAGAACAAATGTCCTCCCCTTTTTCTTAAAAATAATACGCTTATTTTATCCCTTCTAAATAAGATTTAGCATTCTCATTTTCAGGATCTAATTTCAATACTTCTTGGAAACTAGCTTTTGCTTTAGCCATTTCATTTTTACTGTATTGGAAGAAACCAATATAAGTGTAAGCATCGATTAAATATGCTTTATTTTTCTCTTGTGTCCCCTTTTCATTAATAACTTTTATTAATTTTTCGAAAGGTGCTACAAAATCGCCTTTTGGTGCTTCTAAATTATCAGATCCTAAAGCAGAGAAAGCTTTATAGTACAATGCTTGAATCAAATACTTATCCAAAACCTCTTGCTTAGTTGACTTTTCAACAATATCTAATTGTGCTTGTGACTTTACAAAAGCGGCGATTGCTTCATCTCTTAAAGCTTGGTTAACTATTTTACCTTCTTCATCTTTACTCTCTTGATCCTTTTTGAAACCAATCTGATAATTACCTTCTCCAGCGAAATAATTTGAATCGAAGTAATAATCTGTATCTGGGATTTTAGCAATAATCTCAAATAACGCTACAGCAGTTGTCGTTTCTTGATCTTGATACTTTGCAAATGCTGTTTCAGCAACCTCTGCTAATAATTCTTTATCCTGATCAATTGCTTTTTGAATATATACAATCCCTGATTCAACTTTATTATTAGCCACATCAGATAAACCCGCATACATATTATCCAAAGGAATTACACGTAAAGGATCCATTTTCGCAAACATCTTTTGGATATTTTCAGATGCTTTAACATAGTCTTTATTTCTAAAAGCATTGTATGCTAAATAACGATAGATTTTTGGATCTACATCTGGGTTTTTAGCTAACTCTTCAGAAACTGTTCCTAATTCATCATATTGTCTAGCATATACTAAGAAATCGGCATAACGAATCTTTGCCTCCAAAGAGTTATCGCCATTGACTTCTAAATACTTTTTATATTGTTCAACACCTTTTTTATTCAATTCCACATACTTCTCTTCTGATGTACCAGGTGCTTTTGACCACATGTTGTAAGTCTCCGCTAACTCACGGTATGTTGGAGCGTAAGTAGGTGACGCCGTAGTAATTTCTGTCAATTGAGCAATTGCTTCATCATAAGCTTGCGCACCACGAACGATAACTGCAAGACCAATTTTCGCACGAATAGAGTTTGGGTCCAAATCAGTTGCTTCACTATAACTAGAGTAAGCACTACTTGCTTCCTTTAGACCTCTATATGCATCTCCCAGTGCTAATGGAATAGCTGCATCTTTAGCATTCTTTGCTTTGGCTTGTGTTAAATAATCTAAAGCTTTTGCATAGTCTGGCTCTGGAGCCTTAATATAAGCACGTCCAATTTCTAACAGCTCTTCGTAATCCTTTTTCTTTAAGTTTGCACTAGCTGCAGAAAATTTAGACTCAGCGGAAGCTTTATCTTTTTTCAACAAATCAATGTATCCTAAACCTACATTGTTAATTAATGATTTTGGATCAGCTGCTAAACCTTGATTGAAAAAAATTGCAGCAGAATCAGGTTTATCATTAACTAAATAAATCTGACCTAAATAGAAGTAATTATCACCAACCTTAGCTTGTTTACTTACTAATTGTTGCAAAATTGTTTTTGCTTTACCGTAGTTTTCTGTTTCAATAGCCGCTCTAGCATCCTTTAAACTTTGTGCACTTGCTGTGCCAACAGAACCTGCTAATAACAGACTAAATAATAATTTACTGTTTGTCATAATCTATTGTTGTACTATTTTATACTCTAATTTAAACTGTTTTCTTCTCTAATAATAATATCGCGTCCCGGCATTGTTGCAGGCAAAAGTCCAGCTTTTAAAAAAATACGCTGACCTCTATCTCCTGTCAAAAAGGCACTAAAGCCCAGGCCTAAGCCCATGTTCGGTTGATAATTCAATACATATATAGGCCGTGTAAAAGGATACACGCCTAAAGAAATATTGGATTGCGAAGGTTTGTAGAACAAACCGTCTTTCTTTGCTCCTAAAGCATTTTCTACGCTCAATGTACGAATTTTATTCAATAATTCAGATTTTTTTTGAGTCATATCCAATATCCAGTTAAAACCAACAATTCCAATACTACCTTTGTTCTCACTCACATATTTAATCACATCAGCATTATTCTCTAATGCTGAAATGGCAGTTGGATCAATTTTATCGATAGACAAATACTCCTTCAAAAAGCGCAAAGTACTTGAATTTGCATTATCAAAAACTACCTTGTACTTACCTTTAAGTGTGCCATTTAACAATGATTTAACGTCAGAAAGTGTGATGATAGTATCTACATCATTAACATTATTTATCAAAGCGATTGCATCACTCCCTATTTGATATTCCTTTGGAACAATTTTTCGGTCTTTAAAGTTTTTTCCTTCAGCAGCTGTCAATTTACGTGTTAGAATGACGACGCTTGAACTATCCGCTAATAAAGCATTAATGGCTTTAATTTCAGGCTTAGCCAACAATTGAATGGTAGCATCTGAGTATGAACTCTGAAATACATCAACCTGTTCTTTAATGATTGGATACAGGGTCTCATCAACAAGTACATTTACTTTACCACGTAGAATATCCTCACTGGGAGCTGTTGAAGCTTGCTTGCCATTACGATTACAACTAATCAACATTAAAACTCCAAAAATTGAAAATAAAATTATTTTTAAGCTGTTTTTCATAGGGCAATCATATAATAAATAAGTTGCAAAAATTAAAGCAATTTTGATTCTGCAATGAGGCTAGTTAAAATTACTTTGCCACAATCTGACGAAACGAAGGAAGGAATAAACAATTAGAACAACTCCAAACAATGTTCTATACGTTGGGTTAATGTCCAAGGGTAGATCTTTCCAAAAAATAACCAGTAAGCCCAGCCCAAAATACAGGCCAAACATAAATAGTCCTAAAATAGACAGAAATCGCTTTATAGGCGATTTCTGTCTGTAATTTGTATTATTCGAATTAAAGTTCGCCACTAATTACTGATTTTGTGTGTTTAAGCGGATAGGTAATGTATAAGCTACACGAACTGGGCGACCATTTTGAATACCTGGTTTCCATTTTTTAGCTTTTTTCAACATCCTAACAGCTGCTTCACCTGTTTGGTATTTTAGATCTCGTTTTACAACGATATCGGTTAAACTACCATCCTTCTCAACAACGAAAGAAACTTCTACAACTCCATTGATTCCGTTTTCTAAAGCGCCAGAAGGATATTCATATGTATCTCCGACCCACTTCATAAAAGCTGGCATACCTCCAGGAGGTTGAGGTTGAACTTCAACAGCATTGAAAATCTGATCTCCATTAGGATCTCCATTAGGATCTCCTTTAGAAACACCTGTGATAGCGCCATCTTGTTTTTTCGTACCAAACTCACCTCTTGCTACTGAAGAACCTGCTGCACTTCCTTTTAAAGTTATACGCGCCGGTGATTTTTTATCATCCTTGAATTCTTCCTGAGCTGCAACTTCTTCTTTTACCTGAGCAGCCGGAGCTACTTTCGGTTCTGGAAAACGCACCAAATCTTCTTTTGGTATATCCATTGCAATCTGTTGAGGCTTTTCTTCCTCAATTGGAAGGGGTTCTTCTTCTTCTGGCTCAGGTGGTTTAATCTCCTCCAAATCCTCTAAAGTCACTTCAGTAATAACTGGAGGAGCTTCAACAGGCTTATCAGGAAATAAACTACCTCCAAATAATTTCAGAAGACTCAACAGTACCACGGCAACAACTACCGCCAATAATCCGACGTTGGTAGCCTTAGGAGCAAGCTTACGAAGTTCGTAAGCACCATACTCCTTGTTTCTGCCTTGAAATACTACATCAAGCCATTCCTTTTTAAAAATATCTAATTTTGACCCAATCATATTTATATAGTTTTCGTGTTATCTGTAATAACTAGATTAGTCATTATAAATATTATCACGTTTTAAAACATCTATTTCTTCAGGACTAATTTTTGCAATCATATAGCGTTTCACATCTACAATTTTCATCTCATCAAGAATATCAACAAGATCTTTTTGTGTAGACTTATCACTAGGTCTGATAATCACGATTACATCTTTTCCGCCAGAAACACGAGGAACGTAAGCTTTTTTCTCAATTAAAACTTTGCGTATTCCATCTGCGCCGAATCCTGCAACCGTAGGACCTTCGATTGGAGCTTTTACCTGTCCATAATACCAAGAAACTTTGTTGTCAGAGCCTAATAGAACTGTTACAGAACGATTGTCGGCAGTTAACACTTCCTCCTTTTTTTCTGTTTTATCCTTATCAGGCATCGCAACGTCCATTGCTTGTGGTTTATTTAAAGACGTAGTTAACATGAAGAAGGTAATCAATAAGAATGCTAAATCTACCATGGCTGTCAAATCGACTTTACCACCGTTTTTCTTAGATCTTACTTTTCCGCCTTTGCCACCCTTACCACTGTCTTGATTTAATTCTGCCATTTATGTCTTTTTATTAAATCAACATTATTTATCCTCGGCACGTAAACCAGTAATGAAACTGAATTTATTTTGCTTTTGGTTACGTAATGTTTCGATTACCGCATTAATTGAAGGGTACTTCTCTGTTGCGTCAGCTTTAATAGCAATTTTCAATGGTCCTGGATCAACAAAGTCTCTGTTACCTTCCTTTTCCTTATTTAATTCTGCTGCAGCTAAACGTGCCGTTTGTACCCACTGGTATAATTCGTTTGATAATGTCTCTGTACTATCGACAGGAATACCATTCTGAACTCCTTTTTCAAGACGCTTGCTAGGCTCCATTGCCAAAACCTGCTTGATCGCTTTCATAGGAGTACCGACATTCTCCATCAACGCAAATTGGTCGTAATCTTGTTGAGAAAAATTAATGCCATATCTTGATGACATTTTCTCTAAAGTTTTAACCCTAACATCACGATCTGTTGCTCCGAAGAAAACTTTACCTTTATCACCGATGGTAATAATACCAACGTTAGAGTCTGGTAATTTATCTTTCGTGGTAGACGCTGGCGTATCTACCGGAAATGCTTCCGGTTGTTTCGCTGTAGATGTCATTACGAAGAATGAAAGAAGCAAGAATGATACGTCACACATCGCGGTCATATCAATGGATGTACTGGCTCTTTTTATTTTTGCTTTACCCATTTTAAACTTCTTTATAAATTAATTATTCAATCTCTTTCTATATGATGCTAATGAAACAATTATTCCATAAAATAATTTTCAAAAACATCATATAATTACTATTTGTGGTTCGCAGCGTATGTTTGTACGATTGAGAATCCAGCTTCGTCGATTGAATAAGTTAATTTATCAATTTTAGCTGTTAAGATATTGTACATTACAATCGCAATTGTAGAAGTACCGATACCTGTCGCTGTATTGATTAGGGCCTCAGAAATACCATTTGCTAATTTAGCTGAATCAGGAGTACCACCTGTTGCTAATGCACTGAAGGCCTTGATCATACCTGTTACTGTACCTAATAAACCTGTTAATGTACCGATAGAAACTAATGTCGCGATTACGTTTAAGTTTTTCTCTAACATCGGCATTTCTAATGCTGTTGTTTCTTCAATCTCTTTTTGAATCGCAATTGTAGCTTTTTCTGTATCTACAGCAGTATCAGCAGAAACTGATTTGTATTTTACTAAACCAGCTTTGATTACGTTTGCAACAGAACCTTTTTGTTTGTCACACTCAGCAATAGCTGAATCTAAATTACCGCCATTAATTAATACTTGTACTTTTCTTACGAAATTACCAACATTTCCTGTTCCAGAAGCTTTTCCAATTACAATGAAACGCTCAATAGAGAATACCCATACCATGAAGAATAAACCTAATAAAACCGGTACTACAGCACCTGCGTGATAAACCATTCCTAAATAGTTACCTGGTAAAGGTTGGTTCTCTGGATTATTATCAAGAAAGTTTGAAGGACTACCCATCACAAATTTCCATAAAAGGTAACCGAGAATGAAACAAATGATAATTGCAGCTTGTGCAAAGAAAGAACCTGAATTATTGCTCTCTTGTTTTGCAGCAGGACTTGTTTTAGGTGCGTTTGCCATTTTTCTAATTTTTTAGTTTTTTACTGTTGTTAAATATAATATGTTTTTTTTAATTATATGCTTGTTATATGTATTCGTTTTAAAATTTGTCAAGCAAATATAGTCTTTTATGCCATATTTAAAATCTTAAAGCGAAATATATTAGAAATATAAAAGAGACTTTAAATTCCCTTTACAATTCCTTAATATTAAGTTATCACCTCAGCGGTTCCGACTTTCAATCTAATGCTACTAATCCCTTTTATCAGGAGAAAGCAATAAATTTTTTACAATGAAAACCATTTTTTTTTTGATATGCAAGAAAACAAACGATTTAATTGCAAATTCAAGTAACCGCTCACTCACCTATCCACATCTATCAAAAAACTTTCAATCTATGTTTAAACGGATATTACTTATTAATTTTCAACCATTTACAACGCTTACCCCTGCTCAATATGACCTTTTTGGGGCTAAAATAATGGAATACTAACCTCCCACCAATTTTACTTTGTATCCTTCAGAAAGTAACAGATCAGCAACTTTCTGCTTAAAGTCTCCTTGTACAACTATTTCAGCATCCTTAGCACTTCCTCCAACACCGCATTTCTGTTTTAAAAATTTACATAACGCTTCCAGGTCTTCCTGTTTACCTTTAAATCCGGTAACGAGTGTGACAACTTTCCCTTTTCGCATCTTACGATCCAATTGAACTTTGAGCTGTTGCTGTTGATTAGGAAGTGTTTCTAGGTCCTCTAATAATTCTGAAAATTGATATTCAAAACTGTTATCTGTTGAATATACAACGCCCTCATACTGCTGTTTCTTATTTTTACTCATAACTTTTTTTAACAAATAACTTTCAATGCCTTAGGAATAATGCCAATATCAAGACTTGAACCCAAGTCAACTGGCTCACCATCAATGTGAACTACCGATTTTACAATCGCTTCAATCTTAATATTTCTTCCCGGAATTATTTCGACGTAGTCGGACTGATCCGCTGACTTATTAAACAAATGAAATAACATTTTGGGTAAAATATACATTGGAAATTGATGAACAATACAGACATCTAATATCCCGTCGTTAACAGATGCCTGCGGCGCGATGTAAGCGTTATTACCATATTGTGGTGAATTGGCGACAGAAATCATAAAAGCTTTACGCTCGTACTCTTTACCATCAATCCATAGTTTATAGTCGCACGGCTTATATTTACTAAGTACGTTTATTGCCGATTTCAAATATCCTAAAGGCCCACGAATATTTTCATTAGCAAAATTCTCGCTAACGGATGCATCAAAACCTAATCCAGCAATATTAAAAAACTTGCGATTATTTATCGTGCCACAATCAACCTCTACAAATTCAAATCGATTTATGCGACGAATTGCAGCAGTCTCATTTAAGGGAATACCAAGATATAAGGCAAGCCCATTCCCTGAACCTTCAGGAACAATACCTAGGGGTATCCCGCTCTCTGCTAACGCAGATCCTAACTCATTTATTGTTCCATCGCCTCCTACTGCTATCACTGCGTCATACTTTTCTTCAACAGCTCGCAAACCAATTTCGTACGCATGATTGGCATAGGATGTCTCCTGAAAAGTAGGATCAAACTTTTGTAAATCAAGCACATCCAACACCTGCTTCTTAAAAGATGTTTTGCGCTTCCCTCCCGAAATCGGATTGATAACAAACAGTATTTGTTTACGTTCTCCCATAAATCAAATATACGCTTATTCACTAATTTCTTGAAACAATGTCAAAATTCTTAAATACCATTAAGATTGATCCAGCTATTTTAAACTATTCTACAAGAAATCTTTAAACTTAACAGAAAGTATTGTAGTTTTGTGTCGACAATAAAAAATGTGGACTGATTTGCGTAGTATATTCTTAATGAGAATATAACAGGAGATTGCAACCACAGTAAAAAAGTGCTAAAACCATCATATAGCAAGGCTATTTAGTACTTTTCTATTGAAACAACCTCTCCTCGCAAATCCTTATAATATAATATTAAAAAAGGTAATATGGCTTACTTATTTACGTCCGAATCTGTTTCAGAAGGACATCCAGACAAAATTGCTGATCAAATCTCAGATGCACTGATTGACAATTTTTTAGCTTGGGACGAAGATGCACGCGTTGCAATCGAAACTTTGGTAACAACGGGACAGGTTGTACTTGCAGGTGAAGTGAAATCAAAAATATATTTAGATGTTCAAAAAATAACACGTGCAGTAATAGAGCGCATTGGTTATACCAAGTCTGAATATATGTTTGAAGCAAATTCATGTGGTGTATTATCTGCTATCCATGAACAATCGGCAGATATTAATCAGGGTGTAGACCGTAAGGCAAAGCAAGATCAAGGTGCCGGCGATCAAGGAATCATGTTTGGATATGCAAGCAATGAAACGGATAACTATATGCCACTGGCCTTAGATTTATCGCATCGCTTACTGTATGAACTAGCAGCGTTACGTCGCGAAAATAAGGAAATTACTTATTTACGTCCTGATGCTAAATCACAAGTAACTTTAGAATATACTGAAGATCATAAACCAGCACGTATCGACACCATCGTGATCTCTACACAACACGATGATTTTTCATCAGAAGAAGAGATGCGAGAAAAAATTACAACTGATATTAAAAATATCTTAATCCCAAGGGTAAAAGCACAACTAAAACCTGAACTGCAAGAATTATTTAATGGCGATATCAAGTTTCATATTAACCCAACAGGAAAATTTGTTATTGGTGGACCACACGGTGATACCGGTCTGACAGGTCGCAAAATTATTGTTGATACATACGGTGGTAAAGGTGCACATGGCGGTGGAGCTTTTTCAGGAAAAGATCCGTCAAAAGTAGACCGTTCTGCTGCTTATGCAACACGTCACATTGCTAAAAACTTAGTTGCCGCAGGTATTGCAGATGAAATTTTAGTTCAGATTTCTTATGCGATTGGTGTAAAAGATCCCATGGGAATTTATGTCAATACTTATGGAACAAGCAAAGTGGAATTAAACGACAGTCAAATTGCCGATAAAATCACTGAAATTTTTGACATGACTCCTTACGGTATTGAAACCAGGTTAGGCCTGAGAAACCCAATTTATTCGGAAACTGCAGCATATGGACATATGGGCAGAACCCCAAAAACTGTAACGAAAGAATTTGAAAATTCTAACGGTGATAAAAAAACAGTTGAAGTTGAGCTATTTACTTGGGAAAAACTGGACTTTATTGATAAAGTAAAGACAGCTTTTGGTTTATAGTCATTTAAATTTGGCTACACTCATAAAAAGACAACAGGCCCATCAAAGATGGGCCTGTTGTCTTTTTATGATACATTAGTTTAATATCTCCACACACAGATTAGATAAGACCTCGTGCTTTAATCTCTAAGTATTTGTTAATGGAATTAATGGTTAGATTTTCTGGTGCTGTATAAATTGTTTGAATTCCGTTTCTATGCAATTCTTGAATAATGAGATTTTTCTCATAAATGAATTTCTCCGCAATAATTTGGTTATATATTTCAATCGTCCTGTGAGGAGAACTTTTCGCGAGTTCATCCAATTCAGTATTTTGAAATACGATAACCACTAAGATATGGGAACGATTGAGCAGTCTTAAATAAGCTAACTGCCTATTAAGAGCGTCCAAAGTCTCGAAATTTGTGTAAATAAAGATAAGAGAACGTTTATTAATATGCTTATTCGCGTAAGTATATAAATTGCCAAATTCAGACTCCTGAAATTCGGTTTGAATATGATAGAGTGCCTCTGAAATCCGCATCATTTGATTATTACGTTTCTCTGCAACAACCTGATTACCGATCTCTTTTGAAAAAGTAAGCATCCCTGCACGATCATGTTTCAGAATAGCCGCATTTGATAAAACTAAAGTAGCATTAATGGAATAATCCAATAATGTCATCTCTTTAAACGGCATACGCATCGCTCGTCCAGTATCAATGAAACTATAAATGGGTTGTGATTTTTCTTCTTCAAATTGATTTATCATCAATTTCTTAACTTTAGCTGAAGCCTTCCAATTCATCCTTCTGTAATCGTCTCCTTGCACATAATCACGGACATGATCAAATTCCATGGCTGCACCAATTCTTCGAATACGCTTAACGCCCATTTCATTTAATCTGTTGGTCGTGGCTAAAAGCTGATATTTACGTAATTGAATAAAAGAAGGATAACATGGAATGCTTATGGTATCATTTGTTACAAACCTTCTTTCAAAAAAACCAAAAAAACGAGCCATAGCACAACATTTACCAAAAGAATAAATACCTCGACTTGTCAATTTCAGACTATAATGAATTTCCTTTTCTAAGAAAGGGAGTAATATAATTTCAAAGTCTTTATCTCGAACCTGCAATTCCACTGGAAATTCTTCTAATATGCGAACGAATACCCGACGAGGATACCGACTTTCGGCTCTGATAACAAGTGGATTTTCATCACCATTAGAAAATTTTTCTGGATAATTCCTTATCACAGAAATACTCCCTTTGCCAGAAAACAAGAATAACAAATCCCAGATCATCACGGCAGTTAAGATCCAAAAAAGAATAGCTACAGGAATAAACAACACTTTCACAAAAAATGAAATAACAAAAAATGTTGCTATGGTCAGCAGACCATAAAAAAATCGATTTGTGAAATACAGTTGTTTGAGTTTCTTCATTATCTCGGAATTTCTATACTAGCGATGATTTGATCAATAATGTAATCTGTTGTGAAACCTTCCATTTCCTTCTCAGGAGTCAGCATAACACGGTGTCCTAAAACGGCAAAAGCAACTTTTTTAATATCTTCAGGGGTGACAAAATCACGACCATTTAGTGCCGCTGAAGCTTTAGCAGATTCCAAAATAGCAATTGAAGCTCTAGGTGATGCACCTAATGTCAAATTAGGATTATTTCTGGTCTTAGAAATTAAATGCGCGATATAAATCAAGATTTCATCATGTACATATATGGATTTGATCAAACGCTGAAAATCAGCAATTTCTTGCGAAGACACGACTTGTTGAACCAACGCTTCTTTATCTTGCGCCTTTTGTAAGTGATGCTCCTTTAAAATCAGCAACTCCTGATCTTGATCAGGGTAATGAACATCTATTTTAAAAAGAAAACGATCTAATTGCGCCTCTGGGAGCCGGTAAGTTCCTTCGTGCTCAATTGGATTTTGTGTTGCAAATACAATAAACGGGGTTGGTAAAAAATAAGTTTCTCCATCAACTGTTACCTGGCGTTCGGCCATAGATTCAAATAAAGACGCCTGAGTTTTGGCAGGAGCACGATTTATTTCATCAATTAAGATGATATTCGCAAAAATAGGCCCTCTCTTAAAAATAAATTCATTCGTCTTTAAATCCAAAATAGAAGAACCTGTGACATCTGAGGGCATTAAATCGGGTGTAAACTGGATTCGTTTGAAATCACTAGCAATTGTTTTTGAAACCAATTTAGCAGATAATGTCTTTGCCACGCCTGGCAAGCCTTCAATCAAGGAATGACCTGATGCTAGGATCGAAATCAATAACATATCCAAAAGTTGATCCTGACCGACAATCACCTTCTTTACCTCAGCTTTTACAGCCGCCATTTTATCATATAGAACCGTCAAATCTAAACGATTCTCAAAGGGCATATATTTTTCAAATTCACTCATTACATTTCTGCTTTAACTTTAAATTCTTCTATTTTAGTATTGACATTTCTTAAATCTTGCTCTGTAAAATGACTTCCTTTTTGGCATTCTGTTATCAATTGAATCATTTCTGCTGTTATTTCTTTTGAGACACCAGAGCGTTGAGACAAGTTCTCTAAAAATTCTTCTTCATGAATAAGCAATGTATCAACATGAAATTTTTTGCGAATATCATGTAAAAAATAATCAACTTTTTTGTGCACCATATTTCCTGGAGAACCATTTTCATAGTATAATGTTGCAATGGTTTCACAGAACTCCTTAGACAAATTAGGTTCTGGAAGAACTGTTTTAACAGCGCGCTGCTCTCTTCTGCTCTTAAAAATTAAAAACAATAGTAAACTGACGAGCAGTAAATACCAAGCTTGTCTCAATCCTGCATGATTTAACAGAACACGAAGCGGTGTTTTCGATTCATTATATTTACTCTTAAAATCATACCACCCAATAGTCTCTCCATCCAAATAGCTAAAAGCTCTGGCGACATATTGATATTGCTTTTGATTGTTTAACAAATAATAATTACCAAATAACTCGGGTGTGATATGTAGCATGATGCTCCCTTTACCTATTTTCAAAGAAATAAAGTTCGGCAACAAATGTTCCTTATAGCGCAAACCACCTAAAATCGTTGCAGACTTTGGTAGTTTGGTGAACGAATAATCCAAAGTACTTTTATTAAAAGAAATAGGTATCCCATCTTGGGTAAGCTCTACTTTTATTTCTTCCTCAATATCATCTTGATTATCATAGAAGTATTCATAATCAACCTGTAACGTATCTAACAATTTTTGATTGATCTGCTCGGCAGCAATAAAAACTTTGCCGCCATTTGTCGCGAATTTTAATATGCGATTATTAACAGCATCACCAAGGTCAAACGCTTCTGAAATAAATAGCAATTGTTCTTTTGGAGCATTAAGTTTATTGTCCGATTCAAAGTATGTAAAAAGATCTTCTTTAATATCGATAACCTTCGCCTGTTTGTCAAGCATATGCGGAAGCTCTGCATGGGTCACATAAAGTCCGAAGGGATTTTTATCTTTTTGATCAAATGTTCTATCCCAAATAATAGGTTTCTTACTCGTTAGATCAATGATACCGATTGCAACGAATACAATTATAAAAATAAATATGCTAAATTTTAACGAGCCTTTCATGAGATTTTAGATTGAAAATTTTTAAAATCTTGATGATAACGCTCAAAATCGGCGGCAGTTAAATTAAAATCACCAAACCAAACATATTCAAACACTCGAGTGCATTTAATAAACTCATTTTTTAAAACTGAGTCTGAAATTTCATTTGCAAAATCATTATTTGTTTTACTATACTTCCACTTGATCACATGAGCATGTGCAAGTTTTTGAATATTTAACAATTGCATGTAACGAATAGCGAGTGTATAATTTCTGTCCTTAATCGAATCAACGAGATAGGGCTTTAAATCGGTATTCATCAAATTCTGTTCTATATATCCCAAATTTTGACGACCTTCTGTTTCAGGCTCTTTATTGTCTTTTCTAAAGAAGCTGTCTCTTGAATAAATTAATTTATAAAAGATATAAATCAATACCGCTAAACCTAATATTCCTAAGAAGTAGAAAAACTCTTCATTATAATTAAAAGAAGAATTTGGTATCAAACTGCTTAGCCAACGATTGAAACGGGTCATTAAGCGATCAAAAAAACCAATTTTATCTTTAATATTCTCAGAATAGATAAACTCTTCGGATTGATAGCGATCCAAGACACTTTTATAATCTGTAATCGTTACTGTAGCAGGGCGTTTATCTTTCTGAATTTCCTGAAACAAATTCTTGTTCCAAATATCGACACGACTTTGTTTTAATGTATCTATACTGGGCATAGCCATACGCGTAGAGTCTTTATTTGCATAGCTAGCTGTCGTGAAAAATAAAAGAATAACAAAAAAAAATCTATTCATCATTTTTCCCTCCCAAATTTGCAATCATCGCATAGATACGATCTCCATATTTAAAATCCTTCGCCGTTTCGTAGATGATCCCATTTGCCAGAACACCTCCCATATATAAAAAAATTGTCAGAAGAGTTACAAGGAGCGCTCCTAACGTCATTAACATTTTCCCCAAAGATCCATCGAAAAAAGAGCTATCAAATTCCAAGAAATTATAGGAAATTAGCCCGATGATTAATCCTGGAATGAAAGTCAACATCATCATTACTACTTGAAAAATGAAACTAACAATATAAGTGGCAATACCATATTGAATCATATTCTTTCGAATAACATTAAATGTCTCTAAAAAAGTCGTCGTCAAAGAAAAATATCCTTCCCGATAAAATAAGAACGAGCAGAAAAACCATAATCCAATTATTGAAAATAAGATTCCAATAGCAAAGCTGCCAAACAAAGGAATAAACATCAGAATAATCATGGCTATCCCTGCGGGAATGCCAATTATTACGACGACCAACAAAGAAGCGAAGAAAAACTTCACGTACATACCGATGTGGTTTCGAAATGCGTTCCATAAATCTTTACCTGTAAAGTCCGTATTTTTTTGATTCTTCAATAAAATAAAATATTCGATGCAGATACCGTAAATGTATAATCCTAATAATAGGATAGTAACACACAAAAGGCTTACCCATAAATACACGTTAAGATCTTCAAACGAATCACTTTCAGATGAAAACGTAATCTTTGTAGACAGAAAATAATAGAGAATTGTCGTGATACTCAAGGGTATAATAGAAACACTAAAAACTGTTCCGACAAAATGACCCAAAACAATTTTTAACAAATCGATAAAACTCTGTAAAAAATCGCCAATTTTACGTTCCTTCTGAAATTCGAAATTTATTTCCATTGATTGATTTTAGCTAGTTGAAAAGGACGTAGAATATAATAATATAAAATCATCACCCATGTAATTATTATGATCAGCAAGCACATGGTCATAGAAATATGATAGTAACGGGTAACAAACCCCTCCAATGTACCTGCAAGTATAAAAAATGGAATTGTACTCGCTAAAACCTTCATTGATAATTTTGCCGCTCGAATAAAAGATTCCATTCTACTATATGATTTTGGGAACAAGAAACTATTACCTAGCATCAAACCACAACCTCCTGCTATGATAATAACAGAAATCTCTATAGTTCCGTGTATCCATATGGCCGACATCGCCTTTTGTAAAACACCGTATTCATAAAACATATAATGAAATGCACCTAACATGATACCGTTAGAGAAAAGAATATAACCCGTTCCCACACTAAAAAAAACACCAAACGTAAAAGCTAAAAAAGCTACCCGTACATTATTAATGGTGATCGCTAGCGCAGATCCAAAATTATTCCCCGATGCATAAATGGCAGCAGGATCCCCTTTTCGGATATTATCAATGGACTGATCGACATAGGCATCTCCTAAAATTAACCTCACAAAATTTTCATCATAGTGAGCAGACAAAAACCCAATAATGCTCGCCAAAAGAAAAATCAAAAAAGAAAACAACAACGGCCTCCGCATTTGCCAAACAGCATAAGGTATTTCATATGAAAAAAAATGCTTAAGTTTATTTTCAGAAGCTTTCTGATCTTTATATATTTTTTGATGTGCTAAAATGGCCAACTCATTTAAATAATCTTTTGTCCTACTTTCTGGATAGAAAGTTTGTGCATAGGCTAAGTCATTTGTGAGTTCAATATAATTTGACGCCAGTTCATCGGGATTAACATCAACATGAATGGATAAATTATTTTCAATTGACAACCATTTTTCCTTATTTCGCTCGATGAATGATGCTTCTCTCATGAATATAAATTTTAAACCGGCTATTTCAAATATATGAATAAACTATTAATAAATACTCCACAGAACGTAAAAATAGAATACAATTTAGCTTCATTAGGTTCTAGAATTATTGCTTTTGCTATTGATTACTTTATTATTCTTGTTTATTATATCTTAATAATTGTCATTCTTGACTCTTTCCATATTAATATGAAGGATTCCTGGTTATTCTTTGGTATTCTATCATTATTGTCACTTCCCGCTCTCTTCTATCCTCTTGTTATGGAAACCGCAATGTCAGGACAAAGCATAGGAAAGAAAATCATGAAAATTAAAGTGGTTAAGATCGACGGAACCCGTGCCAACTTTTATCAATATTTTGCCCGTTGGACATTTTCTCTGGTTGATATCTGGATGTGTATGGGCGGGATTGCAATTACTTCAATTGCCCTATCCAAATATGGACAACGTATTGGCGATTTATCCGCTGAGACATCTGTCATCAGTTTAAAAGCAAAATTAAACCTACAACAGACAATCTTTGAGGATGTCCCATCAGAAAAAGACATTATCTTTCCGCAAGTAATTAAGTTGAGCGATCAAGATGCAAATAAGGTAAAGGAGATTTACGATGGCGCTGTCAGAAGGAAAGACTACAATATTCTTTTAGCCCTTACTCAGAAACTAGAAAACATTCTGGATGTTAAATCCACTATGCATCCTAATGATTTTGTTAATCAAGTCATGAAAGATCATTATATCTTATTCCGTAATAAATAGAAAAAGTCGCCTATGGGCGACTTTTTCTATTTATTATCCAAGTAATTACTCCGCAATACTTGCTGCAGAAGTCTGTACCTGACGGTTTACCTTTTTCACCAAACCTTGTAACACATTGCCCGGACCTACTTCGACAAATGCTTCTGCTCCGTCCGCTAACATATTTTGAACTGTTTGAGTCCAACGTACGGCGCCAGTTAACTGTGCGATCAAATTCTCTTTTATCGTTGCTGCATCTGTATATGGCTTTGCATCCACATTTTGATAAACAGGACAAATCGGCGTGTTAATTTCAACCGCTTCGATTGCTGCCTGTAGCTCAACTTTAGCCGGCTCCATCAATGGCGAGTGAAAAGCACCGCCAACATTTAATTTCAAAGCACGTTTAGCTCCAGCCTCTGTCAAAAGCGCACAAGCTTTATCCACTCCGGCGATAGAGCCAGAAATTACTAATTGACCTGGACAATTATAATTAGCGGCAACCACTACATCATCTACTTTTGCACAAATATCCTCCACAACAGCATCTTCAAGACCTAAAATCGCAGCCATAGTGGAAGGCTCCAATTCACAAGCTTTTTGCATCGCGTTAGCACGTTGTGACACTAATTTCAATCCATCCTCAAAAGACAAAGCTCCCGCTGATACTAAAGCAGAAAACTCACCTAAAGAATGACCTGCAACCATATCGGGTTGAAATTGATCTCCCAAAGCTTTCGCTAAAATAACTGAATGTAAGAAAATCGCTGGTTGAGTAACATTGGTCTGTTTCAGCTGCTCATCAGTTCCTGCAAACATAATATCGGTTATACGAAACCCTAATATATCGTTTGCTTTTTCAAATAAAGCTTTTGTTTCTTCATTCAGATTATACAGGTCCTGCCCCATTCCTACGAATTGAGCGCCTTGACCAGGAAATACATATGCTGTTTTCATATTTAAAATTATCTGTTCTAATGCACAAACTTAGATAAATTGTCTTTTATATACAATATCATAAAGTCAATATCAGAAGCTGTACGCGTTACCTCTACTTTAATATTTAATCATGAAATCGTCTACAGTCAATCCGTCTATGCATCTTTTAAATTACTGTATGGAATAAAAAAAAATTAAACACTAAGATTCAGGAACAAAACTCAACGATGTCATGCGAGCGGGATCTAAAATCTCCCGTGATGTTTCCAATAATTCTGTCGTTGAAATCGCTTTTATTTTATCAATAATAACATCCAGTTCAATGATCTGGTTATAGTCCATCACATTCTTTGCCGCAGCAATGATCATGCTCATCCTGTTTTCCTCTGAAAGTGCAATTTGACCGATAAATTTGCGTTTTGCTTTCTGAAGCTGTACAGCACTCATCTCCTTTTCACAAAATTTATTAAGCTCCCTAAAAACAAGTTTTTTAGCTTTCTCTATCTTTTCTTCATCTGTTCCCAAATAAATACTAAATAAGCCCGAATCTGAAAACATGGTATAATTTGATTCGATGGTATACGCTATTCCATATTTTTCACGAATAGAAAGGTTCAATATCGAACTCATCCCCATTCCTCCCAGCATATTGTTTAATAACAATAAACCTGTTTTTCGGTCGTCTCTAAAACTATATGCATGAGCACCGACCATATAATGGACCTGATTAATTGGTTTAGGAAACTCGACATGCGATACCGAAACCGCAACAACATCATTCCTCTCCCGCTGAATTTTATTTTCAGCAACGGATGCGAAAATTTTATTGGCAAGTCTTTCGACCTGTTTAACCGTATAATTTCCTGTAATCGAAATCACGATTTCATTTGTATCGTAATTTGACTGAATAAAATCATGAATGTCGCTTTTTGTAAGTGCCAACAATTGATCCTCAAGACCGAGTATATTATGCCCCAAACCAGCTCCTTTGAATAATAGATCTTCAAAATCATCTACAATAGATTCTTCAGGACTGTCCAGATAAGAAGCCATTTCATCGACAATAACTGATTTCTCTTTATCTAATTCCTCCTCAGGAAAAGTCGAATGAAAAAAGATGTCCTCAAATAGATCTAAAGCTTTATCCAAATAGGGAGTCAAAAATGATGCATGAACACACGTATATTCTTTTGTCGTATAGGCATTAAGATCTCCACCAACAGCTTCCAAATGGTTTAAAATCTGATTCGTACTTCTACGTTCAGTTCTTTTAAAAAGTAGGTGCTCAATAAAATGTGCAACGCCAAATTTACCTTCTTTTTCATCTCTTGACCCTGCATTGATTAACATACAAGCATGTGTAATCGGTAGGTTTTGCGGTTGAAAAACCACGCGGATACCATTGGATAAGCGTATTATTTCGTATTCCATATATTAATTTGGAGATTCTATTTAATTATTTTTAATGCCATATCGCATTATATTTCTAGGATGAAAACCAAAACCTTGACTTTCATATAATTTTTGTGCCGGTAAGTTATGCGGTTCAACCTCTAGCAGAACCAATTTACACCCCTTGTCCTGAACATATTCTTTGACAAACTCAACAGCCTTTTTACCTAAACCTTTGCCTCTTGCATCAGCATTTAAATATAATTCGTCCAGCAAAGCTACCGTTCCCTTAAATTCAAAGCTAAAGAAATAAACAACAATAATATACCCCAGGACTAAATCATTTTCTTTGATTAGCCAAGACTGCCCTAACTTTTCATCGTCAAGAAAAATTTTAAAATTTTCTCGGCTTACAATAGGATCGATATCATATCCATCAATTGCATAAAAATCTTGCATCATAGCAAGAATGATATCAATATTTTCCGACGTTAATTTTTCAAATGTGATCATAATGCATTCGTTTAGTGGCAAAAATAACTAAATAAAAACAGTCGAATTCAATAACAGCCGAAAAATGACGTGGATGGGATATAGCACCAAACAAAAAATGATCCTGATCTTACGATCAGAACCATTTTATCCACTTGTTTTTCGATAGGTAGGTGGTAAGCTTACATGCGAGGCGGGCGCATGCCTCCATGACCGCCACCATCTCCTGTCGGAGAGCCTAATGCAAATTTTTCAAATTTATATGTCAAAGTCAGCATAAAATAACGAGCTAAACGATTAGTACGGCTATCCGCAATAAGAGACTCATTTAAAGTTCTTGTGATATTTGTCTGCTGATTTAATAAATCAAATGCCTGTAAACGCAGAGTAGCCCGGTTATCCTTTAGGAATTTTTGCTCAACATAAGTATTGATAATAAATGGATTTGAATTTACTGCAAAACCATTATTAAAGGTTTTAGAGATATCAACGCCATATATTAAAGAAGGAGTAATATTTACAGAACCAATTAATGTCGGCGTCCATGAACTTACACTTGTTTTAATATTTGTTAAGGAGTTATGTGTATAATCATATCTATATCTTATGCCTGGATTTATTTCAAGCTTTTCAGAAGGATTGTAGCGAAACATCAACCCTTGATTAAAAACCCAATTACTCGACACATTTTTATCTCCAAATAGTGCTAACGAATCTTCCGAAATATAACTAATATTCTTATTATAGCTAATCCCGCCCATTAACATCAAATTATAAGTTTTTTCCTTTAGGGATTTACCATAATGGTAAAAGGAATTAAATCCATATGTCGGATCTTCTGTTGCATTTAAATAATATGTTTCTTGAATCATACCGATTCCTTGTCTTAGGAATCGCTTTCTAAAAGTTACAATTTTATCATTTGTTAGATTTGCATTTAGCATTGCAAAAAAAGATTTCCCTTTCTGAAAGTCTCCATTTCTAAATCGCATGTTCATTTGATGTGTAAATTGTGGTACTAGATCCGCATTACCTATGATTGAACTTGTCTCATATGTACTGATGTCAAAAGGCAAAATTTGGGAAACCGTAGGCTCTGTACTAGAACCTGAATAATTTATGCTCAGATTACTTTGACGCGAAAATTTATATTCAAATCGAGCAATAGGCATAATATTAAACGCATTACGATGTATTGGCTCATGTATAGCAGAACTGTAAGCATCGCCCCTTAATTGAGAAGGTTGCACAGCTGCTCCAATCGAATATTTTACTTTATCATTATTAAAAGAGTAATTAGCTCCCACACGATGAGTAGTAAAAGAATAATCGTAATCGTAGTCAAAATTTAATTTCGGTTTATTTAATATTAGTTCTCCAAATTCATCAAAAGCTGACTGGCTATTCTTATTATCATACGTATTTCTATTAAAATCATACGTTAATTCGATTTTACCATACTCACTTACAGGTTCAGTATAATTAACGGATGCTCCACCATTCCAACTTTTATTGTTAGCTTCCTGTATTGCTTGTTGGTATAATGAATCCATAGATGCTGTTGGATCTGTTTCATTAGCCGTTAAACGTTCCAAAATATTTTCTTGATCTTTTTTCGTAGCAGAGCTATTTAAGTTCATATTGAAGAAAATATTTCTGCCTTTTTCATTCAGTTTACGATTGTATAATCCACTAATACCAAATCTAGGGGCTGTAGAAGTTGAATTAATTCGCTCATCTTCAGAATAATTAAAAACATCTCCAAAATAAGTTGACGATTGGGAGGAACTAATAACATCTCTTTTATCATAACCGATTTGAGGCGTTATCTTAATAAAATCATTTACTGAGGGTTTCCATTCGATATTAGATTCAAATCGATGACTACCTGTTACGGTATTTGAATTTGAATTAATTTTATCAATTTGATTTCCACTTTTTAGAATATATTCATTAACCGTTTGCGAAGTCGTGTTATTGTCATCGCGTCCAAAACTATAACTTCCATATACGGTAAGCTTATCATTAAAGTCACGTCGGAAATTGGCTCCTATAGAACCTGTATTGGTTAATCCAGTAGTATTACCTCCAAAACTACCCCTTCGTCCACCACCGCCTTGCTGACGGCGAGCTCCTCCTCCGGTTGCACTGAAATCAAACAAAGGAGCATTAATATTATTCATATTTCCTAATATGGATAACATGGCGCCTTCTTTCATGCCTGTCCACATACCGGTAGCTTGATAACGGTCTTCTGTCCCGTAACCAGCACGTAAAGTTGCCATTTGCCCTTTATTATATTTGGGATCAATCTGGATATTCAAAACTTTCTCCGAATCACCATTTTTGTTACCTGTTATATTGGCCATATCTCCATAGTCATCAACAATCTGCATCTTCTCAATGATATTGGCAGGAAGATTCTGTGTTGCAGTTTTAACGTCCCCACCAAAGAAATCTTTACCGTTAATACGTACACGTTTCACGGATTCACCTTGAGCAGTTACATTACCGTCTTTATCCACCTCAACTCCCTGTAATTTCTTCAACGCATCTTCGGCCACAGATCCATCTCGTAATTTTAGATCCTTCATGGTATATTCCAATGTATCACCTTTAACAACAATAGTCGGCACACCATCAATAACCACTTCTTCCAATAATTCTGAGGCCGGCTTTAATGTAAAGCTTGGAATAATATATTTACTTTCTCCTTCCGGATAGGTAAACTCTTGCTCAAATCTTTCAAAACCTAAGTTTGAAACAGAAATTTTAAACTTACTCGCCTTTACATTATTAAAAATAAATATACCGGCAATCGAAGAACTGGTTACTAGGGAATCTTGATCTGAAATCAATTTTACTGAAGCTCCAGCGACAACACGAATCTTGTCATCTTTCAACATCCCTTGAACGGATTTCGTCTGTCCTTGAGCAACCCAGCTCAATAACATACTGCAAAATAAAAGGAAAGTAATCCTCATCATATACATCTTTTTGTAATTATCGGTTCTTATTCTGTGTGGATAATCCCACCAAGTTCAAATAGATCAACCCAATCTTCCCATTCATCTCATGATACGCAGTACTGCATCTTTCTAACATAAAGAATAGAGCCAACAGGTAAACAACGATCGTATACAGCACAGAGTTATATTCATTTGATACTTATACAAAAGAAGAAAATAGTAGTGTTAATAAACGTAAAACCTAAATTTTAACATAATAGTTACAATAAAATCTAATTTCACAACAGTTGGCGGGCTAATAAAAACTTTTTAAAAATGAATCAAAGTTTAAAAAATTGTGTTCATTTTGTTCAAAAAATCAAATACCACAATTCATATATAAAGCTACTATAAACACATCCTTTTGCTATTAATAATATATTGTATTTTTGCTACTTAAAAATAAATAAAATGCTATTATCATATTTTCAAGATGAGTTTATAGAGGCGGGTTGTGATGAGGCTGGTAGAGGTTGTTTGGCGGGACCAGTTTTTGCTGCTGCAGTAATTTTTCCAAAAGACTACCATCATGAAGTATTAAATGACTCTAAGCAACTTAGTGCAAAAAAAAGAATGCAGTTGCGCAGTATTATAGAGGAGGAGGCTTTAGCATATGCAGTAGCTAGCGTTTCCGCAGAAGAGATTGATCGGATAAATATTCATAATGCCTCTTATGTAGCCATGCATCGAGCTCTGGATCAATTAAAATTAAAAGCCGAGTACATTTTAGTCGATGGTAATAAATTTATTCCCTATCAGGAAATCCCCCATAATTGCATTGTTAAAGGTGACGGTAAATATTTATCTATTGCGGCAGCATCCATTTTAGCTAAAACGTACCGTGATGACTATATGGACAATATTGCAAAAGATTATCCTGAGTATGATTGGTTAAACAATAAGGGTTACCCTACCGTCAAGCACAGAAGTGCGGTACTTGCCAGAGGAATAACACCACATCATAGAAAAACCTTTAGAATAACTGATCCACAGCTCAAATTATTCTAAAGGTTTTTAAAAAATATTTTTAGCAACAATCTTTTTAGATTGTTGCTTTTTTATTCTTTTTGATTGAAAAATAAATTGCGACAGCAATCCCTAATCCTAAAATTATAGACGCAATTAATGTCAATATATTACCGAGCTTGTGAGATGCCGGATCGAAAATAAACTCGACCTTATGATTCCCACCTGGTAATTGTAATGCTCTCAGAATATAGTCAGCACGTATAATTGGCACCTCTTTACCGTCAACAAAAGCCTTCCAGCCTTTTTCATAATACACCTCAGAGAATACAGCAAATGCATCTGTAGGAGTAGAATATTCATAAACCATTTTATCAGGATGGTAAGAAGTCAGCTTTATAGATGCATTAACGGGCAAACCTAAACGTTTACCGTCAAATTTATCTTTAAATTCTTCACTAACAAAAGCCTCTTTTGAAGGACTGAAACTACCGATCGCCTGCATCTCTTGCGCATTGTCTTTAACAAATGTTACTTGATCAACAAACCAGGCATTTCCAGCAGCAGAACTTCTACGTTGTATCCGTTGCCCCTTTTGTTCATCTCCTGTAATGACATAACGGACATTAAACATATCCAACACGTCTTCGTTTATAGCTCCATTAAATTGGTTTTCCAAAATCTCCTGAAACCGCATCAATTTCGCAGCATGGTAACCACCTAAAGATTTATGATAATATGACGCACGGGCATCTGAAAATGGATTTGTGGTTAAATCAATGACACGGTAACTCAAATCCTTGTCCATACGAATCAATTGATCTACCTCTCGCTCTTGAAAAGCCTGACCTGTTACCATGCGTTTCTCTACAAAAGATTTGTCGTTTAAAAAGCGCTTATCGACACTCCAGAGATCAAACAGAAAAACAACCGCCAATCCAATAATCAAAACATTTGCAGAAAGCTTCTTCTTAATAAAAAACCATACCGCTAAAAAGGTAATCAAAACGATGGCAAAAGAACGATAAGCATCTGCACTGGCCACTGCTGAACGATCTTTTATTAAACTATTTGCCAACTGATTTGCTATTGTTGGATCACCAACAACTTTGTGGGTGAAAGTCTCAACAAGCTGTGCGTGTTCTTTATTTTTAAAATTTAAAAATAGATCGGGAACAAAAGCAACAAGCAAACAAATACCCCCTAATCCAATAAAAGTATACAGTACTTTTTTATCCAATTTTTCGATTTTATCAGCCCTTGTGATCAACTCGTTTAACGTTAACACCGCCATCAATGGAATCAAGATTGCCGCGATAACCAATATCGACTCGACCGCTCTGAACTTATTGTACATCGGGAAGTAGTCAAAGAATAAGTCTGAAACCAATGTAAAATTCTTTCCAAAGGACAGCAATAAAATAAGGGCAGTTGTTGTAAGAATCCACCATTTTAGTCTATTGTTAACAATAAATAGACCTAAAATGAAAAGAAACAATACACCTGCTCCAAAATACCAGGGGCCAGATGTAAAAGGTTTGTCTCCCCAATAAACAGGCATTCCACCTGCAAATTCTGCAGCTTGAGCACTACTCATTTGTGCCCCAAAAGTAGACTGCAAAAACTTTGCGACATTAGACTTTTCATCCAAAATACCTCTCTGACCACCTCCATACGCATTCGGAATCAAAAATGTCAATGTTTCTCCTACACCTTGGCTCCATTCGTAAGCATATTGTTTATCTAATCCCTTTTCTTTCGAGGCATCCACTTTAGTAATATTGGCGTGACCACGTGTACTTAATTTACTGTACTCATAAGTCGGAATTAAAATAGAAGCATTCACTAAAATAGCGACAATTACTGCAGCCAACTGTAAACCCGAAGCAATAAAAAACTCCTTGATCTTTTTATCACGAATGGCGTATATCAAGGCAAAGATTACATAAACCATCAATGCGATAAGCATATAATAGGTCATTTGCAAATGGTTGACACGGATCTCAAGAGCCATAAATAAGGCCAACAGAACAGGGCCCCAAACTCTGCTCCCTCTAAAGCACATGATCACCGCTCCTATGACAGCAGGAATAAAAGCAATAGCATACGCTTTTGTGACGTGTCCAGCTTCGATATAAATAAAATTATAAGATGTAAACGCAATAGCAATAGCACCTAAAGCGGCTAGCCATGGTCGAACACGTAATACACTCAATAAGAAATACCCCCCCAATAAATAAAATAAAACGATATCAATGGGTTGTGGAAAAACGGTTTTGACCGCCGCTAAGATATAGGTTCCAATATTATTTTCACTTGCAGACCAGATTTGATAAGTGGGCATGCCACCAAACATTGAATTTGTCCACAACGGAGCTTTTCCATCTTGAGCTTTATAATCGAACATTTCCTTCTGTGCAGCTTGAGCCTGCACAACATCACTTTGTGCCAAAGTCTGCCCTTGCCACACTGGAGTAAAATAAAAGAATACAAGCGCTACAAAAATCGCTATCACGATAAGATGTGCTGAATTTTCCTTAAACCAATTTTTCATTTATATTATTAGGTTATTAAAACTTACGAAAATCAAAAATATACATTTGATTTTACAATTTATATTATTTTCCAAACCCAAGACTTATTTCTCCTATTCCCCTTTTTGGATAAGCTTATTAATATTGGACAATTCACCAAAAAGAACCAATATATCCCCTTCTTCCAATAATGTTTCCGAAGTCGCTATACCCGAAGCCTCCTTAATTTCTTTCTTTTTGATGCTATCTTTTACCTCGGTTATCTTGAGTGTTGTCATGACAATCACTTTAAAAAGATTAGTTAGGTTAGCTTCACGAAGGGTCATTCCAACATATTTTGATGGAACTTTTGTCTCAATAATACTGTATTTTTCAGATACTTTGAATGAATCTACAATATCAATATTGTCCAAACGCATCGCTAGCCTTTCTGCAGCCTCTTCCTCTGGCATAATGTATTCGGCGATTTCCATTGCTTCAAGCACTGTTTTCTGAAGGTCCGAAACAATTCTTCCTATGATTCGCTTTACTTTTAATTGTTTCATTAAAGCTACTGTTAGCAATGAAGCTCCTTCATCCTCTCCAATAGCAATAATAACGGCATGGCAGTCCTTAAGCGGTAAAGATGATACTGCCTCCCGGTCTGTAGTATCCAGACAAACCGTATGTGTTACTTTATCTTTTAATTGCTCAACAATAATCAGACTTTTATCCGCCCCGATCACCTCATGCCCCAATTCTGTCAAATGAACTGCAAGTGATCGTCCAAAATGCCCTAGTCCTAAAACGATATATTTCATACAAATTCGATTAATAGAGTATCTTTTCCTCTGGAAAAGTGTAATTTCTTCGTGTTATATTTTTAATAAAAGCCACCAATAATGTCAACGTACCGACACGACCGACAAACATCGTCATCATTACAATAAATTTACCTGCAACACTCAAAGATGGTGTAATTCCCAAGCTCAGCCCACAGGTTGTATAAGCAGATACTGCCTCAAATAACAATGCTTTAAAACTCTTATCAGGATCTGAAAAAACCAGCAGCATAAAACTCACACCGATCGTAAATAGCGACAATAAAATAATGGCAAATGCTTTATGTACAGATTCGCCTGCGATCCGTCTTTTAAAAAGTTCAATATGCTCCTTTCCTCTTGCCAAAGCAATGATATTCATTATAGACACCGCAATGGTCGTAACTTTAACACCACCACCTGTGGAACCAGGAGATGCTCCTACCCACATGAGTAGGATAATTAACAAGACTGTGGGCATGGATACAAATGAGAGATCAACACTATTAAATCCAGCCGAACGCGAAGCATTAGCCATAAAAAATGAGGTGATCCATTCGCCCATCTGCCCCTGTTCCAAAGAAAGAGTCGTGTTTCGCTCTAACAGAAAAAAGAATATTGTTGCCAACACAACGACAACCGCATTACACGCGAGCACTAATTTTGAATTAAAACTGAAGTTCCAAGCTTTATGCTTATAATTCTTCTTCGTCACCAACCGATGATACCAGTAAATACAAGAATCTTTTACATAGGAATAAATATTCAGTACGATCCCAAAACCCAATCCACCTAGTATAAATAATACAGACAAAGCCAATTGGAAGTTGTAATTAAATTTATAGCCATCATTGGTGATTCCATCCGTTAGGATCGAAAAACCAGCATTACAAAAAGAAGATACAGAATGAAAAATAGCGAAAAACACCTGATTTCCCAGAGAAGGAAAAAGAGCTGCATCTAGCGTGCTAAAGATTAATAAAGCACCGAGAAGTTCAAATAATAATGTAATAAAAATTATCGTGAGAAGTGTTTTAACCACCGATCCCACTTTATTTTCACCAAGAATTTCGCCAAACATCAATTGATTCTTGAACGAAAAACCACCTGAAAAGAAGTATCCGAAAAAACCGGTAAAAGTCATAATTCCCAATCCACCAATCTGGATCAACACCAGAATAATTGTTTGTCCAAAGAGCGAAAAGTTAGTTGAAATATCTGTCACCGATAGTCCCGTAATACATACAGCACTTGTCGCCATAAATAATGCATCAATAAAACTCAAAGGCGCTTCTATAGTTGTTCGGGGCAACATCAACAAAACAGTACCGATAAGAATCAATGCAAAAAAACTGATAACAAATAAAATCGTAGGATTAAAATAGAAGTTATCAAAAAACAAGGTACTCTTGGAAAGCTCTGCAATAAACACCAGATAAATACCCAGATAGATCCACTGATCTTTACCAAAAAGATCAACCGCGGAGACACTTGCAAATCGCGCTATTATAATTAAAGCAAAATAGCTTAGGATAACCAGCCCCGAATAATGTTCTACTTCAACTCTTTTCAACGCAAAAATAGAAGAAGCTGTACGAAGTCCCGTCATGATGAACAAAACATAGAACATCGCATTGATGATATGATCGAGTAGATTTGCAAGATTTGGATCTCTTACATAGCCCACATTGAAAATAACAGCAAAAGCACAGATCATGCTGACATAAAACATGATTTGATCTACAATGCCATTCTTATACTTAAAAACGAATTTTAAAAAACTCAATATTGACCCCATCTGTCACAAACATACTGATAACTTAGGAAAAACAGAAGTTCCTGACCCGATGATCATATTTCACGTGAAACCCTCTTTTTTATTCGGCGACTTTGCTTTCTTCGTCACCTTTTTTCTTCTTAAAAAGCTTCGATACGAAGCTTTTCGTTTTACCAACAACGGTATTGGCTTTCTCTACCGTATGTTGTGCGCGGTCAGCAGTACGCATTAGTTTAGCTTCCCGCTCCTTGCTAAGCCCCACACATTGCTTTATTCCATCCAATAGACTTTGCCAAAGGGTCTTAAAAAAAGTATGGTCAGCATGCCTATGCCAATTAACCTTTCCAATAATATATTCTCCAGAAAGGTTTGGATTACTACCGTTAACCAAAAGTTCATTCACCAGTAAAGAGATAAAACCTTTTCTTTTAACAGTTCCATCTTCTTTCTTTTCTAAAATGGTGATTTTTAGATCATCATAATCAAAATTAAACTTTCCCCAATTTCTGTGATCGGTTGCTTCCATATCAAAAGCTATTTTTTTGATATTTCCAGAGGCTAATTCTACATTTAAAAGCGGTTTTAAAATTTTATTAAAGGCAGGTGCCTGCATTGCTCCTACTGTTCCTTTATACGTATGAAAACCTGTTTTCGATGTCATATCAAATCCGAATAAAACATGTAAACGCCCGCTATTCATCACTTTTGTCAGAACATCGACACGCATCCACTTATTTTTGGCCAGACTTGAAAAATCATTGGTCATGTTACTAATGGTCGCATAACTCTTATCGAAGGTAATCTTCCCGACCTGGTTGTATTTATCGCTTAACTCCGAATAGCTTATATCAGCATTTTGCACCAATACCGTATCTATTGCTAATTGCGTTTTCATATGCATTAATGCTTGATGCGGAGATCTTCCAACTTTATTTACAGGTGTTGATTTATAATGCTTGTCCGAATAAATATCCAGAAGTCCATTTTTCAGTTGCGCTTTTGCTGCATAGATCTTCTTATTACGCAACAAACTATTAAAATCAAAAGATTCAAAACGGACCGTGTCGAATTTCATGACAACGTAGCTACCTCCTTTACCCTTTGCCTTATAATAGGCAGACTTACCCAAAATAGGCTGGTAAGCCACCTTTGTCAACATGATATTACGATCCCTGGTATTGATTTTTAGTTGATCAAAATCAACCTTATAAAATCCATCAGGAGTTTTATAAGTAAATGCAGGAACCTCTATATCAACCATTTTGGTATGATAGAAACGTGTCGCATCGGAAATTGATGTTGAGTCGACCAAAACATCCTGAATCTGTATATTGACTTTCTTGATCTCAAAATCTTGGTAGATGCTTTTTTGAATCTGCGAATATTTAAAATTTACCTTATTCAAATCGATTCCGGTTATGCGGATTCTTTTAAGGGTATTCTTTATTTTATCGTATAAGGGTTTACTCTTTTCTGTAGATGCTGTATCATTATAGGAATGATACTTATTGATCATATGGACACTTGGGGTATCCAAAACGACATTCTTTAGATAAAGCTCTTTATTCAGCAGCATATCCCGTATAGAGAAATTACGAAATTTTAATTTGGCGACTTCGATTTGAAAACGATTATCAGGAGCTTTATTTATTCCTTCTAGTCGCGCATAAACATTGCTGTCCGAGCGTAAAACCAGATTGCTTATCGTTACATTTCCTAAAGCAAGATTAATATCCAAGTCATCATAATCAACCGTGTACAAACTATCGGTCGATGCGAGCACTATTTCTCTGAATTTTTGGTCAACAATTGGCTTCCAATGCACACTAAAGTACCAAACAACCCCACCAAGCACAATCAACAGTATTACGAAAATACCGATTATCCATTTCCAAACAGCCTTCATGTAAAACGCGCTCCTCTTTTAGTAAATTTATTTGGTTATTTTTATCTTATACAAAACAACTTATTAATACTTTTGTTTGATTTTCAATAAAAGTAGATTAATAACGATTCTTTCACTTGGTCCCAAATTCATGACACCATATAAAATAAAGCTGTTCTTCTGTATCTCGCTTAGTATAATATTACACATTTCCTGTCAAAAAAAAGAACCCTCCATAGGCTTTTATTATTGGAAGACAAACTATAAATCCGACACCTTATCACAAAAGATGATACAAGATCTAAAATCAAATGCATTATTTGTTCGTATAATGGATATTGATTTTAATGAAGGGGGTATTGAGCCCGTTCCCATCTCTCCAATTTCTTTTGAACAAACTCTTCCATCAAATCAAGCATTTGTACCTGTTGTATTTATCAACCAAAGAATATTTACAGAATTAGATAGTCTCCAGATTAGAGGAATTGCTCATAAAATGATACCTTTTGTATCTGAAAAGGTTAAACAATCTGGAAAAGAAGACTTTAAAGAATTACAAATTGATTGCGACTGGACCAAAAGCTCCCGTGATAAATTTTTCTATCTGCTAGAATACCTACAAAAGCTACCTGAATTAAATGAAGTGACGATAACCACGACATTAAGGCTTCATCAAGTTAAAAATATTCAATCCAGTGGTATACCTCCTGTAAAAAGAGCAACACTGATGTGCTATAATATGGGAAATTTAAGACAATTTGGAGATCATAATTCTATTTTAAATCAGCAAGATTTAACAACTTACCTGAGTGGAACTCTTAAAGACTATCCTTTAGAATTAGATATTGCTTTACCCCTATTCGATTGGTATGTAGCCTTTCGCGATCATCAATATATTGGTATTTCTAAGTATATCGACAAGAGCGATTTGGATGATAAATCACTCTTTACAAGAAATCCAAAGACGGAATTATTTATTCTGAACCAGGACTTACAAAAAGCGAATCTAAAAAAGGGAGATGTGATCCGTCATGAATTTATAACGAAGGAACAGTTAATAGCAACCGCCAAATTTTTAAATAAAGAACTTCAAGGAAAAGAGAAAAGAATCATCTTCTACCATTTGTCCCCAGAAGTTTTATCGAACTATAATTATGCAGATTTACAAGAAGTTATTGCTGCTTTTTAGCGCTACATTTATGCTCTATTTCAGTGAAATTGCGATTAATATCGCATGTGGTCCCGAAATAGACCCTTATGACAATCAACAGACCTATTTCCTACCAAACCTGGAAGATAATAGCTATTCCGCTTTTCAGTTTATTCCCTATCAATTTCTCTATACAGAACAGGAACCTGTACTGGAAGCGTCTGTAAATGTTACAGACTGGGTCAATCATTTAGGAAAAAATGTGAAACCAAATGATCTATACGCAGTCATGTACCAATCAAACCCGGAAACAATACAGGTTTTAAAGAATACAGCAACCCTGGATAATCTTCCAGATTCACTTCGAAATAACACATTTATTCAAAGTCTATTTCTTCCTAAAAATAAAAAGGAACTCGCTTACTTTTACTTTACAAAAGAGCAAGAACCTGTCACCAATATTGCGCAAGACCCTTGGAGTCCTGATGAGCGTAATTTTGATGAAATAAAGCAATTTGCGCTTGAGGCAGAAAGTAAAATTTCGGCTCATAAGAACAATAGTTTCTTGTGGTTACGTTACGCATATCAAGCGGCAAGATTATTTCTTTTTGCTAAAGAATATGAAAAAAGCATCACCGTTTATGATAAATACATCGCTCGGTCAAAACTGAAATCTCCCGTATTAGGTTGGGCATTATCCAATTATGCAGGTGCTGTAAGGAAAAATGGTGAACCTGCAAAAGCTGCCTTTTTATTTTCTAGCGTATTTACAATATCGCCCGAAAGAAGAGTACTCGCGTACAACAATTTTCATTATATACAAGCAACTGATGCTGAAATTTTTGCCTATACCAAAACTAAAGCAGACAAATTCAATATCAATGCAATCATTGGTTTCAATAACCCAAATAGTACTATTGAATATCTCGAAAACTGTTATAAGCTGGATCCTGCTAATACTATAAATGCAGTACTCCTCACAAGGGAGGTTAACAAAATAGAAAATTTCTTCATTAAAGACCATACATTAGGTTATAATATGTCGCAGTGGTATCATGATGAAAACAAAGGAGAAATTCAAAAGCACCTCCAAAACATTCGAGAGTTTGCGCTAACCATATACAAGGATAAAAAATATATTCAACCACAATTAGGCTTAGTTACAGCGGCCTACTTGAGTTGGCTCAATGCCGAAAATGATCTCGCAAAAAAATACTTGAAGATGGTAGAGCCCAAATCTTTAAATGAAAATCTGAAAGATCAGTTACGCATTACAGAAATGTTAACCTTATTGACAGATTGGGAAAAAGAAAAATCCTTAGATGAAAACCAGCTGATTGCAACACTGAAGTGGTTGCAGGAAAAAGCAAAGAAGGAAAAAAACATGGAAAGCAATAATTCATGGAGTTCTTTTGAGAATGGTTCTTACAGTCTTATTTCAAAAAACATCATACAAAATATCGTTGTTAACCAATACCTTATTAAAGGAGATACCGCACTGGCAAGTTTAGCTGCAGTAAAGGGAGATATTTTTTATAACAACGGATACGTTAATGACACACTTGAAAATAACATGCAATACAGTACCATTCGATTTTGGCAAGAAGATTTAACTCCTAAGACCTTAGTACAAGTTCAAAGGTACATACAGTCTCCTGAAAAACAGCCGAAAATGGTCCAGTTTCTACTTGAAGATATCAAAAAAGTAAACAGTAATTATTTAACTGAATTGATCGGGACAGCATATTTAAGAGAATTAGACTTTACAAATGCCGTAAAAACGTTCAAAAAATTGCCAGGAACTTATAAATCAAAAGAATACAGCAATTGGTATGCGGAAGAAACAATTGCTCCAAATCCATTCATCGTTACGATCAATGATTATCCTAAAAAGATTGGACAATCAAGTATGACAAAGCTTGAATATACAGCTCGTATGCTCAAGTACCAAACATTAATAAAGGATGAAAAAAACAATGGTAAAAAAGCCGATTACTATTTTCATATGGCTAATGGCATATATCAAACAAGCACCTATGGTAATGCCTGGTCCTTAGTATCGTACAGTTGGTCATCGTATGACAACAATGCCAAACCAGACAGGTATTGGGAAAGAAACTACAAACAGGCAAAAACTGCAAAAGAGTGGTACCTAAAAGCTCGAGAATTGGCTACAAGCCTGGACTTTAAAGCCAAGTGTACCTTTATGCTAGCAAAGTGCGAACAGAAAGACTTCGAGTTAAAAGACGACATGAGATGGACATACTATGAAAATAGTAGTGAAAACCCATTTTACCAGTTCTCATTACATAATAAATACTTTCATCAATTAAAATCACAATACAGTAAGACTGCATTTTACCAAACTGCGGTCCACGAATGTACTTATTTAAGAGACTTTATAGCCAGTAAATAATACATTTACATCCGATTGTTCTCGTTATGGTAGATACTTAAATAACTATCATAACGAGAGGATTCGATTTCTCCCTCTTCTACAGCTTCTATAACAACACAACCGGGTTCATTCACATGTCGACAATTGTCAAATCGACATTGGTTCATTAGCGCTCGCATTTCTGGAAAGAAATGTGATAATTCCTGCTTTTCGATATCGACAATTCCTAACTCACGTATCCCAGGAGTATCGATTAATTTTCCACCAAAAGGAAGGTCATACATCTCTGCAAAAGTTGTGGTATGCTTTCCTTTATCAGACCAGTCTGAAATATCACCTGTCTTAACGGCGTATTCTGGAACAATTGAATTCAGTAATGTAGATTTTCCTACTCCCGAATGTCCAGAAATTAAAGTGGTTTTATCTTTAAGCACTTCCTTTAATTGATCTATATTCACGCCGTTCAACGCTGAAACTTCATAGCATGGATAACCGATACGCTCATATATGCTCTTATAGTCCTGTAAAATAGCTAGTCCCTCATCACTGAACAAATCCAACTTATTGAAAATCAAAACAGCAGGAATACCATATGCTTCTGTAGTAACTAAGAAACGATCGATAAAACCAAGAGAAGTAGGAGGAGAAGCCAATGTTACAACTAAAAAGGCTTGATCCAGATTCGCACCAATAATCTGTGTCTGCTTCGAAAGGTTGACAGATTTACGGATAATATAGTTACGCCTTGGTTCCAATTCATTGATAACAGCACTTTCAAGATCCGGTTCCACTTCAAAATGAACCCAATCTCCAACAGCAACAGGGTTAGTACTTTTAATACCTTTGGTACGAAATTTCCCTTTTATACGACAGTCATAACGTTGTCCATCCTCACCCAGCACCTGATACCAACTACCCGTAGATTTGGTTACTAATCCTCTCATATAAGTTCCTTTTGTGCATATATCATCTTACAAAAATCGTAAAAATTTATTAAACTTAAGGTTTATCGTTTTTATTATCTTTGTAAGAGTTACCTTAAAATTAGCATTCGTGAAAAAACTATTTCTTCTAGATGGAATGGCCCTGATTTACAGAGCCTATTTTGCATTAAACAAAACACCTCGTATTACCTCTAATGGTTTAAATACCGGTGCGATAATGGGATTTACTAACACTTTGTTAGAAATATTAAAAAATCAGAAACCATCTCATTTAGCAGTAGTCTTTGATACTGAGGCACCCACAGCACGTCATATCGAATTTGAATCGTACAAGGCACACCGCGAAAAGATGCCAGAAGATCTTTCAGCATCAATCCCCTATATCTTCAAATTAATCACCGGTTTTAATATTCCCATTATTACAAAGGACGGTTACGAGGCCGATGATATCATCGGAACACTTGCAAAAAAAGCAGAAAAAAAAGGCTTCACAGTTTACTGTATGACGCCAGATAAAGATTTTGGACAGCTTGTGTCTGAAAATATCTTTATTTACAAACCTGCCCGTATGGGTAATGGTGCTGAAATACAAGGGGTAAAAGAAATTCTTGAAAAATGGGAAATAGCTGACGTCAATCAGGTGATCGATATATTAGGTCTTTGGGGTGATGCTGTTGACAATATACCAGGAATACCTGGTATCGGTGAAAAAACAGCTAAAAAATTGATCCAAGAATTTGGCTCAATGGAAAATATCATTGCAAATGCAGATAAATTGAAAGGCAAACAACGTGAAAACGTTGAAAACTATGCTGAACAAGGTTTGATTTCAAAAAAATTAGCCACTATCCTACTGGATGTTCCGGTGGAACTTGAAGAAGAAAATTTATTAATAGAAGAACCTAATAAGGAAATACTAGAACCCTTATTCAACGAACTAGAGTTTAGAACAATTGGTAAACGTGTTTTTGGAGAGAACAATAGTGTTACCGACAGTTCAAAAAATACAAATGGTCAAATGGATTTATTTTCATTACCACAACAGGCCGATATAGAAGAAGAAGTACCATACTCAGGGCCAGTCAATAGCCTTGAGAACACTCCACATGATTATATTTTAGTGAATACCAAAGAGGAGCAAGAAGCACTAGCAGAACAACTCGCAACACTTTCTAGCTTCTGTTTTGATACTGAATCAACGGGTTTAGATGCTAATTTAGCTGCTATTGTAGGTCTTTCTTTTGCTTTTGAAAAAGGAAAGGCATATTATGTGCCAACCCCTGCAGATCGTGACCAAGCGCAGGATGTGATCAATATTTTTAAACCTGTTTTAGAAAATGAACAAATAGAGAAAATAGGTCAAAACATCAAATACGACATCTTGCTACTAGCGAGATATCAGGTAGGAGTAAAAGGTCCTATTTTCGATACGATGCTTGCTCACTATTTAATCGATCCGGACACCAGACACGGTATGGATGTACTTGCCGAAAATTATCTTAATTACAAGCCCCTTTCTATTACCGAACTAATTGGAAGTAAAGGAAAAAAACAAGGGAATATGCGCGATGTTGAGCTTGAGATCATCAAGGAATACGCTGCTGAAGATGCGGATATCACCTTACAGCTCAAAGAAATTTTCAAACCACTACTGGAGGAAACAAATACGCTAAATTTAGCAAATGAGGTCGAATTTCCATTAGTATATGTTTTATCAGAAATAGAACGTAACGGTGTTCGAATCGATACCTATGCATTACAACAGTTCTCACAAAATCTTGAAATAGATATTCGACAATTGGAGGAGACTATCTATGAAAAAGCAGGTGTGAATTTCAATATCGCCTCACCAAAACAACTTGGAGAAGTACTTTTTGATAAATTAAAATTAGATCCAAAAGCGAAAAAGACCAAAACAGGTCAATATAAAACAGGCGAAGACGTTTTATTGGCTTTAGCTTATAAATCAGATATCGTACAAGATATATTAAGTTTCAGGCAGTTACAAAAACTAAAATCGACCTATGTAGATGCACTCCCTGGTTTGATCAACCCCGACACCGGTTTAATCCATACTTCATACAATCAAGCTGTCGCTGCGACCGGCCGTTTAAGTTCAACGAACCCCAACTTGCAAAATATTCCGATTCGCACAGAAAGAGGCCGTGAGGTTAGAAAAGCATTTATTCCGCGTCATGAAAATAATGTTATACTTTCTGCCGATTATTCTCAAATTGAACTGCGTCTCATTGCAGAATTGAGTAAAGATCCAAATATGATGGAAGCATTTACTTCCGGTCATGACATTCACCGCGCCACAGCAGCCAGAGTTTATGGTTTAGAGCTAGAGGAGGTAACATCAGATCAACGTAGAAATGCAAAAGCAGTAAATTTTGGTATTATCTATGGTCAATCTGCATTTGGGCTATCCCAAAGTCTTGCTATTCCCCGTAAAGAAGCGGCAGAAATTATTGATCAGTACTTTAGTCAATATGCCGGTATAAAAAAATACATGAGCGAAGTTTTAGACTTTGCAAAAGAAAATGGATATGTCGAAACAATCCTCAAAAGAAGACGTTATTTAAGAGATATCAACTCGGCCAATATGACTGTTAGGGGCTTTGCTGAACGAAATGCCATTAATGCTCCTATTCAGGGATCGGCAGCAGATTTAATTAAAATAGCCATGCTTGGAATCCAGAAAGAGATTACCGAGCAGGGATTATCCGGTAAGATGATTATGCAGGTACATGATGAGCTTGTATTTGATGTTCCAGAAAATGAGGTAGAAATTTTCAAAGAAATCATCCAAACAAAAATGACGACCGCGATTAAGACAGAAATTCCACTGGTAGTAGAGATTGGACAAGGTAAAAACTGGCTGGAAGCGCATTAATAACATTTTGTAAACAAGAATTATGAAAAAATTTCTGTTCATATTATCATCCTTGATTTTGTTGCTAAATTTTGCCTTTGGACAAGATAAAGCTATCTATTACGAAAAATTAGATAGCAATATGTTCCGATTCTATTTTGATAAGAATTATTATTTAGCGGACAAATCTTGTGAGTTTAAATCCATAGAACGTGTTGCTACATTAAATCCGAAGACGCAAAAATTTGACGGTGCATTTAAAGACTTTAATAACAATGGTCGTTTAATTCTAGAGGGATCCTATATTAACGGAAGTAAAGAAGGTATTTTTAAAGCATATCATCCAAATGGGATATTGAAATGGGAGGCGACATTTAAGAATGATATACCGATGGGTGACGTTATACATCGTTACCCAAGTGATAAAGTGGCGCTGAAACTTTTGTATACAGATAGCGTTATCTTGATTCAGGATTTTTGGCTTCCAGATGGAACACAGAAAGTAAAAAACGGGGAAGGAAACTACTCTTTTTCAATACCATTTGAAGGCTACAACCAATATGGTTTCGAATATTATCTTGGAAAAGGAAAAATTAAAGATGGTAAACAAGAAGGAAATTGGCAAATTTTAGGTCATGACAAAGGAGGTAAGCAGACATTAATTGCATTGGAAAAATATCAAAACGGCAATCTACTGGTCGGAAATGATTACTTTTTAGATAATTCATATCGACACAGTAAATTTGGAATTATTCCTTATGATGTCTTTGCTAGAGGAGAACTTCTTACATTCAAAGCATGTAACTTTGACGATTTCTCCAATTTCAATATGTTCATTAGTAAAGCACTAACAAATTCATTGATCAGAATCAATGCTGAAAACTTTACTGAAGATAATTTTGAATACAAAATTAAATTAGATAAAGAAGGGAACCCTTTAAAAGTAGATTTTATAAAAATGGCATCCTTTAAAAATCTTAATATCATACTACAACAGTTAATTTCAGATATCAGCTTCTATTATCCTTCATTAGAAAATGGTAAACCAATTGAAGATATACTTACAGTGACAGGTAAAATGTATAAAAATTCGGAAGGAAAAATTGCAGTCCTGCCGATAATAATTCATCGAGAAAAAGGACAATAGGACTATTTGATTATATTTGCAAAAAACTTATAGACATGAAATTTCACAAAGAAGGATATACAAGTCTGGCAATTACTGTTTTAGTGATATTTATTGCTAACGCAATCGCGGACTATTATGATGCTCCTGAAGTTATTAAATGGATTATTTACATCCTTTCAGCATTTCTTTTTATTACGATTGTTCAATTTTTCCGTAGTCCAACAAAACAAATCGTTGTACAGGAAGGAACGATCTTATGTCCTGCAGATGGGAAAGTTGTTGTGATTGAGGAAACAGAAGAGAACGAATATTTTCATGACAGAAGATTACAGGTTTCCATCTTCATGTCACCTATAAATGTACACGTGAATCGTAACCCGATTTCTGGCATGGTCAGCTATTTCAAATACCATCCAGGAAAGTTTTTAGTCGCTTGGCATCCAAAATCTTCAACAGACAATGAAAGAACAACCGTAGTTGTTAAAAATGCTAATGGCGTAGAGGTTCTTTTTAGACAAATCGCAGGAGCACTTGCCCGTCGTATTGTTTGGTATGTAAAAGAAAATGATCATGTAACGCAAGGTTCGGAATTTGGCTTTATTAAATTCGGATCTCGCGTAGATTTATTCCTTCCTTTGGGAACACAGATCGATGTCAATATTGGCGATAAAGTAGTGGGAGGTAAAACAATCATAGGAAAATTATAACAATTTATTAATAAAGGAATCACTAACTTAGGCTTTGGTATTTTTACTAAAGCCTTTTTTATTACATACATGAATTTTAGACAGCTTGTTTTAAATTGTTCATTAGCCGTAGGATTAGCTATTTCTGCTGTTAGTTTTTACTATCATTCGGACTGGAAATCATTCCTCATTATTTTCGCCGTTTCTACGCTGATCAGTTTTCTCATGTTCAACTTTGTATTTGAACGCTATATTTATAAAAGGATCAATACCATGTACAAACTAATTCATAACCTAAAATTAGGTAAGGATCTAAAGGACGCATTGGGTGAACATGTTACAGCAGATCCTATCGGAGATGCCGAAAATGAGGTCAAGGCATGGGCAAAAGCAAAGAAAATAGAAATAGAACAACTTAGATCACAGGAGAAGTTTCGAAGAGAATTTTTGTCAAATGTGTCACACGAGTTTAAAACCCCCTTATTCTCCATACAAGGATATATAGAAACATTACAGGATGGGCTGATGGAAGAGGATATCGAGATGGCTAAGACATTTCTAAACAAAGCATCTAAAAATGTAGATCGTTTGAATTACCTCATTCAAGATTTAGACGAAATCTCAAAACTTGAATCTGGTAAAATGGTTTTAAATATCGAAAAATTTGATATCGTAGAACTTATTAAAGAGACAAAAGAATCTCTGGATGACAAAGCAAAAGCACATAATATAGAGATTCAACTAAAAACTAAACCTGGTACTCCCTACTGGGTGAAAGCCGACAAGCATAAGATTAGTCAAGTACTTGTCAATTTAATTGAGAATTCCATTAAATATGGTAAGAACGGGGGCAAAAGCCAAATCAGGATATTCCCGCTATTTGAACAAGTTTTGGTGGAGATAACAGATGATGGCTATGGAATTGAAGAGAAAAATCTAAGCCGTGTTTTCGAACGATTTTATAGAATCGATAAAAGTAGATCTAGGGGAATAGGTGGCTCTGGCCTTGGTTTATCCATTGTTAAACACATTATTGAAGCCCATCAGCAAAATGTAAATGTAAGAAGTACAGAAGGTATAGGTACAACATTTGGGTTTACTTTAGAAAAAGTTTCGCAGATCTAATGTTAACAAAACGCAACTTAACATTCCTCAAAACTTAACATTAACTTAACATTAACTTAGTAATTTCGCAAAAAATAATTAATAATGATATGTCTTTAAATAGCATTTTTCAGTATTTCGTTCCTAAGGATAAAAAGTTTTTCCCTTTATTTGAACAAGCAGGTAGTAATTTGATAGAAATGTCTAAGCTACTTAAAGAAGCCGTTAACGCTAGTGACGCGGAAAAACGTAAAGAAATCGTTCGCAAAATCGAAGATTTAGAACATAAAGGTGACAACATCACACACCAAATACACTTAGAATTAGGTAAAAATTTTATCACTCCTTTTGACCGTGAGGATATCCACGCATTAGCAAGCTCACTAGACGACGTTGCTGATTTCATTAATGGTGCTTCTAATAAAATGGATCTTTACAAGGTTCAAAAAGCAACTGAACCCATGATAGAAATGGCGGATCTGATCGTTGAGGCTACTGACCATGTTGCCAAAGCTATTTTTGAATTAAAAGATTTAAAAAATATTCGTAACATCACAGATTCTTGTGTTCGTATCAACAGTGTTGAAAATAAAGCTGATTATATATTTGACAAAGCGGTAGCTGACTTATTCGAATTCGAAAAAGATGCGATTACTTTAATTAAACACAAAGAAGTATTATCAGCAATGGAAGACGCTACAGACAAATGTGAAGACGTAGCAAACGTATTAGAAAGCATCTTGGTTAAAAACGCATAATTGCGAATTTAGCATATTAACACATTCATATTATGATGTCAACATTATTAATTGTTGTAATTATACTAGCGATTGCTTTTGACTACATTAATGGTTTTCATGATGCGGCCAACTCAATTGCTACAGTTGTTTCAACAAAAGTACTAACCCCCTTTATGGCAGTATTGTGGGCCGCGATTTTCAACTTCGCAGCTTACTTTTACTTTACCGACCATAAAGTGGCCAATACGGTTGCAAAAACTGTATTAGAAGAATATATTACATTAGAAGTTATTTTTGCTGGTTTACTAGCCGCAATAGGTTGGAACCTTTTCACTTGGTACTATGGTGTACCATCTAGCTCTTCTCACACACTTATTGGTGGATTTGCAGGTTCAGGTATGGCTTATGCTTTCATTGTAGGTGGAGATCCAATCCATGCGATTAATATTGATGCAACATTAAAAATCATTGCATTTATTGTCCTCGCCCCCATTATTGGGATGATCATATCCATTATCATCACCCTTGTCATTATTAACATTGCCAAAAACTCACGACCTGCAGTGGCAGAGAAATGGTTTAAAGTATTACAACTTGTTTCTTCTGCAGCATTAAGTTTTGCTCATGGTGGTAATGATGCACAAAAAGTAATGGGTATTATCTTAGTAGCTATGGTTGCAGGAGGTTATTTACCAAACACAGAGCATATGCCTGAGTGGATTCCATTAACATGTTATCTAGCAATTTCATTGGGAACAATGAGTGGTGGTTGGAAAATTGTAAAAACAATGGGTACTAAAATTACGAAAGTGACTCCTCTGGAAGGTGTAGCAGCAGAAACTGCAGGTGCCTTGACTTTAGGACTTACTGAACACTTCGGTATTCCAGCTTCTACTACGCATACCATCACAGGTTCAATTATCGGGGTAGGTATTGTTAAAAGAGTTTCGGCAGTAAGATGGGGGGTTACCATTAGTTTATTATGGGCCTGGGTATTAACTATTCCTGTCTCTGCATTGCTTGGCGCGATCACATTGTTTATTATACACTACATATTGTAATAATTTAAAGTATTTTCTCAAAAAAATATAAAGTAAAACAAAAATTTGGTACATTCGTCCGGATTTTTGTTTTACTGCTTTGCAATAAAAGCGGGAAAAATGAGTTTTTATTATAGTAAGAATTAAAACAATTGATCCTTTTTTAATTTCGGCACGGTGTTTGATTATTTCAAACCGTGATTGCACTTTAAACAATTGCATACAAAACAAGAACAATTAAAATTTAATAATAACCTTAAAACAAGAGTATGAACTATTCTACAATTAAAAAAACAGCTGTTGCTGCTTCCTTAGTTGCCGCTTTAGGCTTCGCTGATGTAGCACAAGCTCAAACTGTATTTGGTGGAAGATCACAATACAGAACTTGGTCAATCGGTGTTCAAGGTGGTATCACTACACCTAACGCTTTGATCGGTGGTAACAATGCTTTCGGTCAGAAAGTTGGTTACTTCCAAAATAAAGTAGGTGAGTACTACGGATTAACAGTTCGTAAACAATTTTCTCACTTATTTGGTTTAGAAGTTGAAGGTAACCGTGGTAAAATCAAAACTTTTAACCATGCTGAGTCAGGACCTGCTGTAGAGAACAAAGGTGGTGCTAAATCTGCTGAAACTGAAGTTAACTGGGCTGCTAGCTTAAATGGTGTATTCCAATTAGGTACTATCGATTTCTTGAGAAGAGAAAATTCAGTAAACTTTTACGCTAAAGTTGGTTTAGGTGTTATGGCTTATAACCCTGTTCAATATGCTAACAATGACTTCACTGGAACTGTTGTTTATGACAACAAAGGTAAAGTTGGTGAGGCTGTATTTGGCGATAGAGAATACAAAGGTGATAGAGATTACCGTTTAGGTATGTACGTTCCAGTTGGAGTTGGTGCTAAATTCAAATTATCTGAAGTTGTTGCTTTAAACTTAGGTTACACAATGAACTTCACTGATGAGGCTTTATTATACGGACCAAGCAGACAAGGAACTAGCAAACAACGTTTCTCTAACGTATACGGTGGTTTAGAATTCACTTTAGGTTCAAGAGACAAACAAAACTTGACTTTTGCTAACCCAGTTGCTACAATGTATGATGAGTTGAAAGATCCTTCATTACGTAACGAAGTTGAAGCTTTAAAACAACGCGTATCTACTTTAGAAGGTACAGTTAATGCTTTAAATACTGATTCTGACGGTGACGGTGTTTCTGATAAATTCGATAAAGAGCCTAACTCTCCTGCAGGTGCAGTAGTTGATGGATCTGGTCGTCAAATCAAATTCCCTGAGCCAGTTGCAAATGAATTCACTTCATCAAACGGTTACGTTGCTCCTATTCAATTTGAATTTGATAGCTCTGTATTGAAAACTCAATCTTACGCTACATTAGACAAAGTTGCTAAAGAAGTACGTGATAACAACTCATCTGTTACTTTAGATGGTTACGCATCTGCTGAAGGTTCTGAAGCTTACAACGTTTCTTTATCTAAAGACCGTGCTAACGCAGTAAAACAATACTTAGTTAACGCTGGTGTTGCTTCTTCTAAAATCACAGCTAACGGTTACGGTGAGGCTAATCCAGTAGCATCTAATGCAACTGAAGAAGGTCGTGTTCAAAACCGTCGTGTTGAGATCAAAAAATAATTATAGCTAACATATAATTTAGAAAGCCGATTCGCAAGAATCGGCTTTTTTATTTTGCATACTTTAATCCGTATCTTTGTAAAGTGAAATTAATTTTGTTAGTAAATTAATTAGACATAGTTATTAAAAATCACTATTTTCAACTAAGTTGGGTTTATTGATAGATTAAACAAGGATGATGGAAGAGGAATTTGATTTTGAATCCCCTGAGGAAAGAAAAATCTCGGTGGATCGGTACGAAGAAATGATTAGGAACGAAGACCAATATTTCTTTGATTCCAAAGCATTTGAAGGGATTATAGACTATTATATTGAAAAAAATGATCCTATAAAAGCATTGCAGGTTGCCGATTATGCAATTAATCAGCATCCTTTTGATATTACATTTTTACTCAAACAGGCACAACTCTATTCTTCAACACAGCAATTTGATAAAGCATTACATGCACTGGCAAAAGCGGAATTGTTAGAACCCTCTGAAGGTGATATTTTTTTTATCAGAGGCGGAGTCTATGGCTCTAGAGGGCAATTTAACGAAGCCAAGGAACAATTATTCCAAGCATTGAGCCTTTCTGACAATAAAGATGAAATCTATTTCCACATTAGCGTAGTTTATCAGGGCGAAGGTGATTTTGAAAAAGCGATTTACTATTTAAAGAAAACGCTAGAACTCAATATGGAAAATCAAGAAGCACTTTATGAACTTGCTTACTGCTATGACATATTGGACAAACAAGAGGAGAGCGTAGAGTTTTATAAAAAATACATCGATTCTGAGCCTTACTCTTATTATGCCTGGTATAATTTAGGTAACGCTTATCACAAGCTTACGCAATATCCGGAAGCTATTGATGCTTACGATTATGCTATTTTAATTAAAGAAAATTTTTCTTCAGCATACTTCAATAAAGGAAATGCTTTAGTAAACCTTGATCGCTACCAGGAGGCTCTAGAGGTTTATAAACAAACTTTTGAATATGAAAAACCTAGCGCCGACACCTATTGTGCTATAGGGGAATGCCTAGAAAAATTAGAGCAAATGGAAGAAGCTCGAGTCTTCTATAAAAAAGCAGTTAAAATGGACGGTGATTTAGCAGATGCCTGGTTTGGGATAGGCGTTACACTAGACTTTGAAGAAAGACACTTTGAATCACTCCATTTTTATAAAAAAGCACTTGAACTTGACGATGCTAATCCAGATTACTGGTTTGCAATCGCGGATGCGCGCTATAAATTAAAACAGATTGATCTTGCACAAGAAGCATATGCTAAGGTTGTCACATTAAATCCACTAGATGTTGATGCCTGGTTAGATTATTCTTCTATCTTCTTTGAACAAGATAAAGTAGATGAAGCAATAGAAATTGTATCGGAGGCTATTACGAATAATCCAGAAGCTGCCGAATTATATTTTAGAATGGTAGCCTATTTATTTGCTAATGGCAAGTATAATGATGCTATTGTGTTTCTTGAATTAGGATTGGCAACCGACCCTGAAAAACATTATATTCTTTTTGATTACCTTCCGCAATTGCAAGGAAATCATATTATTTCAGAAATCATAAAAAAATATACTCCTAAATAAATGAAGAAATTAGGACTCATCGGTTTTCCATTAGGACATTCATTTTCTAAAAAATACTATCTGGATAAATTTGATAAAGAAATTATTACAGATATTAACTATGATCTATATAGTATAGAAGACATTCGGGAATTTGAACGGATTTTTAACGATCAAAACTTTTATGGTGTTAATGTAACAATACCACATAAGATCAATGTGTTACCTTATCTTCAGGAGCTATCTCCTGAGGCCGAATCAATTCAGGCGGTCAATTGTATTCAGATTAAACATACGCCGTCAGGACCTTATTTAAAAGGCTTCAATACGGATGTTTACGGCTTTAAGGAATCGCTGAAACCACTGCTGGAAGAGCAACATACAAAAGCATTGATTCTAGGCAATGGGGGTGCAGCGAAAGCTGTGGAGTATGCATTAAATGAACTTGGAATTACTTATAAATTTGTTAGCCGGAATAAAAGTGAAAATAATCTGATTTACAGCGAACTTGATGCCGACATCCTCAATGAACATTATATTATTATTAACTGTTCGCCTGTCGGAACTTTCCCTAATATTGAAGATGCACCCAATATTCCCTATGAATATATTGGCAATAAGCATTTATTATACGATCTTGTTTATAATCCAGCAGAAACCGCATTTCTTAAAAAAGGGAAAAACAATGGTGCAAAAATTAAGAATGGACTGGAAATGCTTGAGCTTCAGGCAGAAAAAAATTGGGAAATTTGGAATGAATTGTAATTACAATTATTCATTCACAGTGGCCTTATAGAAGATCAGTTGAATACCTTACATTCGAAATAAAACTTTATTTTTACAAATTATGTTGCAGATCAAGACTTTTACCTTTAACCCTTACCAAGAAAATACGTACGTCATTTATGATGAACAAAAAAACTGTGTCATCATTGATCCCGGCATGTATGGACCTGCTGATGAAAGAACGTTGACAGACTTCATTGAGCAAAATAGTTTAAATCCAAAGATCTTATTAAATACACATTGTCACATTGACCATGTGCTAGGTAATAGATTTATATTTGACACTTATGGTCTTTATCCCCAGTTTCATGAGGGAGAACTTCCGGTATTGATCGAGGTACAGAACTATGCTCCACAAATGGGTTTCAGGTATGATATCTCCCCGATTGGAGAAACATTTCTTACTGAAGAAAATGTGATAAAGATTGGTGATCATGAATTGAAAATTATATTTGCTCCTGGTCATTCCCCTGCTCATTTATGCTTTTATAGTGAGCCGCAAAAATTTCTGATTGGTGGCGATGTTTTATTTAAAAACAGCATTGGTAGAACAGATCTTCCAGGAGGTAACCATGATTTGTTATTAAAGAATATCAAGGAAAAAATATATATACTTCCCGATGAAGTTACTATTTATCCTGGGCATGGACCTACTACGACTATCGGTTTTGAAAAAGCGACCAATCCATTTATTAGAGGCTAATCACAATGAACTTACCATACCTTTTTGCTAAAAGATACTTATTTTCAAAAAAATCTGTTAATGCGATCAACATTATTTCAGGTATTAGCATCGTTGGCGTTATGGTAAGCAGTGCAGCACTCATTATCTTACTTTCTTCTTTTAATGGTATGGAAAACCTGATAATTTCCATGTACAGCCAGTTTGTGCCAGAAATAAAGATAGAACCTGCCCAAGGAAAGCTGTTTGATGCTAATCAACCTCCTATCCTTGCGTTAAAGAAAGATTCCAATATAATCGATTACACCGAAGTACTGCAGGAAAAGGTACTATTGGAATATGATAACCGCCAGTATATTGGTACTATTAAAGGTATTCAGGCAAATTCAATAGACCATAAAAGCAAAGATAGTTTATTAATAAGTGGAAGTTATACCTTGCAAACTGACAGTATTCCATCTGCGGTTATTGGAGCAGGTGTTCAAGCAAACTTGGGCGTATCTATTCACAGTGGCCTCCGTAATATTGATGTATATTCACCTAGAAAGGGGGCTAAAAATGCAGCAAATCCTGCCGATGAATTTAATATCAGATCTATACAGCCAAAAGGAATATTAAAAAGTCAACAAGATTTTGACAATTTAATTATCACCCCAATTTCATTTGCACAAGAAGTGCTTGGAGAATATGATCGCGTTTCAGCAATTGAATTTTATGTAAAAGACAAAGCAAATCTTCAACATTTCAAAAAGAAACTACAGACGGATCTTGGAGAAAAATATATTGTAAAAAACAGAGAAGAACAAAATCCGACTCTTTATAAAAATGTTCGCGTTGAAAGATGGGCCGTATTTTTTATTTTGACATTGATCAGTATAATTGCCCTTTTCAATATTGTAGGATCCTTAACCATGCTCGTACTAGATAAAAAAGAAGATATGAACATCTTAAAGAATCTCGGTGCTAACAGCTCCTTAATACAAAGAATATTTTTCTATGAAGGACTAATGATATCCTTAGTGGGCTGTGTAACGGGCTTACTAATTGGTTACATCTTTTGTTATTTACAAATAAACTATGGTATCATAAAAGTGGAAGAGGGAGCTAATATGTTAATTGACAGCTACCCCATTGCAATCCGTTGGACAGACTTTGTCATCGTCTTCTTTACCATAACAAGTATAGCCGGATTAATTGCCTATTTTACTTCGAAAATAAGTGTACTGGAATTAAATAAATTAGAAGCGACAGAATAAAGGATAGTTTATTTCCCTTTTTTCCCTTTGGAAATTTGTTGAATTAAGCTGCCCCAAGCAAAAGGGTTTAATAGAGGATTCGCATACCGCTGATTAATAACTTTATTATTCATACTGCGATGATTATCATTTACATTATAATTATGCATCTCATCGGCAGTTCGAGGTACTCTAGCTGCCAAAGCATCTAAAGATTCCTTCGACAAATTTCGCTTCGCACGAATAATATTGTCTGAATCAACCTCCAGATTCATAAATGCAATGTTAAATTCCTCAATACTTGCCCAAGGATAAGGTGTCACCATCGGTAACTCCGTAATCAGATTTTTCATAACGATCGCAGTGGACAAACGATCACCCTGAATATTTGGAATAACATACCTTAAGGTCTCATAACCGACAGATGTAAAACGAAGCGTGTCTCCGACATGCGCTACAAAAGAGAAAAAGCCCTCGTTATTGGCCATATAGGCTTCATTGCGAAAGCTTTCATTCGTTATAGTTGTATAGCCCACAGGAAGACCAGAGCTAATCGTTTCTACAATACCACTAAACTGCAAGATTTTGCGCTCTTGGGAATATGAAGCATACCCCGAGAGAATGAAAAATAGAACAAAAATAAAGTGGTAGTTGAATTTCATAGCACAAATCTAAGACATTAACAGTTACACTGCTGTTAAATTGTGTTAATTAAAGCGGTCAATTATAATGCCTTAGGTGTCGGCAAACTAGCATTAGGGTCATTCATGTCCGTAATATTAATCGCTTCCACAGCAGTAATTTCAGGTACAGCCTTTCTAATAGCTTGTTCAAGACCAGCCTTAAAAGTCATAATACTCATAGAGCATGAAGCACATGCTCCTAATAATTTCAAACGAACAACATTATCTGCAGTGATTTCTTCCACACTAACATCACCACCATCAGTTTCCAAATACGGTCTAATTGTATCCAATGCTTGTTCAACTCTTTCTTTTAATGTCATACTAAAAACAATTTGAATGTAAATATAATCAAAATTTACTAAAATGATAAGAAGACTATCCGATTGATACTGTTTTTAAACAAGCAAATGACAATAGTATAAACATTCTAGAATTTATGGTTAAAAAAAGTTAATATGATTAAATTCATTGTATAGCTTCCAATATTGCACTATATTGCAACATAAAAATTTAATTGATTAGTATTACAAATTCACTTATCTTTGTAAAATGTTTTTAAATAGGCGTATAGCGGCTTTATGTGCCGGAATTTTGTTATTGGTATCGTTCAGTAGCTGTAAGAGTAAGTTTGAGAAGTTGCGAGCAAGCAATAATATCGCTCAGAAGTACGAAGAAGCGGTAAAACTATACGAAAACAAAAAATATAGCAAGGCTTTAATATTGTTCGAAGATTTAAGAACTAAATTTAGAGGACAGGCCGAAGCAGAAAATTTATATTATTTCACAGCTTTTGCAAGCTACAGACTAAAGGATTACACCTCTGCACGTTATCATTTTAAAGATTTCGCAGATGTTTATCCCAATAGTCCTAGAGCCGAAGAATGTCGTTTTATGTCTGCATATTGTTATTATCTAGATTCTCCAAAGTCAAGTCTTGACCAAGAGAATACAAGGAAAGCAATCGATGCACTACAGTTATTTGTCAATTTGTATCCTGAATCTGAAAGGGCAAAAGAAGCTGGTGAATTAATTCAAAAGCTGCGTGATAAATTAGAGCTTAAAGCATTTTCAAATGCTAGGTTGCTCTATGACATGGGATTAAACGATGACTATAGAGCTGCTGTGATTGCATTGCAAAATGTATTGAAAGCCTATCCTGATACCAAGTATGCAGAAGAAATTGAGTACCTTACGGTAAAGTCTCAGTATAAACTTGCAACTCAGAGTAGTCCTGTCAAGCAAGCAGATCGCTTTTCTGAAGTTATTGACTATTATCGCTCATTTGCAATGTCATTCCCGAATAGCAAATATATGAAGGAAGTTGAATCTCTTCGTGATAGCGCCGAGAAAAAAATGAAAACTGCGGCGACCTACATGGCAACTGTTAATAAAGCCATAGCCGAACAAGAAAAAGAAAGAAAAGCAGCAATAGCCGCTAAAGAAAATAAAGATAATAAAGATAATACCCAAAAAAATGAGTCAAAAAAATAACAGCACTGTAGCAACTTCAACTGTAACTCGTGATTTAAGACAATTAGACACCGTTACCGACAATATTTATGAGTCAATCGTAGTGATCAGCAAACGTGCTAATCAAATTTCTGTTGACATCAAAGAGGAGTTGAATAGCAAACTTGCAGAATTTGCTACTAACAATGATAACTTAGAAGAGGTATTCGAAAACCGTGAGCAAATTGAAATCTCAAAACACTATGAGCGTATGCCAAAAGCTACACTTATTGCGATTGATGAATTCTTACACGATAAGGTTTATTTCAGAAATCCCGCTAAAGAGCAAGAATAATTTGCTTTATCTCAGTTGATATGAGCTTAGCTAAAAAAAATATTGTGATTGCTGTATGCGGTAGTATTGCCGCATACAAAATTGCACATTTGACTAGACTGCTAGTTAAAGAAAAAGCGAATGTTCAGATCATTATGACAAAAGAAGCGGCTGAATTTATTACGCCACTCACGTTGTCAACCCTTTCAAATAACCCCGTTTTAATCGATTATTTCGATCCTAAAACAGGGGAATGGAATAATCATGTCCATATCGGATTACAAGCTGATCTGATACTGGTTGCACCAGCAACTGCCAATACTATTGGAAAACTCGCAAATGGAATCTGTGATAGCTTGTTAACTGCGGTCTACCTATCTGCAAAATGTCCTGTGTTTATAGCTCCTGCGATGGATCTAGACATGTGGAAACATCCCTCGACTCAAAACAATATCCGCTTAGTCCAATCCTATGGAAACAGAATAATTCATCCCGGTAATGGAGAACTAGCTAGCGGCTTAATTGGAGAAGGAAGACTTGCAGAACCTGAAGAAATTTTAGATTTTATTACGCAAAGCTTTTCTCCTCAACTCCCTTTAAGCGGAAGGAATGCATTAGTCACTGCTGGACCTACATATGAAGCGATAGACCCTGTACGATTTATTGGGAATCATTCTAGTGGAAAAATGGGCTATGCTTTAGCAAAACAGCTTGTAGCTCTTGGTGCTAAGGTAACCTTAATCAGTGGACCTACCGCTTTAGATGCCCCGCAAAACTTAGATCGTATTCAAGTTACTTCTGCACATGAAATGCTTGAAGCTGTCGTACAACATTTTTCACAATCAGACATTATTGTTATGAGTGCTGCTGTTGCGGATTATACTCCGATCGAAGTTGCTTCGCAGAAAATAAAAAAGAAAGAAGATCAATTCTCCATTGCACTCAAGAAAACGACAGATATTCTAGCATCTATCGGAACTAAGAAAACAGAAAAACAGCTCTTAATCGGCTTTGCTTTAGAAACAAATAACGAAGTTGAGCATGCAAAAGATAAATTAATGCGTAAAAACCTGGATTTCATTGTCTTAAATTCAATGCAGGATAAAGGAGCAGGTTTTGCAACAGATACCAATAAAGTAACTGTAATTGACCGTTTTCAGCATATTCAAGAATTTACATTAAAATCAAAAGAAGATGTTGCAAAAGATATTTGTCAACTGATCGTACAACACCCTATTTTAACTCAAAAATAGTACTATTAACTATAGCTTCTCCTCAAAAGCTGAACAAGATACTATTCCATCATAATTAAAACTGATCAGATATTGCACGATCTCTTACCAAGCTGTTCCCTGTTAGATCACCCCATCATAAAACAAATAACAGTTTTCTAAATATTTTCCAAGAGCCTTTTTCATTCAAGAAAAGATTAAAATAGATGAAGGCACTCTTTCATAATTAACGTATTTTTGTGCTATGAAAGATTTCAAAAAATATTATATAATACCTGCAGAGCCAGAAGAAATATACCTAGCACTAACGACGGACATTACCATACGTCTTTGGACAGGTGATTTAGTAGAAATCGATCCTGTTATCGGTGGTGAGTTCTCGATGTGGGATGGTGCTATCACAGGAAAATTTATCGATTTGGTTCCCAATAAAACGATTGTTCAGCAATGGTATTTTGGAGAAGAAGAGGCTGATTCCATTGTTACCATCAAACTACATGAACACAAAAAAGGAACTTCAGTCGAGATAAACCACGTCAATATACCTGATGAAGCTTATGATGATATTGTTGATGGATGGGATGATCCATACATGAGCTCTTTATTAGACTTCTATACAGAAGATGGACGTTAAGAGCCCTTTTAAGGCTCTTAGCTTATTTATAAAAGAGTTAGAGGTCCAAGTTACCGACTAATTCTTTTAAACCTATCTCAGACAGCTTAGCCTGATAGCTAGCCTCTTTAAGCCTGCTCATAGCATTTACATAGTTTTCTTGAGCATCTCTAAATTCAACTGCACTTATCGTACCTATCTTATACTTGTCTAAAGTTATATTTAAATTTTGCTTTGCGATTTTTTCATTTCGCTCTTCCAGTTTAGCTAAGCTGATATTTGTCACATAGCTTTGATATGCTTTCAAAATAGTGGCATTAATGAGTTCTTTGGATCTCTCAATTTGAATCGAGGCTTTTTCCACCATTTGTTTAGCCACTCGCTCACTCCTCCGTTGATTAAAACCGTCAAAAATATTCATCGATGCCGTTACACCATAAGTCAAACCTCTTGCATTAGATTGAGAAACAAATCCCAAACTAGATTCTGATGACGAAAAGTTATAGCCAGAATTAAGACGAACAACAGGTAAGCGTTTCGAGCGGACATCCTTTTGCTCCAGCTCGGCCAAACGTTTATCCAATTTGATTAATTGAAGCTCGATGTTTTGATTAGTAGCCTGTTCTAATAAAGCATTAATTTCCAAATTCTCATTGAATTGAAACTCATATTGAACCTCAAAATCTATCGTTAAATCCCGAGCCATCAATCTATTTAACTCCGTTTTCAAATTGGCAATAGTTTCCAATTTTTTTAATCGCAAGGATTGGTCCGCATTTAAGTTCACCTGTACATTGAGAACTTCCAATTTAGAAGCTTTTCCAATTTGAAAACGATTTTCTGCCGTTTTTAAACGATCAGTGGAAATAACTATTGAAGAATCTATGGTGTGCAAAAGATTCTCTTCCAGAACAATTGTATAATACATATTCAGCACATCGCCAACAGTTGTTAAAATGATCGATTTCAACTCGAGGTCACCCCTTGCTTTCAGTTGATTCAATTTCTCGTACCGCGCAAACATACCAAAGCCATCAAAAATGGTCCAGCCTAAACTAACACCATAATTCATGCTGTTATTTTTTGCGTTTTCCAACTCTCTCACCTCACCTGTACTTTGTGTTTGCTTGGAATTCTGATTACTGTTGCTCTGGCTAAAATTTGCAGTAAGATTTGGTAAGATTCCAGCATTCCCATATGTTGCATTTTCCTTAGCGATGATCACATCCTTCTTTGTCAGCAATACATCAAAGTTATTTTCCATAGCTATAGCAACTGCATCGTGAGCAGTAAGCACATTTTGTGAGAAAGCACTGCCTACAGGAATAAAAAGCAAGGCTAGTAGATAAAAAATCTTATTCATATTAATCTTCAATATTCGTCAGTTCAGGATTGTGTTTCTTTATTCTAGACCACATTAAATAGATTGCAGGAATCACAAATAAAGTCAATACGAGTGAAAACATAGTTCCTCCTACGATAACAACGCCCATTCCTATACGACTTGTAGAGGCTGCTCCCAATGACAAGGCAATCGGCAAGGCTCCAAGTGCGATTGCTAGAGACGTCATTAAAATCGGGCGTAATCTCCCAGCAGAAGCCTCAACAATTGCATCATATTTAGATTTCCCCTCTTCTCTTAACTGATTGGCAAATTCTACAATTAGAATACCATTTTTCGTTACCAGTCCAATCAACATAATCGTTCCAATCTGACTAAATATATTCCAAGACTGACCAAATAACCAAAGTGAAAATAATGCTCCTGCAACGGCTAGTGGTACTGTAATAATAATGACGAAAGGGTCAATAAAACTTTCGAATTGCGCTGCTAAAATCAAATAAATTAAAAGTAAAGCCAAACCAAAGGCAAACATTGTATTGGATCCACTCTCTTTAAAATCTCTCGACTCACCACCTAAATCTGTCGTAAAAGTCTCATCCAGTACCTTGGCTTTAATCCGGTCCATTGCTTCTATTCCTTCTCCTAAACTCTTTCCTGGGGCTAAACCAGCAGAAACAGTAGCAGACATGTAGCGATTATTATGATAGAGCTGAGGAGGGCTGCTCCGTTCCTCAATCTTTACAATATTATCCAGCTGAATCAATTGTCCATCCTTGTTCTTAACAAAGATCGAGGCAAGGTCGAGTGGCGTACTCGTATCTTTTTTATCAAACTGACCAATAACTTGGTATTGACGCCCATTCATCATAAAATACCCAAATCGCTGTCCAGAAAGAGACATTTGTAATGTTTGAGCAACATCTAATATAGAAACACCTAAACTTAGGGCCTTTTCACGGTCAATATTGACATAAAGCTCAGGTTTATTGAATTTCAAATTAACATCAGAGATTGAAAAAGTTGGATCATCATTCACCGCGTCCATAAATTCAGGTATTTTCTCTTCCAACTTCTGAAAATTAGGAGCCTGTATAATATATTGAACAGGTAGCCCCCCTCGTCTATTCACAGAGATAGTCGGTTGTTCCATAACTGAAACCTTAGCTTCAGAAGAAGATCGCGTTAAACGGGACAAATCACGTGCTATTTCCGCCTGCGTACGCTCTCGGTCCTCCTGCTGTACAAGACCAAGACGAATCATACCACTATTAGCCGCGGCTGACCCAAATCCTGGAGAAGTAATCACCAGACTGACATCTTTTTCAGGAACTGAATCATTGACAAGAGTTGTTAATTCAGTCATAAAACGATCCATATAATCATAAGATACACCCTCAGGAGCAGTGACTCGCACTGTCAGATAGCTTCTATCGTCATAGGGTGCCGTTTCCTTTGGTAATAAGCTAAAGAAAAGATAAATAAGACCAAAACAAGCTAAAACAATTGGATAACTGATCCATTTCTTTTTCAGAAATTTTATCAGAGAGCTTGCATATCCATCTGTTAGCGCCACAAAATAAGGTTCTGTCCGATCATAAAACTTAGTTTTCTTCTGTTCTCCGCCCTTCATTAAATAAGCATTCAACATCGGAGTCAATGTTAAGGAGACAAATGCTGAGATAAGTACAGCAGCTCCAATAACGATTCCGAACTCCCTAAAAAGCCGACCTACGAATCCCTCTAAAAACACGACTGGTAAGAATACAGCGGCAAGTGTAATAGAAATCGATATAACAGCAAAGAAAATCTCATTAGAACCTTTAATAGCCGCCTGAATAGGGGACATACCTTCTTCCACTTTCTTAAATATATTTTCTGTGACGACGATACCATCATCAACAACAAGTCCTGTGGCAAGAACGATCGCTAATAACGTTAACACATTAATCGAGAACCCACAGAGATACATCACAAAAAATGTAGCAATTAATGAAACAGGTATATCAATTAAAGGTCGAAATGCAATCGACCAATCCCGAAAGAATAAGAAAATGATGAGGACCACCAGTACAACAGAAATCAATAATGTTTCCGCGACTTCTAGAACAGCACGCTTAACAAAAAGCGTATTATCAAGTGCTATTTTCATGACAATATCATCAGGAAGGTCCTTTTTCAACTGATCAAATTCCTTGTAGAAACTTTTTGCAATTTCCAGATAATTCGTGCCGGGCTGTGGGATCACAGCCATACTCAACATGGGTAATCCTGAGTCAGACATTTTAGTTTCGAAATTTTCAGCCTCTAGCGCAGCTTTCCCAACATCACTCAGACGGATAATACTATTTCCTGTCGATTTAATAATAATATTATTAAACTCTTCTTCCGAAGCCAAGTTACCGATAGTCTTTACTGTCAGCTCCGTGTTAGAACCCGTTAATTTACCAGAAGGTAATTCAACATTCTGTAGGTTTAAAGCAGATCGCACATCCATAACAGTAACACCATAAGAATTCAATTTGACTGGATCTAGCCAAAGTCGCATAGCATATTTCTTCTGCCCCCAGATTTGTACCGAACTAACCCCTGGAATTGTTTGAAGACGCTGTGAAATCGTATTTTCAGCATAATCAGACAATTCCAAAATATTCTTTTCAGAACTTTGCACTGTCATGGTAATAATAGGTTCAGAGTCTGCATCAGCTTTTGATACCACAGGTGCTGCATCAATATCCTGAGGTAGACTTCGAACAGCCTGTGACACCTTATCGCGCACATCATTTGCCGCTTCCTCTAGGTTTTTACCCAGATTAAATTCCACCGTTATATTACTAGTACCTTGATTACTCGATGAGGAAATATTTCGGATCCCATCGATGGAATTAATAGCCTTTTCCAAAGGTTCCGTAATCTGAGACTCGATAATATCGGCGTTAGCACCAGCGTAACTTGTCCTAACCGATATTTGAGCCGGGTCAATAGAAGGGAATTCTCGTACACCCAAGTAGGAATAACCAATGATACCAAATAAGATCAACATCAAATTCAGTACAATAGTTAATACTGGGCGTTTAATACTTGTTGTAGATAAACTCATATAACACGATTAACGTAATGTAACCTTCACTTTAACATCATTCTTCAGCGACATTACTCCTGTAGTCAAAACAGTATCACCGTTCATTAAACCAGACAATACATTCACCTTATCCTTAGTTCTTCCTCCTGTTTCTACAATCACCTCTCTTGCTTTCCCCTCTTTTACAACAAATACTTTCTTTCCATTCTGTATAGGAATTAGTGCTTCGGAAGGAACCATTAAAGCATCATCAATGCTCTCCAGTGGTAAGATCACATTCACAAAGACACCAGGAACAAATTTATTATTTGAATTATCAGCACGAGCTTTTATTAGTAAAGTTCGAGTTGTCAAATCAACAGCAGGATCAATAGCAAAAATTTCTGCTGCAAAAACCTCCTTAGATTCAGGAATTGTAAATGAAATCTTTTTACCCACCGACACTCTGCTTACATACTTTTCTGGGATCGCAAATGATAATTTAACCCGATCTGACTTTACGAGTTTGGCAATAGGGGTAGTAGGAGTGATATATGCGCCTTTAGATACAGATCGCAAACCAATTATTCCAGAAAATGGTGCCCGTATGTATGTTTTAGATAATTGTGCTTCTATATATGCGATTTGCGATTTCGCCGTTCTATAATCAGCACTTGCAATATCATACTCCTCTTGACTAATCGCCTCTTTCTCCAGTAGCAGTTTTGCTCTTCGTTCATTTTCCGAAGTCAATTGCGTTCTTGTTTTAGCTTGCTCTAATTGTGCTAATAAATCTGAGGCAACGATTTTCACCAGTATAGCACCTTTGTTTACGCGACTTCCTTCAGAAAAATTTAATTGATCTATTAATCCAGAAACCTCAGAACGAATTTCCACTTGTTCATCTGGTTCAATGGTACCTGTCAGATTAAGGTTATCAGCGAACGATTCAGCAAAAATAACAGCACCATATACAGACATGGTACCCGCTTTTCCTTTTCCGGCTGTCGGAACTTCATTCTTCTCTTTATTTGTCGTTATTCTTTGCCAGATCAAGTATCCAAATACAAGAATTATTAGCGCAATGACAATATATTTAATTTTCATAATCCAGTATAGCATATAGAAATGCGTAAAATACATTTCAATATTCAAGTTTATAAAAATTTAACGACTAAATAAGTAGAACTTCGTAATATTGTTATGATAATAACAGAATAAATAATACCATTATAAATTCCAATTGTACAATTACAGATCTATAAAAAAGCATTATACAACAAAAAGCCTCTAGAATATAATTCTAGAGGCTTTGTATAAAAAAAGGCATCGACCTACTCTCCCACCTGTTACGGCAATACCATCGGCTCTGGCGGGCTTGACTTCTCTGTTCGGAATGGGAAGAGGTAGATACCGCCGATATAGACACCTAAAATATTTTGAATCAACAATGTTGATGTAAACAAATCAGATTAAAGCAAAATAGCCTTGTTAAAAGGCTATTCTGTATAAAAAAAGGCACCGACCTACTCTCCCACCTGTTACGGCAATACCATCGGCTCTGGCGGGCTTGACTTCTCTGTTCGGAATGGGAAGAGGTAGACACCGCCGATATAGGCACCTAAAATG